>BNJU01001364.1_pt1 | contig 1162958 bp, 1596 predicted proteins | sample 8539281 | NCBI WGS metagenome assembly BNJU01 (sample SAMD00202456, study PRJDB9452) | human saliva metagenome | isolation source: human saliva | place: Japan
TAATCTATGCTGAATATTAATTCTTCTGGAATAAAAATCCGCTTAAATTCCCCACCAAACTTTCGTAAGCTGAAGTTTTTAAATGGATCTTCTGCAATGATATCAAGTAAAAGCTTTGCCTTTTTCTCCAAGTCTGCGCTCTTAAGGAGTTTTTTGTCCTTATCTGCATTTTTACTGAACTTTATCAAATACATTACCACTCCTCATTCGGGTCATAACTTGTACATTCCGATAAATCTTCTTCCTCTGACGCTAAAATACTTTTGGCTCAAACCCGGAATACTATTCAAATACAATGTTTCCTGAATAGCTTCCAATCCTCTTCACCGACTAATACCGCATTTTTCCCTCTATTGTTGGTAATCGTGATTGGCTGAGAAGATTCATTTACCTCTGAAACCGTCTGATACAGGTTTGCTCTTACCTTAGTAATACTGATTGAAGTCATTGCGTATCTCTATCTCCCATTCCTTATCTCCTTATCTTCACTTCTTCTGCATTTTTCAAAGCTTTTCTATGCCTCATTATACCGTACTTTATTGCGTACGTCAAAAGTATGTTTTATGATAGTTCAATCAATTACTTCTCATCATCCATCTCTATAAGCTCATGCGCTTTTCCTTTACCCTCACGTAATTCTTTTATGGATTTTTTCAGCGAACGCATATTGCTTTCTGAATAGAAGGGGTCAACACTTTGTTGTCCTATCTCATAGATTTCCTCTAACGTGATTCGCTCCGTATTTTTCTCAACAGGAAAGTCTTCAAATCCGGAAAGGCTGACCAGCCAATAGCTTTTATTCTTCGCAGGAAATGGCTTTGCTTTTTCCAATAATTCTTGATAAATCGTCGCATCTATTTTTGATTTCTCCACTTTACCTCGGCAAATAAATAGCGGTCCTTTCCATCAAAGGCAAGTAAATCAATTTCGGATTCCTTCTTTCTGATTTTGTCCGTTCCCCACCAGTTTCCATAATCTTCCGGTAGGAAGTCCAACTCTCCTTTTCGCAGTCTTTGTTCAAAATATTCTATGACAATCTGTTCAAATACAGCCCCCATATATTCATTGAGTTTTGGCTCAATCTGTTTTTCGTATACAAGTTCTCCCAAATCCATATTGAGCAAGTTCAAATTTTTCTGTACGAAACAATACCAAAAGCGAAACATCGTATCCTTGATCCGATAAATAGGGCGCTTACTTTTTACGGTCTAAAAACCGGTGTTTTCTTCTCAATGATTCCAAGCTCCAATAAGGAATTCAGATAATGACTGAGTCCCCGCTTTGCATATTTAATTTTGTTGCAATTTCATTTAGTTTGCTTGCCCTGCCGAAATCACAAAAGAATATCATTGTAAAGCTTTGGGTTGTCTCAGCTCTTGCTTTAAGAGATTATCAGGCTCTTCGAATAATCTTCCGCTGGGTTTCAGGAAATTACGAATAATATTGCTTTTTAAATCTACATTTTCATCAAAGAAGCTTAAGTATTCCCGCAATCCCCCCGGTAATGCCATAGACAATTGCCTTATCTCTATAACTATAGGAAGGGACAAACTCTGCCGCTTCCAAATAGCCAAAGGGCTGAACCTTTAACTGGCTGGTTCGTCGTCCGTATAGTGGACTTTTGTAGCCCAGTACCTGATTTTCCATGAAGTTCATGGAAGAGCCGCACAAAATCAGGAAGAGCTTGCTCTTCTCCCCTATACTCATCAATCAGTTTTTTTGTAAATAGGGAGGAAATATGCTCGCACTTTGGGCTAAATAGGGATACTCATCGATGACAAAAATGATTCTATGTTCTTCCGCATAGGCAAACAAATAGCGAAGGGCTTTCTCAAAATCCTGAAAATCGGGAAGCCCCTTTAGATTCCCGCAAGCTTCATAGATTGCTTGTGACAAAAGGCTCAGGTTGATAAGTGCATTGGATTCCAATGCCACAAAATAATAGCCTTTTTTTCTTTTTAAAAATTCTTTAATCAGGTAGGTTTTCCCTACTCGTCTTCTGCCGTAAATAACCGATAAAAGCGAAAAATGCCTTTCTCGTATTCTTCTTCTAATTCCCTTAATTCAAATGCTCTTCCCTATAAAGCGCATAAAATCACCTCCTGAAAAACGGGATATCGCGCATACTCATCATACTGTCGAACATTATAAAATGCAATATCGTATTATGCAATAACATACTTTTTGCATATTACGATGTTGCATTTTACTAATCAGGATGCCTTCGCCCTTGTTTTTTTATTTTACACGAATCACTCCGCCTCGCCGGCAGCTATCTCTTCTCCAAAAGCTCTATCGGATTCCCTCGTAAAGATAAATCATGCTGTCGTAGCGCTGAACGGGAGCCCCCTTCACCCGATAAGAATTTGGGCAAAAATCGCAGAAGGAAAGAGTAGCCCTCTCCCAGTTGCAACATTTCCATCGGCGTATGAATCAGCTGATAGACTTTACTTTTCTCGTCTGTAATGCTTGAAAAATACAAGGCATATTGCTTTCCCTTCGCAAATCTTGCCTGTGCCGCTAAAGGGTCTACGGAAACAAAGCTCTGCACCGTTCTCTTCGCTTCTCCAAGCACCTTGATATTGTCTGTTACCTTCCAGACATCCGTTCCGATGGCATAGTAGGCTTCCCAAGTCCTTGGTCAATAGTACACCCATGCTGTTATAAATTGGATTTTCCTTCTGAATGTGTCCGTCATGCGCAGAAATAACGAGCTTTCGGAACCGATTTTTTTGCTCTATTTCCAGAATTTTTCTTCACATTTTCTTCCATATCCCGGTCCCGAAGGACAGAAGAATTTCTCTTTGGAAAGCCAAGTTTCCGCGGCTTGTCGGACGGTATTTAACTCCATCAGAAAGTCTTGATTCTCCTTAAACGCTTGTTTATCTGTAGCCTCCTGCTCATTCGCTATGTTTCCCGTCTCCTTCTGCGCTTCTTCCGGACTCTTCTCCACCTTTTCCTTTAAGCTGTCCAAAAAGGCAATCACTTCTCCGGCATTCTTTTCATTTTAAGCTGAAATTCTCACCCTTAATGCAGTCCAGATTTTTGCAAACTCTTCTTCGCTCGTCAGCTTGTGAGACAGGCTGTATTCCTTTAAAAAGGCATAACTTCCCTCAGGATCTTGCATATCAAAAGCCGTAGAAGCGGACTTTCTTCTCCTCCGGAGCACTTTTCATTCCACTCACGCATCCAGGAAATGAGCTCTGCCATTTCTTTTAGTATAGGTAAATGGGAAAGGCGAACTTCTGTACCATTTCCTCTGCACTTCCTTCCCCTCCTTGAATAAAGCGGTTGATTTCCGCGCATTCTCCATAATCCGCTTCCAGAGCAAATGCAGTAAAGCCCTGTTTCTCCACCATTTCCTTGAAAACAGACAGCTTCAACTCCTGCATTTCTTTACAGCCATGGGCAGACTCTCCGATAGAAAGAATAGAAATATTCTCCGGTATATACTCTGCGGAGAGGGGCTTCATTTCCGCCTGAACCTCTTTGATTTCGCGGTGAGCCTGCAATTCCTCGAACTTTAATTTTCCAAAATAAAGCAAAATACAGACAAACAGAAAGGCTAGCAGCGTAAGAACAATTTTTCCTGCAAGTTTCAAAAGTTTCCCTATTATTTTCATTGTTTTTTCCTCACTTTCCCTGTTCCAAAACCAAACGCACTTTAAGAGGATTTTCTCATTTCACAATCCGAACGTTCTCTCCATAAATAGTATGTTCTTTCCACAATTCACCCTCTCCGTAAAGAATATTTCTCACTCTACTATCCGCGTATAGGCTTTCTTGGTCAGCCGAACAATCACAAGATAAACCAGCGCAAAGACAAGAAGTACCGCGGACAAACAGCCGGCATAAAGGGTCAGGCTTCCCACTCCGAAAAGTCCCAGTAGCCTGAAAACAATCTTGGATGCTACGAGGCAGTGTAGGGTTGCCACCGCTAAGGGACCGAAGAACAGCCATAGAATCTGAGAGGACCCGGTCTTCTGAATCAAACGGTCGGAAAGCCCCAGCTTCTTCATGATTTGCATCTTTTCTCTGTCTTCATAGCCCTCACTGATTTGCTTGTAGTAGCTGATTAATACCGTGCCTGTCAGGAAAATGATGCCAATCAGCACCCCTAAGAATAAAAATCCGCCGTTTACTTCATATTGCGATTGCAGGTATTCGTCCCTTATTTTTCTACAGAATATCTGGCGTTTCCCTTGAAAATTTTTTCCGAAAATGCCTTTAGCTGTTTCTTTAAGGCGCTGTACTTCGGCTGATATGCCTCCCCGGAAATCCCTTTCAGATTCCAATGGGTGGTCAATTCGATGGCAGTAGATTCACTGCGATGCTCCTTAGGCTGTAAATATTTTTCATATACTGCATCGTGGCAAGATCTCGCACCACAATGCCGTAGCTTCCTAAAGCCACCATATCCACCGGCAAGATATTCTGAATTTCGCTCACCTGAAACACCCGGTCTCCGATTTTCAAACTGCCCGGCTCCTTCGGCGTATTCCTATTGTTGCAGAGCAGAATTTCATTTTCTCCTAAAGTAATGTGCTTTTGAAAACGGGCATTGTAGCCGGCTAAATCATAAAGGATAATCATATTGGGATCTTTAGCATTCGCCATGTTCTCTTGCCCTTGCACAGGCAGGATTTGACCGTCCTCTACATAACCCGCGGTAGCAAGCGTTGCCATGCTATATAAGCCCTCTACCTCGGAAGGCTCGTTCACGCTTCCCAGTACCATTTGATTTAAAGACTGCTTCAAGTCTTCCCCTTCCTTTTCCGGATAGGAAAATGGGGAAAGCTCCATACTGTATTCTCTGGAAAATAAGCTGTTTCCCTTATTCTGAATATTTGCGTACATACAAATGGTGGTGGCAAGGCTCAAAATCACTCCTGTACTCAAGATAGAAATACTCGCAAGAGAAACCGCATTTCCCTTGATACGATAAAGAAGTCCGCTGATGCTTAAGAACTTCTCCGGCTTGTAATAAGAAGGGCGCCTTTTCTCCATTTTCAAAATCAGCACGGAAAAGGAAATATACAAAAGATAGGTCGCAAGAATTACCGCCAGTACCGCAAGGAAAAAGTAAGTAAAGGAAGACAGTAAGCCTTGGATCAAAAGCGCAATCCCGTAACCGATGCCGAGGAAAAGGAAGCCGATGAGAGACAGAAGCACTCTGGACTTTGGTTCACCCTCCCCCTCATGTCCTTTTTGTAACAGCGCCATCGGCGTAGAAAAGGAAATCCGAAAACTGCTGCGGAGCAAGGTGAAAAGATAGAGGACAAAGAGCAAAACCGTAGTATAGAACAGGGCGGTAAAAGCTGAAGGAAAGTCCATCAAACTCCCCTGACACGTCTTTCATGACGAAGTTCAGCATGAGAAAGACCATTTGCCCAAAGAGATATCCGCCCACAATGCTCAGTACCAGGATAAAAGCAAAAGAGGCAGAAAAATTCAATGGCAATAATCTTTCGGATATGCTTCTTCCAAGCCCAAAATGCCATAAAGAGCAAACTCCTTATTTCGTTTCTTCAGCATGAAATTGACTGCATAATGGATAAAAACAAAAGGTAAAAATGCAAAGAAGAATCGTACCGACTCGGACAAAAAGGGCAAGATCCCTATGACGGGTTTCTACGTAATGATTTTTCCAGTAAAGAAGCCATGATAAAGAAAAGCATTCCCATAATCCCGGAAGAGAAGTACAAAGGGTATTTCTAAAAGCCGATTCGCTCGGAGATTTTTCAGAGCGAAGCGTCTTGCCATAAAAAGCGCATGCCTAAACCTCCTTCCGTCTTCCCAGTACAAGCTGTGCCTCGGAGATGCGTTCCATAAAATCACGCTGTCCCTTCCTCATTTCCACGATAAATCTCATGGAAAACCACGCCGTCTTTGATAAATAAAGACTCTATCGGCGTAGGAGGCGGCTCGAAGGGAATGGGTTACCATCAAAATAGTCTGTCCCTCCGCATGAATCTTGTGGAAGAGCTGTAAAAATCATCTCTGAAGACGCGGAATCCAACGCACCTGTAGGGCTCATCCGCAAGCAGGAGAGAGGGTTCGTAATCATGGCTCTGGCAATAGCGATACGCTGTTTTTGTCCGCCGGACACCTCATAGGGATACTTCTCTAGAGATCCTCTATTCCCAGAATCCCTGCATTTTTTCGCTAGACGCTCCTGCATCAGGCTTTCTTTCTCTTCCGATAAAACGAGGGGAAGGAAAAATATTATCCCGGTTATTAAACTGATCCAAAAGATTAAAGTCCTGAAAGACAAATCCCGAGCTCTCTTCTTCGAAAGGCGGAAACTTCTTCTTTCTTGAGACTCCCCATGTCCCTTCCATTTAATAAAAGAACGCCGGAGCTGGGATTGTCCAAGGTGGCAAGGATATTTAAGAGAGTGGTCTTTCCTGCACCGGACTCCCCCATAATCGAGATAAACTCCCCCTTTTCCACGGAGAAATTTACATCCCGGAGGGCTTCCGTTGTCAGATTCTTGGTCTGATAGACTTTCTTGATATTTTACATTCTAAAATGGACATTCGTTTTAAACTCCCTTCTACACATTGCCTTGCCTCATTTTCTTTTCAGGAAGGCTTGGAACAAGAAGAAGTATAAAACGAATATCCGATTTTTGCCTTTATTTAAGATGACAAAATAAGGATAAAGCTTACAGAATTGTAAGATTGAAAGATTTCTGGAAAACGCAAAGTAAAGCAGCTTCCCACCGCCACGGTAGATTCTACCGATACGGAAATCTGCAAAAATCCGGCAATCTTTTGCACCATATAGAGTCCCAGTCCGCTGGACTTTCTCCGTAGCCCTGCCGTTAAAGCCGGAATAGCCCAGGTCAAAGATTTTCTTTAAGTCGGAAGAGAATTCGATTCCCGTATCCTGTATCCGAAGAGAGGAGTTTTCCCGGTCAAAGAGAAGGTATACTGCCTTCTTTCGTATACTTTAGAGCATTGGAAAGAAGCTGCTCTAAGAGAATCGAAAAGCCATTTTTCATCGCTGATTACTTCGCCTTTTTCTCCCGCTACTCGCAGCACTTAGTCCCTCATAATGGAGAGACAGTTGTTTTTCAATAAAAATGGAGCATACTTTTTAAACAAACGTTTTAAACAGGCTTCCAAATCCACCGGATGAATATCCATATCGGCGGAACGGTTCTGCATTTTTCAAATAGTTCATCGCCATGTTGCTGTACTCTTCGATATAGAACATTTGCTCTTCGAGCTTCTTTTTATGCTCACTTTCCGTTTTTCGAAGAAGAAGCTTTTGACACGGTAATCGGCGTTTTAATCTGATGCACCCAGAGGAGAAAAGTACTCAGAGCTCCCTTTTTCCCTTCTATCCGCCTGCGTTCTTCTTCCTTTTTCTCTATTTCCAGCCGTTCCAAGGCTTTTTCCAAAGCTTTCCTTTCCGGACAAAAGGAAAAGTAGCTCAGGACAAGATAGACAAAAGAGCAAAAAGCCGCTCAGCTCCGCCCCTAAAACAAAAATAATTCCAGGGGCAGATGCCCAAAGAAAAATCCTCCGAAAAGGACAGCAAAAGCAGGAAAAACCCTAATAAATCCGATTTTGTTTGAAGATACGCCGGTATCTGGTTTTTATCTGCATAATGTTTTGCTGTCTCCTTTTTACAGTTGATTCTCTTTCGATAGTGACTTTCTTTAAGTAGTAGCTTTTTCTAAATAGCGGTTTTTCTAAGCGATAGGCTTTTTCTAAATAGCGGCTTGTTTTTACAGCACTTATTAAATAGTACTTTTTTGAACAATACTGTTTCTAAATTACTATTTTTCTAAAGATAAAAATATCCGATTCCTTTTTTTGGTTTGAATCCAAATCCTGTAAGCCTACGAGCAGAAAGCTTTTCGGAGCCTCGTGATATTGACGGAAAGGGTGTTGTCATCAGAAAAATCCTCTCCCTGCCAGCAGTGGTTCATGATTTCCTCTCTTTTGAAATTCCGCCCCTTTGCTAAGAATAAGCACTCCAAGATGAGCAGTTCGGTCTTTGTTAAGTCGATATGAAAACCTTCTCCCTGAGAGCCGCCTTCGCTAAAGTCCAACTGCAAGCCTTGAAAGGAAAGATTGTCCTGCACCGCAGTATATTCGTAGGTTCTCCGAAGCAATGCCTGAATCTTCGCCCTTGTCACATATAAATCAATGGGCTTTACGATATAGTCATCCGCCCCGAATTGCATGGCCTGCACCATGTCCATGGACTCGCTGTGGGACGAAAGAAAGAGGATAGGGACATGAGAAAATTTACGGATTTTTTCCGTCCAATAAAATCCGTTATAGCAGGGTAAACTGATATCCATAAGAATCAGTTCAGGATTTCCTTCTTCCACTTCATCGCTCACTCTTTGAAAATCCTTTACAGATTCTACCGTGTAGCCCCACTGCATAAGCTCATCCTTTAAAAGCCTTACGATATTCTCTTCATCTTCTACAATAAAAATCTTCATATTTTTTCCCTTACAGCGCCCCTTTCGAGCAGACCTTTATACTTTCCATTACAATGCTCCCTTCGGGCAGACCTTTATACATTCCATGCAAAGGATGCAGTCCGTCCCGTTTTTTCTCTTCCTGGAATTGTCCGTCATCTCCACATCCATGGGGCAGACCTTCTTACATTTTCCGCAGGAAATGCATTTTCGTCTTATCACAACGAATCCGTACCAGTGAAAAATAACTCATGGGCTTTAGAAATACGGTAACCGGACAGATGTATTTGCAGAAAGCCCGATTATCTTTGAAAAGAAAGGCCAGCGCTATGCCTACAAGATAATAAGCAATATTTCCAGAGAAATGCCCAAAACATAATCCTTTCCAGATTCCCCACTTTCATCAGAAACAGGGCGGAAACAAAGAGGAAAGATAAAGCAAAAGTCAGATAACGAATCCATCCGATATTTTTCCGGGGAAGGGTTCTCGTCTTATAGGGCAGAAAATCCAAAACCATAGCAGTCCAACAGGCATAGCCGCAGAAGCCTCTTCCGAAAATCAGAGGTCCGAAGATTTTGCCACCGCGTAATGAATGGTAGCCGCCTCGAAAACGCCGGTGAACAAGTAGTACCAAAATCCCTCAATTTGCATATTTTTCCCGGTTGATAAGCCCTAAATAAACGAGCATATAGAGCCCGACCAGAAGCTGTACCACACGACGGGCATGGGGATATTTTCTTCCGAGCAGAAAAATCCCTAAGGATAAGGAGATTCCGATATAACTAAAGTTGAAAAAGATAAAAAGATTATGCTTCGTAAGCCAAAGACTCACCGCCACCGCTTCGAAAATGATCCATATCAGAATAGTCAAGCTGTACTTTTTCAAAGATTGTCCTCCTTCGCCTTCCCTCGAAAAATGGGTTATCCTATCTTTTTTTCTTTTTATAGTATAATGATAAAAATCAGTCGGTAGCAAGATGGATTCAAAAAGAAACAAAAGGTAGCTTCTATCTACTTGTTAGAAGGGCAACAAAAACTATTATCTGCTTGATAAAAGGCAGCATAAAATACATTTTCCGCTGAAAAGGAAAAAAATACAATTACTACTTAGGCACAACCAAGACCATTATTACTTAGGCATAATAAAGGAGTAGCATGAACATTATCCAAAAATAGCTGAAGACTTATCTCTTAAAAAAATACAGGTGGAAGCGGCAGTACAGCTTCTGGACGAGGGAAATACCGTTCCCTTTATTGCACGTTATCGTAAAGGAAGCAACGCACGGTTTAAATGACGAGGAACTCCGTAGCCTTGAGGAAAAGCTACAATATCTTCGGAACCTCGAAGAGCGGCGCGAAAGCATTTTAAACAGTATCGCAGAACAGGGAAAACTGACCGACGAATTAAAAGGCGCAGATTGAAGCGGCCGATACCGCCGTGCGTCTGGAAGACCTCTATCTTCCCTATAAGAGAGAGACGAACCAGAGGCATGATTGCCAGAGAAAAGGGCTTAGAGGGGCTCTCAGAGGCTATCCTCACCCCAGGCATGAATCCCTGTAAAGGAAGCGGAAAAGTATCTTTCCGAAGAAAAGAGTTGCAGCGTAGAAGAAGCCTTGAATTACGCTAAGGATATTCTTGCGGAAGAATTTTCCGAAAATGCCTCCTATAGGGAATGGATCCGCAATAAGACCATGGAACTTGGCAGTATTTCCTCCTCCAAAAAGGATGCGGAGGAAAATCCCGATGCAAAGACCTATGAGATGTATTTTTGATTATGAGGAAAAGGTAAAAACCATTCCCGGCTATCGTACGCTTGCCATAAACCGCGGAGAAAAGGAAAAGGTTCTCAGTGTAAAGCTGAATTTCCCGCAGGAGAGATTATCGCTTATCTGGAAAAAGCAGGCCGGAAAAAGCTTTAGAGGAGAGAATCTTCGTCTTTTGCAAGAAACCGTGATGGACAGCTTTAAGAGACTTATTTCCCCTCTATCGAAAACCGAGATTCGAAATATCTTAACCGAAAAGGCGGAAGACAGCGCCATCGCCATTTTCGCGGACAATTTAAAAGCAGCTCCTCATGCAAGCGCCCTATTGTCGGGAAGGTCGTGCTCGGCTGGGATCCGGGCTTCCGTACCGGCTGTAAAATCGCCGTGGTCGATCCGACCGGAAAGGTACTGGACACGACGGTCATTTACCCCACTCCGCCTAAAAATCAGGTGAAAGAAGCCATGGCGGTCATTCATAAGCTGATTGAAAAACATAAGGTGGATATCATCGCCCTTGGAAACGGTACAGCCTCCCGTGAATCGGAAAAGGTCATCAGCGACTATATTCATGAAACAAAGAGTCAAAGTACAGTATGTGATTGTCAACGAGGCAGGTGCCTCCGTCTACTCTGCAAGTAAGCTTGCGACAGAGGAGTTCCCGAACTTTGACACGGGAGAAAGAAGCTCAACCTCCATGGCAAGACGACTTCAGGATCCGCTTGCCGAACTTGTAAAAATTGAGCCGAAGGCCATCGGTGTCGGGCAGTACCAGCACGACATGAATCAGAACAAGCTGGAGGAACAGCTGAACAACACCGTGGAAGACTGCGTAAACCATGTCGGTGTGGACTTGAATACCGCGTCTGCAGCCCTCCTTTCCTATATTTCCGGTATCAACAAGACACTGGCTAAAAATATCGTAGTGTATAGAGAAGAAAACGGAGCTTTTAAGAGTAGAAAAGAGCTGTTAAAGGTCGCTGAGCTCAGCCCAAAAGGCCTTTGAGCAAAGTGCTGGCTTCCTTCGTATCCGAGAGGAAAAGAAGTGCTGGACAGAACCTCCGTGCACCCCGAGTCCTATCAGAAAACAAAGGAACTCTCGCCCTTCTAAACTTAAATGAAAAGACATTGCCGAAGGAAAGGGAAAGGATATTGCAAAGATGATTTCCGCCCTTCCCGGCGGAATGAAAGCTTTGGAAGAAAAGCTTGCTATCGGAAGCTTTACCTTAAAGGATATTGTGGAGGCTCTTGCAAAACCAGGGAAGAGATCCTCGGGAAGATGTGCCCGTACCCATTTTACGGAGTGATGTTTTTAGAGCTTTCCGACTTAAAAGAGGGGATGATTCTTGAAGGTACTGTCCGAAACGTCCTGGACTTCGGTGCCTTTGTCGATATCGGCGTGCATCAGGACGGCCTAGTCCACATCTCCGCCCTTTCAAAAAGTTCGTAAAAGCACCCTCTCGATGTTGTAAAAGCTTGGGGATATCGTGAAAGTAAAAATCCTCTCCGTGGATACGGAGAGGAAGAAATTCACTAAGTATGAAGGATGTGAGAATAGGAGGATGAGGTGCAGCTGTAAAGTAATAAATGATATAGAATTTTGATGCAGTACAGGCCTGAAAGTGAGGCAATCTGAGCCCTGCCGGTACTGCGAAAAACAAAGGAACTGCAGTTGCTTGAGTATCTAAGACAGACTTTTCATCAGAAAAGTCGTCCTGTACTGACCAACTTCGAAGGAAGTTGCTTTTGCAGACAAAGTGAGCGTGGGCTACTGAGCCCATGCTCAGTCAGAGCGAGGTTAGCGAAGCGTGCTCCCAATTTCAAGCCTATACTGCAAAAAGAGCATATTGAGTTTTAGCTGCTTTTACCCTAAATTCTCGAGCTCCAACGAGCTCTCCTCCCAGATAGCGTATTGCTCTTCCAGCTCTTTTTCTATTGCTTCCTGCTCTCTATGGATTTTCCATGAGGGCGCCCTACATCGGATCCGACTTCTTCCATGGAGCAGTGAGCTCTTCCTTTTCGCTCTTCCAGCTTGGCAATTTTTCCTCCGCCTTTTTGCAGAGCATTCTGCCCACTTTCTTCTCTTAGCGGAGAGCTCCTTCTAGTTTTTCCCAGTCGAGTCTCTTGCTCTCCTTTTCTTCCAATCTTTGTGCTTCTTCCGGATCTATTGTTTCCAAAGGCATCTTATCCTTTTTGCTGCAAATCTCCGTAGGCGCGAACATCTTCCTTCTTTTCGATATAATAATCATAATTTCCGATATAGTTGTCAAAGCGATTGGAAAATAGCTCTATAATTCTCGTTGCCGTTTTATTGATAAAATAACGGTCATGGGAAACATAGAGGACGGTTCCCTCATAATTCCGAGTGCCTCCTCCAAAACTTCTTTTTCCCTGAATATCCAAGTGGTTTGTCGGCTCGTCCAAGATAAGAGAAAATTCGCATCGGAGGCATAAGCTTTGCAAGGCTCACCTGCCCTGTTCTCCTCCGGAAAGGTCCTGAATCCGCTTATCACATCGTCTCCCGTGAAAAGAAAAGCGGCAAGGACATTTCGCACCTTCGTGTTGTTCATCTCCGGATAGCTATCCTGGATTTCATCAAAGAGGGTTTTTCCATATTGAGCACAGCGTGTTCCTGATCATAGTACGCAATCTTCACCTTCGAGACCCAGTCGGAACTCACCTCATCCGCCCGGATAAGTCCGTTCAAAATCTTCAGTAAGGTCGTCTTTCCGCTCCCGTTATCTCCGATAAGCGCAACATGTTCCCCTCTTTGCAAAGAAAATGTCCCATGGGAAAAAGACGCTTTCCGTCATAGCTTTTTCCGAGCTCCTTCGCCATTAAGACATCATTTCCGGAACTTTCCCTCGGGCGAAAAAGGAGCTTCATCTCATTTTCAATCTCCTCCGGCTTCTCCAGTCTCTCTACCTTCAAAAAGCATCTTCTCTCAGGGATTCCGCACGTTTAATGCTCTTCTCCCGGTTAAATTGCTTCAGCTTCTCAATCACAGCTTCCTGATGCTTAATCTCTGCCTGCTGATTCTGAAAGGCCTTCCACTCGGCTTCCCGGAGCTGTCTCTTTTTCCGCATAGGCACTGTAATTTCCCTGATACATTCTGACCTTTTCCCCGCTCTAGGTCAATTACCTTCGTCACAATTCTATCTAAAAATAACGGTCATGGGAAACAAGAAGCACTGCCCCGTCATAGCGTTTTAGTACCTTTTCCAGCCACTGAATAGAGCCGATATCCAAGTGGTTTGTCGGCTCATCCAAAATCAGAAGATCGGGCCTCTCCTGTAAAATCTCTTCCAGGCGCTTCCTCGTCTTCTGTCCTCCGGAAAGAGTTTCGTAGTCTTCATTCTCCGTCTCTATATCTGCGTGTTGCTGTGCCAAATAGTCCATTTTCTTCTCTTTGGAAAATGCGATGCTCCCCTCATCTGCCTCCTCAATTCCCAGAATACATCGGAGCAAAGTTGTTTTGCCTGAACCGTTGATTCCAACAATGGCCGCTTTTTCCTTATCTTCCAGATGAAACGATACATCCTTCAGCACAGTCTTTCCTACATATGCTTTGCTTAGCATGGATACATTTTAAAATCATAGGGACTTAGTATACTGGATTCCCGAATATTCGGCTATCTTTTTTCCCGATGTTTTCGCTTTAGAGCTTTATTCTGCTTCTTATTTTGAACATGAGAAATTCGAGAAATTCTTGTCAATGATTCTGAAATGGATTAGAATGAAGAGAACTTTACTAGGAGTAAAGTATATGGTCTATTTATCTAAGGAGGAATGAATATGGCACATGTAATTAGTGATGAGTGTGTAAGCTGTGGTGCTTGCGCAGCAGTATGCCCTTAGAAGCTATTTCGAGGGTCCGACAAAGTATGTTGTTGACCCGGATACTTGCATCGATTGCGGTGCTTGTGAAGAGCCCTGCCCCACCGGTGCTATTGCAGCGGAATAAAAGATAAGAAAAAGCTGCTCGATACGAGCAGCTTTTTCCTGTTCTTAATGAGTATCGCTAGCAGAGTATGTGATATCCCATGTAATGGACTTGAAACGAGACAGGAAATGGGAGATAGAAAAGAAAAAGGATGAGAGATAAATCCGTGTTCTAATCCTCTCAGTCTTCTTGCTATAATTCTCTCCATTTTTTGTAAAAACAGCCTTCTTCTTTCTTCTTTTCCACTCCATATCAATCTCATATAATAAAAATAAAGAAACCAAAACTAGACCGATACAAATATAACGAACGCCCGGAAGGAATAGACAAAACACCAATCAAAAGAAACAATCAATAAAAGAAGTTACAAATATCTCAAAATTTTTTAAATTCATTCTCATTTTTCTCCTTTTATGTAAACGCCTGTTTTGCTTTTTACAATTAGAAGAATAACATAGAACATTCGTTTTTGTAAAGTGTTTTGCAAATATGTTTTGTAAAATGGGATATCGCACGCTTTCTGCATCGATACTCGTTATGAATAAGATGTCTCGGTCTTCGCCTGTGCTCCTGTTAAGAATAAAATATCTTAATCTTCACCTAAGCCAGTATCTCCTCCCATTCTTTTTCCCGAAATCCTACCAATACTTTATCTCCAAAGAGAAAAATCGGTCTCTTCACCAGCATACCGTCTGTCGCAAGAAGCTTCTCTGTTCCTCTTCACTCATTTTAGGAAGTTTCTCTTTTAACGCTATCTCTTTATACAGCATTCCGCTGGTATTGAAAAAACGCTTTAAAGGAAGTCCGGAACGCTCCCGCATAGCATGGATTTCCTCTGCTGTGGGATTTTCTTCTTTAATCGGACGCTTCTGAAAGCTTATTCCTTTTGTCTTTAAAAATCCTCCGCTTTTTTGCAGGTGGAACAACGATCATAGCAGATAAAAGTATTCATAATAGTTCTCTCCTATTCTTTTTCCTAAGCATAAGGTCATGGACATGACCGGGTTTCTTCTCATTCTACCGTCCACAAATAGCCTGTACAAGCGGAAACTAATCTGTACAATAATTTTACAAAATCGGTTCATAAAATAGCCTTAAATAAAGAAATAGCGAATTCTTATTTCCTTTACGATGAAGCAGTCCGGCAGTTAAGAGACAAAAGGCGACTTACATTACAGCCACGCCCCATATTTCTTGATATAAAGCTTCTTCACTGTTTCAATGGTAAAACTATACAGTGCAGGATGAGAAGCAAATACAAAAATACGCCATGGGCATTTCCGTAAATACCGTATTGTCCAGATTATGAAAAAGATAGGGAATGGAAATAGCCGCAAAAATGCCCAGTGCTGAGGCCAGCGCCAGTCTGGAGTCACACTTGGAATCCAGAATCGGTCGTTTCGAGGTACGGATGAACTGCACAATCAGTATTTGGAAATCAAAGCCTTCTACAAACCATCCTGTCTGGAAATAGTTCTGCATGGAAAGGCTGTTATAGCCCAAAAGGAACCAAAGTACCAGGAAGGTCATCACGTCGAATACGGAGGACACGCCGCCCATCACGTTCATAAAGGACACCAGAGATGCACTGTTCCACTTATGGGGTTTTTGCAGGAATTCTTCGTCCACATTGTCCCAGGAATCACTAATCTGCGTAAAGTCATAAATGAGATTCTGAATCCAAAATCTGCAGGGCAGCATGGGTAAAAAGGGCAAGAATATCGAGGCAATCAATACGGAGAACACATTTCCGAAGTTGCCGGATAATGCCATTTTTCATGTATTTCAGGATATTTCCGTAGATTCGTCTTCCTTCATAGATACCGTTTAAAAATGACGGTTAAGCTCTTCTCCAAGAGGATAATGTCACGCTGGCCTTTGGCAACGTCTGTGGCATTGTCCACGGAAATGCCTACATCTGCATCATGAAGACTGGGCGCATCATTTACCGTCTCCCATATAGCCCTACATGTCCGTTTTTCGAAGGGCATCCACCACTCGTTGCTTCTGCATAGGAGAGAGACGAGGCGAAAATACTTTTTCTCTACAACACTCGAAAGCTCCTCCTCACTCATCTTTTTCCAAGTCGGAGCCGGTTACCGCATTTTGCTCTCCCTACCTCATGCCTACCAGCTTACATACGTGCTCCACCACAACGGGGGCATCGCCGGAAATGACCTTTACCTGTACGCCTGCATCATACAGTCCGTGAATGGCTTCCTTGGCATCCGGCTTGGGCGGATCCAGGAAGGCGATAATACCCAGGAAAGTCATATCCGTTTCGTCCTCCGCATGGAAAACAGCGGTGTCTCCTGCATTTTTCCTCTTTGCGGCAACGCCAATGACGTGCATTCCCTCATGATTTAACTTCTCCGGAAAGGGCATTGATCTTCTGCAAGTCTTCTTCCTGAATGTCCATATATTCCTTCTTCACCCGAATACGACTGCAACAGGAAAGGACGGATTCCAATGCCCCTTTGGTAATCAAAAACCTCATCCTGGGGTTTGGGAAAGAATTTCTTCTGTCTCCTCTCCCAGATGTCCCCACCCGGATTGGATATCACCACTCATTCTCCGGCGTTCAAAATCATAGGGGATTTCATCGGACTTCACATAACCCCAGCGTATTTTTGCACATCGCTTTTCCGCGCCGTAGGATAGGATAGCCCGGTCAATCAGGTTTTTACCCCTGTAGAATAGTAGGCATTCATCCATGCATAATTCAAAACCACATAGAGATCTTCGCCATTTACATTGATATATTTCTGTAAAACCACATTGTCCATGGTAAAGGGTTCCGGTCTTATCGGTGCACAGCATCATCGATAGCTCCTAAGTTTTGAATGGCGGACATAGTTCTTTACAATGGTCTTCTTCTTTGCCAGGAACTTTGCTTGCGTAAGGTTCCATTCACAATCATCGGTAACATGCCGGGGTAATACCCACTGCAACGGAGATGGAAAATAAAAAGGCTTCCAGCCAGTTTTTCTTCACCAGGCCGTTAATAAGCAATACAAAAAGAACCACCAATCGATGTAGCTAATCAGAATTTTGGTTATTTTCGATAGCTCTTATCAAAATCGTTTCTTTCTTCTGTGTATGGATGGTGGAAATCATCCCCCAGATAAGAATTCTTTCCGGTCCGCACCACGATGCCGACTCCGGTGCCGGAATTCACTGTGGAACCGCCTAAGCAGAGGTTGTTTAATTCGCTGCATTAATGATTCTCTGATCCACTCCGGTATATTCTCCACCGGAATGGATTCTCCCGTGAAAGCGGAAACCGAAAGAAACAAGTCTCTACTCTCCAGAAGATAGAATCTCCGCACGATATCTCCTGAGCCGATGAGCTGTATATCCCCGGGTACCACCTCTTCCACCGGCACTTCTCTTATTTCCGTGCCATCACCGGAATCGGATCCTTACCGTATCGTGCTCCATATCCTTTAGCTTCTGCATATCGAGATAGGAACCGTGAGTCCTGGGTGAAACTCGAATCACCGCACTCATACAGGCCAGTGCCAGGATAATGACTCCGGACAGTATATCCCTTTCCACAACAAAAGGTAACGATAGCCAAAACAAAGCAAAACAATAATAAAAAGCATCGGTAAAGCTGTGGAAATAAAAATAGAATACGCCATGCTTCTGCATGGCGGAAAGATCGTTATAGCCGTATTTCTCGAGTCTTTCTTCCCGTTCTTCGTCGCTGATTCCATTTGCTGTACAGCCTAATTCCTGTAAGACCGAAGAAGCTTCTTTTCCGGCAATTTTCTGAAACTCTTGCTCCACACCGGCGGACTTTGTCATAGGGTTCAATTTCTTCTCGTTGTTTAAAATCATATCTTTCACCCTCCTTTACTTATACAGGGATATCTTAGACCTTTGCACAATGCGAGTCAATTTAATATGATTTTTATTTCAGCCTGATATACTTTGTTGCTCTTCCTACGCCTTTATCCCTTAGCAATCATTTTATCTCATCTGTATGCAACACAAAAATCCGCCCTGACTTCCTTCTGCAAACTGCACTTTCCATCGGTGACGGCTAATCACCTGTTTTACAATTTTCAAGCCCAATCCATGCTGTCCTGTACTGGGCTCCCCACTCATGAGTTTTTCCGGTTCAGTCTTTCCAGAGCGGCTTTCTCTAAACCGCAACCGTTATCCTCCACATGGAGAAACACGTGGGCTTTCTCATCCTGATATAACTTAACTGTTATCTCGCACCCCTCCGGATTATGTTGCACTGCGTTGTATAATAAGTTCATCAGCGCTCTTTCCATCAGATTTTCATTAAAGCACAGTTCCAGACCCTGCAAATCTTCCGGAATATCCAGTTGAACTGCACCTTTCATCTTCTGTTTGGTTCCGGCATTTCCGTAATCGTCTTTCGAAGAAAAACGGCTCCCTTGGATTTTTCCTTCTCCAAGTTCCCATAGCTAAAAGACAGCTTGCTGAAAAGATTCAGGTTCTCTCTACAAGGCGACGAAGACGAAGTCCCTGCTTCTCAATCCTTAGCGCACGATCTTTGATCTCTTCCGATTCCGTGGTAGATGCAATCATTTCCGCATTTCCCAGAGCAATCGCAAGAGGCGTTCGAATGTCATGGGAAACCCCGGCAATCCATTCCGTACGCTCTTCCTCTTTTTGCTTTGCCCGTTTCTTCTGTATCCATATCGGAACGGAAACAAGAATGACCGCATTGGCGAGAAAAAGAAGAGGCAGAAGCTCTATAAGATTTCGAATAGCATTCTCATCATATTCCAGAGTATATTTCCAAATCTGCTCTTTCTTTTGTCCGATAATCAATAAGCCCTCCGGAACCACATATGTTCGCACCGGATAGCCCTCCAGATAATAACGGGTAAACTTTGCCACATCCTGTAAGGTATAGCTTTTTTGAAGCTCTTTCGGCAGGAACTCGCTCCATAGGATATTTCCTCCATTGTCGAGGAGCATGGCAGATTGCCAATCCCCGGAGAGCTTTTCAGCTTCCTCTTCCTCTAAGCGGTACCGTCATTTTCCTTATGTAAATGCTCCATAATCTCCTCACTGTCGGGATAATAAGGCATACCGTTTCGAGATAAAAATTCCGAAAAACAAAAGGTCTGCAAAGACAGTAGGAATATCGTCAACAAAACCACAAGAGCAATCATCTGTATTTTTCCGTTCTCTATTCCCTCTCATCTTCCTATCTCCAATTTATAACCAAGGCCTCTTACGGTCAGTAGAAATACGGGTTTAGAGGCTCTTTTTCTATCTTTTTCCCGTAAATGCCGCATATGCACAAGCAGTGAGCTTTTCCAAGCCGAAATTCCCGTCCGGCCAAAGGCATCATAAAGGTATCCGTGGTAACAATTTTCCCCTTATTCCGGTATACGGGATAGAAAAAGCGCCAGTTCCTTAGCCGTTAAAAAGCTTTTTCTCCTTGTCGAATCACTGTTCCTGCATCAATAGAAACTAGCGATTCCCAAGCTGCACGCCCCTGCTCCTTCTCCTCCAAATGGCAGAGTTCTTCTCAGCACGGCGGCAATTCTCAGGATGAGCTCTTCCGGGAGAAAAGGCTTGTAATGTAATCATCCGCCCCCAGTCCCAAAGAAGCCATGCAAACGAGCCCTATCCTCGTCCCTTGCAGAAAGAAAAATCACCGGAACCTCGGAAAGTAGACCTCCATTTTTGCTTTTTACTAAAAATCAAAGCCATTGCCATCGGTCAGCATGACATCCAAAAGAATCAGCTGATAGCATTCTCTGAAAGTTTCGCTTCCGCTTCTTTACAAGAAGAAGCGACCTCCACTAAAATATATCCTTCTTTTTCTTAATAGTTCCTGCAAAAGCTCTCTAAGCTCTTTCCTCATCGTCCACCACCAATATTTTTACAATGTTCTTTGTCCATGATTCTGTCTCCTGCTACTGTCCGCCCTTAGCAATCTTACTATAGCCTTTCTTCTACATGCCCTCATCAATCCTACTATAAAGCTATATCCTGCTGCTGTCTGCTCTACCTTTTCTACTATAGCCTTTTCTGCCCTCTTTCCCCATAGTTTTTCATTTCTTAAGGTAAACATAAAGGTAGCACATAGGTTCCATAAGCTTTTCCTTCACTATTCTCTCTCGTAAACAAACACATGGAGATATGGAGGAAAAATGATGAACTATATTCTGGAAACACAGTATCTTTAGCAAAAAAGGAAACAGCTACGTGTAAAAGACCTTTCTCTATCTGTTCCGGAGAAATGCGTTTACGGCTTCTTAGGTCCCAATGGAGCCGGAAAAAGCACTACGCTCAAAAATGATTCTGGGCTTGATTCACTAGTGAAGGAAAAAAATTCAATTTCTGGGAAAAACGATGAAATTCCAAGAATCGACTTTCTCTTCTCCAAAAAGACCGGAAGTCTCATTGAAAATCCCTGGCTGGTTATGGGCATTTAAGCGGACTGGAAAAATATGCAGATTGTGCAGAAATTGAAAGCGTTAAAGAAGAAGAAATTGCTTCGGCACTGAAAACCATCCGGCTCTATGAGCAAAGAGATAAGAAGCTCAGCAGTTATTCTCTGGGGAATGAAACAACGTCTCGGTATCGCTATGGCCATTTTTGGGAAATCGAAGCTTCTGATTCTGGATGAGCCCACAAAGCAGCTTAGATCCTGCGGGCATACAAGAAATTCGTGAGCTGATTGTATCTCTTCCTAAAGAAAGAAATATGACGGTCATCATTTCCAGCCATCTCCTCAGTGAAATAGAGCAAATGGCAAGTCAAGTCAGTATCATTCACCACTGGGCAGCTACTCTATGAAGGGCCTCTTAAGGAACTGGAAATGTAACGGAAAAAGTCTGGAAGAGGCATTTCTGGAAATGACCGGCGGAAAGGGAGTCTTTATGAACACCCTAAGCAATATCCCTAAAATCGTGTTCATTGAGTTCCAAAGCGCGCCATAAGCATTTTCCCTGCTTTTCCTCGTGCTCTGCTTTGGATTGTGCCTATCTGTTTTTATGGCATAAAAGGCTTCTTCCGAGCCATGGTTAAATATATTTTTATGCTATTCCCATCATTAACACACTGGTTCTGTCCAGTACTCATGGCTGAATTGCTTCCCAGTCAGTGGACATGGAACACAAAAGGCGCTATGTGAACCTTCTTCCCACCCTGGAAAGCAGAGCGTCTATCTATCTGGGAAAGCTTTTCTTCGGTTTTATTACCCTTGTCCTGTTTTGTACTTTTCAAATCGGCATGGTCCTTATTGGAGGAAATGTCCTCGGATTTACCGGAGATATTCCGTCACATATTGTTCCCGTTCTGTTTTTCAGAACTTATCGGCGGAATGATTCTCTATCAGCTTCATGCATGCTTTTCCCTGCTGTTTCCAGCCAGTTTGCGGCTCTTTCCATTGCCTTCGGCGGTACCCTGGCCGGCTTATTTCTGGCCTTTATCAGCGCATGAACATGTGACTCCCTGGTCCGTTTTCTTCTCTCTTAGCCCTATCGGTATGGACTATGACCAAGCTTATCAAGGCTCACGAGCCTAAGCTTAAGATCCATCCCTATTTCCGATATTTTTGCTCAGCCTGCTTTTTATCTCATCGGCACATTTCTGATTGGCCTCCTTCTTTTCAATCGTGCGGAGCAAGGAGAAGCTTTGTTTTCTCTCCACAGGCAAAAAGTAAGCCGTAGTCTGCACAGCAGCTTGTCCCCGGAATTTATCAAGTTAAAAGGAACCCCATCTGGATTCCTTTCCTTCTGATTCCCTTGATTTCGGCACTGATAGGAACGGTGAATTTTATGCAAAATCAGGGTGTCTTACAATATACTTGGGAGGATCTCTGGACCCAACAATCTCTATTTCTGGGAATGTTTTTCCTGGCTCCCCTCATCGGCATTTTATGCAGTCTTCTGTGGCGAATGGAGCATCAGGGCAGTAACTGGAACCTGATTTTTAACCATCACTTCCCCGGAAAACTGATTCGAGACAAATGGTTTACCGCAACACTCCTCAGCACGCTCTGCATGGTTTGGATCAGTTTTATTTATCTTTTAAGCGGTAAGATTCTTGGCCTTCCGGGAGATGTTCCTGCCATCTTTTGGATGCGAATCCTTTCCGCTGTCCTTTCCATTGCCGCCATTACTGCTCTGCAAAGCACCCTGTCCATGTTCTTCCACTCCTTTGCCCTCCCCATCAGCGCTGGCTTTTCTGGGTAGCTTAGCAGGCCTTACGCTGACCGTGAAAGAGCCTACTATGCCCTGCCCTGTCCACGCTGATTTACGGTATGGGCGGCACTTCTATCACCGGAGAGCTGAACTTTTCCGATTCTCCTCTTAAGCTGTGCCTTTTATATTTTTCGCAGCACTGAGCATCGGCATTCTGTATCTAAAGAAAAAGTGATGTGAGAACGCATGTCTAAAAGGCAAAAGGCTTTTTTGTTTTTACAAATAGTACTACTACTGGACAATTTTTGATTTTTAGTAGTATTGTCCAGTAGTATGTAAATTCATTAAAGGAATGAGTAATAGATAGGATATCACCCGCAACTTTGAAAACATAGTTTATAACGAGGTTCCTCTACATGGGCTATATTCTCAAGATACATCACGACAGTTCTCTGAAAAACAACCTCTGTGTCCCGCTCCGAATCGGTAAACTTTATGGCAAAACCTCCAGCCAGTAGCCATCCGGGTCTTCAATGAAATGAGATGCGCCATGGCTTCATTTTTCCGAAAAGCAAATGCAGCCATCTCCTCATGCTTTTTATGCGCTTCTTCAAAGTCATCCGCCTGAAATGCCAGGGTGGAATTCCGCACTCTCCCAGGTCGTAAGCCTGAGGATGGTCTTTCAGCCAAGTCAGCTCCAACTCAAAATCACCAGCATCGCTTTTCAAGTACACAATGATAAAGTCCTCGCTGGTCTTTCGTCTTACCTCATGCAAGTCGAGGGCTTCCTCGCTAGAATCGAAGGAGACGATTCAAATCGGATACATTTAAATTCTCATGAATGATCTTAAACTTCATAGTTCTTCTCCTTTTCCGCTGTTTCCGTGTTTTTGATTCGTGAACGGTACTCAGGATATTCTGTAATAAAGCGTTGAATCACATCGGGCTCGCCCCAGTAATGCATCGGAAAGACGGCATCGCAATCCACTTTTTCAAGAAAATACAGAATCCCGTCAGCGTAGTGCGCCTCCAGTCTCGGATCAAGGGGAACGAAGGCAAGGTCAAAATGTCTGCCCTTGATTCGTCCTATCTCCTGTGATAAATCTCGCTGGAGCCTCAATTACTCTTCTTCCGGTTCTCCCTCCCAATACCAGTCGTTTTTAAGTCCCCGGCATGATAGATGAGAGCCTTCCTTCGTTTTTAGTATAAAGGCGACTCCACTGTCATTGGAAAGCAGGGTCTCAAGCTGAATTCCATGATCCAGCGGATAGCTTTTATCAGGCTCAACAAAGCTGTGCTTAATCTTCGATAGCCTCTTTTCATCCCGTATATCGTCTGCCAATACCACCTGATATCTCATCCCCTGCCCGTCGAGCAAGGAAAAATCTTCGGATTATAATGATCCCCATGGACGTGACTGCAAAAACAAACACATCTTTTTTCGCGTTGAGAGGCGGCAATTCTCTCCTGTAATAGTCAAAAATAATATAGCAGTCTTCTAATTCCAGCAAAAAACCGCTGTGGTTCAGATACGTTACTTTCATCCTGTCACCCCCACAAACACTCTAATATTAACTCTTTATTTCTCAATCTTTCAAGCCATTGTTCTCCTTTATACCCCAATCCATGAATTATTGCGGCTAGGCCTCCTGCCACTGCTCCTACGGTATCCGTATCTTCCCCAAGATTTACGGCTGATAAGACATCATTGGCATAGTCCTTGATTATCAGTCCTGTCCGCTCATCGTTCTTTCCTCATTCTCCCCTAAGGTGACTGATTGCCCCATAAAGCAGCTTCCAAGGTGTCCACCACATATCCGAGGCCTTGATTTTCGAAATATCCAGCTGATGAATTCGATGGAGCCTGTCGAAAGGCTTATCATATTGCAAGGTGGGAAGGATATCCAAAATATTCTCTCCGGCAAGCAATCTTTTTGCCACATGCACGTAGATTACACAGGCTTCCTCCGAAATCCAGTGCCCATGAGTGATGGCGGAAACGATCCGATTTCTTCCTCCGTACATTCCACAAAGGCCAAAGGCAGGATACGCGCATAAAGGGCCATTGCCGATTTGGAACGCTCCTACGCAGGGTTTACCGCTGGTCAGCGCCTCGTAAGTGGCATGACCGATATCAAATACTTCTCCATTCGCGGTAAAGGCATTTTCCCGGAGCCAGAAAAGAAAACGCTTTCTGATGTCATCGATATTGATTTTCCCGTTATTTTCTTTGAGACTTTTCAAGGTCGCTAAGGTCATGAAGTATCATCCGACCAGGTTCCTGCCGGCTGATGATGACAGCCACCAGCCTGTGAGGTCCGTGCAAAGGAAGCTGCCTCGCTCCTGAAATTCATAGGGGACACCAAGAGCATCGCCGATGGCAAAGCCAAAAATGGCGTCATAGAGTTTTTTGTTATAAAGAGGTATATGAGGTTTTTGAAGCTGATTCAATATATCTTCACTCATGATATTCAGTTTGTATTTTGACAAATCCTCGCTTGCTTTATACAAATAAAGCGCCTCGTATTGCCATGCATGTTTCATAATGTCTATATGCCCCTTCCCAATGATAATCATATTTTAAGGCATAGAATTTATTTTCGTCTACTATTTTTTCGTAATACAATTTACTAAACTTAAATAGCCCTTATACTCCTCACTCTCTTTCTTTGGATGAAAATTAATGTATTTTGACTGATCTTCCTTTTCAGTAAATATCATGTCAAAATGGTCTGATTCATCTCCTATATCACTCTACTTATCCAAAAGTGAGCTAAGGTATTCTGTTCTCTTCATCGGTCCAAATGGTGAGTATCTTCAATCAACTTCACCGTCTCAGCCAATAGTAATGAAATATATCCACATCATCCTGATTAACCCACCACTCGGCATCCGGATATTTTTTAATAAATGCTCTGATGATATCTATGTTTGAATACCATCTCGTGCAAAACCCTATATCCACTCTGCCATCTTCTAAATCTAAGATTGTGCATTGCAACCATAGTATAAATCATGTATTCAATTCTGGTATGAGGGTAACATTCCCAAAGCCTTCCTAAAATCAATCGGCTTAAAATACGCATCCGAATCAGAAGTTATCAGGGCTTCCAGTAGCTTTTACTGCATCTTGTTCTGTTATCTTCATAATTTGCCATATAATCACCTGAATCTTTCCTTTAGCTATTTATCTTCCAATGTCCGGTCTTGTTATTGCCAACTCTTTCTATAATTCCTTTTTCCTTAAGTGCTTTTATATGTTCTGCCACTGTCTTTTTACTTATTCCAAGATTCCCAGCTATCATTACATAACTGTAGCCAGTATTCTTTTTCAGTTCATTTAATATTCTTCTTTCAGCATTAGTCACCTTATCGGTCACCTCATCGGTCACCCTCACCGGTCTCCCCTTACCCGGACTACGAACAATTCTATCTTCAGGAGAAGTAAGTTTGACCATAATATCGCTTAGATTTACGGTAAATTCCGGTATTAGCAAATTATCCGATTTACAGGCTTTCACATATTTTTCGATTCCATTTCCCTTCTTTTTGTGTAACCCTTTTTATCCAACGCCGTCTATTTTCATCCAAATTAATAATATTTTGGACGAAAATTATTTACTGTCTGCACGGTAGTAAAATGTATTTCTGCCTGAGTCCTCCCGAATTATAACGCCTTCCTCGATAAGTTTCTTCAATGCCGCCAGCACAGAAGACCTTCCTATGCTCGAGCAATGAGCTACAACATCCGCACCGGTGAACTTGCCAAGTTTTTCTTCAGCATACTTTTTCACTATGTCATATGCGGTACTGCCATTTCCATTTTCATTCATTAATCCGACACGATCTTCAAATTCTGTATAACACGCCAAGAGACCTGAGCATATCTGAGTAAAAGGCACCGGATCATTTGCTTCTTCAGCTGCCATCGGCATCAGATTCTTCGAGGTATCGTAATAACGATCTTTTGTTTTCTCTATCTGCTTTTCAATACTGATGTATTTTCCAACGTTATACCCGTTCTTGTACAGAAGAAGCAGTGTGAGCAGTCTGCTCATCCTGCCGTTTCCGTCGTTAAAGGGATGGATGCAAAGGAAGTCGCAGATAAATGTTGGAATAAGTATCAGAACATCTATCTTTTCGTTTGCAATGGCCTGCTCATAGGCATTGCACAGATTTTCCACCGCATCCGGTGTGTCGCAGGGTGCGATTGGTGTAAACCTTGTGACTACGGTCCCATCCGGCTTTGTCTCATTAATATAGTTCTGAACACTCTTAAAATGTCCACCATAAGAAAATCCGGCCCTCTTCAAAAGGTCGGTGAAGCTGAAGTATATACGATGAGCCGAATCGGAATGTACTCATTACTTTCATGAATCGTATTCAGGACATCACGATAACCCATAATCATCTTCATCCCGGTTCCTTGGCGTGGTTTTTCCTGAAAAAGCTGCTTCATACGAGTGCTTGTTGTAACAATACGCTTCAATTTTATTGGACGCTTCCGTACTCTGTATCTTTGCGATTTCAACCAGACGCTCCAACTCTACAGGCTTCTGACGGATGAATAAATCCTGTCGTCCTTTACACTCATGAATTTTCGCAACAAGATTCAGAATATCTGTATCCCAGGCTTTATCATAAAGTCTGCTGCAATCAAACGATCTCATTAAAACTCCTTTCGTCCAACATCTCTCATTTTTGTCCAATTGTGATATTATTTGGACGAAAAATCAATCAGTTGAACAAAAACTAACTTCAGTGGCGAAGAACAAAAGTCCTGCAACAGTCTCTCCTGATTTCTTGTTCCCATCCAGTCCTTTCATACAGCAAAAACCGGCATCATTTTTAGGGGCAAGAGTATTTTTCTGAAGGTTCAATTTTAAGAAGGTTTCTGATATAGTGCATATAGTTTTATATGATTTTCAGAAGCCAATTATTTTTCCGTATGCTTATCATTTTTCTTTACTTCTATATAAGGAAGTGAAGAGAATCTGATTTAACCACATCTTGGAGGCAATATGACAAAAATATTATTTTAATCGTGAGTAGAATAATTGCCTTTTAATCAGCTGCTACTTCCACTTCCGATGATGCTGGGACTATCCGGCATAGTTTGGAGAGTCCTTGTCGCTTTGCTGGGAATTGTTTTAATATTTTTAGGCGTGAAAAATAGTGAAAAATATCCGCCATTGCTGATAAATTATGTTTTATATCGATATTCATCAAGGTTTCATGCTGTATTTCGAAAGCGATTTGCAAACTTGATATCAAAATTCGATATTTCATCTGCATTTGCATCAGGAATATCCCTACAATTCACTGTTATTTTAGAATTCAATTCGTAAGTTTTTCACCGGATTTAAAGTTTGTAATTAATGTTCATCATTTTTGAAATTGGTATTACTAAGACAGAATATAGCGAATAAATATGCCACAACTGAAAACTAAAAACGATGCAAATTGTAGTGAAATCCGGAATGCCAAATGCGATTGCACGCATGGCATCAACTTGATATGTTAAAGGGATTAATGCGAGAAATATATTTTAGAATGAGTGGCGCATTGTCAAAGGAATAAAATAATGGTGCAGCAAAAAGAATTGGCACCAACAGGGTGTCCCATCACAAAGTCTCGTTGCTTATAATTTTTATCAGTAGCGCAACGCAAATCAGGATAGAGCCCAAAACAGCACGCTAATCATTAAAAACGATGATCATGCAAAATCTATAAAAGCGAAAAAGATCCACCGACAAAAAGGAAAGAATATATAGAATGCTAGCTTGAATGACAACTCCTACGATTGGAAAGGTTGCAATTCAAGTATATAAATTGCCGGATGAATGCCGTTAAGAATCTTTAAACTTAAAAAGTCCCGCAGCTATGTCCGTTATCATGCGATAAACGCATTGGTACATTTCTTTAAATAACGACATTGCAAAAATACCGATTAAAGAATAGGACAGAAAACTTACAGTCGTTCCGTTGAAGGATATATCTCCAAATGTAGCCTGAATACCTACAGAATAAAATAAGAAATATAAAATAGGAAATCAAACTACTATAGATAATTTGTTTGTTGGACCAAAGTGCTTTCAGCTCATTATTGACCATTATGGGTAAACCCTTTGGCCCAAGATACACGCTAATATACATCTGAAATTTACATCTTTCTGTCGCCTCCTCTTGCATCATTATTTCCTTAAGACCCGAGCGTTCACTGTTAATGCTTGTAATCGATACTTCGGCTAAAAGCATTCCAATAATGCAGTTCAAGTCTACAGAAGACTCAATTAAACTTACTGTTTGCTCTTCAAACTTAGCTCCTTGGTCAATTAGTCCCTTTTTGAGCGTGTCACTAATTTCGCCAGAGAAGGAATTTTGATTTCTCTTGTCAATTGGTGATTCTAAAAATCCCGCATACTACCATAGTAGAACTGCTGACCTTCGTTTAGAAATAGAATTTTGTTGCAGTAATCTTCCAGCATTCCCAAATCATGAGATGAAACAAGAGCCAGTTTCTTTTCACCAAAACATTTCTCTTTCAAATATTCAAATAGTCCATGGGAGTAACGGTAATCCAAACCGGCGGTTGGTTCGTCCAAAATCATTATTTCAGGGTTATGAACTAAAGCACGTGCAACTTGAACTCTTTGTTGTTGTCCGCCGGATAGTGAATCAGGGGAACGGGTATAGAAATCTGCAAGATCCAGTATTTCAGAGATAGAATCTGTTGCCGTCTGTGATTCTTTCTTTGAAAGACCGGTCAATACAGCTCCAAGCATAATATTATCTCGCACATTTAAATACCAATCAATGGATTGCTTTTGTGGACTTATGCCTAAATCATGATAATTAAGTTTGGGTGAACAAGTAATGCTTCCGTGTTGGGGAGTATAAATTCCGGACAATACATTGAGTAAAGTGGTTTTTCCGGCTCCGTTTTTACCAACAACAGCAATAAGATCTCCTTTCTCCGCCTCAAAAGAGATGTCACAAATTCCGTTGTGAGTTCCGTCATAAAAATAGGATACATCTTTAAGCGTCAGCAATGCCATGGTTAATCCCTCCTATTCCTGTTAAGCAAGGTATGTACATAATCAAGAGCTTAATCATTCGAATCAAGTTCTATATCATGTCAATCTCTAGTTTATCTAACTACTTTTTATTCCTACTTATCTAAAAATAGACAGATATAAATCCAGTCTCTGATTCAAGTATCTTGCAAACATATCCGCCATTGCTGATAAATTATGTTTTTATATGATATGCATCAAAGGCTTCATAGTATTTCAAATGATCGGTAAATTTTATATCAATCGGCGGATAACCCGCCTTCATGAGTTCCAAGTTAATTAGCAGTCTTCCGGTTCTTCCATTTCCATCAATAAAAGGATGTATTGCTTCAAATTCGATATGAAAACGGGCCAGTTTAGTCACAATATCTTTTTACTGTTTTTATATTCTGCCAACAGTTCTTCCATCTTAGGTATAATCAAATATGGCTGTACAGGCTCATGTACTGCTCCATGATTCGAACCGGTATTCTTCTGTATATACCTCTGTCCTCTTTTTATCCGCTAAGACTAAATAGTGAATATCCTTGATTACCTTTTTTCAGATATTTCCTATTTTTCACAAACAAGCTGCCCTAACATAATCAAAAGCTTCCTTATGCCCAATTACTTCTAAATGCTCCTTCAATGATTTCCGGTCAATAGTAAGCCCCTAAGAACCATGTCTGTCTCGTAAAGTTAAGGTATTACCCTCGATTGCATTTGAATTATAGGTATATTCTGTTATGAACTCCTCATTTAACCTCTCGAGCTCACCTTCGGTTAAAGGTCTTCTTTTTCTAAGAACTCTAATTTTTCCTTCTATGATGGGAATGAGAGATTCCTCGATTTGATATCTTCCGTCCGTTGGCTTTGCAGCATCATGGGTATTTTTCCATGCTCTACCTTCTTGATATGCACCGAAAATCTTCCCTTCTGCGCATAAAACCCTTACTCTCTATCTGATATCCCCCACTTTTCAGCCGCTTGCTTCACTGTCATGTACATAAATCATCCCTCCATTTTTTTATTATACCTTCTTATCGGAATAATATAAACAATATAGGAATAACCTATTTCGATTATCGGAACAATAGTGCTTTTATCATCCCATAAGAGCCTCAAGAGCAGCCCCTGATGGATTTCTCGAATAATTTTACTGGCTCCGCCTGCCTTGCAAGCTTCCTTCCAAGCTTTCTTGCAGATGACAATCATGGTATCCTCTTCCATAATTTTCTTCGCTTTGTCCCGTATGGTTTCGGCAGTAAATTCATGCTCCTCAATAATCAAGCCTGCGTGATGCTCAGCTATGCTTTTTCGCATTATATTTTCTTTCAAACACCTTTCCCGGTATAACAAGTTGCGGCACTCCGTGTAGAAGCCCCTCCACCATGCTGTTTTGCCCTCCGTGATGGATAAATAAAACCGCCTCATCCAGTAAAAGCATGAAAGTCCCATCGCGAGGCGATATGCACATTTTCCCCAATCCTCTTTTTTTGAGATAGGATGAGGCGATATACACCTCATAATCACTGTGCTCAAAGGCTTCACATATAACTCTTTGCATTTTTCACCAGTATTGTACCATTCCCATATAGACAAGAATCTTATTTCTAGGATGGTTGGTTCCGCTCTGTAAATAGCTGCCTGTAACGCTCCGCAGTACTGTACATTTTTCTTAGAAAAATGGCTCCAGTTCCCAGATGCTTGAGCAAAATAACTGTTCTGCCCGGTCAAATAGTTGCAGGCGCTGTCCACCGTAGGCAAAGACATTTCTCTAAGAAAGCGATTCAAATCCTTTGACCGTCTTGTATCATGGGCATACTCATATTGCGTAGGATAACTGACAGTGCAATACAACGGTATTGCTTCGATTTGTGCCGCTATCATTGCGGAAATATTAAACTCGGAATAAATGGCATCCGGGTGAAAGTCCTGTATTACTTTTTCGAATGGAGGAAACGCTCTTTTTAAGATATCGGTAATCCATGTTCCCCGGTCATGTAGAGAACCTGATCAAAACTATCTACCGTTACGCGGGATGTCATACCTAGCTTCTGCACAAGCGGGAATATCCTTTTTGCAATGGGTGCCGGGAGTCCAAAGGGCATGGGAACAGCAAGAGCATAATTCCGGATGCCCTCAATGCATTTAAAATTAACATCTTCTGCCATGCAGTTGCACGTCGTCTCCCGCTCTATGGAATTCCTCAGTAAGAATCCTGCATCTTGAGGAAGGTCCCGAAGTTTCTGCCATGGCTGCCATGGGGATTATAAGAATTTTCATAATTTAAATAATAGTTCTATACTGCGGTATGGCCAAGTACGCACAATCAGAATTGACTTTAAAGCCTACGGCGATAAACATTTTGAATGTTGTAATGCTTAGTGTTACGTGTGACCTGACGAGAGCCTTTCCTTTGAACTATCCGGAATTTCCGGATAGCAAGCAAAAGTATGCCGTTTAACAATATCAATATATGAAGAACAATATGATATAAGTCCGGTATCACGCGTTTTTTTCACTCAAAGGAATGAGCCTTTAGCGTGCCTTTTAAAGCACGCATTGTACCCTTTCAGTTTTTCTTTCGGAGGCACCAAAGATAGTGTAATACCAATGGCAAAAAAACTGAATCGTAAACCACAACACAAGGATCGTGAACAAAATCCATTTACCTGTAGGCTGAAAAAAACGATAACTAATCAGTCCTATGCTATACAGGCAAAGCATGGCAAACTCTGCGCTCTGCATTCCCATTCCTTCAACAAGAATTCGTTTCCCGAAGCGCCATGTAATCGTACATCCCAGAAACCATATCCAAAGCAATATTTTGCACGAATGGCATTAATATCATATTCATCCAGAAATCTCCATAGAAAGATTTTTACATACACCACAGTATTTACTGTACCAAATGCCTTAGCACGCAACTCTCCTTGTTCAATTATTTATATTTTTATTCTACCCAAAAGAAAATATGACCGCCCTCATACAGCGTGCCCTGCGAGAAGCTGAGACCCGGGAGCAGGAATGAACTTAGTAAAACCGCAGAGATTTGCAAAACGGTAAAATAAACTCTGCAATCTACAGAATTGAAAGAACGAGAGCTAATTTTCTAAAAAGCTTTCAGTTCTATAAGTTGCAAGGAAAACCTTATTTGGAGAACTCATGGGTAATGTTATGAATTTATTGAAAAATCTTTTTCTTTGATAGTATCCTCTTCTCCTTTTATCGTCAAGCTATACGAATTTAAACTCAAACTTTTCCAAAACATCGTTTTGAATTTCTTTATCATTGTCCTTTTTAACTACAAAAAGACGATAGAGTTAAAATTCTATCGTCTTCCAAAAAAGAGTTTAGAGCGACATCTTAAATGAGAATGCCTAATTTCTGTTTATCTACAATTTTTCGTAATTTTGCTTACCTTCTCCCAATCCAAAACTTCAAAAGAAATTCTTTACATAATCTCCTCTCAAATTCTTATACTTTTAGATAATAGGCATGTTCCCTACATCTAAAAGCTAATATTGAGGTGTGTTTTCCCTCTTCCATAAAGGGATTATTCTGATTTGCTGCCTTTTGGTACTGCAGCTTTCCTTCCTGATCTACGGAAAGGAATGCCCAACCTGATCCAAACTGTCCTAAAGCCAGATTCTGCAAAGTCTCTATCAGCTTCTCAAGAGAACCGAAATCCCTCTTAATAGCTTCTTCCAAGGCCGGACTGGGTTTTGTGTCTTTCTTCGGGCTCAGAATAGAAAAAATATAAATTATGGTTGTAATACCCGCCACCATTGTTCTGCAAAGTATTTCTTAAGGCTTCATCAGATACAGAAGGCAGAGAAGATAGAATTTCTTCCACGGATTTATCGCTAAGCCCTGCCTTATCCACTGCTTCATTAAAGTTCTTCGTATATGCTGCATGGTGCTTTCCGTAATGAGTCTCCATGGTTAAGGTATCAATGTGGGGCTCCAAAGCATCAAAAGCATAGTCTAATTTTACCTGTTCAAACATAAGTCCTCCTTTATGCATACTCAATTTACAAAAACTCGCTCTTATTTATCTTGTATCATCGTTAATTTCCTCTTTAACGAGGTTCTTAATATCACTCTTAGTACTCTGCGTATCAACAATGGAATCTTCACCCAGCTGATGAAATTCCTCTTTATCTCCAATTGTATAATCTTGATTATCATCATATTTCTTAGTAATTAATCGTATCATTTTGCGTCTTAAGAATTTCTCTCCTTGGATATTTGATTTCTTTCTTTTATCCACGCAACAGCCAATATCAGTAGCATCACAAAGCCATGGAAACTCCCGTCATTACCGTAAGTGCAAAATACTTAGTAAAGAAATCCATACATTTGGCATTGGAGTAGAGATTGTAGCCGAATTTGCTTCTAATTCATCGAAATCAAAGCTCCTATTTGTAAAAGTATAGACTGCAATAACCATAATCATGATAAAAACCATAGGAGTAAATATTCCAAGCACACTTGTAATTTTTCGAAATCAAGAAAGCTGACAACGATTACTAGCATAGCACATAATAGTCCTCCTGCCCAGAATGGCAAGCCAAACTGCTGATTAAGATTTGAACCGGCTCCGGCAATCATCACAAAACCGACTACAAAGCAAGAAATGATTAAAGCTAAATCCAGAATGTTATTCGTAATGGGTCCGGCTTTTTGTGAAAGCACTTCAAAGTGATCATTCGATCGATAATAGCTTCCTAATATAATGATGATTTTACCAAAGACTACACTTATAATACCAAGAACTATGGTTCCTATAATCCCCCATTTACCAAAGCTAACGAAGTATTGCATCAAATCTTGTCCGGAAGATAATCCGGCTCCAATAACAACTCCCACATAAGCCAATGCTACATTTAATATGCGCTTTTAACACCTGTGTTCTCCTATCAATTATAAGTAAAACCTATAGTTGCTCCATTAATCATACATGCATTCTATAGCATTGTCAAAAAGCAGAATCTTGTAATTACTGTTTTCTCTATTCAGTTTTACATTACCCTTTCCTCTTGATATACTTTTCTAGATCAAACTTGTTTTTCTTATCATAGTCCCTCTAATAACCTATAGTTCTTATACTTTTGTTATATCATATTTATCCGAGAAAAAGGTCTGACTCTCTAGAAATAAAGTACTATCACAGTTTCCGATAATCGTATGATTTATAAAAATTCTTTTTAAATACACCATGCCTACCAATTGAATACCCTCTCATATCGGATAATTATAGTTATCCGTAAAGAAATTAGTATATATGACTATTCAACCAATCTATAAAGTCTTTATTGTTATTATTATCATTTCTATATGAATCTTTCGATGAGGCTTTTATAAATCTGTAAAAACTGTTTTAGACTTGGTACACGAAACTTTATTTCGTTTAGTTGAATAAGTTCTATATCCGATTCAGCAATACCCGCAAAATCATATAAGGAATCGATTGAACCGTATTCTACACTAACTCCATTTTTGAAATTCATGCTCATGAATGTCCACTAAATCATATCCCAATTTTTCCATAACCATCATTATTTTGTCCCAATCATAAATTCTAAGTTCATCAGAGCTTCCCTATCCTCTTGGATCTCCTTGAACATGAATATCAATATCTGATGGCTCCCTAATCTTCTTTTTGATATAAATTCCAATCCTAAAGAACCCATTAGTGTAGGCACGATTCCAATTTTTATTTAAATATAAGCAAATGCTGCTAAATTCATCAAATCAAAATACTCATTCCGTCTCCTCCAATTCTAATTTATTTACCTTAGTATTGTTATTATTATACCATTTTTAAGTCATGTTTTTCCGTAACTGGCTACTGTCAAGTAATCTTAACTGTAAATTCTCACTACTTATGTTAGTATTGATTTTTTTATATTGTTAAACACGCCTATTACATTGTTGATTTCTCCATTTTTTTATATTGACAAATTGCACAAAAAGTAATATCGTGATTATAGGTAAATATCATTGTTCATATAAAATGCTACCGATATTAAGTTGATAGTCTGCCCCAATATTATCTTTTAATCAAGGTTAGAGTTCGTGCAATATTCACATCCTGAAATGTCCATGAGCTATTTGATATAGCAAAAATGGGCGTATGATAATGGTGCTATATATTTTGCGCCTTCTATTTCCATTAACCCTAGGTCGCGCAGAAAATGAACTATTATCTTTTACAAAAGATCAAGATTTATTATTATTTGATAAATTAAGAAAGCAAGTCTGTGAAACTTATCCAAGTTTTTATACAAAATACCGAAGATCCTATCTATCTTGATTCTATTTCGCAGAAATAATTGTGGTGCAATACGTTCAGAAATAAGCATTGACGTCGAAGGAAATATAAGATTTTGCAACATGAGTGCAGGACAAAATATGCGCCTAGATATTGGCAATGTTCTGCAAAAATTCATTTTAAGTCAATGGTCACATTTGAATAGGAGATAATCGTGAACTCTTTTAATTTATGCTAAAGTATCAAAGAGGTATCCTGCTTTTGAACTACAGCCATTTGACTTCTATCTCAATGAGTGTGATATAGTTGAGCTAATTGGCGCTAACGGTGCCGGAAAAACTACTTTTTTGAATTTGCTGGAAGGCAGATGCCTTCCGTCATCTGGCGAGGTTTATTACAAAGGCAGGGTTATGAAGCCTATTTCATGGAAAAAAAATCCTGTTGTTTCATTCTATGATGGCATTTGTCCATTTTATGAGAAGTTTAATCCCAAAGACATTTTGCACAGTCATGGCTGATTGGTATCCTAAATGGAGTTCAGAGCAATATTTTGATTATCTGAATTTCCTAAACGTACAGATTATTGCTATAAAGCAAATGTCTCTTGGGACAAAAAATAAATTAATGTTGGCCACCATGCTGGCTCAAAACCCTGAAATATTGTTTTGTGATGAATTAACTACCGGACTGGATCCTGTTGCAAGAGAAAAAGTTTTGCATTTATTGAAAGAATATATTAATAAGACACATTCAGCCGTTATCTTCTCCACTCACATTATTAGCGACTTAGAAAAATTTGCTTCCAGAATCATCTTACTCGATAACGGTAAGGTTGTTTTGAATACTGATATTTCTTGCATTTTTGAAGGAAATAAAAATTTCTTTAGAAAAATGTAGTATATGACTATCTAAAGTAAATCCACTTTTAGCGAAAAGGAAATGATAATTTAATTTTTGTAATTATCAAATGAATAATATATGAAAGGGTTGCTTTATAAAGATTTTTAAGTCCATTTTGAAGTTAATATCCCCTGTATATTTAATGTCTCTTATTCCAATTGTGTCTATATTGGGAAAGATATGTTTCTGTTTATGTTCTCCATAATTATTGGGATATTATTCGGAATGCAAGTATCAATAACTATTTCCGTAGATGAAAAAACAAAACTTGTTAATTATTATCGTATTCTACCACTTTTCCTATCATGTCATTGCTATGGAGAAATATTTTTCACGCTCATCATTTCTCTCCTTACAGGTATCATAATCTTCCTTGTTACTTTCAGTTATTCTGGACAGATTAGCCTTTTGTATCCATTCATTGGTTTCTACGTTGTGCTAATTTATAACATGATAGTAATTCCTTACATCATTTTATTTTGGTGTAGAAAAAGGAAGATATATCCTCATAGGATTTACCATTCTTCCTATTATCATTACAAAATTTAATAATGTTTTTATTAAAACTATATTCTATTCTTCAGACCAACTTGATTGCATTAGCAGTGATTTTACATTTGATTATTTTTGTCATCTCATACGTAATTTCAGTAAAAAGCATTGAAAAATATCGTATATAATTTCGATTTATAAAAACATCATACAGACATAGTTCTTGCCACCTCGGTTGGTTTTATGTGGTAACTTAATTTTTACCGACGGCTATAGACTATGTCTGATAACATGTACAGCTCAATGAGGATCTTATAAAGAGCAAGCTCAAGAATCTTGTATTCTGCTACTTTACGAGCTCCATCTTGAAATTCACTTTCTGAGAAATAAATATTCCATTGATTCCACCCTAATATGCTTCAGTTTGTAGTCAAAATTCTTAATTCACCCTATATTTATCAATTTTTCCAAATTTTTCATTTAGTAGCTTTAGATATTCTGCTTTCATTATACAAAGACATCTTGTTTTATTAGCTCTAAAAATTTTATGAAAATCATTTATTCGCATTTTTACCTCCTTCTTTTTCAAACAAAAAGGGGTTAGATTTACTCTAATCACCTTTCGCTATATACCAAATATTATTACTTATTTCAATTTTTAATTGATTCACTTTCAGATAGTATCTTCATTTGTTCAATAGCTATTGCATTTTAATTTTTTCCAATCTTTCAGATTGACTCATGCCTTCATTTATAAATACCGCATTAAGATTCTCAAGATTAGAAAGCAGACAAGCTGTGATATATCCGCATAATCTCTAATATTGCCTTTTAAATCCGGATTTTCATCCGCCACTCTTAGCTGTTATTCCAAATAGAGAAACATTAAGAATATCCGCTTCACTTGCATAAATAAAATTGATTTTTCTTTTGAAAGTTTATCCGGTACAAGTTTGTTTTTAATGGCATCTGTGTGAATTCTATAATTGATTTTTGCCAAATTTCTCTTAATATCCCATCCTAACTTCTTTTGTTCTTCTTCCTTTAGGCGTTCAAATTCCTTGATTAAAATATAATTTAAAGTATGAGCGATGCAAGAAGCAAACTCAAACGCTATATCTTTATGAGCATAAGTTTCCACCATATCTTCCTGCTCTCGCAACGATACCGATAGAATTAGTTTTTTTCCACCCATTGCTTGACCGATAATATAAAACGGTTAAATCCTGCTTCATTTTTAATTCCCTCGAATTCGGGGGAATTAAAATTCGTTATACATTTCTTCCCAAATACCTAAAAAAACTCTATTGTATTCTTGTTTCTGAGCCACTTTTCAATCAAAAGCAGAACCGTTCTCAATATTTCTAACCATATCCGTTAAAGAAATATAATCTCTATTGTCTATGGCAATAATGCTGATTTCTGAACCTTCAACATTTATTTTAGACATATAATCACCTCTCAATCATTAAATTGATTGCTTTGCATTATAGCATTTTTAGAGCATTTTTCCACGCTGAAATTAGTGCTGTCTTACTTGCGATATGTCAAAACCGCTTCTTTTATCTCATATTCAATCGCATCTAAAAATTCTTTCTTAGAGGATTTTACCCTAGAGCATATCATATAATTCCATTTCCCACTTTGCAGTTGTTTCTGACGACTTAAAGGTATCGAGATACTATTGTTACAAGACTAATTCCTTTTATGCATGGCTACAAGATTTTTTCTTATCCCTTTCTACAAAGCCTTTATAAATTAAGTTCTCTATAATCCCTGCCTTTGTTGCAGGAGTGCCAAGACCTTTTCTTTCCACCTCTACACCCCTTTTTCTAAAAGCATCATTTCCTGCAATCTCCATAGACTTTAAGAGAGTATCTTCAGTAAAAGTGTTTCGGAGGTTGAGTAAACTTTTCTTTAATCTCTTTCTTTTCAATGCTCAAAATATCACCAACACTTGCGTGAAGCTTATTAGAAATAATCCTATATACCTTTGCTTCACTCTCAGTAATGCCTGATAAATCCTCACTTAGTGAGCTTACTGTTGGAATAATGGCATGATGGTCTGTAACCTTTTTAGAATTAAATACCACCTTGATACGCTCTGTATCAAAGTCGTTCTTTCCTAGAATATTATCTTTTTAGAAGCATGTCATATAGCAAAATAGCTTCTGCGGATAGTCCTTGAAACTCCTCCTTCCACTAATATCTCCCGGAACTTTTAAGAAATTAAATCTTCCAGCTTCTCTGTTATAGAAATGGTCAAAAGCCCATTGTTTCACCTCCCTCCTTGAAATTTTTGCAAAGAAAAAAGACGATAGTTTTTCTCTATCGTCTTTGGTAACCATTTTTATAAAAATTTTTCAAGCAAATTTTCAATTATTAAGTTCTTTCCAAAATCTTAATTGCATCATAACTTTTATTACAGTTTTTTTGCATATCCATTTTTGAATTACTCTTTTTTTGCTTTTTATGAAAAATAATCCAACTCTCCTCCACATAGTGGACAATGCATCGGTCTTTCTGACCACATGCTTTTTCAAGAATCTGACTACTTCGTCTCTATTTTCCATATTTAATTCTTTTTATAATATCATTCACTTACAATCTCCATATTCTAATTCAAAATGACCTTATTCTATCATTTATCCCTTGAAGAAAACGCAATAACTGCTGCACCAACCATCGGTATTCCGTAGGGACTAAACAAAAAAGCCTAATACCAATGCTCTATACCCATTAAGATTTTTATTTTGGATAAATAAAGCTATCGCTCCTACAACGCATAATATCTTGAAAAAGTATAGTAAGACTGTTCCAATACTAAGCAAAAAGGTCATAAAAGCTATTAGGATACTTAATAGCAGGCTGATTGGAAACAAAAAGTATCTTGATGATCAATCTCAACATTGCTTAGTCCTCTCTTTCAAAAATCAATCTTTGAGTCTCCACACACCATATCAATACAAAACATTCACATCGGCATAATTTTTTAGGATCTTTTTTCTTCCTCCATCAGAATCTTCTACGAAGACGAAATGTTTATAAAACTGCATAAAATGGAGGATTTTTACGATTCCTCTCTTTGTAGTAATGCTACCGTCTCCACATGTCCCGTCCTCGGAAAAATTATCAATCCCCACCCACTTCTCCAGCTCATATCCACCTTCTCTTAGGTACTTCATATCTCTCTGCCAGACTTCCTGGGTCACAGCTCACATAGACAATGCTCTTGGGGACTGAGTTCCAATACAGCGGAAAGACAAGCTTCATCACAGCCTTTTTCTGGGGGATCTAAGGAGACCACATCCACCAGATTTCCCACGTCCTTGCCTTCCCTCTTCTGTTCCTCCACCCACTTGGGAAGGACTTCTTCAGCCGCACCCACATAAAACTCCGTATTATGAAGACCGTTCTTTTCCGCATTTTTCTTGGCATTCTCAATGGCTTCCGGAACGATTTCCAGTCCGTAAACCTGCTTTGCTTTTTGTGCAAGAAATAGGAAATGGTGCCGATTCCGCAGTAACAGTCCCAAACGGTTTCTTCTCCTGTAAGGGTCTGCATATTCAAGAGCTTTCCCATAGATTTTCTCGGTCTGGGCAGGATTTACCTGATAAAATGAAGGTACGGAAATAGAGAAGCTGAGCTCCCCGATTTTATCCTCTATACTGTCTTTTCCGTAAAGGCAACTGGTTTCTCTCCCTAAAATGGCATTGCCTCTACCTTCATTGATATTCATAGAAAGGCCGACAATCCTTCCTTGCACTGTCCCATTTTTCCCGCAGTACACATCCGCTTCGCTTTGCGCGTCCATTCCACAATGTATATCTGCTTCACTTTTTGCGTCCACTCCACAATGTATATCCGCTTCTCTCTCTGTGTCCACTCCACATCGTCCATCCGCTTCACTTTCGCATCCATTCTACAGGAAACCTCCGCGTCTCTTTGTAAATCGCCTTCCTCAACACTTAGCGATAGCTCTGTAGCTTCTCCCAAAGCTCTTTTCCATGGGGCAGACTCTTTCCGTTCAGCACCAGGCAAAGCAGGATTTCTCCGGTAGAAAAGCCCTTTCTTAGGAAAATGTGGCGAAGCAAACCTTTTCCTGTTTCTTCCTCATAGCCGGAAATCTTGTATTCTCTCGCCCAGTCCTTTGATGCAGTTTAAAATCAAAGGGATTTCTCTGCACTGTTAATCAGGCAGTCCTCGGTTTCGATAATGCGGTGGCTATGAAAACCATAGAAGCCCATCTTTAAGCCCGAAAGCTCTTTTCTCACTACGGACATGGAATTTATATTTCCTTCTCTTTTCCCGTCCACAATGCAATTTTTTGCCGTTTTCTCTTTCCTATCAAGAGTAGAATTTTTCTCCCTATCTGCTCTGTTTCAACATGCAATTCTTTTCCCGTTCTGCACCGGATACTGTGCCTTATTCCGATATCGCTCGGTCTTTCCCCCGAGGATTCCCTCTCCTCTCTTACGCACTTCCTCTTCCGGAATTCCTGCAATCCGAATGAGGCTTTGGGCGATTCTATCCTCTTTCCATGCGAGCTCTTTCTCATAGGATAAATGTTGCAGCTGGCAGCCGCCGCATTTTCCCGCAACAGGGCAGAGGGGCGTAACGCGATAAGGAGATGCTTGCAGAAGTTTCTCTACCTTGGCATAGGCATAGTTCTTTTTCACCTTTAAAATCTTAGCCTCTACCACTTCTCCCATCACAGTGCCCTTCACGAAAAACCAAGCCGTCGCACTTTCCGACGCCCTGGCCTTCTTCCGTTAAGTCTGTAATTTCTAAAACAACGAGGTCATTCTTTTTAAACCCTATTCCTCTTTCCACCCTATTTTCCTTCTCCGCTTCTACTTCTTTACCGATTCCCAACGAGATATCGCACGTCCTGCGAGAGATACTCGTTAAGAACAAGATATCTCAAGCCTAGCCTGCGCCTCTTATCAAAAATAAAAAATACTGCACTTCAAGCCTCTATTTTGGTATCTTTTGCACTTTTCCCTTCTCTAAGCAGGAATTTACCACCGCAAAAACAGACTCAGAAGGCTTAAAAAGGAGCCCTCCCTGTTTTCAAGATAATCGTCTTTATCCGAGCTGAGTCCTCCATAGACCGCAACAAAAACATGATGCTCAAAATCACAACGGAAAGCTCCATGTTTCCGCCCGGTCTGTACGTCCCGTAAAGAAGGGCAATTCCCAGTAAACCGTTATAAATTCCCTGATTTTTAAAGAGTGTATTCAGGTTTCTTTTCCTCTCAAGTCCCTCACGCTCATCTTTAAATACACGGCGGTGCTCTCGCTATCCGTCATAAAGCTCTCCAGCAGCATGATATAGCAAAAAGAGTACCGCACTGCCGCTCATAAGCATCTTATTTACGATACTGAATTCCATCTTATTTTTTTCTCCCTGTTTTCTCTATGTTTTTCCTCAATGAGTCTGGCATAGAAACATATTGCCGTATTGGTAGCGGTAACCGCCGTTTTTCCGCTAGTGGCAGTTTATTTTTATAGGCTACAAGCTTACCGCCGGACTGCTCCATGGCAAAGTCCTCCGCAAGGCTATCCTGATACTGTCCGCCATGTTCCTTCACATAGTAGAGAAAGCCGATTCCGTAGTTATAGGCCTGCCAAAGCGACTTTATCATCCAACGAAAGCTCCTCGTCTTCTCTTTTAACTCCTTATAATAGCTTAGCCCCTGCTCGATAGAATCTTCCGTATCCCAGGTGTTTACAGGGAAGTCCCATGGACTCGCTGGACTGCATAACATCCCTAAGCCTTCCTCCGGATTCTACATTCATAATTGCATACAGAACCTCGAGGTCGGAACTCAAAGCTTTTTCCTTTGCAACCTTTCTCCAGCATTTCCCTATGCTGGAGAACCGTTTTCGGAAAAATGCCAGCGGTATACATTCTGCTTTCGATAGAGAAAAATCAAAAGCGAAAAGGCAAAAGAATATAGCAAAAACCGGAACTGCAGAGCGAAAGAATTTTTTTCCTTCTCCGTACTTTTCTTATGCGGTCCCTATGCTTTTTGCCACCAACTCTCCCCTGCCCCTTTTTCTCCTTTTTTCATTTTTCTCCCTTCTTCAGCTCGGATTTTTTTATTCAGGGCAGGGCTTCGCATTCGCCACCCTATCCTCCTCTTCTTCGATAAAGGAAAATAAAAGCAATCCCTGTAGCCTTTTAAGGGTAAGCAATATGGTAATCTCTGCCGTCACACTCCCCCTTTAAAACAGGGAAAATATTTTTCTTTCGTGACCATTCCCTCTTCCGTAAAAAGTAACTTTGCTTTTTTTCGTCTTGGGAATACCAACCCAGTAATCTGCTCTTTCAACAGGAGTCATATTCACAACGAAAAGAAGACTCTCTTTATGCCCTTTGCTTTCCGGTCCTTTGCTATCTGTTCCTTTACTTTTCCGAGCTTTCTCCTATCTCCATTTCTTTCAGTGCATTATTTTTCCCTGCCGGCTTTTCCCCGGGCTTTCCGATGACAAGATGATCCTTTCTATTTCGAATAAAGCTGTAAATGGAGCGGGAACTGTCATCCGCATTAACCCAGGAAAAGCCCTTCATACTCATAATCCGCCTCATAAAAAGCGGGATATTCCCGATAGAGGTGAAGCAAATCTGCATGAAAATTATGAAGAGAACGGTTTTCCTTCTCTTCCAAAAAGATACCAGTCAATAGAGCGTGCTTCGCTCCACTCGCTGTACTGTCCAAAATCCTGTCCCATGAAAAAGCAGCTTCTTTCCGGCGTGTCCCAGCATAAAGAAATAGCCTGCCTTTAGGTTTTGGAATCTCTCCTCCTCTATCCCGGGCATCTTTTCAATCATGGAACGCTTCAGATGTACTACCTCATCGTGAGAAAGCACAAGGATAAACTTCTCCGAATACGCATAGCTCATACCGAAAGGTCATTTTGATTGTGGTGGTACGAACGATAAAGCGGATTCTCCTTCATATACGCGAGAAATCATGCATCCATCCCATGTTCCACTTAAAATGGAAGCCGAGGCCTCCTTCTTCCGGAGATTTCGTGATATTCGGCCAAGCCGTAGATTCTTCCGCAATGATGATACTGCCGTCTTCTCTTTTCCGAATAATAGAATTCAAATGCTTGAAAAACTCAATTGCTTCCAGGTTTCCATTTCCGCCAAAACGATTCGGAAGCCACTCTCCGTCACGTCTTCCGTAATCGAGGTAAAAGCATGGATGCCACCGCATCTACTCGAAGGCCGTCAATATGATAGAGTTCATACCAATAAAGAGCATTGGCAATCAGGAAGTTCTCCACCTCGGTTTTCCCATAGTTAAAAATCTTCGTTCCCCAGTCGGGATGCTCTCCCAGCCGGGAATCCGGATGTTCATAGCAGGCCTCTCCATCGAAATCGGCAAGGCCATGCGCATCCTTTTGGAAAATGAGCCGGTACCCAATCGAGAATGACACCCGATGCCGGCCTCATGCAGAATGTCCACCATTTCCATAAAATCCTTCGGACTGCCGTGACGGGAGGTAGGAGCATAGTAACCTGTCACTTGATACCCCCAGGATCCGTCAAAGGGGTGCTCTGCGATACCCATTAATTCGACATGCGTGTAGCCCATATAGTTGCAGTATTCTGCAAGATCTCTCCCGGCTTTCTGATAACTGATAAAGCCGTTTCTCTCCGGGTTTCCTCTCTTCCAAGAACCGAGATGCACTTCATAGATCATCATGGGGCTTTCATCCATGTTTTTTTCTTTTTACGCGCTTCCATCCAAGCCTTGTCATTCCAGGAAAAATTCGTCAGATCCGTCGTAACGGAGGCTGTGCCCGGACGGAATTCACTAAAGAATCCATAGGGGTCCGCCTTATAAATCCACTCATCCTTCTGTGTCAGAATCGCATACTTATATAATTCATTTTCCCCATATCGGGAACAAAACATTCAAAAATACCGGAATCTTCCACACGAATCATGGGATTTGCCTCCGGATTCCAGCCATTTCTGTCGGATACTAAGGAAACAGCCTTGGCATGAGGTGCCCAGACGGCAAAATGCATGCCGTTTTTTTCCCTTCAAAAAGTACAGGGATGTGCCCCATTTTCTCATAAAATCTGATAATGTCTTCCCACTCCGAAAAGATAACGATCCAGTTCCGAAAAAAATCTGTCCATACTGCCCCCTTTGCCCCAAGGCCTTCGTGTTCTCTCCAGTATATCGCATCTCAACGGGTACGAAAAGTCATTTAGCCTGTTCCCGCTATATTCCTTTCCAAACGAGATCCCGTTCTCTTCGCGAGTGATACTCGTCCAGAATAAAATCCGGTGTTTTATTTTACTTTTATCAGTCTTCCGCTATGAGCCGGACAGAAGACCCTGAGTCTTCCGTCATCTCCGATTTCCACTTCATCCTGATTCACAAGGTCAAAAGCCAGTCTTGCCCGAAACGGAATATGAAGATGGATAGAATTGATCCATGGAATCATTGTTCAACACTGCAAGAACACCGCTGTTTTCATCCGTTCGAAGGAAGGAATAAAGACGATGATCCAGATAAATCTCCTTATATCCGCCATTCTGCAATTCCGAATTCTTCCCGTGAATCTCCGCAAGTTTGGCAATATAACTGGTAAAAGCATCCGGCGTATACTCCGCTTTTGTAAAGCTCGGGGAAAGAAGCGCCTCTTCGTCCTCCTCCTTCGTACCCGATAAGCCGTACTCCGCTCCGTAGTACAGAGCCACTCTGCCGGGAAGCGCAAAGAGTGCTGTATAGGCAGCATAGAGATTCCTTCGATCTTTCAGGACTGTCGCAATTCTATCGGTTCTGGGATTTTCCAAAAGGTGTTACTTTGCAGGAGAAGCTCGGATTCTTTCCCAGCCCTGAAACAAGTTCATAAAAATTCTTCTCATTAAAAGGCTTTCACAATAGCACGATACACATCATAATTGCATACGGACTGCAAGGTTTCCACATTAATATAACGAGCCAACTCTCCCTGTTTATTATCTCCCAAAAGGAAAAACTCCGGCTTCATCTGACCTGTAAAATACCGAAGAGATTTTTGAAAATGGATATCCATAGACGTACAATGGGCAAGTCGAATCCCGTCAATATCATAGCGACTGATCCACTCCTTTATGCGCTCCACAATATACATCCTAAGGTCTTCATCATCGAAATTAAAAAGCGGATAATTCTCGAGCTCTTTCCAGGAAGAATAGGAAAAAGCATCTCCCGCCTCTTCCCCTTTCCGTAAAGTCCACATCTTTTGTACCAAGTTTTATAAGGAGATTTTTCTCCTTTTTCAAGAAGGTCCTGAAAGGCAAAGAAGGCTCGACTGCTAAAGAGTACAGCTTCATCGAAAAGTACTCTTAAGCCCATACTGTGCGCCAAATTAATATAATGACAAAGCTCTTCTTCCGTGCCGAGTGCAGAATTAATCTTTGTAAAATCTTTTGCTCCGTAGCAAAGAGGATCTTCCGAAAAGAGGGGACCCAATATTACCGCATCCACTCCCAGAACCTTCAGGTAGGATAAATGCTCTTCCAGACGAAGAAAGGACGATTTCTCCGCCTGCGCCTCCGGAAACATTCCTCCGGGTAGGATGTGGTAAAATATCGCACCATCGTACCAAGCCATATCCCTCTCCTCTATCTATGCTTTTACTTCTAATTTTTTTATAAAACACTCGATTCGTTCCATGGCCATCTTCAAATTTTCCAAGGAATACGCATAGGAAATACGAATAAATCCCTCTCCCGAGTCTCCGAATGCAGTTCCGGGCACTACCGCAACCTTTTCTTCCTTCAAGAGTCTCTCCGCAAACTCCGTACTGGAAAGTCCAAATTTCTTGATAGACGGAAAAACATAGAATGCGCCGTAAGGTTCAAAGCAATCCAAGCCCATTTTTCTAAAATGGAATAAAAGGAAGCGCCGCCTTTCATCATAGGCTTCACGCATTCTTTCTACATCGGCGTCTCCGTTTCGTAAAGCCTCTATCGCGGAATACTGGGAGGTGGTCGGTGCACACATGATAGCAAACTGATGGAGCTTTAACATCTGCTTTAAAATCCGCTCCTCCGCACAAGCGTAGCCGAGCCTCCATCCGGTCATAGCATAGGCCTTGGAAAAACCGTTGATATAAACCGTTCTTTCTCGCATTCCCGGGAATTCGATAATAGAATGGTGCTTTCCTTTGTAGCTTAAAGAAGCATAAATCTCATCCGTCAGAACATAGAGGTTATGCTTCAAAATAAGAGGAGCGATTGCCTCTAAAGTCCTCTTTTTTTCCATAATGCTTCCCGTAGGGTTGTTCGGAAAAGGAAGAATTAAAAGCTTCGATTTTTCCGTAATAGCCGCTTCGAGCTTCTCCGGCGTTAAGCGGAACTCATCCTTTTCTTCCAGTGGAATCGGTACCGGTACGCCATACGCCATTCTGGCACAAGGCAAGTACGAAACATAGCAGGGCTCCGGAATCAAAACCTCATCTCCCGGAAGAATCATCACCCGCATAGCAAGGTCTATTGCTTCCGACCCGCCTACCGTAATCATCACTTCATTTTTTGCGTTATAACTTATGCCGTGCTGACTTTCCACTTTACGGCTGATTTCTTCACGAAGCTCCATGAGTCCGGCATTGGATGAATAGAAAGTCCGACCTTTCTCCAGAGAATGGATTCCTTCTTCCCGAATATGCCAGGGCGTATCAAAGTCCGGTTCTCCGACGCCAAGGGATATGGCATCTTTCATTTCCGACACCAAGTCAAAAAACTTTCGAATTCCGCTGGGTTTTAATGGCAAGCACTTCCGGATTTAACTCTTTCATCATGGAGATACCTGCATTCTTTCATCCGACTTTTGCTACACTGAGTCTTGTTCCGTGATCTTTGTAGCGCTTCAAAACAAAGTGCGTTGCCGTGGACAGCACAGACTCCATCGGTCCAAGCTTTCATGGATACGAAAATTGGCCACTTCCTTCATGGTTCTGCCCTTAATCATCACCGTAAAGTCGTATCCTCCGCTCATAAGATAGAGCGCATCCACTTCTTCATATTGGTAAATGCGCTCCGCAATACTGTCAAAGCCCATTCCTCTTTGCGGGGTCACCTTCACTCAATCAAGGCATCCACGCGCTCATCCTTTGTGTTATCCCAATTAATCAGAGCATGATAGCCGCAAATGGTACCGTCTTTCTCCATTTCCGCAACTTCTGCAGCAACCTCTCCGGTTCTTCTCCTAAAAGAGCTGCTATGTCCTCTGTACTGAGCTTCGCATTTTTTTCAATGATATTTAAAATTCTTTCTCTCATAGTCTTTTTCCATTCTTCCGTTTTATCAAAACAAATTAAGCAGAGTTATGTCCCTCCTATTTTACCCAATATGCCAATAGCTATCAAGCCCGCAGGATAAAAGATAGGAAAGTCGAACGACTCCCTATCCAAGCATCTCTGTTTCTTCTTTACGTAAGCATATCCGATCCTCTTTTATGCAAGTATCTCTCTTCTTTATGTAGGTATCTCTATTTCTTCTTTTGTGAAAATCTCCTCCAGACTGTCGGTCTCCTGCTTTGTAAAGATAGGACTCTCCGTATTCATCCTTTCGAATCCGCTTCTTTTTCTGCATGGAAAACGACCGATACAGCCTAGCCTCTATTCCCTTTTTCTCTTGCAAGACAGGCAAAGTCTTCTCCCTTTTCCAGGCGAAGGAGGAAGGCACCTTTCGAGTGAAGGGCATACGGAGAAATCTGAAAATGCTCACAAAGCTCGATGGTACTTTTGCAAGAAGGAAATCTATCCAGTAGGAGAAGGAAAAAAACCTCCTCCGATTTTCTCCCAGGCCGAAAAGAATCCTCCTCTCCCAAGAGGTAAAAACTTCCACATGGAGAAATTCTTTTACAAAGCCCGGGAAATAAATCTCTATCTTCCCTCTCTTAATTTCTCCCTGCATTTTTCCTTTTGCCCGGATATCCTCCTCATAAAGAGGGACAGGCTCTCCGTTTCTTTCCTTATCAGTGAAAAAGATAGCTATTCTCTGCGGAAAAATGAAAGACTTTCCTCCTTCCCAAAAAGGAGGGCAAGTCCTCTATTCGCTGTCTCTTCTTTTTTTGATAGCGTGCGGAAAAAGGGAGTGCATTTCCTTTTTCCCATAAAAAGCGGCTACCCTGAAATTCCCTGGGTAGCCCAGTAAAACCAGATCCTCTATCTTTTTCTGAGATTCCTCTTTATTCATCCTGTATTCCGCTTTTTACAGTACTGACACTGTGTTTTTACTACACAATTACATCCTCGCTGAGAAGCGGTGTCAAAACCATTCCCAAAACCATAAGTGCGGCTAAAACAAAAACGATCACGGCTGTGATAGTCTTCTTTTGTTTCGGACTAAACATAATTTCTCCTTTCCCTTAAAGCCTTTCCGATAAAAGACTGTAAGAAAACATGCTTTTCAAACTTTATAAATAGGTCTTCTTATAAAATTCCAGTCTTCCCAAGGCTCTTGCCAGTGCAGCCTGTGATTTCTTATATTCCATATAGCTTTTGCTTCTGTCGAAGCTCCTCTTCAGCTCTTTCCTTCGCTTCCTCGGCTCTTCGAATATCCATCTCTTCCTTGGTCTCCAGAGTATCTACAAGAAGCGTCAGACGGTTATTGGCAAATTGCAAAAATACCTTTCCCGACCTCAACATGCACCCAGGAGCCATCCGGCTTCTGCGCATCCAGTACACCGATTTCCACCGCAACGACAATGGGGCATGGTGCGCCATAAAGCCAATCTGTCCATCCAATGTTCGAACATTCAGATACCGAAGTTTATCGTCATAGTAGACCTTGTTTGTCGCAATGATCTTTGCACTGAACAAGCCTTCATTTCCCTCGCATCATACGGAACTCCTTTAGTTCTTTAAGCTTTCCGCCTTCTTCTTCACATCATCAAGATTTCCTGACATTAAAGAATGCAAGCTCCGGAACCTGATCCATTTCTCCGTCAATAATGGCCTTAAAACCTTCAATCGTTTCTTTTAGAGGAACATAGCGACCGGCAACACCGGTAAACTGCTCTCCCACAAAGAAGGGCTGAGAAAGAAAGTTACGAATCTTTTCGCGCGCGGTAGACGAGAAGCTTATCTTCCTCGGAAAGCTCTTCCATACCGAGAATGGCGATAATATCCTGTAATTCCTTGTATTTCTGTAAAATCTGCAGCACCGCCTGTGCTGTCTCATAATGCTCTTTTCCGACGATATCTTCTTCCAAAATACGGGAAGAGGATTCCAGAGGATCCACCGCAGGATAGATACCCTGCTCCACGATTTTACGGGAAAGCACGGTTGTGGCATCAAGGTGTGCGAAGGTCGTCGCCGGTGCCGGGTCGGTAAGATCATCCGCAGGCACATAAACCGCCTGTACGGAGGTTACGGAACCGGATTTCGTGGACGCAATACGCTCCTGCAGCTGTCCCATTTCGGAGGCAAGGGTCGGCTGATAACCTACGGCAGAAGGCATTCTTCCGAGTAGGGAGGAAACTTCTGAACCCGCCTGCACAAAACGGAAGATATTGTCTATAAAGAGAAGCACGTCCTTATGCTGCACATCCCGGAAATACTCCGCCATGGTAAGCCCCGTCTCTGCCACTCTCATTCTGGCACCGGGAGACTCGTTCATCTGTCCGAAGACAAGCGCCGTATTCTTGATAACACCGGACTCCGTCATCTCGTTATAGAGGTCATTTTCCCTCACGGGAACGCTCTCCCACACCGGTAAAAATGGAATATCCGCCATGCTCTGTTGCGACATTTCGAATCAATTCCTGAATCAGGACCGTCTTTCCCACGCCGGCACCCCCGAAGAGGCCGACCTTCCCGCCCTTCGCATAGGGGCAATCAGGTCAATAACCTTGATTCCGGTCTCCAAGACCTCCTGCACCGGGCTCTGCTCGGTAAAGGCGGGCGGTTTTCTGTGAATTTCCCATCTTTCCTCGGTAGTAATCGGGTCTTTTCTGTCAATGGTCTCTCCCAATACATTAAAGAGTCTTCCGAGAGTTTCCTCTCCTACCGGAACGGCAATTCCTCTTCCCGTGGACTGCACTTCCATATCTCTTTCCAAGCCCTCACTGGGGGATAACATGATACAGCGGACTGTATTGTCTCCTAGATGGTCTGCCACTTCCATGGTCGACTTTACCCCGTGGTTGTCCACCGTGAGAGCTGTCTTAATGGTAGGAAGCGGATTTTCCATAAATTCCACGTCCACAACAGGACCCATAACCTGTACGATTTTTCCTGTTTGCATCTACCCTTCTCCTCTCTTCCTATTTTTTCTTCGCCTTTGCAGCCCTTTGTGCCTTGGCTCCGGCAGCAATTTCCGTGATTTCCTGTGTAATCTGTGCCTGACGCACACGATTGTACTGAATGCGAAGCTTCTGCTTCAGTTCATTTCCGTTTCGATTCGCCGAATCCATCGCGGTCATTCTGGCATGTTGCTCCGCACAAAACGACTCCACGAGAGCACTGTAGATATAGCCGTTTAAGTAGTCCGGAATAACATTTTCCATCAAGGCATCCGGACTCGGGAAAATGTTAAAAGCTTCGTAATTCGCCGTTATCGGCACTTTCACAAAGACGGGGTGCAACTTATCTAAAGGCAGGAGCTGTTCCTCCAAGCTTTCCATCTCTAAAGAGCTCTTCATTCTGGTATAAGCAATATGGAGCTCATCAATTTCTCTATTCTGAAAAAGCTCCAGCATCTTTCTGGTAATGACTCTCGCTCTATGGAGTGTCGGATTCTGCGCCGTGTAGTGAAAGGTTTCATCAATCGGAATCCGCCTTGTATGAAAATAACTTCGCCCCATCTCGCCGACAACGAAAAGTCGGGTATTTTGATATCGCTTTAAAAGCTCCTCCGTCTCTTTAATAACATTGTGATTATAGGCGCCGGCAAGTCCCTTATCCGCCGTAACGCAGATGATGGCAACCTTACCTTCTCCCTCGGCTGTTTCTCTCTTGAATCCAGAAAGGGATGTGTATAGTCTTCGGGCAAATGTCGCATAACACGCGCAATCATAGACTGCAGGGTGTAAAAATACGGCTCTGTCTGGGCCAGCTCCGCCTTCGCCTTACGCATCTTCGTACTGGATATCAGATACATTGCATTGGTAATCTTCATCGTATTATCAATGCTGCCGATTCGATCTCTTAGTTCTCTTGTTGTAGGCAAAATATGCCTCCTTTATGATTGTTCTTCCGCCTCTTTCTTCCGGAAGTCATGGTAAACGAAATAATCTGCTCTACAAGGTCGTCTCGTAAGTATTCCGGAAATCTCGATATTTCTTAAAATATCCGGCTCTTTCTCTTCAAAATATTGAAGAACTCGATTCTGCAAGCTCTTGACCTCTTTCTTATCTACGTCCAAAAATTCTTTATGAAGAGCCAGAACAAGGGTCACCACCTGTTCTCCTAAGGAAAGCGGTCTTCCCAGAGGCTGCTTTAAAAGCTCCATGAGAATCGCCCCTGCGTAAGCTGGGTTTTTGTGCTCTCATCGAGGTCGGAGGAGAACTGGGTAAATACCGCCATTTCTCTATATTGTGCAAGGTCGATACGAAGAGATCCGGCTGCCTTCTTCATGGCTTTCGTCTGTGCCGCACCGCCTACACGGGAAACGGAAAGTCCTACATTAACCGCAGGACGCTGCCCCTCAAAAAAGAGATTACTCTCCAGGAAAATCTGTCCGTCTGTAATGGAAATGACATTCGTCGGAATATAAGCGGAAACATCACCGTCCTGGGTCTCAATAATCGGTAAAGCGGTGATACTTCCTCCGCCAAGCTCATCGGAAAGACGGCAGGAGCGCTCTAAGAGGCGAGAATGCAGGTAGAATACATCTCCGGGATAGGCTTCACGACCGGGAGCTCTTCCCAAAAGAAGAGAAAGTGCACGGTAGGCTACCGCATGCTTACTTAAGTCGTCATAAACAATGAGCACATCCTTCCCTCGTACATAAAGTACTCCGCAAGGAGGTTGCCGCATAGGGCGCGATATACTGAATCGGTGCCGGATCGGCTGCTGTCGCCGCAAGGACGCAGGTATAGCTCATGGCATCATGCTTCTTTAAGTTCTCGACAAGTGCCGCAATGGTGGACTCCTTCTGTCCGATTGCCACATAAATACAAAGACAGTTCTTCCCTTTTTGATTCAAAATGGTATCCATTGCAATGGATGTTTTTTTCCGGTCTGTCTGTCCCCGATAATTAACTCTCTCTGTCCTCTACCAATTGGGAACATGGAGTCAATCGCCAAAAATACCGGTCTGCAAAGGAACATTGACCGTTTTTCTATCAATAATTCCCGGGCGCAGGCTGCTCAATCGGACGATAATCTCGAGTAACAATTTCTCCCTCGCCGTCAATCGGATTTCCTAAAGCATCCACTACTCTGCCAAGGAAAGGCATCTCCCACAGGAATACCCGCCATTTTATTGGTACGAACGGCACGACTGCCTTCCACGATTCCCTCTTCCTCTCCAAAGAGGATGACGCCGATACGATTTCTTTCAATATTTTGCACCATACCGCGGACACCGTTATCAAATACAACAACCTCTCCATACATGGCGTGGTCCAGTCCGTTGATGACCACAATGCCGTCTCCTACGGAACTGACAAAACCGATTTCCTTCTTCTCCGCTTTCAGGTCGAAATCGTCTACCGAACTTTGCAGGATACTCACGATATCCTGACTGCTTCCGCCGAGACGCTTACTCATTACTTCATCGAGAAACTGTTGTCTTCTGCCCTTGGTACTCCAGTCATACTGGTCATTGCCCACCTCAAGAATAAAGCCTCCTCCCTAAGGAAGCATCCTCTTCGAGTCTCATTTCAATATTGCGTGTATGGTACTTATTGTAGACAAAAGTCCGGATTCGCTTTAACTGCTCTTCCTCCGGTTTTGTTACATAACGAAGGCGCACACTTAACTTTGGTGGATTCCTCTTCGGAAACCCTTTCGGTATTCATCGGCGATATCCATCCAGGAGCTTAACAAGCCGTTCTGGCATAAAACCTTTAAAATATCCCTTACTTCGTAGGAAAAAAATACTGTCGATTATGGCAAGTCTATTTTTCCAAAGGGAACAGTGGGGTCAGATAACTGAGACGCTGTTTCCGGTAAAACTTCAAAAATGCGACTGGTTTCCTCGATTTCACTGTTGGGAACATGCATTTTATAAAGCTGTTGTGCATAATCACTGACTTTTTGCAGCATAATCCTTTACCCTTTCTTCTCTGCATCCTCTAGGAAAGTGTCGTAAAAGCTTCTGGTTATTCTCCACGGAATCCTTGCTTGCCGCAATCTTATAGGCAGCCTTAGCCACAAGCATAGCACTTCCTCTTCCATCTCGTGCTGCTTTTTGCTCTGCCTGCCTCTCAGCCTCTATCTTTGCATCGGCACAATCTTCGTCGCCTTTTTCTCTGGCATTTCCTATAATTTCATCATACTCGCTCGTTGCCTGCAATCTGGTCTTCTCGAGCTTTTCCTGGCGTTCCGCGTCAACCTGCGCCATGGTATCTTCATACTGCTTCTTTAAGGCGTTGGCCTTCTGATTTGCTTCTTCCGCTTCTCTATAGGAGTTATCCAACTCATTCTGTCTAGCTGCAAGAATTTCCCTGAACCGGCTTAAACAAAAAGCGGTACAGAAAAAAACACCAACACAAGAACATTAATCACGGTAAAAATAAAAGTTCTTAAATCAAGGCTTAGCATCCTCTTCCTCCTTAGCTTAACAATCTTCCCTTAAGTTTACTTTAAGAAGAGAATAATCATTAAGCCGATAACGAATCCGTAGATTGCGGTTGCTCCGCGAGGGCACATCCTAAAAAGTAAAGATGGTCATAATCTTGGAACTGGCCTCCGGCTGCCTTGCTACCGCCTCTGTGGCCTTTCCTGTTGCCATACCAATGGATAAACCTGCTCCGATACATGCCAATGCTGCAATTGCTGCTCCGATTGCTGTCATAATTCACACTCCTCTTCTGTCGCTTTTGCGACCTGCTCTGTTTACTGTTTTTTCTATTTATTGATTACTGTTTATCTATTTATAGATTGCTGTTTTTCCGGTTTTTCTCTTTCAGCGCTTACTCCACTGCCTCCGCAATATAGAGCGAGGTCAAAAAGACAAAGACATAAGCCTGAATGAGTCCGTCAAAAACATCAAAATATAGGATAATATGGCGGGAACCCCCTACGGAACCACTAAAGTTACCAATTCCATGATAACGAATGCGCCAAGAACATTTCCAAAAAGACGCATACATAAGGAAAGCGGGCGAATAAAATTTCCAAAATGTTGATAGGGGTAAGGGATTGCCATGGGCTTTGCAAAACGTTTCATCCATCCTCCAAGCCCAAAAGCCCGGATTCCTGCCGCTTCCACCAAAACAATGCTCATTACGGCAAGGGCTGCCGGAATATTTAAATCCTTTGTCGGCGGCTTCATACCGAAAATACCGGTTAAATTCACAAACCCGATAAAGAGGAGTACTGATGCCATATAAGTGCTGTACCCTGGCCGCTTCCTCTCCGAGAGTCCCTTTTCGTAAAGGCATCCAGCTTTACCACAATCAGCTCCGCAATCTGCTGCCTTTTTCCCCGGATTTCGAACACGAAGATTTCTCCCCAGAAAAAAAGTAAGAAGAATCAGGATTGCCATAACAATCCAAGTCACGAATACCGATTCTGAAATGGGAATACCGCCGAAAAATCGGTATCGTAAAGGCGGTCTCTACATTTAACTCTTCCAATAGGGACCGAGCAAGCTTTTTTCCATTTCCTTCCCCTTCCTAATCTCTAAAGCTTTTTAATTCTTGTTTAACATTCGTTTAGCATTATATTCCCGCCACCTGTAATGCAAGTTTTTTAGAAAAATAAATTTTCACAAAAATAAATGCCTACACTACTTGTTAAGAATAAAAGTTGTGAAATAGAATTTTTCCTGAAAAAAACTCTTTCTCCACAACCTTTTTGGAAAAAGTATGCTGAACAATACTATAGTCTGTTAAAATCTACGGAGCAACTGTCAATGTCGTAGAACCGTCTCGATTACTTGCTCCCGAAGATCCGGAAATACTCTGATTTGCCGTCGTCTGTCCCGAGGGAAGCCGTTGTTTCTATTTTCTTCACTTCGAACATACTGCTTTTGCAATATACGCTTCCCTGTCCATTATAATTAATCTTTTACCCATTCGTTATTATAATCGCCTTTATAATCAATCTCCGAGCCTTCATCCAAGACAGTGAGCACCTCGAATTCGCGGTGTCGGGTTTCGTCCTTACCCTGAACCCCGGTTGTCACGAAGTAACGCTTAGCCGCCTCTGTAGATTCCTCCGTACTGCTTTCCGTTTCCGGTGCAACTGTTGTCTCCGCTTCCGTAGTAAGCGCCGCAGTCGTCTCCCACCACCGTCTTCTTTTTCGAAAAAGCCAATGCGCGAATAATCAGAACAACGACAAGAAGACAGGCCACAAGCAGTCCGATCTTTCATGAGGCTTTCTACATCCGTTCCCTTTCCGGAAGATTTTCTTCTTTTCTTTTCACACTGCTGTTTCGATTGCCGACCCTTCTCTTTACGCTCCCGTTTCTCGGGACTGCTCGCTCTTTTTGATGAATCGAAGAAGTTCGTCCGCTGTTTCTTCGAATAGGAATGACTAATCCGCCTCGTCGTCCGACCTCTTACGGGAGAATATGTTCTTCTGTCCCCATAGCCTTCTGTCCGAAGTCTCGGAGCTCTTCTCCATAGGAGTTTGGGTTAATCCTTATCCCCTCCTCGCCATAGCTTGGAGAGCTCTCCTGTTGCGGATTACTCGCTCTTCTCTCTCTCGCTCCCTGACTTTCATCCACATAAGAAGACAAGGCATCACGCAGCATGGAAAAAGAATCATTGGCATCCTGTGCTGAAGTTTCCTTCCCAAGCTCCGCGAGCTCTCCGAACGCACGAATACCATGATAGGCATCTCTGGCCTGTGCAGAAATCACCCTTCCTTCAAAAAGCTGATTGATGTCTCCCTCAAGATTGGTAGAAACCATCAATGCCTTATCTATCTGCATCCGAACCAACAATTCCAATATTTCTTTATCTAAAATAACAGCTTCTTTATACTGTCCGTTTAACAAGTAATTCTGCACATCCGAAAGCTGCACTCGGATTGTTCCCCATATATGATTCTCTCTGTCAGCCATACTTCCTCCTTACTCTCTTATTTTCATCAGTAGTATACCTAGAATATAAGTAATCTTCAAGAAAGAAGTGCAAATTTACTCGCTATTTATTATGCAAGGTTCTACACAAATTCCTAGGCAATTTCCCAACGTCCCGAACATTGTCCGGCAAAAGGTCCCGGCTTGATTCTGAATAAATTTTTCTCTTCCCGTATCATCTATTAAGGCAACGCAAAAGATATTGATATCCTTTTCCCTCATAGAATTCTTCCGTCTGTCAGTCCTTCCTGAAAACTGTCTCCGATATACTTCAACTTCATACTTCCCTCCCTTATCTCTCTACCTCTAAAACTTTCCCTCTTTTTACGAGAACATAGACAAGCCGTTCGGATAAAAATTAAATCACATAAGCATATCGCAAATTTTTAATAATATAAGTTTTTGTAAAGACGTCTCCGCTTTTTGCCCTACACTACTGTTTCATAAACAAGATACCGCTCGCAACGCAAGCGGTATCTCATTAAATAAAAGGCACAAAAATCAAAATGATAAATAAATTTTCAGCAATATAGGTCTGAATGTGGGTGTCTGAGCCCGATCGGTACTTGCGAAAACAAGAGAAACGCAGTTTTTCGCTTAGTATCTGTAAGGACGAGACTTTTCATCAGAAAAGTCGTCCTGGTACAGACCAACTTCCGAAGGAAGTTGCTTTAGGAAGCAAAGTGAGCAGTGGTTAACATAAACCACTGCTCAGTCAGGCGCAGCTAAGCGAGCGTGCCCCAAGTTCAGACTCCATATTGTTTAGAAATATATTTTGATTTTTTTACAGCCCCTTTTACAAAGCTTTTTATAGACAAAAATGACTAGTTATAAGGAAGATCTCCTCAATATGGTGATGACCTTTCCTCTATTTCACTGCGCTTCACCGGTCCGAAAAAGCCTGCTGTCCTTTGCGCCGGAACGCATATCCGCCATAAGAAAGTATTCGTCCTTCTTCAGCGTAACCGGATACCTGACCGCCTCGGTATCATACGGTCTTGTATCATAAAAAAATACCGTCTTCAATTTGTGTATTTCCGTTTATAATAAGGCCTCCTCGTCCGGAATGTCAATCACGTCGCCCGGCTGCCCGATTACCCTTCCCACAAACAACTTACCGTCTTTTTGTACACCAAAACGTCCGAAGGAAAAAAATCTTATCCTCCAGTCTGTAATAAAGCATAAGATCACCGGCACTAAAGCTTTAGGCTTCATATCATCATTTTTTTACGGGAGCGATTCCGAAAATCACAAAAAACATCGCATAAATCAAGCTCCGCCATAAGAAATAAATGCGTGAAAAAAGACCGAACATCGGCCATTTGCCGATAATATGCTCTTTTTCTTCCGAATCACATCTAAAGGAACTAGAGCCCTTTTTCTTTTTTCTTTTTCCTTTAGCCATTTTTCTCCCGCTCCTTTTTGCTCTTTGAGAATGGTCTCTCCTTTAGGCTCTCACGAATATTTCCTCTCCTTTTCCGGTCTTTTCCTCATCCGAATTCTCTTCAAAGTACTCTTCTTATCTTCAGGGAGAAGAGCCTCTAAAGCGCAAATTTTCTTCTTTAGCACAGCTATCTCTTCCTCTTTCCTTAAGTCTTGCTTTCAAAGAGATTTCCTGACGTAAAAAAACGGAGCGATATTCGCTGTCCAGATCCTCCAATTTTTTTCCACAGGAAGCAGGCTTTAATGCTGAAAAACCCCTTTCTAAAATGCAGTTTTTTTCATGTATTCTGCAACTTCTTCCAAAGTTTTGATGCTATAATTTTTCCTTTCTCTTCTCCTTTTTACAGTATAGCTTGCAATGATATTTTTGAACAGATAGCGCTTTCCAGAAGATACGCTCCTTGCCTAATCCCCCGTTTCGATATAAGATAAGCCGAAAGCGCGGTATGGGCGAAAGAAGTTCTTTCTTATCTTTTCGACATACTACGGGCTTTTCTTAAATACTAAATGAATTCATACACGGATACAAAAAGAAATAGAAAGGATTTTTATGAAAAAATTAATCTCCTGGAATGTCAACGGCCTTCGTGCCGTAATGGGCAAGAACTTTATGGAGGATTTTCAAAAACTCAATGCGATATTTTTCTGCTTACAGGAAACCAAGCTGCAAGAAGGGCAAATAGAGCTTGATTTACCCGGATATTTTCAATACTGAATTATGCGGGTAAAAAGGGCTACCTGGTACCGCCATTTTTCACAAAGGAAGAGCCCTTGTCCGTGCAGTACGGAATCGGTATAGAGGAGCATGATCAAGAGGGCGCGTCATTACTTTGGAATTGAAAGACTTTTACCTGATTACGGTTTATGTACCGAATTCCCAGAATGAATTAAAGCGTCTGCCCTACCGTATGGAGTTTGAAGACGAATTTCTACGGTATATTTTTAAATCTGGAAAAGAAGAAACCCGTGATTTATTGCGAGACTTTGAAATGTCGCTCACGAAGAAATTGACCTAAAGAATCCGGATACCAACCACCTGAGTGCCGGCTTTTTTCCGATGAAGAAAGAGCAAAATTTTCAAGGGTGCTCTCCAGCGGCTATCTGGATTCCTTCCGTTACTTTTATCCTGATAAAGAAGAAGAATACAGTTGGTGGAGCTACCGTACTAAAGCAAGAGATCGGAACGCTGGTTGAGAATCGATTATTTTTGTGGTCTCCGAAAAGCTGAAAGATAAGCTCCTTTTCCGCATCCATCCATCAGGAAGTGATGGGATCAGACCACTGCCCGGTAGAAATTACCTTGGACCTATAGATTGAGAGGTTTTTATGCAATTACAATGTGATGTTCATACCCATACCCTGTATTCCCGACATGCCTATGCCACTATTTTGGAAAATGTGCATGCCGCAAAAGAGGCGGGTCTCACACTTTTTAGGCTCTACAGACCATTTTTCCTCTATGCTTTATCCCGATTATGAAAAATATTCGCCACTATCAGTACCTCTGTGTGAGTCATACCTGGCCGAAGGAAATCGAAGGCGTACGTCTTTTACAGGGCTGTGAGGCGGATATCGTGGATCTCGCAGGAAATCTTTTTCGGCTACGATATTCCCATTGCCAAAAATATAGACGGTGATTTTTATAAAGACAAAAGACTCTTTCTTTATACGAAAGAGTCACAAGAAAATGGACTATGTTATCGCCTCCGTACATCGACACAGCTTTGCTGACGCGCAAGCCCTGCGGAATGCACTGCACTTTACTATAACGCTCTGCAAAATAAAAAGTACTTATCTTAGGTCATATCGGTCGCTCCGGTCTTCCCTTTGAGATTGACCCGGTTCTCCTTGCCGCCAAAGAAAGAAATAAGCTGATAGAAATCAACGAGCACTCCCTGGAAGACACGAACCATTGCATTACGCGATGCCGAAAAATTGCCGAGCGCTGTGCCGAGCTCGGTGTTTCCATCTCCATTTCCAGCGATGCGCATTTTGCGACAGCTATCGGAAAAATACGATAAAGTAAAGAAGATGCTTTTCGGAAATTCATTTTCCGGAGGAGTTGATTGCTACAAGGTCGAAGGAAAGCTTTTTAACGCCATGAAAATGGCGGGCCATAAGGGCTGTAAAAAAATCAAAATATTTTTAGCATATAGGTCTGAACTTGGGCACGCTCGCTAGCTTTCGCTCGACTGAGCAGTGGTTTATGTTAACCACTGCTCACTTTGCTTTGCAAAGCAACCCTTCGGAAGTTGGTCTCACCAGGACGACTTTTCTGATGAAAAGTCTGTCCCTCGGATACTAAGCGAAAAACTGCGTTTCTCTTGTTTTTCGCAAGTACCGACGGGCTCAGACTACCCCACATTCAGACCCTATATTGCTGAAAATTTATTTATCATTTTGATTTTTTTACAGCCCTTTTTCTTCTCTAAAAATCGAATTTTTCGTTCTACTTTTTCCTTTTTTATTAAAAATGATTTTTACGAAATGCTTCCGCATTTTTTCTTCGATTTCGAAATCATCGCTACTCGCTCTGCATGCCTGCCCCCTCAAATTCGGCATGAAGGAAGCTGTCTCACAATCATCTTCGCCAGTTCTATGCCGATGACTCTTGCCCCTGAGGCAAAGGACATTGGCATTGTTATGGATGTTCGCCATTACTGCAGAATAGGGTCTGCACAGGAAAATGCCCGATCCCTCTACCTTATTACAGGGAAAGCGAAATGCCGATTCTCGTACCGCAGATAGCAATACCGAAATCCGCCTTTCCCTCGGAAACAAGACTTGCCACCTGAAAACCGGCAAGCGGATAGTCATATCGCTCCGGGCTATCTGTTCCCACATTGATGATTTCAACTCCCTGCTCCTCCAAATAGGTCTTGAGCTCCATTTTCATTTCTACCGCCGCATGATCGTTTCCCATCGCTATCTTCATAAATCGCCCTTTATACTGCTTTTGACGGTTTTATTGCTTTTTCATTGCTTTTCACAAAGGTTTTTACTACTTTTTACTACTTTTTACCGCTTTTTATACCGCTTTTTATACTGCTTTCATGCTGAAACTCTGCTGTTCTTTTTCTGTTTTCCGCCAGAGAGATATCTGCTCCCAAAGCCTGAAGCTTTTCTCTCAAAAGTGCTCATAGCCCTCTTTGGATATAGCCGATATCATGCACCACGGTAATGCCCCTGTGCAGCAAGTCCGGTAAGCACCAAAAGCCGCGCCGGCACGAAGATCCAAAGCATTGAGAGAAGCTCCGCCAAGACTCTTTTTGCCCTTCTATCACGGAAACATTACCCTCTACCTTGATTTTTGCCCCCATTCGAGTAAGCTCATCCACATATTTGAAGCGATTTTTCAAAAATAGATTCCGTCACTACGGAATTCCCTTGGCAAGAGCTCAAGGTCACGGAAATTTGCGGTTGCATATCTGTAGGAAATCCCGGATATGGCAGGGTTTTTACATCCGTCGCCTTCTGCTCCAGCTTCCCGATGACACGAATACTTTCATCATATTCAATGATGGTATTTCCCATTTCAAAAGCTTTGCGGAGATGGACTCCATATGCTTCGGAATGACATTTTTAACAAGAACGTCTCCTCTTGTTATGGCAGCTGCACACATAAAGGTTCCCGCTTCAATCTGGTCGGGAATCACGGTGTAGCTCGTCCCGTGAAGCCGCTTCACCCCGCGAATGCGGATGGTATCGGTTCCCGCACCGCGGATATTGGCTCCCATGCTGTTTAAAAAGTTGGCCACATCGACAATATGAGGCTCCTTGGCAACATTTTCCATAATCGTCACCCCGTCTGCCAGAACCGCCGCAAGCATAATATTAATCGTTGCTCCTACGGAAACAACATCCAGATAAATGTGGCTTCCGATAAGACCTTCCTCCGCCTTCGCCACTAAATATCCGTTTTCCACCTCCGCCTTTGTTCCAAGCGCACGGAAGCCCTTCAAATGCTGGTCAATCGGGCGCTGTCCTATGGCGCATCCTCCCGGAAGAGGAACCGTTGCTTCATGGTACTTCCCAAGAAGAGCTCCTATAAAGTAATAGGATGCCCGAATCTTACGAATATACTCATCGTCTATGCTGTGTGTGCTGATTTGCCGTGCCAGAATAACGGCGGTATGCCGATCCGGGCGTTCCACTTGGGCACCCACTTCTTTCAGTGCCTCCAGCATAACATTCACATCCCGGACATCCGGCAAATTCTCTATCGTAACTTTTTCTTCCGTAAGCAAAGCCCTGCAACAATGCCTGAGTGCAGCGTTCTTCGCTCCTCCTATGGTAACTTCTCCGTGAAGGGATTTCCTCCCTCATGATGAAAAACTTCATCCATGACAAACCTCAACTTATTTTTAAAGAGCCAAGCTTCTCCTGTAAATTGCCCAACAAGTATAGTGCTTTTTAATAGAAAGTGCAAGAAAAAGGAATTTCCGAACACAGGGACAAGCACTACAACTTCAAAGTGGAAATAAGCGTAAAAAGCTCCGACAAGAGAAATCTTTCCCGCATATTCCTTCGGATTCCCAAAGCCGTAGCTCAGCAAAAATAAAGGAATTCCCGCCTCTTTTGCCGATTCTCCGTCGAGCTCCGTATCGCCGACATAGACCGCATTTTTCCGGGGAAATCGCATTTCTTTCCATGAGAAGACGAATATTTTTCCGCTTTTGGACTTCCCTGTATTCCGAAGCATTCCACGTCCTCAAATGTCTTCCCTTGCCAAAGGAAAACCTTTGCCGCAGTCAGCATTGCCTCGATATAGCCGGACTGGCAATTGGAAACAATGTATAGCTTTTTCCCTCCTCCTTAATGCTTTTTACCGTCGTAAAAAGCCGGGAGTAAAACTCTCCCGGATGCTCCATAAGATAGCGGTTTTCAAAACCTCATGGCATAGTTCATCATTTCTCTTCTTCGCGTTTTTTCTATTCCCGGGAGCACCTTCTCTTCTATTTTTTCCATAGTAAGCCCCATATAGCCTGCAAGTTCTGAAGCACTGACAACTCTGCCCTTTGTTTCCGGAAAGTGACCGAAAGCCTCCGTCCAGGATTCCGCCACTCTTTCCGCACTGTCCCAAAGCGTTCCGTCCACATCAAAAATGATTGCCTCTATACTCACTGAAAATACTCCTTCCCGTACTGCTCTCCTGATAAATACTCTTTGCAGTAGCATTGAATAAAGACTTCCTTCAAAGGCTTTTGCTTTCTCCAAAAGCCCCAAGGCTCTCGGAATGAGAATCATGGCATCGGCTATTTCCTGTGCCATTTTCTTTGCCAAGGCTTCATCACTCATTCGGAGGAATCCGAAAATCGTGGACGAATAGCTCTTATCTGTCGCACAGGTCTCCATCCAAAAGGAAGCAAAGGCCTCCCATTCCGCTTTTTTCTGAAAGAAAGGACTGTTTCGGAAGTCCCTTCCTCGGAAGGGTGAAAATTCTCCAAAAATTCTGCTACTTCTTTTTAGAGCCTTCCTATTCCAAAATGAATTCCTGCACGACCGCAGATTAAAATACTCATCCAGCTGAACATATAACGATCCACAATGGTATTCTCTTTTTGAAAAAGGGCCGTATTTCCCGCTCTTTTTTCCTTCAAAGAAGGATACCTTTCATACAACTTTACGGAAAAGTCTCTCTTCTTCTCTCTTCTTTTTCTTCCTCCCGGGAATTGCTCTCCCATTTTCCGTATTCTCCGTTTTTCTGCATTCCCCGTGTTTTTCAGCATGTTTTAGCGATTCCTCATTTTCCATGCTGTTCAGTCTTTTTATTTTTCTCCATCAAGAAGGCTTCTCTTTTTTAAGGGTCCCTCTCTCTATAATAGGCCTTCAGCCAGTCCGAAAAACGGATCCGTGTCAATCTTCAGCTCATCGTTATACAGCATCTTTCTTACTCCTTTACGGCTTTTTCTTCCTTCTCTTCCGAAGAAATGATTCATGATTCATTCATATTTTGTTAGCACATTGTTTACAGGCTTTAAACACAGTTTATTCATTCCTCTTTTTATACTCTGTATCAGATAACGAAAAATCGTTATTCAAATAATAGATTTTTTCATAATACTCGGCAGGAGCGTCCTAAAGATTGCTCCTGCCTCCTCTCTTTATGGGGTATTTTTCTTCTTTCTTTTTTTCATATTTCGCGAAAAATTCTGCGAAAAAACGGAATTTATCCAAGCCAAAAGCGGAAATCCCAAGATAAAAAATACCAGGCACAAAAAATCGGGAAATATTTTCAGGAGAAAAAACACGCCGAGAACCCCTCAGAATATCGATTGCCAACATCCCTAAAGTATAGGGAAGGTGACGAATAGACATAAGAAGTGCAAGAACCAAAGTTTTTTGCCAAGAGTTTGCATATCTGGAAAGCAAGGGCCAAAACATAAAGAAATACAAAGCACCAAAAGTAAAATCAAAGCATCAGTAATCCCTCTAAGAAAAAAACAGAGAACCGCGTTATTTTTAAAAACCTCCGTGAAAAAGCGATGATCCAAAAAGAAGAATCAGTAGTAGAGGGGTAGAATTAACCATAGTACAAGCCCCTCCTTCCAATTTCTCTTTAAAAGAGCGAAGAAACATCCGAATGTTCCCGTCATCCTCATCCTTTACGATTTTTAAAGTACAGTAGTATAAAAGCGGTGGTAGAAATGCTGAAACTGAATAACGGAAGAGAAAAAAACAATCCAAAGCAGATTCAAAACCATAATATCCGCAAGTCTTCCGATAAAATCTCCATATATCATTGTCATAATTAAAAAAATCCCTGAAAGCATTTAGTCTCTACCCTTCTCTCTTTCATATATTTTTGCATCCTTTAGAAAACTGAAACTGATAAGCAAAATCACAAAGCCTATCGGAAATGCGGCAATAATGGAAACGGATTGCAGATTTACCATAGAACTCTCCGAAAAGACCAGTGCAATAGGCAGGAGAATAAGGAGAATCGCCCAAAATCCCCTGTACCTTTTTCCCGGGTTCTCTCCCTCCGAAAGACTCTTTATAACTATACTGTGAAGCCACTAAAGCAATGGAATCAAAAGATGTGGCATAAAATGCAAACATACTGAGAAGTAAAAGGCGAAGTACAAAAGGAGCAAGGGAAGAGTCTCCAGGCATTTTACCACCGTCTCATAAAGGGACTGCGTTTTCTCATAAATTGCAAGAACAGGAAGTCTGTGAAATAATTCCAGAGAAAGAGTATAATTTCCTAAAACGAGGAAGCTTACAAAGGTACTTCCCACGCCGAAGACATAGCCCCCGAGAATCGTTTGTCGTGATAGTTCGTCCTTTACTGATACTTCCGATAAAGAAGGAGAAGCAACACACCATACCATCCAATAGGCCCAGTGAAAAATAGTCCAGTTTTTCCGGAAAATGGTTTTTCTCCCCATAGGATCGGTATAGCTGGCCATCGTCGGAAAAATGCTCAATCATCTTTCCAGAGCAAGAAATCCGTGTTTCAAAATGAAATTGACCGGATCCGCGAAAAAGAAGATATAAGCTAAAAGGGCATAAAACAGCCATGTACAGGCCTTAGCGAGAAGAGATATCCCCATCATGCCCTTCAACAAGGAAAAAGTGTACAGTGCACAAGTCACAACTAAAATAAGAAGAGTCAGTTCTCTTACGGAAAGAGCGGGAAAAATTTTTTGCATGATTTCCGCCATAAGGGGAGTAGCCACGGAGAAAGTGGTAGCCGTTCCCGCAAGAAGAGCAAATATTGCTAAAATATCAATCCCTTCTCCCAAGACTCCATCCGTTTTTTCTTTTAAAAATAGCTCTGCAAAGCCTCCGAATAACGCTGCTTACTCCGCTTTCTCACATGAAGCATGAAAACCGAAGGCAGAAGCAAGAACCAGATAAAAGCTCCAAGGAATGGGACCCCAATGAAAGAGGCTATAGGCTGTCGCCCACTCTTCTCTTCTTCCGAGGCTCTCACATAGGGTTCCTCACATAGCTAATCCACTCGCACAAAGGAATAAAAGAGAATATCTGCGCCAGTCCTGCGGTAAAACATCATACTTCCCCAGGTAAAAGAAAGAATATTTCGGTTTTTCATCCGGCTTTCTGAGAACGATATCTCCGTAAGAAGAAAAACGCGATGTAAAGGGAAAGAAAAAACAAAGGCTCCCAGCCCCAAATAGTATACGGCAAATTCCGTTCCCAAAAAGTTTCTTATGCCGGAAAGAATTCGATTGAATTTTCCGGATAGATAAAGAAGAAAAGCAGAGAAGAAGAATCGCGAAAAAGGATTCCCGTAATGCGTAATCTATTCTCTTCCTATTCTCCGTCTCTTTTTCACGCCCATATCTTTTTCACCTCCATGTCTTTTTCACCTCCATGTCTCTTTCCTCCTAATCCTCTTCCAAGAATTCCTCATAATTTTCCCGGTCCACTTTCGCATAGGGAAGTCTGGTAATCTTTTGGATCTCCTCCTTTTCCCCTTTTCCTTCCGTAGAAGTGCTCAGTCGGAATGCAAGAGAGAAAAGGGCTTTTGCCTGCCCTACCTGTCATTGTACACGGTAGCCTGAAGACTCCCTTTTTTCACCGCATCAATTCCCGCCTTTGTTCCGTCAATACCGTAAATTAAAGGACGCCTGTCCTTAGGCACCCCTATTCTATCATATGCATCGATTACGCCAAGTGCCATATCATCATTGTTAGAAATTATTAATTCAATCTTCTCCTGAAATTCCGAATAAAACTGCATCATCTTACTTTGTGCTTCCGCTCTGTTCCAATTGGCAATCCCGTAGCCTAGTCTTTCGATTGGAATGTTCTTTTCCTTCAAAGCCTGAATAGCATACTCGGTCCGCATGATGGAATCTTGATGTCCGGCCTCACCTTCAAAGATAAGGTACTGAATCTTTCCGTCACCATTTTTATCCACTATAGGAGAAAGCACCGAATCCGGCTCTTTCTCTTCGAGAATATCCTTCGCAATCAATTCTCCTGCATAATCCCTGACTGCTTGGCATCCGCCCCCACATACTAGAGCCTGTTCCAACGAAAGAGATCCTCCTCCACCAATTCTCTGTTAAAAAAAGATAACCGGTACATTTTTCTTCTGCGCCATATCGATAATTTCCGAAGAGCCGTGCGATCGACCAAATTCACGCAAAGTACATCGCAGGAGTTTTGCAGCATTTCCTCTACCTGTTCATTTTTGCATCGCCTGACTGCCGTGCCGCATCATAGCGGGAAACGTTTACCTCATATCCTTCCGAACGCTTTTCCGCCACTTCCCTGTCAAAGGCCTTCATATATCCTGCAAAGAAAGGTATCATAGCTGTCATAAAGGACTGACGCCGATTTTGATTTTTTTCTTTTCCCTCTTTTTCCTCTGTCCTGCTGCAACTTAGTAAAAGAGCAGGAAAATCAAAGAGAATAAGCAGTACATGACTAATTTCCTTTTCATCAATACACTCTCCTGTCCCCCGACACGTAAAAAAATCGGAAGCGTCTTTTTCCCGCCAAGTCTCTGTTCTAGCCTGTGGGAAATAAAATCTGTTCCATCTCATCGCTATACATATTGCTTGCTTTACCACATAAAACTTCACCATTCTGTCTTCGGAACTCTTCTTGTGTTGGAGAGACTTAGCCAAAGACTTTCCATCGTGAATAAGCCACTTCATATTGATCAATGACGATAAGCGTTCTGATTAGTCCTCTGTCCAAATCGTAAACCGCTTCATCGGAATCTCCTACTCCGTAGAGTTCCACGAAACTTCTTCCCGTATCTCTTAAATATCTTGCCGCAATCTCCAAACTGTCATTTTCCAAAGCAATGATAAGATCCACACTTCTCTTATGATTTGCCTCTTCCAGATCCTTCTGAACCTGTCCCTCTGTCGCTAATCTCCCAAGCAATTTCCTGCCCGTTTTCAAGGAGCTTCTTCTTCAGGAAAGAAGACGTCTTTTTCATATTCCCTTTATTTTGATTTCCGCTAAGAATGCCTATGCGAAGCTTGTATTTCTGCAAAATCGCTCCGTAAAACCTCATCCGAAAGCGCTTTTCCGAGAGCTTCCTCATCTACTCCCACGGAGGAGACGGCTCCGGAAGCTTCCGTAAATTCCTTTTCACTGTTAACCAACTCGATTTTACCGTTTTTCCCAAGCTCGTTCAGCATTGCTCCGGTTCCCTCCGTTGCTCTAAGCTCCGTGATAATGCCGTCCGCTCCACTTTTTAGTTCTCCGGAAATACTCAAATACTCCTGCTGAATAGAGATAAAGTGATTCGTAGTCACATAATTATATTCCATATTGTAATGCTTCGCGGCCGCATTTAAGCCCTTTCGAAACTTTTCCCATCCGGCAGAACTGCTGCGGTCCACCACAACGGAAATCTTATATCTGGGAGCTTTGTTCTCTCCCAATAGTCTCCCAAGAGAAAGGAAGAGCAATAAAACTGCTATGATTGCCAGTCCCGTAGTAAACAATCGGTTCTCCCTCATGCGTCTTCCCCTCCAAAAGAAAGTTCTTTTTTCGCGGAAGAAAAATCACCATGTTCAAGCTTCTTCCGATTTTCCTCCGTATATTCTATATAGGGGAGACGAATCTCCACTTTGGTCCCCTCATCCGGAGCCGTGACAATCTTTAATCCGTAATCCGGGCCGAATCTGAGGCGAATTCTCCTATGCACATTGATAAGCCCTACCCCGGAACCTCTCTTTTTTTGAGCGGTAAAGCTCGGCGGATTGTCCTCTTTCTCCAAAAGTTCCGCTGCTTTCTCCTCTGTCATTCCGAAGCCGTTGTCCTCCACGGACAGAAGAATCTCGGAATCTCCCTTCTATTTTTCTCCTCTTACCCGAATTTCTCCATCTCCATCCATACCTTCCATGCCATGATAAATCGCATTTTCCAAAATAGGCTGCAAAATGAGCTTTATGGTAAGACAGGATAAGATTTCTTCCGGAACGGAGAAATCAACGGAAAATTTATTTTTAAAACGAAGCTTTTGAATGTTCATATAGTTTTTCGGCATGCAAAAGTTCCTGAGAAAGCGGTAGAATATTCCTGCCTCCGGAAAGACTGATGCGAAGAAGCTGGCAAGTCTGTGTCACCATAAATACGGCATTTTCCCTCTTTTCACTTTCAATCATCCATACCACGGATTCCAAAGTGTTATAGAGGAAATGCGGATTAATCTGAGACTGGAGCGCATCCATCTCCGCCTGCCTTTTCTCCTCCTGCTCATGAAGTTTTTCCTTTGTAAGTTCATCAATTTTTGAAAGGATTGCAGAAGCGTTTTTCCCCAAATGAATGATTTCCGTGCTTCCGTAATCGGAGATTTTCCGCCATGGAAAGACGCTTTTCTCCCATATTTTCAATATCTTCGTTTAATTTTCGAATAGGATAGGAAAGCCGCAAGGAAAGCAGCTGGTTGAAAACAAGGGAAATCAAAAGCGTTAAGAAATCAGAATATAAACATAATAAAGCATGCCCCCATGCGCAAAAATCCGGCTCTTCTCTTCCATTACCGATACCATTTTCCAACCGGTATAGCCTATCGTATCGATAATAACCGTTTTCTTCCCCTCTCCGGCTTTGATATAATGTATTCCATCCTCCCACTCGTGGTTTCTTCCGCATTTTCCCGAAAAAGCTCCCTGCAGAATTTCACGCATACGAGGGTGATAAATCAGCTTTCCTTCCCTATCACAGAGATAAAAATAGCGGGCATTATCCTCCCGTTCAGCTTCTCCATCATCCTTTCCACGGAATCATAATTCATATCGACAAGCAATACCCCGTTATCGCTTATGCCCTTCACGGTTCAGCTCCACCGCACGGCTAAGGAGATAACCCAGTGAGTGCGAAAAGACGGATCATCAAAAAGATTCTGCACTAGGGGAAGGGAAAAATGTAGATTTTTCCACTTGCAGAACAACGGAAGAAAAAGCTTTGTTCCGTAACCTTCCGGTTCTTTTTCTCCGAAGAAATGGGAACTGCCGAAAATCAGCTTTCCTCGGAAGAAAAGATGGCGACGGAAACAAGCTTATCCTTATGTGCCCTCATATAAAGATTCATTTCCTCATTGACACCGGAGCATCCCGAGGTCCGAACTTTTAATCACATCGTAATACATGGCATCCGAAATACGACGCATGCTGACTCAAATACTCCTCCAGCTGATTGGCACCCTGCTTTTAAGAGAAGCTCCGTCTGCGTTTCCTGCTCTCTCTTTAAGCGGGAGGAGAATTGCAAATATAAAATAGAGGACAAAAACAAAAATAATCAGCACGGAAAGAAGCATGAAACTCAAAAGAATCATATTGTGAAAGGAGCGAAAAAGGCGACTCCGCAGAAAGAAAAAGGAACGTAGCTCCTTTTGAAAAACATCCTGCAAGAAACTTCTCTTTGCGCTCTTCTCTTTATGCTTTTTCTTCCTTCCCCTTCCGAGGGATAGCCCACTTTCCGGCATCTTCATCATGCATCCTCTTTTTTTCATCCCGCTGGTCTTATATTTAGACGGGGACATTCCGAATTTTTTTCTTAAAAGGCATAGCTGAAATAATTGGGGATCCGAGTACCCTACAGACTCCGCTATGATATAGGTTTTTCCTCCTCTTCCAAAAGAGTCTTAGCGCCTTCTCCATTCGATAGTCCGTTAAGTAATTGATAAAACTTTTTCCAGTCTCCTTCTGAAAAACCGTGGAAAAATAGCCGCAGAAACATGAAGTTCGAAGGAGAGTGCCTCCACGGAAAGATCCTTGTCCATATAATGACTGTGCACATGCTCTACCGCCTTCTTCACAAAAGACTTGGTCTTGTCACTGCGCTTCTCCTGAATCAAAACTGCACCTTCTCACAAACCTGCTTCATCCAAGCGGAAAGCTCCTCCAGATTGAACTGCTGCACCTTTTGGTAGACATCCTCTTCTTTCGGGAAAACAAGCCCTGCGTCTACCTGATTGGACAAAAGAAATTTATGAATATTGGTCACCAAATCCATCAAAAAAAACTGATACTCCTGCAAAGAGGGCTTTTCCAAGCTGCTGTTTTTAATATAGAGGTCTATATCCTTATGCAGCTCTTCCTTTGATGCCATACGAATACTGCGATAAATATCAAGAAGTCGCTCTTCGTCTAACAGTTCCCGGTTCAGAGAGCGATTCTCCTCTCCTCCGGGTTAATATCGGAAACGGCAATAGCCTTCCCTCTTCCATATATAACCCTGTAAGCAACCGCATCTCTTGGCCCCATATAGGATAAGGGTAAATCCATCAGAGAAGAAACCGTCTTCCCGATTCCTGCCGTAATTGTGGCATCGCAAACATGCTTTGCCATACGACAAAGCGTTTCCAGCTCATCGGTCAACCTATAGCTGTCCTCCTCTTTTTCCATCTGGGTAATCACCACCGTATTCCCGAGATAAGTAAAGAAGCAGGCTCGCCAGCTTTGACTGAGTCTTTCTTCCGCAAGCTTTACGAATCGACATGGTAATCAGAACCGGATTAATCCCCTCAGGAGAAAGGCTGATACTGTTATGCAAAAGCACCACACAATATTTCTTTCCCGGAAGGCTGATCTGGTAATCCAGCATTGTGTGATTCAGTTCATCCTGCCTCACATTTCCCTCAATCAGGGAAGTATAAAAGCTCTCCTGTAAAATAGGCAGGCTTTCCATATAATAATTCTTCAGCCTGTTGATATTCTGTTTCTCATCAAATTCTTCGTCCAGACGTTCTCTGACTCTTTTGGAAAATACGGGACAGCTCATTGCTGTCTACCGGCTTTAGTAAATATTCCTCCGCTTCCAGACGAATCGCTTCTTTAGCATACTCAAACTCGTCAAAGCCGGAAAAAAATAATAATTTTAATGGAAGGATAGCGCTCCTTCAGCTTATGGAAAAGGGTCAGGCCGTCCATATAAGGCATCTTAATGTCGGTCAGCACCACATCAATCTGCTTCTCCTCCGCAATTTCCAGTGCTTCCAAACCGTTTTTCGCGTAACCCGCGAGGCTGTATCCCATAGCCTGCCAATCAATCTTCCGCGTAATGGCCTCTATCACATCCTCTTCATCATCCACCAAAAGTACGGAATATTCTTTCATTTCTTCTCCCCGCTATACTTTTCTTCTATGCGCCTAAACTGCAGTCCGGTAAGAAACAGTCCCAAAAGAACCAGCGCAATACCGAGAAACGGGTGGAGCAGCATGCAAAAAGAAGCCACTAAGGTAATCGCCGCAAAAACGAGAACCAGAATTCCGGCTTCTCTTCCATACCCCTTCTTATCCTGAATAGGGGGACGCCCCTTTGGGCGAATACTTTCAATATCCTGAAATACCAGAAGTTTAATCGCATAATACAAAAGCAAGACCGTAAAAAGCAGGGGAAGGCCCATTTCCTGCATAATCTTCTCTATCATAGCTATAGATTCTTCTCCTAAATTTTTCTTCCAAACGAGACATCGCACAATACTCGAGCAATAATCGTTTAGAATTAAAGGTAAAAATAATATGACTCAAAAACCCTATCCCCGAAAGTGCGGGGAAGAATATTCGTTTAATTCTACAAAATAGCCGTCTTTAATGCAAGAGAGAGGGTCTAATAATTCTATAAAAAACACAAGCTTTCTTCTTTAGATTGACAGTTCAAACTCTGCCATGTAGTATTCTTGTGTCGTATTATTTTCACCGTTTTATGAGGAGTTTTTATGAAAAATACCGTCTTCGTAAAGAGACTTGTCGGCACTGCCATTCTTACCGCAGTAGTCTTAAGTCTGCAACTGGTTCTTGGCAGTATAAAGCTCGGTCCCTTTCAATATAACTTTTACTCTGGTTCCCATCATTTTGGGCGCCATCCTCTACGGCCCTTTAAGTGCTGCCTTCCTGGGCGCTGTATTCGGGCTCACGGTTTGCTTTTTCCGTGATTTCCGGGAATGATGCCGGAGGCTTTGTTCTCTTTAGCCAAAGGCCGATTATAACTCTTCTTCTATGCCTTATTAAAAGCACCGCTGCCGGATATCTTTCCGGTCTTCTGATAAAGAGTTTGGAAGGAAAAACGCTTTCCGTAAAGACGGGAAAGCATAAAAATTCCTCTATCCTATTCGCCGCCATTCTCGCTCCAATCGTAAATACCGGAATTTTTATTCTCGGGCTCCTTCTCTTCTTTCAAGATACCCTGAGTACTTGGGCAAACGGAAAAGAGTATGTTATGCAATTTATCCTTTTCAGTATCCTTGGCGTTAATTTTTTAGCGGAAATGCTGATTAATCTCCTTTTGGTGCCTGTGATTATACGAATTCTTGCCGGAGTACGTTTCACAAAAGAAGAAGTGGAGAATCTTTAATCCTCGGGAGGGTAAAATGATATTAGCCATCGATTGCGGAAACACACACACTAATTTCGGTTGTATCAAGGAAAATGGAGAAATGGTACAGATTTTCTGTATGGAAAGTAACCGAAAAAAAACCGGCTATGAATACGCTGCGGATATCGACGAAATCTGCACACTGCTTAAAATCTCCACCAATGCGTTTCAAGCCGTGGTACTCCTTCCGTTGTGCCGGAACTTACCGGTTCTTTTAAAGAAGCCGCAGAAATACTGAGAATAAAAGAGTGTTTTTATTGTAAACAGTGAAAATGTTTCCTCTCTCTCCTTCTCCTCCGGATTGCACGAGGAGGTAGGCCCGGACTTGATTGTTTCCGCCGTAGCGGCCAAAAAACTCTACCCTCTTCCCGCAATCATCATCGATATGGGAACGGCAAGTACACTGACTGTCGTAAGTAAAGAGGGCATAGTTATGGGCGGTGTCATTCTCCCCGGAGTAGGTATTTCCATGAATGCTCTTGCAAAAGAGACCCTCTTCTTCCCTCTATCGATGTCGCACCGGCAAAAAGCTGATTTCTTTAAATACTGTCGATGCCATGCGTTCCGGTATTATTTACGGTACGGCAGGTTCCCTGGACGGTATCATTGATCGCTTCTTACATGAGCTTGGAGAAAATGCCAGTCTTCTCGCAACCGGAGGACTCTCCCATCTCATTTGCCCCTACTGCAGGCACAAAATCACAGTCGATGAAAACCTGCTTTCTAAAAAGGTCTTTGGGAAATCTGGACGGATTACAGAGCCTCGGTCTTCTATCTCCTTTATAAAAGAGGCGCAATAAAGCGCAGGAAGCCTTGCAGGCTCCTCTTAAAAATACTACGCTTACTGTCCCATTCTCTGCTGACCTCTCTTGAAGTACGAAAAAGCTCATAAAAATCGTCCGCTATATCAAAGATACAAGGACTCTCGTAAATCAACACGCCATTTTCAAAGTGATGGTAAAGAGAGCGATAATCAAAGTTGATTGTTCCTACCGCAGCAAGGCGATAATCCACCAAAACCTGCTTAGAGTGAAGGAATCCCGGAGAATACTCAAAAATACGGACGCCCGCTCGAAGAAGCTGCGCATAATAGGAACGGCTGATGGCATAAATCATTTTCTTGTCCGGAATCCCGGGCAGAATGATGCGTACATCCACGCCCCTCTTTGCGGCGTTTGTAAGAGCCCTGCTCATCTCATCCGTAATAATCAGATATGGCGTAGTGATATACACATATTCTTCCGCCGATTCAATCATATTGAGATATACATCTTCCCCGACCGGATTGTTGTCTATCGGCGAATCCCCATACGGTATACAATAGCCCTCTCCCGGGAAATAGTCCCAATGCCGTGGAAGATAGTTATAAAGGCCTCTAACCGGACTGTCATCCATGGCATGCCACATCTCGAGAAAAAGCATGGTCAGGCTCCCCACCGCTTCTCCTCTGAGGCGAATCCCGGTATCTTTCCAATAGCCGTAGGGAGAGCGAATATTAAAGTACTCATCGGCCAAATTATAGCCACCGGTAAAAGCCGATTTGTCCGTCTACCACCGTAATTTTTCGATGATCCCGATTATTCATAAAGAGATTGACAATCGGTACAATCGGGTTGAAAATCCGGCATTGAATACCGCCATCTTCCAATTCTTTTTAAAAAAACGAGGGACTGATAAAAACCCGATGGAGCCCACATCATCATAAAAGAGACGAACCTCACCCCTTCTCCCGCTTTCTGAAGAAGGATCTCTTTAATTTCGAAAAACTCTCCCGGTTCTCTATCGCATGATATTCCATAAAAATAAATTTCTTTGCACTTCTTAACGCTTCAATCTGTGCCTCAAGACCGAGGATGGCTTCCTTATAAAAACAACTTCCGTATTTCGATAAGCAGGAAAACCTGCCGTATGCTCCAACATGGAAAACTGGTTTCCCACTCTTTTGTTTTCCTTTAGAGTTCTCCTAAAACCACATGGCTTTGATCCAGATAGGAAAAAGCATACTGTCCGCCAGTTCAAAGCGTCTTCTCATCGTTCTTCTGAAATTTGTTCCGTAAACCAAAAAAATAGAGTACCCATCCCAAAATCGGCATAGCCATAATGAAAGACAACCCAAGTCATCTTGATCGAAGCATTGGTTCTCCTTTCCAATAATGGAAAAATGGAAAGAGTGGAAAAATGCGAAAAAACAATGGAAAAAGTGATGTAATTGTCCACTAGGCGCACCAAAACCAAATAAAAACCAAGCTATCTGCAAAAGAACGGCAAGCATCACAAAAAGCAGTCTTCCGACACTGTTTTTTTGGTCTTCTCTGTGGACCGTTCCTGTTCTCTTCAACATAAGTACACCCCCTTCCTAAAAATAATCGGTCTTTTTCCCCTTAGTATATAACGCTTAAGCATGCATAAGCAGGGATTCTCTTTATACAAAAACTCCTCGCTTTTTTCGGCACAGGACTTCTATCCGTGTTAGATTTAAATCTGCGCAGGATTTCAATCAGTGCAGGACTTAAAACAGGCGAATATATGCCGGAAGCCCGTCCTCATATTCCGCGCTGCATTCTCCCAAAATCAAGGGACGAAGATAGGACAGGCATTCCTCTTTCAGGCTATGCCCGTTTTTCGAAATCCACTCCTTGGGAGCTTTCCTTATTGGCCACCTCCTCCAACGGAACGGAAGTAAATTTCACCGTATACTCTCCATTCATACCGTTTACCCGCTTAAGGCTTACCATTTTTCCGCTTTCTCCGGAAAGTACAAGACGAACTGCTGCCTCACCAAGGGAAAAAGCCTCAAGCACATCGGTTTTGGAGAGGCTATGACTTGCACAGCGCTGCAATAAGTTAAATTCTATCGCACGCGTTTTTACGTTTTTCTCTTTGATAACCCGGTATGGCATAGTCTCCGACTCGGCAGCCTCGTGGATGAAACCCTCCAGCACTGCTCCGGTTCCCCTGCGATACTATGCCCGAAGCTGTCCTTCTCCCCTTCTTCCTTCCCGTAAGTGTAGAAAACGTCCGCTTTCGTCTTTCACTCCTTCCGAAACCGCAACCATAATATGCGGGTGCTCTTTCAGCGTCTCTTCTATGTCGGATAAAAACTTTTCTTTGGAAAATGTGCTTTCCTCCACGTAAATTAAATACGGAATACTGCCTCGCTCCGCGGAAAAGTGCTGCAGAAGCCGTAAGCCAACCTGCGTTTCTTCCCATCATCTCCACTATCATCACATAATTCTTGTCATAGACTCTGCATCCTCTTCCAGCTCCAAAAAGACAGGAGCTCAGGTACTTTACGGAAGAAGCAAAGCCCGGACAGTGATCTATTCCGCATAAATCATTGTCGATAGTCTTCGGTACACCGATAACCCGAATATCCTCTCCTATGCTCTTAAAATAGAGAGAAAGCTTCCACGCCGTATCCATGGAATCGTTTCCTCCGATATAAAGAAAGTAGCCGATATTCCATTTTCGGAAAATACGAAGCAATTCTTCAAAATCTGCGGGATTCTCCTCCGGATTTTGCAGCTTTTTTCTACAGGAGCCAAGAGCGGAAGACGGTGTGGTGGCAAGACGGGCGAAGTATGCGGCAAAACGGATTTCAAGCGCTTCTTCCTCCGTTCCTCTTTCCTCCGCTCCACTCTCCTCATAAAGCTCCCTGGCAAGAGGAGAGAGAGACGCATAATCCATCTTTTTCCAGAAAAAGCGCTTCCTGCTGTTCCTTTACAATCTGCGAAAGATTTAGAAAATCCTCCTGAAAAACGCCTTCTATCCCATAGCGTGCGCCGTATACATTTCCTATCTCTTCTTTTCTCAGCGCTTCCCTGATTACTCCCGAAAGACTGGCATTAATTACTGCAGTCGGACCTCCGGACTGCGCCACCAAGAGATTCTTTTTCATTTTTCCCTTTTCCCCTTCTACCTGTACTACACTTTCCTTCTACCTGTACTACACTTCCCTATCCATGTACTGCATTTTCCTTCTATCTGTACTACACTTTCCCGTCCAAAAACTTCTCCAGATAACTTAGAGGAAAAGGAGGAAAGGCAAGCGGTCTTACCGCAAGACTTGTCAAAAGAACGGGATTATCATCTGCAAGAGTCCGGTTCAGATTCAACTTTCCGCAACGTGTGCAGCGGTGCAAAATACTCCAGTCCCCGTCTTCTCTCGAAACGATAGCAAGGGCTCCATTTCCCCATGGCAGGAAGCATTTCTGTCTCCTCTCTCCTCATCCACATGAAGACTGTAAAGGCAATACGGACAATGATTTCGATGATTGGAGCCTGCTCCCTCAGGATGAATCTCCCTTCCGCAGTGCGCACAGACAAAGCTTTCCGGACAAGCTTCCGTACGATAGTCCGCATGCATGGACTCTCTTCCCTGCTGCCGTAAGCGCTGTTTATCCGCCTGCTGACCGGCTGTCTTTCCGGCTGACTTTCCGCCTGCTGACCGGCTGACTTTCCGGCTGACTTTCCGCCTGCTGCATCGGCTGTCTTTCCTCCTGCATAACTCCCATAGGTGCACGGTCTATTCCCTTTTTGCTGTCCCGATCCTTTCTTTTTACCGACATATCTCCATTCTTCATGCTACCCTCTTTCTCCAAAACTTACCCACGCATGACAATACGCACCCGAGCGCTTCTTGTCAAGGTCTATCTCTCCTCCGTCCAATCGGGTATATTTTTTGCCATAGTCTGCACTAAGATAGCGATTTCTATTAAAAGCCGGTCGCTATGCTCCCGGCAATTTCGATGAATTAATTTTCCGATTTGCTCCATACGGTACTTTACCGAATTCGGATGAAGAAACATTCTCTCCGCGGCAAGCTTCAGATTCCAGTCGCACTCCGAAACAACCTGCAAAGTCTCCAGCATATTTTTCCCGTTTTTTCGGTCATAGTCGAGTAGCGGTTGCAAACAATTTCTGCAAGCTTCCAACGCTTCCTGATTGTCCAGAATCGGAAGAAAAATCCGGAATAAATCCATTTTTCATAGTACAAAATACGGTTAAACCAGGAAAACATATAGCTTAAAGCGAATGACTTCCCGGGCCTCCTGGTAGCTCAAATAAATTTGTTCTATATTCTCATAATATCTGCCGATTCCGAAAGAAATCGTAAAGGGAATGTTCTCGATGCTTTTCTGAATTCTAGAAAAAGCTTCGGCGATTTGCTTCTCCATCTGCTTCCGTTCCTTCGGTCGAATGCTCAGGACGAAAATGATGATGTCGCTCAGCTTCACATAGTGAGCATTCGGATAAAATCATCAAAAATCTCCCGAATGGAAATATCAAAGATTTCCGTGCTCATTTCCTCCAGCATCTTACTTGTATTGTTGCTGAAATTCCTTTTGAAACGTTGCTTAATATTGTTGATGTCCACTTCTAGGACGATTCCGCCGTCATGAAAGTCCCAGCCGAAGATTTCCGCACGATTATGAATCTCCGTTTCGCTCTTGATATTGTGAATTAAAATGTCCTGAATGAGGAGCCCTTTATACCGCTCCGCAACCTGTCTGTTGGAGATGATGGTTTGTTCTCGTAAAATAATATTTGTGGCGGCATTTTCCAAGGCAATCTTAAAACCGGGATCCCTTTCCCGTATCAAGGCAGTACCGCCGTCCTCTTCCATCTCCCGCTCCAAGACACCTTTCTCAAAAACGAGTACTCCGAATCTGCGGTTTTGATTGGCAATCAAATGAAGATCATACCGTGCACGATCAATATCCCTATGAGAAAGAATTCTTTCCGTCTTTTAAGTGCTGTGCGAGATTGCTTTCCGAATCCGAATACCAGATTTGTGCCGTTTCAAAGTCAAAGAAGGCGGTAGGAACCCCAACAATGGACATAAAGGCAGAGAGAATATCCGGAATACTGGCATCACTTACGGCAAGCTCCGTGAATTTGGTGTGAATAAGATTTGCCTGAATCAAACGGTTCGTTTGCTGATTCACAAGTTCACTCAAAATAGGATTGATAATATCCGCATACGGAAACTTCTGCGGAATCAAAAGAAGGGGAAGGCCGAGATCATCGGAAAGAGCCAAGGCCGAATCCGGAATATTCTCGATATAGCGACCCTGCTTGATTCCGAGCGCACTGGCCTTTCGTGCTTTTCAAGGTCCGGATAAAGCGAAGGAGTGCCTCTTCATCATCTTTTTAACATATAGGCGGTCGTAATAACGAACTCTCCGCCCGAAAGCCATTTTGCACCGTCCGGCGTATCAATGACCGTCACGGTGCTGATTGCATTTCCCACTCCGGACAAACCGGCAAGCAGAGAAAATTCGGAAAATCTTTTGTCCTTTTAAAACATCTTGTATTTTCATCATGAGAATCCGTTTTTCCGCGCTTAAATCGCTGTAGAAGAGACAGATACTTATCTTTAATTATACGAAGCGTGAAAGAGGATTGTCAAATACGACGGATGTAGGATGGCATGAGGCAGTACTGTAGGATTGCATGAGACAATACACTGCAAGCAAAGACAGTGCAATACGCTGCAGCACGGATACGACAATATAACAAAGTATGGGCCCGGCCAATATAACGAATCGAACGAAGTAAAAGTGACTTCGGAAAGGAACAAAGCCCTAAACGGAAGCCACTTTTACAGAGGCGAAAATTTATGGAAACGACGTCTCCTCCTCATTCGAAAAACACGGAGGAAACAAGCGTTATCACCTGTATTTCGAGTTCAGCTCTTTTACTTTCAGGAACTTCTCCGCAATCGCTACGAAGCTTGCACTACCCATCCAGAACACATCCTCATCCACGTCAAACTTCGGATTATGATGCGGATAATCGGTCTTTTTTGCCGGATTCGCGGAGCTTAAGAACATAAATGCTCCCGGCGCCTTCTGCAGGTAGAGGGCAAAATCCTCTCCGCCCATGTTCGGGCTCTCTCTATAAGTAACCATATGCTCTCCGAAGATATCCCGGATGGCATCCTGGGCGAAGAGCGCCATATCCTTATCATTGATAACGGGAGGTGCGCCCCAGTCCATGGTATAGTCTACACTGCCGCCGAAAGCCTCCGCAGTGGTTTTTGCGATTTCGCCGATTCGTTTTGCCAGCTTCTGCCTAATCTCTTCTTTTAAAGCACGAGTTGTTCCCTCAATATGCACGGTTGACGGGATGGCATTGTACTGCTCTCCTCCGCGAATCACGCCCATGGTAATGACTCCGGCATCCGTTGCGGCAATCTCTCTGGCATTGATGGTCTGCAATGCGAGCACGATGTGGGATGCCATATTAATCGGATCAACTCCCTTTTCCGGTGTAGAAGCGTGACAGCCCACGCCCCTTTACATCCAGAACAAAACGGTCATAGGAGGCCATAATCGGGTCCCGGGAATGCAAGCGATAGTCCCACAGGGAATCGTCTTATCCAGGATGCTTTCCGATGTGGATTCCGAAAACCGCATCTACGCCCTTCCATTCCACCGTTCTCAATCACGACAGCGGAACCCTTAGCCAGCTCCTCTGCGGTCTGGAAGAAGAAAGCGAATCTCTCCGGAAAGCTCTTCTATGCGGGATAGAGCACCTTGATTGCGCCGAGCAGCATGGCTGCGTGCGTATCATGTCCGCAGGCATGCATGCATCCCGGATGCGTCGAGCTAAAGGAAAGACCCGTATCTTCCGTGATTGGAAGGGCATCCATGTCTGCACGAAGAGCGAGAACCTTTTCCCGGGCGCCCGCACTTCATAGTCGCAATAACGCTGCTGTCCTTCTCGGAAAGTGTATAGGGAATGCCGATTTCATCCAGCTTCTTCACAACAAACTCACGCGTTTTTCGGTAGTTAAAGCCCAGCTCCGGAATCTTATGCAATTCTCTTCGCATGGCTACAATTTCTTCTTGCAAATCTTTACACTCTTTCCACCACATATTTTCCTCCTTTTATCTATGTAGTTCTATTTTTCTCATTCAATCGCATATTCCGGCCGGATTCCTCCACCCAAACTGTAACTGCTTCGGGAAAAATCTTTCCCTCTTTATGCTTTCCGACTTATACAAACCGTCATTATGCCGCCTGTGCCTTCTTCTTATCCATGACATAGAAAATTCTGGCAAAAATAACCGTTCCGAATACCGATAAGAGGATAATGAGCCAAGCCGGAAGTCCGCCGACAGCCTTGCAGCAAATGGGAATTGCTAGACCAATCAGCGCGAGCTTCGGCTTCTTCATTCCGAAATTTCCGAGTGTTGCGCCGAAAATAGCTGCGGAAGCATAGGATTTTAAGCCTTCACTCACAACCGCGGGCAAAACGGTAACTACTGCCGCTCCCACAAAGGCCGCTGCCGTAGTGGCAATGAGGTTCGTGATGATGGAGCCGCAGATTGCCGCGGTGGAAACCACCTCCGCCTGAATGGTTCCGGGCTCACTCTTCGTCACATCCTGCGCAAGAGCCGCGCAAAGGAACACGCATATTGCCGATATTTCCGGAAAGGAAGCTAAGGTAAGTTCCCGGACATGCCGAGCGCCGCATAAGAAACCGGCTCTACTACATAGAAGGCTCTGAAGGAAATCGAAGCATTCCCCATGCTTCAAGAACGAACTTCGGATTAGGCCAACAGTTATAACGAATACAGAGGTAAAGCACCGGGATAAACGCGGTAATTGCCGCCAAAATATTCGTAGGGCTTCCTATTAAGATACTTTTCTTTCTCCAAATCGGCATATATTCTTTGCTATCCATAACTTTGTCTCCTTTCCCTTATTTCCCGAAGAGGATGGCAACCGCAATCCCCAGAATCATAGCGATTCCCAAAGAATACTCTGCAAGCTTCGGAACCTTAGGCACAACGAATTTTCCAAGCAGTATCATAAATATCGCACCGCCAAAAGCAAGCATAAGCATTTCCGATGTTCAAATTGCTAAGGCCGCCCTTTCCGATAATGAGATTCGCAACAAGATAGGCAAAAATACCGATGGAGCAGGATGCGGACATGACTGCAAGCCACTTCATATCGCCGCCGGACATCTTATCTCTGATTTTCTCCAGTCCCCGGTGTGGCAACTCCGGTGAAAAGAAGCCAACCTGCACCGTTTAAAGCCATGGCAAAACCAGGAAACTGCAAGCACCTGGATGTTGTAGCCCGGGTCGGACAGTCCCTTCCAGTCCGCAGGCCTGTGCTCCGTAGGTCGCCGCAGTGAGCTCGGTCGGTGCCGCCCCGATAATGGAGAGACGAAGCCAGGCAATCGGGCCGCCGATAACGGACATTAGACCCACCATAATGATAAATACGCCGAGTGCCGGTCCGATAGCGGAAATCAAGCCGATTTTAAACGCTTTTTCGGGATCTCCGGATCCACGTTACAAACTTTGAGTTGCCTTTTTTTGCTTCCCGGATATAGAGGAATGCCTGGAGCGGAAATAAAAACGGTGAAGCCCGCCAGAAGCCAGAATATGGGAAGATTGGAAAATTTTTACATGATCCATAAATTCTCCTCCTTCATGATGTCGATAAATGAGATATCGCACGCTTTTCGCACGATAGCTCGTTAAGAACAAGATGTCTCAGGCTTTGCCTCAGCCACTTGTTAGGAACTATGGGACAAGTCGCACGCTTATCCCGCTCAACTTGTCTTTAATTTTAACAAAATCAAGTTCCGAATTGTATTGATTCTAAATACAAAGAAAGTCTATTTTTCTTTTGTCGTTTTATACAAATTATGTAAGACTCGACAAATAAAAGAGCAGTAGATTGTGTGTTTTTAATAAAAATAAATAATAGACATTTTATTTTTTGTTTAAAAATCCCCTGTATCCTCATGCAAATTTCTTGACAGCGAAGAAGCCTAGTACTAGGATTATATTAGTTTAGACTAACTTGTTTGAGAGAAAGGCGATATCATGAAGAAAGGACCACGAGTGTCTTGCTAAGAACTGTTCTCATCAGGAAAAATCCCTTCTCCGATTCTTTGGGCCCTGTCTCAGACGGGCTCTCACAGAGGGAATATAAAAAGTGTACTTTTTGCCGTCATCGGAGTGGCCTTTTTCCCTTGCCCCTGTATTTTTGTTATGGTAGAAATTGTAGACGGCCTGATGAGCGGCAACCGGGCCTTCTCCTTCTACCTTGGGAAATGTCTTATTACAGCGTCCCTTTGGATAGGGAGAGTCCTTTTCCATTCCCTTTCACAGGGAAAAGCCATGCGGCAACCTTTGCTGTTCTCGGGGAAATTCGAAAACGTTGTGCGGAAAAACTCCTCCGTATGCCCCTAGGTGCTGTGCAGGAGCAAAGTTCCGGAGCCTTAAAAAGCACGATCATCGAGCGGATTGACAGTATGGAGACCACGCTCGCGCATATTGTGCCGGAATTCACGGCGAACCTTCTGATTCCCCTTTGTATTCTCCTCTATATTTTTAGTCTGGACTGGAGAATGGGACTTGCCGAGCTTCTTACTCTTCCTGTCGGACTCGTAAGCTTCGCCGTCATGATGGGCGGCAGTCAGAAGTTTTATGAGCATGCCGTGGAAGCCACGAAAACCTTGAACAATACCTCCGTGGAATATATCGGAGGGATTCAAGTCATCAAAGTCTTCGGAAAAACAAAGTCCAGTTACGCACGCTTTGTAAGAGACGCCTATGAAGCGGCAAACAGCTACATTTCCTGGATGCGCTACTATATTCTCCCTATGACCTTTTCTCTTTCCGTCATGCCGGCAACCCTCCTCCCCGTTCTTCCGATTGGGGGGATTTTGGTTCGTAGCGGAACGCTTAGCAGCAATCACTTTGTGATGATTCTCATTCTTTCCGTAGGGCTTGTTACCCCTCTTATCACTTTGATGAGCTACGGCGATGATTTCCAAACCATGGGAACCATTATGGGCGAGGTAAGAGCTCTTCTGAACGCCCCGGAAATGGAGCGCCCGAAAGAGGGAGATTCCCCGGAGAAAAACGACCTCGCGCTTCGCGATGTTCGTTTTTCCTATAAAGATAAAGAGGTACTGCACGGGATATCCATGGAGATTCCTGCAGGAAGCTTCATTGCTCTGGTTGGCCCGAGTGGTAGCGGAAAAAGCACGATTGCAAGGCTGATTGCCTCGCTTTGGGATGTAGAGAAAGGCGGTATTTTTCCTCGGAGGAAAGGATATCCGGGAGATTCCGCAGGAGGTCTACTCTGAAAAGTTCGCCTTTCGTCTCTCAGGATAACTTTCTGTTTAATAGGAGCGTGCGGGAAAATATCCGACTGGGGAAATCCCTGCTGCAACGGACCGCGAGGTGGAAGAGGTTGCGAGAAAGCTGGCTGCCATGATTTTATCCTCTCTCTGGAGAAGGGCTATGATACGCTTGTAGGAAAACGCAGGAGGCCATCTTTTCGGGCGGCGAGCGCAGAGAATTTCCATTGCAAGAGCCATGTTACAGCTGCCCCATTGTAATCCTTGACGAGGCGACCGCCTATACCGACCCGGAAAATGAAGCCCTGATTCAGCGTTCTGTCTCCAAGCTCACCGAGGGAAAGACCTTGATTGTCATTGCGCACCGCCTAAGCACCATCGTTGATGCAGATAAAATCTTCGTTATAGAGGACGGAAGAATCAATGACTCCGGAACGCATGAAGAACTCTTATCTCGAGGAGGACTGTACAGCGCGATGTGGAAAGCGCATGAGGAGGTGAAAGGACAATGCTTAGTATCATTCGTCGTTTCTTTCAATTTTGCGGAGAGGAAAACCGCAGGAAATTCACCCTTTCCCTTTTTCTCGGAGTCGGTGACGCTTTTTTCAACGCCTTAAAAATTCCCGCTATTGCTGTAATGCTAAAGGCTCTTCTCGCTTCCGAAATCCGCATGGAGGACATTTTCCTAAGTCTCGGTATCATGCTCCTCAGTGTCTTCGGTATCAGTCTTATCAAGTCGAAAAGCATGATGTTGCAAACCGAAGCGGGCTATGATACCTGCGCAAGGAAAAGGGTGGAAATCGCGGAACACCTCCGTTACCTTCCCATGGGCTATTTTAATCAGAATTCCCTGGGTCAAATCAGCTCTGTCACAACGAACACCATGCAGATGCTGGAAGGTTTAGCTACCCGTGTGATTATGCAGGTTTCGGAAGGCTTGCTTACCACAAGCCTCATCATTCTCATGCTCTTTTTCTTTGACTACCGTATCGCTCTCGTCCTGCTTACCGGCTTTGTCCTCTTCCTCTTTTGTAACAGTGCTCTGCAAAAGGCAGCCGGAAAGCTTTCCGGACGAAAAATCGAAGCCGAAGCCTCTCTTGTCGAAAAGGTGCTCGAGTACCTCCAAGGTATGGCGGAGGTCAAGGCCTACCATTTAAGTGGAGAAAAGAGCCGGGAGCTAAACGAGGCCATTCATGAAAATGCACAAATCAACACGGAAATGGAGCTTTCCTTTATTCCGATAATGGCTCTGCAAAGCCTTATTGCGAAGCTAAGTGGAGTCGCCATGGTGCTCTTTTCCTGCCTCTTCTACTGCGCAGGCAGTATGTCCGCCTTAAATGCCATGATCATGGTCATCTCCGCTTTTATTGTAAATGCGAGTCTGGAAAGTGCCGGAAGCTATTCCGCCCTCCTCCGTATCGTGGAAATGAGTGTTGACAGAGCTGAAGAAATCCTTCGTACCCCGCAAATGAGTATTTCGGGAGAAGAAATCGAGCCGAAAAAAAGAGATATTTCTGCGGAAGAACTTGCTTTTTCCTACGATCAGCGTTTAATTATAGAGGAATATCTCTCGAAATTCCGGAACACACGACCACAGCCATTGTCGGACCGAGCGGCAGCGGAAAAAGCACTTTAGTCAGTCTACTTGCGCGCTTCTGGGATCCGGAAAAGGGAAGGGTATTGCTCGATGCACGGAATGTCAAGGATTACGACATGGACAGCCTTATGGCGAATTTCAGCTTCGTCTTTCAGAATGTCTATCTCTTCCACGACAGCATTTTGAACAATATCCGCTTCGCCCGTCCGGAAGCTTCTTTAGAAGAAGTCATTGCGGTTTCCAGAAGGCCTGCTGCCATCGATTTCATCGCAGCACTCTAATGGCTATGACACTGTAATCGGAGAAGGCGGCGCCTCTCTTTCCGGCGGAGAAAAGCAGCGAATTTCCATTGCCCGCGCCATGATGAAGGACTCGCCCGTCATTTTCCTGGACGAAGCAACCGCGAACGTGGATCCGGAAAATGAAAACGAGCTGATGCACGCCATTTCCTCTCTCACGAAAGAGAAGACCGTGATTCTGATTGCCCACCGTTTGAAAAACCGTTTCCAAGGCGGATCAGATTCTGGTACTCGATCACGGTAAAATCGTGCAAAGCGGAAGTCATGAAGAACTCCCTTAAGGAAGACGGCCTGTACAGGGATTTCATTCAGGAAAGAAAGAGGCGGTCAGCTGGAAGGTCAGAAAATAACCATAGGAAGTCCTTTATATAGACTTCCTATAGGAGACACTGCCATCATAAAACACTAAGAGTATAAAAAGGCTGATATGGATTATTCTTTAGAAAGAACTGATTGTCTATGAAAATGAAGACTTCGCCCTCGTGAATAAGCCGGTCGGAATGGACTCGGAGCATGCGCTTGGTGAGGGCTTTTTCCTGTGCACCGCTTGGACAAAGTTGCAAGCGGACTTTTCTTTATGCCAAAAATCCGCGTAGTGCAAAAAGCTTTCGAAGCACTGCAAGAGGGAAAAAAATCAAAAAGAGATACCATATTATTGTGGAAAGTGCTTGCGATACCTCCAAAGAAGATGGCGAAACTCTGTCCGTCAAAACAAACAGCACGAAGAATACAGGCTCTTCCGAAGCTAAGCGGCTTCCGAAAGAAGGCTGTTTCTCCGACTATCTTTATAAAGATGTGAAGAAGCAGAAATGTTTCCCTGTAAAAAGCTCCGTAAGGGGGTAAAAGAAGCTGTCCTCCATTATCAGGTTCTGGAAGAAAGGGACGGCCTTGCCCTTGTGGATGTAGAGCTCGAAACCGGACGCTTCCATCAGATTCGTGCGCAGTTCTCCGCACACGGCTTTCCTCTCTTCGGAGACGGAAAATACGGTTCCCGTCAGAAGAGGAATGTTGCCCTGCATTGCTATACCCTCTCCTTCCCGGATCCAAAAAACGGAGAAGAACTGCATTTTGCAATTCAGGACAGGGACGAAGAGCCCTGGAGGAAGTTTGAGAGCATCTAAAGCCTCCCACTCATAAATTTACTCAAGTTTTTTTCTGCTTAGCAGTTTTTATCTAATTTATTCTTTACAGCTTCTTTTTCTTTACAGCTTCATTTTCCTTTTTCTTGAAAAAATTGGAAAATTCATATTAATATATCTATGAGTATGAATTTTTCGTACAAAAATAAGTACAAAAAATATCTCTTTGTATTTTTTTATATTTTTCTTGCTAAGTGTTTTAGCCCATCTAAATTTTAAAATGGAAAGGAGCAAAAATGGTTGCTTTAAAAACTGCCGACATTCGTAATGAATTTAAAAAGTAAGCGATATGGTACATACCGGTGAAAAAAGTCTTGATTTCTCGCCCTCGTAATGAGAAATCTGGTTATCTTGAGCGAAAAAGGAATATAATGAGTTGGAAAAGAATTCGTAAAAACAGCGAATACCTAGCAAAAATTGATGCTTTCTATAGAACAAGTAAATCAGGGAAGAACGGTCTACAAAAAGCATGGAAGAGCTTGAGGACATGTCAAATGATGGTGATTTTTTACAGAAAATGCTGGAAGAGTATATTTCTTGGCAAACAGAAGACAAGAAAACTCTCAGGCGCATTAATCAACTGATTAAAAGATATTTGGGAGGGCTTTCATGTTCGTTGCAAAACAACTGGAAAGACTATGAGGGTCATCGACTGCTCTAGAGGGCGAAAACTCGAGAGGTGGGGGAAAGTATATCCTTTGCCGTCCGGATCCTCAGGTCATCTGGCAGAGCGAAAAGAAGAATCCCTCTGGAAGAAGCTGAACGGCCATTATCACCGCTCCAAGGCAGGCGGCGGAGACTGGGAGTTTTTCTCCTTCCCAAGCAGTGTGCAGATTTCCTATCCCTTAGGGGAAAATGGAGAAGACAGGCTGAACTTTTCATTTAAAAGCCCTTTGCTTTTAAGCACACCGGTATATTCCCGGAGCAGGCCGTAAACTGGGAATGGTTTTACCGTCTGATTAAGAAAGAAAAGGAAAAGACGAGAAAAAGAAAACGGAGACAAAACACCGATTAAGGTCTTGAATCTCTTTGCCCTATACCGGGGGCGCCACCCTTGCCGCCGAAAAAGCCGGCGCGGAACTCACCCATGTGGATGCATCAAAGGGCATGGTTTCTTGGGCAAAGGAAAATGCGGAAGGCTCCGGACTTGCCGACTCTCCCATTCGTTATCTTGTAGACGACTGCATGAAGTTCGTCGAAAGAGAAATCCGAAGAGGCAATCTCTATGACGGCATCATCATGGATCCTCCCTCTTACGGCAGAGGGCCCAAAGGGGAAATCTGGAAAATCGAGGACAGCATCTATCCCTTCCTAAAGCTTAGCGAGAAAATCCTGAAGAAGGATGCCCTCTTCTTCCTCCTAAATTCCTACACAACCGGCCTTCAAGCAGGAGTCATGCAGTATATGCTGGAAGAGCTCATCGGAAAAGGGAGACGCGGAAAAGTTTCTTCCGATGAAATCGGACTCCCCGTAACGGAAAACGGTCTGGTTCTTCCTTGCGGTTGTGCGGCCAGGTGGGAAAAAGCCGAATCGTAAGGCTATTTGGCGTTCTTTTGTCAGAAAAAACTTTTATTGTTTTTTCCGGTAAAGAACAGATAGTATTAGCTGTATACAGTATGAAGGGGAGTAGCCCCTGTTTCCGGGCTGTTTCTCATGAAAACAAAGATAGGAGAAAGGATTCTATTCATGCATAAGGGATTAAAAGCCTTTTTATTTACCATATCAGCGGTGGCCTTATTTTTCCCAAACAGCACTGGCAGCCGGCTTCACAACAAACGAACGCGGTCAGCAGGTTTATCAAAACGACAACGGCTCCGTTGCTACAAATACTTGGATTAAGATGACCCAGAACGGGAGAACCGAGTGGTATTATGCTACGGCAAACGGAAGCTTAAGGCAGGACGGCTGGCAGAAAAATCGGGAGAATTACTATTATTTTGACGGAAACGGCATGATGCAGACCGGTTGGGTAGAGGAAGACCGATATTACTGCGATCCTGCGAGCGGAAAGATGATTACCGGTTGGCGACAGCTTCCCCTTCCTGACGGTGTAAGTGCAGGAGAAGGCAGAAAGAGCAATAACAATACTTATTGGTTCTACTTCAATCAAAGCACCGGGAGAAGCTTTTACGCAAAGAATGAACGTGTTACGGTAAAAACGATTGATAATCTCTCCTATGGCTTCGATGAAAACGGAACCATGGTGACCGGATGGGCAAGAACCGCTGACGGAAATCCGGAAATCGCAGGATATTCCTATTTTGCAGAGAAAATGACGGCAAGTTCAAGATAGGCAGCGCATTTCCGCAAGCTGGTATGCCACAACAGGGTCCCGAGGGAGACGGCACGAGCCTATCTACCGGAAATGTGGAGTGGTTCTATTTAAAAACAACGGACATCCGGCCGCAGGAAACAACTCCGTCTATGAAGTCCAGCGCATCGGAGATAAGCGCTATCTCTTTAATGAGAAGGGCAACCTCGCATACGGCATCCAAAAAGGAAAGACCTCCGCTAATGCGGCTGAAGCTTATTATTACTGTGGAAAGAACGAGAATGACAGCTCCGTAAAGACCGGAAAGATGAACTTGGGTTGACGGAGACGGGGAAAATATCAGCTGTTTCTTTGACAACAACGGAAAGAGGCTTCACCGGAATCAAACAAGACTATGTGTACTTTAACGGACGTCTGCAGAAGGCGGAAAAAGGCTCACATTATCAAAAATCACCCTCCCCGGACAAAACAGAAGCTATGTCATTAATGAATCCGGAAGAGTGATGAAGTCCAGAACGAAGTATAGAGATGCTGACGGAAACAAGTGGTCTGTTAACCAAGCGGTGTTATCACCTTGGACGAGGGCTTGGACACGGTGGACTTGCTTTCCCCTGCTGTGACGGAAACGGATTACATAAAGCTATTCTTGAGGTATCGCGCTAAGTGTAGTCGGTACCTCTTTTATAAACATTCTTTATATCTTCCTATCTTTCTTTTATTCTTCTTATTCCTCTTCTCGACGAAAAAGATCCGTCCTAATATAAAGAAGGTCGCTAGGGGCGCTGTATGCTGAGAGGTGAAAACCGACCCTTTAACCTGACCCGGATAATGCCGGCGTAGGAAGCTATACGATTTGCCCCTCCTGCCGTTTTTGGCGTAAAGGAGGTTTTTATGATACAGAGAAGTTAGCCTTTTCAGGAGTTTGTGATTTGCTCTCTCCATGGTACTTGGGATGATCAAACTGTTTTTTCCCTTCCTATGGGGCTCCGTCACCGCATGTTCCATGCTCTTTGTGCCACTCTGCCGGGCTTTTTCTTCCGGAACCGGCTACGGCCTGCTTTTCCAGCTTTTGCCTACAGCCTAATCAGCTTCTTTTTTAAAAGCCTGAGTTTTACAGCCCCTGCACAGTTTGTGGTAGATTACATCTTTGCCTTTTTCCGCACTGGGTATTTCCGGATTTTTCAGTAAGAAAAAGAACGGCTTATACATCGGCTATCTCGCCGCCTGTCTCGGCCGTTTTGTTTTTGCTTTCTTATCAGGTCTCCTGTTTTTGCCGCCTACTACCCCCGAGGAACGACGCCTGTCTGGTACTCCTCTCGCCTATAGATCAGTCACATCAGTATCAGGCGGTCATCACGTCGCCCTCACTCATGCCCGCCGTACGCCAAGACCATTTACCGTTTAAAGGGAAGATTCACCGAGGCTAAAAGCCCATCAGTACTCATAAGAATATCCGTGCCTTATAGAACATCGCCATATATAGGGGAGAAAGAACAGCATATCTCTTTTCCCTATATTTTCCGTCGATGAAAACTTATACGCTTGCTCTATATTTTTCATTTTTCCAAAATGTTGATTTTTAAAAATATCTTTCTAAAAATGTTGATACATCATCATTTTAACTTTCTAAAATCAGTTGATATATCATCATTTAACTTTCCACTAATCGTTGATGTCAATTCATTCGTTATCCTCTTCCTCCGTTTAATGCCTTCCAAAGACGCGAGAAAGCTTCTTTAATGCCCTTTCCTGTAAGATACGCTAAAAAGGCAATAGGCTAGGGACTTAAAAAGATAAAAAGCAGTTTGTACCTCCTCTTTTCCGCTTCCCGAAAAACCCTGTCAGATTCTTTTCCATAGAAGCATACATGACATTTTGCAAGAAAAACCATGAGACGAAGAAAAAGATAGTGCACCGCATAGATATAGAAGTTCATTTTCGAAAGGCTTTCCAAGACAGATAAGATGCCATGAGCGCTTCCTATTTTTCGGACTTTCTCTTTCTGAACTCCCTCTCTCCGGGCTCCCTCCCTCCGGGCTTCCTCTATCTGAAATCCCTCGTTCCAGGCATTGAACTCACTTCACGCCCCTTTACAGGCCATTTTTCCAAAAAGGAAAAGAATGAACAGAGCCATACTGATTCGATACAAAACCGTAGCAAGAAGAAGAATCCCGATTGCGTGCGGAAGTAAAGTATTACTATAGCAAAATACGGCAAACGCGAACAAAGAAAATGCCGACAGTCCGGGCAGTACTCCGGACATAGCTCCGGACGTCACTCCGAACTGCCCTCCGGACATAGCCCCGGACGATACTCCAGACGATACTCCAGACCGCCCCCCATGCAATACTCCGTCAAACCGTCCGGACGTCACTCCAACTCCGCACTATCTCTCTCTCCAAAAGAAAAGCGACAGAGCCCTCAAGGGAATAATAAAATGCCGCGTCCTCGTTTAAGGAATATCCAGACGCAAAATAAATGAAAAGAAAGAAAATCGGAAAAAGCAAACAGATATCGATACGCTGCGCGATACCGTTATAATTGACATCGCAGACTTTCTTTCACGTATCCTTCCGTGCCTCTTCCTTATAAAAATGGCAAAAATATGCGCATGAAGGAAAGCAGAAACTTAAGAGAATAAGTTGGTAAAAATACCAAAAACGGGATTAAAGCGGTAAAGAATATTCCCTCCGCTACCGTTTTTCAGGCTCACTCGCCTTCCCGAAGGAAAGATGAAGTAGCGTCATCATCGTATTCCAGATAAGGTAAGGAGAAGATAGGGAAAATACTCTCGACTTTTCTTTTTCTCAACCAATCATTTCTACTGTGAAGCCCTTTAGGAAAAGAAACCGCTTAAAAAGAAGCCCGGGACAGCAGCCTGCCCCAAGAACTCCGAAAAGAAATACTCGATTTTGATCAGAAAAGAAGTAGAAAAAAAGCCCGTATTCGGGACAGCCTGCAAAGCAGTAAGAGGAAAATGCGTGCTGTGCACGAAGATAACCAATACGGACAAAAAGAGAATAGAAAGGGCAAAAAAAGGAAAAGGAAGAGCAGGAAAGCTGAGGTGGGCTCCTCAGAAGAAAAGGAGGTTTTCAGAGGAGATAATGAATGCTTCTCCTCTCTTCTCCCTTCGGCGAAAAATACGCCCTTTTCCTTACCCATTTCCATTCCTATCCCCTTTATCCTGCGTTCTATCTCCTTATTCCCTATAGAAAGCTATTACATATCATCAAACTCAATCGTGAATTGTGCCGTCTCTGATGCTCTGTGCTTCTTTGTATTCCGCAACGCGAGCATTGATTCTTCCAACCGGATCCAAGATAGAAGAGATGGAATGTCATGGTTCATATTGTCGATAAGAAGCGCAATATACTTCGACATATCTACATTGATATACCACTCTCTCTTTAAAAGCTCTTCCGACTGATAAATCAGGTTTGTCGTTAATACTCCGGATAAGATTCCTGCGGCACAAGCCTCGTCAAATTTATTTAAACCGTTTGTAAAAAGCCCAAAAGTACAGCATGCAAACACTCTCTTTGCCTTTCTGTCCTTCAGTGCCTTTGCCGTATCAATCAGGGACTCTCCGGAAGAAATCATATCGTCAATGATGATGACATCTTTTCCTTCTACATCCGAGCCCAAAAACTCGTGCGCCACAATCGGATTTCTGCCGTTCACCACCTGCGTATAGTCTCTTCTCTTATAGAACATACCCATATCGAGCCCGAGCACATTGGCATAATAAATCGCACGATTCATACCGCCCTCATCCGGCGAAATCACCATCATATGATCCTTATCAATGTCCAAATCCCGCACATTCAGAAGAAGCGCCTTGACAAACTGATAAGTGCAGGAAACGTTGTCAAAGGTCCCTCGGAATCGCATTCATAACCCTCGGATCATGGGCATCAAAGGTCAGAAAGTTCTCCACGCCCATCTCATGAAGTTCCTGCAACATCATGGCGCAGTCCAAAGATTCTCTTCCCGAACGCTTATGCTGCCTGGACTCATACATAAACGGCATAATCACGTTAATGCGTTTTGCCTTCCCTGTCGTTGCGGCAATAAGTCTCTTCAAATCCGCATAATGGTCATCCGGTGACATATGGTTTACATGGCCGAAGATGGAGTAAGTCATAGAATAATTCATCACATCTACCATAAAGTAAATGTCTACACGCGAACCGTCTCCAAAATCTCCCCTTGGCTTCTCCCGTTCCGAAACGGGAAATCCTCGTGGGCACGATAAAGTTTGCTTTCTGATAGCCGGAAAAAGCAATCGTCTCCCTTATGCTCACTTTCTCTCTCTCTCTCAAGAGACCAAATACTCATTTACCTTCTGTCCAAGCGGCGCAATGGACTGTAAAGGCATAAGCGCCAAAGGTCCCACGGGAATCCGCTCAATAAACTGTGAAGTTCTAGAATCCGACATGACTTTTCCTCCCTAAAACGAGATATCGCACGCTTTGCGCACGATACTCGTTATGAATCAACAGGGTATTTTCATGTCCTTTTTCTTGAAAAATACCCTTCACCACTTCCTATACCGTTTAAAACAAAAGCTGTCAAACTACACTCTAAAAATACTAGAAATACAGAATAAATACAAGCGAATCTCTCTAGTCCGAGTCTCAAATCTCTTCCATAAAAAGGAATAATCTCATAATCCGACATGATTCTGGATACTACTCGATCCGAATACAGCTCGAAAGGTCACTTTCAAAAATTCAGGTTTGTAGAAATCATCATCGTTTTTTTGCCAGAATTCTCTGATTTAAAAGGTTGAAAAAAGCGGGAAGCCGTGAAGGAGTTGGAAAACTCCGTACCCAAATCATCTAAAAGAAGAACCTCCGCCTCCATAATGTACTCATCTTCCATTCCCTCTCTCATGAGTTTGGAAAAATGGCGGAACAATCCGTCCGCTGTAAAATACAGCACGCCGATACCTCTATCCAGTAACGCTTTCGCAATACAATGCAGGGAAAAAGGTCTTCCTGTCCCGTACTGCCCGTGAAAATAAAATTCCCCTTATTCTCAGGATAACTTGCCGTATAAGTACGAAAATAATCGCGAAGCTCCAAAATATACTCTCGCACCGTTTTATTTCCGTCTCAGCCAAACGTTCCCGATTGTCAAAGCGTTCCGGTTGAAAACGGGAAAAATTCTCCCGTTCCAAAATCTCCCCCATCATGGATTGCTTATACAAAAGCTCTCCTTGGAGTTTCAGGAAGCACTTGCCACTTTTCTTCCTTCATATACTCCCGTATCATGGCAAAGCGGACAGCTGTATTTCGGCTCCAAATCGGAAAGTCGATAGCCGAGTTTCTGTAAAAGCAACTCCTTTTTCTCTCGAATCTTTTCTATAGAAGAGCGGAGAGATCGATTGCTCCTTGCTCCCTTCCCCTGCCTTTTTCCGCAGCAGAAATAGAAAGACGGCGAAGTTCTTCCGAAAGTGCGGCATATTCCGGCAGCTTTTCCAGTACTTCCCTCTCCTTCTCTAAGGCCTCCCTTTCCGCTATAAAACGGCGATTCGAGAGAATCTCCCGGATTTCATGGAACTGCCCTTCATTTAATGCCATTCTTTATCTTCCTCCCTGTTGCAGAATCTTCAGCGCCTTCTGTTTTTGCCAGAGAATCGTAATCGACCTCCTCCTGCTTAAAATTGATAAAGCGATTACCTGCTTTTTCCGTAGCGGAAATGCGAGCCGCCCCCGCCTTTCTCTTGTTCAAACTCTTCGTCAGTTCAAAATCTCGAATATGTTCCTGCGCCTGCTTTACCGTTCTGATTCCCTGTGCATGCCAATCCAAGGCGACCTGCTCCATATACCTCGAGGCGGTCTTTTTGCAGTCCGGCTCAATAATCCAGTAAAAATTCAATCAGCTCCGCATCCATGGCAAGATACTCCACCATATATTCCAGCTTCTGCACATGGCTTCTACTTACACCTCCCGGAAGGAGGTGCTTTTGCTACATAAAGAATTCCTTCAAACATCTCTTCATCGATTTCCCGCTTTTTTCTCCGGAAAAGGATGAATCGTCCCGCTTTTTCTCTCCGTAAAAGACGAATCGTCCCGGTTTTCTCTCCGGAAGAGACAAATCATCTCGGTTTTTCTCATCAAAAAGACGTCTTCCTATAATGCTGTTCCCTCTTCATTTCGAGCCTTGCTTCCGACTGACGCGCAGCTTCTTCGTTTCGAAGCTCCTCCTCCGCAAGTTTCGTCACACCCTCTTGGAAAGATTCCTTTCTTCTCCCAGTAAGAAACAGCTCTCATCACATCATGGTCTGTCAGATTCAGCTCATCCGCAACAATATGCAATTTTTATATTTGTGCTGCAATGCCGAAGCAAGTAAAGATAGACCCGTACATACTCTCCGTTTGCCTCTCCTAAAAGCTCATCTATAAATGCATTGGGAACACAAGTGATATCTGCTTGCATTCCCTCCTGAAACTGTATATCCATGTCTTTCCTTTTTCCCTCTGTTTCCCCAAAATCATCTTCGTTTTTGCATTCTAGCACAGGCAAATAAACTCTTCAATGGCAGTGCTCCACAAGTTTATCCACAGGACTTATCCACAGCGATGTGGATAATGTGAGTTTCTTTGTTCTATTCTAAAGTGTAGCATTTACAGGGCTTCCCGTCTCTCTCCTTCTCTAAAAGATGGATTTATCCACATTTCCTTGAGTGGATTTCCAAAAAACGCTTTCATGAAAATAATTTTTAAAAATACTTTTCTAAACACTACTTGTTCCATATGCCCCTGTTAGAGCACGCACGACATAAAGCGAAAAAGACTTGCCCCCTAAGGGTAACAAGTCTTTTTACAATATCACAAAAGCTACGATTTTTCTTTTTTAAATAGGAGCTCAATCGTTATGCCTTTTGACCTGATTTTTTCGCTTTCCTCCTCTGCCCGAAGCCCCAGAAGGTCAAGGAAAGCATGGAGGTGAGCAAAGAGCCCGTATAGAGCCATAATGCTGTTGTCCCCTGTGGCAATCTTTCTTATCGCCCTAGCACCTTCGGTGTCTTCTTAAAAGATGTCTACCGGGTTGATAACCGGTCTGCTTTCTCCTTCTACCGTCGGAATCTTCGGATCCGGGTTGGAAGGGTTCGAGCGTGGACGGATTCGGCGAGGAAGGATTCGGTCCCGGCGTGTTTCCACCGCCTCCGCCTCCGGGATTGTTCGGAGAACCGCCTCTTTGATAGCTGTTGTTAAAAGCAATCTCTCCGTTCTTCTTCGTACTGCCTTCACGCCCTGTCCAATATACTGCGTATAAATAGGGATTTACGGGATTGCCGTCCTTATCCACCGTAAGCCGATACACCTTAACAACAAGGGTATACCCCTTACTGTCATAAGTAAAATGTTCTTGATTCCCCGGTACCTGACTTATCGTATACTTGTATTCACCGGGATTCGTAAAAACCATCTCGTTAAATTCCAGTGCATAATCTCTCGCACCTGAACCGCTGACTTGTATTTCACTGGGACTCGCCAGCGGTGCCGAGGGGTTAACCGCTTCTCTTTCTATCTTTATCCGATAGGTCTCCTCGGGGGCTGAACCGGACACAATAAGCTTAACAGGAACCTTTACCGTAACCGGCTCTTCCGCCATCGCTACCATAGAAAGCCCTGCTGAAAGGAAAAGCACAGCCGATAGTACCCTTACGGCTCTTACTATAAACTCTTTCACTTTCATCTCCGTTACTCCTCCCCTTATAGGGTCAACTCTAACCATAACCACTGCTCGTCCGTTTGTTTCCAGCGACACACAGGGTGGATAGTGCCATCACCTGATCCGATTCTTTCATCCCGATATCCCTAAAATGAGTAGAATGTTCTTTAAGATAATTTACAAGATTCATAATCTGTCCTTTTTTATCATCGACACTATAAATCATCCTGTCATAAGCATCACACTCTATTACGGCAAAAACTTCTAAGTTTCTTGCCCTTCCATCCGGTAAAAAAAGATGGCCTGTTCGGTTTTTTTCAAAATATTCCTCATCAAGAAACTCCATCACATCGCCATACATCCCACCATTATCCATATGATGCCCATAAGTCAACATATAGGAATCGGTAAAGTCAGTTTTATTTTCAGCACTGAGAAATATTGCTCCCGATAGAGAAAAATCGCCTGTAGCATCTTTGTTGACATACTCCATATCATCCTCTCCCTGCACCATGGGGTAGTCAATGTGTGTTCCGTCAAGGGTAATCCATCCCCTCGTATCCGGATTTATTGCCAAAAGCTCCTGCAAGCTCAGTCTTGTCTGCTCGGGATTATCCAAACTGGGCTTATACTGTAAAATCTCTCTTTTCAAAAAGGCACCTGTCATAGTTACGTAAGTATCCCAGAGAGAGTATCCACCATAAGACACCATCACTATCATGAGTATGATAGCAAGATAAGATAAAAACTTATCTCCTATTCGTGCGGCTCTTGCTGCTACATCCATTCCCGATCCTTTCCACTCCTTTACGCGTACACTGTGTGTACACAATAAACTTTGAATTGTCTTCGACAAGTTTTCAAAATTTATAATCTACATACCTTGTATTGCAGTATTCCTCCCGGGGATACTCTCCCGGGATTCCTACTGATTCAAAATTTCCTTCCTAAACTGCCAAGCTTGGAGAGAAGATTTAATTACTCGGCAGCTCTTTCGAAATATTTTGAAACGTGTTAAGAAATGTAGAGAAATTATTCCTCTTCCTTCTTACGATTCATGAACACTACCCCCATACCGCCGGCAACAGCAAGCATAAGAACGTACGGAGCAACATTCATCACAATACCGGTCGGTGTAATCTGACCCTGTTTATTGTTTACAACAACTGTGCGTCATCTTTTAATGTATAGAATTTAGCTTGGAATTTTTTTGTTATCCACCATAGCCAAATCTTTAACATAGGTATCATTATTTGCCTGAGGGCTGGTCATTTTACATCCATAACATAGCTGTTTTTCACCCTCTATGATAGTGACCTTATCATTCTCAGTTAAACCATAGATATGGATACCGGTATCCTGTGTAACCTCAAACTCCGGAGATACGACATTATTGTCTACATGGTTAAATGCGTTGGTTCCTGTAAAGTCTCCCTTATCTACCGGCTTTCCGGTGCTATCTAATTCTACCTTCTGAACCTTATAAGCCTCGTTCTTGTTCTTCTGTGCATTAACCAGAACTTGGAACTTAAACATGTCAGACTTGTTTCCGTTTGCTCCGCCGATATTCTTTGTGATTACAACATCATGCGTAGTGTCGTTCTTTGGATTCGGCTTCGGATTCGGTCCCGGAGTCGGATGTGGATCCGGGAACTCGGGAGTATCAGGCGGGAAATGCTTTCCATAGTTATTATTGATGGTATTAATCTTGGTAGTCTTATCTGTAAGTTTATCTTCTCTCTGAATGGTAACTGCTACTTTATCTTGGTCATGCTCGTCCTTATACTTGTTAACTACGATAATAAAAGCAGAAGCGGAATAACGGATACCCTCATACTCTCCATCATCCTCTGTTAACTAAAGAAATAGTTTCCATATCCATCGTTCAACTTGGTTATATCAACATTAACGTCAGCCTTCTCATCGAAAATGTGCACCTTTACCTAACGGTGATCCTTCAGCATCCTGAGTACCAAGACCCTTGCTCTTATTAAATACAATAGGATTCACTGTTACCGCGTCATCCGAAGCATTATGATTATCATACTCTGTAGTTCCAATTGTGAACTTGGCTCCTGCAATCTTCTTTACAGTAAATGTAAAGGTGGTATCCGGTGCATAGGTATTTCCATCCGTATGAAGACGCTTGGTTAACTCAGTCACCTTCACCGGTGCTGCGAATGCGAGCATAGCTACAGACATCACCATCATTCCGGATAATGCCAATGTTGCGAGTTTGTTCAAATTCTTTTTCATTGTTTTCTCCTCTCTAAAAATAGTAGAAACTTGTGTGATATATAAACGGAAGGGTGCGAGCCCTTCAATTTATTTCGTTTGTTCTTTTTCACGGAAAAAGCCTTATATTCCTTTTTACTCAGCCGATATTACATCTGTCTAAGCTATCTCTTCCGCTGCAGATGCAGCTGCTGTTGGAGACGCCGGAGTCGCCATTTCAACTCCTTTCGTCGGTCTTCGGTGAATCGAAGTTCTTTTTCCAACTTTGTTCTTCTTCAGCAGATGTATCTGCAGCGGAAGAGATATGTTTATAAGGTTTTTCCATGAACTTGCCAAATGGTTCTTATTGCGAAAGGATGTATTCTATCCTTTCTTTTTGTTTTCCAAAGCCTCTGTTGCAGTAGACTTTCTGTTCAGAAAAGAATATTAAATCTCTATTCTTTCTTTTTCTTGATTGTGAGGTATACCCCCGCCATCGCTACAAATCCGAAGATACTGAGAAGATAAGGTGTTGTGTCTCTCGTTAAACCGGTAGGAATCGTAAACTTCGCAGGGTTTTGGAAGGTAATGATTTCTCTATCATACGGTTCTTCAAGTACTTCCATATACGTGAACTCAATATGATGATCATCTTGCCCTGTTTTAGCTGTAATAGTACGACTGTTTCCTTGCCAATCAGACACTATCTCCGCTTTTATTATATCCCTCGCTTTTCTTTTCATAAACTTGGAAAAGATAGTTTGGGTTTTTAAAGGAATCTGAATCGAATCTCCATCTTTAAGTTCAAAAGAAATCGTATCCTCATTAATTTCTTTCGGGCTCGTAAGATTGATTGAGCTTTTGCTAATATTAAAATTTGGGTATTTCGCTTTCAAGTCATTTATAATGGATTTCATTTCCGTATCACTAAGCAGCTGTCCTGTACCTCCGTCATGCTTTTTGATTACAAGATGGAACTGAAACTTTTCGGTGGAAGATGCCGTAGGTCTTGCCATTCCTGTGACTACCTTCTTAACCGTAATCGTCTTCGGGTTATCCTTTTTCATAGCAGTTTGTGATTTTGAAGATATTGTCCGGTTTGCACGGTTCCGATCTATCTAAGCTCTTAGGTCCAGACCAAATAATAATCGGATTTGCACTTTCGGAAACACCTTTAAGCTGATAGGCACTACCCGAAAGTTCAATCTTCTCTACAGCCCCGTCCGGTTTATTACAATACTCATAAACTATATATTTCTTGCTCGGAATAAGGTTGTCAACCGTGATTTTTAAGCTGTGAGCCTTCCCGCTTTCCTGTACTATCTTAAGTGTAACCTTGTGTTTAAGATTATCCGTTCCTTTATCTTCCGAGGTCACTCCATCTTTAAAGTTTGCCGGTTCCGTCCACCACGAATCGTCTTTCAAGTTAAGTTTAAGAAGAGGAATAAATTCAGAATTGTTTTTGCCCAAACGAATTTAATTCATTGATTTCTCCACCTGTACTATAAACTTCAGCTGCTTTTAGTACCTTCTCTCCGAAATCCGTTATCTTCCGCTACTGTCATCAAAAAGTTTTTGTTCCTTCCAGACCCGAGAAAGTTTTTCGATAATCAGAGAGCCTTTACTGATAATCGGCTTTTTATACTTTTTAGTCTGTGGAGAACCTTCCGAACCGTCCGGTTTTTGGTCTTATACGTATGTCCGCAAACTCATTCGTGAACAGACCAAACTTATCCGCTGAAGAATTGAACATGCTATCCGGTTTTCCATCCTCATGGTACCCCTGATGCAGATCAGTCTGATAAATGTCATTTAAATCCGTTCTTTTATCACCTTTATCCTTATATCCCAAGTCGCTTTCGAACAACTCTTCGCTTCTTCCGTAGGCTCTACCTTAGCCACCATGCGGATGTCGTAGCCTGCCGGTAAAGCGAAATCTTCAGGTTCTGTCTTTAAGGTAGAAGCCATCTTTTTCGTCACTCTTCGCTCGCTTATCCGATTTCATTGGCATTAACTTCTTTTGCCCCTATCTTGAAGCCGTCTAAGCCAAGCTTCTTCATTTCTTCAATGTCATCAATGTCATCAGCTTCAAAAACCCTTTTCAACTTCGACCCCATTCGACTTCATCTTAACCAGCTGTCCGGAAACAACCGCCTTACCGTCCTTCATAATCGGCTGAACATTCTTTGTCAGAACGTCCCGGATTACAATGTTCTGAACACTGTCTGACGGCAACTCTTTTTGTAAATCTCATCAAAACTTTTGTTCAATTTACTTGCTTCGGATCCGTCAAAACACTTATACAGAGTATTTTTCACAAGTGCATTTTCTCTTAAGTCAGGCTTGCCTTCAACTGAAAACATATATGGTTTTCCCATCTTATCTTTTTGTCAGTTGGCACTTTGACCCGGGTCACGATTCTCATTGTACCATTGCCCCATGGCAAAATCGTTAAGATGATTCCAGTTATTTTTTGTTTCCCACACCTATGCTGTAGAAAGCATCAATATCTGTTATCTGATGTAATTCTCCTCTTGCTTGGTTTAAAGCTGCAAAATCGATAGTTCGTCCATTTCCTATACTGTATCCTACTTTATACCACGCTTTTGTCCTGTAATATTGAATACCGTCTGTTTGATCTTTAGCGCAGAATATCATCATATTGGTACTCATTATCACTAGGATAAGCATTTTGGATATATGCATACTTGGGATCGCCTCCGGCAATAAAGACAACTATCTTTTTGCATCGTCTCTAGCCTTATTTTGAGATAGATTCTTTTCTTTCAGCTTTTATAGGAATATCTTTTTGCAAAAGGGCTCTTACATTTCGTATCGCTGCAGTGTAGTTTTCTCCGGAAATTTTTCAGAATACTTGCTTCCGGAAAGTTTTGTCACTGTTGTTTTTCCTTCTTGCAAATCTTTTCAAATATAAAAGGATATCATCGGGTCTAGAGGTGAAACCGTGAACATAAGCAGTATCATCTTCTTCGCCATCTTCAATGGTGAAATCAGCACTCGCTGTCTATCCCCTATGAACTCACCTTTCCAATTTTTCTGTTATCAAGAGCCTTTTCAAGCCAAGTTTTTGACCATTTTCATCTTTTTCCTTGAATTCTCCTACAAATTTACCTTTCTTAGTGTCTTCAATTCCTTCGCATACGCAAAAATCCGGATAGTCATTGTCTTCAAATACTCTAAGATTTTCATCCATCTTTCCAGTCATATAACTCGGTGAATATGGCGTCGATACTTCAAATCATATCGATGCTCTTTCATTCCATCCATGGTGACCAGTGCATATCGGGTGTCATATGCCGAATCATGGAAGACATTTTTCCATAAAGGACTTTAGCTCTTCTTTAACTTTAGTGGATTTTTCTCCTCTCTACTGCTTGCATCGTTTCCCTCTGTATTGTTCTTAGTTCCATCAAAGCTGAAGTCCGTTGCCATTATAGCGGTATTATCATAGACAAACACAATATCCAAAGGCTTCTTGCTTGTTCTCCCGGAAACCACAGACTGTCCGGTTAAAGTAAGGTCATACGTTCCGTTCAGATTGTCCGTAATATATTTTTCGTTCTTAAGATCCGAGTAGTATCATCCGGTTTCGGTTTATTCTCGGCTTTCCCGCACAAGTAATACACAAATACAAAGTCTGTATACTCACAATTTTTGCCAAAATAACTTGTATGAGATACTCCTTTATAAGTATACACAAAAGTAATTTGCGGTTAGACTCTTTACTTCAACCTGATAGCCTGCTCCATTATAAAGTGCACCAACAGTCGTATTACTTTATCCCAAATAATCCCCACGCAAATACCCACTAGGATTATAATCCAATAAAGAATCAATTTTACCTGTGTCTTTATTGTAAAACTCATACGCTTCTGCATCTTTTGCCTTTTTCTTTTTATTTTCTTGCCCTGATCTGTAAGCCTATAGTACCTTCTCGGTCCGATTTCTCTACCGTTTCTATCGACATAATATATACGAATTCCATGATATGCCTGTGTTTTATAGTCGTTCCACTTAACTACAAACGGCGAAAAGGATGTTACCGTAAACTCCTTAGTGATTATATCCGTAAGTTTAGACTCGTCTTTCTCCTCTTTCTCTTTTTCTAAAGAAAGTCCCTCTATTTTCTCAGGATTTTGCTTCTCTTCACTTAGGTTCTCGTTTTTATCCGCTTCCTTTTCTTTTTCAGAACGAAGCACCGTCTCTACGAGTTCTATCTTCCCGCTATCCTTCGATTCCAATAAATGGTGAATCGCAATGGTATCCGCAGTCGCCTCCTCCGGAACTGCCTTTTTATCGAAGGTAAGCCGAACGGAAACAGGAGTCTTCGGCTCTATTTCCTTTGTGTTGTCATCCTTGCTTACAAAGCGAATGTCCAGTGCGTCGGAGTCTTCATAAATAGCGTGCTCCTTCATTGCTTCGACCTGCTCTTCGGTAAGCTTTCTCACCTTCTTTTTCGGTTTCTTCGGGCTTCAAAAGACGCTTTAGCTTTCAGGAACAACTTCCCTCTACTTTTCCATCTGCATCTGTAAAAGCCTCGTCATCATAGAACACTTCTACGGTCGCAAAGCCTTCGATTTCGACATTCTGACTCTTTCTGCCAAGCTCGTTCAAGCTATACTGTGTGAATCTTGCCGATACAAGCTCTCCTTGGAACTCTTCGTAGTGTTCAAGAACTTCTCCCAAGAATCCCGTAACGCCGGCCTTTTCTTTCGCCTCTTTTCCTTCCCCGGACTGCTTCTCCGTTTCCGGAACTTCCTTTTCCACTTCAGCAGGCTTTGTACTGTCTTTTTTCACTTCTGTGAGCTTCGCTCCGTCTTTCTCGGCTTCTTCGCTCTTCTCTGCGGATTCTTCTTTGGTTTCCGCTTCGGCAGTTTCTACTTTATTCTCTTCTTTCTTTTCTTTGTTTTTCTCTGCCTTCTCTTCTTCCGCTTGCGTCTCTTCCGTCTTTCCCTCAGTGGAAACGATGCTTACTGGAAACAGACTTCTTTTCCTTCTCAGAAAGCTCTTTCTCTTCCTCAACGGAAGCTATCTCTTCGAAATCTCCCTTCTGTTCTTCGGAAGTCTCCGCCTTTACAGCCTCTTCCTTGGTTTTCTCTTCCTGTTTCTCTATCGATTTCTCTTCCTGCTTTTTCCGCAGGTTTTACTTCCGCTTGAGCCTTTTTCTCTTCCTGCTTCAGCTTCTCGACTAAAGCTTTAAAAGCTGTGTCTTCGGCGCTACCGCAAGCTTTAGGGTACTGATTGCCGTCTACGGAAAGCTTAAAGCTGATCTTGTGATCCGACTTGTTCTTATAAAGGAAGGTAATTAACTCACTTCCTGTTAACTCGGTATTTCTTCTTATATTGCTGTCCGATGCAAGGCTTTCCTCTTCGGACACTGTAGTCTCTTCTCTTTCCCCTGTCTTTCTTCGCTTTCTCTACATCCTGCTTTTTCTTCGTTCTTCCCCTCGGGAAAAGCTTCTGAAAATCTGACTGTTTCCGTCATAGAGAAGTAAACTCTTTGCTTTCTTTTCTGACAAGGCTTTCCAGATCCTTCGCATCTCTTTCTACAAAAATCTGCTAAAGCCGGCTTCTTCCTCGGACAGGCTCTCCGAAAGGCCTTCCGAAATGCTATCCAGCGGAATCTCGTACACTTCCTTCTCCGGAGAAAAAACGGCTTCGTATTCTTTCTGCAGTTCTCCGTCCGCACTGTATCCTTTTAAGAAATTCTCTCTACCTTATCTCCTTTTTTCGATCGCTTTCTTTTGCCGCTTTTCTCAAATCCTCGCCATGAAGCTGTACCTTTACTTCTGTACCAGAAACAGATTTCGTTACTTTCCTTTTTTCTCACTTTGCTCTGCTTTACCGGAAATGGTAAGACCGTGATAGCCGGTGAGCAGAAGGCACAAAATCAAGAGCACTGAAACCTTCTGTTTCATGCCCTTGTTCATCATATGATTATTTCGTTTATTCTTCTTCTCTCCATCGCTACCTCTTTGCAGAACCTGCACTACAAAAATAGTAAGAAAGTCTAACTTCTTCCTTTTACAGTAAAGGCTCGATGAAGCGGGCGTTCCTTATCTGTTCGCTACTCTATTGTTATTTGATTGTTCTTCCTTAAACAATTCCTACTATGTCTCAAAATTCTAGCAGAGCAGTTTTCTTTTTCAATAGACCTTGCTTAAGAGGGGTTCAAAATGTCATAGAATCGGATTTCGATGGTTTTGGAGCAAGTTTTTCTTTTTCAATTGGTAATTATGATGATTTTTCTTTGAATATATAGATATTATTTTTGTGTATTATTTTATTTTTCCTTTCGAAGAAGAAATATTTTCTAAATTGAGTTTATATTTTACTTCTCTTTTTATTTTTGTAAGGGAGTTAGCGCATTCCAAGAGGCTACAACTCGCTTGCACGATATGACTGAAATTCAGCTCATCTTGCAAAAAGTCCATAAACATTTCCCGATAATCTGTGCTATGATTTATTTTGCTTATCCCTATTTTACATAAAGGCACAAGGAAGGGAATGAAATAGAGATGGATAAGTGTCGGAAAAAAGAGGTTTTTACAGTAAATTTTATCTGTTATAAGGAGCGAATATGACGGTACAAGAAGAGAAATCCTATAAGGAATTAGAAATTTTAGAAGAAAGATATCCGGTGCTGAAGGCTGTTCACGCGGAGATCGAGAAAGCTTATCTTTTGATGCGGGATTCGTTTGTGAAGGGAGGTAAACTCCTTCTTTGCGGTAATGGAGGAAGTTCTGCGGACTGCGATCACATCGTCGGAGAGCTGATGAAGGCCCTTCTGTGCAAAGCGAAAGATAAAGCCCGAGCTGAGTTCTCGTTTGCAGGAGCTTTACGGGGAGGAGTCAGAATATTTTACAAAGCACCTGGAGCAGGGGCTTCCGGCCATTTCCTTCAGTTCACAAACCGCCCTGCATACAGCCTATAGTAACGACCAGGAAGAGGCGCTTTTTATGCACAGTGCCTTTTTAGGATATGGGAAGAAGGAGGATGTACTGTTCACTCATCAGCACCTCCGGAAATGCGAAAAATGTCGGTTATGCTTTAAAGCTCGCCAAAGCCATGGGGATTCCGAGCATTTTACTGAGCGGAAAGGACGGCGGAGCGGGGAAAGAGCTGGCTGATCTTTCCATCATCAGTACCTTCCAAGGAAACCCTATCAGATTCAGGAGCTTCATCTTCCAATTTATCACTGCCTGTGCCTTATGCTGGAACAGTATTTTTCGGGTAGAGGCTATACTATCGCTTTTGCTGCATCTAAAAATATGAGGAAAGTAGGTAGAAATCTTGCTTTCCTTCTTGCTTTTTCCAGCTCTTCCTTTCCGTAGCCTGTTCCAAGGAGTATCGGCTTAACACCAAAGTTCTCGCCCGCCCGGCAATCCAGAAGCTTATCGCCAATCACATAGGAAGCACTAAGCCAGCTCTTTCTATCGGGAAGCGTTCGGTTCTCTTCTTCCAGCTCTGCTTCTTTCCTTGCAGTCAATCTATGGGAGATTGGATTCGTATGGTATGATATCTCTATGCTTCGCCCGGTACTATTTCTCTCTTCCAAAAGCATATCCCGTCCCGCCTGATAGAAAAGCCCTGCCTTCGGCTTCCGGCATGGACAGTCCGTATTGTACGGAGGGAGACCTTCCAAGTGATGAGGGCCGTAGTAGATTCCTTGCAAGTGTACGCCCTGCTTCTTAAGTTCCTCTCTCATATAGCGGTGAAGCCTCTCCGCATCTTCTTCCGTGTAATAGCCTCTTCCGATTCCTGCCTGATTCGTAATCACAACAAGTTGAAAGCCCTGCTCATAGAGAAGCTTCATGCCCTCCACCACTCCGGGCAGAAAGCAGAAGTCCTCCGCCCTGTGGAGATAGGAGACTTCTTCGTTAATCGTTCCATCGATCTAAAAATACGGTCTTTTTTCAGCATTTTTCCGCCTCTATGTCCTTTCTAAACTGCGCATAAACACGATTACAAGGAACTTAGTGATCTCCATAATGAGATCCACATTCTACTATCTCTAAAATATTTCCCTTGATACAAAAAACCATACGATTCTTTTCATCAATTCGAACGCTCCAATATCCTGACAAATTACCGGTTAAAGGCCTCCGGCTTTTCCAATACAGTTAGTATCCATTCCTATCAATGTCTTTTAGCAATCTGTTTTATCTTCTTTAATGTTTTCTTATCTTGGACTTGCCAATAGAGATACTCTTCCCATGCCTCATCATGCCATATCTTTTTCATTATTCAGCCTCGATGAGTTCGTGCTCATGAACTTTTTCCCCTGCCTTCATATCCGCTATACGTCTTTCAAGCATAGCAATATGCTCTTCACTGTAAAATGGATCTACTGATACTTCAAAAGGTATTCTTTTTCTCATTTGCAACTTTAGTAAGAAAAATATTACTGCCGAAGACATCGTTAACCCCATTGCCGTACATGCACTTTCCGCTCCTCTTTAATCGAATCATCCACTGCAAAATTTACTTGCGCCATAGATTCTATCTCCTTTTTCTTTAGTATATAGCAAAATACTTTTCATTGTAAAGTATTTGCTATACTTCTTAGTAGCACTCTTTTCAATAATTTTTCGATTGATTTTTCCGAATTTAGCCGTCTTGCTCTATGGTTCCGTTCTCTATGTCCTTTCTAAACTGCGCATAGTCTTCGGAACTCGATATCCATAAAGTAACCGTCCGAGGGAAATGGCCTGAAGATAGACTCCGTCCTTCAGCCATGCCGGGATGCGATCATTTTTCAGACTCTGCTTTCCTTCGGGGATTTTCTCAATAGGCTTTTGCATGACATACATGCCCCTGTTGATTCTCTCCGGGGCGCGATGGTCCCTCATTTGGAGTTCATTTCTCCATTCCAACGAAGAATCCGTCCGCTTTCATCCTTAGGATTGCTCCCTGTAGCGGAGATGTCCTCTATCTTCCTGCCGGCTATCGTCATGGCAGACTTGTTCTTAAGCTGCTGCATGAACAGATTTTCATAATCCGTATGGAAATAAGTGTCTGCGTTTAAGACAAGGACATTTTCCTCGGAAACAAGGGAAAGGGCATTTCGTATTGCTCCGCCCGTCCCTAAAGGGACTGTCCTCATACGAATAGGAGATAGAGAGGCCGTAGTCCTCTCCGCTCTTAAAATACGCTTCTATCTGCTCCCCACATATAGCCGAGAGCAAAAATCGAGGTGCTTTACACCGCTCTTGGAAAGCTTATCACAAGATAATGCAAAGAGGGCTTTCCCGCTATATCCGCCATGGGCTTCGGGCGGTCGGAGACCACCGAGCGAAGCCTCGTTCCGAGGCCTCCGCATAAAAGAATTGCTTCCATAGATTTTTCCTAGCTCCTACACTCCAAAATCATCCTTTATCCCTTAAATACCGCATCAGGGGAGAAATACTCCGCAATAAATTCTGTCGCCTTCTTAGAATACTCCCGAATTCTCGGCAGATTCCGGTACAGCAGTACCGCTTCATCGGCGAATTTCCGGGATCGTCCTACTACCATAACTTCCTCTCGCATGAGAATTCCTCCACCTGCAGGAAGTGGTCAGCACCGCCAGCAGCTTCGTGGAGGGCTTCCACTACCTTTCCTTTAACTCCTGCCCCGTAGCGGAGCGGAACAATCACAAGACGGCTTTTTCTGATAGAGCTCATGCAGTCTTTCATCGCTCACAAAGCCGAGAACCTCGACTCCTTCTATCTTTTCCAAGTCCTTCACCTTTTTCCGTGACATGAGCTTTCCTACTATACGGAACTTTAAGTCGGGTAGCTGTCTCTTTATAAAGGCAGGACTTCTTCGCAGAACCAAAGGACAGCATCTTCATTGGGCGGGTGGGCAAAAGCCTCCTCACAAAGAGGATGTCTCTCTTTCTTCTCCGATCTTCTCCACTACTGCCGCTTTTATCAAAGACATAGGCGGTAATGGCTTTTACCGGGATAGTCTCATCTATCTTATGGATTTCCTCCACTTCCAAAGAAGAGGATAATAGTTCATTTCGCCTTCCCCATCACGGAGAATTCCATGTTTTTAAAGTACTGGATTTCTTCCAGAAGCTCAGGTCTCTGCTCAAGCTCGTACTCTCTTTGGAGGCGAAGGAAGTGCAGGTCATGTCCGTAGAAAATAATCTTCCAAGGCGTATTTTCCTTAATGAAATCTATGTACTTTGTCGCAATATGCGGACGATTCAAATAGGCGACATCAATCATATCCTTATTTCGTTCCATCCAATTCCAGATATCTCCCTGCATTTTCGTACCGTAAAGCACCTCGATTCCGAGTTCCTCCAAAGCGGAGGTATAGGGTTCCTCATGGAGGAAGTTATCCCCGAGGAATTTCACGATTACCCCTTTGTCCGTCAGCAGTTTCAGGTACTGATAGGTCGTTTTTGAACCGGCATCCTTATCGAAGGTCGGTACATAGTGGTCAACAAAGAGAACATAGCGTTTCCCTGCCCCCCGTTCCCCTTGCACGGAAAGGATTGGGATTTCCGGTATTCTCGCTCTGTTTTTTCAGCTCTTCCTTCCATTTTTCCTTAAATTTCTCCTGATTTACCTTCTGGTAACGCTTTAAGCCGCTGCCCTCCACATCGGTGCCGTTCGAGATGCCCTCATAGTGGATAACCTTGGAGCGTGGCTGATACAGCACTTTATAGCCGTGCTTCCTGACGGAGAAGGCGAGGTCGGAATCCTCGCAGTAAGCCGGTGCAAAGAGTTCGTCAAAGCCCCCGATTTCTTTCCAAAGGGAAGTGCGAATGAGGATTGCAGCACCGGAGATATAGTCTACTTCCTTCACATAATTGTGTCCCGGCTCATCCGGGTTCTGCAGTCTTCCGTAGTTCCAGCCGGAGCATCGGACCAGATAATTCCGCCCGCTTCCTGAAGCCTTCCATCCGGGTAGACGAGCTTTGATCCCACCATACCGGCATCCGGGCGTCTTTCTATAAGTTCCAGAAGGGAAGAAAGCCAGCCTTCGGTCACTTCCGTATCATTGTTTAAGAAGAAAATGTATTCTCCCTTGCAAGCTCCGCCGCCTGATTGCAGTTCTTTAAAGCCCATATTTTTCCTTATTTCGGGCAATAACGAGATTCTCCGAAGAAGACGCAAATCCCCTCGTTGCATCGGTGGAAACATCATCTGCAATAATCACTTCGTAAGGCGTTTCCTCCTGACCTCGTATGGGCGAGAATCGATTGCAAGCAGCGATAGGTATGAGTGAATCTGGTTGTAGCAGGGGATGACGATGCTGACCTTCGGCTGCTCTATTTTTGCAAAACGGACCTTTTCCGCGCCCTCTTTGTAAGCCTTTCAATTTTAAAAATGGCCCAAGATTCGATTTCTTCCGTCCGGCAGAAAGATAAAGGCTATGTTCTTATCGGGATGTAGAAAAGGTCTGCGCGATATAGTAGAGAATCAGTCTTCTCTTAGTATCCTCCGGAAAAGCGACGGTTAAAAGCGGAAGAGTTTTTCTTCTTATGCGGGAATAAAGACTCTGGTGCTTTGCCAAATAGGCGTTCTCCGTTTGCAGCCTGGAAATATCACTTTCATGAATACCAATCACTTTTCCAGATTTCCTACATGGACTTGGGTTAGACGAAGTACTTCTCTTTCTTCTTCAGGGCAACGTCTTTGTCCGTCATCTCCTCTTTTAGACGCGCAATGCTTTTTCTCCTTTTCCGAAATCAGTTCCTTTTGTTTGTTTTTGAAAGTTTTCGGGGCTGAAACGCTGACTGCGATATGCCCAGATATTGCTTTTTCTCGCCTCCTCCGTGCACCTCATTTTGAAATTCTCTCCTTCTTCTCTGCACTAAGAAGCTCTGCCTTCCCTACGGAAAAAGAGACGGAAAAAGCTCTCTCATCTCGATATTTTTAATTTTATACTTATAGCTTTTCATACCAGTAGTGGAGGATACGATACTCTAGAAAACTTCTTTCCACTCCTTCCGGAAATACCCATTCGCAGTCAATGAGCACCGCCTTATCCTGCACCATTAGGACATTTTCAAAAAGCAGGTCATAGTTGCCGGCTGAATCCATTCCTCTCTTCAAGAAGAAGAACTAAAGCCTCCGTAATCTCCTTAACCGGCGCTTTTCCGTCAGTTATCAAGTCCCCGAGGATTTCGGAAATACTCTTTCCCTTTGAAAGGGGTAAGCGATGTAGAGAGAGAATCGGAGGATTCATGTACGCTCTATGAAACTGGACTTCTTCCAAAAACGCTGACATTGCGATCGGAAAAGAACTCTTCCATCAGTTTCCGTTTTTCCGGAAGGGACTCGATGTGAGCATTGGCTTCCTTCGTTATTCCCTCTTTTAAAGACATAGCTTTTCTCCCTTTTTCTCCGTGAGGATTTCCGTCTTATGGCAAACTCCGGTTTTCTGCTGGAATTATACTTGATATAGTCCACCCTCTTACTGTGGATGTCCTTCATTCCATGAATTCCCGCCTGTCCTTTCTAAAACGATGAGAAAGCAGGGGCGCAAAGGCAGAAATACCCCTTCCGAGGAAAGTGTGATAATTCCCTTCTCTTCCTCTCCTTCCTTCGGGAGTCTGTCTTTGGTATAAAAATGAATGGATAGTCCAGACGGAAGCGGAAAATACACTCTTCCCTCACCCTTCTCATATTTCTTAAGCAGAGTCTTTTTCCATACTCTGCAATTCCGAAAGCGTTGTGTAAGCAGGCTCCTTTTCCCAATACCCAGTAGCAAGACTCTCTATACTTTTCTCATTTTGCACCCCTAAAATGAGTTCTCCCCCGGGAAGCAGATATTTTTCCAAAAGAGAGGCAATCATACACTCCAACGAGTCCTGAAAAAGCGTGAGAAGGCGCTTCGTGAGATTCGGAATCAGGATGTAGTCATATTGTCCTTCCTCCAAGCGAAGGGAAAGCCGTTTTACCCGTCTTTTTAAAAGGTTTACATACAGCTCTTCGCTCTCCTTATCGGAAAGAAGCAGGACTTTCGCATCTCTTTCCAATCCGCCTTCAGCCGGAAAGAAGTTAATCCAATCTATGAGATTTCCTTTATATTCGCTAAATGTCATGCATCATGCCTTTCCAGAGTCACCTTAGACTCCATATCGCAAATCCCACCGTATTTTTGTTGGACAGCACGGTGATGCTGGTAATGTCGTATTTTCTGTCATAAACGGTATGCTCTCCCCCTTCAAAGCCTGTACAGGAAATGGAAAGGAGATACTCTTCTCCTTGCAGATTCATCTTCTGGGTAAAGGAGCAGATATACTCGTCTCCCGCCTTCACACTGGGAATATTTTCCTCAAAAGCGTATTGGTTCCGCTTAAGTCCATACCGCGCTTATCCTGTGTGAAGGTAAAGATAGGGATGCAATCTCGTCATAAAAGTGTATTCTCTCTCGGATGGTGAAGTTCTCTCCCTTTCATGAGAATATTGTGAGTTTCCTTCGTTGTCAAAATACCGAAGTCTAATCTCCGCTTTTCCGTTTCCGTAAAAAGCTGTGCGGGAGGGTTAATGCTCATTTCTTCCTTCATGAGGCGATCACGCTTTGCACCGGTCTCTTGCACCGGATTGTTCCCTATCCCGCTTTGTTCGGATCTGCCGGCTTGCTTTGGAAACTGCCGTCTTCTTTCATTTCTGAATCGCTGTTTTACACCTGCTTCGCTTTCTGTTTCGAGCTCCTGTCTCCCTTCTTCTCCGACTTTACTGTCGTCCCGTCCCCTAAGAAGTCCTGCTCATCCACAAACTTCTCTGCTGCGGGGTTCTTTCCCGCAAGAATCTTCTTGTACTGATCCACCATCTGCCTGGAAGGCCTTCTCCGACCTTTTTCTCCTTGTTGAAGAAGATGACACGGTCACAGTACTTCATCACGGATCCGAGGTCATGTGTAACCATGAGAATGGTGGTGCCCTTCTTCTTCAGCTCGTCCATTCGGTGATAGCATTTTGCCTGAAAGAAGACATCTCCTACGGAAGGAGCCTCATCGACAATCAAAATCTCGGATCGATGGAAATATAAAGGGCAAAAGGCCAAGCGGACGAACATACCGCTGGAATAGGACTTCACAGGCTGATAGACAGAAGTCTCGATGTCGGCAAACTCCAGGATAGAGGGGAGCTTCTTGTCCATTTCCTCCTTACTAATGCCCATCATGGTACCGTTCATGTATATGTTTTTCAATCCCGGTATAGTCCTGGTTAAAGCCTGCTCCAAGCTCAAGAGTGCGCAAATCGTTCCTTTTGTTTCCACGCTTCCGCTTGTCGGGGTCAGTACGCCGGTAATAATCTTTAGCATAGTGGATTTTCCGGAGCCGTTTGTTCCGATAATGCCCACCGCTTCTCCTTTTTTCACCGAAAAAGGAAATGTTCCAGAGGCAAAAAGTCATGATGATAAGACTTCTTTCGTATGCTTATGGATTCCAGTAAATCTATCTATAGCCCGGTCATACAATCGGTAGACTGGCTTGCTTTCTTTTTCACGGAAATCAGTTCTTCGTTTTCCATTTGGCTCCCTCTTTGCTCTATGCACTCCTTCTTGAACTTTCTTAAAAGACATTTGGAGAAATTATACCATTCCGAAGTACCGAGGTCAAAGAAAGATATAAAATACCCGAGAGTAAGATATGTACATTTCCGGGTAAAATATAAAAATTTCCCGAGCAAAATGAAAAATGAAAAAGGGGCTGTATCAAAATATTTTCTAAGCAATATAGGTCTGAACTTGGCACAGACTACGCATTCAGACCTATATTGCATCTTTATTATTTTGATACAGCCTCACTAAATATCAGGCTCGACTTCCGCCTTCAATTCTCCGTTTTTCCAGTACTACTCTCGATTTTATCGCTCTTTACCTTGTCTTCCAGGATACACTTTGCGGCAAGGGTTTCACGTGTTTTGCATATAACGCTTCAGGTCTTGCTCCAAAGCCCGGCTCATACGGCATTTTCCAAACAAACTCCAAAGCATCTTTCGTAATCTCATGTGTGCAATCTCTTATCCTGTAAACGCTTATTGATGTCCTTAAATACAAGATCAGCAATTCCCGCTCCATATCCTTCTGCGAAAGCGGCTTAAAAGGATAATCTCGTCCAGACGGTTCAGGAACTCCGGTCTAAAGTGCGATGCAAGGCATCCGTAACTTCTTTTCCGCACCTCTTCCGGAATCGTACCGTCTTCTTTGATGCCGTCCAGAAGACTCTCAGCCCCTGATATTCGAGGTCAGGATAATAATCGTGTTCTTAAAGTCTACGGTTCTCCCCTGCGAGTCCGTGATTCGTCCATCGTCCAACACCTGTAAGAGAATGTTGAAGAACATCGGGGTGAGCTTTTCTCGATTTCACTCAAAAAGCACAACGGCATAGGGCTTTCTTCCTACCGCTGTAAGCTGTCCGCCCTCTTCATCAGCCTACATAGCCGGGGCCGCACCGATAAGATTTTGATACGGAATGTTCTCCATGTCTCCGACATATCGATTCTGACCATGGCATTCTCATCATCGAAAAAGGTTCTGCGCAAGGGACTTGCAAGCTCGGTCTTTCTCCACCGTGAGGTCCTAAGAAGAGGAAGGAGCCAATCGGCTTCGTAGGATCCTGATATCTGCCTTGGAACGAAGAATGGCTTCACAAACCCTTCTCTACCGCTTCTTCCTGTCCGATGAGTCTCTTATGAATTTCCTCGTCAAGGTGCAAGACTGAACGCTCAGATTCATTCAGCTTTGTTGCAGGGATGCCCGTCCAACGACTGATGATTCTCGCAATTTCTTCCTCCGTTACCTTGTCATGCACAAGCGTACTGTTTTTCTTCCTTTCTGCGCCAGCGCTTCCGCCTCTTCCAGTTCCTTTTCGACTTGAGGCAAATCCTGATACTGCAACTTGGAAGCCTTTTCATACTCTCCCTTTTGCATTGCAATATTGACTTCCGCCTGCAAATCGTTCTTTTTTCTCTTAAAGTCTGCAACTTGGAAACGGCATTTTTCTCATTTTCCACTGCGCCTTTTTGGACATTAAACTTATCCCGAAGCTCGGAAAGCTCCTTTTGAAAGACCACAGAGTCTTTCTTTCGAAAGCTGGTCGTCCTCTTTTTCAGCGCAAGCTCTTCAATCTCAGCTGCATAATCTTTCTCTGCTGCTCGTCCATTTCTTCCGGCATGAACCATTTCCGTCTTAATCATGGCGCAAGCCTCGTCCCACTAAGGTCTATTGCCTTATCCGGAAACGGTCGGAGATGTAACGGTCGGAAAGGTCCGCTGCAGCAAACGAGTGCAGTATCCGTAATCTTTTACGCCGTGGAAGACTTCATAGCGCTCCTGATTCCTCTTAAGATGGAAAATGGTATCTTCCACCGTCGGCTCGTCCACCATCAACCGGCTGGAAAACGACGTTCACGAGCGGCGTCCCTTTTTCAATGTATTTTCTATATTCATCGAGGGTTGCTGCACCGATACAGTGCAGCTCGCCTCTGGCAAGAAGCGGCTTCAACAGGTTTCCGGCGTCCATGGAACCCTCGGTTTTTCCCCCGCCGACGATATTGTGTTCATCGATAAAAGAGGATAATCCTCGCCTTCGGACTTGGTGACATCATCCAGAACCGCCTTCAGTCTTTTCTTCAAACTCTCCTCTATATTTTGCGCAGTAGAGAGAGCCTATCAAGCTGCAAAAATTTTTCTTATTCTTCAAAGATTCAGGTACATCGCCCTTCGCAATTCGCTGTGCGAGCCCTTCCGGCAGCCGTCTTTTCCGACACCGGGCTCTCCGATTAAACAGGGTTATCTGCTTTCTGGAGAGGATTTCGGATAATGTTTCGGATTTCTTCATCTCTTCCGATAATCAGGTCGAACTTCTGCTGACTCGCTCTCGACCATTTCTGTAACCGTACTTGTTTGAAAAGCATCATAAGTGCCCTCGGATTGTCCGTCGTAACCTTCGTTTCCCCTAACGGAAGAGAGTGCCGCGAGGAACTTCTCGCTTTGTGATACCGAACTCTTTTAAACAGCTCCCGAATCGTCTTATCTCCGTCCTTTTAGTAGGGCAAGGAAAATATGCTCTACGGACACTACTCGTCTCCCATGGCTTTCGCATGGTCCTCCGCATTCGCGACAATCTTATTCGCATCCTGCGAAAAGTACTGGCCTCCGGAAACAGCTTTGGGAGCGCGTGATTTTTTCTCTTCTACCGCTCTGGTAAAAACTATCCAGAGGAATACCCATTATCTGTAGAAGCTTCGCAAACTCAGGCTGTCCTCCACTTCGAGAAGGCTTAAGGCAAATGCCTGCTCCAGTGCTGATTCCCGTGATCCATGGCAATCTTTTATGGCTGTTGGTGATACTCTCTACCGACTTTTTGTGTAAAACGATTTATATTCATACTCACTACCTCACTTTTCTCTAAGATACGTCATTATAAACATATGTGTAACTGTCAAGTTGTGAGTGCTAATTCTTTTGTAGTGAAAAGTGTGTGACACAGAATGTTTTGGGGCATAAGACGTACTTAGATCTGTGTTTTTCCAAATACTCCGTCATGGTCATCATTTTAGGTTTTAATATCCCTAATGCCAGAAAGTCTTTATCTCTATCAAAAATATGTCTGTATCGCTTCTATCCTACGTCACCAATATGGAAGTCTTTCTCATCCCTTATTTCCGGATATTTCTTCCGGTTTGTTTACTTGTACCAGGTCAGCAGGGTGAGCTGTGATCTTTTAGAGCAGACTTTCTTGACGAAAAACTTTCCTTTCAATTACAAGACTTAACTCTTCTATATACATGAATCTAAATCACTATTTCATTCTGCTCCATGATTCTTTTAATTAAGTTTCTGGTTTGATTAGAGAGAAAATCACGGATATCAGAATATTGGTATCCAACATGATTCTCATTTTGTCTTTGCCTCGTTCCTCTTCTTATCTCTGAGCGAAGCTTTGTAAATCTCCTCTATAATAACCTGCTTCTTCCACACTCCTCTGAATCTTCTTCTACTCTGTAAAAGGCCAGCGTGCGGAATTCTCAAAAGTAAAACTCTTCCATTTTCTTCCATAATTACAAGTTTATCTCCGCTCTTTAGCCGAAGTTTGTTTCTGACCGATATCGGAATTGTAATTTGTCCTACTCGAAATCTTTGGCCACTTCCATACATGCCCCTTCTCTAAACTTCCAGCACATTTTCTGCGTACTTGTTCGCATGTCATATCTTGCTTACATTTTGCCTTTTGATTCTACGATTTTATTATAGAGGCTTTTGGGGGTTTTTCATTATTTTCTTTACTTTTCAGATTTTCTTTTATATTTCATACTTTCTTTATATTCTTTACTTTTTGTTTTACCCTTTTAACCCCTCAATTTCTCACTGCCTCTGATCCTTCAACCATATATTCCAGTTCTTCCTCCGTGAGTGTCTCTTCAGGCTTACAGCGCAGTCCGGAGTATGGCTTCTTCATGGCTCTTTCCGATTGCGAGAAGTACATGGCTCGGTTCCTAAAGACCCGCTTGCACAGGCTGAACCGCTGCTGTACTTTCGTCAGACTGATCAAGAAGGAGCAGAACGCCTCTCCTCTACTCCGGAAGGCAGATATGGACATTTCCGGGAGACGATGATGAGTGAGGAAAGGAAGGGCTTTCGTGAAGCGCTCCGATTCCCTCGTCTTCCATGGATTCACACCGTGATTTTGCCCCAGGATTTCCTCTAGGAGCCTTTTAAAAATAAATCTCGCAGTGCTATTTTCTTTCTTTCCCCTCTCTTCCATCGTGGAAAAAGGCTTCTGTTGCTGCCTCATAAACTCGATCTATTCCTGCTACATTTTCCGTACCGGCACGAAGCCCTCTCTCTGTGCCCCGCCGTGCAAAAAGGAGGAGAGCTTTAAGACCTTTTCGGATATAGAGTCCCTCCCTTCGGTCCGTGGATTTTATGACTGCTGGCAGAGAGGGTCTATCTGTTCCTCTATATCGAGCGGAATCTGCCCAAAAGCCTGCACTGCATCGGTATGAAAAACTGCGCTGTACTTCTTCGCAAGCCTCCCGATTTCTTTTAGATTTTCTATCGTTCCGATTTCATTGTTTGCCGCCATAACAGAGACAAGGCAGTGGGAAGCCCCCTTTTGCTTCTTCCCCGCTCTTCGAAGGAGAATGCCCTCTCTCTCTTAAAGGCTTTCTTCCTGTAAGAGCTTCTCTTCCTGTGAAAAGCTCGTTCCAAGGCTTCTAAATCAAAGGAATCCCCTTTTGATCCACTGGAATCTCGGCTTACTTTTCACTCCCAGGCTTTCAAAAAGCACAAGTTCGAAGACTGAGCAGGGTGCTCTATGGTGCTCGTAATAAGGTGCACACTTTTTCCCTTTTTAATGCTCTTTCCAACACCACGGAAGAAAGTGCAGTTATCACTCTCCGTTCCGCCTCGGTAAAAATAGATTTCCCGGGGAGAAACGCTGAAGAAGAGAGCGATAGATCTGCCTACCTCTTCTACGCCCTTTCTCGCCTCTTGTCTCGAAAACAGTAATAGAAGGGTTCCCATATAGCCGGAAGATAGGGGCTCCATGGCATTTCTTGCCGACTCCCGATAAGGCTGTTGTTGCCGCATTATCCAAATAAATCATTTTATCCTCCTTTTTAGAGCTATTTTTCTGTTTGATTTGAAAACCGTCCCTGAATCTCTAAGCTCCTTGCCACTCGCTCTACCCTTCTGTGACTTTCTCTTAGGCTTCTTTTTCCTTTTTCATCGTAGCGAAAGTCTCGCTTTTTCACCTTTTTCTCCAGCAAATGCACCGCTTCAATATGCATCCGCTTATCAATAGCCTTACACATATCATAAATGCAAAGTAGAGCGATACTTGTCCGTGAGCGCTTCTATCTCCAATCCCGGTTTTTCCCCAGTGTTTTGCATCGTGGAAATGACTTTGATTTCGCCTCGCTTCTCGTCCACACTAAACTCATCTTTGCTCCGTGAAGCGGTAAAATATCGTGCAGTGGAATCAGATCCGAGCAGCGTTTCGCTCCACTGATTCCGCAACCTGCGCCATGGTAAAAACATCTCCTTTTTGATTTTCTTCCCAAGAACCGCCTGCATGGCTTCTTCCATTGAAATGCTGCCCACTGCAATGCGCTACTCTCCGTGTCGTCCTTTCCGGAAACATCGACCATGCGGGATACTCCCTTATCATCAAAAATGCGTAAACCTCCCATTTTTCCTCATCGTTTTCAATAAATAGTTGTAAACTCTATTCCTAAGAGTAGAAGCTCTCCATCTCCACTTTCAGATACTTTTGGTTCCGAGTCTGTTCCCATTTTGCAAAAAGACTCTCTCTGTTCCATGAAGACAAATTCTTCCTCTTCCTCTTTTGGCCCAGAGATAAATCGTTCTTCAAGCGATGACTCCGCAACGCTCTCCGGCGTAGACTGACACAGTTTCGGCCTCGCTCTTCCTCGGAAAAACACGTAAATCATGCGCACGATAGCTCCACGGAGGAAAGACTCGTCCGGATTTCTATCGATTTTGAAACTCTGTCCCCCAGTCGGAAGCAAAATATCGATTTTCTCCTCTCGGCTTTGGGAAAGTGTTTTTACACCCGTCGACACGTCGCTGCTCTTCCCGGATTTCTGAAGAGACAGCTTCGTTTCTCCTCGCAGAGGATCCTGCCCTTTTCCACAACTCGTAAAGCCCTCGGACGGTAGAGCTTCATCCCTCGAGATGAGGAAACCATATGCAGCTTCCTTGGAAGTCCTCCAAATGTCTTGCATGAGTCTTCACTCAGCATCCGGTCCCGAAGAGAAAAGTCCAGTGCAGGAAAGGGCGCTGCTGGCAGGATGATCCGGTTCTCACCAGAATTCTCGCAAGAGCCGCTCTCTGCCGCTGCCCGCCGGATAGCTCTCCGGGAAGGCAGCTTCCATGCCCTTTAGCTCCATTTTCTCTAAGATAGAGCTGATTTTCTCTTCTCCTCTTTGCTCATAAGAGCCACGGAAAGGTTCTCCAAACGCCCATGGCATGGGAAAGAGTGCGTAGGATCTGAAAAGACAGCCACCTTCCTCTTTTTGCGGCGGAAGATTCCACTTTGTTTCCTTTGGAAAATACACAGTTCTCGCCGCTGATAAATCTCTCCTTCATCGGGCTTTATGAAATTCCGGCACTCGCCTTTAGGTCACATGGATCTCTTCCGGCCCTGGACTCTCCGAGAATCACTGGAGCTCTCTTTGCTCTCCGTCTGACAAATGCATATCCGAGAGAAAAAGCTCCCCATATTCTAATCGAAACGCTACATGCCATTTTATCTCTTTTAATCCTTTATGGCCGACTTGCTCTAGGCTTTCCAAGTGAGAGCAAATCCGATCGCCAAGAGATGCTCTATTCCGTGTCAGATAACTGACTTTTATTCTACTTCCTATATTGTTTCCTGATTTCTCTATTTATAAAATTGACATCTCAACGCCGGAAACTGCTTTTCTTCTGTTGCAAATTGATTAGAGCGTTAATATCCCGAAGGACAGAAGGACAACCATCACCCAAAACCGGTCGCATAGTCCTGATCCTGCATGTCGAGCGATTCTTTGGAAATAGTCACGATCTTCCCAAATATTCCCGCAAACATAAGTCGCCCCCGTATTCTCCAAAGCGCTCTCGCAAAGCAACACCGTTCCAGAAAAGATACCGGCTACAGAGAGCGGTACAATAATTTTCAGAAAATGGAAAACTCCGCTCATCCCGAGAAACGTACGCCCGGCATAAACCAGTCCTCCGGAACAAGGAAAGGCGGACCTCGCATTTCGATACCATAATAAAGAAAGTCACGATTCGCCACCACATCCTAAAAGACTGCACCACCTTGAACCAAAATGCGAAACAGAATGCCGGCTCTTCTCTTACTAAAAAGAAGAACAGGAAAAATCCTGCTACCGTCAGGAAAAGGACCATAGGAAGGTAAATTAAGCCGTCGAAAAATTGTCCCAAGGGGACAGAACTTCATCACCTTCCAGCCAAAAATATCCCTAAAACAAATCACAGTGGTAACCACTGCGGTTTCAGAGAAAATCCATAAGGACTCAATCTAAACTTATTATCATTTCCATCATGGATTCTCCTTTCGCTCCGCAATTCTCCAACTTCCCCAGTTACTTTTTGCTTCAAATCATCCTCAGAACCACTCCACTTTCCTTATTGTAACTTAAGCATATCTGCACTATTCTACATTCAACATCAAAGTAATACTCAAATGTCTCTTTCCTCATCACTTCAAACAAAATCTATAAACTTCTTCCTTCCGTAACTTCCGCTTCGTCCTTCATTTGCAAAATGGGATAGATACATTCCGCTTAAATCACAAATGAACTTATCACTTTATATCCTTCTTTCCGTAGTATCAGGAATAATAGGTTGTCCCTTCCGGAAATCCCTCCACTACACGTAAACTTTGAAACATTAGACTATCGGAAATCTCTACACGCCAAAGCATCGGAAACTTCCTTGTACTGATTTTGGAAAGGTCTTCCGCCTCCCAGTAAATAAAGACTACCAGCGCTTTTCTATATATCTACTACCGGAACCATGCCGTCCGCAAGAACACAAACTTCCTCCTTCAAACTCAAGACCATAACCTCATTCCGCTGTACTTTATGATACGCAAAGCTGATTGTTTACACATTCTTTCTTGTGCCCTCAACGAGCTTTCCTTCCTCCAAAAGTACATCCATCTGCTTCTGCGCTGCGAAAAATACATCACAAACATAGCCTGAATCTGGACAGGAGCTTTCCGGAAGAATCCGCCTGGAAAACAAGCTTCACGGAAGGATACTCCTTCTCATACGTTCAGAGATGCCATTACATTTTAAAAAGCCCCGCAACAAAGACCTGCACTTCAGTCTGACCGTCTCCACAACCCCACCGATTCCTTTGCACTCTCCGTCTCCGCCTCCCTGTCTCTGCCCGCAGTCTCCTCTTTCTTTGCTCCTCCGCAAGAAACCAGCAATGCGGAAAGCAAAGAAGAACTTCATCAAAACTTCTTCATCTTTCTTTCCTCTAATTTTCTTTCTGCACCCCGTAAGATTCCTATGCCGTGAAGAGCTCCCGGAAAAAATTCCAGATTCTCCTTACAGGCCTTCGGACTTCGAAGATCATTAAAGAATAATTCCGTATTCCCGCGGTCTGACGGCTGAGCATCGCTTTTAATCGTCAAGCTACTCTGCCTTAAACTTCCGAATCCGGGTACTTCTCATCACACACGGCTTTTGTGGCCAGGCGGCTCTTTCAGAAAGCCCGTGCCTACGGTAAGTGATAATGAAAATATTTCTCTTGATCCGCTAAACGAGATGAGAGCCTTTCTAAACCTCTCTTCCGTCAGGAAGAAGCCAGATATCTTCCACTTTTCCAACCCCGATTACAAAACTCCTGAATGAGCAGGACCCGAAACTTCCTCATTCCCAGCAGACGCTCTATCCGAAGAAGTGATTACCGCTGCGTATACGCTCTCCTAGGATCCGGCGGAAAACCTCCACAGAATCTCCTAATCAGTTCCCCCTTTATTACTCTGAAAATACCCTACTCTTAGCATAATGATCTCCCATTCTATGGAAGATAACACAATGACTGTAGCACTCCTTTCCGAACTGTGCAGCTCAATTTCTCCGACATGATTTCACTTCCACAGAGCATTTCAAGAGGCCAAACCTTCACAACGAATTCTCTCCAAACGCCCGAACTCGACTTCCGCCCTTTTCCGAAAGTCCTCTATCTATCCAGAAGAAAACACTACCTATCCATTTTCACCATGCATCTCCCCTCTATCCCAAACTCCGGGAGACAAGACCGCTTCCTTACTCTCTTTTTCTGTTCCTTTTTTGCTTATCAAATTGCCAATAACTTTCCATTTATCCTCCAAAGCCTTTTTCTGTTCAGCCTACCTCTCTTTTACCTTCAATATTGCCTTCTTTATACCTTCGTTATTACCTTCTTTATTGTCCATCAAACCTAACCAAAAGCTATCCACCGATTTTACCCATCGCTCTATGTTCCGTAACATCCGAAACCTTTTCAAAGGCATGGCTTTCCGGCTTACAAGATACGTTTGAAACATCTTTTCCCTCCACTTTTTCTCTTCTTCGGAAAATGCCGTGTTCGTAAAATCGCCCGCAAATCATAGCCGGTTCCATAGCAAAAGGCAGGGCTTCAACTCTCCTTCGCTCGTTAAGCCGAACTCGGTTGCCAGCTTCGCAAAACTCTCCCGTGGAAAGCGCGGAAATAAAAGCTCACAAGAGCCGAGAGCCCGGGATCCGGTAGCATCGCAGGCCCCATTTCCGTGGGACGGAAATATCCTCAGGTCATCCGGATAAACCCTCTCTGATTTTCTCTAAAATTCTCTTTCACTATAGTAGTGCAAACGGTTCTCCCATAGCCGATCGGCATCCTTTTCATGAGCAGAATGTCAAGAGGATGTGCTCCTTTGCAGGGCTAAAGAGAAAAGAAGCTCATCCTCATCCCTTTTTGTATCACTGCACCCGCTTGGACGAAGCCCCGGCGTCGCAAGCTCTGCGAATCCCTCCAAAACCTTGGGAAGACTTTGAAGTCTGGTGATTTCTGCGTAATCTTTCCTCCTTGCTTATCGAGGCTATCGACATCGTAATCCCGTCAATTTCGGCGGAGAAGCTCCGGAAGAGCATCCTTTACAGTAAAATGCCGTTCGTGGTCAGCGTGACCTGTTCCACCTTATCAAGCTGAGATCCTCACAAAGTCCAAGACCCCGTCCCTCACCAAAAGGTTCCTCCGCCTGTTACCTTAACGGCTGATTCCCAGCTTCAGTCTCCTTCTGCAAGAAATAGAAGTTCCGAAAAGGACAAGGGAGCTTTCTCCATAGGAAAGTCCATTCTCATCCGTACCGTTGAGCATGCAGCATGGCAACGCAGTGCAGCGGTCCGTAGCGGAAAGGCGCATATGGGTAATTTGATATCGAAACTGATCGCATTCTTCCTCTTGCTTTTCTGGTACTTCCTGACTGAGCAGCCAAAGCTCATTCCCTTGTTCTCTCAGAACTTCTTCTACAAAGTCGCGTGGGCTTAAGCACCTGTCTTATGTATCAGTACCACGAGGTTTCCCGACTCGTTTCTTCCCACTACAACATCATCCCCTAGAGCTCGCTCCAAAAGCACATCCAACTGTCCGCCGCAGACCATTCCTCCTCCTCGGCGGATACTGTCGTTAAGGTCTACATGGTGAGGCAGGCAGGCTTCGCATTTTCCAAAAATAACTCTCTGCTCTTCTGAATCACTTCGGCTTCGGCACATCCCCCACCAATCGTGCCGATCAGCTGTCCTAATGAACCAATCAGCATCTTCGTCCGGTTTCTCTCGCGCGGATCCCCGTCTATCCCACAATGGTTGCCAGCACAGTCTTCGCGCGCTCGGCATCGTCCAGCATTTCCTTCGTAAGCTCTCCTGATAGAAATATTTATTCTTTTCCATCACGATCGAAAGGATAGAGGCCGATTTCTGAGGGTCTCCCGCTCCCTATGGCAAGACCGATAGGACTATGCTAGCTCTTTAAGGCTCCTCGCTTACCCCTTCTTCCAAAAAGCTGTTTTCTTAATGAAACAACTCTTCTTCTTGATCCCATCATTCCGATATAGGGCATGGGATTTCTTTAGGAATCTTCTAAAGGCAAATGAGGTCGTGTATGCCCTCGGGTAACGATCACAAAATAGCTGTCCTTATCCCCCTTAATGGTGAAAGAGCTTTTTGCAGAAGTCCTCTTACTGCACCTGATCCGCTCGCTTTCTCTGCAGCCTTCGCAAAAGAAGGTCTGTCCTCGATGCAAAGCACCTGAAAGCCGAGCATTTTCCCTAAAGCGAATCACGGAAAGGGCAACATGTCCCACTCCAGCTACTAATGACTTTCACCGCCCATGGGATCTAAAAACTGTCTTTCTCCTAAAGGAAGCCAAAGCCCCTTTTTCCTTTACCAAAGGAAGAAATTCACTACGAAATTCAGCAGCTCCTGCATTTTTCACCATCTATAAAAAGAACCTTTTCCTGAGGTTTCCTCTTCATTTTAAGGATGTGACAGAACATCCCGAGAAGGTCCAGTTCGCGATATGCCGCCATATTTCTCTCATAGATGCTTGGTCTCCTTTTGTTTTTAATGCCTTTTGTGTAATACCTTATTCTTATAACCGTTTCCGTTTCATCCCGGTGTGTCGGAAAGACTTTTTGTAAAAACACAGGCTTGCTACAGTAAGCCGCCCTCTCCAGAGCGTCAATCTCTTCTTTTTGTCACGGGGTCATCCGCCGCGATACGGGGCAGTATCAAACTCAAATACGGTAATCGGGCAAAACATCACACTGCCGGAAAAGTCCCATAATGGGTACTTTTGTTCTTTCCATGAGCCAGCATGAATATCGAGCCCGGAAGAACCGGTGCGCGTAGCACTACTCTTTCCGCAGACTTTCCTGATGGCAAGGCGTCCTGTCATCAGGGTCTACCGACATACCGCCGGTGCAAAGAATGAGATCCGCCCCTTCCGAAAGAAACTTTTGGATGGCCGCCATTTCCATGTCCCACGTCATCCGAGCAAAGGCTCTGCCGATGATTTCCACCGGGAAGGAAGAGGCTTTTCCTTTACAACAGGGGTAAAAGCCGTCCTCGATTCTTCCGTGATACACCTCATTTCACGTAGTCACGAGGCCACCTTCTTTTTCTTATGGAAGAACGGAGAATACCGCCGTCCTTCGTGCACGCTCTGCCCTCCATTTTTCTTTTCGATGCAAAGCGGAATGATTCTGGTTCCGGCAAGCACTTCTCCCTTTTTCACGGGGTATTGTTCTTCTTCGTTGCCATCATCATTTCCCCGAAGGAATTGAGTTGAAAGAGCTTTTCCGAATCGACCTTTAATATGCCGTCACAGTCCGAAATGAACTCAATCTTCCCTCTTTGATCTCTCCGGGATCGTATTTCCTTTTCCCATTCGGTATAGAATCTCAGCAGTCATTTATGCTGAAGATACCGCATCTTCGTCCCAGATGTAAATGTGGTCCTTCACTGACAGAAGACCGGAATATCCGCTTCCTCTATTCTATGCCCCTTTACGAAAAATCGGACCTTTTGACTCCGGGAATAATCTAGTTATATCCTGACAAAGGACTTGGCCGACCATCTATCGTCTTCATCTCTCATAATCGTCCTCCTGAAACACTGTCTTTCTATAAAGCCATTCGATATACTTCTTTTCTAATTCTTTCCGTATGCGATATACTCTTTCCCAATTCTTCCTATGTGCATCACATTTTCTGCCTGACACTGCAGCACGAGTCCGTCTAACAAAGCTCTCACTCACAAATTCCTTCTATAAAATCTTACTTTTATCCGATAGAATCTTTTGCCTAATAATATAGCTTCTTTCCAATCTTTATTTTTCCAGTATAGTGAATTTCAAAGTAAAGTGCAAGATTTTACCAATTTTAAAGAGTTTCTCATAAATACTTTGTAATTTCGCCTCTTTTCTAATTGTAATTTTTAATAAATATTTTTATGTATTATTTGTCTAAAATGAGTTTTTGTATATCCACTATAAGGTTCCTTGATTACCTAAATGGACTTTTTATTTATTATAGAGTGTACCTCTTGCATTTTCCGGAAAAAGTGTATTCTGAAATTGTAGTTCTTCAGGGCGGGTGCGATTCCCACTGGCGGTAAAAGTCCGCGACCCTGCATTTGCAGAGCCGAGTCGGTGCGATTCCGACACCAACAGTATAGTCTGGATGAAAGAGGAGCGAGTTTGACGATTTTCCAGCCCTGTACAGATGTACAGGGCTTTTCTATTTATGACATGTATGTGCCTTTACTCTTTTCTTACGGAGAGCGTAGGAGCGGCCCATCGATTCATAGATGTCAATCGCTTTTCCTACTGAAGGAAAAATCAGACGATGCGAAGGAACGTGAATAGCTTCCTTCGGGAAAGGCGAGAAAAATGAAAAACAAAACTTTACAGCAGATCTGTCAAAAATCTTAGCGATACGGCAGTGCGGAACAATCGTATCGGAAATATTGCCATTATCGGTATTCTCTCCGCTATCAGTTATGTCCTGATGTGGTTAGAGGTTCCGGCTCCGCTTATGCCGCCCTTTATCAAGTTCGATTTTTCGGACTTTCCGGCACTCCTTGCCGCTTTCGGTATTAACCTCATTGCCGGAATCCTGGTTGAGCTCATTAAAAATATCCTTCATTCCTTCCAGCTCCGGTTCCTTTGCCGTGGAGAACTGTCCAACTTTATCCTCGGCGCCTCTTTTGTCGGTGTTTCCGGGCTCTTCTACCAAAGAAAGAAAAGCGGCCATCCTCGCGTCTTTTCTCCGGTACTGAGTATGGCTCTGATTTCCTATCCCTCCAATCTTTTTATTGTTTATCCGTTTTACTATAACTTCATGCCTAAGGAAACCGTCCTCTCCATGTACCGTTTGATTCTTCCTTCTGTCGGAAGCATGGAAAAGGCTCTTCTCCTCTTTAACCTTCCCTTTACCTTTGTAAAAGGAATGCTGGATGTTGTCCTTTGCCTTTTACTCTATAAAAGCATTTCTCTCTCCTGCATAAATTTAGAAATTAAAAGAAGCGGGTTATCTCAGGACAAGCGAAAAGCGTGATTTTTGAATTTTGACTTTTTTCTTCTCAAATTTAAGAGAATCTCATCTTGAAAGTACAGAAAAAGTTTCCGTACAATATCTTTCAGCGGTAAGGCTTTAACACTTTAAAAGGATGGATAAGATGATCGGAAAAAGATTTTGAAGAGATAGAGTATCAAAAAGATGATTGAACATCGAAAAAGATGGAGCTAAGGAAGGAAAAGCGCAGGAAAGAAAAGCGAATCCATATCCTCTTTTCTTTTTATTGCTTCTTTACTTTTTCTCACTTTTGTCGGAATCCGTTTTGCACTTCCTTATTGGAAAAATAAGGAGCTCTCGGGCTTAAAGAAAGAGAGCAGCCCCGCATGGGAAAAAGAAATTCAATCACTGAGCTCCGACAGCGAACTGGAAAAGAGCGGAAACAGTGAAAAAAACACGGAAAGCGCATTATCCGAGAAAGAAGAAGCCCTAAAGACCGCAGAACTAAAGGCGAAGCAATATGATTATGACGGAGCCGTTGCCACGCTTCAGGCCTTAAACACGCGGAAGATAGCGAAGTTTCCGCGAAAATTGCGGAATTTGAGGAAGAAAAGACTAAGCTTGTCCCTGCCGACATGGACAACATCACACACTTTTTCTTCCACATCCTCATCGTGGATACGGAACGCGCCTTAAAGGATACGCATCAGGGAAGACAGTATAATTCCGTGATGACTACGATTCCGGAATTTAAAGAAGTAATTCAGGAAATGTAGGACCGCGGATATGTTATGGTTCATATGCATGATATTGCGGAGATGCAGGAGCAAGCCGACGGCACGAAGAAAATGGTAAAGAAGCAAATCATGTTGCCTGAAGGAAAAAGCCCTTCGTCATGTCTGAGGACGACGTCAATTACTACATCTACATGCAGGAAGCGGTTTTGCTGATAAAATGGTGCTGGACGAAGAAGGAAAGCCGAAGCTGCAATACACGGACAAGGACGGCCATGTCAGCATCGGTGACTATGATTTGGTTCCTATTTTGGATGAATTCGTAGAGGAGCACCCCGACTTTGCCTACCATGGACATAAGGCAATTCTGGCTTTCACGGGATATAACGGCGTACTCGGCTATCGGACGGACGAAACTTTCGACCCGAATTCTCCCGCCCTGGATCCGAAAAACAAAGCTAATCCGAATATTGAAGAAGATAAAAACGGTGAAGAAGCTGACCCAGGCCTTAAAAGAAGATGGATACGAGTTCGCTTCTCACTCATGGGGACACATCAATTTTTCAAATCGTTCCTTGGATGCCATACAGAAGGATACGGATCGTTGGGAAAGAAATGTAGAGCCTTTGCTTCCGGATCCCTGTGATATTCTTCTGTACCCCTTCGGTGCAGATATCGGAGACTGGCATCCCTATCAAACAGGACAGGAGAATGGCAAATTCGATCTTTTGGAAAAAGCGGGATTCCAGTATTTCTGTAATGTAGACTCCGCCAAGTCGTGGATGCAATACGGAGACAATTTCCTCCGTCAGGAAGAAGGGACATAGACGGATACCGTCTGTATGAATCCCATAGCGGTCAGGCAGACCGACTTTCCGACCTCTTTGATGTAAAAAAGGTTTTCGATACCGAAAGACCCACCCCGATTAACTGGGAATAAGACTATCCCAAGGATTCTTCGAAAAAGAATCCTTGGGATAGTACTCCTTAATCTTTAAGGCAAAATGCAAGGCAAAAATTATGACAAAAAGCCTATAAAAAAATAACCGCTGGGAGGAATCGCTCTAATGAATAAAAAACTGGATACCGAAGAGGTGAGGCACCTGTTCGAAGGGATACAGGCGCTGAAGGGAACCGAAGAATGTTTTTGTTTTTTTGAGGATGTCTGTACCATTAACGAACTCCTCGCCATGGCACAACGCTCATGAGGTTGCCAAGATGCTTCGAGAGGGAAAAACCTATATTGACATAGCAAAGAGCACCGGTGCGTCCACTGCCACCATTTCCAGAGTAAATCGGTCCTTAAATTACGGAGCGGAAGGCTACAAGCTTATCTTTGAGCGCTTGGATAAAAAGAAAAACAGTCTTTCTTAGGCATCCGATCTTCCGAAGCCGTTTTTCATCTTGCAGCTTACCTCGAACAGTACCTTATCGAGCACCGCATCGGTTTCTTCCTGCACCATCCTCGCAATCTCTTCATTACAGTCTTCCAAGAGCTTTATCAATGCCGCTTTTTTCCGCATCTTCTTTTCCAGCTTCTCTTCCAACTCTTTCATCAAAGTATAGCCTCTTGTCGGAACCTTTCCCTGATAACGCTCGATATGCATTTTACACTCGCTGTACTTGGCATCCGCTAAGGCAGCGATTATTCTGTTTACCCAGTAGAAGCTTTCCGTTGTGACTCTATGTGTCGTATTCGCAAAGTATTCCGGCGTCTTATTCACATTGGCATAGAAAGGAACAAAGGCATTGAACGTGTTGGAGCCGAAACAAACCCACTCGATTGCGGCATATTCTTTTCGGTACATCCGGACGTATCTGCACGAGGCTCAGAAATTGTTCCTGCTGATTCCGATAGGACGATATTTTTCCGTGATTCTTCTCATCACCGTATTTTTCCGTAGCAATCGTAAGGAGTTCCCTGGAAGTGAGAAGATAAAATATACTTTACGTCTTCCGGTGTGATTTTAATCTCCGGGCAGAGGCACCAGGGAAGATCATCATCCTCCGGCTTAAGCTCGGCATCTTCCCCGTCAAAACGGAAGGTATTTTTATTAAAATATCTCGCCATATACCAAGCTCTCGGCGTGTTATAGACATGGTCTCCGTCAGAGTGCGTTCCAAAGCACTCTCTGGGATTAATCCAATCCCCCTCCGTCTTCTCAATTTCATCGGAAAAACGAAGGTCCAAATGATTCTTTGCAATGAATTCTTTTAAATCTTTGGAGCAGATATACTCCTCCTCTGCGCCATACGCATCTTCAAAATCGAAGTAGTCGATTCCAAGCTGATTCGGCATCATAACATAGGCATTGTCCGGCACTCTTCTTGCGATAAAATGGTGTCCGCCTATGGTTTCCAGCCACCAGATTTCATTTTCATCCGAAAAGGCAATCCCGTTCATTTCATAAGTACCGTACTTTTCCAAAAGCTCTCCAAGACGAAGCACGCCTTCTCTTGCGGAATGAATGTAGGGAAGTACCAAGGTCACCATGTCCTCTTCTCCTATTCCTCCGATTTGCTCCGGCTTTCCGTTCTCCGCCTTCTTATAGACTACAAAGGATCTCCGAGAGCACTCGCTCGTTGCAGGCAATCGTCTCTGTCGCCGTCATGGACACATTTTCACTGTTTACCCCTGCCGCACCCCAGATTCCTTCATCCTCATAAACGGCATTAGGCATACAGGTATAGCGAAGAGGATTCTTCGAAGTGGAATCTTCACATGAGAAAGCACGGAAACATACTCTTTTCCTGATCCTTCGGTTCTACTACGATAAACTTCTTTGGGCAAAATGAACCGGAGCCGGAGTCTTCATTCCGAGCAATCATGGTCGAACCGTCAAAGCTCGCCTCTCTCCCCACTAAAATTGTTGTACAGTCATATTTTTCCTTCCTTTCCGTATTTGCAAAATCCTAAAGATATATTCTGATAAAAAGCATTCCGCTTTTCAGTATACCCTACTGCATTGCCCTTTGCCATAAAAAAAGAAGCCCTCCATAGGCTTCTTACTTATCTCTGCAAGCGCGAGACGGGAATCGAACCCGCGACCTTCTCCTTGGCAAGGAGACATAGTACCACTCTACCACTCGCGCAAAATGCCCAGAACCGGAATCGAACCAGTGACACGAGGATTTTCAGTCCTCTGCTCTACCGACTGAGCTATCTGGGCAAAAGCGGGTGATGGGAATCGAACCCACGTATTCAGCTTGGAAGGCTGACATTCTACCATTGAACTACACCCGCACACTCGTGCTCTGCTTGATTTTCGAGGCACGAACGATATAATACTATAGTGCCCTTTATTCTTGTCAATGTTTTTATTTTTCACAAAGCTACATTGTTAATAAAGAATATTGTTATAAAGAATGTTGTTAATAAAGGAAAGCAACATAAAGATAAATCGGCTTTTTCTATATGTAAGTGAGGAAATCAAATGAGCGAAAACGAAAAAGATCTGACTACATCTCTTGGGATGAATACTTTATGGGCATTGCCGAGCTTTCCGCCCGTCGTTCCAAGGATCCTTCCACCCAGGTCAGCGCCTGCATTGTCTCTTCCGACAACAAGATTCTCTCCATGGGCTATAACGGTTTTTCCGAAGGGCTGTTCCGATGACATTTTTCCCTGGACGAAAAATGGAGCGGAGCACGATCCCTACAACGCCAAATATGTCTATGTGACGCACGCCGAGCTAAATGCCATTTTAAACTATCGAGGCGGATCCTTAGAGGAGCAAAAATCTATGTTACTCTATTTCCCTGCAATGAATGTGCAAAGGCAATCATTCAATCGGGAATTAAGACCATAGTTTTCCGTGAAGATAAATACGCGGACACGCCCTCAGTCTCGATGCTTCGAAAAGGATGGCTTGATGCCGCAGGAGTACGCTACTATCAGTATCAGGCCAGCGGAAGAAATATTGCCATCACTTTATAAATCAAGCGAGCTGGTTTTTCTATTGATTCCCGAAAACAAGGGTCAAAGTCACAGTTGGATACTATTTGCATTGAAAAATACAGTTATAGAAAGATGAACGATGTTTATAGCAAGAGAAAGTAAAGAAAAAGAGAAGCCCGCGTGCGGGAGATTATGGAAAGACTCGATGCCCATTACGGCGATCACCCCTATGATTTTTTAGAGGCGGAAAATGCCTGGCAGCTGCTCTTCGCGACCATATTATCCGCCCAGTGCACCGACGCCAGAGTCAATATGGTAACGGAAAAGCTTTTTAAGAAATATAAAAGTCTGGAAGATTTCGCTTCCTGCGATTTAATGGAATTGGAAGAGGATATTCATTCCACCGGCTTCTATCATAACAAAGCGAAAAATATCAAGGCCTGTGCCGCCGCCTTAGTGGAACAGCATGGGGAGAGGTTCCGAGGATATTGATTCTCTTACCGCCCTTCCCGGTGTAGGAAGGAAGACGGAAACCTGATTCTGGGAAATATTTTCCATATTCCCTCTATTGTTGTGGATACCCATGTAAAGCGAATTTCGAATCGCTTGGGGCTCGCCGATTCTTCCGACCCGACGAAGACCGAGTTCCAGCTTATGGAAGTGCTTCCTAAAAGGAATTCTGGATTCGCTGGAACACCCATATCATTGCCTTAGGACGCAGTCTTTGCACTTCTCAAAAGCCGAAATGCGAGCTTTGTTATTTAAACGACCTCTGTCCCTCGGTAAAGGGTGACCCGAAACCTGAGAAGCCCGTCAGAGAGAAATAGCGGTAGGAAAAATATGTAGACTAAGCCTATATGAAAAATATAGGATACAGCTTTTTGGAAAAGGTTCCAAAACTAAATAGAAGGAAATATGCTGAATAAGGAGCAATGTTATGGACAATTGTGAAGATTGCAGAAACTATTCTTACGATGAGGACGAAGAGGAAACAGGATGCTTGTGCAAGCTTTGACGAGGATGACCTCGCTAAAATGCAAGAAGCGGAAACCCACGCACTGTCCTTACTGGTGCAGGAGCAACTCTTCCGACGAATCGGCGAAAAGACAGCGAATACTCTACCGTAAAGTACCAAGCTATCGGACACCTGTCCATAGAAGAAATCGCAAAGAAAGCAAGAGATAAACTGGCCAAACGAAAAGAAATGAAGCACGAATAAAGCAACGAAGCGAAAGCACAATATCTTTGCCATATAAAGCAATCTGAAAAAAATATAAATAAAAGAAAATGATTAAAGAGAATGGATAAAGACTATGAATATTGTACTGCACGAACCGGAAATCCCCTTTAATACCGGAGCCATAGGGCGCACCTGCGTCGCTACAAACACCACCCTACATCTCATCAAGCCTTACGGTTTTATCCTGAACAGCAAAAACGTGAAGAAAGCCGGCATGGACTATTGGCCTAAGCTAAAACTATGGGAGCACCTCTCCTATACGGATTTTTTTGAAAGAGATAAGGGAAAAGGCAAAGGAGAAGGACTGTTTAAACGGCTTACAGGACTGCGCAAGCTTAAGAAAAGAACCGTTCCGTGCCGCGACGGAACCCAAAAATCTGGTACGCGACCACTAAGGCAAAACAAACTTATACGGAAGTCTCTTTTTCCGAAAAATGACTACATTATGTTCGGAAAAGAATCCGCCGGTATTCCGGAGGAGATTTTTAGTGGAAAATGAGGCGCATTGTATCCGTATCCCCATGCTCCCTGAAGCTCGTTCCCTAAATCTCTCGAACTCTGTAGCCATTATCCTCTATGAGGCGCTTCGGCAACAGGATTTTAAGAGTTTAAAAAGGAAGGGAACTACACCGCCTGCATTGGAAAGAAGAATAGAACTTAAAAATAGGAGAGCCACATCAGCTGCATGGAAATAAAACAGCAGATACCCTGCCTGCTTTTGATAAGAAGAGCGGAATGAGCCCATTCAGCTTGTTATATAGGGGAACTTTCTTTATAATGATTATGATTTAATTTTTAGGAGAAAAGTTCAGAAAGAAAAAGCCTACCCTATACTTTTTTTCTATCCATTTTTATTTCATGCGTTCATAGACCTATAATGCTCTTTTTCTCTTAGTATATAGCGCATGGCAAGCATTATTAATTTACTATTCAAAAAGGAGAATGTCTTATGAAAAAGTCCCAAAAAACTCTATCCCTCGTCCTCCTCTCCGTGCTGTTCCTTTTCATTCTGTCCTTTGCTTCTTTTGCGGGAACTTGGAAGCAGGATACAAAGGGATATTGGTATGAAAATGATGACGAAGCTACCCCTAAAAGCACTTGGATGTGGATTCCCGGAAAGGATCCTCACATTGCCTACTGCTATTACTTTGATGAAAACGGCTACTGCCTGCTTAATCGGAAGAGCCCGGATGGCTATCAGTTAAGCCCCAGTGGAGAATGGCTGATAGACAGAGTGAATATTCCGGCAACGAAAATTATAAATACAGGTAACGTAGATGCAAATGGACTTCCCCATATAGCTTGTATGCTAGATTATTCTTTATGGGATATGGTAGATGAACCTTCGAGTCTCTCCGTTGATTTTTCCAAAATGGAAAAATGGGCAATAAAGACTTATATAGCATTTTTAACCATATACTTGTTCCAAGCTATGTCAAAGTTTATTTTTCCTTCCTTTTTATGATAAGTATGTAAGAAAAACAAAAAGAGTAACGAATATTTTTTGCTTTAAGCAAAGAGGAATTTAAAAAGCAGCAAAAGATTTATTTAATTTGCAGAATGTTGATTATGTTTGGAACAATGCCATAAGGAGAGATAGTAATTCTAATTTTTAGCATGATAGATTCTAATAAAAGAATATTTGGAATAGGAGACTGGGAGAAGATGATCCCTTTTACACTGCAGATAGCGTGTCTATAGAAAAATACAACCTACACTATAAAAGGACATCTAGGTTCAGTCTTAGAGGAAGATGAGAGTGTTATTAAACATTCCTATACTATTGTAGCAAAAGAAAAATCCTGAAAGTGATTTTTGGACATTTAACCGTAATTAGTTTAAATATTACAAAGAACTAAAAATAAACCGATTTAACCTAAAAATACCGATAAACCCGATTAATTTCGGTTTATCGGTATTTTTTGATGAGACTTACTTAAAGTCTCTTTTTTATTTTTGCTCTCACCCTGTCTCTTAAGCTTTTCATCCGCTTGTCCGCTCCCTTTACTAATTTTATATTCTTCTACCAACTCATCAATCAGATATAAATCACTTCGACAATGCATATCGGAAATGCCTTGGCTTATAAGTTGATACAACTCAGATTTATAAAAAAAATCCAAGGCATTTTCTAAAGACATTTTTTCTTTCTCCGCAAAGCCTGCTATAATGCGGGCGTATTTTTGTAAAAGAACGGGATGAGCATTCATAGGATTTCCTCCCTTCATAATGCAATACAGAAAGAGCCTCTTCTGTACGAAAGCAATACTGGATGTTAGGCTTTTCATAACGAAGCCTTTTAATTGCCTCTTCTTCATCAATCAAATGGTCAAAATAAAGTTCTACCGTATTAAACACCTTGTCATTTGCAATTCCGCCAATCACAATATCGTAGTCACTTTTATCCTGTCCACTCCTGCACTTCACTACAAAATCCAGCCAATCCAAAGAATAGGTATCGAAAGACAAAAAGCTTTCTTTCGGCTATTTTCCTTTCATCCATAGAATATATGGACAATACAGCTTCTTTCCCCTGTCGTTTATAACGCTTACACCATTGTTCTGCTTGCTCTTTCAACGGAGTCGCATAAAATCCCCTGCCAAAATCCACATAGGGTCTGGAATGTAAAATATCCGGCTTAAGAATAGCCAAATGGGAACCATGATAGAGAATCATAGCTTTATCCCCCATTCTTTCATCACAGACAAAAGCTCCTGAAGGATATATTCTTTTCCTTGCGTATGAAGTACCTCATATTCCGGTATGATGTAATTCTGCAAAAAGTTCTTTCCACTACTAAGCTCCTGATAAACTCTTGCTCCATCCTTATGCAAAGCTTCTGCTAAACTTTCAATACAAAATAGGGTAAATTCCAGTTCATGAATGTTATTCAGTTTGTTTTCTACCGATTCTTTCATCAAATCACCTTTACTCATTCCCTAACTAAACTGCTTTTCCCCTAGTTATCTCCTGCATCATCCTCGGATACGGTATAGGTAAATCTCTTCTTGATATCCTCATCGGATGCAAGGTACTCATCATAGGTCGTAAAGCTTGTCAATCAGCTTTCCGTCAATGATTTCCATGATACGGTTTGCGGTGGTTTCCACAACCTGATGGTCACGGGAAGCAAAAATGATGACTCCGGGGAAGTTCTTTAAGCCGTCGTTTAAGGCGGAAATCGCTTCCATATCCAAGTGGTCGGTAGGCTCGTCCAAGATGATGACATTGGAACCCGAAATCATCATTTTCGAGCATACAACGAACCTTCTCTCCTCCGGAAAGGACATTGACCTTCTTCACGCCATCATCCCCCTTAAAGAGCATTCTGCCTAGATAACCGCGGACAAACTGGGTATCCTTGTCCGGGGAGTACTGGGTAGCCACTCTACAATGGTGTCTTCGAATTGAATTCCTTACTATTGTCCTTTGGAAAAATAGGACTGGCTGGTGGTTAAGCCCCACTTGTAGTCTCCGGAATCCGGCTCCATTTCTCCTGCAATAATCTGCATGAGTACCGTCTTTGCAAGCTCGTTCGGGCCTACAAGAGCCACCTTATCGGTACGGTTTAAGATAAAGCTGATGTTATCGAGAACCTTTACGCCGTTAATCGTCTTTGTCAGGTTATTGACTTCCAATACATCATTTCCGATTTCCCGGTTCGGCTTGAACTGAATATAGGGGTACTGTCTGGAAGACGGCTTAATGTCATCGAGCTCAATCTTCTCCAAGGCACGCTTTCTGGAAGTTGCCTGCTTCGACTTCGAAGCATTTGCCGAGAAGCGCTGGATAAATTCCTGCAACTCCTTAATCTTCTCCTCTTTCTTTCTGTTGGCTTCCTTCTGCTGACGAACAATAAGCTGGGAAGACTCAAACCAGAAGTCGTAATTTCCGGCAAAAAGGGTAATCTTTCCGTAGTCGATATCCGCAATATTGGTGCAAACCTTATTCAGGAAATAACGGTCATGGCTGACTACAATGACCGTATTTTCAAAGTTAATGAGGAAGTCCTCAAGCCACTCAATGGAAACCAGATCCAAGTGGTTTGTAGGCTCGTCGAGAAGAAGGATATCCGGATTTTCGAAAAAGTGCTTTCGCAAGAAGCACCTTTACCTTCTCGGAGCCCTTCAGCTCGTTCATCATCTTGTGGTGCAGCTCCGTTTCGATTCCCAGACCGTTTAGCATGGTCTCCGCATCCGCTTCCGCATTCCACCCGTCCATCTGCGCAAACTCGCCTTCCAGCTCTGCTGCACGAATGCCGTCTTCATCGGAAAAATCCGGCTTGGCATAGAGGGCATCCTTTTCCTTCATCACTTCATAGAGGCGCTTATTGCCCATGATTACCGTGTCCAAAACGGAATAATTGTCATATTTAAACTGGTCCTGCTCGAGAACGGACAAGCGCTGTCCGGGAGTCAGGATAATCTCTCCGGAGGTGGGCTCCAGAGCACCGGAAAGAATCTTTAAGAGGGTAGACTTTCCGGCACCGTTCGCACCGATTACCCCGTAGCAGTTTCCTTCTGTGAATTTGATGTTTACATCCTCAAAGAGGGCCTTTTTCCCCACTCTGTAGGTTACATTACTTGCAGCAATCATGTTTTACCTCTATATTTCCTCATAAAAATACGCTATATTATCCTCCGACAATATAGCATTTATAAGGGGAAAAGGGAAGGGCAAAGGAAACGGGAAAATGATGTCTAAATTGATGAATGAGAAAATAATGGAAGGGATTCGTGCGCACATGCAGGACCTCTCCGGATTTGACCGGATAGAGCTTTTAGAAATCGAGCCGGGTCACAGTCTTTTCAAAATAGAAATCACGGAAAAGATGCTGAACCACTATGGGGCAGTGCATGGAGGCGCGCTTTACACGCTCTGTGATATGGTGTCCGGCATGACCGCCTACGCCTACGGAGTAACCAATGTCACCCTCTCCGGAAACATCAACTATGTCCGTCCGGCAGGCGTCGGCACAGTTTATATTGAGTGCAACACCCTGCACAAGGGAAGAACAACCGTCGTACAGGATGTCACTGTTCGAGACAAGGAAGAGAAACTCCTTTGCACGGCTAGAATGACCATGTATATCACCGGAGAAGTGGGGAATAAGAGCTATTCCGCAAACGCATTATACCTTTGTTATACAACAAACTATCACATACTTTGCAGTATTCATTGGAACAAAATACCGATCTTATGGATAGGAAAAATCCCCTGTTATGCAGAGAACGATGCATAGCAGGGGCTTTTTCGACGTAAGATAATCGGTGCTATTTTTTACTTTTTCTTATTATGAAATTTAATCTGACAGGTCGGGCAACCCTTAGCAATAGTATCTCCGAGCTCAAAGTCAAAGTCCATTGCTTTCGCAATATTTCTGTCGCCATCCATAGCGATATCACATAGTTTTTTTCACATAGCTCATCATCAAATCCCAAGTCCCTGCCAAGCCTTCAATAACGGACAGTGGTGAAACTCTAAAGCTAACGTCTCGTCTGTCTTTTTCTTTCACATCGACCTCAAACGTTTTTACGAGAGTAGGGGAAAACATGGTATTAAAAAAGTCCTCACAGCTTTCCGGATTTTTGCAAAGGTCATGGATGCTCTTTCCCTGAACCTTGCCTGTTTCCTCTATCGCCTTCCGGATTAAAGACTCTACTTCCTCAGCCTTTCCTGCTTCAATGGCATTTTTATATGTTAAACCTGTCCATGTTGCACGATGCCCGATAGCTCCTCTTTGAATGTTAACCTTCTCATCATCTTTTATGGTAATTTTGTTGTCAATCATATTTTTCTCCTTTACTTAAGACTCAACGATCTCCTATCCCTTTAAGCGATCATAGGCATATGTCGGATTCAGTGTCATGCTCCTGCCGCCTGACACCTCTATGGTAGTTGCGGTCATATAACTTGCGGCATCGGACGCCAAAAATACTATCGGCTTTGCAATTTCTTCCGGTTCAGCCATCCGTCTAAGCAGGGTTCCCATAGCATTTTTCTGTAATTCCTCTTCCGAAATCGCCGCCTTTACCAAAGGTGTTGCCGTAAAGCCGGGCATAATACAACACACGCGAATATGATTCGCACAATATTCTCCGGCAAAGGTATTCGTCAAATTGTTAATTGCGGACTTTAACGGGCCGTACAGGGTGCTTCGCCCGGCAGAGGAACAACGCGCTGCAAAGGGAGCTGACATTCACAATGGCCCCACCGGTGTTTTTTTCATGTAGCGGAACGCAGCCTGACAACCATAGACTACAGACTTAAAACAGGTATCTACCATGAGATTGATTTCTTCTTCATCATACTCATCCGCCTTCTTATAGCCTGTTGTTCCTACATTATTCACCCAAACATCAGTCTTCCGAAGTGTTCAAAAGCATGCCGTGCAAAACTGTAAATCGCATCTCCTTGTGAAACATCCACCGTTTCCGCGTAAACCGGGCCAAACTTTCCGAGCGTTTCCGCAGCTTCCTCTATCTCCTTTTTGATTCCTCGCGCAAATTGCTACGCTTGCGCCCTCTTTCAGAAAACTCCTTAGCCGTAGCATATCCGATTCCTTACTGCCACCGGTTATTACTACGGCCTTTCCTTTTAAACCCAAATCCATCGCATCACCTCCTTGCCTTAACTACGCATGTTTTATTTGAAAAATAACGTCATCACTGCGCCGGCAATTAAAACCGAACCCGATGTAGCACTCACAAAGCCCGCAACTAAAGTTTTCGGCAACATGTGTGACTCTAATATCGCATACTCCTCAGGAGTTTCAGAACATACCCGTGCAGCCTCTACACTCAAAGTGTAACTTGCCGGAAAACCGCCTGCAATGGAACCCAGACCGATCGCAAAAAGCCATTGGGGTAGACATTCCGAGCCATTTTCCGATTGGAATAGAAAAATACAGCAATGCCGATTGTGGACAAAACAATTAAAAATGGCAAAATCTTTAATGAGTTGAACCACTGTTTCCGGTGTACAATTACTAAGTTGCGAGAATACAAACATCATAATGATGGTGTAAACAAAGCCCATACTGCGAGCTTTAACTAAAACGCTCTTTTCCGTAAAGCCTAAGGCCGTTGCAAAAACTCCCAAGAATAGAGCCCAAACAAATTTTGAAACATATCCTGCTGAAAGTTTATCCAAATAACCTGAAACCACTGTCAAAAAGAACCATAGTAAACAGATAGGGTAAAATCACTTCTATACTTATCAGGAAGTTGTGGAAAAATAAAATTTTTCTTCTCATTTGTAGACACATTTTTCTTTTCTGCCTGTACTTGCCATTCTCCGGCTCTATATTTCTTCAGAACCGAATAGCCCTCTTTTTTTAAACAAAAGCTCGTCAAAGGATAACCGACAAATCCTTGCAAGATATATACTGCCATGGCCAAAATCGCAAGATGCTCTGTCGGTGCTACAGACTGCATCATCATGGCGGCAACAAATCCTCCTGTTAGCGGAGGAGCCGCTATAGCAGCGGTATCTCTCCCCAAAATCAATATTCCTACTGTTAAAATAATGACCATAATCCCCAGCATTCCGGCTAAAGTTACCACAACCGTCTTCCACTGGTCGATTAATTCTTTAATATCCAGCATCGTTCCAAGATGAACCACCATCATCATAACCAAGAACGTCGGTAAGTTTGAGGCAATTCCTCCCTGCTGCAAAATATCCTTGGGCAAAATAGTCCAAAACCCCAAAACAAATAATATTGCTGAAATAAACATCGATGGAACAAAAGCCTTGGTTGCTGTAGATATTACTTCCCCAATAATAATCAATAAAAGCATCGTTAAAAATGCTGTCTGCACATCCCACTGCGCTTCACCCTTTGCGATACGGTACAAGCCCAGATACAGATATGCTAATAGCATAATTGCAAGGAGAGCGTAACCCAGCCATTTTCTTTTGAACTGCTTTTTCATCCATAAGCATTCCTCCTTTTTAATATTTAGTTAAAATTTCACGACATCTTTTGTCTGTAATCATATCACAGTATATTTTTTATGCGCAATTAAATTTTATATTTTTATACAATATTTTTTTATATTATAGAAATTATTTTTATGCATTATTGAGTTATTTTTGTCTTTGATTTTATTTTTTTCAGCACTTTTATACTATCTAACATATAAATGGTGATATGATTTAAAGAATAAAGGAGTATTCTCAATGCAAGCTCTCTCTGAAAATACAATTAAAAACCAAGTCTACCGTTCCATATTCACTGACATCATCAATAATCAATTTCATTTTTGATCAGTATTTAACCGAAAGAGAGCTGATGGAAAAAGTACCATGTCAGCCGGGCACCGGTAAGAAAGCTCTCATGCAATTACGCAGCGATAAATTTATTATTTCTGTTCCTCGCCACGGATATCGTATTCGTCGCCCTAATCATAAAAGAGCTTATGGAAATTACTACTTTTTCGTTCTTGTTTAGAATGTAAATTTCTGGAAGAATACCATGGCCGTTTGACCAATGAAAATATCGAAGAACTTCGAAAACTATGTGAGTCATACGATAATGTGTCTCTGGAATCCGACTTTTTACGTTCATGGAGTTTAAACAGGGAATTTCACTTAAAACTATTTTTCCTATTATGGAAACACATATTGTTTAAATGCTTTGGCCGATGCCATTGATCAGCAAGTTGTCTTTTACGTACAAATCATGCAAAAGCAAAATTCTTTCCGCGGATTTCCACTTTGCCATGCTGGATTATATAGAAAAAGGAAACATTCATACAGCATCTACTCTTTTTACGTGCGGACATTGAAAAAATACCTGCGGTCGATGATTCCTTTTTGATAAAAAGAAAGAAAAAGCGTTTGAAAATGCTTGGTATAGTCTATGTTGATTTTTAGATTTTAAAACTTATCTAAAAAATGCCGCCCCGGAACCGAATGGTATCCCGGGCGGCATTTAAAATGAATGTCTTTTTCTTTTAAAACTTAATCCATCCCAGCACGCTTGCCACGGAACTGAATAAAATAATCGCAACAAAGAAGGGGCAAAGATACTTAATCATAAAGTTGAAAATGGCTTTCCGCTTAAAGGGAGCTCCATTTTTCCACTTCCTCCGCTATCCCCTTTACGGTAATGACACGGACAACCAAGAGGCAAGTCGCCATCGCGGCAATCAGCATCATCACGGAATTAGTCAAGAAGTCAAAGAAATCTAGGAACTGCATACCCTTAATCAGCGTAATTCCGGCAAGCGGACCATAGCCCAATGCACTTAAAGTACCAAGTGAAACCATAATGATGGCCAAAACCAGAGTCGCGCGCTTTCTGCTCCATTTTAACTCATCCTGGAACGTGGAAACCGCACTTTCCGCGAGTGCAATGGCAGAGGTAAGAGCCGCAAAGAAAACCAAGAGGAAGAAAAGAAATCCCACAATCCTTCCAAAGCCCATGCTGACAAAGATTTTCGGCATGGTAATAAACATGAGAGACGGTCCCGCCTTTAAGACCTTCGGGTCTCCGCCGGAAAAAGCAAATACAGCAGGGATAATCATAAGACCGGCAAGAATCGCTATTGCCGTATCAAAAATTTCCACATTTCCCGTAGATTCTTCGATGGAATGATCGGATTTCATATAGGAGCCGAAAGTTACCAGAATGCCCATTGCAATAGAAAGGGAATAAAACATCTGTCCCATGGCGGCAACTACCGTCATCCAGGAAAAATTCTTTACATTCGGAATGAGAAAGTACTTCACGCCGGATAAAGCGCCGGGTCTGGTAACAGCATAAACAGATAAAACAATGGCAAGTAAAACCAAGACGGGCATCATAAAAGTGGAGACCTTTTTCGATTCCATTTTCCACTCCCATAAAGATAATCAGCATTACCAAGAAGGTAAAATGACAAACCAAAATTCCGCCTGCACCCCATTCCCGATAAAACCGCCAAAATATTCGCTCGTTGCAACAGCCGTCTCTTCCCCTTGCAGATAAGCAAAAAGGTACTTCAAAACCCAACCGCCGATAACGGAATAATAGGGTACAATCAGAATCGGAATAATCGCATTGATCCAGCCGCCGAAGCGGAACATCCAGTCCTGTCCGAAATGGGCATAAGCTCCAACCGGACTTTTTCTGGTCATTCTGCCGATGGCACTCTCCGCAATAATCATGGTATAGCCGAAAGTAAGTACCAAAATAAGATAAATCAGAAGAAAAATGCCTCCGCCGTAACGCGCCGCAAGGTAAGGAAAACGCCAGATGTTTCCAAGCCCGACGGCAGAACCCGCTGCGGAAAGCACAAAGCCCAGTTTTGATGAAAAATTTACTTCTTTTTCTTTTTCTCGTCCATTTCTTCTCCTATGAAAAATCCGAATGATTGCGGTTTTTCTCTAAGTCTTTACTTCAATATAAAAATCCGCATCGTCGCGGTTCTTCTCTACTTTCTACTCCTACATAAAATCCGAATCCTTACAGTTCCTCCCTGAATCTTTTCAAAGCTTGATAAAGTCTGGCAATCGGCAAGCCTATTGCATTACAAAAATCTCCCTCTATCCCCTTTACAAAGCGGGCGAACGGGCCTTGCACACCATATGCGCCGGCTTTGTCCATAGAGTCTCCGAAGCAATATACTCCCGTATTTCCCGATCGGACATCTTGGAAAGATACACCGTCGTTTTCTCGCAAAATCCCATTTTTTTCTCTCCGTATAGAAGACAAACCCCTGTATAGACCCAATTTACCTTCCCCGACAGGCCGGAAAGCATAGCATATGCTTCTTCCTCCGTCTTCGGTTTTCCGAGGATTTTGTTTCCGTCAAAAACCACGGTGTCCGCAGCGATAAGCAAAGTTTCACCGTCAAAATGTCTCTGTACTTCCTCCGCTTTCAAAAAGGCCAGGCGCTGTGTGAGAAGCGCCGGATCCTTCTCCGTACTGTTTTCGTCCGCTCCGCTCGGATAAACCGTAGGACTAAATCCCCAAAAAGCTTCATCAGCTCTATTCTTCTCGGAGACCCGCTCGCAAGCACGACCTTCGGGAAACTCTCCTGAAGAGACGGCTTCTTCCATTCCTCTTCCGACTCCTTCTCTTTTTTTCTTTTCTTAGCAAAGCTTCCAGCTCTTCCAACTCTTCTTTGTCCATTTCCATATCCATTTCCATATCCATTTCCATATCCATTTCCTTATCCACTCCTTCTCTATCCGCTTCTCTTCTATTTTCATTTTTTTATTTCTCTTTTCGCTTCCTATTCCACTTCCTATTCTCTTTTTCGCTGCCTTTTTCCCCTACGATCATCTATATAAACTTATCTTGCTTTTTCCGCTCCTTTGTACTATTGTTGAAGCAATTCGAACGCTTCCATAGATAAGAGTAGTGTTCTTGTTCAGTGGCAAAATTCACTTCATTCTGCCATAATTTTTAAAGAAAGGGAATATCAATACCATGAAAATTGAAAATGTCAATAACGTAGAAGGTTTATTTTCTCTCTTAAACGGCTTAAAGGGAAGAGTAGAGCTGGTTTCTCCGGAGGGAGATCGCATCAATTTGAAGTCCAAGCTGTCTCAGATGCTGATGATGTCTCAGATGCTCGATAAGGCCTATATCAAAGAATTGGAACTGATTGTGCATGAGCCGGAAGACATGAAGAAAGTTGTCGAGTTCATGATGGGTGACGCAAACAACTAAAGGAAATGCATAGCATGCAAGAATACGAACAGCTTGAAAAATATGATTGTATCGTTGTTGGCGGTGGAGCCTCCGGGCTCGCCGCCATTTCCGCTATGGCAGACCTCGGGATAACGAATACCCTTCTATTGGAAAAAAATGCCGAGGCGGGCGGCTCCCTCTTAACGGACCCGGAGCCTCTTTCTCTTTCCGGAAAATCTTTTTCGGGAAAATCGCTTCTAACACAGTTTCTAAGACTCATGGAAATATATGAAGTAAAGTCGGCCTTTTCATAGGGAACTGATCTCTGTTTCCATAAACGAGATGTCGCAGACCCTCGCCTCTACATTTTAATTTTACAAAAAACGCACTACCTCTTATGAAGAAAAACACAGCGGACGGCGAAAAGGGCTTCCGTCCTTTCTTTACACTCACTGTAAAAAACACAATCAGTCAAAGGGATGAGCTCTACTACTCTAACTATCTGATCCTTGCTTTTTCGGACAGCAAGACTTTTTCCCTGCATGACAGGGATACTTCCGAAGATAGAATAAGAATAATCGGAGGGAAGAGTCTCTCCGATGCACTTACACAGGGAGGCAAGGTCGGACGAGAGATGGGGGAACTGCTCCTTCGGAAAAAATAAAAAGAAAAAATCGGAAAGAGTTACAAAAAGTCCCCTACACAGCTTCCATGCCTCTGTAGGGGACTTTCTTTTCTTCCATACGAGTAATGCACAAAGTGCAATATTCCATCCTTACTGCTTTTTCTCTTCCTCTTTTGCTTTTTCTGCAAGCTCCCAGATCAAACTCTTTCCTTGTGAAATCTGTAAATCCACACCGGTTTCGTTCGGCTCATCTTCTTCAAACTTGTAATCCTTATCCGGAAGAATCGCATTCAGGAGAATTCCCACTAAAGAACCGGTTGCTAAGCCCGAGAAGGCAATCTGCACGCCGAATACGTGGAATACCAAAGCTCCTGCGCCGGAATAATTGATTCCTATCGAAAGTACCAAAATCATTGCCGCCACAATAATGTTTCTGCTCTTAGAAAAATCCACCTTGGTCTCTACCACATTTCTTACACCGACTGCGGAAATCATACCGTAAAAGCACCAGCGAAATTCCACCGATAATCGCACTCGGCACAACCTCTATCACTGCGAGAATTTCGGGCAGAAGCTTAAAAGACGGCGAAAACGGCAGCCAAACGAATAACTCTCGGATCATAAACCTTGGTCGGGCTTAAACCCCGGTATTTTTCACCATAAGTTGTATTGGCAGGTGCACCGAGAGAGAGGCCATAGTGGTTTGCCAAACCGTCTCCGGTAAGTGTACGATGCAGCCCCGGATCCTTCATGTAGTTGATTCCGACTGTAGAGGAAATCGCGGAGATATCTCCGATATGTTCCATCATCGTCGCAAAGGAAATGGGAACAATGGTTAGGCAACTGCTGAAAAGTAAGGCCGGATCCAGATTTCCACTTGTAAATAGGAAAATACCGTCCGCTCATATTGTACCGGAAAACCGAACCAGGATGCCGACGCCACCGGTTCAAAATTAATGTAGCCAAGAAGCGCGGCAATGAGATAGGATACAACAACCCCAAGGAGAATCGGAATGATTTTTCACCATCCTTTTCCGAAAATATTACAGAAGATAACAACGACAATGGCAATCAAGGCCAAGCCCCAGTTACTCGAGCAGTTTTCCACCGCAGACTTGGAAAGATTTAAGCCGATAGCTATGATAATCGGTCCGGTCACCACCGGAGGGAAAAAGCGCATAACCTTTCCTGCAAAAAAACGCGAAGGCAAAGGCCAGAACGAGATACATAAGACCTGCAAGGGCAACGCTGAAACATGCATATAAAAGGGTTCCGGTTCCTTATTCGAGCAATGCTCATATAGCCTGCCAAAAACGCGAACGAGGAGCCTAAAAATGCCGGTACCTTCTTTTTCGAAATCAAGTGAAACAGGAGGGTTCCGAGCCCTGCGAAAAAGTAAAGTACTGAAATGGATAATCCCGTCAGTAAGGGCACCAATACCGTAGCCCCGAACATGGCAAAGAGGTGCTGGAATCCCAAAACAAAGAATCGCCATCCCCTAAGGACCTTGCATCGAAAAATAGCCTCTTCCCCGAACTTCTTCATTGTCTTCATTTGCTCTTTCACCGCGTCTCCCTTCTTCTTTTTAAAGCGGGCCGAAAATATTCTCCCTCTTTCTTTTTAAGCCGACCGAAACTATTCTCCCTCTCTTCCTTGAAAATTTGCCGTTCCCCTATCATACTCTCTTGGATTTTTCTCTGTCAAAGACAAAAAGCAGGCCAATAGGCATCTAAAATCCGGGAAAATCACAGTTAAAAATCCTCCCAAACGTAGCTTCATCTCCCGCTAAAATACATCGAAATAGGCGAAAAACCGCCGAAAAGTTGATAAAAAGTTTATAAAAGCATTGCTTTTATCTTTGCTCTAATCATGATAAAAATATGTACAAATTCTATTTCGAAATTTCAATAATCTTTTTATAAGTAATTTTACATTAATCGAAAATAACTTTTTATACTTCATTTTCCACAAAAAGACGAAAATAAAGTATATAATAACAAAAATAATGCGCGGAGGTATGACATCATGGAAATTAGACAACTGCATTCTTTTATTAAAATCGTTGAGTTGCAAAGCTTCTCCAAAAGCAGCGGAGGCTTTGGGATATACCCAAGCTGCCGTTACCATCCAGATTCGGCAATTGGAACTGGAATTTAATACTCGGTTTTTTTGACCGAGTGGGAAGACATGTGGAGTTAACTCCTCCAGGCAAGAGTTCCTTCTCTATGCCAATGAAATTTTAAGGAAGGTGGATGATGTTCATACCATTTTAGGCACCACTGTGGTACGAGATCACAAATTACGAATCGGTACCTTAGAGTCTCTTTTTAAATTTTAAGCTTCCTGAGGTAATTACCTATTTCTATCATCATTATCCCACCATTTCTTTAGAGATTCGTTCCGGCACTCCGAAGGAATTGAATGACATGCTGATCATAATCAAATCGACTTAGCATACTATATCGATCAGAAGGTTTACGGTCAAAACTGGGAAAAGACATTGGAAGAACCGGGTCGGTAATTTTTGTTGCTGCAAAGGATACAGATTTACCGGAAAAGAAGAATACCTGCTTCGGAGCTCTTAAATCTTCCCTTCTTCCTGACAGAACGGGATTCCAACTATCGTTTTGCTTTAGAACAAGAGTTAGCCTCGCAGCTATCTTTCCGTTCGTCCTTTTTTTCGAGACCAGAAACACGGAAGTGATTATTGAACTGATTAAGGAGAATAAAGCTGTTTCCTTCCTTCCCTACTATGCCGTAAAGAAAGATATTGAGAACGGCTCTCTTCGTGAATTGAATGTGAAAGATTTTCAGCTTACCATGTATAGACAGCTCTTCTACCACAAGGATAAATGGATGACGGAAGAAATGAAGAAATTTATCAGTTTAAGTGATCAACTGATGCTATAAAAGAATGCCAATCGAGTAGGAGGCGGTGAATGACCGACTTTCTCTCAGAGAAAAACCCGGTATGTGGAATTTTCCCATACCGGGTTTTTCTTTTATAGTCTTCTTTGAATTAGCTTAGAGTTATTGGACAAATTGATTTCTGTAACTCCTCTTTCTCTTCTACTTTTTCTATCGACCTTTCCGAGTAAACGCATAGCATTCACGATACAGATTACCGTTACTCCCACATCGGCAAAAACAGCTGCCCACATATTGGCGAGGCCGAAGGCACTGAAGAGAAGCACAAGAATCTTGACACCGAGCGCAAAGACGATATTTTCCGTTGCAATCCGAACCGTTCTTCTTCCGATGGAAATGACTCTCGGAATCTTTGTGAGATCATCATCCATAATGACTATATCCGCCGCCTCTATTGCGGCGTCCGAGTCCCATAGCGCCCATGGCGATGCCCACATCGGAGCGGGAAAGTACCGGCGCATCATTGATTCCGTCTCCCACAAAGGCAAGATAGCCCTCCTGTTTCCCGTTTTTCTCTAGACTCTTAATAAGCTCTTCTACCTTCTCTACCTTTCCGGCAGGAAGAAGCTCGCTATAAACCTGATCAACTCCCAGCGCTCTTCCCCACTTCTTCCGCCACCGGCCTGCTGTCTCCGGTCAGCATCACCACTTCCTTCACGCCTTCCAGTTTTATCTTCAAAATAGCCTCTTTACTGCTTTCCTTTATCTCGTCAGCAATAGTAATCTTTCCAAGATAGGCGCCGTCCCTTGCTACGTGGCAGACGGTAGCACTTTCTTCTTCCTCTTCGAAATAGGCAATGGAAAACTCCTCCATGAGTCTTCCGCTTCCCACCAGAATCTGACTGTCCCCTACCTTGGCAATAAGTCCCTTGCCGCTCCGGTTCTCCGTCTCTTTCGGAATAGCAGCTCTCGCCCTGCAAAATCCCTTTCCTGATAAGCTAAAAGAATAGACTTTTGCTATAGGATGAGTAGAGCCGTTTTCCGCAGAAGCTGCGGCAAAAAGAAGCTCTTCTTCGGAAATGCCCTCCTGAGGGCACAGCTTTTCCACCACAAAATTCCCTTTGGTCAGCGTTCCTGTCTTATCCGTAACCAATATAGACAGCTTGGAAACAAGCTCTAAATAGTTCGATCCCTTAACGAGAATTCCTTCCCGAGAAGCTGCACCGATTCCCCCAAAGAAGGAAAGAGGAACGGAAATCACAAGTGCACAGGGGCAGGAAACAACGAGAAAGGTACAGGCGCAGGGTACAACCAGGTAATCGGTGGATGAGCCTGCCAAATTACAGGCGGAAATACGCCAATCAGAACGCCAAACAGCAAGCCGAGATTCGGAATAATAGCAAGAGCCAGTGCGGAAAACACGACAATCGGGGTATAAATCCGGGCAAATCGGGTAATAAAGTTCTCCGTCTGGGACTTCTTCTCCGAGGCCTCCTCCACAAGCTCGAGAATCTTCGATACCGTGGAATCTTCAAAGCACTTTGTGGCCTCTACACGAAGAAGACCTTCTCCGTTAATACAGCCGGAAATAATTGTATCTCCCGGGACTACGGAGCGCGGTACGGACTCCCCTGTAAGAGCTGCCGTATTCACCATACTTTCTCCACTCCGTACGATCCCGTCTACGGGTACCTTTTCTCCCGCTTTAATGAGAAGAATGTCTCCGATTTCCACTTCATCCGGATCTACGGTTTCTATGCTGCCGTCTTCCCGTTCTACATTCGCATACTCCGGAACGATGTCCATCAGCTCCTTAATCGAAGCACGACTTTTGCCCCACGGCATAGCTTTGAAGAGCTCTCCGACCTGATAAAAACCATAACCGCAACAGCTTCCGCAAACTCTCCTGCAGCACCTACCGTGGCAATGGTCATAAGCAGAGCTTCGTCAAAGGGCGGCGGTTTTTGATTCGAGAAGACATTCCCGTACCACATCATATCCACTGATAAAATAAGAAATAAGGTAAAGCGGCAGAAAGAACAGCGGATGCTCATTTAAAATGGGAATCAGCTTCATTTTTTTCTACAATCATCAAGACTAAAAATAAAAATCACCGATAGGACTACTCGATTTCTTTCTTTTATTAATTTCTCCGACATCTTCTCTCCCTTAATTCTTCCTACTCCAAAACAAACCCTTTATCTCATCGGCTTTTTGTCTGCATTTTTATACTCCCATTACCTTAAAATCCGGCTCGATGGTTTTTCCGATACGGATTGCCTCTTTCAAGATTTCGTCAGCGTTCATCTTCTGCTTCCAAAAGTAAACTTCTGCATCATAAAAATTGACCTTTGCAGACTGCACTCCGTTAATCTTACTGATTGCATCCTGTACCTCTGCAGCGCAGTTTGCACAATCGATTTCACAATCATATTTCTTTTTCATTTTTTTATCCCTCCTTATTTCTTCGACAAAAGTTTCGAAACTTATTCCTCATGTGTTCTATCCCCATAGCGATGATTGTTTTTGACATGATCATCCGCAAGAGCATAAACAATGCTTTTCCCCTCTCTTCTTCCCTGCACAAGCTTTGTCGTACGGAGTATCTTTAGTTGATGAGAGACTGCTGATTGGTTCATTTCAGATCTTGGCAGATTTCCGTGACATTTTTTCTCGCCCGAAAAGAGGTCATACAAAAATCTTAATCGGGTGGAATCTCCAAATACCTTGAACAGTTCGGAGAGGTCATAGAGCGTATCCTTTATTTTTAGCTTTGTCTCCACATATCCCTCCTTTCCTTTTTGGATTTTACATACCGAAGTTCTACATGCACTTGTTAAAAATGAAATCCTGCACGCTTAACGAGCTATACCCATTAAGAGCAAGGTATCTAAGACTTCCCCTGCTCGGCTTATAAACAGCAAATAGAATCAACGCATGAATATATTATCATGTATTGTTTCTATGTCAATTCTTTTTCTTTTTATTTCGTAAAGGAGTAGGCAGATTGATAAACCTCTCTTCCTGCAAGAGATGACCGGCAGAAGATCTTCCCTTAGACAAATACATATTCCTTTAGCCGCCTGAAAGCCTCTTCCACCTTACTCTTCGGAAGCGCGAGATTCATGCGAAGGTGCGTCATTCCGTGGAACATCTTTCCGTCCTGTACGGCGACTCCAACCTCCCAACATCTCTTCTCCAGCTCCTCTAAGGAAAGCTTATGACTCTCCAAGTATTTTCCGCAGTCAAGGAAGAGCATATAGGTTCCCTGCGACTTCATTACGGAAATTTCCGGGAGATTCTCCTCTATAAAAGCACAGGCAAAGTCCCTGTTTTCGGAAAGAACGGAAAGAAGTTCCTTAAGCCATCTCCTTCCCTCCTCGGAATACGCTCCGATAAGGGCATGCATGGAAAGTACATTCATGGAATTATAGTGGCTTAAGGAAGTCTCCTTTTCCATTCTGTCCTGTAAGGTCTTGTTGTAGCAAATGTGGTATGCCCCGACGAGACCTGCCAGATTAAAGGTCTTTGACGGCGCATACAGGGCGATAGTATGCATTTTGGCATAGTCGCTCACAGACTGTGTCGGGATATGAGAAAAGCCCGGCATAATGATATCCGACCAGATTTCATCGGAAATGACCTGCACATCATACTTTTCGTAAAGTGCCATAAGTTTTTCCAACTCCCAACTTTCCCACACTCTACCGGACGGGTTATGCGGAGAGCAGAAAATAGAAGCGTGGATTTTTTCCTCCTTCAGCTTCCTTTCCATATCATCAAAGTCTATCCTCCAAATCCCCTCTTCATCACGATACAAAGGACTGGAAACGATGGTATAGCCGTTATTGATAAGGCTTCTTGTAAATCCGACATAGGGTCAGGGGAATGCAAAAGGACCTTATCCCCTTTAGAGCAGAAAATACTTAGCGCGGAAAGAAGACCCCCGAGAACTCCATTTTCGTAGGAAATGTTTTCCGGAAGGAGGCTCTCTACCCCGTTCTGCGTTTTCTGCCAGTCCATAATCCCCTCATAATATTCCTTACTCGGCTGAAAATAGCCGAAGCAGGGATGCATGATTCTGTCCGCCATGGCTTTCTGAATGCAGGGTGCTGTAGGAAAGTTCATATCCGCAACCCACATCGGAATCGCATCAAAACCCTCTTTCGGCGCTCCGGGTGCAGCCGGCAGCTTCGATTCCGTCAATCGCTGTCTATCCTTTCCTGCCTATCTATAATACTTGTAAAGTCGAATTGCATCGTTTGCTCCTTTCTCTCTTTCTCTTTTTTTTTCTCTTCTTTAGCCTTCTCTTCTTTAACTCTTCTCTCTTTACACTTTACTTTTTCCTTTTCTCTTTTCTCCCTGATTTCCGCCTATTAAAGCACTTTTCTTATTATACCTAAAAAATCCTCTTGCAGAATAAAATCTCCCACCTTTCTTTCGTACTTTTAGTAGCGAACGATATTTTAGAAAGGTCATTCCTCTCCCCTTTATATTTTTTTCTCTCCTGCCGATAGGGAAAGGCACGGGAGGCGCTTCTCTTACCCTTCCCTTTTTGATGCGGAAACAAGGAGGAATGCAATGAAAAAGAAAATAAGGAAAAAAACAAGACTTTTTCGTACTCCGATGAGTCTTATCCATAGCTTAGGAAACTCGCTCCGTGTCTTACCGGGCTCACCCCGTGTCTTACCGGGCTCACTCCGTGTCTTACCGGGCTCACTCTGTCTCTTACCGAGCTTGCTCTGTGCCTTCATGAGCTTCGTCTTTCTTCTTTCCGGTACTGCACAGGCAGACTGGGTAAAGGGAGAAAATAAAAATGCATGGTGGTATGATTTAGGAAATGGGGATTATTTCAAGTCCTCTTGGCAATGGATTGACGGCAATCAGGACGGCATTGCGGAATGTTACTGTTTTGATGAAAATGGATGGATGTATGAAAATACCATTACCCCTGACGGATATACTGTAAATGAAAATGGGACTTGGACGGTTTCTAACATTGTTCAAACTAAAACTTCAGATTTGATTCCCAAAATAATACGAATAACGGTAACAACACAGTAATCAATAATTTCACAGAAACAAAAAAACAGCAATCTTGCTGAAACAAGAAACCATGAGGAAAATCAAGGTAATGAAGATTTTAACGAAAGACGAGATGAATATCGTGCAGATCTTTTTAAGAAGAGTGAACAAATACAGAGAAAAAAGGTTTGAACACTTTAGAAGAAAACGACTATTTAAACGAAATAGCACAGACTAGGGCTGAAGAATTAAGTATTCGGATGGATCATTTTAGACCTGAAGGTGGAATTTTAATTGGAACATATGGCGTGAATGGTGAAATTATTGTTGATACTGTCAAGACTCCAAGAGATGCTTTTCTTGCTTTTTAAGGGAAGTAAACAGCATAATGAAATTATGTTACGTAGAGTATATTGACTTTCGGTTCTGGGTATTATGTTGATGAAAATGGTAAGTCTTATTGGGCTATTCTTTTTAGTACACACCCAGAACCAGAGAATTTAAGACAACAGTAGTCCACAAAAAGGGGCTGTAAAAAAACAAAATATTTTTCTAAGCAATATAGGTCTGAACTTGGGGCACGCTCTCGCTAGCTTCGCCTCGTAACGGATACTAAGCGAAAAACTGCGTTTCTCTTGTTTTTCGCTAAGTACCGACGGGCTCAGACTACCCCACATTCAGACCTATATTGCTGAAAATTTATTTATCATTTTGATTTTTTACAGCCCCTTCTTTTTACATCTCAATATGGTCTACATCGTGATCTTTTATTTTATTGACAATATCGGAATGGTTCACGGAACTAATGATGATGTTATCATACTGTTCTTGTATATCTTGATCCGTAACAAATTTCAACAATACCTCAAAACTATCCTCATCTAAATGATCTGTATCATCAATAATTAAGAAACCAGAACCAGAAAACAAATTAACGAGATCCGTCATAAGAACAATGGCTAATATCTTTTTCCCCAGCAGATAATGAAGTATATGGTAAAAAAATGGTTTTAATTCTCCAAGTTGGAATAACATTGTGAGTCCATCCTTTACCAACAACTTCACCCTAATCCCCTGTTTTCAATACGGTTTGCTCGTTCATTACATACATCTTCAATGGGTTCAACAAGGGTTCTGATAAAATCAGAAACAACTGGACCTTTGCTGTCTAAGGACTTTACAATGAAGTTAAGAACATTATCGTGCCTTAAAACCATATCCGAATATGGAGTATAGGCAATTTTTCGGCCACCTGCTATACTGGTAAAAGACGCAAACATGGTTCTTTTTATCTTTTCCTTTTTCACCTTTTTCTTTTTCGTCCTTGAATCTTCTATTTTTCATTTCTTTTTAGTTTTTTCTATCTCCATATTTTTCTATTTCATCTATTTCCGTTTTTTCATTTTATTTTTTTACTGTTCTAGCTATTGCTATATTCATTCTATTTCTGTACTCATGCTATTTCTATGCTCTACTTTTTTTTCTGTAATCTATTTTTTTAATCTGATTCTATTTCCATTCTCTTCTGAAAGGAGGCAGTCTATGCCTAGTGTTAAGGGGTTTTCTAAATCCAAAGAGCATCTTAGTCCGGAGCAGAAGTTTTTATCCGAGCTGATTCTTATGGATGATATTTTCATGCGAATCGTTTTAAAAGATAGGAAATGTACCGAATTCATTCTACAAACCATTTTACAGAAACCGGACTTAAAGGTTAAAACGCAAAGTATTCAAAGTGATTTAAAAAAATCTGCAGGGACGCTCTCTTATTTTGGATTGTCTTTGCAGTGATACAAAAGGCACAGTGTACAATATAGAGGTTCAAAACGATTCGCATGGAGCAAGTCCGAAGCGTGCCCGCTATCATTCCGGACTCATTGATATGCATATTTTTAAAAAAAGGAAAAACTTTTTGAAAATTTGCCCGAAAGCTATGTTATATTTATCTGTGCAAAAGGACGTTTTAAAAGAGAACAAAGCAGATTTACCATATTTCCAGAACGATTCAAGAATCAGGCAGTAAGTTTCCGGACCAGGCGGAAATCATTTATGTGAATACAAGTAAAAGCAGTGATAATGAACTGGGTATACTGATAAAGGACTTCTATACCAAAGATCCGAAGAAGATGCATTCCAGGGTTCTTGCCAAAAGAGTCGCCGATTTAAAAAGAAAAATAAAAAAATATAGAGAAGGGAGGCATGACGCCATGACAACATATTACGATCGATTAAAAACAATGGGAGAAAGAGGGAATGGTAAAGAGGCAAGGAAGAGGAAGAGCAGAAAGCGAAAGCAAGATAGCTAAGCTGATGGGCTTTCTCGTAAGAGAGGGAGAATTGCGGACATTGAAAAAGCCTCCGAGAGCCCGGACTACAGAAAGGCTCTGCTCCAAGAGTTTCAACTGTCATAAGGGTAAAAACGACCGAAAAACAAGTTTAACGGTAGAAAATAGTCGCCAATCTAAAAAGAAAATAAAAAAATGTAGAGAAGGAGAGCTTTCCCTTATCTGTTATTACAAAAATTTTTAGAACTATAAAAGCATTTTTCGTTGCAATAGGCCCCTGGCTTCCCGTATTGTAAAACACAGAATGTACTCGAGATACCGTACGCTTTTGCGAGCGATACTCGCTGTAAAGAAAAAGGCTTTATCTTTAAAGGAGATATTCGGCTTTTACCGGATAAAGTCCTGTTTTTGAAGAATATGGAGGTAAATATGGCTAAAGTAAGATTTTTTTATGTAAACGGTTGCCCCTACTGCGCACAGGCAAGAAAGGCAAGAGAAGAACTCATTTCGGAGAACCCGGAATACGGCAAAGTGGAATTTGAGGAAATCGATGAAGGACTGCACCCCGAGATTGCCGATCAGTACGATTACTGGGCAACTCCGGCGATGTTCGTGAAAGAAGAAAAAATTTACGAAGCGCACAGGGGAAAAAGTACGACGAGGCAAAGGAAAATGTAAGGAAAGTGCTGGAAGCTGCATTAAAAGCATAACAAAAATAGGCTATTAAAAACAAAGCTGTAGTAATGTACTGTGCAGGTCCGTTGCAGGGTAATCTGAGCCCGTGGGTACTTGCGAAAAACAAATGTAATGCTGTTTTTCGCTTAGTATCCCCTACTGGGCGAGGTTAGCGAGAGCGTGCCCTGCAACGGACCTGCACAGTGTAAAGAGCTTTGATTTTTCATAGCCTATTTTTTCTGTATCTATCTCTTATCTTCTCCGAAGCGAAACGCTTCCGGAGCCGTCCTACTTCTGAATACAATCCGCAAACTCTCCCCGCAGGAAGCTGACTAATTCTATCGGAGAGGGACAAGCTGTGCTCCTCTTCTTCCGGCGGAGATAATGAAACTCTCCCGCTCCTTGCTTCTTTCCTGCACAAAGGTCGGGAAAAGCTTTTCATTCCGACCGGACTGCAGCCTCCCCGGATATAACCGGTAATCCTCTGCAAATCCTTCATGGGAAGCATTTCCACCTTTTTATTTCCGGAAAGCTTCGCGCACTTTTTCAGGTCAAGCTCCTCGGCTACCGGAATTAAAAATCACAAGGTAGCCCTGTTTGATCGCCCTTTAGGACCAAGGTCTCATACATACTCTCCGGCGGAACACCGAGCACTTCCGCAACATGCACGCCGGAAAGATCGTTTTTCGTCTACAGGGTACTCCCTTTCCTCATAGGAAATTTTCGCTCTGTCAAGAATTCTGCACGCATTGGTTTTTGTTTCTTTTTCCCATACTATTCTCCTAACTTTAAGAAACTCGCCCCTTCTCCATCTCATAAATCCGGTCCGCAAGGAGATGGTGGACTGTCTGTACGAAACCAGCACTACGGTCTTTCCTTCTTTTTCTTTCTCTAGGACTGCAAAATAATGCCCTCATTTAAGACATCGAGATTACTGGTAGGCTCGTCGAGAAGCAGAAGCTCCGCATCGTGGAGGAAGGCTCTTGCAAGGCCGATTCGTTGCTTTTCTCCGTCAGAAAGAGAATCTCCAAGCTCGCCCACCTCTGTTTCATATCCTTTAGGGAGGCTCATGATAAAATCATGAATGCTGGCTTTCTTTGCCGCATTTTCAATCTCTTCCTGCGAAGCGAGAGCTTTGCGACCGCAATATTTTTTGCAATCGTGTCGTGAAGAGAATCGTATCCTGTGTCACATAGCTTGTCATTTTACGAAGGCAGTCCGTATTGATTTCCTTCACATTTTTCCGGAAAATAAAATCTCTCCCTCTTTCGTATCCCAAAAACGCATAAGCAGCTTTAAAAGAGTGGATTTTCCGGAGCCGCTGACGCCGTGAATCCCGAGAACCTTTCCCTTCGGAATGTCTATCGAGACCTGATTCAGGATGATTTCATCCCTGATAAGAAAACTTCAGTTTTTCGACGCTTGCACCGTTAAATGGAATCTCTTCTCCGTTCGATATCTCTTCTACCGCCGGCTCCTCCTCTAAAAAGGGAAAGAACCCTCTCCGGAGGCCAAGGTCTGGTTTAAGGTATTGGAAAGGGACGAAAGCGCCACTACCGATCCAAAGGAACTCATCATGGCAAGGGTGGAAAGGAGCAGAGCGGAGAAGCTTACGGCATGGCTCTGATAGAGGAAAAGCATGGTAAAAAACATTCCCCAGGAAAACAGCTGAATTGCAAGATTCGTCACCGCACGCTGTGAGCCCTCAAAGGAGCTTAAGTTTCTCTGGAAAGCGGAGAGTCTTTTCGACCTTTCGTCCATTTCCATAGCCTGCTTTTTCTCCCACATGGTATTGCTGGATTTCATCCAGACCATAGAGACTGTCCAAAACAAAGTTATTCAGCTCTCCCATCTCGCTTCTAAGCGCCATTCCGGCTTCTGCGCTGCGCTTTCCGTTCCAAATAGGAAGTAGCACGCCGACAGTAAGATAGGCAAAAAAAGCAATCCCCCCTGCCAGGATATGTTGCTTTCCGATAAAAATCAGCATAATCAGCGAAGTTAAAAAGGCAATGGCAATCGGGGAAACGGTATGCGCAAAAAAGACCTCTAAGAGTTCGATGTCCGAAGTAATGACGGAGATGAGATTCCCCTTTTCCTTTCCCTCCAGCTTTGCCGGGCAGAGTTTTCTTAATATGGCAAATACCTTGTGACGGATAATCGCTAAGATTCGAAAGGCAATGTAGTGGTTGCAATACTGTTCACCGTAGTGCAGGATTCCACGCGCTGCGGCAAAGAGGAGAATCACGGTAAAGAGCTTCTGCCATGAGCCTGTCACAAAAGAGAAGAAGCCCCCCGGCATAGAAAAGCTAGCCCCGGAAAGGCTATGCAGGGCAGGAAGCTCCGAAATCCCCTTTAGGATTCCGTATCCCCGAGAATGGTAAGGAAGATTGCAGATAAAAAGCCCAAAACACCCAGGACTATGCCGGTCAGCATTACTCCCGTAAGGGGCTTTATAAGCACGATAAGCTTCCGCATAATCGCCAAGTCCGATCTTCTTTTATTCATGCTTTTCCCCTCCTTCCTCTACCGTATCTTCCCTTTCTCCTCTTTGATCCTGCATGTCTTCCATATGCCCCTGTTCTTCCATACAAGTATCTCTTTGTGTTTCTACAAAACTTTCTGTATATTTTCCTGCAGAACTCTCTTTGTGTTTTTCCAAATAGCGTTCCAGCTCTCTCTGTTCCTTAAACAAGCGGCTGTAGCTGCCTCCCTTTTTAAGGAGCTCCTCATGCTTTCCGGCTTCCGCCACTCTGCCGTTTTCCAGCATAAAGATACAATCACTCCCCACAACATTAGCCAGTCTATGGGAAATCAAGATAATCGTTCTGCTCTTTTGCAAGTTCATGAATGACCTCCATAATCATTTCTTCACTTTCCGCATCAATATTCGAGGTCGCTTCATCAAAAATATAGACCGGAGTATCGTGGAGAAGTGCTCTTGCAAGAGAAAGTCTCTGTTTCTGCCCTCCGGAAATATTGGTACCATTCGAAAAAGGAGCGGCATAGCAAGTCCGCCCTGTGCTTCTATAAAGGAGAGGAGGTTTACCTTTTTTAAGGCTTCCTTCATCTCCTCCTCTGTTGCACCGGGATTTCCAAGAAGAAGATTATCCCGCACAGTCCCCTTAAAGATCCAACTGTCATGCCCGATCATCGTCATTTTATCGAGGACAGACCGAGACGAAAATTCCGTAAGCTCTCTGCCGTTTAACTTTACGGAGCCTTTGTAGCCCTTTATTTTTCCCCATAAGAATCCCTGGCTATAGTGGATTTTCGGATCCGGAAAAGACCCACGAGGGACACAAAGGAATAGGCAGGAATTTCCAATTCGACATCACGAAGGATTTCCCGACTCTCCTCATAGGAAAAGCAAAGTTTCTCCATAGAAATCCGTATTTCTTTTTCTTCCAGTACAGCTTTTCCCGTCTTCCGCTTCCGGAAGATCCAGGAAAAACAAAGATTCAGTCACTTGCCTTCATGCCGTTCATGCCGATATGAAAAGAAGCTTCCGAGCAGTCGCATGGGAGAAAGAATTCCGCCGCAAGGAGGGTAATCATTAAAACATCGGAAGAGAAATTGCCCCTTTGGAAAAATTGACCCAGTGCCGAGATGATCCCGACCGCCGCCCCGCCGTAAGCGATAATATCCATCACCGAAGTACTGTTTAACTGCATGGAAAGCACCTTCATCGTGATTTTCCGGAAAAGCTCCGCTTCCCTGTCCATGTCCTCCGCTGCAGCCTGATCCGCCTGATAAATCTTTTAGGGTGGTCATGCCCTGCAGCTTTTCCAAAAAGCTGTCGCCAAGTCCATAATAGATTGCAAAATAGTTACTGAGTAATTTTTTGGCTACAATCATAACAAGCATAATGACAATAGGAATAAGAGGCACAGCAAGTAGGAGGAGCAGTGCCGTTTGAACGCTGATGCGCGAGAGGATAAAGAAGAGGGTAATCGGAGCCAAAAGGGAGTGAAGAACTGACAAGTACCTTCCGAAATAGGTTTCAGCTGTTCCACGCCTTCTCCTGCCATTTGCACGATTTCCGCGCTGTTTACGCTTTCTCGATAAGCCGGTCCGAGGGCAAGCATTTTCCCATAAATCTTATTGCGAAGGATTCGTTTCACATCCGCACTGGCATGAAAGCTCGCCTTTGTATACAGGCGGTCGCAGAGAAAGCGAAAGCCCAGTCCGAGCAGAACAATCCCCATAGTCAGGGCTATTCCCTCCGCACTGAGATTCTCGCGCCAAGCTATCCTCAAAAAGCTTTTGCAATATGATGAGACAATCACAACCTCGGCAAGGAGAGAAATCCATTGCCATAAAATCTGGTAAACAATATACTTTCGGCTCCTTTAAAAGCCGGATCAGTCATTTTTAATCATTTATTTTTCCCGCTTTCTTGTTTTTCATTCCCTCCACTGCGTGGGAAATGGATAAAATCGGATGATGGAGCAGCATACTCTTTCCGCCCTATTTATGTTACAATAGCAAGGTATTTACCATGCAAAAAGTTTTCGGAAAAGGTTTTTATGAAAAATATCTGCGCTTTAGCTATCCTATTTTTGGCTGTGCTTTTTCACGCTGATGCTTTTACTTTATTCTTTTTTGTCAGCGCTTTTGACTTAGCTTGTTATAACAACTCTTCTTATTATAAAAGAATTAAAAATTCAATGTAGAAGAAAGTCTTAAGGAATATAGGGGGAGGAAATTCCTCTTTCCGATTTGGGAAAATGTGATGCGGGAAACTCTGCGTTATCTTCGGGGAGATCGGGAGAATCTTTTAATTCCCTGTTTCGGTAAATGGAGAAAGTACGGCGTTTTTACCAAGAGGATGAGGCTTCCCACATGGCGGATGTTCGGGTGCTGTTTACGACAAGTCTTACACTACGCACTATGTTTTATTCTCTCCTGCCTCGCCATTCTCTTTCTCCTTCTGATTTTGGAGCACGGAAGAGCCTTCTATATTCTGGGGAAGGGCTTTCTCTTTACTTCTATAGGACTGCTTTTTCTCCTGCTGCTTCTTTCCTTCTATTCCGTAATGCATTTTGATACCGCTTTTACAGAGTTTCATCACATTTTTCGCACAGGGAAACTGGGGAGTTTGATCCTACCCTGAGCCGCATGATTGACATTATGCCGGAGGAATTTTTTGCGGATACCGCTCTAAGGATTCTTATGCATTATCTTTTCCTTTTGGCCTTCCCCTTCCTCGTAAGCTTTTTCTTTGTGAAAAGAGCTAAGGGCTGGGGCTATCCCAAAGAAGTATAAAGGAGTTTTATGGAAGAATATAAAATCGAAGAAAGAAAGTGCCGTCTTAGTCGGTGTTCAGTTTCCGGACAATAAGGATTTTTCTCTCGATATGGAGGAGCTTTCCGGACTTTGTGAAGCTTTAAGCATTCGTCCCGTAACAAGTCTCAGTCAGAGCCTTGTGAGAGAAGACAGCGCAAGCTTTATCGGAAGCGCAGGTGGAAGAGGTACGCGAAAGCCGTTCTGTTCCATGAGGGCAAATCTGTTATTTTCAAAAATCCGCTTTCCCCGTCTCAGCTTCACAATCTAACAAAAGCACTTCCCTGTGAGGTTTTAGACCGCACACAGCTTATTTTACAAATCTTCTCGGAAAGAGCGAAAACCAAGGAAGCGAAGATGCAGGTAAAGTACGCCACACTTGAGTAGTTTGCTCCCCGCCTTGTCGGCTTACGGGAAAATCTATCCCGTCAGGGTGGTGCTTCCGGCCCTTTCCAACCGTGGTTCGGGAGAAAGCAGATTGAGCTGGATAAGCGGAAAATTCAGGAGGAAATGGCTATCCTCCGTAGAGAATTAAAAAAGCAGGAGGAAGTGCGAAAAGTAAAAAGACAAAAAAGAGATAGAGCGGCTATTCCTAGAGTTGCACTGGTCGGCTATACCAATGCCGGAAAGTCGAGCCTTATGAATGCACTCCTTGCCCTCAGTAAGGAAAATCAGGCAGAGGGCGTAGAGGGAAAAAGATATGCTTTTGCCACCCTCGACACGACCATTCGAAGAATTGTACAGGAAGGGGGAAGAATTCCTGCTTGCCGATACGGTAGGCTTCATCCGTTCACTTCCGGACAAGCTCCTCGATGCCTTCCACTCCACCTTGGAAGAAGCCGTGGAAGCGGATTTGATTTTGCAAGTCGTGGATTACAGTGATGAAAATTATCAGAAACATATGGATGCCACGCTGGACACTTTAAAGAAGCTCGAAGCCGGGCATATCCCCATGCTCTATGTGATGAATAAATGCGATAAGGTTCTTCCTTTGGAAGAACTTCCGAAGCTGCGAGGCGAAAAGCTCTACATTTCCGTAAAGGAAAAGCTGGCATAAAAGAGCTTGTCGAAAAAGATTTCTGCAAAGTCCTCTCGGCAGGTCTAAAGCAGGTAGACATCCTCCTTCCCTATACCGCTTCCGCCTATGAAAATCGAATCCGAAGCGAAGGAAAACTCCTCTCCCTCTCCTATGAAGACGACGGCATCCTGATTTCCGCCAAAGTTCCGGCTGCATTGGAGGCACAGTTAAAAATTACAGTATATCGGAATGAGATAAGAGATAAGAGATAACAGTGATTTTATGAGATTGATAGACTCGTCACGGAGCCCCAAGCGAGAGCGCCTTTTACGAAAGAGGGACTGCAGCTTTGTCAGCTTTTACTTCATTATCAAACATACTCAAAATCACCGCTACAATCCGTCCCTTCTGGTATTCTTCTCCACCCCGATATAGCGAAACTTTCCAAGGCCGCGGACGGAGATTTTTCTCCGCCCTTAGACTGTTGCTGCTCTTTACCGTTATTCCGTCCCGGTAAACGAGTTCCTTTTTGAAGTACTCCTGCGCATTTCCTCTCGAAAGATGAAAAACGGCGGAAACTACGGTCATCCAATCGCTCGGAAGGAACAAAAATCCTTCTTCGACCTCTCTCTTCTCTATCCCTTCCGTATCCATAACTTCCTTAGTTCTACAGTAGTGTGTCGGATAGTCGTGAGATTTTTCCGCAACATAGTCCTTCATTTTTCCGTAAGAGAAAAAGGTAGGAGACGCTTTCCTGAAAAAGGATATCCCCTAACCTGCTCTCTAGTAATTCCCCAAATTCATTACCGCACCCAAAAATATCTCTGTGAGAGAGCTTTCTGCGAATTTTTCCTGCTTTCCCCGGATTTCCAGGATAGAAAAGGCGCATTTTCTCCGGAAAGAGAAGTTCTACACTCTTCCTCCGTCATAAAACTCGGATAGAAAACAAAGAGCTGTCTTTCCCCATTTTCCGGCAAAGAAAATAGGAGGCGCCTGCTCCCCCTAGTACTTTGCAGGAACTTTGCCTGCCCTCTTCCGACAGAAAGGCGCTCGATGTCACGTAGCCACGCTCCTCCGCCATCTGCCGTAAGTCTTAATGTGAGACAGTATATCTTCTTTTTCTTCATGATGACTCTATCTATGGTCTTTCCATTCTTTCATGCCGCTCTATGTATTTTCTTCCGATTCTTTCCGGCAACTCTGTCTATTATCTTCCCATTCTCTTATACAACTCTATTTATTTTCTTCCAGAAATTCCATTTCCCCGCATCCATACCGTTCCCTTAAAGCGTCTTCCGATAGCCGGAACGCCGAGAAGATCTTTCTCATTCATGCAGACATGGAAAATAGTATCGTTACACTGTAATTTTAAATCCAAAACATTTTCATGGGTATAGACATTGCTCTTCATTCTTAGGGAAATAATCTCTCCCAGTATTGCATACTGATCACATTCCACTCCGGTAGGCATAAAGCTGCTTTCTACCAAGCTGTAAAGATCTTCTTCCTCTATCCGTTTATTGATTTCCGACATAAGATTGATATCCGTTTCCGTCAGAATCTCTATAGCATCCTCATCTCCGGCCTTTGCGGCATCAAAAAGACGCTTTTGTTCCCGTTTTTTTTGCTTACAATGCTCTTCATCCTCCTGCTTCTCTATCGGAAGAAGAATCTTACCTTCTACAGCCATTCCTGTTAAAAAGACCTCTTTGGGCTGTATCTTTACCCCCATCCTCTTTAATTGTCCGGCTTCCAAAGAATTACACAAATAAAAAATGAGGGTTATTCCGGAACTGAAATCTTCCATTACTCCCTGCATAGGTTTCTTTTCTCCGTATGTCTCTCAATTCCCGATTCTTCCGTATGAATTCCCTCATAAGACTGCATATACGGAAAATAATAGTCCTGAATAAAGACACCATCCATATCTCTGTGTCCTACGACTGTAATGCCCATGGAAGGAGCCACCGGCAGCTGATATTGTTCTACCACTCTTCCGGATTCACCGGCCACAAAAAGCAGTACGATATTTTTCATGAATTGCTCTGTCCAAGTAGAATTCCGTCTCACGATCATTTTGCAATGCGGAAAATCCTATAGAACGCAGAAACTTGTGCATCATATCTCCTTCAATTTCGGCATTTCCGCCCGAATAGTACCCATGCATATTACGATACTTTCCATTGCATTGCAAGCTCTTCCCGGAATTTTTTAGAAAACAGAGATGTAATCCGCAGCCCTGATACCGGCTAAAGTCCATCAGAAGAAAGGAACTGCCGACAGTGCAAAGCACAATTTTCAGCAGTTCCACTTTTTAACTTTTAAGAATTATCATGCGCTAAGCATGCGCTATTTCGTACTTAAACGGTTTTAAACTTCCCTTTTTCTTTCTATACCATTCCCTGACTAAGCATTGCTTCGGCTACCTTTTCAAAGCCGGCAACATTGGCTCCTACTACAAAGTTTCCTTCATAACCGTACTTCTTTGCGGCTCCGGAAACATTCTTATAGATATTCTGCATGATGCCTTTCAGCTTTTCATCCACTTCTTCAAAAAGTCCATGACAGTCTCTGAGAGTTCTGGCTCATCTCCAAAGCGGGACACGCAACGCCGCCGGCATTCGCAGCCTTACCCGGCATATAGAGGATCTTCTTCTCAAGAAAAACATCTACCGCATGCTCGTCAGAGGGCATATCTCGCACCTTCCGCAACACAGAAGCAACCATTCTCGATTAAAGTCTTCGCTTCCTCTCCGTTTAACCCATTCTGTGTTGCACAGGGTAAAGCCACATCACAGTTCACAGCCCAAGGACGCTCGCCGGCATGGAAGCTTGCTCCCGGAACACGCTCCGCATATTCGAGATTCTTCCTCTTTACCTGCTTGATATCAAAAGAGCATCGCTTTAATGCCCTCCGGATCATAAACATAACCGCTCGAATCCGAGCAGGTTACTACCTTGCTCCGAGGCTTCCGCTTTTGAATCGCATACTGCGCTACATTTCCGGAACCGGAAACGGCAAGCACCTTGCCCTTAAGCTCTTTTCCGGCAGCCTTAAGCATCTCCTCCACAATATAGATTAAGCCGTAGCCCGTTGCCTCCGGACGAGCAAGAGATCCGCCGAAGCTTCTTCCCTTTCCGGTAAGAACCCCTCATAGAGATTGGTAATTCTCTTGTACTGTCCGTACATAAAGGCCACTTCTCTTCCGCCTACACCGATATCTCCGGCAGGCACGTCTTCATCCGCTCCGATATACTTATAGAGTTCTGTCATAAAACTCTGGCAGAAACGCATGACTTCCGCATCCGACTTACCCTTCGGGTCAAAATCGGCACCGCCCTTACCTCCGCCGATAGGAAGACCGGTAAGAGAATTCTTTAAAATCTGCTCCATGCCGAGGAACTTTAAGATTGCCCTGATTGACCGTCGGATGGAAACGAAGTCCTCCCTTATAGGGTCCGATTGCGGAATTAAACTGCATACGATAGCCGATATTGACATGGTTTTTTCCCCTGATCATCCGTCCATGGCACACGGAAACTGATAATTCTTTCCGGCTCCACAAAACGCTCCAGCAGAGCATTTTTACGATACAGCTCTTCATTTGCTTTTACAATGGGAGAAAAGAGACTCAAGATTCTCTTTGCGGCCTCCAAAAACTCCGGCCTCATGCGGATGCTTTTTCCAGCTCCTGATATACCTCACTGACATAAGACATAAACTTGCTTCCATTTTTCTTTTCGTAAATCAACACGCTTTACTTTTAAGCGTATCTCTACTCCGTTTGCACCGCTAAACTATAGCACTAATCTTGCTAAAGCTACAATAGCAAATATCTGCCATTCCAAAAAGAATATTGTTTCTTCGCATGAATGATTGCCTTACGAAATAATTGCCTTTAGCCGTAATATTACAGCCAAGGCAACGGATTTTTACAGTACAGTATTGACGAGAATAGTATTGACGAAATTGTTCTATTAAATGTCGTAATTCAGATCCTTTAAATCCCTCTTGCCCGTAAGGTCTTCCTCTAAAAAGTCAAACTTACCCATTCCCTTTAATGCCGCTACGAGAGAGTCGGAAGCTCACGATAGCCTGATTAATGACACGAACATTACTGTTTACAATACGCTTGGCCGCCGCAAGATCCTCATTTTCCGAAGCAATCTCCTTCTGCAAAGCTAAAAACTGCTGAGAAGAAAGAAGATCCGGATAGTTTTCCGCTACAGCATGAATCTGCGACAAAACATCATTTTGATTCGCAATGGCCCTATTGGTGTCCTGCATACTCGCTCCCTGCCGTAAATTCACGAGTTCCGTGAACACCTTTTCCTCATGCTTTGCATAGGCCTTCGCCACCTTCAGCATTTCGGAAATCGTATCATAACGCTTTACCAGTGTAATATCCACTGTCTTTTTGGATTCCTCAATGGAAACCACATAGCGGTTTAGTTTATTACTCTGTCCGATAAACCAGAAAAAAATCACCGCCAAAATAATCGGAATTAAAAGCATATTTTTCCCTCCTTAATCTTCTTTTATGAAAATGAGCTTTACTCCTTTTCTCCAGTTGAATTTCTTTTATTTTTAAGCTGAATTCTTCTATTTTCATGCGACAAAAGCTCAGCTTTCTTTAAATACCTCTGTAAAGCTCTCTAAAAAGTCTATCTCCGCACTGAAGCTTCTTATACTCTTCCACCATAGAAAGCTTATCTACTTCTGCTAGCGTTTTTGGGAACGGGAAAAAGCTGATACCCTGTATAACGGGAGATGTACATGGTATCGTCTTCGATATAAATTGCCGTCCTGCTCTCTGCAATATTTTATCAAAAACCAATCCAAGACGGTCGGGTTTAGAAGCGTCTTGCACTGAACTCATCGGTACAGAAAAATATTATAATGTTCGTTATGGGTGATATCCTCCGTGTCAATCTTTCAACTCACTTTTCTGCTTATTCGGATAGTCTTGTACTTCTCTCTTCAAAATTGCCGTTTTCTCCGTAGGAACAATCCGAATATGTCCTGAAAAGGATCGCGGGAACTGCATCCGAAAAACCTGTCCGTAGAAATCCGTCACCTCTTTTTCTCGATGTTCGTCCCTTGCTGTCCGTGCTCTCCACGATGTGATAAGCATAAAGATTCATTACGGAAAGTTCTTCTCATCGTGGAAGCAGAGTTCTGTATTTCCCGATAATTGGCGGAAGAGGGGCAAACCTTCTTTACGGGATCCAAAAGAAAATCCGGAGTAACCTTCATTTCTCCCGTAGGAAAAATCTCTTTTACAATAGGAGATAAAAACCTTTCCACATAAAGGACTTCGTTGTTCTCTTTCTTTTCACGAAAGAGTTCCCGCTTCCTTTTGTACATGGGATAGACGAAAATAAATCCTAAAATTGCTAAAATAGCAATGCCCACAAAACCTGAACAGGGCAAAAAGTAAGACTGCCCCAACCGCTATGGCAATTTTATACATCTTCCATTGATGTTGACTTTTCATCTTTTTCCCGAAGAATCCGGAGCTTTCTTGGTACTCGGGAGACGCTTCCAGTTGCTTTGGACACGTTCCAGTTCCTCTTCTCCGGTATCTCTTATTTCTTCTGCCATTTTTCCTCCTGCTGCCTGCTTTGCAGAATTCTGCTCAATCTTGCTTTTACATTCCTGCCAAGTCCTGCTTTTTGCACTCCTGCTAAGTCCTGCTTTTCATCTATGCTGTCTTTTCTTTCCTTGCCATTCCATGCTGTTACTTTTATTGTTTTAGGTAAAGTCGAAGAATTTTTCATGAATGTCATAAAGTTAAAATAATGAATATTTGCAACGTTTTTAAGGATATATAAAGAGTATTTCCTGTCAAGTTTTCCTTTGCGTCTTGCTATAAAAAGAACTTCCTCACGTTTACTGCTCTTCTTAACGAGGTTTTGTACATTAAACGAGCGAAACATATAAAAACAGCTCCACTTTCGTGGAGCTGTTTTAATTAGTCTACCTGATATGGCAACAAAGCAATGTGTCTTGCACGCTTGATTGCTGTGGTGATTGCCTCTGATGAGATGCACAGGTACCTGTGATTCTTCTCGGAAGAATCTTACCTCTCTCAGAAATGAACTTTCTAAGAGTTCCTACATCCTTATAATCTACCGGCTTGGACTTCTCTCCGCAGAATGCACAAACTTTCTTTCTGCTGCGGAAGCCGCCGGCGCGTCTTGGTCTTTGTGAACCGCTTTTATCTGACTTCTGAAATGCCATGGCTTTCCTCCCAAAAACGGCGGGCTCAATCCCGCCTTCTTTCATCCTGAGGAAAACTTCCCAACCCAGGGTGAAGGGGAGTCCTCGTCTCTCACCCCATCAGGTATACTCATAAATCCTTCGCTTAAACTGTCGGAACCGCCCATAAACGGACCACTTGATTCCTTGGAATAGGAAGAACTTCCGCTTCCTTGTCCCTTACTGTCAGCGAACTCCTGATCATCCACGATGATATCCGTGGTATATACGGTCTGGCCATCTTTATTCTGATAGCTTCCGGTCTGAATACTTCCGGAAACCAACATACGCATACCCTGATGCATATACTTCTCTGCAAACTCCGCTCTCTGTCCGAAAGACACACAACGGATAAAGTCTGCTGTCGGCTGACCGTCGTTTTGATTTCTTCTTCCTCTTCTGTCCACTGCAAGAGTGTATCTCGCAACAGCCAGGCTATTCTCGCCTTGGGAATACCGAATTTCAGGATCTCTTACCAATCTACCCATTAGGATAACTCTGTTCATCTTTTACTGCTTTCCGCTTGCTTTATTCAGCTGACAGTTTCTGCTGCAGTCTCCGTTGCCTTCGCCTCAGCTGCTTCTTCAGGCTTAACAACAAGATAACGGATTACCGGCTCCATAATACGAACCTGGTCCTCGAGCTCGTTCGGCGTAGTAGCATCGCCGGTGAACGGGATGAAATAGTAGTAGGCTTCCTTCATATGCTGAATTTCATAAGCCAGTCTCTTCTTTCCCCACTCTTCGATAGGCTCAACAACAGTGCCATTGTAACGGGTACTAAATCGCTTGATTTTTCAATGGCTGCTTCTCTCCTCATCCTCGAGCTTCGCACTGAGAACAACGCATAATTCATACTTGTTCATTCGCTTTTACCTCCTTATGGTCTCTGGCCTTTCCTTTTGGAAAAGCAAGGAATAGTGATACAGTCGCCTATTTTAGCAATAAAACTGTATTTCCGCAAGCATATTCTTGATTTACAGTTACTTTTTTCTTGATTTTTCTTAGCCGACAATTACTTTTTGCACTCCCTGCCGTCTCTAAGAAAACGCAACCTTTATCAGAAGTCCTTTTTATATGTCATCCGAAAAATAAATTTTTTCCTTAGAAAGTCTGTGCAACAACTCGTCTTCACTCCCGTCTCCGTATCCTGTATAAGACAGAAACAGTTCTTTATTCAGGATCTTCATCATAAGAACGGGATTCTCCGGAAACGTATCCTCCTCGGAGGAAAGTGCAGCTTCCTTCCTTCTTCGCTCCAGAAGTTCCTCTGTCGGTACGGCATAAAGGACATAGTCCTTTAAGACTCTCTTCTTAGACTCACGCATGCTGCAGCCCTATCGTCCTCACAGCCCTGGCTCTGCAGAATTTTAGAAGACTTCTCCCTTTTACTTTCTTCCTCCTCGCTTTCTGTGGCAAGCTTAGCTACCGTCTGAAAACCGTAGGGACTGTAGATGCTTTCCGCTACGGGAATCAGGAAGCAGAAGGCTTCCCCTTCTTCCTTTAAAAGCGTAAAGCTGTAGCGAAGGAGTTCTCCCATGATACCCTGTCTTCTCTTCTCCTTTTGGTCGCCACCGCATAGATATAACTGGCCTTAATTTCCTTTCCGAAGAAGGAAATTAAAAAAGGATTCAAATGGAGCATGGCAATAATCTCTCCGTCTTCCTCCATGGCGAGAATTCGCTTCGGTCTTTCCTGATAATAAAAATCGACAAATGCTTCCAGTCCTCTGGAAAACCTCTCGATATAAAGCTGTTGTTCTTTTCTTGTTCTTCCGCGTACTAAGAAGGAGATCTTCTCATCATATTGCATAACCCTCCTCGAACTTACTCTAGAGCGTAGTCCTCTATAGCCCTGAAAGTCTTTCTCTGCACAACCATATATTTCCGTGCAAAACCAATGTTGTAGCTTTTCGCTTCGCTTTGTAAACCGGAAAGGTCCTATATCATCCTCTCGATTCACCAGTTTTGCTGTTCGAACTCATGAAGTAAAAATTCTGATTAATAATTTGATAAATGCCGAATCTCGGATTCTCGTCGAAATGCTGGCCATTTTCCTCGGATTGAATGCAGAAAAGCCTCCAAGCTGACCGTCAATAAAGATCCGCTGATATAATGATCAATGCCCATGCAATTCTGCAAAACTTCATGAATGCCTTTGATTTCATATTCCAGAGTATCCCCACCGTTGCCTTCTTCCTTGACACGAGACTGATACCAACGATCCAAAAACTCCCAAACAACGACCTTCTCACTGCAGCAAATACTGCGGTACTCCCTAGCGTCCTTCATATTCTCTCTGAACGTTGACCTGATTCTTCTCTTATAAAACGCTTCCTGCAGTCCAGTTCTTCCGCATCATAAAGGTAGTCTTTGAAAGTCTTCTTCTTCTCTACAGTAACGAGGGTTTTCTTCCAATTGAGGTATTTTGCTAGCTCCCAATCAGCAAGATAAATCTTTAGCGGCTGCTTTAGAACTTGATTAGCATTCACACTCTCTGAAAATAAATCGAAGATCCTTTCATCACAATAAGGCATGGCCATATTTCTCCCTATCCTGTCCACGAGAAGAGAAAAGAGCCCACTTCCTCTTCCGCAATGGGAATATCGCAGTATTCTCATAAATAGCTGTCAAGCACAACTGTCAAGTTTTATTCGGTCTGCGAGTAAAATACGGCCCTATATGCTTTGAGTCTTCAGCCCGTAGTAATTGAAAATTGCGATTCTTTGTATCCGGTCATGAATATTCGTTCCTTTCTTTTACACTTTTTAGGTTAACATTTTACCATAGATTGAAAAGAAAAGAAAAACAGATTTCCTCCTTTCTTTATTCTTTAGCTTTCATCAGAAACAAGCTTCTCTGTAGACTCCTCTCTAATGATTTCCTCAATCTAACACAGTGAAAATAGGCTTGAATAGCCCCCATATTCGGATAATATTCATAAGGATATGCTTTTCTTTCGTCTTTTCTTTATTCTTTTTCCGATTCCGTAGATATGATTCAACTCCGCCGTATACTCCCCCTTATCCTTATACACTACAAGAGGAGGCAGAATTCTAAGCTCTACACCGGCATTCTTAACCGCCTCAATAAGAAAGAGCTTGGCTTCTCCATTTGCATAGGAATGAACCGTTCTTAGTCGTTTGGGCTCCAGTTTATTTTCCCTTAAAATGCTGATAATCTCCGCCATTCTTTTTAGGACGATACTAAAAGAATTTTCCTCCGTCTTCCAGTGCAAAGCTTGCGGCCCTTGCCACATCCTGAAAGCAACATAAAATCTCATGCCTTGCGATACGCTTCTTGGAAGTCGGGTTCTGTAAATCCGACTGCATGTAGGGAGGATTTGCCGTCACGAGCTGAAAGTGATGGGAAAGTCGTTCTCCTGATCGAAGACGCAGGTTTTCTATTTGACAGAGGTCACCCATTAGCATTTCCATGCGTTCCTCTTCATGATTGAGGAGAAATGGAGGCCTTGCCAGTGCTACCGCTTCTTCCTGAATTTCCAGACCGCAGATTTCCCTTCGCCTCCGTCTTTGCCGCGATGAGCAAAGGGATAATGCCGTTTCCGGAGCAAAGGTCTAAAACCCGACTGCCTTTCTTAACTGCTTCTTTGGCAAATGCACTAAAGCAGCACTGCATCTATTCCATAACAAAAAGGCTTCCCGTATCCTGCACAATACGGTAGCCTTTACATATGTCAAGTCGTCTATTCTCTCCAAAGCTTACTCCAAATTCATTTTCCTGATTCTGCAACTTTGTATTGCAAAAAATGCCCTTCGCTTTACTCTAAATCCATTTTTCTGCGAGGTTTAAACTTCAAATCCGTAACCGCGTACTCTCTAAGTTCTTTTCTCATCCTCTTTTCCAAATTGACAATCAGCTTGACTTTCTGGTTTAAGACGGAAACGGAAATCACCTCTCCTTTTAATCCGTCCTTTGTCGTGACAAAATCTCCTAACGCCGGAAGCTTGGAATTCAGGAAATTATAGACCTCCTCTTCATTTTTCAAACAGCACATCAGCCTGCCGCAGACACCGGAGATACTGCTGGGATTTAAAGACAAGCCCTGATCTTTTTGCCATTTTAATGGATACCAGAGCAAACTCCGAAAAGGAAACTGTGACAACAAGCGGTCTTCCGCATATTCCATAACCGCCGAGCAACTTCGTCTCATCCCGTACTCCTACCTGGCGAAGCTCTATTCTTGTCCGAAAAATAGATGCAAGATCCTTAACAAGTGCACGAAAATCCACTCTCCTTCCGCCGTAAAATAGAACAGGGCCTTTCCCCTGTCAAAAGTATATTCTACATCGATGAGTTTCATTTCCAGACCATGTTCCTTTATTTTATCTTGACAAAGTGCATAGGCTTTTTTCTCTTCTTTGTGATTCTCTTCGTATTTTAATCTGTCTTCTTCCGTGGCCTTTCGAAGAATCTCTTTTAAGAGTGCAACAATTTTATCTTCCGATACCTCTGTATTTTCCAAAAGAACCTCGCCGTACTCCACTCCTCTGGAAGTCTCCACAATGGCAAATTCTCCACGAGTAAATGAAATTCCCTTCGGAGAAAAATAATAAACCTTCCCCGCCGTACGAAATTTAACTCCAACAACCTCAGTCATATATCATAACTCCTATACTTCTTCACTAAGAAGAAAAAACATATCCATCATTTGAGAAGAAGTCTGCACATTATAAAGTCTCCCTCTCTTATACCGTTCCAAATATTCTCCCCATCGTCCAGAGTCCGAAAAGAATAACGCGCGCTCATTTCCATAAGTTGCACCGTGATTTCCCTGTACCATAGAGTAAAAGCGGGCTCAGGGCAACATTTACAGCATAACACATCCCTTAAAACAATATCAAGAAAACAGTACAAATCCTCCGGTTCCACTGTACCGAGTTCCTCGGCTAAGCTCTGTAATTCGGGTTGCTTTTTATGGGAAATTTCGGATAAAAAGAGGGGTAATTGCGTGACAAAACCGGATTCTCAGAGGCTCTTCCAGCGCTTTTCTATATTCATCTCCCCTGCAAAAACTCTCACAACACGGCTAGCACTGTAGGTAAAAGCCTTGTACAATTCTTAGCAAGAAGCAGAATAACAACATGCTCCGGGGCTTCCTCCAGAGTTTTCAGTATTGCATTTTGTGCTTCTATCGTCATCGTATCGCTGTGCCAAATAAGATAAACCTTATATTCTCCCTCTTTAGGCAGAAATGTCTACCGTAGCTTTTACATCCCGTCGTATCTGGTCTATCGAAAATACTGCTTTTTCTTTCCTCCACCTGACTTTTTCTTCAAAATCCACGGAAATGCAATCCGGATGTTCGCCCTTATTCACGCGAAGGGCAATATTTTCCTATATAGGCTTCCGGACTGGAAAAGCCCTTCTCTAAGAAACGACCTTCTTCGCTAAGCAAACTTACCGCAAAGTCCTTTGCCATCCTCTCCAGCTCTTCTTCCTCCTGCCCAAGTAAAAGATAGGCGTTGTGGATACGCTTCGTCGTGATAGTATATTGCTTCATTTCTGTTTTACTCCACTATGGTACGCAATCTTGCAATCATTTCCGGATTTATGCATTTCTCATTTATGCATGCCTATCCTTGACTTTTCCGATTGATGCCTTTTCCTCCCATTCCTTTCGTAGCTATGCATTTCGGATATCGGCAATAATTTCGTTTAAGCAAAGCGAAAAATCAATGTTCTGATAAGCCCGCTTGATACCTGCTTCTTTAAGCCTTCCTTCGGAAAAATCCTCAGCATCCGCCTTAAATCTGCGGAGAATCTCTTCCTCCGTCATCTTTCCCTTCCTTCTTCCCGGTGAAAGGCTCTCGCAAGTCGCATCTTATCCGGTACTTCGATGTAGATAGGGAAAATATTTTTGCGTCCGAGCTTCTTCTTCAGTTGTAAATAACTTTCGAGCGTGCCTATAGCAAGATAGTTTTCCGCCTTTTTACAAGAAAGGACCGGTAGTGATATCCGAAGGTAATATCTGTCCCGTAATACCATTTTCAAATACCGTATCATATGCGATACTCAGCCATAAGGCCGGAATGAATGCCCTTTCAAACTCTTGTTCCTTTTATAAAATGATACTCTTGCCCTCCACTTCCCTTCTCTCATTGGTCTTGTGGTATAGGGAATTAGTTTTTCCATCCTGTCTTCTCTATAATTTATGGAAAATACTGTCCTTTCCGGAAGCGGATTTCCCCATAAGATAATATAACATACATGCGTATTCTCTCTTTATCTAATCCTGCTTCTTGTTTTCAAAATAATTTTCAAAATAAAGCAAGTTTTTAAGGTGAACTGATGCCGGGTCCGACTTCGATGGTATCTCCGTTTTCCTTGGGGCCCTCCCCGATTTCCGCATTATCGGAAGAACTCTTCTCGCCTCCCAACTTCCCTTTTCCTTCCGTTTGACCGCTTTTTCTTGCTTTCCAAAGTCGGAGATTCTCGATACTTTCTTTTTCTCCTTTACTTTGCTTGGAAGATCCTTCTTTACTCTCTTTACTTTCCTCTGCTGCTTTTATAGTTTCTTCCGCTGCACTTTCCTTTACGGACTCCGTTTCCTCTGTCTTCGACTCTTCTGTTTCGGCTTCTCTTGTGGTTTCCTTCTTTTTTTGCTTTCCTCTGTGATAATAACAGATTCTTTACTCTGCTCCGTTATCGCCTCCGTTTCCTTCAGGTTCGGAAGGCTGAAACCGAAATATTCTTAAACAAAAAGAAAACCGGCAACTATCATAGTAATAGCAATGGAAAGCGCAAAAAGTAATCGAAGTATATCCCCTATGAAATTAGCCTCTTTATCTACCCGATTCCGTTTTTTTCTTCTATCCTGCATTTTTTACTCCGTCCTTTTTCTAATGCACTAAAGCAAAGTTTGCTGCCTTGCTGCCTTGCTGCCTTGCTGCCTTGCTGCTGCCCTTGCTGCCCTTGCTGCCTTGCTGCCTTGCTGCCTTGCTGATTTTATCATGTGCCTTCTTCCTTGAAAAAGCATATTTACCCTGTCCTTACCTCTTTTGAGATCTTTTTTAGTAAGAAACTATCCCGCTATACTGTACTTTTTTACTTAAGTTCTCAAATGCACTTCTCCGGAGAAAATAGTTTTTCCTCTCCATTATCCAGTCGGACTTGTAGTTCTCCTCTTTTGTTTATTTCAATAACTTTTGCTTCCTCTAAACTTGCATTTTCATAGAAAGAAATCCCTTTTCCTAAAACGAGATTCTCTTTCCCTATACTCCTCAAAACTTCCTCTTCCTCACAGATCATAGTAATGAAAAAGAGAATATAGGCAAGTAATTTGTTCCGGGTCAAAATCACGGTACTTCGACTCATCATATTTTCCGAAAAGGGAAGTGGCAATATCTTGCAGTTCTTTAGGATAGTTCCCTTTTGGTGTAAAAAGATTAAGTCCAATTCCCATAATGCAATATTCTAAAGACGAACAGTTCGTCTGATTCTCTACTACTCTAAACTTTCCCTCCGCAAGAATGCCACAGACTTTCTTTTGTGAAAATTCGGACGCAGAATCAATTTTATATATAAATCATTTACCCATTTAATGGATGAGGTTAATGCCGTAAAAGTTTCATAACAGCTCTCTTTACCGCCACTGCGGCATGCGTAATAATTAACAGCGGATTTACATTCTTGCTGCTTGGACAGGGTCAAAATAGAAGTAAAAGCCCCATGGACTTAGGAGAAAAAATTCTTTCCCATCCTTCCCTTTTTCCGGCAGTCTGAAAGTCCGTTAAAAACTGTCCCTTCTTCATCTTTGAGGAATTATTCGATTTGCTGATACTATGTATATATTCTTTTAACTCTGTATTTGTGGAAGTTACAGCAGGAAAAATCTTTACAGAGGGGCATATCAAGAAAGTTTTGTCTTCGTCAAGCTTTTCCGGCTCTCCTCTCCGTCTTTCCTGAAAATAGTGAGTATCAAGTTTTCATTTAATTCGAGCATGTGTTCCTCATTTCAGACTCTTTCTCTTTCAATCTGCAAAAGCCCCCAGTAATACTCTTCCAGCTTCGAAAAAGATCTTTATAGTCGCTTACAATCTTTTTCTTCTTTAACTCCGCACTCGATGGTATCATATTGATAATCTCCCTCTTCCGGAATAGAGATAATTTGCAGCTTTCCTTCTTCGTCAAACTGCATAAGAAAAACTCCGCCGATATCTTCCGTAAAAACAACGGAAATTTTTGCAAACTTTCCTGTACGTCTTTGGGAAGATTATGAAATCTGGGATTTAAAAAATACTTTTCTACATAGGCGTTTGCTCCGCAAAGCACTCTTTTGCAGCCTCACCCTCTTCCATCTTAACCATATTCCAATTCCTTTCTTACAACTCCCTATTTCTCTCTTTAACGTGCTTTTTAATATAATATCTTTTGGAAACAACCTTATCGTAGTCTCGTCAAGCCGGTATCTCTCTTTATAATTAAAAATCTCAGGTAAAACCTTGAGATGAATCAATGACGCCAACGAGACTCGAACTCGTGATACCACCGTGAAAGGGTGGTGTCTTAACCGCTTGACCATGGCGCCATAACTCTTTAGTAGAGTGAAAGGCGAAGACCGTTTGAACCGGTGATCAGGGTGTTGCAGACCCACGCCTTACCACTTGGCTACTTCGCCACACTTCCCTCGGTGAGAGATGTGAAAACGCCTCCAGATGGACTCCGAACCAACGACACCGCGGTTAACAGCCGCGTGCTCTACCGACTGAGCTATAGAGGCATAAATAAACATCCGTCAGAAATCGATTATATCGAATAGGAAAAAAATCCTGTCAAGATAAATCCGCATTGCCTTAAACTACAAGACTCCGCAATCACTCCAGCAGTAAAACAAAAATCAATCAGACGCATTGGATAAGCCCTCGACCTATTAGTAGCTGTCAGCTGAATGCTTTTGCAGCACCCTACACCTCAGCCCCTATCTACCTCGTTCTCTTCAGGGGTCTTACTCTTACGATGGGATATCTCATCTTGAGGTTGGCTTCACGCTTAGATGCCTTCAGCGTTTATCCATTCCCCAACTTGCCTACCCTGCGATGGGATTGATTCCCAACAGGTTCAGCAGAGGTCAGTCCATCGGTCCTCTCGTACTAAGGACAGATCCTCTCAAATATCCTACGCCCCGCGCCGGATGAGGGACCGAACTGTCTCACGACGTTCTGAACCCAGCTCGCGTACCGCTTTAATGGGCGAACAGCCCAACCCTTGGGACCGACTTCAGCCCCAGGATGCGATGAGCCGACATCGAGGTGCCAAACCTCCCCGTCGATGTGAACTCTTGGGGAGATCAGCCTGTTATCCCCAGGGTAGCTTTTTATCCGTTGAGCGATGGCAATCCCACTTTCGTACCACCGGATCACTAAGTCCGTATTTCTACTCTGCTTGGCCCGTCAGCCTCGCAGTCAGGCTCCTTATGCCTTTACACTCTTTGGATGGTTTCCAACCATCACTGAGGGGAACCTTTGAGCGCCTCCGATACTCTTTCGAGGCGACCGCCCCAATCAAACTCCCCACCTGACATTGTCCCTTGACCGGTTTACGGCCTAAGGTTGAAATCCAATAACATAAAGGGTGGTATCCCAACAGCGACTCTGATAATACCGAAGTACTATCTTCTCAGTCTCCCACCTATCCTGTGCATACATTACCGAATCCCAGTATCAAGCTGGAGTAAAGCTCCATGGGGTCTTTCCGTCCTGGCGCGGGTAACCAGCATCTTCACTGGCACTTCAATTTCACCGGGTGCATTGTTGAGACAGCGCTCAAATCATTACGCCTTTCGTGCGGGTCGGAACTTACCCGACAAGGAATTTCGCTACTTAGGGACCGTTATAGTTACGGCCGCCGTTTACTGGGGCTTCAATTCAAAGCTTCGATTGCTCTAACCTCTCCTCTTAACCTTCCAGCACCGGGCGAGGCGTCAGCCCGTATACTTTACCTTACGGTTTCGCATAGACCTGTGTTTTTGCTAAACAGTTGCTTGAGCCTTTTTCTCTGCGGCCCAGTTTCCTGGGCACCCCTTCTCCCAGTTACAGGGTCATTTTGCCGAGTTCTTAACAATGCTTCTCCCGCCGGCCTTAGGATTCTCTCCTCATCTACCTGTGTCGGTTTGCGGTACGGGCTTACTAAACGCTATAGCGGCTTTTCTCGCCACAGAGTCCAAAGCTTCTCTACTTTAGTTCGATCCGCATCAGGTCTTCAGATTATGTAGCGGTTTTTCCTACTCACTCCTACCTCCCTTGCACCGAGTCTTCTCATTCCCGGCTCTCTTTCTCCATGTGTCCCACATTTCTGATTTAGTAAGGTACTGGAATCTACACCAGTTGTCCATCGACTACGCGTCTCCGCCTCGCCCTAGGCTCCCGACTTACCCAGGGCAGATCAGCTTTACCCTGGAAACCTTAGATATTCGGCCTGGAGGATTCTCAGCCTCCATCTCGCTACTCATTCCGGCATTCTCTCTTCAAAACAATCCACGGCTCCTTTCGGTGCCGCTTCATCTCGTTTTCAATGCTCCTCTGCCGATGGTTTCCACCATCCTAAGCTTCGGTGTCATGTTTTAGCCCCGTTAATTTTTCGGCGCAGGACCTCTCGACTAGTGAGCTATTACGCACTCTTTGAATGTGTGGCTGCTTCTAAGCCAACATCCTGGTTGTCTATGAAATCCCACATCCTTTACCACTTAACATGTACTTTGGGACCTTAGCTGTAGATCTGGGCTGTTTTCCCTTTTGACTACGGAATTTATATCCAGCAGTCTGACTCCCTTATATCTTACCGCCATTCGGAGTTTGATATCTCTTGGTGAGACTTTGACGCCCCTCAAGAATTCAGTGCTCTACCTGCGAAAGACTTACTGCGAGGCTAGCCCTAAAAAGCTATTTCGAGGAGAACCAGCTATCTCCGGGTTCGATTGGAATTTCTCCGCTATCCACCTCATCGCCACCCTTTTTCAACGGATGTGCGTTCGGACCTCACCAAATTTTTACTTTTAGCTTCATCCTGGACATGGATAGGTCACCCGGTTTCGGTCTATATCTACTGACTTAACGCCCTTTTTCAGACTTGCTCTCGCTTCGGCTCCGGACTAAAGTCCTTAACCTTGCCAGTAACTATAACTCGCCGGACCGTTCTACAAAAGTACGCGGTTCAGCTTGCGCTGTTCCACGGTTTGTAAACACAGGGTTTCAGGTTCTCTTTCACTCCCCTCCCGGGGTCCTTTTCACCTTTCCTTCACAGTACTAATCGCTATCGGTCACTGAGTAGTATTTGTAGCCTTGGGGGTGGTCCCCGTCTTCCTGCCAGGTTCCACGTGTCTGACAGTACTCTGGATACTGCTTGATCCTTTACGCTTCGTGTGAGGGGCTTTCACCCTCTATGGCGCCTATTTCCATCGGCTTCCACTCACTTACAGATCTTTTGCGGTCCGAACCCCGAAGTGCACGCACCTCGGTTTGGGCTCTTCCATTCGCTCGCCACTACTTTCGGAATCACGGTTGTTTTCTCTTCCTCCGCCTACTTAGATGTTTCAGTTCAGCGGGTTCCCTCCGTACAGTTATGTATTGGCTGTACGGTACCGGAAGGTCTACTCGGTGGGTTTCCCATTCAGATATCTGCGGATCAACTCGATGTTGCCAATCTCGCAGCTTTTTCGCAGCTTATCACGTCGTCTTTCTTCGGCTCTCAGTGCCTAGGCATTCACCCTATGCTCTTATTGTGACAATTCTCCACTTGTTACAAGTGTCGAGATACTAGCGTGTATCTCTTTCTGATTGTGAAGAAGATTTCTCTTCTCCTGAAGTACTTCTATTTCTTCATAAAGCACTCCTCTTCTTGTACAAGTTTTGCCTTATGCCCTCGGATGTCTTACTCATGTTACTAGAATAATTAGTCTTTCTGGATATTCACTTATCAATGTACATCGCAGTTTTCACTGCGAATGGAGATAAAGGGATTCGAACCCTTGACCCCCTGCTTGCAAGGCAGGTGCTCTCCCCAACTGAGCTATACCCCAAAGCTTTCGCTTTTAATTTTTTAAAAATGTTTGGCACCCACCCTATCTTCCCGTGCCGTTACCAGCAAAAGTATTTTCGGCCGCTTAAGTCTTAACCGTCGTGTTCCGGGATAGGAACGGGTGTTTCCTAACACATCAGCACCAAACAAGGAGAAATTTTTCTTCAGAAAATTCGACTGATCTGATCCAACTCTCGAAGAGTTGCTTTCCATAGGAAAGTTCATGAGTTTCATACCGAACATGAAGTCCGGAGAACCGTTCACTTAAATCAGTCACTCTATACCTTTTTAGGGGTTTTCTTCGGCATCGTATAGCCGTCGAAAACTTTTCTTCGAAAAGTAAACTCTTCGAATTGTCCTCTATTCATCAAAATCGAATAACACTGACCCCTACTTTATCCTTAGAAAGGAGGTGATCCACTGCACCTTCCGATACGGCTACCTTGTTGCGACTTCACCCCAGTCATCAGTCACTGCCTTCGGCAGCTTCCTCTTTGGAACACTGACTTCGGGCATTACCAACTCCCGCATGGTGTGACGGGCGGTGTGTACAAGACCCGGAACGTATTCACCGCAGCATGCTGATCTGCGATTACTAGCGATTCCAGCTTCGTGTAGTCGGGTTGCAGACTACAGTCCGAACTGAGACGTTATTTTTGAGATTTGCTTAAGGTCACCCTCTTGCTTCCCTTTGTTTACGCCATTGTAGCACGTGTGGCCCAAGTCATAAAGGGCATGATGATTTGACGTCATCCCCGCCTTCCTCCAGGTTATCCCTGGCAGTCTAGTTAGAGTGCCCTATCTTACTGCTGGCTACTAACTATAGGGGTTTGCGCTCGTTGCGGGACTTAACCCAACATCTCACGACACGAGCTGACGACAACCATGCACCACCTGTCTCCATTGCCCCTGAAGGGAAAATACATTACACACTCTGTCAATGGGATCTCGAAAGACTTGGTAAGGTTCTTCGCGTTGCTTCGAATTAAACCACATGCTCCACCGCTTGTGCGGGTCCCGTCAATTCCTTTGAGTTTCATTCTTGCGAACGTACTCCCAGGTGGAATACTTATTGCGTTTGCGACGGCACCGAGAAGCTTTGCTCCCCGACACCTAGTATTCATCGTTTACAGCGTGGACTACCAGGGTATCTAATCCTGTTTGATCCCCACGCTTTCGAGCCTCAACGTCAGTTATTGTCCAGTGTCGCCTTCGCCTCCGGTGTTCTTCCTGATATCTACGCATTTCACCGCTACACAGGAATTCCACTCACCTCTCCAACACTCTAGATTAACAGTTTCCAAAGCAGTCCCCAGGTTGAGCCCAGGGTTTTCACTTCAGACTTGCCACTCCCGTCTACGCTCCTTTTACACCCAGTAAATCCGGATAACGCTTGCCTACGTATTACCGCGGCTGCTGGCACGTAGTTAGCCGAGGGCTTCTAGTCAGGTACTGTCATTATCTTCCCTGCTGATAGAGCTTTACATACCGAAATACTTCTTCACTCACGCGGCGTCGCTGCATCAGGGTTTCCCCATTGTGCAATATTCCCCACTGCTGCCTCCCTGTAGGAGTTTGGGCCGTGTCTCAGTCCCAATGTGGCCGGTCATCCCTCTCAGATCGGCTACTGATCGTCGCTTTGGTAGGCTTTTTACCCTGCCAACTGGCTAATCAGACGCGGGTCCATCTTATGGCGATAAATCTTTTCACACTCACCATGCGGTACTGTGTGCTATGCGGTATTAGCAGTGATTTCTCTCTGTTATCCCCCTCCATAAGGCAGGTTACCCACGTGTTACTCACCCGTCCGCCACTAGATAACGCATATCTTCCGGCGAAGCTTTCCGATACGCATCTCGTTCGACTTGCATGTGTTAGGCACGCCGCCAGCGTTCATCCTGAGCCAGGATCGAACTCTCATAATGTAGTACTTTCCTTAGGAAAGTACGGAATGTACCGACTGCAACAGTTGCACCCTGCGTAACAGGGCTCCGAAGTTGCTTCAAAGCAAGGAGGAGGTCCAATACATAAATCTGTCATCACTGACAGTTAAAGTTCAGTCCAAGTCAAAACGCGCTTAGCTTGTCTTTCTTAATTACTGTTAAAGTTTATTTTCGCTGCACATTTCTGTAGCTTTCTGAATTTTTCTCTGCCGGAATTCCGGCTTTTTCGTTCTTCTTGAGAACTTCTTTCAGAATCTTCAGGGTCTGTGTATTATTCGATCTTTGATTTTCAAGGTTCAGATTGGCAAAAAGTTTTTCGGTTCATCTCGGCTTTAAGCCTTAATCATCCTTATTCTTTCTGCCCTTTTGCTGTCTTGTTTTTTGCGACAGCTTGTGTATCTTAGCACCCGTATTCTTCCTTGTCAACAAGAAAAAGATATTATTTTTGAAAAAATCTCTCTTATTTTTATAGCTACAAGATGTTGATTCTGCCCTATCTATATTTAGAGTTTTTAATCAGAAGAGAGCAAAATACACTTTTTCTTCAGTTCATTTAGGGTTACAAATTGCACAGGGCTGATAGCCTTTACGTATAACATCTTCTCTGCTGACAATAGCCACCTTATTGGATTCCTTCATTTGTTTTACACTCTACAAGAGGGCTTATGAAACTTGTGTGTATTTTTATTTCCAATATAACTGTACTCTGTAGGATTCGTTACTTTGGTTTCTCCGTTCGTATTGCTTTCAGTATGCGCTTGCGTATTATTCCGGACTGTTGTCTTGTCTTCAAGCCCCACCGACTTTGTCTGCACAACACCATTTACAATCCAAGCCCCGGAAGAGTTAACAAGAGATCCGTCCGGTGTTTTTCCGCCAACTACCAGATAGCCGCTGTCTCAGATAATAGCATTCTGCGATGCCGTCGTTATTCCCGTCTATCCAGTACCATCCACCTTGATACCATGTACTGTTCTCTTCGTTGGTTCCGTACCACCAACCTTGTTTCCGCATTGCCTTGCCAACCGGAAGCCTGACTGCAAATAGGAAATAAAAATACAAACAAGATAATAAGACAGAAAGCATTTTTCATTTTTCTTCCTCCATTTCAACTGATTCACGTTCAAGATTAACTACTGTGATTTTTATCGCAATAGTCCCGTGCATTGCAACAAATATTAATTTTTAATTTTAGCTTTGAACTATTATTTTTATTAAAAATACTTTTTCACTCGAAAAATATACTTGCTACGGTTTATGCCGAATAAATTATAGAGAAATTCTTTTTACCGAAATATATATAATAGGAGTATGCAGCGCAATATATACCATGTATTTCCTATGACGTACATAACTTAGGGGAAAAAAAGGAGTATTTTTGACATGGAATTTCCAAAAGAATTTTTGGATGAAGTCGAGAGGGTTTCTATATTCCTGCCATGATGAAGAGGGCATGGGCGGCAGAACTGAAAATCTTAGTCGAAATAGATAAAATTTGTGAAAAACATAAGCTTCGATATTATCTCGATTATGGGACCCTTTTGAGGTGCTGTTCGTCACAAAAGGATTCATTCCTTGGGATGATGATATAGATATTATGATGTTTCGACATGATTATGAAATATTTTCTGAAGTTGCACAGGGCGGAGCTTCCGGAAGAATTGCGTTTTCGTTCCTTAAGGGAGGATGACCGAAATAATGAGCTGGTGAGTTCTGTACAACATAGACAAATGCTGATTTCTTCCCCATTCCTCGGAAAAATATCATAATTATCTTTACGGTGCGGGTGTGGATATTTTTTCCTTATGATTTTGCCTCGAAAGAGCAGGAAAAAGAGGAAGAGAGCAAGCTCTTTTAAATCTTTATGTATTTTTACTCTCCTTTCCTTCCTTGCAAGGGAAAACCAAACTGTTTTTAGAGAACGAAGCGAAAAGTAAAAAATCACCGGTACAGAGCTTTTTCCATTCTTCAAATTATAAAAACTTTACTTAGACTTTTAACCGCTTGTTTCACCCAATTTAAGCAGAACGAAGAAATCATCAATTTGTTGGATCTTTTTCTTTACAAGAATCGTGAAATAGCCCGTTTTAAAAAGGAATGGTACGATAACGAAAAGCTTTATTAGACTTTGAATTCTTTCTCTTCCTGCACCTAAAGAATATAAAAAAAGTGATTCCCCAAAAATATAAGGATTACCTTCGATTTGAAAAAGAGGCGGCGTGCATGACTATCCCGTCTATCGAAAGATGGAGGAGGTATAGAAAAAGGGATTGGTGAGAAGCTTTTTATCAATATTCTATAAAAGCGGAACGACTTGAAAAGGAGAAAAATATATCAACTGCTCCATGCAATCAAGACAGAACCGGTATCCGGAGGCCACGCATTTTTCCTCCCCAGCCTGCATTCCCGTTGGGAAGCTATGAAGGAATATTTGTAGAAGCAATGAAAGATAACACGGTGGACTGCTTTTGTCTTACCTATCCCTTACTTCTCATAAAGATGGACTCGGCAATTGCTCTCCAGCCCAATGGGATTATTCTCTTTTTGAAAATGAGCTGGGTACGGACAGTCCCTTCCTACTGGATTTTAGAAGCTTAAATTTACAGGACGTTTTTCCGGATGTGATTTTTCATCGATGAGCCTTACGATGAGTATAACTTAAGCTTTCATGGTGGATCCGAGATTTTTCAGTAAACATCTGAAACAATGTACAAAACAACTTATTTACCTTCCCTGGTTCATCAGCTCTGAAATAGATTTGGAAGACCCGGCAGACGGAAAAGCTATTTTGAATGCGAAAATTATGTAATTATGCCGGCTATAGTACATTCCGATTATGTGATTTTTACAATCCGAAGGAATGGTAAAAGCTCTATCAAAAGCCTTTTGGAAAAAGAATGCGGAAAAGAGTACGCGAGTACTGGAGAAAAACTTCTTCCTTTAGGAAGCTCTTTGTTTGACAAGACGGAGAAGGAAGAGAATTATGGTTCTCACGCAATATGGGAACGTGTGCGGCTTGTTTTAAAAACAGATGAGAGGTTTTAACTGAGGGAGATATTTTGTATGATTAAAGTGATTACCTATGGTACTTACGATTTACTGCATAATGGTCATCTTCGCTTATTGGAACGGGCAAAGGCCATGGGCGATTATCTGATTGTGGGCGTTACCTCCGATAACTATGATCGAAACCGAGGGAAAATCAATGTAAAGCAGTCCTTAACCGAGCGTATTGAAGGCGTAAAGAAAACAGGTCTTGCGGACGAAATCATCGTAGAAGAATACGAAGGGCAAAAAATTGACGACATCCAAAAATACGATGTCTCCATTTTTACCGTCGGTTCCGACTGGGAGGGTCATTTTGACTATTTAAAAGAATATTGCTCCGTAGTTTATCTGCCGCGAACCGACGGTGTTTCCAGCAGTGAAATCCGTGCAGAAAATCGCAAGATTAATCTTGGTCTTTTAGGGGGATTTGAGGAAAATGTTCTGAACAAGTACTATCAGGAAAGTACTTTGGTAAACGGAATCAGTGTAACTGCGCTTTTTAATTCCAGCAGATTTGCCGATGCCACCATAGAGGATTATGATGATTTTTTTAGACGATTGCGACTCGGTCTATATTCTCTCTCACCCGGAAAGGCATTATAAGGAAATCAAGCACGCCTTGGAAAAGGGTAAGCATGTACTGTGAAGCCCCCATTGCCTTAAACAGAAAAAGATTGCGAAGAGCTTTTTCTATTGCAACGAAAAATAATGTATTTCTCATGGAAGCCATAAAAACGGCTTATTCCAATGCCTATAACCGGCTTTATTCTTCTGGTAAAAACCGGTCTTATCGGAAAAAGTCGTTTCTATAGATTCTACCTGCACCAGTATGCAAGTTCTAGACAACGAGGCAAGTGGAAAACTCCTGGAACAGTATCTGTGCCTGGGGTCCTACCGCCATGCTTCCCATTTTTCAACTCTTAAACGGCCCCTATGAACTACAGATTCATTCTTTATTTGCAAACGAAGCGCTGAAATATGACAGCTTTACTAAAATTGACTTTAGCTTTCCAAGTTCTACCGCTTCTATCAAGGTAGGAAAAGGAGTTAAATCGGAAGGGGAACTTATCATTTCCGGAACAAAGGGCTATGTCTATGTCCCTGCACCTTGGTGGAAAACGGATTACTTGAGCTTCGCTTTGAAGATTCCAATAACAACAGGCGATACTTCTATCCTTTAGAGGGGAGGATTCGTCACCAATTGCTTGCCTTTTTCCAAGGCAATTGTGGAAGGCTGGAAAGCCTCCGATTCAAAAAGGGATATTTCCCTGAAAATCAGCTCTGTCATGGAGGATTTCTATTCCGAAAAGAATATGAAAAAACTTAGCCCTACGTAATCCCTTTCTTCTCTACTGTATTAATTGTTGAAATGTGCTATTATAATCGAGTAGTTTTTTCTCTTTTATAAGTGTTCAGAGAAGAAAGGAGGTTATTATGCTCATTTGCCCTATATGTGATTCCGCACTTCGGGGTCGATTTTGTCCCGTTTGTAAAAAGCTGGTGAAGGAACCTTGGGTATTAGATGATCGCATTTATATTAATCGTTCTCACTCCTTACCTGATAATTTCTGCGAATATCACGGAAATGACAGAAAAGTGACGTACTTAAACAGAACTGCCGATAAAAAGTCTCCCCTGATTTCCGGAAAGACAAATGTTCTGTCGCAACATCTCGGTACTAAGGCTAAAATCCCCGTTGGAATGCCAAATTCTCCCTATAAAGAATGCGTATTCTTCCCAAACAAACGCATTCCATAGTGCCTTTCAGCAGCCCAGGGCGAAACAGCGTTTCACGAAAAAGTGACGGTTCTCTTTTCTCCTTCTAAAGCTTGAACGATTGCCATTCCACCTAGCTAAAAACAAACAGAAAAGGATTACAAAGATGCCTATCATTATATTTTTTATCGTACTTTTTCATTTTTCTTTCCACTATTCGAATCGTACCGGAAGCCTGCGCCATGGTCGTTGAACGTCTCAGAAGTTTCCACTCCGTATGGAGACCGGGCGTATATTCTCATCCCCTTTATGGATCGAATCGCAAAACGCATCAACCAAAGGAGCAGGTAGCCGATTTTCCCTCCACAGCCTGTTATCACTAAGGATAATGTAACTATGCGCATTGACTCCGTCGTTTTCTTTGTGATCACCGATCCAAAGCTCTATGCCTACGGTGTGGAGAATCCCATTGCCGCTATCGAAAACCTGACTGCCACTACGCTTCGTAATATTATCGGTTCCATGGATTTGATACCACGCTGACTTCCCGTGATGAAATCAACACTCAAATGCGTTCTTTACTGGATGTCGCGACTGACCCCTGGGGAATCAAAGTAAACCGTGTAGAATTAAAGAACATTCTTCCTCCCGATGCGATTCGTGAAGCCATGGAGAAGCAGATGAAAGCGGAGCGTGAAAAGAGAGAGTCTATTACACTGGCGGAAGCCAAGAAACAATCTGCCGTCCTTACTGCGGAAGGAAACAAGCAAGCCGCTATCTTAAACGCGGAAGCCGATAAGCAAAAAACCATTCTTGCTGCGGAAGCATCAGAAGGAAAAAGAAATCCGAGAAGCGGAAGGTCGAGCACAGGCAATTCTAGATGTGCAGAGGCGGAGGCGGAGGGCATTCGTCTTCTTCGCGAAGCTCGTGCCGATGAAGCCGTTCTCCGTATCCGCGCTTTTAGAAACCTTTACCAAAGTCTCCAACGGTCGTTCAACAAAGATTATCATTCCCTCCGACCTGCAGAACATGAGCGGTTTAGTGAGTGCCTTAAGAGAAAGCAGCAGTCCTTTTAATGAGAAGGAAGAGCTTCACCCTTCCATGGGCAATTCGGAAAATGAGAATGTCGCAGCTCCATTTCGAAATGAACTGCAAGCTGAGGATGAATAAGTCGCATGATAAAAATCATATTTTTGATATTGACGGTACGCTTCGCCCTCTGAAACAGGGAATTATTCCGGAAAGCACTAAACTGGCCATAAAGAAAGCGCAGGAGGCGGGGATTTACTGTGCCATTGCCACAGAGCAGGCATTGGGTGAAATCTATAATGAAGGTCTTGTGGACGGAATGTACTTCGATGCTTTTGTTACCTTGGACGGGGCTACAGCTACATTCTTGATGCGGCTAAAGCTAAAGGCACATTTCTCTGTAAACCCGGGTAAAAAGCCCCGGAATATCAATTCCTTATGGACATTCCGGAGGAAGAGCTTCCTACTTCGATCCCAAGTTCGGAGAGGTTCTTCTACGGGAGGATATCCTCCCGTAATGGTAGAAATTACTCTCTTCTGGAGAAAGAGCCGTTTCCTGTGCTTTTCTTAGAGGAAAGACGTCTCTATGCGAATTTTGTAAATGAGGATTTACTCCGTACTCTAGCCTATGTGCATGCGGGAGTGCCTCCCTGCTGCCTTTAGAAGAAGCCAAAAATCGCCAACTCATGCTGATTCCCATATTAAAAAGGCAGGTTCCTCTTTTGAGGAAAGCCTGCCTGATTGCCACTTAATCCGCTGGTCGGACGGAATGTCCTTTGATATTGCCAAAAAAGAGTCTCAAAATTCACGGAATTCAGAAAATCATCGAACGCGGGCATTTCCATGACGGAAGTTGCCGCTATCGGAGATGGTTGGAATGATGTGGAAATGCTGGATTCCGTTGGTTTGAAGCATTGCCATGGGGAATGCCAAGCCGGAAGCGAAAGCGGTAGCCAATCATATCACGGAGCATATTCTGGAAGAAGGTCTTCCGAAGGCTGTAGATTATATTTTAGATTTAAACAGGAAGTAGTGAAAAATAAGCATCACTCACTTTCTTCAATCGGAGTGTTCATACTATGCAAAAAGAAATCGCAGTGGTTAGAGAAAAGAATTCGCCTGCATGCAGTCGTGCCAAGCGTAAAGAAAAGATGTGCTCCTGCTCGGTGTTTCTAAGACGAAGCCTTATTCCGCCTTGCAGGAAGCCTATCGTTACGGTATTCATGATTTCGGGGAAAATAAGGTTCAGGAAATTCGGGATAAATATGAACTCATGCAGGGGGATGCCTTAATGAAGGACTGTCCTCCCCGTTTTCATATGATTGGTCATTTACAAAAAAACAAGGTAAAATACCTGCCCGGAAAAGTAGTCCTCATTCACTCTGTAGACTCCGTCTCTCTTGCAGAAACATTGGACAGTGAATTTGCCAAAAAAGATTCTATGGCAAAAATTCTCATCAAGTAAATGTCGCAAAGGAAGAGAGTAAGTCCGGATTTTTATAGAAGAGTTGGAAGAAAGAATAGCGGAAATGACTGCTTTTTCCCACATCGAAAATCCATGGTCTTATGACCGTAGCACCATTTACCGAAGATCCCGGAGAACAATCGGCCTGTCTTTCGCACGCTTAGGGAAGCGCTCTTTTCTCTGCAAAAAAAATTCCCCGCTCTTCCTTTAACGGAGCTTTCCATGGGAATGAGCGGAGATTATGAAGTTGCTATTGAAGAAGGATCCAGTATTGTGCGAATCGGCTCTTCTATCTTTGGAGAGCGGAATTATCATAAAGCTTAGAATCGGAATATCTCCTGTGTAAACGACTCGGGATAAGCAGAGCTGACAATCTTAAAATGATAATCCTGATACGCGTAAGTCCCCTTTATGAAAAACTCAATTTTGTTCTCAAATAGCGGAAAAGCTTTCTTTGATTCACTATCGTTTTATAGCGAAGATGAGCAAAAGCAATGGAAATATTTTGTAATGACTCCTGTAATGCCACGGTCTTATCCGATAAAGTCAGGAGGTAAGCCAATCTACTGTTTGGCACTCTGGTAGATAAGAGAAACATGTGCGTAAGTATCGCCCTTTTCTCCACATGGTTCAAATAAAAATTCTGTTTTTCCGAATTCAGAATCGCATCCTCCCCATGGTAAAAGCAATACCATCTTCCGTCATGGCTTGTTCCGTCATCCTTATGATAGTCAATCATACAAAAGTCATGAAGCAGTCCTATCTTTCCGGCACTATCCGCATCCATCTTCCATTTCTTTGCTAAGCGGTAAGCCATCATCGCGACTCTCACACTATGTGCATACGTATTGGTACTGCCGTGTCTGGGCACATTCTTCAACTTCCTGTATTCTTCATTTTTCCACAATGTATCTGAATTTTCTTAAAAACTCCAGCTGCTCCCTTTTCACATGCATCGGTATTTCTCCTCTTCTTCCTCATTACTATATCGAGAGAACTGTAAAAACATAAGTTATCCTCTGAAAACTTTTTATATCATAAAGGCTATAAGAGGTAAAAATCAAGAATTTTTACGCAATTTTTTAAAAAGAACTATGATTTTCTCTCTCCTTTACAGAGGAATAAAAACGCTGTATCATTTTTGTCATTTTATGAAAGCAAGATCTTTCCCTTCCCTATTAAAAGCTTTTTAATAGGAAAAAGGAAAGAGAATCAGAGCTTAGTTGCAATCTCTAAACAAGCTGGAAAATGGAAGATAATACTATGAACGATATCAATAAGGAAAGGAATAGGAAAGTGCAGATCATCAGGAAAAGCATTTTTCAGCAAATGGATTCTCCCTCTGCTGATATTGCTCATCTTTTCTTTTTTCCTCTATTTTTCTCTGCAATACTTACTTGATAACTGGGAAGAACTTACGGTAGAGGAGATTCTCTATCATATAAAAATCACCTATGGGAGGAGCAAGCGAGGTCTGGTTCAGCTTTTTATCCTCTCCGTTCTGCTTCCCGCTGTAGGACTTTCCGCCTTACTGATCTTCTTTTATTTCCTTCCGGAAAAGAAATTTCCACTCATTTCGCGCACGATATTTTTGTGAAAAAAGATGTATCTTGGGTTTTGCTTTTTATTGCCCTTCTCTTCTTCTCCCTTACCCTGATTGATGCCTGGGACAGCATTTCTTTTAGGAAGCTATCTCTCTTCTCAACTCCGTTCCTCCAAGTTTATTGAAGAAAATTACGTGGACCCGAAAGGAATCGAGCTGCATTTTTCCGGAAAAGAAGCGAATTTAATTTACATCTATATGGAATCCACGGAATTGACTTTTTATGGATGAAGCACATGGCGGAGCCTTTCCTGATAATCTGCTTCCGGAAATGACTGCGCTTTCAAAAGAAGGAGAAGATTTTTCCGGTGCAGGGAAAGTAGAAACGGAGGATTGCTTTACCGGGTGCGACTTGGACTATGGGCGCTATCTTGCCCAGAGTACGGGCTTCCTCTCAAGATTTCTATAGAGCAAAACTCTATGGACAGCCAAAAAGCGTTTTTCCCCTCCGTTACCGCAATACAGGATATTTTTTAAAAAGAGGAAGGCTATACACAAAAAGTTTCTCTTAGGCTCTGTAGGCTATTTTGGCGGAAGAGAACTTTATATGAAGGATCACGGGGATGTAAAAAGTCGAGGACTTCAGCTACTGGAAAAGGAAAAACAAGTTTCCGAAGGACTACTGGGTAAACTGGGGATTCGAAGACGAAAAGCTCTACAGCTATGCAAGAGAGGAGCTTAGCAATCTTGCAAAAGAAGACAAGCCTTTTAATCTGACCTTGCTTACCGTAGATACCCATTTTCCCCGACGGCTATGTTTGCCGACTTTTGTCAAAACAATTACCCGGACAATCAGTACGCTAACGTTTACCGCTGCGCTTCAAGACAAGTTACCGATTTTGTGAATTGGATAAAAACAGGATTTTTACGAAAATACTACCATCGTCATTTCCGGAGACCATCCCACAATGGACCGTGACTTCTGTGATCATGTTCCTAAGTCCTACCAAAGAAAAGTCTATACTGTTTTTTTGAATGCTGCTGCAAAGCGGAAAGAGCGGAATAAAAGGGAGTATGCTACTTTCGATTACTTTCCCACAACCTTAGCGGCTATGGGAGTGGAAATTCCCGGAAATCGCCTGGGACTGGGGACTGATCTCTTTTCAGGAGAAAGCACTTTGACGGAAAAATTCGGAAAAAGAAGAAAAAAGAGTTGGAAGAACGCTCTGACTTTATGATTAAACTCGGAAACATCGATAAAGATTCGGCATTTAAACAAAAAGAAGAAAAAGAGCAGAAAAAGAAAACGGAAAAAGAGAATAAAGAGAAAGAAAAAAAAGAGAAAGAAAAGAACTGATCCTACATTCCTCATCCTTCCTTTTTCTTCCTCTTTTTGTCTGTTTTTCTTAAATTCCTTTTTGCTCATACATTCTTCGGTCCGCAATTTGAATGATCTTACTTGTACAGGCTAAGCCGCCTTCTGCCCGAAGCCTTTCCCCAACCTCTCCGTAAGTGGCAATACCGTAGGAATGGCTGACAGGAAAGCGAACCTTTTCTTTTCTCCTTGATAAGTTCCAGGTTTTTCACGAATCTGCTCGGCAACGGTAAAGCTGTAGTCTCCGGAAAAATGAAGGCTAAAAATTCATCTCCGCCATCCTCCCGCAGAAACCGCCGGATGCATTTACCGCCTCTCTTATGAGCCATGGCAAAGCCATCTTAATCAATTGGTCTCCACAGTCGTGACCGAAATAATCATTGGTGAAACTTTAAATCATTGATATCGATGAAAAATAACGGCATAGTTCGTAAAGTGCTGATTATCCAAAAGATCCATCTTTCTTTTGCAGGTATTGTCTGTTTCGATTCCTGTTAAAGTTATCGGAATAGGTCAATACTCTAAGGTGCTTTCTCCTCCATATTTTTCTGCATAACGGTAATTAATTTAAAGGAATAAGCCGTGATAAAAATAAAAAATCATCAGCAAAATCAGAACCTTGGAATAATGAATCTTGATAAACCATTGCATAAATGCCGGCCATTTATCCGTTATCTTCGCAGATAAAAATAATACGAAACTGCTCCATCACGCCAAGAATGGCGACAAAAATAAGACCGCATGCAAGAACATGATCGGAACTGTTCTTGACCACTCTTCCCGGAAAAAGAAGGCTGACTATCGTGGACAGCAGCATGACAAGCTGAAAGGCCTGTGCCCATCTGAGATTCCAAACATAACTATAGCCGGTAGGAAGAAAATAAAGGAAAAGAGAGAGGACAAAACAGGAAAAACAAAAGTAAATCCTGCAAAACCTGAGATATTTTTCACATAAAGGGACGTTCCGTTTCACAGCTTCCATAGAGCGGTGCAGAGGAAAGAAGCAAATACATCCCGATATACTCACAGACTGCACTAAGGTCCTCACAGTTGGAAAGCATATACATCATTCCGAATTCCCGAGATGCCAAAGCGTGATGGCAAAAAAATCATCGTCATCATCCAAAAATCCTTCTCTTGCATAGGGGTCACCTATAGAGAAAAAGCAAAAATGACCATAGCGAGGAAACTTGCCACCAAAGTCATTACGAAGATAGCATAGGAGGTTTCTTGTCCTATGATAGAGAAAAATACGGAATTTTCCTCATCCATAAGAACCGGGGACTCAAAATTATTTTCCATAAAGTCCAATTTCGGAAAAATCTCTACCCGGATTTCCTCTCCATAAGCATCGAGCGGTGCAGGAATACAAACCTTCTGATTTCCCTATCATATGCCTTTTTAAATTTTTCTCCGTAGAGATCAGTAGAACTATCCTTATAATAGGCCTTAATCACACTGTTGTAAAAGAAGAAATTAATGGCCTGATGATTTTGTTTCCATTCCTTTTTTAAGGGGATGTGGATGGTGATTTTATCCTCTTTGGAAGAAAAATTAAATAAATGGCTATGTACTTCTCCTCCGTTCCGTCTTTTATGTTGCACTTCTATCGATAATTCCGTAAGAATCCTGTAATTCTCGTAGGAACCCTTCCCAAAACACTTAAAAATAAGCGCAAAATCAAAAATCCCCGATAATACGGAGAGAAAACAAGAGGATAAATATTTTATTTTTTCTTTACAGATCGAAATCATCTTTCCATCGCTATCCCTAATTTTTATCTTCTTACGATTCTTTCTATACTCTCTCTTCGCTTCATACATCCGTTCATCCGCTTTACGAATAACGTGACTGCTCGTTACCCTCTTCTACCCCCTCCTTATGCAACTCTTTCGCTACTTCCCCGTAAGAGGCAATCCCGAGAGAAACACTTACCGGGAAAGGCGGTTTTTGTTCTTTCTTTTTCCAACTCCAGATTATCCAAAATTCTCTTGGCAACATCCTCCGCTTCCGTCCCCCGGGATTACCACCCGACAAAAATTCATCTCCCCATTTCTTCCGCTGAAGCCCTCATCATACTCTACCGCTTCTTTTATGGCATCCGAAAGCATACAAATCAATCGGTCTACCCGCGTCATGCCCGAATACGTCATTGGTATGCTTTAAGTCATTGATATCCATAAAAAAATTACGGCATAATCGGTTTTATGATTGTTATCTAAAAGATCCAGTTTTCTTTGCAGATACTGTCTGTTCCCAATGTCCGTAAGAATATCCGTATACGCTAAAACGCGAAGATGCTTTTCTTCCATGCTCCGCCTTACAATCACTCCTACTTTAAATATATAAGAAAATACAAAAGTCACTACCAAAAGGTATATCAGGTATCTGCCAAACGGCGCTGCCGCATACCATTGAAAAAGTGGCGGCCAATTTTCCGTAATACTTCCCGAAAGAACGATTCTGGATTGCTCCAGTACTCCGGCGGCACAGACCATGAGCATTCCGTAGCTCATAATATAATCCGAAAGTCTGTCCGCTATGCTTTCCTCTAAAGATATTACTTAACATAGAAGAAAACAAAACGATAAATTGGATAAACTGCGCTAAACGAAGGTTCCAAACATAAGTATATCCTGTCGGCAGAGTATACAAAATCAAGCTCAGCAGGAATAAAGCAAAAAAGAAATTTCCGCTATAGCTAAGGATCTTCTTAACCCACGGGCGTGAAGTTTCATAGCTGGAATAAAGAGGAACACTATAGAAAAGCATATACATCCCGATATATTCCACAACGGCATTGATATTTTCTCCCGCGCAAGCAGCATAAGCTATGCCTGAATTTCCCATATACCAGACAGTAATGGCAAAAACCAGGTTGGAAAGCCAGAAGCCTTCTTTAGCATAGTCTACGAAAAAATATAAAAATCCGAAAACAACTATGGCGAAAGCACTTCCCACTACCACCATATAGAAAAAGGCGAAAGCGGATTCATTTTCGAGGATAGGAAAGAAGAGACATCCTCCATGGACATGAGCACGGGATATTCGAAATGATCCTCCATAAAGTTTAGAGAAGGCTCTATTTCTACCCGTATTTCGTCTCCATATGCCTCCATCGGTACGGGGACAGATATTTTCAAATGCCCTATCATATGCCTTTTGCTATTTTCCCCGTAGGTCGCGAGAAGCCTGTCCCTGTAGTAGCTTTTTACCACACTGCCGTAAAAGAAAAAATTCACGGACTGATAGTCCCTTTTCCATTCTTCGTCCAAAGGAATAGCATGGTGATCCTGTCTTTTTGGACCGATAACGGAAGAGATTACTGTTAAAAATACTCTTTCGTTCCATCCTCATGGCACACTTCCACTCGGATGTTTTCCAGTCTTTTATACCGATCCGCTGACACTCCTCCGCGAACATTTAAGAAAAAATAGAGGAAAATAAGCGCAACAAAAAGAGACGCAAACAAGATGAGGATTCCTATATTTTTAATAAATGAAAATCGCTCTTCCATTCCCCTGCCACACTTTACTTAAACCTGAAAATTACGGGAAAAACAGTTTTCCCGGGGCGAAACAATCCTCCTAAGTTATTTATCGGCCTTATTTAGTTATAGGATAATGGAATTTAACGGAACAGCTAGCAAGTTCTCCCGTAACAATATAAGAAATCCTTCATCATTCTCTTTTCTTCGCTAAACGCGTCTTTTCTTCATCCTCCACTGCCAATTTCCCATTTCCGTACCGGGAGTGTTGATTCTTCCTTCAGAAAGGAGGCCGAGATAATCCGCTGCCGGAATGATACAAAAAGGTAAGTGCTCGCCAAGGCTGTCTTAATCAAAAAGCTCCGGCATGGCATTCCAGTCATTATGAGCGGGAAAGATAATGGTAAATCCTGTTTCTCCTCATCCCCATGCTTTTGAAACCAGTGCTTCAAGGTATCATTATCATGTGTCCCGGTATAAATAACAGAATTGTCGTCCTTATACATATGCGGAAGATAAACATTTTCATAATCTGAACCGAAAAGGCAAATTGCAGGACCTTCATTCCGGGATAGCCTGTCTCTTGCATAAGCTCCCTCACTTCCTCCGTGATGATTCCCAAATCTTCTGCAATAATTTCCGGTTTTTTATCCTGAAAATGCCTTTGCAAGGCTTCGAATAAGTCCTTTCCCGGGCCCTTTCTCCACTCTCCGTGCACTGCCGTTTCCTCCCCGTAAGGCACGGCATAATAGGCCTCAAAGCCGCGAAAATGGTCCACTCTCAGTAAATCAAATTGATTAAAGCAGTAGTCCATGCGCTTACACCAAAAACGATAGCCGTCCTTTTTTTGCGCCTCCCAGTCGTAAAGTGGATTCCCCCAAAGCTGCCCGGTTGCAGAAAAAGCATCAGGAGGAACTCCTGCAACAAAACCGGGATAGCCTTCTTCCTCCGCTGTTTGATTTCCCGCAGAATGGAAATCGAACATTGCTCGATTTCCCCAGACCTCCGCGCTGTCCATTGCGCAGTAAATCGGTATATCTCCGAAAAATCTTGATTCCCTTCTCATCGCATAATCCTGTAAAGCTTTCCACTGCAGATCATATTTCCATTGCATAAAAGCATAGAAAGCAATTTTATCCTTATTGTCTTCTATAAAGCCTTCTATCACACCATCCTCTTTATCTCGAAAGGCTTTCGGAAAATGAATCCACGCTTTCCCCTCGAAATGCTCTTTTATTGCCATAAATAGGCAATAATCGAAGCTCTCTCTGCTGCATTTTGCTAAGAGTTCCTCCGGATTACCGCCCATTTCCTTCCAGTTCTCATACGCCTTTCGAAGGAGAGATATCTCCTCTCATAGACGAGTCCGTAGTCCACCTTTTCTTCGGAAGAGAAAAAGCCTCTCTCTCCAAAGCCAGATCCGCTTCACTAAGAAGTCCTTCCTTTTCCAAAATCTCCAAATCGATAAAATAAGGGTTTCCCGCAAAAGCGGAAAAAGACTGATAAGGAGAATCCCGAAATCCCGTAGGTCCCATAGGCAGAACCTGCCAAATTCCGTTTCCCGTCTCCGAAAGCAAGTCTACAAACTCCCTTGCTTCCTTTTCCGAAACTTCCGATTCCATAGTCTCGGTAGCGAAAAACAGGCATAAGAATGCCCGCTTCCCTTTTTCTGTTTTCCATTACTCCTCCATTTCTTGTGCGGAAAATAATTTCTGCGTGACTTATCTATCGCTCCGCTCGTGCTGCGACGGCAAGGATATACACCTCTTCCGCACCGCTCTCTAACAGCGTTCTTGTACAAGCTTCCATCGTTGCTCCTGTAGTAAAAATATCGTCAAGTAATAAAACTGTCTTTAATTCTTTGGGAAAAGGATCACATTCCATTACGGAAAAAAGATTCTGCAAGCGCTCCGCCGGACTACAGTCCTTCAATGCCTTTGTCTTTTTCGTTCTCTTTAAAAATTCCGTATACATGGGAATGCCAGTCTGCTTTTCCAAGGCCTTCCCGATTAAGCTCACTTTGATTATAGCCCCTTTTTCCTTCTCTGTCCTTATGAATCGGAACGGGAATGATAGCGGATATCCCAAGATTTTTTATTGTTTCTCTAAAACGCTCCCCGGCTCTTCTTCCGAAAAACTCAGCCTTGTCCTGTCTTCCCCGGTATTTAAGCGCCGTAATGGCTTCCTCTATTTCCTCCGTCAAAGGATACAAAATCATTCCCCCGGAAAAGGAAAAGGAATGTCTCTTACAGTTTTCACCCAGAGGCTTTCCTCCTCTCGAAGGATACCGCGCCCGCATTGCTTACAGCAAAGGTTTCTTCCATAAGACTTCCTTCTCCTTGCAAATCGGACATAAGTCTTTTCTCTTCCTCTAAAATCTCATCACAAAGAATGCACCTTCTGGGAAAAAGAGCATTCAGAATCCCCTCTTTCCACTCTTCCTTTATACCCATTCCTTCATCTCCGTTATCTGTTCACAAAGACCGGAATAGCGCTTTTGTTCCGTCTCATTGTGCAACATGGCTTGAAACGCAAGGGGATCTCCCAAGAGGCAAACACATGACTTTGCTCTAGTCACCGCCGTATAGAGAAGATTTCTTGTCATAAGAAGCTTGGGGCCTCTGTACATCAGCATAATCACTGCCGCATACTCGAACCTTGCGATTTATGGATAGTTATGGCATAGCAAGTTCAGGTCCTCGCAATCGGAAAAAGCATATTCCACCTTTTTCTCCTCAAAGAATACGGTAATGGTTTCCGCATAGTGATTTATTTCCGTAATTTTCCCTATGTCTCCGTTAAATATGCCTTCCCCTCTTCTACGGGAATATTAAACTTTTCCCGGAATCTCCCAAGCAAGCTTGTAGTTATTTTTACCTGCATCACTTTGTCGCCAAGACGGAAGAGCGTACCGAAAAGCTCCTTTTTCCGCTTTATTCTTATCCCGAGGTTTAAGGATTCCTGTAAAAGCGGTTCAAACTTTCCACCCCAGTGCTCCCTTTTTCTGCGGAGACATCACCTGAATGGAGAGGTGTCAATCTGTAAATACTTGGGAAGTTTTTTCCTTCATTAAAACAGCAATATCGGAATAGATTTTTTCCGCCTTCTCTCCTCTTATAAATAGGAAGTCCCTGAGAACGTTTTCCCAAATCAGGCTCTATCCCTCATTGATTTTATGTGCATTGACCACGATATCCGACTCCATAGCCTGCCGGAATATCTTTTTCAGCTGTATGCAGTTTATACAAGAGGACTGTATAATATCTCTTAAGACATTTCCCGCACCGACAGACGGAAGCTGGTTACTGTCTCCCACTAAAATCAGCCTTGTGCCGGGATGTACCGCTTTTTAAAACTGCATCCATCAGGTGAGATCCACCATACTCATTTCATCTATAATCAGTACATCCGCATCCAAAGGATTCTCTTCATTTCTCTGAAAATAGCGTTCGAAGCCTTCTTCGTCCTCTTCCTCTCCTTTTCCCATATATTCTAGAAGTCGATGCAGAGTCTTTTGCCGGATAATTCGTTGCTTCTCCCATCCGCTTAGCCGCTCTTCCCGTAGGTGCTGCCAAAGCTATATTTTTCCGCATTCCGTAAAGAAGTGCAAAATGGCTTTGATTGTAGTTGTTTTTCCGGTTCCGGGCCCCCTGTAATCACCAGAATTCCTGATTTTCGCTGCAAGGCTTACTGCTTCTCTTTGCAGCGGATCGAGATCAAGCTCTTCTTTTTTAACTATTTTTCTATAGATTCTTCCATGGCTTCACTGTACTCTTCCTCAAGGCCATTTAGCGCCAAAAGTTTGGAAGCCACTCGCTTTTCCCTGTAAAAAGTATTACTGCGATATACTTTTTCCCCTTTCAGTTTCACTCTTCCTTTAAGCTGGAGGTCTACAACGGCAGTCTGAAAATCGGGAAGCGCCATCTCCAGTATTCTCTCCGCCTCAGCCTTTAGGACCGAAGCGGAAGATAACAATGTCCCATCAGCTCTGCCTCCAAGTAAGGTATAGCTGATTCCGGCTTGGATACGAAAGGGGAATGTGCTTTATTCCCACTCTCTTTGCGATACTGTCACACTTTTTAAAACCGACACCTTCCAGTTCCTCGGCGATTCGATAGGGATTCTCCCGAAGTATCGTATAAATCTCCCCTTGAAAAATGCCGGTAAATCTTGTAAGAAAGGTTCAGACTTATCCGATTCCCTGTAAAAAGAGGATGGCATCCTGTCTGTCTTTTCTTTCCGGAAAGTTCAGCCGCAATATCCCGCGCCTTTTGTTCGGATATTCCTTTTGATTTCTGCCAGTCTTTTCCGGCTCTTCCTCCATGATGCGCAGGCTGTCTTCTTTAAATTCTTGACAATCCGCTTGGCTAGCTTTTCCTATTCCTTTACGCCCCGGACGCCAGTATTCCTCCATGCCGAAAGCCGTGTCCGGCGGAAAGAGCCCTAGACTCCTCCACAATGAATTGCCTGCCATAAACGGAATGCTCCTTCCACCTGCCTTTCGCCTTAATTCTTTCAGAGACGACAATATGGGAGAAGCTTCCTACAAAAGTCCATTCCTCTCCCTCGTTTTCTACAGAAAAACAGTATATCCGCTCTCTTCGCTCCGAAAAATGATATGACTGATTTTTCCTTCTAATTCTTCCATATACAAAATGCCTTAAAAATCATCCTCATCCCCGGCCACGAGGTCTATGGATTTTCCTGTTCCGATAGCAACTGCCGTTAAGGGATCCTCCGCGAGCATAGTGGTAATACCGGTCTTTTCCTGCATGAGCTTATCCAAGCCGTAAAGAAGCGATCCCCCTCCCGTCATCACGATTCCGCGCTCATAGATATCCGCCGCAAGCTCGGGCGGAGTGCGTTCCAACACATTATGCACGGCATTGACAATCATCATAGCAGGCTCAAGTAAAGCCTCCATGATTTCATCGGAACTGACTACCACTATCTTCGGAAGAGCGGTCACCAAGTTTCTCCCCCGTACTTCCATAGTAATATTTTCAGGGCGTTTGCTGGCGCAACCGATATTCAGCTTGATATCCTCCGCAGTTCTTTTCTCCAATCAAAAGATTATGCTTCTTTCGCATATAACGAAGAATTGCTTCATCAAAATCGTCTCCCGCAATCTTAATCGATTCGGAAACTACGGGTCCGCCCAGAGCAATCACGGCAATGTCTGCTGTTCCTCCTCCAATATCGATAATCATATTTCCCTGTGCCTTCGATATATCTATTCCGGCACCGATTGCAGCCGCTACAGGCTCTTCAATGATACTGACCTCTCTGGCCCCTGCATGACTTGCCGCGTCCATTACGGCTTTTTTTTCAACCTCTGTTGCTCCGCTGGGAATACAAACGCAAATCCTCGGCTTTCTCAAGGTTCTTCTTCCCACTGCCTTGTTTATAAAATACTTCAGCATTTCTTCCGTAAGGCTATAGTTCGAAATAACCCCCTGGCGAAGAGGACGAACTGCGGCAATGTTCTCCGGTGTGCGCCCCAGCATGAGTCTGGCATCCTCTCCATATGCCACAATGTCGTTATTCTCCTATTGACCGCAATCACGGACGGCTCTTTCAGAACAACCCCTCTACCCTTTATATAAACCAAGATACTGGATGTACCTAAATCAATTCCGATGTCATTAGAAATAAGTGAAAACATGGATTCCTCCGTATATATAGAACGGGAATGACAATTCTTTTCTGTTCTTCCCGGAAATAAAAATTTGCCTATTAAGTATAAACGAAAGCGAAAAAGGAAAAAGCCCTCATAGACGGAATTTAGAGCTTTTTACAGTACGGTTCTTGCTTTCTCCCATAAACTGTGGCAAGATTCCAACGAAAAGACACGCTAAACGAGATTTCGTACTCTTTTCGTACGGCTCTCCTCTTTTAAACGAAGGGATAATCATGGCAAAGCTGATTCAATCCAAGGAAACCATTGCAGTATTACAAAAAACTAATTTTCGCTTCAAAAAGCAATTCGGTCAAAATTTTTTGATTGATTCTTCCGTTTTGAAGAATATTTTAGACTATTCGGAAATCAATAAAGAAGATCTTGTACTGGAAATCGGTCCGGGTATCAGCACCCTTACGGAGGCTCTTTTGTGAAAAAAAGCCGGTTTTGTGATTGCCATTGAAATCGATGACAATTTGATTCCTATACTAAAAGACAATCTTTTCGAAATGAAGAATTTTTCACTCCTTCACGGAGACGCACTGAAGGTGGATTTTCAAAAGCTCCTGTCCGAACATCCTGAATTTTCCTCCGTAAAGGTCGTGGCGAACCTTCCCTATTATATTACAACTCCTATTCTTATGTCCCTTTAGAGAAAAAGCTTCCGTTCCGTTCTATTACCGTCATGGTACAAAAGGAGGTTGCACTTCGAATGAAGGCTGCTCGGGAACTAAGGATTACGGTGCCCTTTCTCTTGCCGTACAATACTATAGCATACCGGAAATCGTGCAGGAGGTTCCTCCTCACTGCTTTATTCCTCGCCCCAATGTAAGCTCCACGGTGATTCACCTTCAATTACATAAAAAAGCACCGGTCTCCGTAAAGGATCCGGCACTTTTATTCAAAACCGTGAAGTTCTCTTTTATGCAAAGGAGAAAGACACTGGTCAATGCTCTCTCTTCCGGTTTTCACTTGGACAAGAAACGGCTACAAGATATGCTCGGTTCTCTTTCCTACCCGGAGAATGTACGGGGAGAGACGCTCAGTCTGGAAGACTTTGCCCTTATTTCCGATGCCATTGGAGAAATGCAAAAATAACTTCTTTTTTCCCTTCTTATTTATCCGGTAAAAAAGCAAAAAACGCATTGTGTACCGTATCGTATCTTGCTACAGCCTCTTCCTTTTTCACCAGCTTCGGTGCTGCAGTTCCTCCCAAAACGAAGCTGGTAATCTGGCTCCCGTTATAACCTGTAATAAGCTCCCAATTGCCCTCTATACGAATCATGAGAGGATAGCCCTTTGCCGTATAATAGAGTGCGGAATTGAGACTTACCCCATAAAGATTCAGAATTTTTCCATTCTTAAAGTCCAAACTGTTTCTTAATTCCGGTATCTCCGCAATAAAGTCTGTAACTTCATTTTCTCGTGTTTTTCCGATAATAACTCCCGGACGGTCGGTTCTATTCCAAAGAAAGCTTTGTTTTCCGTCCAGAATATAGCCGAAATTCTCATTTACTGCCCTATAGCTCTTTCCATATTGGTATAGCTTCTCTGTATTGCCCAAGAGAGTAGGCAAAATCGTCCGGGTTCCGCTGTTTTCTCTTGATTTAATTCAATAGATCCGGCTTTTCTCGATAGAAAATTTCTCCGGATTCTGCACCGTGATTTTTTTTATCTTCTTCCCGGGATACGGAAGAAGATAATTCTTTCCCATTCCCTCGCTATTAATCAACTCCGGCTTCAGGGTTCTTTCCTCTTCCACTTTATTGGACAGTATACTATCCTTTCCTGCATAACTGTATCCATTTTCATTATGACTGTAGCTCATCAAAGCTCAATTGATTTCCACTGATAGAAAAATTGGAAAAAAATAGAGATTCTCCTTTTTATAGGATAGTTTTTCATTTTGATCGGGGCCGATAATGCGAATCTCTTCCACGGGAATTTCTCCCTGAGGATTCCATTCCGTACCAAGCGCCTTGTCCTGCACACCGATAATTAAATCATTTTTCAATAAAGCCGATTACCGAGAACAGTTTATTTTTCCTCGAAATATTCCGAGTTCGATCCAGTTTCAGATTTTTGAAAACCACGGTACTACTAAGCTCCGATTCTCCGTTTTTCATCATAAGCCAAATATTGTCCGTCTTCGGACGAGGATAACTCCCCTCCTTTAAGGCGGAGGCCAAGGTCAAGACCTCGAGCTGTTGGTATCAATGCCGTAAACCGTTCCTCCGTAATAGAGATAGAACATTTTATTTCCGGCATAATAGGCCAGAGAATGTAAGCTTTCTTCCAACTCTTCCTTATTTTCCTGAAGCGGCAGAAAAAAGTTCTCCACCACCGTATTGTCCGAGTTGTCATAAGTGTAAAAGACAATTCCCGTATACCCCTCATGGCGTCCTCTACTGATATAGCCATAAAACCAGAAAATCCACATCCCCATTATCTTTCACATCCATAAGGCGGATTCGTGAGAAAAGGAAATCACCGCGAAAACGGTTATTTTTCTTCTGTAAGGTAGAGTAAAATACGCGTCAAAAATACCCTCACTGTTGAGACGGTAAAGCGCATTTCCTTAGAAAAGGCATAATATTCTTTGTTCCCTGAACATTTGCTTTGGATTTGTTCCGCACTATCCACACCGAGAAGCAGGGTTTTCTCTTGAAAACGGAAATTTTGTGTATCAAAAATCTCCGTCGTTCGCCTGTCAAAGTCCATAAGGTAGATTCTTTGGCTATCGTAACGCATGACGAAATTATCCTCATTATAGAATCTTCTTGTATTTCCCTCTTTGTCTTCAGCCTTTGTAGCATAGCGGAGTTGTATAAGCCCCATAATTCCGCTTAGTTCTTTCAGACTAATCTCTATATCCCCATCCAAGCTCATTCCGCTTTCTCCCCATGTGATTTGCTGGAAAGAAGAATGGAGGTTCACATGGGAAAGGTCGGAATTATCCATAGTGTCTTCGGATTCAAGATAGGTACTGAGAGATTTTGCTTCCGATTTGGAAAATGTTTTTCTCGTAAAGCTTTCTCCCAGATTCAGCATTTCTTCCGCCATTTTTTCCTTGCCAAGAAGAATACGGGTATAGTAATATACACTGTTTTCTCCCATATCCAGGCGAAGGCGAAGCTGATATTCCTTTCCTTCTTGAATTAAATTTTGAATAGGAAGGGTGATTTTCACTCCTTCACTTGTCTTTTCCAGTTCCGCTTTACTGTCCTTTTCTATCAGCTCACTGCCGTCAAGGCTTCGGATATCATGAAAAGCCGCTTCAATGGAATTCTTTTTCAGGTTTGCAAAAAGAAGCAGTTTTCTGTCTTCTGGAAGTGTGGCTATAGAGTCTCTGACGACGGATCCGCTCATTTCCTGATAATAGCCGTGCAACGGATTGATTTTTTTCTCCCCCATCAGCATATATACATAGGGGAGCTTGGATTCTCCCATATTGGCATAAACTCTACTGTTTCTATCCATGGATCGATAGGCATGCATAAAATAAAAAAGGAGAGCGGCAAAAAAAATGCCACTCAATACGATGATTCGTACCCTTCTTTTACTCCAAGGCTTCTTTTTTTTATAGAATCCGTTATTCACAATGTTCCCTTTCCCGCTCTATCTTGCTCATTCTTGCTCATTCTCTTCTTCCCTGAACATTTCTCGTTTTCCGTTTTTCCATTAATTCTTCTTTTCCGCTTTGTTCTTCTTTTTCCGCTTTTCCTGCATTTTTCTTTCTATATCCGAGCGCCTCTTCCAAGGCAAGTTTCTCTTCCGAACTAAGCTCTATAGTAGTACTTCCTTCCTCCACTTCCTTAATATAAAGAAAGCTTCCTTCATTGGAGTGAACCGAGTTCAGTACAAAGCCCGTATTATCATAATTCAATAAAGCAAGGGCAAAAGAAAGGTTTCCTCCAAGCCCTTTATATGCGTTATATCGTATAATTCCGGATTTCTGAAAGGAGACTCTATTGTTGTTATGCAAAACCTTCAGCATTTCTCGTTGGTCTTCCAGAAGATCTTCCGACTTCTCCACATGTCTCTGCAATTCCACAAAATAATCTTCCAGGGTCTCCACATCCTTGCCCCTCATAAAATAATCGTATTGACGATAAAGCTTTTTGCTACTTTGCCGCTTTTATTGCAGGAAAGCAAAGAAAAGCAAACTAATCAGGAGAATAATCAAAAAGAATTGCTCCTATTTCTTTGATAATGCTCATTTATTCTCTACCCTTTCCCTCCAGTAAATCATATAAACGTTCCAAATCTTCTTTGGAATAATACTCTATTTCCACTTTTCCCTTATTCTCATTTTTAGGAATAATCTTCACCTTGGTACCAAGACTTTCTCCCATTCTGCTTTCGAAATCCTTGAAAATACTTGTAAATTGTTTACGTAGTGCTTTCCTGCCGTCTTTCTTCTGTGTTTCCTGTTTTTGGCCTCGCTTCTCTACTTCCCGAACGGAAAGGTTTTTCTACACATTCTTTTAGCAAGTTCCAGTCGTTTCTTGCCTTCCGGTATGGCGAGAAGTGCTCTTCCGTGTCCTTCCTTTAACTTTCCCTCACGGATATAGTTTAAAATTCCTCTTCCAGTTTTAAAAGACGAAGACTGTTTGTAATGGTTGTTCTCTTTTTAGACAGTCTCTCCATAAAGCTCTTCCTGACTTAAATCATATTCCGAAATGAGGCTCTGATACGCCAGCGCTTCTTCCACCGCATTTAAGTCTTCTCTTTGAATATTCTCGATGATGGCAACTTCCTTGCTTAATTTTTCATCGTAGTTCCGGATGAGAACGGGAACCTCCGTAAGTCCCGCAAGCTTTGCAGCGCGAAACCTCTCTCTCCGGCAATAATCTCATAAAGCGGCCCCTGCTTTTACCAGAAGCGGCTGAATTACCCCAAACTGCTTAATACTCGGAAAGCTCCTTCAACTCCTCATTGGAGAATTGCTTTCTTGGCTGGGAGGGTTCGCTTGAATCAAGGAAATTTTTAAGAGCTTTGCCTCTTCTCCGGCCTCTTTTTTTCTATTTTATTGGGATTTGATGCGAAGAGGCTGTCTCACCTCTTCCCAATCCGTGCTTTGCCATAGCGTCTCCTTCATTTTTCTCTTTTTACTGTTTTTTGTGTTTTCCTTTATAATTCCATTTTCAAAATTTCCCCTGCAAGCTTACGATATGCATCCGCTCCGGTAGAGCTTCCGTCATAGAGATTAATCGAAGGCCATGGCTCGGTGCTTCGGCAAGCCGCACGTTTCTGGGAATTATAGTATCAAAAATCGTCACGGTAAAATGCTCCTTCACCGCACTGAATCACATCCTGGGAAAGCAGATTCCGACTGTCATACATGGTAAAAAGAATTCCCTCTATGCTTTAAAAGATCATTGAGAGCTTCCTGCACCGTTTGAATCGTCTCCAGCATCTGACTTAATCCCTCCAAAGCATAATATTCACACTGAATTGGAATAAGCACCGAATCCGATGCGGTAAGAGCGTTAATTGTCAGGGTCCCTAAGCTTGGGGACAGTCGATAAAGATATAGTCATAGTTCTTCTCTATCTTCTCCAACACGTCCTTTAAAAAGATAATTTTATTTTCTTCATTGGCAAGCTCCGCATCCATGGCGGCCAGATTTCGATTTCCCGGCAGAAAATCCACATTCTCCACTATTTCCGTATACAAAATATCTTCTACGGAAAGCTCGCCGCTTAAAAACCTCATAAATACTTTTTCTCGCATCTCTCACGCCTAATCCGCTTCCCGCATTCCCCTGCGGATCAAAAATCAAGGAGCAGGATTTTCTGCTTAGCTTCTCCCAGGAAGCCGCTAAATTTAATGCGGTAGTTGTTTTTCCGACCCCTGCCCTTTTGATTTGCAATGGTAATAATTCTTGCCACTTCTGCACCTTCCTTCTAAAATGTTTCACGTGAAACATTTATACTATATCCGTAACATGCATGCAAGTCTCGAAAAATATCCTTTCAACTTTCTTGAAATTTTTACCCGAGCGGTTCCTTGCTCGGCACTCCTGCCCTTTCTCGGATATTTTTTGCCGTGTTCTCTATCTTTTGAACAAGGAGCAGGGATCGTCCGATGTCCGTCTCAGGGAAGCGTATATTCCAGAACTTCCTCCAGCTTTCCTCCCAGAAGATGAATTGCCTTCTTCCCTTCTCCAGCTCCTCTGCAATGTCCTTGGACTTCAAGGCCAGAAAATATCCTCCTTTCTTCACAAAAGGAAGATCGTACTCGCTTAAAGTAGAGAGGTTCGCTACCGCTCGGGAAAAGACCAGATCATACTGTTCCCTAAGTTCGGGGTTTTTCCCCAGATCTTCCGCTCTTCCGTGATGAAAACTTACATCCTTTAGACCAAGTTCCTTCACCACATCTTCCAAAAAGTGAATTCTCTTTTGCAGCGAATCGCTTAAGGAAAGGGAAATACTCGGAAAAGCTATTTTTATGGCAAGACCGGGAAATCCCGCGCCTGTTCCTACATCCATGCAGTGCTTTCCCTCTATCCATTTCGAAAATGTTTCACGTGAAACATTCAGCTTTACCATTGCGAGAGAATCGATAAAATGCTTTACAATGACATCCTCTTCCTCCGTAATGGCAGTGAGATTCATTACTTTATTTTTTTCTACCAGCAAAGTATAGTAGCCGTAAAATTGCTGTAGCTGTTCTTCCTGTAAATTCATGCCAAGCTGCTTCGATAAAGCAGAGAGGCGCTGAGAAAACTCTTCCCTTGCCATAGAATGCTCCTATTGTTCACTGCAATATTGATTTCTTCTACTATTTTAGCTAAAGAATTTAATTCTACTGTTTTAGCTATACAATTTTAACTCTACTGTTTTAGCTTATACTGTTTATCCTCTACCGCTCTGAAGTAAAATAGTTGAAAGCTTTCTTTTTCTCAAAAAAATCTTTCCTTTTCTTAAAATCTTTTCCCGTACTTTTCCAGATAAACCAAAAAGTACGGAAATATCCTGCAGGACTCACGCCGCTGATACGAGACGCCATGCCGATGTTTTTCGGGGCGAATCTTATCCAGCTTCTGCCTTGCTCAAGACGCAGATTTTGCATATTCTGATAATCTATTTCCTTCGGAAGCTTCTTTCTTTCCATCTTTTTAAAGGCCTCCACCTGCTGAATCTGCCTCTTGATGTATCCCTCATACTTAATTTCAATCTCCACTTCCTCACAAATAAAGGGAGAGAGTGCCGGACGCTCCGGATCCAGCTCCTCAAGGTTCTTATAACTACACTCCGGCCTTTTGCAAAGCTCCAGAAGAGAAACGCCGGACTGAATGGGTGAAGAGCTAGAGCCGTTAATACAGCATTGTTTTTCATTGGCTCCGACATAGGTATTTTTGCCATTCTTTCCACTTCTTTCTGAATGCTTTCCCGCTTTTTCCCGGGTTTTTCGAATCTCTTCTTCGGAAATAAGCCCCAGCCTGTAGCCCTTTTCCCGAAGGCGAAGATCCGCATTATCCTGCCGAAGCAGAAGACGATATTCCGCGCGACTCGTCATCATACGGTACGGCTCTTTATTTTCCTTGGTAACCAGATCATCGATTAGTACACCGATATAAGCTTCGGAGCGATCCAGTACAAAGGCTTCTTCTCCTCTTAAACGCTTCACGGCATTCACACCGGCCATAAAGCCCTGTACGGCAGCTTCCTCATAGCCGGAGGAGCCGTTCATTTGTCCTGCAAAGAAAAGGCCGGCGATTCGCTTCGTCTCCAGATTGTTCTTTAATTCCAGAGAATTTAAGCAGTCATACTCTATCGCATAGGCATGGCGAACCATTTCCGCCTTTTTGGAAGCCGGGCATGGTATGGAGAAGGGCAATCTGCACGTCCTCCGGAAGAGAAGAGGAAAGTCCGGAAAGGTACATTTCATTCGTATATCTTCCCTCCGGCTCCACAAAAATCTGGTGTCGGTCCTTATCCGGAAACTTCATCACCTTATCCTCAATAGAGGGGCAATACCTCGGTCCCGTACCCTCAATGCTTCCGTTGTACATGGGAGCGCGATGAATATTTTCCCGAATAAGACTATGTCCTTCCTCGTTCGTATAGGTTAAGAAGCAATCGTCCTGCTCTATCTGTACCGACGCAGGATCCGTTGAGAAAGAAAAGGGCACTACCGGAACATCTCCCTTTTGCACTTCCATCTGAGAAAAATCAAGACTTCTTCTATCCACTCGAGCCGGCGTTCCGGTTTTAAAACGAAGAAGAGGAAAGCCCAGCTCCCGAAGACTGTCACTCAACTTTTCCGCCCGTCTTAAGCCGTTCGGGCCGGTTTTCTCCGAAACCTCTCCGTAGATACATCTCGCATTTAAGTAAACTCCCGTGCAGATAATAACCGCTTTCGCAAAATACCTGGCTCCGGTACTGCTCTCCACTCCTCTTACTTCTTTCTTCTCTTCATCCGTCAAAATGGATACGACTTCTCCCTGCCGAATATGGACACGCTCCTGATTTTCCAAAAACCCGACGCATATTATGTGAATAAAGTTGCTTATCCGCCTGCGCTCTTAGGGAATGCACCGCAGGTCCCTTCGACTTATTCAACATTCTGGACTGAATAAAGGAACGGTCGCAAACCTTTCCCATCTCTCCACCGAGAGCATCCAGCTCGCGCACGAGGTGCCCCTTCGAGCTTCCGCCGATATTCGGATTGCAGGCCATCATGGAAATGGCATCGGGGCTTAAGGTAAAAATCAGCGTTTCCATGCCCATTCTGGCGGAAGCAAGTGCTGCTTCCACTCCGGCATGTCCTGCGCCCACCACAATCACATCATAGTTTTTCTTCGATTAAAGACATTCTGTTCCTTTTCAAATACCTAAGCACAGATTTTTAGAGGAAGTTTACTGATTCTAAAAATCCTAATTCTTAACATGTATCGTGCGCAAAGCGTATGGCATCTCGTTTTGCAAAAAACGCATTTGCAAGTTATTTTCCCATACAAAACTTTGCAAAAATCTCGTTTACGAGGTCCTCGGAAACTTCCTCTCCCAAAATTCGCCCCAGGGCAATATAGGCACCCATTAAATCAATACTTAAAAAGTCCTCGGAAAGGGATAAGCTAAGTCCGTTTTTTCACTTCAAGGAGTGCTCTTCGCTTCTTCCAGATCTATTCTTTGTCTCTCGCTATGGATAAATATCTCTGAAGAGAAGGAGAGATCCGGAAAAGAAGAGTTCCCGAATTTTTTTCTCCGAGTTTCTTCATTTCCCGTCCACTCCTTAGCGGAAATCTCGATAACGGAAGTCCCGTTTTTTTCTCAGCTCTTGTTTCGTTAAGACGGTTTTTTGATCTGTCTTATTCAGTAAAACAATGGTCTTTTTCCCTTGTACAAGAGAAAGAATTTCCTCATCCTCTTTTTCAAATTCCTTTAAAGCATCCACCACAAAAAGAAGTAAGTCCGCGTGTTCTATGGATTTCTTCGCCTTTTCGACTCCGATTCCTTCACGATATCTTCCGTATTTCGAATGCCTGCGGTATCCATAAGGTGAAGGAAAGACCGTCCAGACGGATATTTTCTTCTACCGTGTCTCTCGTTGTGCCCGGTATATCTGTTACAATCGCTTTTTCCGCACCGACCAAAGCGTTGATAAGAGAAGATTTTCCGGCATTGGGCTTTCCGACAATTGCGGTATGAATGCCTTCCGTAAGCATTCTTCCTTCCTCACGAAAGCGGAGGAGTTTCTCTATTTCTTGCAATATATATTCCGTGTGCTGAGCGCATTTTTCTGAAAAGCCGTCCAGGGAAATGTGTTCCGGGTCATCGAGTGCCGCTTCAATAAAGGCCGTATCCTCTAAGATAAGACTCCTGCATTCCTTGATTTTTTCTCCCAGAGCACCCTGTACCAGAGCTAAGGAACTTTGAATTCCTGCCTCGGTTTTCGACGCAATCAGGTCTGCCACTGCCTCCGCCTGCGATAAATCAATCCTACCGTTTAAAAAGGCCCTCTTTGTAAATTCTCCGGGCTCTGCGGCTCTTGCCCCATGTTTCAGCGTTAAGGTAAAAATCTTTTGCATGAGAAGCACGCCCCCATGACAGTTGATTTCCACCACATCTTCCCCCGTATAGGACTTGGGTGCTAAAAATGTAGATACCAAAACCTCGTCCACCGCTTCCTCTTTATCATAAACAAAGCCATAGCGAATGCGATGACTTTCTCGAATATCCAAGGGCTTTCCACTCTTGGTTCTCAATATTTTTTCCGCAATGGGAGGGCTTCCTCTCCGCTTAAACGGATGATACCGATTCCGCTTTCCACTAGTGCAGTAGCTAAGGCACTGATTGTATCCACCGTCTCACCTCCTAAGCCTTTTTATTTTACTCATATTCTTTCCGCTTTGCAATCGGAGAGAAAAATCCCTCGTGAAAGAAATACTTCGACTTGTCTGTCTACGCCTTCCTTTCACGAAGGATTATCCTTACTAACAGTGACTCAGGCGAAGCCTGAGACCTCTTGTTCGATTAAAAAAATCCGGAATTCTTTATTTTTCAATTCTTTTAAAATACGTAAGTAAACGAGATGTCGCACGCTTTGTGCACGATACTCGTTATGAATAAGATAACACAAGTTTTACTTTTTCAGCTCGATTCTCTTTCGGATATTTGTTTTTAAATTTTTCTATCCGGGCGAAACTTTCCGCTATTCTTAAAGAAAATCACAACATGACGGAATGGATCATCACCCTCCGACTTGGTAGACACTTGAGAATCATTTTGTAAAGAGGCATGAATGATTCTTCTTTCATAAAGGGATTCATCGGTTCAAGATTTACGGGCTTTCTCGTCTTTTACTTTATAAGCAATGTTCTTGGCAAGACTTCTAAGGGTTTGCTCTCTTCTTTTTCTATAGTCTTCCGTATCCAGCTTTACACGAATAAAGTCTTCTTTATGTTCCTTATTTAAAACTAAGGAACAAAAGGTACTGTAAAGAATCTAAAGTCTGTCCTCTTTTACCGATAAGGATTCCCATATCCGGACCAACAAGATTGATATAGAGCTCATTGCTGTTCTCATGGAAATCCATCTCCAGTTCTACATCCATATCCATTCCACTGAGAACGGAACTTAAAAACTGTCTTATTTTTTTCCTTGTTTTCTGCGATTTCCCCTTCTGTTAACGGAGTAAACTCTCTTTTTCTACGCTTATCAATTCCTCTGTTTTTATTTTCCGGAATACTTCTTTTTCTCTTGTCTCTCTTGGCAGAGGAACGGGATCGTAACCGCCGCGACTAAATCCTTTATAATTCTCCGGAGTCTTTTTATAAGCACTTTTTTCTTATCTTTACTAATACTCTCTTGCTTTTCTTCTTTCTTTTCCGGAAAATGCTCTTTCCGTTTTATTTCATTCTTTTCTTCCTTTATTTCCGCTTTTTCTTCCGCCTTTTTGGAAGAAGAACCGCTCTCCGCAGTTTCTTTGGAAATAGCCTTTTTCTCAGCCTCTTGCTCTACATTTTCTTTTACAAAAAGCCTCAATAATCCAAGGTTTTGCTCCTATACCCCAATATTCCTTACTTCCCTGGATTAAAACGGTATAAGAGATTCGGTCGGATGTAGTATGTAACTGTATGGTTGCCTTAGTAATGGCTTCTTCCATCGTCTTTGCGGATACTCTGATTTTATCCATAGCTTTTCCCCCTAAGCCTTATGACTTTTTCTCATGCTTTTCATTATACAATTGCACCATATTTGCCTTACTTGCCAAAGAACCTTCCTTCGCATTTCTATTGTAGTACTCTGTAGAATCTTTGGTCTTTTGGCTTTGTTTGGCAATACGCTCCAAACGATTCTTCTCCTCGGAATCTTCTTTCGCCTGCATGGATTTTAAGCGATTCTCCACTGCTTTTTCATCAATGGGAGGAAGACCTCTTTTGGCTCTCTTCTCATTCGCTTTGGCCATGGCTTCCTGTAAAAAGTTGTTCATTGGTCTTCTTTCCGAAATACCAGTTGAAGAAGAGCTGCTGTATCAGCATAAATAAAGAGGAAGCAATCCAGTATAAACCGATACCGGAGGCAAAGAGAAACAAAACCATACGGACATCAGAGACATCATGACATTCATACTTTTCATCATCTGTGCAGATTGGTCGCCTTCTGCTGTCTGAGGCATGCTCTGCTTCTGCATAAGTACCGTGGAAGCCCACTGTGTAAGACCTGCCAAAATCGGAATCAACCAATAGATATTCGGCTTAAGTCCATAAGCGGAAGGTGCTGTTGCCAAGTTTAATCCCAAAAAGCTGTTGATTTCCGCAGATTTTGCGGCAGCTGTTTCAATTGCTGAACTCGCATTAGGGAAAACTTCCGGAAGTTTTGCCCACTGCGCAGGATTTAATTTATATAAAAAGTCAATTACAAAGTTATGTACAGCCGTGCTGTCGTATTTTTGCGGATCGTCCAACCCTAGGTTGTGTAAGGTTTTTAAAATCGACTTAAGCCCGTTATTTTCTCCGAACGTCACCAAGGCCTGTGCTGCATTTGCACCGCCTATAGCGGAAGATACATTCTCATATACCACCTTCACTGCCGGTACATACGCCGGAATATTCATAATAATACGGTACAAAGCAAAAATGATGGGCATTTGTAAAAACCAAAGGAAGGCAGCCTGCTGTCATCGATGTACCGTATTTCTCATAAATAGCTCTCATCTCTGCCTGCTGTGCCATCATCGATGCCTGATCGGTCTGATTCTTATATTTTTCCTGAACCGCTTTAATCTCCGGTTGCATGATTTGCATCATCCGAGAAGACTTCTGTTGTTTAATGGAAGTCGGAGCTAAGATAATTCTTGTCACCAGAGTGAAAAAGGATGATAGATAAACCTATGTTGGGAATGCCGATTTGTGCCAGAAAACTATAAATTGCATTCATGACCAAACCCAAAAAGTCACAATAAGAGTCCAAATCGGTCCAAAAATAGGTAAACTAGACGTATTTTTTAGTCAATAAAATAAGATAATTCAAGTTTTCTCCCTCCATCTTTAGGGAACAGGATCATATCCGCCTTTAGCAAACGGATTGCATCGAAGAATCCGCCATATTGCTAACCATAAACCTTTCACACAACCATATTTTTGTATTGCCTCAAAGGCGTATTGAGACAAGTTGGTGTGTATTTACAAGAGCCGTGTCCTTTTTAAAGGAGATAAAAAATTTTTGATAGAAACGAATCATTCCCAAAAAAATTTTTTTCATACTTTTCCCCATTTCTAGGATAATCATAGTTTAAATCTGACTTTCTTCCTATTTAAATGGTGTTAAAAATGAAATTAACAAAAAGTCAGAATTTTTAAAAACGGCTTTCCATACTGAAAGAATAAAAAGTTTTTCGCCTCTATTCTTCCCTGCCTATAATATGATGCCTGCTACATAATTCCAGATATGCTTTTTCAAAATCAAAGTAAGACCTGTCTTTCGCACCTTGCCTTACCACGAGAATGATGTCTTTACCCAAACAAACTTCTTTATGTAATCGAAATATTTCACGAAGTTTTCTTGCGATTCCATGTCGTACAACGGAATTCCGACTTTCTTTGAGCAGGATATCCCCAAACGGTTTACAATCTAAACCATTTTCCAAAACGTACATAACAAAACAGGAATTGGCAAAGGACTTTCCTTTTTTATAGCAAGATTGGAAATCTTCATTGGACTTTATGGATGAAAATCGCTTCATAAAAATAACTCCATGGTTGAAGAAAGACCGCTTACACAGCGGCCTTAAAAACTTTTATTCTTCAGCTTATGCGGATAACTTTGCTCTACCCTTTAGCTCTTCTTGCAGACAAAACCTTTCTACCATTTGCTGTAGACATTCTTTTTCTAAATCCATGCACCTTAGCTCTTTGTCTGGTCTTTGGCTGAAAAAGTCATTTTTTTCCCTTATGCATACGGACACCTCCCTTTTTTTAGTGTATGGCCAATGCCACCAATCGTTTTCTCCGGGAATTATTCGTCCTTACGAAGGTCCCGAATAAACTCTAATTTTTGGGTAAACATCGGAAGCTATTATAATGAAAGCCCAATAACTCGTCAATAGAAAGTTTTTTCTTTTATCCTACAAAGTTTTTTCTTTTTATCCACAAATTTATCCACTTATCCACAATTTCTAAATTTTATCCACATTTAACTATTTTTTATGTTGATAAATAATCTGATTTTTCATAAATAGCCCTGTAAACTCTTCCTATTTTTCTTTGTTGAATTGTGGATAAAAATAATAAACATTTCAACACTTCCATTTCATAAACAAAAAAATGTGCACAGTTTCTTATTCTAAAGTCTAAAAAAATTTCCTGTCTTCTTTGTAACTTGATAAAGACCCCCCATGCTGTAAAAATGGATAAGCTTTATCTTCTATATTTACAGGTTCAAAAAGGGTGCAGTATGACAAAAAAATCTGGAAATTATAAAAAAATAAATGGAATGAAATACTGGATATGTTCAGAGAAATCGTACCTATGGCTGATGTTACCTACGAATTGTGGATAGCTCCAATGAAGCCTTATGATTTTTGTTGATGATAAACTCGTCATTTTAATGAACAAAAAGAATATCTTTCTATCATCCGAAAAAAAGGTATAACGATTCCTTTCGTATAGCCATTATGGAAGTTACGGAAATCAATACGGAAGTTTTAATTATCGATGAAGCCGGACTTGACTCTCTTTACAAAAAAAGAAAAGAAGAAGATTTGAGTTTAGCTGATGCCCTGAAAAATGCCAATTTAAACTCCAGGTATACCTTTGATTCCTTTGTTGTAGGTTCTTCCAATGATTTAGCCCATGCCGCCTGTGTAGCTACCGCAGAGCTTCCCGGGGAACAGTACAATCCTCTCTATATTTATGGGGGAGCGGGACTCGGAAAAACACATCTTATGCAATCCGTTGCTCATTTTATTTTACAACAAAACCGGCATGCCAAGATTCGTTACGTTACTTCCGAAACTTTCATTAATGAATTTGTAGACAGTATTCGAAATAAAAAAATAATATTTCTCCTGCTGAATTTAGGAAGAAATATAGAGAACTCGATGTATTGTTGATTGATGATATTCAATTTTTTTAATTGGTAAAGGAAGGGACACAGGAAGAATTTTTCCATACCTTTAATGCTCTTTACGATAATCGTAAACAAATCATTATTGCTTCCGATAAACCTCCGAAAGACATTGATAATCTGGAAGAAAGACTTCGTTCTCGATTTGAAGTAGGTCTTATTGTTGATATTCAAATGCCGGATGTAGAAACCCGTATGGCCATTCTCCGTAAAAAGGAAGAGCTGGAAGGCTACAACATTGATAATGAGGTTATTAAGTATATTGCGGACAATATCAAATCCAATGTCAGGGAATTGGAAGGAGCACTCACTAAAGTAGTAGCGAAGTCCCGATTGGTAAAACAGCCTATTACCTTGGAACTGGCTGAGGAATTGTTAAGGGATCATATTACCCCTAGTGAAAGGAAGGAAATTACTTCTGAATTGATTATTGAAGTCGTAGCGGAACATTACAATTTAAAAAAACTTCCGACTTAGCTTCCGTAACAAAGAAGAAAACGATTGCTTATCCCAGACAAATTGCTATGTACCTTTGCAGAGAATTGACCAATGTTCCTTTGGTTACCGTAGGAGAACTTCTTGGTGGAAGAGACCATTCCACAGTCATTCACGGCTGTGAAAAGATATCCACAGAATTACAAACAAACGAACAATTAAAATCCACAATAGATAGTTTACGGAAAAAAATAGCTCCTTAATTCCGCAATTTATTCTACAGGAATCAACAAGTTTTTTTATCTCGTAAGGGCTGATGAATACAGAAGAAAAGGAAGATTTCACATTTCCACAGCCCCTATTAGTACTACTAAAGAAAAAGAAAAAGAAAGAAGGAAAGCGAATGAGATTACTTTTTCAAAAATGACCTTATTTCAGCGATACAGATTGTAGGGCGTGCCGTAGCATCAAAAACCACGATGAGTATTATGGAATGTATTCTCATCGATGCTACAGATGGACAAATTACACTTACAGGTAATAAAACGGAATTCGGCATTGAAACTATTTGTCCCGGTATTATAGAAGAAGCGGGAAAAAGTTGCCTTGGAGGCAAAGCTTTTCCAAGAGATTGTAAAACGTCTTCCTCAGACAGAAGAAAATAATCTCTACATTGAAACAGTAGAAAACGGAAATTGTATTATCAGCTGCGAAAAATCCATTTTCAAGATTATGGGAAGAAATGCGGAGAATTTCCCTCTCTGCCTTTTGTGGAAAAGCAGGAAGCAGTTCTTGTTTCCCAATTCAGCTTACGAAATATGATTAATCAGACTATTTTTCCACGGCAAACGGAGAAAATAATAAGAGGATAGCGGGAGAATTTTTTTGAGATTAAGGATAATTTATTTTTCCATCACTTCCTTGGACGGACATAGAATCTCTATCAGGAAAACATTTTTTAAAAGATTCTTATACGGAACAAAGTGCAATTGTTCCCAAAGAAGTTTTGTCCGATTTAGCGAAGATTTTAACTGGCGATATCGAAGATATGGTGGAAATGTATTTTTTCGGGTCAATATTTACTTTTTCCATTATGAAAAATACAACAGTGGTTACGCAACTTGTAGAAGGTGAATATTTTCATGTTAAGCAAATGTTGTCCACGGATTATGAAACAAGCATTTCCGTGAACAGAAAACAGTTTATGGAAAAATATAGACAGAGCTAGAATTTTAGCAAGAGATAATGATAAAAAAATCCCTTTAATTTTTTTAAAATTACGGAAAAATTATCTGTTTTTAAAAATCATTTCCGATTTGGGAAGAATGGATACGGAAATTCCGATAAAGAAAAGAAGGAAAGGAGTTAATGATTGCCTTTAACCCGAACTTCTGATGGATGCTTTACAGAATATAGAAGAGGAAGAGGTTTCCCTTTATTTTACCATTCCCCGTTCTCCGGTATTTATCAGGGATAAGGAAGAAAGCTATATCTATATGATTTTTACCGGTTAACTTTAATGCGGATCAAGTAGAATGATAATTGAGTCCATAGAGCTACAAAATTACAGAAATTATGAAAGTCTGAAATTGTCTTTGGGAGAAAAACAACATCTTTTTACGGAGACAATGCACAGGGAAAAACCAATTTATTGGAGGCAATTTTTGCGGCCAGTTCCAAGTCTTTTCGTTTTTGTAAGGACAGAGATGTGATTCGTTTTTCGGAGGAAGAAGCACACATTAAGATGATTCTTCAAAAAAAGGAATAAAGAATCGTATTGATATTCATGTAAAAAGAATAAGACAAAGGGAATTGCCATTAACGGTTTTCCGGTAAGAAAAAGCTTCCGATCTTTTGGTTTAGCCAATGTGGTTATTTTTTCTCCGGAGGATTTAAGTCTGATTAAAGATGGTCCCAGGGAAAGAAGAAGATTTATTGATTTGGAACTTTGTCAATTAAATAAAATTTATTTATACAACTTAACGAGGTATAATAGAGTTTTATTGCAGAGGAATAAGCTGTTAAAAGATATTTCTTTTAAACCGCAGCTGGAAGACAGTCTTTCCGTTTGGGATGAGGAGCTTGTAAAATATGGTCAGGCCCTTATTCGTTTACGAAGAGAATTTATAGATAGTTTGCAGAAAAAGCTACTCCGTATTCATAAAAATATCAGCGGAGGAAGGGAAGAACTTTTACTTAGGTATGAAGAGAATACTAAGGAGGCAGATTTTTTTAGAAGCTCTTTTAAGGGCAAGAGAATCTGAAAAACAAAAAAATAAGTCTGGTGGGGCCGCATAGAGATGACCTTCTCTTTCAAATTAACGGAGAAGACATTCGAAAGTTCGGTTCGCAAGGGCAGAAAAGAACGGCGGCTCTTTCTTTGAAGCTTGCAGAGATTGAGCTTGTAAAGGAAAAGATAGAGGATTATCCTATTTTACTTTTAGATGATGTTTTTTTCGGAACTCGATAAAAAGGCAGAATTTTTTTACTGGATGAAATTTCCGACGTACAAAAGCATTATCACTTGTACCGGATTAGAAGATTTAATAGAAAATCGTTTTTCCCATAGATAAACTTTTATTATGTGGAAGGCGGAAAGATTGAATGTCCATAGAGGAGGGTTCATGGCAATAGAGAGAGAAGAGCAGGATCTGAATGAACAGTTTCATGCATCGAAGGAATACGGTGCGGATCAGATTCAGATACTGGAAGGATTGGAAGCGGTTAGAAAGCGTCCCGGAATGTATATCGGGAGTACTTCTGTTCGCGGCCTGCATCACCTTGTTTATGAAATAGTGGATAATTCCGTAGATGAGGCTCTGGCAGGATTTTGTGACAATATTACCGTCACCATTCATAAGGACAATTCCATTACCGTAGAGGATGACGGTCGAGGAATTCCGGTAGATATCAGAAGAAAGCCGGAAAGTCGGCACTTGAAGTTGTATTTACCGTACTTCATGCCGGCGGAAAGTTCAGCGGATCCGGCTATAAGGTTTCCGGCGGACTGCACGGCGTGGGAGCCAGTGTTGTGAATGCATTGTCCAGTTTTTTGGATGTCACGGTTTGCAAAGACGGAAAAGTCTATACCATGTCCTTCTCAAAAGGAAAAGTAACGAAGGAAATCGAGTGTATTGGAACTTGTACGGAAGAAGAACACGGTACCAAGGTCCACTTCTTACCTGACGCCGAAATTTTTGAAGAAAGTATCTATGATTTTGATACCTTAAAGGTGCGTTTAAGAGAAACAGCCTTCCTCACCAAGAACCTTCGCATCAAGCTTGTGGATGAAAGAGAAGAAGAGCGTAGAGAAATGACCTTCCACTATGAGGGAGGAATCAAGGAGTTCGTAAGATACTTAAATAAGGGAAAAGAAGCGCTTTACCCGGACGTTATTTATTGTGAAGGGGAAAAGGAGCATATTCTTGTTGAAGTAGCGATGCAGCATAACGACTCCTATACGGAAAATATTTATACCTTCGTAAATAACATCAATACTCCGGAAGGTGGAACACACCTCACCGGTTTTAAAAAAATGCCTTTAACCAAGACCTTTAATGATTATGCAAGACAGAATAAGCTTTTTAAAGGACAGTGAGCCGAATCTTTCCGGAGAGGATATCCGCGAGGGCTTAACCTGTATTATTTCCGTAAAATTGAAGATCCGCAGTTCGAAGGACAGACGAAGCAGAAACTGGGCACCTCTGAAGCCCAGATTGCCGTGCAGGGTATCGTTTCCGAACAGTTAACTTATTTCTTAGAGCAAAAACCCGGCTGTAGCCAGAGTCATGTGCGAGAAGTCCATCATGGCACAGAGGGCAAGAGCCGCAGCGAGAAAGGCAAGGGATTTAACAAGGAGAAAGTCGGCACTGGACGGGGTGGGACTTCCCGGGAAAAGCTTGCCGATTGCAGCAGTAAAGATGCGGAACGCTGTGAAATCTTTATCGTAGAGGGAGATTCCGCACTGGGACCTGCGAAAGAGGGAAGAAATCCGGAAACGCAGGCGGTACTTCCTCTTCGCGGAAAAGTCCTGAATGTGCAAAAAGCAAGACTCGATCGAATTTATGCCAATGAAGAAATCAAGGGTATGATTACCGCCTTCGGAACGGGAATCAATGAGGACTTTGACTTATCGAAACTCCGTTATCATAAGATTATCATTATGACGGATGCCGATGTGGATGGTGCACATATTGCGACTTTGATGTTGACTTTCATCTACAATTTCATGCCGGAATTGATTAAGGAAGGGCACGTTTACCTTGCGCAACCTCCTCTTTTCAACATTACGAAAAATAAAAAGCATTACTATGCTTATTCTGATGAGGAGTATCAGAATATCTTGAAGGAAATCGGTGCGGAAGGTGCGGATGTATCCCGTTTCAAAGGTTTGGGAGAAATGGATACGGAAGAGCTCGCGGAAACGACGATGGATCCGGAAACAAGAACCCTTCTTCGTGTCAACATGGAAGAAGATGACAAGGCGGAGCTCGATATTACCTTTACTACCTTGATGGGAGATCAGGTAGAACCGAGAAGAGAGTTTATTGAGAAAAATGCCCGTTATGTGAAGAATCTCGATGTATAGGAGGTAGACTTTGGAACCGAATATTTTCGATAAGGTGCAGGATGTTGATTTAAAGAAAACGATGGAGAATTCCTACATCGACTATGCGATGAGTGTTATCGTATCCAGAGCGATTCCGGATGTACGGGACGGTTTGAAACCGGTACAGAGAAGGGTGCTCTATGCTTTACAAACGCTCGGCGTAACACCGGATAAGAAGACGAAGAAGTGTGCCACCATCGTAGGAGAGACGATGGGTAAGTATCATCCGCACGGAGATTCTTCCATCTACGGTTCTCTTGTATACATGGGACAGCCATGGTCCATGCGCTATGTCTTGATTGATAAGCAGGGAAATTTCGGTTCGGAAGATGGAGACAGTCCCGCCGCAATGCGTTATACCGAGGCAAAGATGTCCAAGATGGCGGCGGAAATGCTGTCCGGTATCAATAAGAATACGGTTGACTTTATGCCGAACTTCTCCAACGAATATGATGAGCCGACCGTGCTTCCTGCGCGTTTTCCGAATCTTCTCGTAAATGGAGCAACCGGAATTGCAGTAGGCATGTCCACCAATATTCCTCCCCATAATCTTCGAGAAGTGATTGCCGGTGTAGATAAAATCATTGAGAACCGCATTGCGGGAAGAAAGACGGAAATTGAGGAGCTTCTTCCCATTGTGAAGGGACCCGATTTTCCAACCGGCGCAACCATTCTCGGAAAAAGGGATGTGGAAGAGGCATACCGTACCGGAAGAGGAAAGGTGAAGATGCGCGCCGTTTGCGAAATTGAAACCATGGCAAACGGAAAAAAACCGGATTGTGGTGAAGGAACTTCCCTATTTGGTTTATCGTTCCCGGGTCATCGAGAAGATTGCGGATCTGGTGAAAGACAAGAAAATCGATGGAATAACCTATATTCATGATGCGGCGGGAAAAAACTCGCAGGCGAAAATCAACATTGAACTCCGAAAGGATGTGAATCCGCAGGTCATTTTAAACCAGCTTTACAAGCATACACAGTTACAGGAAACTTTCGGTGTGATTATGCTTTGTATCGTAAACGGGGAACCGCGGATTCTGAATCTCCTTCAGATTCTGGAAGAGTTCTTAGGGCATCAGATCAATGTAGTACGAAGAAGAACAGAGTACGACCTCCAAAAGTGTGAGGACAGAGCGCATATTTTAGAGGGACTGTTAAAGGCGCTCGACCATATCGATGAAATCGTTGCCATGATTCGTGCTGCGAAAAATGTGGAAGAGGCGAAGCAGAATTTAATTACCCGTTTCGGCTTCACGGACGTGCAGGCGCAGGCAATCGTGGATATGCGTCTTCGTGCATTGACCGGTTTGGAAAGAGAAAGACTGGAGAATGAGTACAAGGATCTTCTTGCAAAGATTGCTTACTATAAAGAGATATTGGGAAATGAAAATAAATTGCTTTCTGTGATTCGGGAAGAGTTAGATGCCATCGCAGAGAAGTATGGGGATGACCGGAAGACACAGTTTAGTTTTGATAAAGATTTTCAGGCGGAAGACTTTATCTCGGATGATGATGTGGTGATTACGTCTACCAGTCTCGGCTATATTAAGCGGATGTCACCCGAGCATTTCCATCAGCAGAATCGAGGCGGAAAAGGCATAAAGGGGATGCAGACGATAGAGAATGACTATATCGAAGACCTCTTTATGACGACGAACCACCACTATGTCATGTTCTTTACAAACCAAGGAAGAATCTTCCGGATTAAGGGATACGAGATTCCGGAGGCAAGCAGAACGGCAAGAGGTACAGCACTGGTCAATCTCCTCTCCTTACAGGAAAATGAAAAAAGTTACGGCGACTCTTTGCTTAAGAGATACCAACGAGGAAAAATACCTCATTCTCACAACAAAGAAGGGTATCATTAAGAAGACGGAGCTGTCTCAGTTTGCCAATGTGCGGAAGAACGGCATGATTGCCATTACCTTAAATGAGGGCGACCAGCTGATTGAAGCAAAGCTTCTTTCCGAGGATGAAGAAATCTTCCTGGTTACCAAGAAAGGTATGGCGATTGAATTCAATGAGGAGGATGTTCGTGCTACCGGTCGCTCTTCCATGGGTGTACGCGGTATCCGCTTAAATGCAGGAGATGAAGTCATCGGTATGCAGAAGGCTTCTCAAGGAGAGCATTTCCTCCTTGTTTCCGAGAAGGGTTACGGAAAACTGACGGACAAGAGCTGCTTTAAGGCACAGGCTCGTGGAGGAAAAGGGAATCCGTTGCTATAAGATTACGGAGAAGACCGGAGATATCGTAGGATTTAAGCTCTGTGATAAGGATAGAGAGATTCTTCTTATTACCACGGAAGGAATCATGATTCGAATCAATCTCGATAAAGTGAGCATTTTAGGAAGAAATACTTCCGGCGTAAAGCTGATGGATATCGACAAAGATACGGATACCGTAATTGCATCCGTTGCCAAGGTAAGAGAGACGGAAAAATGAGGAAGAAGCCGAAGAAGACAGCAGTTTGGAAAATGTTGCCATATCCGAAATAGAAGAAAAATCAAGAAACTAACCAAGAGACGGGAGAAAGTACGGAAGAAAAAGTCCTAAAATTTTTCTTGACATAAAAATGTGAAATTGATACTCCCGAGTTTGACAGTATTTTTAAAGTGAAAAGTCTCAAAACCCGCTCTGGTAGCGGATTCCGAGACTTTTTGCTTTTTATGATTGCACGTTATACTGTCTATTTTTGGTTTTAGAACAAATATTTTTCATTTTGGCAATAGGTATAATCTGTTTGGAGGTACAGAATCCAAAGGCATCATGTAAATCGTCTGTCAATTCTGTTCGTGTGTAAACTGGCTGATAGCCTTTCCCCTCATATTTCATAAAATCCATACCCTGAAGTGCTGAAAGGATTTGGTCAATGGTATATTTGTTGTTTAGCTTCTTTTTCCAAGTATCGGTATACAATAAGTGAAATAAAACAGGTAATAAAATGAGCGAGAATTCTGTCCTGTCGTTTGAGATATACCGGACGAGCCTCAAAGTCAGTCTTCATGATACGAAAACATTCTTCGATTTCCCATCTGCGCTTATTTGTTCTAATAATACTTTCTATGCTGTCATCTAGGTTAGTACACACAGCATAGAATCCATCATACTTTTCTTCTGCATCAATCACTGAAGTATCGATATAGCTGACGGTTTGGCTGGCAAGCTCACCATCGTTTGTGGCGTGGTCTGTTTTTATGAAGCGCTTGGGATCATTTACCTTCTTTTTGTTAATGGTTTCACCGGATGCAACAATCTTTATCGCGCGTTCTATCTGCCCTTGGCGAACGTGGCGCTGATAATCGCGGTATTTGATTGAATAGGAGACAATCAGCTTTTGCTCTATGATTTTTTTCCTATCTCCTTTATCCGTGCGTATGATACTTTCCTCTTTAATCCATCTCGTTTTATAAAAATATTTATCTCTATCACGTTCACTGTCCAGCTCTGACAATTTATATTTCTTTCCGGATTTATCACCATCGAGGAGCCATTCGTCATCGGATAGACACCAGTCTTGTAGAAACCCCTTCAATGTTTTTATGGGTTGGGTTGTAATATAACTCCGCATACCATTTTCCCCATTATAAGAGTTGAATACTCTATTCGTAGCGGAAGATAACCCTGCATCCGTGCATACGATAAACTTGGACATGTCAAAGTTTTCAAGCATCTTTTTTTCAAGAGGGATCATAGTTGTCTGCTCATTACGATTTCCGGAGTATATGCTAAAGGAAATAGGAATACCGTCACTATCCATAAATAAACCCATTCCGACAATAGGAAGAGGTCTGTTTTTCCTTACTTTTTCCCCAAACTGCTTGTCCCCTTCTGCTGAATCGATTTCGAAGTAGAAGTTTGTGCAGTCATAGTGAGATTACTTGGGTGTTTCTCTCTTGGAAAGCAGCGCTGTTTTTTGAACAGGCGACTCTGTATGTAATCAGATTCTTTGGACATAATGGAAAGTGCGCGATAAATGTCATGAAGTTCAAAAGAGGGTTGCTCTATAAACTTCCCGGAGTCCTCAAAGCTGCTTTTCTTTGAAGAAGGATAAAGGATTCTGGTGTAGATTAGTCGAGAAAGGATGTCATTAAGATCATAGTTAAATGAATACTTGGCTGCAATTGCTCGACATATCTTATGTAAGCCCAGTTCATAGTAAATGTCTTGTAGAAAAAGATACCCACCATTAAAACGACGTTGTTCATTGATTACAAGATTCGTCCCTGCACAGAGTTCGATGCTGAATTTAGAAGCATCTTCTTTCTCTGCATCATTCATTAGTTGAACCTGTTCCTTTGCCCAAGCTTTTAGCATCCGTGACGCCATAGGTTTCACAGATATATTTTTCAGAACCTAATCGTTTTTATAACTAAGTCTTTGTTTTTTTCCATCAACATAGATAGTTTTCTTAACATAGTAAGAAATCGAATATTTTTGTTTTTGCCCAACCTAATCTCATAAAAGCACCCCGTTCTCATTATAACATACCTTAGCATAACGTGTAAATATAAATTTGCGAATTGACATAAAGCCAATATAGGCTTTGTGAGACTTGAAAATGAATTAGGCTGTCAAACTACCGAGCAGTTTGGAAAATGTTGCCATATCCGAAATAGAAGAAAATCAAGAAACTAACCAAGAGACGGGAGAAAGTACAGAAGAAAAGTCCTAAAATTTTCTTGACATAAAAAAATGTGAATTTGATACTCTAATAAAAGCACCTTTTCGAGGTGAATCCCTATTGGCAGGGATAAAAGGAGTAATACTCAAGTGGCCGAAGAGCGCCCCTGCTAAGGGTGTAGGTCAGGGAAACCGGCGCGAGGGTTCAAATCCCTCTTACTCCGTTTTCGGGAAACCGAAAATAATGCTTGACAAAGAAATCCTCTTTGTTATAATAGCATGGCTGTCCTGAAGAGGGCAGAATATAGTACCTTGAAAAATCAAAGATCGAATAATACACAGACCCTGAAGATTCTAAAGAATTTTCAGTAATGTTTCAAACGAAACTTACACGAACGGTTTAATAAACCAAAAGTAAAGCGGAGTACTTTTCATCAGAAAAGTACATAGCGTACGGACTACAGCGAAAGCTGTACTTTGCAACAAAGTTCGAAGTTGCCTCAAAGCAACGAGGAAGTCAAGAAGGAAAAACAAAAAGCTAAGCTAAGTTTTGACCGGAGAAAGAACTTTAACTGTCAGTGATGACAGATTTTATGTATTGGATCTCCTCCTTGCTTTGAAGCAAGTTCGGAGCCCTGCTACGCAGGGTGCAACTTCGTTGCAGTCGGTACATTCCGTACTTTCCTTTAAGGAAAGTACTACATTATGAGAGTTCGATCCTGGCTCAGGATGAACGCTGGCGGCGTGCCTAACACATGCAAGTCGAACGAGATGCGTATTGGAAAGCTTCGGCCGGAAGATGCGTTATCTAGTGGCGGACGGGTGAGTAACACGTGGGTAACCTGCCTTATGGAGGGGGATAACAGAGAGAAATCACTGCTAATACCGCATAAGCACACAGTACCGCATGGTACAGGGTGAAAAGATTTATCACCATAAGATGGACCCGCGTCTGATTAGCCAGTTGGCAGGGTAAAAGCCTACCAAAGCGACGATCAGTAGCCGATCTGAGAGGATGACCGGCCACATTGGGACTGAGACACGGCCCAAACTCCTACGGGAGGCAGCAGTGGGGAATATTGCACAATGGGGGAAACCCTGATGCAGCGACGCCGCGTGAGTGAAGAAGTATTTCGGTATGTAAAGCTCTATCAGCAGGGAAGATAATGACAGTACCTGACTAAGAAGCCCCGGCTAACTACGTGCCAGCAGCCGCGGTAATACGTAGGGGGCAAGCGTTATCCGGATTTACTGGGTGTAAAGGGAGCGTAGACGGAGTGGCAAGTCTGAAGTGAAAACCCTGGGCTCAACCTGGGGACTGCTTTGGAAACTGTTAATCTAGAGTGTTGGAGAGGTAAGTGGAATTCCTGGTGTAGCGGTGAAATGCGTAGATATCAGGAAGAACACCGGAGGCGAAGGCGGCTTACTGGACAATAACTGACGTTGAGGCTCGAAAGCGTGGGGATCAAACAGGATTAGATACCCTGGTAGTCCACGCTGTAAACGATGAATACTAGGTGTCGGGGAGCAAAGCTTCTCGGTGCCGTCGCAAACGCAATAAGTATTCCACCTGGGAGTACGTTCGCAAGAATGAAACTCAAAAGGAATTGACGGGGACCCGCACAAGCGGTGGAGCATGTGGTTTAATTCGAAGCAACGCGAAGAACCTTACCAAGTCTTGAGATCCCATTGACAGAGTATGTAATGTACTTTTCCCTTCAGGGGCAATGGTGACAGGTGGTGCATGGTTGTCGTCAGCTCGTGTCGTGAGATGTTGGGTTAAGTCCCGCAACGAGCGCAACCCCTATAGTTAGTAGCCAGCAGTAAGATGGGCACTCTAACTAGACTGCCAGGGATAACCTGGAGGAAGGCGGGGATGACGTCAAATCATCATGCCCCTTATGACTTGGGCTCACACGTGCTACAATGGCGTAAACAAAAGGGAAGCAAGAGGGCGACCTTAAGCAAATCTCAAAAATAACGTCTCAGTTCGGACTGTAGTCTGCAACCCGACTACACGAAGCTGGAATCGCTAGTAATCGCAGATCAGCATGCTGCGGTGAATACGTTCCCGGGTCTTGTACACACCGCCCGTCACACCATGGGAGTTGGTAATGCCCGAAGTCAGTGTTCCAAAAGAGGAAGCTGCCGAAGGCAGGACTGATGACTGGGGTGAAGTCGTAACAAGGTAGCCGTATCGGAAGGTGCGGCTGGATCACCCTCCTTTCTAAGGATAAAAGTAGGGGTTTGTGTGTTATTCGATTTTTGATGAATAGAGGTCAATTCGAAGAGTTTACTTTTTCGAAGAAAAAGTTTTCAACGGCTATCCGATGCCGGAGAAAACCATATAAAAGGTAATATCCAGATGAATTTTTATAGACTGTCTGATTTGTTTCACTCCGGACTTCATGTTCGGTAAGGAAACTCACATGAACTTTCCTGCGAAAGCAACTCTTTTTGAGAGTTGGCCGGATTAGTCGAATTTTTCGAAGACTGCCTGATGTTGTTTCACTCCGGACTTCATGTTCGGTAAGGAAACCTCACATGAACTTTCCTACGGAAAGCAACTCTCTTCGAGGTTGGTCAGATCAGTCGAATTTTTCTGAAGAAAAATTCTCCTTGGAACCATAGCTCAGCTGGTTAGAGCGCACGCCTGATAAGCGTGAGGTCGGTGGTTCGAGTCCACTTGGTTCCACTTCTGGTGTTGATGCGCTTAGGAGAAACACTCGTTCCCATCCCGAACACGACAGTTAAGACTTAAGCGGCCGAAAAATACTTTTGCTGGTAACGGCACGGGAAGATAGGCGGATGCCAGATTTTGGGGGTATAGCTCAGTTGGGAGAGCACCTGCCTTGCAAGCAGGGGGTCAAGGGTTCGAATCCCTTTATCTCCACTGTGGAAGAGATTCCACAATCGTACCTTGAAAACTGCATATCCGAAAGAAATAATTATTCTAGTAAATAGAGTAAGACATCCGAGGGTACAAGGTAAAACTTGTACAAGAAGAGGAGTGCTTTTATGAAGAAATAGAAGTACTTCAGGAGAAGAGAAATCTTCTTCACAATCAGAAAGAGATACACGCTAGTATCTCGACACTTGGTAACAAGTGGAGAATTGGTTAAGCAATAAGAGCATAGGGTGAATGCCTAGGCACTGAGAGCCGAAGAAAGACGTGATAAGCTGCGAAAAGCTGCGGGGATTGGCAAATACGAGTTGATCCGCAGATATCTGAATGGGGAAACCCACCGGAGTAGACCTCCGGTACCGTACAGCCAATACATAACTGTACGGAGGGAACCCGCTGAACTGAAACATCTAAGTAGGCGGAGGAAGAGAAAACAACCGTGATTCCGAAAGTAGTGGCGAGCGAAATCGGAAGAGCCCAAACCGAGGTGCGTGCACTTCGGGGTTCGGACTGCAAAAAGATCTGTAAGTGAGTGGAAGCCGATGGAAATAGGCGCCATAGAGGGTGAAAGCCCCTTACACGAAGCGTAAAGGATCAAGCAGTATCCAGAGTACTGTCAGACACGTGGAACCTGGCAGGAAGACGGGGGGACCACCCCCCAAGGCTAAATACTACTCAGTGACCGATAGCGATTAGTACTGTGAAGGAAAGGTGAAAAGGACCCCGGGAGGGGAGTGAAAGAGAACCTGAAACCCTGTGTTTACAAACTGTGGAACAGCGCAAGCTGAACCGCGTACTTTTTGTAGAACGGTCCGGCGAGTTATAGTTACTGGCAAGGTTAAGGACTTTAGGTCCGGAGCCGAAGCGAGAGCAAGTCTGAAAAGGGCGTTAAGTCAGTAGATATAGACCCGAAACCGGGTGACCTATCCATGTCCAGGATGAAGCTAAAGTAAAATTTGGTGGAGGTCCGAACGCACATCCGTTGAAAAGGGTGGCGATGAGGTGTGGATAGCGGAGAAATTCCAATCGAACCCGGAGATAGCTGGTTCTCCTCGAAATAGCTTTAGGGCTAGCCTCGCAGTAAGTCTTTCGCAGGTAGAGCACTGAATTCTTGAGGGGGCGTCAAAGTCTACCAAGAGATATCAAACTCCGAATGGCGGTAAGATATAAGCGGGAGTCAGACTGCGGGATATAAATTCCGTAGTCAAAAGGGAAACAGCCCAGATCTACAGCTAAGGTCCCAAAGTACATGTTAAGTGGTAAAGGATGTGGGATTTCATAGACAACTAGGATGTTGGCTTAGAAGCAGCCACACATTCAAAGAGTGCGTAATAGCTCACTAGTCGAGAGGTCCTGCGCCGAAAATTAACGGGGCTAAAACATGACACCGAAGCTTAGGGATGGTGTAAACCATCGGTAGAGGAGCATTGAAAACGAGATGAAGCGGTACCGAAAGGAGCCGTGGATTGTTTTGAAGAGAGAATGCCGGAATGAGTAGCGAGATGGAGGTGAGAATCCTCCAGGCCGAATATCTAAGGTTTCCAGGGTAAAGCTGATCTGCCCTGGGTAAGTCGGGGCCTAAGGCGAGGCGGAGACGCGTAGTCGATGGACAACTGGTGTAGATTCCAGTACCTTACTAAATCAGAAATGTGGGGACACATGGAGAAAGAGAGAGCCGGGAATGAGAAGACCGGTGCAAGGGAGGTAGGAGTGTAGTAGGAAAAGCCGCTACATAATCTGAAGACCTGATGCGGATCGAACTAAAGTAGAGAAGCTCTTGGACTCTGTGGCGAGAAAAGCCGCTATAGTGTTTAGTAAGCCCGTACCGCAAACCGACACAGGTAGATGAGGAGAGAATCCTAAGGCCGGCGGGAGAAGCATTGTTAAGGAACTCGGCAAAATGACCCCGTAACTTCGGGAGAAGGGGTGCCCAGGCAACTGGGCCGCAGAGAAAAAGGCTCAAAGCAACTGTTTAGCAAAAACACAGGTCTATGCGAAACCGTAAGGTAAAGTATATGGGCTGACGCCTGCCCGGTGCTGGAAGGTTAAGAGGAGAGGTTAGAGCAATCGAAGCTTTGAATTGAAGCCCCAGTAAACGGCGGCCGTAACTATAACGGTCCTAAGGTAGCGAAATTCCTTGTCGGGTAAGTTCCGACCCGCACGAAAGGCGTAATGATTTGAGCGCTGTCTCAACAATGCACCCGGTGAAATTGAAGTGCCAGTGAAGATGCTGGTTACCCGCGCCAGGACGGAAAGACCCCATGGAGCTTTACTCCAGCTTGATACTGGGATTCGGTAATGTATGCACAGGATAGGGTGGGAGACTGAGAGGATAGTACTTCGGTATTATCGGAGTCGCTGTTGGGATACCACCCCTTATGTTATTGGATTTCTAACCTTAGGCCGTAAGCCGGTCAGGGACAATGTCAGGTGGGGAGTTTGACTGGGGCGGTCGCCTCCGAAAGAGTATCGGAGGCGCTCAAAGGTTCCCTCAGGATGGTTGGAAACCATCCAAAGAGTGTAAAGGCATAAGGGAGCCTGACTGCGAGGCTGACGGGCCAAGCAGAGTAGAAATACGGACTTAGTGATCCGGTGGTATGAAAGTGGGATTGCCATCGCTCAACGGATAAAAAGCTACCCTGGGGATAACAGGCTGATCTCCCCCAAGAGTTCACATCGACGGGGAGGTTTGGCACCTCGATGTCGGCTCATCGCATCCTGGGGCTGAAGTCGGTCCCAAGGGTTGGGCTGTTCGCCCATTAAAGCGGTACGCGAGCTGGGTTCAGAACGTCGTGAGACAGTTCGGTCCCTATCCGGCGCGGGCGTAGGATATTTGAGAGGATCTGTCCTTAGTACGAGAGGACCGGGATGGACTGACCTCTGCTGAACCTGTTGGGAATCAATCCCATCGCAGGGTAGGCAAGTTGGGAATGGATAAACGCTGAAGGCATCTAAGCGTGAAGCCAACCTCAAGATGAGATATCCCATCGTAAAGAGTAAGACCCCTTGAAGAGAACGAGGTAGATAGGGCTGAGGTGTAAGTGCTGCAAAGCATTCAGCTGACAGCTACTAATAGGTCGAGGGCTTATCCAATGCGTCTGATTGAATATGATGGATTACTACTAGAGTTATTTCTTGGATATGTTGTTTTATGGCCCGGTGGCTCAGTTGGTTAGAGCGCCGCCCTGTCACGGCGGAGGTCGACGGTTCGAATCCGTTCCGGGTCGTTAGCCTTTGGGCTTTTATTATGGATGGATTCCCGAGTGGCCAAAGGGGCAGACTGTAAATCTGTTGTCACTGACTTCGGTGGTTCGAATCCACCTCCATCCATTAAGACATTTGTCTTTAATTTACATCCGGGGTCTTAGCTCAGCTGGGAGAACATCTGCCTTACAAGCAGAGGGTCATAGGTTCGAGCCCTATAGGCCCCATTTATATCATCGCGGGATGGAGCAGTCTGGTAGCTCGTCGGGCTCATAACCCGAAGGTCGTTGGTTCAAATCCATCTCTGCAACGCAGGAACCCTTAGGGTTCCTTTTTCTATATATTTGCAACTTAGCCAGTAACAGTCTTATCTATATATTTGCAACTTAGACAGTAATACTCTATTGATATACTTGAAAATCCAATCAGCAATACTCTATTGTATAGAGGAAATTGTTTTTCTGTAAAATGAGGTTGTAAAAGAGCGCAGTCTTTGCAATGAAACAGTAGTATTCATGTTGGAGAGGAGAAGCTATGCGTGTTGGAATCTTAACCAGTGGCGGTGATTGTCAGGCTTTAAATGCCACAATGCGTGGTGTTGGTAAGTCTTTATTTAATTTATTTGATAATATAGAAATTTTTCGGCTTTTTGGACGGATACAGAGGCCTAATATATGATGAGTATAAGAAAATGGAGAAATCTGACTTTTTCCGGTATCTTAACGGAAGGGAGGGAACGATTCTCGGTACAAGTAGAACGCCATTTAAATTGATTCATGAGCCGGATGCAAACGGACTGGATAAGGTGGAAGCAATGAAGCATACTTACCGTAAGCTTCGTTTGGATTGTCTTGTTGTTCTTGGGGAAACGGATCCCTAAAAACAGCAAATCTTCTCAGTGAGGAAGGCTTAAACATCGTTGCCTGCCCGAAAACGATAGATAACGACCTCTATGGAACGGATATGACATTTGGATTTTATTCCGCCGTGGAGGTTGCGACCAATGCCATTGACTGCATTCATACAACAGCAGCCAGCCATGGAAGAGTGTTTATTGTAGAAATCATGGGGCATAAGGTAGGACTTCTTACCCTATATGCAGGACTTGCAGGAGGAGCTGATATTATATTACTTCCAGAAATTCCTTATACGGTAGATGCTGTGTGTAAGAAACTTGCCGAGCGTCATGCAAGCGGATCCCGTTTTTCTATTGTGGCTATTGCAGAGGGAGCGATTTCCAGGGAAGATGTGAAGCTGACGAAGAAGGAATTAAAGAAGAAACTTGCGGAAGAGAGAAAGATGCATCCTTCCGTGGCATATAAGCTGGCTAAAGAGATAGAGGAAAGAACCGGTTCAGAGGTCAGAGTGACTGTTCCCGGCCATACACAAAGAGGCGGACGCCCTGTTCCTTACGATAGAGTTTTTGCAACAAGAATCGGAGCTGAGGCAGCGAGACTCATTAAAAAAGAGAAATTCGGTTATATGCTTGCTCTTAAAAATACGGAAATTGTTCCGGTTCCTCTTTCTGAAATTGCAGGCAAGTTAAAAATGGTGGAGCCGGATTCCGGAATTATAAAAGAAGCAAGAATGCTTGGCATTTCCTTCGGAGATGAAGAGTAGGCATTTTGCTAAATAACAAAATAATGACTGCCATTAGAGAATAAATATTGGAAAGTAGGATTGCTTTTGGGATACACGGCATTATACAGAAAATGGAGGTCTGAAAGACTTCGACGACATTGTGGGGCAGGATGCCATCACAAGATCGTTTAAGAATCAGGTTAGTAGCGGAAGGGTAGGTCATGCCTACCTTTTTTGCGGTACAAGAGGGACCGGAAAAACATCATTAGCGAAAATCCTTGCAAGAGCAGTCAATTGTACAAATCCTGTTAATGGAAACCCCTGCAATACCTGTGCAAATTGTCGCGCCATTTTATCCAATACCAGTATTAACGTTTATGAAATGGATGCAGCCAGTAATCGTAATATTGATGACGTTCGATTGATTCGGGAGCAGATAGAGTATCCGCCTGTGGATATGAAGTATAAGGTGTATATTATTGACGAGGTTCATATGTTTACGGAGCAGGCCAGTAATGCTTTTTTAAAGACGCTGGAGGAACCGCCCGAGTATGTTATCTTTATTTTAGCGACAACGGAACCGAATGCATTGCCTATTACGATTTTATCTCGTTGTCAGCGCTATGACTTTTAAAAGAATCACCGTAAAAACGATAAAAGAACGTCTTGCTATGATTTGCAGGGAAGAAAATATACGGATTTCCGATGATGCTTTGGAATACATCGCCAGAATGGGAGACGGTTCCATGCGAGACGCGGTTAGTCTCTTGGATCAATGTGCCAGCTATGACTTTGAAGAAGAAATTTCTTATGAGGATGCGCTAAAGGTTTTAGCTGCGGTGGACACTTCCGTTTTTTCCGATTTAATTAGGGCTTTGCGCGCGAAACATATCAAAGGAGTTATGGAAAACATCGCATCGGTACTGGAGCAAGGGAAGGAGCTAAGTCAGTATGTTTCCGATCTTTTAAGCTATTTCCGAAATATCATGATAGCCAAATCTGTAGAGAATTTGCAGGGTTTGGTGGATTTATCCGAGGAAAATAAAAAGCTTCTTCTGGAGGATGCCTCGGAAATGCCTATGGAGGAACTCTTGAGGGGAATTCGTATGCTTTCGGATTTACTTCAGCAATTTCAGGGTATGCGAATCAAAAAAGGGTACTTCTGGAGAGCTGTCTTATTAAGCTTGCCTACCCGGAGACGGAAGGAACTGCGGATGCTTTTGCAACAAAGAATAGGAGAGTTGGAAAGACAGATTGCAAAGGGAGTTAAGATAGTAGGAGAGATAGAAGGAAAAGAAACTGATCAGGGCCCGCTGGAAGAGCTAAGGCCTACAATAGAAAAAGCTTCCGAAGGCGCAGTTTGAGGATTATCAGGAATTAAAGAAGAATTGGGGCATGGTTTTAAGTTATTTTGATCAACCTTTAAAAGGAGCTCTTACAAAGTCAAGAATTTATCCCGGAAAGGATAGGAATTCCATGCTGATTATTCCTGTTGATGATACCGTAAGAAATCTATTATTGGATAAAAAGAAATAGAGGAAATTTTACAAGAAAGACTGCATAAGAAATATCATTTTTCACATAGGACATGCGGAAGAAAGAGAACGAAGGACTCAATATGTGTCGGATGAAGAGCTCGCAAAGGTAGACATGCCTATAGAAATTACGGATAATTGAAGTAGAAAAAGGACAAGTCCGGTGATAAAGCGTATAAAAAGGACTTGCCGTAAAGGTAAAAATAAGAAATGTAATAGATTTATTCAGCGAATTCATGATAAAAATAGCTAAGATTTTGGTATAAAAAAATATTTTTCTAGGGAGGAAAAATGGCTAAGCATGGTGGTTTTGCCGGCGGTATGCCCGGTATGAATATGAACAATCTGATGAAGCAGTACCAGAAAATGCAGCGCAAGATGGAAGAAGCTCAGGAAGAGCTCGCGAAGAAGGAATATACGGGACAGGCAGGAGGCGGTGCGGTACAGATTGTTATCACTGGAGAGAGAAAAGTTCTCAGTGTAAAAATTGGATAAAGATGCTGTGGATCCCTGAGGATGTAGAGACCTTAGAGGAAATGATTGCTTTGGCAACGAATCAGGCATTACAAGAGATAGAAAAGGACTCCGGTCAGGAAATGGGTAAGCTGACCGGTGGAATGGGCTTAGGATTTTAATGGAATATTTTTCCAAGGACATGGATAAGCTGGTGCAAGAGCTTTCGCGTCTTCCCGGAATTGGGCAGAAGTCGGCACAGAGGCTGGCGTATCAGATTATTACCGGAGATAAGGAGAGTGCTATGCACTTTCCGACAGTATAAAAAGAGCAAGGGACAGCATAAGGTATTGTAAGCTTTGCTGTACGCTGACAGATGAAGAGTACTGTCCGGTATGCTCCGATAGCGGAAGAGATCACAAACAGATTATGGTTGTGGAAAATCCGCGGGATATGGGGAGCGTATGAAAGAGTAGGAAAAGTACAAAGGAGTGTATCATGTACTTCATGGGGCGATTTCTCCGCTTCTCGGCATAGGACCGGATGACATTCGCTTAAAAGAGCTGATGCAGCGCTTGCAGGGGGAAGAAGTGGAGGAAATTATCATCGCCACGAATTCATCCTGGAAGGGAAACTCACCGCAAGTTATATTGTGAAACTGTGCAAGCCGCTAGGGATTCGATTGAGTCGTATTGCTTCGGGGGTTCCGGTAGGCGGTGATATTGAGAATATAGATGAAATCACACTCCTTAGGGCATTGGACGGTAGAGTCAGCTTGTAAAGGATAAAGGGGAAATATGGATAAGTACGAGTTTAGCATTAAGGCAGAGCAAATTAAAAATTGATTGGCCAGGAAGATTATAAGACGGCTATGCAAAATTGCGGACACTATCGATTGGAATCGAGTACGCAGTGTTAATTTGCTTTCCTCTATTGCGGAAATTTATGAAAAACGGAGAATACGAGGAAGCAAAGGATATTTTACTGCTTGCTTTTGAAAGAGCTCCGGTAGGAAAGCGCTTTTTGTATAAGCTTTCGAGTTATCCCTTAAGCCCGGATCTATTGACGATGCTGTAGAGTTTTTATCATGAATTTTTGGATGTGAGTCCTGAGGATCCCAGAAAATATCTATTACAATATATGATTTTAAAAGGCAAAAAAGGGGCAAGGCATCTCAGCTTATAGGGCCTTTGGAAAAATTATACGGAAACAGAGCTGGAAGAGCAGTGGCTATATGAGCTTGCGAAGCTGTATGGGAAGCCGGAAGAGGATGACTGCGTTCGAATCTGCGACAAGATGATTCTTCTTTTCGGAATGGGAAAATATGTGGATAAGGCGATGGATTTAAAAAGCTCCACTACCGTCCCGTAAAGGAGGAAAAAGGAGTACAACACGATTTCGAAAAGCCGGAAGAGACAGAGGACACGGTAGAGACAGAAGCTTTGTCTTCGGACGGAGAAGAAGACGAATTTTACGATGAAGAAGATCCGGAAACGGAGGAAAACAACGAGAACACTTCCAAAGAAGTAGGACAGGAAAACACTTCCAAAGAAGTAGAACAAGAGGACGCTTCTGAAGAGGAAAACAAGAATGCTCAGGAGCAGGAGTGGAAGAAGGAAAGTCTCTTCCGTAGAGAATCGTGCCGACGACGATGAATCTCCCCGCTACAATATGATTATTGAAGCGGAAACTTTGGAAAAAGCCTTTCATATTGCTGTAGAGGAGATTAAGTATTTTCATAAGAAATACGGAGTTGATTTTAAGGTTGCAAAAGATTAACGCCGATAAGTTAAATGAGAAAGGTTTTGCCTCTTTTGAGGATAAACTCGAAGAGCGTGATTGATTATAGAAAGTGCCGGAAAGCTGAAATATTCCGTACTGGATGAAATTGAGCAGTATATTAAAGAAGTAAAGGAGAGCTCTTCTATTGTTTTTAATTGATGAAGTCGATCATTTTGATCGCTTGGCGGAAGACAGGCCTCAAAATTCTTGGAGTACTTTTTGATATTGTCTCCGGAGGAGACGAGGGAGGATGACCTCTTAGAGGATGTTGACCTTGATGCAGCGGTAAAACAGGAGGAAGAGAAGCCCGAGGAAAAGAAAGATGAAACGGTTTCCCCGGATGAGGAGTACCTTGACGAGGACGAAGAGCCGGAAGAAGAGTATGTTCCCCATAAGCCTTCATCTTTGAGCGTCCGGCAAGACCGTATAAAGAGGTTCTTGAGGAAGAAGCGGAGAAGGAACAACCATGCGAGAGGAAGAGATAGCGGAGCCTGTAACGAAACAGCAGGAAGCTTCGACATTCCCGGAAAAGGAAGTACAGATATTGAGAGATAAAAAGTCATCTTCCAAGTCCATGGATATAGAGGATTTTGCCCGTTATGCGATTGATTATGCGTCGAGCATTGACTGCAGTATTACGGAAAAAGGGATTACCGCTCTTTATGAGCGTATTCAGCTTATGGAAGAAGACGGTATTGTTTTTTAAATGAAGAAAGTGCAGAGATTTAATCGAAGAAACTGCGGATCAGGCGGAAAAAGCCCGGTCTTGGAAAAAGAAAAATCGGATCCCTATTCCGTCCGAAGTATGATAAGGACGACAAACTTATCTTAAGAGAAGAACATTTTATGGGGTAAATGATGATAAGCAGTGAAATAGGGGTAGGACTTATCCTACTCCTTTCCTTTATTATTTTTGCAGGAATCGGATATAGAAAGGGCGTGATAAAAAAGATTTTTTCCGTTCTTTCCCTGTTTATGTCTATTATATTGGCAAAGCTCCTCTATCCTTTTGCCATAAGGGCTGCTGTAGAAAACGAGTTTCTAAAAGGAATATTTTTCGAAAAATTTGGTCTTTCTTTTTACCGGTTAAGAATAATATCGTTTTTTAATTCCCAAAGGAATAACGGATTTTTCTGCCGTCTCAGCCCAAACCGGATGAGCCGCCTGTTTTTTTAGCGGAATATATGAAACAATGGGAAAATGGCAGGATTATTTCGCTCAACAAATCATCAGCTTCATTAACGGAATTCTTTTTATTTTGCTTTTATATTATTTTTTAGACTGCTTCTCAAAATTGTGCAGCAGGTTTTGGAATACCTTTTCCGCTTGCCGGTTCTGCATTTTGGAAACAGAGTTCTCGGGCTTCTTCTCGGGGAATAGAATGGCTTTTTGTCTGGCCTCATACTGATTTTCTTCAGTTTTCTTCCGGAGACGAAGTTCAGCCTTTGGGTTTTAAACGGCTTTTTCTATAGAGGACGATTCCTTATTTTATTAAGGAAAATAACCTGATTGCGCAGATTTTTTTCTGGGATAAAGAGGCAGCTCTTGCATTTATCCGGAAACATTTTCGGTATAAAGTGCAGAAGGAGAAGAAAAGGAGGGGAACATGGAGAAAAAAATACTCTATATTAATAAGAAAGATGTCGATAAAGTAAAGGGAGTGACATACGCTGGCATTGCTTCGCAAAAGTAAAGATTCTTTCAGCGCCCCCTGGAAGAGCTTAGGGAGCTTCCCGAGGATGCGGAGCTTTTAAAATTTATCGGCTTCAGCAGTAATGAAGTGGGGCAGTTTCTGCAGGATATGAGAAAGCTGGGACTCAGAGTTGACCTAAAGTGCATGGAAACGGAGCACAATAAAGACTGGAGCCTCAAAGGCACTTCATAAGGAGCTGATGGAAGAACATGCCTTTATGAAAGGAGAGCAGAAGGAGTAAGAACTTACCTTTATGAAAAGAGGGTAGGAGAAGTAAAAACTGCTTTTTATGAAAGAGAGCAGGAGAAGCAGAAATCTGAGTATAGCATAGGGGAAGGTTTACTTAAGTTTCAAAACGAGTACTGTGTGCACACGATATCTCGTTGGAGAGGAAAGACTATGGAAGAAAAGGAAAGAAAGCGGGGAAGCAGAAAGAAACCGCAAAGCTTTTGTAAGGGAGCTTTTTGAATGGATCAAAATCTTCCTTGTAGCAGGGATTGCCGCGTTTTTACTGAATAACTTTGTCATTGCCAATTCTACGATTCTACGGGCTCCATGGAAAATACAATTATGGCGGGAAGCAGGGTTTTCGGCTCTCGTCTCAAGTATCGTTTTGGTGAAGTAAAACGGAACGATATTGCCATTTTCCTCTACGGCTATAAATGTAGGAATGACGGGCAGACTTACAGAGAAACAGAGGAGGGCGTTTGTCCTGTTTGCGGTCGGGAAGATAAGCGGAACCAGCCGATTTACTATGTAAAACGGGTTATCGGCATGCCCGGAGATCATGTAGAGGTTAAAAACCGGCGAGGTGGATGCGAACTATATCACGAAGATTAATGTGCGATCCGCTACCGGAAAAAAATTCCGGTGGGAACAGTTTATATAAACGAGAAGCAATAGAGGAAAAATATCTTCCGGAGCCGATGATTGTAGACGGAAAATCAGTTCCCTGAGATAGATGTAACCGTGCCGGAGAATTGTTATTTTTATGATGGGAGATAATAGAAATAATTCTGCGGATGCGCGTTTTTGGGGAAACAATCAATTTGTAAAGAGAGAAAAGATGCTGGCAAAGGTGTATATTTGCTATTGGCCACTGGAAAGATTCGGCCCGGTAAAATAAAAGCCTAAGTAAAAAACTAAGTTTTCCGAAAGAGCTTCTTCGCCGCTTTTCGGAAAAATGGATACGTTTTCACATTTTCAACACAAGGAAGAGTTAGGCTCTGTGCGTGAGTGCACGATTTTTGTTTATAGATAAAAATTTAGCGATATTTAAAGGAGGGGTAATCTGTGAGTAAGACAGAAGGACAAAAGTTGGAAGAAAAATTATTTTTTAAGCCTAAGCATATTGCAAAGGACCATGCGGAGGACATAGAAAAGGCGATGGACTTTGCGGAGGGGTATAAGACCTTTTTGGACCATTCCAAGATAGAGAGAGAATGTGTTTCCTATAGCGTCTCTTTAGCGGAAAAAGCGGGTACAAAGCCGTTTAGCCGCGGAGTAAAGACCAAGGCAGGGGATAAATTCTACTATATTAACAGAGGAAAGAACCTTTATCTTGTGACCATCGGAAAAAAACCTTTGAATGAAGGAATTCACTTCAATATTGCTCATATCGATTCTCCGAGAATCGACTTAAAGCCGAATCCGCTTTATGAGACGGAGGAACTGGCATACTTTAAGACCCATTATTACGGCGGAATCAAGAAGTACCAGTGGACGACTATTCCGCTCGCTCTTCACGGAAGAATTATGCTTTCTGACGGAAAGGCAATCGATGTGGATTTCGGAGAGAGCCGGGTGATCCTGTACTCGTCATTACCGACCTCTTACCGCATCTCGGGAGAGCACAGGGTGAGAGAAAGCTGAACGAAGGAATTAAGGGCGAAGAGTTGAATATTCTTTTAGGTTCTCTTCCGGTAGAAGATAAGGAAGTAAAGGAAGCCTTTAAGCTGAAGGTTTTGTCCATTTTACATGAGAAGTACGGCATTACCGAGAAAGATTTTATGCGCTCCGAATTAACTTTGGTTCCGGCGCAGAAGGCGGTCGATGTAGGTCTGGACAGCTCCATGGTCGGTGCATACGGACAGGATGACAAGGTCTGTGCTTACACAGCTCTTATGGCAGAGATAGAGTGCACAAAGCCGGAATATACCTCTTTAACCGCTTTAGTGGATAAGGAAGAAATCGGTTCTACCGGTAATACCGGAATGGAGTCCGATGCTTTACTGCATTTTGTAGAGGATCTGGCAGAGTGCGAAGGAGAGAGAGTAAGAGATATTCTGAGAAATTCCTTTGTCTTTCCTCCGATGTCAATGCAGCCTATGATCCGACCTTCCCGGATGTATATGAGAAGCAGAATTCGTCTTTCTTTAACCATGGGCCGGTACTTACCAAGTACACCGGGGTAAGAGGAAAAGGCGGTTCCAATGATGCTTCTGCGGAAACTATGCAGAAGGTTATCGGCTATATGGAAGATGCTGGGGTAGCTTGGCAGATTGGAGAGCTTGGAAAAGTAGATGAAGGCGGTGGAGGAACCATTGCCATGTTTATGGGAAATATGGATGTGGATACCGTAGACCTCGGCGTTGCAGTGCTTTCCATGCATGCACCTTTTGAATTGACAGCGAAGCTGGATGTTTACTATACTTATAAAGCATTTTTGGCTTTTAACAGATAGGTAAAATGCATTACGTCAAAAGAGAGCAGGAGAAGTGACGAGAGAAAAATAAGCGTTTTTCTTTCTCCTTTTTCAAAAATAGTTAACTAAGGAGTATTATGAGAAAAAAGAAGATTTTTGCCGTAGCGACCATTTTAGCTATGGCGGTATTTGCAGCAGCTTGTGGAAAGAAGGGGGCGGAAAGCAAGGCTTCCGCATCGGATGTTAAGGGATCTGCAGCGGCGAGCCCTCTACCTTAACAGAGGACAGTCCGGAGATTAAGGAACTGGAAAACATGAAAGTTCCCTGAGGAGCCGAAGGTTTCTGAAATGGGGAAGATTACACTTCCTGATTTAAAGAGCATTACCGTTACAGTTTCTCCTATGGAGAATGTAACACAAGAGGAAGTGGATAGTGCCATTAATCAGGCACTGGAAGAGAATCTGACAAGCGTTCAGGACGCAGCGAAGGAAGGGGATACCGTAAATATTGACTACAGCGGTACCATTGACGGAAAGAAGTTTGACGGCGGAACAGCGGAGAAGCAGGATCTGAAGCTCGGTTCCGGACAGTTTATTCCGGGATTTGAGGATCAATTGATTGAAAGAAAGCCGGCGATACCGTAACGGTAAAGGTGACTTTCCCGGAGAAGTATCAGAATGCGGATCTTGCAGGTAAGGCAGCAGAGTTCGAAGTAAAGGTGAATGAAGTAAAACGTCAGCCGGAGCTTACGGATGAGTGGGTAAAGAATTATGACGGCACTACTGCGGAAACGGTGGAGAGCTATCGTGATCAAATAAGAGAACAGTTGCAGAATAGAAAAGAATTTGCATATCACTCGGAAATTCAGGATCAGGCTATACAGCAGATTTCCGATAAGACCGAGGTAGAACTTTCCAAGACTATCCAAGATTATGCAAAGGCATACATTTTAAATGCCCAGTTAAATCAGTACAAGCAGTACGGTATGGGAGCTGCCGATGTGATCAATATGTCCGGAAAGACAGTCGAACAGTTTAAGGAAGATGCCTATGCCAATGCGGATGCTTACGCAAAGCAGCTTTTCATTATGAGAAAAATTGCCGATGAGCAAAATATTCGTGCAACCGATGAGCTTCTCGACGAGCTTGCCAAGGCGGAGTCTTCCCTTACGGGAGAAGAGACCAATCGCATTAAGCTGATTGAGCAGTACGGTAAGGAGCTTGTAGAAGAAGCGGCTATCCGGAATAAGGTTATGGAATACATCGAGTCTCAGATTACCGTTAAGGAAGAAGAGCCTCCTGTAGAAACACAGATGGATGCGGGAAAAGAAAAAGGAAACTAAACGAGATACTGTACGATTCGAGAGAGATACTTGTTTAGAATAGATAAAAAGAGCTATCCTGTATGTACTGACCCTCCAAAAGTTAGACTCAAAATCTAACGTTTGGGAGGCCGGTATTTTTATTCCTCTTTTAAATAGAAAAGGAAAAGTGGTGCAGGCGAAGCCGTAGGTATCTTGTTCACAATTTTTCGCTTATCAAGCAAAAAGAATAGAAAAAAAGCCAATAAATTTTTAAATCTGTCGAAATACATGAGAGACATTAATTTATGGTGTAAGTAATCAAAAACTTTGCATATTTTTAATGAATGTGCATTTGAAAAAAATAGCGTAATATTTGTGTTAGAAAAATACCTTAATACGGTGTTAGAAAAATATCTTAATACACTTTTGAATTAGAAAAAAATAATTTAATGCATTTCGTATTAGAAAAAAATACCTTACTACTTGCATTAAAAAAATAGCGTATTGCGGAAAAATGGAGGATGTGATGAGAGTACAACGGACAAAAACAATTCTGTTTCTTTGCCTTTTTCTCTTTCTTTTCTCAAAGAAGTCTATAGCGGGAGAATGGGTTCAAACAGGGGCACAGCTGGGAATACCGGGAGGAGGGAGTAAAAAGTTACAAACCGCTGGATAGAAGACAACGGGCAGTGGTTTTACTTTAAAGAAGACGGGACAATGGCGAAATCCGAATGGATTACACAATCCGGCATGTTTTATTACATGATGGAGGATGGAGCCATGGCACAGAGCCAATGGATAGAAATTAAAGGGAAGTGGTATTACCTTGGGAAAACCGGTGCTATGGCGAGAAAACCAAAGTATAGACGGCTACTTTTTGAGTGCGGACGGCATATGTAGAAAACAGGAAACAAGAAGGTCGGCATGTAAAAGTGGAAGAATTGACGACGCTGGATATCTTGTGAACGGAGAGTGGGCCAAACGTAGCAATGAATCTGATGAAGAGGACGCGGACGAAGAGGATAGAGGGTATGAGTATACAGAGGATGAGTATACGAGTGATGAGGACACGGACGAGGAATGTGGGGAACCCTGCGAAGTGACTACGCCTGATACAGGCTATGAATACGGGTGGTTAAAAAGGGTGAATAAAGCGAGCTTTGATTATGTTCGCTATGCGGAGGATTATCCCGAGCTTTATGCATTGTATGGCTATGATAAAGAAAAACTGTTTCAACACTATACCGATTCTGGAGAAAAGGAAGGGCGCATAGCACACACTCTTTTCTTTCAGCCGGAAAGGCAAGACATGACATTTATCGGCTATCATGGAGAAAATATGGATCGTGAACGATATCGTAGAGAGAATCCGGATGTGATGCAAGCCAATCCGAAACTATCCCCCTGACGATTGGGGAGACGGGAGGTATGGCAGCATTATCAGGTTATCGGGCGTCCGGAAGGGCGCAGGGTCTATGCAACAGACAATGACTCCGATCAGACCAGGGCGCAGCGCATGGCATATGACATTGCAAAACGAATCACAAAGGATTCTATGACGGATAGAGAAAAAATTAAGGCGGTACATGACTGGATTATCAAAAATGTAAAATATAATAACATTATTTTTCCTTGCAACAGTATTCGAGGTGCAATACTGTATCACAAGGCAAATTGTGCAGGCTATGCGGACACTTTTGACTTTTTATGTATCTTCTAGGCATAGAGCATGAGTATGTATTAGGAGGCACTAGAGGAAGCTACATGCTTGGAATCGAGTGCTCCTCGATGGAACTTGGCTCTATGTGGACTGCACCTGGGATGACCCCATAGGCGGTCCTAAAGACACGATTCAACGTAAATACTTTCTCTGCACGAGGAAGGAAATGGATAAAGACCATAAATTGTACCAAGTGGAAAAACGATACTAATTTCCTCCTCAAAAAGACTTAGTCTAAACTGGTAACGATTTCTACGCTGTCCGGTAAAATCTCCGCATTCACTACGGGATTTCCGGACAGTTTTACTTTCTTTAAGTTCGGGAAATTCCGAAGGGCGGAGACATCGGAGATGTAATTGTCCGAAATATCCAGCTCTTCCAAAGTGGAAAGCCCCTCAATACAATCCAGATTTTTCCAGGTTGTTTCTGCTGATATAGAGCTTTTTAACGCCTTAAAGTGGGAAAGGTAGGCCTTGGCGTTCGGGTAGAAATTACGGGAATCATCGTCCAGACTATGAATATCCGAGCGAGATAGTTGCAATACCTCTACAGTATGGTCATCTTCCACCTTGGATAAGGAGAGAGGCAGCTCGGGATTATCGGAAGTACTGGTGCTGCTTAAGTCCTTCGGAAGAAAATACATCTCCTTTACACCGGTATTGGAGAGAGCTAAGCTGTAGTCCTGATAGCCGTCCATGGGGGTGTCACGGAAAATAAGCTTTTCCAAGGCGGGAAGTTCCCGTAAAACAGGGCCCAGAGAGGGACCGACTTCTCCAATAATGCCATTTCCGATAATCGTTAAATCGCTTAAGGCATTCATGCCGCGAAGGGAGTCTGCTTCATATTCGCCGGACTGATTATGGATAATCAAGGACTTAATGGAGGGCATATTGGAAATGCTCTTTAAATCAACGGTGTAAATTTCAGCTTCTTCCAAAGCGGATAAGCCGTGTAAATCGGGGATAGTATAATTATGGTATCCGAAGCCTAATTTCTGTAAGGAAGAAAGGCTTGCTAAAGCATCGGTGTTTGTCAGATCACTACAATCCAGATACAGGCTGTTAAGAGACTGCAAATCTCGTAAGCCCTCTAGGGAAAGAATCGGGAGATTCGCAAGATAGAGAGACTTTAACTTCGGCATATTCTGTGCAAATTGTAAATCCTTCAAGTTGATAATTTGATGAAGAATCAGTGTTTCCATCTGCGGCATACCGGACAGGACACTGACATTTTCCACGCCCTGCTGATAGTCGCCATCAATTTCCAGTGTTTTACACTGACTTAAAGAAGAAAGTGGGGAGAGGTCAAGCGGGCTATTTCTATTCCCCATGATCTGCACAGCCAGTAAATCGAGCTGCGGAAAAAAGCTAAGTGGACTGATTCCCGGCTCAAAATCGTTGTCTACAGAGACAGACAGTTCCCTAAGAGAAGAAAAGGCCTTGTAGATATCGGCACTATCCTCCTCTTCTTCCCCATAGCTGGAGGAGGAATCCTCTGTAAGATAGACACCGTAGAGCCCGAGGATTTGCTCGGGATTGGCAACGAGGTTTTTGATTTCTTTAAAGCTCCCGGAACCTATGGTCAAATATTGCAAATTCGTAAGAGATTTTAAGTCATCGCTATATCCGTCGTCATAGGAAAAGCGAAGATTATAGTCAAAGGAAAGACGTACAAGACCGGTAAAGGGCTGTAAATCTTCTTTATTAAGATAGTCGTCTCCACTTAGGTAGACTGTCTTTTGGAAACGGCATTTCCCGTTTCATCTACAGAATCGGAATAGTCAAAGCGCCATTTATCCTGTCCGTCAGAAGGATCCTTACTCCTTTGCAGCGCGAGGTACTGTAAGGAAGCATAGTCCTCTGCCGTAATCTCTGAAAACGGTTTGGAAAAGGCTACTTCGGAGAAGCTCTTCATCACTTCCTCTTCCGGTGCACTGCGATAACTTGCACTGCTGATTATCGGCGAATAAGAATGATAGCGGTGAAGGGAAGAAAAATCGTAAAGATAAGAATAGCAAAAGCATACCCAAACAGGCTACAATGGCGACCACATTCGGTTCCTTTCGAATCATTACGCACGGTAGCACCCGGCTTATTATAGTTTACTTCCTTGATATGAATATTCTGGGTAATGTTCGGCTTTATTCGGCTCGATATATACCTTGGTCTTACAATACTATAGCTGACAAAGCCTTCTTTCATTCCCTCCGGAATATCAAGTTGGCCATGGCAATTGGGGCATTCCATTTTTGTGACAGTCATAGTCTTTCCTCTTTATCTCTTTTTATATACTTCCGCTTTTTCTGTATAGAGTTTTAAAGAAGCGCAGGAAAGTGCGGAATTAATACAGCATTCTCATTTTACAATAGGGAATGTCAGTAAGTTCAAGGAAAGGGATTTTTTCATATGATTATAGTTTTTTTGAAATATAATTGAGACAATTTCTTATTTTCTCTTTAATTTTAGTCGATAAGGAAAAAGGAATACCTGCGTATTGTCTAAAAAGGAGAAGAAGAAATGAAAAAGTCGGGGGAAAGTGGAGCAGAGCTGCCGGATGCTGCTTAAAAAGACAAAAGAAAGAAAAGCGGAAAGACGATGAAGCTTTCCGTAAGAATGTCGATTCTTTTGGGATTACTTGCTTTTTTCGGAATGAGCATTGTGAATTTCGGTACGCTTCGTTTAACAAGACTATCCTTTACAAAAAGCCATGGATCGGTACATGGAGGATAAAGGAAAGGCGTCAGGAGAGGAGTTGGCTGCAATTATATCCAAAATGGAGGGAGTCTCTTCCATCATGGAGAGCGGTATTCAGGAAACGGGAAATAAGCTCGCACCGTCTTGGACCATTCTTGACTTGGAACAAGAAAAACAGGCCATTATTCCCATGAAGGAATCCAGCTTCCGCTCTCGTGTTGTAAACCATGCCATAAGTTCATCGCAATATAATGCGGAGTCCGTACTCATAGGTTCGCTTTACGGAGCTATGGCATCCAATGAGACATCTGGTTGGAGCAGGAGTTTTTTTTGAACCGAATGCTGAGGGAGTGGAGGATTATGCACCTTATATCGGAAGAGAAGGCTTTCAAAACCGGAGCATCACCAATTATCCCTATAGTCAGTTTCAGGATAAGCCTTATTATACTGAGGCCAAAGAAAAGAAGAAAACGATAATAACCGATGTTTATGAGACAGTTCTTGATAAGAAAAAAGTGATTACGATATCCCGTCCGGTACTTTTCCGGGATCGTTTTGTGGGGGCTATCTTACTGGACATTGACATGAATCTTTTTCCGCTGCAGAGCAGAAAGATAGTCATTATCCCAGCTTGGAAACCGATATTGTAGATGAGAGAGGAAACTTTGCTTTTAGTAAAGATACGGAATTGATCGGTACCCCTCTTTCTAAAGATAAGACAGAGAAAGATTATCAGAAGATTTCAGCAGAAATGGGGAAAGGAAATGCATTTCACCTTTTGGAAAGAGAGAAGGACGGTGTAGAAAGAAGAGTTTACTATGTACCGACAGATATTATGGGAAATACTTGGTGGATTATGCTTTCCGTAGATGAGCAGGATTTTATGGCACCGATTTTTCCGAATTGTCTTCCTTTGTTTCGGTCTTGCAACGGTGGGAATCGCCATTATTATCTTAGGAATCTATCTTCTGACAAAAAAAGAGTTTGGCACCGCTTGAAGCTATTGCGAGAGTCGGAAGAAAAGGTGTCCAATGGAGACTTCAGCGAAAAAGGTAGCCTATCTTAAAAAAATGATGAAATCAGGGTATATCGGGCAGGGCTTCCAGCAAGTCATGGATACTATAAAGGGCATTTCAGAGGACCTTAAGGAAAAAGCTCGACGAACTGTCGGAAGGAAATTTCCGGGTAAATTTGAAGAAGATAAACTTTATCAGGGAGAATATTACCCGCTTATCGAATCGCTAAGAAACATACGAAATGAGCTGAATAGCACAATTTTAGAGATACAAAAGTCCGCTTCCGAGGTTAGCGCCACTTCTTCTTTGGTTTCGAATGGGGCGCAGTCTCTTTCTCAGGGAGCAACAGAGCAGGCCTCCTCGGTAGAAGAGCTTTCCGCAGGCATGAATGAAATTTCCGACTCTATAAAGCTGACGACCAAGAAAGCGGAAGAGGCAAAGCGCTTAAGTAGAGATGACGGACAAGCGGTTACTCTGAGTACAGGGAAGATGGAAGAGATGTCCCGGGCAATGGAGGAAATCACGGAGAAATCCAACGAAATAGGGAAAATTATCAAAACTATTGATGATATTGCTTTTTCAGACCAATATCCTTTCTCTTAATGCGGCTATTGAGGCGGCAAGAGCAGGGCAGCAGGAAAGGGCTTTGCGGTTGTGGCGGATGAAGTGGGGAATCTGGCACAGAAATCCGCTAAAGCGGCGCAGAACACGGGCATTTTGATTGAAGAAACCAAAGAAGCGGTGGAACGAGGCGCAAAAGATTACGAAGGAAACAGAAGAGGCACTTTCTACAGTGGCAGAACATGCGGATAGAATTAACAATATGGTTTTCGAGATATCCAAAGAATCGGAGCAGGGAATCACAGGGGTATGGGTCAGCTGACTGTCGGGATGGAACAGATTTCCTCCGTGGTACAGACCAATTCCGCAACAGCGGAGGAAAGTGCAGCGGCTTTCAGAAGAGTTGTCAGGCCAGGCTGTGATTCTGGATGATTTGGTAGCAAAATTTCGTTTACAGGAATAAGCGGATTGACATTTACTATAGTAAATTTATAATGATTTGTGGATATTTTACAGATTTCTTTTTCATACCGAATGTTACCCGTAAAAGCTTGTGAACCTCGTTACAAAGCATTGCTTATGAAAAGGAGAAGATTTTAGGAGGAGTAGAAATGACAACACAAACCATTATGATCATCGCAGTAGTAGCCGTAGTGTGGGCGGTAGCCTTCACCGTAATGCTTTCCATGGGAAAAAAGAGAGAGAACAGTGAGAAGAAGTTTAATGAGGACAACAGGGATAAGGGAGTCCTTCACATTTACGGGAAGCAGATTAAGGTAGACGGAAGTGACCTTGTCAACGTGCCCTTTACTACAGGAAAGGACTTGGAAACTGTCGTAGCTTTGACTCCCGGCCAGCATACCATCGAAGGAGTTTATCAGTCCACGGAAACGGTAGGCACGAAGACAAGAAATGTCAAAACGGAGAAGGTGAGCTTTGATCTTTCCGTAGAGGCCGGACACAGCTATTCCGCCGGAATGTATTTCTACTCTGCCGAGGAGAGAGAGAGCTATTATAAAGGGACAGACGGGGAAAGTTGTTTTGGAAGTTCCGCTCACTATCGTGGAAGGCAGCGATTATATAAAGGCATATATCCTTGTCTCATAAGGAAGACTAAAAAGAGTCTTCGAAAGAATATAGTAAGATGAAAAGGAATACCTACCCGGATGAAAATGGAAATTGCCATTGGGAAATCACACACTATTCTCCCAATCCTATTTCGGCTTTGTTTGTTCTGCTGCTTTTCGCCGGGCTTTTTCTCTTCTTCTACGCACACGTGGGATGGGACAATAGCCTTTGGTTTATCATGGTACTACTTCTCCTTTATAGCATTGCTTCCCTCCGGGAACTTTATAAGTTTTTCTTTCAATCCTATATTGTGGAAGCCGTATTTTTATGAAGAGGAAATAGTGCTGCACTATCGAAAAGGAAAAAGCCGGAGTATTCCCTATACGGGAATCGGCTTCATAGATTTTCAGCTACACGACGGAGTCGGGAGCAGAATCCATTTTTATCCTCATTTTACTTTCTATAAGAAAAACAGCACGTCCAAGATTCTGGACTCGATTTATAAAGGGAGTATCTACTGTTTATAGGAGAACTGTCTTCTTTCGAGGATTATCAGAGGATTAAACAATGCCTAGCGGAAAAGGGAAAGCATTTCTTTGAGCCTCGGGAAACCGAGGAGTGCTTTAAAAGGAGTAGACTAACCAGAAAAGCACGGAGGGATGCGGGAGTATAGCTTAGATCAAAAGCATGCCGAATTCCCGCAACGGATAATCCCGAAGATAAAATGAGCTGTTATATCTAAAGTAGAAAGTTTTTGAACAGAAAAATAAGCGGGGCTTAGGCCTCGCTTATTTTAAGGTTTATCATAGTTTTATCATAGCCAAAAAGCTTTTTGTAGTCGGAAAGCTTATCACAGCCTAAAAAGTTTGTCATAGTTTGGAAACTAAACCCTTTGTCCTAAAGGAATTGACAATGCCGCATACTGCACCGTAGCCTACTCCGGCTACCGGCCAAACAATCCAGCTGATGTCCCAACGCCGGGTAATAAAGCTGTATCCCAGATAAATAGCCGTTACCAAGCACCAGTATATTTGCCCTACGGTTTCATTTTTATGCTCATCCATCTTTTTCCCTCTTCTATAATCCCCTTGCTCTAAAAGCATGTTCATGGAATCCCAAATAATATTCGTCTTAACAATCAGAAACACGCCAACAGCCACAAAAAGCAGGAGGAAAGGCACGCTAAGAGCCGTATGGAAATCATCTTCTCCAAAAAAATAATCATACTGATGAAGATGGGACTTACCGCAATGATGCAAAGAAAAATGCCTAAAATCATCTGGGAAATATACGTTCCCTGGAAACGGGATTTTTTCTCCTGTACCATACCGTTTACCCCGTAAGCAGTATTCAGAAGCTCTTTTTCCATATAGTGGAAACGTCCCCCTTCTATAGAGCTTTTGATAAATAAGGCCACTGCAATGCCAACCAAAAGGAAGAGGAAAAGTACCCCGATACTGACTGCTTTTTCCCTCTGAGAGGAGAAGATCGTCATTTTCCTGGAGGGTGGTTAAAGTAATCAATAGGGTAGGGGAAAGGATACAAAGCAATACCCCTAAGGCAATTTGAGAAGCGGCTTGATACTTGTGCGCGAGAAAGGCATTGGCTCCTCCATGGAAACAGGAACTTCTTTAAAGGAAGAGTCCGTATCAACCTTTGGAGCTTCTCCCGGGATGTCCAGCTCTATCTCATCTTTTTAGGAGATAATCCGTGCTTACGGAAAAGACCTCGGATAACCTCAAAAATCTTATTCATATCCGGAATGGACTGGGCTCCTTCCCATTTGGAAATCGACTGCCTGCTGACATCCAGTTTCTCTGCGAGATCTTCTTGGGACCAGCCATTTTTCTTTCTTAATTCTATAATCTTGTCTGCAAGTATCATACTCTACTCCTTTTTATGATGCTGTATTCGAGCCGATGCACTTTCTTCTTCATAGCTTTATGGAGTCTGCCTTTTTGTGTCGAGCGCATTCATAAGATAGAAAGAATGTTCGCCTTGGAAAATGCTTTTGCTCACTCCGTCTTTACAGCTCCCATACTAGCGAAAAATCCCGGTTGCAGAGAAGAAATCGGGCTTGTCAATTTGACAACCGAGAGTTGCAAAGCCTTGATTTTTAGGGCAAAAACGATGTTTTTCGTAGAAAAAAATGACCGGACTTTGCTACTCCGAGACGATTATAGTATTGCCTTTACTATTCCAAGACGATTCTATTATTGTATTTGCTTTTCCAAAAGGAGAGAGCCCTCACTGTAGCTCAGGGCGGAAGTTTCTTTTCTCTTCTCCTCCAAAGTTACTAATCAAGTTTTTTCGGCGTTTTTCCTCAATCCTTTTTAAAGGCGTAGTAGTCTGCCTTTTTCTACGGGCTTATCATAGAGGATGAATTCTTCATCGGAACGCTTAGGAGAAGTTTCGTCATTTTCCAACCCTTTCTCCGGGTCATAGCTATAGCTTGCCCTGCTTATCCCACTCAAGGGAAATTGCCGGACGTAGGGAGAAGATAAAGCACATCCGTTTCCTTCGCATCGAAGTCAATTTGCTCAAGATATAGGCGATTGTCCTTTTCCGTCAGGAAAATGTTGTACACGGCGCCGCCACCTACTGATAATCCAGATTTTTCCTTCTTCGCACTTTCCACAGGCTTTCCGTCTTGAAAGCTGTAAATGTGGAGGTTTGCATGGATGGCAGCCCCTCTCCGTTATTTTCCTCTGCATCGATAAAAAAAGTAACTCGGGCGTGCCGTCTCCATAAACATCGGCTATGGCAATCCCCTTCGTTTCTACACTGATAGGTGCTCCGTCTTTATCTTCCTCGTAAAGCTTGCCAGGTATAGGCTTCAATGTCTTTTGTTTTTTTCTTTTTAAGAGGGTTAAATAGGCGGTGTATACAGCTTTTGGATTAACTACTTCGGGAGTTGTATTCTCGAACTTGTTTCCGCTTCTTTTAACTCTTTTTTTCTTTATCGGATTTTGTTGCCTCAATCTGTGTTTCAGAGGAGGATTGGCTATTTTTCTCCACAGAGGCAGTATTTCCTCTCCACTGTATAACAAGATAAACGGCGGCTAAAAAAAGCGAGACTGATGATGGTGGGCTTATGAATTTTTCATGATTTATTCCTTTCCTTATTTTTCTTTATACAGTATCACAAAGCCGAGAAAAGAGATAAAGCGCTATTTTTCATATTCTTACGTTTTATTTTATTCTCGTATTATTTATCTTGCAAAAGACCAATATTCTCTTTATGATAGAAATGAAATAATAATGAAATTTTTCTGATTAAAATGAAATAAAAAAATGAAATAAAATGAAAAGGAGAAAGCGATGTATAGTAGAGATAAATTAAAAATTACGGGAAGATAGGGGACTAACACAATATGAATTGGCGAAAAATTGCCGGAATCTCGGTGGTTACTCTTAATAAAATTGAATCATCCGACTTAGCCAAGCCATTTGCAAAAACACTGAATAAAATTGCGCAGGCATTGGGAGTAGGTATAGATGAGCTAAGCGAGTCTGAAAGAAAGAGCAGTCGGATGTATTTTCCGAAATAAATGCAGCCATATGCAGTAGAGCAAAAGGTCATTGAGGATTTGATGAAAATAGATTCTTTTATGTTTGGCTATATCCAAAAAGCAATTGGATATATTTAGAAGAGATTTAGGCCAATTTTTGGAATCTCGGATTCTATTTTATTGAGGCGGTACTTTTTCAGGAGCATCGTGGTCACGCCCCGGAAATACTACCCATGAAAGCCATTTTCCTGAAGTGCTGGAGACTTACTGGCGCTGCAGGGCTTTTCCATTCGCGTAGATAGAACAAATATTATTATAGATACGGAAGATAAAATTGAAGAATATGCCAAAGCAAGATACGTGTACGGGATTTGTAACAGGGAGGAGAGTTACTTAGAATAGGGGAAACGATAGATTTACCGCGCTGTTTTCACGAACATATTTCAAAAACTAAAAAAAGGAAGAATATCCTTCGATGAAGAAATATTTAAAAGGTACAGCGCAGTTCAGAATCGATTATCATTTTAAGTTATTGGCGCTTGAACCCGAAAAGTTAAGTGGATTACAATCAGCTACATGGAGATATTATGCGGAAACAAAACTGATTCTGGAAGAAAAACATATTTAAAGGGGAATAGTTATAATGGAAAAGCAATTGTTACCGGAGATTGTTTAATCCCTGAACGTGTGCAAAAAGAAATTCTTCAATATTATCACAAGATTGAATTATAATTCTTAACGAGATATCCCACGCTTTGCGAGCAGTACCTTGTTTTACTCATAATACGATTGTGAGAAAAGGACTATCTCATATTCATTAAAAGCATATATATTAGAGTAAGGATAAGGGATAAGCCCCTTATCCTTAAGAAACATGGAATTACGATATCATTTGCAGAGGGAAATATGACAACAACAAAACTTTGGAATCGAAATTTCAGCTTGGTGATTCTTGCGTCTGCGATGGGAACGATCGGGGGAATTGCAGGAGGTTTTGCACTGGCGTTCCTGGTTTTCGATGAAACCGGGAGCACTTTGGCATCCGCTCTGATTGTGGCAATACAGCTGCTTCCTTTCCCTGTTTGTCCCTATCGTTAGTGCGCCTATTATGGATCGACTTCCGAGAAAGACCTTTCTGGTCATGGGGGATGTTGCCAATTCCTTTTTGATTTTCGGCATGGGACTATGGCTCTTGTTTTTTCACTTTTCCTACATCGGGTATCTCGCGCTGTCTTTGCTTCTGGCCTGTCTCGGATCGGTAGACGAGTTGGCCTTTACCAGTATTTATCCGGAATTAATCCCGAAAGGTGCGGAGCAACAGGGCTACGCGGTATCTTCCATGCTTTATCCGGTTTTAACGGTGATTATGACCCCGTTTGCCGCAGTGCTTTTGGACACGTTCGGTGTGGCATGGATTCTGATTGCGCAGGGCGGATTATCACTTCTTGCCGCCATCACGGAGAGTTTTATTCGTCTGGATGAAACGGAACGGCATCATTCTGAACCCTATTCTCTTCAGGCATGGGGCTCGGATATACGGGAGGCGGTACAGTATTTAAAGAAAGAACGCGGTCTTTTAGGTCTTTATGAATATATGGCGGTGAGCAATGGTGTTGACACCGGATATTCTCCCCTTCTCATCGCTTTTTTTCCGTACTTTTTCCGGGATTCACGGCGGCAATGTATGCTGCATTTTCCGTGGTGGAGTTTATAGGAAGGTCCATCGGCAGTGCATTACAATATCGAATTAAAATTCCGGATAAGAAGAAGTTCGGTTTCGTGTTTTTTGTCTATCAAAGCTATTCCGCGATGGATATGTGCTTGCTCTGGCTTCCGTATCCTTTGATGCTTGTGAATAGGGAATATGCGGTTTTCTCGGGAGTAACAGCGCCATCATAAGAAACGCAGCCGTGCAGACTTATATTCCGGAGAGACTTAGATCTCGAGTCAATGCTTTCCAGGGGGTTCTGGTTACAGCCGGTTGCAGTGCCTTTTCTTTAGTGATGGGCTTTCTTGGAGAGATACTGGATTATCGATGGTGCATTACGATTGGCGGAACGTTCACCTTACTGGCCGGTTTTGTTCTGATTTTGGGAAGGCAGAAAGCGCTTCGCAGAATCTATGAACCGGAGGAAGAAAAGGAGCTTATCTTAACCATGAAAATTCCTTTTGAACTGCTTAACAGGGATTATTCTGATTGACGTTTCTGTAAACGGTAAGAGCGGGAAAATGGCGTTTGATACCGGTGCCATGCAAACATGCCTGAACAGCAGTCATTTTAAAGATTTTAAGGGAGAGCGGAAAGAAGTGTCCAAGTTTGACGGAGCGGTAAAGACAGAAACTACCGTAAAGGGAAAGTGCGATATGCAGTGTCGGGATTGGAACTTGACCGATATACCCGGTCATTCTTCTGGATATGGATTATGTGAGACGCCTCTTGAGGGAGTGCGCTCTGATCTTATTTTCCTGGGAACCATGGGAATAGACGTTATCAGGAGCCATAAAAGTGCTTCTGCATTATGCCCGCTCAGAGTTGATATTGATGAAGAATTTTTCCGTTCCTGCGGAAACCTACGAGATGACATACGGATATTCTCCCGGTAGTGGATGTCTGTATCGGAGAAGAAAAACTATAAGTTTGTTTTTGGATACCGGAGCGAATACCTGTATGTTGGAGGATTCCTTTTAAAGCAGAAAGACTTTCCGGCTGATGAATGCGGCTTCTCTGTGGTTCAAATTCCGAAAAATGACTGCGCTGGAAAAAGACTACAGTGATGTAATGGCGGTTATAACGGATATGTCTGCTATTCAATCCAAACTTCCTGTGTCGGGCGTCATCGGATATCAGATTCTAAAAGATGGCATTTCTTATTTTTGATTTTTGATGAGGGAAAAGATCTTTATGAGCAGAAAAGGCGCGGTAATTTAGAAAGAAATGTATATTTCCACCTGTCATAGATTTTTATCCTCTTTAGAGGTTCATCCTATATCGTCAAGAGATGTGTTTGAATCATAGAGATTAAAAATAAATCTATATATTTATAGTAAAAACCAATTTCTATCTTATCCGCCATGGTCGTATACTCTCCCCGTTACAGTTTGAAAAGAGTGGCTTAAGGAGGAAAAAATGAAAAAAAGCGTAAAGGTCATGTTGCTCTTGGGAACAGTAGGAATGCTTATGGCTGCCTGTGGAAATAAGGCTGCAAGCAATGTAGAAACAAGTGCAAAGGGCACAGAGAAGAGCACAGAATCTGTTGCCGCAACGGAGAAGAGCTCTGAGAAGGAGACGGAAAAGGCAGAAGCTTCCGAAAAGAAGGTGGTTGAGGGGGCAGTAAACAATACCATTGACTTATCCAAGTACGAAAAGGGAAAGAAGGTTCGTCTTTGGATTCCGGTTCCGCAAAGCAGTGAGTATCAGACTGTTGAGGACGTAAAGTATGATGCAGGAAAGGCTAAGGCGGAAATGAACACGGACGACTGGGGCAATAAGATGCTCTATGTGGAATGGGATGAAAATGCCGAGCCTGCCGATAGAGTGGTTAAGTTGGATTTACAGGTAAAGAGAGAAGAAAATCGTCAGTCCTGAATTAAAGGAGGATGAAAAGGCGGAGATTCCTGCGGATGTAAAGAAGTATTTAGAGCCTTCCAAGAACCTTCCCTTGAATGATCAGGGTGAAGAATAAGGCCGCAGAAGTTACCGAAGGAAAGACCACTGATTTAGAGAAGGCAAGAGTAATCTATGACTGGGTTATTGCCAATATGAATCGTGACGAAAGTGTAAAAGGCTGCGGTGAGGGAGATGTTTGTGCTCTTTTAGATACCACCATGACCGGAAAATGTACCGACATTAACTCTATGTTCGTAGCTCTTTGTCGTGCATCCGGAATTCCTGCCAGAGAGCATTTCGGAATCCGTATCAATGCAGAGGATATTACCAAGAATCAGCACTGCTGGGCAGAGTTTTTATTTAAAGGGAACCGGTTGGGTTTCCGCGGATCCTGCCGACGTATTAAAAGGCTGTTTAAAGAATAATTGGAAAAAGACCAGGCTGAAACCAAGGAGAAGCAGGAATACTACTTTGGCAACTGCGATGCAGAGCGTATGATTTTGTCTGATGGAAGAGATCTTACCTTGAATCCTGCACAGGATGGAGAGGCTTTAAATGATTTCGGCTATCCATACGCAGAGGTTGACGGGGTAAAGCTTGATAACTACACACCGGACCAGTTCGTTTATACCTACAGCTTTACGAAGAAGGCTTAATCGGAAAAGAAGAATACTTTGCAGTAATTATTCTGCCGCACCATTTACCTGAGAAAAGCACCTTGCATGATGCAGGGTGCTTTTTTCGTGTCTCTTTGTATCTCCTGTAGTATAAGGGGTGAAAGTCCCTAATCTGCCGTGATAGTGGCAAGGGTATAGATGAAGATAACTGCGCATAATCATAAAATGATATAATTCTATGTTGCGCATAGTCAGATGCTTGTGGCAGATGGACATAAATTGTGCTTTTATACGCACTATTCCTATGAAAAACATCGTAATGATATTGAAATTAATTTTATTATATCCAATAACAGTAAGCTGAAATATAAAAAGTATCCTATAGAAGTAAAGTTGGGAAAAAGTATACTATAGCTTCTCTACATAGATTTAACGAAAAAAATATAAATCAAGAATAGGAGAGAGTTATATTATTCTCCCAAGAAATTTGGTAATGAAAGATGGAAGGGCAGTACTACAGACCTTACTACTAAGGGGGCAAGGCTGGAAGCTTAAGGGAATAGAAATGGTAAAAGACACAATCGTTGGTAGTAAGACTACTGGGAATGTAGCTTTTTTTACTTATCTAAATTACTTTGAAGTAGCTTGCTCTCGTATAGACATGATTTTTCTTTTTCAGAATTTTTTGTGGTCTTACCCTAAAGGATATTGATTTAGAGGATAAAATCGTCCTAGTAGACCATCAGTTTCAATGGACTGCTCAAATTGAATATCTTAGAGAAGAAACAAAGACTAAGGCAGGAAAGCGAAGGCTACCGATTACGGATGAGGCTGCAGATGTGTTCAGAGCTATAATCGAGGATAGAGAGTCACAGAAGGTTGAAAAGGTCATTGATGGGCACAGTGGATTTCTTTTCTTTGAAGAAATCAATATGCCATTGGTAGCAATGTACTGGCAGCACTGATTCAACCACATGGTAGATAGGTACAACGACGTTTACATAGTACAGATAGCTAAACATTATATCTCGCGTATGCATGAATACTTATTGCTCGAATCAAGCTAAAAGCTGGAATGAATCTTAAAACGCTTCTAGTACCTTATGTGGCATTCTAATGTTTTAGTTAAGATGAATGTGTACCTCAATATCAGTTTTGATGATGCAGAGCCAGAGCTTCGCAAGATGGAAGAGGTTAGAAAGGAACAGACAGAGATAGAAAAGAAAAAAATGAGAATCTGAGGTTACAGAAAAATGTTTAAGGCAATATAATACTTTTGAATAAAAATTATAGATATCGAGTGTTTTAGAAATATAATGCTGGCTTATTTTTTAAACATATAAACATTGACGAGAAACAAATAAAACAAAAATATTGACGCAATATATTAACGCGCTTAAAGTGATGTGATATTTTTATGGTTGGTACAAATGTTTTGGGGGTATTTTTATGTCAGAAGTATTTAAATTACCAGGGTCGTCTTACGAGGAAATAACTAAAATAATAAGGGACTTACTCAAATGTAAAGACTGGACAAGAGTTATCATTAGCTGATTTGGCGCAAATGTCTGGAATGGATAAAAACAATTATAAGTAGAAATAATGGTTTCCTTTTACAATTAAAACTGATTACTGAGGGGAACAAGAAAGCTCCAACTGCAATGTGTGTTACTTTGGGAAAAAGCATATAACTTAGGTATTACAGAACAAATATCTAAAAATATGGTTTGAAATTGTGAAAAATGATGAGTTTCTTAACAGAATGATTTCGACAATCCAAAATAAAATCGGAAAATGCCAAAACAGGAATTTATAAATCATATTGTTTTCTCATCATCAAACAACAATTCTAATAATGCAAGGGCTGGAGCTTCAGCTATTATAGAAATTTTAAAATTGACACAAATGATTGAGGAGAATGATGGGAAAAATTGTGTCAGGTCGGGGATATAACTGATAAAGTTGATATTATTGAAAAAAACCTCAAAACGTATTAGAGACAAAGAACCAAGAAATAAAACAGATAGCGGTCTTAAAGAAAATAGTTTACCTGAGGCTGGATATTATATTCAAAGTTACACATGTGAATCTGGAAAAATTTGCAAAGATTATTATTCCAGAAGATGTAACGAAAGATGACTTGTTTGCATTTGAAGATATGTTAAAAATTGTTTTAAAGAGAAAGTTTAAGCTTTAACTTGTAATGTAAAGGAGAGTTGATGAAAGAGTATTATTTATTTTTAGATGAATCAAAAACCAAATACAAATTTTCGCAATTTCACTTTGGGTGGGGTTGTTATTGAAAAATGTATATGAGAATATAATCAGATTAGAGGTGGTGAAATTAAAAAGAATGTTTTGGAGATGAAAACATAATTTTGCATGAAATCGATATCAGAAAAAAACAAGGTTCATACAAGGCAATAACTAAAGATAATCAAGAGATGTTTTTTACTGAATTAGAAAAAAACTTTTTAAAGAAAATGAGATCAAAATTCTTGCGGTATCTATCAACTTGGATGAGCTGGATAAGTTATATGATGCAGATGAAAGAAATGACATATATTACATTGCTTTGCAATTATTAATGGAAAATTATGTTCATTTTTTGATTACTAATGAAGGCAAAAGGTCAGTTATATCTTGAAAGTACAGATACAGTAAATAATAGTAAGTTACAAAAATCTGTTTCACATGTTGAAAGCTACAGGTACTTTGTTTATGAAGAGAGGTGCTTCAAGATAGATTAGGAGCTATAAGTTTTTCCCATAAAAAGGAGATAATATAATTGGTTTACAACTGGCAGATTTTTATACCAAATGTTTTAGCGAGAAAAAGCATTAGGAAAAATCAAAGACCTTCTCCATATATAATGGAATTGAAAAAAAGCTTTATGATGGTAAAATAAACAGGAAGGATAAATTTGGCTTTAAGATTATTAGTTAATGCTTGACAGAATAGAGAGGATGATATATTCCCGAGTTTGACAGTATTTTAAAGTGAAAAGTCTCAAAACCCGCTCTGGTAGCGGATTCCGAGACTTTTTGCTTTTTATGATTGCACGTTATACTGTCTATTTTTTTGGTTTTAGAACAAATATTTTTCATTTTGGCAATAGGTATAATCTGTTTGGAGGTACAGAATCCAAAGGCATCATGTAAATCGTCTGTCAATTCTGTTCGTGTGTAAACTGGCTGATAGCCTTTCCCCTCATATTTCATAAAATCCATACCCTGAAGTGCTGAAAGGATTTGGTCAATGGTATATTTGTTGTTTAGCTTCTTTTTCCAAGTATCGGTATACAATAAGTGAAATAAAACAGGTAATAAAATGAGCGAGAATTCTGTCCCTGTCGTTTGAGATATACCGGACGAGCCTCAAAGTCAGTCTTCATGATACGAAAAACATTCTTCGATTTCCCATCTGCGCTTATTTGTTCTAATAATACTTTCTATGCTGTCATCTAGGTTAGTACACACAGCATAGAATCCATCATACTTTTCTTCTGCATCAATCACTGAAGTATCGATATAGCTGACGGTTTTGGCTGGCAAGCTCACCATCGTTTGTGGCGTGGTCTGTTTTATGAAGCGCTTTGGGATCATTTACCTTCTTTTTGTTAATGGTTTCACCGGATGCAACAATCTTTATCGCGCGTTCTATCTGCCCTTGGCGAACGTGGCGCTGATAATCGCGGTATTTGATTGAATAGGGAGACAATCAGCTTTTTGCTCTATGATTTTTTCCCTATCTCCTTTATCCGTGCGTATGATACTTTCCTCTTTAATCCATCTCGTTTTATAAAAATATTTATCTCTATCACGTTCACTGTCCAGCTCTGACAATTTATATTTCTTTCCGGATTTATCACCATCGAGAGCCATTCGTCATCGGATAGACACCAGTCTTGTAGAAACCCTTCAATGTTTTTATGGGTTGGGTTGTAATATAACTCCGCATACCATTTTCCCCATTATAAGAGTTGAATACTCTATTCGTAGCGGAAGATAACCCTGCATCCGTGCATACGATAAACTTGGACATGTCAAAGTTTTCAAGCATCTTTTTTTCAAGAGGGATCATAGTTGTCTGCTCATTACGATTTCCGGAGTATATGCTAAAAGGAAATAGGAATACCGTCACTATCCATAAATAAAACCCATTCCGACAATAGGAAGAGGTCTGTTTTCCTTACTTTTCCCAAACTGCTTGTCCCCTTCTGCTGAATCGATTTCGAAGTAGAAGTTTGTGCAGTCATAGTAGATTACTTGGGTGTTTCTCTCTTGGAAAGCAGCGCTGTTTTTGAACAGGCGACTCTGTATGTAATCGGATTCTTTGGACATAATGGAAAGTGCGCGATAAATGTCATGAAGTTCAAAAAGAGGTTGCTCTATAAACTTCCCGGAGTCCTCAAAGCTGCTTTTTCTTTGAAGAAGGATAAAGGATTCTGGTGTAGATTAGTCGAGAAAGGATGTCATTAAGATCATAGTTAAATGAATACTTGGCTGCAATTGCTCGACATATCTTATGTAAGCCCAGTTCATAGTAAATGTCTTGTAGAAAAAGATACCCACCATTAAAACGACGTTGTTCATTGATTACAAGATTCGTCCCTGCACAGAGTTCGATGCTGAATTTGGAAACATCTTCTTTCTCTGCATCATTCATTAGTTGAACCTGTTCCTTTGCCCAAGCTTTTAGCATCCGTGACGCCATAGGTTTCACAGATATATTTTTCAGAACCTAATCGTTTTATAACTAAGTCTTTGTTTTTTCCATCAACATAGATAGTTTTCTTAACATAGTAAGAAATCGAATATTTTGTTTTTGCCCAACCTAATCTCATAAAAGCACCCCGTTCTCATTATAACATACCTTAGCATAACGTGTAAATATAAATTTGCGAATTGACAAAAATAAAGCCAATATAGGCTTTTGTGAGACTTGAAAATGAATTAGGGCTGTCAAACTACCGCATTAGGAAAAATCAAAAGACCTTCTCCATATATAATGGAATTGAAAAAGCTTTTATGATGGTAAAAATAAACAGGAAGGATAAATTTGGCTTTAAGATTATTAGTTAATGCTTGACAGAATAGAGAGGATGATATATTATACGCATACAAGAGGAAATGTGTAGCTATTCGTCTTGCACACAAAAAAAGAATTGCGTGGCTTTTCTTTTTTTATTTTTGTAAAAAATGCATGTAGTATAATGTGTTTGTGGGATGCGTAGTTTTTCCACGAATCAGTTAAAGGGCGCATGACCTAGTCTTGCGTCCTTAGTTTTTGTATGAATTATAGAGAAAAACTCTTAGCGGTAAGAATTTTCGTTTTGCTACTAACAGGTAGTAATGACTTGCTAAAAGCTTGCTCTGGTTAGTCGCATTTCTTATTTTTAGAGCATTTTCGCAAAATCCTCAAAAGCCCTTGCCAATCCACGGCATTTTAGGAGGGAAAACATTATGTTAAAAAAATCTGTTTCGTCTGCCACGGTAACATCTGTCGCAGTCCCATGGCGGAATTTATCTTAAAAAAATATTGGAGGAAAACGGAAGAAACGAAGATTTTCTCGTAGTCTCCAAAGCGACTTCCACGGAAGAAATCTATCACGGGCAGGGTAATCCCTGTCTATCCTCCTGTACAGGGAGATTCTGGAAAGACTTGGAATAGACTGCAGCAAAAAGAGCCTGTCAATTACAGAAAGAAGACTACGAAAAATACGATTATTTTATTGGGATGGATGAGCGGAATCGGGAGAACATGAAACGCATTTTTGGAGGGATCCGGAAGGAAAGTTTTCTTCTTGGAGATTATACCGATTATCCTCATCCCATTTCCGACCCTTGGTACAGCGGTGAATTCCAAACCTGCTATGAAGACATTGCAGAGGGCTGTGAGGGACTTTTTGAAAAAATAAAAGTGGAGTAATATAGAAAAAGAAAAGCGCCGGAAATGCGCAAGAAAAAATGCAATAGAAAAGTGCAAAAATGCGCAAGAGAAAATGGAATAGGAAATCATAAAAATACGTAAAAGAAAAAGCGCACTGAAATAGCATAATGGTAAAAGCACACCGGAGGAGGGTATTCTAATGGAAAACAATCAAAATAATAATGAGAAGCAGGGGAATAGTCGGCGCTATCTGATTGTGGTAGATATGCAAAAGGACTTTATTGACGGTTCTCTCGGAACGGAAGAAGCACAAAGCATTGTAGAAAAAGTAAAAGAGAAGATTCTTTCTTATCCAAAGGAAAGGGTCTATGCCACCTTGGATACACACGGAGAGGATTATTTATCCACGCAGGAGGGGAAAATGCTGCCTGTGCCTCACTGTATCAAAGGGACAGAAGGCTGGGGACTGCATCCTATGCTTAAAGAACTCATTCTTCCGGATCATTTCTTTGAAAAAGGGGAAGCTTCGGAAGCCTTCATTAGCGGAATCTATGCGGGAGCTTTTTCAGGCAGCAGGACAGTATGGAGAGAGCTTCCATAGAGCTTGTCGGTCTATGCACGGATATTTGTGTGGTATCGAATGCCCTTTTATTGAAGGCATTTCTTCCGGAGATTCCTATTTCCGTGGACAGTAGTTGCTGTGCGGGTGTGACAAAAGAGAAGCATTTGGCCGCACTGGAAACTCTGCGTTCCTGTCAGATAGAGGTCTTATAATATAGAAAATAGAACTTTCGGGTTTTCCTACTGTGGAAGAATTGCAGCAGAGAAAAACCGAAAGTTTTTTTCTTGACAGCAACACTTTTAGCATGCTAATGTGTTATCACGATAAACAAATAAAGGAAACGGTTTTTAGCGGAATGAACCGCAAAAACTATAAAACAGGGCAAAAGCAAAAACAACAATAAGTAAAAACCAACAAACCAACAAACCAACAAACCAACAAACCAATAAAACAACAAAACAGCAACAAAGCAGCAACAAAACAGTATTTAAGGGAGGAGTAGAAGATGACGATGTGGAGTAAGGTGATAGGAAAAGGAAAATGGACGAGCGCATTGGCATTGGGAATCTTGGCTTTATCTGCCTTGGCCCTGACCGCCTGTGGCGGAAAAAAGGCGGAACAGGCGAGCAGTTTTACGGTAGGATTTGATCAGGAGTTTCCGCCCATGGGATTTGTGGCGGAGGACGGAAGTTACACCGGTTATGATTTGGAACTGGCGGAAGAAGTGGCGAAGCGCCTGAACCTAAAGTTTGTGGCGAAACCGATTAACTGGGACGGAAAGGATCTGGAGCTGAACTCCGGAAATATAGACTGCATCTGGAACGGCTTCAGTATGAACGGCAGAGAAGAGAACTATACTTTTGTCGGCCCCTACATGGCAAACAAGCAGGTCTTTGTGGTAAAAGCGGACAGCAATATCAGCACTCATTCAGACTTGGCCGGAAAAACGGTTGAAGTGCAGAAGGATTCTTCGGGCTTAGAGGCGTTAAGTCGTGAGGAAAATAAGAGCTTGAAGGACAGCTTTTCCTCTTTAGTGGAGGTGGGAGATTACCAAAGCGCCATGATGGATTTGGAAACCGGCGCATGTGATGCCATTTGCATGGATTCCGTGGTGGCGGAGTATCAGATTAAAACGGCGAATAAGCCTTTTTGTCTTGTTAAAGGACACCCTTTCCAAAGAGGAGTACGGAATCGGCTTTTAAGAAAGGCAATACGGAGCTTGCTGAAAAAGTAAAGAAGACGCTTTTTGGAAATGAAGGCGGACGGAACCATAGATAAAATCACGGAGAAATGGTTCGGCGCAAAGGACAGTTTTGTTTTTGGAGTAAAAAGACGAGGTTCCCAATTTGTCGGTAGACGGATTTGAACGATATATTGTAAGATACTAATTTTAAAAACGGCCTCCTCGGAAGAGGAGGCATTTTACGGGAAACGGCAGCGGTCGAAATAGGGAGATACAGGGTAAGAGGGAGGAATGCAGATGGAGTGGTATGTGATTTTATCTAAACTTTTAGGAGGACTCGGCGTGAGCCTGAGCATCTTCCTGATTACGCTTCTCTTTTCCCTTCCGCTCGGGCTTCTCCTTTCTTTCGGCAGAATGAGCAGGAATCCGATTTTTACAAAATGCCACTAAGGTCTATATTTTCCATCATGCGCGGAACACCGCTTATGCTCCAGCTTTTCGTGGTGTACTACGGCCCCTATTACATTTTCAAAATCCAGCTCCACCCGGGCTACCGGATGATGGCGGTCTACATCGGCTTTGTCCTAAACTATGCGGGGTACTTTGCGGAGATTTACCGCTCGGGAATTCAGGCAATGGACAAGGGGCAGCTGGAGGCAGCCGAAATCCTCGGCTATAGCAAGACGCAGGCTTTCCTCCGCATTATTTTTCCGCAGGTTTGGAAAAATATCTTACCCTCCATCACGAATGAGGTAATTACGCTCGTAAAGGATACTTCGCTGGCCTTTTCCATTTCGGTGATGGAAATGTTCACGACCGCGAAGGCGATTTCTTCTTCGCAAAGTTCCATGCTTCCCCTCATCATGGCGGGAATTCTGTACTATATCTTTAACTTTATCGTGGCCTTTCTTATGGAACGCTTCGAGAAAAAATTGGACTATTACAGTTGACTATAGTGCCAAATAGGGAAAAATGAGAAAGCTATAGGTGATAGGATGCAACGCCCTTTGTTTTAAGCGAAGGTTATCAAAAATTCGGGATGGAAATGGCATAATTAGACGGCGGTAAGCGAAGAGGATAGTGTGTAATTATCGGATAGCAAGCGAAGAGAATATAATAATGCATCATTAGCAGGCGGTAAGAAAAAGGGGAACAGAAAATATGGCAATATTGGAAATGAAGGGAATAAAAAAGCGCTTTTCCGGGGAGGAAATTCTAAAAGGCATCGACCTTAGCTGCAAGGAGGGAGAGGTGCTCAGTATTATCGGCCCGTCCGGCTCCGGAAAGTCCACTCTGCTTCGGATTGCGACCTTTTTGGAAAATGCGGATTCCGGAACGATTCTTTATGACGGAAAAACGGTTTTCCAAAGAGAAGCACAGTCTGAGTCACTCCGGAAAGAGGGAGATTCTATAGGCTGGAATACAGCAAACAGGCAGCAGGCAAAAGCACTTTTCGGCTTGGTGTTTCAAAACTTTAATCTTTTTCCGCATTGGACGGTTTTGGAAAATATCATCGACCCCCTCATTCATGTACAGAAGAAGGAGAAGACCTTTGCCGTAGAAAAAGGAATGGCATTATTAGAGAGAATGGGACTTTCGGATAAGGCGGGACAATATCCCTACTCTCTTTCGGGAGGGCAGAAACAGAGGGTAGCGATTGCCAGAGCGCTCGCCTTGGAACCGAAGATTCTCTTTTTGATGAGCCGACCTCGGCGCTTGATCCGGAGCTGACCGGAGAGGTTTTGGGGCTCATTAGATCCTTAAAGAATGAGCAAATGGCGATGGTCATCGTGACGCATGAGATGAACTTTGCTCGGGAGATTTCTGATGAAGTGATTTTTATGGCGGAGGGAGAAGTACTTTGCCGGGGAAGTTCTGAAGCGGTATTCACGGCGGAAAATGAGCGTCTGCGGAGCTTTTAGGGAAAATCAGGATAAACTAAAAGGAGCATTGTGGGAGAAAAAGCTCACTTTTTTGCAGAAAGAATAGCCAATTTAGTGGGAAAAAAAGTCTTAAAAATGACCGGAAAAAAACAAAGAATAAGACCTGAAAAATCGTAAAAGTAAAAACGTAACTTTTTATTTGCTTTTCCTCGGAAAAATAAAGGAAAACGAAAGATAAAAAAAGAGCTTGGCAATGTGTAAAAGTGTAATTCTTGTGGATAAGTCAAAAGATTTTTCCGATTTTTACAAGAAATTTGGCGACTTATCCACATTTTTGGGAATAATATAAGAAAAACCACGTGCTAATCGAGTAAAGATTTTGTCAGTTGATAAAATATAAAAAGAGAGTAATCATTAATCCTTCGATGCCATTGTCTTGCTTGTCAGAACAGCGGGAAGAACTTATAATAAAGACTTAGGGTAAAGGGCACCTGTTCAGAACATAGGTTCATTGTTTTCCGCTAATGAAGATGATGAATGAGGCAAGAAGCAATAAGTGCTTTACTTGTGATTTCTTTGCAAGACTTTTGCAGAGAGGAATTGAAGGAGGAAGAGGAATGAAGAAAAGAATCTTGGCGGGGCTTCTGGCTATGGTCATGACCAGCAAGCCTTGCTGCATGCGGCGCATCCAAAGGCGGAGCGACGTCCACAGAGAAGGCATCTGAGGCCGGTACGGAGAAGGCCGGTGAAGAAAGCGAAAAAGCCGAGGGAAAAGCGGAGAACGCGAAGGACATTAAGGTGGGAATCGTTACCGATACAGGAGGAGTAAATGACGGATCCTTCAACCAGTCGGCTTGGGAAGGTCTGCAAAAGAGCACAGAAGGATCTGGGGTTCAGGCTAAGTACTTGGAGAGCAAGACCGATGCGGATTATAAGCCGAATATCGAGACTTTCGTAGATGAAGACTATGACTTAATTATTTGCGTAGGCTATGCTTTAGCGGATGCTTTAAAGGAAGAGTCTGCAGCGAATCGATGTAAAATTCGCAATCATTGACGATGCATCTCTCAGTGATGTTCCCAATGTAAGCTCTCTTATGTTTGAGCAGGCGCAGGTATCTTACCTTGCAGGATATGTAGCAGGAAAGACAACGAAGTCCAATACGGTAGGTATCGTTCTCGGTATGGCTACAGAACTGATGAACCAGTTCGGATACGGCTATACTGCCGGTGTTTTGGATGCTAACAAGGATGCCAAGGTTTTTGCAGACCAATGTAAACTCTTTTGCAGATACGGCCGGCGGAAAGACTGCGGCAAACAATATGGTGGCACAGGGAGCCGATGTGATTTACTCTGTTGCCGGCGGTACGGGACTCGGCGTTATTGACGGATGCAAAGAAGCCGGTATTTGGGCCATAGGCGTAGACAGCGACCAGTATGCCATCGCTCCAAGCACTATCCTAACTTCCCGCAATGAAGAGAGTAGACAATGCGGTTTACGATGTAACCAAGGAAGCCGTAGAGGGCAATGTTAAGGCCGGCGTGAAGACCTATACTCTTGCAGATGAGGGTGTAGACTTATCCCCGAGTACACAGAACCTGAACCCGGATGTTCTTAAAGAAGTAGAAGAAATCAAGAAAAAGATTATCGCCGGAGATATCAAAGTTCCGAATAACAAGGCTGATTTCGAAGCGAAATACGGAGACGTTTACGAGCTGGATAACTAATTTTTCCGCGAAATACGGGCGGAAAGAGGCCTGTATCCATAGATTAGCTTTAGTCATTGCTTTTACATAGGAAGCAAGAAATGCAGATAAGGAGAGTCGGTATATGTACCGGCTCTCTTTTTAAAAAAATGAAAAATAGTAAAGATTTTGTTCGTGCATTAAAAATAAGATTGCTTTGCATTTTTTGCATTTAGTAATATAATAGAAGAGCCGAGCTTGCTTGGAGAGCATTGAAGTTTTTGAAGGATATTTTATATAAAAAACTGACAAAATCGGTAAAACTTTGACAGTTTATTCTTAACGGGTATTGCTCGTAAAGCGTGCGACACTCCGTTAAAAAAGCTATGGAATGAAGGAGGATACCATGAAGGAAATATCCATGGAAAGAGTGAATAAAGCACGGGAGGCCATGTTGGACACTGTAAAATCCAAGACCTTGACGCATGAGCAGAAGGTCTCTGCCATGGCAAATCATGCGGATTCTCTCTTGGACGTTTTAGATTACCCGGAAGGGCTGGACGAGCTTTTAAACTGTCCTGTAGAGGAGCAGTGTATCTGTGATTTGTTTGAGGGAAGAGCACCGCTTCGTCCCCGCTATATCATTCCGGACTATGCGAAGTATTTTAGGGAGGGCTCCAAGTTCCTGCAGATGGAGCCGCCAAAGGACTTGTATGAAGCCATCAATGCTTTGGAAATATTCTATAAGCATGTGCCTTCCGTGACGAACTATCCCGTTTACGTGGGAAAGCTCGATGAGCTCCTGGATCCTTTCGTACAGGACTTTGATGAAGAACTTGCCCTAAAGCTGATTAAGCTTTTCTGCATCAATATGGACCGGACCATTTTGGATTCCTTCTCCCATGCCAACATCGGACCGGAGAAGACAAAAGCCGGAGAACTCCTGTTAAAAGCGGTGAAGGAGACCAAGGACGCAGTTCCGAATCTCACGATGAAGTACGAGGAGGGGGTTACTCCGGACGATTTTGCTCTTCTCGGCGTTGAGGCGGCGCTTGCCAGTGCAAAACCGAGTTTTGCCAATCATAAGATGTTTTCGAAGGAATTTAGCGGAGAGTATGTGATTGCTTCCTGCTATAACGGTCTTCCCTATGGAGGAGGTTCCTATACTCTTTGCCGTTTGATTCTCGGCAATATTGCGAAGAAGGCGAAGAATACAGAGGATTATTTGGAAAATGTGCTTCCTCATGTGATGGATATCATGGCGCGTTATATGGATGAGCGTATTCGCTTCATAGTGGAAGAGTCGGGATTCTTTGAAAACAACTTCCTTGCGAAGGAAGGCTTTATTAAGAGGGAGAGATTTTCCGCTATGTTCGGCTTGGTAGGTCTTGCGGAAGCGGTAGACATTCTTTTAGAGAAAGAGGGGAAGGGAAATCTTCGCTTCGGACATTCCGAAGAAGCCACTGCGCTTGGCGTGAAGATTATGGATACGATTGAACGCTTTAACAATGCCCATGAAAATAAATATTGTGAAGTTTCTGGAAATCATTTCCTTCTACATGCACAGGTAGGCATTTCCTCGGACATCAATGTTTCCCCGGGAACCAGAATTCCCATTGAGGAGGAGCCGGAGAACTTAGGATCATTTTTGAGGTACTTTCTCATTTCCATAAATACTTTCTCCGGAACCGGCGACATTTTTCCCGATTGACATGACGGTCACAGAAATCCGGAATTTGTACTGGACATCATCAAGGGTTGCTTTAAGGAAGACCTAAGGTATCTCTCCTTCTACTCCAGTGACTCGATGTCATCCGTATTACTGGATATCTTGTAAAGAAGTCGGAAATCCTGAAGCTGGAAAGTGGAGAAAATGTAAAACATGATACTACGGCACTCGGCATGGGAGCTGCACATAACGGAAAGATCCTGGAGAGAAAGGTGCGATAAAATCGCACCTTTTTGTAATGAGTATCGCGTGTAAAGCGTGTAGTATCTCGTTAGCATAAATTATTTTTCTTCTTAAGAGCATGATTTAATGCTAAAATGATAAGATAGCTTTTGGAAAATTCTCCTGTAAAGACGGATATCCTACTAAAAACCTGTGAAAGCCCGGCTTAAGGCTAAGTGTAAAAACGAATCGGAGGAGTACATTGTTAGAGAACAAATTAGGCATTCAAGATAAGCTGTAGAGCTTGCCAAGGTAGAGGAACAGCTCAGTAAGAAAAGAGCAAAAAGAGCTGTTTGAAAAAGGAATTTTGGATAACTTGCCTGCAGGTACCGTTTCCCTCATTGCAAAAGATTCATCAGTACTTATTTCAAGATTTGTATCCTTTGCAGGGGAGATCCGCAAGGTGAATTTGGCGAAGGGAATTTTCGTTTTGCACCATTGATGTACCTAACGAGGCGTTGCAAAAATATTGAGAAAATGCCACAAAGTTCTTTTTGATGAAATTATGAGAAATATGTGGAAATGAATATCGCCCATCCCTTTTCGAGAGGGAAATGGAAGAAGTACACGGATTTGGCTGGATTTGATTTTTAAAAAGGAACTGAAACAGGTGGTGGACTGGAGTAAAATTGATAAAGAAGAGTACCTTATGGCTATGGAGCGCAGTCCGGTAAAAGATACGGAAATTAAAGTACTGCTAAAAAGCTTCTCTGACCGATGAAATTCACAATCGAGAAGTGTATATGAAGAGGGATAGATCACAGCTACTACTATGAGGGATATCAACAGTATAAGACAGAAGAGATAGACTGAATTTAAAAAACGGAAAATTCGCCTAAAAGGAGTGTTTTTAAGCGTAAAACGAATCGGAGGAGTACATTGTTAGAGAACAAAAAAGTACCGGTCAATCGAATCATACCCTTTAGCTCTGTGGACGGTCCGGGAAACCGGACTGCCGTTTTTTTGCAGGGCTGCAATCTGGATTGCAAATATTGTCACAACCCGGAAACCAGAGCGCTCTGCATCCACTGCGGAGACTGCGTGCCGGGATGCCCGACAGGGGCTATTTTTGGGGAGAAAGGGCGCGTGCACTTTGCTCCTGAAAAATGCGTTGCCTGCGACCAATGTATCAAGGCTTGCACACATAACGCGAGTCCGAGAATCCGAGAAATGACGGCGGAAGAAGTGTTCCGTGAGGCCGCCGACAATCTTCCCTATATTCGGGGTCTTACGGTGTCCGGCGGAGAATGCAGTCTATATCCGGATTTCTGAGGGAACTCGGAAAGTGCTGTAAGAAAGAAGGTTTGGGATTTTTGCTGGATTCCAACGGCTATTACGACTATGAAGCGGATGAAAAGACCTGCTTCCTTATATAGACGGTGTAATGCTGGATATTAAGGCATACCGTGAAGAGGAACACCGCAGTGTCTGCGGAGAGGGAAACCAAAAATTTTTAAAAATATGCGTTTTCCTCGCGGAATGTGATAAACTTTACGAAGTACGAACCGTGGTGGTGCCGGGGCTATTTTCCGCAGAGGAAACTGTGCGAAAGACTTCTTCCACGCTTTCAGAATATATCCGAAAAGGAAGAAAAATTCGCTATAAAATCATAGCGTATCGCCCCATGGGAGTGAGAGAGAAATATAAAGATTTTCGGAGTCCAAGCAGGGAAGAATTAAAGTCCCTGGAAGAGATGGCAAGAGAAGAAGGAATGGAAGATATCGTTCTCATCTGATTTTTTCCGGAGAAAAGAGCGTGATTTTTTTCTTGGGACAAATCCGTTCCTTTTACTTTCTTTAAAGATTTTCCTTAAAGGAAGACAGAGCGGACAATGAAGAAGAAAGGGGAAGCGAGCAAATATGGCGGAACAGGATGTCGTGAAACAGGAGAACACGGCTAAAGCGGAGATTCCCGTTATAGATGCGGGATATCGTGAAAAAGTTTGGCGATTTTGTCGCCAACGATCACATTCAGTTGAAGCTCTATAAGGGAGAGGTTTTAGCGATTTTAGGGGAAAACGGTGCAGGAAAGTCCACTCTGATGAATGTGCTTTTACGGTATGTACAGACCGACTTCCGGAGAGATTTTTAGTTCGCGGGAAAAGGTGGAGATTGACAGCCCAGAGAGGCGATTGCTCTGGGAATCGGTATGGTGCATCAGCACTTTATGCTGATTCCGCCTTTTAGCGTTGCGGAAAATATCATTCTCGGCGCAGAGCCTGTGAAGGGCCTAAGTGTCAATCTTTCCGATTCCAAAAAGAAGATTCGGGAACTTTCCGAGCAATATAATCTGAAGGTGGATGTTGATGCCAAGGTAGAGGATATCAGTGTCGGCATGCAGCAGAGAGTGGAGATCTTAAAGGTCTTATATCGCGGAGCGGATATTTTGATTTTGGACGAGCCGACCGCATCTCTCACACCGCAGGAAATTGACGAGCTGATGGAAATCATTGAGAATCTGACGAAAGCCGGAAAGTCAGTTCTCATTATTACGCATAAATTAAAGGAAATCAAAACCAGTGCGCATAAGTGTATGATTATACGTCGCGGAAAAATATATCGATACGGTAGATGTAGAGAGCTGTTCGGAGGATGACCTGGCTTCCATGATGGTGGGGAGAAAGGTCAATATGCAGGTGGATAAGAAGGAGCTTGAGCCGGGGGCGGTCGTTCTCTCCGTAAAAAGATCTGCATGCGAAAGATTATAGAGGTGGAAATCCTTAAAGGCTTGAATCTCGAGGTTCGGGCAGGAGAAATCCTCGGACTTGCCGGAATAGACGGAAACGGGCAGTCGGAGCTTGTGGAGATTCTTACCGGCCTTTCTCACGGGACCGCAGGAGAAATCACCTTACACGGTAAGAACATCATGAATTTAAGCCCCCAAGGCTATCTTTGAAGAGGGACTTTCCAGTATTCCGGAGGACAGGCAGAAGCATGGTCTGGTTCTGGAGTTTTCCGTATCGGAAAATCTGATTTTACAGAATTTCGGAAAAAGCTCCATTTTCAAAGAAAAGGAATATTACAGAAAAAGCGATTCGGGAGCATGCCAAGGAGCTGATTGAAAAGTTTGACATTCGCCCCACCGGCTGTGAGGAGCGCCTCGCAGGCCAGCTATCCGGAGGAAACCAGCAGAAGGTCATCATTGCGCGCGAGGTGGAAAAATGACAAGGATCTTCTCATTGCCTTTTAACCCGACAAGAGGCCTCGATGTGGGAGCCATTGAATTCGTCCACAAGTATCTTGTGGAACAGCGAAAATAAGGGAAGAGCGATTCTTCTGGTTTCCTTTGAACTGGATGAAATTTTAGGCCTTTCGGATCGCATTTCCGTTATTTTTGACGGAAAAATCAATGCGAGTATTACTCAGGCGGAGGCCAATGAATATACTCGGCTTATACATGGCGGGAGGAAAGAGAAGGGAGGAAGGAATAGGAATGAAAGAGAAGATTTTAAAGAGCGATATATTCTATACCTTTTTATCCATTCTCATCGGTTTTTAGTGGGTGCGATTCTCCTGCAAATTATCAGCGTATCTTCTTTAAAAAGCATACGGAAAACTGATTCAGGGAGTCTTCGGAAAGCCCAAGTTTATGTTTTACAGCTTGGTTTATGCGGCACCCCTCGTCTTTACAGGTTTATCTGTGGCTTTTTCTTTTCGAACCGGTATCTTCAATATCGGCGCGGAAGGGCAGTTTGTTGTAGGAAGTCTGCTGCAGTAGTCATCGGCATTCTTTGCCCGATGCTGGCACCGCTTCATGCGATTGTCTGTATCCTTGCGGCAGCGGCTGCCGGTGCTTTCTGGGGCTTCTTGGTAGGTCTTCTGAAAGTAAAAAAAGGTATCAATGAAGTCTTATCCTATATCATGTTTAACTGGATTGCTTTTTATCTTTCGAATTTCATTGTGAATTTAAAAGCGATTCACACTGAGCAGGGGGCAGAAGCCACCAGGAACATTTTGGAGTCGGCATCGTTAAAGATTCCCCTTCCTTAGTACCTTTCGCAGGAGGCGCGGATATTCATTGGGGCTTGGTTTTAGCAGTTTTAGCGGCAGTGCTCATCTGGTTTATTATGGCGAAAACAACCTTCGGCTATCAGCTTCGCGCGGTAGGCTATTCGCAGTCTGCAGCAGAGTACGGCGGAATCAGCGCAAAGAGAGTCTTCCTCTTATCCATGTCGATTTCCGGCGCTCTTGCGGCCTTAGGCGGTGCGGTACAGACTCTCGGTATGGCGGGGCGAGTATCCACCTTTGCCGCACAGGAGGGATACGGCTTCCAAGGAATTACTGTAGCCCTGATCGGTGCAACGAATCCGATTGGCTGTATCTTTTCCGGCATCTTCTACGGCGCTATGAAGTACGGCGGAAATAAACTGACTACCGTAGATGTTCCCGCGGAAGTGGTCAGCATCATTATGGGCTGTATCATCATTTTCATTGCGATTACCCCTGTTTTCCGGAATCTTTTCGAAAAATATTTTAAAAGCAAGAAGGGAGAGAGCCATGCTGATCACTAATTTGGGATTGCTGCTGAATGCAGTTTTTGATTTCTACCGCCCTTACTTCTTGCCGGTCTCGGCTCCTGCTTTTCGGAGAGATCGGGAGTGGTCAATATCGGGATAGAGGGCATGATGACCTTGGGCGCCTTTGTCGGAGCCTGCGTGGCCTATTTTACGGGAAACGGTTGGCTCGGATTTTTTGCCGGAGGACTTGCCGGAGCCGCACTGGGATTGATCCATGCGGTAGTTTGCATCAGCTTTCATGCGGATCAGACCATTGCCGGAACAGCTATCAATTTTATAGGTCCGGGCTTTGCGATTTTCCTCTGTAAGGCTATTTTTGAAAATTCTTCGGACAGTCCGGCTCTGGATACAGCGGCGAAACTTCCGAAAATGTTTGTGGGACAGTTCCCCGCAGGCTCTTTCCTCTATAATGTGGTCAGCACCTATTCGGTGGCATATCTTAGTTTTGTGCTGGTACTGGTGCTTTGGTTTGTTTTCTTTAAAACACGCTATGGCATGCGACTTCGTGCCTGCGGAGAACATCCCCGTGCCTGTGAAACCAGGAATCAATGTCTATCGCGTCCGCTATATTGCGGTTATTCTCTCCGGTTTTTTGTCCGGACTTGGCGGTGCCTTCGTTACGCTTGCAACGGTATCCCAGTTCAGGCCTTCCGTTATTGTGGGACAGGGCTTTATTGCCATTGCAGCGGTTATTTTCGGAAAGTTTACTCCGCAGGAACGTTCCTCGGCTGTTTAATCTTCGGACTCTGCAACGGGCTTCGCTCCTTGCTTGGAACCGGAAAATGTGGTATCTCCGCATATCCTTTCCATGATTCCGTATATTGTGACTATTTTAACTTTGATTTTTCTTTGTGGGAGCAGGACATGTTCCCAAGGCGAACGGCAAGCCGTTCTTTAGAGCAAGATAAAGACTTTTTTGAGTAAGGGTAGGGAAAATGAATTGGAAGAATTTATGGAATAAAAATATGCTTTAGGGTATTTTTACCTTTTGCTGCTTGCGCTTTTGTATCAGCTGGAATTCGCTTTCTGGATAATTTCCGCAGCTGGGAAACCGTCTTGCAACGCTTTTTCCCTGAGCATCTCAGGTCTTTTTCTCCCCTACTTCTCGGCTTTTTCCATTGCGTATCTTTTAAGCCCGATTTGCCGTTTTTTTGAGAAAATGCTTTCGAAAAATCCCTTTCTTTCGAAGAAGCAAAGGCTTTGCCGGAATACTTCTATTCTTTTAACTTTTACCTTACTGATTCTGGGGATCATTCTTCTAGGATCCTTCTTCTTTCCACCTTGACAAAAAAGTATACAACTTCTGCGTTTCGATGATTTATTTCAGAGTATAGGAGATTTTGCGTCTACCGTGGAAAAGTTTTATTCCGACCTTTATGTGAGGCTCGGTAATTTACCTATAGGAGGGGAGGACGCGAAGGAGGCGATACAAAGTCTTCTGCAAAAAGCGATGGTTTTCTTCCAAAATATGGGAAATAGCGTATTCTCCTCTTTGGGAAACCTTGCAGGGGCACTCAGCACAGTGGTTTTCGGTGTTATCTTTTCGCTTTATTTTTTAGCGGACGGAAAGAGAATCGCAGATTACTGGGATAAGGTATTCCGCTCCCTTTTCGGAAATACAAGAATGGAGAAGTTCCACCGCTTTCTTAAAGATGCGGACCGCGTGTTTGCGGGATACCTTCGCGGACAGATTATAGACGGCATGATTATGGCGGTGCTTGTGAGTGTTAGCCTCAGTATTTTGCAGGTACGCTACGCTGTGGTTATCGGAGTACTGACCGGGTTCGGAAATCTCATTCCTACGTAGGTCCTTTTTATGCTTACGGACTGACAACTCTGGTTTGCCTTGTGTACGGCGATTTTTCACGGATTTTGCCTTCACTCGTTGCACTTTTTGTAATTCAAACATTGGACGGCAATGTTATTAACCCGAGGCTTCTTTCTGAAAATATCGATGTTCATCCGCTTGTAGTTGTCATTTCTTTAATTATAGGCGGGAGTCCTCGGCGGATTTCTGAGGGATTTTTCTTGGCAGCTCCGTAGCCAGTCTTGTTAAGCTGGAGCTCGATAAGTTTATGGAGAGAAAAATGTCTTAGGCTGCGGAACGCCCGTCTTGCTCTTCCGGGCAAGTTCTTGTTTGCAAAATTTTTCCCGAAACCGCCTTTGTTAATACATAATTTAATTGTATTTTTAAGAATAAAAAGCGGAAACAGTTTGCGGAAAATGAAGATGAATACGTTATAAAAAAATCTTTATAAAAACCATCAAAATAAAAACAATATTTATTTAAAAATAGTCAAAATGCTAAATATAATCTTAAAAAAAGCTTGACCTTTAGAAATGAATAGGGTAGAATACAGTTGTCTGAACGAAGAGCGTTCAGCATTAAAAATTGGCGAACAGGTTTAATCGACCTCTACTACTCTATACAGCAGAAAGCCCGACGGAAACGCCGGGCTTTTTTGCTGAAATAGCGTTATCGGAAAATCGTTGTTGATATGATATAAGCTGATTATTTAAATAAATTAAGATTTAAATAATTAGAGATTTAGATAATTTAAGATTTAGATTATCAAATAAGGAGATTATCAAATAAGGAGATCATTAAATATAGAGATAATTAAGGATTTAGATAACTAAAGAGATAATTTATACTTTAAATAGTTCAATGGTTTTTAGTTAATAGGAATATACAATCAAAAACAAAGATAAATTACGTTTATCAATTAGATTAAGTAAATTGATAAAAATAAAACGGTTAGTCACTTAATACCATTTCTTATTTGGTCAGGAAATAAGAAAAGTACGAAAAGGAGCACTTATGATGGAGTCTATTATTACGTATCACGCAAAAGAGGTGAGCCCTCATGCCGTTTTAAAGAATGCGGAAGAGCTTTATGCCGGCGGATTTTTCTGCTGTGAGGCAGTGATGAAAGCCATTCGCGATAAGCTTTCCAGGCGGATGTACCCGAGTCCGTTATTGCGATGTCTTCCGGTATGTCTATCGGAGCAGGTCGTTCGGGATGCATGTGCGGTGCATTAAACGGAGGAATCCTTGCCCCTCGGTATGTTCTTCGGAAGAACGACACCGGACGGCCCGAAGGATCCGAAGGTGAATGCCCTTATGGCACTTTCCAAGGAACTGCATGACTGGTTTAGAGAGGCAAATGCAAAGCATGCCGCTTGCTGCCGCGTTCTTACCAGAGGTTTTGAAATGGCGGAAGGAGAGCACAAGAAGCAGTGTATCGCCTTTACCGGACTTTGCGCAGGAAAGGTTGCCGAGATTCTTTGCAGAGAGCTGGGCGTTAAAAATGTGGATGCGGAACCGATTCAAGGTCTGGAAGCGCCTTTCCTTCCTCCTGTACACGAAGTAAAAGCAGTATAAGGAGCTGCCATTAGCATGGAAAAAATAAAAAAAATCCCCTTTGCCTTCTCGGGCGTAATGCTCGGTATGGCGGCACTTGGTAATTTGTTACAAAACTATGGAGAAGGCATCCGTTATATTTTCGGCTGCATTGCCTTTGTGATTCTAATCCTCCTTCTCCTGAAGCTCGTTCTTTTCCCGAATGCGGTAGAGGAAGAGCTCTCTACTCCCATCGGAGCGGGTGTTTTTGCAACCTTTCCCATGGCGCTCATGCTGTTTTCCGTGTATGTGAAGCCCTTTTATTCCGGGAATCTCTTTTCCGCTTTGGTTTTTGCGAATGCCATCCATATTGTGTTGATTCTCTACTTTTACGAAGACGTATATTCTTCGTTTTGACGAGAAAAATGTGCATACCGTGTGGTATATCGTTTATGTCGGGATTGTTGTAGCATCCCTGACCACACCGGCATATAAGACCTTCGCTTACGGGCAGGCTGCTTTTTATTTCGGTTTCGTCGCTTTACTGATTCTGCTTTGTGTAGTGACGAAGCGCTATGTGAAGCTTCCCGTGCCGGATCCCGCTAAACCGTTAATGATGATTTATGCGGCACCGATGGCACTTTGCACGGCAGGCTATATTCAGGCTTTTCCGGAGAAGAATAAGAGCTTTGTCCTGTTCTTACTGGTGGCAACTTCCGTGATTTACCTTTTGCCCTTTTTAGAGCATACAGTTCCTGCGCTTCCCCTTCTACCCGAGTTATGCGGCTTTCACCTTCCCCTTTGTGATTTCCGCGATTGCAACGAAGCAGTGCTTTGCGGTATTGACAAAGATGGGCATGAATGTTGCCTTTTTACAGCCTGTGGTTTTAGTAGAGACGATTATTGCGGCGGCATTTACGATTTATGCTTGCTTACGGTATTTCCAATTTATCCTTGCGAAGAAGTAGGAGAACGACGCTTCGCCGATGGCAGTGCTAAACTGCTTAGGTTTATAAAAGAAATAGAATACGCCCCAAAGAAAAAGTGCCCAGACGGGCACTTTTTGTTCATAATTACTCCGTTTTTAAAACTACTTTGAATACTTTGCTTTTATTCGTAAGAAAAGGTTTTATATAAAATTTACATATAGAAGCGAAATCCTTTGTTATAAATATGGGTTTTATATAAAACCTATTATCAAATCAAATGAAAATTGCTATAGTTGAGAAGTAGGGAGGTATGACATCATGAAGAAATCAAAGAAGGATTCTTCCTATTTATGGCACCGGCTTTAGTTGCTTTTACTTTGGTCCAATTGATTCCTACGGTGATGGGAATTGGTTACTCTTTTACAGATTGGAATGGGATCACAAAAGCTAAGCATTTTGTAGGGGTGCAGAATTATATAACAATACTGACAAAGCGATTTGTCGTTTAGAAATGCATTTATTTTTACCTTTTTATTTTCTGTGTGCGGTTATTTCAGTAAATCTGATTGGCTTTGTCTTGGCTACACTGGTTACACAAAGAATAAAAGGTGTAAATTTTTTACGTGGAATCTTTTTTATGCCAAACTTGATTGGCGGAATTTTACTGGGATTTACTTGGCAGTTTATATTTGTGCAGGTTTTTGAAGCAATAGGAGAAAAACTGGGTATTTTGTGGCTTAGGATAAAGCTTACAGATCAGCGAACCGGATTTTGGGATTACTGATTGTTGTGACCTGGCAATTATCGGGATACATGATGATGATTTATATTGCGCAGTTGCAGAACATTCCTGAAGATGTATTGGAAGCTGCAGAACTGGATAATGCAGTAGGTTGGAATAGAATGCGCTATATTATCCTACCTCTTATGATGCCTGCCTTTACGATTGGATTATTTTTATCCATTTCAAACGCCTTTAAACTTTTTGACCAGAATCTTTCTTTGACAGGTGGAGGTCCGGTTAACAGCACGCAGATAGTCTTGCGCTGAATATTTATACTACGGCTTTTTGGAGAGAATAGATTCGGCCTCGCCCAAGCTAAAGGCTGTAATTTCTCATGATTGTGGTAATGGCCATTTCGGTTATTCAACTTTCCATTACGAAGAGAAGGAGGTTGAAGCATAATGAAAAAGTAAGCGGGTAATAAAGCGACTTTCTATCATGGCAGTAGGTTTTGTCTTGGCACTACTGTTTGTATCTCCCGTATTATTCTTGTTAATAGCTCCTTTAAGTCGTTGCAGGATATCTATATAAATGTTCTTGCTTTACTGAAACAACTCTCTTTCAGAATTATACTAAAGGCTTTTTAAAGAGATGGATTATGTAAAGCATTTATGAATTCTTTTGCAATAACGTGGATTTCTACGGCTTTGATTATTTTAATTTCTTCCATGGCGGCATGGGTGCTTGTGCGGTATAAGACAAGAACCAGCAAAATTCTGTTCCTTATGTTTGCGGCAGTCCAGTTGATTCCGTTTTCAATGTGTCATGCTTCCGCTTGTGGATATTATGAGTAAATTGCATCTGATGAACAGGCCAGTCTGGTTTTTATGTATATGGGTTTTGGATGTGCAATGTCCATCATTTTATTTCACGGGTTTATTAAAAACATTCCGATAGAGTTGGAGGAAGCGGCAATTATAGATGGATGCAATATGGTACAGACTTTTATCAATATTGTCTTACCACTGTTGAAGGGAATAATTGCCACTGTGGCGGTAATCAACGTGATGTGGATTTGGAATGATTTTCTTCTTCCTTCCCTTGTTATTAATAAGAATGGCATGCAGACACTGCCGCTTCGTACTTATCTCTTCTTTGGACAATTTACAAAGAAATGGGATCTTGCCACTGCGTCATTAATGCTATGCATGATTCCGATTGTGCTGTTCTACCTTAGCTGCCAAAAATATATTGTGAAGGGAATTACGGCCGGAGTAGGAAAGTAAATCTTCTATTTTTGAAGGAAAGAGAAAGATTAGAATTTCAAGAAAAATCATAAATTTAACACAAGTCATTATAGAAGACTTTTGTCTTGTAAAGAACTTGTGTCAAGATAGTTTTTCAATTATAAGGAGGAAAAGATGGTGAAGAAAAAGAGATAGCTGTACTTCTCGTCGGAGCAATTACACTTGGCATGATGAGCGGATGTGGAAGTAAAACCGGTGCAGGGAAGTGCTGAAGGGGACACAGTAACGATTAATTTGTATCAGAATAAGTCGGAAATTGCGGATCCTTTTACAGAAGGTAGCTGACGCATACACGAAAGAGCATCCTAATGTAAAAATAAATGTAGAGAGCATTCAGGGAATGACTATAACACAAACTTAAAAAGCAAAACTCATGGGAAATAATGCCGTTGATATTTTTGCATTGGGTGACAATATTACAAACATGATGGATTATGTAGAAGATTTAAGCGCAGAACCATGGGTGAAAAATGCAGTAGATGGAAGTATTGATGATGTGACTGTTGACGGAAAAGTATATGGGCTTCCTGTCAGTGTGGAAGGTTATGGATTGGTATACAATAAGGAAATATTTAAAGATGCCGGTATTGATGCATCAACCCTTACCAGTTACGATGCAATCGACAAGGCTTTTGCCGACTTACAGGAGCAGATTGATAGTGGAAAACTGAAGGATAAGTATCCACAACTTGAAGCGGTGGAAGATTATGCAGCAAAAAGAGACTTGGATTCGGGCTTCATACTTTGAATGTTCCCTTGTCTTGCGAATATAAAAGTGCAACGGAATTAAGAAATGCAGATGAGCTGGGATTAAAATATGCAGATTCTTTAAAGGCATTGCTGGATCTTGAGACAAAATATACTCTGTCAAGAAATGATTTGTCGAAGCTGAATGCAGTGGATTATTCTACAGAAATCGGTGGAGGCCTTGCTATTGAGCGAATTGCGGTTGTACAGCAGGGAAACTGGATTGGACCGGAATTAAAAGGGATTGATGAGAAAACTGCGAATAAGATGGGATAAGTTTCCCTATTCCGACAAAGGGTGTAAAAAGAAGACTGTATTTCCGTCGGAATTTCCATTCACTGGTGTGTAAATAAGCAGTCTGACGAAAAAGTAAAGTAGCAGCAAAGGATTTCTTGAATTGGCTGTTTCAGTCAGATGAAGGAAGCAACTGGTTGTGAATGAATTGGGATTTGTTCCGGCATTTAAGAATTATGAGGAATAGAGATTTCGATCCCTTTCGCAAGAGGTAAAGAGATATATTGATGCCGGAAAAACAACTTCATGGGTAATGGGCGGCTTTCCTTCCGGGTTTGAGCCCTAAAGCAGCAGCAGATTTTCAAAGACTATTTTAGCGGAGAATATAGTTTTGACGATATGATTTCTCACTTAAAGGCTCGATTTTAAGGAATTAAAGAAATCATAGTAAAAACAAAAAGAGACAAGAAAAAGCGGAATGTAAATGAAAATGAAAGACAGGCACTCATAACTCTGAGTGCCTGATGGTATACATATGGAAAAATATAGGCCTAAATTTCACTTTTCGGCAGAAAAAAATATTATTAATGATCCGAATGGGTTGGTGTATTATGAAGGAGAATATCACCTGTTTCATCAATATAACATACAGGAGGAAATCTACTGGGGACATGCGGTGAGTAGAGATCTCATTCATTGGAAGAGACTTGCCAATGCCATTGCACGGATGAACATGGACAAATATGGTCGGGAAGTGCTGTTGTAGATGAAGAAAAATCACAGGCTGGCTGCTTACTTACTGTGAGCGGGGAACAGAAAAAGCAAAAGCCAGGGCTTGGCTTTTAGCTATGATAAAGGACGAAGCTGGGAAAAATATGAGAAGAATCCGGTTCTTACAGAGGAGAGAAAAGATTTTTCGAGATCCTAAAAGTTTTTCGCTATAAAGATAAATGGGTGATGGTTGTTACCGGAGGGGATTGTGTCCTTCTTTATGAGTCTAAAGACCTGATTCATTGGAAACAGATATCTTCTTTTAGCGGGACTGAGTCAGACCATGTCGGTACGTGGGAATGCCCGGATCTTTTTCCGTTAAAAGTACAGGACTCGAAGAAAAATGGATTCTTATCATCAGTGTAAATAACGGCTCTCCCTGCAGGCGGTACCGGAATGAAGTATTTTATCGGAGAGTTTGATGGAATCAGTTTTAGACCGGATGAGGAAAAGCAGGAAGGGCATTGGCTGGACTACGGGAAGGACTTTTATGCGGGTGTAAGTTGGAATAATCTTCCGGATGACAGAAGGTTGATGATTGCCTGGGCTGATAATTGGCAGTATCGGGATTTCTTACCGACCAGTCCCTTTAAAGGACAGATGTCTTCTGTAAGGGAATTAAAATTGAAAAAAAGAGGAAGGAAATTTTATCTGACGCAGATTCCGATAGAAGAGATGTGTGCACTTCGGAAAAATAAGCAAGAAATGCATAAAATGAAAATGGGAGCGGGAGAGGAATGGACACTTAAGGATTGCTCGGAGGCATTGGATTTGGAACTTTATTATCCTACAAACAAAATGGGCGCTTCCTCGTTCGGAATCAGAGTAGTAACAGGACAGGGTAAACAATTGGAGATTCTTTTTTCAAAGGAGGAACAGTCCTGCACTGTAGATAGATTGAATACAGGACTAAATCCTCATGAAAATTTTCCGGGAAAATATAAAGCGAAAGTTGACTTTGAAAGAGAATATCTAAATCTAAGATTGATTCTGGATGTTTTGCAGACAGAACTCTTTATAAATGATGGAGAACTGGTTTTTTCCAATCTTATTTTTCCGGAAGAACCTTATCAACTAAAAGCTTTTTACTGAAGGCGGGGACTTGGAAATTGAGAGAAGTGCAATTTATGAATTGACCGGAGATGTCATTAGCTAGACTGATTTCGTCACATAGTGACTTCAATTAAGTGAAGAAATAGCGTGAAGGATACAGAATGATGATTATAAGAGAGATTGCCGAGCAGGCAGGTGTAAGTATGACCACTGTCTATAATGTTTTACACGGCAATGTAAAGAAAGTATCAAAAGAGAATACAAAAAAGATTCAAAAACTTTTGGATGAATACCATTATGTTCCCAAATTAGGGCTTCGTGCTTTGAAGAATAACAGCTCCAAAATCATTGGAGTTGTTATTCATTCTTCACGTTATTATGAGAATTCTGCTATTTCAGACACATTTTACAGCCATATCATCGGCGCAATGGAAGAAATGCTTCGTAAAGCCGGATATTATATGATGCTATATGCAGCGCAGAACTTAGAAGAGATTTTTCATATGGCATTGGCGTGGAATGTAGACGGACTCATAGCCATTACTTTCACCTACAGGGACTATATAAAGCTGAAAACACTGGTGAATAAACCGATTGTTGCTATTGATCTGATTAATAAAGAAAATTCGGATTATGTTAATGTGGGACTGCAGGATAAAAAAGGTGGCTATATTATGACGAAATATCTTCTGGAAAAAGGATACGAGTCAATTTATGTATGTGCTCGGAAGAATATAGGCGTTGATCACGAGCGTTGGTTGGGCTATAGAGAGGCGTGGAAAGAAGCGGGAAAAGAATTTCTTTCAAATGATTTTCTTTGTCTTTATGAAACAGAACAAAGGAGAAATGAAAATTATAAAATGATGAGTAGGTTTTGCAGGGAAAAACCGCATTCTTCTTTCTGGCGGATGTATTTGCAGTAGAAGCTATGCATTATTTTTCATGATTTGGGAATCAAAATACCGGAAGACATCAGAATTGCAGGTTTTGACAGCAATATTTTTAGGAAAATATTGTTATCCGAGATTAACGACTGTCTATCAGGATGTATCAGAGAAAGGAAGAATGGCAGTAAAATTACTGATCGATCTTTTTGGAGAAACGATTGTTAGACGGACTGGATGTAAGCCGCCCGGTAACACTGATTCCGGGTCATTCAACATGAGAAGCCATCAACACGTTTTGTCCTGTAACTTTAAAATGTAATAAATCCCCGAGTCGTTTTGGCCTAGGGGATTTTGTGGCTTATTGTTTTTCTCTGCGTTTCGGTTTAGGAGATGTGCTAAAAAGAATAATCAATAAGACTTTCCCTTCTCATCAACATAATATCCGGAACCGAAAGTCAAAAATCTCTATCAACATTGTTTCATTATGCTGTTTGCTTACCTTAAAAGCAAGAAAAGCATCTCCCGGAGTTTTTGCTCCTTTTGTAGCAATTTCGCCACTCACACCATATCCCAAAGCTAGTTTACCATTTGGTCTAATATGAGACATCCGAATACTTAATTCTTCAGCCCTAATCTGTGCCATTTCTTGTAAGTAATCATTTTCCTCTAAAGTGTTCAAGCCTTGTCTATCTCGATGCTTTATTCACTCTTCTTAAAAAGATCTGCACGATATTCGTCTTGTCTTTCGTTCAAAATCTTCAATAGTTTGATTTTTCTCATTGTTTCTTGTTTCGTTAAGATTATTATTTTTGTTTCTGTGAAATTATTGCTTATATTGCTTACAGTGTCAGTATTGTTATTCGTATTATTCTGAGAAATCAAATTGCACTTTTTAGTTTGGACAATGTTATCAACCGTCCAAGCCCCGTTTTTCATTACAGTAAACCTATCCGCGTAATGGCATTTTCAAACATCCATCCATTTTCATCAAAACAGTAACACTCTGCAATGCCGTCATGATTGCCGTCAATCCATTGCCAAGAGGACTTGTAGTAATTTCCGTTTCAAGATCATACCACCATGCATTTTTAGAATTCCCCTTTACCCAGTCTGCTTTAGCGGTTCCGGAAAGAAGAAAGACGAAACTCATGAAGGCGCAGAGTAAGCTCGGTAAGATACAGAGCGAGTTTCCCTGGCTATGCATAAGATTCTTCGGCGTACAGAAAAAGCCTTTGCTTTTTCCCTTATTTTCTTTTTCATTGCATTCCTCTATTTCCGTATTGAAAAAGGAAGGATAAGAGAAGTGCCTTCCCATGCCTTTCCTATCGGCAGAAAAGATATAAAGGGAGGGAAAATGGCGGAAAACCGAAGGAAGCGCTCAGCGGTCTTTTTCTGCGGGCATTGCTGAAAGCGAGAAAAAGCATTATCATAGAGAAGAAAAGCGGGTGTCTCGTGGGGACACCGGAAAAGGAAAGGAGAAACAATGAGCCCATTCTCATTTAACCACTTTAACTTTAATGTACTGGATTTGGAAAGAAGTATGAAATTCTACGAAGAGGCACTGGACCTTCACGAGCTTAGCAGAAATGAAAGGGATGATTTTATCATTGTCTTTTTAGGGGACGATTCTACGGACTTCCGTCTGGAGCTAACGTATATGAAGGATAGAACAGAGCCTTATGATCTCGGGGGAGCAGGAGTATCACCTCGCACTTCGCACGGAGGATATGGGAGCTGCCCATGCGCTCCATGAGAAGATGGGCTGTATCTGCTTTGAAAATCATGGTATGGGCATATATTTCATTGAAGATCCGGACGGCTACTGGATTGAAATCATTCCGGACAGAACGAAGCCCATTACATGGCAGTAGAAGAAGGAAAGAGAGAAGATGGATAGAGAGTAGAAGCATAAAGAGTAGCAGGACAGGGAGCAGAAGGGAAGAGAACGATCTCACGGCTTCCGAATAGGAATGCGAAGGGGAGAGATGGATTTATTTAGCTATCAGGCAGAGAAGAATCAAGAGAAAATGGCGCCACTTTCCGTGCGGATGCGTCCCGGGAATTTGGAAGAGTTTGTCGGTCAGGAGCATATTATCGGGGAAAATAAATTGCTTTCCCGCTTAATTCGTGCAGACCAGCTGCAATCTCTCCTTTTTTTCGGCCCGCCGGGAACGGGGAAAACCTCTCTTGCGAAGCTCATTGCCAACCATACGAAGGCGGAATTTATCCAGATCAACGCGACTACCGCCGGGAAAAAGGATATGGAGGAAGCGGTGAGTCGTGCAAAGGAGAATCTGGGAGGCTACGGCAGAAAAACCATACTCTTTGTGGATGAGATTCATCGCTTTAATAAGGCATAGCAGGATTATTTGCTTCCCTATGTGGAAGACGGAACCGTGATTCTCATTGGGGCGACAACCGAGAATCCTTATTTTGAGGTGAATTCCGCCTTGCTTTCCCGCTCCCGTCTTTTTGAACTAAAACCTTTATCCAAGGAGGCTTTGTCACACCTTACAGACGTGGCCTTGTCGGATAAGAAGAGAGGGCTCGGGAATTTCCGGACTAGCCTTTCGGAGGAAGGGAAGGAATTTTTACTGGAAAATGCTTTGGGTGATGCCAGAGTGCTTTTTAAACACGCTGGAGCTTGCCGTTCTCAGTACGAATCCTGATTCCGACGGCGTTATCCGCCTTAGTAAAAAGAAAAATATCGGCGAATGTATGCAAAGAAGCTTCTTCGCTATGATGACAGTTCGGAGCACTACGATACGATTTCCGCCTTTATTAAATCCATGCGGGAAGTGATCCCGATGCTACAGTGTATTATCTTGCGAAAATGCTCGAATCCGGAGAGGACATCCGCTTTATAGCAAGAAGAATTATGATTTTGCGCTTCGGAGGATGTGGGGAATGCGGACCCGCAGGCACTTGTTCTTGCCGTGAACGCTTCTCTTGCGGTGGAGCGGGTGGGAATGCCGAGGCCAGATTATTCTTACCCAGGCGGCCTGCTGTGTTGCGACGGCCAAGAAGTCCAATGCCGCGGTGAAGGCGATTTTGCGGCAAGTGATGTAGTCAGAAAGAAGGGGAACTTGGAGATTCCTTCTTATCTTAGAGATGCGCATTACAGCGGGCATGAAATGCTCGGAAGAGGCGTAGGCTATAAGTATCCTCATGACTATCCGGGGCACTTCGTTGAACAGCAATATTTGCCGGAGGAAATTAAAGATTACCGTTTTTATGAGGAAGAGAGCTAGATACTACAGAAATTTAGCTTTCGTAGAAGGAAAAGTGAGGATACCCATACGCAAAAATATATGCTATTCTTTAAGAAATAATACAGAAAAAGGCAAATTTATTTTATAGACTTCAGTTAGGGATAGAGGACAAGTAAAGTAAGGAGGATTGAATTTATGAAAAAGCGATATACTTGTGCCTCGCCGGTCTTATGCTTTTTACCGTATCATGCGGAAAGAAGAACGACACGAAGGTAAGCAGTCAGGCGGCACAGGAAGAACCCAGCTCGAGGCTTTAACGGAGAACAGTTTAAGTGCTACCGTGCAGAAGCTGGAAGGAGATAAAGCTTAGTGTAGAAACCGGTGACGGAAAGGCGATGAACTTCGATGTGAAGGGCGCGACCTTGGATAAGACTTGGGAGCTTAAGCCGGGCGATGAGGTGGAAATCAGCTATGCAGGAACGGAGCCGCAGGACGGCATGACGGTTAAGGCCGTTACGGTTTCCGTACCCTATGAGTTTACAACGGAAGAATTTAACGATGAGCAGAACCTATACGGTGAGATTACAGCCATTACTGACAGCAGCATTTCCGTAAAGGAGATTCCGGACTTCCGTGAAGCTGCACTGGAAGGAGAGAATACGGAAGGAAAGAAATACGGGGAAACCGTAACCTTCCAAAGACCGAGCTTTGAAATCGACCTGACTCAGGGTGGACTTAAGGTAGGAAGCGAAATCAGCGTATACTACTTAGGTGACTTAAACAATAATCCGGTAGCCTTCTACACCGTTACCGAAGATGCCTTAGATGAAGAAGGTGCGGATACTTTAAAGATTAAGGGCAGTATCGAAAGTGTTGACGGTGATGTCTTCACCCTGAAGGCGGACGACACGCACAGCTTCCGTTTTACTACGGACGGAAACAATGATTTAACGAAGGAAGTGGAAGCGGATAAGGGGAAGACCGTGGAGGTAAGCTACAGCACCTCTTTAAAGGCCAGAGTTTCCCTTGCAGAAAGCATTAAAGTTGCAGAGTAAGAATAGAAGAAGGAGGCAGCGAAAAATCTCGCTGCCTCCTTTTGGTTAAGAACCAATCTTGCTTGCAAATGGCAGGGCTTTCCATCTTGGACCAGAAAAGAACCCTCGCTTTTACGATGCACTATGTTGCGTCACTATCATACATGATGGTGAAGGGACCGTCATTCACAAGACTCACCTTCATATCGGCTCCGAACTGTCCGTGCGATGTCGGAATCCCGGCTTCTTCCGCCTTCTTTAGAAAAATATTCGTAGAGTGCATTGGCATGTGCGGGATCTCCGGCTTGGATAAAGCTTAGGGCGATTCCCTTTTTGGTGTCGGCATAGAGGGTAAAACTGACTGACCACAAGGAGGGAGCCGGAAATATCCCGTATGGAAAGATTCGTTTTTCCGTTTTCATCTTCAAAGAGACGGGCATCCAAAATTTTTTTCAACATTTTATCGCTAACTGCTTTCGTATCCGTATTTTTTACACCAAGAAGGACAAGATAGCCCCTCTCTATACTGCCTATTGTATTTCCGTCTACGGAAACCGAGGCGGAAAGCACTCTTTGTACTAAACAACGCATCATTTTCTCCTTTCCTATTTTGCTTTTATTCATAACGAGTATCGCTCGCAAAGCGTGCAGTATCTCGTTTATCGGTGACAGTTTAGTGAAAGAGAAAAAGCAATAAACTACTTTTGCTCTTTCAATTGTTTTTGTTCTGCTGAACATTTGCTTTATTTAACTTATGCTTTATTTGAATTGTTTCAGCTTTGCATTGTATTGAAAGCCGATTTCTTCCAGTTTTCTTTTTCAGGGCTTCGATATCCAGATTGTGCTCCTTGCAAAACTCTTCTAAACTATGGTATTCGTCCCGAAGCTTCGTGTTTACGAAGCTCAGTAAAATCATCGGATCATTGGGGATATTCATTTCTTATTTCCTTTCTGAGTAAAGGGAGAGATTGATAAAAAGCTCCCTCTACAGATAAGATAGCACGAACTTACAAAGCATACTCGCAATGCATCAAGGCTTTTCGGGCATTGCAAATGGCAATCTTTATGCATCAAAGCTTTTCGGGCATTGCAAATGGCAATCATTATGCATCATAGCTTTTCGAGCTTTGCAAAGCCAGCCATCATTTTTCTGCCCTGCATTGTCGAAAAGTACGGTTACCAGATAGTCCTTTACATCTTCTTCAATTTTTAAAACGCTTCCTTCGCCAAACTTTGTGTGCTTTACCCTATCGCCTTCCTGATAGGCGGGCTTCGTCTTTCCGGAGGAAGAAAAGCCTTTTTGGAGGAGACCGGACTGCTTTAGTGTGTCTAGGCTTCCGTATTTCAGAGCATCTGTGCTTTGACCTTTCCCGAATCCTATTCCTTGCCTTCCGTAAGGCTCTCCGAAGCCTCTTTCTTGTCTTTCGTAAGAGCCTCCGCTGTAGCCTTTTGCTCCGTAGCTGCCTTCTCCACTCCTTCCAAGGTAGGACGCAATGGAGCTTTCGGCATTTTTTAAATAACTGTTATAGTAGGATTTTCCGCTATTTTCCAAGAAAAGCTCTTCCTCGGAGCGTTTCGGGCGGTAGAGCAGATTCTTTTTCAAAAGCGCATCCGGAATATCTTCAAAGAAGCGACTGATTTTAAAATACTGTGTTTGTCCGTTCACCATGCGATTTTTTGCGGAGCTTAGGTAGAGTTCTTCCTCCGCACGGGTGATTCCGACATAGCAAAGTCGTCTTTCTTCCTCGATTTCTTCGTCGTCTCCAAGGCTTAGTGCGCTTGGGAAGAGGCCGTCACTAAGTCCCACTAAAAACACGACCGGAAATTCCAAGCCCTTTGCCCCGTGCAGAGTCATGAGCGTGATTTTATCTTCTGTAAGGTCACTTCTATCGAGGTCGGAAAGGAGGGAGACTTCTTCTAGGAAGGCGGCAAGACTCGCGTTTTCTCCATTTTCCTGAATATAGGAAAGAAGCTTTCCTTCCAGCTCTCGGATGTTTTTCCATACGGCTTTCGGCTTCGATTGCTCCTTCTGAAAGAAGCTCCGTTTCATAACCGGTGTCGTCAAGATTCTTTCCATGAGCTTTCCGAGTTCTTCTTTCTTCCAGCCTTCCATCATTTGACTGAAATTTATCGATTTCCGAGTGCCTTTTCCGGAGAGGCCGGCCGCCTTGGCAAAGGGGATTGTTTCTATAAGAGAGAATCCGCCGAACTGAAGACCATACTGCCGAAGTTTTTCTATGCTGGCATTTCCGATTCCGCGCTTCGGTACATTGATGATTCGTTCGAAGGAGATATCGTCCTTTGGGTTTACCATAATCTTCATATAGGCGAGGAGATCCTTAATTTCTCTTCGCTGATAGAAGTTCACTCCACCCACAATCTGATAAGGAATGTTCCAAGCGATGCACTGCTCCTCAAAAAGACGGGACTGGGCGTTTGTGCGGTAGAGGATTGCGAAGTCTTTATAGAAGCGGTTTTCGCCTCGGATATGGCGGATAACTTCTCTTGCCTCTTCCTCTGCAGTCTCATATTCCTGAAAGAGGACTTCCTTTCCCTCTGTTTTTTCCGTCCAGAGTTTTTTTGCCTTTCTGCGCGTATTTTTCCTGAATGACCGCATTCGCAAGATGCAGAATCGGCGAGGTGGAACGATAATTTTGCTCCAGCTTTATCGTGTGGCATCCCGGAAATTCCGCTCAAAGGACAGAATATTTTCGAGATTTGCCCTCTAAAGCGGTAAATGCTCTGATCGTCATCTCCCACCACACAGATATTTCTATACTTTTTGGCAAGCGCATAAATCAGGCGAAACTGCACATCATTGGTGTCTTGATACTCGTCCACGAGAATATAGCGAAAACGCTCCTGATACTGTAAAAGTACCTCGGGAAACTGCTCGAAAAGCGCTAAGGTTTTTAACAAAAGGTCATCAAAGTCCAGCGCGTTGTTCTCTTTCAGCTTCTCCTCATAACGCTTGAAACACTGGTAAATGAGTTTGCTAAGATAATCTCCGTCCGATTCGGAAAGGTAGTTCTTCGCGTTTCCGCCCCGGTTCTTTGTTTGCGATATCTGAGAGAGAACCGCCCGCTCCCGAAGTGTCTTACTATCGATTTTCAGCTCTTTTAAAATCTGTCGCATCAGGGTTCTCTGGTCATCCGTATCATAAATGGAAAAATCCCGATTATAGCCTAAATGCTCAATTTCTCTACGGAGAATGCGGAGGCACATACTGTGGAAGGTGGAGACCCACACGCTGTTTCCTTCTCCCGGAAGGAGCTTTTCCACCCTTTCCCGCATTTCGGCTGCGGCTTTATTTGTGAAGGTGATTGCCAAAATATGAGAGGGAAAACTCCCTTTTCCTGTATCAGATAAGCGATTCTGTGTGTTAAGACGCGGGTTTTTCCTGATCCTGCACCGGCAAGGACTAAAAGAGGGCCTTCCGTTCTTCTTACAGCTTCAGCTTGTTCTTTATTTAAAATTGCATCTAAGTCCATGGGACCTCCTTGAAAGTTGATGGAGTATAGGGAAAAATAGTGATGAAAGAGCAGCCATTTCGTAAGTGCAAAAGCTTCCATGTTTTCCTATAGTCGGCTCACTATTGTACCATTTTTCAGTGAATAGAAAATCAAAGCTTAGTCGGAGAAAAACATAGCTTAGCTAGAGAAAAATATAGCTTGAGAGGAGAAGGGCTTATACAGATAGAAAAGAATCCGCAATTCTATTTTTGTCGAGAAGCATTTTGTCGAAAAATTTGTATTTTTGGCTTTGAAGAGTGCTATTCTATGCTATAATTTTTCAACATGGACGAACGGTTTTTAAATGAATTAATCAAATACTTAAAAATTTACATCATGTACATGCGTCACAGCTTCCCTCCTTGGACTTGTATATGGATCAGGTGACCGGTTTTATGGAGGAACATCTTGCTCCTATGAGACGGTATGCAGAGGACAAGGCATTGACCAAGACCATGATTAATAATTATGCCAAAAATAAGATTCTGCCTGCCCCTGCAGGGAAGCGTTACACAAAGAATCATATGCTGGTTCTGCTGTTTATTTACTATTATAAAAGCATGTTAAGTCTTTTCCGACATTGCAACGATTCTTCGTCCGCTGAATGAAAACTATTTTCACAGCAGAAAAAAAACGCAATTAAAGGATATTTATGAAGAGATATTCTCCTATGCCAATGTAGAAATGCAGAATGTGATGGAGGATGTAAAAGCGCGCTATGAAAAGGCGCAGAGCTCCTTCTCTGAAAAGGATCCCGGTTTTCAGGAACTTTCCGAAGAAGAAAGAGAGGAACTCAGACAGTTCTTTTTTTTGAGCCTTTTAGCCTTTGATGTGTATTTGAAAAAGCAGCTCATGGAAAAAATTGTGGATGATATGGCTAAAAAGGAAGGAAAAGACGAAGGAAAAAGAGAAAAGGCTAAAAAGCAAAAATATCGATTTCGATGCACACCGTATCCATTTATGCCCTTTCAATAGTATAAACCATGTCTTCCCATTCCCCGCCGCCCCAGGTAGAGGGGGAGGTGCCGAGATGTACATAGTCAAAGTCTTCATAGAAGGAGAGTAAATGCTTATGGCAGGTAAGATAGATTTTTTCCGTACCGCGCTCCTTCTCCGCCAGTTCTTTGCAATCAGCTATAACTGCACTGCGGAAAATATAGCGTTCGTGAAGATTCATATTTCCGTCCTTTCCGTATGTATTTATTCTCTGCATCTGTGCGTATCCCGTTCTTAAGCGGCGCTCCGGTGAAGCATGCGGTATCGGCTTAGGAAAGAGTATTGCTCATGAAACATACACGGTCTCATTGAACTATAGTATAACCATAGCAGAGAAACGGGAAAAAGCGAGACAGTGTAAAAAGCCGAGGCCATATCGAAAAGGAGGATAAATACGATATAAGATGAACAAAAATGTTTTTTTAATTATCAAGAGAAATATAGCATAGTGACTAATTCTTCTAATACTGCTATGATTAATAAAAATGAAGAAGAAAGAGAGGTTCGTTATGGAAGAAAAGCTTATTGAAGAATTATACCGAAATCTGGAAAATGAGCTGGTTCCTGCAATGGGTTGTACGGAGCCGATTGCCATTGCCTATGCGGCGGCGTCGGCGAGAAAGCTGCTTTCCGAAGAAGTTAAGCATATTGATTTATGCTGTTCGGGAAATATTGTCAAAAAAACGTGAAGGCGGTAACCGTTCCGAATTCCGGCGGGCAGAAGGGAATGCAGGCAGCTGCGATTTTAGGAGCTCTTGGCGGTGATCCGGAGAAGAAACTGGAAGTGCTGAGTACAGTAACGGATGTGGATAGGGAAAAATGCCGGTCTTTAGTCAATACCGGATTTTTGCAAGGTGAGCTTTGAAGAGGGAGTTCCGAAGCTTTTACATTCGTATCGTGGCAAGCGGAGAAAAACACAAAGTTCGCTTGGATATTGCCAATCAGCATTCCAACATTGTCCTTATGGGAAAAAGACGGAGAGGTGCTATATAAGGAAGGGGAAGAGGATAAGCAGGATATTCTCTCCACCGGCGGAGATCGCAGTTTGATGTCTTTAAAGGGAATTTTTGAATATGCGAATACGGTGGATTTGGACACGGTTAAGCCCCTTTGCAAAAGACAGATTGAGATGAATCTTGCCATTTCTCAGGAAGGTTTGGACAATGCTTGGGGAGCCAGTGTGGGAAAGACCATTTTGGAGACCTGGGGACATGACGTTAAGTCCTGTGCCTGCGCAAGAGCGGCAGCAGGATCGGATGCTAGGATGAGCGGTTGCCCATTACCTGTTGTCATCAATTCCCGGCTCGGGTAATCAGGGAATTACCGTGAGCATGCCGGTAGTGGAATATGCAAAGTCTTTGGAGGTTTCCAGGAGAAACTCTATCGTGCGCTTATCGTAAGTAATCTGGTTTCCGTATATATCAAACACTATATCGGTGCTCTTTCCGCTTTCTGCGGAGCGGTCAGTGCATCTTGCGGTGCCGGAGCGGGGATTACCTATCTCTGCGGAGGAGATTACGATAAGATTGGAAAACCATCGGAAATACTCGGTAACGTAGGCGGGATTATGTGACGGGGCAAAGCCAGTTGTGCGGCAAAGATTGCGTCTTCCGTTCATGCGGCGATTTTAGCACACTCCATGAGTATGAAGGATCAGGGCTTTAAAAGTGGAGAGGGTATCGTCGGAGAGGATATTGAAAATACGATCAAGAATATCGGCTATATCGGGAAGGTCGGTATGCAGTCTACCGATAGAGAGATTCTCAATGTGATGACAGATCAGGTGGATGTGGATTCTTGCTTATAATACAATATTGGGAAAGTACTTTCTCGATAGCACTACCTGCTTACCAAATGGTCGAACTTTTCGGCCACGCTTCATAAAAACATTTTTAAAGTTCATAAAAAAACATTTTGAAGCTCGTAAAAATATTTTTGAAGGAGAAGTTTATGGAAAAGAAAGGCTTTATTCACAGTTTACCTTTTTAAATTGCTTGTTGCGCTTCTTTTTCGGTATATGCTTCGGTCTGTGGCTGAATTCCATGGATCAGTCCGCATTAGGAAAAGCACTTTTAAACATTGTGGTCACGGTGAAGTTTATCGTGGGGCAGTTTATCAGTTTCTGTGTACCGCTCATCATCATCGGTTTTATTGCGCCCTCTATTACGCGCCTCGGAACAAATGCCTCCCGTATGCTGATTGTGGCACTGATTATTGCTTATATTTCCTCCATCGGCGCTGCATTTTTTGCAACCGGAGCAGGCTACAGTATTTTACCGCATTTAAATATTAACCCGGATGTAGACGGCTTAAAGGAACTGCCGAAGGTTGTTTTTGAGTTGACCATTCCGCAAATCATGCCGGTTATGTCCGCCCTTTTCTTCTCGGTTTTAATCGGGCTGGCCGCAGCGTGGAACAGGTCCAAGCTTGTCACGGGAATTTTAGAGGAGTTTCAGCAGATTGTTCTTTCTATCGTTACCCGTTTTGTTATTCCGGCTCTTCCGATTCTTATCGGTACCACTTTCTGTACTTTTGCATATGAAGGAACAATCACAAAACAGCTCTGATTTTCCTGATTATCATTGTGATTGTCATGGTCGGACACTATATCTGGATGGCTTTACTTTATTCTATTGCGGGAGCCTATTCCGGAAGAAACCCGATGAATATTTTGAAGCACTATGGCCCGGCTTACATGACTGCAGTGGGGACTATGTCATCCGCAGCGACACTTTCCGTTGCCTTTGGAATGTGCCAAGAAGTCCGTACCGACTCTTCGAGATGATATGGTGGATTTCGGCATTCCGCTTTTTGCCAACATTCATCTTTGCGGTTCCGTAATGACGGAAACTTTCTTCGTTATGGCTGTTTCCAAGATGCTTTACGGCGAATTCCCCTATTGAAAAAGATGATTTCTTCTGCTTGCTTTTGGGCGTTTTTGCTATCGGTGCTCCCTGGTGTTCCCTGGCGGAACGGTTATGGCCTCTCTCGGCTTGATTACCGGTGTTTTGGGATTTGATGAAACGGGAACGGCCCTTATGTTGACCATCTTCGCTTTGCAGGATTCCTTCGGAACGGCTTGCAATGTGACCGGAGACGGTGCACTGACTCTGATCCTTACAGGCTATGCGGAGAAGCACGGAATCAAGGCACAAAAAATAGAAGCAGTCTTATAATGGGATTAATCCTATAGAGATTATTCCAAAGGGATTATCTTAAAACGGATTAGAGTAAATATCGGAGTTTCTTTCGATTTCCTCCGATATTTACTCTTCTTTTGATTTATGCTAAACTTTCGTCGTTATCAAAACAGGAATGGGCGGATTCATCCGTCTTCCTGTTTTTATCCCTGTGTGTTCGAGACCTTCCACACGTAAAACAAAACTAAAGGAGAAAAATGCATGCAAGGGAAAAAAACAAGATTAATGACGGAATCCGCTCTGATTGCGGCTGTTTATGTGGCACTGGTGCTTCTATTTAAACCGATCAGCTTCGGCGCCATACAGTTTCGCATTGCGGAGGCGCTTTGTGTTCTTCCTTTTTTCAGTCTGTCCGCGGTTCCGGGACTGGCCTCGGTTGCCTGTTAGGAAATTTCTTTTCCGGAGCGGCAATGCCGGATGTGATTTTTCGGAACTTTTGCGACGCTTCTGCGGCTATTTTTAGCTATAAACTTCGGACTGTAAGCAAATGGCTCGTTTGCCTGCCGCCGATTTTTAGCGAACGCTGTCATCGTACCTTTTGTTTTGCAGTATGCGTATGGAGTAACGGACGGATATTTTTTTCCTTTTTGCTACCGTAGGGATAGGAGAGATTTTGGCAGTCGGTGTTTTAGGGAAATGTTTTATTACTGGCTTTGGAGGGGAAGAAAGAACTTATTTTCCGAACGGAATAAAGGTATGAGCTAAAAGAAGCTGAAAGAGTAAATCTAGGGAATGTTGCTTTTCTAAGTGATATCTCCATTTTCATAGGAGGGCGTATGTACGATATTCATTTTGATAAACCTATCTGGGTTCATTTTATCGGTATAGGAGGAATATCCATGAGCGGGCTTGCGGAGATTCTGCACGAACGCGGATTTACTATTTCCGGCTCCGATAGGGTGGCTTCTCCTCTGACAATGCACCTCGAATCACTCGGTATTTCGGTGCGGGTTCCGCAATGTAAGGAAAATATTGTGCCGGGAATTGAACTTTGTGTGTATACCGCTGCAATTTCCGAAGATAACCCGGAGTTTCAGGAGGCAAAAAGCGGAATATTCCCATGATGACCAGGGCGGAACTCTTGGGACTCATTATGAAGAACTACAAGGAAGCGATTAATGTTTCCGGAACGCACGGAAAGACAACGACCACATCCATGATCGGAGAAATCCTTATGGAGGCCCAAATGGATCCTACCATAACGGTGGGGGGCATGATGAAGGACATCGGCGGAAATTTTGCGTGTGGGAAAGTCGGATGTCTTTTGGCGGAAGCCTGTGAATACACCAACTCTTTCTTTCTTTTTCCGACTATGGAGGTGGATGCTGAATATAGAGGCGGATCATCTGGATTTCTTTTATGACATCAATGATATTCGCGCCTTTTCGAAAAATTCATTGAAAAAGTTACCGGAAAAACGGAATTTTGATTTTTAATAAGGATATTCCCCACGCAGAGTATTTTTGCAAAACCTTCCCAAGCGAAAGATTATTACTTTGGCCATAACGATGCGGATTATACTGCGAATTTTTATCTCTTATGACCATTATGCCCTGTCCCACGTATACCTCTTTTTGAAAGGGAGAGGACAAAGGAAAGGTTACTTTAGGGGTTAGCGGGGAGCATAACATTTTATAATTTCTTTCCGCTATTGCCGTTTCGAGAGCAATCGGCATTCCTTTTGAGACTATCAAAAAAGGACTTTTGGAGTTTGCGGGAACGGATCGCCGTTTCCAGTTGAAGGGAAAGGTAAACGGATTCACTATTATTGACGATTATGCTCATCATCCCCAGGAAATTGCGGCAACGATTGCGACGGCAAAGAAGTATCCGCATAAGAAGCTTTGGCTTATTTTCCAGCCGCATACTTACTCCAGAACTCTGGCGCTTATGGATGACTTCGCGGGAGCATTGTCTCAGGCGGATGAAATTATCTTAGCGGATATTTATGCGGCAAGAGAGAAAAATACGGTAGGGGTCAGTTCGAATGACCTTCGAAAGTTGATGCTTTCCCAGAATACCAATGTTTACTACATTCCGGATTTTCCCTCTATTAAGGAATTTGTCCTTTCTCATGTGGAAGAGGGAGATCTTCTTATTACCATGGGGGCCGGAAATATTGTGGAGGTCGGAGAAGAGCTCCTTAGTCTTCCCGGTGCGGAAAGAGCGGAGTAAAGAGTTACGACTTTCACGGAAAGTGCCTCTGTATGTCTGAAAATATCTTCCATAGGCCTGAAAAACATCTTGCAGCATGCTTGATAATATCTTGCATCATATCTTGCGGCATACCTGAAAATATCTTGCGGCATACCTGAAAATACTGCTTGATGGGCTGTCCTTCCATGCTAGACTTGTATGGTACTTGGGGCAATGCCCTATTTTTTTATGCACTAATTTCGTAGTCATGCGAAGTTAAAAATCATTGGAGGTGAAAGCCAGTGCGTACAAAGATTATATTAGCATGTACAGAATGTAAGCAAAGAAATTACTTCATCACGAAGGAGAAGAAATTGCATCCTGAGCGTATGGAAGTGACGAAGTATTGTAAGTTCTGCAAAAAGCACACATTGCACAAGGAGACAAAATAATGCAAGAGGAGAAAAAGTCCGGACTGAGTTCCTTTTTGGCAGGTCTGAAAACGGAATACAAGAAGATTGTCTTCCCGACAAAGGAGGACGTCATCAGGGAGTCTATCGCCACGATTGCCGTGAGTATCTTAATCGGTGCTTTAATTACCGGCTTGGATATTGCGATGAAGTGGGTCTGGGATTTATTCTGTAAAGTAAAGGTGGGAAGATGGCAGAGAAAAACACAGAAGCCCGCTGGTATGTGGCATACTTATTCGGGTTATGAAAATAAGGTTAAGATGGATTTGGAAAAGACCATTGACAATCGAGGCCTTCAAGATGTGATTTTAGAGGTCAGTGTCCCCATGCAACCGGTTATTGAAGTGAAGAACGGCGTGGAGAAGAAAACGGATAAGAAGATGTTCCCCGGCTATGTTCTTGTAAACATGGTTATGAACGATGAGACTTGGTACGTGGTGCGAAATACCAGAGGCGTAACGGGTTTCGTAGGACCCGGATCCAAGCCGGTTCCCCTTTCCGAGGAAGAAATCCTGACCTTGGGATACAGGAAGTCCGAAGTTTTGGTAGACTTCACGGTAGGAGATACCGTAAGCGTAATCTCCGGTACATGGAGAGATACCATTGGCGTTATCACACAGATCAATGACCAAAAGAAGACTGTCACCATTAACGTAGAAAATGTTCGGCAGGGATACTCTGGTAGAACTGTCCTACGGTGAAGTGCAAAAGTTAAGATAATATTTGGTAATACCTGAGGATTTTATCCCATGGAGCATATTTAGCCACCGCTTGCAAAGCAAGCTCGTGGGAGGGTTTACCCGCAATTACCACAAGGAGGTGCCTATATGGCAAAGAAAGTAGAAGGTTACATTGAGTTACAGATTCCGGCTGGAAAAGCAACTCCGGCTCCCCCCGTTGGTCCCGCTTTAGGACAACACGGTGTTAATATCGTTGCATTCACAAAGGAGTTCAATGCCAGAACTGCAAATGAAGGCGATATGATTATCCCCGTAGTTATCACGGTTTATGCAGATAGAAGTTTCAGCTTTTATTACAAAGACTCTCGGCTGCTGTTCTCATTAAGAAAGCATGTAAGCTGCAGAAAGCATCCGGCGAGCCGAATAAGAATAAAGTTGCAACCATCTCCAAGGCTGACCTTCAGAAGATTGCAGAGACAAAGATGAAAGACTTAAATGCCGCATCAATCGAAGCTGCAATGTCCATGATCGCAGGAACCTGCAGATCCATGGGTGTCAACGTAGAACAATAAGAAGGGGAGGCGATTGTTAAAATGAAACAGGGTAAGAGATATGCCGAAGTGGCAAAGGCTGTAGATAGACAGGTTAAGTACAGTGAAGCAGATGCAATCTCCATGGTAAAGAAGAATGCAACTGCAAAGTTTGATGAGACTGTAGAGTTACACATCAGAACCGGTTGTGACGGACGTCACGCCGATCAGCAGGTTAGAGGATCCGTTGTTCTTCCTGCAGGAACCGGTAAGAATGTTCGTATCTTGGTTTTCGCTAAGGATGCGAAGGCGGATGAGGCTCTTGCAGCAGGTGCGGATTTCGTTGGTGCGGATGACCTTGTACCGAGAATTCAGGGCGGTTGGTTCGACTACGATGTTGTTATTGCAACTCCTGATATGATGGGTGTGGTTGGACGTATCGGACGTTTGCTCGGACCGAAGGGCTTGATGCCGAACCCGAAGCTCGGAACCGTTACGATGGATGTAGCGAAGGCTATCGCAGATACTAAGGCCGGTAAGGTAGAGTACAGACTGGATAAGGCGAACATCATCCACGTTCCTGTTGGAAAGGCTTCCTTCACGGAAGAGCAGTTAAAGTCCAACCTGATGCTTTGATGGCAGCTATCGTTAAGGCTCGTCCGTCAAGCTTAAAGGGCGCTTACATGAAGTCCATTACTTTGACTTCTACCATGGGCCCCGGTGTGAAGCTGGATGCAGTACAGTTCGGTGCATAATGAAATTTCTAAAGACTACTCAAGTCAAAGGCTTGGGTAGTCTTTTTGTCCTATAATTCTAAAAAGGTACTATCTAAAAATAAATTACAGCAAATTTTTGAATTTATTTAATATTTAATTCAAAATTAATAATCATTTTTCCGAATTTGCTTTCTAAACTAAAAAGCTCAGTCGAAAAACTACATGTAACTTTTTTGGAGAAGAAAGGAAGAAGAATGAAATTCAGAAATCAACTTACATTACTCTTTACCATGCCGGAGGACGCCGTTGGAGAGCTGGAGATTTCCGTGGAGAGAATTCCAAGCTGCATGACCTCTGGCTTGAGCATTTTGAGTGCGGAATATGGGTAGGAGACTATGTGAAGCGGATAAAATGAAATATACTGATGAGCTGACCGTTTCCAACAGCCGTATTCGAAACAATTTTGTTGATGGAGTGAACTTTGCCCAGGGAACAAGAAATTCCAAGGTACAGAACTCCAATGTCCGTGGAAATGGAGATGACGGTCTGGCGATTTGGAGCAGTTCCAAGTGGGACAAGGAAAAAAACAAGGACTATCTCAATAAATACTAACGCAAGCACAAGTATAAAATAGGCTAAAGTGACTTATCAGCCTATTTATGATATAATATATCTTAACAATAAAACGGATAAGGGGTAATAATATGGCAATTTCTTATAAACCATTATGGCACTTTATTGGTAGAAAGAGAAATGAACAAAGAAGACTTAAAAAGAGCTGCAAAACATAACAAGTAACATAGTTTCTAGAATGAGCAAAAACTCTTATGTGAACTTAGAATCATTAGAAAAAGATTTGCCTGGCATTGGATTGCAGAATTGAAGATGTTATAGAAATTCATAGAAATGAGGTGGAATAAAAATGAAGAAAATATTTTTTTAGAAAGGAGGAAATAAAGTGAGTCAAGAAAATAAGATAAATCAATCTTGCTGAGGTTCAATACAAAAACCACTGGTACAGTGGAAGAAAAAGCAAATTGCCCCAAATGTCACAAAAATAGGAGAAAAGGTTAAGAATATAACTGTAAAGCATATGGTATCAGAAAACCTTATGGGAAAGGTTGTAGATGAAGAAACTTACTATTTATGTATGAATGAAGATTGGATGTCGTGTATTATAACTTAAACAATGAAAGAGTTTTTTTATAAGGAAGATGTAAAAAGTTCCTATATGGTTTAAAAAGGATGCAAAATCCCAAATATATATGCTATTGCAACCAAGTTACAGAGCAACAAATTATAAACGCTGTTTTTAGATGATGGTGCAAAGAATATTAAAGATATTATTAGACTTTGATAGGGCAATGAAAAATGGAAAAGTGCGAAATTAACAATCCTTTGGGAAAAATGCTGTAGTCCTTTTATTCAAGAAACCATCAATACAGCATTAAAAAGCAAACAAAAAGTTTGCGAAACATAATTTATAAAGTACGTCACAACAGTAATAAAAATTAAAAATAATAAAAACTATAGAATTAAAAATTTTAACGGTTCAGATGTAAAAAGTCTGGGCCGCTTTTTATTTTTCCCGGAAAGGAGGTCACCTATATGGTAAATGATGAGTTAATAATAAGGCTATAAATATTGAGATAAAAAGTGGCTCAGTATTCAGCAAAGGCTATTTTTAAAAAGCTATGAAAAAGATTATAGAAGATGCTGATGAAAAAGCCAACCACTTGCAGATTATATTAGTGAAAAAAGAAAAAACTAATTCAAGGAAAACTTAAGGATATGGTAAAGAAAGGTCAGCTGGAAAATATTGATGAGCAAATCGAAAATAAATTCTATGTTTTTAAGGATTACGCATATAGGCGTAAAATAAATTGGGGGTTTGTTAGAGATAAAGATACGAGACTTTATATTAACAATACAAACTACACAAAAAGAAATGAATAATGAAAAACTGGAAAAAGGCTAGAAGATTTATTTTAATGAGGTGTTAAATGATAGAAAACAATATTCCAAAAAGTATTTATATCATATTCGTGGGAAAGCAAAGAACACTCTGATTGGGTTAAATTCTAGCAGATAAATTGTTAGCAGATGGTATTGAAGCTTTAATAGATAGCTATGATAAGTCCAGGGATAGACTTCCAAAATTTATGGAAAGCTCGATAAGAGATAGTGATTATGTAATTATAATTTGCACTGAAGAGTATAAAAGGAAAAGCTAATAATAGAGAAAAAGGTGTAGGTTATGAAAGTCATATAATATCTGCGGAACTCTACAATAATCACAATGATAGGAAGTTTATTCCAGTCATTAGACAAGGAGATTTTTAATTCAGCTTTGCTTACTTACCTAGATGGAAAACTTGCATAGATTTAAGAGGTAATCCATTTAATGAAGATTCATATAAGGATCTTATTGCATCAATATTTAAAGTTAAAAAAGAAACCCTAAAGTAGGTATAAGACCATATTATGTTGATGAATATGAACCAATAACAATTGAGGGAGACGATATAAAAATAGTGGGCATTATAACAAATGAAGTTACCTTGCCAAAAAATGATGGAACAAGAGGTTCTGCTTTGTATAGAATCCATTTTAGATTATCTAGCAAATACTGGGTGGAGAAGCTGGAAGGCATTTATCTGGACGAGTCCATGGAGTATTCCGTTGAGGACGGCACCAAGGTCTTCAACTTTACCTCGGATGACATTCCGGAGTATATCCCCATTTCCGGAACAGCCTTTGTAGAGGATTACTACTATGAAGGAGAGGACTGGATCCGTTGGGAAAGTCCGGAAGGGGTAGAGTATGTGAAGATACGGTATTGGAGCTTGAAAGCTTGATGAAGTTTTTTCGCAATTCTTCGATATGGATTGACAAGTATTTTTCCACCTATGCTAGCATACCAAGCTGAACTTCTTGGTAGGGAGAAGTAAGGCTAAAGTATAGAGTTAAGGTATAGAGAGGAAGATAATTTATGTCAGAGAAGAGTTTGGCGATTTTTGGTTGGGTTGGAACAACGATATCCGTGCTTATGTATGTATCTTACATTCCGCAGATTATGAACAACTTACATGGAGTTAAGGGATCACCGGTGCAACCCTTGTAGCAGCGATTAATGGTTTGATTTGGGTTAGCTATGCGTTGTTGAAGGAAAAAAAGACTTTTCCTTTAGCGGCGGCGAATGCACCTGGAATTATCTTTTGGATTGATTACGGGAATTACGGCCATCCTGTAAATCCGGAGTTATTTTTCGAAAAAAATGGAATGCAGCTATTTCGAACGCAGTTTTTGAAATGGACCTGTTTTTGCTTGACTTTTCCATTTTGGCATGCTAGTATCTGCAAGGTATTAACCGAAGACAGCAGGTATTCAAGACATTTGGCAAGATTGCACGGCTTTTTCGTGCGACTCAAGAAAGTTAAGAATCTAAAGAGCAATCGCCCGCCGAGGAAAGAATAAAGGATCGGCTTTCAGTGATGAAGCGTGGAATTCGTGATTTTCATCCCTTGTCTTTGGCAGGGGATTTTTTAATTTTAGGGAGAGTTTTCGTAGAAACGCATTCGCGTTAATACTTTCTAAAAATAAAGAAGGAGGAAACCGAAGATGGCAAAGGTTGAATTAAAAGCAGCCGATTATCGATGAAATCAAAGGGATTTTTAGACGGTGCTGTGGCAGCTACTGTAGTGGACTATCGTGGACTTTACCGTTGCGGAAGATACTGCACTTCGTAAGGCTTTGAGAGAAGCAGGCGTGCATTACAAGGTCTTCAAGAACACCCTGATTAAGAGAGCAGCAGAGGGAACAGATTTCGCTCAATTGGATCCGGTTTTAGACGGACCTACCGCTCTTGCCGTATCGAAGGATGATGCTACTGCGGCAGCCAGAATTTTTGCAAAATTTGCAAAGACCTCTCCGAAGTTGGAGTTTAAGGGAGCTGTTGTAGAAGGAAAGTTCTACGATGCAAAGGCTGTACAGGCACTTGCAGAGATTCCGTCCAGAGAAGAGCTTCTGGGAAGACTTCTCGGATCGATCAAGTCCCCTGTTACAAACTTCGCTCGTGTGCTTAACCAGATTGCACAGAAGGACGGCGGAGAAGCTGCATAAGGCGGCTAAAGAAGACTTCGAAACGCGAGTCAATGCGTAGAACTGGGGAGATTCCTGTTTTTGCGCTTTCGGAAGAAAGCAAAGGGAATCCAAGAAAGGTAGTGGGATTTTATCCCGGAGGCAAGAGGTAGAATATCGCTTGTCGTTTAGCCAAGGAGCAGAACATTTCTGTTCGAAAAATATTATTAATGGAGGAAAATACAATGGCAAAAGTTAACTGTTGAAGAGTTTATTGCAGCAATTAAGGAACTTTCCGTAATGGAATTAAATGATTTGGTAAAGGCTTGCGAAGAGGAATTCGGCGTTTCCGCAGCAGCAGGTGTAGTTGTTGCAGCAGCAGGTGCCGGTGCAGGTGCCGGTGCAGCTGAGGAAGAGAAGACCGAGTTTGATGTTGAGCTTACAGATGTAGGTCCGAACAAGATTAAGGTTATCAAGGTTGTTCGTGAGGCTACCGGTCTTGGACTTAAGGAGCTAAGGATCTTGTTGAAGCAGCTCCGAAGGTTCTTAAAGAGGGTGCTTCCAAGGCTGAGGCTGATGATATCAAGGCTAAGCTTGAAGCTGAAGGCGCTAAGGTTACTCTTTAAGTAATTTTACGTATGAAGACGGCCGTGATATGCATGGTTAATAAAAATAGGAATGCGAACTGTACACCGAGTGTACAGTTCTGCATTTTTGAAAAGAGAGGACGGAGTTTTGCTCTCTTTTCGCAGAAAAAGAACTATTATCGTTGCCAATAAATTTTTAGAGTAATAAGTTGAGGAAATAAGCTAATAGAGTAAAGAGGTTTTCAGCTCATAATAAGTCATTAAGGTAGACTAAAACTAACTAAATGTTTTAAACTTAGCAGAAAGAAATAAGTTAGACTTGACTTAGTAATAATTCCTATTTTATACTACACACGTTTTTATTAAACTTTTGATTTTTGGTTGTTTATACAAGGAGGTTAACTATGTTTTTAACAGATTTTGCATGGAAGAAACTCGGTATTTTTGCAGGCGGAGTTCTTTTCGGTACAGCAGGAATGAAGATTTTGGCTTCCAAGGATGCGAAGAAGGTGTACACCGAGGCAGCTGCGGCAGTGCTTCGCGGTCAGGACTGTGTTATGAAGGTCAGCACCGCCATTAGGAGAACTGCGAAGATATTTACGCTGATGCAAAGCGCATTAACGAGAAGAGAGCAGAAGAGGAAGAGAAGGCGTTGATTTGTGATGGAGAAGCGGAGTGCGACGGTAAAGAAGTTTAATTCGTATCGTTTGCAAAGTCTCGGGCATTTCATTCTAAAGGAGTGCTGTCTATAGAGAAAGTTTTTTCATGGAACACAAAGTAAGGAAAGGTAAGGGAAATGAAGTGTAAGATTTTACATGAATCCCGGGGTCGTATGAGGGTTCATGCCTTGCAGTATCGGATGACGATGGAGCAGGCGGATATTTTAGAGTATTACCTTAAGGGCCAGAAGGGAGTTCTTTACGCAAAGGTAAATGACAGAACCGGAGACGCCATTATTTCTTACGAAGGATCACGGGAGGGATTATTCTTGCCCTTTCCCGTTTTTCTTATGAAGAGAATACGGCGCTGGTTCCGGAACATACCGGAAGAGAATTGAATCGGGAGTATGAGGACAAACTGGTTCTCACAGTGGTAAACCGTGTGGTAAATGTTCTCTTTTCCCATATCGTTAAAGCGGGTACTGACGGGACCAAAGGCAATTCCCTTATGTTTTGAAAAGGACTCGGCACGATTCTGAGAGGGAAAAATAGAGGTGGCGCTCCTGGATGCGGTAGCGATTTCCGCATCCATTCTTACAGGAGACTATGATACGGCCTCTTCCGTTATGTTCTTGCTCCGTATCGGGGAGATACTCGAAGAGTGGACACACAAGAAGTCGGTGGATGACCTTGCACGAACCATGTCGCTCGATGTAGATAAGGTTTGGACCTTGGTACAGGGAGAGGAGGTTCTGCTTCCGGTAAATGAAGTGAAGGTTGGGGCGGAAATCATTGTCCGCACCGGAAATATGATTCCGTTAGACGGAAAGCTTTCGTCCGGAGAAGCTATGGTTAATCAGGCTTCCATGACGGGCGAGTCCGTACCGGTCAGAAAGACGAAAGGCAGCTACGCCCTATGCCGGAACGGTTATTGAAGAGGGAGAGTGCCATATTATTGTAGAGAAAGAGGCAGGCTCCGGTCGTTATGATCGTATCGTGAAAATGATAGAGGAGTCCGAGAAGTTGAAGAGCTCTACGGAGGACAAGGCTTCTCATCTTGCGGATAAGCTTGTTCCGTATAGTCTTGGCGGTGCGGCGTTGGCTTATCTCTTTACTCGAAATGTGACGAAGGCTTTGGCCTTTTTGATGGTGGATTTTTCTTGCGCATTGAAGCTATCAATGCCTGTTGCAGTGCTTTCTGCAATGCGGGAAGCCGGAAAGTATCACATTTCCGTAAAGGGCGGTAAGTTTATGGAAGTGGTTTCGAGGCGGATACGATCGTCTTTGATAAGACGGGGACACTGACTTATGCGAAGCCCAAGGTGGAAGAAATTATTACCTTTATGGGAGAGGATGAGGACGAGATGTCCGCATGGCGGCATGTCTCGAAGAGCATTATCCGCATTCCATGGCAAACGCTGTTGTGACGGGAGGCGGAGAGAAGAGATCTTCATCATGCGGAACGTCACCCAAGGTCGAGTATGTTGTGGCACACGGTATTTCCAGTATTTATGAAGAGAAGAGAGTACTCATCGGAAGCTATCACTTTATCTTTGAGGATGAGAAGTGCACCGTGCCAAAGGGAGAGGAAAAAGAAGTTCGAGGAGATTCCGGAAGAATATTCCGCACTTTTATCTTGCTGTAAACGGAAAGCTCGCCGCAGTGATTCTTGTTTCCGATCCGCTTCGTGCGGAGGCCAAAGATGTTATCCGTAAGTTAAAGCACTTAGGCATCAATAAGGTTGTTATGATGACCGGGGACAATAAGCACACGGCGAAAGCGGTAGCCAAGAAGGTCGGTGTAGACGAGTTCTATGCGGAAGTACTTCCGGAGGATAAGGCAAGATTTATTCAGGAAGAACATAAGAAGGGTCGAAAGGTTATCATGGTAGGAGACGGAATCAATGATTCGCCTGCTCTTTCCGAAGCGGATGCCGGAATTGCCATTTCGCAGGAGCTGCGATTGCGAAAGAAGTCGCTGATATTACCGTGAAAGAGGGAGATCTTTACGAGCTTGTTATTTTGAAAGAAATTAGTAATCGCTTGATGCGTCGAATCCATGACAATTATCGTTTTATCATAGGATTTAATTCGGCACTCATTGCACTTGGCTTTTTTGGGGTACTTTCTCCGTCCGGCTCCGCTCTCTTCCATAACGTTTCCACGATTGCAACCGGTTTGAAGAGCATGACCGCACTTTTACCGGAGGAAAAAGAGGAAGAAGTACGATTTTTGGAGCAAAAAGCCAAGGGCCTTGAATGAAGCACCCGGGACAGTAGAGGTGAAGTCCGCATAAGCAGGTCTGAAAAGAAACGAATTCGAGAGTGAGTGCTTGAAAGTAAAGGGAGGAAAAAGAATTATGAAACCGTATGAGAGCCATGAATCCGAGGAAAATTATTTGGAAGCGATTTTAATGCTTTCTTTGGATCACAGAAAGGTTCGTGCTATCGATATTGCAAACATGCTCGGATTTTCCAAACCCAGTGTAAGTATTGCTCTAAAGAGGCTGAAGGAAGAGGGAAAAGTAGAGGTTGACGAGAAGGGATCTTTGACTCTGACGGAACATGGTCTTAGTATTGCACAAAGTACCTATGAAAAGCATACGGTGCTGACCGATGTTTTGGTTGCTTTGGGGGTAAATGCTTATACTGCATCCCAAGATGCCTGCCGTATGGAGCATGTATTAAGTCCGAATCCTTTCGGAAAAATCAAGGATTTTTATGCGAAGTGGAAAGAAGGAGCCTACAATAAAAAGTAGCTAAAGAAGGTAAGATAGGAGAAAAAGGCTGTGAGAGAAATTATCTACAGTCTTTTTGTTATTAGGACAATTTGTAGAGGAAGTTTTACCGATTTTTATCGGAATTTTACGTTTTTTCATATCCGGGCTTTTCCTGTTTCTCAGTTGACAATTTAGTTAGATGGTGCTAATTTAATGGATGGTTTTTAGATACTAACCGAAGTATAGATTTAGTCTCTTTTGTGCATGACTGGAGTAGAGGGTGCAGAGAGCAGAAAGGAGGGCAGTATGCCACTGACATTAGCCGGCACGGGAGTTCCACTTGTTATTCAGAGAATCGGTGGAAACGCGGAGCTGAAACAGCATTTATCTGACCTTGGTTTTGTGGTTGGAGGAGAAGTTACCGTGATATCCACTTCTCTGGGAAATGTCATTGTGAAGATTAAGGATTCAAGAGTCGCTATCAGTAAAGAGATGGCAAAACAAAATTATGGTGTAGAGGATAATGACGCAGGTTTGTTTTTTTCGTTCCTGCTCGTTATAGATTAGGTAAGAAAGAAGGCGGAGGGCAGTATGACACTGAAAGATTTGAGACCGGGGCAGAGCGCCGTGGTGAAGAAGTTGACAGGAGAAGGAGCTGTAAAGCGGAGAATCATGGATATGGGACTGACAAAGGGCGCAGAGCTTTTTGTTCGTAAAGTAGCTCCACTGGGAGATCCGTTAGAGATTACCGTTCGAGGGTATGAACTTTCTGTTCGTAAGGCAGATGCGGAGATGATTGAAGTAGAAGAGAAGGTTTAGGAGGGCGAAATGGCTATTACAATAGCACTTGCCGGCAATCCGAATGCCGGAAAAACAACATTATTTAACCAGTTAACAGGCTCGAACCAGTATGTTGGTAACTGGCCGGGTGTTACCGTGGAGAAGAAGGAAGGAAAGTTAAGAGGACATAAGGATGTGACTATCGCCGACCTTCCCGGTATTTATTCTCTTTCTCCCTATACATTGGAAGAAGTTGTTGCCAGAAACTATCTGATTAACAACCGTCCGGATGCGATTATGAATATCGTAGACGGAACAAACCTCGAGAGAAACCTCTATCTCTCCACACAGTTGAAGGAGCTTGGCGTTCCGGTCATTATGGCGATCAACATGATGGACGTGGTAGAGAAAAACGGCGATGTTTTGAACCTCGATTCCCTTGGACAGGCAATGGGCTGTAAGGTTGTCAGCATTTCTGCTCTTCGGAATAAAGGCGTGGATGAACTGATTCGGATTGCTGTAAGTGAAGCGGAACAGAAGACAGCCACCGACATTCAGCTTAAGTTCTCCGATAATGTGGAGAAAGCGATTCAGTCTATCGAAGAGAAGATTTCGGAAATGTTCCCGAGAAGCTTGTCCGGTTTTTCGCTGTGAAGCTTTTCGAACGGGATGACAAGATTCGAAATGAACTTCCGGAAGCGGCAAAGAATGTCGATGTAGAAAGCATCATTTCCGCTATTGAGAAGGAAGAGGACGATGATGCGGAAAGTATCATTACCAATGAGCGGTATAAAGTACATTCAGAGTATCATTTCCTCGGCATACGAGAAGAGAGGAAAAACCGGTCTTACGACATCGGATAAGATTGACTCTATTGTTACGAATCGTTTTCATTGCTCTCCCGCTTTTTGCGCTCATCATGTTTGCCGTGTACTATATCTCCATTTCCACAGTGGGAACCAAGATGACCGACTGGGTAAACGATGTTCTTTTCGGTTCGGATCCCTGGTCCTTCTTCGGGCTTTTCGATCTTCCGTCTATTCCGGGAGCGGTAACAAGTCTTCTGGAGTCCATGAACGTGAATGAGGCTTTACAGGGTCTTGTGATTGACGGAATCGTAGCCGGTATGGGTGCCGTAATCGGATTCCTTCCTCAGATGCTTACGTTCTTCTTCTTCCTTGCTATCCTTGAAGGATGCGGATACATGGCGAGAGTTGCGTTCATCATGGACCGTGTATTCCGTAAGTTTGGTCTTTCCGGAAAGTCCTTTATCCCGATGCTAATCGGTACCGGTTGCGGTGTACCGGGTGTCATGAGTTCCCGTACCGTAGAGAATGAGAGAGACCGTCGTATGACCATTATGACGACGACCTTCATTCCCTGCTCCGCAAAGCTGCCGGTTATTGCCCTTCTTGCCGGAGCCTTATTCAATAACTCGGCGTGGGTAGGCTGGAGTGCTTATTTCCTCGGCGTTTGTGCCATCGTGTTCTCCGGTATCGTATTAAAGAAGACAAAGATGTTCGCAGGACAGCCGGCGCCTTTCGTTATGGAGCTCCCGGCATACCATATGCCCCGTCCTATTGATATCTTAAAGAGCATGGGAGAGAGAGGAATGTCTTTCGTAAAGAAGGCGGGTACCATTATTCTCCTTGCGACCATCCTCGTTTGGTTCCTGTCCAGATTTAATTTCCGGATGCAGTATCTTCCGGAAGAAGACATGGATACATCCATTCTTGCCGCTTTTTGGTAATGCTTTTACATGGCTCTTTGCTCCTCTTGGTTGGGGCAAGTGGAAGGCTGTAGTGGCAGCCCTTACCGGACTCATTGCAAAGGAAAATGTAGTAGGTACTTTCGGAACCCTCTTCCACTATCAGGGTGCAGAAGAGCTTGCCGAGGCCGGTGATCAGATTTGGGCACAGGTTCGTGAGTATTTTGGAAATGGTATCGCAGGGATACAGTTTCCTTGCTTTCAACTTGCTCTGTGCTCCCTGCTTCGCAGCAATCGGTGCCATCAAGAGAGATGAACAATGGTCGTTGGACGATGTTTGCCATTGGTTGGGAGTGCTTCTTGGCTTACTGCGTATCTCTCGTAATCTACCAGATTGGCGGACTCATCGCCGGTGTTGTCAGCTCAATTTCTTCACCATTGTGGCAATTGCGCTGATTCTGATTGGCATTTGGGGACTCCTACGTCCGTACAAGGAAGCGGAAACGCTTTCGAGAAACAGGAAAAGAGCCGTAGAAAAGCTATGGCATAAAGTGAAAGCAATACCGATTCAATCTATAGAACGGAAAGAATAAAGAAAAAGGCCTTTGCCGGAGAAGGGGAAAATCCTCTTCGGCAGAGGCTTTTTTATATACTTTAAGTTGTAAACTTTAGTTGAAGGAAAAAAGGGAAGAAAGAACAAGCTGTAAACTTTAGTTGAAAACGGATAAGAAGATCTTTTGCTATAATGGTAATAACGATAGCAGTCGATAAAACAAATGGTAAAGCCGGAAACAAAATCGTAAGGTCGAAAATCAAATTGCACGACTGCAATGAAAATTCTTAAAAGAAAACTTAAAAAAAAGAAAAGCGATGGGAGGAAAGAAGTATGCAATGTCACAACTGCGGAAAAGAGGTTGCCAATGGAGCAAAATTCTGTAAATATTGCGGAAGTCGCCTGACAGAGAAGCAGGAATCTTCGGACATAGCAGAGAAGCAGGACGTTCCGGAAGAAGGAGAGGACAAGGAAGCTTCGGAAACTGTGAAGCAGGAAGCTTTTGGATATAACAGAGAAGCAGGAATCTTCAGGAGCAGTAGAGGATGAGCAGGCTATGCCATCGAAAGAGAGAAATGCTGCATCGGAAAAGAGGAAAGCAAGTCCGATAGTGCTCATTTCCGCGGCGGTGGGCCTTGTTGTTTTTACTTTTTCTTACTTTGTTTTTTAACTTCTTTTCGGAAGCGGTATCAATCTGAATAAATATATGAGTTTGGAAACGGAAGGCTACGAAGGCTACGGAAAAACAAAGTTGTCTATAGATTGGGACGCAATAGAAAAAAAATACGCTTCCAAAATGAGTTTTACGGAAGCGGCAAAAGAGGAGTACGGTATGTTTCTCTCTATGATGAGTCCTGTTGAAATTCTGCGTGAAAATGTAAGAGTGGAGGTAGATAAGAGTAGCGATTTATCGAACGGAGATGAGTTGAAGTATACCTGGCATGTGAATGAAGAGAGGATTAATAAGTATGTAAAATGCAAGCTGAAGTGGAAAGACGGAGAATATAAGGTATCTTCTCTTAAAAAGTGGAGAAGATGGATGCTTTTTAGTGGGCTGGGACTGCAGTTTTCGGGTATTGCTCCAAATGGAGAAGTCAGACTGCAATATAACGGAAAGGGAATAGATGTTTCTGACTTTCGATGTGATAAGACAAGCGAATTGGAAAACGGAGATATCGTGACGGTTACCTTGTCTGAAGACGCTATTCCGAAGCTTGTAGAGCTATGGCATGGTTCCGCAGGAAATGAAAAAGCAATATACGGTTAGCGGACTTGATAAGTATATCAGTAAAACGGAGAAATTGACCCGGTAACAATAAAGGCACTTCAGGATCAGGCATGGGATGAATATCAGGAATATATGGCCAATTCCCTGGTCCAAAGAGGCAAGTCTGGAATCTTTGACTATCTCGGTACCTATCTTTTGACCAATAAGTCGAAGGAAGAATGGGAACAGAATCGTCTGTATTTGGTATACCGGGTGAAATCCCGAATTAACTATAGCGGAAGTTACGGAAATTATAATCAGGTCAATGATATCTACTGGTTTATTTCATTTTTCCGAATTTAATTTTGAAAGCGAATGGAAAGGTTGAAGTAGAGGACATTTTGAACGGTTCCACGCCCTTATCCACTTTCGACGTGGATTCCGGCTTAAGTGACGGCTGGTTTGGTACATTAAAATGGTCATACTACGGTTTTTGGCAGTTTGGAGAGTTTATATAAATTTGCCGTTACCGCTAATTTATCTTCCTTTAATCACGAAGACCACGTTGAGGAAAGCGGAATAAAACAAGATTCCGCTAATGCCTTCCTCTCAGGAAAGTTCCGCTGAGATGAATAGCGCCGTGAATTCTACTGAGGCGAGCTCTACGCGGAAAGCACTGCTACGGAAGGCTCTGCAGCATTAAAGATTAGCGGAGCGGGAAATGGAGAGTATATTCTCCCCGACAGTGATAAGAGACTTATTGGCAGGGAGGATTTGATGAATCTCAGTCCTGAGCAATGCAAGATGGCAAGAAATGAAATCTATGCACGGCATGGCAGAAAGTTTAAGGATGCTGGCTCTGCAAAAGCTATTTCGACTCCTGCCCTTGGTCATAGCGGAAGAATTGAACCGGACAGTTTTTCGGATTCCTATTTGTCCGAGGTAGAGAAAAAGAATAGGGGATGCGATTGTCGCATTTGAGCAGGAAATGGGCTACAATAAACGATAAAGATACTTTCTCCTGTCCGATAAGGGGAGAATACTTTCTTGCTCGATAAGGGAAGGATACTTTCTTGCTCGACATGGGGAGCATACTTTCTTGTTTGATAGGGGAAGTGAGATAGAAGGCATAAAAAGAAAAAGAAGAGGAGAGCTATATGGCGGAAAATAATGGAAAATCTTTGTTTACGGCAAGACAGATTATGCGGGTTCTTTCGTTTATCTGTATCATAGTGGTGTTTTGCCCAAGCTTTTTAGTTTCCTGCTCGGGACAAAGTAAGAGCATCAGCGTTATGACGGCGGTGGGAGGGCTTTCCGTATATGGGGAAAGTATTGCCAAGCCCCAGCCCCTTATGCTTATTTGCCTGCTATTACCGGCAGTGATTTTAGCGCTCCTTTTTATGAAAAAACTTCCTGAGAAGCAAAATGCACTGATTATAGCTATATGCGGAATATCGGACTTTGTCATCTGGATGATCTTTAAATCCGTAGTGATTGCAGAGGATCATTACTGTGAGTTTAAATCAACAGGCTGGTACTTACTGAATAATCTGGCTTTGTTTTTCCTTATCCTCTTTTGCACTCCTCATTCTTTTACAAAAATTGGAAATGGATACGGATATTCTCTCTACTTTCCGGAGGAGGTACGCAGGGAGCAATGAATAAGATGTCCGAATCACTGGCGAAGATTTCCGACTCGCTGACGAAGAGCTCGGACTCGGGAACGAAGGTCTCCGACTCGGCAACGAAGAGCTCGGACTCGGCAACGAAGGCTTCCGAATCTCCAACGGAGATATCCAAAACAGAGACGAAGACGACCGATTCGTCAACGGAGATATCCGAAACACAAAACGAAGAACCCCGAGGCCGCGAACGATTTGACCGAGAAGGCGGGTTCCCTATGCAGAAGAAGAGGAAGAAAAAACCTAAGTTTTGTCAGGAATGCGGAAAACCGCTGGATCCCGATGCGGCATTCTGCAAGTACTGCGGGACCAAGTGCTAAAACGTATTGCTCCGGGAAAAAGTAAAGCTAAATTGAAAAATTAAATTTCTATAATGTATACCCGATGTTTTAAAAAATGTTGTAGAATATGGTCAGGTTATATACAACTAACATAAAGGGATATCCACTGCGCTTTAAGCTTTGGTCTATGAGTTTACGGTTAAATACTGAGTTTTAAAGCTTCGAACTTTAGGCATAGAGCTTTGTACTTCAAGATATAGGAGACTCCCGAAATAGAAAGAGGGTTATTTTATGGGAAATGCCGTTGTGATTTTGCTGGTAGCTTTATTGATTTTGTTCATTATACGGGTTCTGCGTAAGGAGCACAAAGAGAGCGGATCCTGTGCATTTTGCAGCTATGCCAAGGCAGGAAAATGCAATCATGTAGGGCATGAAGAACTGGATCATCAGGATTTTCATCTTACGAAGGAACAACAGGCTATTCTTGATCGACATAGCAGAAATAGAAAGAAAGCATAGTAGTTTTTAGAATTTGGGTACAATACAAGGGAAAACACAATGTTTTTCGTAAAGGAGTGCTTTTTATGTTGTGTATTGAATCGCCCAAATTACGTGTAGAAATAAAAGAAAAGGGAGCCGAACTCACCTCTGTTTACGATAAAGAAAAGGGGAGGGAAATGCTATGGCAGGGAGAAAAACCATGGCAGGAGCAGGCTCCTATTTTGTTTCCTTTTGTTGGAAGACTGCAGGGGAAACATTATTTTTATAATGAAAAGAAATACCCTGATAGGTTTTACACGGCTTTTGCAAAGGAAAGTCTGTTTCGTGTGGTAGAGTGTGACAAGAGCTCCTGTCTTCTGGAGCTCGGGATACCGCATTAAGCAGGGCTTCTATCCTTTTTCGTTTCGATTAAGACAGTCTTATAAACTGGAGAGCAAGCCTTCTTGTGGAGACAAAGGTGGAGAATCTCGGAGTGGAGACCATCCATTTTGCTTTAGGATTTCATCCCGGCTTCCACATCTTTTCGGAAGAAGAAAAGATTTCGGATTTTGAGGTCGGTTTTCCGAAACTGAAGGAAGACAAGCTTGAGCAGGTTTATTTCTCGGAAGACTGTCTGACAGAGAAGGAGAGGATATTTTTAGCTTAAAGAACAAGAGTGTTTCTCTTTCTTCCGCGCTTTTTAGGAAGGATGCTTTAGTGTTTTTCGGAACGGAATCCGCAGTATTTCTGCATAAGAGGGGAGAAAAGGGGAGAATCATATGGAATATCCGGATTACCCTTATATCGGATTATGGCAGCCTTTACAAAAATCGGCTTCTTTTCCTTTTGCATTGAGCCGTGGACATCGCTCCCGGGAAGAGTGGGTGTAGAGGAAGACATTGCGAAAAGAGAGGATTTTTATTACTCTGTTACCGGAAGAAGAAAGGAGTTTTTCATATTAAAATCAGCTCATAATAGTTTTGAAAAATCTGAGTTTAAATATAACAGCTTTGGAAATATGCTGATTTATATTTTGAGTCTTCCGTTTTTCTTTCTGCTCTTTTTGATAATAGTATAAAATCACGAGGAAGGAAAAAGGCTTCCGAACAGGGGAAGGCAAAGCCATACACCGAGCATTTTCCAAATAGAAGAGAGCAGCAGGGCGAAGAAAATGATAGCAAAAGGTACCTCGAATGAGGGAAGTAAGAAAAGGCCGGCTTTCGGGTTGTTTGTTGCGGAAAAATAGGACACCAGGAGGGTGTTTATCCCACCGAAGAGAAATGCCCAAAAATAAACGGCGATTCCCTCTTTTGCGGAGGCATGAAGTCCTGCGTCATTTTTCACTGTTAAAAAGGGCAATAAAGAAGTCGCTTTTATAATTTACAAAGAAAATAATGAGTACGGAAAAAAATGAGGGAGGCGATAATGCCGTATTGCAGATATTTTTTTCAGTTCTTTCCTCTCTTTTTTCCGTAGCTTTGACTCATTAAGGGCTGAACACCCTGTGCCAAACCGTTAAAGATTGCAGTACAAACGGAGGAAATGTTGGCAATGACGCCGTAGCTGGCAACACCGATATTTCCGGATAGATTCAGAATCAGCATATTAAAGGTCGTAATGGTGACGGCATTCGCAATTTCTCCGACAAAATTCGAAAGACCGAGCTTGCAGCAGGCAAAGAGGTGCTTTACGCGCGGAACTTGCCAGCCGAACGGAATAGTATTTTTCTTCCCGCAGTAATGAATGAGGCAAAAAGAGAGCTACGATAGGGGAAATTCCGGTTGCGAGTGCAGCGCCCGCCATACCCATATTCATGGGAAACATAAAGATATAGTCAAAGACAATGTTAAAGAAACTGGCAAAAACGGAACCCATCATGGCAATGGAGGGATGATTGTCGTTTCGAACATAGGCAGTTGTTGTGTAATTTGACATATAGAAGAAGGCAAAGGGCAGAATGGTTCGAACATAGGGGATTCCCAGTTCTTGCAGTGTGCGGTCTGCGCCAAGAAGTTGTAAAAAGCATCCTGGGAAGAAAAAGTCCGCAAAGCATAAAGGGGAGACTGAAAACGGCATTCCAAAAAGGGACTGCAAAAAGGAACTTACATCCTTTCCTCTGCCTTTCTGATACTGTATCTTGTGGCGCTTCCGATTCCGAGCATGGAGCCGAGGGCATTCATCAAACCGTAGAGCGGAAGAACCAGATTTAATACGGCAAGTCCGTCGGTACCTGCATAAGAAGCGATAAAGTAGGTGTCTGCTAAAATATAAATAGAAATTCCAATCATAGCGGCCACGCTATGGCTCACATAGTGGATAAAATTCTTCATAGATAATCCCCTGAAATACTTCCCTGCATTTTTCATCATAAAAGTGTTCATCATAAAAGGCGGATTTCGCGTTTTTGTACAATGGGTACTGAAACAGCTGCTTTTGTACAGTGGGTACTGTAACAGCTGCACTTTTTGCAAAAATAGGTACTGCAACAGGAGCGTTTTTGCAAAAAAGTATTGCAGTAGTATGATAGTAAAGCGCATTTAAGAAAACCGTCCGCCGGAATGGATATTTTGTTATCCTAACACGGAACGGAGCGGTTTTTGCAAAGGTATGGCTCCTGTGGAAAGATTCACGGAATAAAAGCGGTTTTGCGAGGAATGGTTTTTCGGAAAAGAATCGCGTAACAAAAGAGCTTTACAAAGTATTTCGCGGTATATATCGGATGTTCTGCCGGGTACGTAGCTGTTGTAGGGGAGAGAAACGGATGAGAAAAGTTTTGTCGGAAGAAGAAAAATATAAACAAATGATGGAAGAGCCGGTACAGTCTTTGATTCCGCGTCTTGCCGTTCCGTCCATGGTATCGATGATTGTGGTGGCTGTGTACAATATGGCAGACACTTTTTGTGTCTCGTCTCGGTACTTCCGCTTCCGCTGCCGTAGGCGTTGTCTATTCTATGGTAGCGATTATTCAAGCGATTGCCTTTATGATCGGCATGGGATCGGGAAATGAGATTTCCCGTTTGCTTGGCGCAAAAAAGCAGAAGGAAGCGGAGCATTATGTGGCTATCGGATTTTTCACGGAGCTTATTCTGGGAACATGTATTGCTCTTTTCTGCATTATTTATGTGAGAACTCTAGTCTATGCACTGGGGTCGACTAAAACGATAGCACCTTATGCGATAAGCTATGCCCAATATGTTCTTCTCGGAACCCCTTTTATTATGGCTTCTCTCGGGATGAATAATATGCTTCGTTTTCAGGAAATTCCTTTTTATTCCATGCTGGGCATTGCCACCGGCGGTATCTTAAATATGTTTCTGGATCCGCTTTTTTATCTATGGCTTCCATATGGGAATCATAGGGCTGCGGTTGCTACAACACTCTAGCCAGATTGTATCTTTCTCTATTTTACTTTATCAATGCAATAAGATGCCGGCTTGTATCAGTGTTTCCTTAAAGAACTTTAAGCCGAGCCTGAAGCGCTATAGTCTGATTTTACAGTTTGGTCTCCCGAGTCTTGCCAGACAGGGAGTTGCCGGAGTATCTACGATTATTCTGAACTTTTCCGCACATCCTTACGGAGACGCGGCGATTGCCGCTATGGCGATTGTTATGCGTATTATTATGTTTTTAAATTCTCTTGTTATCGGATTCGGACAAGGATTTCAGCCGGTTTGCGGTTATTGCTACGGGGCAAAAATTATAAGAGGGTGGAAGAAGCCTATCGTTTCAGCTTAAAGATTTGTTTTCTTATGCTGATTGTTATGGGAACGGTGGTTTTTATCTTTGCTAAGCCCCTGATTACGGTATTCAGAAAAGAGGATGCGGAGGTGATTCGCATCGGCTATCTGGCGCTCCGCCTGCAATGCCTTACTATTCCGCTTTCAGCCCAGATTACGATGGCCAATATGTTCAGTCAAACCACAGGCTATCCTTTCCGCGCAAGCATAGTAGCCCTCCTTCGGCAAGGAATCTGTCTGATTCCGGTGCTCTTTATTTTACCTCCTCTCTTCGGACTGCTCGGTGTACAGATGTCGCAACCGATAAGCGACATTTTTGCGGCAGGAATTGCCTTTTTATAACAAACGGAATCTTACGGGAGCTTCGCGTGAAGTCGGGAAAATAGGGGGAATTCATGTTTTCTTGTTTATTACTGATTATATATCTTTCTTTCATCAGCCTAGGTCTTCCGGATGCTCTTCTTGGCTCTGCCTGGCCGATTATGCATGAGGAGTTGCGCGTTCCCATTTCCTATTCGGGTGGTGTTTATATGTTGATTTCTGCTGTACAATTCTGTCCAGCTTAAAAAGTGAAAGCTTAAATCTTCATTTCGGGACGGGGAAAAATTACCGCCTTTTTCCGTACTGCTCACCGCTCTTGCGCTCTTCGGTTTTTCGCAGAGTCGTTCGTTTTATATGCTTATTCTTTTTGCGATTCCCTACGGACTCGGGGCGGGCTCGGTAGATGCCGCTTTAAACCACTATGTGGCTATGCACTATTCCAGCAGACATATGAACTGGCTCCATTGTATGTGGGGAATAGGGGCTTCTCGGACCTTATATTATGGGCTATGTTTTACAAAAAGGAGAATCCTGGAGCAGGGGTTATCTTTTTGATTGCCATGCTTCAGGCGGCACTGACATTTATTCTTTTCTTAAGCCTCAGGGCTTTGGAAGGGAAGGACTCTGAGAAAAAGAAAGCGGAAAAGTTTTTGGGAAATCGACAAGGAAAGTTCCAAGAAAGCTTTCGGAAGGCGCTAAGGAAAGTTCTGAAAAAGCTTTCAGAAAAGCTCGCGGATGGGAAAAAGCTCTTATCTTTTCGGGAGATTTTTGCCCTTCCCGGAGCAAAAAGAGTGCATTGCCGCCTTCTTTTTTTCTACTGTGCTATAGAACAGACTATAGGTCTTTGGTCAGGCTCTTTTATGGTGTATTCTTTGCAAATTGACGCGAAGCTCGCCGCATCCTTAGTGGCCTTATTTTTACTTTTGGAATCACCTTCGGACGTTTTCTTGCCGGAATCTTTTCTGCTAAATGGACTGATGAGCAGATGATATTAGGAGGAATCGGCATTCTTTTTTGGAGGGATTCTTCTTCTTTTTCTTGCCTCTTATTTTTTCGAAAGACAAGTTTTCGGAATAGAGTTTAGACAGTTGATTATGATTCTCAGCCTGCTTTTCATGGGTCTTGGTTGCGCTCCGATTTATCCTGCGATTATTCATTCCACTCCGCGCAATTTCGGTGCGGAAAATACTTCCGCTTTAATCGGAAAGCAGATGGCTGCGGCTTATATCGGCAGTCTTAGCTTGCCGCCGCTTTTCGGCGTTTTAGCAAAGGGCTTCGGGACGGGGATTTTTCCTTTTTATGCTGTCTGCTTAGCTTTTTGCATGGTATATATGTATAAGAGGCTTCTTTATCAAGACACGAGAAGCAAGAAGAAACGGGAAACTATAGAAAAGAGAAGTAAAGCGAGAAGAAACAGAAAAATTGTAGAAAAGAGAAGTAAAGCGAGAAGAAACGGAAAAATTGTGGAAAAGAGAAGTAAAGCGAGAAGAAACGGGAAATTGTGGAAAAGAGAAGTAAAGCAAGAAGAAACGGGAAATTGTAGAACATGGAATAAAAAGAAGAGGAGGACAAAAGACTTGGATAAGGATAAGGATATAGCTGTAAAAACGAGATACGGCACGCTCCGCGAACGATACTTGTTAAGAATTAAAGATTCGCTTTATGGTGAATTTTTGGGATTTTGATTGTAGCGGCTTCGATTTTTCTTCTTTCAGGTGCCGAGTCAGGTTGCCGTATCCTCTATTTCGGGACTCTGCCATTATTCTGAATCATTTTTCGCCTCTTTCCGTGGCGACCTTGACCATGATTCTGAATGTGGTATTGCTTGTCATTGCTTATTTCTTTTGAGCCGCAGCTTTGCGTATAAGACGGCTTATGCCACCATAGTCCTTCCTCTTATTCTGCTTCTTTTTGAGAAAATCTTTCCGCATAATAAGTCTCTAACGGGAGACGTGCTCCTGGATGTGATTGCGTATATCTTTTTTGTCAGCATTGGTCTTGCGATTTTATTTAATAGAAATACCTGCTCGGGAGGTCTTGATATTGTGGCAAAGCTCATGCAGAAATATCTTCACATGGAGCTGGGAAAGGCACTCGGAATTGCGGGGCTTTTTATCGCATCCTTATCCGTTTTTGCTTTTGACAAAAAAGCGGTGATTTTATCTATTCTGGGAACCTACTTTAACGGCATTATTCTGGATTATTTTATCTTCGGACAAACGATAAAAAAACGGGTTTGTGTGATTACCGACAAGTCGGAAGAAGTAACGGATTATATTTTAAATCGCCTGCATAGCGGAATGAGCATTTATGACATTGTGGGAGCTTACAGCCACGAGAGAAAGAAGGAGATTGTGGCGGTGGTGGACAGGCAGGAGTATCAAAAGCTGATAGTGTTTTTGGAAAAGGAGGATCCAAAGGCTTTTTATCACGGTCTACAATGTGGCGGAGATTCATTACACACCCAAAAAAATGGTGAATATCGCTCGTTCTATTTCTGATTACAACAAAATTTCCGATTTAAAAATGCTTTTTTTCTAAAGGCTTTTTAATCCAAAAATAATCTTTACTTCAAAGATTCTTTAATTCAAAAATAATTTTTACTTCAAAAACAAGAAAGATTTATTGGATAAAAAGAGATAAAATGAAAATATATGCTATACTCCTGTTAATACATTAACAATCTGAAGGACAGATTTGTTAGGAAGACGTGGGGAGCCGGCGTAGCAGGGAAGCGAGAAGTCTGCCGGTCTAATACATACCGCTACGGAATACTATTGAGAGGAGAAAAAGGAAATGAAAAGCTTATGCAATGCTGAAAATCGGAGAATCAGGATGGATTGAGAAGGAGAGACCCGCATGCGGTCCGATGGATGCCATTTGTACACCGCTCGCAGTAGCTATTTGTACTTCCGATGTGCATACCCTTTGGGAAGGGGCAATCGGGGAGAGACACAACATGATTTTAGGGCATGAGTGCTGTGCGGAAATCGTGGAAGTCGGTTCCATGGTTAAGGATTTCAAGGTGGGAGATCGTGTTCTCGTTCCGGCTATTACTCCGGATTGGAATTCCTTAGAGGCACAGGCAGGCTTTTTCCATGCACTCCGGAGGAATGCTTGCAGGCTGGAAGTTCTCCAATTTTAAAGACGGTGTTTTCGGAGAGTATTTCCATGTGAATGATGCTGACGGAAATCTGGCGCTGCTTCCCAAGGGAATCGACCCGATTGATGCTTGTATGCTTTTCCGACATGGTGCCCACAGGCTTCCATGGAGTAGAGCTCGCCGATGTACAGTTTGGTGATACGGTACTCGTTATCGGTATCGGTCCTGTAGGGCTTATGTCCGTAGCGGGAACCGCACTTCGAGGAGCCAGCAGAATCATCTGCGTAGGAACAAGACCGGCTTGTATTGAAGTGGCTAAGAAGTATGGCGGGACCGATTTTGTAAGTTATAAGAACGGCAGCATTGAGGATCAGGTTCTGGCTTTGACAGACGGGAAGGGCGTAGACAGAGTTGTGATTGCCGGTGGAGAAGTAGACACCTTTGCTTCTGCAGTAAAGTGCATGAAGCCGGGCGCAAAAATCGGAAATGTAAACTATCTCGGAAAAGGAGAGAGCATCGGCATTCCTCGTATCCAGTGGGGCGTAGGTATGGGACATAAGGCGATTAACGGCGGTCTTATGCCCGGAGGAAGACTTCGTATGGAGAAGCTCGGAGCTTTAGTTGCTTCCGGAAAACTCGATGTACATCCGCTTGTATCCCATGTATTTGACGGCTGGGAGAATCTGGAGAAGGCACTCTTCATGATGAGAGATAAGCCTGCCGACCTCATTAAGCCGGTAGTATCTATTAAAGTAAGAGAGATAAAAGAGGCTGTAAAACTCAAAATAGCAGTTTGGATTTTACAGCCTCTTTTCTTTTACAACAAATGGTGTACGCAATTTTTTTCCTTTCATGGCTTAGCTTTCCTCCTGATGCGGAAAAATAGGTTTCTTTCTTAATTATCCCGTTATCGCTTCAGAAATATACAAGATAGAATAAAAGGAAAAATATCATTAAAAAAATAATATTGTTAAAAAGATTGACATTTAAAAATTCGGAGAGTAATATGGGGGCGTAAAAAGTTGGAAGGTCTATTTAAGGAGGCTTAAGATGAGATTTACATTACCAAGAGACATTTATCACGGAGAGAATGCATTAGAGGCACTGAAGACTTTTAAAGGAAAGAAGGCTTTTGTCTGCGTGGGCGGCGGATCGATGAAGCGTTTCGGCTTTTTGGACAGAGTAGTACAGTACTTACAGGAAGCCGGCATGGAAGTAAAGCTTTTTGAAGGGATTGAGTCCGATCCTTCCGTAGATACCGTAATGAAGGGTGCGAAGGAGATGCAGGACTTCGGACCGGATTGGATTGTGGCAATTGGCGGAGGTTCTCCCATTGATGCGGCTAAGGCTATGTGGATTAAGTATGAGCATCCGGAGTGCACTTTTGAAGATATGTGTAAGGTCTTCGGTATCCCGACACTGAGAAACAAAGCGAAGTTCTGCGCGATTTCCTCTACTTCCGGAACCGCGACCGAGGTAACCGCATTTTCTATTATTACAGACTATAAGAAGGGAATTAAGTACCCGATTGCGGACTTTGAGATTACTCCGGATGTCGCTATCGTTGACCCGGCTTTGGCACAGACCATGCCGAAGAAGCTGGTTGCCCATACCGGAATGGATGCGTTAACCCATGCGATTGAAGCCTATGTTTCTACCGCAAATTGCGACTACACGGATCCTTTGGCTCTACATGCCATTGAGATGATTCGGGATGACTTGGTAGATTCCTATAATGAGGATAAGAAGGCCAGAAATGAGATGCACAACGCACAGTGCCTTGCCGGAATGGCATTTTCCAACGCCTTACTGGGAATCGTGCACTCTATGGCACATAAGACCGGTGCCGTATTCGGAGACTTAGGCGCTCATATTATTCACGGTGCGGCAAATGCCATGTATCTTCCGAAGGTTATCGCATTCAATGCGAAGGATGAAACCGCAAAGAAGCGTTATGCCAAGATTGCCGATGTAATCGGTCTTTCCGGACATACTGATGACGAAAAGGTAAAGGCATTGATTACTTATGTAAGAGGCTTAAACGACAAGCTGAACATTCCGCATTGCATTAAGAACTATGGCGCAGATTCCTATCCGACAGAGCAGGGATTCGTTCCGGAGCAGGTTTTCTTAGAGAGACTGCATGACATCGCGGTAAATGCCGTTGCCGATGCTCTGCACAGGATCTAACCCCGTCAGCCGAGCGTAGAGGAAATGGAAAAGCTCTTAAAGTGTTGCTACTATGACACAGAAGTGGATTTCTAAGCGGCGTTTTTCGCTTAGTATCTTCTTTGAGGCGAAGTTAGCGGGAGCTTTCCCCGTAACGAAGCTGTACAGCGTATAGGTATTTTAAATTTTTGAAGTTTTTCACAAAGAGAGGAAGACAAAGCGCAGAAATCTCAAAGATTTCGCAGTTTTGTCTCCTTTTTTTTGTTTTCAGAAAAAAATATACAATCATTTTTCAACAGTATTTTTGTGTTTTGACACAAAAGTATACACATTGAATAAGGAGGAAAAATATGAAAAACTTTGTCGGTACTTCTTGCTATGGCGATGACCATAGGGCTTGTAGCTTGCGGAGGAGCAGTGCAAACAAAACGACCACCGGGGTAGATCAGACTACGGCGGCCGGTTCCGAAAAGGAAGCTGCGGAGGACAATAAGAAGGCGGAGAATCTGACGGAAACCCAGAAGATCATTCAGGAAGCACAGGGAATGACCATGGAGGAGCTGGCTAAGAAGGCGATTGAGGAGTCGAACGGAAAAATGTTTTACGGTGTTGGTAACTCCAGCCGCGGTAAGACTGCACTTCCCCTCTTCATTGATTATTTAAAGACGATTGATCCCTCTTATAATATGGATTTCGAGTGGCAGCAGCCGAAGAACAATAAAATCTTTGACCAGCTGAACGCGGACAATAAGAAGGATGTCGGAACTTTTGCGATGACATTAATTCAGGACGGAAACCAGATTAAGACCAAGATGACGGATACCGGAATTCTGGACACCTTCATTCCGAAGGAGTGGGCTGAGGCAAACGGAACGACTCCGGATAAGTATAAGGGCTTCCTTCCGTTACAGACTTTGAATAAGGTATTTATGTATAACTCAACCGGAAACAAGACCTACAACAATGTTTGGGATTTTGTGGCAGAAGGTGAGCATGGCCTTTTCATGGGTGTGGATTCCGAAATTGTAGGAAAGAACTTCCTCTATATGTTAACCGAGGACAAGTATGCCGCTTGGATGAAGGAAGCCTTTGATGCCCTTCCGGAAGATAAGAAGGCTTATTTTGAGCCGACCGTAAAAGAGTGTAAAGCTACGGCGGAAGAGTTCGGACTCAGTGATGATGCAGCATACTCCTTGGCTTGGATTAAGCTCTGGATGGCAAGCTACAATGAGCAGACGGATGACGGTCCGATTTGCACAACTTTGACCGATGCATCCGCTAAGGATCAGTTCGGACTTCTGGTTTATTCCAAGCTTCGTTCCATTGAAGAATCTCCGACCGTTTCCGTAAACAACATCAAGGTAGCTGCTTATCAGGATGGCTATAAGGGTGTCGGCGGTTTCGGATACTGCCATTATCTCTTTGTTACGGATAACAGTCCGCTTCCTTGGACAGCTTGTGCATTTATCGCTTATTTAACCACTACCGAAGACGGCTTCTCGCATGGGGTAAGGATATGGGAGGATATTCCTCTAATCCGGTTGTTGCGAAGGAAAATGAGGAAAAGTTCCATCATGAAAAAGGCGGTATGGCGGAAGATGGGAAAACAGTAGAATTTGACGCCAAGAATGACCGCGGCTATGAGTGGTGGACAACAGACGGAAAGCTTGTTTTAGAGGATCCGGACTATTGTGCCGAGGCCGCTTTCGGAATCGGTTCCTGGATTGAAGTATTAGATAAGAACAGTGCGCAGTAAAGCTTTACTTTGCTAACTTTTAAGGAGTAATCATGGCAAATAACGTGACATTAAAGACTTCGACGGTACGAAGAAATAAGATTCGAACTTATTTCTCCAAGCCTCATAACGTAATCTTGCTTTTTGATGGGCATTGTGCTGACTTTTACGACTGTGGCACCGATTGTAGCCATTATTCGGGATACTTTCGTGATTCATCCGGGTACCATTGATGCACATTTAACGGGGCAATCGGAAGGCTTTTACTTTAATCAATTACATTGATTTGTTTACCAGTAAGTTAGCAAAGACGAATCTTTGGATACCACTCTTAAATACGATGCTGCTTGCCGTCGGTACTTGTGTGGTATCCATCCTCTTCGGAGGAATCATGGCTTTTCTGGTTACCAGAACAAATCTTGCCTGGAAAAAATATTTAAGTTCCATCTTTATTTTTCCCTATATTATGCCGCAATGGACTTTGGCCGTTGTATGGCAGCATATGTTCAACAGTAATGCGGTAACGGGAACACAGAATGGCCTTTTGGCAGCACTTTCAGGCATTACGATGCCGCTATGGTGGTGTAAGGGGCTTTTCCCGAGCCTTCTTGTTCTCAGGATGCACTATGCGCCTTTCGCCCTATATTCTGATTGGCGGTATTTTTCAGAAATATGGATGCCAACCTGGAAGAGGCGGCAACGATTCTCGATACACCCAAGTGGAAAATCATGACCAGGATTACGCTTCCCATGGTAAAGCCGGCAATTTTATCCACCATTCTTTTGGTTTTCGGCTCTGCAATGGGCTCCTATCCGGTTCCGCACTACTTGGGCCTCACCACCCTTTCCACGAAGTATGTATCCATGAACTCCAAGTACACGGGAGAAGCTTCCGTGCTGCCATCATCATGATGTCTTTGGTGTAGCCATCATGCTGATGAATCAGATTTCTCTTACCAGCAGAAAGAACTATACTACCGTGACGGGAAAGTCGGGACAGATTTCCAAGATTCAGCTCGGAAAGCTGGGACGCTATATTATTGCCTTCATTTTAGTGATACTGACCTTCTTCACGTCCATTTTCCCGATCTTAAGCTTTGCGGTGGAAACCTTCCTGCCGAACCCCGGAGACTATTCCTTCCTCTATACGGGAGATCTCTCCAACCTCACGACAAAATGGTGGATTACGGCGGAGAATATTACGGAAAAACGGCATGTACGGGCAGATGGGAATCTTGTACAACAACACCATCAGGACGGCATTTTTCGGAACGCTTTTAGTATCCTTTTGCCTGTGCTATCCTTGCAGGAACCATCGGAACGCTGATTGGTTATGCTGTTTCCAAAAATAGACGCTCCAAATGGGCGAATTATGTGAATGCGGTGGCCTTCCTTCCTACCTCATGCCTTCCATTGCTGTGGGAGTCGCCTATTTTATTCTCTTTTCGAACAAATACATTAACCTCTTTAATACCTATTGGTTGTTAATTATTGTAGGAACGATTAAATATATTCCCTTTGCTTCCAAGGCGGCACTGAATTCCATGTTACAGCTTTCGGGAGAGATTGAAGAATCGGCAATTATCTTGAATATCCCTTGGATACAGAGAATGACAAGAATCATCATTCCGATTCAGAAGTCTTCCATTATCAGCGGATATTTGCTTCCTTTTATGACCTGCTTAAGAGAATTGTCACTCTTTATGCTGCTTTGTGTGCAGGGATTCATCTTATCGACGACCTTGGATTATTTTGACGAAATGGGACTTTATGCATTCTCCAGCGGAATCAATCTGATTCTGATTGTTACGATTTTGATTTGCAATTCGATTGTGAACAAGGTGACCGGAGCAAGCTTGGATAAGGGTATAGGAGGTTAGTATGCCGAAGATTCAATTAGAACATGTTACAAAAACGCTGGAATAAGTTTTTACGCTACAGAGGATGTCTCTCTGGAGATTGAAGACAATGCATTTATCACCCTTCTCGGACCTTCCGGTTGTGGTAAAACAACTATTCTTCGTATGATTGCAGGTCTGGAGACGCCGACCAGCGGAAAGATTACGATTGGGGATCAAGTCGTGTTTGACAGTGAGCAGGGATTAATATTCCTGCCAACAAGCGCCGTGTAGGATTCCTTTTCCAAAACTATGCCCCTTTGGCCGAATATGACGGTACAGGAAAAATATTTCCTTCGGCCTGCAAAACGTAAAGGATGTCCTTCCCAAGGTGGATTTTTGAAACAAAAGGTATCTGCCGATTTGGCGCGTTGCCTGGAAAAAGCCGGAGGAAGTAAAGCGCCTTACGGAAGAATGCAAGGACAGAAACGGAAAAAAATTGATGAGAAGCGTTGTCTGATTAAGCTGATTGACTATTTTTACGATTTCCATGCCGACAGCGAAAAAGCTTTTACGCCTACCACCTGGAGGAGGAAAGGATGTCCGGGAAGAGCTTTCAGCTTTAAAAAAGAAAGTGCAGGAAACCTGTATTGCAGAAGGCCTGAATGAGAAATTCCAGTATGTGAAAAACGGCGAAGTGGTGAAAGAAGAGAGAAAGCTTTCGGCGGAAGAAATGGATTTGGCGCTTCGCAGAGTTTCCCGTATCGTAAAAATCGGAATGTTTATGGACCGTTATCCGGCAGAACTTTCCGGAGGACAGCAGCAAAGAGTGGCGATTGCCCGTACCCTGGCTCCAAAGCCCAGAGTGCTTTTCATGGATGAACCTCTCTCCAACCTCGATGCCAAGCTAAGGCTCGAAATGCGCTATGAGTTGCAAAGACTGCATGTAGAGACAGGCTCCACCTTTGTTTATGTTACCCATGACCAGATGGAGCCATGACCCTCGCCACCAAGATATGCTTACTGAACAACGGCGTTTTACAGCAGTATGCCGTGCCGCTTACCGTGTATAGCGAGCCGGAAAATACCTTTGTTGCCGATTTCGTGGGAAACCCCTCCATTAATTTCATTGAGGCTAAGGGGCACAGAAGGATGACGGAACGATTGCCTTACAGCTCTTAGGGAAAGATACGGTATTCACTCCGGAGAAAGAGCTGAAGCTTACGGAATGGTTCTTAGAAAGAGACAGGAAGAAAGAGGAGAGAAAAGGAGCAGAAGAAGCGTTCGGAAGAGAAGGGCTATGTTGAAAAAGGAAACAAAGATGAAATCTTCCGCTATCCGATTTCCTATGTGAACGGAGAGGAGGGAGAATTCCACCCCGAAACGATGACAAACGAAGACCTTTACTCGCTGTAAGACCGGAGTTTATCGATAGTAAATCCGGAGAAGGAATCGAGGGAGAAATCTACGGCGTAATGCCTACCGGAATGGAAACCACCGTGAAGGTAAGGGTAGGAGAGTATCTATTAACCGGAATGGTTTTCGGAAGTGACCTCTTCACCATCGGGGAGAAGTTGAAGCTCAGCTTTAAGGGAATGAAGCTGATGCTTTTTGACAGAAAAGAGCGAGAGAGAATCGTTAACGGAAGTCTTCGTTTTTCCTAAAAAGAAATATGCTATAATGGTACAAATCCAGCTGATGAAGGAGTGGTACCGCAGATGTTTTCTTTTAGAAAGAGAAAGTAAACAAGATGTCTCAGGCTTCGCCTATGCCACTTGGTAAGAATAAAGAAGAAGCGGAAGTCTATTCTGCTTCTCTTTTTGTTCTTAACGAGTATAGCTCTCGCAGTACGCAGTATCTTGTTTGTGAGGGGGGCATTCCGCAAATTGTACGGGGGATTTTTAGGAATTTCCGTTTTCCTCCTCCTTTTCAGTTCTTGCGGAAGAAGAACGGAGGGAGAGGCGATGAAGACTCCGGCAGAGGATAAGAGATTGCTTATCTATACCTCCCATAAAGAAGAGCTGTGGAAGCCGATTGTGAAAGAGTTTGAAGAGCGAACGGGAATCTGGGTGGAAGTGGTTTCCGGGGGAACGAACCTCCTTTTGGAGGATATCGCGGAAAAGAAGGGAGAGGTGGATGCCGACCTCTTTTTTGGAGGCGGGGTGGAAAGCCTGAATGCCTTTTCGGAGTATTTTATTCCTTACGAAGCAAAGGGGATAGAAGAGGTCGATCCTCAATTTAGAAGTACGGAAGGAGTTTGGACGCCCTTTTTCGGCTTTGCCCGTTGTGTTAATTTATAATGACAAGTTACTTTCTCCGGAGGAGCTTAGTTCCTGGAAAGACATACTGAGTCCGAAGTTTAAAGGGAAAATTGCGATAGCGAACCCCTCTCATTCCGCATCCGCCTTTACAGGGATTATGAGCTTTGTAAAAGCCGTGCGGGAAGATACGGATTCTACGGAAGAAAGCTCCGGGGAGAAGGAAATTCTTCCGCGCATTGCGAAACAGCTGGAAGGAAAGGAATATGCGGATTCCGGAGAAGTACCGGAAGCGGTTGCGGACGGCTCTAAGCTTCTCGGCATTACTTTGGAAGAAACTGCTTTTAAAAGTACATGGCAAAAAGGGAAAAATATCGGCATTATTTATCCGAAAGAAGGAACCACTGTGGTGCCGGATGCGGGAGCGATATTAAAGGGAGCGAAGCATTTGGAAAATGCACAAAAATTTTTGGATTTCAGTATTTCGAAAGATTGCCAGGATATCTTACAGAAGCGTTTCCATAGAAGAGCCGTATTAAAAAGCATGGCAGGGGAGGGAATCCTTCTCTTCTTGAGATAAAACGACTGAATTATTCTATTTCGAAAATCAGTGCGGAGCGGAGCAGAGTTCTTACGGATTGGAGTTTTTACATGGGACTCATAGAAGAAGAGGGAAAAGCATCATGAAAGGAATTTCTTCTTTCCGGCGGTATTTTCAGAATTCTTTTTCGAAGGCGTCTTTTCAGGGGCGTTTCTTTTGTGTTCCCTAATTCCTCTGCTTTTAAGTCTTCTGGTTTTATTCTCTGCTATCCGAGGAAGTAGAAAGGAACAGGTAGGAAGGGAGGGGAGAGTCACTAAGGTTTATCCGGGAGAGCCTTATCGAGGAAGGAGACGGCATTACTCTCGCATTGCAGGAACTTTCCGAGTCGGCAGAGCTGAAAAGGGCTTTATCGGAGGAATTCACGGAAAAACGGAAGTAAACCGGCTTCTTTTCTCTTTGACGGAGGGGCTTCGCGATACCGTCCGTTTTGACATTTACGATAAAAGAAGGGAACTTGCGCTATTCCACCGTGCCAAATCTTGAGAGCCTCAGTATTCCGACAGATTGGGGATTTTTGCAACGCGCGAGAGGTGCGGACAGTCCGGTTTATGAAAGCTTGGAGAGTCCTTATTCCGGCTCTCCGCTTTTTCAGATTGCAGAGGCAATTACAGGACAAGGAGAAGGACGTGACGGCAGTAAGAAGGAAATACAGGGCTATATCCTCGCGAGTCTTGATGAGGAAGCGTTTCGCACACTTTTGTCCGGAAAATACGGTATGCAGAACGGTATTTTGTTGCTTAGTTCTTATTTTACTCGGGTCTACAGTGAGAATATTTTGCGTCCTACAGAACTGCTCTCTACACTAAGAAAAGAGTTTTTACAGGGGAAGCAATTAGAGGATCCGGAGGGGGAGTTTATCTATACAGTAAGTTCCGTAGAGGGAATGGGGCTGTACATCGTCCTTAGGCAGGAAAAACCCATCAGCAGGAACATGGGATTTCTTATGCTCTTGCTTCTCTGCTTGTCCATTCTTTTCGGCGTAGCCCTGTCTTTCCTTATGGGCTCTATGATGAGTAGAAGACTTTTTACGCCTATTGAAAGACTCAGAAGCGCAATGCGGGAGGTGACGTTGGATCATCTCGATGTACGACTTAGGGAAAGTGAAGATGAGCTGGGAGAGCTGGCAGGGCGTTTTAATCGTATGACGGAGGCTTTAGCGGAAAACAGAAGGGCTCTCCTCCTGAACCAGGAAACCCTGTTGAAAAACCAAAAGGAATTAAACGAAGCGCAGATTCGCATGTTACAGGCGCAGCTAAACCCCCATTTTCTCGGAAATACACTGGACGCGATGAAGTGGATGGGGAAAATTCATCAGATTCCGGAAGTAGCGGAAATTGCGACAGATCTTGCAGACATTCTTCGCTTTGCCATTTCCCCCAAAGAATTTGTTCCGCTGGAGAAGGAAATAGAAATCCTTAAGCGCTATATGGAAATCCAAAAAATACGGGGATACAGTAAAATCGAATTTCATCTTAACGTCCCGGAGAACTTGCAGAATGCCCGGGTTCCCCGTATGGTTTTACAGCCACTCGTGGAAAATGCCATTTTGCACGGGATTTCTTCGGAAGGGGAAATCGAACTTTGTGCGGAGGAGCAGGATAATGAGCTTCGGATTTTGGTAAAAGACAATGGGAAAGGAATCAGGAAAGAGTTGATAGGTCCATATACTCCGCCTAAAGAAGACCTTGGGCATCATTTGGGGCTTTATAATGTGGATACCATCTTAAAGAAGCACTATGGGGGAGTGCTACGGACTCACAATTTTGGACAGAAAAAGAGGAAGAGGGAGTTTGCGGCACGATAGTACTTGCCGTTTTACCTTTGCAAAGAGAAAGACCTCGAGGGATAAAATGTGGAAAGTTCTGCTTGTAGAAGATGAAAGCTTAATTCGAAAAGGGATACGAATGACGGTAAATTGGGGCTCTCTCAACTGTATGGTTGTAGGAGAAGCGGAAAACGGAGAAGAGGGACTTAAAGCCGTCTCTGACCTGAATCCGGATTTGATCATTACCGACCTTCGGATGCCCAAAATGGACGGTCTGGAAATGCTGAAAAAAATTGAGAGAAGAAGGAAATGAAGCGGCAGTCATCGTGCTGACTGCCTATGACCAGTTTTTCTTATGCCAGAACTGCACTGCGCCTCGGTGTTGTGGATTACCTTTTAAAAGCCTTTTCATGACGGAGAACTGGAGAAACCATTCTTCGGATAAGGAAGAAAGAAGTGGCGCAGAAAGAAAAGCCCTTGTATTTTTCAGAACTAAAAAGCGGAAGGGATGAGTCGTTATATTTCGGAAGCGACGGAATACATTTCGCTCCATTTCGGGAATCCTGACCTCACGGTAGGGAAATTGCCGAGAAGCTTAGAATCAGCGAGGACATCTCAGTCATATTTTTTTAAGAAGGAAACAGGGCAAACCATCTTAAGTTATATCACCGGATGCAGGATACAGAAGGCGGCTCTTGCCCTAAAGAGCGGAAAGTATAAGGTCTATGAGGTTGCGGAAATGGCGGATACCGGGATATTACCTACTTTTTCAACGACCTTTAAGAAGCTGGTGGGAAAGAGCCCCTCGGAATATCAAAGTACAGCCGGAAAATAATGTATAAATTTTTTTCTTCATAGATTGTAAAAAGCGTTCTTTTTGATACAATAGGTCTATTGCTGTCATCGGCAGTAAAAACAGAGAAGGGGGTTTTTATGAGTTGGAAAAACGCTGATTGATTTAAGAGGAATTACCAAATCTTTTGATGGAGAGTTGATTTTGGATGACCTTAACCTTTCCATAAGAGAGAACAGTTTTGTGACTTTGCTCGGACCTTCGGGTTGCGGAAAAGACCACTACACTTCGTATTATCGGAGGCTTTGTACAGCCGGATAAAGGGCAGGTATTTTTCGAGGGGAAAGACATTACCAATTTGCCGGCAAACAAACGGCAGTTAAATACGGTATTTCAGAAATATGCTTTGTTTCCTCATATGAATATTGAGGACAATATTGCCTTTGGACTCAGAATACGAAAAATCGGAGGAGTATATTCGGGAAAAGATTCAATATGCCTTGAAGCTTGTGAACTTACAGGGCTATGAGAAACGTTCCGTGACTTCGCTTTCCGGCGGACAGCAGCAAAGAATTGCCATAGCGAGAGCGATCGTGAATGAGCCCAGAGTCTTACTTTTGGACGAACCCTTGGGGGCATTGGACTTAAAGCTTCGGCAGGAGATGCAATACGAACTGATTCGCTTGAAAAATGAATTGGGAATTACCTTTATCTATGTCACCCATGATCAGGAAGAGGCATTGACCATGTCTGATTATGTGGTGGTTATGAATCAGGGTTATATCCAGCAGGCAGGCTCCCCCGAGCAGATTTATAATGAGCCGGAAAATGCCTTTGTGGCGGATTTTATCGGCGATTCCAATATCGTACCGGGCATTATGTTAGAAGACCGACTGGTACAAATTTTTGGTGCAAATTTCCCTTGTATTGATGAGGGCTTCGGCAGAAACAAACCGGTCGATGTGGTTATTCGACCGGAGGACGTGAAATTTTTGGAAGACGGAGATGATCGTGCAATTTTAAAGGAACGATGACACACATCATTTTCAAAGGGGAAATCTATGAGATGGAATGCACTACCGAGGACGGTTTCGAGTGGTTGGTGCACTCCACGGAGATGCATGAGCCGGGAAAGAAGGTGGGGCTCTATGTCAGACCTTCCAATATTCAGATCATGAATAAGCCCGAGTCTGAGGACGAGGAGGCTATCGGCGTTGAAGAATAAAGAGAATACCTTACTGGCCACACTCTTACCTCATTTGGATGTGCGGTTTTATTGTCATTCCGCTGGCACTCGTGATTTACTATGCCTTTACGACAAAGTCCGGGGCCTTTTACCTTAGAAAATGTAGGGCAGATTTTTACTGTGGGAAAATTACAAGCCCCTGGTTTTGGCACTGCTTCTTTCTTTTGCAAGTACGGTGCTTTGTTTTGTTTTGCTTTTCCGCTTGCTTTGATTCTTCGCAATAAGAAAAATCGGGAAAGGCTCTTTTGTGGCATTTATTTTTATTCTGCCGATGTGGATGAATTCCTGCTCCGGATTCTTGCCTGGCAGACTTTACTAGAGAGAAAAGGAGTACTGAATGAGTTTTTGCTCTTCTTCCATTTACCGAGGCAAAACCTGATTAATACTCCCTATGCCATCATTCTCGGTATGATCTATGACTTCCCACCTTTATGATTTTTACCGATTTACAACACCTTAGAGTAAAATCGATGACAACACCATTGATGCGGCTTATGACCTTGGAGCAAGCTTCTTCACCACGCTTTGGAAGGTGATTTTACCGCTTTCCGTTCCGGGCATTGTATCGGGGGTGACCATGGTTTTCGTTCCGGCACTCACCACCTTTGCTATTTCGAATATCCTTGGAGGCGGAAAGATTTATCTGATTGGAAATGTTATCGAGCAGGAGTTTACGACAAATTCCAACTGGAATGTGGGTTCGGGTCTTTCCATGATCCTCATGCTCTTCATCATTCTTTCCATGGCGGTTCTCTCCCGCTATGACAACGGAGAGGGGGCGATGTTCTGATGGAAAAAAGAGGGAAAAAATGGCTGGAAAACGGCTATCTCGGTTTTGTGGTGCTCTTCCTTTATGCGCCCATTTTCATGCTGAGCGTGCTTTCCTTTAATGCGGGGCGAAGCAGGGCTCATTTCTCCGGCTTCAGTCTTCAGTGGTATGCGGAGATGTTTCAGGACGAGGCCATCTTGCAAGCCCTGAAGAATACGCTGATTATTGCGTTTTTGTCCGCCTTTATTGCCACAGTACTGGGAACTATGGCGGCGATTGCGATTCGGAAAATGAAGAAGTTGCCGAGAAATTTGATTATCGGGGTGACGAATGTCCCGATGCTGAATGCGGACATCGTAACCGGTATATCTTTAATGCTGATGTTTATTGCTTTTCGCTTTACTTTGGGATTTAACACGATACTCATCTCCCATATCACCTTTAATCTGCCCTATGTGCTTCTGTCGGTTCTTCCGAAGATACGGCAGAGCTCTGCAGGTGAGCTATGAGGCGGCTTTAGACCTTGGGGCGAGCCCGCTTTTACGCCTTTTTAAGGTGGTGCTTCCGGATATTATGCCGGGAGTTTTATCAGGATTTTTACTGGCCTTTACCATGAGCCTCGATGACTTTTATCATCACGCACTTTACCAGAGGAGCGGGCATCGATACGATATCTACTCTTGTGTATTCCGAGGCGAGAAAGGGAATTAAACCGACGATGTATGCCCTATCTACCCTGATTTTTGTGACGGTTTTTGTGGTTTTGCTTTGTGCGAACTTTGCGCCGGGGTTTTTTGAGCGGAAGAAGGAGAAGGTTGCATAAAGCGGATATTTGCCGAATCGCCTTCGCACATCTCTTCAAAAGGCGCTTTTAAGCACTCTTTTATTGAGCTCTTTCCGCTGTATATTTCCCTCAAGACCCACTGCGTTCCCTATTTGTTCCATGCACTTATTCACTCGTGCTCCTAGCGAACTCGCTACGCTCAAACACGCTCCGCACTCGTTAGTTAGCATGGAAAACGGGAGCCTCGCGATGGTCTTTTCGTGAAATATACAGAGAAAGAGTAGGTTTAAAATAGAGCAATCCTAAAAGTGCGACTTGTAAAAAAAGTTGATATATTGTTTTAACGTTTGAAATTTTTCAATACTTAAGAGTAGGAAAAAGATTATGTTTAAAGATAGGAATGATAATAAAAGTATACTCCGTACCAGCGGACACTCCTCTATGGTACGTGCAGTTCTTTTCACTGCTTTGTATTTGTCTTATATCCGCTTTTTCACTGCTTGTGGAGGAGCCAAGGAGGAGACGAATACTGCGGAGCAAGGGGAGCAGGACGCGCAGGGCGACAATGTTGTTATGGTGTACAATGCGGGAGAGTATATTGACCCCGAGGTACCGAAGCTTTTCGAAAAAGAAACGGGAATCAAGGTTATCTATGATACTTTTGAAACCAACGAGGAGATGTATCCGGTGATTCAGGCCGGAGGGGTCATTTATGATGCGGTTTGCCCTTCCGACTATATGATAGAAAAAATGATGCAGAATCATCTCTTACAGGAGGTCGATTTTAACAATGTCCCGAACATCAAGGAAATCGGAAAGGACTACATGAAAATGTGTGAGCAGTTCGATCCGGGGAACAAATATGTTGTGCCCTACACTACGGGAACGGTAGGGATTCTTTATAATAAGAAAATGCTGGACAAACTGGGTGTGCCCTACCCGACAAAGTGGGCGGATTTATGGAATCCGAAGCTTAAGGGAGAGATTCTCATGCAGGACTCCGTGCGGGATGCCTTTATGGTGGCTCTGAAAAAAGAGGGGCACTCCATGAATACCGTGAGTGATGCGGAGCTCGATGAAGCCCTGCAAGATTTAATTAAACAGAAACCTCTGGTGCAAGCCTATGTAGTCGATCAGGTAAGAGATAAGATGATTGGAGAAGAGGCTGCGGTCGGGGTTATCTATTCCGGGGAAATTCTCTATGTGCAGGGGAGAGCTGGAAGGCACGGATGTGGAAGTTGACTACGTCATTCCCGAGGAAGGAACGAATGTCTGGTTTGACGGCTGGGTAATTCCTTGGAACGCAAAACACAAGGAAAATGCGGAGAAGTGGATGAATTTCCTTTGTCGTCCGGACATTGCCGCAAAAATTTTGAGTACATTACCTATCCGACACCGAATGTGGGTGCCCTTGCACTTTTAGATAAGAGCTATACGGAAAATAAGGCTCTTTTTCCCGGATATGAAAGAGGTCCTGAAAAAGGGGAGGTCTATACTTACCTCGGAGAGGAAAATGAGGCCAAGTACAATAATCGCTGGAAGATATTGAAGGCGTCGTAGAAAGCTTTTCACGGCATATTAGGAAGTTTTTATAAAGAATAAAATAGAAGATAAGAAAAAGGCGAGACAGCAGAAGCTGCCTCGCTTTCTATTAATCCGACCGGGACATGGGGGATTCCGAGAGAAAGTGCCGTGCAGGAGCTTAGAGCAAGGGCAAACAAGCTGAAATCCATTTCCAGAAAGCTTTTGGCAGAGCATTTACAGTCTGCAGCTGCGTCCAGTGAACTGAACCATCAGCTTATAAAAGAGTTAGAACAAGTCGATAAGAATAAACCCATGATGGAAAGAGAATGGAAAGAAGGACGAACACGTTATCGCCGACTTTTGCCTTAGCGGAAAAACCGCTGTATGATGAGATGATTCGATAGGAGGAAAATCAATGAAAAAAGGAATGAAAATGATCACGTTAATGCTTCTTACATCCGCTCTTCTTTTCCCGGGGCTGTAGCATATGCAGAGCCAAACTATGCCTATGAAAGAATCACAGCGGAAAACTTCGATGCGGATCGTTACGCGTCCGATAACCCGGATCTTCTCGCCGCCTTCGGGAGAAATCGAAATCTGCTTTTTCAGCATTATCGGAATAATGGGAAACAGGAGGAAGATTGGCACATGCTCTCCCCTATAAACCGAGCAGACTGGCTGTTTTTGAACTGAAAAGAGATGAGTCCTATTACTTTGACGCGGATCGATATGCCTCGGACTATCCGGATCTTCTCGCTGCCTTCGGCCGGAATAAGAAAGCCCTATGGAATCACTACAAAAAATATGGTTTTTATGAGGGAAGAAAGGCTTACGGAACATCGGACAGTGTAGAAGCAAAGCGAAAGGTTTTTGACGTAGCGGAGGCCATTACGAATGACGGTATGACGGAAAGGGAAAAGATTAAGGCGGTTCATGACTGGATTATTAATCATACAAGCTATGACAATGTCAATTATGAAAACAACACAATCCCCGAGGACTCTTATAACATTACCGGAGTTATGCTGAAAGGCGTTGCAGTTTGCTCAGGTTATGCCAGAACCTTTGATTATTTTATGTATGTCTTGGGAATAGAGCATGAGCATGTTACGGGGCTCGTCGATTCTCCGAAAGGAGGAAGAGGAGGGCATGCTTGGAACAGGGTACTTTTGGATAATACCTGGTACTATATCGATTGCACCTGGGATGATGAACCGCTCTTTGGAGGCGGAGAAAGACTTCGCTATAAATACTATTTAATTTCCTATGATGAGATGGCAAAAAGATCATGAAGCGAAGGAATTTTTATAAAACATACTAATAAGACGGAAATAAAGGGAAAAGGAGGAAGAAAAAAATGTTTAAAAATGTGAATCAGCTGTGCTCATCCATCGTGAAATAGAGCTTGTACTGTATTGATTTTTATGGTATAAGATAGTATGAAAACTGAATAGTGCTTAGCAAAGCCGCTGTTTTAAAGAATTAGAATTGGACGCTCCGAGGGTGGAGTCTGTCCATTTGGGGATTCTTTAAAACAGCGACTTTTTGTCGTTCCCCGGCACCTTGAAAACAGAATCCGCAAATGAGCGGACGGCCAACCGGGGAAGCCGCGCGATGATAGGAGCAGGGCCAAGGAATAGTTTGTCTCAGATTGCGAGGAAATGAGGAAATGTACTTTGTGTTTTAAAGGGAAACAGCTTGTATCCAAGAAATTCGGAATATTCGATTTTCTTTTTACAGACTGCAAGTTTAGGGAGAAAGCGAGGAACGACAAATGAAAAAGCAAATGAATGTTGAAATGAAAAATTTTACTAATGTAGTAGAATTGTATATGGAAGATACGGAAATGAATTATGGAGTGGAAATGGAGATAGCAAAAGCTGTCGGAGCGTTTTTTTAGGCTCTGCAAGACTTCTTCCGAAACAGGATTTCCTTGGGTGGCAGATTGTACTGAAGAAGGGCGAGAGAATAGTAAGTCACTGCTTTTTCTTCTTCAGAAGGAAAAGTGGGAAGTGAAGATTTTCAATGGATATGGCAGGGCTATGCGAACTTGAGAAGCAGAGAGAAAAGTGTAGTACAGGAACTTTTTCAAGCAGGAAGGAAGGTGTATCGTCTTGCCGTCCTGACAGAGAAAAAGAATGCGAGTTCTTCCGCTGATGGGATGCAGGGGATTCCCTACCGTCCAGGGAGATTTTGACGGCTGGTCTTCCGGAAATTATTTTTCGGAATTGTTTACCTTGCTAAGTGAAGAGGGCGCCATTCTTTATGGTATTGCAAAATCAACGGATATGGGGGGCGTAGGAAAGGGGGCATTTTTATCAGTCTTCCCAAGGAAATGTGTAAGAATGAAAACAATGATTTCCCTCTCTTTCTCCTATGCAAGTAGAGAAATGGAAAATAAGGCAGTAGAGGAGGAAAAAAACTGTTGCCCTGGTGACCTGTTTATAACAGCAATGACTCGCTTCTTCTTGGAAATACGGAAGAAAAAAACTGCAATTCTCTGACGGAGAGCGAGATCTTAGGGGATATGCAGAAGAATCAGACAGATATGCAGCGGAAAAAAAGAGAATAGGGGGATAAAGGAATCGTTTACTCCTATTGAAACTATGGATTTCAGCGTCAGGTCTTATAACTGTTTAAAACGAGCAGGAGTGGTCAGTGTGGAGAAGTTAAGGAGTCTTTCTGAAGAAGAGTTAATGAGAATAAGAAATATGGGAAGAAAAAAAGTTTTTCCGAAATTCAAAAATAAGCTGATGGAGATGGACTTGCATTCTGAAGATAGAGATACGGAAGCTGCAGAATGGAAGTCCATAAATGAGGCCACAGATTATCGGGAGAGTCTAAACCGGCTAATCGGTCTTAAAGAGGCGAAAGAACAGATTAAAAAGATTATCGCTTTTGCAAAAATGAAAAAGGACATGGCTAAAAAGGGGAAAGAGCATTTATCTATGGCACTCAATATGGAATTTGTCGGAAATCCGGGAACGGCGAAGACAACATTTGCCCGTATTACAGCGGGACTTCTCTATGAAATCGGCTTAGTTCACGAGAACGAGCTTATAGAAGTCGGAAGAGCCGACTTGGTTTCGAAAGTATTTAGGGCAGACAGCGGTACAGGTAAAAGAAATTTTTGCCAGGGCAAAGGGTAAGCTTTTGTTTATTGATGAGGCGTATTCTCTTCTGGAAGGCTATGAGGGGGATTATGGAAGAGAAGCCATCAGTACTATTGTGCAGGAAATGGAAAATAATAGAGAGGATACAGTGGTGATTTTTGCAGGGTATCCGAATAAAATGAAGGCCTTTTTTTCCGTAAATCCGGGACTGCGTTCCCGCGTTCCCTTCCGGATTTCGTTTCAAGATTATTCCGTAGAGGAGATGCTGGGAATTACGGAGCTGGAGGCAAAAAAGAGAGGATTTTCTATTTCCGAAGAGGCAAAGGATAAGCTCTTGTCTCTCTGCGGAGCTGCGGTAGGGAAGGCGGAAATGGGAAACGGACGTTTCTGCAGGAACCTTGTGGAGAATGCCATTCTGGACTATGCACTTAGGGTATACGAAGAGGATGGCGAAGAGAAAGACAGTGAATTTATCCTTCTTCCGGAAGACTTTTCCGCGCTTTCTTTGCAAGATAATCCGAAGTGCAGCCCGAAGAAACAGCCTATTGGATTTCGTATAACGGAATAAGTATGCATGCCGGATAAAAAGAGAATACGGAGTTTATCCGCTGATAAAGAAATAAAAATAGAGTAATCATTCATCCCGAACAAAAAAATAAAGCTATTATCAAGAGGCAAATTTTGCTAGAATGAAAAACAATGCTTAATCTTAAAGGGAGGAAGAAAATGCGCTCAAAATATGTGGCTTATATCGGTTCTTATTCCTATACCGGTTCGGCAAAGGAATCACCATCTGTGATGTGGATATGGAAAAAGGGAAGATTTATCAAGAGAACGGAAATTGAAGTAAATAATTCTTCCTATGTAGCCGTATCAAGAGATGAAAAACACTCTACTCCATTGCAGATGAGGGGTTATCGCGTTTCGAATTTTTGGATAACGGCGGCAAAGTAAAGCTGAACACCAGAAATATTCGCGGAATGAGAGGTTGCCACTTGGCGGTGGATAAGAGCGGTCAGTATCTGATGGTTTCCGGTTATCATGACGGAAAGGCCACCCTTCTTGCTTTGAATCCTGACGGTTCTGTGGGAAATATCATTGACGGTGTCTATGACCAGGGGTCGGCTCCGTTGCGGAAAGGACCTTCCGTCCGCATGTTTCCTGTGCCAGAATGACAGACGATCAAAAAGTACATTTTGATTGCGGATTTGGGAATTGACCAGGTTAAAATCTTCCGCTTTGATAAGATAGACGGGAAAATGCGGCAAATTGATACCCTTCGTTGCGAGTTGCAATCCGGCCCGAGACATCTTCGCTTCTGTCCGGACAGAAAGTACCTCTATTTGCTTTATGAGCTGAAAAATGTGATTGATGTGTATCGTTTTCATGAGGAAGAAGGAGGAGATGAAGTTTCCTTGAGAAAATTCAGACGATTTCCACCTTCCTTGAAAAGGATAGAGATCCTTTGATTGCAGCCTGCCAAATGCGCTTTTTCTCCGGATAAGGATGCGTCTCATCTTTTTGTTTCCAATGCGGGAATCAATACCATTTCCATTTACGACAGGGATCTGAAGACCGGTCTTCTTACCATGAAAGGAAGTCTTCCGATTGGAGGAGAGTATCCTAAGGATTTTTGCATTTTCCCGGATGAAAAACATATTGCCGTAGCGAATAACGAGAGCGGCACGATTACCTTCTTGAATGTGGACTATGAGCACGGTCTTCTTTCCATGAGTGCAAGAGAGCTGGAGGTTGACGAACCGAACAGTATTTGTATGGTAAAATGCAGAGGATAAAAGAGTTTTAAAGGAGAAGTATGGGCGGAAACAGTTTTGGAAAAATTTTCCGTATCAGTACATTTGGGGAGTCTCACGGGGTAGCCTTTAGGGCGTTATTGTAGACGGCTGTCCCGCAGGGACTTCCGCTTTCGGAAGAAGATATTCAGCGCTATTTAGAGAGAGAAGGCCGGGAAAAAAACCTGAAAATGACAGCAAGGAAAGAGGAGATAGAGTTGAAATCCTTTCCGGCGTTTTTGAAGGATATAGTACAGGAACAGCCATAGCTTTTGCTGGTTCGAAATGAGGATCAGAGGTCTAAGGACTATAGTGCTATTAAAGAGTGCTTCAGACCGGGGCATGCCGACTATGGATTTTTCAGTAAATACGGGTTTCGGGATTACCGCGGAGGAGGGCGTTCTTCCGGTAGGGAAACCGTTTCCAGAGTAGCTGCCGGCGCAATAGCGAAGAAGATTTTAGAGGAGCTGGAGATTCAAGTAGAGGCTCAGGTAGTGGAGCTTTGCGGAATAAAGCTCTCGGGAGAAAAGGAAAAAGAAGAGGCCGATGCACGACTTCTTCAGCTACGGGAAGAAGGAGATTCTGCGGGCGGTATCGTGGAATGTAGAGTCAACGGTCTTTGCCCCGGAATTGGAGAGCCCGTATTTGATAAACTGGATGCGAGACTTGCGGAAGCAATCATGTCTATCGGGGCGGTGAAAGCGGTAGAAATCGGTGACGGACTTTTTAGCGACGAAACGAAGAGGTTCGGAAAACAACGATCCGTTTATTCCGGGAGAAGGAGAGGCGTTCCCTTTACGGAAGGCATCGAACCATAGCGGCGGGATTCTGGGCGGAATGAGTGACGGGGCGGAAATCATAGTAAGAGCGGGATTTAAACCTACGCCCTCTATTTCGAGGGAGCAAAAGACGGTAAGGGAAAACGGGGAGCCTACTACGATAGTGATAAAGGGAAGACATGATCCTACGGTGGTGGAAAGAGCGACTGTGGTCGTTGAGGCCATGACGGCTATAGTAGTGTTGGATTGCCTTCTTGAGAATATGAGTGCCAAGCTGGAAAATGTTAAAAAAATATATCGGAAATAAGACTTGGCAATGAAATGAGTAGTATTCCGTTTTAGTAGGGGTAAGTTGAATAGGGGGAAGGAATGAAATTGATCTAAAAGTGTCCATACGGTAGACACGCATACGGAAGGAGAGTCCACCAGAGTGGTTGTAGGGGGAATCCCTAAAATCACAGGGCACACAATGCCGGAAAAAAAGGAGTGGCTGGAAAAGCATCTGGATTACCTTAGAACCGCACTGATGCTTGAGCCGAGAGGGCATAATGATATGTTTGGTGCGATTCTTACCGAGCCCACGGTGGAGGAAGCGGATTACGGCATCATTTTCATGGACGGAGGCGGTTACCTTAACATGTGCGGACACGGTACTATCGGGGCGATGACCGTAGCGGTAGAGACCGGGATGGTGGAAGTCACCGAGCCGATTACGAAGGTTGTGCAGGAAGCCCCTGCAGGGATAATCAGAGGGAAGTTTTGGTGGAAAAAGTCGAAGGTAAAGGCTGTCAGCTTTCAAAATGTGCCGTCCTTCCTCTATAAAAGAGACTGTGCGCTGGAGCTTCCCGGATATGGAAAAATCAAGTTTGATATTTCCTTTGGGGGGTCTTTCTTTGCCATCGTAAAAAGCGGAGCAGGTAGGGACTTTCCCTTGTTCCGGAAAATGCGGAGAAGCTGAAAGAACTGGGTATCGCTTTACGGGAGATAATCAATAAGGAAATTCCGGTGCAGCACCCGAGTCTTCCGCATATTCATACTGTCGATTTAGTGGAATGGTGGTCAGAAACGGAAACGAAGGGAGCAACACTTAGGAATTGTGTGGTTTTCGGGCAGGGACAGGTCGACCGTTCTCCCTGCGGAACGGGAACGTCTGCAAAGATGGCGACACTTTTTGCTAAAGGGGAGTTGAAGATAGGAGAAGAGTTTTACTATGAGTCTATTCTGGGAACGATATTTAAAGGGAAATTCTCGGAACAACAAAAAGTAGGAGAATATGAAGCGGTTATCCCGCGGATTAGCGGTTCTGCGTATATTACGGCATTCAATCATTTTTGTGATAGAGGAAGAGGATCCCTTGAAGTACGGTTTTGTATTGAAATAATAGAAGATATGCTTTCTCTTGTATAAGAGTGATTGAGAAGAATTGTTCCGAGGAGTGATTTAGAAGCGTTCAAAGGAGTAATTCAAAGGAGCGGTTCAAAGGAGTAATTCAGAGGAGTCAGTAAGAGAAGCGATTCAGGGAGTAATCATGATGTAAGGGAAAGAGCTGAGACTTACGGAGAAATGCAGAATGGAAAATAATGGCAATGGACTTGGTATAAAAAAGAGAGCGGGAAGGGAAAACTTCGTTTTTCTCTTCTTCCTCTGCTTTACTTTACTTTGCTCCTTTCGCTTCTTCCTGGATAGCGGAAATGCAAAACGACTTATGGAAACGAAAAATCTCCTCGCCCTTAGTGAACTGTGTTTGCTTTTTCTCTATATTTTTGCCGTCTTGCTTTTTTTGGAAAAAAAGATAGGGATAAGCAAAAAAACGTTTTTTCTTTGTTTTTCTCTTCCGCTCCTTCTTTCCGCTTATCTTCATCGTTTTTCTTCCGCTGGCGGTTTCTTTTTTTATTTCTTTCTTTTAACGCTTATCTTCGGCTTTTCTTCTTTCCGGGAAAATAAGCTATGTTCCCAAGAGGATAGGAGAAATACTCTCCACATTACCTTGCCAAGTAGAGCTGTTTTTTATTTTACCTTTTCTCTATATCCAAATTAGTCGCAGCAATATTGCGTTGAGACTACGATTCTCTTCGTTATGGGCTGAGGAGCGCCTATATTCTTTTTCACCTCCGGATTCCGTTTCCACGGGGATTTTTTGCTCTCCTGAAAGGCTTTTTCCACTCCCATGGTTTACTCAATGCGGTCTACAGCTATCCGAAGGGCTTGGAGGCTCTTACAGCTCCGCTGTCTTTTTTGCCGGGGTACGGATTTCTTCTTGCTTTTCAGTTCTGGATTTACCTTGTACTCGGTTTTACTTTATTTTTGCTGGCAAGAAAAAGCAATTCCAAGAGTGCCGTGTGGGTATTTCTCTTGCTTTTCTTTTTCCCTTCTATCGGAAATATGGCGGTCACGGTAAAAACAGATAACATTACACTTCTTTTGCAAGTATTGAGTCTGTATTTTTATGCGAAGGGGGAACGGAAAAACAGTCTTTCCATGCTGATTCTCAGCTATAGCTTTAAACCCACTGCAGTGGTTTTCAGTACCTTGATTTTAATAGGACTTTTTTGGGACAGCCTTTTCAGAAGAAATAGCAAGGACTTTTTCTATGAGGGAAAAATAGTAGAAAGAGGCAGTGTTGTACAGCACTTCACTCTTTTTAGGAAGTCGAAAAGAGGGCTCTACGGCATTGCTTCTTTTTGCTCTTTTTGTTTACCTTTCTCATTACCCTTCGTACTTACCTGATTACCGGCCTGCCTTTTTCCACCACCTTTACCGGAATCTTTAAGGCTGTGGGGTTTTCCGTAAAATGGCCTTTTAATCTGGATGCTCATGTGGACTATAGCGGAGAAAAGGCCGGAGTAGAGATTTTCCTCTCTTTTCTTCGCAGAGTTTTCTCCTTCCTCTTTTATCCCGTAGGAGAGGATATGGCTCACGTCAGTATTGCTTGGAGCGGTGTTTTATTTCCGGGACTCCTTTTCTTTGCATTTAAGAATGCGATCTACGGTACTTTTTAAAAAGGAAAAATATGCCGTGCAAGGGGACGGAGGTTCTGAATGTGAGGGAAAAAACTCTTCTTATCTGCGGCTTGTTTTTCTCTTAATCAGTTTTTTTTCTTTCCTCAGTTTTTTTATGCTTTGGCAGATTGACGGAAATTACTACAGTTTATGGGAGTGCTTGGCTCTTTTACTTGCCCTGTCTTCTCCTATAGGGAGTGAAAAAAGTTGCTCTTTCAGGGAAAGCAGGTGGATTAAGGGGATTTTTCCCTTAGTTTATCTTAACTCGGTTTTCATTACCCTTGTCACTTCTTGGGCGGGAGCAGTAGGCTTCACACCGATTGATCCGGTAAATAAGGGTTATTATGATCACTTTTCCGTAGAAATGGAGAAACAGGCGGAGCGGGGAAGTCTGCCTCTCTTTTTGAAAATGGCGGAAAACTCGAGGAATCATATTCTCGCTGTGGCAGAGACTCCGGAATGTTATTGGATTCCTGCCGTGGTAGAGAGTATTACGGATGTGGAAGGCTCCGGAGGAAGCCCCGGACTCTACGACGATCCGCTTTACTTTGCTTGGTTCTTAAAGTGGGCGAAGACGGATTACATTTACATAGAAAAATCCTTCTTGGAGGAGGAAAGGGAAGAGAGGGCGAAGGCAATGCTCATACAAATGGCAAACCTTGGTATCCTAATAGAGCCGGAATTTGCAAATTTAACAAAAACGCAAGAGAGTCTTCCGGAATACCTCCTTGTGAAAGTGAATCAGCCTCGCTTAGAATATGCGTGGAGGGAAGAACCGTATCCTGCACTCACAAAAGAGGAAGAAGAGGATGCGAAGAGCGTGAGAAACTGGATAGAGAACGGAGACGCCTCGCAGGATAAGTGTATACAGAGAGCTAAATGAGAATATTGATGTTCTACCGGCGGTAGAAAATGAGGGAAAAAGAGCTTTTTAAGGAGGGATGGCATGCAAGGAAAGGATAGTACAGAAGAGAATCGTAGAATGCCCGAGAATTATCACTTGCAGGATGATGCAAGCAGGAAGAAAAAAAGGGAGAGAATCTTTACTGTTCTTTCTCTCTTCTGCAGTTTTTGTGCACTGATGATTTTTGCCTTCTATGTCAATCAGCATATTCATATTAAAGCCTTATATATGGACGATCTTTACCTCTTCTCCTTTTTCCGGGAGCAGGATTTCTTCACCTTTAGTTTCCCTATCGGAAATGCCGTGCGTTTTCGTCCGGTGTACTGGGCGCTCAGTTATATTGAGATGGTTTTTGTAGGAAACGATCCCAACCGTTACTGGTACTTTAATGTGGCATTGAATGGCCTTTTAGCCTGTTTCCTTTGCTATTTTTTTCTTGGGTGGTTTCCAAAGGAAAGAAGCTGATTCCGCTCTTTCTCAGTGTTGTTTTTCTCTCTGCGCATTTTGCGTATTATCAGATTGCGCAGGCACTCAGGGATACTCGAGACCCTAGCACTGGGCTTTTCGCTCCTTACCCTTTATTTCCTGTATCAAGAGTTAAATGAAGAAAAGCATTTTCTACGAAACCTTGTGTTTTCTCATCTCTTTTTCTTTTTACTTGTATTTACGCATGAGCGATACATTGCACTCTTACCTTTATTCTATGTTCCGCTGCTTTTTAGAGGGAGAGCAGGGAAAGCGAAGATTTTGACAGGAGGAAAAAATGAGGGACATCAAGGACAGACAGACAGAGATAGAGCAGGACAAGACACTGTCGAAGCGGAGTGGAAAGAAAGGGAAGAAAAAGAGAAGAAAAAGAAGATATTTTTCTTTACTTCGCATCTTCCTTATATCCTCCCTCTTGCTCAAGCTTTTCTTTTTTATGCTATCCGTAAGTTTGCGATTGGCTCTTTTGTTCCTAAGGGGACGGGCGGAACGGAAGTTTCGGAGAGCTTTAAACTGGGAGAAGCCTTACAGAATGCCTTCGCTGAAGTTTACTATATCTTCGGTTTTCAGAAGGGCCGGAACACCTGAACGGAATCCCTTGGGAGAAGGTCAGTCCGGATATACGGAAAACTGGTCTATGCATCGATTGCCGTACTGGCTTTCACGGTAATGCTCTGCCTTATTTTTGCGCTCATCCGCATTTTTAAGACGGAGAAAAGCGCAGGAAGAAATGCAGGAAGCAGCATGGAAAGTGGCAGTGGAAGCAACATAGAAAATAGTATAGAAAACAGCACAGAAAACAGCACGGGAAAGAAAGCTACAAAAGATTTAGTAAACAATTCGGTAAGTGACTCGGTGAATAACTTAAGAAAAAGACCAAAAAGCGTGAAAAAGCTCGCCCGTCTTCGCAACTTTATCGGAAACAATATTCTCTTTTTGCTTTTTATCGCGATGTGTATCGGTTCTTCTTCCGTGACGATTCGCGTGGAAATGCGCTGGGTTTATGTGAGTTTTGCGGCTTCTCCTCTATTTTTCGTATTTGCTGGGCGTGAGCAGAGCTGCCGCTCGGAAACGATTTTTCTGCTTGGCCTTTGTTGTCTGCGCCTTCCGGTGGAGCGTTACTACCGTTCCTATTTTCCGCAGATTTATTTCTGGGAAGACCAGGACCGCATGAATTCTCTTGCCGAGCAAACGATTGAGAAATATGGCAGAGGGGGCGTTCTAGGGAAACAGGTTTATATTTTGGAAAACAAATACAAGATGAGTAAGTTCTACGGAGATACTTTTCTTTCAGGTTTTTGATGAGGATTTCAGCGGTCACGGCACGAAGATTCATTTTATACAGGATTTGACAAGGCTTCCGAAGAATTCGAACCGGGAAAACAGTCTGGTTCTCGAGGAAGTGCCGGAACAAAGAGCTTACAGGGATATTACGGGGGAGGTTTTCCATGAGTAAAGAAAAGTTCCGCGCTTCGTTCCTTCTCTTCGTTTCTATCCTTTGCACGGTGTTTCTCGGTTTTTATATCCTATTTCGCAAGCGCGGATATCGTCTATTCCGACTATATCCGCCTGACGAATTCGTATTTGGGCAAGCCTTTCTCTTTCAACGACTTACTGACGAAGGACATCTTGACAAGAATACCCGTGAGCTTCCTTTTTTTCGGGAAATCAATATCGCTTTTTCCATTATTCAATTACGTTTGACCGCTTCCTTGGGCTTTTCGGTCTGTTTCTTACGAGCATTCCGCTCCTTCTCTTTATGGCAAAAGCGGAGGATAGGTATTTTTTTAGCGTTGCCATTTTACTCATTTTCTACAGCTTAAATAAGTGGGAAATGCTCTTGAACAGCTCAGGGATATGCGCATTTTCTTTCTTTTGCGCTTTTTTATCTCTTTTTCTATCTCCTTTCTGAAAGAGTCGGGAAAGGAAGTTCTCTTTTATCGCTCTCCGTTTTTCCCTTTCTCTTCCTTCTTACGGGAGGACCTTATGCTATCGCGGTTTACGGTGCGACAATTCTCTCTCTTTTCTTTTTGTTCTTAGCCGGTAAAATCCGGGACAAAAAGAGGGAGCCTTATTTTACTTCTTTCGAGCTTTGTTTCGACCTTCCTCTATTTTCTCAGTAATCATTATGCGGTCTATGAATATGCCGGGGCGAAAAGCATTTCTCTGAAGGAAGTCTTACTCACGAAAATGACCTTTGTGCTGAAGTTTTTCGGCTTCGGCTTTTCTTCCTTGCTTTTCTCCGGAGAAAACTTGGAGGAGTGGCTATCGAGCGGGGCAGTACAGGGAAAGCAACTCTTTCTCTTGGGTGCTTTTGATTCTTCTGTTTTTCCTCCTTATGGCGCTTTTCTTCTTGAAGGATTTGTTTTTTGGAGAAAAGGATTCGAACGACGACTGTATTCCGGGAAAAGAGAAGGACAAGAGTCTGACAGGGCTTTTTCCGGCGATCCTTCTTCTCCATGGTCTCCTTAGCTTTGCTCTGGTTTTTCTGTCCAGATACATTTTTCTCCGTCCGGAATATGCCGTGCAGAGCCGTTATGCGCTCCAGTATCAAAGCGCCTTAATCGGTGCATTGCTTCTTTTTGTATCTGAATACAGGACGACAGGAGGCGGGAGTGGAAAAAGGAAATAGGGATAGGGAGAAAGACGAGAAAGTAAAAGAAAGATGAGAATGGGGAGAGAGTAGAGCGGATAGTGTTCGCAAAAGGCAACAAAGTATGTAGAAAATAGGAAAAAAGCAGGAAGAAAAGCTGAACCGCGGAGGACACTGCCTCGAATCATTTCCGTAGGAATCACCCTCCTTTTCTTAGGCGGCACCCTCCATACCGCAAAGACGGAACTACTGAAGGCGCCTTATAGAAAGCTCCATTATGAAACGATGCTTCGCTCTGTGAATCGAATCGAGGAAATGGACGAAGAAGAGCTGGAAAGACTCTATGAATATCGCCATGGGAAAGAAAGAATCCTAAAGGCTTTTTCCATTCTTAAAGAGCGAAAACTGAACTGTTTTTACGGAAAATAAAGGAAGATTTGCCTTCTTCTCAGGAGGCACTTTGTCTTCATGATTCGCGCAGCATGCAGAATCTCATTTTTTTGTAGCCTGCGTGCGGTATCTCGTTTTTGCGCGCATGCAGTAGCTCGTTTTGGAATTGACAGATTCTTATCCTATGCTAGAATAAAAAGAGGAATCGCGTTCTCATAGTTAAATGGATATAACAAGCGCCTCCTAAGCACTAGTTGTGGGTTCGATTCCCGCTGAGAACATTTTTAGACAGTAATGATGGAAACGTCATTGCTGTTTTTTTATTCTGAATAAGTGGTGTAGACAAGCATGAGATATTTTTGTTTTTAACGAACATCACTCGCAAAGCGCCCGGTATCTTGTTTAAAAAGTAATCCGAAGAACGTGAGTGGATTATAGAATGCACAGTGCAAGGGAAGTGGTTGAACAAAAAGCTTGCGCTTGCTGTTTGTTTATGTATACTAATATTAATAAAACATGATATATTGTTTATAATAGAAAACATTAATAAGTGGTGAATAGTATGAAGAAAGCGGCATATAACATACTTCCGGGAACGGAAGAAATACTAAAAACCATGGGTGAGCAGATTAAGCTGGCCAGACTCAGACGGTGCCTATCTTCAGGGCTGACTGCAGAACGTGCCGGAATCAGTCGGGCATCTTTGTGGAAGGTTGAAAAAGGCGACCCATCCGTAGCAATGGGAATCTATGCGGCAGTTTTGCATGCTCTAAACAATCTTGATAAAGATCTTCTACTACTTGCAAAGGATGATGCGCTTGGTAGGCAAATTCAAGATTTGAATCTGATAACAAGAAAGCGTGCACCAAGGAGGAATAAATAGTGGTATCTAAAGAAAAGACAATTTTCGTCTACGATGACTTTAGCATGCAGAATCCAACACTAATGGGAATCCTCTATGTTAATAGCTTAAAGGGCGGGGAGTCTTATTCCTTTGAATATGACAGAGAGTGGCTCAAAAAGACATCGCTAAAAAAATCACATTGGATCCTGAACTTATGCCGTATTCCGGAAGACAATATCCCTTCGGTAAAGCAATCTTTGGACTGTTTTCAGATTCTTCTCCCGATCGTTGGGGGCGTGTTCTTATGAATAAACGCGAAAGAATTTTGGCAGGGAAGGAAGGTCGTAAACCGGCCAAACTCTATGACAGTGATTATCTACTGGGGGTATATGATGAAACGAGGCTGGGGGCATTCGATTTAAAACAGAGCCTAATGGAGCCTTCCTTTCAGATGATAAAAGAAACAGCTGCCGCCTTGGGCAAGTCTTCGGACTTTAGAGGAAGCCTCCAGAAATTTTTGAAAAATGAGGATACTGCTTTATCTGAAAAAAATGGTTAAAACCAATTAATAAGATCGGGCTCATCTCTTGGCGGTGCCAGACCAAAAGCTACTGTAATAGATCCAAATGAACAGCTTTGGATTGCAAAATTCCCTTCAAGAATGATGAAAATGATAGCGGAGCATGGGAAATGATAACACATGATTTGGCAGAGATCTGCAGCCTACACGTTCGGAGGCAAAACTTGAAAAAATTTTTCCAATCTCGGAAGTACCTATCTGGTTAAACGTTTTTGATCGTATTTTTAAACAAGCGGGTACACTTTGCTTCTGCCATGACGTTGCTTGGAAAAACAGATGGAACTTCTGCGGCAGACGGGACAAGTTATTTGGATATAGCTGCTTTTATAAAATCCTATGGGGCACAACCCAAACGGGATTTGATTGAACTTTGGAAACGTATTGTTTTTAATATGGCTGTTAGTAATACGGATGATCATCTACGAAATCATGCTTTCATTTTCACAGAAAATGGCTGGGAACTCTCGCCTCTTTACGATGTAAATCCGATTCCCTATGGCGATGAATTATCCTTAAATGTTGATGAAGAGGATAATAGTATCAACATTGACCTTGCTATAGAGGCGTCTGTCCGATTCGGAATTTCCGAGACGGATGCAACGACCTACGCAAAAGATATTCTGACCATTGTAAAAGAAAACTGGGAGAAACGAGCTACAGCTTTAGGATTGTCCCGCCGGCTTATAGAAGAAATGCGTCCCGCCTTTAGTGCTTGCTATAGATAAAATAAGCTTTGGCAGTAGTACAAATAGCCTCAAAAGTACATTACAGCACTGCTCTGTAGCGTGTGGTAAGGCTTCCGCCCAGTTTTATGATCTGCCCCCGATCCACCATGGTTTTTAGAATGCGGCCCGCAGTAGACTGGCTGACTTCCAATAGCTCTTGCACTTCCTTTCTGGTGATTTCCTTTTGTCTGGAAAGGACTTGCAGGATTTGCGCCTCAGCGAAAGGAATCTTACGCGTTTTAAATTCCTGTATTGAAACATCAAAACTTAAAAGCTTGATTTAGGGAATGCATCTCTTCGAAACTGTCACCATCGGTTTCCTGAAACTTCATATTATCACCTTCCGCTTTCTCAGGATGCTCTAATTTATATTTCAATTCATTCTATTTAATTTACTTTGCTCTTTCTGCTCGCTCTAGTTTCTAATTTCTAAATTCTCTGCTCTTTCTGCTCATTCTACTCATTCTAATCATATTTATCAAGAAGAGTGATTAGAATATGCTATTTCTAGTCTCTACCGGAATTTGACTGTAATGTGGAAAGGTATTATTCTGGTCGAATGGAAAGTAAAGAATGTCTGAAGTAAAAGCAGACCGGAGTGCCGAGAAATTTTTAGAGACATTCGGAAAAGGATATGGGAGGATTATGATGTTGGAAATCGGAACAAAAAGCAGCGGCTTTTGGGAAATCGGAACAAAAGCAGCGGATTTTTGGAGCACTTAGCTGATATGCGAATCATTCTTTCCCCTGCAAAAGATGCGATACGATGAAAATGGACCCGAAGTCCGGGATTTACCCGTTTTTCTTTCCGATGCCGAAAAGATCAAGTCTGTCTTGAAAGAGAAATCCTTTTCGGAGCTGAAGGCACTTTGGGCCTGTAATGATAAGATTACCGAGCAGAATATGGAGCGTCTTTCGTCTATGAATTTAAGAGAGAGACTCACTCCGGCGATTCTTTCCTATGACGGAATTGCCTATCAATACATGGCGCCGACCGTTTTCGAGACGGAAATGCTCCACTATGTGCAGGAACATCTTCGGATTCTTTCCGGATTCTACGGGATTCTAAAGCCGATGGACGGGGTGAGCCCTTACCGCCTGGAAATGCAGAGCAAAACTCGAGATATGCGGCGCGAAAAATCTCTATGCCTACTGGGAGACAGACTGTACAAGGAGCTTAGGGACAGTAGTGGAATCATTGTGAATCTCGCCTCGAAGGAATACGCAAAATGCATCGAGAAGTATTTGCGGCCGGAAGACCGCTATATCAGCTGTAATTTTTATGAAGAAGCACAGGGAAAGCTTGTGCAAAAAGGGTGTGTATTGTAAGATGGCTCGCGGAGAAATGGTTCGTTTTATGGCGGAAAACCGGATTGAAGAGCCGGAGGAAATCAAGCTTTTTCTCTGTTATGGGATATCGCTTTTTCCAAAGATTTATCCTCGGAAAAGGAATATATCTTTGTGCGGAAATGAGTCACAAAAATAGTTGACAAAAAGAATCAAGAATAAAGAAAATGCATCAGATGCAAATCTATTTAAAAGAGAGGAGCCCTATGAACGCTTTGCTAAAATGGTTGGATAATCCGGAAATTTTTCGTGTGAATCAATTGGATGCACATAGTGACCATTCATACTATCTGAATTATGCGGATATGGAAAAACCGGAAAATCCTTTGTTCCAGTCACTGAATGGTCAGTGGGACTTTGCATTTAGCAAAAATGTAGCGAGCAGACCTTGCAACTTTTATGAAGAGGGGTTTGATGCTTTCGGTTTTGATAAAATCATGGTGCCCAGGCACATTGAACTGGCAGGATATGATCAGATTCGCTATATCAATACCATGTATCCTTGGGAAGGAAAAGAGTACCACCGAGCTGCGTATAGCTTGGACAGCAGGGGAGCAGAGGAAGGAATGTTTTCGGAAGCGCGCTATAATCCGGTGGGCTCGTATCTGAAACATTTTGATTTAAAACCGACGATGCTTGGAAAAAGAATCCGCATTTGCTTCGAAGGAGTAGAGGAAGCGATGTATTTGTGGATTAATGGGCAGTTTGTGGGTTACGCTGAGGATAGTTTTACACCCTCTGAGTTTGATCTTACACCGTATATTCGTGAAAAGAAGAATGTCCTTGCCGTGCAGGTTCATAAAATGAGTACGGCGGCATTTTTGGAAGATCAGGATTTCTTCCGTTTCTTTGGAATCTTTAGAAATGTTACGTTGAAAGCAGTGCCGGATGTTCACATGGAGGATCTGTGGTTTAAGCCTGTATTAAAGCATGACAATGAACGGGGAAGCGTGGCAGTAAGCATGAAAGTATCTGCCCGAAAGAAAGTCGCTGTTAATGCGCAGTTTGTGTTGAGAGATAGAAGGAAATGTGGTCGCGGAGAACAGTACGCCATTACAGGGCGGAAACGGAAATCTCACGGGAGAAATATATACGGAGGTTGGAGCGATCCAATCTTGGGATAACCATCATCCGTATCGATATCAAGCAACGATTGCATTAAAAAATGCCGAGAATGGAGATTTATTAGAGCTTATACCGTATGATATCGGTTTTAGAAGAGTGGAAATCATGGATAAGGTCATTTATCTAAATGGAAAGCGTCTCGTCATCACAGGGGTTAATCGCCATGAATGGAGTCCAAAGACCGGAAGGTGCATCGGATTGGAGGAGATGCACTCCGATATAGCGTGTATTTTGAAAAACAATATCAATTCCGTACGGACCTGTCATTATCCGGATCAAATCCCGTGGTATTTCCTCTGCGATGAAGCCGGAATTTATGTTATGGCAGAGTGCAATCTGGAAAGCCATGGAAGTTTTCAAAAGCTTGGCGCTACTGAACCGTCCTGTAACGTGCCCGGTTCCATTCCGCAGTGGAAAGAGGTTGTTCTGGATCGTGCAAGAACCTGTTTTGAAACGTTTAAAAATCATCCTTCTATTTTGTTTTGGTCTCTGGGGAATGAGTCTTATGCAGGTGATGATATCGAGGCGATGAATGCTTATTTTAAGGATAAGAAGGATGGACGTTTGGTGCATTACGAAAGTTCCTATTACAATAGAGCATACGAAGATACAATTTCAGATGTGGAGAGCAGAATGTACGCAAGGCCGAAGGATATAGCGGCATATTTAAGCGGTAAACCGAAAAAGCCGTTTATTTTATGCGAGTTTATGCACGATATGGGGAACTCGATGGGAGGCCTTGGTGATTACATGAAGCTGATTGATGCATTTGACCTGTATCAAGGCGGATTTATTTGGGACTTTATTGATCAGGCAATCCTGGTCAAAGATCCGCTTACAGGGAAGGATGTTCTCCGCTATGGCGGAGATTTTGATGATCGACCCAGCGATTACGAATTCTCTGCAAACGGCATTTTATTCGCAGACCGCAGAGAAAAAAACCGGCAATGCAGGAAGTGAGATATTACTATGGCTTATATAGATAATGAAAAAAATTAAAGAGTGGTGTACGGCGATTTTACGCTTGGCGTACATGGAGCGGGGTTTCATTATATTTTTCCTATGCCCGGGGAGGGCTTGAATCGATGTGAAGGATGGATATGAATGGCTGTTTCGCTGTCCAGGCCTACATTTTTGGAGAGCGTTGACAGACAATGACAGAGGAAGTAAATTTCACATTAAAAAGTGGTAATTGGCTTGCAGCGGATATGTTCATTGATTGTCAGGGTATTACGGTCATTACGGATGGCACGGTGCAGAAGTATAAGGCACCGGAGAACAACAACTATGGTGGAGATGTACCGGCAAAAGGAGGTTACGGTTCGGTATCTGTATAAGACCATTTCTGTTCCCTCTACGACCGTTATCGTGTCGTATACCGTAAATCCGTCCGGAAAAATCAAAGTAGATGTGCACTACGATGGAAAGAAGGATCTTCCGGAACTTCCGGTTTTTGGTATGCGGTTTATTCTGCCCACACTTGCAGAAAAGTATATTTATAAAGGTTTGTCAGGAGAGACGTATCCGGATCGAAAAGCGGGTGCGCAACGAGGCGTATTTGAAGTTACCGATCTTAGTTTGACACCTATATCGTGCCGCAGGAATGTGGTATGAGAATGGATACGGAATGGCTTGAAGTGATACGCCAGTACAGGTCTAAATAGAAGCAAAACGGATGGATCTCGACATACGCTTTCGGATTGAAATGGCAGATGAAAATTCGATTTTTCATGTCTGCCCTATACTGCAAGTGAAATAGAGAATGCTTTACACCACGAAGAATTACCGCCGGCGAGAAGAACGGTGTTATGCATCTATGGTGCAGTTCGTGGAGTCGGTGGCATAGACAGTTGGGGGAGCGATGTTGAAGAGGCGTATCATATCAGCGCAGAAAAAGATATCGACTATTCGTTCTATATTTGTTGATGGAAATGGACATGGCGTGCTATTCCAAGCCTCATGGACAGAGGGAGACTTTTATCATTGCCGCCAGTTTGTTTCCGCATAGGATTCCCAGGAGACAGCACAGGACACTCAGCGCGATATAGAATCCGCTTAGGGTGTATTGCTTGTGTTCCAGCAGATGAAATGCTTCCAGTGAAAAAGTAGAGAAGGTAGTGAATCCGCCGCATACTCCGGTTTTCCAGAAAAGTACGGTGTTTCCGGAGATATTGTCTCTACTACTCGCAAATCCTACAATAAAACCGATCAAGATCGCGCCTAAAACATTTGTAATCAGGGTCAAGATGGAAATTCCGATTTAATAGGGATAAGGCTGATAGCATATCTTGCCATAGCGCCAATCGCACCGCCCATTGCAACAAATAGAAACTCCATAATTAACGTTCCTCCCTGTAAAGTGTATAATGATGGTGTGAAAAGAAAGTCCGTAGAATACCGTAGAACTATGTCTATTCTACCGTTTCTTTTTATAGATTGCAAAGACGGATATGCGTAGCGAAGAGACGGAGCGCAGAAATACATGGCGGAGGGGAAACTCTATGTACGAACAAGAAATCGGTGCCTTACAGGAAATCATTGACGAGAGCAAACATATCGTATTTTTGGCGGGGCAGGGCGTTTTCCACGGAAAGCAGGGATTCCGGACTTTCGGAGTGAGGACGGGCTCTATCATGAAAAATACAGTTATCCGCCGGAACGAATCATCAGCCACAGTTTTTCTTACGAATCCGGAAGTCTTTTACCGCTTTTATAAGGAGAAAGATGCTCTGTCTTGATGCTGAACCGAATGCGGCACATCGGAAACTTGCGGAGCTGGAACAAGCCGGAAAATTGAATGCGGTGGTAACGCAGAATATTGACGGGTTACATCAGAAGGCGGGAAGTAAGATAGTTTATGAACTGCATGGCAGTATTCATCGGAATTACTGCCTGCGTTGTCATAAGTTTTATCCTGCGGAGTTTATCAAAGCGTCGGAGGGGATTCCCTATTGTTCCTGCGGCGGTGTTATTAAACCGGATGTGGTGCTGTATGAAGAAAGTTTAGACGGTAAGACGATAGAGGATGCCGTTACGGCTATTGCCCATGCGGATACACTGATTATTGGCGGGACCTCTCTTGTGGTCTATCCGGCAGCGGGCTTTATCGATTATTTCCGAGGAAAACACCTTGTGCTTATCAATAAAGCGGAGACGGGAAGGGCGGTGAGAGCAGAGCTGTCTATTCATGCTCCGATAGGGGAAATCTTAGCCGAAATAAACAAAATGTCTTAGGAGGATCCTGCAACAGTTGCTAAGAATTAAAAATATTGCCGTAAAAAAACAAAATATTTATCATAAATTAATATTTTTCTTATTCTACATTTCACTTTCGTCGATAATAAGGTATGGAAAGAGCAAGAACTGGGAATAGAAATTTCTTTAAAAGAAAAAAACTGTGAGAAAAGTGCGTGAAAACAGTTTTTTGTGGAGGAAAATGTAAAAATGAATAAGAAAAAAACGCGGCTACAAAGACATCATTTTGGAGGAGAATTAAGCTGAGCTCGAGAATGTCTTTATCTATAGGACTTCTCAGTGTACTGGTTCTCACCGGTTTGAGTTTTGCCCTTATTTCCATGGGAAAAACAGCCATTAACAGTGCTCTGCAGGGAAATATGAAGGATAAAATTTATCTGGGCATTGCAGACCTGGACAACGTAGTTACGCAGGCGGAAATAACGGCCAATACCATAAAGGAAGGGATTGTCGGTATTTATGACCAAAGCGATATGGCCGGGGGAGTACCCTCGAATCCTTGGACGATACAGGATGATAAACATACTATTTTTGCAGCCTAAAAATATGGCGGGCACCATGTTTCGTTCCCGTGTTGTTGATGCGGTGATTCCTGCCAGTCGGTATAATGCGGAGACCACCTTATTGGATTCCATTTATTCTTCCATGTCTTCGAACGAGTCTTACGTGGGAATAGGTGTTTTTTTGGAGCCGAATGCATTTTACGCGGGAATAGAAAACTATGGCCCTTATATGAGTAAGGCGGATGCCAAGACGAAAACGATTATGGTATATCCTTATACCATGTATGAAAAGAAAGAGTATTATTTAAAAGCCAAGGAATCGAAAGGGCTGAACTTAACCAATGCCTATGAAGATGATAGTGAAGAGGGCGGTTATGTTGTTTCCGTTGTGCTGCCCATTTTTTATAAAGAAGAATTTAAGGGAGTCGTCATCATTGACATCAGTATGTCCGTCTTTGAAATCATTGAGCAAAAAGACGAGCGCTTCTCCACGCTGTACAGCAGTGTTTTTGATACTAACGGGAGAATTCTGTACAGCATGAATAAAGAAACGGAAGGCAAAGAGCTACAGGAGATTTATCCGGAGAAGAGTATGGAGAGTCTTAACGCTTTTATGGAGAAGAATGAGCCTTTCAATGCCTTCTTAAAGAATGGAAAGGGAGATTTGGTGCAGGTAAGCGCCATACCGATTCATCTTAATGATGTCAGCTGGTGGGTTTCGGTAGAAGTTTCGGAAAAAGGAATTTACGAAGGCTATTTCTAAAATGATCCTTCTGGCTATACCGGTTTCTCTTCTTGGGATACTCCTTCTTGTGAAGCTTCTGTCATTTTTATATCCGTACATCGCTGAATCCCTTAAAGAGAATCGCAAAGGTGGGAGATTATGTAGCGGACGGAGATTTTTCTCATGAAATCAACTATTCTCATCAGGATGAAATAGGGACAAATTGCGGAGAGTATGGCTAAAGTAGTCAGGCGTATTCGTGCGATTATCAAAAGACCTGCTTGGAAAACTGGATCAAATGTCGCAGAGGGAATTTTGCCTTTTGAATTCTGGAACCCGGAGCTCTATAAGGAGAATACGCACCGCTTTTTGGACAGCCTTTATGATATTTTTGGATGATTTAAATGTGACTATGGGGAAATCCATATGAGTACACAGCAGGTGGATTCCTCCGCGGAACAGGTTAGCAGCTTTGCGCAGTCTCTTTCTCAGGGCGCAACGGAGCAAGCGACTTCCATTGAGGAGCTCAGCACGACGATGGATGATATTTCACTTAAAGATTAAGGAGACTGCGGAAATGTCCACGCATGCTTCCACACTTTCAAAGGAAAGCGGCAAAGCAGTAGAAATCAGTAATGAGAAAATGGATGAGATGTCCAGGGCTATGCGGGAAATCACCGAGAAGTCCAATGAAATCAGTAAGATCATTAAGACGATTGACGACATTGCTTTCCAAACCAATATCCTTTCTCTGAATGCCGCAATAGAGGCGGCCAGAGCCGGTGCTGCAGGAAAAGGCTTTGCCGTTGTTGCCGATGAAGTAGGAAACCTCGCGCAAAAATCCGCCAAAGCTGCACAGAACACGGCGGGACTGATTGAAGAAACGATAGATGCAGTGAATAAGGGAGCAAGAATCACGGAAGAAACAGCGGAGTCTCTTTCCGTAGTTTCACAAAAAACAGAGAAGATTAATGAGATAATTGCGTCTATCTCGACAGCTTCCGAAATAGAGGAAAACGGGATTAAACAGCTGAGTAACGGTCTTAATCAAATCGCTGTAGTGGTGCAAAGCAACACTTCTACTGCGGAGGAAAGTGCTTCGGCATCCGAAGAGCTTTCCGGACAGTCCGGTCGCCTTAATCATCTGCTCGGTAAGTTTAATTTGAAAACGGAGCCGTATGTAAGAATATACGGGAATGAAAAAGCGGATAATCATGAAAACGATTAGGACTTTTTGATAACGAGCTGTCTCAGGCATCATCCCATGTTAAGGATGAGATAGTGCACGCTCCGCGAGCGATACTTGTTAAGAATCAAAACGGCCCTCTCCATCGTCCATGTTTCGAGGAAGATGAGAGAGGACCGTTTTTTGTTATATGCTCTTATTCGTTTTCCTTTAAGATGAATTTACTCATCAGGTCGTTCAGGATTTGTGCCTGCCCGGAAAGCTCTTCCGATGCTGCCGCACTTTCTTCAGCAGTTGCGGTATTACTTTGCACTACGGAAGAAATTTGGTCCATTCCTACGCTGATTTGGGTGATGCCCTCCGCCTCGGATTCCGATGCGGAGGTGATTTCTCCAATCAGCTGATTGATTGTTTGTGTTCTTTCCGACACATTCTTGAGAGAATTTGCGGTTTCATCGGATATTTTTGCGCCTTTTTTGATGGCATCAATCGCTTCTTCAATCAATACCCCGGTGTTTTGCGCAGCTTTTGCAGACTTTTGTGCAAGGTTTCCTACCTCATCGGCAACAACGGCAAAGCCTTTTCCTGCGGCACCGGCTCTGGCCGCCTCTATTGCGGCATTCAGAGAAAGTATATTGGTTTGGAAAGCAATGTCGTCTATGGTCTTAATAATCTTACTGATTTCATTGGATTTCTCGGTGATATCCTGCATGGCGAGAGAAAGTTCACCCATCTTTTTCGTTACTGTCATTTACCGCATCTCCGGCATCCTTACTCATGGAAGAGGCTTTTTCCGCCATAAGAGCTGTGCCTTTGATTTTATCGGAAATATCATTCATAGTGGCACTCAATTCCTCGATAGAGGAAGCCTGTTCCGTAGCCCCCTGTGATAAAGACTGGGAAGCACTGCTGACCTGCTCCGCGCCGTTATTTACCTGGTCTGCCGAGGAAGAAATTTCTGAAACCGTATGGGAGAGATCATCCGTGATATCCACTAAAGAGCTTAGGAGCGGTCGATAAGCACCTTGATAATAGCCTTGCTTATCTTCCAGATTCATGGCAAAGTTGCCTCTTGAAAGCTCTGTAAGTTTTTCGGAAAGGTCGGTAATAATGGAACGAATACGTTCGACAACACTTTGCATAGCCTGCATAACATCACCGATTTCGTCTTGCTTATGGTAATTAAATTGGATATCGAAATTGCCTTCCGCAAGTTTCTTTCCGGCATCGGCTACATGTTGTAAGGGTTTTAAGCTGCGACGAATAATCACGGTAGTGACTACCACCAGGACGATGACACAGAGTACGCCAAAGAGGATTCCGAGGTTAACCAGTCTGTCCACTTCTCTGTCATAGTCCGTTTCCGTAATGGAGAGGCGCACCCACCAGACATTTCCGTGAAGGTCGATAGGGTTGTAAAATTCTCTTCTTTCCACTCCGAGCTCGTTGACAATCAATCGGCTGAAGGGCTTTCCTCCATCTAATCCTTCCTGTATTTTTTCATAGCTTTTTCGGGAAGAATTTCTCTTAAATCCTTCCGTCAAAATCAGGGATTTTTCGCTGTGAATGATATAGTTACTGTCAAGAATATTGGTGAACATACTCGGGAAAGCGTCGTCCTTTTGGTGGATGTTGTCTAAAACGGAGGCATCCACATCGGTGATGACGGTTCCCTTGAATTCTCCGTTTAGGACAATGGGATTACTGAAGGTCAGCTCCGTGTTCTTCTTACCGTCCTCTTCTTCCACATAAAGATTGGTAACATACTTGGATTTACTTTCTTTTACGGCAGTATAGTATTTTTCGGAACTGATATCTTCATAGCGGTAGTTCGAGACAATCATTTCTTTTTTACTGCTTTGAGACATATAAGGAGAGTAATTTTTCTCGTCAGGAAGAAAAGCATTTGGCTCAAAAAGAACTCCGGCACCGATTACCTCCGGGTTTCCCTCTAAAATGGAATAAAGAGAGTTCAGCATAAATACTTCTCCAACATGCTTGTTGTAGAGTTTCTCTATTCACAATCTGGCTTTTTCAGCGTGACGGGATCCATTTTTTCCGTAGCGGAAGGCTCTATGCCGTCTCCCGTAGCAATTTTCCACGGATTTACGGGAGATGCTCCTACGCTTTCGCTCGGAGAGTTCATACTGAGTTCGATAGCCGTGTAAAGGTTATCGGAAATTCCTTCTACCGTATTCATGACAGATTCAAAGCCTGAGCTTGCTGCCTTTGCCTTATCATTCAAATTAGCGTCAATCTTTTTATCAATAGCGATTTCAAACGAATGAATTAAATAGTATAAAAGAGCGGTTAAGATACAAAAGGCCACTACTCCCAAAAATAAGAGACATTCTGGCACTTAAGTTCAACCTTTTTAGGAGACTCTCTTCTTTCTGCTTTTTTTCTTTTTCATTCCGCTTCTTCCTCCTTGAAAATGAATCCTTGCTTCTTAAAAATGGATTAAAACTGTAAAAACGACATTTTATCTTATCGTATACATCATCGGTAAAAAAGAGAAAAAAAGATAAATGGGAATTTGTCTGCTTTCGTGCTATACTCTTAACAATTTGGCGCCGGATGATTCGCGAAAAGGAAAAAGATGAATGAAAAAAAGATTGGTTTAAGAGAAATACTTTTTGTTGCCTCCATGTTTTTCAGGATGCTTTTTGGAGCGGGAAATCTGATTTTCCCGTATCCATGGGGCAAAAAGGCCGGAGTAGAGATTTTGAGAGCGGCTTTGGGGGTTTTTGTATCACGGGGGTAGGATTGCCCTGCTTTCCGTTAGTGGCAATGGCAGTCAGTAAGACATCCAGCCTGACTGATATGGCAAGTTTTCGTCGGAAGAGGCTTTGCGCTATTCTTTACGACCATTTTATATCTTTGTATCAGCCCCTCTTTTTGCGATTCCGAGAACGGCAACCGTACCCTTTCAGGTAGGAATTGTTCCCTATTTAACGGAAGAAATGCGGAAGCCCGGACTGTTCCTTTTCAGCTTATTCTTCTTCTTTCTTGCTTTGCTGCTCTCTTTAAGGCCCGGAAAGCTGCTTACCTATGTGGGAAAGATTTTTGAATCCGATATTTTTTTGCTTTTCCTCTCTCTTCTTTTACTTACAGCGATTCTTTTTCCTATGGGGAAAATAACGACACTGCCCGCTGTCTCCGGCTATGAAAACGGCAGTTTTTTAAAGGGACTCTTTGAGGGGTACAACACGATGGATATACTGGGTGCCTTGGCATTCGGAAATGTGCTTATTCAGACCATAAGAACCTTGCAGGAGAAAAACGGGGAAGCGGAGAGCACGGAGACGGAGAACATAAAGGCGGAGAGCTCGAAAATGGAGAATACGGAGATGGAGAGTGCGGGAGGAGAACCTTGGGAAAAAGGGGAGAAAGAGAAGAGCAGTCGCTTCCCGTTATTTCCATTCTTTCCGGATCGATTGCGGCAGTGATGATGGTAATCATTTATTTTTCCTTAACCTATGCAGGGGCACAGAGTCGAATTGTTTTTCTCGTGCAGGAAAACGGAGGAGATGTTCTGCATTCCCTTTCCACTTATTATTTCAAAAGCTTTGGAGGAGTTCTGCTTGCCGGAATCATTTTCTTTTCCTGCTTAAAAACGGCGGTGGGACTGATTACTTCGGCGGCAATGGCCTTCGTGGAAATGTTCCCGGGGAGTCTTCCCTATAAGGCCTATGTCTGTATTATTACTTTTTTTCTCGTTTGCCATATCCAATGTAGGCTTAAGTAAAATCATTTCTTACAGTGTACCTGCTCTTTTTATTTATCCGCTAAGCATAGTGTTGATTTTGCTCTGCCTGTTTGGACGCTTTTTCCCTATGATCGGACGGTCTTCAGAGTCTGTATTTACCTTACTTTGCCCTTTGCCTTTCTGGATTCTTTGAAGATTTTTATTGAAGAGCAGCTTTCTTCACTTGGATTTTTGTTAAATGCCTTCTTAAGATATTGGGAAACATTCCGCTTTTTTAAGATAGGCTTAACTTGGCTTCTTCCCTCTTTATTGGGCTTCGTTTTAGGTCTGATTTTTGTGCTATACTAAAAAGTCAGGGAGAAAAATCGGAGTACAGTAGCTATTTCGCTTTTGCTATATTTTTTTACTATATTATTTACTATATTATTTACTATATTCTTTAAAATTAAGGAGAAAACGGATGAAAGTAGTTATCTTAGCGGGAGGTCTCGGAACCAGAATTTCCGAAGAATCACATTTAAAAACCTAAAGCCCATGATTGAAGTGGGGGAAATGCCTATTTTGTGGCATATTATGAAATACTATTCCTCCTACGGCTTTAATGAATTTGTTATTCTTGCGGGCTATAAGCAGTATGTCATCAAAGAGTTTTTTGCCAATTATTTTCTGCACAATGCGGACATTACTTTTGATATGAGTAAGAACAGCTTGGAAGTGCATAACAGTGAGGCGGAGGACTGGAAAGTTACCGTGGTGGATACGGGACTGCATACGATGACAGGGAGGCCGAATCAGACGTGTGGAGAAGTATCTGAAAGATGAGCCTTTTATGCTGACTTACGGTGACGGAGTTTCCAACGTGGATTTACATGCGCTTTTGGATTTTCATAAGAAAAAGGGAAAGACGGCTACGATTACCATGGTGAATCTTACCCAGCAAAAGGGTGTGCTGGATGTGGATTCCGAGGGAATTATCCGTTCTTTCCGGGAAAAAGAAGAGAAGGACGGAGCGGTCATTAATGGCGGTTTTATGGTCTTCGAGCCTGCCATTTTTAAGTATTTTGAAGATGATAAGACGATTTTGGAGCAAAAGCTCCATGCAAAGATTGGCAGAAGAAGGAGAGCTTGCGGGATATTATCACGAAGGCTTTTGGCAGTGTATGGACACGCAGAGAGAAAAGAAACTCCTGGAAGATTTGTGGGCAAGCGGAAAGGCACCCTGGAAAAGGTGGTAAGGATGAATTTTCAAGATTTAAAAGAGTTTTTATACCGGAAAGCGCGTTTTTATTACAGGGCATACCGGCTTTAAAGGATCCTGGCTTAGTCTTATTTTTGGAGAATTTAGGAGCAAAAGGTATACGGCTATGCGTTGGAGGCGAAAGAAGGAGAGCTCTTTTCACTACTCTATCCGGAACTTTCTTCTCCGGAAAAGGCGGAAGAGGAAAAGGATTTGCTCTTTTATCGGAGATGTACGAAATTATGAGCATTTACGCTCTGTACTGGAATGGGTGAAACCGGAGATTGTCTTTCACCTTGCGGCACAGCCCTTGGTGCGGGAATCCTATCTTTTCCCGAGAGAAACCTATGAAACCAATGTGATGGGGACGGTGAATTTACTGGAGGCGGTACGACTTACGCCGTCTGTAAAATCCGTTTTAAATGTCACTACGGATAAAGTTTATGAAAATGAGGACATAGAGAATCATGCCTTTACGGAGGATGAGAAGCTGGACGGCTTCGACCCTTATTCCAACTCAAGTCCTGCTCTGAAATTTTTGACACACTGCTATAAAAAGTCTTTCTTTACGGAGCCGGAAGGCAGGGGGAAAGAGGCAGGTTCATCTTCCGAGAATTTCTACGGCAAGAGCCGGAAATGTGATTGGGGGAGGGATTTTGCCAAGGACAGAATCATCCCGGACGCGGTAAGAACATCGGTAAAGGGAAAAACGATAGGCGTTCGGAATCCCTACTCGGTCCGTCCCTACCAGCATGTTTTAGAACCGCTTGCCGTGTATCTGGAGAGTGCGGCGAGACAGGAAGGCTTTGTGAAGGGACTTTCCGGGAGGATTTTTTTCCTATGAGAAGGGAAGGTCTTTTGCAGGGGTATTACAATGTGGGCCCAAGCCTTCAGGATGCCATTACCACAGGAAAGCTTGCGGAGTTATTCGTAGAGTTCTGGGGGGATAAAGCTTCCTGGACCAATATGGCGGAGAAAAATGCACCTCATGAAGCGGGATTTTTACAATTGAATACCAATAAAGTACGGAGAACTTTCCGCTGGGAACCCGTTACACGGTAAAAGAGGCGGTGAAGGAGACGGTAGATTGGTATAAAGCCTGGTCTAAGGGCGAGGATATGCGAAAGTACAGTATGGGACAGATTAGGCATTTCTTTGCTGTAGACTAAGGACTATTTGACTAAATGATTTTTCATTAGGATGACTTTTGAGATAAGTGATTTTAAAGGGACAGTTTAGAGAGATGGAACTAAAAGAGAAGCAGGAGAAAGGCCTTGGCATTCTTCTGGAAATAGACAGGATATGCAAAAAATACGGTATTGCGTACCGTCTCGATGCGGGAACTCTTCTTGGGGCAATTCGTCATAAAGGCTTTATTCCTTGGGATGATGATGTGGATCTTTGCTTAAGGAAAGACTGGGAGAGATTTGCCGCCGTGGCAAAAGGAAGAGCTTCCTTCTCCTCTTTCGCTTATATTACCGAACGAATTTCAAGGAGGAAAGGCTTTCTATGACTTTGTTCGAGAGTTGTGGATAATAGCACCAGGAGAGAGAGAAGGATACGGAAGGGGACCGTTTCTATGAGGGAAAGATGAACCATCTCTGGGTGGACTGTTTTATTTTTGGATGATTTACCGGCTTCCCCTCTTTTGGCAAGGCTTTTTACCTTTTCGGCAACAAATGATTTTCGGTCTTGCCATGGGGCATAGGAGGCAAATTCTTTTTTCAAAATACAAGGGACTTTCCCGCATTTTTGTTTTTGTCTTGTCACAAGCGGGGCGTCTTATGCCGATGCCTTTTCTTTTTTCTTTACAGGAAAAATGGGCAAGAGCGGAAGAACTTCGAAGGGAGAAGAAGCGCGGGGAAGAAAAAAGCGGAGAAAAAGAGAATATCGGAGAAAAGGATAATAGCGGAGAGAAAGTAAAGAAAGAGAAAACGTACTCTGATGAGGATAGAGGCCTGTATTTTTCCAATTATCAGCCGGATTTTCAGTATTGTGTTTCCCGCTATTCTTGGGAGAAGCCTCTGATTTATGCTAAATTCGAGTCCTATCAGCTTCCTGTTCCGAAGGGCTATGATAAGCTTCTTCGTATGCTTTACGGAAAGTATGAAATACTGCCCAAAGAAGAGAATAGAGAGCCAAGTCACGAGGAAATGATTTAAAGGGAGAAGAAAGTGAAGAAGCTGAGCATTATCGTTTCCGTATACAATGAAGAAGCAAGCCTGGAAAAAGTATTTTGAGGCTTGCTTCTCCGTTTCTGCAGGGTTTTTGCCTTGTAAAAGAGATTACTCGGATTTTTACGAGCTTCCTTTTGGAAAGTGAAAAATCAGAGCTTCTTTCGGAAAATAAAAACCATGCTTCCGGGCAGAAAAAGGGAAGAACAGGGAGTGGAAGAATATCAAGCGGAACTTCTTTTTTTGTAGACGACGGCTCATCAGACAGAAGCCCTTTGATTTTGGATCGGCTTGCCTCGGAAAATCCGGATTTGGTACGCGTGATTCATTTTTCAAAAACTTCGGGCATGAAGCGGCGATGACTGCCGGTCTGGATTATGCCAAGGGCGATTTTTTGATTTTTATGGATGCGGATTTACAGCATTCTCTAAAGCTTATTCCGGAAATGCTTCGGAGACATGAGGAGGCTTCCATGTTGTTTCTATGGTCAGAACAAAAGAACAGTTCTGCGGGGCTGTTGAAAAACCTGACTTCCTCCGCCTTTTATTTCGTGCTGAACCGCTTGTCTCGCTTCATTTTGAAGCCAATGCTTCCGACTTTTTCGGAATTTCCAAAGAGGTACAGGAAGTGCTAAAGAAATATTACCAGGGAGAAGGTTCGTTATTTAAGAGGTTATGTGCAATCTGTAGGATTTTCTAAAACGAAAATCGAGTATGAGGCGGGAGAAAGACAGGGAGGAAGGAGTCACTACTCCATCCGAAAGCTTTGGATATTCTCAAAAATACTTTACTTTCGTTTTCCAATCTACCATTAAAACTTGGCATTTTTGCCTCTGTTTGCAGCGCGTTTTTTGGGCCTTCTTCTCTGATTTATACTCTACTGACCAGAAAAGGGCGCACCCTCCGGGCTATGCTACTATTGTGGTTTTGCTCTGCTTTATGTTTGCGGTTCTCTTTTTGTGGTGGGAATCATAGGGGAGTACATTGCCCTGCTTTTTGAAGAAATCAAGGACAGACCGATATATATTATCTCCGAAGTGAAAAATTTGGACAAAAATTTTTATCCAAAAGGAAAGAAAAAATTTAGAAAAAGAATTTCAAAAGATGTATAAAAAGAAATCTCTATTTTTCTGAATCATGGCGATTATAATCCTCTAAGAATAAAAACAATTCGTATTTTTCGAGGAGGAAAAATGATTCTAAGCGTTTTAACAGTATCGGCAATGGCGGTTTCCATGCTTGCTGCATGCGGAAGTTCTGCAAAGACGGAGACCACAAAGGCTGCTGAAACAACTGCAGCCGAAGACAAAGGCTACAGAAGCAACCAAGGCTGCCGTAGAGGCGATGAGCGGAGACCTTTCCGATAAGAAGGTCGGCATCTGCATCTCATCAGTTCTCCGACAACTTTATGACTTTATTCCGTACAGAACTTGAGAGCTATCTTGTATCCAAGGGATTCAAGAAGGAAAACATCAAAGTTATGGACGGTGCAAACGACCAGGCAACACAGACTAACCAGATTCAGAATTTCATTACCGATAAGGTTGATGTACTGATCGTGAATCCGGTTAACTCTTCTTCCGCTGCTACCATCACGGATATGGTTCAGGGCTGCAGGCATTCCTCTTGTTTACATCAACAGAGAGCCGGATCAGGACGAAGAGAAGAGATGGGAAGATAAGAATTGGGATGTATGTTATGTAGGTTGTGACGCTCGTCAGTCCGGAACATTCCAGGGTGAAATCATTGCGGATATCGGCATGGACAAGCTGGACATGAACGGGAATGGCAAGGTTGACTACATCATGATTAAGGGTGACCCCGAAAACATCGATGCGCAGTACAGAACAGAGTACTCCGTAAAGGCTTTACAGGATAAAGGCATGGAAGTAAACAAACTGGACGAGCAGGTTGGTAACTGGGATCAGGCTACCGCACAGTCCTTGGTTGCCAATGCTCTTGCAAAGAACGGTAAGGACATCGAGGTTGTTTTCTGTAACAACGACTCTATGGCTCTTGGCGCATTACAGAGCCATTCAGGCTGCAGGAAGAACCGTAGGAACGGACATCTATCTTGTAGGTGTTGACGCACTGGAAGAGGCTTGCCAGAATGTACTCGCCGGTACGCAGACAGGAACCGTATTTAATGACTTCCTTACACAGTCTCATACAGCCGGAGATGCGGCAATCAATTATCTTACCGGTGCCGGAAACGATCACTATATCGGTTGCGACTATGTAAAGGTTACCAAGGACAATGCAAAAGATATTTTGGCTCTTTTAAAGTAATGTTTTAAGGAAATGAAGGAGTGAAGCTGCATGCCTCTCCTTCATTTTTAATAAAAGAAATGGAGGACTAGATAGCGGAATTTAAGTTGGAAATGAAAAATATTGCCAAGTCATTTCCGGGTGTTAAAGCGCTGGACAATGTGCAGCTTTCTGTCCGTCCGGGAACGGTTCATGCTCTTATGGGGAGAATGGAGCAGGAAAATCTACTTTGATGAAGTGCCTTTTCGGCATTTACAAGATGGATCAGGGAGAAATATTTCTGGATGGAGAAAAAGTAGAAATCAATAATCCGGATGAGGGCGATGGAACATGGAGTGGCAATGGTGCATCAGGAGTTGCAGCCCGTGCTTGCCCGTTCCGTTGCGGAAAAATATGTATCTGGGAAGATTTCCGGTGCATAAGTTCGGCCCTATTCAGATTATTAATCATAAAGAAATGCATAGGGAAACGGAAAAAGTGGCTGTCGGAGCTGGGACTCGATTATGATGTTAAGGCACCATTATCCTCCCTTTCTATCGGACAGATGCAGATGGTGGAGATTGCCAAGGCGGTTTCCCACGATGCCAAGGTCATCATCTTCGACGAGCCGACATCTTCTCTTTCCGATAAGGAAGTAGAATTCCTCTTTAAGGTAATGGGGGATTTGAAGAAAAAAGGCGTATCCATGATTTATATTTCTCATAAGATGGATGAAATCAAGCGGATTTCCGATGACATTACCATCATGCGAGACGGAACCTATGTAGGAACCTGGCCCGCAGAGGATATGACAACGGATCAGATTATCGCGAAGATGGTAGGACGTGAACTGAACAACATTTATCCGGAACACCACCACGAAGTCGGGGAGACCATTATGGAAGTGGAGGACTATACCTCTATCCATGAGAAATCCTTCCGAGGAGTAAGCTTCTCCGTAAGAAAGGGAGAAATTCTCGGATTCGGCGGTCTTGTAGGTGCGCAGAGAACGGAGCTTATGGAAGGAATCTTCGGAATTCGTCATATCACAAAAGGAAAGTTGAAGGTTCATGGCAAAGAAGTCAGTGTGAAAAAGACCGCGGGATGCGATGGACAGCGGAATCGGTATGATTACCGAGGACAGAAGAGGAAACGGAATCTTCGGCTGTCTTTCCATAAAGGATAATGTCGGTGTTTCCATCTATAATAAATTCTTGAAGGCAGGTTTTGTGCTCGATCATCCTTCCATTAATAAGGTGGTGGATAATAACATCAAGAGACTGTCCATAAAAACACCCAGTATGAAGGAACAGATAGGCAATCTTTCGGGAGGAAACCAGCAGAAGGTGATTATTTCCAGATGGGACTTTGCCAGGATCCGGATATCCTGATTATGGATGAGCCGACAAGAGGAATCGATATCGGAGCGAAGCATGAAATCTACGAAATTATGGAAGAGCTTGCTAAGCAGGGAAAAGCCATTATCATGATTTCTTCCGAGATGCCCGAACTTCTCGGCATGGCAGACAGAATCTGCGTAATGTGTAACGGAAAACTTACGGGAGAATTGAATAATAAGGAAGAGATGACACAGGAAAATGTCATGAACTTTGCGACGATGTTCTAGGGGAGTGGGAAAATGCAAAAGACACAAAAACAAAAAAATTACGGATTTTTCTAATCAATAACGGTGTCATTATCGTTATGTTTATCTTGGTCATCTACACAGGCTTGACCACCAAGAACTTTTTAACTCCGGATAACGGAATGAATCTTCTTGCCAATATGTCTTACCGTCTGGTTATTGCACTCGGCATTGCGGGCTGTGTTATCACGGCAGGCTGTGACCTTTCGGCAGGACGAATGATCGGCTTCGGTGCCTGCCTTGCAGGAACCCTTCTCCAGAAGGTGAACTACTCCGGACGTTTCTTCCAACAGGAGCCTTGGGCATCCATGGGAAACGGCTTCCTTTTAAAGATTACCCCGATGAATCCTTTCGTCGTGTTGCTCCTTGTGATGCTTGTCTGCGCCATTTTCGGAACGATTACCGGTTGGTTTATCGCTTATCTTTCCGTTCCGCCGTTTATTGCGACCCTGGCTATGATGGAGATTATCTACGGCCTGGGACTGCTCTTTACCAATGCGACTCCGCTCGGAGGCTATATTGAAGGCTATACCATATTCTCAACCGGAAAGTTCTTGGGCTTAAGCTATCTGATTTGGATGGCACTTCTTATGGCGGGAATCACCTGGTTTATTTTCAACATGACTCGTCATGGAAAATATATGTATGCTATCGGCGGAAAATCCTCAGGCTGCAGAAGTTGCCGGTGTACCGGTGAACATGACACTCGTACTGATTTATGCAAAAGCGGCCGCTTTTTTACGGATGGCAGGATATATGCTCGGTGCGAAAGCGGGCGGTGCTTCGGTAAATACCGGTCTCGGGTATGAGATGGAGGCCATTGCCGCCTGTGCACTCGGCGGTGTCTCCGTAACGGGAGGACGTGGAAAGGTTTCCAGTGCCTTTATCGGTGTAGCGGTGCTCGAGCTCTTAAAGACAGCGTTGCAGTATCTCGGCGTGAATGCGAATGCACAGTACATTGCCATCGGTATCGTTATCTTTATTGCGGCATCTCTGGATATTCGAAAGTATCTTACCAAGAAGTAAAATCATTTTACACTTTCTCATAAGAAGAAAAGGGACTTTAAAAATAAGTCCCCATCAAAAAGACCGATAAACCGGCATTAGCCGGATTTATCGGTCTTTTTCTACCTTTACAGCCCTCTTTCACGGCCCTCCTTTCCGTAAAAAGCATTGACCGCGTAGGGAAAAGGTTTTATTATCAAATTGTTTGTGGAAAAATTTTCTGAATCGAAGAGGACGGAGGATAGAATATGAAATTCAAAGAGATGCAGTATGAGCGGATTTCCGTGGAAAAATAGCGGAAGATGTGAAGGCGCTTATAGAAGAATTGAAGGCTGCAAAGAGCTTTTTCCGAAGCGGAGGAAGTTTTTTAAGAAGCGAAGCTTTGCAGGGACACATCGATACGATGTCCACGCTAACCGCTATTCGACACTCCATCAATACCGAAGACAAGTTCTATGATGAGGAAGAGAACTATTGGAACAATGCCTCTCCGAAGATTCAGGAGTACAGACAGGAATGGATTAAGGCTCTGCTTGCTTCTCCCTTTAAGGCGGATTTTGAAAAGAAATACGGCAACATCATGTTTGTGAATGCCGAGATGGATTTAAAGACCTTTTCTCCGGAGATTATTCCGGATTTACAGAAGGAAAATGAACTGGTCACCGCCTATGAGAAGCTCCTTGCGAGCGCCCAGATTCCTTTTGAGGGAAAGGTATACACCCTGTCTCAGATTACCCCTTTAAGAATGATAAAGATGATGCAAGAAGACTTTCCGCATGGAAGGCGGAAGGACAGTGGTATAAGGACAATCAACAGGAACTCGACAGACTCTATGATGAACTTGTCAAGCTTCGCGACGGCATGGGAAAGAAGCTCGGCTACAAGGACTTTACGGAGCTTGGCTACTACAGAATGAAGAGAAACTGCTACAAGAAGCAGGATGTAGAGAAGTTCAGAGAAGCGGTGCAGAAGTATCTGGTTCCCCTTGCGGCGAGAATCTATGAAAAACAGGCGGAAAGACTGGGAAAGAGCTATCCCTTAAGCTATGCCGATGCAGCTATCGAGTTCCGTTCCGGAAATCCGAAGCCTGCGGGAAATCCGGATGAGATTGTGGAAGCCGGAAAGAAGTTCTATGACTGGCTTTCTCCGGAAACTTCCGAATTCTTTAATCATATGATTCAGGATGAGCTGATGGATCTTCTTTCCACGAAGGGAAAGCAGGGAGGCGGTTACTGTACTTCGATTATGGATTATAAGACACCGTTTATCTTTGCAAACTTTAACGGCACCCAGCATGATATCGAAGTGATTACCCACGAAGCGGGGCATGCCTTTTGCGGCCTATATCAATCGAAACAGAGTGCCGGCTGAGACGATTTGGCCGGGCATGGAAGCCTGGAAGTACACTCCATGTCCATGGAGTTCTTTGCCGAGGCCTTTTCCGAGGAGTTTTTCGGAACGGATGCGAGAAAGTACAACTACTCGCACCTTGCGGGAGCCCTAACCTTTATCCCCTACGGCACGATGGTGGATCATTTCCAGCACATTGTTTATGAAAACCCGCACTTAAGTCCGGCGGAGAGACATGCCGAGTGGAAGAAGCTTGTCAAGATTTATCAGCCGTGGCTTAAGCTCGACGGAGAGATTCCCTTCTATAGTGAAGGAGAAGGATGGCAGAGACAGCACCATATCTATTCCATGCCTTTCTACTATATTGATTATTGCCTTGCACAGACGGTGGCTCTGGAATTCTGGAATAAGATGCAGAAAGATCGGAAGGATGCTTGGAAGCACTATATGGACTATACCAGACAGGGCGGATCCGTGGTATTTACAGAGCTCTTAAAGAATGCCGGCATGGAGAGTCCTTTCGAGGAAAAGCTGCTTAAGAGGAATCTGCGAAACAGCGGCAAAAGTATCTTTCCGACTATGATCTTACGGGGATAGAATAATGGGGATGTTTCAATCCCCCTATGATCGCGGAGGCGTCCTTTCCAAAGAAGCTATAGAGGAACGAAAGAAGATTTACCGGGATCGAAGAAGCCCGGAAATCCGAAAAAAAGAAAATATTCGACTTTTTCTTTATTTTCTTCCGCTCTTCCCCCTCATGCTTCTTCCCGGATTCTTTTCCGAGGCGGCACTCTCCCGAACGGCCTATCTTATGATTCCCTACGCTATGGAAGCAGTGGCGGTTGTTCTTACTGCGGTGAGCTTCTTTTTGCTTTCCTTTATCTTTCTCGAGGAGGAAAAGTCCGAGAGAGGACGGCTCTACGGTAGAAGGAGCAATAGACGGGGGAACTTACCGGAAATATTTTCAAAATCTGCAGGGAAGAGCGGCAGTATCCTGTATTCTCGGGATTGGATTTTTACTTATAGAAATCCTCTATTTACTGCTTGCCAAAGAGGAAAAAACACCGGTTTGGAGTTCGGGATTCTTTTTCATTCAACTGAGCTTTATTGTGTTTTCCCGCTTTTTTGGATAAGACTTCGGCGCGTAATTTGTAATTGGACGTTGTGAAATAGTTTTTTTTACTTTATAATGAACCAGATATTTTATTTATAGCGAGTGTCGTGAACGCATGACAGCTCGTTTACAGAAGGAGATTGTACTATGAAAAATGAGAAAAAGTCATTGCTTCCCTGCTTGCGGCAGTAATGGCCCACCTCGCTTCTTGCCGGCTGTTCCAAAGGCACAGCGGAAAAGAAGGCGGATCAAGAAAGTTCCGGAGATGCGAAAGCCGATGCTTCCGGTGCCATGGTGTTTGCAACGGATGAGTTCAATGCAAAGTTCTCTCCGTTCTTTGCGGATACTGTTCCTGACCAGACTATTTCCGACCTTGTCAGTGTTCCTCTCATTCCTATGGACAGAAGCGGAGCTATGGTATACAAGGGGATTGAAGAGAGAAGAGAGTATAACGGAAAAGAATATACCTATAACAGCATTGCCGACCTCGCGGTAACCGAGAACGGCGACGGAACCGTGTACTATGATTTTTACATTGAAGGACGGCTTAAAGTTCTCTGACGGAGAGCCTCTTACCGTAGACGATGTTATTTTTCTCCATGTATGTATTTGCAGACCCCACCTATGACGGAAATGCTTTCCTTCTTCTCCCTTCCCATTCAGGGCATGAAGGAGTACAGAAGTGGTGTGGACACCCTCTTTAACCTGATTCTTGCCGCCGGAGAAGAGAACAAGGACTTCTCCAAGTGGACGGAAGAGCAGCAAGACCTTCTGGACAGACTATAAGAGCGCGGTAGACGCTTTTGTAAAGGAAATCGTAGACCTTTGCGTATCGAACGGCTCCAACAAGGAAGGGGATTCCATTGCGGCTTGTGCGGCAAATTACGGCTATGAAGGCTTGAAGGACGATGCTACGGCTATGGACTTCTTCAATGCTATGCTTGCAAAGTATGACGGCAGTGTATCCAAGATGAGTGCGGCAGAGAGTGCCGGAACGCAGTTTGCCGATCTTATGCCGAGCTATAAGGAGTTTGCTGTCGGCGTAGAGACGGGAGAGTCCGCACCGAATATCAGCGGTATCCAGAAGACCGGCGAGAACACTCTTCGTGTTATTGCAACGAAGGTGAGATGCGCAGATGGTTTATCAGCTGGCTATCAATGTAGCACCGCTTCATTACTATGGTGATAAGGCAAAGTTCGACTATGATAAGAATCAGTTCGGTTTCCCGAAGGGTGATCTTTCCACGATAAGAGAAAAGACCTCCAAGCCGCTCGGTGCAGGTTACTATGTTTTTGAAAAGTATGAGAACGGTGTTATTTCCTTCACGGCAAATGAAAACTATTTTGACGGCGTACCGAAGGTAAAGAACTTAAGAGTAAACTATGTAATGGAAGCCGACAGATTGAACTCTATCTTGGCGGGAACCGTAGATATTGCTACTCCTTCCTTCACGACGGAAGTGGCAGACGCTATCAAGAAGGCAAACAGCAACGGAGAGCTTTCCGGAGACAAGATTCATACGGTAGCGGTAGACGCTTTAGGATACGGCTATATCGGAATCAATACCCACAACGTTTCCGTAAACAAGGAGCCGGGAAGCGATGCTTCGAAGAACCTTCGTCGTGCTTTCGCAACGATTTTTGCAGCATATCGTGACCTTGCCATCAGCACCTATTACGGAGACAGAGCAAGTGTCATCAACTACCCGATTTCCAACACTTCTGGGCAGCTCCGCAGCCTACCGATGACGGCTATGAAATTGCATTCTCCAAGGATGCACAGGGCAACCCGATTTATACCTCCGGCATGAGCGATGAAGATAAGTATGCGGCAGCGAAGAAGGCGGCTCTCGGATTCTTCGAGGCGGCAGGATACACCGTAGAGAACGGAAAGATTACGGCAGCACCTGCAGGCGCAAAGATGGAGTATGAGGTTATGATCGGCGGAAGCGGAAACGGTGACCATCCTTCCTTCATGATCTTAACCGAGGCAAAGAAAGCCCTTGCCGAAATGGGAATCACCTTAACGATTAATGACCTTTTCCAACACAGCAGATCTTTGGAACAAGTTACAGGCAAGACAGGCTGAGATGTGGTGTGCTGCTGGAATGCAACACCGGATCCCTGATATGTACCAGATTTACTATTCCGACATTGCAAACGGCGGAAAAGAGCCGGGCGGTTCCAACTATATGTATCAGATTGAAGATCCGAAGCTCGATGAGATGATTTTACAGGCCAGAGAGTCTACCGACCAGGAGTATCGAAAGACCATGTACAAAGGCTTGCTTAAATGACATTATTGACTGGGCTTGTGAAGTTCCTATTTACCAGAGACAGGAAGTAACCACTTTCTCTTCTGAGAGAATCAACATCGATACCATTACACCGGATATGACATCCTTCTATAAGTGGTATGCAGAGATTCAGAACTATCAGTTGGCGAAGTAAAGTTGCAGAGTTTAGTCCGAGAATCATGTTTCGAGGGATAACCGCGTTCCTTAAGAGAGAAAAAGGGAATGCGGTTTTTCCCGATACTAAGCGGATAAAATGCGGGAGATTTACCGCCCATTTGGAAGAGCAGGTTTGTAGTGAAAAAGTATATTATCAAACGATTATTATGGTCTGTGTTGATTTTTATTCATCGTGGCCTTTTTGCTTTTATATTTTGATGAGAAGTCTTCCTACCTCTTATCTGGAACAGATTGCCAGACAGAAGTCGCAGCAGCCGGGTTCCAAGACCTTTGAGGAGTGGATGCAACAGCTCGAGGCAACCTATGGAATGGATAAAGGGATTGTTCCGGGCTTCTTTGCGTGGCTTTCCAAGGCTATCCGCGGAGACTTCGGCGACAGCTGGAAGTATACCGTACCGGTAACCCAGAAATTTACCGAGGTGGTGGGAATTTCCTTCTGGATGGGCCTATTGTGATGGTTCTGGAGATGTTGATTTCCATTCCGCTCGGAATCATTGCGGCTACCAAGCAGTATTCCGCGACCGACAACGCCATTTCCATTCTTGCTTTGGCGGGAATTTCTCTTCCGACCTTCTTTACGGCATCCTTACTGAAGCTCATTTTTCTCCGTAAAAGCTTAGTTGGTTTGACTTAAACGGTTTGGTAGGGAAGAAATTATGATTTTCTTTTCTCCCATGGGGAAGAGATGGGATATTGCCATGCACCTTGTGCTTCCGATTATCACCTTACTGATTGCGAGTATCGGTGCCTATATGCGATATATTCGAACGAATATGCTGGAGGTCTTAAGCTCCGATTATATTCGTACGGCACGGGCCAAGGGACTTTCCGAGCACCGTGTTATTTATCATCATGCTTTTCCGAAACACTCTGATTACTTTGGTGACCATCTGGGAACCTCTTCCGGGGCTTTTTCTCCGGAGCCATGATTACGGAGCAGCTTTTCTCTATTCCCGGTATCGGATACACTTCTTATCAGGCTATGATTTCCGGAGACATTCCGTTCTCCATGTTCTACCTGGTATTTATTGCTGCATTGACTTTGGTCGGGAACTTGATTACCGATATTTTATACGCGGTTGTTGATCCCCGTGTTCGTATTGCGTAGGAAGGGAGGGAAAAGATGTCTGATATGGAAAAAAACACAGTAGATGAACATACTGCGGTTGAAGAAGCAGTAGTAGAACAGAAAGCGGAAGAAGCTGTAACAGCGGACAGCAGAATAGATGAATCTACTGCGGAAAAGGAACAAAGTAAGGCGGAATACTCCCTAAACGATGACCGTCGTGTGAAAACCCTTTCTCCCGGTGCCATGGTGGCAAAGCGTTTCTTCCGAAACCGCATTGCGGTATTCGGCATGATTATCTTACTTGCCATGTTCCTCTTTTCCTTTTTGGGTGGAGCCCTTTCTCCTTATAAGGAGTCTCAGCTCTTCTATAGAAAGGATGTACAAAGCCAGAAGTATGCCGGTGTAAAAGTAAACACCGAGCTTCGTTATCAGCAGGCAGAAAAGGATGCTTTCCCCGCCCTAGCACAGGCACAGTTTGTTTTGGCAAAAGGAAAGAAACAGACCGAGTTTACCGCAGGGGATAAAACCTACAGCTATGAGGAAGCCGGAAAAGACTTTTATATTATCAGTGTAAAGGGAAGCGCGACTCCCGTCGCCTTTGCCGCAGTGGACCTGGTAACAGCTGCCGGATCGGAAAACGCCGAGCTTTAATGAGCAGTTAAATATCCTGAAGGCATACAGCAATAAGGAAAGCTCTTTTAGTCTGGACGGGGTAAACTATACTATTTCGGAGGACGGTACCGTAGAAAAAAACGGGACAGTCTATGCAACGGCTGGAAGGTATGTTATCAACACCATTATGAGTGATATCCAGCTGTCAAAGGAGTTTAAGGAGAAATTGCTGTCGGAGATTCAAGCGGAGAGTAAGAGCTTTACCTATCAGGATGCGGACGGTAAAGAATCCGTATATAACATTGAATATGATGCTCCGTCTAAAGCCTACAACATCAGACAAACCAGAGAACAGATGGTCTATGATACCTATTCCGCGCCGAGTAAGGCACATCCTCTCGGAACCGATAAGAACGGAATGGATATGCTGACGAGACTAATGTATGGAGGAAGAGTGTCTCTCTATATCGGTTTTGTCGTAGTGATCATTGAGACGATTATCGGTATGATTATGGGCGGAATTTCCGGATACTTCGGCGGATGGGTTGATAATCTGATTATGAGAATAGTGGATGTGTTCTATTGCATTCCGACTATTCCTATCTATATCATCATCGGTGCCGCAATGGATGCGATGCGTGTCGATCCGAAGCTTCGAATGTTCTATCTGATGATTATACTCGGCTTCTTCGGCTGGCCGTCCATCACAAGACTTGTCCGCGGACAGATTTTGACTCTCCGTGAGCAGGAGTTTATGACGGCGACAGAAGCAACGGGTATTAAGCCTGTACACCGTATTTTCAGACACTTACTGCCAAACGTCATTCCGCAGCTCATCGTAACCTGTACTATGAGCCTCGGCGGAGTCATCCTTACGGAAGCGGTTCTGTCCTTCCTGGGACTCGGTGTAAAGTTCCCCTTCGCTTCTGGGGAAAATATTAACGACGTGAATAACACGTATGTACTAAGTAACTATCTATTTATTTGGGTTCCAGCCGGAGTTTGCTTACTCTTAACGGTACTTGCATTCAACTTGGTGGGCGATGGCTTACGAGATGCCTTTGACCCGAAGATGAAACGATAGAATCGAGGAAAAACTATGGCAAGAAATGACGGTTATCTTTCCGCAAAAGAATCCCGGAGGATATCGAAAGAAAATAAAAGCAATTACATCCAAGCTGGAAAAGAAACGTACACGGAAAAATGTTCCTGAAAGTGAATATCTCACAGAGATGAAGAATCCGAACAATGCGGTGGAGTTTGAAAATCTTCATACTTTCTTTTTCACCGATGCGGGAACTGTAAAGAGTGTGGATTCCGTAAGTTTTGATGTTCCTCTGGGAAAAACAGTCGGGGTTGTAGGAGAATCCGGTTGCGGTAAATCCGTAACCAGCCTTTCTCTTATGCAACTGTTGCAGCGTCCGCAGGGACAGGTTGTGGAAGGCTCCATCCGCTTAAATACGGGCGAAAAGGTCTATGAGATTACGAAGACTCCGGAGAATGTTATGCAGCATCTTCGCGGAAACTTCATGTCTATGATTTTTCCAGGAGCCGATGACTTTTTGAATCCGGTTTTCAGGATTGGAGATCAGGTTGATGAGGTTCTTCTCTTCCATAAAAATGAATACAATACGAAGGAAGCAATTAAGAAGAGAACCATAGAGCTTTTTGGAAATGGTCGGGATTGCAAACAGTGAGGGAGTCTACAAGATGTATCCTCACGAGCTTTCCGGCGGTATGCGACAGCGTGTTATGATTGCAATGGCACTCGCCTGTAATCCGAAGCTCATCATTGCCGATGAGCCGACAACAGCGCTCGATGTAACCATTCAGGCGCAGATTTTGGATCTTTTACGAGGATTAAAAGATAAGATTAATTCTTCTATCATGCTGATTACCCATGACCTCGGTGTTATTGCGGAGATGGCGGACTATGTCGTGGTCATGTACTCCGGACGCGTAGTGGAAGCCGGAAACGGCAAAGGAAATCTTGCCCATCCCGCGCACCCCTACACCATCGGTCTGATGGCTTCCAAACCGGTAGTGGGAAGAGAAGTGGATAAGCTCTATTCCATTCCCGGAAAGGTACCGAATCCGATTAACATGCCGAGCTATTGCTATTTCCGAGATCGATGTGACAAGCGAAAGCCCTGTTGCGACGGATTGTATCCGGGCGAGGTATGGTTATCCGAAACACACAGAGTCAGCTGTTATCTCTATGATGAAAACAAGCAAGATAAAGCGGAGTAATAGATAGGCTTGAATCAAGGGCAAACTGTAGAGAAGCTGTGGATAAGAACCGGGATATGGAGCTAATCCTTGCCGATAAGGCAGAGTGCCATGTAGATTCATTAGTAGAGAAATGTAAAGAAGAAAACGAGGAAATGATGGAAAAAGCGAAATGAAAGAGTTCACGCCTATTGTTCACAATGAAGAGAATATTCTGGAAGTGAACGGATTAAAAAAATATTTTCCGATTAAGGGCGGATTCTTCAATACCGTTGTCGGTCAGGGTAAAAAGCAATTGACGGAATCTCTTTCCATATCAAGAGAGGAACGACCATGGGCCTCGTTGGAGAGTCCGGTTGCGGAAAGACCACTACCGGAAGAGCAATTTTACGACTTGGCGGGGAAAAGACTGCCGGGCAGGTTCTCTTTAACGGAAGAGAGGTTTACGATATTCCGAAGAATGAGATGAATGAGATGCGTACCAAGATGCAAATCATCTTTCAGGATCCTTTCTCTCTTTCTCCGAGACTTCCGGTTGGCGAAATCATCGGAGAAGCGGTGAAGGAGCATAAGCTCGTTCCGATGAACAAGTATGAAGAATATATCGATAAAATCATGGATGAATGCGGTCTGCAGCCCTTCCATAAGGGAAGGTATCCACACGAGTTTTTCCGGCGGACAGAGACAGAGAATCTGTATTGCGAGAGCTTTGGCTTTTAAATCCCGAGTTCGTAGTCTGCGATGAGCCGGTTTCGCACTGGACGTATCCATTCAGGCACAGGTAATTAACCTTCTGGAGGATTTGCAGGAGAAGTTCAAACTGACGTATCTCTTTATCTCTCATGACCTTTTCCAGGTGGAACATATTTCCGATACGGTCGGTGTTATGTATCTTGGAAATATTGTGGAGTTCGGAGATACGAAGGATCTCTTTGCCAATCCGCTTCATCCTTATACGAAGGCGCTCTTCTCCGCGATTCCGATTCCGGATCCGAGGCTAAGATGAGCCGAATCATTCTGGAAGGAAGCATTCCATCCCTCGGCGAATCCGCCTTCCGGATGTAAGTTCCATACCCGTTGTAAGGAGTGTATGGAAATCTGTAAGACTCAGGTTCCTAAAAAGAAGGATATGGGGAACAGCCATATCGTATACTGCTATCTTTATGATGATGTAAAAGCTGCAGAAGATTAATCTCTATACTTGAGTAGAGAGTAACGAGGTATCGCGTGTAAGAGCACGGTGCCTCGTTTTACTTTATGTATATTGCAAGAAATAGGTATATTGCAAGAAATGGGTATATTGCAAGAAATAGGCATATTGCAAGGAAATAAAGATATTGCAAGATAATAGGCCTATTGTAAGAAAAATATGGAGGAAAAATGTAACGAATGAAAAGCTAAGTATGTCTATAATGATAAATACGGCAAATAGAGAACTGGTTATGCCCCATAATGGTAATAGGAGACTTGGCATAGAAGATTCGTGTCATGAACAATTACAAATAAGAAGCCGGATAAAACAAAAAGGTAGAAAAACAAAAGGTAGAAAAATAAAAAGGAGTGAAACGATGAAAAGTGCAGACATGGAAATTCTTCAAACCTTTTCGGGAAAAATAAAAGAAAAGAGAGACTTAGCGACGCAGTCGTCGTTATCTTTAAACAGAATGAGTTCATTTATCTTAGTCCTTCTCCTTGCCGTTCTTGGACTTTTACTTTTGGGGAAGACAAGCTATGCGGAAGAAAATGAGGGACATCGTCTAAAGAGCTATTACAGTTTGTATTATAAGGGTATAGGCTTCCAAAACTACAGTAATGATGCGCAACGCCAAAGTAGAAACGATGCCTATCCCACAGGGGTTAAGATTTGTCTAAAACATCAGCCGGAGGGAATGAGCGGTACCATTCAGTATCAGGCAAACATTTCCGGATCGGGTTGGTCCAACACGTATGAAAATGGTCAAGCCATCGGGGAAGGGCAGGAAATGCCGCTTGAAGGCATCCGCGTATTTTTGAACGGAGAACTGAAGGAGAAATATGATGTATATTACCGTACACTTGTTCTCGGGGAGTGGCAGCCATGGGCAAAGAACGGAGAAGACAGTAATCCTGTCGGAGTGGGGAAACACATCGACGGAATCCTGATTACGGTTGTAACTAAAGGAGAAAATCCAAGCGAAGAGAAAGCGGCTGTGGAAGAAAAGAGTTCCGGAAATGAGGGAAAGCATGAAGTTGATCCGTCTAAGCCTATGGTCGCTTTGACTTTTGATGACGGTCCGGGAAATTATGAGGATAGGATACTTACCGCTTTACAAAAGAATAACGCGAAAGCCACCTTTTTCTACGTAGGAACACAGGCAACGAAATTTCCTTCTACGGTAAAGCGTGTGGCAGAAGCAGGAAATGAAATTGGAAATCACAGCTATAAGCATGAAAACCTTCCCAAGCTTTCCGAGGGGGCAATCGAGGCGTCTATCAATAAGACGAATGAGATTTTACGGCAGTACTCCGGGCAGTCCGTGAGACTTGTTCGTCCGCCCTACGGAGCTACAGCAGGAGTGTAAAACCGGCATTAAAAGCAACAGGGCAGCCGTCGATTTTATGGTCTATCGATACATTGGATTGGAAGACAAAGAATACCCATAATACGGTCAATGTCGTTTTAACGCAGGTAAAGGATGGAGACATTATCCTGATGCATTCTATTTATAAGCAAAGTGCCGAAGCCGCAGAGCAGATCATTCCGGCATTGAAAGAGAGAGGATATCAGCTGGTAACTGTATCGGAACTTGCAAAAAGCAAGAGGAATCAACATGGAAGCCGGGAAGAACTATGGATCTTTCCGCCCGAAGAAATAAAAAGATTAGGGCTGTAAAAATCAAAAATATTTTCAGCAATATAGGTCTGAACTTGGGCACGCTCTCGCTAGCTTCGCCACGTAACGGATACTAAGCGAAAAACTGCGTTTCTCTTGTTTTTCGCAAGTACCGACGGGCTCAGACTACCCCGCATTCAGACCTATATTGCAAAAATCTCTTTATTATTTTGATTTTTACAGCCCCTATTCCTCTTAAATCAGAAGGTAGGAATAATCGTTGTAAACGGTATCTACAATTTCTGCCAGACGGTAGAAGAGCTTTGTATTCTTATCGCCTACCTTGTAGTTCATCTTCTCTCGCCTACGCGAACAATGGCATTTCCATCATTGTCAACGAAAGCAAATCCGTCGTTTGTGGAGTCTTCCATTTCCTCAGCTCTGTGGAAGAGGGTGAACTTCTCCTTGTGAGGAGCGGAGTTGTATGGGCAGAAGGTTTCACAGTTACCGCACTCGTTACACATGTAATCCACGTGGATAATCTGGTGCATCTCTACGCCGGGAACCTTGATTGCAAAGTTTGCACGGTTAGGACATACATCACAGCAGTTCTCACAGATATGGTCGCAGGCAAGACAACGCTTATCGGGATTAAGTCCTTCGCAGGCTCTTGAAGATTACCCTTCTTTCCATAAATCTTCTCGTCTGTAGTCTCGGAAGGACGATCGGTTCTGATGGTCTTGTTTAAGATGGCTTCGCAAGCAAGCTTGGCATTTGCAATAGCCTTTACGATTACGGAAGCACCGAAGGCACTCGTCTCCTGCTGCGTAAACGCCTGAAACGGAAGTCTCGTTCGTTTCCTTCTTTAATACGGGAAGTCCCTTTTTCGGTAACGGCAATGCCGTTCTTCTCGTAGAAAGCACCGTCTACCTTCTCACCGATGGAAGCGATTACGGTATCACAGGGAACCTCAAGCACTTCATCACTTTCCTTAACGGAACGTCTTCCGGAAGCTATCCACATCGGAGAGTACCATGCGGTGGCAAAAGTAACTTGCCGTTCTCATGGGTAAATGGAGCAAGGAGCTCCCTTAAAGATTACGCCCTCTTCGATAGCCTCTTCCAATTCTTCCTGATCCGCAGGCATGTAGCGCTTTGTTCTTCTGTAAACGAGGTAAACATTTTCTACTCCTGCATTTCTCTTAGCTGCTCTTTGCCACGTCCATAGCGGTATTACCTGCACCGACTACAACAACGTTCTTTCCTAAGTTTAACTTGCCGTCCTGTGCCTTGAAGTCAGCGAGGAAATGAAGCGCATTGTAAGCTTCTCCCTTTTCCAGAACAAGGGAGCTTCCTTGTGGGCACCGATAGCAAGGATTACGCGTCGAAGTTATTTTTCCTTACGGAAAGCGTCAATATCGCTTACTTCCTGTCCAAGGTGGAACTGAGCGCCGTACTGCTTTAGCGAGGTTTACGTCCTTCTGAATTTCTTCAGCAGGGATACGGAAGCCCGGAATAACGTTCGCCACTACACCACCGGCTACCGCGTCTTTATCGTAAACATGTACTTCTACGCCTGCTCTTTGCCAGGAAGAAAGCGGCAGAGATACCAGCAGGTCCTGCTCCGATAACACTCGACCTTCTTCTGCACGGCACCTTCCCTGCTTTAATTCGGGAAGAACGTGTCATATCCGCCTCTTGCGGCGATTAACTGTTGCTACGAATCTGTACGTCTGTCTCATAGTGATTTCTGGTACAAGCAGACTGACAGCTGTGAGTACAGATGTTTCCAGTCATGAAGGGAAGCGGGTTCTTGTCTAAGATAACCTCTAAAGCTTCCTTGAACTTACCTTCATTGACCAAGCGGCCATAACTTGTGATATCCTGATGAATTGGACAACGGTCACGGCAAGGCATGGTGAAGCAATCTACCAAAGGAACCTTCTTCTCGGACTTTCTGTTCGGGATAGGCTTCTAGGTTTAACCATGTGCTTATCGGTTTTCGCATCGGCAATCATTTTTTTGTTACTAAGGAAAGTTCCACCTTTTTCCCAAGGCTTTGCAAAGGTTCTTCTCTAAAAAGTTCAGCTATCTGGATAAAACGGAGGTATCCGCCGGTCTTTAAGAGGGTGGTTGCCATGGTTACAGGCCAGATTCCGGCTTCTACAATACGCTCAATATTGAAGTAATCCGCACCGCCGGAGAAGGAGATACGAAGGCTTCCGTTAAAGTCTCTGGTCAGCATCTTTGCTACGGACATGGAAAGTGCAAAGAGGGACTTTCCGGACATGTACATTTCCTGAGAAGGAAGTTCGTTGTTCTTCACATCTACCGGGAAAGTGTTGGTAATCTTTACACCGAAGTTTAAGTTTAAGCCCTTTGCCAATTCCTGCAAACGCTGTAACATCGGTACGGCGTCGCTGTACTGAAGATCATCCTTAAAGTGGAAGTCTGTGAAAGCGATGTAATCGTAGCCCATTTCATCCAGAATTGCACGAGCCTTTTCATAGCCTAAAAGAGTAGGGTTACACTTTACGAAGGTATGCAAATGCTTTTCCTGAATCAGGTAAGAAGCAATCGCCTCAATCTCGGAAGGAGGACAGCCGTGAAGGGTGGAAACGGTTACGCTGTTGATGATTTCAGACTGAATCGCCTCTACATCTTCCTTGGTTACTTTCTTAAAACGGTCAAGGTTTGCGAGAAGCCAAGCCTTACACTCCTTAAAGATTTCGGTATCCTTGGCGTCCTTCATCTCATTGATGAAACGGTCAACCTTGGGAAGCTTGATTCCTTCCAGATCATATCCTACGGAAATGTTGAACTGGAAAGCATCGGGATCGCCTAAATCGTACTCTTTTGCCATGACCTTACAAGCAAACCAAGCTTTTACATACTCTGCATAGGCTTGCGGTACTTCCAGCTCTGTGGACCACTCACAGTTGTAACACTCATCCTCTGCAGTAATACAGGGCTTTACTACACAGGCGGCAGTTCTCTACCGTCCATCTTCTGTACGGTCTTTAACTCGAAGAAACGAGCTCCGCCGTAGTAGGAAGCTACGATGTTCTGGGCAAGCTGGGTGTTGGGGCCTGCAGCAGGTCCAATCTGTCCTTCTAACTTTCTGCCAAATAAGGTATTTGGCTGAAGGTTCTTTGCACGGTAGCATTTCTGCATACCGAAAACAGCTCCCTCCTGATGCTCCACTAAAATACGGTTCATCAATCTGTCGAAGGGAATCGGGGTCATAATATCGCTCATAAAATCTCCTTTGCGGGAAGGCTCTTCCCTGATAGGGGTATTCCCGCCTGACCGGGAATGGCCCATAAATGTTGCAAACAAAGTTTCCAGAAGAAAAGAGTTCTCAGCTACCCTTTTCCTCTATAGAATAACTTTGCTGTTTTTGAATTTTTTATCCGTTAATCTTTTTCGCCAGTCTTGCTGCGCCTTCTCTGCTGCGGGCAAGGACCTTTTCTTCGTCTACGCAGAGCACTTCTCTGTCCTTCATGAGGACTTTTCCGTTTCCGACCGTGGTGGTTACAAAACGACCGTTTGTTCCGAAAAGCATATGACCGTTCAGATTGGCCGGGCTCATCGGTGTGTTCGGGATATAGTCCATAATAATGACGTCGGCGGAAGCACCTTTTTCAAGAACACCCAGCTTCTTCTTGAAATAACGGTTTGCAATCTTGGCATTTCCCGTAAAGAGCATCTCGGGAACCTCGCCCCAAGCGGCACCCGGATCACAGAGATGATGCTTATGGAGAATATTTGCTACCTTCCAAGACTCTACCATATCATGGGTGTATCCGTCTGTACCTAATCCTGTAAGAATCCCTTTATGTACAATCTCCATCGTGGGAGGGCAGCCGCAGGCATTTCCCATATTGGATTCCGGGTTATGAACTACCATGGTGTCGGTATCCCGAATCAAATCCATCTCGTGCGGGTTCACGTAAATGCAATGCGCAAGGAGCGTTTTCTCGCCGAGAACGTCCCAGTCATAAAGTCTGTCTACAATTCTCTTTCCGTGCTCTTTTAAGCAACGATGAAGGTCCAAGATGTCTTCCGCCACGTGGATATGATAGCCGATTTCTTTCGGCTTCTCCGCACGGCATTTTTCCATGGTTTCATCGGAGATGGTAAAGCTTGCGTGCATTCCCATCATAGCGGCAATGAAATCGTCGGTTTGGGAGAGAGCATGACGGGCAAAAATCAACATTTTCCTTAATTGCGGCATCCGCCTTCTCTTTCCGTCACGATCGGAAAATCTCATAGCAAAGAACGGAACGCACGCCGAACTCTCTTGCGGCCTCTTCAATAGCGAAGAGAGACCCCTTGATTTCTCCGAAGGAAGCGTGGTGATCAAAAATAGTGGTTACCCCTGTTCTTGATACACTCCAGATAGGTAGCTTCTGCGGAAATCTTGGTGAGGTCGTTATCCAGATTCCGGTCGATGGTCCACCAAAGTCCGTCCAGAATCTCTAAGAATCCGTTCGGATTATAGCCTTTTATAGAAAGACCTCTTGCCAAAGCGGAATAGATATGCTCATGAGTATTGATGAATGCGGGAAGAATCAGTCCCCCTTTGCATCAATAAACTCCGCATCCTGAAATTTTTGCAAATCGTGAAAATCACCAACTTCACGATGGTATTTTCCCTCCGTTACCACGGCTCCATTTTTCATAAAAGGAACCTTTTTCGTCTCTGGTAAACAGTCGACCGTTGCCCAGTAAAAGCATAATTTCCTCCTCCTGACTCCTAAAAATTGTATACATTATTAATAGAAAATGTGTTTTAAAAGGATTTTATCATTCACTTTTAGACAAGTGCAATACGATTAAGATTTCAGAGCTTAAAAAATTTTGAAAAAGCATTGCAAATCAAAAAAATAAGTGTTAAGATGTGAGTATGAAAAATTTTTTAGCTTGACAAATATCAAAGCGAAGGACTTTGAGCCGGAAATCCCTTTAAGGAAAGGAGGAAAAAGTGGATAAAGAGAACAGCTTGGAGATGCTGGTAACGACTGCGCACGGAATAGCCAGACATTTTGGAAAAGACTGTGAAGTTTGTATTCATGATATCGGAACTAAGGATTTGGATCATACGATTGTTTTTTTATTGTCAACGGGCATGTAACAGGACGAAGTGTGGGAGACGGAGCATCCAAAGTGGTTTTTTGAAACCTTGGAAGCCTTGGAAAAAAAGGCGAATGCATTGTGGATCACTTGGGATATCGGATACAAAACACAGGACGGGAGAATCTTGAAATCCTCCACTATTTTCCTTAAGGATGACAGCGGGAAGTACCGTTGGATTTTTAGGAATCAATTATGATGTGACGGCTTTGGTCAGTATGGGGAGTGCCTTGCAGTCCATTACTACGGTGGAAAAGGATGAAAAGCCAACGAAGGGAGAATTCCTCTTAATGTAAACGAGCTCTTGGACAGTCTCATTAATGAGAGCGTAAAGAAAATAGGAAAGCCGCCGGCCCTTATGAATAAGGAAGAAAAGATTAGGGCAATTCATTTTTTTGCGGGATGCGGAGCTTTTCTGATTACGAGGTCGGGAGATAAGGTATCCAATTTTTACGGAATCAGTAAATTTACTCTTTACAGTTATATCGACCAGAGTAAGCGCTAAAGAGAGTTTTCAAATGTTTTTCTTTTTCCGTATTTCGGAGAAGGAGTGGAAATAAAGTAAGGAGATTGAGGAGGAAAAATGCAGGATTTACAATGGAAAAATGAATAACATGCCAAAAGACAGAGGACAAGAATCTTCCGCTTATGTCTATGGAAGAAGTGAAGAGGGCCAGAACCTTCCATGAGAGCTTTCCGCAGTATTCCGAGACCCCTCTTTGCAAGCTTCCCCACATGGCAAAAGTATCTGGGACTGGGAAATGTTTTTGTAAAGGATGAGTCTTATCGTTTCGGCTTTAAATGCCTTTTAAGGTACTCGGCGGTTCCTATGCTATTGCGCGTTACATTGCCGAGGAGACCGGAAAAGACATTTCCGAGCTGCCCTACAATGTCTTAACCTCGGATAAGCTGAAGGAAGAATTCGGAACAGCGACTTTTTTCTCCGCTACCGACGGAAACCACGGAAGAGGAGTAGCTTGGGCAGCTAATAAGTTAAAGCAGAACTGTGTCATCATTATGCCGAAGGGCTCCACAGAGACACGTTTGAATCACATCAAGGCAGAGAATGCCAAAGCATGGATTTCCGATGTAAACTATGATGAGTGTGTAAGGCAGGCTGCGGCTCTTGCCAAGAAGGAAGAGCACGGAGTTGTAGTACAGGATACCGCGTGGGAAGGCTATGAGAAGATTCCGGCATGGATTATGGAAGGCTATGGTACTATGGCGGATGAGGCTGCCGACCAGCTGGGAGAAAGACCGACTCACGTATTTGTACAGGCAGGTGTAGGTTCTCTTGCCGGTGCGGTGGTAGGGTACTTTGCAAACCGCTATAAGGAGAATCCGCCCATTATGGTCGTGGTAGAGGCTTCCGTTGCGGCCTGTCTCTATAAAGGAGCTGTGGCTAGTGACGGTGATATCCGCATCGTAGACGGAGATATGATTACCATTATGGCAGGGTCTTGCCTGCGGTGAGCCGAACATCACTTCCTGGGATATCTTAAAGAACCATGTGAAGGCCTTTATCTCTGCGGAAGATATCGTGGCTGCAAGAGGAATGAGGATGCTGAACGCTCCGCTAAAAGGAGATGATCAAGTGTATGCCGGAGAATCCGGGGCAGCAGGTTTCGGCGCATTGGCGACCATCATGCTGGAAGATGAGTTCAAGGAATTAAGAGAAAAGTTACAGCTGAATGAGAACAGTAAAGTTCTTTGCTTTAATACCGAGGGAGATACGGATCCCGAACGTTGGAAAAAAATATCATCTGGGAAGCAAAGGAAAAGTAGTTTTTCGCTTGGGCTTTCAGAAAGTAAAGCCGCTTTTCAAGGCGAGCAGCGTGGATAGGATACGATGCCGCATTCATAACAAGCAGCGTGGATAAGCTACGATGCATCATTCATTAAAAGTAACATGCATGAGTGCATGATGACTCATGTAAAGAGAGGGTTCATTTTTAAAAAAATAAGGAGGAAAAATGGGACAGTTAAGTAAGGATGTACTGGAGGAGATTAAGAAAAAGAGCGGAAGGCTATAAGGCTGACATGAGCGCTTTCTTAAGAGCAATCGTAAAGAATCCGGGAGAGTCCGCAGATGAAGCAAAGCATGTTGAGACCATCAAGAACGAGATGGAGAAGGTTGGCTTTGACGAAGTTAAGGTTGATCCGCAGGGTAACGTAATGGGATTCATGGGATCCGGAAAGACCCTGATCTGCTTCGACGGACATATCGATACCGTAGGAATCGGTAACAGAGCTAACTGGAACTTCGATCCGTACTGATGGATACGGAGGATGATACCAAAATCGGTGGCAGAGGCGTTTCCGACCAGCTTGGCGGAACCGTTTCTGCAGTATATGCCGCTAAGATTATGAAGGACATGGGACTTCTGAACGATAAGTACCGCGTTATGGTAGTAGGAACGGTACAGGAAGAGGACTGTGACGGTCTTTGCTGGCAGTACATCATCAACGAAGATAAGATTCGTCCGGAGTTCGTTGTATCTTCCGAGCCTACAGACGGCGGATTATATAGAGGACAGAGAGGACGTATGGAGATCCGCATTGACGTGAAGGGTGTTTCCTGCCATGGTTCCGCTCCGAAAGAGGAGACAATGCAATCACAAGATGGCTGACATCCTTTCCGATGTTCGTGCATTAAACAACAACGGCGATGCAGAGTCTACTTCTATCCGCGGATTGGTTAAGATGTTAAATCCGAAGTACAATGAGCAGTGGAAAGAGGCTCGTTTCTTAGGAAGAGGAACGGTTACCGCTTCGAGATCTTTCTTCACTTCTCCTTCTCGTTGTGCAGTAGCGGATAGCTGTGCTGTATCTTAGACAGAAGAATGACTGCCGGAGAGACTTGGGAGTCTTGCCTTGAGGAAATCAGACAGCTTCCTGCAGTAAAGAAGTACGGCGAGGATGTAGTAGTTTCTATGTACAACTATGATCGTCCTTCCTTCACAGGATGTGTATACCCAATCGAGTGCTACTTCCCAACATGGGTACTTCCGGAGGATCACAAGTTATGTAAGGCTTCCGTTGCTGCTACAAGGATCTTTTTCGGTGAGAAGAGAATCGGTGAAGTAGATACAGTGGCTGAGAGAGAGCCAAGACCTCTTCTTGACAAGTGGACCTTCTCTACAAACGGTGTTTCCATCATGGGAAGAAACGGAATCCCTGTAATCGGATTCGGACCCGGAGCTGAGGCTCAGGCACATGCACCGAACGAGATTACCTGGAAGAAGGATTTGGTGACCTGTGCAGCATTCTACGCAGCGCTTCCGCAGTATTATTGTGACTAATATTTTCCTAAAGGAAAATAATTGTAGAGCGTAGGTAGTAGGTAATTACGGCGGGTATAAAAGCCCGCCTAATCATAAAAACAAGGCTGAGCCTTAAAGGAGAAAAAATGGATAAGAAAAAAGCATTTGAAGAGCTGGTAAAAGAGATTAAGGGATTGAAGACAGAGGATATGTACTTAAATGACTTCTTCCTTACATGGGAAAAGTCGGATGATGAGTTGAAGGCAGTATGGGATGTTGCAGATGCACTCAGAAACTTAAGAGAGAGAAATATCTCTACGAAGGTTTTTGATTCCGGACTTGGCATTTCTTTATTCCGTGATAACTCCACAAGAACTCGTTTCTCCTTCGCTTCCGCTTGTAACCTTCTCGGATTAGAGGTTCAGGACTTGGATGAAGGAAAGTCTCAGGTTGCGCACGGCGAGACTGTAAGAGAGACCGCTAACATGATTTCCTTCATGGCGGATATTATCGGTATTCGTGATGATATGTATATCGGTAAGGGAAATGCTTACATGCACGAGGTTGCTAACGCCGTAGAGGCGGGAAACAAGGACGGCGTTCTCGAGCAGAGACCGACTCTCGTTAACTTACAGTGCGATATTGACCACCCGACACAGTGTATGGCGGATGCTTTACATGTAATCCACGAGATGGGCGGAATCGAGAACTTAAAGGGAAGAAGCTCGCTATGACTTGGGCTTATTCTCCTCTTACGGAAAAGCCGCTTTCCGTTCCGCAGGGTGTAATCGGTCTTTTCACAAGACTTGGCATGGACGTTGTTCTTGCTCATCCGGAAGGATATGACGTAATGGGCGATGTTGTAGATGTTGCCAAGAAGAATGCCAAGGAATCCGGCGGTTCCTTCAAGGTAACCAACGATATGAAGGAAGCATTTGAGGATGCGGATATCGTTTATCCGAAGTCTTGGGCTCCGTTTGCCGCTATGGAGAAGAGAACAAACCTTTACGGTGAGGGTGATACAGAGGGAATCAAGGCTCTCGAGAAGGAGCTTCTTGCACAGAATGCACAGCACAAGGATTGGGCTTGTACTGAAGAAATGATGAAGCTTACCAAGGGCGGAAAGGCTCTCTACATGCACTGCTTGCCGGCTGACATTACCGGCGTATCCTGCAAGGAAGGGGAAGTAGATGCTTCCGTATTTGATCGCTACAGAGATCCTCTTTACAAGGAGGCTTCCTTCAAACCGTATGTTATTGCAGCTATGATTCTTTTTAGAGAAGTTCAAGAATCCTGCAAAGGTTCTGAAAAGAGCTGGAGAAGCGCGACAGGATCGTATCATGGACATCGAGAAGTAAAATTGCGTAAAAAGCAAGCTCGGATACAGTTCATAAGACTCTAAAAGGCTTTTTAAAAAGGCTGTGGGAAAGATTTATTTTTTTCCCTACAGCCTTTTGTAGATAGAATAAGCAGGATAACGGAAGGGACATAAGGAGAAGGAAAAAAATGGAGTTTTTGCAGAAGCATAGGGGAAAGATACTCAATTATTTGCAAATCATTGCAGGCTGTTTTATTACGGGATTTGCGGTGAATTGCATTTTAATACCGAATAAGCTGTCTACGAGCGGTGTGACGGGAATTTCCCAGATGATGGAGAAGTTTACGGGCTTGAATTACAGCTATATTTACTATTTCTTCAGTATTACAATTTTTGATTTTGGCTTTTTACACTGAAGAGGGAAGAGTTTATGAAGATTATTTTTTTGTTTCCTTTCTCTACCCCACGGTTTTTGGTGCTTACCAGAATGTTCCACTTTGTCTTTTGTACAGGGAGAAATGTTTTGGTCTGCATTTATTTTTCGCTTTTCTACGGCTTCGGGTCCGGTCTGGTACTGAGAGCAGGAGTGACTTTTGGCGGTACGGATACTATCGCGAGAATCCTGAACAGAAAAGTATTTAAAGGAATTGCTTTTAAGTAAAATCATGCTTATTCTGGATGGAAGTATTCTCATTTCACTCGGTTTTGTATTTAATAAAGATGTGGCACTTTATGCCCTGGTTAACCATGTTATTTGCATTTATATCATGGATTATATGCTCTTCGGCTTTAGGCAGAAGCTGTACAAAGGCAAGCATCATTCCCCATGACAAGGAAGACAGTGAAGAAATCAGTCGATATATTTTAGGACTGGGAAGAGGTGTTACGCTTTACAATGCGGTAGGAGCGTATACCAAAACGGATAAGATTTTACTTTCCTCCATCGTGTCTCCGAGACAGTCCGCAATGATTCGCTCCTATCTCGCTGAGCATTATCCCAATGCTTTTATGGAGGTCTCTCCAATTGTGACAGTTTATGGCGTGGGTGAAAGATTTGTGCGTATTCAGGGAGAAGATTAAGGACTAAAAAGGGAGCTTGAGAAGAAGACATGGATAGCACGGAAATACAGGACAATAAGGGATACGGTATTTGGGAAAACAGTAAGCTGGATGGGGTACAGCTGGGAAAACAGATTAAAAAGTACAGAGTGGAAAGGGGATTAAGACAAAAGGATCTGGCGAAGCGCGTCTATAGTACGACCAATACGATTTCCCGTCTGGAGATTGGAAATACAGGTTGCAGTTTAGAAATGCTTTTAGCGATTGCCAATGCCCTGGAATTAAGCGGATGTCCCTGCTATTTGGTAATTTCAATCCGATGTTCAGCCGTTTTTATCCTTATTTTCTTAATATGAAGGATGGCCTTTCCGAAATGTTTCAGGAGGCGGTGGAAAGAATCTTCCGTGATATGGATAAAAAAGAACGACTTTTATCCGTAGAACAGGATTTTCACGAGTGGATTGAAAATTTCGCTGCGGAGACCTTGGGGGAAAAGAAAAAGCCTTTGCAAAGAAGTGAAAAAAACTGTCGGAAAAAGGTAACAAAGGCAATCAATATAGACCATGCCGTCAACACAGTCCATGCAGGGAAGGCGCATTCACTTTCCCGGAGCGATATAACGAGGGAATTGCATCCCTAAGGGAAAAAGAAGGAAACGGAAAGCAGCTTGGAATGGAAAGCGGCTATTGGCGGAGGAAAAAGAAAAAGTTCCTGGCTATTAGAAGAATTTAATAAGGAAAAGCGTCGAAAAATGGAGGAGGAAGAGGCGGTAAGAAAGTCCCGCTTTTTAGAAGAGATTCGAAAAGAAGAAGAAAAGATTCAAAAAAATGGAAGAGGAGCTACGCGAAGCCAAAGAAAGACTGGAAGAAAAGGAAAGAAGGAGAATTCCTTCTATTACGCGGCAGAGAGCTTTTTGTTTCGAAGACAGCTGTAGCGGAAGAAGGAGAAAGAGAACAAGGCGGCAAGAAGGAAAAACCGAAGAAGAGAGTTCGTCTACCGCGTGGCGAAAAATCGTCCCTAAAAGCGGAAAAATTTGTAAAAAGACCGCAATATGCTAGTATATGATACTTAGTTAAGAATTCGTGAGGGGTGGATGGTATGCTAATACTTAGTTAAGAATTCGTAGAGGTGAATGATATGGGGGCGTATACTGTATTGCAGTGGACTACTTTTTTTATGCTCTATTCTATTTTCGGTTGGTGCTTTGAATCGGCTTATTGCTCTATCAAATCGGGACATTTACAGAATAGGGGATTTTGCCATGGTCCGTGGGTTCCGCTTTACGGCGTAGGAAGTTGCCTTTTGGTTTTTTTAACCCATGGTTACGAGGAAAATAGCATTTATCTTTTTATGACCGGCCTTGTGGGAGGAACCTTATTGGAACTCATCACAGGGGTCATCATGAATAAGATTTTCCATATGAGATGGTGGGATTACTCTAAAAATCCTTTAAACTTCGCGGCTATGTTTGCCTTCCGGCGTCCATTGGCTGGGGAGCTGCGGCGCTCATTGTGATGAAGCTTCTGCATCCGAGAATTTCTTCCATTCCCGGAGCATTGGTCATATATTACTTTTGTGGTTTTAAATACGATGTTTTACACCCTTTTTGTGGAGGATTTGATTTTTTCCACCATAGCGGCATTGGAGTTGAGGGAGAGAGTATCTCGCCTGGCGGCCAATTCCGAAGAAATCCGGTATCTCAGGAAGTCGATTGCGGAAGTGTATGAAAAAAACTATCCGAGGCAAAAAGCGGGTTTAGAGCTTTCCGCGGAAGAACTTCGTTATGTGCAAAAATGAGGGAAATGTTGCTGCGGCGAAATTCATGGCTGACACGGTTAAGGATTCCACTGTGGCGATGGCAGCAAACATGAAAGATTCAACGGTAGCAATGGCAACAAGTATGAAAGATTCAACGGTGGCGATGGCAAACAGTGTGAAAAGATCCACGGTTATGATGGCCGGAACGGTCAAAGATTCCGTTTCCGCCGTAGCCAGTACTGTGATGGACAGGTCACCCTTAAAAAAGAGAAGTTGGGAAGACTTGGAAGAGGATAAAGAAAGAATGGAAGAGAGCTTGCTGTTTTGGAAGACGGAGGAAACGCCCGCAGCGGAAAGATGCATTGGTGGACTAAAACCATGTTGCGGAACAATCCGGAGGCGGTTTCTTCGGACAAGGGTTTTGATGATTTGAAGTCGGCCGCACTTAAACCCTTAAAAGAGAAGAAGAGAGAAAGTCTTCTTTAGGAGGAAAGAATGGTGTTAGCAAAGAGTATGGAAAGTCTTATGGAGGGCAATTCCGTTATTCGGAAAATGTTCGAACTGGGACGGGAAATGGCAAAAAAATACGGAAAAGACGCAGTTTATGATTTTAGCCTGGGAAATCCTGTTGCAGAGGTGCCCTATGAAGTAAAAAACGCGATTATCAGTCTCTTGGAAAATCAAGACCCTCATGAAATTCACGGTTATATGCAGAATGCGGGTTTTGAAGATGTAAGAGAGAGGCGGTGGCGGAGCATCTGAAAAACGCTTTTCTGTAGACTATACGAAGGAAAATATTCTTCTTTGCGCCGGTGCGGCAGGGCGGCTTAAATATCCTCGCGCGCTGCCTTTTGGATGAGGAAGATGAGGTTCTCTGCTTTGCTCCCTATTTTACGGAATATAAATCTTATGTATCGCATTATAAAGGGAAGCTCACGGTTATTCCGGTGAAAAGAAAATGATTTTTCTTTAAATGTGGAAGAAGCGGAGAAGCGAATCGGAAGAAGAACCAAGGCGGTCATTTTAAATAATCCCAACAATCCGAGCGGAATCATTTACAGCGAGGAAGAACTGCGAGCACTGGCTCTTATGCTGGAGAAGGCGGAGGAAAGAGTTGGACATCCGATTTATCTGATTTGTGATGAGCCCTATAGAGAACTGGCTTATGACGGAAGAGAGTTCTTTTTATGCCTAAGCTGTATAGGAATAGTATTTATCTCTACTCCTTTTTCCAAAAACTTTATCCATCCCGGGAGAACGAATAGGATATCTTGCCATTTCCGATTCCGTAGAGGAAGGGAAGATTCTCATGCAGGCGGCTATCATAGCGGGAAGAACGCTGGGCTTTGTTAATGCGCCGTCTCTTTTTCAGAAGGTTATCGGGCAGTGCCTGGATGTGAAAAATTGATCTCGGTTTCTATGATAGAAACAGAAAGCTGCTTTATACGGAGCTTACGGATATGGGGTTTCATTGCATACCGCCTGAAGGAGCGTTTTATCTTCTTATTAAATCCCCCATGGAAGATACGGAAGCTTTTATAAAACTCTGTGAGGAAGAACACATCATACTGGTTCCCACGGATGGATTCGGTCTTCCCGGATACTTCAGAATCGCTTATTGCGTTCCTTATGAGAAAATAGAGGCATCACTTCCGGCTTTTCGTGCTTTGGCTGAGAAATGCAGGGAAAGAGCGGCCGGTTTCGACTTATAGGGAGTTGCAGGCGATATCTTGACTTATAGGACGAAAGATATCGCACACGCGAGGGATACTCGTTAAAAACAAAAAAGAGCAGGGTGTTTACCTTGCTCTTTTTCGCATATCATTTTGAAGGGGGCTCCGAAACCGTTTTTATCAGGAGAAGGCTCCGGAGCTGAGTATGAAAAGCTTTTTGTAGTTACATCTTCTGTAACTGCGTATAGGATACCGCCCTTCTGTGATGAAATTATGTTTTATGACTTAAAGAAAAATAAAAAAATATAAAGAAATGTTTTAGTAAGTGAAAAAAATTCTTACACTGCGGATTGGAATTTTTGCGCTTTAAGTATTTTTCCGTGATTCTCCTTGAGCACCTTTTCCGCATTTTGCTACAAGTTCACCTCTTAAAAAGACCTCTTCTATCACGCCTTGGATTTCCAAGCCTTCCAAGGGTGCGTAGTCGGAACAGGGAAACTTGGGTCTCCTTGCTGATCTTTTTTTCTTTTGTTCGGATCCATCAGGACGATGTCGGCATCAAAGCCTTCTTCCAATCTTCCTTTTTCCGGATACATTCCGTAGAGCTTTGCCGGATTTTTCAGAAAGCAGAGCGCACATTCTCTCCTTTGTGATTCGTCCCTTTACAACGCCTTCCGAAAAAATCACTTCTCCTCTTGTCTCTACACCGGGCATCCCGCCGGGGATTTTTCGGAAATCTTCTTTCCCTAGTGCTTTTTGTGCAAGAGTAAAGGAGCAGTGGTCGGTACAGACGGTCTGAATTTCATTGTCCCCTAAGAGCTTTCCATAAGGCCTCCCTGGTCCGATTTCTTTCTAAGAGGAGGTGCGATAACATAGCGTGCGGAGCGGAGAAAATCATCCGAATTATATAAATCTTCCGTCATCGTCAGATATTGAGGGCAGGTCTCGGCAAAAACGGTTTGTCCTCTTTTTCTTGCCGCACGAATCTCATTCAATCCCTTCTCGCAGGTCAGATGAACATCGATAATCGGCGTATCCACTACATTGGCAATGTAGAGCATACGGTTAATGGCTTCCGCCTCCGCATCGTCCGGTCTGGAAAGATAATGGGAGGAAACCTTCGTCTTCGTTTGGGGATTTTCGACAAGTTCTTTTTGCAAGGCGGCAATCATGCCTGTATTTTCACAGTGAACCCCTGTGATGCCGCCTACCCTTTTCAACTCCTCCAGAATTTCAAACATTTCTTCATCGTCTACTTGGATATCGTAAGTCATGTAAATTTTGAAGGTGCTTAAACCTTCCTCCATCATTTTCTGACATTCTTCTTTACTGTTTTCGTTCCAATCGGTTATCGACATGTGGAAACCGTAGTCGCAGGAGGCGCCTTTTTCCGCCTTCTTCTGCCAATTATGGAAGCCCTCCATCAGGCTCTCTCCCTTATACTGTGTTCCGAAGTCCACAATACTTGTGGTTCCTCCCGATATAGCCGCTTTCGTACCGGAGGGAAGTCGTCACAGGGTCACCGTTCCTGCTACATGCAGATCAAAATGGGTGTGATAGTCAATAAAGCCCGGAAAAAGCAGTTTTTCCCTCGGCATTGATTCTCTCAGGTATTTCCGGCAGAGATTGAAGAAATTTTTGTTCTTCCTCTCGCTCTGTTTCATGAAATATTTTTTTGATTTTTTTCTCCTTCTATATAGAGATTTCCTTTGAAACTGTTTTTCGGGACGGACAATCGTTCCCTTTTTCAATACAAAGCATAAAGCCTCCTTTGCTAAAGCATAAATTCTCTTGGTGTAACCAGTATAGCACGCCTTATTCGGAGGTACAGAGGAAATTTTGCAAGACAGCTGTATAAGGCAAAAATAAAAATCTAAGAGGTGAAAAAGCATAGAATAAAAAGTAAAGAACTGAAAAAAACAGCAATAAGATACACATCCTGCAACTCTTGCAAGAAAAGAAAAAGATTTACTGGACAAAGTTAGTATTAACTAATATAATTTGATTTATTGTTAGTTTAATAAAACTAACTAGCAGGGGCTATGCATGATGCAGAAAGAGTATTTCTTCAAAAAAACAGTGGAGGATTCCGTCAAAGAACACATTTGTCTTAATGCGCCGGTAATTATGGGATTGAAGCCGGCTGCAATCTTTACGGTTACAAAGGCGGAGAAGGAAATTTTGGAAGAAATTTTCTCAAAGAATTCAGATTTCGTTATTGAAACGCTGTACTCCGGAACAAAGGACAGTATTTTTCTTTACCGGAAAGGACTGTTAGAGGACAGCTTGCACAGAAAAAGATAAAGCGTTTTTCTCTATTCGTTAAAGCTCGGATACCAAGAGGGAGAGAACAGCTTGTGTCGCTTCAAAGAGCGTTTTAGAAGATATAAGGAAGAAGGGAGATTTTTCCCCATGAAGTAGGAGTTTTCTTGGGCTATCCCTTATGGGACATTCGCGCTTTTATTGAAACACCGGAGAAAAAAGCACAGTTTACAGGCTATTGGAAGGTATATTTCGATCCGGAAGGCGCCTTGAAACGCTTTCAGCTTTTTGATCAATGTGATAAAGAATTCATGGATATGGCAAAACGCAGTGAAAGCTTGAGCGGAATGGTGGAGTGTTGTTTAAGGCAGGCACAGGGCGGCATAGGGCAGTCTTCTTCCTTTTTCATCCGGGGAAGAAGCATAAAGTCGATAAGATTAGTTTTTGCAACTATTTTTAAATGGAACGTTGCGAAAGCAACATATAAATCCTATTAAAAATAGTATGATATAAGCAGAAAGAAAAGAAAAAGGAGGACAGAAAAATGATTAAGGTTGTATTTTGGAGTCAGACAGGAAACACGGAGGCTATGGCTGATGCGGTAGTGGAGGGAATTAAGGCAGCAGGAAAAGAAGGAAAGGCTATCAGTGTATCCGATATTTCCGCATCCGAAATTGCAGGAGAAGAAGTATTTGCTTTGGGGTGCCCGGCAATGGGAGATGAGACCTTGGATGAGGGAGAGATGGAGCCGTTTGTAGAGGAGCTTATTCCCTCTGTTTCAGGAAAGAAGATTGCTCTTTTTCGGATCTTATGATTGGGGTGACGGAGAGTGGATGCGCAGTTGGGAGGCGAGAATGAAGGAAGCGGGAGCGGTTTTGGTGGCAGAGCCCGTTATTTGCAATCTTACTCCCGATGAGGAAGGTCTTGCGAACTGTAAGGCTCTCGGAGAGGCACTTGCCAAGGCATAAAGCGCAAGCATGAAAGACAGTAAAAAGAATATAGAGATATAAGAAAAGAAGAAAAGAGGTCCTGTTGAGGCAGGGCTTCTTTTTGCATTTCAAAATATTTAATAAAAACAAGAATATCCTTTTAAAAAAACTACTTTACCGAAATTCTTAAAAGATTTAGATAAGACATCCATATAATTAAATATATTGAATTATATGGATGAAAAAAATAGGGGTAGAAAATGGATCATTTGAAAAAGAGGTTTGGAACTTCCTCTGATACAGGGCGGTATGGGAGTGGAGTATCCCTTTCCGGCCTAGCTGGGCTGTGGCAAAGACCGGTGCTATGGGTTCTATCAGTACGGCTGATTGCGGCTACCGTGAAGAAGATTTTTCTTCGCTGTCCGGAAGAGGCGAATCTTCGGGCGTTAAGAAAGGAAATTCGAAGGGCAAAGGAGCTTAGCGGAGGAGAGGACTTCTTTCCGTCAATGCAATGGTGGCTACAAGACAGTGGGCGGATGCGGTAAAAGTTGCCGTGGAAGAGGAATTGACGCAGTCATTTCCGGGGCAGGACTGCCTTTTGAATCTGCCTGAGCTTGTACCGGAGGGGAAAGCTTTCATTGCCCCTATCATTTCCGGCGGGAGAGCGGCGAAGATTTTATTAAAAAACTGGAGTCAAAAATATGGAAGAACTGCTGATTTTGTAGTGCTGGAAGGGCCTTTGGCAGGAGGACATCTGGGATTTAAAGCCTCGGAGGTAGAGGAAGGAAAAGGCGAAAAAGTCTTACGGCATTGATTCCGGAGGTTCTCTCCGTCCTGCAGAGTTTTGAAGAGGAATTCGGAAGGAAGATTCCGCTTTTTGCAGCAGGAGGAATATGGAGCAGAGAAGACGTTCTCCGAGCGCAAGAGAAGGGGGCCTATGGAGTACAGATGGCCACCCGTTTTATCGGGACGAAGGAATGTGACGCAAGTAATGCCTATAAACAGTATCTTATCAGTAAAGGGAAGGAAGATCTCGATATCATTCACAGTCCGGTGGGAATGCCGGGAAGAGCGGTGAAGAGTCCCTTCTTGGAACAATTGGGGCTTACAGGACGAATTCCTCCGAAGCACTGCTCCCGCTGTATTAACAGCTGTGACCCGGGAACAGTGAAATACTGTATTACGCATGCTCTGATTTCCGCCGTAGAGGGTAATACAGAGGAGGGGCTTTTTTTCTCCGGAGCGAATATCGATAAGCTTCAGGAAATTGTATCCGTGAAGGAGATAGTGGAGGAACTGTTTTCTTAATGCAAATGTTCGCCCAACCACTCCGCAAGGACAACCGCCTGGTTTCTCTTTTCCTCTTTGGAGGCAAAAAGCAGAGTGACGTCCTCCCTTTCCAGTTTTTCTTTTACAAGCTGAATAAAGGCCTCCTTTTCCGGATTTTTATCCAGCTCTTCTCTGTATAACTCTCGAAAACGGGGAAAGAGCTCTTCTTCGTGATTGTACCATTTTTCTCAAATAGGTAGAAGGGCTGATATCTTTGGCCCAGTAGTCAATGGCCGCTTTTTCTTTTGCCACGCCTCTTGGCCATAAGCGGTCTGTCAGTATACGAAAACCGTCTTTTTCGGACTTTCCCTCATAAATACGTTTGATTTGTATTTGATTCATACTGTACTCTCTTTCTCCCGGAAGGGAAATGGGCCATGCGGTGCTTAGGAATGATTTTTCGTCATGAATTTTTGGAAAGTCTGTTTTCCCAAGCACTGCATTAGCTAAACGGAGCCTTTATAAATATTTATTTTTATTGTATGAATAAATATATCATATGGGAATTCCCTTTACAACGAAAATGAACCGGGAAAAATGAAATGGCAAAAATGAAATGCAAATCGCAAAAATGAAATCCTTAAAACGAAAATCATCGCTTATGCTGTTTCCGGGAAGAAAAATCTTCATGTCATCTTCTACGGTTCCGATTCCGGCAATACCGAAGTTCTCTACAAGAACCTTGGCTACATTCGGAGAAAGGAAGGCGGGAAGAGTAGGCCCAAGGTGAATGTTCTTTACCCCTAAGTAGAGAAGGGCAAGGAGAACGATAACCGCCTTCTGCTCATACCAAGCGATGTTATATGCCAATGGTAACTTGTTTACATCATCTAAGCCGAATACTTCCTTCAGCTTTAAAAGCGATTAAGGCTAAGGAGTAGGAGTCGTTACACTGTCCGGCATCGAGGACTCTTGGAATTCCGCCGATATCGCCAAGATCCAGCTTATTGTACTTATACTTTGCGCATCCTGCTGTTAAGATTACGGCATCCTTGGGAAGAGCTTTCGCGAACTCCGTGTAGTAGTCTCTTCTTCTGTCTTCCGTCACAACCTGCCATAACCACGAACTTCTTGATGGCGCCGGACTTTACAGCCTCTACCACCTTATCTGCAAGGGCAAATACCTGCTCATGAGCAAATCCGCCTACGATGGTTCCGGTCTCGATTTCTGTTGGAGCGGGGCAGGACTTAGCCTGTTCAATGATAGCGGAGAAATCTTTAATCTCGCCGTACTTTCCGCCGATGTGCTTGCAGCCCGGGTATCCTGCCGCACCGGTAGTCCAAAGTCTGTCCTTGTAGCTGTCCTTTGGAGGAACGATACAGTTTGTGGTCATCAGGATCGGTCCGTTAAAGGGCTCGAACTCTTCCTTCTGCTTCCACCAAGCATTTCCATAGTTTCCTGCGAAGTGCTTATACTTCTTAAAGAAAGGATAGTAGTGTGCAGGAAGCTTATCTCGGAGTGGGTGTAAACATCTACGCCGGTTCCCTCTGTCTGGTCGAGGAGCATTTCCAGATCCTTAGGTCATGTCCGGAAACGAGGATTCCCGGGTTGTTACGAACACCGATATTCACGGTAGTGATTTCAGGGTTTCCGTAAGCGGAAGTATTTGCTCCGTCAAGAAGAGCCATACCCTCTACGCCGGCCTTACCGGTCTCTAAGGTAAGAGCTACCAAATCATCTACGGAAAGACTGTCGTCCAATGTTTTTGTAAGAGCCTTCTGGATGAAAGCGTCAACATTGGCATCATCCTTTAAAAGCGCATTGGCGTGCTTGGAATAAGCTGCAAGACCCTTTAATCCATAGGGTGATTAACTCTCTTAAAGAACGGATATCTTCATTTTCCGTAGCTAAAACACCGATGCTCTGTGCAAAGATCTCATAATCCTTCTCTGCGACTTCCACGGTTGCGGCCTTGGGAAGCTTGGAGCTGTCGGAAAGTGTTGCTCTAACCGCATCTCTCATCGCGAAGGTTTCCTTGATATTATCCACGATAGCATCTTTATCAAAGTTTGCATTGGTAATGGTGATGAAAAGGTTCATCGTTACGCGGTGATTCAACTCCGGAGAAACTTCTTTTCCCTCGGATCTTAACTGCTCAGCCACAGCGGACAAGCCCTTAGTGGCATAGACCAAAAGGTCTTGCATAGCTGCTACATCCGGCTTTTTTCCGCAAACACCGGATACGGTACATCCGGAACAGTTTGCCGTTTCCTGACACTGATAACAAAACATCTTATTCTCCATTTTTTTCCTCCTAAGAAAATGTTTGACTCAAAATTACATCTGCCAAGAAGCGATTACAGTAAGAAGAAAGTGCAGAAATCGCTCCCGGCGCCCGTTACTCTTCATTTTGCAATATGGGAGAAAGAAAATATGTTGCGCGTGCAACAAAAAGAGAATTACACTATGCATAAATAAAAATACAAAAAAAGGATAAAGTGTGTATGTCGGAAGAGAAGAATGTTTGCTGCGGTTGCGCTTGCCATGCCATGGAAGAACGGAAGAGTTTGAATAGGGAGGATAGAAAAGAATCAGAACAAGCAGAACAACCTGCTTAATCCGAATAAGCTCAACCATTTGCATAAGCTGAATGAGCTGAACAAGGAAGAAATTCTCCGCTACTCGGATATGGAGATTTTTAGGGGATTGAGAAAGAAAATCTGAACGCCCTGCTTTCTACTGTATGAAGAGCTATCTTCGCTCTTATAAAAAGGGGAACTCATTCATTTGGAGGAAAATCACGAGAAGCATGTAGGTGTAGTGCTTTTCGGGAGTATTCACATGATTAAGACGGATGTTTGGGGGAGGGAAACTCTGCTCACTTATATGGGAGAAGGAAATCTTCGGAGAAACTTTTGGAAACAGCGCTTCCGAGGATGAATATGTTTCCTTCCTTTCCGTTGCAAAAGACGGAGGTGCTTTTCCTTTCTTTTGAAAAAGGCGATTCATGTTTGTAAAAATCAATGCAGTTTTCACTTCCGCTTAATCGAGAATCTCTTTGATTTAATCAGTAAAAAATATTCAGCTTATGGAGAAAAATAGAGGTTACTTCTCGCAGCAGTCTCCGGGAGAAAAATATTGGCTTACTTATCGTTACAGGCACAGAAGCAGAGATCGAAGTATATCGAGCTTTTCTTTGAGTCGTACGGATATGGCACAGTTCCTTTGCACAAACCGCTCGGCCATGACGAGAGAGCTTTCCGCCTTTAAAAGAGGAGGGAATCATTGACTTTGATAGAAATACCTTCATTTTTTAAAAACGCAGAAGGAGATATAGAGCGAGATAACCATCCGGGCGTTAGCTTTGCCGCAGGGTAAAAAAACAGGAGGTTTCGGGCGTTATTTGCCGCCGGTTAAAAACAAGAAGTCTCGGGCTTCGGCTAAGTTACCTGTTTAGCATAAAAAGAGGACAACCACAACGGGAAGTCCTCTTTTTGTATTCTTAACAAATTGCTGTTAACCGGTTGTCTTTTTCGGCAGAGTCGTACGGGAAAAACCCTGTACAACCTGCTTTCTCGACTGTCGATAAAGTTCACGACAGCTTGTTTATAAAAATACTCTATACGACATGTATAAGTATAGCATAAAACCGCATAAAAGAACAGTAAAAAAATGATAAAAAAATAGAAAAAAAGCAAAAATGAAAAAAATAGAAAAAGAAATCCTCTTTTTACAACAAGATGTCTCAGGCTTCGCCTGCGCACTGTTAAGAATAAAAAGAATTCCGTAGCAGTTACTATAGATACTTTTTCCAGGCTTTCCAGTATCTTCAAGTATTTTTTTCCTGTATGCCTTCCGCTTTTTTCTCAGCCTCAAAGGCTTCGGATTTTTTTCATTGATCAGTTGAAAATCTTCCGGACTTAAGCTTCTCTCGCAAAGGGGTAGACCACACTGTTTTCTTTTTCAATATGAAGTTGTAAGAGGTGGGCATAAGCCATAGCATAGGACAGGATATCCAGCCTAAGCTCCGAAGTGGGCGTTTTCCGATATTCATTTAGCGCTGTTTCTAAATTGAGGATATCGGCTCTTCCGAGATCATGCTCCACAAGCATACCGTGGGTGACCAGTTTATCCGCGACGGGACCCATTTTTCTACCATAAGCGGAAAGAGGAACTTTTCTTCCTTTCCATGATGATGTTTATCCGCATAGTTCCGGATAAAGTCGATAATTAGCCGAAAATCACTGTCCGGCACTTCTTCTCCACGCATAAGCTTTAGGCAAATGCTGCGAATCACGGCAAGAGCTCTATTGATATTGCTGTGCTCTTCTTCCATAATGGTAATACTTGTATTCATCTTCCCCCTCTTTCCGGTATGCCATTATACGAAAGAAGTATTTTGCTTAAAGATGGGAAACCGCGTCCATAAGCAGGCAAACCGCGTAATATTCCGTTTTCTTATCCGGCCTGTCGCCGTTCTACCGGATGTTTTTATTGATATAAACTGTAATGCCATTCCTCGTCAGAGTCGAAGTGGAGGGCAGTTTTAGAAAGCATTCCTTCCATAATTTTCCTTCTGAGCCGGTAGTATACGGAAGGATCTCCGCCTACAGCATTCCAGAACGGAGCGTGAATGTCCTCTTCCTGCACCCAAGAGGTACGGGAAGGATCCTGCTCCGTGATGACATTTACTCTGTCACAGGGCATCCCGTTTAAAAGCGAGTCGTCTAATTTCCTGTGAGCGTCAACGGCATCGGAGGAAGGATCAATCGCCCTCTTTTTCCGAACTGAAAGGCAAGTTCCTCCAAAGAGGAAAGTCTTTCAGGGTCTTCCGACAGGATACTTGTTACGAGAAGAGCGTAGCGCGATTCCGCATCCTGCACTCTTTCCTGCAGCCATCCGTGGATATTCATCACATCGATGAGTTCGTTCAGGGGACGGAGCTCCTTGTTTACCGTTTTTTCCTCCAAGTGCTTTTCGGAAAATACTGCCCAGCCTGATTTTTCACCGTACGCGGCGATATCTTGGATAAGCTCTTCTTGTAGCTGAATTTTGTTATAAAGCCAATAGTGAATTGGTCCTAAGAAAAGCACTCATTACTCGGAAACCTCACTTAATTTTTGGTTTAGACTCTCGAGAACCGCATTTGGGTTTAAACCGTGTACCATGCAGGCATCCTCAAGAGACTCCATCTGGGAACTCGGACAGCCCAAGCAGTGCATGCCTGCTTCCAGTAAGGTATCAATTAACTCCGGGTGCTCATTTACAATCTGTCCTACTAACATATCGCTGGAAATTTTAGCCATTTTACAATCCTCCTCAAATTATCAATCGATTCCACGGGATATCTCCAGGGATTTACGAAGCAAAGAAATCCCTGCTCCGAATCACGAAGGTAGTATAGCAAATCTCCTAAAAATTGGTGTTGCAAATGCAACAATCAGAATTATTGCCATGGATGAAAAAGTCACGAGGAGAAAAAAATGCAGTATCTTAGAGGGAATTTGTGAAAAATAAACTTAGTAAATCATCCTATTTTTACTTCTCAAGCATTCTTCTTTCCTGTATAATGCTTCAAGGTAGAGAAAGGAGATTTTATGGCGACAAATAAAGCGACAGAGATAAAGAAGCTGAACAGAAAGCTGATGGATTTTTTGGACAAAAGCGTTAACGCCTTCTTTGCAGTGGAGAACATGAAGAACACTCTCGAAGAGGAAGGATTTCAATCACTATATGAGGGAGAAGATTGGAAATTAAAGAAGGGGGGGAAGTATTTTGTAACAAGAAACGGTTCCGCGCTCATTGCCTTTGTCCTCCCGGAAAAGCCTTTCAAAGGTTTTCAGATGATGGCAAGTCACAGTGATTCTCCCGTGTTTAAGATAAAGGGGGATCCGGAGCTTGAAGTTGATAAGGCTTACATTCAGCTCAATGTTGAAAAGTATGGCGGCATGATTTGCTCCCCTTGGCTCGACAGACCTTTGTCCGTTGCGGGACGTGTGCTGGTAAAGAGTGCGAAGGGGTGGAAACAAAAGCTTGTTAATATCGACCGTGATTTAGTGATTATTCCGAATCTTGCCATTCACATGAATAGAGAAGTGAACGACGGCTACAAGTTCAATGCACAGAAGGATATGCTCCCCTTATTTTCCACGATGGAAGGAAAAGGAAGCTTTAAGAAGACGGTGGCCGATGCCGCGTCCGTAAAAGAAGAGGATATTCTGGACTGGGACCTGTTCCTTTACAACAGACAGAAGGCTACGATTTTAGGCGGCAAGGAAGAGTTCATCGGAAGCGGAAGACTGGATGACCTGCAGTGTGCCTTTTCTTCTTTACAAGGAATTCTTTCCGCAAAGCCGAAGGAGAGTGTAGCGCTTCACTGTGTTTACGATAACGAAGAGGTGGGAAGCGGTACAAAACAGGGAGCAGCATCCACTTTTCTAAAGGATGTACTGCACAGAATTCTTTATGCTTTCGGGATGGGCGAAGAAGACTATATCAAGGCTTTACAGAACAGCTTCCTCGTTTCCGCGGACAATGCCCATGCCGTGCACCCGGCGCATCTTGACAAGGCGGATGCCTTAAACAGACCGTATATGAATAAAGGAATTGTGCTGAAGTACAGTGCGAACCAGAAGTATACTACAGATGCGGTTTCGGCTGCCGTTTTCAAGAGTTTCTGTGAAAAAGCGAAGGTGCCTTACCAAAGCTTTGCCAATCGCTCCGATATGCTGGGGGGATCCACGCTGGGAAATATCTCTAACAGTCAGGTGGCGCTAAACACCGTGGATATCGGACTTCCGCAGCTTTCCATGCATTCCCCGTATGAGACGGCAGGCGTGGAGGATACCTTCTATCTTGTGGAAGTGGCTAAACTTTTCTATTCTTCTTCCGTGCTCGGAAGAGGGGACGGCAATTTGGAAATCAAGTTTTAAAGCGCTGTCGCAGAAGCGGATACGGCATGCGACAGAGGACAGGAGCAAAAGGATGTTTTACAGGAGAGGAATAGTCCTTTTACTGAAAAAAACGATGCATTTTTATTCATAACGAGTATCGTGCGTGAGGCGTGATATTTCGTTTAGAGGAGAGAGTATGGAACAAAAAGATTAATTGGAAATTACTTGCGTTTATGGCGTTTTCCACGGTTTGGGGTTTTGGTAACGTCGTAAACGGCTTTGTATCGGTTTAACGGAATTCAGGTCATTTTCAGCTGGATTTTCATGTTTGCCTTGTACTTTGTACCCTATGCTTTAATGGTGGGAGAACTCGGTTCCGCATTTAAGAACGCGGGTGGCGGAGTAAGTTCCTGGATTCGTGAAACCATGGGGACCAAGCTTGCATACTATGCAGGCTGGACATACTGGGCTTGTCACATCACCTATATTGCCAGCAAGCCGAGTGGCGGTTTGAAGGCGCTGTCTTGGGTCATCTTCCGTAGCGCAGAGCTCTATGATCGTCTGCCGAGTATTTACATTCAGCTGATTACCTTTGCCCTGCTCCTACTTTTCTGCTATGTGGCAAGTAGAGGTTTGAACCCCTTGAAGAAGATGGCAACTCTTGCGGGATCCAGCATGTTTATCATGTCCCTCTTGTATATTCTGATGATGTTTGCCGCACCGGTAATTAATCCGAAGGCGGATTATGTCAGCTTGGACTTTAGTTTAAAGAACTTGATTCCGAATTTCCGTTTGGAGTATTTTACCTCCCTTTCCATTCTGGTTTTCGCGGTGGGCGGATGTGAGAAGATTTCTCCGTATGTAAACAAAGTAGAGAACCCGAGTAAGGGATTCCCGAAGGGGATGATTGCGCTGGCTATCATGGTTGTGGTTTGTGCTATGCTCGGAACCATTGCCATGGGCATGATGTTTGATCCGACGGTGATTAATGCTTCGGAAGAGACCTTTAACTCTTATGCGGCAAACGGTGCTTACTGGGCATTCCAGCGTCTGGGAGAGTACTATGGCATTGGCGATACTCTTTTAGTGATTTATGCACTTTGCAATATGATTGGACAGTTTGCCGTTCTCATTATGAGTATTGATGCACCGCTTCGTATGCTTCTCGATAATGAAGATACAAAGCAGTTTATTCCGAAGAAGCTCTTAAAGCAGAATGATGTTGGCGCTTACACAAACGGGATTATCATGGTGGCTGTACTTTCCGGTTCCATTATTCTGGTGCAGTCCTTTGTGCCGGGTGCTGCAGCGGTATTAAAGCAGCTTACCAAGTTAAACTCCGTATGTATGCCGCTTCGTTACCTCTGGGTGTTTGCAGCTTATATCGCGCTTCGTAAAGCGGGAGATAAATTCCATCCGGAATATCGTTTTGTAAAGAACAATGCTGTGGCTTTTAGCTTTCGGTGTTTGGTGTTTTCTGATTACTGCAGTAAGCTGTCTCCTCGGGATGCACTCCAAGGATACGTTTACTATGGCATTAAATGTCATTACTCCTCTGGTGCTTTCCGTCTTGGGAATCATCATGCCGCTTCTGGCTAAACGAGAAGCAAGAGCTTAGGCTGATAAGTCCTGTTTCACTCTGTGCTAGGCAGTGTGAAACAGGGCTTTTTTATTCTTCACAAATGGCTGAAGTAAAGTCCGATACATCTTGTTCATAAGTGCTTGAAGTAAAGCTCGATACTTCTCGTTCAGAAGTGACAAATACGAAGGACATCTTGTTGTATAAATTTTTACGGATTATTTTTCAGAAATTTAGGTATAATAAAACAGAGCCTCTTGAAAGAGATTGTGAAGAGATAATTTTCTTTGTAAAATTGGTCGATTTATATTTTATAATCTGTGCGTCAAAGGGTTGAAAAATTTGCTTTTTAAAGGCAAGCTTACGTCAGATATTAAAGCGTTCGATTTTTGGATAAGACTTAAAATAAAGAGTAAAGCCGGAAGGAGAAGAGACAATGAAGGAAAACAGACAATGCTATCGGAACAGAGAATTATCCTGGCTTTTATTTAATGAAAAGAGTTTTAAATGAGGGCTGCCAACCCCAGAGTTCCTCTTATGGAACGCCTGCAGTTTGTTTCCATTTACCAGACCAATTTAGACGAATTTTTTTATGGTTCGAGTAGGAACCCTTATGGAGCAGACCGGAGGGAAGAAAACAAAGGACAATAAAACAGGCTTAAGCAGCAAGGAACAGATTAAGCTCATTTTACAGGAAGTAGAGCGCCTGGAGCTGAAACGAAAAGAAATCTATGAGCAGCTGATGGGAGAGCTTGAGCCGGCGAGCATCCATATCATTAATTTTCCAGAAACTTTCCAAGCAGGAGCAAAAGTCAGTTGGAGGCTTATTTTGATAAGGCGATTCGTCCTACCTTTCTCCTATGATTGTTGGAAAAACAGCAGCCCTTCCCTTCCTCCAAAAATCGAGAGCTTTATGCGGTGGCAAGGCTAGAGACAAAGGGCGGAAAGAAACGACTGAGGGATTGTGCCCTGTTGGAACCCCGTCTTTAAGAGACTGATTGAAATTCCCGATAGAAAAAGGCTACCACATGCTTTCCGAGGAACTCATTCTCCATTTTGTATCGAAGCTTTATCCCGCTTACCAGATTCGGGAAAAATCCATTATCCGCATTACCAGAAACGCGGACATCGATGCAGGGGATGTTTACGATGAGGATCTGGACTACCGCGGGATGATGGAACAGCTTTTAAAGAAGAGGAAGCGCTTGAACCCGGTCAGGCTGGAACTGAGTAGAGATCTTCACAAGTCAATCCGGAAGAAATTGGCCGGTTTCCTCGGAATTTCCGAAGAACATGTCTTGCATTGCGGTACTCCGCTTGACTTATCCTATATGTTTACATTGCAAAACACGATGCGAGAACATCAGGAATGGTATTACCCGAGGTACAGTCCAAGAATGAGTCCGGAGATTCGAAAAGAGGAAAATATCCTTTCACAGGTCGAAAAGAAAGATATCCTCCTTTCCTATCCTTATGAAAGCATGAAGAATTTCATTGCCTTCCTGCAAGCTGCGGCGGTGGACAAGACGGTGCGTTCCATCAAAATCACCCTCTATCGCATGGCAAGCCACAGTCAGATTGTCGAGGCACTTTGTGATGCTGCGGAAAATGGAAAAGAAGTGCTTGCTCTCGTGGAATTACGTGCGAGATTTGACGAGGCTGCCAACATTGAAATGTCGAGAAGACTGGAGGATGCGGGCTGTCAAGTGATCTACGGGCTTCCCGCCTTCAAGGTACATTCCAAGCTTTGTCTCATTACAAGACAAACGGAAGAGGGTGTTTCTTTCCTCACACAGGTGGGAACGGGAAATTACAATGAGAAAACGGCAACACTGTATACGGATTTATGCCTGATGACGGCAAACCGGAAGATTGGACAGGATGCGCAGGAAGTTTTTCCGCACTCTGCTTCTTGGGGAAACGGTAGAGGAGAGCTCCGCCCTGCTCGTTGCACCGAAGGGTCTGCAGAATGCGATATTGGAGAAAATCAAGGAAGAGGGGAGAAAAGCGGAAGAAGGCCGAGGAGGCTATATCGGCTTGAAACTGAATGCTCTTACGGATAAAGATATTATAGATGCTTTAATCCTGGCTTCACAAAAGGGCGTAGTCATTCAACTATTGATTCGCGGTATCTGCTGTCTCATTCCGGGAATTCCCGGGAAGACGGAAAATATCCGGGTGCACAGTATTGTAGGGCGTTTCCTTGAGCACTCTCGTATTTACCGTTTCGGACAGGGTGAGGAAGAGGAGATTTATATTGCCAGTGCAGACTTTATGACCAGAAATACACTGCGAAGAGTAGAGGTGGCCGCTCCGGTTTATGACGAGCACTGCAGGGCGAGAGTGAGAGAAATCTTTGATCTCGGCTTTAAGGATACGGAAAAGGGAAAATGGCTCCTTTCCGACGGCTTCTATCATGATCCCGAGGGTCTTGGGGAAGAACGTTTTGACTCGCAGGATTTCTTTTATCGAGAGGCCTATAGGAATTTGGAGTAAAACACTATGACTTTATCTTTAGAGGCCTATAAGAATTTGGAGTAAAACACTATGATTTTTATCTTTGCGGCACATTACGGCGAAGTGGAAAATATCATAAAAGCATAAGAAAATGGAAACGAAAGATTTCGTTTCCCTTTTGCAGTATTTTTCGAAGGGACTTTCGAAAGCAAAAGGAGAGAGTGGAGAAGGAAATGCAGAGGGAAATGCAGAGAGAATAGAAGTTTCGGAGAGAAGGGGGGACATTTTGCTCACCTTGACAGGGGAAGGACGGAACAATGCGGCAGCTGCGGTTGCAGCGACCCTGGCAAAAAGAGGGAGCGAAGAGAGGACATTCTGCTTTCTATCGGGAGTGCGGCAATGCTTAAGGCAGCAGGGGAAGATCGTCTTTTAGGAAAATGGTTTTTGATTCATGCCCTGGAAGAGGAAGGAAGCGGAAGGACATTTTACCCGGAGCTTCTCTATCGGACCGACTTTTCCCACGGCAAGACTGATTACAGGGGATAAAAGTATTACGGCGTTCGGATGTAACATGGGCTACAGAGACGAAGTCTTACTCTTCGATAGAAGAGGAGATTTCTCCGGCAAGTGACAGTGGGAAAGAGAATGTTACACCTTTCGGGACGAATGAGTTTGTGCTGATGTGCGGTGAAAGGCCGGAACGCATGGATACGGAGGAAACCTTACTCTACGACATGGAGTCCACAGCAGTTTTTCCAGTCCGCCAACGCTTTTCTTTCCTTGGAAAAATTTGTTTTTCCTCCGCTCAGCAACGGACTTCGGAGTAGGGGAACTCGAAAGCGGGCAACATGGAAGGGGAACTCGAAAGCGGACAACTCGGAAGCAGGAAAACTGTGCCGGAAATGCTGCGAGAGCAAATGCGGAAGGAAGAAGAGAAGGTATTTTCCTTTCTTTCGCATGTAGAGCGACTGGATGCGGAGAAAGAAAAAAGAGGAAAAAGAAGAGGAATTTCTTAGGGAAAGCACAACTCTAGCAGAAGAACTGCGTCTATCCTTTGTCCTTGAAAAAGCTGGAACGACTGCTTTCCTATGCGGAGACCTTTCTTCGGAGTGAAATCTTATTTTCAGAAAAAGAGGGAAGAAGGACTCCTTCCCTGTCGTGATAAGCAGGGCGGACAGAAAAGTGCTTTCGATTTCACAGCGTGGCTTCTAGTTCAGGAAAAAGCAGGGAAGGCAGGAAAAGAAGAAGCGGCAGATGCATTAGGGTGCCATGAAAAGAAAGCATCTGCACTAAGTAGGAAGAAGGAAGAGTTTCGGCAGAAAAGGAGAAAAAGAGTCGGAGAAGGCTCTTCCGCTCTATCCGCCTTTCTCCCATATCTATGTGGAGAAAAGAACTGCTTGGAGGAGAGGAAGTGCAGGCAATTTTAGAGAAATTTCCAAAGGCGAAGCTCATTCCGATTCGGCATTATAAAGACCTCTTTAACAGGAGGAAGCAGAATCGTGCCTTGCAGGAGAAGAGCCGAGCTCATCCTTGCCAAGAAGGAAGGGCAGAGGATTTACAGGAGCACCGTCTGCCAGAGCTTTTCCGAGAGCAGTTTCTATTATGCGTCTCTTCTTATGAACTGTCCCTTTCATTGTGAATACTGCTACTTACAGGGGATGTACCCCTCCGCCAATCTGGTGCTCTTCCTGAATCTCGAGGATTATTTTTTCGGACTGCCAAAGGCTTATAAAAGAGAAGCGGAGTCTCTATCTTTGCATTTCCTATGACACGGATTTACTGGCGTTGGAAGAGCTCTATCCTTTGTGGAGCGCTTCGCCCGCTTTTTGGAGGAAGAGCCGGATCTTCGCATTGAAGTACGGACCAAGGCAGGGGAGAAAGTCTTTTTCGAAGAATCCTCAAAATGCATTTATCCGAGGACGCGAAAAACGCCTGATTTTTGCCTTTACCCTCTCTCGGAGAAAAATCGTTTCGGAAGCGGAGCATGGAACGGCAGGCCTTCCGGGGAGACTCAAGGCTGTTAAAATGGCCATGGAAGAGGGCTTTACGCTGCGTCTTTGCTTTGATCCCATGCTTTATCATGCGGACTGGGAGAGCTTGTATACCGCACTTTTGGAAAAAGGTTTTTCCGGGAAATTCCCATGGAAAAAAACTATATGACGTGAGTGTCGGAAGCTTCCGTATTTCGGAGAGTTACCTAAAAGAGCATGACGAAGTCCTGCGGTGCTTCTCCCTATACTTCTTTTCCCTATGAAAAATACGGACGGCTATTACCATTATCCGAAGGAGCTTCTTTTGAAAGATGGAAGGCTTCTTGGAACAGAGGCTCTCGAGAAGCTTCGAAAGAGAAGATTTTCCGGTGGACGGAAGAAGAAAAGTGGGATAACGGCAACGAGATAGACGAAACGGACGAAAGGATGCGGTAAGGAGCGAGGAGAAAATAGAGCGTTCGCTCGGCATTTGTGCATGGAAAGAAAAGGAAATTGTTATGAAGAAGGGACAAAAAGAAAGGAATAGTGCCGGGAATACGGAAAAGAAGCTTGCCCTAGTGACCGGAGCATCCGGCGGAATAGGACAGGCGATTGCGGAGAAGCTTTCGGAAATGGGCTATTTTGTCTATGGGATAGGACGGGATTTTTAAAGAAGCTCGAGAAGAGCTTCCCTTTATTCCCGTTTCCCTTGATTTACGGGACTTGAAAGCCTCGGAGGAATTTTTTCGGAAGCTGAAAATGGAGGGCAAACTCTCGGTTCTCGTGCATTCGGCAGGAGTCGCCTATTACGGTTTTCACGAGTGCTTAAATGCAGAGAAGATTACGGAAATGACAGAAGTGAACTTTACGATTCCTCTCTCGATAACGCAGTATTTCCTGCGGGATTTGAAAAGAAGAAAGGGCATATATTCTTTCTTTCCTCCGTGACCGCCCTTCATGAAAACGGATACAGGGCGGCTTACGGAGCGACAAAGGCAGGGGCTTCTCTCCTTCGCGCGTAGTCTTTTTTAGTGAAAACAGGAAGTCCGGGCTAAAGGTGCACAGCATTTTTACCGGACATGACGGATAGCAATTTATACCGCAATGCGGATTTTACAGTGGGGAAAATGCGGAAAGCTATCTCCTTCCTTCCGATGTGGCTTCCGCCGTGGAAATGATGCTCCGGCAAAGGGAGGGTGTGGTATTGGAGGAGGTACATTTGCGACCGCAAGTTTTTCAAATAACGAGAAGACCTTCCAAAAGCAGATAAAAAGGACTTAGATAGAGGTGTTTTTCTTCATAAAATGGTAAAAAGGATTTTTAAAAGCGAAGGGCAGCTTGTAGAAACTTGTAATATTCCATACTGGATACAATATTTTTTTAAAAAGAGACGCGAATACTTTATAAGAAAAACGATAGAGTACCAGCTCAAAAAAACTAAAAAAATGACAAAATAATGAACTATAGCTAAGATGTTTTTGGACAAAATAACAAAGTTTTGAAAAATTTGCCCAAATGGATAAAATCATGCCTTTAATCTTTGTCTTGCGGTGATAAATTCAGAATTTTATAATATTTTTCGTAAAAAGAGAAAAAGAGTGGAGGCAAAAATTATGGTTAGCTTTTTTGTATGTCTTTTTATCCTGATTGGAGGGTATTTCACATACGGTAAGTTTGTAGAAAATACTTTCGGCCCGGATGATAGAGAGACACCGGCAGTGCGGATTAACGACGGGGTAGACTATGTTGTCATGCCGGAATGGAAATTGTTCTTAGTACAGCTCTTAAACATTGCAGGTCTGGGACCGATTTTCGGTGCTTTGACAGGTGCAGAGTGGGGGCCAGTTGTGTTCTTGTGGATTACCTTCGGTACCGTTTTTGCCGGCGGTGTGCATGACTACTTCTCCGGAATGCTTAGTGAAAAAGAACGGACGAGACATCCATTTCCGAGGTTACCGGAAACTATCTCGGACTTGGCATGAAGAACGTCATGCGTGTCTTTTCCGTAGTGCTCCTTATTATGGTCGGTACCGTATTTGCGGTAGGACCTGCCGGACTAATTGTAACCTTGATTAAAGCGGGAGGATCGGCAAATGCGATTCTTACGAATAAAGAGGTATGGCTGTGGATTATTCTTCTCTATTATTTGATTGCGACCTTCTGTCCGATCGATAAGATTATCGGTAAGATTTATCCGGTATTCGGTATCTGCTTAATTGCTATGGCACTCGGCGTAGGAATCGGTATCTTCACCCATGGTTATCAAATTCCCGAGATTTTTCACCCACTTTGGAAATGAGCATCCGACCGGACTTCCGATTTGGTCTTTCATGTTCATCACGGTAGCCTGCGGTGCGATTTCCGGATTCCATGCTACTCAGTCGCCCTTACGGCGCGTTGTATGAAGAGCGAGAAACAGGGACGTTTCGTGTTCTATGGCGCCATGGTGGCAGAGGGTATCATTGCTCTCATCTGGGCAGCAGCAGGTTGCGCGATTTACGGCGGAGCGAAGCTCCTTGAAGCAGGTGGCGGAAATTCCACAACCGTTTACGATATCTGTAAGACGACGATGGGATCTCTCGGTATGGTTCTTGCGATGATGGGTGTTATCGCTTGCCCGACTTCCGGAGATACCGCTTTCCGTTCTGCACGTCTTACCATTGCAGACTGGTTTAAGATTGACCAGAACGATTTTTAAGAAAGCGTGGTATTCTGACGATTCCGATTCTGGGAGCAGGTGCCGTGATTTCTCATCTGGACTATGCCATTGTATGGCGTTATTTCAGCTGGACAAACCAGACCCTTGCTATGATTGTGCTTTGGGCAGCGTCGATGTATCTCTACAGAGAGAAGAAGAATTACTGGATTACAGCGGTGCCGGCGGTGTTCATGAGTGCGGTTTCCATGACCTACTTCTTCTGTGCACCGGAGTGTCTGGGTGCTTTCGGTTTGACCACAACCGTGGCTTATCCGGTAGGAATTATTCTTGCGGCAGTTTTCTTAATCCTTTTCTTAAGAGCTACAAAGAAGCCTTTCTCCGGAGAAGGCGGAGCACAGGCCCTAAGGAAAAGAGGAACAGTTTTCATAGGAATGTAGCGGAATTTATTTTGTTTAATAATTCACCTCGCTTTTCTACGAAGAGCGGGGTGAATTTTATGATTCTTAACAAGTGTCGCAGGAGATGCCTGAGACATCCGGTTCATAATGAGTATCCGTCTCGCAGAGTGCGAGAAGTTGTTTTAATAAAAATCGGACAGGGATTCGGATAGCAGGAGCATATAGCAGGAGCATATAGCAGGAGCGTATAGAAAGGGCGGTCAATATGAATTTTCCCCTGAGTGAGAAAAAACTGGATAAGGAAATTTTAAAAAAAGATAAAAGAGAGGCTAAGCATATCGGCCCGGTAGGAATCGGAGAGAAGGCTTTGTACTTAAATTCTTTTTATATCGATAGGATGTACTATATTCCAATAGAAGCGATAGAACGAGTTTATAAGCGCGTTGCGATGAGTAAGGGAGGATTTTCCGGAAGAGGAATGTTTGCCAGCCTTTTCCTATCTTGTGGTGGAATATGACGGCGGAAAGGAAAAAGGCCTGTTTGATTAGGAAGGAGTGGAAGCTGATGAAGCGCTTTCGGAAATCAGAAAACGTTTTCCGAATCTCCCCACTATGAGTAAAAGAGCGAAGAAAAGCTTCGCAGCGAGGAGGAAGAAGAGAAGGCCAAACTCTTACCGAAGCTTTCGGAGGAAGCGGAAAAAGGCCGTTTTTGCGATAGAAGAGGCGGATAAGATTTTACAGGAAAGAGAAGAACTCTACAAAAATCTTGCATTGCAGGCAAAACAGGAAAAGAATGGTGCAGAGTACGAATCCGTACTATCGGTATTTTGTATAGCTTCTTTTCTTCGGCGGGCTGCTCTGCCTCTTATCTGCAGGGGTTTTTATAAAAATGGAGATCAGAGCCATGCCATCGTACTTTTCGGCTTCTTCCTCATGCTTTTTGGTGGGCTTTCGTGTCCGTCCGACCGGGAGGCAGAATAAGGAAGAGGTAGAAAGAGAGTATGAGGAGTCTATTCGGAAGATGAAGGACTCTCTTCCGAAAGACTTTCCCCTTCCGGCGCAGTATGCTCATCCGCTCTGCCTATTATGGATGAAGCAAGATATTTTGGAGGGAAAGGCGGAGACTCTTTTCGTCTTCCTATGAGCTCCTGAAGAAGGAACTGAAAGAACTCGACAGCACGAAAGAGGTTACGCAGAAAGTGTATGACCGGCTTATTGTTATTAAGCCCATGTTCCTCGCTCACGGATATCGGGATGAAGAATAAAGATAATGAAGAAAACGTTGATGAAAAAGCAGGGAACAGGCTTTAAAGAAGAGAAAGTCTGCTTGTTTCGAAGCAAAAATTCCGGTTTTATGCAGAGTAAATATGCTCTTGCGATTCTGTTTTTCATGGGGTAGAATCAACAAATAGTTTTATCGGAGAGAGGATATCGGAAGAGCTTCCGCGAGAAATATGCCTCGAGACGGATTACTCCGAGAGCAGAGCCGGAAGGAAACGGATTCCGGAATACATAGAAAAGGTTCAAGAGGGGGCAATATGGCGGATAAGAAATTGGTGGAGCAGATTACTTCCAGAGAGGAAGATTTTGCACAGTGGTACACGGATGTGGTGAAGAAGGCGGAGCTGACCGACTATTCTTCGGTAAAGGGCTTTATGGTCATTCGTCCTGCAGGCTATGCCATTTGGGAGAGAATTCAGGAGGAACTGGACAGTCGTTTCAAGGCGACAGGCGTACAGAACTGCGCTATGCCGCTTCTGATTCCGGAGTCACTTTTGCAGAAGGAAAGCGAGCACGTGGAAGGCTTTGCACCCGAGGTGGCTTGGGTTACCTACGGCGGTTCCAAGAAACTGGAAGAGCGGCTCTGCGTTCGTCCGACCTCGGAGGTACTTTTCTGCGACTACTATTCCAAGGTGGTAAAGTCCTACAGAGACTTGCCTCAGCTTTTTAAACCAGTGGTGCTCCGTAGTGCGATGGGAGAAGACAACCAGACCGTTCTTAAGAACCAGAGAGTTCTTATGGCAGGAGGGACATACCGTACATGCTACAGCGGAGGAAGCGGAGGAGAGAACGCGGATGATGCTGGACATTTATGCGGATGTTTTGGAAAATGAGCTGGCTATCCCGGTAGTAAAGGGAAGAAAGACGGACAAGGAGAAGTTTGCCGGTGCGATAGCAACCTACACGGTTGAGGCTTTGATGCATGACGGACAGGCTCTGCAGTGTGCGACTTCCCATAACTTCGGAGACGGTTTGCGAAAGCCTTTGATGTGCAGTATTTGAGTAAGGAAAATAAAATAGAACCGGTGCACCAGACTTCCTGGGGAATCACAACGAGAACCATCGGTGCGCTCATTATGGTGCATGGAGATGATTCCGGACTCGTTATTCCGCCGAGAATCGCACCGACGCAGGTTGTGATTGTTCCGATTCAGCAGAACAAGGAGGGCGTACTCGATAAGGCTTATGCCTTAAAGGAGGAACTGCTAAGGGCAGGAATTCGTGTCAAGGTGGATGATTCCGATAAGACTCCCGGCTTTAAGTTTTGCGGACGGAGAGGTTCGCGGTATTCCGCTCCGCTTGGAAATCGGACCGAAGGATATGGAAAAAGAATCAGGCAGTCCTCGTTCGAAAGGGATAATAGAGAAAAGAGTGTGGCGGAGCTTTCAATCTGACAGAAGAAGTCACGGGCTCTTAAAGAAGATGCAGAAGGATATGTTTGAAAGAGCCCTTTCCTTCCAAAAGGAAAGAACAACAGACGCGAAAAGTCTGGATGAGCTTGTGGCTTCCATTGATAAGAAGCCGGGCTTTGTCCGTGCAATGTGGTGCGGATGCAGAAGTGTGAAGACCGGTTGAAGGAATATTCCGGCATTACTTCCCGTTGCATCCCTATGGAACAGGAAGTCATCTCCGACTACTTGCGTGGTTTGCGGAAAGAAAAGCGACAAAGATGGTTTATTGGGGAAGAGCCTATTAAGAGGAATTTGGGGTTTTACAGTTTCTTTTTCTATTACAATAAATATACCGTTTAAGATTTCCGGAAATAAGTTGCTTATGATTCTAAAAAGGAGAGAAAAAGTGAAGCAAAGTGATATTCGGGAAGAGCATTTGAGAAATGTATATGAATATGTCCTGCACCATTCCCGTGTCTCCAGAGCAAAAAAATAGCCAGAGAGTTGGAATTAAGCAGACTGAGCAGCTCATCCCTTGTGGATGAGCTGATTTTATGGGAGCTCTTTATGAAGATGGAGAGAAAGAAGTGGACAAGGGTATAGGAAGAAATCCGATTCTTATCAAGACGGATTTTCGAAAACTTATATTGTATTGTCCTTTTTGGAAAGAAAAAGGGATTTCCGTATCGGTAGTGAGTATGGCTCAGGGGCTTAGTGTTAAAGAAAGAATGGCAGGGAGCGTATTTTCCGAAGTCGCCAATCCTTCTGACTATGGGATTCGCACAAGGAAGATCATTCGCAGGATTAAAAGAAGTATAGAAGAGAAAAACAGGTATCTGGGTAGCCTTATCATTTTTCCGGGCATAGTGGATTCCCTGAACCGAACTGTCTTTGCTCCTGACCTGGGCATTAACCGTGAAACAGGAAGGAGGATTCTTGAGGATATAAAAAGAAGGAGGTGAAGATTTACCGGGCATTTTTTTGAGGAAAGTCTTATTCGAGGGATATATCGCAATGCGTGCGTTTCACGAGGAGGAAGAAAATACGCTGTACCTCCGGCTTACGGACGGAATAAGCGGCGCTTATTTTCTAAAAAAGGAGTATCCGTCAAAGCGGGAAGGAAGAGCTTTTTCGCCCGGACATTTTATTTTCAAAGAGTTTTATAAAAAAAGCAATCAAAAGCCTAGTCTGTATGAGAAAGAAGAACGAAAGGATTTCTACAGTCTGAATACGGAAATAGGAGAAAAAGCACTAAGGAAGATATTTTAACGTATTTTGGGAAGGAAAAGATACTTTTGCAACCCTCGGAAATAACAGCGCTTACGGGGAGCGGAGAAGATGGAGAGGATAGGGAAGATAGAAGCGGAAAATATTTTCATTTTTTGCAGGAAACAAAAAGAAACGGACCCGTCATTTTACCATTTTTATAAAAGACAAGTATCTCTACTATACTTCTCTTGTTCTAGTGAATTGCTCGGTACTATTTTTTCAAAGAAAGTCGCTCTTGGAGGATTTTTTCAGTTATTTGGAGATGATTTCAAAGAAGAACTGAAGTTAAAAATCAGACAAAGAGCGGATGAGTTGGATTTGGAGGTGCCGGAACTCTACTATTATGAAGCTTTTAGAAGAGGAACTACCGGTAGCGTCTTCGACTACTTCTTTACTAGGTACTATCATTTTACGGAAGGAAAGATTGACTCGCTTCCTTTTTGGCTTCCTTTTTCTAGAGAAACTTTGCTTGTAAGTGGTCGGTATTTCCCCTATAATGCACTTTTGTTTGGAATCGGGCTTTACGCTCCTGTTTTTCTTTTTAGCTTAATACGAGCTTCGTATGGAATAACTGCGATATTTCGTTTTGTAAAAAGCTTGATTATGAGGAGGAAAATATTTTGATTATTACAAAAACCCCCTTTCGTATGTCCTTTTTCGGCGGCGGAACGGATATGGAAGAGTATTTCAAGGAATATGGCGGTGCGGTGCTGTCCAGCAGTTTTGATAAGTATTGCTATGTCAATGTCCGTCATTTGCCTCCTTTTTCAGTACAGTACGGAGCTTTCTTACTCGAAGACGGAGCGGGTGAACAGTTTGGATGAGATTCAGCATCCGGCGATACGTGAAGCGATGCGGATGCTGAATATGCAGGAAATTCGCTTGATGTATGAGGCGGACTTACCGGCAAAGGTCGGGACTTGGAACGAGCTCTTCTTTTCGCGGTCGGAATGCTCCATGCCTTCCATGCCCTAAAAAGGAAAGTATGTCGACAAGAAGACTCTGGCGGATCAGGCGATTTATCTGGAGAGAGTCCTTTGCAACGAGGCGGGAGGATAGCAGGGATCAGATCGGCATCTTACGGCGGATTGAATCGTATCGATTTCTCCGCCGAAGGCTACCGGGTAAGTCCGATTCTGATTTCCCCGGAACGAAAGAAGAAACTCAATGAGAATCTGATGCTCTTCTTTACCGGCTTCACCCGTTTTTCCTCTGAAATTCAGAAAGCGAATCAAAGCAGTTCTCCGGAGGACAAACTTGCCCTTCTTCGGGATATAGAAAGAACTCGTGAATGAGGGAGAATCCATTCTCTGTAATCAGGATAGAGACTTGGATGATTTCGGTCGCCTTCTTCATACTACTTGGGAGTTAAAACGACGGACAGCGAAAAGCTATCAGTACGGACAGCATAGATCAGCTTTATACAATCGGCATGCGTGCGGGCGCGCTTGGCGGAAAAGCTCCTTGGTGCAGGCGGAGGCGGCTTCCTGCTTTTCTACGTGGAGAAAGAGAAACAAGAGGGGGTTATGGAGGCCATGCGTGACCTGCTCTATATTCCTTTCGTCTTTGAAAACGGAGGAACACAGGTGGTCTACTATTCGCCGGAGACCTTTGAAAAAGAAAGTGTGATAAGGATGCTTAGTGAGTGGCTGGATTATCTCAGAACCGGTTTACAATCCACGGCAGGAGATTCCTTTTTTTCCCCTACTCTATGGGGTTTTTCTATTTCTTCAGTTGCTTGCGCTTTACCGAAGATTTTCTATTCTGAAAACCGGCGGGCATTTTTGGGACAGCTACCATATTACGGGGATACCTTATATATTCATGCCGGGCTTTTCTGTATAGGAAGGCGGGATGTTCCTTTCTCGGAGATGAGGACGGTAGACATTGATTATACCAGAGGAAAATGGGGCGGTAGGTTTACCGTGAAGATTCATAGAGAAAAAGGCCTGATTAAGTGCTTTTGTTCTTCCTGCAGATGAGAAAGGAAAGAGGCAGCTGAAAGACTTGGAGCATGCACTTTTTTCAGCACAGGATTGCCGTAAGAAAATGGGGATATTAAGATGCTTATTCTTAACAAGTGGCGCAGGCGAAGCCTGAGACATCTTGTTCATGTATTTTTTGAAAAAGAATGTCCCTTCTGAGAAGAAAGGCAGGAAGGGATGACGGAGCTACTGGAACAGTTTTCTATTTCCCTGCAAGAGTGGTTAATGAATCCGCTTTTCAATCCGTTTAATTATGTATTACTGGCAGTCTGCGCTTTTTGGTTGTTTCGGAGAATATCCATTTTACAAAGCGGCGGGGAGTTTTGGGAACCGTTTTCATATCGTAGGGGATACTCTCTATATTCATGCTGCATTTTACTGCTTAGGAAGGCGCGTGAGTGCCGTTCTCGAAATGACGTCAGTCCAAATCAGCCAGGGTAGCGGGAGGCGGCAGGCGCTATATCGTAAAAATCCGGCGGAAGAAGGAATTACCAAGTGCTTTATGATTGGAATGAATAAGAGAGGTCTTCAGAAACTCGAGGAACTGGAAAAGGCGCTGAAAAACACCGGGTTGCAGTGAGTAGCGGAGGATAGCCCTCTAAACTCTTAAAAATTAATATTATTTTGTCTTTTGCCGATGTACTTTTGATACAGAGTGTGATGCTGTAGCAGAAGAAGAGGGGAGATTCTTTGTCGAAAATCTCCGGGTGGATTTTTATTCTTAACGGGTATTCATCGCAGCGTGTGCGGTATCTCGTTCAGACGCACGAAGTAAGAGTCGAGGCGTCTTAGGAAAGCGGGTAAAAGATGAAAGAAGTAATAGACAAGTTAAAATTGAGAAAAGAGAAAACAGAAGGAAAACTCGTCAAGATTCCATTTTTATGCATGACGGTTTTTCTTTTTGTGTTTTTAGAACGGAAGCTTTTTCCGAAGGAAAAATGGGTGGAAAGTCTCCGTGCATGGCAGTATCAGGAAAATGGAGTCACCCGGAAAGGCTGGCTCCACCTGGGTGATTTCTGGTATTATCTGGATCCGGTGAGCGGAAAGATGGCGGACGGCTGGATTCTGGACAGTGGAAAATGGTATTTCTTAAAGACCGACGCGCGTGAGCAGGGAAAAATGGCAACCGGCTGGACCTGGGTAGACGGAAATTGCTATTTTCTGAAAGAAAACGGTGCGATGGCATCGAACGAAAGCGTAGGCGGCTATCAGCTTGCAGAGTCCGGACAATGGACGGTACAGGGAAAAGCGGTTTTCGAAAAGGATAAGGGCTATGCCAAAAGCTATAGTGCTTATTTACAGAAAAACGGAGCAGAAGGGAATGCTACGCAGTCTTCCGCTTCCGGAGAATCGGTGCCGCTTGGATTGGGAAGTTCCTCCGGCGGAGGTCTCGCCATGCGCAAAGGCTCCGGCGGTGGAGGCGGTGGAGGTGGCTCCTCATCGGGCGGTTCCGGCGGTGGAGGCGGTTCTTTTTCAGGAAGTTCCGGTAGTAGTGGCGGAGGCGGCAGTTCCTCCTCGGGCGCTTACAGTGGAACGTCGAGTGGCGCACTTCTTTCCCTTCCGGCACACCGGGAAAAGAAAGCCACAGTGCTTTTGTACCGAACGAAACAGCTTCCATAGAAGCCGGGAATACGAAAAACAGTACAAGTGAGGCAATACCGGCAGAGTCGGAAGAAGGAACGGACGCAAGAGAAAATCCGAAATTAAAAAGAAGATTCGGAGGCAGAAGATTCGAAAAGAGAAACGGAAGGGTCGAATGCGGAAACGACAAGAAAAGAGACGGAAGTAAAGACGGAAGAAGAGCATCAGCGTGATGCGGATAAGGTAGAAAGGGCACTGCAAGAAGGGGAAAATCAGAATACAGCGCAGTACACTGCCGCAAACGGAGAAATATATACCGCCCTTTTGTAAAGGGGTACATATTCCCAATCTGAAGAGTACCGAAGAGGGCGGAGATTTTATCGAGAAGAAGACTCCGCTTACTTTACCCGTGTGGCGAGATTTGTGCGCGGTCAGGGCTATTATGACACGAATAAGGCGAGAAACGGGCAGAATAAGGATGTGGACCGGAATCTTTGCTTTGCAACAACGGCATCGAATGTGTTGCATTGGTATTTGCAGGAAAATAGAGAGAAGATACAGGATTATATCGATTTGCATGGAGACGAGATTCGCCGCGTGGGACAGAAAAACTATTCTCTTCAGGATTTCCTAAACCAGTCTGATCCGGATCAGTGGAACAGTCTGATTTTTGACTATTTTTAAATTGATTTATGGGCATAGGAAAATGGCTTTAAAGACCGGTCCCTTGGTGGATTTGTTTATTAACGGGTATACACCGGAAAAGTTGGTCAATTCGGAAGCGGATTTTGAAAACAATGGACGAAAGAGGCGGTTTTTGTACGGAATTTTGGGAAAGAAACTGCAGTCGGACATTACAAAGGAGCTTCCGTTTTACCTTCTCTACCGATGTAAAGGAGCTTCTTTCTACAGGGCACGCCCTTTGTATTTCTATAGTTTTGGAAAGTATTCCCATGTAGTCAGTCTTTGGGGAGCGGATTTTGATGAAAGCGGGAATCTCGCGGGAGTTTATGTCACGGATTCCGATGACCAGGATGAGACGGGAGAGGATCCGAGGTAGGGATTAAAGTACTATAGAATCACTTATGATGAGAACGGTTGGCCATACTTGAACAACAGTTTAAGCTAATAAGAAGGGTGGTTCACAAATTACTGATTTGCACAGCTTTTGAGATGGATAGAGTAAGAAGAGAGTGAAAATTTATAAAGTTCGACAGAAGAAGTAGATTGACAAGTTTTTCTCGATTCTGCCATAATCCCGAGTTTGACAGTATTTTAAAGTGAAAAGTCTCAAAAACCCGCTCTGGTAGCGGATTCCGAGACTTTTTTGCTTTTTATGATTGCACGTTATACTGTCTATTTTTTTGGTTTTAGAACAAATATTTTTTTCATTTTGGCAATAGGTATAATCTGTTTGAGGTACAGAATCCAAAGCATCATGTAAATCGTCTGTCAATTCTGTTCGTGTGTAAACTGGCTGATAGCCTTTCCCTCATATTTCATAAAATCCATACCCTGAAGTGCTGAAAGGATTTGGTCAATGGTATATTTGTTGTTTAGCTTCTTTTCCAAGTATCGGTATACAATAAGTGAAATAAAACAGGTAATAAAATGAGCGAGAATTCTGTCCTGTCGTTTGAGATATACCGGACGAGCCTCAAAGTCAGTCTTCATGATACGAAAACATTCTTCGATTTCCATCTGCGCTTATTTGTTCTAATAATACTTTCTATGCTGTCATCTAGGTTGGTACACACAGCATAGAATCCATCATACTTTTCTTCTGCATCAATCACTGAAGTATCGATATAGCTGACGGTTTGGCTGGCAAGCTCACCATCGTTTGTGGCGTGGTCTGTTTTTATGAAGCGCTTGGGATCATTTACCTTCTTTTTGTTAATGGTTTCACCGGATGCAACAATCTTTTATCGCGCGTTCTATCTGCCCTTGGCGAACGTGGCGCTGATAATCGCGGTATTTGATTGAATAGGAGACAATCAGCTTTTGCTCTATGATTTTTCCTATCTCCTTTATCCGTGCGTATGATACTTTCCTCTTTAATCCATCTCGTTTTTATAAAAATATTTATCTCTATCACGTTCACTGTCCAGCTCTGACAATTTATATTTCTTTTCCGGATTTATCACCATCGAGGGCCATTCGTCATCGGATAGACACCAGTCTTGTAGAAACCCCTTCAATGTTTTTTTATGGGTTGGGTTTAATATAACTCCGCATACCATTTTTCCCCATTATAAGAGTTGAATACTCTATTCGTAGCGGAAGATAACCCCTATCCGTGCATACGATAAACTTGGACATGTCAAAGTTTTTCAAAGCATCTTTTTTCAAGAGGGATCATAGTTGTCTGCTCATTACGATTTCCGGAGTATATGCTAAAGGAAATAGGAATACCGTCACTATCCATAAATAAACCCATTCCGACAATAGGAAGAGGTCTGTTTTCCTTACTTTTTCCCAAACTGCTTGTCCCTTCTGCTGAATCGATTTCGAAGTAGAAGTTTGTGCAGTCATAGTAGATTACTTGGGTGTTTCTCCTTGGAAAGCAGCGCTGTTTTTGAACAGGCGACTCTGTATGTAATCGGATTCTTTGGACATAATGGAAAGTGCGCGATAAATGTCATGAAGTTCAAAAGAGGGTTGCTCTATAAACTTCCCGGAGTCCTCAAAGCTGCTTTTTCTTTGAAGAAGGATAAAAGGATTCTGGTGTAGATTAGTCGAGAAAGGATGTCATTAAGATCATAGTTAAATGAATACTTTGGCTGCAATTGCTCGACATATCTTATGTAAGCCCAGTTCATAGTAAATGTCTTGTAGAAAAAGATACCCACCATTAAAACGACGTTGTTCATTGATTACAAGATTCGTCCCTGCACAGAGTTCGATGCTTTGAATTTAGAAACATCTTCTTTCTCTGCATCATTCATTAGTTGAACCTGTTCCTTTGCCCAAGCTTTTAGCATCCGTGACGCCATAGGTTTCACAGATATTTTTTTCAGAACCTAATCGTTTTATAACTAAGTCTTTGTTTTTCCATCAACATAGATAGTTTTCTTAACATAGTAAGAAATCGAATATTTTGTTTTTGCCCAACCTAATCTCATAAAAGCACCCCTGTTCTCATTATAACATACCTTAGCATAACGTAAATATAAATTTGCGAATTGACAAAAATAAAGCCAATATAGGCTTTGTGAGACTTGAAAATGAATTAGGCTGTCAAACTACCGAGTGAAAAATTTATAAAGTTCGACAGAAGAAGTAGATTGACAAGTTTTCTCGATTCTGCCATAATACAGCCTGAAAAGATAGCTTAAACTAACTTTATGTTTGTTAAAGCTACTTATAGGCTTATGGTATTCAAAGAGCATCAGCCTATAAATGAATAGGGGGATGCTTTTTGTGTTTTTAACAAGTGCTGTGGAAAATGTTGCAGTGGATTGTGCACTATCGAAAAAAACAGTACTGTGTAGAAAGGGGTATTATGAGAAAACAATGGATTCTTGGCGCGTCCGCCATCATTTTAGCATCCTCCGTAATGGCTTGCGGAAAGAAACAGGAGACGGCTACCACTGCGGCAGGATCGGAGAAGGCTATGGAAAGCACTGCAGCACAGGCAGAAAAGTCTGATTATGTCTTCGTAAAGATGACCGTTCCCTATGCGGACTTTTACTATGGAGAATTAAAGGACATTGCTCCGGAAGAGGGAAAGGATGTAAAGGCACAGCTCGATGCGGAAGACAAGGTAACGAAGGACGGCTTTCGTGAGACGGGAATGTATGACAGTGTAAGTTCTCCCACGAAGGAGAAGGTGGAAAAATATGTGATGGCAGACGGTGTAGTAGAGGGAGAAGGCTCCGTTTATAAGGGAATTAAGCATGTGAACGTTGCCATTCCGAAGTCCCTCTATGAGGATGCAAGAAGGCTTTAGAGGAGAAGAAGGAAAGCAAGAATGCGCTTCTTATGTTGATGGGGGCGATTGAAAGTGAAGTCAGTACGGAACCGAAGGAATATAAAGTATTAAACTCCGACGGAACCCTTTCCAAGACGCAGGGTACCACAAATGAGGCGAAGGATGTAAAAGCGGACATCACGACGACCTCTTCCTATGGAAATTATGAAATTGATGTGGACGGTTTGGATATCGACTCCGAAACCGTGCAGGGCGCGATTCTGGAAACCAAGGACGGCGCAAAGTATGGTTTAAAGCAGGAGGACAATATCTGGTTAAAGCCGGAGGAACTGGCATTTTCCGCAGTGGCTTTCGAGGATACCAACCACAAAGCCCAGAAGGAATTTAAGCGTTTTTGAAGATATGCAGGACAAGGACATTGTAAAATCACCTACTTCTTAATGGATGAGGATGACGTGAGATTCCCGTAAATCTGCATGTAAAGAAGATTGCGCCGACAGAGTACAAGGTTAGCGGAGATGAGAAGGTAAGCTACAGTCCGGAGGAACGAAGGTCAACTATCAGCTTTCCACCGGGGAAGACAGCTACGCTCTTAGCAAGGTTCTCAGCAAGAAGAGTGAGGTAAGGGAGAGGTGAATACAGATACCGCCGGCGTTTTTGGTACTGCCGAAGGAGATGACGCCCGGAAAGTATCAGCTGGTATTCTCTAACGACAAGCTTTCCGATGTATCCTTCACTGTTTTGGTAGAATCCGGCTTAAAGGCGGAGGACTTCCATTTTGAAAACAACAAGTTAAGCCTTGCAGACAATGCAGATCAGCTGACTATTGCAAACTACATTGATTCCACAACTTCCGCAACGATTGGAGAGCAGGAGTTTAAAGGGCGGTGCCGGAAGAAGATTCGGAAAGAACATTTTTCAATGAAGACGGCAGTGTAAACACCGAGGCGACCTACAAGAAGGACGATCAGGAAGTAAGTACTTTGACGGCCCCGGAACCCTATCCGGTAAGCATCAAGGCAGACGGGTATCCGGATGTGAAATTCGAGGTAGTCGTACAATGATTGTGATTCTTACTTTACTATGCAGTTTGGCGTTTTTTTCCATTTTTGGAAAAGCAGTAAAGAAGAAGCCGGCAGTGTTGTATGGGATTTGTATCCTCCTTTCCTTGGCAAGCTATCTTTTATCCAAGGGAGGAGGACTTCCTTTGGACTTCTTTTTCAGAAAATCATGCAAAGGGGAATTCTCGCAGGTCTCTCTTTATCTTAGTGATGATTGCGCCGGTGCTTCCGAAGCGCTTTTTCCGGAAGAAAGACGATTTATCTCCTTCGAGGGAAATGGCTATCTGTGCCTCTCTGATTACTTTGGCGCACAACCTGGCCTTTTGGCGGAAAATACTTCGGTGCTGTATTTTTCGGGCAGGGACACATCAGTCTGATGGAGCTTCATGCGGCTATCGTGTCTTGTCTTATGATTCTTTTGTTAATTCCGCTCACCATTACCTCCTTTCAGACCGTTCGGCGGAAAAATGCAGGCAAAGAGCTGGAAGAAGCTGCAAAACTGGTCTTATCTTTTTTACCTGCTTTTGTATCTGCATATTTTCTTTATCTATCAAGGAGCACTGATTCGAGGAAAGGGAGAGTATTTCTTCACCCTGATGCTTTTACAGTTTCATTTTCGGATTTTACGGATTCTTGCGAATCAGGCGGTATAGAATGCAGAAGGAGACTAGGGAGAAAAAGGCATTCCTCCTGCTTCGCATTGCGGGGATTTTTACCGATTGTCTGTCTTTTTCTAAGCGGCTTTTACAGTGCCGGGAAATACCGGGCAGCACTGGAGAAAAATGTGGATAAAAATCAGAGCACAGGAAACTATAGCGGAAAGTAAGGAAAGCGCGGAAACTGAAGCGGAAAATAAAGGAAGTGTGGAAGACACCGGAAACGGGGAAGCTACCGGTGGCGGAGAGGATAAAAGCGACTCCTCCGAAAAAGCAGCAGAAGCTGCCGGAGATAAAGCCTCTACGAATTCTTCGAATGGTTCTTCCGATTCTCAAGGCTCTGATGCGAACAGTACGTCCGGAAGCTATAAAGACGGAGAATATCTGGGAAAGGCTTCTGCCTACAATGGCAATGTGGAGGTAAAGGTTACCATTTCCGGTGGAAAGATGACCGCTATCGACATCGTGAAAACGAAGGATGATGAGGACTATTTCTTTGACGCACAGAAGAAGGTGATTCCGGAAATTCTGGAAAAGCAGAGCACCGATGTGGACGCCGTGGCTGGAGCCACTACCAGCAGTGAAGGCATTGCCCATGCGGTGGAGAAAGCTCTGGAACAAGCAAAAATAGTAGTGTAGGCTTTGAAAGAGGCAAAAATAATAGGAAAACAATAGGAATTGGAGATGGGCATTGCTATTTTTGTCTTGCAATACTACAATACTCCTGTGTTCTGCTTTCGAGAAAAAGAATGTGCAGTACAGCACATTCTTTTTTTAGTTCATAACGAGTATCGCTCGCAAAGCGTGCGGTATCTCGTTCGTAACAAGCAGCTAAGGCGAAGCCTGAGACATCTTGTGTTTTAACGAGTATCACTTGAACAGAGCGCAGGTTTTTCTTCATAACGAGTATCGTACCAAGTGGCGCGGTAGTTCACACGCACCCACGGAGCGTGCTCTTACAAAAAGAGAATTTAGAAGTAGCGGGAAAGGAAAAAGGAGTAAGATGCGTACAATTTTTCGATACGGAAACATTTCATTTTGAAACAAAAAGGGATGCTGGGAGGCGGACACAGCTTAACGGTTTCCAGGACGGTTTTTCTTATCAGAGTGAAAAATGGAAAGAAGTCGTTTTCCTTTCCTTTTTCAGCGATAAAAAGAACTTTCCTTACCAACTATTGCAATTCCAATCAGAATTACGACGTGCGTTGCTACTTGAAAGACAGTAAAGAGAGTCCCGAGTTTGCACTGGACACCCGGGCTTGGAATAACGGGCACAATATTAGAGAAACAAAAGCATTTCTTGTGGCGCTTTCCGCGAGTAAATTAGGGAGCGCTTTTCCGAACAATCTGGATAGCCTGGAAACTGACCTCGGTTTTACCTTGGGAGAGAAGGATATTACCCTGAAGGACGGCGTGATTATCGGAGCAAAGCATCAGATTCCCCTTCATGCCATTAAGCGTTGCAAGTGTGTCAGCAACGGAACCCTTGGCTATCTTTGTATTTCTTTAAAGGAAAAGGGCGGATTTTTCCTCGATATTCCGGACATGAAACTCCCTATTAATGAAGTCACTCTTCCGCTTATGGAGGCTGTCATGCGCAGGAATACGGGAAACGGAATCGATTTTTCCCGCGGAAACGGTTTTGACCAGAAGGATTCCGGCATATTATTATCCGGTATATGAATGCGGACTTCTTTATCAGTGAAGACGGAACTTTCCGGGAGCCCTGGCAGGAGTCGGCTTACAGAAGAATTTATGCCTATGGCTATGATGTGGATGCCAACTGGTGCGAGAGAATGGGGCAGTAAAGGAGAAGAGGATTTATGGGAAAATGGAAGAGCGAAGCGGAGGCACGCGAAGAAATCAAGAATTTGGTAGCGGAATATTACCACAGCTTTAAAGAGAAGAAGAAAGCCTTCGAGCCGGGAGACAGAGTAAGCTATGCTTCCCGCGTATTTGACGAGAAGGAAATGCTGTCCTTGACCGATGCCACTTTGGATTTTTGGCTCACTACGGGACGTTTTGCCGACGAGTTTGAGAAGAAGTTTGCGGAGTGGATCGGCGTAAAGCACGCCTATCTGGTGAATTCCGGATCTTCTGCGAATCTCCTTGCGTTTATGACGCTTACGGCACCTGAGCTCGGAGAAAGACAGATTAAAAGAGGAGATGAGGTTATCACGGTGGCTTGCGGTTTCCCGACTACAGTGACCCCCATGTTGCAGTACGGGGCGGTTCCCGTTTTCCTCGATGTCACGGTTCCGGAGTACAACATCGATGTAAGCCGTCTGGAAGACGCGCTTTCCGAGAAAACGAAGGCGGTGATGATTGCGCATACTTTGGGCAATCCTTTTAACCTGGAGGTCATCAAGAAATTCTGTGATAAGCATCATCTCTGGCTTATCGAAGACAACTGCGACGCTTTGGGATCCCGCTATACGATAGACGGAGAAACCCGCTTTACGGGAACCTGGGGCGATATCGGCACCAGCTCCTTCTATCCGCCGCATCACATGACGATGGGCGAGGGCGGTGCAGTGTACACGAACAATCCGAAGCTCAGTCGGCTGATTCTGTCTTTCCGGGATTGGGGAAGAGACTGTATCTGCCCGTCCGGTCACGACAACTTCTGCGGACATCGTTTTTCGGGACAGTACGGCCAGCTTCCGAAGGGCTATGACCACAAGTACACCTACAGTCACTTCGGCTACAATCTGAAGGTGACCGATATGCAGGCGGCTGTCGGCGTGGAGCAGTTAAAGAAATTCCCGAGCTTTATCGAGAAGAGGAAGGCGAACTGGGCCTTTTTGAAGGAAGCGCTTTCCGATATAGAAGGCTTAATTCTTCCGGAAGCGGCTAACAATGCGGATCCTTCCTGGTTCGGTTTCCTGCTTTCCGTGAAGGAGGACTCCGGTGTAAAACGAAATGACCTGACGGCTTTCCTCGAAAAGGCAAATATCCAGACCAGACTGCTTTTCTCCGGAAATCTGATTAAGCACCCCTGCTTTGATCAAATTCGCGGAACGGATGCGTATCGTGTGGTGGGAGAGTTGAAGAATACCGATTATATTATGGAACATAGCTTCTGGATCGGCGTCTATCCGGGCATGACGAAAGAAATGCTTCAATATATGGCGGATAAGATTCATGAAGGAATGGAAGCGTGCAAAAAGAATTAAAGTTATGGACTATTCGTCCTCTTCTTCCTGCTCGTCGGAATCCGGAATTTCTTCCTCATCCGTATCGTTATCGGCCGGGGTTTCTTCCGGGTCTTCTTCCGTGTCATATTGTTGCATATCCATTTTCTTTTTTTGGCCCACGGGTCGTTTGGCCCGGGGTCGAAGACCCTATGGGATTTAAGCCGTAACGGGCGGTAAAGCTGGGATTTCGAGGCCGGAAATCTTCGGCTTTGTGGCATTCTTCATTTCTTGTTCGGCCTTCGCCATCAATTCATCTATGACGGTACTCGGTTTCGTGCGGTATCCGCTTTTTCCGTAGTACTTCGGTTTTCCGTCCTCTTGAAGGTACTGACCCTGCTCATTTACCTTATACTTTCCCTGAACGGTGGTTTTTTCCGCCATAGCACCGCTTTCATCAAAAATAAGCATAGCCGTCGATGGTTTGCCCAGAAACGATGCATTTTACCGAGGTCTTTTTGATTTGTGCTCAGAAAATACCATTTTCCGCTATCGAATATCCAGCCGGTGGCCATACGCTCCCGATCCGGAGCAATGTAATACCAGCTTCCCTTATACGCTATCCATCCCGGAATGCTCCTGCCAAATGCGTCCGTATAGGTCCATTCTTTTCCAATCTGTACCCAGTTTCCTTTTTTTCTGCAAAAGTTTTTCCCCGGGAATAAGTAAGACGAGCAGGAAAAAGAAGGAAAAGTACATGTTTTTCAGTTCGTAACATAGCGCCCCCGTTGAAACGAGATAGCGTGCACTCACGCACGATACTCGTTATGTCTAAACATAGAAGAGATTGTCTCTTTATTTTTTATCGGTGAAAAATGGAAAAAGAATAATTCTATAGCTTTTTCCCAACTATGTCTTGTATCATGGAAAATATTTTTAAGCTGTACTGCGTATATTTATAGAAAAAGCGAAGGAAAAACAGATGAAAAAAATCAATTTGGAAAAAAAGGATATTCAGCGCATCGGAAGTTTGCTGTGTTTTATACTTCTTTTTTGTCTTTAACGGCTTGTAGGAAAAGAGGCGCTATCAGGATCAGTTTACGGATGTTTTTGATACGGCTTCCATGGTCATCGGTTATGAAGAATCAGAAGAAGCTTTTTCGGGAGAAGGCGGAACAGATTCATGAGAGACTTTTGCATTATCATAAACTCTTTGATGTCTATACGGACTACCCGGAACTTGAAAATTTAAAGAAAGTGAATGAAGAGGCCGGGAAAAAGAAGCGGTAAAGGTAGATCCGGATATTATGGCACTCCTTAAGTTCGGGAAAGAAATGGAGAGAGATACGGAGGGAAGGGTGAATATTGCCTATGGCGCAGTGCTCTCTCTTTGGCATGACAAAAGGGAAGAAGGATAGCCAATCCGGAACAGGCGAGCCTTCCGGATAAAGAGGCTTTTGAAGAAGCTGCGAAGCACTGCAATATAGATGACCTCATTTTGGATGAAGAGAAGATGACCGTGTATTTTTCGGGATCCGAAACTTCGTCTCGATGTCGGCGGGATTGCAAAGGGCTGGGCAGTGGAAAGAGTTGCAGAACTTCTGGAAAAAGAAGGAGCCAAGTCATATCTTTTGAATATTGGAGGAAATCTTCGTGCCATCGGAAAGAAGGGAGACGGCACAAAGTGGATTTGCCCGGTACAAAATCCCTTCTATGTAGACGGGGAGGAGGACGATCCCTATGCGGTGTCCGGTGAAATTGCGGAAATCTCTTTGGTAACAAGCGGCGACTATGAACGCTATTTTACCGTGGACGGCGTTCGCTATGCACACATTGTGGATCCGGAGACGAGATATCCTGCGAATAGGCACCGTTCCGTGACGATTCTCACCAAAGACTCCGCTCTTGCGGACAGCCTTTCGACGGCGCTGTTTATTCTTTCCGTAGAAGACGGGAAAAGCTTGCTTGAAAAAATACGGAAAGAGTATTCCACGGAAATAGAAGCGATGTGGGTAGAACCGGATCATAGTATGGCGTATACGGAGCATTTTCTGAATCGAATCGATGCGGAATAAACAATGTGCATAGAGCGGGACAAGGAAACAGATCTTGGACGGGGTGGCCTTACCTGTGGTGGAGAACGGCAATATTCTTTATGAGAATTGCAGAAAATAGGGGCTTTACAAGGCCTCTTTTGATATAGTATTTATGATACGCACGGAGGCGTGTAAATAAAAAGCCTTAGGTTTTTGTCATGATACTCCTTTGGAATAATAGTGGGTATGAGATCCGCTCGACAGACAGAAGAGAAACTTATGCTTGTTCTTGATTTAATATAAAACCGGAGAAAAATCTCTTGTCAGACTGAGTGTGATGTGTTATCCTTGTACGGCTGTGGCATGATAGCGATGAAGGAAAAGATTACTATAGAAATGAAAACCGCAAGGCATAAGTTTCTACAGAGAACTTTCCGGAGCGAATGTCAAGTTTAGAAACTGACGGCAGGTCACTGTACTACAATTTAAGCACCAAGCAGCGGGTGCGGCGTGTGTATTGTATAAGATACGCGCGGAAACGTGTACAGTCACCAACTTATCGTCAATAACCCGATAGGAGGCGACTTTTTTTATGGCAAGTCAAGTAATGAGAATCACCTTAAAGGCTTATGAGCATAGCCTTGTGGACGAATCCGCCGCAAAAATCGTAGAGAACTGCAAGAAGACCGGTTCTCAGGTTTCCGGCCCTGTACCACTTCCCACGAAGAAGGAAGTAGTTACCATCCTTCGTGCGGTGCACAAGTACAAGGACTCTCGCGAGCAGTTCGAGCAGAGAACACACAAGAGATTGATTGATGTCATCAATCCGAACCAGAAGACCATGGACAGTCTGCAGAGACTCGAAATGCCTGCAGGCGTATCCGTAGACATCAAGATGAAAAACAAATAATTCTAGTATGAACCGATGAGGTTCCGCTGTAGAAAGGAGAACAAATGAAGAAAGCTATTTTGGCAACAAAAGTAGGAATGACACAGGTCTGGGATGAGAACGGCGTGTTGATTCCGGTAACTGTACTTCAGGCAGGGCCCTGTGTGGTAACTCAGGTGAAGACGCTTGAGAATGACGGTTACAAAGCGGTTCAGGTGGGATTTTTAGAGAAGAGAGAGAAGCTTTTGAATAAGCCCCTTAAGGGACAGTTCGATAAAGCGGGCGTATCTTATAAGAGATTCTTAAGAGAATTCCGTTTTGAAAATGCTGAAGAGTACAAGGTAAAAGACGAGATTAAGGCAGATATCTTCGCTGAAGGAGATAAGGTGGATGTAAGTGCCACTTCCAAGGGTAAAGGGATTTGCATCTGCAATTAAGAAATATGGACAGCACAGAGGGCCGATGGCTCACGGTTCCAAGTTCCATCGTCATCAGGGTTCCAACGGTACATCCGCAACACCGTCCAGAGTACTTCCCGGTAAGGCAATGCCTTCCCACATGGGTGCGGTAAAGGTGACAACACAGAATCTTACTGTGGTTCGTGTTGATGCGGAGAAAGGGCTTATCCTTGTGAAAGGTGCAGTTCCCGGACCGAAGAAGGCTCTTGTTACTATTAAAGAAGCTGTAAAGTCCTAAGACGAAAAGGAAGGAGGAAGATAGTAATGGCTAACGTATCTGTATTTAATATGCAGGGTCAGGAAGTCGGCAAGATGGATTTGAATGATGCGATTTTCGCAGCGCCGGTTCACGAGCACTTTGTTACACCTTGCAGTTGTGGCACAGCTTGCCAATAAACGCCAAGGCACACAGAAGGCCTTAACTCGTTCGGAAGTTTCCGGAGGAGGAAGAAAGCCCTGGAGACAAAAAGGAACAGGTCATGCAAGACAGGGTTCCATTCGTGCTCCGCAGTGGAAGGGCGGCGGAGTTGTATTTGCTCCGACACCGAGAGATTATACCACTACCATGAATAAGAAAGAGAAGAGAGCGGCACTTCGTGCAGCGCTGTCCAACGCGGTAGCGGAGAATAAAGCTGATTGTAGTGGATGAGATTCATTTCGATGAAATTAAGACCAAGAACTTCCAGAACATGCTGAATGCCTTCAAAGTGGAGAAAGCTTTCGTCCTTTTGGATGAAAATGATAAGAATACCGTGCTTTCCGCAAGAAATATTCAGGACGTGAAGACGGCTCAGGTAAACGAGTTGAATGTCTACGACGTTTTGAAGTATGGCACTGTATTAGCTACTAAGGCGGCTCTTTTTAAAGGTTGAGGAGGTATACGCATAATGGCTAACTTACAATATTTTGATGTAATCCTTCGTCCTGTAGTAACAGAGAAGTCTATGGCTGATATGGCTGAGAAGAAATATACCTTCTTGGTGCATCCTGAAGCAAACAAGGCTCAGATTAAAGAAGCCGTAGAGAAGATGTTCGAGGCGCAAAGGTAAGGCTGTGAATACCATGAACTTGGACGGAAAGACAAAAAGAAGAGGTATGGTATTCGGAAAGACGGCAAAGAGGAAAAAAAGCAATCGTTACACTGACTGCCGATTCCAAGGAAATCGAGATTTTCAGCGCTCTGTAATGAAGTAAAACCTGCGTGAAAAAAATTTCTCAATTATACGCAGGAAGAAAAAGGAGAAAAGTATTCATGGGTATTAAGACATATAAAAGCTTATACACCGTCCAGAAGAAACATGACCGGCTCGGACTTCTCTGAAATCACAAAGAAGACTCCGGAAAGATCTCTTCTGGCGAAGAACAAGAAGACTGCCGGAAGAAATAACCAAGGTAAGATTACGGTTCGTCATCACGGCGGCGGAAACAGACAGAAGTACAGAATCATCGACTTCAAGAGAAATGCCAAGGATGGCGTAGTGGCAACGGTTATCGGTATTGAATACGATCCGAACCGTTCCGCAAACATTGCCCTTCTTTTCTTACGAAGACGGTTCCAAGGCATACATCCTTGCCCCTGAACGGTTTAACCGACGGCATGAAGGTGATGTCCGGTGAGAATGCCGAGGCAAGAGTCGGAAACTGTTTGCCGCTTTCCATCATTCCGGTCGGTTCCGAGATTCATGCGATTGAGCTTAAGCCGGGTAAGGGCGCACAGCTTATTCGTTCCGCAGGAAATGCCGCACAGCTTATGGCAAGGGAAGGAAAGTACGCTACTCTGAGACTACCTTCCGGAGAAATGAGAATGGTTCCTATCGAGTGCCGTGCAACAATCGGTGTAGTAGGTAACGGAGACCACAACCTCATTAACCTCGGTAAGGCGGGAAGAAAACGTCACATGGGTATCCGCCCGACAGTCCGCGGTTCCGTTATGAACCTGAACGACCACCCGCACGGAGGTGGAGAAGGTAGACACCAATCGGACGTCCGGGTCCCTGCACACCTTGGGGTAAGCCTGCACTTGGTTTGAAGACCAGAAACAAGAAGAAGCTTTCCAATAAAGCTTATCGTAAGAAGACGTGATGGTGAGAGCCATCAAATAATTGAGGAGGAGAAAGAATAATGGCACGTTCTATTAAAAAAGGACCATTTGCAGATCAGAGTCTTTTAAAGGCAATAGATGCACAGAATGCACAGAATCAAAAGACAGTTGTAAAAACCTGGTCTCGTCGTTCCACAATCTTCCCGTCATTTGTTGGACACACCATTGCGGTTCATGACGGAAGAAAGCATGTTCCTGTGTATATTACGGAGGACATGGTTGGACATAAGTTAGGCGAATTCGTTGCTACAAGAACTTACCGCGGACATCACGGTAACGGTGACGAGAGAAAAGGATAATCTGCATAATTGAAAGGAGGACATGAAAAATGTCAAAGGTCATAGATCTCAGATTAAAAGAGAGAGAAATGCAAACAGCGATAAAAGACCTTCCGCTAAGCTTTCTTATGCTAGAGTATCTGTACAGAAAGCTTGCTTTGTTTTAGATGCTATTCGTGGCAAGGGATTGGAAGAGGCCTTAGGAATTGTAACGTACAACCCAAGATATGCTTCTACATTGGTTAAGAAACTTCTGAGTCCGCAGCTGCAAATGCAGAGAATAATAACAATATGAACAGGGATACGCTTTATGTTGCAGAGTGCTTCGCAAACAGTGCTCCGACATTAAAGAGAATTCACCCCAGAGCACAGGGAAGAGCTTACAGAATCTTCAAGAGAAGCTCTCACATCACTGTTATTTTGGACGAAAGAAAGTAAAAGGAGGCAAGGAATGGGACAGAAAGTCAATCCGCACGGTATGAGAGTCGGTATCATTAAGGACTGGGATTCCAAATGGTACGCAGACAAGAAAAAAACTTTGCTGATACACTTATCGAAGATCATAAAATCAGAGAGTTTTTAAAGAAAAACTGTATTCCGCAAATGTCTCTAAGATTGAAATCGAAAGAGCAGCTGAGGATAAGGTACGCGTTACGATTTACACTGCAAAGCCGGGATATGTAATCGGTAAGGGCGGTGCTGAAATCGAGAAATTAAAGAAAGAAGTACAGAAGTTCACCGACAAGAATATCTTCATTGATATTAAAGAAATCAAGAGACCGGACAGAGATGCACAGCTTGTAGCGGAGAGCATCGCACTGTCCTTGGAGAACCGTGTTTCTTTCCGTAGAGCATTGAAGCAGGCTATGAGCAGAACCATGAAAGCCGGCGCACTCGGAATCAAAGCTTCCGTAGGCGGACGTCTTGGCGGTGCCGATATTGCAAGAAGAGAATTCTACAGCGAGGGAACCATTCCTCTTCAGACTCTTCGCGCAGATATCGACTATGGATTTGCAGAGGCCGATACAACCTATGGAAAAATTGGGTGTAAAGGTTTGGATTTATAAGGGCGAGGTTCTTCCTGCCAAGAAAAATAAGGAAGGGAGCGAGAAATAACTATGTTAATGCCTAAGAGAACGAAATTCCGTAAGCAGATGCGTGGCAGAATGACCGGTAAGGCTACACGAGGAAATACCGTAAGCCACGGTGAGTTCGGTATTGTTTCCATGGAACCTTGTTGGATCAGATCCAATCAGATCGAGGCGGCCAGAATCGCCCTTACGAGATATATCAAGCGTGGCGGTAAAGTTTGGATCGATATTTTTCCGGATAAGCCCGTATCCGCTAAGCCGTTAGGAGTACGTATGGGATCCGGAAAAGGTGCTACCGATTACTGGGTAGCCGTTATTAAGCCGGGCCGCGTTTTATTCGAGATTGCCGGTGTGCTGGAAGAAGTTGCCAGAGAGGCGCTTAGACTTGCTTCTCACAAGCTTCCCTGTAACTGCAAGATCGTTGCAAAAAGCAGATCTGGAAGGCGGTGATAACTAATGAAAAAGAAAACTTATTTAGAAGAGCTGAAGGCAAAGTCAGCTGAGCAGCTGAATGAAGAGCTGGTTTCCGCAAAGAAAGAACTTTTCAATCTGCGATTCCAGAATGCAACCAATCAGTTGGATAATACAGCCCGCATTACCGAGGTTCGGAAAAACATCGCTCGGATTCAGACTGTTATCACTGAGAAAGCGAAAGCGTGAGAAGGAGAACAGAAGAATGGAAAGAAATCTGAGAAAAACCCGTACCGGTAAGGTGGTTAGTGCAAAAGATGGACAAGACCATCGTTATCGCTATTGAAGATCACGTGAAGCATCCTCTTATCGGAAAGATTGTGCAGCGTACTGTGAAGATTTATGCACATGACGAGAACAATGAAGCCGGTGAGGGAGATACAGTAAAGGTAATGGCAACCAGACCTTTGTCCAAGACCAAGAGATGGAGACTCGTTTCCATCATTGAGAAGGCGAAGTAATACAGGAGCAAGGAAGGAGCATATATGATTCAGCAGGAAACAAGACTGAGAGTTGCTGATAACACAGGTGCAAGAGAGCTTCTTTGCATCCGCGTTATGGGTGGCTCAACCAGAAGATATGCCGCCATTGGTGACACCATTGTGGCTTCCGTAAAGGATGCTATTCCAGGCGGACAGGTTAAAAAGGGTGATGTAGTAAAGGCTGTTGTGGTTCGTACTGTTGACGAAACGAGAAGAAAAGACGGAAGTTATATCCGCTTTGATGAAAACGCAGCGGTAATCCTCAAGGAGGATAACACTCCGAAGGGCACCCATATCTTTGGACCGGTAGCAAGAGAGTTAAGAGATCATGGTTACATGAAGATCGTATCCCTTGCCCCGAAGTATTATAAGGAGGGAGCCGTATGCGTAGAATTAAGAAAGACGATATGGTAAGAATCATTACCGGTAAGGATAAAGGAAAAGAGGGTGAGGTTTTATCCTTCGATCCGAAGACCAACAAGGTAGTGGTAGAAGGCTGCAATATGGTAACCAAGCACCAGAAGCCGAGCCAGGCTAACCCGCAGGGCGGACTCTTGAAGAAGAAGCTGCACTGGATGCCTCCAACGTTATGCTTGTAGTAGACGGACAGGCAACCAGAGTCGGATTCAAGGTTGAGGACAGCAGAAAGGTACGATGTGAGAGAAGACCGGTAAGGTTATTGATTAGAGAAAGGAGGAATGAAGGATAGGCTAGATTAAAGGATATTTACAATAGCGAAATCAAAGAAGCTATGCAGAAGAGTTTAACTATAAAAATGTTAACGAAATTCCAAAGCTTGAAAAATCGTCATCAACATGGGTGTTGGTGAAAGCAAAAGAAAAATTCAAGGTTCTCGACAGTGCGGTTCGTGATTTAGAATTATTACAGGGACAGCACGCAGTAACCACCAAAGGCTAGAAAGTCTGTTGCAAACTTTAAAATCAGAGAGGGACAGGCTATCGGCTGCAAGGTTACTCTTCGCGGAGAGAAGATGTATGAGGTTGCTGATCGTCTCATCAACCTCGCTCTTCCTCGAGTAAGAGACTTCCGTGGTGTGAACCCGAATGCCTTCGATGGCAGAGAAACTATGCCCTTTGGAATCAAAAGAGCAGATTATTTTCCCGGAAATCGAGTTCGATAAGGTAGACAAGGTTGAGAGGAATGGACATCATCTTCGTAACAACAGCGAAGACTGACGAAAGAGTCCAGAGACTTCTTACCCTGTTCAATATGCCTTTTGCGAAATAATCGGAGGAAAAATGGCAAAATTATCAATGAAATTAAAGCAGCAAAGACCTGCAAAAGTTCTCCACAAGAGAATATACAAGATGTAAGATTTTGCGGACGTCCGCACTCTGTACTTCGTAAGTACGGAATCTGCCGTGTATGCTTCCGTGAACTCGCCTATAAAGGGAGAAATCCCCGGTGTTCGTAAGGCATCTTGGTAAAATGTTTGTAAAACGAATATCGTCTGCATCCGCATTCGATATTTCGTTTACATAGAGGATAGTGCATAGGGCGCATCCCAATAGATAAGAAGAAAGGATATCCGTAAACATGAGTATGAGTGATCCAATCGCAGATATGCTTACCAGAATTCGTAATGCAAACACTGCAAAGCATGATTCAGTATTAATTCCGGCATCGAAGATGAAGAAAGCCATTGCTGAAATTCTTCTCAAGAAGGATATATCGCAAGCTGTGAAATCGTAGAGAACGGAAAGTTCAGGACATTAAGATTGGCTTAAAAGTATGGAGCTACAAAGAACGACAAGATTATCTCCGGAATTCGCAAGATTTCCAAGCCGGGTCTTCGAGTTTATGCCGGCTAAAGAGAATATGCCGAGAGTCCTTGGCGGACTCGGTACTGCAATCATTTCTACAAACCAGGGTGTAATCACCGACAAGGAAGCAAGACAAAAGGGTGTAGGTGGAGAAGTCCTTGCCTTTGTATGGTAATCTGTCGGAATATTTTTCTGAAAACAGTATTTTACTGAGAATTTAAGAGAGGAGTATACTATGTCACGTATCGGAAAATTACCGGTCGCGATCCCGGCAGGTGTTACTGTTGAGATTAAGGACAATGTAGTAAAGGTAAAGGGACCGAAGGGAACCTTAGAGAGAACCTTTGCAAAGGAAATCGGAATTAAGGAAGAAGATGGCCACTTGGTGGTTACTCGTCCGAATGACAATAAGAAAGAGAAGTCTCTTCACGGATTAAGCAGGGCTTTACTGTTCAACATGGTTGAAGGGGTATCGAACGGCTACGAGAAGAAGCTGGAAATCAACGGTGTAGGATACAGAGCGGCAAAGCAGGGTAAGACCTTGACTTTAACTTTGGGATATTCTCACCCGGTAACCATGGAAGATCCGGAAGGTCTGGAGACTGTACTGGAAGGAACAAATACCATTTTCGTAAGAGGAATCGACAAGGAAAAGGTTGGACAGTACGCTGCAGAGATTCGCGGTAAGAGAGCTCCGGAACCCTATAAGGGCAAGGGAATCAAGTACTCTACCGAGGTTATCCGTCGTAAAGTCGGTAAGACAGGTAAAAAATAATAGGAGGAAAGTAGAATGGTTAGTAAGAAAAAAATAAAGCCGAGCTTCGTCAAAAAGCACGCAAGAATCAGAAACCGTTTGTCCGGAACTCCTGAAAGACCTCGTCTTGCAGTTTTTCGTTCAACAAGCACATGTATGCACAGCTTATTGATGATGTTGCAGGAAACACTTTATGTGCAGCTTCTACGCTAGATAAGAATGCAGGTCTGCAGTATACCGATACTGTGGAAGCAGCGCAGTTTGTCGGCAAGTCTATTGCCGAGAAGGCTATCGCAAAAGGAATCAAGGAAGTCGTTTTCGACAGAGCAGGTTTCCTGTATCATGGTAAGGTTCAGGCCCTTGCAGATGCTGCAAGAGAAGCCGGACTTGTATTCTAATCGAGAGGAGAAATCACTAAGATGAAGCGCGAAAAAATTGACGCAAATCAGTTAGAACTGAACGACAGTGTTGTAGCTATCAAGCGTGTAGCGAAGACTGTTAAAGGGTGGTCGTACCATGAGATTCTCCGCTCTTGTAGTAGTTGGAGACGGTAATGGCCATGTGGGTTGCGGAACCGGTAAGGCAACTGAGGTTCCGGAGGCAATCCGTAAAGGCAAAAAGAGGCTGCAGTAAGAAATATGGTTACTGTACCTGTAAAATGAGGATAAGTCTGTTCCGCATGATTATATCGGAAAGTTCGGTGCATCCACCGTTCTTCTGAAGAAGGCTCCGGAAGGAACCGGAATCATCGCCGGCGGTCCGGCGCGTATGAGTCTACGAGCTCGCAGGAATCAAGAACATTCGTACAAAATCCTTAGGGATCAATAATAAGACAAATGTGGTTTTATGCTACTTTACAGGGTCTTACTTCCATGAAGACACCGGAGCAATTCGCAATTCTTCGCGGTAAGAGTGTAGCAGAAATTACAGGTTAAGGAGGGTTATCATGGCAGATAAATTAAAATTACTTTAGTAAAGTCTCCAATCGGTGCCATCCCGAAGCAGAAGGCAACCATGCAAGCTCTTGGATTAAAGAAGATTCGTCAATCCGTTGAGCTTCCCAACAACAGCGCTACCAAGGGAATGATTCAGAAGGTCAATCACTTGGTTAAAGTGGAAGAGATTTAAGAGGCGAAATATGGAGTTAGCAAAGTTATCCCTGCAGAGGGCTCTAAGCACTCCCAGAATTTCCGCCGCGGCAGAGGCCACGGTTCAGGAAATGGAAAGACAGCAGGCAAGGGACATAAGGGACAGAAGGCTCGTTCCGGTGCACCGAGACTTGGTTTTGAAGGTGGACAGATGCTTTTGTTCCGTCGTATTCCGAAGAGAGGATTTACCGATCCCAACTCTAAGGTAATTACCGGAATCAACGTTTCCGTATTGGAAAATCGTTACAATGCCGGAGATGAGGTTACTTTTGGAGAGTTTACTGGAAAAGGAATTGTTCGTAAGTTAAATGACGGTGTAAAGATTCTTGGAAACGGAGAGTTGACAAAGAAGCTAGCGTGAAGGTAAACGCATTTTTCTCAGAGTGCAAAAGAAAAGATTGAGGCTTGTGGCGGAACCTGTGAGGTGATTTAATGCTTCAAACAATACGGAATGCCTTTAAAGTGAAGGATCTGCGGGATCGATTGATTTTCGTCTTCCCTGATGCTTGTAGTAATTCGTTTTGGCTCTAATCTTCCTATCCCGGGTGTAAATCCGGGATATTTTGGAGATTTATTTAAGAGTATGTCCGGAAACGATGCTTTTGGCTGGTTTAACACCATGACCGGAGGATCCTTCGAGCAGCTCAGCATTTTTGCATTATCCATTACCCTTACATCACTTCCTCCATCATCATTCAGCTTTTTGACTGTGGCGATTCCCGCTTTGGAAGAGATACAGAAGGATGGAGAAGAGGAAGAAGAAAACTTACGGAATATACCAGATATGTGACCATCGGCCTCGCCCTTTTGGAGTCGACAGCGATGGCGGTAGGCTTTGGAGGTTCCGGACTTTTAATCGGATATGCGGAAGGAAGTGTTTTTCGTAAAATAGCAGGTGTTGTCATCTGTGTAGTAGCCATGACGGCAGGATCGGCACTTCTGATGTGGATTGGTGAAAAGAATAACGGATAAGGGGTGGAAACGGTATTTCCCTTGTGCTCTTGTTCAACATTCTGTCTTCGATACCGCAGGATTTTATCACCTTATATGAACGCTTCATTATGAATCATAATATCGCGACAATGGTTGTTGCGGGGATTATCATAGTTGCGGCGATTTTCTGCATGGTATGCTTTACGGTAGTACTGCAAGATGCGGAAAGGAGAATACCGGTACAGTACAGTAGACGTGTACAGGGAAGGGGAATGGTAGGAGGCCAGCAGTCTCAGATTCCTCTGAAGGTCAATACGGCAAACGTTATGCCGGTTATCTTCGCTTCCTCCCTTATGACGATGCCCGTAGTACTTGGACAGATTTTACATGTCAATAACGGAACAATTATCGGTAAGATTATTATGGCATTGAATTCCGGTTCTTGGATGAATCCGAATGCACCGATTTATTCGCTGGGACTGGTGCTCTATATTGCATTGCTGTATTTCTTCGCTTATTTCTATACTTCCATTTCGTTTAATCCGTTGGAAGTAGCGAATAATATGAAAAAGCAGGGGGGATTTATTCCGGGAATTCGTCCGGGAAAACCCACAAGTGATTATTTGGACGGAATACTTCGCTATATTATTTTTATCGGAGCAACGGGCCTCGCCATTGTGGCATTGGTGCCGATTATCATTTCCGGTGTTTTCAATGTGAGCCGTATTTCTTTCTCGGGAACCTCTCTTATCATCATTGTAGGTGTTGTTCTGGAGACCTTGAAGGCAATTGACTCGCAGATGGTTATTCGTAATTATAAGGGATTTTTAGACAATTAATCTATCAGCCTCCTTAGCTGCAGACTTTATAGAATAGCTGTAAGTTAAGGGGCTCATAGTGGATTTTTCACACTTTGGAAGAGGCTGAAAATGAAGATTATTATGTTAGGCGCTCCCGGTGCCGGAAAAGGCAACCAGGCAGAGTCGAATCGCAAAGGAATATCAGCTGCCGCATATTTCTACAGGAGATATTTTCAGAGCTAATTTGAAAGAAGAGACGGAGCTCGGAAAAAGAGCGAAGAGCTTTTATGGACAAAGGAGAGCTCGTACCGGATGATATTACCATTGCTATGCTTCTTGACCGCATCCACAAGGAGGATTGTAAAAACGGGTATATTCTGGACGGATTCCGAGAACCATTCCACAGGCGGAAGCGTTGAAAGAGGCTCTGGCAAAAAAGGATGAGAAAATTGATTTGGCCTTGGATGTAGAGGCATCGGATGAACTCATTATCAAAAAGAATGGCCGGAAGAAGAACCTGTCCTGCTTGCGGAGCAATTTATCACATAGTAACTTTACCGCCTAAAACCGAGGGAATTTGTGAGTCGTTGCGGGGCGGATTTAATTCAACGAAAAGATGATAACGAAGAGACCGTGAAGAACCGATTGAAGATTTATCACGAAGTTACGGAACCGTTAATTTCTTATTATAAGAAGGAAGGAATACTGGAGGAGATTGACGGGGCAGAGGAATTGGATAAAGTCTTTGAAAAAGTGAAGCGGATAATCCATGAGCGAAGCCGGATTGATTGATACAGAAGAAAAAGCGGAATGGACAGTGCTTTATGTTTGCTTAATTCATCTGAAAGAGAAACAAAAGCGCTGTAAGAAAAAGGAAGAAAAAGATTAAGCATGATTGAGATAAAGTCTAATAGAGATTGAACTCATGCGAGATACGGGAAAAGGTACTCGCGGAGGTTCATGAAAAAAGTCGGAGAAAGCGGTTGCTCCCGGAAAAAGCACTTTTAGAGCTGAACGATTATGCGGAGAGACTGATCCGAAAGGCAGGCTGCACACCCAGTTTCCTTCATTTGTATGACTTTCCCGCAGCATGTTGTGTCTCTGTGAATGAAGAACTCATTCACGGGATTCCGACAAAGGACAGAATTTTAAAAGAGGAGATATCGTTTCCTTCGATATCGGTACCAATTATAAAGGATATCATTCCGATGCTGCACGAACCTGGGCAGTGGGAGATTTTGCGGAAGCCAAGCGACTGGTGGAAACGGCAAAGGAAGCTTTTTCAGAGGAATTGAACAGGCTGTCCCGGAAAATCATTTAAATGATATCTGCGGAACCATAGGAGATTTTGTGGAAGGCCGAGGCTACGGAGTAGTCAGAGATTATGTTGGACACGGCATAGGGACATGAAGTGCACATGGATCCGAGGTACCGAATTTCCGTATGAAGCGGAAAGGGCCAAAATTGCAGGCAGGCATGACGCTTGCGATTGAGCCTATGATTACAGAGGGAACCCGCAGTAAGAGTGCTTTCAATGACTGGACAGTAGTTCCTCTGGACGGAAAGCTTACTGCCCACTATGAAAATACAATTTTAATCACAGACAACGGACCGGAAATCCTGAGTCTCATGAAAGGATAAACAGAGTATGTCGAAATCAGATGTGATCGAAATTACAGGAAAAGTACTGGAAAAAGTTACCAAATGCGATGTTTTCAGGTAGAACTGGAAAAACGGACATCAGGTACTTGCCCATATTTCAGGAAAGCTTCGTATGAATTATATTCGTATCCTTCCCGGAGATAAGGTCACCATAGAACTTTCTCCCTATGACCTTTCAAGGGAAGAATAATCTGGAGAGATAAGTAAAGGTTTCGCTTTACATTTTATAGACTGTTTTGCTAGAATTATACGGCAACTCTGTTCAAATTCGTAAAGGAAAGGGGAATTTTACTTATGAAAGTAAGATCATCAGTAAAACCGATCTGCGAAAAATGCAAAGTAATTAAGCGAAAGGGAGCAGTCAGAATTATCTGCGAAAAACCCGAAGCATAAGCAGAGACAAGGTTAATTAACAGGAGGAAACAAAAGATAGGCTCGTATTGCAGGTGTGGATTTACCTAGAGAGAAGCGAATCGAAATCGGTTTGACTTACATCTATGGAATCGGAAGATCATCCGCTGATAAGATTCTTCAGGCTACCGGCGTGAACCCGGATACCAGAGTGAAGGATCTGACAGACGATGAGGTGAAGGATCTTGCCAACTATATCGCAGAGAACCAGATGGTAGAGGGTGACCTTCGTAGAGATCGCTCTGAACATCAAGCGTTTACAGGAGATTGGTTGCTACAGAGGAATCCGTCACAGAAAGGGACTTCCGGTAAGAGGGCAGAAGACCAAGACCAATGCAAGAACCCGTAAGGGACCGAGAAAGACCGTTGCAAATAAGAAGAAATAAGGTCTCGGGCAAGTAACTAAGAGGATCTTCATGTTTTAATTACAGGAAGAAATAAAAAGGAAAAGTAGGTTAGTTTAACTATGGCTAAAGTCAACTGGTAGAGAGTGACAAAAAAAGCGCGTAAAGAAAAAAAACGTTGAACGCGGACAGGCACATATCAATCATCTTTCAATAACACAATCGTTACTTTGACAGATGCACAGGGAAATGCTCTTTCTTGGGCAAGTGCCGGCGGTCTGGGATTTAGAGGTTCAGAAAATCTACTCCATATGCAGCTCAGATGGCTGCTGAAACTGCTGTAAAGGCAGCTTTGGTACATGGCTTAAAGTATGTGGATGTAATGGTAAAAGGACCGGGTTCCGGAAGAGAAGCAGCGATTCGTGCCTTACAGGCAAACGGACTCAGTAACATCCATTAAGGACGTTACACCGGTTCCCCACAACGGATGCCGCCCGCCGAAGCGCAGAAGAGTATAATTATTTTGCTTATCAATCTGTAAATGGCGTATATTTACAAGGAGAAAATCTGTTATAGTAGAGAAAATCTGTTATAGCGGAGTAAGCATTATACGAGAACAGTATGACCATATGGTCAGCCCGAAGAAGCCGATGGTGTAAAGGGCGTATCAAATTTTTGGAGATGTTGCTTATTAAGCAACAGAACTTGATATTTAGGAGGATAATATGGCAGTAGATAAGGTTCCTGTGCTTAAAAGATGCAGGTCACTTGGACTTGACCCTGTATTCTTGGGAGTCGACAAGAAATCAAACAGACAGGTTAGAAATGCCAGAAGAAAGATGAGTGAGTACGGTCTTCAGCTTCGTGAAAAGCAGAAGGCGAAGTTCATCTACGGCGTTTTGGAGAAGCCTTTCCGTAACTACTATGCAAAGGCAGAGAGACTTCCCGGTCAGACCGGTGAGAACTTAATGGTTCTTTTGGAGTCAAGACTTGACAATGTCATTTTCCGTATGGGAATGGCAAGAACAAGACGTGAGGCAAGACAGGTGGTAGGTCACCGTCACGTTACCGTAAACGGTAAGATTGTAAATATTCCTTCTTACCTTGTATCCGCAGGAGATATTGTGGCTATTAAAGAGTCCATGAAGACTGCACAGAGATACAAGGACATCACGGAAGTAACCGGCGGCAGAATGGTACCCGCTTGGTTGGAAGTGGATGAAGAGAAGCTGAGTGCAACCGTTAAGAATTTACCGCACAGAGAAGAAATCGATGTTCCGGTAAACGAGATGTTAATCGTCGAGTTGTACTCTAAGTAAAGATAGCCTAAAAAAGGAGGCGGCATGTTTGATTTTGAAAAACCAAACATTGAAATTCTTGAAATTTCAGAGGATAAGCGCTTCGGTCGTTTTGTTTGTGAACCTTTGGAAAGAGGTTACGGTGCGACCCTGGGGAATTCTTTGCGGAGAATGATGCTGTCCTCTCTGCCCGGGGCTGCGGTTTCTGCAATTAAGATTCAAGGACTTTCAGGAGATACGATTTCCGGAGTGAAGGAAAGTTATAGCGAAGTTCTAACCAACTTAAAGTCTATAGTAGTTTCCCTTCCGGATGGTGTGGAGCAGTTGGAAGCACATTTGGAAGTCAGTGAAAAAGAGGAAGCGAAGGCTTCGGATTTTAAAGCAGAGTCGGAATTTGCTGTTATTAATCCCGATTTACATATTGCTACTCTGGAAAAGGGAGCAAAGCTCTCCATCGGTATCGTTATTACGAGAGGACAGGGCTATGTAGGGACGGTAAAGGAAAAGGCATCACAGTATCCGAAAGGGTATACTCTTTTGGATGCGTTATATACACCTGTAGACAGAGTCAATATGACTGTGGAAAATACCCGTGTGGGAAATATGACAGATTATGACAAATTGACTTTGGATGTATATACGGATGGCGGAATGCTTCCTCAGGATGCAGTATCCGCTGCGGCAAAGATGCTCTTCCAGCATTTGGATCTCTTCGTAAATCTTTCTTCCGAGGGGGCTGAAACACAGCTCATGGTAGAGAAAGAAGAGGATGATAAGGGCAAAGTTTTAGAAATGAATATTGATGAACTGGAGCTGAGTGTCCGTTCTTATAACTGCTTGAAAAAGAGCGGGAATTAATACGGTGTCGGAATTAACATCCAAGACACCGGAGGACATGATGAAGGTTCGTAACCTGGGAAGAAAGTCATTGGAAGAAGTACTTGCAGAGCTTCAGTGAGCTAAACTTAGGACTTTCCACTCCGGAAGAATAGATCCGGACTCAGGATTTTACCCGATAAGACTAAAAAGCACGGATAAGGAGAAAGTAAAATGGCAATGTATAGAAAATTAGGAAAAGCTAGTGGCCCGAGAAAGGCTATGCTTAGATCTTTGACAACGGATGTTCTTCGCTATGGAAAGGTGTTTACCACGGAGGCAAGAGCCAAGGAAGTTCGTAAGCAGGTTGAGAAGCTGATTGCTCTTTCCGTAGAGAAAAGGATAACTATGAGATGGTTGCCGTGAAAGCAAAGGTAGCCAAGAAGGATGCTGACGGAAAGAGAGTAAGAAGGTTGTGAGACGGAAGAAAGTTACCGTTTACGATGAAGTAGAAGTCCATTCAGAAGGATAAGCCCTCTCGTCTTCAGGCTCGTCGTCAGATTTTAGCTGCAACCTATGTTCCGACCGAAAGACCGGGCACTGTGGCCGGCAGAAAGAAGAATACCAAGAAGGTGGACATCGCTAAGAAGCTTTTTCGATGAGATTGCGCCGAAGTATGTTGACCGTAAGGGTGGATATACCAGAATTGTTAAAGTAGGGTCTTCGTAAGGGAGGATACTGCTATGGAAGTTCTTTTAGAGTTGGTATAAAAGAATTTCGACAAGTACATTGTCGGAATATTACCGGCATAGTACTTGTAAAAACGAATGAACAGATTGCAAAGAAGCTGTGAGACCGCAGCTTCTTTTTCAGTATAAATAAGCAATTTAATTGGAAGAGAAAACACAAGTAGATACTGAAAGTCAAAATTGATTGTAAAGAAACGCAAGTTGATTCCGAGATTAAAAATGTTTTATACTGAAAAATACGTTTAAAAATAAATGGATTGATAGGAGGTTACCATGTTTAGACAGAGAACAGGATTGATTATATCTATTATCCTGATGCTTTTTGACCGTTCGGTTTTTGCTAAAGATACAAACAGTACAATTAGTAATATCAGTATTAGGGTAGATCAGAATTTGCGTACCTTGGAAGCGGGGTCATCTCTCGGAAACATCAGTGAGTCGGACTTCACAACGCCGGGAGACCGTTATCATGTTGATGCTGTGCAATGGGTAGACAGCGGTAATGCGGATACGCTCAAAGTAGGTAGTGAGCCCTAAGGGTTCTACTCTATCTTGCAGCGGACAGTAAGGACAAGAATAACGGAGATACAATATACTATCAATTTTTCGGTGCATATACAGAAAACAATGTAAGAATATCCAATGGAAGCTTTGTGAGTGCAAAACGAATCAGTTCCACAGAATTGGAAATAGTGATTCAGTTAAAGGCCATTACAGGAACCTATGATACAGCGGATAATTTGAGCTGGTCTGTAAACAGCCTTGGAAGAGCAAGCTGGACAGCAGAAAATAACAGCTCAGGATTTTATGAGTAAAAACTTTTCAGAGAGGGAAATTTTATCACTAAAGTCACAACTGATGGGTTAAGTTTGAACTTTACCCCTGGATGACAGAGGAAGGATCCTATACCTTTTACGGTAAAAACCATTCCATACACGGAAGCGCAGAAGAAGGCAGGAAAATCCTCAGAGGAAGTGGAATCCGATGTATTGAATATTACGGCAAGTACACGTTCCAACGGAGAAGGAAAGTATAGCGAGACACAGATTTTCGGACAAAACAAGTCGGGAGGGAATTCCGGCGGAAACCCGTCGAATACTATCGGTTGGAGCCAGTATAACGGAAAATGGTATTTTCGTTATCCAAATAATCAACCGGCAATTAATACTTGGATTGACTGGAACGGTAGATAGGTATCATTTTAACGGACAGGGAGAAATGGAAACCGCTTGGTTTAGAAATGCTTACGGAAAATGGTTTTATTTGGACAAGGTAAACGGGGATGCCAAGATAGGATGGCAACTCATTGACAATGTTTGGTATTATTTCTTGCCGGACAGCGGAGATAGGCAGTGCATGATGCTATCTAACGGCATTTTCCAAATTGGAAAAGAAAGCTACTACTTTGATGAAAAAGGAGCAATGCGTACCGGTTGGGTTGGATTGACAATTAACGGGAAGCAGGTTTATTACTACTTTTACAATAACGGTTCCATGGCAAGGAATACAACGGTAGACAGCTTCCGGATAAATGAACAGGGACAATGGGTGCAGTAGAATGATGAAGTCCGTGCGGTAGCCTTTCTTGTGTCCCGTTCTAAGCTATGTTAGAATAGCACGGGAGGAGGAGTTCATGAACGATTTTAGAGAAAGAAAAATGCTCGCCTTATTATGGCGATTCATGGAATACAAAAATGAGGGCGGAGTAAACTGGGAAGAAAAATTAATCGATGCCCTGATTCATCATGCCGAGTTTTATGTGCCTATGCGTACAGTGGGAGAGGGCGAAGAAAAGAAACCTGCTTTTGCTGTAGTACAGGATAAGGAAAAATCATTTTTACGTTTTGTTTACCTCACAGGAGAAGGCAAAACAGTGGCCGAACAGTACGGAAGGAAGCGCGGTATTCAGCTTTCATCAGCTGGCATTAATGGCGCTGGATGATCGAGAATTTCCGGTTTCGTCATCGATATGAACAGCGAAAACTTCATACTCTGGAGGAAGTTTATTGTAAATTGTATTCATGTGGAACAGGCTGAACTTATGGGAAGTTCGGTAAGACCGGGGAGGATTTAGAATTCACAGAACCCTTAGGGGAGGCAAAGGAGCTTCAGGAAGCACTTACGGAATATATGCGTGATGATCAAAATGTTATGGCTGCTTATCTTTTTGGGGGCCAAACAGAACGGAAAGAGCTTTTAATCTCTGTATTATAAGCCATAAGGGAAGCATACAGTCAAGCTTTGCCAATATTACTACTGTGGGAAATGATTTTTCCGGAGGAGTTCCCTTTGCGGTGATGTCCAATAGATCGAAGACTGCGGAAGATGCCATAAAAGACAAACTGCCGTTTTACAGAAGACCTTTCGTAGTCTAATTAATAAACCGGGAAACGGAATAGAAAGGAGTACCGGATAAACACACTTACGAAAAATAAGTAGTGAAAAATCATGCCTTAAAGGCAGTGATGAATAAGGAAGGAAAGGGCGGCTGTCACAGTAGCTGCTCTTTTTTGTTATAATAAGAGTATCGGAAAAAACGTGTTGATGAAATAAGGAATAGCTATAAGGGATAGGACAAATTAGCTGGAAATCTTGGATTTTTCACTTCTTCATGAAACGAGGTAGTATAAAAACGATTTTTGGCATGTATTTTAATAGCCGGAGGAACAGTTCTTATGGCACTGTAAAGGTGGTGAAAGAGTGAAGGTGGATATTCAAAAAGTAAATTCTTATGAAGAAGAGCAAGCGGTGATTTGTGCTGTCAAAGTGACGGAGAACATTCAAACTGCCATCAATGCTCTAGAAAACAGTACCCCTGTTATTACTGCCCGTTGTAATGGAGAAGCTGTTTTCTGCCCAATGGATAAAATCTATTATATCGAATCCGTGGATAAACGAACCTTTGTCTACACAAAGGATGATTGTTTGGAAGTGCAATATAGATTATATGAACTGGAAAAATACGTTAAGTCGGAAATTTCTTTAGGGCTGCAAAGGCAATGATTATCAATATGAGGAAAATAAAGTCAGTGCGAGCAGAAATTAACGGAAGAATGACGGCGGAACTATTAAACGGGGAGCGAGTGATTATTGCACGATCCTATGTGAAAGAACTAAAAGAAAGGTTGGGACTATGATATGCAAAAAGTAAAAACTATTTTTAGTCAGACTTTAATGATTTCAACAGCCATTCTTTTTGGAATAGGAATTCTGATGCTAGTACAGCATTTTTCTTTAGGAATGCAGACATTCAGTTTTCAATGGAGTGATCCTCTTTCTATTTGCTTCACGGGATTTTTATCCTCCCTACCAACCTATTTTCTTTTGGATTTGGACAACTTGAAGAAAAGTGAAGTAAGGATCAGGATGGGGATCCACTTTGTTTCGGTTCTCGGAATTGTGGTACTATGTGCAAGCCTTTTTCGTTGGTTCGGACAAATCATCAACTTACGTATCCTTTGTCTTATGTACAGCCTCATTTATCTCTTTGTCTGGGGGTAACGGCATGGATGGCAAAGGCAGATGAGATAAAAATCAATGAAGCAATTAAAGACTTGCAAGATTCGGAATAAAAATAAAGCTTTTCATGAAAATATAGTTTTTATGAAAATAAAGCTTTTTCATGGAAAAAGTGCAACTCGGTAGGCTGTAAATGCAGCTTGGTAGGGTGGCACTTTTTTTAATGTTTACATGGTGATATGTTGATTTTTGTCTGAACCGGGGCAGAACTACAGTGCATAATTGCAGGAAGCAATACAGGATAGAACTATAAGATGGAGCACAGATAAAATATGACAAATGGGAACTGCGAGGGGCTATAGGACTGAATGATAAGAAGGAACTATAGGAAAGAATTACAGAAAGAACTATAGAGGCGAAAAAGATGGAGCGAATCGGATGAGTGCAATCACGGTAAAGAACTTAAGCAAAAACTATGATAAAAACGACTGCGGTAGATCATATCTCCTTTTCCGTGAAAGAAGGAGAATTTTTTGCGTTTCTTGGGGAGAATGGTGCAGGGAAATCCACAACCATCAATATCCTCTGTACTATTTTAAAAAAGACAGAGGGAGAGGTGGAAATCTTTGGACACAAGCTTGGAGAAGAGGATGACAAGATTCGAGAGAAAATAGGTATTGTTTTTCAGAATTCCGTATTGGACGGAGTATTGACCGTAAAAGAAAATCTTCTGACAAGAGCCTCTTACTATGGACTTCACAAAGAAGAAATTTTGGAGCGCTTGCAACCTTTCAATGCAGGCTTTTGCATTGGAAGGTATTTGGAACAAAAGATATGAAAAATTATCCGGAGGACAGCGAAGAAGAGCGGATATTATCAGAGCGCTTTTACATAATCCGAAGATTCTCTTTTTGGATGAACCTACAACGGGACTGGATCCCATGTCCAGAAAGCTGGTGTGGGAGTATATAGAGCATTTGCGAAAAAGAAAAACAAATGACGATATTTCTTACAACACATTATATGGAAGAAGTAAAGAGACGCATGACAGAGTTGTGATCCTGGATAAAGGGACGAATTGTAGCAGAGGATACACCGGCGGCTTTAAAAAGGAAATACACGAATACAAAACTGATTTGGTATGCAGAGAAATGTGGTGCCAATGAGCTTGTGCTGAAAGATATGGCGTATTCTTATGAAGCGGATCACTATATTGTGCCATTGGAATCAAAGGAGAAATTTCACTTAAGTGAGTTTCTCTATAAAAATCGAAACAAGATTAGAGATTATGAAATTGTAAAAGGCAGTATGGATGACGTATTCTTACATTTAACAGGGAGAAAGCTGGAGGCATAAGATGAGGGGGATTTTGGGACTTATCAAGAGAAATTTACTGTTGTTTTTCAAGGATTGGCAGAGCATTCTATTCTCTCTACTGACGTCAATTATTGTGCTTGTACTGTATTTATTATTTTTGAAAGGCACTTTTGTCAGTGCGATGCAAAGTGCGATGGAACAGTATCCGGGACCGGCTTCTGTGGTTACCGAAAAGAACATGGATATGTTTGCAAATCTTCTTTTATTAACCGGAATTTTGGGCTCTACCATGATTTCAGTACCCTTCAGTTGTATCACTACGCTGGTAAGGGATAGAGCAAGTAAAGTGGATTATGATATTCTGGCAACACCACTAAAAAGAGGGCAGATTATTTTTGCTTATTTTGTATCGGCTGTGCTTTCCTCTACCCTTTTGACCGGGTTTATTCTGGCTATCGGTCTTGTTGGGATTAGCTTGCAAGGGATACTTACCTCAATGGGATTCAGCTTGTCAAAGCCTTTTTTGTCGTTGCACTGGCTCTATCTCCGCAAGCGCAATTTTTATGATTGTCGTTTTATTTTTCAAATCCGTTAGTGCTTGCGAAGCCTTCTTCGGAATACTTTCGGCGGCCTCGGGGTTTGTGATTGGAGCTTATATTCCAATTTCGCAATTTTCCAATGAAGTACAAACCGTGTGTAACCTATTTCCTGCGAGTCAAATAACGATTATGCTAAGAAATATACTGCTTAACGGACTCTTGGAGCATATCAATACAAAGCCTTGCAGGAACGGATCAGGGAATGTTTGTTCTTAGTCTGAAAAAGAATATTTTTTTCTTTTCAAGCAAAACTGTTTAACGGATATCTGGATATGACTAAGATATGGGATATATCTTAGAGTAATACTATTCTGCACCGTAGCGCAGATTCTGATTTATTCAGAAGCTATAAGAAAAACTAGGCTTGAGAAAAGAACATATTTTTCCATTTTAGAAAAGTGGTACAAGTACCCAAAATCTAAAATGAGCTCTTGACTATTTCCTTCCTATTACGCATACTTTAGAAAAGTGGTACAAGTACCCTAAAATCTAAAATGGAGCTGAGATATGGAAATTAAAAGAGATAGATATCTTAACAAACTGATTGCAAAAAGAATAACGGATTAATAAAAAGTAATTACAGGCATTCGACGAAGCGGAAAATCCTATTTACTTTTTGAGCTTTTATTATAAGTATTTGCTGTCTATAGGGATAACGGAGAATCAGATTATAAGAATCACTGGATGATATTGAATTTGAAAAAAATATTGCGATGCATATAAATTGTATGAATATATAAAAAGTCAGATTTCAGATTTAACACAGCAATATTATGTGTTCATTGATGAAGCCCAGTATGCAATCACGAAAGAAGAAATGAAATCGGATATGCCAATTCGATTATATGGCGTATTGAATTCGCTACTTAGGAAAAATAACGTGGATGTTTATATTACCGGGAGTAATTCTAAGTTTTTTTATCTACGGATATTATGACCGAGTTCAGAGGACGTGGAGACGAGATTCGTATATCACCTTGGCATTTTTCCGAGTTCTATCCCGCATGCGGAAAGGAAAAAGCGGATGCATGGCAGGAGTACTTATATTTTGGAGGCCTTCCACATATCTTGTCGGAAGCTGATTATGAGGCAAAAAGCAATTATTTAAGCAGATTACATCGAGAAATTTATATGCGTGATTTGTGTGATAGATATGATATTCTCAATAGGACAGGTATGGAATCTCTAATGAAAGTCATTTCATCAGCCGTAGGTTCATTATCCAATCCCCAAAAAATTGCGGATACATTTAAGAGTAGTGGTGAAAAAGCAATATCCATGCCGACAATCTCAAATTATCTCAAGTATTTGGAAGAAAGCTTCTTAGTATCCAAGGTAGAGCGTTACGATATAAAAGGTAGAAAGTATATTAGTACGCCATTCAAATATTACTATATGGATTTAGGGGCTCAGAAATGCGCTACTTAATTTCCGACAGTTTGAAGAGCCCCATCTTATGGAAAATGCCATTTATAACGAACTCATTTACAGAGGATTTAATGTGGATGTCGGTGTGGTAGAGGTTAGAAAAAGATGATAATGGTAAAAATTAGAAAAAAAGTTGGAGGTCGACTTCGTTGTAAATCATGCCAGCCGGCGTTATTATATACAGTCTGCATTTGCGCTTAGGGATCAAGAAAAAAATCGAGCAAGAACAGGCATCTCTAATAAACATTCCTGATTCCTTTAAAAAAATAATCATTTCAGGGAGCAATACACCTATCTGGAGAAATGAAGCGGGCATTACTTTTTATAGGCCTCTTTGACTTTATGCTGAATGAAAAATAGTCTTGAATTTTGATATGGAGGAAAATCATGGGACTCTTAGACATCGTGAAGAAATTAGCTACAGGAGCTTCCGACGAGGACAATCGGAAAAAAACAAAGCAAGGATACAAGTCGCCGTTTCCTGGACAGGATTTTTGTTCGGTAGCGAAGGAAGGAAAAATGTATCAGCTTGAGCCGATTACCTATTCGCCCGGCATTAATAGGGGAGCGAAGTATTGTGTGGCGGTAACGCAGTCCGGTGAAGAAGTCTCAGCCTTTCATAAGTTTTTGTAAAGCAGGCTTCTAAAGAAAGGATTCTAAAGAATATAAAAGCAAAAGAGTATTTGACAAGACAGGCACTTGCATTTTTGCAGGTGCTTTTTGATTTTCAAATTTCCAAAGAATTAAGTTTTAAAAATGCGTTTTCAAACAAATTACCGACTAATAGTCGAAAAAGCTTGACAGTCACCCCTTGGCGCTTTATCATAAAAACCGACCAATGGTCGAAAATATCAAATGGAAACAAAAGATCAAATATGGAGCCCGGGGCAGATATGAAAAATAGGGCAAATATGAAAAAAGAAGGCAAATAAAAAATGGAGGTGGATATGAAAAAAGGGGAACAAAGAAAACAGGAACTGTTAAAAGCTTGCCTATCGCATGTTCATAGAAAAAGGCTATGAGAATACCAGCATTGACGAGATTGTGGCTAAGGCGGGTATCGCAAAGGGCACTTACTATTATTATTTTGCAAGCAAAGAGGCAACGCTGGAGGCGGTTATTGAAATGATGATAGAGAAGGAGAGCGCTGTAGCCAAAGAGTTCTTCAGGCACCGCTTTCCATACCCGAAAAAAATTGGTTTCGGTTGTAAATGCCTTTCGTCCGGAGAAAGAGGAAGCGGTGATTACGGATGTTCTGGAAAGAAAGAAAATATCGTTATGCATGATAAAAATCTGCAAGAAAATTGTAGAGGTGGCGGTACCGATTCTGGCGGAGATTGTTAAAGAAGGAATAGCGCAGGGAGTTTTTTGTGCACTCTTATTGAAGAGCGAGTGAAGATGCTCCTGGTTACGAGTCAACATATGTTCGATTATGGAGATTTTTGGGGAAAAAGATGTAGCGGTGTATATCGACATGCTGGAGAAGTCACTGGGGGCAAAAACCCGGAACCATGCATTTTATCAGCAAGGTCTTAGTAGAGGGGCAAAGGAATGAATAGAGGACAGTCAATGCATCAGAAAAAAATGAATCTTTTTCTGCGCGTGCTGTTTATCATTCTTATCATAGCGATATCCGGTGCGGCAATACTACAGATTTTCGCACCGGAATATATGGGAAGGCACGCTGCATATGGCATTTCTACAGGATGGCAGAGAGAAATCGGCTTTTTGGAATATTGCCGTTTTAGTCATATTGATTACGGCATATAGGCACTACAATTGGACCCTATCTAAAAGTCCATTTTACTTGCTCTAATCCTTGGAGGAATCGGTATCGGAAGCAATCATTTTGTCCATTATCTCAAGATGCATCAAATTGTAAATTTAATCGGTGCTGTGGAGAATTATCTTCTGGTTCTTGCTTGGATGATCGGATGGAAAATAGAAGAGAGAAGGCAGAATTTATGAGAATATGCATAGTGGGTCTTGGCGTCATAGGCACAACGTACGGGTATGTGTTCCAAAAAGCCGGGCATCAAGTTGAACATTTGCTGAGAGAAGAGAAAAAATCGAAAGCGCCGGCAAGTCTAAACATCAGTTTATTAGAGGGACGCTATAACAAAAAAGGAGAAGAAAAAATGGATCAATACAAGGTGAACCTTGCCGAGCCGAATGCAGAGTATGATTTTATTCTTTTAAGTGTGGCAAGCGGGAAAATAAAGGATGCTATAACGACGCTTTCACAAAACCACATTACAGGAAGCCTGATTTTATTTTGTAACTTTTGGAACAGTCGGAAAGAGATTGATGAAATAGTGGGTGCTTATCCTTATATTATCGGCTTCCCTACTGCCGGCGGAAGCCTTGTGGGGAATACTTTGGATTGTGTTCTCTTTGACCATATCATGCTGGAAAATGAGGAAAAAGCAGGGATTTCCAATTACAAAGCTTTAACAGCCCTTCTCGCTTCTGCCGATTTGAAAACGGAGATTCCGCACGATATGGTGGAGTGGATATGGCTTCATATGGCTATCAATGCAGGTGTCACCTATTCTGCTGCTCGGGAAGGGAAAATTGAACACCCGGCGCAGCTTGCTCTGAACCTGATGAATGATGCCCATGCTCTTTCTATTACAGTAAAGGCAATAAGAGAAACCATTCAGGTGGTTGAGGCTAGAGGAGTAGACTTAAGCTTCTATAAAGATGAACTTCTCCCGTATAGGATTCCGGCAGCCTTTGCAGGAATTCTCATGAAACGAATGTTCAAAACGAATGAACTCACCCGAAGAATCATGACTTTGCATAGCGATGTATGGGATATGCTGTATGGGTGCAAATGTGTTTATGATACCGGGAAGTTAAAGCATCTCGAGCTGCCGATATTTTACTCTACTTTGGATAAAATCTTGGTATGATTTTTGATTGACTTTAGGGATTGGCTTTTAACATTGGTTTTTAACATTTGTGTTGGCTTCTACTATTTGGAGAATCCCTAAATACTTATCCGCTTCAAAGTATTTTTCAATGTCTCTTGAATGCTGTCCAAAGAATCCGCCATTCCCCGGTCAATCCATTTGAAAAGCACATTCCAGATAGCTCCCACATTGAAGGCAATGAGGTAGTCCGGCTCCAGTTCCCCCATAAGCTTTTGCAAATGGGTTGCTGCTCATATCCTCTGTTTTGCTGTATTCCGGAAGAAATTCATTCAAACGAATCAGGAGCAGATACAGCATTTTATTTTTTTGTGTAGTAAGGAAAGAAGGTCTTTATTTTTTATCGCAGAAGGAGAAAATTACGGAGAGTGGATTGGTAATAGTGTCAACCTTTCCGGTCGTATCGCCAGAGATAGCTTCATCAGGATTTTTAGTGCCGGCAGGATTTTTTCTTCATTTGCCTTGAAAGCGCCTCTGTATATTCCCTGATTAATTCGTCCAGAATAGACTCCAGTACATCATCTTTGGAACGAAAGTTTAGGTAAAAATGTTTTTCTGGGCCAGGCTTGTTTCCATAATAATCTGCTTTACGGAAATTTCAGCATAGGATGCTCTTGCATTAGCTTTAGCAGAGCAGTGGAAATTTCCTGCCTTGACCGTACAGCAGATGGATTTTGGCTTTTTTCATAGCATATTCTCCTAAAAATACACAGAAAATGAAAGATTGTGTATCTTTTTGAAATGATTTACTTTCCTTCAATGCTACAGTACCATGCCCTGGTAAGATACACAAGTGAGTAGTTTTGGAGGAGAAAATGCAGGTTTTAATCATCAATGGGAGTCCGAGAAAAAAATGGAGTGACGGCAGCAGTGCTTCATAGGATTGAAGAAAATCTTCGGGGAGCAGGCATAGAAGTGCTATTTTACAATCTGGGGGAAATGAAAATGTCCCATTGTACCGGCTGTAACTATTGCTATAGAACAGGGCATTGCTGTATGGAGGATGATGCAGAGCTACTCTCCAAAAGAATGGAAGAGGCGGACGGAATCGTTTTGGGTTCTCCAACTACGCAAGTAATGTATCCGGATTAATGAAAGATTTTATAGATCGAGGACATTTTGTGATGGAACAACTGCTTCATAAAAAGTACTGTATTACGGTGGCAAGCGGGGGAAATTACGGAAGTCAAGAGACTTTGAAAGTTCTGAAGAATCTTGTGTTATTTTCCGGAGGAAGATTGAGCGGACAGCTCCAAATTAAGTCTTCCTTTAACGATATTGAAGGAATGTTGAGAAAGGGACAAGAGCAGATTGATCAAGTTTCGCAAAGCTTAATCAGGGGAATGAGGGGGAAACAAAATTATCCTTTTCAAAGCATAGTTCATTTTTTTATTTTCCATCTGGGAATCAAGCCCTTTGTAAAGAAAAAAAGGCACGTTATATCAAGGCGTTAGAGAAAGATGGAGTAAATTAGGGGATAGTATGAAAAGAAGATTTTTTTATTGTGTAAAGAAAAACTGCAGAGAAAAGTATAAAAAAATACTTTGGCAAAAAGAAAAAAAATTTCTTTATAATTGGAGAAGCCGTATTCTTTAAAAAAAGATATATTGACGACTTATCTTAAGGATCCCTGAAAATAATATCAGTGGAAAGGAGATCGAAAATGTCAAAACAAAAAAAATTAACCTTTTAGTAGGCTCTATTGGAGCATTTCTCGGAATTTTTGTCTTTTATTGCTTATATTCCTCAAATTTTCGCTAATCTGCAAGGCAACAAAGCGCAACCGTTTTCAACCGCTATTTGCCGCAATTTCCTGTTTGATTTGGGTTATTTACGGATGGACTAAAGAGCCGAAAAAGGACTGGATTCTCATTATTCCTAACTCTGCGGGGAGTAATTTTAGGGAGGATTAACCTTCCTTACTGCATTATAAATCCCATGTAATGGCTATAAGAGCCAGCGACTTCGTTAGGAAGTTTGCCGGTTTTTTTATTACTTGCCATTCCGGTGGAATTAGTTTAAATAAGGGAAGAAGCTGAATATAGAGAAGAATGCAGACTCAACCGGTGGTAGAATCAATAGAACTCAACCGCCGGTTCCTGTTATTTTCGGCGGTCTCCTGTAAGCTTATGCCGTGAAAGGAGGTGTCCGATATGGATCAAATCAAAATCGGAAAATTTATAGCATCTTGCAGAAAGGAAGAGGGCATGACGCAGGCGGAACTTGCGGAAAAGCTTGGCATCAGTGACCGGGCGGTATCCAAATGGGAAACCGGAAAGTCTATGCCGGATTCCGGGATTATGCTGGAGCTTTGCGGATTTCTGAAAATTAACGTAAACGAACTCCTGTCGGGCGAAAGAATCATGGCAGAATTCTATAGTAAACAAGTAGAAGAGAACCTTCTCACAATGAAACGAGAAGTGGAGGAAAGGGATAGGAGAGCTCTTAAGCTGGAATATTGGATGGGATTTTCGGCAGTGCTCTCCGGGTCGGTTTTAATTCTTTTGGCATCCTTCCTTGAGATGCCCTTCTGGCTGAGGATGGCACTCTCTGCCTTTGCCCTGCTTATGATTTTTACTGGTCAGCTTTTATCGCGGTTCGCATTGAACAGAAAGCCGGATGCTATGAATGCGCGTGCTGCCATCATCGCTATGTGCCCTCTTACAGTAAGGTCATTCTATCCATGCATAGGGGACGGGCAAGATATATGAAATGCCCGGTTTGCGGAAAACGAAGCTGGCAGAAAAAGGTATTGGGAGAGGAATAGAAAAATTTCATTTTATAAAAGTGCCGTTTAAGGCAAAAATATGAAATGCATCTCTTGCGAATTTTCCAAATAATGAGTAAACTATTTTATAAAAGTGTCGTTTACGGCAAAAATATGAAATGGAGATCAAGATGGAAATCAATAGAGATGTGTACCTTAATCGACTTATTGTCAGGAAACACAATGGTTTTCATTAAAGTGATTACCGGAATCAGACGTTGCGGGAAGTCGTATTTGCTGAATACTTTATTTTATAAGCATTTACTTTCGGAAGGGGTAGGAGAGAGCCACATTATTCGATTCGCCTTTGATACAGCGGAGGATTTATTAAAGATTGGAGAAAATCCCATCGTATTGGATAATGAAATAGAAGAGCGTAAGGTGGATCCCTCCCGATTTATTACCTGGCTGATGCCGCAGATTCATGGTGAAGGAGGTACTACCTTTTTGCTGGACGAGGTGCAGAAGCTGGGAGCCTTTTGAGTCCAGTGCTGAACGGATTCCTTCGGAAGCAAAAATGTTGATGTTTACGTAACAGGCAGTAATTCCAAGTTTCTGTCAAAGGATATTTTAACTGAATTTGAGGGGAGAGGAGATGAAGTGCATGTGCTGCCTTTATCTTTTTCCGAATACTATGCATTCAAAGAGGGAGATAAAAGCGAAGCCTATGATGATTACTCCGTTTACGGAGGGCTCCCGGCAGTTGCCCTGATGAGTACGGAAGAGCAGAAAAGCAATTATTTGATATCCCAAATGAAGAATGTGTATCTTCGGGATATCGTGGCTAGATATTCGGTACAGGATGAAAAGCACTTTAGGGAGAAGTCATTGATGTCATTGCCTCCGGCATTTCTACCCTTACCAATCCAAGGAAGATTGCCGCAACGATGAATTCTGTTCACGGGACAAATATCAGTGATGCAACAGTGGATAAATACATTACCTATGCGGAAGAAGCATTTATGCTTTCTCGGGTAAAAGATATAATGTAAAAAGGGCGAAAGTATATCGGCACTCCTTATAAAATTTATTTTTGAAGACTTGGGTCTTCGAAATGCCCGACTGTCCTTTCGGCAGATAGAAGGAACCCATATCATGGAGAACATCATTTACAATGAATTGCGATACAGGGGCTATCAGGTAGATGTGGGAACCGTGGAGTCCAGGGAGAAGGATGCAAATGGGAAAGAAATTCGTGTGCAGAGGGAAATTGATTTCATCGCTACATTAGGGAAGCAAGAAGTATTATATTCAGTCTGCCCTATGCCATTCCCGATAAGGAAAAATATGAACAGGAATGCAAATCCTTTGAGCGCACCATGGATTCTTTCAAGAAAATCATTATCGTAGAAAGAAGTATGAAGCCTCGCTATGACGAGAATGGATATCTGATGATGGGAGTTAAAGGAATTCTTTATTAGATGGGAATAGTTTGTTGATTTAATTCATGATGAGTATCGTGTGGAAAGCCCACGATACTTTTTATGGTATTAAACTCGAAAAAAATAAAGGGGAATTCCACCGGAATTTTTTTCTATATTCTTGCTAATGCAGTTTTCAATCGTTATGATATAAGACGATGGAAGAAATTTCATCAATTGTGTACACAGCAAAGATAAAAACGCAACGCATACAAAGAGCTATGCCAGAGCCGGTAGGTAGCCCGCCGTCACAGAATCTTGTGGTAAGTAACCTTCCCTCCGGGTTGTCCATTCTTTGTTCATAAAGTAATTTTTGGAGGGACAAATATGGACAAGATGACTTGTCAAATGACAGTGCTTTTTGAAGGCGCTTTTTTGGGTGGGCGTTTTTGAGAAAACAGAGGAAATCGCCTATCTGTTGCGAAGGTGACTTTCGGTGCAGAGCCCAAGGACTTTGAGGTACGTAATTTTTATCTTAAAGCATTTTTTTATGAGCTGAAATTCAGTCCGGAAGTCAAAACGCAAGTCAAGGAAAGGAAACAGAATCCGAAAAGAGCACAAAGAGAGGCAAAAAAGCAATTGCAGTGTGTTGGCATCGGGACAAAATCACAATAGGCGTTAAGTTTACAGCATGAAGAGAACAAACAAAAGCGCAAAGAAAAAAAGTAGAGAACAAAAAAACGTATTGAGGAAGAACGGCGATTCATGCTGAAGCAAGCGAAGAAAAAGAAAAACACAGAGGCAGATAACGAAAAATTGTGAGGAATAGCATGGCAGCTTTAAAACTAAGCCTTATACAAAAATACAAGTTGGAAAAAGCATACACCTATGTGTACAGTACAGGCTTTCTTTCAGGAGGTAGCGTTTTAAAAGCAAGGTGCGAGAGCTCTCCTCTTAACAAGAAAGGAAGAAGCCCCCGGAGCCTACACTGTTCTTGTCCTGTCCGAAACCGGCATACAAGAAATAGAGCTTGGGGAAGACTTTCTTGATCGGGAAAATGATCCGGTACTTTTTTCATTTGGAAACGACTTCGGGGTAATCAAGGCAAAGAAAGAAATTTTATGTTTTACCGGAGATTTTTTCTTCACCGGAAATCATCCCGATTAAGAATGGATTTTTTGCCCTTTAGCAAAAGTGTTGCCGGACAATGCAAGAGAGCGGTATTTTTCAGACTGTTTCAGAGGAAGGCTGATTCCTGTCTGCTTTGAAAAGGAAGTGTATTACGGTCTGTCCCGCTGTTTTGCCCTTTTAGACTTTGATCCCTGTAAAAAAAGAAGCCAAGTGGAAATGCTTTTCGGAAATAGAGAAAAATGCCTTTACCCATCATGATGACAGGGCGAAGGATGCTCCGAAAATCGATAGCTTAAAAATTGTAAATCATGAACTTTACGCCTTTACTTCGGGAGAAAGCACAGGCTCAGTGAATAAATGGGGAATGGATTATTATGCTTTGGCAAAAATCTCCCCTGAGGGCAAAGGTAAAGGAAAAAGCTTTTGGAGTCGGAGCAATTGAAAGGCGGGAGGAAAAAAGTCCGGGGTGAATGGAACTTTCACCCATTCGGACTATCTTATTCTCACACCGCTTTTTAACAATGACGATTGGAAGGGAAAGCAGAAAGCTATTTTTCCTTAGTATGCGGGAATATCTGGACATTGCTATGCCAAGAGGGGACGACAAAGCATAGATTACACAATATTTGTGGAAAGCTATGCCTCACTGCTCTGTATGATAGAGGACTGAAAGAAATCGGGACTTTGCAAGATAGAAGCGGCAGAATAAAGCAGAATAAAAAAACGTATCTGCAAAATCAAATTACCCTACAACGAATCTATAAAGCAATAAAGTGATTTGTGTTTTTATACCGACTTCTCCTTCTTCCGATACGCCTCCCATGCTTTTTTGTAAAAAAACCGCATAGATTCCCGACATTCATCCGGCTCAAGAATCACTGCCTCTTTTCCGAAACGCCGAAAATACGCCTCCAGCTGTAGTCTTGGCCAGTGGAAATACAGCGTATTTCCCTCTTTTCTCAAGACATCCGGTCTGTTTTTGGTGACAAGATGAAACTTCTGCATACCCTTATCAGTGAAGAGAACTTTAGCTTCTACACTTTTGGATGCAGATTGGGGACTTCTTCCGGCAATCTCCTGTAGTTCTGCTTTGCGGCTTTCATCCGGAAGAAATTTGTCGGACGAGGTAAAAAGAGCGTGAATTCTGGAAATACGGAAAGCTTCGGGGATTCCGCTGGCGTGGTCCGTACACAGAAGGTAATTGCACTGTTCTTCTTTGGAAGCGGCAATAAAATAGGGCAAACCATGAAAATGCAGTTCAGGGAGCAGAGGTGGAAGAAAAAGCTGATAATACTGTTCTTCTGAATAGCGGCATTTAACTCTAAAAAAGTATCTTGAAAGAGGATTTTTTTCCCGGTCTTTTCTGGAAATGGAAAGGTAGGAGCTGAAAAAGTCATTAAGATACTGAGAGAGAGAAACTCGGGATGAGCATATTACTTTCGATGGAATGCATAATATTTAAGGAGCGACCCGCTGACCGTCAAGGGTGATGGCAGCGTTTCGCTCGCTTTTTAGTGTCAGAATGAGCATTGCCGGCAGAACGTAAGGAGGCTCGCTTTGAACGGGTATCCTGCGTAGAGTGACACGATATCTCGTTCCGGTCTTCGAAGATACGTATTCATGATTTTATCCGCGATGGCATCGGCGTCTTCCCATGGGAAATCGAGGAAAATGCACTGAGGTCGGACAAAATAGTATCGAGGAGCCGTTCCTTTGTTTCACGATATTCATCAAAATATTGGAGTAAAAGCTCCTTCAAAAATCCATTCAGGTTTATAGAGCCATCCTTCTTATAAAAATCAAAGAGCTCCGCATCATTCAAAAGGCGTAATCGCATCTCTTCCGGAATATAAATTTTGTACTTCTCCGTCATGACGTTCCTCCTTCTTGAATAAAAAAATCTTGATTTTTCAGTCGAGATATACTTTACCAAAACTATTCAATGCATATCTGCTACTATCTATCATTTTAGAAACCCCTATCAAAATTTCTCCATCTGAATTTTTCCTGTACAATCCCCTATAATGGACTTGTTAAATATCATAATAATAACGAAAATACAGTGCTTATACAATGAAATTTGGGGTTGAAAAATATTTATATTCCTCAGCTTTTTATCTCCTGAAAAATCGGTATATCATAAAAGGTACGAAAGACACATACAGCAAATTGCATACATACATTTTGAAGTAGATCAAAAGCGGATGGTTCATCCTGTGTCTTGTACGTCTTAGTGGATTTCCATTAGGTATAACTGAAAACAGTCGGAAAGATACTAACAGCAAAAAATTTCATGGCGATATTTAACGTGAGATGGTTAGTGCTCGGCCTTGGTCCGAGCGACTTTGGGGTTCGATTCCCCCTGCTAGAAGAGGGCGAGTCTCCTTACTTTAGTAAAGTATCTTGTGGCTGTTTCTTTTTTAGAAGGAGGTAGAGCGATGTTTTTAGAAGAATTAAGAAAAGAAGAGAATAGGACTTATACGGAGAATGGCGCTCTTACCAACAGGAGCACGAAACTCTTATTGTCTGGATCTTTTTGCTACCATTGGGGCTCTGCGAAATGCTGAGGACAATGAAATCATTTCCCGATTTATCAAGGCCTATACGGAAGACAGAAATATGGCGATGAAAATTCTTTTCTTCGCAAGAGATATCCGAGGAGGACTGGGGGAGCGAAGAGTGTTCCGGTCTATATGGAAGTGGCTTTCTCTTCATGAGGCGGACTCCGTTCGAAAGAATATTATGCATGTTCCCGAGTACGGAAGATTTGACGACCTGCTTTTCCCTTCTCAAACGGGCCGTGTGAAAAAGGAGATGCTTTAGCTTTCATAAAAGAGCAGTTGGATAAGGATCTTGCTGCCCTGAAAACCGGAGAGGTGTTTCTTTACTGGCCAAATGGCTTCCTTCCGTGAATACCAGCAATACAGACACCGTTAAAAGTGCCAAGAAACTGGCAAAAGCAATGGGATTTAGCGATGCAGAGTATCGTATAGTCCTTGTTTCACTGCGGACAGAAATAAAAGCTGATGGAGAATTATCTTCGGGAGAAGGACTATTCCTTTCTCTTACGAGAAAGCAGCCCTCTAAAGCTTTGTATAAGTATAGACTGGCTTTTCTTAGAAATGACAAGGAGAGATATTCTGCTTTTTGGATAAGGCGGAAAAGAATCCCTCCGTGATGAATACGGGAACTTTGACGCCCTATGATGTTGTAGCATCCATTTATTTCATAGAGATATGGAGGCAGAGGATATCACGGAAGAAGAACGCTGTTCGATGGACGTCACCTGGAAGGCACTTCCAGACTATACAGGGGCGGAAAAATGCTCTTGCTGTAGTGGACGGATCCGGTTCCATGTATTGTAACTGGGGATCCGGGTACATGCCGGCAGCAGTGGCGCAGTCTTTGGGGATTTATTTTGCGGAGCACAACAAGGGCTGCTTCCATAATCATTTTATTACCTTTTCTGAAAATCCGAGACTGGTGGAAGTTCAAGGCAGAGATATTGTGGATAAACTTACATACTGCGTAAGCTTTTAATGAGTGTGCCAATACGGATTTACAGGAGACCTTTGATTTAATTCTGAAAGACGGCCATTGAAAATAAGGTAAAGCAGGAGGAAATCCCGGAAAAAAACTCTATATTATTTCGGATATGGAATTTCGACTTCTGCACAGAACATGCGGAAATGACGAATTTTGAGTGCGCAAAAAAAGAAGTTTGCAAAATATGGTTATACGCTCCCGCAAATTGTTTTTTGGAACGTAAAGCAGCAAAAACTCAGCAGCAGCCTGTTACGAAAAAAATGAGCAGGGAGTTGCCTTGGTTTCGGCGACTTCTCCTCAAATCTTTTTCCATGCTGTCCGAGGGGATTCTGGATCCCTATTCCTTTATGCTGGAAAACACTATCTTCCGAACGCTACGAAAGGATTTGTGCGTAGAGAGGGGAAAATATGTTTAAAGATAGAGGAAAGGTCAATACGGCAGTTTGTTTTTGCGTCAGTGGTGGAGAACTGCGCCATTCAACAAATAAAAAGAATGTGTGACTACGACTTCACAGCCGGGAGTCAAATTCGCATTATGCCGGATGTGCATGCCGGGAAAGGGCTGCACGATTGGAACGACAATGACGGTTCACGACAAAGTCGTTCCAAATATTGTGAGCGTAGATATTGGCTGCGGAATGTATACGATTAATTTGGGAAGAGCGGAAATAGACTTTGAAAGACTGGATAAAGCCGCGCATTTTATTCCGTCCGGAATGAGCGTATGGGATAGAGAACAGGAAAAAGTTTGACTTAGAGACACTTTCATTGTTACGGGACAGCTTAAAAAAATCCGAATCGTCTTCGGAAAAGTCTGGGAACTCTTGGAGGAGGAAATCATTTTATTGAAGTGGATAGTTCAAGAGACGGAACAAAATATCTTATTATTCATAGCGGAAGTCGAAATCTCGGGAAGCAGGTAGCGGAACTGTATCAAAACATCGCGATTATGCAACATAAAGGAGGTGCCAGATATACCGGAGGACTTATGCTATCTAAGCGGGGAGACTTTTTCAGGACTATCTTCATGACGTAGAACTCTGCCAGCATTTTGCAAAAAGAAATCGGAGATGATGGCGAAGATTATTTTTCGCAAAAATGTAATCTAAGTGGAACAGATGCTTTTCATACCATACATAATTATATTGACTCGGGAGAAATGATACTTCGAAAAGGAGCGATAGCAGCACATGCAGGAGAAAGAGTTCTCATTCCCATCAATATGCGAGATGGAAGCATTCTGGCTCTTGGAAAGGGAAATCCGGAATGGAATTCTTCTGCACCGCATGGGGCAGGACGGGTTATGTCTCGGACTAAGGCACAAAATGAGCTCAGCATGGAAGAATACCGGGAAAGTATGAAGGGGATTTATTCGAGCTCTATCAATCAAGCGACCTTGGATGAGGCGCCTATGGCTTATAAGTCTTTGGAGGATATATCTAAATGTCTTGGGAAGATACAGTGGATATTATCGAGGTGTTGAAACCGATATACAATTTTAAGGCATCTGAATAAGAAGAGGATTTCTGCGTAGAAAAAGATGAAAAAAAGCGGAAAGAGCTGAGATAGAACAGCAATTTCCGTTTTTTTGATTTTGTCTAAACATTGACTTTTATTCTTATAAATATCATAATTTAAGAACAAAAAAAGGTGGTGATGGGGAAATGCGTAAACAGGAACTCCTGTTAAAAATAAAAAAAGAAAATAATGGGATAATAACTACAAAAAGAAGCCTTAAATCTTGGTATTCATAAGGATATTCTGAAAAGAATTAACCATTAAAAAGAACTTGAAAAAAATAGCCAACGGACTCTATGCACTTCCGGATCAGAATATCGATGAGTATCTTTATTTCTCATAGAATACCCAAAGGTATTTTTCTCACGAAACAGCAGCGTATTTACAAGGATTATCAACACGAATGCCCCTTGTTTATGTGATGACGGTAAAGGTAGGAGATAATATCAGCAGAGTTAAGTCGGCAAGAGATAATATTGTTTTTAAGTATGTAAAAAGATTATTACGATATTGGGAAAATAACGATAACCAGTCCTTTTGGCAGAGAAATATCAGTGTATGACAAAGAAAGAACTATACTTGATATTATCAAAAGATAAGGAAAGAATAGATGCACAAGTATTTAGCGAAGCAATAAAAATCTTACTTTGCAGGTAAGGGGAAAAAAATTTATTAAAACTGTCGAAAATATGCTATTAGGATGGGTATGGAGCAAGCTTTAAAACGATACACGGAGATGCTATTATGAAAACATCGGAACAGATAAAAGGAGCAATTAGAAACATATCTAAGAAAACAGGAGTTAATCCGAACTCTCTGCTTCAGATGTGCTTATTTGAAGGAATACTTGAAAAATCTCCAAATCAAAAATATAGGGAGAACTTTATACTAAAAGGCGGACTTCTTATATCCTCTCTTATCGGTGTTGATGTGCGTAGTACGATGGATATGGATACCACTCTTAGAGGCATTCCGCTAAATGAAGTTTCTATAACAAACATCTTAAATGAAATATTAGCGATTGAAATTGATGCAGATATTGAATATAAGCTGATTAAATTATCGCCAATAAGACAGGAAGATGTGTATGAAGATTTTTTTGTGCAAGTATATCCTGCATTTTTGGGAAAAATAAATGCAAGTTTAAATATAGATATAACGACAGGAGATGTTATTACTCCAAGAGAAATGAATTATTCCTATTCAAAAATCTTAGAAGAAGGTACAATACCGATTATGACCTATACCATAGAAACTATACTTGCTGAAAAAAATTTGAAACCATTTCAAGCAGAAACATTACCACAACAAGAGCAAAGGGATTTCTATGATTTGTATAGAGTATACAGCATTTATAAAGATAAAATTGATAAAGACTTATTAAGAAAAGCAATAGAAAGAACAAGTAAATACAGAGGTTCTTTTGAAACAGCTTTACAGTATAAGGAAATAGTAGAGTTGTTCAGGGAAAGTGAAATGCCAAAAGAACTATGGAAAAATACACACAGAATAACCCGTATGCTAAAGATGTTGATTTCTTAGATACGATATCAATCTATGAAGAAATAGGTACCATATTAAATGTGAATGATGATACTAAATAGTCTTATGTGTGGTCTTTTAGAGTTGCATCGGATAAGGGACGGATTTTTCCTTTTATAAAAGTAAAGGGAGTTCTGTCTTTTTATTTTTTTACTCAATAGAGAGTTTGACAACTGAATAGACCAAGGTGGGACTTTTATCTGCTTGTGGATAATGACTGGAACGGATTGGCTGTCTTTAATTGCAAATCTGATTACAAAAGTATGCTGGTGTTTTAGATTTAGATAATCTGCCAAATCCAACACCAGTAAATAATATAGAAGATAAAAAAATAGATTTGGCATAGCATTTTTCCCTTTCCCTTGACAATGAAAGACTTTGAACTATATAGTAAGCGGAACAAGTGAAAGGAGTAGTAACTATGGCAAATTACAATATCAATACGATCTGTGTGCAGGGCGGGTATGAGCCGAAAAATGGAGAGCCCAGAGTGGTTCCCATCGTGCAGTCCACGACCTTTTAAATATGAAACTTCCGAGCAAATGGGGAATCTTTTTCGACTTAAAGGAATCAGGCTATTTCTATTCCAGATTGTCGAACCCCACGAACGACGCGGTGGCCAACAAGATTTGCCAGTTGGAAGGCGGCGTAGCGGGAATTTGACTTCCTCCGGGCAGGCGGCGAATTTCTATGCTATCTTTAATATTGCCGCGGCGGGAGATCACGTGATTGCCTCTTCCGCAATATACGGCGGAACCTACAATTTAATCGCAAAAGACCATGAAGAATATGGGCATTGACGCGACCTTTGTAGACCCGGACATTTCTGTAGAAGACTTGGAGACAAAATTCCGTCCCAACACAGAAGGCGGTTTTTGGAGAAACTTTAGCGAATCCTCTTTAAAGATTTTTGGACATTGAAAAGTTTGCGAAGGCAGCGCATAAGCACGGTGTGCCGTTAATCGTGGATAATACCTTCCCGACGCCCATTTTCTGTAGACCCTTCGAGTGGGGAGCGGATATTGTGACGCATTCCACTACAAAATACATGAACGGTTTTGCCAACTCCGTCGGCGGTGCTGTAGTCGATTCCGGAAATTTTTGACTGGACAAAATATAGTGAGAAATTTCCGGGTCTCACCACTCCGGATGAAACCTATCATGGAACGGTTTACACGGAGAGCTTCGGTAAGGCAGCCTACATTGTGAAAATGACGACCAATCTCATGCGTGACCTAGGCTCCATTCCTTCTCCGCAGAATTCCTTCTACCTTGGTGTTGGACTGGAAACATTGCACTTAAGAATGGAAAGACATTATGAAAATGCCTTGGCTCTCGCAAAGCATCTGGAAAAGCACCCGAAGGTAGCCTGGGTTTCCTTCTCCGGTCTGGAAAAGGACAGCCAGCACGCTTTAGCGAAGAAGTATCTTCCGAACGGCTCTTGCGGTGTCATTTCATTCGGCGTTGTTGGCGGAAGAGAGGCGGCTGTGAAAGTTTATGGATTCTCTGAAGCTCTGCGGCTATCGTTACGCACGTTGCGGATTCCAGAACCTGTGTGTTACACCCGGCATCTACCACCCACAGACAGATGAACGATGAAGAGCTTCTGGCAGCAGGCGTATCTCCTGATTTAATCAGAATGTCGGTGGGAATTGAAGATATTCAGGATCTCATTCAGGATGTGGATCAGGCGTTAGGGAAGTAAACTGGGACGCTGAGATAGCGGATGGAGATAGTTTTTTTAAAAGAAGATAGTATAACGAGATATTTAATGAAAGAGAAACTGTTTAAAAGGAAAATGTACAGAGAAAAATCAAGTTAGATAAAGACCGATGAAGCCGGAAAGTGCCGGTTTTGTCGGTCTTTTTCAGGAATTATTCTATCTTGACGGATGATTTCATTTTTCAATTATATTTTTATAAAAATATGCCAAACCATCAGATTAAAGAAAGCCAAATGCTCGGTAATTTCAAAAGCCAAATACTCGATATTGTAAATGCTGAAAATTCATTTTTGAATAAGATAATTCCTTAGTTAAAGTTCCCGTCTGAGAGATGTATGGACAAAATTAACAAATCATTAGTAGAAAGGAGAATCATCCGTTTTCTCAAAGTTGTATTGGCACACGAGGTCGAACCGTAGTAGGAAAAATCGGATGGGTAAACAACTATGAAAAATCATTGAAAATAATAGAATCTTTGCCTTTGACAGTAAAAACGAACCGGTTGCGGAGGTGATGGACGGAGAGACCATCATTTTCCGTACCCGTGATTGCTTTGATAACCAGCTTAGTGAAGAGGGAAGCTGCATCGGAGCTTTGAACTGGAATCGTATCAATCCCGCATCGGCCCTGTCTATGTAGAGAACGCGAAAGCCGGAGATGTTCTCAAGGTGGAAATCCTGGAAATCACTCTGGATAAGCAGGGGTAATGTGTGCCCTTCCGGAGAATGGCGTCCTTGGCTCTTTGGTGAAAGAAGAGTCCGTAAAACGGATTCAGGTGGAAGAGGGCAAGCGTTCATTTTAACGACAAACTTGTTTTCGATGTTACGCCGATGATTGGCGTAATCGGTGTTGCGCCGGAAAATGGTTCTATCAACTGCGGTACACCGGGATGTCATGGCGGAAACATGGACAATAAGCGTATCAAAGAAGGGGCAAGCCTGTATTTTTCCGGTATTCCATGACGGTGCTCTTTTCTCCTTAGGAGATGTGCACGCGGCGATGGGAGACGGAGAGGTGATGGTCAGCGGCGTGGAGATTTCTGCCGATGTAAAGGTAAGACTGTCGGTGATGAAGGGAATCCGCATTGAGACGCCTATGCTGGAAAAATGAAGAGCTCTGCGGCGTAATCTATTCTCATGAAGAGATAGAAAGGCGGTTTTCCATGCAGTACGCATCATGAATGAGAGAGTGCAGGAGAATCTGGGGACTCTCCTTTAACGAAGCCGGTATGCTTCTCAGTGCGGTGGGAGACCTACGCTTCTGTCAGGTAGTGGATCCGGAAAGAACTGTGATGATGTGTATACCGAAGAAGATTATGAAGAGCTTATTTTAATTTATTCTCTCCTTCACAAGTCTCTGCAAAAGGGGGATATTTTTCTCCATAAACCAAGGATTTTTTTCTTAATCCATCCATAATTTAAGGGGCTGGGATGGACCAGCGGAAAATCGATAGGGGAGGAGCCGTTTTCCGGGGAGAACGCTTTGTCCTCTACAGCATAGGAGTAAAGCAGTTCTTTTAAGGAAAGCTTTGCTCCTTTTTTGTCGTAGTGGGAAATGGCATACTTGCCAATTAAAATTCGAAGCTCAATCTTAGGAAGCAATGCCACAATTTCATCGTGATATTTACGCATAAAGCTTCGGGGAGGGAGGTCTCCGCCCTTTCCCTTTCCGGGATAATAAAGGTCCATGGGAACAATGGAAATGGACGATCCATAAAAGATTTCTTCGGAAATCCCCATCCACTCCATCAGTCTTTTTCCGGAAAGATCATGAAAGGGAATGCCGGATTCTTCTACCTTTCTTCCCGGCGCCTGCCCGACTAAAAGAATCTTCGCCTCTTTATGGAACTGAAAAAAATAGGCGGAATACCCCGCTCAGTATAGCTTTGATTTTCCGGTAAATGTTCTATTTTCTTCTACAATTTTCTGTAAAGCGGAAATCCTGTTCGTTCATATTTTTTGTAGTCCTTTTTAAAAATATCATCTAAGATACAAGAATAACACCTTTCAGCATAGGGAAGAAAGCGATAGAAATTCCTTATATTTTGCCGTAGGGAAAGCAATAGAATTACGTTCATATTGCTTTTTAAAGGGATAAGGAGACGGGCGATGTCCAACGAAATGGAAGCAATGTCAATGAAGCGGAAGTATTTTCAAAGAAAAACATAGAAGAAAATCAGAGCAACGATCATCAAAGCGAAAATCCGGAGCAGACCTATGAAGAACTCGAAAAAGGAGAACTTTTCCGGACGGAAAAACGAATCAAATTCATTGCGGAATTAGGGGCGTCTTCCAATATAGAGGGACATTTCCAATTAATTTGTCGAAGCTGGAAAGAGGAGAAAAATTTACGGCTGGAAAGCAGCTTTGACCGGCATGGAGAAGAGGGGAATTCGTTTTTACTGGAAAGACTTAGGGCAAACGGAAATAACAGATGCTTTTACTTGAGGAGCAAGAAGCATCCGAAGAGCTTAGAGAAGCTGTGTTTACGGCTTATCTTCTTGCGGAAATTCTTTCGCAGGGAAGACACAGAAGTATTTCTCTTCCTACTGTGAAAAAGCTCCTTCCCTTTTCTCCTTCGGTTTAGCGAAACGAAGAGGATTTCCTTCGTGAAAAATGTCTGATTGCCCTGGGCTGGGTGGCCCGTCGAGCGGGAGATTCCTTTTTGACAGGGAAAATGCTGGAAGACCAGGACGCTCTTTGCCGAGCATGGGCGGCGAGCAGCCTTATGCAAATGTCTTTTCATAGGGTAAATAGAGTGATTTTACAAGAAGAAACGAAAAAGATTTTTGCAAAAGCAATCGAAGAAGAAAAGAATTTACAGGCCTGCGGCATCATGATAGAAGCGGCACAAACTTTATTTTTCTAAAAATGGCTCAGTGCGTCTGCGTTGGAAGCGGAAGACGAAGCGCAAATTGAAAAAGCAAGACGCTCTGCGGTACGGTTTTTGCTGAAGTAAGGTGTGGAAAGTCATGGATAAAAGATAGTTATTAGCTATATCGATTTAATACTCTTTTTCATACTTTCAATATGGCTTTTTCCCATTCAAGCTTTTATGATTAATACGTTGACATTTCCTATTTAAAAATTTAACGGGTCAAAAGAGGATTGCTTTTTATAAGTAAGCTATCGCTACTTTTGACACGTTTGATATGATATTACTAAAAATCTAAAGGAGAAGAACATGACAACTAAAAAGTAGAAAACTTGATTATCGGATTCGGTAAGGCAGGGAAGACCCTCGCGAATTATCTGGGGAAACAAGGGTGAAAAAGACCGTTTTTGGTGGAAAAAAATCCCTCTGATGTACGGCGGAACCTGTATCAATGTGGGCTGCATTCCCTCTAAGTTCCTGGCGACCGCTGCGGATAGAAGAAGCTTTAGCGGAGAGAGTAATGCGGAATACTATAAAAAATGCCGTTTTACAGAAGAAGGCGTTGATTGCCAAAGCTGAATAAGGTAAATTACGACAAGGTGGCAAGCAATGAAAATGTCGAAGTGCTGGACGGACTGGCTATCTTTTAAAAGATGAGCATACCGTGCAGGTTACGAATGGCAGCGAGGTGTCCGAAGTTTATGCGGAGCGCATCTTTGTCAATACCGGTGCAAGACCCTTTGTTCCGAATGTTCCCGGTTTGAAAGTCGGAAAACGGATTCATACCAGTGAAACGCTGATGAATCTGGAAGAATTCCCAAAGAGCTTGGCGATTCTCGGAAGCAGCTTTATCGGACTGGAATTCGCGGCGAGTTATGCGAAATTCGGTACAAAGGTCACGATTATTGACCAAGGTGATCGGATATTACCGAGAGAAGATGAGGATGTAGCGAAGGAAGTATTTTTCCTCCTATCAGGCAATGGGCGTGGACTTCCTCTTTGGCGCGGCGCTTCAGCAGGTATCGCAGGATGAAAATGCAGTTCACCTTTCCTACACGGTAAATGGAGAAAAGAAAGAACTTTCCGTAGATGCTTTTTCTGGTTGCGACCGGACGACAGGCGAACACGGAAGAGCTGCACTTGGAAAAATGCGGGTGTGGAAGTTTCTGAAAGAGGTTTTATCAAGGTAAATGAGCACCTGCAGAGCAATCAGGCACACATTTTTGCTATGGGAGATGTTAACGGAGGCCCGCAGTTTACCTATGTTTCCTTAGATGATTTCCGAATTGTGAAGAGCTTTTTGGATAATCAGGGAAGCTACGAAAGAAAGAATCGTCAGCCGCTTGCTTTCTCCGCCTTTCTTCATCCGACATTTTCCAGAGTGGGATTCAGTGAAAAAGAAGCGAGAGAAAAAGGCTACAAAAATCAAAGGTAGCGACCTTACCGGTTACCGCGATTCCCAAGGCGAAAATCCTCGGAAATCAAACCGGACTGTACAAGGCAGTTGTAGATGCCGAAAACAATCAGATTTTGGGCGTGACCTTGTTCGGTGAAGAGTCCCACGAAGTAATCAACATTGTGGTTTTGGCGATGATGACGAAGCAGCCTTACACGGTGCTTGGGAACCAGATTTTCACCCACCCGACCATGGCGGAAGCGCTGAACGACTTTGTTTGGGGCGGTAAAATAAAACATGCTGTAATTTACCGCAGTGGTTGTTATGATGCTATTCGAAATAAGGAAGCACTCTATCGGAGTTTTAAAATAGACTTTACGTGCTTATGAGAAAGAGTCCCCTCATTTAAGAGGGGGCTCTCCTTTTGTTATGGGAGAAAACTTGAAATTCGGCTAAAAAACATATATTAATATTAGCTAATAAGAATGAGAGGTGGCATTATGATAGGAAATACAGCACTGCTACAGCAACGGAGATGAAGAACAATTTTGGCAGGTATCTTGCTATGGTTCAGGAGGGCAGTGAGATTATCGTCACAAAAACGGTAAAGAGGTTGGCCGGCTTATTCCGCAGAAAAGGCGGTATCTTATTTTAACGGATTCTCTTGCAGGGATACTGAAAGGGGATACGGATTTAGATAAAGTGAGAGAAAAAGATTGGGGAAGAAGTACGGATTTAATGGTTGATTGAAGAGGCTGTATGATTAATTTAGAAGAAAAATAGACCTATTAAAAAGAATTGCATATCGTTTCAAGGAAGAGCGGATTGAGTGGGCCTTAGGAGGCTCTATGATGCTTTTATTTTTAAAAAGATTGTCTCCTCTTTTTGATGACATTGACTTAATGATTTTTCCTCTCGGATGTTGACCGTGTTCGTAACATTTTATCCGAAATGGGAGAGTTGAAGCCGGAAAATCCCAAAGCAAAATATCGGACGAAAAGATTTATGGAGTTCACCATTGAGGGATCGATGTGGATGTTATGGCGGGCTTTGCTATTGTCTATGAAGGGAATAGTTGACTGCTCCCTGGAGAAGGACAGATTGTGGAAATTTTGCCCTTGGGAACAGAAAGTATCTCCTGCAATCCCTTTGCTTTGGCGTGAGTATTATCGCTTAATGGAACGCCTGAATAAGGTGGAAATGATTAACAAGGCCTTGGGGATAAATCTATGGAAACGAAATGTGAAACCGTAGTTGCTCCATGCTTACCGCAAAAGAAGAAGCAGAACCGAGCTGATGATGAAGCTATCCGCTTACGGCAAAAGCTTGGAGAATAGTAGATTCTCTTTTCCTTTGGAGAGGAGCCTAAATTTCAATAATGTGTCAGTTCGCTCATCACAAGGCAGATGACAAACTGTGCTCTTCCGCAATTGAAAAAGTACGGAGGAAATAGCATGGCTTTTGGCATGAAAGAAAAGATAAGTAATAAAGCTTAAAAGAAGCATTCCCCGGAGAAAAACGACTCTGCTTCAGCGCATCATAGTTTGTCTTGATTTTCTAATTTCACGATGAATTCGATCCTGCATACTCGTCCGATGCGATAAAACCAATTCGGTACTTCTTTTCTGTTTAACGGAAGCTCCAAAAGAAGATAAAGATAAAAAGGAGAAACCGTAGGCAAGGCAAATGATAAAGGCAAAAGAATAAATAGAACAAATAATAGCCCATATAATCTTAGCTCCCTTCTATAGTTTTTTTCTTCACTGGAATTGCCCGAAAGCTGTGTAGGATTGAGTTCTTAATGAAGTCTCGCTTGCAAGCTGTGTGTAACCTTGTTCTTAACGAGTCTCGCTCGCAAAGCGTGGACTATCACGCTTGGGCATTTCTCCTAGAGGAACTCATTATCTCTTTGGATTATTAGCATGGATTCTTCAGTTTGATTCCCTATGAACCAGTAATCACAGATTGTGCCTCCTGTCGCCAGAGTTTGCTCTCTATGCAATACTCCTTTGTTTCGTTCAACCGCGATGTGGTCAATGTCACAGCACAAAGGTAATAAATCAAGATAGCCATTTTCTCTTGCGAATTTTTCCAAGGGAGCATCTTGTGAAGTGATAATAAAAAGCCATCCTATGTCGCTTTTTCATCAAAAATGAAAATCCCAGGTTTTATCCTGATATTCCGGATAGTCTCTGCCCATTCTTCCGCCTTATGCCATCCTTTCAGCAAATTTCTTCATGTCCGTCTCTTTATTGAAAATCTATGGAGCTCATGGCTTTTCTTATGATGCGATTGTCCATAAATGCAGCAATCACTTCTCTAAAATCTTCTACCGAAAAGTTACCTGCTCTGCATACTGCCAGAAAAACATAGGCGGAGTAAATATTGTGGGCCATAGGGGTTTTTCTCTCCGACATCTTCCAGTGCTCTCCAGCATTTCCCGGTATAAAGATACGTCCTTTTTGCAAACTCTCCTTCGTCTTATCTTTCCCGAACTTTTTACCATCGGTTTTTCAAGAATAAACTGAATAAGTTAAAATAGATTCCTTTGTATTTCATTACACTCACCTCGCTAAACTTTTTCATCAATGTAGTTCAGGTTCTGCTATTTAGTACAAACCGTATGAGCTACGTAACTCTAGGAATAAAACATAATGAGATAACATAATGATAGAACAAGAAATATTGCATTAGTTGCGTTTAACTAATAGTAACTTAACACTTTTCAGCCATTTTGTCCATGCTGAATTTTCGTTTCTTCATCCTGATTGTTTAAGACAGGATATTTAACTTTTATAAATCCTATGTTGCTTCTTATTTCTTTATAGACCATAGGTAATGACTTTTGGTTTTGTAAACTTCGCAGATTTACCTGTATAATGGAGTTAAACAGTAATAGGGATTACCGCATATAGAGGGAGGTCATCTAATGGCTACGGTTTCATTAAAGGCTGCTACTAGAGAGGATTTGCAAGCCATATGGGAAATGCAAATAAAAGGCTTTCTCGGAATTATTGGATAAATATCAAGACTATGATATGAGTCCCGGTGCAGAGAGGGCTGGAGAAAATCATTGCAAGGTACGAACAGCCTTGGACTGTTTACTATTTTATTGTTGTTGAAAGTGAAAATGTCGGTGTCATTTGTGTGATTGACAAGAAAGACGCCGGTAGAAAACGAATATCTCCAATCTGGATTATGCCGGAGCATAGAAATAAAGGATATGCCCAAGCGGCAATTTTCGCAGTAGAGCAAATACATGGCTGCCATCACTGGTGCTTGGACACGATACTACAAGAAGCAGGGAATCTTCATTTGTATGAAAAGATAGGGCTATCATCTAACCGGAAGAAGGGATAAGATCAATGATTGTATGGATATTGTTTTCACGAAAAGGATTAGACATAAGCTCTAAGTTTAAGGAATCTTATGTAAGCTATCAATAGGGTGGCATACGTTTTGCTTATGTTTAGTACTATCTGAAAGGAAGAGGAAAAAGCTTATGAAGCATTTTTCATGGATTCTCAGAATATTTTTATATTTTTATATTATATACTTGGATTGCTTTTTATACTCCTATTTCGGCAAGCCCCATATTCAGTTTACAGCTTTATGTCTTATTGAATATCCTATTTGCCCTTGTGTTCACCGGTCTTTTAATCAGTCAGATTGTGGAGGCTTTTTAAGATTTTTTTAAAAAGAGGGATAGTGAGCAGTGCATAAAAGCTTTCCTTTTCTTTAAACTACAGTTCTCTGCCTGCCGTACTCATGTTGCTAGTCATCTTCTTGTGGTCTTACTTGGAGGAATAAGGCTTTCCTTTGTGATGCTGGTTCTACCAGCCACCCTATTCATTGCTCCCTTTTCTTTGCCATGAGCTTAGTTGTGGCACCACTTTTCCTCGGAATATCGTTTATGGCGGGATTAGCAGGACTTAGCTATGCCATTTGCTTGATTTTATTTAGTAGAAAGCAAAAAGGGATGGAAAGTCGGACAATGTATCTTGCATTTTTATTTTTCCAGAGTATTCCCGGCTTTGATATTTTTGGATGGTCTGTATATTACCCTGCGATATTGGAACAGGGGAAAAATCTTATCGATTATCACTGCAATTTCTGTTATCTTGGGATTGACGTTTATGCTATTTATGCCTTCTTAAACAAAGACATTATGCATTCTTAGAGAAAGACAGTAAAGATAGCATTTTAAGAAGAGATAAAATGAGAAATTTATGTTTTTATTGATCCCCATGGGGATTGTATTATTGATTTTCAGCATTAGAAAGACAATCCGTTTTGCGAAGGCAGAGCTATTCTTTGAAATGTCCTGCACAGAGGAAGAGGGAAGCGTTCATCTTCCTCAGGGAAATTACGGGATTTGGCTTAGCGGAAGGCGTTTCAAAAAAACTCCTATCGGAAATATCGGCTTTCAGTTAAGAAGAGCAGAGACCGGGGAAAAGCTGTACCTTTCTCCCAGTCTTATGCGTATGTCAGTCACTAGCTTTGATAAAGGAAGAATGGAACTTTATCATTTTCAGGTAGAAGGAGGGAAATTATACCCTTTCTTTAGATGGAGAAAGCATGTGAGAGACAGGCTGAGGCGTCTATCGGAAATCTTCTCTTCAAACAGCCGGTGGATTTAAGCAGCTTTACCATACAGATTCGAAAAGGAAAATCTACATATTGACGTAAAGAGCCAGAAGGAAGACGGAAAAAAATGCCGCTCCGCGAACTGCATTGGTAGTGGAGTAGATATGATAAGCGTCTTCGGAAGAACTGAACTGCATTCTAAGAAGGAGCAAGATTGGGTGGACTATTAAAGCCACGATGATCGTAGCAAATGGCATTTTCATGCATTGATAGAGAGCAGCATGAGCGTCTCCGTTCTTATGGTATAGAAAAACAAAGGTCAAAACATTGACCAAAAGCCAAAGAAAGAGAAATAAGTTAGTATCTCGAAGAGCGGCGGAATTCGTTGCATTTTTTCATATTCAATATGCACTCTTCCCTGAAAAGCCTGCCCGAATTTATAAATCCACTGAGGGACTTCCGGTTTTTCTTTACGCCGTATAAAAGCCGAAAAATAAATATAAAAGGTAAGGAGAAAAGAAAGGCATACAATAAGAGCGAAAAGATAATGCAAATCGAAAAAGAATCCACTTTTTCTTTCTCCTTTCCTATAGAGTATTTTTCTTAAGCAGTGCCGTAAGCGAGTGAAATTTATGACATTTAGCATCTATTAATGGAAACAGTATAGCATTTTTTTATAATGAGGACGAAAGAAAATATAGTGTGAAGATAAGATGAGATAAACTGCAAAGTGAACAATGAAAAACTTACTCTATTTTAGGTAAAGCATGGTAAAAATCCCTGAGTTTGACAGTTGCGAAAGAGTCAAGAGCCCATAAACTGCGTAATTACGCCATTTATGAGCTCTTGTTGATGCTCAGCGGCGCACGTTTCTAAGGGAGCTAAAGTCCCGAATCCGCCCGGTAGTGGGAAGAATATGGCCGAAGGCAAGGGTGTCGAGGGTGACCTCGAATCTGAAGGAAGCTGGATATGAGGAAGATACTAACTCATGGGCAAATCTCTGGTCTGACGAACAGAAATCTCTATATGAGGTTATGCATGAGGATAAGACTGCAGCACAAGCCAAAGTCCAATAACTACACGGAATCATGCATGATAAATGAGGCAGATATATGGAGAGGAAGAAACGTGTGGTACCTAGGGAGGTCTGTGTGATATGCCTCGAAAGAGGTAACCATTACTCAAAAGCAATGCTGAACACACAGAAGTCAGCAGAGGTCATAGTAGTCGAGAGACAAAGGACCGAATCAATAGAAGTCTCAAGTATGACTGAGAAATGATGGAAAGAAAGTCTATCTAGACAAAAATACCTCTATATGATTATAATTATGTTCATAATCATATAGACTAAACTTCAGATACAAGTTACAAAAATAAGGAGGTATGGTTATGGCCACAAAAAATATTTATGTTGCAGAAGCAGATCTACACTTATTTGATGATGCTGCCAAGTACGCCGGAAGTGTTTCTGCCGCTGTGATACAGGCACTTCAGGACTTTCTAAGTGTTCAACGCAACAAAAGCGAAGGATATGACAAGATTGAGTTAAACCTCTATGAAAAAGGGGTAAGAAGAAAGGTAATGTTCTATGGTATGGAGATTACTCGTGTAGAACGTCCGGTAGACGGTGGAATAAGGATTGACACGATTTATAAAACTGCAAAAGGGCAGCTTGCAGTGGCAACCAAGGTTCGCAAGGAGCTTCCGAATTGGGCGAAAGGAAATCCACACGTATGGGAAAACCCGCAGTCTTGGTCACATGATTTTTGGAATCTAGGGGACAGAGTGTTAAACGTATATCCGGACATAGAGAGCCTAAAGGAGAAGGATGCGTATCTTGCCGAGTGCTGCGAATCTTCTCTTTCGGAAAAGCCTTATGAGTTTTTGGATATTTAGATTAGGTATAAATACTAGATTTATAGAACTATAACAAGCAAATAATGAGATAGCTTTGTGTTTATATATCATATGGATTTCAGAGATGAAAAGAAGGAAGCTTTAATTAACATTGCTATGGTATATTTATCTAGTGTTCGGGATTATCGTCTTTCTTCTCGCGGTTAATGTAAATCATGTTCAAAAATTGATATTAAAAAAGCGGAGCGACTCTTAGACGAGTCTGTTCGTACCGGAATTGTAGAATATCATTTTTCCGTTGACGGGATTGAGATCATTTCTCAGCTTGGGATCAGCAAAAATTATTGAACCGCATATAAGGGCTACGCTACTAAGGGGCAATATATATACGCGGTAACCATACTAAGGGCGGTATTATTTTACATCATGGGCAGTAAGGGGGGTATGAGATGGCGCTGATTACTAAAATCAAAGCCTATCGCGAACAGGCCGGAATAAAACAATTTTTAATATTTTTTCTATTTTGGGGGAAAAATCCCGACATCTACATCTAGTAACGCTATCCAGCATCACGTTCACAACTTGACGATATAGAGCTTTCTTGATATCATACCGAGCTTGAGAAGAGTCAAAGAGCCCTAAACGGCGTAATTACGCTATTTATGAGCTCTTGTTTTCTTTTTGAATTCTAGCAATATTTCTACTTTCTCGTTGCGGTTAAAATCTTTTTTATTTCTCTTTGAGATACAATCTCGTAATCCATTCTAAAACAAAATGTGTCGTGATTCGATCTTTTCTACTGAGATATACCGGTCTGGCTTGAAATTCCTCTTCATAATCCGGAAACATTCTTCAATCCAAGGCCTGAGGAGATTTTTGGAACTATTTAACTGTCAAACTACCGAGCTGAATAATGGGAACGTGTCTGCTTATATTGACTGCTACAGGTTGGAAATCCGGAATCTAGGGTTGACAAACAAGCAAAAATATTATAATAAAAAACTGACTGAAGTCAGTCAATATATATATATATATGAGGTAGAATTTATATGGCAAAAACTAAAGAAGAAAGACGCAATGAAATCATTGAGACAGCTGGAAAGCTGTTTGAGGAGAAAAGGGATATGAGCAGACACAAGTACAGGATATTGTCAATGAAATTGGAGTAGCAAAGGGACTTTTCTATTATTACTTCAAGTCAAAAGATGAAGTAATGGAGGAGTTGGCAGATAGATATGCAGACGCGATAATAGATGCTGTCAATAAGTTGATAGATAAGGATATAACCACCTTTGACAAAAATCAATCGTATTTTTCAAATTTTTTTATTGATTCGGCAGAAAAAGTTTGGCATATTTATGGGAATCCTAAATGTGAAAAACGGTATAACACACGAGAGGATTTTTTTCAATGTTGGGAAAAATGGTTCCTCTTGTAACAGAACTTATACTTTCTGGAAATGATAATGGAGAATGCAACTGCAGCGATCCAAAGTTTATCACTGAGTTTTTGGTTTCAGGATTGTTTAATATCATGAATCAAATTTCTCCAGATGAGAAGATCAATTATTTGAAGGAAAAAAACTACCAACGATCAAGACAATGATTCTTAAACTATATAATTTTGCTGAACAGAAGGAGAGCAAATGAGTAGAAATTACGTATACACAGAATTAACAAATGCCATTGAACAGGCGATGCTAGTAGGCGGTCCTGAGTCAGAAAGTACGCAAATATCTCATTTCATTGCTGAGCATGGTGAACGTTTCCATTTTAATCCCGAAAAGAAGCATGTATTAGAAGCGCTTCCCTGCTATTCAAGAAAAACAAAATATATACGGGAAGTGATGGCGGAGCTCTTGTTAATGCAGCAATACCTTATGCTATTGATAAGGCGATTAGTGAGGGGAAAATTAAAAAGAATTCGAAAGTACTAATCTATGCTGCCGAAAATACACAATGGCAACATGCTCTAATTTATGTTAAGTGGTAGATTGTATTCTTTACATAGCGAGGTGAATATATTGAAAGCAGTTACATTTGAGAATGTATCAAAGACATATAATGTTGGTGACAGCGAAGTAACGGCACTTGATCATGTTAGCTTCAGCATTGAAGACGAAAGTGTCACTGTGATTTTAGGACCGAGCGGATCTGGAAAGAGTACGATGCTCAATCTTATAGGTGGCATGGATAGAGCCTCATCTGGGTGCATACGGGTGTCAGATACCGATATTTCAAAGCTCAATGAATTTGAACTAACCGAATACAGAAGGAAAAAGATAGGATTTGTTTTCCAGTTTTACAATCTGATACCATCACTTAATGCGCTAGAGAATGTCAGTATTGTGGCTAAGATGACGTCACATTCGTTTGATGCAAAGGAAATGATCCGTAGTGTCGGGCTGGAGGATAGATGTCAGCATTTTCCTGATGAACTTTCAGGCGGAGAAATGCAGCGCTTGTCTATCGCGCGTGCCATATGTAAAAATCCGGACATTCTTCTCTGTGATGAGCCAACAGGAGCTCTGGACAGCGCTACAGGAAGGAGTGTACTTCAACTTCTTACGGATATGGCCAGGAAATATAACAAAACCGTAATCATAGTGACGCATAATGCTTCTATTGCGCTATGCGCTAATGAAGTGATACACCTAAAGGACGGTAGGATCGAATTTTCTAAGAAAAATGAAAAACCTTTGAATGTTGACGAGGTAAACTGGTAATGGGTACACTGTTTCGTAAAAATGCTTCGTGACATCTGGCGACTGAAATCTCAGTTCCTGTCGATATTTATCATGTGCGCTCTTGGAATGCTGATATACTCAGGTATCGAGGAGTATGGAACGGTATGGAGCAGGAAGAGACTGCTTATTTTAAGGATTCAAATCTGGCAGATATCTGGATCAGTGGTCTCGGATTTGACAATGATGACATTGGACAGATCAAAGAGCTTGATGGGATAAACGAATCCCAGCTTTCTGCTGTAGAAAGCGCATATCTGGATAGCGATTCCAATGTCAATATCTGTCTTATATCCAACAAAGACAATAAAATATCAAAAGCCTTTATGTATTAACGGAAATGAATATAAGCCAACAGAAGACGGCATCTGGCTGGATAAAGATTATGCAGACATAAGAAAAATCCATGTTGGTGACCAGATTCAGATATACTACGGTGAAAAAGTCAAAGTTAGAAGTTAAAGGGATTGGTCTACAGCCCTGAGTATATCTACTATACAGGTTCATCTACATTCTATGGTGCCAGATCATTCGAAATATACCTATGGATTCATATCATGAGATACTCTTTTCTCAGATAGTCCCCTAATGCAGCCTATAATCAGATAAAAATTACTACAGATAATATAACTGACGTGGATTCACTGCGCTCAGATCTGAAAACTATTCTCAATGATAAATATATGATGTGTTATGACAGAACGGAATACACACCTGTATCTTCATACATAAATAAGATCGGGCAGATAAAAAAGATGTCTGTCATGTTTTCACTCGTATTTTTTCTTCTGGCACTCCTTACCATTTACACAACTATGACAAGAATTGTCAGGAAGCAGCGTACACAGATCGGAATATTAAAGGCGCTTGGTTTTCATCCTCTTCAGATCCAGCTACATTATGCTGTTTACGGACTTATCATCAGCATTCCAGCAGCATTACTGGGCTACGAGCTTGCACCATATACAGTAACACCTGTCCTTCTTTCGCTGCAGAAAAAGTTTTACAGCATGCCTGAATGGCTGGGGCGTAATTCGTATTATTCAGTAATCCTTATTGTACTGCTTATCACTATCTGTACATTATCTGCCTGGATCTCATGCAGATCTATCGTAGTTGAGACACCGACTGATTTGCTCCGTGATTCTGGCAGGCAGAGTCAGAAAAAGGTCTTTGCTGAACATTTTAAAGTTCTGTGGAACAGACTGAGCTTTGACTGGAGGTGGATCATCCGAGATGCAGGACAGAACAAAATTCGTACAGCAATAGGAATTGTAGGCGTTTTAGGGAGCATGATGCTTCTGATGGCAAGCTTCGGATTAAAAGACACTATCAACATTGTAAACAGTGAGATTTATGGCAGGCAATACACTTATTATGAAAAGTTAAATCTCAGTATGTCTCCAACAGAGGATGAAGTCAAAAATAGAATCTCTTCATGTCAGGCGACTGTCAGTGGGTAAGCGAACAGTCATGTGAGGCAAGAAGCTCAATGTCTGTTCATTCTGAAAGACTGTTTATTATTGGTCAGGGTTATTTTTCACGACATATGATACTGATGGAAATGTGCTGGGACTACCTGTTGATGGAATAATTCTATCCAGTTCTTCAGCCAGAGATCTGAATGTGAAAGAAAAATGGATTTATCAGCGTACTTATAGCGGGGAAGAGAAATTATCTGAAGGTCTCCCAGATAGCAGATATAAACAGCCCTCAGGGAATATTTATGTCGCAGTCATACTGGGAATCGCTTGGGAATACATTTACAGCTAGCGCATTATTGGCAGATGACAGCATGAATCTGGGCGATGTGAAGCAGATGTCTGTTATCAAAGATTCAGTCAAATTGAAGAAACAATACAGTGAGTCCGAGGAATTGCTGGACAGCGTTCAGGGAGTAATCATACTTCTGATTGCAGCAGCCATTCTTCTAAGTGTTGTGATCCAGTATAATCTCGGATTATTGAACTTTACAGAAAAATACAGAGAATATGCCACACTTCGTGTTCTCGGCAGCTACAATACAGATATAAAGAGTCTTATCTTTAAAAGCAGCCTGATCCCCATGGTGACAGGGTGGATAATTGGCTCGATTGCTGGATGGTATTTTCTTGGACTATATGTCAGAACAGTCTCGACAACCACGATTTCATATTCACCTCATTTACGATTGATATCATATATAATTGTTTCATTAATCGTCGTAGGCTGCTCTCTTTTAATCCAGCTTATGGTATGCAGGTTAACAGCACATATAGATATGGTCGAATCGTTGAAGTCGGTCGAATAAAAATAGTTGTAATAAAACGGAATATTCATTCTTAAAAACAATAAGCAATACTATGTGTATTACATAGTAAATATGATACTCCCGTCTTTGACAGTTGCGAAAGAGTCAAGAGCTCATAAACGGCGTAATTACGCCATTTATGAGCTCTTGTTTTCTTTTTGAATTCTAGCAATATTTCTACTTTCTCGTTGTGGTTAAAAATCTTTTATTTCTCTTTGAGATACAATCTCGTAATCCGTTCTAAAACCAAATGTGCCGTGATTCGATCTTTTCTACTGAGATATACCGGTCTGGCTTGAAATTCACTCTTCATAATCCGGAAACATTCTTCAATCTGCCATCGTTTTTGATTAATACTTATAATCGTTGCCATATCATCTTCCGGGTTAGTGCATACGGCATAGAAACCGTCATAACGTTCCTCTTTTTCTGATGTCCTTCAGAAAGAGGTAGCCCTACGTTTACGCTACGGCAGCTTTCTTTTCTTAATCAAGGTCGAAGAGGAATACTTAAAGCATAATGTCTTTTATGGTCTGATTTTTTTCGATTTTTGATACAGATACTTTCATGACGCAGCTCCTCCATGCGCTCGTTATACCACACATAGCTGAATATAGCCGGTGTATATTTGATAAAATTTGACAAAAATACAGGCTTTTCAAGGCCTGAGGAGATTTTGGAACGATTTAACTGTCAAACTACCGATACTTTGTATTTCATTAAAGGCAAACAAAACAGTTAAAAATCAAACAGTGAAAAACCACAAAGCTCGAAATATACTAAGCACGCAATGAAAAACTTACTCTATTTTAAGGTAAAGCATGGTAAAATAAACCGATTATTTTTGAAGCGTATAGTAGCAGCTTTTTGAGCAATAGCGGATTTTTGCCATTTATAATTAAAATTCACATATTTTTTTACTATAGATTATTTAATAGAATTCGAAGTGCCAAAAGAATTTATTTAATAGGAGTGAGAGACTTGCTGAAGATCTTTATTTTAGAGGATGAAAAGGATACAACAATCCCGCATTGAAAAAGGTGATTAAGGAGCTGATTAGTAGGAAGAGCTTGTCTTGTAAGGCACCGGAAATTTTTGGAAATGCCGGGCAGCTTCTTAATGCGATTACGGAAAGAGGTTCTCATCAGCTTTTCTTTTTGGATATTGAGATTAGAGGAGAGGAAAAGAAGGGGCTGGATATTGCAGAAAGAAATTCGAAGCCAGGATCCCAATGCCACTATCGTATTTTGTGACAACTCATTCGGAATTTATGCCGATTACCTTTCGCTATAAAGGTTTCGGCACTGGACTTTATTGACAAAGCTTTGGATGAGGAACATTTTTCCGAGCGTGTGGAGTCGGCTATTGAGTACACGTTGGAAAAACTTGGCGCTACTGTATCGGAGGATTCTTTCAGTTTTGAAACGGCCATGGCCAGAGTGCAGGTTCCTTTTCATAAAATTTTTGTATTTTGAGTCTTCGCCTACCGTCCATAGGTGATTTTACATACTAAGGAGGAAAGAATTGAGTTCTATGCAGGGCTTTCCGACCTGGAAAAAGGCGGATTCCAGACTGTACCAATGCCACCGCTCCTTTGTGGTCAATCCGGAGAACATTGTGAAGATTGATAAAGAGGAGAAAATGGCGATATTCGAGAATCAGGAGAGCTGTCTGATTTCCCGTATGAAGTATAGAGGACTTCTGGAACGGATGAAGTCGATGAAGCAGTAAAAATATTTTTCAGAGAGGAGAATGTATGGAATCTATGATCAATCTGACAATTGAATATGTGAAAATCGTCAATGTGATGCTATTCTATCGTCAGATTAGCGATGAAAATATGCCTCTCTGGTCTTTTCTCCTTGTTCCGGTTCTTTTTGAGCTATTGTTCTTCTTTTTTCCGCCTCTTGCTTTCTTCGGGTATTTTGTGAGCTTCGTGCTGTACAGCTTCTATCGAAATCGGGAGAAAGACGGAGGGCTGAAGCTTTTTTACGGCCTTTATCCTATTGTTTTAGAAAGTCTGCTGGGAAGGCTGCTGGCCTTCTATGTTTTTCCGTTCTTTGGAATTTCCGTTTATAATGAGGCGAGTATCGGCGGATATGATCTTCTGATTGAACTTCGGGTTTTCCCCCTCTATCTTGTTATTATAAAATCCCTGAAAATTAATTTTCAGGAGCTAAAGGCAGAGCTTTGCGCGTGGCTTTTTCGCCGCTTTTGCTGCCGATCAATCTCTCGATGATGTTTTATACTGTTTTGATTACAGCCTTTTTGATGCTGCGTGAAAGCTTTTCTTTGGCGGACAGCCTTCGGGGACAACTGAATAATCTCTATATCATTATCTTTTTCGTGGTGCTTTTATATATCAATGCCGTTTCCAAGGAAAGGCTGGAAGCGGAAGTACTGGAGCAAAAGGACAGTGAGTTAAAAGCACTTTCCGAATACAGTCATCATGTGGAGGAGTTATACGGAGAGATTCGCAGTTTTCGCCATGACTATATGAATATCTTAACCAGCCTGAAGCTGGGAATTGAGCAGAAAGACTTTGACAGCATTGAAAACATTTATAATACGGTTCTAAAAGATGGCGGAAAGCCCTTTTATAGCAGTAAATTTGACCTTGCAAAGTTAAGCCGGATTGAAAAATGATGCGGTAAAAGTGTCTTATCCGCGAAGCTCCTGGAGAGCTCAGAGTAAGGGGATAGAAACTTCTGGAGATAGAAGAAGAGATTTATGATTTTTCAAATCGAGCTGCTGGATTTCATCAAGATTCTTTCTATCCTCTGTGACAATGCCATAGAGGGATGTCTTACTGCCGAAGATCCGAAAAATTGCCATCGCCTTTATTCGTGAGGAGAGAACGCTTATTTTGGTGGTGGAAAAAACAGCACAAAGGCGGAAAAAAACTGGAGCTCTCTCCTATTTTTCGAGAAAGGGTATTCCTCTAAGGGTGAAGGCAGAGGACTTGGGCTTCATAACGTGCATACGATTCTGGAAAAATACCCGAAATCCCTCATTAGCACCCGTGGCGCCGAACATCTTTTTTCTCAAACCATTCAGTTTTTGCAAAATAGACCTTGGATATTTGGATAAAGATGGCTTCCTACGGCCTCCTTCCTGTCCTGAATAAAAATTTGAGACTGATGAAGTCACAATTTGTGATTTCACGATTCCAGCTCTTCTTTTGTCAGCTGAAACATAAAATCAGCCGGGAAGCGCCCTATATGGCGCTTTACTTGTTTCTAGTAAACTCCAGAAAATTACCGTTCGCGACAAAAGAATTACCGTTCGCGACAAACTTATTTTCTCTTCCGGCACACATTCTATAATGAGCCTCGTAAACAAAAAAGAAAGGGAGGTTCACTGAGATGTTTAGAGTAGATGAAATCAAGAAGTCCTTTAAAAATAAAGAGGTATTAAAGGGTGTTTCCTTCTCCATAGACGAAGGAGAGAAGGTCGCTTTACTGGGGAATAATGGAGCGGGAAAGAGTACGCTGATGAAAATCATTGCCGGTCAGCTGGAGGCAAATTCCGGTACTGTGAAGACGGCACTGGATTATCAGACAGAAATCGGCATGATGCCCCAGGGCGATATTTTGATCGATGATTTGACGGTTTCGGATTTAGTACAGCTGAAAAGTGCGATGAATCGAATTGCAATAGATGTGGATAAAGCCTTGGAAAAAGTTTCCTTGCAGGATTTTAAAAAGCAATATGTGGGCGGTCTTTCAGGCGGGCAAAAGAGAAGACTTTCCTTACTACTCAGCATTTTAAATTCTCCGAAGCTGATTTTTCTGGATGAGCCAACCACCGGAATGGACCTGGAATCCGTAGACCGGTTTTGGAAGCTTCTTGAGAAGGAAAAATATACTTCCGTGATTGTTACCCATGATTTTAACCAGATTGATCATTTCTTTTACAAAAGTGATGATTTTAAAAATGGACGAATTGCTGCAACGGAATCTGTAGAAGAGATTCATCGGCAGGGGAAAACGATTGAAGAGTTTTTATGAGAAAAAGGTTGAAAAAGGAGGCCTAAAAATGATTAGTATGATTCAATTAAAGCAGGTGTCTGAAACAGAAGATTTTGTCTTGTTTACGATTCTTCTTCCGCTGGCTGGTATATGTTTTTCTATACAATATTCAGGCGAATATGCTGCCGAATATTATGCTGGGATTGCTGTGTTTATCGGTATCATCGGAAACAGCCTGGCAAACCTTTAGCAAAAGAATTTCCTCCGACATCGGTTTTATTCCTTTGAATCCCGATTTTCCAACTACGGAATCAAAAACTTTCTTTTGGACCAGACCTTCGTACAAATCGTGTTAAATACCTTGATTTTTGTCGTGGTTTTAGGCGTTGCGACGATATTTGCCAAATTCCCGATTAACGGAAAGCTGGGAATTCAGTTTTTCTTATTGACTGTCATGGGCATTTACTTCAGTATTATCGGCTTTGTGCTCGGTGTGAGATTGGATGCGAAACTCATTGATACGGTGGGATTTCCGGTCATTATTCTGGCAGCTTTGACCATTATGCCCTTCGCAAGCTTCGGAGCGGAAAGCGGGTTTATTTCCCTTGTTGCCAAAGTACAAAGGATTTTCCCGGGCTATTATTACACGAATATGATGAATGCGATTTTGTCCGGAAATGGAATTCAGCTAAAGGATATGCTGCTCTTTATAACAAGCTTTGTACTGAATATCATTCCTTTGTACTTCCTTGTTCCCAAGGTGAAATTAAGTAAGGCAAAATAAGAGATCTTATGCAAAAGAAAAATTCTATACAAAGAAAGAGTTTCTATGCAAAAGAAAAAGCGGAGTCCTATGAAAAACCTTCGTTCTTATGTAGCATCTCCGTCACTTCGTTTGCGAAATATACAGCATATTTCAGCTTAATCGTCGTTTCTTCTATTCGCCATGCCTGAAGACTTTTTCTTGTCTTTTTGGCACGGCGAAGGAATAACGATCGTTATAATTTGCAAAAATAAATCCGAGACTTCGTTGCTATAGAAGGAAAAACTTGCAGTCCGAAGTCATGCTGTTAAACCATTCGATGACAGAGGGAGTTAAGAATTTTCTTGTAGATTGTTCATCCGTACAGTAAAATGTTGTAGTGTTCGTTATGCTGTATGTCTTCACATCGATTTTCTTCCCGTCTTGCATGGTGCCAGGGATAGCCCCCTTGGGTTTCAAAGAGAAAGGAAATGCTCTGTCGGAACAATCGCAATTCTCCTTTTAAAGAGAATGTGTTCTTTATGGAGTAGACCTGTCCGAGAAAGTCGGTTACATCATCGTAACCGTCTTTTTCCTTTATGACACTATACGCATATAAAATCCACTGTTTTGAGATCTCTTTCATCATTGAGCTTGAGTATTCCGGATTGATATAGTATTCTGAAATAGGAACCACTTCTTTTACATTGTTCAGGGGACATGTCATGTTCCGTATCGAGTTCTGAAGAAGGATAAAGGACTTGCAGTATCGTTGCAAGAATGTCTCGTTCATAAAGTTTGCGGAGCTTTAGCTCTTTGCTTTGCTTCTATGCCGGGACCAAACAAGGCATAAAATAGGACACTGAGAATTTGGAATGCCACAAGAAAGAGAACCAGCCTGGCGAGGTGTTTCATAAGTCCGTTCATGAAATCACTGCGGGGAAGGATACCTTCATCGGTAAGGAGTATTAAACCATAAGTGATAATAAAGCTGAGAAAGAGCAGAAGCATAGTTAGAATTAAATGTTTTTACTCTTTCCTCCAAGTGATGATATTCCGTATGGCTTTCCAACCATGTTGAAATTGCGCCGTATTCCGGAGATTGTTCAGTTTTTATTTGTTCTTCCGAGCTTAAATCCATTTTCGCTCTCCCTTCATCTCACTCATTTCTATAAAAATAGTAAAAATTGATTTTATTATAACTTTTTAGAGTATAACACAGGAGAGTTCTATTCGTGATACAATAAATTATCTTTTTATGGAATTTTGATTCGATTACGTTGGAAAGAAGAGGAGAAATTATGGAATTTTTTTCATTGCGGAAGAAGGAGTTCCGATAAACCTTGGCCCTGACGGGGAAGCATCGCTTATTTCGGCAGTGAAATAGACTTTCAATATGAAACGGAAGCGCCTCATGGAGACGGGATTTTTCCGCAAAACTTCCGCTACTTCAAAGGTCGCTTCCCTTTTTGGATTATGGGCGGAATCTCCTGTTTTTGAGATGCCTATTATTTACTGGCGGAGACGGTGGAGAAAGGCAGTTGGAGTCCGATTGCAGTATGCTGATTAATATTCATTACGGACAATATGCTTCTTTGGGACAGTGGTATAACACTGTGATTATAGAGAAAAAGGGAGTTCTCTTACAAAATGAGTTTGACGGCAGCAGCTTTTTCTGGAAAAATCCGAAAGAACTGCAGTGGAATGATATGTAAGACTAAAATCCATTGACTTCTGCTGCTTTAGGCTAGATATAGTATAATTATTATCGTTTAAAGAAATGCGAAGTATTTTTGCGTTGAATATTCAGGATAAAATCGAATATTCATGATAAAAGAAATAGGAGTAGAAATGGATCTTATTCAGAAGATAAAAGCGGATGAGGCTTTACAGCTATAAAAACGGAAAGCCAATATTTCAGCATTTTACCTTCTACAATCCATGATCTGGATGAGGGTGATTTATGCCGCAGCAGAGCTTTCAGAGTTAGTAGATGAGATTATACAAACTATAGACTGAAGAGAATCCGGATTTTGATATTTGGGAAGTAGCATTGATAACAGGGGTATTGTCCGAGAAAGGGAAGCTTATGGAAGCAATAAAACTACCTAAGAAGTACTGAGACATTTGCGAGGAAATCAAAAATGGCTCCTATGAAAGTTTGGCGAAGCTTAATGCCTTTGAAGAAAGTTTCCACACCAAAATCTTGGCGGTAAGGGCCGGGTGGAATTTTTGACCGAAAGTATGAAGAAGCGGTAAGCCATACTCTTCTTCTCATGCCTTTTTGGGATGAGTGGTATTATTCCAATGTAGCCAACGAATATATGATGGCCTTGTGCTTTGCGGCAAAGAAAATCGGACGGGAAGCGGAAGTCATTCCGGCTCTTCATGAAGAACAAAGTCGCTTAATGGAAGCGGAGGAAGAGAAGTGTCTTAAGGGCTCTTGCCAACGATACAATTATTGCAAGATTTTAGTGCAGTATATTCAAAAGGATATTTTCCCGGGATCAAGGAGCAAAGATTATCAGCCTCCAAAAGCACCAAAAACGGCCTCGGAATTGATAGCAGAGGGCAAGCTGAATTCCGAAAAAGACTTTGATAAGATGAAGCTTTTGAATTTACTTTTTATGAAGGGCAGTCCGGAGGATACAGTGGACTATTATGAAAGGTTCAAGGACTTGAATCTTGGGGAACTGTATTATGAGCAAGCTTGTATTTGCTATGGGTATCTGGGGCAGAAAGAAAAGGTACTGGAAGTGGTAGAACGTTGGGCAAAAAGCAAACTTTGGGATGTAGCCAGTCCCTACCCAGGTTCGCTTCATGAGGCTTCTTTTATCTATCCTTTTATGCATGAATATTTGGAAAAGGAAGAGAGTTTAAAAAGAATTAGGGAAGCGATCTTCGGATCAAAAGATTAGGAAGGAAAAAGGATGAAAGAAAACAGTCAGAGTGATCAAAATCGGTAAGAAAGCTCTGTATGAATTTCTCATGAAAATATCATCTCACAGGAAGAAAGTCTCTTGCAAGTGCCTGCTACAGAGGTGATGAATCACTTTGCCATAGACTGGGAAAAGGAGAGTTTATTTTTATAGCACATCAGGCGGAAGATGTGGATGGAGATTGATTCCTTTGCCGAAAGAAATCCATCCGGAAACATTGCTGAAAGTGCTGCCGGTAACGACTGAATCTCTACTGAAACGAGGAAAGGTCTATCAGGATTATAGCTTTGAGGAATTAAAAAGAGCTTTGCGAGAAAAACGAAGATAACGACGGAAAGTGAGTGTTTTATGAAATATAGGGATTGGAATGGAAATGCAACGGAAGCTTGAAGCGTTATATGTTTTGGATAACGCATGACAGATCCTTCCGAAGAGTATCTCCGCTTAATTCGAAAGACAGAAGACGGGGAAAAAGGGAATTGACTTTTTCCTTTGGTATGATAGAGTAGTACATCAAAATTCTTAGCAGAAAAGGATAATTGGACGAGTGGCTGTTAGCGTATGCCTTTGAAAGTTTCAAGAAATTCCGGGACTTTGCAAAGACTATTATGGTACGAGACTTTTCGGAGGCTTACTCGGAAATTATATGAGGAGGAGTCCTTTTCGGATAAAGAGTTAGAGGAACTGATTTCGACTAAGGCAATGCCCGGACCTCAAAAACTTGGAGGGGTAAAGAAGATGTTAACAATATTCACGATAATAGTATGTGTGGTTTCTTATTTCATAAATATTAATGCATTTTCATTGTACTTTTTCTATGTTATGGGATTTGTAATAGTAAAGGGTTTTTATCGAATACGTTAAAGGACGTATTCAACATAAGAAAAAGTGGAAGCAATTTATAACGAGGTAGGATTTATGAAATTCCTTAGACTCATTTACCTCACTATTAATAATCACTGTTTATTATGTTTTTAGAGAGTATGAACAGTTTAGCATGGTATATCTGGTTCCGCCTGTTTTTATGTTACATTCTGATTTATAGATTTTTATTTTTGGGATATGACATATAAAATAAGTCGTTTATGGAAATGAAGAACGAATAGACGATTCGTTTAGAGGAATTGTATATAGATGTAAAAATTCTTCCGGGTTTTAAAAATAAGTGTTTTTCACAGCCTTCAGTTATAATGGAGAACAGCAGAATCAAGATAGTATCAAAGAAGCTAAGCAACAGAGATCAAAAGATAGTATTAAAGAAGTGAAATCAATAAAATCAGAAAAGAATCAAAGAGAATAAAACCATAGAATCAAAGGAGGTTTCAGACAATGAAGTTTTTAGAGGAAGCACGGGCGTATCAGGACAATATGATTGCTGACTTGCGAGAGCTGGTAAGATTGAATCCGTGCGGGATGACGATGCGGCAACGAAGGAAGCTCCATTTGGCCCAAACATTGCAAAAGTGTTTGGATAAGGCCTTGAAATCGGTAAGCGAGACGGTTTTCAGGTGGAAAATGTCGATGGCTATGCCGGTGTTATTCAGTACGGAGAATTTAGAGGAGTCGGTGGGCATATTGGGACACCTGGATATCGTTCCTATCGGAGACGGCTGGCACTTTGATCCCCTTGGCAGGAGAAATTGAGGACGGATATATCATGGGAAGAGGGACCTGTGATGACAAGGGCCCCTGCCATTGCAACATATTACGCTATGAAGATTTTAAAGGATAAGGGCTATAAGCTCAAGCACAATATCCAGATGATTTTAGGTACCGATGAGGAAAATACCTCTGCCGGCATTCTTTACTATAAGAAGGCGCGTAAGAATCCTATTATGGGAATCGTACCGGATGCGGAGTTCCCCTGTATCTATGCGGAAAAGGGAATTTTGGACTTTAGTGCTGAAGGAAAAATTGATTCCTGCATAAAGTCTATGCAGTCCGGCACAGCTTTCAATGTAGTAATCGGTAAAGCGGATGTAATTGTGGATAAGCCGCTGGAAAAAGAGTATTTTGAGAAGTTCCTGCTTGCTAACGGACTAAGCGGAGAATGTCATCAGGATGAGGAAGGCGCACATTATCATATCGATGGTAAGCCCTTCCATGCTTCTCGCCCCTACATGGGTGTGAATGCGGCGGTGAAGATGTTTGAATTTGTCGGAAGCTGCTATAACGATGCCTTCAGCTTAAGTGCGGTGAAGCTGTTTAAGGATCCGTACGGTGTCGGCCTGAAGGTGGATTATGACGGTGCCTACATGGGCCCCTTGACCTTTAACTTGGGTAAGGCAAATATTGAAAATGGCCGGGTTTACTTTGCCTTGGACTACCGTTATCCGAATGAATGTGAAGGAAGTGATTTGCTAAAAAGAAGTGCGGACATCATTCAGGAAGTCTTGCATATCGATACGTGCTTAGTGGATGATTCCAAGTGGCTTCGAACAATCCGGACAGTGAACTCATTAAAAACTTGTCTGAAGCACTACCGTGCCTTTAGCGGAGATAGCTATACACCGCCTCTTCGTATCGGCGGAGGAACCTATGCGCGCAGCTTTTGAGAATTTTGCCGCCTTCGGTCCGATTTTTCCCGACAAGAGAATATGCATCATGGGTTGGCGCAGAGCACGAGGGCGGACGAGGGATTTGAAATAGAGACGATGCTTCTGGCCTGTGCGATTTATGCTAATGTACTCTATGATTTAGCATGTGAAAAATAAGAGCATTTGAAAAGAAGGGCTGTAAAAATCAAAATATTTTTCTACGCAATATAGGTCTGAACTTGAGGGCACGCTCGCTAACCTCGCCTGACTGAGCATGGGCTCGGTAGCCCATTTCTCACTTTGCTTCGCAAAGCAAATTCCTTCGGAAGTTGGTCTCGTACAGGACAACTTTCTGATGAAAAGTTTGTCCTTACGTAACTGGATACTAGGGCGAAAAACTGCGTTTCTCTTGTTTTTCGCAAGTACCGACAGGCTCAGACTACCCTCATTCAGACCTATATTGCAAAGAATCCCTTTATTATTTTGATTTTTTTACAGCTCCTTTTTCTACAGCTAACTATCCTCTTCTTCCCAGAACAGCTCATCCAATGTTTTCCCTAGCACATGACAAATGGCGAGGCAGAGGCGGATGGTAGAGGTTATAGTCCCCTTTTTCTATAGCATTGATGGTTTGCCTACTAACGCCTACCAGATCGGCCAGCTCCTGCTGGGACAGATCTTTTTCCCGCTCTGGCGGCTTTTAAACGGAGATTCTTCATTTTTCACCTCACTCTTCATCATTCTTCATTCGATTCTTCAGTAGCATAAGAATCAGGGCAATGGCAAAAAAGATACTGAGAAGGAGAGGAAGCATAAAGCGGCTGCTGAGCCTTCCGGCAATCCATATTTTATCGGAGAGATATTCTCTACGGTGTTAAAGACGTTCAGTACACTGAACAGAGCCCATACTGTAACAGCAATCCTTTTATTTTTTTTATTGCTAAGCCCCCAGAAGGCATCGTGGAAAAGGCAGTATCCCATGAGGATCAGTCCCGAGAAAAGAAGAATGGCAAGGGAATAATTCCGGCTTCCAAATATTTCTCAATCGGCTCGGCAAAAAGCAGCGTACAGCATGAGGAGTCCCATGGTGGTGAAAAAAAGCATATTGATAGCCCTTCCCGCGGACGATTACCTGCCTCTCATCATAGCAATCCTGTTGTTTCTTACTCAATCTGTTTCGAAATAGAACTAAGAGGGAACTGGCAAAAAAACCTACAGCGATTCCTAAGTTAAAATAATTCATCGAAAACTCCTTTCATTTCTTTGCCTTCACTCTTGGGTGAAAGCAATATATATCACAAAAATGTCGTAAATACTTTACATGACCAATATACACTTTGTTTTTGATATGTCAAAGTATATTTTACAAAAAAAGACATCAGATAGGGAAACTTTCTTCAGGAGTATCCGTCTCGATTTTCTTTACCGATCGTCCATTCTCCAAAAGTTCTGCTACAATGAAACTGTTTGAGCAAAGGAACAGTACGAGTGAAGAACATAGAGCATTAATAAAAGAAACAAAGTGAGGAGTAAGGAAGATGTTATTTTATTTTTCAGCTACCGGAAATACCAGGCATGTAGCAGAGAAAATTAAAGAGCCGCAGGAAGAAATGATATCCATTGAGGAAGCCTGCAAAGGCAGAAAGCTATGAGTATACGGTTGAGGACGGAAGGTTTGGAATTTTAAGTCCCACCTATGATTGGGGACTACCCAGCATTGTTTATGCGTTCTTGGAAAAAGTTGAAGCTTCGGTATGAAACAAAAGCCCTACAGCTTTTATGTGGGAACCTTCTGGATGACAACAGGAGCAGCCTCTTCGATTGCGGATAGTCTTTTTAAAAAGAAAAAGGTTTAGCCTTGGATGCGAAATTCGATATTCGTATGCCGGATACTTGGACTGTGATTTTTGACTTATCCAATGCCGAAAAGCTTAAAACTAGCTAAAGCAGGCGGAAGAGGAAATCAATGAGCTTAAGGTATGCTTTCCGAAAAGAAAAAGGAAAAGAGATGGATTTCACGGTGCCCGAATTTGTAGGAAGGGTGGCGAAAAAGATTTATGACAGTAAGATGCGAAAGACCAAGAATCTTTCTGTGTCCGACGCCCTGTCATCGGCTGTACACTTTGCGCAAAGAAATGCCCGGTTCAGGCGATTGAAATGCAGAACAAAAAGCCGGTTTGGGTGAAGGAAGACTGCACCATGTGTCTAGGCTGTCTTCACCGTTGCCCGAAATATGCCATATATTACGGGAACAGCAAGGGCGACCAATGCCCATGGACAATATACTTATCAAAAATACGCAGGAGAGAAGAGCATGTAAGCTCTTCTTTTTGCTTTACGATAAACTTTTTGCATTCTAAAACATATCTACGTACCGGTGATTACTTTTAATAATATCAGTTTACATGGTAAAGTTACGAATCTTCTTAAGGTGGTTTTCACGAGGATACCAAGTCATATTATTCTCTCTTTCTAATTTGTCAGTTCTAGTTTATAATGGCGCATACAGGGCGAAACATTAAACTTAACGTTGGCGTTTTTGTAAAAATGTAAAAAAATGCTAACGGTAAAACTACAAAATGCTTGTATCAGAATATTTTTCGTACCGGCATGCGTTATAGTAAAAATTATAAGAAAGGAAAAATATGACTACAGAAGAAAAAAATTAAAGAAATATCAGGACTGGCTGTTTAAATGCTCTGCCCTATCAAATGGCCTAAACATCATTGGTATTGATAAGCAGACGGTGGCACCGGAGGCAGGGGCAAGCTATCGGGACGAGCGTTCCGCCTTTTTTTGGCAGGAGAGCTTTTCAGTCTGGAAACCGATCCGGAAAATCGTGGCATTACTAAAGGATTTGCAGGAGAATCCTGAGGTGGACGAGGAAAAATAAGCGTGCCATCCGACTTTACTATAAGAAAGCACAAGACACCCTTTGCATTCCCAAGGAGGAGTTTGTATCTTTTAAAAAGCTCTGTGATGAGTCCTTTGATGCCTGGATTTTTAGCAAAGTCCAAGGCGAATTATTCTCTCTTTGCCCCTTATTTGAAAAAAAGGTAATTGAGAGCCAGAAGAAACTCTACGGCTATCGAAAGAGCGATAAGAGTATTTATAATCAGTTGCTGGATGACTTTGAGCCGGGGATGGACGAGGAAAAATATGATACCTTCTTTTGCCGCTCTAAAGGAAAGACTGGTGCCGCTCATTCAGAAGGTCACAAAAGGCGAAACAGCTTCAGGGAGGATTTTTCTTAACAGTGTTTCCCTGTGGAAGAGCAGAAGAAGTTTATGGAAGGTCTTTTTAGAGTACCTGCATTTTGATTCTTCTTGGGAGCTATCAAAAATGAGTCCGAGCATCCTTTTACTTCCTGGACCTGTGAAAATGACTGCCGTACCACGACGAAATATCTCGAGAACAATGTGATTTCTGCGATTTTATCTACGGTGCATGAGGTAGGGCATGCCTACTATGAGCACAATATCAACCCGAAGTATGACGGCATGATTTTTATCCGAGGGAGTGTCTTCCGGTATGCATGAGTCCCAGTCCCGCCTTTGCGAAAATTATCTGGGAAGAACCGTGGCCTTTTGGAAATACCATTATCCTAGGCTTCAAAAGCATTTTCCAAAGCAACTGGGAGAGGTTTCTTTAGAGGAATTTTATCAGGCAATCAATGTGCCCAAGCCTTCCTTTATTCGCACGGAAGCAGATGAATTGACCTATCCGTTACACGTTCTCATTCGTTATGAAATTGAGAAGGGCTTATTTAACGGAAGCATTTCTACAGAGGGTTGGATAAAACCTGGAATGCAAAGTACAAGGAGTATTTGGGTGTGGATGTGCCAAATGATAAAGTAGGCATCTTACAGGATGTGCACTGGTCCGACGGAAGCTTCGGCTACTTCCCTACCTACGCTTTTGGGAACAGCCTTTGCGGCCCAGTATATGCAGGCCATGCGGAAGGACCTAAATGTAGAAAAAGCTTTTGGAAGAAAACCGTTTTGATGAAATCATGAACTGGTTGAAGGAGCATATCCATACCTACGGTTTCCGCTATGAGGCACCGGAGCTGATGAAAATGGTGACAGGGGAAGAGTTCAATGTAAACTATTTCTTGGATTACATTGAGGAGAAGTACACGAAGCTGTATCAGTTGTAGGGGAGGAAATCACATCCCGGTATTCTGACTCGATATTGTAATTTAAAACCGGTGTAATGATACCGGAAAATACCATGTCGAGAATGTTGCCGGGAACGGATTGATGCTTGAGCATTGCAGATATGAGTACATTGGTATCAATGACAGCAAAATATTTCATAAGATACTATTTCCGTGCTTCTGCAATTTCTGCGTTGATTTCATCTAAGGACATATCGGAAATACCATATTCTTCCGCAATTTTACTGGCTTTCTCCAAGGCATAAATTCCCGGAGAATACTCTTTTTCAAGGGTCATGCTAAACGGTATACCGTTTTCCTGATTTAACCTAGACATACACATCCCTAAGATAGGCAGGAAGAGAAAGCCCCAGTTTTTCTAAGATTTGTATAGACTTTATCTTTTCCGTGTCTTCTGTTCGGAATTGAACCAGTGTACTTGCCATATTTTCGCCTCCATTCGTAGAATATATACTAAACATCTTCTTGTGGTATTAGTATAGCAGACAGAGATCGGAAAAAAACAATCATACGATTACTAATGATTACAAAATAATTACGATTTGATTTATTAACGAAAGATGAGTAAAGGAGATTTTTGTGGCACGCTTTATTGTTTTTTTGATGTGGAGACACCGAACCGAAAGAATAACCGAATGAGCGCCATTGGCATTACTGTGGTGGAAGAAGGAAAAATCATCAAGGAATTCTATTCTTTAGTGAATCCCGAGGCGGACTTTGACTATTTCAATGTAAAGCTTACCGGAATCAGTAAGGCCAGTGTCAAGGATGCGCCCACCTTTCCGGAATTATGGCAGCAGATTGAGCCACTTTTTTCCGATGGAATGCTGGTGGCCCACAATGCTTCTTTTGATATGAATGTGCTGAAAAATTGTCTTTTTGGACTATGGAATTGACTGGAAGCCCTATGCCCGCTACCTTTGCACGGTGAAAATGGGCAGAAGCCTCTTTCCCGATAGGAGCCATAAGTTAAATATGGTCTGCGAGCATTTCGGGATTCCGCTTAATCATCATAGGGCGGACAGTGATAGCCGTGCCTGTGCAGAGATTTTGCTTCGCTATCTGGAAGCAGGGGCAGAGGTGAAGAACTTTATACGGACTTGCTCGTTTAAGAAATAAGGAATGGATAGTGTCGTGATTCTACATTAGAATAAGGGATAGATAGTGTCGTGATTCTTCATTAGAATAAGGAATAGATAGTGCTGTGGCTCTACGATTGAAAAGTCAAAAGGAAGAAACGGGGAGATATACACTATGGATAGAGAAGAAATTACCTTGTGTAATCATAAACTAAGCTTATTTCGGGCGGAGAAAGCGGACTCCCCGCTTGTTATTTTTAACCAATTTTCCGATGAGGGAGAGGCGGTATATCAGGAGCTTCGGAAACAGAATGCGCCGGAGTGTCATTTTCTATCAATCGGCATTTCAGACTGGCAGAGGGAGATGTCCCCATGGCCGGCTGCGGCGCTCTCGAAAGACGGAGAGGACTTTTCCGGAGGCGCGGACGCCTATCTGGAAAGTCTACTGTCCGCTATTTTACCGTGGGCTGTGGAAAGAATCCACGGAAAGGCAAGTTTTATAGGCATAGCCGGCTATTCTCTGGCGGGATTATTTGCCTTGTATGCCGTGTATAAGACGGATGTTTTTTCCCGTGTAGCCGGTATGTCGGGCTCTTTTTGGTTTCTGGGATTCAAGGAATTTTTGCAAAAGAAAATACGATGAAAATCCTGCCGGAAAAAGCTGTATTTATCCATTGGAGATCAAGAGTCCAAAACAAGACATCCTATTTTAAAAACCATGCAGGAAAATACGGAAGATCTGCTCGACTATTTTAGGAGCTTGGGGATTCCCTGCAAATATGAGTTGAACCGGGAAATCATTTTCAAGATGTCAATCTCCGCTGTGCAAAGGGAATTTTGGAGCTTTGCAATAAAAATGGATGCAAGGAATTATGGGGATTCCGGTTGCTTTATCACTCGAAATGTACTTAGTACTTTTGAGCGAGAGGGAATCTTGTTCGATAGGGCAAAGGCGGGAAAAGCAGGGCATACGATAGAAAAGCAGGAGTAGAGGAGGGAAAATGTTAAATAGTAAAGGTTTTGATTTATGGGCGGATGATTATGATAAATCAGTCGGGGTATCGGAAGAAGAGAATCGTTATCCCTTTGCTGGGTACAAGAGGATTCTGGGAGATATTTACAAAATCATAATGGAAAAAGCCTAATGCAGTGGTTTTTGGACCCTCGGGTTTGGGACAGGTACATTAACGACAAAACTATATGAGAACGGATGCACTATTTACGGACAAGATTTTTCCTCAAGAATGATAGAGCTCGCGTGTGAGAAGATGCCGGGTGCACATCTTTATCAGGGAGATTTTTCAAAGGGATTAGCGGATGAACTGAAGCAAGAGTCCTTTGATTTTATTGTTGCGACTTATTCTATTCATCACTTAACGGATGCGCAAAAGACTGTTTTGCTAAAAGATTTGCTTGCACATCTGAAAGCCGGCGGAAAAATTCTAATTGGAGATGTCGCTTTTTCAAATCGCAAGGAATTGAATCAATGCAAAAAAGAATATGCGGATGAGTGGGATGACGATGAAATCTATTGTGTTGCTGATGAATTAAGAACAGAATTTCCGAATCTGATTTTTGAGAAGAAGACATTCTGCTCCGCTATACTGATACTATCCGGAGAAAATTTTGTCTTATACGAAACCATTGGTCTTGAGGGAAAGTAGAAATGTCTGTAAGCAGTTTTATTCATGTAAACAAAGCGGAAAATGATGATTTTTGATTCATAACGAGTATCGTGCGCAAAGCGTGCGATATCTCGTTTAGAAAAATTCAATAGGGAAATGGAAAAAGAAGTATCATGGGACAGATATAGAGCAAAGTAACAGTGCGTCATTTTCCTATGATATTTGTTGGGAAAATTATGAGGAGCCTTATCAATTTACACTACGAATGGATAAAAAAAGAACCACCTTTGCCATAGAGTATTTTAATTCCGAGAATAGAATAAGGGATTATGCAAGCTTTTATTGTATGGCTCAGCCTGTTTTTGAATCAAGGACAGGAATTGATTCTATGTGATGAAAATAATGAGGACACACTGATGCTTTCTGCGAATACCTCCGTGGAAGATATTGAGGAGTGGTTAGGACAATTAGGGCTATAAGGATGGGAGATAGAGATGGATTTTACGCAGGATAGGAAAAAGTAATATTCTTTTTGGTTTGCATGATAGCAGGATAAAGAAGATTCATTTTCAAAACGGTGTTTTAACCTTAGAACCGTATAAACTCTTTCAATATACGGAAGAGGGGGAAAAAGTATATTCCGGAAAACTTGTGTTTTTTGATACAGATTTAGAGGAATGTAATATTTTTGATATTTGATAGGACTGTATATGAGGGGAATTTTCCGGAAAAGCCATCGGATTAAAAGAATATATGAAAGAATATGCCCATGCAGAATTTGAAATCTTAACAGAAGGATACTTGGCTATAGTACAACATATACAGGCTGGCTTTGGGAGAAAGGAAAAGAACCTGTATCGGCTATCCTGTATATTTGGAATTCAGGGATATGGTTTATAGAATTGATCACGAAATTCTGAGTTAATAATGGAGGTCATGCAAAAATGGGAATGCACGCGACTTATCGATATTTAAGTGATAAAAAAATTTAAAAAGAGCTTAAGTCTTATTATGGAATAGAAGATAAGATTTCAGAGGAAATTGAAGATTCCCATGAAGAAGTGGAACTTTCGTTGGATATAGATAAAATGTGGGATGTACTGCATTTTATGCTTACGGGAGGAAGAAGGCTTGAACCAATAAAAAAACGAGCCTTTAAGTGAAGCGGTTAAGGGTGAATTTTTCTATTGATGATGCATCAGAGTTTATGGCATACACCGAAAAGACAAAGATTAAAGATATAGTTTCTGCACTCGATCATTTTGATATGAAAAAGGCATTGGAAAAATTCAGTATGGAAGAATGCAAAAACTGCCGATTTGTACCCGAATATTTGGGATGATGAGGAAGAAATCGATGAAATTAAAGAAGAAATTATGGATTGTTTTTCAATGCATGAAAGAGTTTTATCATCATATTCTGGAAGCAAATGGAAATATACTGATTACGATTTGCTGAAATAGTATTATTCTGGAAGACATAGTTTGATTATTAGGAGGTCACCTTAAATGGATATAAAAGCGGAATTTTTAAGAATTATGGCTGAACAAACAGAAATAGCCTTGGCAACATCTGTAAATAATGTTCCCAATGTAAGAATAGTAAATTTTTATTTTGAGCCGGTTGAAAATATACTTTACTTTTCGTCTTTCAAAGGAAACGACAAAGTGAAAGAAATAAACGTAAATCCAAACGTGGCATTTACCACCATTCCTCACGGAGGAAATGAGCATGTCAAAGCTAAGGGGATAGTGCAAAAAAGTTCCAAGACGATTTTTGATCTTGCCGAGCAATTTATTGCTAAAATTCCGGGGTACAAAGACACGATAGAATATGCAGGAGAATCGTTGATTTTATTTGAAATCAGATTTGATACGGCTGTAGTTACCAAGGATTTTACACAGCATTAAAACTTTAAAGCTATAAATTACAATCGAATATATTGAAAGCCAATGGAAATCTATCGAGAACCAATGAGAATGTATCGATAGCCATGGAAATGTACTGACTATGATTTGCTGACATAGCGCAAAGTAAATTTGAATTTGTGGAGGTTTTCTATGAAGTATGAAGAAATTAAATTAAATATTTCAAATGATAAAATTAGCAGTTACAAAAGTATTTAAAGGGATGAAGCTGTATTCTGAAATATTTAAATCCGAAGATGAAAAAGAAAGTTAATAAATAAAAAGAGTATTTGTAACTCCAAAAAGGAAACTATGTTTATTATGAAAGAACAGATATAAATTGGAACTATTGGTCAGATAAAACAAGATATGATTCGAGTTTTGAATTAAGCGATATAAAACATAATATAGTATTTGAAGTATCAACTAGAATTGACTAAGTTTACAAAATATTTAGGAGAAGAAGTAGTCAAAAAAATTTTGTTTAAAGAAAAATGGAGAAATAGTAGAAGTACTGGATATTTGGTACATCTTGAACTCCCTATTTATTAGATTAAGTAAATTTGGAAGTTGTCGAGCTTAGCAAGTTACAAGTCTTTATGTTATACAACTTATAAATTTTGTACGAATACTGTAGGGCAGGAAAAGAAGTCTTCCTCTATACTAAAAATAAACTGAAGGGAAGGGGGAATCGAAATGAATATTATCAAGTCATTTAACGATACGATTGGTTATCTTGAAACAGTTCTTGATGATGAAATTGATGAAAAGAAAGTAACTCAGTTATCCGGATATTCGTATTCAATGTTCAGTCGCTTGTTTTCTATTCTGACTGAAACCACGCTTTCAGAATATTTAAGAAGCAGAAAGATTGACGGAAGCAGCCGTTATATTAAGAAATACGGATGAGAAAAATTATTGATGTTGCTTTTCAAATTTGGATTTGAGTCATCAGATTCATTTGGAACAGCTTTTAAAAATCTTCATGGATTTACTCCTTCTGAGGTAAGAAATGGAAAACCATTCAAATTAGTATCACGAGTGCAATTAGCACTAAGTGTAAGAGGAGGAAGAAGCATGAACATTACAATTCAAAAGAAACAAGCATTTACAGTTGCAGGAGTAAATGAACAAAGCATCAATTCATCATTATGTCCGAGTGTCTGGGACAAGCTGTATGAAAAATATAGCCACGATGAACTTGCAAGTTTGGGAAACGGTCAAAGTATGGGCGTTTGCCATGATGTGGAAAATCCAAGCACAATAAATTATATGGCCGCTTATATCGTTAATGATGTAGATAAAGCCACAAGTATGGGCTTAGATGTTTTGGAAGTGGAAGAAGCAGAGTATGCAGTTGTAGAATTAGTAGGAAGTGTTCCGGAGTGCATTCATAACGGGTGGAAATATGCAATGGAAGTATTCTTCCCTGAGCATGGCTATATTCATTCAGGAAAACCTGACTTTGAATATTACTATGAAGGTGATATGCATAGCAAAGACTACAAAATGGAACTTTGGATTCCGATAACTAAAGCTTAAAAACCAGCTTGTCGAGCTGGAAAATTTCAGTTTGTAGGGGAGCACAAGATGTTAAAAAAATAAAAGATTTTATATTTCAAGACGATTATGGAGACAGAAGAAGTTGCTTCATGTTCTTTAAAGCAGACCGGGAGGAAAGCGCATCGTGGGCTGTGGACATCGGGTTTAAGCCCGGGGATTTTGAGGGAAATGAGATTTTCCCCTTCTATCTACATCAATCCCATAGATACCGATAAGAGTGATGTAAAAGGAGTGGTGGGGACTACATTTTTGAGTAAAGACAGTTGAGGAAAGCGAAGAGCGTGAAGATTCCTTTATATTTATGAAAACGAACCGCTAATTGAATACAGGATAGAAGTCTTAGATATAGCAGAGGCAAAAGCCCATATAAAATGCAATGGGTGCTTATTCTGGACGGCTATGCAGAGCCATGGATAGAGGAAGGATTCGAAATAGACAGTTGGGTTCCGGTAATAGAATCCGCGCAGGATTGGAATAAGCTGTACTTATGACGGAAGATCAACCTCTTAAGGAGGTGAGCGGATTTGAAGGAGTATATTATCGCATTAGAGCAGGAATTATCTTCGGTGAAAAATGGTTCCAATATTTCAGAAAATCCGTGGGCAATGCTTTTACGAGATATCAGTAAGAAGTTCCCTGATTTTATTCAAAAATACTTTTATTTTCACGAGATAGTTGCATATAATGAGACTATGAGGTGAAAATATGATAAAAACAACAGCAATGCTCCTAGAGGAATTAAGTGAATACGGTTCTCCCAAGTCTAAAGCTCTCCCGTATGGCTAAGAGTGGTGAGTGCTTCCCCATAACGAAAAGGAATATATGAGACGAATCCACACACTCCGGCTTACTTACTTGCCGGCAGTATTTACGGACCTTCCTATATATCTTTTGAATATGCTTTGAGCTTCTATGGGCTGATTCCGGAAGCAGTATATACAGTTACTTCCGCCACATTTGAAAAGAAAAAGAAAAAGAAGTTTGAAACAGCTTTTGGAACTTTCAGTTATCGTGATGTACCTTCAAGGCATTTCCTCTTGAGTATTCGTTTAGTTCAAGAGGAGAATATTTTTATAGGATTGCCGAGCCGGAAAAGGCTTTATGTGATCAACTGTATACCATTTCACCGGTGGGAAATACCAAGGAGCTTTTTCGGCTTTTAACAGAAAGTTTACGCATTGAAGAATCAGAACTGAAAAAGCTGGATGCCTCTAAGGTATGTGCGTATAGTGCAGCGTATCATACTACCAATATTAAAAGTTGTACTCCCTTATGAGGAGGATTTAATATGAACACAGTAATTGAAGAGATGCTGAAAAGCTATCAGGTGGATAATATATATGACAGAAAAAATGCCATGAAAGAGATTATGCAGGAAATTGTACTTTGTGGTTTATCCCGTGCTGGATTTTTTAAGGAAGCTGCATTTTATGGTGGGACTGCTTTAAGAATCTTTTATGGACTTGACCGTTTTTCGGAGGATTTGGATTTTTCTTTGGAGCAAATAAATTTAGATTTTGATTTATGCTCCTATTTTCCGGTGTTGGAAAAAGAAGTGAAGGCCTTTGGCTTGAATGTGGAAATCCAGGAAAAGGAAAAAACGAAAGATAGTAACATTCGATCTGCTTTTTTAAAGGGGAACACAAAAGAACATCTTTTGCTGTTTTATGCAGATGAGAGAGATGTGGGAACCGTGGCTAAAAATGAAGTGGTTAAAATCAAATTTGAGGTTGATACCAATCCACCCGCATTCGCTACCTATGAGCACAAATATCGCTTGTTACCTGTGCCTTATGAAATCCGCTTGTATGACATGCCTTCTCTGTTTGCCGGGAAAAATCCACGCAGTAATCTGCCGTGGTGGCAGAGTCGCATTAGGGGTAGAGATTTGTACGATTATATTTTTTTATCTTTCCAAAGCTGTGACCGTCAATCAAAAAGCATCTTAGAGCACGATTAATCGACAGCGGATATATTTCTGAAAATCAAGAATGTACATTAGAAGAGATTAAAACGATAGCTAAAGAATCGTTTTGACAGTATTGACTTTTTGCAAGCCAGAAAGGATGTTGAGCCATTTATTCGCGATACTTCCGTTTTGGATATTTGGAGTTCGGACTTTTTAAGCAGATTACGGAAGGATTGAAAGTACTATAAGACCATGCAAATTTCACTTTATAGCTAAGTCTGTTTTTGATTAAGAAAAAGGAATTGATTACTAAATATAAAAATGAGGGTGAGAAAAGAAATGGAGTTAAATAAAAACAATGTTATTGAAAATGCTTATGATAAACTCTTTTTCACAGAAAAAGCAGACAAAAGGATATACAAATATATTGCTAAACAATGATACAGGAACAGGGTGAAATGCGCTGCTATAATCTTTTGGAAGGAATTCAACTTTCTTACAATACTTTTGAATATGCAAACTACTTATCAAAAATAGAGCCGAAGGAGGGTATGTTACAGATTGATCATTGTTTAGAAGGTTGTTATGAATTTATTTTTAGAAAATAACGAGCATGCCTTTTTAGGAGAGGAGATTTAAGTATTGTTGATCTTGGCAAAGCTTCATTTAAAAAGTCGTGTATCCCTATGAAGAAATATGTTGGACTTTCACTTTTTATTGATATAAATGTGGCTCAAAAATCAATTGATAAATTTTTCCGTATGGAAATATTGATTTGCATAGATTACGAGACAGATTGTGTAAAAATGGAGAATCTTTGATTATACGTTCTCGTGATGGAATAAATCATATTATCAATGAATTGTATGAGGTAGATGAAAGAGTAAAACTTCCATACTCTATTATAAAAACGATAGAGTTACTTTTTGTTTTTAAGCTTGATAGAATCAAAAGATACAGAACAGTTTTTCATCATTTTCCGAACCGGTATACAGAGCAACTCAAGAGTGTTATAAAATGATTATAGAAAATCCTTTTTGAATGGCTGAAGATAAAAGATTTAGTGAAAAAGTTTGCAGTTTCGAATCAAGTCTTAAAAATTGCTTTCAATGTATTTCAGGGGCAATCAATAGGTGCTTTTATGAGGACAAAACAGAATAAAAAGAAGCAGCGATTCTTTGAATAAAAACCATACTTAAGTATAGGGGAACTTGCCGAGATGACCGGTTATGAAAAATCAAAGCAAGTTTTTCAAAGGCGTTTAAAAAGTATTATGGGTAAAAACTCAAGTGAATTTAAATGAGAGCAATTTGTCTTTTTGGAGTATACCCAATTGGTTATAGAGCACTTCTAACATTGCAGGCATACTTAACATAAATGGTGATATAGGGCACTGGTACACCAGTGCCTTAATTTTTCATCAGGGTTAGTTGAAACTAATAAAGAACTGGAATTTAGGAGGAAGTTTATGATGAAGTTAAAGACATTATTCAAATCACTGTATTTACAGTTATTGCTTTTTGTTTTAGGTATGGCTGTATCAATGGGAACAGGAATGTTGGGAACCGTTTCTCTTTATGTTGCAAGCGGCCTTTCTGCCCCTTGTAATTGCTCCACCGTTTGTTGTAATGGCAAAAAGTTAAGAAAAACCTTCTGCTTTTATCTTTTTGTTGTTATCTGTTTTTGGTCACTAATGGGATATTGGCCGATGCTTTACTCATAAATTTAGTAGCGGGCATTGTGGCTGAACTTATCATAGGAAATTATGAAAAATGATAAACGAATTGCAGTGGCTATTGCAACAGGAATGTTTATCATTTCAATGCATGTCAATGACCTTTGTTAAAGTTTTAGGTCCTGAAAAATTAGTGGGAAGTATTTACTGTTTTTTTCTCCGGAGCAAGCTCAATATATGTACACGTTTTTTTACACCTAAAAGCAATGTTGATTTCAATTATTGTAAATATTGTTTTGGTCACTTTGGCTGGTTTGTTCGGATGTATATCAATAATAAATTTTTGAAAAAAAGAAAAGAAAGGGATACTTTGATGCAAAAAACACGGTAAAAGAGACTTGCATAGTTAATAGTATAGTTTTTGTTTATCCTCATCGTTTCGTTTTCCATTACACTTTTTATTACGGATAAACTTGGCTATTACATTATGATGTCCGTTTCATTTATTTTATTACTAACGCATTCAAAAAGCATTTCTTAGTGTGTCTGTAAAGTACCTGTTTTCTTTTTATCGCTTTTGCATTTGTTGGGGAAACTTCCTTATAGACTCTGGGTGGCGTCTTTTATAGGTCTACTCTTAATTGGGATAAAACTTTTTCCTATTTTTGTTTTTAGGTAGAATACTGATTTCTTTATCGCCACTTACTATAATAGAGTTCCTTAAGGAAAATTGGAATTCCAAATGACTTTAACCTTAGTATTGCTACGGGACTTAGATTTATAGAGTGAAATGGAAATAAGGATTAAAGAAATACGAAATGGTATGAAAGTAAAGGGCTTAAAAATAAAGCCTCTTACATCCTGTCCGTTCATTGAACTTTATCTTATTCCATTGATGTATAGTGTCTTCATGTAAGTGAAACTTTAACATCTTCCATTATTTCAAAAAGGTGCAGAGTATAAAATACAAGTTACAATCCAACTAAATATAATATTTTTGACTTGATTTGTTTGGCTGTTGCTTTTTATTTAGTATGGAGATTGTTTTAGATGAGAGGATTATAAATGAAACATTTTAGAAGTCAAAATCAACAAATTTAAGTATAAAAATAGCAAAAGAGATTATCTTAAAAATTTAAGTTTAAGTGTTAAGCCGGGTGAATTGATTGTTATAACAGGACTTTCAGGATGTGGAAAAACGACTTTAACAAGAATATTAAATGGCTTTAATTCCCAATCACTATGAGGGTGATTTAGACGGAGAAGTAAATTATTTGATAAATTTGCTGGACTACGAAAAAGGTGAGCTTGCAAAATATATCGGCAATGTATTTCAAAAATCCATCGGATCAGTTTTTGCTACCATTGCGGAGGAAGAAGTTGCCTTTGTCGGAGAAAACTTAGGAATAGCCCCTTGAGGAATTAAAGCAAAAAACAAAAAGCCTTTGAGAAAATGAGGGATTTCCAATTTGATGGAAAAGAAACTTTCAGAACTTTCCGGCGGACAGAAACAAAAAGTGGCGATCGCTTCCACTTTACTATAGATACGAAAATAATTTTTCTTTGACGAGCCTTCCTCCAATTTGGATTATCAAGGGATTGCTCAGTTTAGAGATATTGTCCGCACTTTAAAAAGAAATGGGAAAAGGCGATTATTATTGCGGAACATCGATTGTTTTTGCATGATTTATATGACCGCTTAATCTATATGAAAGACAGGGACAATCGAGGAGGTGTTTTTCCAAGGAGAACTCACAGAGGAGGTTGCAGAAATATGGATTGCGAGCAATCAGTTATCAGTCTCTGAAAGCACAAAACTCGGATGAAGAGCAAGAAAAGGTTGCCGAGGATCGTGAGATTTAAATATTGATATACGAAAACAGGAACTCATAAAGAATCTTTCTTTTGATCTTCATTATGGAGAAATCATGGCAATCATCTGGGGAAAATGGAATTGGAAAAACAACGTTAGGAAGAACTTTGGCAAAGCAATTAAAAATAAAAGGGAAAATAAGCTATGGAAAAACGATGAAAGAAAGATTGAAGCAATCATACTATATGATGCAGGATGTGGATTATCAAATTTTCTTTGATACGGTGGAAAATGAACTGATTCCTAAAAATAAAAGTGAAAGATAGTGAATACTTAAAAGAAGTCACTACCTGTGTTCATGTGATTGATTTGTGGGATAAAAATGGATCACCACAAGAACTTTCCAGTGGGCAAAAGCAAAGGCTTGCACTTGCTACTGCCTTTTAAGTGAAAGAAAAATCATTATATTGGACGAGCTCGACTTCAGAGCTTGATTACAAAAGAATGAAAGAAATAGGAGCTATGATAAGGAAATATGCCGCCAAAGAGACCGGTGGTTATTATTACCCATGATTTAGAACTTCTCTTTGAGGTGTGTAATACAGTGTTGATGCTGGATGACAAGACTTATAAAAAGATAGCTGTAAAAGGAAATGAAGCTGAAATATCGGATTTTTATTTGCTCCCATAGGGATAAAAATTTTTGAGTATCAAAGGAGGATTCAGATTATGAATTTAATCAAACAGTATGTAAAAAGAATATAAGAACACTTGCATTCAATCCGTTCTATTGGCAGTTTTTAGGAGTGGTATCCGGTCTTCGCATATATCGTATTAGCAAAAATGATTGTAGGACTGATTGGAAAAACACAGAATTCAGTTTTATTTGCAATACGGTCTTATGGTATTAGCCGCAATGGTCTTGAAAGAAATCTTTGCGGCAGCTTCCACTCCATATCGCATCAGGCAACGTTTTATTCCTTAAAAGATAAGGGAAGAAATTTCTAAAAACCGTTTCGGATGCCCCTTGGAAAGAGTTATGAATATTTCTTCCGGTAAGCTCAAGAATATTATTGTGGATCAGGTGGATTCCATGGAAACAACCTTAGCACATATTATTCCTGAAATGACTGCCAATATCATCGGTCCGATTCTCTTACTGATTTATGTATTTTATTTTGGATTGGAGATTGGCACTTGTTTCTTGATTCCTCTTGTAGATTGGAATGTTCTGTATATGAAATCGGTGATAGCATCTTATGGGAAAAAGTATCAGCAATCGGTGAAATCAATCAGAAAAATGAATAACGCCAGTGAGTGGAATACATTGGTGGAATTGAGGTCATCAAGATGTTCAATCAAGCGAAACTTCCTATCAGAAATACAGTGAAGCAGTCCATGAAAATGCGGTATTTTATTATCATTGGATGAAAGAAACGATGATTGGTGTATCTGCAGCTAGAAAAATTTCACCTATGTCCTTGCTTACAATCCTGCCGTTAGGAGTTTATTTCTATTTAAATGGTTCCTTAACAATAGCGATTTTTATAACTATCGTAGTACTTTCTTTTGGAACGGTGGAAAATATATTGACGGCGACCAATTATATGGATGATTTGTCCAGAATAGGAACGATTACAAAAGAAATCGGATTGATTTTGGATGCTGATCTTTGAGCATGGGAAAGAGAATGTTTCATTATCGGTAGTGATATTGAACTGAAAAATGTGGATTTTTCCTATTCGGAAGATAAGAAAGTATTAGAAGGGTCAGTTTGACGATTGGGGAAAATCAGGTAACGGCATTTGTCGGTCCGTCAGAGGCGGAAAAGTCAACCATTACAGAAGCTGATCGCAGGTTTTTGGAATGCAGATGCGGAGAAGTAAGTATCGGGAAAAACATCAAAGAGATTCCGCTGGAACAGTTATCCGAAACCATCTCTTATGTATCACAGGACAACTATCTATTTGATATGTCTGTCAGAGAAAATATAGAATCGGAAAACCGTCGGCAAGTGATAGGAAGTAGAGGAAATGGCAAAATTATCAGTTGTGATGAATTTATCCGAGGGTTATCCGCCGGGTATGGGACATGATTGTGGGAGAAGGCGGAGGACATTTGTCCGGAGGAGAAAAAGCAACAATTTCTATCGCAAGAGCCATGCTGAAAATGCACCGATCGTTATTTTAGATGAAGCCACCTCCTATATGGATACCGAAAACGAAAAGCATTGTGCGGGAGCTATCAGTAATTTGGTGAAAGGAAAAACATTGATTTTTAATTGCACATAGGCTAGAACCATTGTCAATGCAGATAAAATATTTGTGGTCGAAAACAGGAAGATTGAAAGCTGTGGAAAGCATGAGGAGCTTTTTGAAACATCAAAAGTCTATTCCTCTTTTGTGGAAAGCTGCAGGAAAGGAGGAGCGTTACGATTACAGTATTTAAGAAAATATGGAACTTTGCGGAAAAAGGAACAATCGAATATACGAAAGTCCATTATTGTCGGCTTCCTTTGTGCGGCGTTTAATGCAATGCAAATGGGCGGTGTGTATTATGTTCTCGTTAAAATATTTGACGAAACTCTTTTCCGTGAAGGATATAGCCATTGTCTTGGGAGGGATTCTTCTTGTCAGCTTAGTCGGAAAGATTATCACGCAATATGTTTCTCAGCTGGAACAAACGCATGCAGCTATTTTATGGCAGCGGATAAAAGAATTCGTATCGGAAACAAGCTGAAAAAGTACCGATGGGATTTTTCAGTGAATTCAATAGGAAAGATTACAACAATGAGTACCACCACCCTCAGCCAGATTGAAATGCAGGTACCGATGTTGCTTGATGCTTGTTTTAGGCGGATTACTCAATACTTTCGTCTTTGCCTTAGCCTTGTTTTATTTGCATATAATGGTAGGAATCACCGCAGTTTTTAGAATCCTTGCATTTTTATTGTCACTTATTTTATGGAGAAAAGTCAGAGAAAATGCAAAAGCGAAATCAGTATTGACTCAAACATTTGACAAAAACAGGTACTGGAAACCGTACAAAGGAATGCAGGTGATTCAATCATACAATTTAGGCGGCAAGAATAATAAAAGAATTGAGTAATGCGTTTGAAGAAAACTGCAATATTACAATGAAACTGGAAAAACGCATGACGCCATATATCGCTTTACAGCAGAATTGTTCTTGGAATCAGTATTGCCGCATATTATTTTATCTGCCAAGTAGTACATTGAAGGAGATATGCTTTGGCAGATGCGATTATGTCTATGATTGCCAGCTTTATTATTTTTGAAGGAATTAAGGCGGCAGGAAGCTCTATAGCGATACTGAGAATTGCAGAAAACTCCATCGACAGCTTGGAAATATTTGGAAAAGATTCCTGAAATAAAAGAAGGAGCTGAAACAAGCCCAATCCGTCACCCCGGATATTGAGTTAAAGATGTTTCTTTCGCTTATGATGAAAAGACAATTTTTAGATCCATATTTCCTGTGAGATGAAGAAGAACACATGACGCCATTGTCGGTCCGTCCGGAAGCTGAAAGACGACCTTTTGCAATCTGATTGCAAAGATTTTGGGATGTAAACGCAGGAGAAATCTTAATGGGCGGCAAAAATATTAAAGAGTATACCCTGCCCAATCTGATGAGTCATATCGCTATGGTATTCCAGAATGTATATCTCTTTGAGGATACGATTGAAAATAATATCAAGTTCGGTGTGCCAAGTGCCACAAGAGAAGAGGTCATAGAAGCTGCTAAAAAGGCGATGTGTCATGATTTTATAGAAGCCTTGCCAAATGGTTACGATACGTTGATTGGAGAAGGCGGAGCCACTCTTTCCGGTGGAGAAAAGCAGAGGATTTCCATTGCAGAGCTATGCTAAAAGGATGCTCCGATTGTCATTTTTGACGAAAGCCACAGCAAATATTGATCCGGAAAATGAAGATAAGCTGAAATCTGCCATTGAGGAGCTGACAAAGAACAAGACCATTATTATGATTGCTCACAGGCTTTCTACCATACGAAACGCCGATCAGATTTTGGTTTTAAATAACGGAAAAATAGAACAACGAGGAAATCATGAAGAACTGATGAAGCAGGGAGGTTTGTATAAAACCTTGATAAGCATGAAAATAAAGCAACTATTTGGAAGATTGCCAATTAGTGTGAAGGAGAAGGTTAAAATGAAACTATTTCAAGCCGCCATTTCCTATACTGGAACTCGGTGAAATTTACGATTACTTGCTTTGAGCACAGGTGGCAAAAAGGAGGATTCACATGTTATTATAGACTTTGAAATTGAATTTGTTCTCGTAGCCTTTTCCCGTAGCAGGTGATATTGCCACTAAAATCCATGATGGGCGGATATCTTGTATGGGACAGAAAAGGAGTCTATAAGTGAGATTACTCATATTTGGTACGGGAGTGATAGGCTCGCTGTATGCCTCGCTTTTTGACGAAGCGGGTTTTGATACTACTGTTTATGCAAGAGGAGCCAGACTGGAAACGCTCAAGAAGAAGGGTCTGCTTTATTTGAAAAGAGAAAAACTTACAAAAGCAAATGTTTCTGTTTTGTCTGATCTCGAGGATAATGACAGAATATGATTTTATATTCTTGACAGTCAGAGAGAATCAGTTATATCAGGCACTGATGAACTGAAAACCAATAATAGCTAAATGCATTGTAACAATGACAAATTCTATGGATGACTACATTCTATTCCATATCAGATAGTGAAAGATATGCACATTTGGCAGCTTTGTCATCTTGCAATGGTAGTTCCTATAGCAGATGCATATTATGAAGCGGGTAATCACCAAAAACCGAGTTATGAACACAAGATTATGCATAAGACAGCTAAAAGCGCTAAAACGAGAACCTCAATTTGTGAGGAAAAACTGGCAAGTTATCCCCATGGAAAATGAATATCTTTTTGCTGTGCCGCTGCTGATATTGACTTTTATTATGTCCTTTATATATAGGAGTACTTTTGGTGAAAAGTTCATGTATCAACATTCGATAAATGCCGGATGAGATGAGAGAGATTACACAAGAAATTTTATGAGTACATGAAAATGTTACAAGTATAACTGCAGCTGAATCAATGCTTTAGAGTAAAAGTAATGGAGAATTTCAAATGGAGTTCTGGATATCATGTTCATTATGGTTTTGCTTATTCCAGTTAGCTATAGATTTTTCTCTTCAATTGTGCTACTTTTCAGGAAAACACCGAAAAGAAATTAATTATGTATACGGATACCGAACAAAAGGTCAATGATGAATGAGAACATGGAGATTTGCAGAATCAATATTTTGAGGAAAGTATGGTATCTTTGTGGACTGATTTTAGCTCCTCTCTCCGTGATTGCCATAGCCATTGTATTTGGGAAAAAGGACCGGGAACCGAAATGGGAACGGTTGGCGGTATTATCACGATGTTGCAGATGCTCCTCTTAATTGGAGCGATAGTTCCAACCGAAAGCGAATTAAAGAAAATTTTGATGAAAAACGGAAAAGAAGATAAATAGAATTGACTGGAGCTTTTTGAGTGAGATTTGTCAGTACAAAATAGAAAAAGGAAAACCAAACTCTTAAGGAGATGAGTAGATTTGAAAGAATATACTGCCGCATTAGAACAGGAATTTTTCTTCGAGTAGAAAAATGGTTTCAAGGCGGAAGAGTAGAGACATTACAAGTTTTCACTCCCATGATTTTGCTTATTGCAAGACTTTGGCATTTGCAGACTTATCGATCTCCTGCTTATCAAGTGAATGTATGGGATATTTCTTTTTCGGCTACTTATCTGAGATGAGAAATCCTCCATTTTATGAAGGAAGAAGTTACGAAGGATGAGAACTGGAGAGTGCAGGAGATTTTGGCGAGTCCTTTGATACCTATTGTAATCAGGAATGGAAAAAGCCCTCCCCACGATTACGGAATGGCTACAAAGTCCTGAGCCGAGACGCCCGAAGAGCCGTTACGGAAGACTGAAGAATCTGGACAAGCAGAGCCTATTTTAAAGATCACGGAAGAAGCCATTCATCGTTTAGCCCTTTAAAAAGAGAAGATCCCGAGTGAATATGTCAGAAAAATCCGTGAGCAATAGCTTTACGAGACATCAGTAAGAAATTTCCGGAGTTTATTCGTAAGAAATGGAGACTTGGTCCTTGGATAGCAGAAATCAAACAGGTTTATCACTTGGCAAGTAAATTGATAAAAGGATTCAAAATACATTGTTCTGTTACTTGCCATAATTGGAACAGGAAGTTGAGAAGGAGTTATACTAAAATGAATTCTAAGAGGCTGTGCAAAATTTCTTATCATTACATTTCCTTATTTCTTGGATAGCATGGTGTGGGCTAGCTGCGTTAACAAGTCTCAATATTGTTCCATTTTCCCATCATCTAGGTACTATTCTGCATATTATAGGAGGCTTCGGACCAGCGATAGCAACTTTATTTGTATTGGAAGATACGATTCAAATCTATAGTAAAATTCATTTTTAAACACAGAAAAAATCATTGAACTATCTGTTTTCTATTTTTCTGTTTTGGAAATGCTGACAATAAGTTTATCTCAGAGAATTTAATGCTGCATTAAAGATGTATTTAATACCTTTAATTTTTCTACAAGCAACATTTTATATATGGTATGGTGAAGAAGAATTAGGTTGGAGAGGAGTTATGCAGCCTTTATTAGAGCAACAATTGAATTTTTCCGATATCCGCCATTATTACAGGCACAGTGTGGGGGATTTGGCGATATACCGCTTTGGTTTATAAATGGGTCCCATCTCAACAAAATGCTGCCGTTTACCTTGTTTTTAGTATAGCTATATACTCAGTTTTTGGCTGGCGACAGTTTACAGCGAAAATGCATATTTGCTTGTAGTGTTTTTCATGGATTGACAAAGCACTCTTTTTGTCTATGTTTATCGATTGAAATTGAGATATTATAGCTTATAATGAGTGTTACTGCTATCTTATATATTCAAAATATATATATGGTATTACGGAGAAGCAAAATCATAATTCCCAGTTTGTAGGAGGGAGAAAACGGAATGGACTTATAGGAGCTGATCAAGAATAATACGGAACTTCATACTATGCTTATGCGAGAGTGTGACATTTGCTTTTACAAGCAGCTTCAGGAAATCCGGTTTATGGAGAATAATGAAAACTATTCTATGCAAGCTAAGGCATTTGCACATGATGCAAGTGGCGGAGAATTTCGTGTTGTTACAGGATGAAAGTATTGGCTTATCGGTGAGTGAAGGAGAAATTGGGAAGAATATACTCTGTGATTCCATACTTTCCGATACGGTAGGGATGTGGGTGAAAGAGTTGACCGGAATGACGAAAGAGGAGTTGGAAAACAATCATGAGCATCTATAATTGGATACAGAAAGTGTTCTTTGAGATTTATGAAGAATGGCACATGAAGACCAGCTTACGATAGAAATGGATTTCATATCAGCGGAATTGACAATCACTGAGCGATACATGACGGATATTATACTTTATGCAGGGATAAGCCCGTCCCCATGCCGTAAAAGGTTGTACGTTGATGAAAGCGGTAGTTGGGAAAAGTAAAAGAGCTGGGTCAATTTTATATTTTGAAAATGGAGGATAAAATATCTTATTTCGACTTAAGCTACAGCGATGCCATTAAAGATTAGTGAGGGCATTTGTAAAAAGGAAGTTCTTCCGATGAAAAAGACTTATACAGGTGATAGGAAATGATGATCACATCGTAAAATCCGCATTTGTGAGACTTATCAAGCTCCTGCTAGCGACCCCCAAACAGCGAAGCGATTCTTAAAAACACAAGCATGAAAGTATGGAAGATATGGATCATGCTTGGGAAGAGCTACTATCGTTAGAGCGGAAAGGAAAAGTGATAGAACTGGATTGGAAAGCAGGAAGGATAGCTTTATTCCTGCTGTGCGTGAAATTAAAGTGCCGGACTAAAATCTCAATCCGGATGAGAAAAATGCTGAATGATGAAGAGGATGTCCCAAGATGGGGAAGATCTACAGATGCCCAGTGGACAGAGTATGTTTTGTCTGCTATGGATATAGGAAGTGACAGCTATGCGATGATGGTTCTCAGCAGGAAGACTTTGAAAAAGCAAGGAGCTGGCAGTGTTCTTGACATAGAATCGCAGTGATTGAAGAGATGTGAGGAAGATTTTGAAATTGCACAAATAGGAGCGACTATGATATATATATGTACGTATTGGATACAATGGCAGACTGGGAAAATGGATATCTGTTACAAGGACTAACATTACAAAAATGGCAGAGAAATCTCAATATGAATTACAAACGGTTTCCTTCTAAAAAGCGATTAAAAACTTCCGGCGAGGGTAACGATTGTTCCGGATATCACTATCCGAGAAAATAGACGAAACAAAAAGCCGAGACTTCTGTTGTTAATCGGAGCAGATACTGGCAGGATCAATCCAATCAAAAATCCTTGAACTGTCCAAGTCATTTCTTGAAAAATATATTGGTTGCTGCTATTTGCGGCGCCACTTTGGGATTAACAAATAAAGGGTATTTTAAATTCATATCATCATACAAGCAATGCATTATTTTTTCTTGAAAGGAAGTCCTAATTATCAGGGAGAAAAATATTATGAAGACACAGTAGCCGTTATGGATGAAATTTAATTACGGCGAGCTCTGCAGGTTCACTACTTTGGGCAAGATATATGACTTGAGACTCGCGTTATATTCCAGGAAACAATCGAGGGCGTGGTATAATTATTTCTCGTCCGGAAGGTCGATTACTTTGGAGAAATAATGAATTCATTTCATTTAAAGATGTAAAAATGAGTAGACTTTTAATATGTAGAGAGCCTCGAAGCTAATCTAATTATGGATATTGCGTAAGAAGTTAGTAATGAAGAATACTATTCTATGAAAGCTTGGATGTATAAGGAGAAAAACGCTAGTGATTAACGAAATAATTTTCATGGAAATTAGATTATTGGAGAGTTCTGCCAAAAAGTATAGAATGAGTCAGGGCGGCTGCCAGATCTTTTCAAAACATAAAATCTGGCAATATATAGAGTCGTGTTATGACACTTTTCATATTAATGGTGATGAGCACAATTTGAGGATATCAGTAATGTTTTAAAGACAGAAGGGAGCGATTTAGTGAAACTAAAAGATGGAATGCTCTACCACGGAAAGAGCAATTGGCTGTTTGAAATTTCAGGAGGCAAGAAAATATGTCATTTGAAAAATGAATGCATGTGCAGACATGATACTTACAGATACTATTTGTGATATGGCTGAAGAAGAAAATATCTCCATTGAAGAGTCGAGAAATAGACTTTTGAGTTCTAATGCATGCAAATGTCTTTATGATTTTGATTCCGAACTGTGGAAAGAAGGATCTGATTATTTTTTGGACTACTATAGAAGGTCTGAGAAAAATCTAAAGGTGTAAATAGATATGGAACTGCTAAACAACATCATTCAAAAATGGAAGCCGAAATGCAAGATACGAGGATTTTGAGCCGTTACGTGATGGACTGCATGGAAGAAATGAAGAGAATATAATCAATTGGACTCAGTCAGCCCTTGCTCCGGCTGATGGGAAAAGCATCCCTGACAGATTTTTGAAGTCCCCGGACCAATCGTCCATTTTGTGGAGAGATTTTATAAAAAAGGATATGAAGAAGAACTTCTTCTGTCCTTAAAAAGAATGCCTACTTTACATACGGTATGGATGCTAAATCGTCTTATCAATGGAACAGATCAAGCGGAAGTCTATTTAGAACTTCTGAAGAATTTCTGAAAATACACATCATGCGATAGGAAATTAGAGAAGAGGCGTTGCATTTCTTGTCGATTTAATAAAGCGCAATAGGAAGGTGATAAATATGAACTTGGCAAAAATTTCAGCAAACGGTCAGATTACAGTGCCTGTAGAAAGTGCGTTATGGAAGAAAGGTATAATGAATAATAAGTCGATTATGAAAGCATTTTTATTTCCAACATTGCTTCATATAACAGCAGTTTGACAGTACTGGTTGGAATTCTAAAGAAAAAAAGGATATGGATTAGGCTACCATTCTTTTTGGGGATGATTTTTATTATCATTGGAGGTGATGTCGTCCGCCTTTTTGCAGGGCGTATTTTATCAAATTAAAGTACAATGGAAAAATCCTTTGTGTATAATAAAAGGTTTTTTTCAAAATAAAAGCAGCCATTTAAAAATCTATGCAATGGCAATGTGTTTTTAGTTATAGATTTTTGTTCTGTGCAGATAAATAAGGGATTCAAAAATTGAAAATGTATGGATTCGATAGCTCTATTCTTTAAAGGCCATTCTGTTTGGCGGAATAGAAGAAATAGGATGGAATATTCATTTCCAGCCCTGTTTAGAGAAAAGCTTTCCTATATCGTTGCGACGATGATGACCTTGTATGCTGGGGAGTATGGCATTTTTGTTCTTTTTATTGATGGTAGCATTGTAATGGTTGATGTTCTTAATTTCTCGTTGGGACTATTCACAAACTGTTTTCATACTATCGGCATTATTTGCCTATTCAAATAGTTTATGGATATGTGTAATGACATGCACTAATGGATACATTATCTCAAATTACTTTCCAGTGATAATGTAATTATAGGTAATACATCCAAAAGTAATATGTATAGTTGCTGCTATTTTTGTTAGTTCATGCGACAAGAGAGGTAAAAAGCAGCTTAATGAAAGCTGACAATGTTTCCACCGTTGGATGAGCAAAAAGTTCAGCAATTTGATAGGAGACTATACCAAGGAGCAAGGATACGGGAAATCAATGCGTGTGTGAAAAATACAGATTACATTGAAAGCGAGGTGAAGCGAGTGTTAATGAATTCGATCGGAGTATATCTCCATTGTTGAAAATATCAAGCGAGAGATAAAAGCTGCACAGTATCGTGCTGCGATTCATGCAAATAATGGATATGCTCTTGCTTTACCATGATATTGGTTGTGTTATTAATGAGCATAAATGTGGGGAAACAGATTCATTGATAACCTAGCTACCGATATAAGAATAGATTTTCCGGAGAGCAAGGGATATTCTGTTCATAATCTAAAGTATATAGCAAAATTTGCTGAGACCTATCCCAATCGTGAATTTGTGCAGACAGGTGTCTGCACAAATTCCATCGAGTCTCATAATATTGCTATTATTGAAAAGGTTAAAGATCCGGAGCAACGCATATGGTATATTCAAAAACAGCTGAAAATGGATGGTCTCATAATGTTTTGATTCATCAAATCGAAAGCCGGACTATATCAGCGGCAGGTGCTGGTTGATAAGGGTTTCTAATTTTGAAAGTCGCTTGCCGTCACCGCAAAGTGAGTTGGCAGCGCAGACCATGAAAGATCCGTATGTGTTCGACTTTATCCCATTCCGTGAGGGAGATGTTGGAAAGAGATATTGAGCAGGCGCTTGTTCGCGACGTTACGAAGCTTCTGCTGGAACTTGGAACAGGATTTGCATTTTTAGGCAATCAGTATCATCTTAATGTCAGGGGCGATGATTTTTATATTGACCTGTTGTTTTTATAATCTGAACCTGCGGTGTTGTGTAGTTATCGAGGTTGAAAGCAGGAGATTTCAAACCGGAATATGCCAGTCAGCTGAACTTCTACCTATCTGCAGTGAATGGAATCCTAAAGAAAGAGGAAGATAATCCGTCCATCGACACTGCTCTGCAAGAGCAAGAATAATTTGATTGCAGAATGTTCCCTAAAGGACATTTTCCAAAGCCGATTGGTGTGAGTGAATATAAAGTCACCCGAAGGCTTCCGAGGACCCTATGAGAGATCAGTCCACATCGGTTGAAGATATTCAAAGAGAATCAAGTAAAATAGTGCAAGTTACGCTTGCACTATTTGAAAACAAAAACACAACAATGTAAACCATATGAGTAGCTATCTTATGCTAGATAATTCCTCATTTTCAGGAATTACAGTAATAGCGCATTCAGCAGTAAACTCGTGGAGGAAAAACATGAAAAAGTATATGGGAATCGCTTTAGCTTTTATTTTTGTTTTTGCATTAACAGCTTGCCAGAGCGAAGAGGAAATCAGCCTTTCCGGAACAAAGGAAATCACGAAATTGAAATCATGGAAAATCCTTCCGAAATACTGTAAAAAATTACGGAACAGGATGAAATAGCTAAAATCATGAATGACATCAAAGAAAAATACTAAAAAGATACAGGAGGGAAAAGGTTATCATGAATCAGCCTGCAAACATTGAAAAGATTTATGAGCTGTTAGCTTTATTATAACAATACGGAAAGGAACCCGGAGTTTGTTTATCTATATGAAAATAGAAAAGACCTATGCTGAACAACCCTATTCAGGGATTTGGAAGATAAAAAGTATTTAAAGAGATCAGCGATAAATTAAAAGTAATGAATGGAAAATCTATCCGGATATCATCAGTGTCATTAAAATGAGCAGATGCTACAGTGTCTCTTATCGTGAAGGAGAAGATGTCAGCTTATTGCAGTTTTCTTGGAGAAAGCTACGAATGTTGTAAAAAGTAACACAAACAAAATCAAAAAATCATTACAATGCTTTTCCTATCTGCTGATTTGGGCATTAGCTTAATGTAGTGTTCTAGTTTTTACAAGCGGAAGTGATGCTATGGGCTACAGTCTGATGTACCTTTGGATTATCCTTCCAGGTAACAACATTTTGTTGAGTCCGTGCTGATTAGGAAAAATGACTTTTTGGGAAAAAGGAAAATGGGGATTTACCCTTTTCTTTGGCTTAATGTATACTTGCTGAATATGGTACATTTAAGATAAGCAAACAACAACATTGCCGCTAACAAAATCAATGCCCGGAATGAGGAATGATTGTAGTTGAGCGATAATCTCTACAATCAGTATCTTGCTGGAGTTTGTTGTGGAGGAAGAAACACTAAAAATTAAGAGGCAGTTCCTTGCGCTATGTACTTTTCCTTCAGGGTGTCAATGTGGAGGTAAGAATAGAAGTTTCTATGAGTGCATTTAAAAAGAAAGCTTTACTCCGTACAGGCTTTGAAAATCCGAGTCCTATATCAATAGTGGCAATCTGTTTTTCAGTAGTGCGGAAGAGTCGTGAGGCTTGTATCTCAAAGATAAGAGAAAAGTCTTAGAAACAGACTACGATTTTTCAATTCCCTTGCTACTCACTTACCAAAAGAAAGTATCTGGAAGAACAAGCGGCATTACCGGATTGGTGGGAAGAGGAGTTGGCAGAAGAGATGTTTTTGTTTTTATTCCTGTACTATGGATAAATCTGATATTCTTCACTTTATAGAGAACGCTCCACATTTTACAATGAGAATAGTACATGTCAGGAAACAGGCTGTATTTTGAGGGAAAATGGATGAGGCGGAATATCTAAAAACCACCTACCATAAAAACTCATGAAGCAGGATTTCTACAAGCAAATTACGATTAGAAACAAATACCTTTGATAAGATTGCTGAAATTTTAAGGAGAGAATTTTGAGTTCGAAAATCTTTTTCTTTGTTTATTTATATGATTCATGCCTGTACCAAACCGTTGGAGAGACGCCTGCACGGGTATATCTTAGCTTTAAAACAGAGTGGCTGTCTTAATCATTACCTGGTTCCAGATTATGATATTTTACATACACGAGTACTGATTTTTGTTGTGAAAGATATTGAAGAATATCTTGCCCAAAAAGAGAGTGATAGTATGACAGAGAGCTTTTAGAGCAGTTTTTATCAAAGAAAGTCTTGAAGAAGATTGATGCAGAATGTGCAAAAGGGTTGCATTTTATCTTTAGAAGAGCGATGGACTGTTATTATAAGAGTAGGCTGGCAGGCGCGAGTTCAGGAGGGAAAGGAAGAGGTGCAGTATCTGGATTATAGGGCTTTAACTGCGCTTTTTATGGAAATGAAAAGGTATAAATTTCATCATTCATAAATAAACTACTTGGGTGGTAATTCTGCCCTTATTCTTCAAAGCTTCCGGCCATATACGCACGTCCCAGTCCCGCATGGAATGGAGTAATGTCTGTAAGGTTTTTCCTCTCCATGAGGAATATTCGGTTTTGGGCGGAATCACAGGGGTGAGACTTTCCTATGGATTATTCCATCATGTTCTAATTCCTCAAGCTGCTGTGTCAACATTTTGGCGGTGGCTTGAGGAATATATTTTTATAGCTCATTATATCGCAAGGGTTCCATCGTGGATGAGATAATGAAGGATAATCATTTTGTACTTTCCACCAATCTGAGAGAGCGTTGCCTCTACGGGACAATGAAACAATTTTTCTGAATTTGAAATGTCATTTTGCTCAAATTCTTCCGAAATTTGTAGAAAAAGTCAATAAAATTAGACTTTATCATGGTTTCTAAAAAGTAAGTATATAACTGAAAAGGGAGTATCTTACTAAAAAGTGCGTTCTTGCTGAAAAATATACTAACTGTTTGGGATAACATAATCAAGTTGGTAAGAAAAATTATATCAACAGAGATGAACTCATATAACAGAACAAAAATGTAGTAGGAAGAAAGGGGAAAAATCATGGATTTTTATAACACTGGCAAAGAGTCGTTACTCTGTTCGCAATTATAGCGAGAGGCAGATAGAAAAAGATAAGCTGGATAAAGATTTTAGAGGGCGCATATCACTCAGTGCCAGAAACAATCAATCTGCCAGAATTTATGTTGTGCAAAAGTACGGAAGGAATTGAAAAGCTCGCTCGCTTACCAGATGTGCGTACAATGCGTCCCAACGATTCCTGATGGTTGGCTATGAGAGTCAGAGCAATATCGGAATGAGAATGGAAGAGGAATTCTATCAGTCAGTCAGGATGCCTCCATTGTGGCTGATCATATGATGCTTGAGGCAGCAGAGCTGGGACTAGGCTCTGTATGGGTGGATAGGTTCCCAAATACCAAGACGGCAGAAAGTATTTCATTTGCCAAGAGTCTGTAAAGCTGGTATGCCTGATGCCTCTAGGCTGTGCTGCGGATGACGCAATGCCAGCGCCGATGCGCAGAAATATAGACCTATTGAAGAAATGGTGAAGATACTATAGAGAAGAACTCCGGCAGAAGGCTTTTTGTATGAAAATGGAGTGATTTTTAGACATCCGGAAAAATAATCTGAAAATATCTTAAAACCAGACAAGACTTTATATGGTGACTAATCTAAAATGAGACTTTAGATTAGTCACTTCACTTTACTAGGATAGCGACTATAATAAAGTTCAAACTTTGGATTAGTCGGAGGATGGGCTAGCATATATTCAAAAGCTATTTCGGATATTTTTAAAAACAGGGTAAAAACAGCAAATGTACATTGATTGTAGAGGGACCAAGACAGGTGGGAAAATCCACACTGGTAAGCAGAATTCCTAGATTTAGCAAGTAATTTTGATGATCCTTAACAGGTGCAGGCCAGAGGAACCTAAGCTTTCTCTTTTTGAACAACCCCTGTCCTTTATTTATTGATGAGTACAGAAGGAGTCTTCCATTTTGGAAGAGATTAAATTGAAGGTGGATGATTCTGATGAAGGGACAATTTATCCTATCCGAGTTCTCAAAAGCTGGAATTAATGAAAAGGGTGCATGAATCTTTGGCAGGAAGAGTATCGGTCCTACTGAGTTGATCCGGCTTATCCTTACGAGGAACTTCATCAAATCCGTTTCAATCGTCCCTTTGTTCCCAAGAGGAATATATCAAAAGAGCGAGCAGGAATTGAAAGAGCTACTGACAATATTTGGAAATCATTCATCGAGGTTCTTATCCGGAGCTTTATGATATAGAGAGGGACTGGCAGGAATTTTATTCCTCCTATATTTGCCACTTATTTGGAAAGAGATATCCATGAACTGATTGCTGCGGATAGTATACATTTACAAAAATTCCTGACGGCGGTTTTTGCGGCAGAACAGGAGATAACTGGATTATAAAACATTGCAGGAGATGTTGGCGTAAGTGAACCGACCATAAAAACTGGATTTTCTATTCTGGAAAGAACAGGAATCATCTTTCTTTTACTGAGCTTACAGTGCGGGGCTTTCAAACAGGGCAATTACCCCGAAGCTCTATTTTTCAGGGATACAGGCCTTGCTTGTTATTTGATCGGATGGTTAACTGCGGATGCTTTAGAAAAATTCAGCAGTTGCGGAGACATTTTGAAACCTTTGTGGTGTCGGAGGTTAAAATCCTATTCCAATGCAGGAAAAAGACTACCCGCTTTAATATCTTCTACTATAGAGAAAGGATAAAATACTTTCGATGAAATGAAATCAACTTAATCATTGAAGGGGATGGAATCTTGTATCAGTGGAAATAAAAATGTCAGGCGATCCTAAAGGCTTCCATGGGAGCTACAAATCAAGTACTGGATAAGATTCCGGATAAAAAGAGTATAGGAATCATTCTATGTCTTATTGATAAAAAGACCTATCTTAGAGAAAATTTATTGGCATTACCGCTGAGTATATCTAGTGTAGAGATTATTACAAGTGTCTCTTCTGCTTTAGGAGACTTTTACGAATAGGAAATACGCAAAGTTCCCTAAAGTAGACTATCGGAAGGAAGTAAATTCAGTGCCCTCTCTACGCCGTAATCGATTGTTCGGCGTTCCACATGGCAGTATATTTACCTCCAAAGGGACAAAAAGTTGCTCATGAGTTCCGGACTCCACTACTTTTTCCACCCGGACAGCGAGGATTTGATCCGCGTTTTTATAATAGACAAGTGTGCTGCAATCATCACAACGGTCTTGTTTTCTTGCAGAAGACTTACAATTGCCTGTTTTACGGCGAAAATTCATTTCAATGTCCAAAGAGGCGAGTTTGCCTCATCAGAAAAGCAGAATCGGGCTGTTTTCAAAAATGGCCCGGGCAATGAAAGCCGCTCGCCGTTCACCGCCGGAAAGCAGATTTCCATTTTCCCCGACAGAGTATCTCATAGCCTTTTTCCATTTTGCGGATAAACGGGTCACGATTCGCTCAGCACGCCTTTTCAATTTCTTCATCGGTGGCGAAGGGTTTTGCGTGGCGTATATTTTCCCGAACTGTATCATTAAACAGGAAGGTGTCCTGATCCACCATGGGATTCTATCCAGCACATCTTCCGCGATTGACATTTCGGATAGATTGTCCTCCGATGCAATTTCTCCGCTATCCGGCTCATAATACTTTGCAATCAGATTCAGAGTATTGATTTGCCCGATCCGAGGTCTCCACGGTGCGGTTAGCTTGCAATCCGGGATGAGAGTTCATTTCTACAGAACAACTTCCCCTGTACATAAGAAAAGTTACATCGTGAAAGGAGATGTCGTGCTCTTTAGGAGAAAAACGAGCAGCTTGGCTTTTCGCTTCTCTTTTCCTCCAACACGTTTTGAATGTTTTATCTTAGAGGCAGGAGATTTCTGTAACTGAACAGATCGACCGAAATCAGCGGCAGTCAGCCGAGCGAAAACCATTGGCATCATACAGAGAAACAGAGAAGTGACTGCGGAAATGTCTCCGGACTGCCATGGGATGATCAATCCACATCACAAAGCGGAACAGTCATATGATTGACTATGTTAAAAGCGAAATGACAGGTATTCCGTGTGCCTCATATTGATAACTGACGGTGCTAATTTCCACTTAGGACATCTATTGTATTTCTGTTTTAACACCACCCATTCCATAAGAACGGAAGGTCAGATTCCGTCAATGTACTCAACGATTTGTCCTACGGCTTCCATAATAGCGAATTCTTCTCACTTGCGTACTTTCACAATTCGAAACGGTAACAACATTTCCGGATAGAGGGAGTAGAGAAAACAGCAGGAGGATTGCGGCAGGAAAATAGAGAACACAGATCAAAGCAAGTACGATTACGGACAGAACTCCGTTTTTCACAAGGGAGGCAAGTTTGTGCGTCAGAAATCTGCTCATAACTGTTTACATCTGCCGTCATGATATGGATATATTGTCCTTCCTGTTTCTCCGTAAAAGAGGATAGCGGAACTCTCCTTAGCTTATCGCTCAAAGGCCAGACGGATATTTTTAGAAACCTCAGCGCCCCCGATTTGGCTTTGTGTATAGCCTGTGCTGTAAATGGCAAGCCGTATCAGGAAGATTACGCCGACGAGGCAGGATATACAGGTGATGCTCGCTTATATCAGCGGACCCGTCATTACAGCATTTTCAGCACTGCGTAAAGGACAATGTAGTTACTTCCGGAAAGCGGTCCTTCAGACAGTCAATAGCAGGCCCGAGGTAAAACCGAGGAGTTCTTATGGAAAGATTCATGTCTCATCTTACGTCTCCTCCTTTTTCCCATAACAGATATTTCTTACCCTTCCTAAAACTTTCCCAACTTTTCCGATGGGTTTCTGTTTCGCGTAAAGCAGTTCATCATGGGTTCCTATCCAAATCGTGTGATTTTCTACTACAGAACCCTGTCACACATACCGACCACACTAAGCCAAATGAGGCAGTAGTGAGTGACAGTTTTTCCTTTGCAGAGGTTCTTAATCCTTGTCAATCTCCATCTGAGTTTTCCGGATCAGCGGCGCTTGTCGCTTCATCAGGATGAGATGTAGCGCATTTTTCAAAAATGGCTCTAGCGATAGCGATTCGTTGTTTCTCCACTGAAAAAGCGGGAACCATAACTTCAGACCCTTGTATCATATCCGGCAGGGAAGAGACATAATAAAATCGTCAATCTGCGCTTTTCTTTGCCTATCCCTGCACTCCATAGAGAGCGCACTCCCCATACGGATATTGTCAAAGACAGAGTCCCGGGTCAGAAAAAGTCTTCTGAAAGACCAGAGATATTTCTGAAGAAGCGTTTCATAGCGAATGCTTTTTGAGCATTTTTCCTCGATCAAAGACCTCTCCCTCGTCACATCATGGAGCAGGGCAGTCAGTGCGGCAACCGTGCTTTTCCCTGCTCGGATGCTCCCACAGCAGCAATCTTCTCGCCATCGGATGGACGGGTTGGCATTTTTCCAGCACATTTATTTTCCCGTCATAAGAAAAGCGCGTTGCAACCTGATATCGATGGCTTTTCAGGAAAAAGTCGTCTCCCCTTCAAAGGTAAGGCGATATTTCTTTGACTTTTGCTCATGCCGCTAAATGCTGTGAAAATTCGGAAAGCTGTTGAAGCGGGAGCAGTTCCGTTAAATACGAGGATCACGATGTAGGAAAAGGAGAAATACACTTGCAGGGATAGAACCATGCAGGAAGAAGTCTCCCCGCCAGAGGAACAAGGAGTAAAGTCCGGACTCCAGCAGCAGGATGAATACGGCATATAGAGAGCAGTCTTTTTGCGATTTTTATTCCATGCTCTGTTTTTCGTCGGAATAGACTTCTCTGAATTTTTAAAGGATTTGCTGCCCATCCGGTATGCTTTAATGAGACGCATACCGCGGACATATTCGACCATGACGGAATTGAAGTCGGCGAGAGAGGCGTTGGTCTCCGGTAATAGGGCGAGACATCGAAACACCGCCATCATCACCGGGATATCCAAAAAGAGAGATCAGGAAATCAGTGCCAGCGAATGTTCACGGTCATGAGATTACGCACAAAAAATCACGACAGGACCGGTGGAGATAACGCCAAAGCTCCGGAGATATTATGGGCAAGACACAACTCTAGCTTCTCAATGTTCTCATTCAAGACCGTTTTAATTTCGCCTGTGCTCGTTCGCTAACGTATCCGAGCAGCGCTTTTCGCGAGCTTTTCCTATAATCATGCAGCGCACGCGAAACAGCGCATGTACGCCCTACGCTTTGTAGCGCAGAGCACATGGACCCCAAGAGAACCATGCGGAAAAACGAGTGGTGACACTTAGGGAACGATACAGTCCGTCAATCGCATCATGTCTAGGTGTTCCGAGGAGGACGGCGTCCATCAGGTGATAAATGCCGACATACGGTCCGATTACAAACAGTCCAGCAAGCACAGAAAAACTGAGGCAAATAAGTACCATTTGTCGCTGCCTGCCCATGTAAAAGTAATTTTATCAGCTTTTCCCGGTTCTTATACAAAAGCAATTTTCCTCCTTATTTCCACTCTTCCTTTTTCTCCACGGCGGACAACTGCCTTATTTCTTCCTTTATTCCCTGCACGGCATTGTAAATCGTAGTGTATTTTCCCATCGGACAAGCATGCGGCTACATGTCCTGCAAAAATTCATAATCATGCGTCACAACAAATAGGATTTTCCCCTGTTCCGGAGAGTTTACGGACAATTTTGCGACCTTTTCCATGCTTTCCAATCCGAGGCCCCGCTGGTAGGGTTCGTCAAAGACAATCAGCTCTTTTTGCAGATCTGTCCCACAGCGACAGCAGTCTTTGCTTTGTCCGCCGGAAAGAGGTACCGGATGCCGTTCGCTAAAAGTGAGTCAGTTCCAGCGCAGCCATCGTTTCTGCGACTAAATTAGCATCCGGGTTCTTTATGCCGAAAGGAGCATTCGTACTACGCTTTCTGCAAAAAGCTCATGATTCATCTGCGTGACCATATAGGGAGATTTTTGCGCACCTTTTTGAGAGGAGTTCTACCATCCGACTCCCTTTTATTTCTTTATGTAATCCACCAAGGCCCGTGAAAATGTTGTTTTTCCCTGCGCCGTCCCGACAAGGCAATTCACCTCATGTGATGACTTTTTCGTTGATATTTTTCCAGCACGGCTCTTGTAGAAAAAGAGAAAGCGTTCTTCAGATCCAGCCTATTTCTTGCGCTTTTCCCGCGGTGATTAAGGGTAGCTCTTTTTCATCAGTCCGTCGTTCGAAAGTCCCATACTCTCGGCGTTCTTCGTCTGAAAAGGGTCAGGAACTCTTTCGCTGAGCAATCCTTTTTATTCTCCCCTCATTCAGAACAATAATCGGTCAGCGATATCCATGAGATAATATAGCCTGTGCTCGACTATAAAATAGTCTTTCCTGAGACTTCAGCATTTTAAGATGAGAACACTAAAGAGACCGATTCCATATCCAGAGTGGAGGATGGTTCATCAAGAGATAAAACAGAGGGGTTCATGGCATAGACAGGCAAAAAGCAATCTTCTGCTCGTTCTCCTCCTGAAAGAGAAAATATTTCTTCCGCGCAGATTTTTCAATTTTCAAATCCTTTGTTGCACTCGCCCTTTTTACTTTAATCTGTTCTCTTGGAATGCCGAGTTCTCAGGCAAAGCAATCTCACTGTCTGTGTCTACATTAAAAACTGCGTTCTGGGTTCTGAAATACCGAGTCAAACAGAGAAAGCCGTTTCATACATTGGCATTTCAGATATGTTTCGCCCGTCAACAGAACTTCCCGCAAGCTTCCGGGATAAAAATGCGGAACAAGTCCATTTATGAGGCGCGTCATCGTGGTCTTTCGCACCGCTTTTCCGAGTGAGAAGGACGCATTCTCCGTCATGCACCGTCAAGTTGATGTCCTAGCAAATCCTCGGTTCTCTGTCCGGCTTCCTGCTCCCCGTGCGGAGTCCTACGAAAAAGATACATGCTGAAACGCAATCATAGGTTACCAGCCTTTCCCGAATAAAACCCAAAATAGGATAAATACTGCAAGAACTATGGCAATGAGATCCCTCCCCAGAGCAATACTATCGCAAGAAGGCAGGTACAGGGCTTTGGATTTTCTATCCGCGTGTTACTGCGGCACGAGAGAGTTCTTCCGCTGTATTGGAAGCCGTCATCAATAAAAGGAACATAAAGGCATTCCACCGTCATGGCCGGGTTTTTAAGCAATCCGAATAAGGATAGCGTTACATCTCTAAGCCGCATAGCGTCTTTGATATACCCCCAGTCTTCACGAGACTGTGGGAATATGGCGAAACATGACATGAGCGGAATAAACGCACTTTTTCGGTATGTAACTGTTCATCGCTGTCAGGAACTCACGTTCACCTTCGTTGTGGAAAGAATAATGCTCGAAAGGAAAGCACAGGGGTAGACCGTATAAAAACAAGGCCGAGCCGGGAGGTGAACACGGTGGTCAAATACCCCTTTTTCAAGCGATCAGATCCATGGCGTTAAGATATAGCAGCGCCATAAAATGCCATGCAGAAAAAGCGATCTGCGTACTTTCCGCAGCACAGCCGAATACGGTAATCGATAAGCAAACAAACGCGCTCTCTACGGGAGAGAAAGGGCTCGTCGCTGAAATCACGCATAGAATCAGCAGAACGAGTTGTGTGCGGGGATCAGAGTGCAGGCAGATCGGTTTTCTGTATATGCACTCCGATTCATGCCGTGATTCCCGCTTTTGTAAAAGTGTTTCTTTAACAGTTTACTGCCAAGCAAAAGCCGCTGAGAAGAGCGACGAAAACTGTGCCTGCCAGCATGGTCAGGAAAACCAGTGGTTGACTGCTGATGTCATTCTGTCCAGATATTCCTTCGGTGTGCCTTTCTCCAACATCCGACTTACCCAGGCCTTGGGATTTAAAGAAATAGGCAATATGAGAACCGGTTCCCCGGACGAAAAGCAATATAGGATAGAATGTTGATTCTTATACTTTTATATCGTGCGGTCCATGCCAGAAGATCCGCCGCTGCGCTTCCGACCAGATATCAGATGGTCATGCCGATATGCGCTGCCGGTCGCATAGCAGAAAATTGCCATCAGAGTCCTGTGATAAAGTTGGCCCGGTTTTGGCGCTTTTCGCAATCGGTAAAAGATAGACCGGTCCGGCGAAGCGATGCGCCCACCGGAAAATAAAAGGTCAAAAAGCCGGGAACATGGCTAAAGGGACGCTCAAGGAGATACATACAAAAATGATGGCAGAAAAATGCCGACCATAATGAGGTCCTTGATTGTGAGGTTCTGTTTCTTGATTTTTTCTTTTGCTTGTCATGAGAGATGTCCTCCTCTAACCGTACATATTGAAAACTAGAAAGATGACTGTAGTAATACATTGTTAGATGTCGCTAATCACCAAAAACAGTATAAAATCAGGAGAAGCGAAACAATACAGTCGAGTGTTGTTGCCTGAACTGTGCGAAATGATGTCCGATATGCTATGATTTTGAGAGTTCTATGGAAGTCAACTTGAATTTTATGAGAATGGCTTACCCGCAGCGGTTTTTGTTGAATGTGAATCTACACAGAACTTTAGCCCTGCCGGAAAATTGTATCTCGCGCCAAGGCTGGCTTGTGGATATTACTGGGTCTACGGAGAAAAGGATTTGTTTTTGATATTAAAATCCATGATTTCTATTTTTGAGGATCACTATTTCTCTTACTACGCCGGAGTGTTTAAGCATTACTTACCTGTGATTCCGTGTCCGGGAGGTTGACCCCACCGCCGTTTAACTGCGGGATGTGTAAACCTTTCATGGAGGGCGTGCGCTTTATCAATCCATTATGCAAGAATATTCCAATTCGTTCGTGGGAATTGAGTATTTCCCGCATGTATATCGAAAATATCTGAGGAAGCTATCCGGATGACTACCTTCCTCCCAATGAGGCTTTTTCGTCGCATCAGGCAGACGCTCGACTCGGAGATGTCCGTCTTTTACGCAAGTTTGGGATGATAAAGGAGAAGGCATACCAGCGAAGCTGTTCTATGAAACCAAGGTCGCGGAAGCGGTTTCTCTTGTTTATGAACACGGAAAAGAAAAGCAAAAGTGATTTATCTGCAAAAAATATCTCAAGCAGGACAGGGAGGCTTTAAGTAATGTTACCTCTATATCCATGACCATTTTTAACTCAGCACTGTCGTGGATACCCTTTCACGAATCGTACCTGGGTACAACAAAGTTGAAGACCTCTTTTACAGCATCTATGCACTGTTTCTGCGTATATCCAAGAGCGACGTATGAGCCACGCTGGAAATGCTGCTAGCTCTACAGATCTTACAGTAGACCAGGTAGCTTCGGCTGTCGGGTATTCCAATGCGGAAAGATTTGCGGTAAATTTAAAAATAATACAGGACTCTTTCCGTCGGAATATCGTAAAAATGGCACGGAGGAAATAAGGCAGAATATTTTTCCATTTATACCATTTTTGTTATCCTAAAAGCTTGCAAAAGTTATTTATTACAGATTAGTAAAATAAGCTAAACAGATTAGGAAACAGCTTAAACGAGGAGATATGAAAACAATCAGGAAAAGCATGAAAATATGTATCGCTCTGGGTATCCTATTCGGTCTTATTCTTCTATTTATTAAGCTAAGGCTTAAGCTTAGTGAAGAAGAAACCTTGCGCATTTACATTTCTTTATCGATTGCAGTGCTACTCATCAGCGTTATTATAAATCTGTCCTATAATTTTGTTTACGCAAGGAAAATCAACGCCCTTACCCCTTTACTCGGCGAGGCAAAATATGATGAATACCTGGAAAAGATAATGGCGATTCGGGACAAGGTGAAATCCAAGCATCTTAGGGCTATTGCCGAGCTGAATCGTACTGCGGCATTGACCGGAAAAAAAGAATATGGTGCTGCGGTGGAAATTCTAAAGGAATTGGAGCCCGGGGTAAAGAAAATGCCTTCGTAGAGATGGTGAGAAGGCTGAATCTCTGTCTAAACTATTTTTACTTAAAGGACTATAAAAAGTCGGAGCTCTCTATAAAGACAGTGAAGCGCTTTTCAGAAAATATAAAGAAAACGCAGCCTATAAAAAGAATTTCACCATTCTGGATTTGTTTATGGATCTCTGCTGCTATGGAAAAAGGAGGGAATGGCAGAGCGGATTCAGGAAGCAAGAAGGATGTATCCGGAAAAAGCAATTGCAAGAGGATTTTGAGTATTTGGAGGAACTTTTGGAAGAACGGTAGCATAAAAAGAAAAAGTAGAGGGAAAGAAAGGAAGAAGGAAAGATAGCCTCAAAGGAAAAGAACGGTAGAAGGGAAAGATAGTCTCAAGGAAAAATGGCAGAAATAAAAGATCGACTCGATGGAGAGATAGGTGCAACGAATGGAATTTATTCAGGACGAAGTTCTTAGGATGACATAGCTAAGCTGTTTACTAGTTTAGCTTTTAGAAAATCTAGGGTTGGATGTAGACAGCCCTGCATCAGGGGCAGATCTACACTTCTTTTGTATGACTGTGTGAAAATTACGATTTACCTTTTGTGTGCTGATTTTTGCGATTTCTTATCTGCAAAGTTTTTCCCGCCGGAAAGAACGAAGAAGATACTGAGGGCATTTTCGAGGGATTTCTGCCAATCTGGTAGCCAGCTCTTTTTGGGGACGGTTACTCCCTTTTGCTCTTGTTCTTCCATTCCGATTTTATAGGGATTTACGGCAGCAGGACTTCCCTGAGCGTGTCTTTTTCCTTCCTGATTTCTTCTCCCATGGTGGACTTGGGGAGTTTAGTATTGCTAAGCGGGTATATTTGGGATAAGGATTGCTTTTTATCTATGTCCTTTTAGGGACTTTGCCTGTGCAGTTTATAGGAGGAACTATGATTGAGCACTTAGGTTTGGAAAATGAAGTGAGAGGACATACTTTCGAGGGCTATGCCGGCTGTAGAGCAGGACTATTCCACATTATCCTTTAAAGAACGACTTTCTTATGCCAAAGAGCAGGTGAAAACGACTTTTTCGAAAGGTTTTTCCTATATTCTTTAGGGGTGGAATCGGATCTTTCATTCATAACTGGATTCCTAATGCTTGGGTTCTCTCTTTACTGGGAGCAAGGAATCCCTTTGGCGTGATTCTGGCAACCTTAGTGGGGATTCCCATGTATGCGGACATTTTTCGGAACCATTCTATAGCGGAGTCGCTTCTTATGAAAAGGCGCGGAGCTCGGGACGGTGCTTTCCTTTATGATGGAGGATAACGCTGTCGCTTCCTCCATGATTGTCTTCGGAAGGTGATTAAACCGAAGCTTTTGGGAATTTTTATAGGAATAGATGCTGGTTGGCATCATCCTGATCGGCTATCTGTTTTAATGCGCTGGCGGTACTTCCGGTATAAATTAGAAGAAATAAGGCGAATGAAGAGTCAATGAAAAACAGATATTTGCAGAAGAATGAAGTGGTAAGAAATGCAAACCGAAAATTAGAAGAAGACAATGCTATTGACGCTTTTTCTAGGAGGAACAATGGAAAAGAAAAAGTTATTTGTTTTAACAGGCTTTTTGGGAGCAGGAAAAACCAGCTTCCTACAGCATGTTTTGGAGGCATTTTCCGATAAAAAGCTTTTGTGGTGATTCAAAATGAATTTGGAAAAATCAGGGATTGACGGAAGTATTCTGCAAAAAGCAGGATTCCAATCAAAGAAATCAATCGAGGCTCTATATTTTTGCTCCTGCCTTCAGTTGTCCTTTGTGGAAGCCTTGGCAGAGCTTGCGAAGAGCGATGCGGAGTCTCTTTTTGTAGAAAGCTCAGGGCTCGTGGATCCGTCCAATATCATGGATATTTTTAGAGAGCGTGAAAGGTGCTTAGGGGACGTGTATGATTTTCAGGGTAATCTGCTGATTGACGGGGCTGCATTTCCCGGAAGCAGGTGAAGGATATGCAAAACGGTGGACAGGCAGTTAAAGCATTGTGATGTTTGCCATCATCAATAAAATAGACTTTGATTTCAGAGAGCAATACAAAAAGTCATTTCCTTGGTTCGGGAGTGAATCCCCACTGCAAAGTCTTTATCCTGCGCCCATGGTCAGGCGGACTTAAGCTTTATGAAAGAAGCTTTTCTACAGGGGGATTGGGCATTTTCCGAGGAAAGCTTAAATACGGTGGATAACAAGCCGAAGACAATTTCTTTACTTTGTACAGAAAGCGTGGAAAAGGGGAGTTCAACAATTTCTGCAAGCGGTTCTACTGAATGCTATCGAATCAAGGGCTTCTTCCTTTTTAGACCGGAGCTGGACGCAGGTGGATGTGGTGGAAGAATTAATCGACTATAAGCCATGTCCTGAGAAGGAGATTTCCGAGCTGGTATTCTTTTGTCAAGGTTGGACCCGAAGGTGATTCGGAGCATTGATGAAGCTTGGAAAAAATATATGGACTCTCCTATGAAAATAAAGAATTAGGCGAGCGGGAATCAGGAGAGAATGAAAAAGCAGGAAAGGAATGGAGTTAGGAAGGAATATGGAAATCAAAGTTATTGGTGCAGGATGTAAAGAATGCGATACGCTCTATCAAAATGTAGAAGAGGCGGTAAAGGAGCTGGGAAAGGATGCCAAAATCGAGAAGGTAGAGGAGTTAATCGAGATTGAGCTGGGGTACTCAGTGCGCCATCCCTCATGATTGACGGAAAACTGGTCGTAAGCGGACGGGTTCCCGGAGTCGGAGAATTGAAAAACTCTTTGTCTTAAAGGAAGGGAAGCATGATGCAAAAGGTAAAAACAGTGGCAATTGTCAGTCTTTTCCCTGCGGTGTTTTTGGGGAGAAGATTTTGACAGCATGAAGTAAAAATAGGCTTGGAACGGCTGCGTCGTTTTGGGCTGAAGTGAAATTATGGAAAATGCCTTGAAAGGCTTTAGACTATCTGAAAGAGCATCCGGAAAAGAGGGCAGAGGATCTCTTACAGGCTTTTTCCGACGATTCGATAGATATGATTCTATCTGCCATAGGGGGAGAGGATACTTATCGCCTACTTCCCCTATCTTTTGAAGAGGACAATTGGAAAAGGTCAAAGCAAAAGATTTTCCTTGGCTTTTTCCGATACCACGATGAATCACTTGATGCTGCATAAATTGGGGATCAAGAGCTTTTACGGGCAGGCTTTTCTTTCCGGATATTTTGCGAATTGGAAGAGGAAATGTTGTCTCACAGCGAAAAAAAATACTTTTGGAATTGATTCAAAGCGGAAGCATTCGTTGTATTGAGCTGAGTCCGGTTTGGTATGAGGAGCGGACAGATTTTTGGACCGAAAGCTATAGGAACAAAAACGAGTTAGCCATGAGAATGAAGGCTTTTTGCTCTTACAGGGAAAGCCTGTTTTTCAAGGAGAAATCTTAGGGGGCTGTATAGATACCCTCTATGATATCTTTGACACAACGAGGCACGAGGATTCTGTTAGCTTATGTAAAAAGTATGCACTATTTCCGGATTTGGCAGACTGGAAAGGGAAGATTCTTTTGCTGGAAAGTAGCGAGAATCAGCCCCATCCGGAGAAGTATCGGAAAATGCTCAAAAGCTTTTAAAGCAAAGCGGTATTTTTCGAAGTTCTTAGCGGTGTGCTGGTGGGTAAGCCGATGGATGAGCGTTATGCCAAGGAATATCAGAAAATTCTTCCGGAAGTGATTGAAGATCCTTCTCTTCCTATTGTCTTTAATTTAAATGTGGGGCATGCCACCCCCAGAGCGATTGTTCCCTTTGGCATTATGGCGAAGGTGGATGTTTCGGCACAAAGAATCAGCTTTACGAAAGCGTAAGGCTGAGTTTTAACTAAAAAGACACAAATTTTTCACAACTGAATTAGCACTCAACACTTGACAGTGCTAACAATTTGAGTATAATCATAATCAAGCAAAGGAACAGAGAAGACCGCAAGGACTTTAAAGGTTCTCAGAGTGATGAAGATTCTTCCCCTTGCTGAAAACAATGACGAAAAGTCAGAAGTGAAATAAAGAGTATAAGGAGGAAAAGATATGTTAGCACCTCAGCATTTTTGGAGAGAATTTATTTGATGATTGGTTTGATTTTCCCGAGTTTCGGAGGTCTTGGCAGAGTAGAAAATAAGCTTTTACGGAGACCGCAGCGGAAGATTGATGAAGACAGATGTGCATGAGAAGGACGGACAGTACGATATGGATATCGACCTTCCGGGATTTAAGAAAAGAGGATATCAAGGTAGAGCTTCATAACGGCTATCTTCAGGTCTGTGCCGTGAAGGGCTTAAATGAAGAAGAGAAGGATGAGAAAGGAAAACTCATTCGTCAGGAGCGTTACTCTGGCTCTATGCAGAGAAGCTTTTATGTTGGAGACAGCATTAAGCAGGAAGATGTAAAAGCAAAGTTTGAACAGGGTGTTCTGAAGCTTTCCTTCCCGAAGGTAGGGGAGAAGAAGCTTCCGGAAAAAGCAACCGATTATGATTGAAGGTTAAAGAACGGGTAAAGTTCTTTTCTTAAAAAGTGAGTTAAGAACCGAAAAGTGAAGAACAGCCCTCACCGAGTAGCAGAAATTGCATGGTGAGAGCTGTTTTTAATGGTTAACAGGTGCTGCTTGCGAAATGTATTGCTTCTTCCTTCTAGCTTTGCTCGATTCGAAATCCTTCAGCCCTGTACTTTTTCCCTGTCTGTAGCAGATAGAAAAGAACACAAAACATCGGAATGATGCAAAATGTAGGAGAGGATGGTGATAAGATTGTTGTTGAAATTGGTATCCAGAGCAGGAGGCAAGCTTCCGCTTAGATTGTTGACGGCATGGGCTAGTACAACGTAGAAAAGCCTTCGGTGTTTTTTTCATATAATAGCCTAAAAATAATTCCCATCATAGCAGTGTAAACAGCCTGAATAAAAGTTACCGTGCCAAATTCCGGAACATCACACCGGAAAGAAGAAGGGGAAACTAAGGAATATCCGTGGCTTCTTCAAAGCTACGGAAAACAACACCTCTGAATAATATTTCTTCCACAAGAGGACCAATAGCAACAATAGCTAAGAAAGTCCAGATATACGAGCCGCTTTCCAAATCATCATACATGCCGGAAAAAGCCTCGGCTTTGTTCTCCCAAAGAAGAGGACATTGTGGCAAGAAAATCGACAAAGTTAAGCCAAATGGTAGATAGTCCGCCTGCACCAAAACCGATTATTACGGAAAATAATAAGCCTTTTCCACAAAGAAATCTTCGTTTCGCTTTTTCACCGGAAAGACCTTCCGATAGAAAATATAAAAGATAACGGATAAACATGTTGCCAGAAAGGCATCCAAAAAGCAGGGTTGTTGTTCACCCAATCAAAGGGAATACGGCAGGTCTAAAACAAAGAAGAGTGCTTCCTAATACCATTTCCGATAATGTCGTAGCTCACTATTGCCAAAAAGGCAGAAAAAGAAGAGTAGTTTTTTCTTGCTTAATAAACCGTTTTCCATTTTTATCCCCCTACATCTATATAATTAAAGAACTTTTTTTCTATCGACTCAGTCGGTATTTTTTATTAGAAAAAAATAATATAATTCGTTTTTTGGCTGTTGTACAAGAAGATTTCTTCTTTGCTGTTTTTCTTTGATTGTTCACACTAACTTTCCAGTTGACGTCCCTGTTACTTATCGCTTTCCTTTTTCTCCTTACTTATTGCTATCTTTCCCTTAACTTTTACTTTATAAAAACAGATTAGCCATTACAATAAATGAGAAGAAAGTAAAGAGTTTGGTAAGGAAAAGCAATTTACGCCGGGCAATCTAAAAAGCTGGCAAAGAGGGTTTGTATGGGAAAAAGAGTGCTATTGTTACTGAACAGTAAAAAGCGGGCAGAGCAAGGAGCTTTTTCTATAAAATTGTGGAGGAGTTTGCCAAGAAGGGCTGCATAGTAACGGTTTTTCCGATTCTCCCGAAGTCAAAGAAGCTCAGCACGGAAAAATATCGTTCATAAGTACAAGGATCAGTTTGATTTACTGGTGTGCGCAGGAGGTGACGGAACACTGCATTATCTTATCAATGCAGTGATGAAGGAAGGCCTAAAGCTTCCCGTTGGCTATATTCCCTACAGGTTCAACCAATGATTTTGCCAATTCTTTTGGGGATTCCGAAAGATTTACGGGAAAATATTGAAGGAATGGTCAAAGGGAAGCGTTTTACTGTGATATTGGGAGGCTGAATCACAATTATTTTTAATTATATTGCCGCTTTTTGGAGCATTTACCAAGGTGAGCTACGGAACAAAGCAAGAGCTGAAAAAAACAGTTTAGGGTCACATGGCTTATCTTTTGGAGTCTATTCGCACTATGCCGGAGAATTTGAGCAAGACTTATACGTTAAAAATTCGTTCGGATGAATTTTTCCGCTGAAGGATTATCTCTTTGGCGCTATCTCGAATTCGCGCTCCGTGGAGGTTTCAGCGGTTTCCCGGAAACAGTATCGAGGAACGGCTTTCGTAGATTTACAAGATGGAGAGTTTGAGACTTTGTTGATTCGTGCGCTGAAGACAATAGGGAGATTTCAGCGAAATCATGGCTACTCTTCTTGGGGAAGCATTCCGAAAGATAATCCCTTGGTGCAATTTTTAAAACAAGAAAGTTGGAGATTTCTCCGAGGAAGAACTGGGTTGGACTTTGACGGTGAATTTGGCGGTGCGTACAAAGAGATGCAGCTTGAGATTATAAAGAAGGCTGTGGGAGTTATGCTTCCGGAAAAAGAAAAGGTCTTTTTGTTAAGATGAAAAAGAAAGTGGAAATTAAGATGCTGAAAGGGCGGAGTTCATTATCCGATCTCTGAAAAGTCCGGCTTTGAAGCGTATATCGTGGGGGCTGCGTCAGAGATGCCGTACTCGGTAGAGAACCGGAAGATTGGGATATTACGACAAGTGCCAGACCGGAGGAAGTGAAATCCATTTTTCGTACAACTGTGGATACGGGAATTGAGCATGGGACGGTAACGGTTTTACTTCCAAAGGATGAGACGGGAGAAGAGGTTCGAAGCTTTTGAACTGACGACCTTCCGTATTGACGGAGAGTATGAGGATAGCAGACATCCGAAGCGGGTAAGCTTTTACTTCTTCCTTACGGAGGATTTGGCAAGGCGGGATTTTACGATTAATGCCATGGCCTATCATATGGATATGGGCTCTCATTGATCCTTTTTCCGGTATGATAGATTTGGAAAATAAAACACTTCGTGCAGTGGGAAAAGCGGAGGAGCGATTTAAGGAGGATGCTCTTAGAATGATGAGGGGAATTCGCTTTTCTGCGCAGTTAAACTTCAGCTTGGAAGAGGACTGCTTTATGGGAATGCGGAAGTTGAGGGAAAATCTGGGCAAGGTTTCCAAGGAAAGAATAGCGGTGGAGCTTTGGAAGCTTTTTGCCAGTGAACATCCGGAAAAAGTGGAGATGTTGTTCAGCACAGGGCTTTCTCCTTATATTACAAGGGACTTTCCGAAAATCGGAGAGGCCGGCATACCAATCTTGATTCCGGAGGCGCCCAAGGAAAAAATCCTTCGTTTCGGTTTGTTTCTGCGGAATGTACCGATGTATGCCGAGAAAATCCTGCGAGAGCTGAAACTGGATAGAATGACCATTGACGGTGCAAGCTCGTTTTGCAGCTGTTTTCCGAAAACGAAGTGGAGAACCTATGCTCTTCGGAAGAGAATCGCTTCGGACGGGATGAAAATGACTGGGATTTCTATGCAATGCAGGAAGCAATCCTTAAGAAAAAGAGAATACGGAGTTGGATCGCATTTATCTTGCTGTTCTTCAGGAAAGAGTAGAGTGGTTAAAAGAAATAGAGAAAAGACAAGATTGTGTTTCCTTTTCAGAAATGCAACTTGGAGGGAAAGATTTGATTTCCTTGGCGTGTCTCCCGAAAAGCTTTAGGTGAGCTTTTTGCACTATGCTTTTGATTATGTTTTACACTATCCTTCTGAAAATGATAAAGAAAAGTTAATTTCCTACCTTAGAAAACAAAAAGTTACTGTAAAGGAAAGTATTACTGCTATTTTTAGAGGAAACGTAGTAAGATGTATAGCAGGGAATAAAAAGCGAAAAATAGAAAGGTGGAGCTTATTATGTTGGACTACAAAAAGGAATACGAACGCTGGAAAAAAACGGATATGCCGGACTTGATTTGACCAGAGAGTTGCAACTCATGGACGGAAAAAGAGGAGGAAATCAAAAGACACTTGCACAGAGCTTTGGAGTTCGGTACTGCGGGGATTCGCGGAACTCGGAGCAGGAACTAATCGCATGAATATTTTTGTGGTTCGACAGACGACGGAAGGCTTGGCTCGCTATATCCTTGAGGAAGGTCTGGAAAAGAAAGTGGCTATCAGTTATGATTCCCGCTTAAAGGGCTGGACCTTTGCAAAGGAGGTCTCCGGAGTCCTTGCGGCAAACGGGATTTCAGTAAGACTCTATGACGCTTTAATGCCTGTTCCGGCTCTTTCTTTTGCAAACGCGATATTACGGATGCAGTGCGGGAATTATGCTCACTGCTTCACACAACCCTGCAATCTATAACGGTTATAAAGTGTATGGCAGTGACGGATGTCAGATGACGGATGAAGCGGCGGACAAGGTCTACGCAAAAATCAAGGAAACGGATGTTCTGACCGGGGCAAAGCGTATGTCTTTTTTCCGAGGCGGTTCAACAAGGTTTGATTCAATTTGTAGAGGAAGGATGCAAGAAGCTTCTATCAGGCCGTTTTGTCTCAGCAGAGTTCATCCGGGACTTTGCAAGGAAGCGGGACTTTCCTTAGTATACACTCCCTTGAATGGCACCGGGCTGGAGCCTGTTACGCATATTTTCAAAGAAATGGGGATAACGGACGTGAGCATTGTGCCGGAGCAGGAATACCCTAACGGATATTTTACGACTTGTCCCTATCCTAATCCCGAGATTTTTGAAGCGATGGAGAAAGGGCTGGATTCTTGCCAAAGAAAAAGAATGCAGACTTACTCCTTGCCACGGATCCCGATACGGATCGTGTGGAATTGCTATGCGTACGGAAGAGGGGGAGTATGAGTTAGTCAGCGGAAATGAAATGGGCGTTCTTCTCCTGGATTATATTGCGTCAGGAAGAAAACAGGAGGGAACATTGCCTAAAAATCCTGTGGCGGTGAAGTCTATCGTGAGCACACCGCTCGCAGATAAGGTGGCGGCTGATTATGGGGTTGAACTTCGGCACACTCTTACCGGCTTTAAGTGGATTGGAGAGCAAATCAAGTTTTTGGAGGAAAAGGGAGAGCAGGAACGCTTTATTTTCGGCTTTGAAGAAAGCTACGGCTATCTTTCCGGAACGGCGGTAAGAGATAAGGATGCGGTTGTGGCTTCCATGTTGATTTGTGAAATGGCGGCGTATTATCGTAAGAACGGATCTTCGATTAAACAGAGATTGGAAGAGATTTACAAAAAATACGGTTATTATTTGAATGCAGTGGACAGCTTCTTTCCCCGGACTTTCAGGAATGGATAAGATGCAGAAAATCATGGAAGATTTAAGAAAGAATGGACCGAAGGAGATTGCCGAATTTCGGTGAAGAACTGTGTTGATTATTTGGACAGTAGAAGACAGGTCTTCTGAGAGCCAATGTATTACTTTATAAGCTGGAAAATGGAGAAAGCATTATTGTTCGTCCGTCCGGAACGGGAGCTCAAGATTAAGGCATATTTCACTACCTTCGGAAAGAGTAGGAAGAAGCCAAGGAAGAAAAGAAAGAAAGGCTTGCAGAGGCTGTTGCACCGATTTTCCGCTAAGGCGTGTTTTGGTCTCTAAAGGCCTGTGCAGAGGATTTTATGAAGAACTATGCTGAACAAAAATTCGGTTAGGAAGAATATAAAGGAGGCATTTTTGCGTGAGAGGATAGTGGCAGGACAGAAATGTTACGAGGAAAAGAGGTCTGCCGAAAAATTCTGAAGGAGCATAGAATCAAAGAAGTGGATGCTTTTTAAAGGGGATTTCTGATTTTTGCTGTGGTTTTTCGGACATTTTTCTGCTCCCCTGAAGGATAGTCCCTATTCCTTTTTGGAAGAAGCTTTTACCTGATATACAGTTTTTCACATGCCGGCCTTTCTTTTCTTTTCGGGCTATTTTAGACAGAAGAGTAAAGAAAGAAGGGAGCGAAGCTCGCTCCCTTCTTTCTTATCTTTTACTTTATCTCTTTATGAAGGTTTTTTCCATTTTTCCGATATTTTTATTCTATGGAGAACAAGACCTTTTTTCCCGATTTTTGGCATGAATCATCTACACCTTGGTTTATGCTGGTCCTTTTCTTTCTGGAATTAACACTTACTCTGCTAGACTTTTTTACAAGAGAAAAATACTAAACTATTCAAGCAGGACCCAAAAGAGATGATTTTCTTTTTGTGTACTTGTTTTTTTCTTGATGATCTCTTTTATTCCTTCTTTTTCCCCTGATTGGGCATAAGGTGAAGGATTTTTCTTGCCTTGACCGATTTTTGAGTTTCGGCCCCTTCTTTTACCTTGGAATGATAAGCGGAGAAAGTCATTTTTCTTTTCAAAAAAACCTCTAAACTTCCTTGCTTTTTGGGAGGGATATTCGTGATTTCCCTCTCCTCTTTCTTCCGCATGTCTATCCTTATACCCGTGTGTTTTACGGGACCTGGGGCTATAGAATAGAGAGAGAAGCGATACTACTGTTCTTTAAGGCATATGCTGTGCTCCCGTGAATCGGATTCATTCCCTTTTCTTTGTGTATTGCTAGTATCATCTTATCGTGCTCTTCTTGAAAAGAGGGTCGGGAAAGCTGTCTTTTCCCTTTCCTCCTTTCTGGTCAAAATGGGAAATATACGATGCCTATCTACGTTTTTCACCGGCCTTTTAGAGATGCCTTTTGCAAAGTGGAGCAGGCGGCTTTTGTTCTTTTGGGAAGAGGAAATATGCACAGGCACTTCTGTTTTACTTTTTGCCTTCTCTTCTTTCCGCGCTGCTTCTTTTTTCTCCTGGCAAGGGACAGTCTGAATCTTTTTTGCCGTTTCCGATTTTGGGGAAAATAAAAAGGAGCTGTAAAAAAATCAAAATATAAAAGCTTTTCGGCAATATAGGTCTGAATTTTGGGGGAGTCTGAGCCCGTGCCCCTGTTTCAGACCCACATTGTTTAGAAAAATTTTTGATTTTTACAGTCTCTCGTTCATTCTTAAGTATCGCGCATGTAGTTTGCGGTACTTTTTATTCTACAGAAATCTTTTTAACATCCATATCCTTGGGAAGAATGAGCTAAGAAGAAGAGCTACCACGAAAACTACAGCAACAACATTGGCTCCAAAAACGGTCTGGATGATGGGTGGGAAAAATATGCCGATTTCGGCTTCCGTACTTGCAGGTGAATCCTACACCGATAGCTAAGGAAAGGAAGCAATCACGATATTTCTCTGAGAGAATCCGCAAGAAGCTTATCATCTGCATGCCGGAAACTACGATACTTCGAACATCATAATGGTGCAGCCTCCCAAAACACACTGGGAAGGAGGAGAAGAACTGTCCCATAGGAGGAAGCAGTCCCGCCAGCATCATAGCGGCAGCACCGGTTACGATAGTAAAACGGTTAACCACCTTTGGTGCATGGCAATAAGACCGACATTCTGAGAGAAGGAGGTAACCGGCGCACATCCGAAGAGGGCGGAGATGGAGGACGACAGCCGTCACAAGGCAGTGAACCAGAGACTTCTTTCTCGGTAATATCCGATCCAGTCCGGAAACAACCATTGCCGTGGTGTCACCGATAGTTTCGTTGCCGATACCAGGAAGATGATACACACGGAAATAATGGCACCAAGATTAAAACTTTGGCATATAGGGTAAAAATTTTCGGAAGGGAAACAAAGCCCTTGGAGAGCAGCGTACTGTAGTCTACTTTTTCCTACAATGACAGAAAGAATATATCCGACTCACCAAGCCTGCTAAAACCGAAAGCTGCTTCATGTATCCTTTGACGAAAATGCTCCAAAACGATACAGGTTAATAAAGTAATACTGGCAATAATCAGATTGAGTTTGGGATCCGAAATCTTCGGCATAGCCTCCGCCAAAGGATCTTGCTCCGACCGTGAAAGAGAAAGACCGATGGAAGTTACCACTGTCGCGGATACGATGGAAATCATTTTCTTCAATACTGCTAAAAAGTCCAAGCGTTCCCTCAAAGATACCGCCGATTAGACTGCACCGATTACGGTCGGATAGCCGTAGTTTGCCGCAATGGTAGATAAAATGGTTACGAAAGTGAAGCTACACCCATTACGATGGGAAGCTTCGCGCCGACCTTCCACATAGGAAGAGCTGAATCATGGTAGCGATTCCGGCAACGAACATCGCGTTTTGAATCGAGATGCACTCCTGTTGAGAAAGTGCGGGCTGTCGCCGCTCCGGCAATGATGGTAGATAGGAGCAAGGTTAGATATGAACATGGCAAGTACGTGCTGCAGACCGAAAGCGATAGCCTTAGCAACAGGTACTCGCCCGTCTAGACGGAAGATGTTCTCCATAGAAACATTTCCTGCTTTTTCTTGACTCATTTTTCCTCCTTCTTATGGAAAATACACAGAAACTAGTCCATAATCGTCCATAAATATGATAGACTACATAAAACTCAATTCGCATTCTAGCACTCAGTTAAAATATTGTCTATTACAGAGAAACTCGTCAAAATAAAAATTTATACGATCTTTTTATGAAAAACAGGAGGAGGGAAAAAGATAGAATAATTGCGGGTATTAATTAAAATTTAATTCAAACCTTCTTCTTAGAACGTGGCAAAGAGGCAAGAATAGAGCTTATCTGAGAAAAATTTTTGTTAAAAAGTATAGTTTATAGGGAAAAATAACTGTAGATATTTGTGAGATAGACTCTAGAAAAACAAAATTTTATACTTAATAAGGGATAAAAGAACGATTGGCATATTTTCATATAAAAATGAAAAATCAAGATATATTTACTACATCGTTTTAGATGTGCAGGAGGTCAGTCAGGAGGTCAGGAGGAGTTCTATGAGAGAGGTAGGAAAAGACAAGATTCGAGTGGATGCTCTATGGCAAGGTCACGGGCGAAGCAAAATATACTGCGGACTTGGAACCGAAGAATATTTTGCACGGCAAGGTTTATCATTCCACGATTGCAAAACGGTTTGGTAAAGACATCGATACGACAGAGGCGGAGAAGGTTCCCCGGAGTGGTAAAAGATTATTACTCTGCTTTTGATGCACGGATATTCAGTTCTGACTGCCGGACATCCCTAGTCTGTGAGAAGGCACACCAGGATATCTGCGACAAGCTCCATCAGAGAGTTCGTATCTACGGAGATGATATTGCCTGTGTTATTGCGAGAATGAAGTAGCTTGTTCTCAGGCGCTTCGCCTTTTAAAAGTGGAGTACGAAGTACCCTGTTATGACGACTGATGGAAGAAGCCTTCAAAGGAAGGGGCAACTCCTTTGCACCCGGATCTCCGTAAGGACAATGTCATCGTTCATAGCCATATGACCATGGTGAGAAGGACTTTACCTTTGAAGAAGGGGTAAAAAGAAAGCGAAGCGCAGTACGGAGAGGACAATGTCGTAGAGTTTTCGGCGGTCTATGATACGCCGAAGATTTCCCACTGTCATATCGAGCTTCCGGTTTCCTTTGCTTATGTGGACGTAAACGGAAAGATAACCATTGTCAGCTCCACACAGATCCCGCATATTGTGAGCTCTATACCTCCATGGCGCTCGGAGTTCCGGCGGGAAAGGTACGAATTATTAAGCCCTATATTGGAGGCGGCTTTGGAAACAAACAGGATTTGCTTTACGAGCCGTTAAATGCCTACATGTCCATGCAGGTTGGCGGAAGACCGGTTCGCCTTGAGATTTCCAGAGAGGAAACCATTTACGGAACCAGAACGAGACACCAGATTACGGGACACACAAGGCGGTTGTGACGAAGGACGGACAGTTTTTGGCAAGAAAGCTGGAAGCCTTTGCAAACAATGGCGGTTATGCTTCTCACGGGCATGCCATTTGTGCAAACTGCGGAAATGTCTATAAAGAGCTGTACCAGGATAAACTCGGTACGGAGGTGGATTGCTGGACAGTCTATACCAATGCGCCTACAGCAGGTGCGATGAGAGCTTACGGTATTCCGCAGTCGGTTTGGTTTACCGAGTGTCAGACGGACGATATCGCAAAGAAGCTGGGAATCGATCCCTTGGAGCTTCGAATGAAAAACTGCATGCCGGCAGGCTTTAAGACCCGCATAACGGCATTACCTTCCATTCCTACGGTTTAAAGCAGACCATGGAAAAGGGCGCGGAACTCGTGCACTGGAAGGAAAAGAGAGCGGAGTATGATAAGCCGCAGAGTGGAGAGAAGCGCAGAGGGATCGGCATGGCTATTTTCTGTTATAAGACCGGTGTGTACCCCATTGCTTTGGAGACAGCTTCTGCCCGTATGGTATTAAATCAGGACGGTTCGGCACAGCTCTTTATGGGAGCAACGGAGATCGGGCAGGGTGCGGATACCGTATTTGTGCAGATAGCGCAGAGTCCTCCGGACTTCGATTCGAAGATATTTTATATTGAATCCACACAGGATACCGATACGGCACCCTTCGATACCGGCGCTTATGCTTCTCGCCAGACCTATGTTTCCGGTAAGGCTTGTAAGAAGGTGGCGGAAGAGTTTAAGAGAAAACTCATCGACTATGCCGTGTATATGGTGAATCATGCAGTAGAGGATTTCTCTAAGACCGTATACTTAAATGAAGTGACAGCTGCCGCTAAGGCAATCCGGGAAGCGTATGACTTAAAGGAAGACGAAGAAATCACCAAGGAGATGTTAGATGTTCTGGAGTCGGAAATCATCGAGAAGAAGAACGGAAAAGCCGTGCTTCCTCTTCGGATCTTGGCGGACACCGCATTCTATTCCCTGGATCGTTCCGTACACATTACCGCTGAGCTTACGAACCATTGTAAGGAAAACAGCTTTTCCTCCGGTGCTTGCTTTGTAGAGGTGGAGGTGGATATTCCGCTTGGACTTGTAGAAGTAAAGAATCTTGTGCAGGTGCATGACTCCGGTGTGATTATCAACCATGCAACCGCAACGGGACAGGTACACGGCGGTATCGCACAAAGTATCGGTTTCGCTCTTTCCGAGGAGCTTCTTGTAGATGAGAAGACAGGAAGAGTCTTGAATGACAATCTTTTTGGACTTTAAGATTCTACCGCTATGGATGTTCCGGATATGCAGATAGACTTTGTGGAATTGGATGATCCCACAGGCCCCTACGGCAACAAGAGCTTAGGTGAACCTCCTATTATTCCAGCAGGACCGGCTATTCGAAAATGCCATTTTACAGGCTACCGGTGTAGCAATGAACAAGGCGCCGATGACTGCCCAGAGACTTACCGATGCTTTCAGAGAAGCCGAGCTAATCAAGACTATTTAAGGGAGGGTGAGCAATGTTCGATATTCAGGAGTTTTACGAGGCAAAGAGCGTAGAGGATGCGGTAAAGGGCATTGTCGAAAAATGAAAAATGCGGAAGTGATTTCAGCGGAACCGATGCTTATTCGTGTCAGAGGAAAGGAAGAGATGCATGGAAAGGCATTGGTTTCCATTAAAAATATAGAAGAAATCAAGGGCGTGAAGATGCTGGAGAACGGAGATCTCTTTATCGGTGCCGGAACAAGCTTCACTCATATCACTAGTGACCCTCTGATTCAGAGCACCTCCTTATGCTGGGAGAGGCAGTGGATACCGTGGGTGGCCGCAGATTAGAAATATGGGAACCATTGGAGGAAATATCTGTAACGGGCAACCTCTGCGGATTCCGCAGCAAGTATCAGAGCGCTGGAGGCGATAGTACATTTTGGTAGGGACCGGAGGGAGAGCGCGAGTGCTGATTTCCGAGTTCTATACCGGACCGGGAAAGACCGTAAGAAAATGGAATGAGGTCTGCACAGGCTTCAGAATTCCAAGAGAAAATTATGAGGGCTGGAGCGGAAAGTACATTAAGTACGGAAAGAGAAAGGCCATGGAGATCGCTACTCTTGGCTGTGCCGCTCATGGTAAAGCTGAGTGAAGATAAGAAGACCATTGTAGACTGCAGACTGGCTTACGGTGTAGCGGCTCCGACGCCGATTCGTTGTCAAAAGGCGGAGGAAAGCTTAAAGGGTGCGGATATCCATGATGAAAAGCGAATTGAGGAATATGTAAAATTGCTTTAACAGAAGTGAATCCCAGAAGCTCCTGGAGAGCCTCTAAGGAATTCCGTTTACAGATTATCGCGACTCTGGCAAAGAGGGCATTAGAGGAGGCAATTCGCCTGCAGGGAGGAGAGATTCATGCTTAAAATCATACATTTTACCGTTAATGGGAAAAAAGTAGAACTTGCCGTGAGACGAGCGTGAGTCTCTGCTGGATACCCTGAGAAACCGCTTTGGATCTCACTTCCGTGAAGAAAGGCTGTGAGGTAGGGAGAGTGCGGTGCCTGTACCGTTTTGGTGAACGGAGAGGCGATGAGACAGTTGTATCTACCTCGCGATGTGGGCGGATGGAAAATCGGTCTTGACAGTTGAGGGCTTAAAGGGGGAGAATGGAGAGCTGAGTCCGATTCAGAGAGCCTTTATCGAGGAAGCGGCAGTACAGTGCGGTTTCTGCACGCCGGGGATTATTATGTCCGCCGTGGAAATGTAGGGCTCCGGTAAGCGTTACACGAAGAGGAGCTCGAAAAGCTGATTTCAGAGCATCTTTGCCAGTTATCCCGGTTATGAAAATATTTTTAAAAGGCAGTAGAAAGAGCAGTAGAGGAAACTTACTTGGCAACACATAAGCAAGCTGCAGGAGGTTGAAATGGAGCAGTATCGTTTTAGTTGTAAATGGTCGGAAGTGATGACGGAGGAGGATAAACCTCTCCTCGCTATCTAAGAGATGATTTAAAGTGCAAGTCGGTGCAAAGGACGGTTGCAGTGAGGGAGCTTGCAGGAACCTGTACTATCATTATTGATGGTAAGGCTATGCGTTCCTGCATTTTAACAACCAAGAAGGCGGTAGGAAAAAATATCGTTACTGTGGAAGGGCTAAGTACTAAAGAGAAGGAGGCCTATGTCTATGCCTTCGGCCGCTGCGGTTCCGTGCAGTGCGGTTTCTGTATTCTCCGGTATGGTGATGAGTGCAAAGGCTCTCATTGATGAGAATCCGAGATCCGACGGAAGAAGATATTAAGAAAGCTATTCGCGGAAATCATTTGCCGTTGCACCGGATACAAGAAGATTATCGAAGGAATTGACTTGGCAGCCAAAGGTGCTTCGCGGAGAAGAGAAGATTCTTTCCGAATTGGAGTGCGGAGAAGACTTCGGCATCGGGCAGTCCGCATTCCGTGTGGATGTCCGGGAGAAAGTACTCGGTACAGGAGAATACCCGGATGATGTGGAGATGGAAAATATGGCCTACGGCGGTGCGGTACGTACCGAGTATCCGAGGGCGAAGATTTTGAAAAATCAATACGAAGCTGCGGAAAGTCTCCCCGAGTACTTTGATGTCTTAAAGGCGGAGGACGTTCCGAACAATAAGGTCGGACATATCCAGCAAGACTGGGACGTTATGATTGCCGAAGGACATTACCTGCTGTATCGAGATGCGCTGTGTCTGATCTGTGCAGGAGACTCCTTCTATTCTGGAGGCGGCTAAGAAACTTGTGAAGGTAGAATACGAGGTCTTGGAGCCGGTAAGAAGCATAGCGGAAGCCAAGGCGGAAAATGCCCCGAAGATTCATCAAAACGGAAATCTCTGCCAGCAGAGACATGTCAGCAGAGGTGATGCAAAAGACTAGCTGTGCGAATGCAAAGTACGTTGTGACGGATACCTTAAAAACGCCGTTTACCGAGCATGCGTTTATGGAACCGGAATGTGCTGTTGCCTTCCCTATAAGGACGGTGTAAAGGTTCTATACCACCGACCAGGGGCATACGACACCAGAAAAGAAATTTCCATTATGATGGGTTGGGATCCTTCCCGTATCGTGGTGGAGAACAAAGCTGGTCGGCGGCGGATTCGGCGGTAAGGAAGATGTATCCGTACAGCATATTGCGGTGCTTATGGCTTTGAAGGCGAACAGACCTGTAAAGGTAAAGTCTCTCGTCAGGAATCCATTACCTTCATCCGAAGCGTCATGCCATGGAGGAACCTTACTCTGGCTCGCGATGAAAAACGGTATATTCCAGGGCTGGATTGGAAATCAACTTTGATACCGGGAGCTAGTGCATCCCTTTGCGGCCCGGTTTTAGAGAGAGCCTGTACGCATTCCGTAGGCCCGTATACCTATCAGAATACGAATATTTTGGGATATGGATATTATACCAATAACCCTCCTGCCGGAGCTTTCCGAGGCTTCGGTGTTTGTCAAAGTGAGTATGCTTTGGAAATGCTGATTGACAGGCTTGCGGAAATGGTGGGAATCAGTCCTTGGGAGATTCGCTTCCGTAATGCCATCGAACCCGGAAAGGTGCTTCCGAACGGGCAGATTGCGGATTGTTCCACGGCACTTAAGGAAACGCTTCTTGCGGTAAAGGATGTTTATGAAGCCCATCCCGGAAGAGCGGGCATTGCCTGTGCTTTAAAGAATGCCGGAGTCGGTGTAGGACTTCCGGATAAAGGTAGAGCAAGAGCGGAAGTGTTGGACGGAAAGCTTAGAGTCTATACCGCAGCTTCCGATATCGGACAGGGCTGTCGTACGGTATTCACCCAGATATTACAGAGTGAAACCGGCCTTCCCATAGAGAAACTCAGTATTTCCAGAGGATCCACCGAGGATTCCCCGGACTCCGGAACGACCTCCGGATCTCGTCAGACGCTGATTACCGGTGAAGCGGTTAGAGGACTGGCAGCCGAGGTTAAAAAGATCTTGATGCAGCAGGAGGGAAGCTGGAAGAGCTGAACGGAAAAGAATATTTTTACGAGTTCTTTGATCCGACAGATAAGCTTGGTGCGGATCTCCCGAACCCGAAATCCCATGTAGCTTATGCTTTTGCAACCAATGTGGCTATTTTGGATGATGAGGAAGAGTTACGGATGTATATGCCGCTCATGATTCCGGAAAAGTTATGAACCGGTATCTATTCAGGGACAGATTGAGGGCGGTGTACTCATGGGAATGGGCTATGCCTTAACCGAGGACTTCCCCTTGAAGGACTGTGTACCTACAGCAAAATTAGGAACCTTAGGGCTTCTTCGTGCAAACCAGATTCCGAACATCCATGCTATTTATGTGAAAAAGATACACCTCTCCTCCGTTCGCACACGGTGCAAAGGGAATCGGAGAGATTTCGAGCATTCCTATTGCACCTCGCCATTGCCAAACGCATATTACGCTTTTGACCATGTGTTCAGGACGAAGCCTGCGTTGGAAGGAACTTTCTATCGGAAGAAAAATAAGAAATACCTGACGCTGGCGCTTGCCATTGAAGTGGAGCTCATGATTTTTACAATGTCAACGCTTATGCCGTAAAAGTCCATTTACTCATCGTAGCTGTGAAAGAGAGGAATCTTTTCACAGCTTTTTATAATGCAAACAAACCATATCCGAATATGGAGTATAGGAAGAAAGTATGTTCTGTGACATAATTTCAATGTCAAAGCTCTGCGAGAAGCGCGGAGCCTGAAATAGAGATAGAAATAGAAATTTGATTCATAACGTGTGTCGCTCGCAAAGCGTGCGGTATCTCGTTTGTAATGACAGAAATTGCAGTAAAAGGAGAAAATATGGCAAATAAAGTAAGTAAAGCCCCTGTTGTGGCATTAGTGGATCATGAGGAGAAGTTAAAGGCGCTGGACGCCGCTTTAACGAAGATAGAAAAGGACTGCGGAAGGGCTCCATTATGAAGCTGGGGGATGCGGAGTCAACAAGGACATAGAAGTCGTGCCCACCGGATCCCTTTCCGTAGATATTGCACTGGGGGCGGGAGGCTTTTCCAAGAGGGAGAATCATAGAAATCTACGGACCGGAGTCTTCCGGAAAAACTACACTGGCACTTCATGCCGTAGCGGAAGTACAAAAGAGAGGCGGAATTGCCGCTTTCATAGATGCGGAGCATGCTTTGGATCCCCGCTATGCACAGGCCATCGGTGTGGATATTGATAATCTCTATGTTTCTCAGCCGGACTCCGGAGAGCAGGCTCTCGATATTGCGGAAACGATGGTTCGTTCCGGTGCGATGGATATTTTGGTTGTAGACTCTGTTGCGGCACTGGTACCGAAGGCGGAGATTGACGGGGAAATGGGGGACAGTCATGTGGGACTCCAGGCCAGACTGATGTCCATGGCACTAAGAAAGCTGACGGCCATTATCTCGAAGTCCAACTGTATTCTCATTTTCATCAATCAGCTTCGTGAAAAGGTGGGGTATGTTCGGAAGTCCGGAAACTACGACCGGAGGAAGGGCGCTGAAGTTCTATGCTTCCGTACGAATCGATATTCGAAAGGGAGAATCCATTAAGGCGGGAGAAGGAGAGTTCAGCGGAAATCGTGTAAAGGTGAAGATTGCCAAGAACAAGATTGCGCCTCCTTTTAAGCAGGTGGAATTTGATATCAGCTTCGGTAGCGGTATCTCCAAGGAAGGGGAGATTTTGGACCTCGCTGTAGAAAAGAAGATGATTGAGAAGAGCGGAGCATGGTTTGCATATCAGGAAATAAAATCGGACAGGGAAGAGAGAATGCCAAGGCCTTTTTAAAGAGTCATCCCGAAACTCATGGCAGAGCTGGAAAAAGAACTTCGTAAGGAGTACGGATTAAAAAGAGGATCCGTATCTGGAGCGGTAATCCACGCGGCAGAAGAGGAAGAGACTGCAGTGGACACCTCCGCACAAGAAGCTTAATTGAGATATCTATTGGAAACGAAAAACAGGGCCCAAAAAGGGAAAGCTGAGGCTAAAGAATAAAAAACGAAGCTTTTATATAGTAGGGAGTGAATGCAAATGAAAGAATGGGAAGCAAATATAGAAGTACATAACCCTTTGGATAGAGCTTCCCTTTCTCAGGAAGAAAAACTCTTACAACGATGTAAGGAGCGAAGCCTTTTATCTTTAACGGGGACAGCCAAAACGGAGAGACGTCTTAGGGAGAAGCTCGAAAAAGTCACAGCGCTATACGGAGGACATTATTGCAAAAACCATAGCTTTTTAAAGGAATATGACTATCTGAACGACTATGCTTTATGCTCTTTCACTATCTGGAAGAAAAACAGCGAAAGCGTTCTCTTCGAGACATGAAAGCAAAGCTTTTTCAAAGAGGCGTGGACTGCATCTCTGAAAGAAGCTATAGAAGCCTTTTCAGGAAAAGCAGAGAGAAGAGGAAATCGACCTGAACGGGAGGCCCTCCGTCAATGTTTGGAAAAGAAACAGGGAGGACATTGGACCTTTCCGACCCTAAGGATAAGCAAAAAGCTCTATGCTTTTCTTATGAGAAAGGGTTTTTCCTATGATTTAATTCGGGAAGTCTTAAAATCTTTCTGAGGGTAAACGTAGGTGTTTTCTTCTGCTTTTCTCGGCAAGTTGCTGTTGACACAATCAATCTAATTGTGTACAATTATTTTGTTTCAAACAATTGAATGTATCAATTGAATGTAGAGGGTTTAATTTAAGGAGGATAAAAATATGTCAGCACCGAGTATCAGCGCTAAAGAGTTTTGAAGAGAAGGTTTTACAGTCCAAGGAGCCGGTTTTTGGTGGATTTCTGAGCGAGCTGGTGTGGACCTTGCCAGATGCTTTTCTCCGATTATTGCGGAAATTGCGGAAGAAGCAAAAGGGATTCAAAGGTTTATGCGGTCAATGCGGATGAGGAGCAAGAGCTTATGAGCCGTTATGGCGTTCGTGCCATTCCCACTCTCATCGTATTTAAGGACGGACAGGTTTATAAGCAGAATACCGGTTTTTATTCCTAAGGAACAGGTTTTGGATCTTTTAAAATAGCTGCAAAGTATAAGGGACGAATGGGCGAAGAAATGAAGAAGCGAAGAATCTGAAAGAGGTAAAGCGTATTTCCTCTCGTCCCTCATGAAAAATTGCAGGCTACTTGAGCGATCAGGTTTAAGAAAAAGGGCGGCGCTAGCCACCCCTTTTTTACGAAATAAGATAAAATTCAAGTTGAGGAAAGAAAAATATGTATGATTTAGTAATTATAGGTGCAGGAACAGCAGGACTTTTCCGCGGCGATTTACGGTCTTCGTGCAGGAAAGTCGGTTTTGCTTTTGAGGCTTCCACTTACGGCGGTCAGATTATCAATACTCCGGAAATTGAGAATTATCCTGCTATTCAGAAGATTTCCGGTTGTGCATTCTGCGACAAATCTTTATAATCAGGCAAAAGGCCCTAGGTGCTGAAATTCGTATAGAAAAAGCGCTTTCCGTTGAAACGGAAGGACAGTTCAAGCTGGTTAAGACCAAGGACAACGCGTATCAGGCAAAGGCTGTTATCCTTGCTACCGGAGCAAAGAACAGAGTCCTCGGTCTGGAAAAGGAAGAGGCACTTGTCGGAAGGGGAGTTTCTTACTGTGCGACCCATGACGGCATGTTTTATAGAGGAAAAGTCGTTGCCGTAAACGGTGGAGGAAATACGGCAGTGGAAGATGCTACGTTCCTTTCCGAATATGTAAAAAAAGTGTATTTGATTCACAGAAGAGAAGAATTCAGAGCGGATAAGGCGGAGGTAGATCGCCTTAAGCAAAAATCCAACGTGGAGTTTGTTCTGCATTCCACGATTAAGGCGCTTGAAAGTGATGATTCCGGGCTTTGCGGAATTTTACTTACGGACAAAGAGGGAAATGAAAGAGAAATCAAAGTGGACGGACTCTTTGTAGCCATCGGAGCAGGGCACCGGATAATGCGGCATTTGCTAACATTGTAGACTTGGATTCGAAGGGTTATGTCGAGGCCGGGGAAGATACTTTGACACGCACGGAGGGAATTTTCACCGCCGGAGACTGTCGAACCAAGACGGTACGTCAGTTGACAACGGCTGCTTCCGACGGTGCTGTTGCCGCACTTGCTGCAGTAAATTATATCCATGAGAAGAATTTGATAAAGTAAAAACAGCAAATGGATAAAATATAAAAAGCAAATGGATTAAAAACATAAAAAAAGATAAATTTACAGGAAATAAAAAGAAAAAGGGAAAAAGAGATGCAGGAAGAATATAAAGGCGTTAAGATTGGAAAAATCAGCTTTGCTTTCCTCTTTATGCTTGTGCAAAAAGAAGTGACCAGAAGATATAGTCATTTTTGGATCCTCTGGGTCTTACTATACGCAGTACATTACCATGATGGTCATGTGGGACAAGAAGGAAGTCAGAGTGAAGGACCTTGGGAGGTTTTGTACCTGGACTCGGTACCTTTACACCTCTTTTTTAAAAAGATTGGAACAGAAGGGCTTAATTCATCGTTCCAGGTACCGGGATGATGAAAGAGCACTTTGCGTACGGATTACGGAAGAGGGAGAAAGATTGCAGGACAAGGCTCTCTTCATTCCGAAGGAGATGCGTGCATGTATACCGTTAAATGACGAAGAAATGCTTGTGCTGAAGAAACTTTTAAGCAGAACTTTGACGGCAATAGAGACAAAAGCGGCTTCATGAGTAAAGGAGAATAGCATGGAAGACTTGGATTATCTTGTGGTTGGTGCGGGGCTTTTTCGAGCGGTATTTGGCATGAGGCAAAAGAAAAGAGGAAGGAAGGTTCTGGTCATCGATAAGAGGGAACACATTGGCGGAAATGTATTCTTATGAGAAAAACGGGATTATGGTAGCATCATTACGGTGCGCACATTTTCCATACCAACAATACAAAAGTATGGAAGTATGTGAATCAGTTTACGGAATTTAACCGCTTTACGAATTCTCCGATAGCTAATTACAAGGGGAAAATCTATTCTCTTCCTTTTAACATGTACACTTTTAATACGATGTGGGGGTAATTACAGCGGAAGAAGCTGCCGAAAAGATTGAGGAAGAAAGACGGGAAGCGAGAATCATCGAGCCGAAGAATCTGGAAGAGCAGGCGATTTCCTTGTCGGAAAAGAAATTTACGAGAAGCTCATCAAGGGATATACCAAGAAGCAGTGGGGAAGGGACTGTAAAGAACTTCCCGCATCCATTATCCGACGACTTCCCGTGCGATTCACTTATGATAATAACTATTTCAATGCACTCTATCAGGGCATTCCTGCAGATGTCTATCACGGTCGATGGTGAGAAGATGCTGGAAGGTATTCCGATAGAACTTGGCGCGGACTTTTTCTCAGATAAGGAAAAATGGATGAGCAAGGCACAAAAAGGTGATTTTCACGGGAGCAATTGATGCCTACTATGACTATTGCCTCGAGCACTTGAATATCGAAAAGTACGATTCGAGGTGGAAGAACTTCCGATTTCCGAACTTCCAGGGAAATGCGGCGGTGAATTATACGGACGAAGAGACTCCTATACCAGAATTATTGAGCATAAGTGGTTTACCTTCGGGAAGGACCGTGAAGGAAGAGACATCCTCGACAACAATTATTTCGAAAGAATACAGTGCAGAGTGGAAGAGGAGATGAAACCCTATTATCCGGTAAATGATGAAAAATCAGGCACTGTATGAACAGTACAAGGCACTTTCCGAGAAAGAAGAAAAGCTTTTCTTTCGGAGGACGGCTCGGAGAGTATAAGTATTGATATGGATACGGTCATTCTTGCTGCTTTGAATTTTCCGAGAAAACGCTGGATAACAGAATAGAGAAAAATGTCTAACAGTATGAAAAATGTCTCAATAACAGCATAGAAGAATAAAGTGGAAAAATATTTTTAAGCAGTAGGAGAGGAGGAGGAAAATGAGAAGCCTTGGCTTGATGGGGAGGGTTGCCGTCAGTTTTTGTCAGTACTGTCTTGCCTATTGTTCTCTTTTTCTTTCTACAAGAGGATTACTACGACAGAGCAAAATATCTTCATCTTGGTCATGGCGGGAATCTTCCTTGTGGCTTGGATTTACAACGGAATCATATAAACCGATTGATACCTAAAAATGCCGCAAGACGGATAGAATCGGGAGACCTGAACTTCACTCTGGAGAGCGGAGACACATGACGAGTTTGGAGAATTGACACAGGCCTTCGAAAAATGCGAATCAAGCTGAAGGAAAATCAAGAAGAAAAGATGCGGGATGAGCAGGAAAACCGAGAACTGGTCAGTAATATTGCCGCATGATTTGAAGACTCCCGATTACGGCTATTCGAGGGCTATGCCGAGGAATTCTGGACGGCGTTGCGGCAAGCGAAGAAAAAGAAGTGAAAAAGTATCTGCAAACGATTTATCACAAAGCAATAGGAAATGAATCGCCTGATTGATGAGCTGAATTATTATGCAAAGATTGAAACAAATAAGATTCCTTATCACTTTTGTATGTATACCTGCCTGGAGTATTTTCAGGACTACTGTGTAGAAATTGCTGTCGATTTGGACAGCATGGGATTTCAGTTCGCTACGGACTTGTTTCTGGGAGGACACGGTAGAAATCATTGCGATCCGGAACAGCTGAGAAAAAGTGTTGAATAATATTGTTTCAATGCGGTAAAATATATGGGATAAAAAAAGCTGAAAAATTCAGTTTAGTCTTTCCGATGCCGGTGATTTTGTCGAAGTGATGATCAAGGATAACGGAAAAAGGAATAGAGAAAAAGATTTGCCTTTATATATTTGAGCGCTTCTTTTCTGTTCGGACACGGCAAGAAATACAGGGACGGGCGGTTCAGGAATCGGACCTCGATTGTAAAAAGAAAATCATATGAAGACAGCGGTGGCAGAATTTGGGCGGAGAGTGAGATAGGAGAAGGAACGAGTATTCATTTTGTACTTAGAAAACATTTTCCGGAACTTGTTGACAATCCCGGCTAAAAAGAGAATGCAGGATGATTTTCTGAAAAAGTACGGCGGACGGACAAGAAAAAGAATAGAGGAAAGCGAGTGCTGCATAAGAAAGAGAAGAGCGAATCTTAAACTAAAAGTAAAAATACAGGAGAAAGGGGAAAGATGGAAGAAAAACAAAAATTTTGATTGTGGAAGATGAAGTCTCCATTGCGGAACTCGAGAAGGACTATTTGGAACTCTCCGGATTTTTAGTGGATACGGAAGAGGACGGAGAAAAAGGCTTAAAGAGAGCCTTGGAGACAGACTATAATCTATTGATCTCGATTTAATGCTGCCGGGACGGGACGGTTTTTCCATCACTACAGGCAGTGCGGGAAAAAGAAGGATATTCCGATTCTTCTGGTTTCCGCAAGAAAGGATGATATTGATAAGATTCGCGGTTTAGGACTCGGCGGACGATTATTTGACGAAGCCTTTTTCGGCGAGTGAACTGCTGCCCTGAGTGAAGGCACACCTGGCAAGATATAAGAGACTTAGGGACAGCGGAAAAGAGGAAAATGAAATCATTGAAATCCGCGGACTTCGTATCGACACTACGGCAAGAAGAGTTTTTGTGGACGGCAAGGAGGTTATCTTTACTTCCCGTGAGTTTGACCTTCTGGCTTTTCTTGCGGCACATCCGAATCGCGTATTTACAAAAGAAGAGCTTTTTCAGGAAATTTGGAAAATGGAATCTATCGGAGATATTGCAACCGTTACCGTGCATATTAAGAAGATTCGTGAGAAGATTGAGCTCAGTAACGCGGTAAAACCGCAATATATCGAGACAATCTGGAGCGTAGGATATCGTTTTTAAAGCATAAAATTTGACGTATAAGGCTTTTGTAAAAGAAGAGGAAATGAGGGTATACCGATTTTATGAAAGAAGCAGAAATTGGGGTATACAGGCTTTCAAAAAGTTGCGAGGGATGGAAAAGGAGAAAATGCTATGGAAAAATTCCGTATTTATCTCCTTCCTCCCTTTACTAAAAATGCCCTGTCGTATATAATTCCGCTTAGTGCCTGTATGTATTTTTAGAAAATATACGGGCTTTAAAGGGAAAAGTGTACATGGTGTACATCATTCAAACTTATCTTCTTTACATTTCATTTGTAAGAGAGATATATAAGGAGGTTAAAGATGGCAAGAAAGTGGGTTTACCTCTTCACAGAGGGTGACGCTAGCATGAGAGAGCTTCTTGGAGGAAAGGGAGCGAATCTTGCGGAAATGACCAATATCGGTTTACCGGTTCCGCAGGGCTTCACGATTACGACAGAAGCTTGTACGCAGTACTATGAGGACGGAAGAGAGATTAATGCCGAAATCATGGGACAGATTGAAGAGCATATTAAGAAGATGGAAGAGATTACCGGAAAGAAGTTCGGAGATCACGAGAATCCTCTCCTTGTGTCCGTTCGTTCCGGAGCACGTGCTTCTATGCCGGGTATGATGGATACCATCTTTGAAACCTCGGTTTGAATGAAGATGGTAAAGTTATCGCAGAGAAGTCCGAAACCCCAGATGGGCTTGGGACTGCTACAGAAGATTTATCCAGATGTACTCCGATGTCGTAATGGAAGTCGGAAAGAAGTACTTTGAAGAGTTAATTGATAAGATGAAAGAGAAGAAGGGCGTAAAGCAGGATGTTGAGCTTTCTGCAGAAGACCTTCATGAGCTTGCCGAGCAGTTTAAGGCAGAATATAAAGAGAAGATTGGAAAAGATTTCCCGACCGATCCGAAGGAACAGCTGGTTGGTGCTATTAAGGCAGTATTCCGCAGCTGGACAACTCGCGTGCGAACGTATATCGTAGAGACAACGATATTCCGTATTCCTGGGGTACCGCTGTAAAACGTACAGTCCATGGCTTTCGGTAACATGGGAGATGATTGCGGAACCGGTGTTGCTTTCACGAGAGATCCGGCAACCGGAAACAAGGGACTTTTCGGAGAGTTCTTAACCAATGCCAGGGTGAAGACGTGGTAGCCGGTGTTCGTACACCGATGCATATCAATGAGATGGCACAGAAGTTCCTGAGCATTTAAGCAGTTCACTGAGGTTTGTGAGACGCTGGAGAAGCACTATAGAGATATGCAGGATATGGAGTTCACCGTAGAACATGGAAAACTCTATATGCTCCAGACCAGAAACGGAAAGAGAACCGCACAGGCGGCTTTGAAGATTGCCTGTGATCTGGTGGATGAAGGAATGCGTACGGAAGAAGAAGCGGTAGCGATGATTGATCCGAGAAACTTGGATACTCTTCTTCACCCGCAGTTTGACCAGAAGGCTCTGAAAGCCGCTACTCCGCTTGAAAGGGACTTGGCGCATCACGGGAGCCGCTTGCGGTAAGGTGGTATTCTCCGCAGACGATGCCGTAGCTTGGCATGAAAGAGGAGAAGGTCGTTCTGGTACGTCTTGAGACTTCTCCGAAGATATTACGGGTATGAAGAGTGCACAGGGTATTCTGACCGTTCGTGGCGGTATGACTTCTCACGCTGCCGTAGTGGCACGTGGTATGGGAACCTGCTGTGTAGCCGGTCTTGGCGATATTGTCATGGATGAGGCAAACAAGAAGTTTACCCTCGGCGGAAAGACCTTCCATGAGGGAGACTACATTTTCCATCGACGGAACTACCGGAAATGTCTATGAAGGCACTCATTCCGACAGTGGATGCAACCATTGCCGGTGAGTTCGGCAGAATCATGGGCTGGGCTGACAAGTACAGAAAGCTTGCTGTTCGTACCAATGCCGATACACCGCATGATGCAAAGAAGGCAAGAGAGCTCGGTGCCGAGGGTATCGGACTTTGCCGTACAGAGCATATGTTCTTTTGATCCGGAGAGAATCTTCGCTTTCCGTGAGATGATTGTATCCGATACGAAGGAAGAGAGGAGAAGAAGCTGGAGAAGATTCTTCCGTATCAGCAGGGAGACTTCGAAGCTCTTTATGAGGCACTGGAAGGAACCCTGTAACCATCCGTTTCCTGGATCCGCCTCTTCACGAGTTCGTACCGCAAGAGGAAGAAGAGATTGAGAAGCTTGCAAAGGCAAAGAACAAGAGCGTGCAGGAGATTAAGGATATCATTGCCTCCCCTCCACGAGTTCAACCCGATGATGGGACACAGAGGACTGCGTCTTGCCGTAACCCTATCCGGAAATTGCCGTTATGCAGACGAAAAGCCGTTATTCGTGCAGCCATCAATGTACAGAAGAAGCATCCGGATTGAAGGTCGCACCGGAAATCATGATTCCGCTTACTGCTCGAAGTAAAGGAATTTGACTATGTGAAGAAAGTCGTGTAGAGACTGCTGACGAAGAGATTAAGAAGGCCGGCGTAAATCTTTCTTACCAGGTAGGTACCATGGTGAGAGATTCCGAGAGCCCTGCCTCACTGCGGATGAGATTGCAAAGCATGCTGATTTCTTCTGCTTCGGGTACAAATGACTTAACGCAGATGACCTTCGGTTTTCTCCAGAGATGATGCCGGAAAGTTCCTGAATGCGTACTACGACAAGAAGATCTTCGAGTCCGATCCGTTCGCTAAGCTCGATCAGGTTGGTGTAGGGTAAGCTCATGAAGATGGCGATTGACCTGGAAGACCGGTCAACTCTCACTTACATGTAGGTATCTGCGGAGCACGGTGGAGATCCTTCTTCGTTGAGTTCTGCCATAATATCGGTTTGGACTATGTGTCCTGTTCACCGTTCCGTGTGCCGGTTGCTCGTCTGCAGCCGCACAGGCAGAGATTAAGAATCCGAGAGAGATAGCTGATGATGCTTACGCGCTGATGATAGAAGAAAGAGTCTGCAAAGCACGGCTCTTTTTGTGACAAAAATTAAAAATAGATATATTTTAAAAATCTGTCGATAATATAATTCAAAGAATCGATAAGCTGTGACAATGAAGGGCTGAGATAGAGAAAGAGAGGGGGAGAGATGAAGGGCACAGGGAAAACAGGTAAAAGCATTACTTCGTTTCTTTGTGTTGCAGTTCATTTTTATCTTCTTACGCATGGAACGGTTTTTCCGTTTTCTCCACAGTATTTAGCCGAAACCGTAAGACCGGCGAGGGTGGCTATCCCTATTTCTTTAGAAATAGAAGGAGAGATAAATCCGAAGAAAGCTTTTACTTTTGTTATTGAAGCCAAAACTTCCTCGTCTACTCTGCCCGTTCCCGATACGGTGGAAATTCATTTAGCGGAAAAGGAAAAAGGGAGAGGCAAAATTTCCGGAACTGCAATTTAGGAAGAATCTTTTACTGATAATGAAAAATTTGTATATCGCATACGGCAAATTCCGGGGAGCAAACGAAAACATGCAGTATGACGAGAAAAGTTATACGGTTAAGGTGAGAGTGAACCGACAGGATAGGATGCCCTCGAAATCATCAAGACCCCTATTATGCTGCAGCACTGGTTGTCACGGAGGATGGCAGTACGGATCCGGATAAGCGTGATATGAAACAGGGAAGGATTGTTTTTACAAATAAGTATATAAAACCGGTGAAAGCTGACAGAACTGCCTAAACTGACAGAACCTCCTACGCCGACAAAACCGCCTGAACCGAAGATTCCTAAAAGCCGCCTGTCCCTCCCACTGATACTGTGAAGAATCCCTAAAATTTATCATTACATTCCGAAAAAGACAGTGAGATTTTGAAAGAAATTCGAAGATCTGCTCAAAGGTTTTAAAAGCGACCAGAGATGTTGTTACCGGAGATGAAAGTGGAATGTTCTTTTTCGGTACTTTCCTTCAGTCATTTCCGTTTTCGGGTATTTTTATATTTCTTTAACAGGGACAAACGAAGAGAAAAACAGGAGAGGCATGAATGGGACTAGATATAAAGAATTTCTAAAGAACTTGACACCCTGTATACAGGGTGTTATTCTTTAACGAGACTTAGCACTCGATGTATAAGATTGCTAACAATATCATAAATTAGAATTATGAGACGCAAAAAGGAGGAGGAGCGAAGACGCTTCTTTTTCCGCGTTTAAAGGGGAAACAGGAAGATGAATAGATTAGTGGAAGCACTAAAGAAAATGGATAGAAAAGAGAAGAAGGAGAGAGAGAAGGGAGAGTTTCCGCGATTTCCAGAGCAATTCCAGAAGACTGAGAGAGAGGTCTGTTCAGAGAGAAAGAGATGGAGAACAGAGAAGAAAGCGGAACAGAGAAGCAGATAGAACAGGCAAAAGGCAAAACGGAAAGACGGAGGAGACTTTGCAAGCATTTTCCGGAGAAGAAAAAGACAGAGGAGGAGAGATTATGCAGGTAGTACCGGTTTATAATATGATGATTTTACTGAATTCTCATATCTATTTTCAGATAGATAATTTCAGGACTTTAGCAGGAAAAACGGTAGAAGAAGGAGATAAAATCCTTTTAGCCGTTTTACATAAAAATGAGGTGAATACTGAGCACTCCATAAAGAGGAAGTGCACCCTTATCGGATTAGAGGAAGAATTAAAGAAATCAGTAAGGATGGGTTATCGCGGTAGTGGTAAGCGGAAATCGGGTGCAGATTGATGCGCTCTCACAGGTTAAAGGAGAACCGCTTATTTTAGAGACAACGCCATTATACGATGTGAACGATGTGAATCAAGAGGAGGCGGATCGAAAAATTAAAGGAAATTAAAGAAGAACTGAAAGGCCTTGCAGAGCGGTTTCATGCAGGGAAGGTCATGGCAAGCATGATCGAACAACATAAGTCGATTCAGGAGGTGGCATGCATGCTTACTCCTGGCTCAGCTTGAATAATGAAGAGCGATATCGCATCTTACAAGAGGATCGCCTTTCCGTACGCACGAAGATGCTGGAGCGGATTATCTATGAATATATCGAGGTAACAAAGGTTACCACCGATGCGAGAACCCAGCAGCAGGAGGATTATCAAAACTCTATAAGGAGCAGGCACTCCAAAAGCAGATTGATTACCTCCAGAAAGAGCTTGATGAGATGCATCGGAGAAGGTTTCCGACCTTCGTAAAGTTCGAGCTTCGCATTGCGGAAGCGGGTATGAATGAGACGGCGAAGAAGGAAGCCGGGAAGATTTTAAACCGACTGAAGAATGAGGGCACGAACGGACAGGAAGCCGGTATGCTCTATGACTATCTGGATTTTGTGACCGGGCTTTCCTGGAAGAAGGAGGAACAAAAGGAAATAGACCTTGATGAAGCGGAGAAAGATCTTTATCCGAGGATCACTTCGGCTAAAAAGAAGGTAAAGGAAAGAATGATTCAGCAGATTGCGGTCATGAATCTGAAGAAGCAGCAGTCCGGCTCTATTCTCCTCTTCGTGGGTGCACCGGGTACCGGAAAAACCAGTATCGGAAAGAGTATTGCGAAAGCGCTTGGGAGAAAATATGTGCGCGTGAGTCTTGGCGGTGTGCGAGACGAGGCGGACATCCGCGGGCACAGGAGAACTTACCTTGGTGCTATGCCGGGAAGAATCATGGACGGCATACAGAAGTCCGGCGTTTCCAAATCCGGTCATGGTACTCGATGAGGTGGATAAGCTTTCCGCGTCCTATAACGGAGATCCTGCAGCGGCTCTTCTTGAGGTTTTGGATCCCGAGCAGAATAATACCTTCACCGATCACTACATGAATGTACCTTATGATTTATCCGATGTACTCTTTATCTGTACGGCAAACTCTCTGGACACGATTCCCGCACCGCTCTTGAATCGTATGGAAGTCATCCAGTATCAGGGCTATACTCCAAGAGAAAAGTTTGAGATTGCGAAGCGCCATCTTCTTAAAAAGTCTTTAAAGGGTGTAGGATTACAAGCGGAAAATGTGGAAATTACGGATGAAGCCTTGGAAAAAGATGATTTCCGACTACACGAGAAGCCGGGGTCAGAGCTTAAAGAAGAGGCTCGATACCCTCTGCCGAATTGCGGCAGTTCATCTTGATAAAGGAAAGGAGAGAAGATTTCTGTAGGGAAGGAAGATCTTAGAGAATATCTGGATATGAATCCTCTTCACAGGAGAGAAGTACAGGAAGAAGGAAAGCCGGGTATCGTTACCGGCCTCGCCTGGACCGCAGTGGGTGGAGAAATTCTCTATTGAGAGTATGTTTACTAAAGGGGAAGGAAAGCTGAACATTACCGGACAGCTCGGTGATGTCATGAAAGGAGTCCGCGCAGATTGCCATCAGCCTTGTGAAGTCTATGTTCCCCGATAAAGGCAAAAACTTTTTAAGGAAAAATGATCTGCATATCCACGTGCCTGACGGAGCAACCCGAAGGATGGGCCTTCCGCCGAATTACCCTCACCATTGCCCTTGCCTCCTTAGTGACAGGGACAGGCTGTCAGTCCGCGGATAGCGATGACCGGAGAGGTTTTCGCTGGAAGGTCTCGTTAATCCGATCGGCGGACTTCCGAGAAGCTAATGGCGGCGGAACGCGCCAGGGTAAAGACCGTTTTGATTCCTAAAGCAAACGAAGACGATCTTCGGGACGTCCCGGATGAGGTCAAGGAAAAGTTGCAGATTCTTCCGGTAAGACGGTGGGAAGAAGAATGGAACTCTGGAACTTTACATGTGAAGCGGGTGGAAACCGGTGTAAGCGTAGTAAAATAGGAGGAGATGTATAAAAATATCGCGCAAGGCATGCGGCATTTTTACTATAGAAAAACCTTTCTTTTGGTATAGGAAAAAGTAGTATGGGAATTTGGAAAGAAGTAACAGAATAAAGACACGAGTCATATTTTTCAATGAAAAACAAATCATAGCGGTAAAAGGGTGCTTAGATATTTAAACAAAATGCATAAAAGCTGTGGAGAATATTATGTGCTTTATGCATATTGACATGCGCAAGGAGGAGAGTATACTTGAACTATTACCACTAACGATTGTAGTGAATATTCAGTGAAACATACCAGAGAAAAACTTGGAAGAAAAGAATTTAAAGAATCTGATATATAGAGGCGTATATCAAGATGTGCAAATGGAATTCTCTGCCGAATGACATTATTTCCGAAAGTAAAATTGCGGAGAAGTACGGGTAAGCAAGTCTCCGGTAAGAGATGCCATGGTGGAGCTCTGTAAGGATGAAATACTGAAGAGCATTCCCGAGAATGGGCTATCAGGTTATTCCGGTTACGCTAAAGGACATTCTCAATATCATTGATTTCAGAGTGGATATCGAGACAAGCGGATTAAGACGATACGGAACAGAAATTTACGAGAGGAACAAATTTACCGTTTGGAAAAAGATTGCGGAAAGAGGCAGAGTGAACGACTCCACCGCATCGGAAGGATAGGGGGAAGAACTACGAGTTTCATACCGTCTCTGTATTCATTTTGTGAAAATGAATTTGCTCTCCGATGCCAGCAAAACTAATCAGACAGGGAGCAACTTTCGTGTCACAATATTTTATTGCGGCAGGGGGCGGAATCGTGAACTCAAACGGGAAAACTCCATACAGATAGTAAAATCCATTAGAAGAAAAGATATTGAGGAAGCTTGCCGTTTATTGCAGTCCGATATTGAATCGCATAAAGCAGGAACAGCCCTTTCTTACGGATGGACTCAGTGATGGATATTGTTTTCGGATAACTGCGATTAGTTAAAGGCGCATTTGCGAGTATTCAGAAAAACCACCAGGAAAATTGGTAATTAATAATGACTATAAGGAGGAAAATCTGTATGGAAACGAAAAAGGAAAGGGTATTTAAAGTATTACGGAATGAAGAGGTTGAGATGTACCGGTAGGATTCTGGCATCATTATTTGGAAGATGAATATGTGGATGACTGAAGACTCCGGCATATCCTACACAGAATGTGAAGAGCAAAAATTCAAAGAGGAATTTGATCCTGATTTTTTGAAAGTCAGCGACAGACGGATATTTTTTACTTTACCGATAGTGTTGGATACCTCTTCGTAGAGACACTGCCGAATTTTTCCTTGGTGCTGATTCACATCCTTGGTTCCAAAAGCAGATTGAGCTTGCGAAAGAATATAGAGAAATCTACGGAAAGGATATTGCCATCTTCCATAATCTTTTTGCCCCCTTATGGCATTTTGAAGAAGCTGTTCGAAAAGCGTATAAGGTGGATGCGAAGAATCTCATGAGATTATTTTGGGGTATCTTGAAAGAAAATCCCGAAGCGGTAGCTTTCTTGCCTCGATAAGATTGCTGATAACCTTTCTCTTCTTTGAAAGAAGTGGAAAGAGGGCGTTACAGACGGATTTATCTTTAGCGCGCAGCGATAGCTACCGTTATATTCGGATGTACTCTTTACAGACCGATATGTTACCCCGAGCGAGAAAAAGGTTCTGGGAAAATGCAAAAGAATTTTCTCCGTACAATCTGCTTCATATCTGCGGTTGGAGAGGCAATACGAATTTCCTGACGATTTACCAGGATTATCCTGCAATTGCTTTTAACTGGGCAGTGAATACGGAGTGCCTGTCTCTTAGAGAGGGAAAGAAATTTTTCCATGATAAGTGCGTAATCGGCGGATTTTTGAATACGGAGGACAGCATACTGTTTACCGAAACAAAGGGAGATTCAGAATTACACCCAGAAGCTTCTTAAGGACGTTGGACGGAAGGGAGTCATCATCGGTGCCGATTGTACATTGCCAAGATCGATTGACTATGAAAAGATTCAATATGTAAGAGAAGCATGCAAGGGCGATTTTCAAAAAATTGTAGGCTAAGTAAGAATGCTTGACTGAATTGGAAATTGTGACAAGTTAAAACTTGCAGGCCAAATTTGAAAAATGAGGAAAATTAAAACTCACAGGACGGATTTAAAAGTATTGGCCGAATTAAACTTGTAAGTTGAATTGGATTTTTACGAAGGAAGTTTGTTCAATCTCCACAGGTTGAATTAAAGAACCAATTTTTATCCAAACGGAATGCTGTAGGAAAGGCATGCACCATTTCGTTTAGACAAGGAGGAAAAAATGTTATTGAAGAAAATGAAGGCATCTCTTGCTGTAGCGCTGGTTATGTCCATGTCTCTTTTGACGGCATGCGGAGGTAGCTGAGGGAAGAAGGCGACACAACGGAAAAGAGCGGAGAAACACAAGCTGCTAAGGAAGGAAATGCTGCAGAAGGCGGCACACTAAAGCTTTGGCGTGTTGGCGCCTTGACGGGAACCAATGCCGAGAGTGGAAAAAGGTTTTCAGGTCGCTATGCAGATGGCGGTAGACAAAATCAATGCCGATGGCGGAGTAAAGGGCAAAAAGTTCGAGCTTAGAGTGAAGGATTCAAAGGGCGATCAGAAAGAATCTTCAGACCTTGCAAGACAGTTTGCGGATGATGAGGAAATCATGGCGATTTTGGGAGACTTTACCTCCGGATGCTGCATGGCCAATGCCAGCATTGTAGATGAAGCAGGCATCGTGCAACTCTCTCCGACAGCTTCGAACCCCGATTATGCTCCGATGAGTAAATATTGCTTCAGTATTATGGGCTTGCAGAGTGCGGAGGCACCGTTTGCCGCCAAGTATTTACTGCAGAAATACGCCGGAGCAAAAAATGTCGGTGTTATTTATATCAATAGTGACTGGGGAACATCCGCTTTCTCCAACTTTGAAAAAGCGGCAAAGGAAATCGGCCTGAATATTGCTGTCAGCGTAAACTATGTACAGGATGAAAAGGACTTTTCCAGCTTGATTACCAAACTGAAATCCGCAAATCCGGATCATGTAATTATCCTTGATCAGGGAGCCGTTCCGCAGATTATCAACCAGATTCGTACAAGCGGATGGGATGTTCCTTTGGCAGCGCTTGGACCGGGAACCTCAGAGCAGTTAATCAGCCAGACCGGGAAGAACAGCGAAGGCTTACTGATTACTTCTCCATTCTTCTTCGATCCGGAGAATAAGGAACTTACTGCATGGAAGGATGAGTTTGTGTCCAAGGCGGGATTCCAGCCGACCATTCATCCGGCTTGCGCTTATGACACGGTATATCTCATTAAGACAGCTATTGAAGCGATTGATGGAGATATCACCAGAGAGGCAATTCGTGACAAACTTGCGGAGATTGATTATACAGGGGTAACCGGACCGATTAAGTTTACGGAAAACGGGGATATTAACCGTCAGTACATGATTTGTGGAATCGAAAACGGACAGTATGTAATCAAGGAAGGCTTTGACTACAGTAAAGAAAACTAGAAATTCTTAAAAATACCATGTAGAAGCGAAAATTCTTGAAAAAGAGCATTTATAGGATGGTATCGATATAACGTACTGTTTTTGGCAGAAGGAAAAATTGAGGGGGATTATGGAATATTTTCTGAATCAGTTAATCAATGGTCTGTGCCAAGGGGCTATTTATGCACTTCTCGCAATTGGCTACTCTGTCATTGTGGGAGTTGTGGGAATGGTTACCTTTACTTATGGTGAGGTAATTATGATAGGGCATATACCTCCATGTATATGTTTCAATATTTTGGAAATAACCTCTTAATGGGCATAGTGGCAGCTTTTTGACCACATGGATTATGGGAATAGCCATATATCATATTTGTTATGAAAGGTTCAGCAATGCGCCGAGGCATATCCCCCTCCTTTGTACAATCGGTTTCAGTATTTTGGTGAAAAACCTGGCGCAGATTTTCTTTGGACCGAATCAACAGCCAATTTTGAATGTCATTAACAATACGATTTATACAATCGGTCCTGTTCAGGTACAAAAATACAGTTGATTATCCTTTTCGTGGTCATTGTCCTGGCCGTTATTTTTAAAGCTTGGTCTTTAATAAAACGACTTGGGGAATCAGTCTTAGGGCTGTAAGCCAGAACAAAACAGCCGCAAGCATGGTAGGAATCAACGTGAAACGCATGTCCATGATTGGTAACTGTATCGGATGCGGTCTTGGCGGTGTCGGGGGAACTCTACTTGGCCTGTATTATCAAATGGCCATTCCGACAATGGGCGGCTCCTACGGGATGAAAGCGTTCTCCGCTTCCGTTTTGGGCGGACTGACGGATATTCCTTTCTCCGCAGTAGGAGGAATGTGCCTCGGAATCATAGAGAATCTGGGAATTACCTTTTTCCTCGGCAAAGTTTTCGTGACATTTTCGCCTTCGGCTTCTTGATTCTGGTGCTTCTAATCAGACCGGAAGGATTTAAATCCAAGAAAGGAGAGAGAGTATGAGTAAATCCGAAGTTCCTGTTTTAGAACGATGGGATGGCTTTTATCGGAAGTATCGTATTTTTCTCTACATCCTTCTGGTGATTGTTCTCCTTATCCTGCCGGTTCTTTTTCCTAAGAATTATATTATGGGAGTACTGTGTAGAATTCTGATGTACTCCACCTTGGCCGGCGCCTTGAACAGTATTAACGGCTACAGCGGACAGACTTGTCTCGGTATCGCAGGCTTTTTCTGCATCGGAGCCTATACGGAGGCTGTACTGGCAACGAAGCTTCACCTCAGTTTTTGGCTTTTGCTTCCTGTTTCCGGTATCGTTACGGCATTGATTGGCTTGCTCATTGCTTTACCGACTTTGAAGATGAGAGGAATTTATCTTTCTATCGTTACCTTAGGGTTTTCGGAGATTGTAAGACTCATTGCATTGAACTGGACCGGCGTTACCGGAGGGCGCTCGGGATTAAGGGTATTCCGGCACCGGAGCTTTTTGGCTATTCCATAAAAATGCAAAATCGTATTATTACATTTTCCTCGTCATAGCCGCATTATTTTTATTTGTGACGAATAGAGTGGTTCATTCCAGAGTGGGAAGAGCGTGGATGAGCATAAGAGAGATCAGTTGGCCTCCCGTTCCCTGGGCGTGGAAACGCCTAAGTATAAAAGCCATGAATTTCATGTATGGTGCCTTTTGGGCAGGCGTTGTCGGAGCAACCTACGCTCCTTATGTAAAGTTTATCGATTCGACGTATTTTACCCCTGGATGAGGGATGGAATGTTTTATCCATGGTTATTATAGGAGGACAGGGGAACCTTGCTTGGCCCTATCCTCGGAGCGGGAATCGTGAACTTTATTACGGAGATACTCAGGCCGATTGGAGAGTGGAGACTTGTAGCCTTTGCCATTTTGATTATTGTCATGCTCTGGCTCAGACCGCAAGGCTTGGCAGGAGCATCAGACAGTATTCTTTCCGGAAAAATCTCGCGTTCCTAAGATAGGGACTTTATATGAAGAGGAAAAAGATGGAAACCATATTGGAAGCAAAGGGCGTTTGCAAATTCTTCGGCGGTTTGAAAGCGGTAAATCAAGTGGATATGCAGGTTGCCAAAGGCGATATTTTTCGGCATTATCGGGCCGAACGGTGCCGGAAAAACGACATTTTTTAATAGCTGTTCCGGAATATATTCTCCAACTAAGGGAAAGTTTTATTTGAACGGAGAGGACATTTCCTTCATGAGCTCCGATCAAATTGCTCGAAAGGAATGGCTCGTACTTTTCAAAAATATTCAGCTGTTTAAATTTATGACTGTACAGGGAAAATGTAAAAAAATAGGGTTTCATACGCGGACTAAGTCGGGAATCATGGATGCCATTTTTCCATTCTAAAAGATTTAAAGAAGATGAGAAGTTTGTAGAAGAACAAGTAGCTCAGGTTCTGGAAAAAGGTAGGTTTGTCGGATTATGCCGATACGATGGCGGGGAATTTGTCTTACGGGATTCAAAGAAGGTGGAAATTGCTCGTGCACTCGCACTGAATCCGGAAATTCTCCTGCTCGATGAGCCTGCAGCAGGAATGAATCCGAACGAAACGGAGAGTTTGAGAGAATTTATTATTGCGTTAAACAAAAGCGGATATACCATAGTTGTCATTGAACATGATATGAAGTTCATCATGAATTCCTGTAATCGCATTTTGGTCTTGAATTTTGGAGAGAAAATTTGTGAAGGGGGACCGAAGGAAGTTCAGGAAAACAAGATGGTACAAAGAGGCTTACTTTTGGTCATGGAAAATTGATGGGAGATATGTGATATGGAAAAAGAAACCATTTTAAAAGTTTCCGATCTTTCAGTGAACTATGGTTATGTGGCAGCTGTCAGAAATGTCCATCTTCAGGTGTGCAAAAATGAGATTGTTACCCTGATCGGTTCCAACGGCGCCGGGAAGACAACGACACTTATGGCAATTTCCAATCTTGTGGAAAAACATCGGGACAGATTTTTATTTGATAATGAGGATATTGGCAAGTTACCTCCGGATCAGGTTGTGAGAAAGGGTAGTGCCCATGTTCCTGAAGGCAGGAAGATTTTTCCGCGCCTGAGTGTTTATGAAAATTTACTGGTCGGAAGCTTGGGAAATCCCAAACTAAAGAAGACGGAAATAGAGGAACAAATTGAATATATTTTCTCTTTGTTCCCAAGACTGAAAGAAAAGAAGAAAAACAGGCCGGAGGAAGCTTATCCGGAGGAGAACAGCAGATGTTTGCCATAGGCAGAGGCCTAATGATGAAGCCGGAACTGATTATGTTGGACGAGCCCTCCATGGGACTTGCCCCTATTATTGTCGAGGATATTTTTGAATTAATTTTAAAAATCCGAGACACGGGAAAGACGATTTTACTCATTGAGCAAAATGCATCTATGGCCTTGTCTATTGCGGATAGAGCGTATGTATTGGAAACGGGAAAAATCACGATGGAAGGTAAGGGAAGTGATTTGTTAAATGATGAGAACGTAAAGAAAGTATATCTTGGAGCATAAAGATTCGATTTCAAAAAGGAGTGATTTTATGAAGAAGATAATGAACGACCCGAAAGATTTTGTAAAGGAAGAAGTGGAGGGCATTATTGCCGCCTATGGAGATAAAATCAGCTTATTGAACGACGATTTCCGTATGGTGATTCGAAAAAGACGCACCGGTAAAAGGGAAAGGTAGGAATTGTAACCGGAGGCGGATCCGGACATTTACCCTTATTCCTGGGGTATGTAGGGGAAGGAATGCTGGACGGTTGTGCAGTAGGAAATGTTTTTGCGAGCCCTGCTTCCTCTAAAATGGCGGATTTAATTCGTGCCTGTGATGCGGGTGCAGGAGTCCTTTGTCTCTTTGGAAATTATGGCGGGGATCTCTAAACTTCAAGATGGCGTGCGAGGACGTAGAGTTTGATGATATTAAGACGGAAATTCTTCTTGGGGCGGATGATGTAGCGTCCAGTCCGGTAGAAACCAAAGAAAAGAGAAGAGGCGTGGCCGGAATTGTTTATGCTTATAAAATTGCAGGAGCCGCTGCCGATAAGATGATGAGCCTTGATGAAGTCGTTCGGATAACGAAGAAGGCGTTGGAGAATATGTACACTATGGGCATTGCTTTGAGCCCCTGCATTGTTCCGGAGGTAGGCAAGCCGACCTTCCATATCGAAGAAGATGAGCTGGAATTCGGAATGGGAATCCATGGGGAAAAAGGAATCGAAGTGAAGAAGTTCACTACAGCGGATGAAATTGCCACAAATATGCTGGACAAGATTCTGGAAGAAGCGGACTTAAAGAGCGGAGACGAAGTGTCCGTAATGATTAACGGCCTGGGAGCGACTCCGACGGAAGAGCAGTTTATTATCTTCAGAAAGGTGAGTCAGATTCTGAAGGATAAGGGCGTGCAGATTGTCATGCCGCATATTGGAGAGTATGCCACATCCATGGAAATGGCCGGACTGTCTTTAACTGTCCTTAAACTGGATGAGGAATTAAAAGACTTGCTGCGTTATCCGGCATCGACACCGTTCTATACCAATTCCAATAAGTAAAAGCTGCGGTATAGTAAAAGCGCAGTTTAGTAAAAAGTGCAGTCTGATAAACAGTGCGGTATAGTAAAATTATAATTTGATAAAAGCTATGGTAGGGTAAATGTTTAGGAGGCAAGCATGATTGCTATTTTGGAAATTAAAAAAGGAATTTCGTCCATTGCGAAAAGAAAAATGACGGACAATCGAGACTATTTAGTAGAACTGGACCAAAGAAACGGAGACGGAGATTTGGGGATTTCCATGTCGGAAGGATTTAATGCACTTGTAGAGGTGCTGAATAAGACGGAAGAGACGGATCTTGGGAAGGTATTTCGAGATTTGTCGAAAACCTTTAATGAGTCTGCGCCTTCCTCTCTCGGAACCATTCTGTCTTTTGGCTTAATGGGAATAGCCAAAGAGTTGAAGGGAAAGACCGAGGTTTCAGACAAGAGTTTTTCCGTAGCTCTGGAAAAAGGTTTGGACAATATCTTGGATAAGACGGGATCCAAAGTCGGAGAAAAACGATTATTGATTCTCTTTCTCCCGGAATAGAGTTCTTACTTTCTTCCGGCTCGGAAGAGGATAAAGTGGCTTTTCAGAATGCTTAGGAAGCATCGAAGGCCGGAGCCGAAAAAGACGAAAGAGATGATGGCAGTCCATGGAAGAGCAGCTTATTACGGAGAGAAGAGCCTGGGCCTTGTGGATGGTGGTGCAGTTGTGGGAACCTTGATTTTTAAGGGAATGGCAACGGAATAATCTGCTTTTTATATAGTGATAAAAATCCGCTATTAATGGCGGATTTTTGATTTATAATAATAGAATCGGATTTATATTTGTTAAAATAATAACTGCACAAATTTTATTTACATAATTTCGATATAGAGGTAATATAGAACAAGAAACCGGTTACACATAGAGGAAGTATGAATATTAGGGATATAGCAAAGATAGTGGGCGTGTCGTCCACGACGGTATCAAGAGTAATCAATTGCTCAGGATATGTTAAGGAAGAGACTAAGAAGAAAATACTACAAGTAATTCAAGAAACAGGCTATGTTCCGAATGAAGTGGCAAGAAGCCCTCAGTTCGAGAGAAAGCTCCGGAATTGCAGTGCTTGTACCTGATATTACAAATGAATTCTTTTCTGCTCTGATTCGAGGAATAGGGTCTGTGGCTGAAGAGGAAGGATACAGACTGATTCTGTGTGACACGGCAGAAGACATGAACAAGGAACATAATGCTCTGTCTGAAGTAGAACGACAATACCTATCGGGGATTATCATTGCACCGGTTTCCGAGCAGGATGCCGAGACCTATCATAGACTGGCGGAACTGGAGAAGAAAAATATTTCTGTGGTACTTGCGGACAGAGAAGTTTATGGGGGAGAACTCGATGGTGTTTTTGTGGACAATGTGAAGGGGGCTTACGAAGGGGTTCATGCACTGATTCGAGAAGGACATAGAAAGGTAGCGATTATTGCCGGGCCTGATACATCACTTCCCGGAAGAGAGAGATTGATTGGATATAAAGAGGCACTACAGGGATGCGGGATTGGAAGTTAAGGATGAATATATTGTGTTTGGAGACTTCCAAATTGATAAGGCATATGAAAGAACCAGAGAATTACTGGCTTTAGAGGAGCCACCGACGGCGATTTTCACCTCAAATAATAAAACAACTTTAGGGGCGTTAAAGTACTTTACGGAGAATCATATTAAAAATCGGACGAGATATTTCCATCCTCAGGTTTGACCAAATCGATGGGTTGAAATTTATTGCTTATCCCCTTTCCACAGTGGAAAGAGATGCAGAGTTTCAGGGAAAAGAAACTATGCGGGCACTCATTTCCAAGTTAAAAAATAAAGGAAATGCGGGAATTAAAAAGAAGATTCTTGTTCCTCATAAAGTTATATTAAGGGGATCGGAAAAAAATGTAAAAAGCTCCATGAGAAATAATAAGTGGATTTAAGAGAATATTTTTATAAAAGAGTATTACTCGCAAAGAGTGAGATACTTGTTTAAGGACAAATAAGTAACCAGGTTACATTGTTGAAAAAAACCGAAGATATAAAGGAGAGATACGTATGGGAAAAGTTCTTGTTTTTGGAAGTTTCGTTGTGGACTTAATGAGTAGGACTCCGCATCTACCTGTTCCCGGAGAGACGGTAAAGGGGAGTGTGTTTAAAATGGGACCGGGCGGTAGAGGCTTCAATCAGGGGTTGCCGCGCATAAAAGCCGGAGCGGATCTGGTCATGGTTACCAAGCTCGGAAAGGATACCTTTGGCGATGTGGCTCTGGAAACCATGAAGAATCTGAAAATGAATGCAGATTATATTTTTCAGACTGATGAAGCGGAAACCGGTGCAGCCCTCATCATGGTAGATGAGAATACCAGTCAAAATGAAATAGTGGTTGTGCTCGGTTCATGCAACCAGATTACGGATCAGGAAGTGGATAGTCTTTCCCCGGTATTAGAAGAGTCTGAATACCTTCTTACCCAGCTGGAGACGAATGTTTCTGCTGTGGAAAGAATCGTTGCATTGGCAGAAAAGAAGGGCGTTAAAGTTATTTTGAATCCGGCACCCGTTCAAAAAATCAGTGATACGGTACTTTCGAAAATAGACATTATCACACCGAACGAGGTGGAAGCTGAGATTTTGACCGGCATTCCGGTTACCGATGAGGAAAATGCAAAAAAAGCGGCAGATTGGTTTATGGATAAGGGAGTCAAGTCAGTCATTATTACTTTAGGGGGCAGAGGAGTTTATGTGGCTTTCGGAAGAAAAACGAAAGCAAATTCCCGCGTTTTAAAGGTAAATGCAATTGATACCACCGGGGCGGGAGATGCCTTTAATGGAGGCTTGGTTACGGCTCTGGCGGAGGGAAAGGATCTTTTCGAAGCGGCAAGATTTGCAAATGCACTCGCGGCATTGTCGGTACAGAAGATTGGCACCACTCCGTCTATGCCGATTCGTTCCGAAATAGAAGCATTTTTAGAGAATAATAAGGAGGCCTGATATGATAAAAGCAGGGTATTTTTTTCATCCACAACTTCTTCGAGTTATGGGAGAACTGAGACATAGGGACACATTGGTAATAGGTGATGCAGGACTTCCGATTCCAAAGGGAGTAGAGAGAATAGACCTCGGATGGAAAGCCGGTAGCCCGGGGTATTTGGAAGTTTTGGAGGAAATCTTAAAATATCTTGTTGTGGAGCAGGCGACTTTTGCAGAAGAGGCTAAGACGGTTTCTCCGGAGTTCCATAAAAAGGCGCTTTCCTTACTTCCGGAAAATCTTCCGCTTCGTTATATTCCGCACACAGAGCTGAAGAAAGAGAGCGAATCGGCGAAGGCAATCATTTTAACAGGTGAATTTACCGGATATACCAATGTGATTTTGACTTGTGGCTGTGCTTATTGATTGGAGAAATAGTGATGGATGATTGTGTATTGCGAATTGAATCAGTGACGAAGAAGTTCCCCGGCGTCATTGCACTGAAGGATGCACATCTTCAAATTAAAAGGGGAGAAGTTCATGCTGTATGTGGGGAAAACGGTGCGGGAAAGTCTACTTTGATGAAAATTATTGCCGGTGCACAAGGCTATACTTCTGGGACACATTTATTTGGATGGGGAAGAGGTCATTTTTTCATTCCACAAAGGAGGCGGAAAAACACGGGATTGCGATGATATATCAGGAATTTAACATGGTTCCTGAACTGAGTGTCGCTGAAAACATGTACTGGGCCGTTTACCGATGAAGGGCGGAGGTAGGGTTGATTTCGGAAAGCTCTCAAGGATGCGGAGGAAATCATCAATAGACTGAGCTTCATATTAATATTCGCACAAAAGTGAAGCACTTTAAGTGTTGCTGAAGCACAGATGACGGAGATTGCAAAGTGTCTCACAATCGGAGCAAAAATCATCATTATGGATGAGCCGACAGCGGCTCTTACGGATGAAGAAATTAAAGTGCTTTTTGAAATCGTGAGGATTTAAAGAAAAGGAATATCCATTCTTTACATCTCCCATCGTATGGATGAGATATTTTCAGATTGCGGACCGACTGACGGTGTTCCGTGACGGATCGTATATTGAGACAAAAGGAAATCAAGGATACCAATTATGCGGAAGTGGTTTCTTTGATGGTGGGGAGAAGTTTGGAAAGTTTATATCCGGAAAGAGATTATCAAGGAAGTGAAGTTGTTTTCGAAGCTAGGGATATTCACGGAAAAGGTGTTAACGGCGTAAGCATCGAGCTTCGTAAAGGAGAAATCCTCGGCATTGCCGGTTTGTTGAGGGTCAGGGACAATTGAACTTTCAAAAATGATTTACAGGGGCAATCCCTGATGAAGTCCGGAGAAATTCTCGTTCATGGAAAAAGGATTGATCATTCCAGTCCCAATAAAGCGATTCAAGCAGGAATAGGTTTTGTCTCAGATGACAGAAAGAATGAAGGACTTGTCCTGAATAGGAGTATCAAGGAAAACATTGTTCTTTCTTCCCTAAAGAAGTTTTCTTCCGGATTCCGGATTAATAAACGGAAGGAACAAAACGCGGTACAAAATGAAGTAGAACGATTGAATATTAAACTAAGCAGTCCTATGCAACTTGCAGGAAGACTTAGCGGAGGGAATCAGCAAAAAGTTGTTTTCGCCAAAGTTTTGGAAGCGGACACGGAAATCATATTTTAGATGAGCCGACACGAGGAGTAGATGTCGGTGCAAAGGCTGAAAATTTACAATATCATGGATCAAATGACGAAAGAGGGAAAAAGTATAATTTTGATTTCCACAGATCTTCCGGAAGTAATTGGAATGAGCGATAGAGTGGTGATTATGAGAGAAGGCTATCGTGTTCTGGAGTTAAGTAAGGAAGAGTTAAGTCAAGAGAAGGTATTGGCTTATGAATCAGGGAGGAATTGAATCATGAAAAAAGTAAATAAAGGGAGTACTGGTTGCACAAGTCAATATTTATCGTTCGGTACTGATTCTGTTATTAATCTGTATTGTAGCCAGTATTTTGTCAAAAGAACTTCTTGAGTCTCAGTAACTTATTCAATGTTATACGACAAGTTGCTGTTGGCGGCTTAGTGGCTGCAGGAATGACTTTTTGTGATTTTAACGGGAGGAATTGATTTGTCCGTGGGCTCAATAGTCGGACTGACGGGAGCTCTTTTGCAGGCATTTTAAAGAGCACGGATAATATGATGCTGGCTATCTTGGTAGCGATTACGGTCGGTGTGTTATGTGGATGTATCAATGGCTTTTTTGTTGCTTATTGTGAAATTCCCCGCCTTTTATAGCTACCCTTGGAATGATGACCTTGCTTCAGGGGGTGCGTGCTGGTTTTATACCCAAGGTTTCTCCTATCGCAATTAAGAATGCAAGTTATAAATATATTGGAAAAAGGAAACCTTTTGAGAATTCACTTCGATTCTGTTTGTCGTTTTCTTCTTTTACTGGGGGCATTACATTCTGACTAAGACGGCATATGGAAGAGCGGTGTATGCTCTGGGCGGAAGTAGAGAGGCGGCGAGGCTGTCCCGGTATTCGTACGAAATTGGTGGAGTGGATGGTTTATGTTATCAACGGCTTTATGTGTGCCATGGCCGGAATTGTTTTAACATCCCGCTTGGCATCCGCACAATCTACCGGTGGAGAAGGAATAGAAATGGATGCTATAGCAGCGGTTATTTTGGGCGGCACCAGCTTGAGCGGTGGAAGCGGCTTTATTTTACCTACAGTTGTCGGCGCTATCATCATGGGTATTATTGATAATCTTCTAACTTTGATGAAAATCGATCCCATGCAACGAATATAGTAAAAGGTGCTGTTATTTTGTTGGCAGTGCTCGTGGACAAGAAGGTAAATGAACTTTCGGATCGTTAAACGTATGTGAATATAAGAGGAAGAGATTTGTTACTCTTTTCTCTTAAAAGGAAAATAGGAGGAAAAAAGATGAAAAAAAGATTTATGGCAACAGTGGCAATGCTTTCCGTGTTAGCATTGGTTGGCTGTAGTACAGGAGCCAAAACGGAGACAACAAAGGCTGCAGAAACGAAAGTGGAAGAAAAAGCTACAGAAGCTGCAGAGTCCGCAGACAAGAAGGACGGTGTAATGATTGGGCTTTCCATGAATACGCAGACCAATCCCTTCTTCGTATCTGTACAGCAAGGTGTAAAAGATGCTGCGGCGAAGTATGGGATTGAAATTGTGGCAACCGATGCACAGGATGATCCGGCCATCCAGGCAAAAGACATTGAAAATTTAATTTCTATGAAGCCGGCTGCAATTATCGTGGATACTTGTGATTCGGATGCAATTGTTCCAGCCATTGAGTCCTGTAATGAGGCAGGGATTCCGGGTATTCACCATGGACAGAAAGGCAAATGGTGGAGAGGTAGTTTCTCACATCGGCTACGATGCAATCAAATCCGGCGCCATGGCTGCGGATTATTTAGCTAAGGCTCTTTCCGAAAAAGGTAAAGTTGTTGAATTGCAGGGTATCATGGGAAGCAATGTGGCACAGGACAGACACCAGGGATTTACGGATGAAATTAAGAAGTATCCCAATATTGAAGTTGTTCAGTCTGAAGTGGCTAACTTTGACAGAGCTACAGCAATGAGCGTAATGGAAAACATTTTATCCGCAAATCCGGAAATTGACGGTTTATATGCAGCGAATGATGAGATGGCGCTTGGTGCGGTAGAAGCGATTGAAGCAGCAGGTAGACTGGATAAGATTACAATTATCGGATGTGACTGCATTGATGATACCATTGATGCAATGAAGGAAGGTAAGATTGAAGCTTCCATTTCCGAGCCTCCTTACGGACTTGGCGTTTCTATTTTAGAGGCAGCTCATACCTATCTTGATGGCGGAAAAGTTCCTAAGCAGGTTGTTTTAGGAAACCAGGTTCTGGAAGCCAAGGATGCGGCAAACTATAACTCTAAGAGAGATGTAGAGATTGTAAGTCAGGAGTAACCAAAAGTACGATATTATTATAGAGGTTTACATTGATCAGAATCAGGGTTAAAAACATGAATTTAAACAAATCCCCACGGCAGTTCTGCTGTGGGATTTAGTAACTCTTAACTGTCAAGACAAAAAGGTATTATACTGTACTACTTGTTTTTACTGACCTTGGGATAAAATCCCGAGTTTGACAGTATTTTAAAGTGAAAAGTCTCAAAACCCGCTCTAGTGGCGGATTCCGAGACTTTTTTGCTTTTTATGATTGCACGTTATACTGTCTATTTTTTGGTTTTAGAACAAATATTTTTCATTTTGGCAATAGGTATAATCTGTTTGAGGTACAGAATCCAAGGCATCATGTAAAATCGTCTGTCAATTCTGTTCGTGTGTAAACTGGCTGATAGCCTTTCCCCTCATATTTCATAAAATCCATACCCTGAAGTGCTGAAAAGGATTTGGTCAATGGTATATTTGTTGTTTAGCTTCTTTTCCAAGTATCGGTATACAATAAGTGAAATAAAACAGGTAATAAAATGAGCGAGAATTCTGTCCTGTCGTTTGAGATATACCGGACGAGCCTCAAAGTCAGTCTTCATGATACGAAAACATTCTTCGATTTCCCATCTGCGCTTATTCGTTCTAATAATACTTTCTATGCTGTCATCTAGGTTGGTACACACAGCATAGAATCCGTCATACTTTTCTTCTGCATCAATCACTGAAGTATCGATATAGCTGACTGTTTGGCTGGCAAGCTCGCCATCGTTTGTGGCGTGGTCTGTTTTTATGAAGCGCTTGGGATCATTTACCTTCTTTTTGTTAATGGTTTCACCGGATGCAACAATCTTTATCGCGCGTTCTATCTGCCCTTGGCGAACGTGGCGCTGATAATCGCGGTATTTGATTGAGCCAGGGTATCTCCCGATTAAGAAAAATCCTGTTTAAATTTGGCGATTTGTCAAGCTTAAACAGGATTTTGTGATTCTTAAAGAGTATCGCTCGCGTAGCGTGCGGTATATCGTTTGGAAAAACAATATAATGCAATCCATAAAAATATATAATAAAAACAATATAAATTGTTGCATAAAGAATAACAATATAATAATATAAATATAACAAATAAAAAGAAGGAAGGTATACAAATGGAAAAATAACAAGCAATGATTCATTGAAAGGGATTGTGGAGAAAATTTTAAAGGAGAGAAAGTCGATTCAGTCCGTTTTCTTTGTTGGATGTGGAGCATCCAGGTCGGACCTTCATCCTGCTTATTATTTTTCTAAACAACAATGCACAAAACTTAGAGCATCCGTGCATACTGCGGAAGAGTTTAATCTGGCTATGCCGAAAGCGGTGAATGAGCATGCAGTCGTAATTTGTTGTTCCTTGAGCGGCTCTACCCCTGAAACTGCCAAGAGCACAAAAGCTTGCAAAGGAAAAAGGGGCTTATGTGGTTTCCTTTACGCATACAGAGGGCTCCGCTATCACAGAGTTTGCCGATGAAGTGATTCTCTTTGACTGGGCAAATAACGGATATGCTTCCAAAATGGATAAAATGATTAAGGTTTTATACCTTGCAACAGAGATTTTTACAGCAAACCGAGGGCTATGAGCACTATGAGAAAATGCTCAATGCCTTTGAGAAAATTTACCCTGCCATCAACAATGCGGTTAAAACAGTAAGACCGGAAGCAAAGGTTTTTGCCGAAAAGTATAAAGATGTGGATATTTTGTATGTTATGAGTTCCGGCGCAACACAAGAAGTGGCTTGGTCCTTCTCTTCCTGTCTGATGATGGAAAATGCAGTGGATTAGCATCCTCCACCTTTAACAGCGGAGACTTTTTCCACGGACCGTTTGAAATGGTAGAAGAAAATGTTCCCTATCTTCTGTTTATGAATGAGGGGCCCACCAGAGAAATGGATGCCCGTGCGATGACTTTCTTGCAGCGTTTTAATACAAACTACACTGTTGTAGACAGTAAAGACTACGGATTATCCGGAATAGTCGGAAAGGAAGTAGTGGAATATTTTGATCCGGTTATTATCTGCTCCGTGACTCGTATTTATGCTGAAGAGTTGGCTACCATTCGAAATCACCCGTTAACAAAGAGAAGATACATGTGGAAACTGGAGTATTAATTTTCTATTCATAAAAAAATAATGGCAAATCGGAGGATGAGATGATTAAATTTGATGAGGAAAAAGTTCGTAAAGATCAAGAGAACGGTTTAAAACTGATTCCCGAAACGGAGAAAATAGTAGATAAAATTTGTGAGAAAGGCTATTCTTCCATTGTTTTCATGGGAATAGGAGGAACCTATCTTTATGCAAGCCAAATGGGGCATATTTTTAAGCAGTTGTCATCGAAGATTCCCTTCATATAGAGAATGCAACGGATTATCTATATGAAGGAAATTGCCATATTGATAAGGATTCCGTCGTTGCCATTGCCTCTGTTTCGGGAGAAACGAAAGAGCTGATTCAAGCTGTGGATAAGCTCCATGAAACGGGAGCGAAAGTCATCGGCTATGTGGAAAAAGAGGGTTCCTCTTTATATAAGAGTGTAGACTATCTGGTGCATACCGACGGTGCGGAGTATTATTTCTGGTACACGGTCCTTCTTCGTTTTATGAAGAATGCGGGAGAGTTCCAAGACTATGACGGTTTTTTCCAAGGCTTAAAGAATATGCCAAGTACCATTGTAGAGGTACAGAAGCAGGTAGACGAACAATGTAGAGACTATGCGGAAAAATACGGAGATGAGGAGCTGACTTATCTGGTTGGATCAGGCAATTTAGAGGATTGGGCAGAGTGCTACGGCATGTGTATTATGGAAGAAATGCAGTGGATGAGAACAAGGCCTATTCCGGCAAAACATTTTTTCCATGGCACCTTGGAAGTGATAGAGAGAGAAACGCCTCTCATTCTGATTAAGGGTGAAGACTCTACAAGACCCTACTATGGAAAGAGTGGAAAACTTTGCTCATAGGGTGAGCAATCATGTCAATGTTTTTGATACAAAAGAGCTGTCGCTACCCGGTATTCCTGGAGAAATTTAGAGGAATCCTGTCCCCTGATGTTTGCCAGAGCAATGTTTCAGAGACTGAATGTTCATCTGGAAAAACCATAGGGAAGCACCCGCTGGAGATAAGAAGATATTACAATTGCTTATCTTATTAATCAGAAAGATACAAATTCCTTTTTCGTTATGATAAAATCGAAGAAAAACGAAAAGAGGAAAAGTCATAGAAATGAAAGAACATACCGGTCCGCTTTATTTACAAATCTCGGAAGATATAAAAGAAAAAAATTCATAATGGAGAATATCAGTTAATACAAAGATTCCTACGGAGGCTGAACTGGAAAAATCTACGGAGCAAGTCGTATTACCATTAGAAAAGCGCTTGAGCTGTTGGTAGAGGATGAGATTCTAAGCAGAAAGCCAAAGATCGGAACTTATGTAACCGCAAAGAAAATTACGAGGAGCTTGAATCAATCCATGAGCTTTTCCAAAACCTGTAAAAGAAATGGACATGTAGTTTCTACAGTCCTATTAAGTGCAGAATTAAGAGAGGCAAAAGAGCGTGATATACAAAGCCTGGAACTGGAGGGAGAAACACATATTTTAGTGATTCGCAGATTGCGCTTTTGCGACGGAGTTCCGGTCATTGTTGAAGAGAATCGATTTGCAAAAATATGCCTTCTTACTGGCAGAGGATTTGAGTACTTCCCTCTACGCTATTTTGGAAAAAAACACGGAGTATATCCCGAAATGAGCAGGAAAACCATCGAGTGTGCTACGGAACGAAAGAGGAAGCCGCTTGTCTTGGAGTTTCGGAAGGATCTGCGCTGCTTTTGACCAGAGATGTGACTACGGAAGAGACAATAAGCCTATTTATAGGGGAAAAAGAAGTAGTCAATGCCGAGAAGTTTGAATATACTATTTTTGCAAAGAAATCACGAGTGATTTTATGATTCGTAACGAGTGTCGTGTATGAGATTACTGCATCTCGTTTTAAATACTTATCATCCGATTCTGGTACACGGTATAAGGTATTGGAGGTGAAGATGTCATTAAAAGTATTGGGAATAGGAGACAATGTCTGCGATAAGTATTTGCATACAGCTGTCATTTATCCCGGAGGAAATGCACTGAATATTGCAGTTTTTGCAAGGGAATTAGGACACGAAAGTGCCTATCTCGGAACCTTTGGAGATGACGAAGTCGGCTTTCATGTGCACGACACGGCTCTTTCCATGGGAATTGACTTGAGTCACTGCAGATACTGTATCGGTGAAAACGGTTGCGCGAGAGTGCATCTTATTAACGGAGACAGAGTCTTTTTACCGGGAAATCAGGGAGGGATAGCAAAACAATTTCCTCCTGTACTGTCCAAACTGGATCTGGATTATTGTGAGGGCTTTGATTTGCTCCATACCAGTGTTTACAGCTATATGGAAGAAGAACTCCCGAAGCTTTCCGCGGTGAAGGGCTATCTTTCCATGGATTTCTCCGATCATTTCGAAGAAGACTATTTTAGAAAGACTTGTCCCTATCTGGATGTAGCAAGCATTTCCTGTGGTGATATGGAACGGGAAGAAGTCTTGCAGTGGATAGAAAAGATAGCAGAGTTCGGATGCAAACATATTGTTATCGCTACGAGAGGAGCAAAAGGAGCTGTGGTGTCGGTGGACGGAAAACTCTACGAGCAAAGCCCCTGCCTTATTAAAGCGAAGGATACGATGGGTGCGGGAGATTCTTTCATCACAGCATTTCTTGTTTCTTATCTGGAAGGGATGAGAGGAGACTGCAGTGATTTTCCCGCTTCGGGAAATAGCGTGGGAATCACCAAAGAAGAAGAGTATAAAAGGATGGTGATTCAATCCGCCTTATATAGAGCGGCAAAATTCTCAGCGGAACAGTGCTTGAGAGACGGATCTTTCGGATATGGGAAGACGGTGAAGCTTACAGAAGAAGACTTTCAGCTCATCAAGAAATAGATAAAATTATAGCGGACCGGAGAACCGGAAGGCTTTAGTTCATCATGAGTGCCGTGCAGAAGGAGCACGACTCTTGTTTTAGTACACATTTCAGAAGGAGGAATGTATGAAAAAGCGTTGAAATCTTTGCTTTTACTGGGAGTGTTAGGGGCGGCGCTGCTCCTGAATTCCTGCGGTAAGGCAGAGGAGAAGAAAGCGGAAAGCAATGTGCAAAATGAAGAAAAAAAGGCGGAGGGTGCCGGCAGCACGGGAGTGAAGACCATTCGTTTCTTCCATCGTTTTCCGGATGAGCCGTATAACAGCTTTATAGAAGAAAAACTGAAGGAGTACGAAGCAGCTCACCCGGATATTCACTTTGAGATTACCAGTGCACAAAACCAGGAATACAAAGAAAAACTGAAAATTGTTGTAGGAGGAGATGATACGCCGGATATCTTCTTTAGCTGGGCCGGAGATTTCACGGAGAGATTTATCAGAGAAGATTTAATTTTGGATTTAAAACCGTATATGGATGCCGATCCGACGTGGAAAGACAATCTGATTGATTCTCAGATGAAGATTTATACGAATAAAGACGGTATGGTTTATGGCGTACCGTTCAGGTTGGATGCTAAAGTATTTTTCTACAACATGGACATTTTGAAGGAAAATAATATAGAAGTGCCTACGGACTGGGATTCCTTCCTTGCTTCCTGCGAGAAGCTTAAGCAGGCGGGCATTACGCCGATTGCTTTCGGTAATCAGCAGAACTGGGCATCGGCTCACTATGTGGGAACTTTAAATCAGATCTTTGTTCCCGATGATGTTCGTGCAGTGGATTATAACCCGGAAACGGGAGATTTCTCGGATGAGAGATATGTGAAGGCACTGGATTATTTCCAAAAACTTTTCCCCTATATGACTGCTTCTCCCAATGCGGTAGTGCCGGATATGGCAAAAATGAATTTTGCAATGGGACAGGCTGCATATTATTATGCCGAGCTGATTGAGATTCCTTATATTACAGCTGAGGATCCCAACTTAAATTATGGTATGTTCACATTCCCGGAAGTAAAGGGAGCGGAGGGCGACCAGAAGATTCTTACCGGTGCACCGGAGGGATTTGTTATTTCTAAAAAGACTGCTTATCCTGATGAATGCGTAGAATTTTTAAAAGTGGTTCCTTGGACCGGAAGTGGGAAAAGAACAGTGCCAGAAGATTGGTTGGTTTAATGCCGCAAAGAACACAACAGACGGATTAAAGGATCAAAAGCTTCTTGATGCATACAAGATTATTATGGATGCTACGGAAATGGCTCCATGGCTGGATACAGTACTGTATTCTACCGTGACGGATGAGTATCTTACCGCAACCTCTGATTTTTATCAACGGAGATATTACGGCAGAAGAAGCAATGAAGCGGATTCATGATAAAAGCGGTAGAAGCGCAATCCTTGATAAAAAGTAGCCAAAGAAAACGGCTTTGAGTGGAATAAAGAATATCCTTGGCTCGGATGCGAAAGGAATGAATTGCTAAAGTTTGTGTAGAAACAGAGAGGGCCTACGAAATTCTGTAGGCCCATTTTTGGAAAAAGGAGATATTATGCATAAAAACAAAAATAACCCCTCTATTTATATATGTTACCGGGACTTGCGATTCTCCTTTTTTTGTCTACATCCCGGTAATCATGAATATTGGTTATAGTTTTTTTCAGCCTTTTCTTCCTATTCAGCTGAACAGCATTTTGTGGGGCTGGACAATTATAGGAGGCTGTTTCAAAGCAACGTTTTTTTCCGATTATGCTGAAAAATAACATTCTGTACGCTGTTATATCGTTGATTGTGCAGGTTGGCTTTGGGACATTAATAGCTCTATTTTTGGAGAGTAAATTGATTCGTCCCAAGTTTGGGAATTTTTGCAGAAATTTGTATTATCTTCCCGCCTTGATTTCCTTAACTGCTGTGGGGCTCATGTTTACTTTTTATCTACGAACCCAGTGTTGGATTTTTTGAATGCCGTGCTCGGGTTTTTCATTCTAATGGATTTTGCATGGTTGGGAGATTCCAAAATAGCTATCTATTGTATCATTGCCATGAGTCAGTGGCAGTTCACCGGCTACATCACGCTTCTTATGGTGGTGGCCTTCCAAAATGTTCCACAGGAATTTATGGAATCGGCAGCAATAGATGGTGCGGGGCTTTTTAAAAGAACCTTATACATTTTGATTCCGCAGGCTAAAGAACAACTTCTGGTATGCACCATTATTACGATTATCGGTGCATTTAAACTGTATACGGAAGTCTATGCTACTACAGCCGGAGGTCCCGGAAACAGTACGCAAGTTTTAGGACTATTCTTGTATCAACAGGCATTCCTGCATGATGAGTTGGGAATGGCCGCGGCTACAGGTGTATTTATCTTTGTGGTCACGATTGTTCTTTCCGTTTTGCAAATCAAGATCACAAGGTCGGGAAAGGACTAGAAAAATGATGAAACGAACTCTCAAAAGTTTAGCGGTCTATATTTTTCTGATGATATTGGTAATCGTGATACTTTTCCCCCTTGGCGTGGATTATCTTGAATTCGCTAAAACAAACAGGGAAATGTTTGCCGATTCCTTAGCTCTGCCCGTCAGCTGGCAGTTTCAAAACTATGTTAAAGGCATGGAATTTAGGATTGTATCGCTATTTTTGAAACTCTTTAATTGTCAGCAGCATTTCTTTGGTAGGCATTTTGACTTGTTCCTCTCTTTTAGCCTATGGTTTAACGCGCTTTCAGGCAAAAGGAAGCCATGTAATTTTTTTCTCCTGGTTTTAGGCGGAATGACTTTATCGGAGCAGCTTGCCTTGGTTCCGCTGTTTAAGATTCTTAAGGCGATTAAGTTCTATGACAGTTATTTGGCGGTAATTTTTTTCCTTACATTGCATTTCGTATTCCTTTTACGGTTTTTGATGCGATCCTATTTTCCTGAGTATTCCGAAGGAACTGGAAGAGGCTGCGATTGTGGATGGCTATAACAGCTTTCAGATTTTTACGAAAATTATTTTTACCGATTAGTAAGCCGGTTATGGCCTCCGCGGGAATTGTAAATTTGAACTTTGTCTGGAATGAATTCTTGTTCGCAAATGTATTTCTGAACAATAAAAAAATACAGACCATTCCAATAGGCTTGATGACCTTTAAGGGAGACCTTAAAGTTGATTATACGACAACATTGGCCGGATTAATCATCTCCTCTTTGCCTCTGATTATTTTGTTCTTGTGTTTTTCCAAGCATTTTGTACGAGGCTTGACTACAGGAGCGGTGAAGGGATAGAGAGAAACGACCATGAAGCAGTAGAAGATGTTTCATGGTCGTTTTTTTATTCATAACGAGTATCGTTCGCAAAGCGTGCGATATCTCGTTCTTAACCGGTGGCGTAGACAAAGTCTATAACATTCGGTTTTTAAACGAGTATCACTCACGAAGAAGCACTACTCTATTTATCAAAATGGAAGCTCTTATAGGATGTAATCATATAAAAATTTATAATTTTTGATTTGATATAAAAATATTTCAGTAAAATAAATATAAATTAATTAACTTTAATACATATAATTGTGAATATTGAATAAAAATTCCTTCGCGTTGTATAATCATTAAAATATAAAGAACGGAGAGAGTTCTATGAACGGTTCAATTGTTTCCCTTAAAAAAATGTAGAAAAAAATGGTTTGGTGAAAATCATGTTGTGAAAAACATGAATTTAGAGATTCAAGAAGGGGAGTTTTTAACTCTATTGGGGCCTTCAGGATGTGGGAAAACCACAACCTTGAGAATGATTGCAGGCTTTGAAGATGCTTCATCCGGTACGATAGAAGTGCAAGGAGTCAGGGTGGAAGAGATGGAGCCCTTTCAAAGAGACGTGAATACCGTCTTCCAGAATTATTCGTTATTTCCGCACATGACAGTCTTTGAAAATGTAGCGTACGGACCTTCTATAAAAAAGGTGCCTAAAGAACAGATTAAAAAATCCGTCTCGGAAATGTTGGAACTTGTCCAAATGAGCGGGTATGAAAGCAGAAAACCGGATGAATTGTCCGGCGGTCAGAAGCAGAGAGTGGCAATTGCCAGAGCGCTGATTAATCAACCTCGGGTTTTGTTATTGGATGAGCCTTTAGGAGCTTTGGATATGAAGCTTCGAAGACAGATGCAGATAGAGCTGAAAAGACTGCAAAAAAAGCTGGGCATCACCTTTGTTTATGTAACGCATGACCAAGAAGAAGCCATGACAATGAGCGACAGAATTGCGGTGATGTCTGATGGATTGATTCTGCAAATCGATAATCCTGTAGAGATTTATGAAAAGCCGAAAAGTAGATTTGTAGCGGATTTTATCGGAGAATCCAATATTTTCAAAGGAAAAATAAAAACGATGGAAGATGGAATTCTCCATGCAGAATGCAAGCAGGGAGATTGTTTGCTTCATGGAGAGGGGTTTGCAAAGGAGGAAGAAATATACATATCCGTAAGACCGGAGTATTTAATGCTTTCTAAAGAAAAACAGGAAGGTTTCAGCCTAAAAGCAAAAATCATAGACTATGTTTTCATGGGAACCCTGGTTAAAGCCATTTTGCTTACGGAGGATGGAAAAGAAATTAAGTATTCCCGTTTTGAAAAGAATCAGTCCTTGGATATCGGTGACGAGGTTTATTTATATTGGGATTATGATAAAGGTGTGGCGATCAAAAAGACTTCTTTTGATGAAGAGAATAACTAATGAGGAGAATCGGCAATGGCTAAAAGAAAAAAACAAAATAAATTGCCTTTTTTAGCGCAGGCGGGGCCGGTATCGGTTTGGATGATTTTATTTGTCACTATTCCTTTGTTGTTCATCATTTTTGTTTCCTTTATGAAAAGAGGTACTTACGGGGGAATCGAATATGTCCCATCTACAGAAAGTTATAGTTCATTAGGGATCCCGTTTATTGGAGCGTTATCATGAAGAGCTTTAAAGTGGCGACCATGACAACTTTTCTATGTTTGGTATTTGGCTATCCCTTTGCCTACTACATTGCCAGGAAGCCTTCAGAAATTGCTTCAAGGCTGATTATGCTGCTGATGATTCCATTTTGGACAAACGGTATGATGAGGCTGAATGCCTGGATGTTGTTCTTCCAAACGAATGGTCCGGTAAATCATGTCCTGGTCCATGTTTTAAAACTGATAGATAGGCCCATTGTATTTTTGTATACGGATTGGCTGGTGAATATAGGACTTTTTACGGGAATGTTACCGTTCGCTGTTCTTCCCATGTATTCTTCCATTGAGAAGTTACAAAAAAATTTATTGGAGGCTTCTTCCGACTTGGGCGCAAATGCACGAACCACTTTTTTTAGAGTGACCCTGCCTTTGACCTTGCCCGGCATTATTTCCGCCATTATCTTAACCTTTATTCCCGCCTTGGGAATTTATACCACTACGGATATGTTGGGAGGCGGAAAGGTTATTTACATAGGAAATGTGATTAAAAATCAGTTCGGTTCTATTCGAAATTGGCCATTGGGAGCAGCTCTCAGCGTTTTACTGCTACTCATTACCGCCTTATTAATCTTCATTTATTCTCGTTTTGCAAAAGTAGAAGACATGGAGGTTGTATAGAATGAAAAGAAAAGAGAGAAATGAGAAGCGTAATGCAATACTGGGTACGCTATACGCTACTCTGATTTATATTATCTTTTATATTCCCGTCATTGTAATGATTACGTTCTCTTTTAATAACGCGAAACGTAATTTTGCCTGGGAGGGTTTTACCACTTCTTGGTATACAAAGCTGTTTTCCTTTGAAAATACAACTTTGTGGGATGCACTGTTCTATTCTCTGATGATTGCTATTTTGGCTACCCTTATTAGTGTAATCATTGGAGTGCTTGGTGCTATCGGACTTTCCAAGTTTGAATTTAAAGCAAAAAAATTCATTAACGGTATGATTTTTGTCCCGATTATTGTGCCTGAAATCGTGCTTGCAGTAGCCATGCTGATTATTTTCATTACCCTGCACATTAAACTTGGGATGGTCACTATTTTAATTGGACACTGTACATTTTGTATTCCCTATACGGTGGTCACCATAAAAGGGCGTATTTCGGGGATAATGAAACCTTACAGGAAGCGTCCATGGATTTGGGAGCGAATAGAATCCAGACTTTTTTTCGAGTTACGATTCCAAGCATTATGCCGGGAATCATCTCGGCGGCATTCTTAAGTTTTACCTTATCGATTGATGATGTTGTGATGTCCAATATGTTAGCCAGGGGCAAGTCAGTCCACTTTGCCGGTTTTGATTCTTTCTTTAAACCGAACCGGTTTATCCGGCGATGTGAATGCCTTAACAACAATCATGATTGCTTTAATGGTTGTCGGAATTTTAATCAATGAATTAATTCAAAAGTTAAAAGCAAATAAAGGTAGAAGATTTTCCTAAGCAAGTTCTTGTCGCGTGTGCGATAAACATAAATCAATTTAGGAGGGAAAAGGATATGAAAGCAATCGTTAAATGGGGATTGGTTATCGTAATGGCCTTGGGGCTGATTGCGTGTAGCAAATCCGGTGAAAAAGCATCGTCAAAAACCGACGCTGCGAACGGAGGGGCGAGTGGTACTGAGAATGGAGCCGCAACGGATTTAAACATCATGATGTGGGGAGATTATATCTCGGAGAATCTGATCTCGGAATTTGAAAAGGCAAACAATGTGAAGATAAATTTCACCTATATGTCTGATAATGCCGATGCCGTTAACAAGCTTACCGCAGGCGGCGGAAATGAGTTTGATTTAATTCTTACCTGCGATGCCTATATGGAAGCCTTAATTAAGGGAGGCTATGTGGAAAAAGCTGGACTTGAGTAAACTTCCTAATTCCAAGAATTTGAATACGACCTACTGGCATGCCGGAATTAAGGACTATTGTATTCCTTATCTAATGAATTATGTATATGTGGTATATGATACAAAAAGATGTCCCATAGAAATTACCTGCTATAACGATTTGGTTAAGCCGGAAATGAAGGGACAGCTTGGTTCCATTGACGGAGCTCGTAATTTGTTCCCGGTTGCTTTAGTGGCTTTAGGGTATGACCCCAATTCAAGAGATGAAAAAGAAATTGCCGAAGCATATGAGTGGCTGAAGAAATTCCATGAAAATACGGTAGCTTATGGCAATACGCAGGAAAATATTATTTCCGGTATGATCAGTGCCATGTTGACTTATGACGGAAATGCGGCTTGGGCAATGGAACAATTGGCAAAAAGGGTGAAAATACTTTAAAGATTGCGGAATTCAAAAAAGACCCCGTCCAACTTGGAATGGATTTGTATGTCATTCCTACCGGTGCTAAACATCAGGATATGGCGTATAAATTCTTGGATTATATCTTGGATGCGGATGTTATGGCTAAAAAAATTTAGATGAGTTTCCCTATTCCTGTCCGAATGATGCGGCAATTGAAAAAGCATCCGAAACCTATCGTAACGGTCCTGCATTTGATTTTTGACTATAAAGATCGGATCTTCTTCCAGGAGGATGTAGGGGAAGCCATTAAGATATATGACTCTTACTTCCAAAAACTGAAAGCCGGACAATAAAAGAGGATGGATTATGTATAAATTTAATGAAGAAGAAGTACTGCAAACCTATGCCAACGGCATTCAACTAGACCCTTAATCGAAGAAAGCTGGATGCTTTATGGAAAAAGGGAATTTCCAACATCTGCTTTATGGGAATCGGAGGGACTTATGCCAGTAGCCTTCAGGCCTATGTCCACATGAAAGAAAAATCGGCTTTGGAAGTTTTTGTAGAAAATGCAGCAGAATACTTGGCTACCAGGGAATAAAAAGAATCGATGAAAAAACATTGGTTATTATTTCATCGGTTACCGGTACCACTTCCGAGATGATTGATGCCGTGAATAAAAGTACATGAAGTGAAGGCCACTGTATTGGGCTTTATTGATACAAAAGATACACCGCTGTATAAGATGGTTGATATTTGTTTTTGCTCCCCTAAAAATGAACAGTTGAAATTCTTTTATGGTAGCGGACAGACTGATGTTCCATGAGGGAGTATTTGAGGAATATCAGGATTATTACAGTCAAGTCGATGCCCATTTTGCAAGGGTTATGGTAGAAGCTGAAAAAGCGCATGACCAATATGCTTATGAATATGTAAAACGTCATATCCATGACAAAATGCATTACTTTTTAGGGAGCAGGGAGCAATGTATGGCGCTACATATTCTTATGCCATGTGCTATTGGGAAGAAATGCATTGGATGCGCACCAAATCGATTCACGCTGCCGAATTTTTCCATGGAATGCTGGAAATCATTGATGAAGAAACACCGGTAACGGTCTTTGTAACGGAGGATTCGCAAAGAGAAATTGCATTGAGAGCGGTAAGGTTTTTAGATAAAATCAATAAGAACCACGAAGTCATTGATTCGAAAAACATTCCTGCCGAAGGCTTTTTTCCGAGAAATACAGAGGCTATCTTTCTCATCACTTAATTCATGCGGTTACCAATAGAATTGATGCCGCCTTGGAGGAAATCAGCGGACACGATATGGATCTCCGCAGGTACTATCGTAAAGTGGAATATTAAATAGGCAAATTTCGGGTATTAAGACTGAGGTGATGAGTGAAATTGTGATCCCTACCATTCCCCCTCTAAAAATTCTTTGGTTTCGGGTCTCTCAGGATGAGCAAAAAACGCTTCTTTTTCGCCGCTTTCCCAAAGTTCTCCCTCATGGAAGAAGAGAATCTGGTCACCGATACGCTTTGCCTCCGAGAGGTTGTGAGCCACGATAATCATGCTGTATCTTTCTTTGAGATTCTGCAGGAGCTCTCGGAAATTTCCTCCCAAAGTCCCTACGTCTTTAGCTTTTGCAGGATTAATTCCTTCTGCTCGGCTTTGTTTCTGATACCGTAATACTCTAAGGCATAAGTCATATTTTTATAAATGGAAAAAAAGGAAAAAGGACTGGGGTTTTGAAAGACCATGGCAATCTGCTCCAGTCGCTTTTTCTTTTTGCTTTAGTCAGATTTTCTCCGAATTTCGGAAAATGCAGATTCCAGAGTATTTGTCTTTTTACCATAGGAAAGGTTCAGATTTTTCACTTCCAAAAATGGGTTTGTAGATAAAATGGGTTTGTAGATTCGGTAGACATTTTATTCTCCTAAGATAGCTGATATCTGTCGTATACTTTCTTATACACTTCAACTTTTTTGGTAACGTCAGAAAAGCTATGCTCAATGAGTCTTTTGCCATTTCCTATGGCAGTAAGCGGTCAGAAGGCTGGCTATTCCGTTTCCAATGAGCAGAAGGAAGAGCATCACCAAAAGCGGTTCCCATAGGCTCTGGATAAGGAGGAACCACCTTGCACGAGCAGCAGATAAAGATGCAGGGGAGCGCCATGGCGGGGACAGTAAGGAGGTGGGACTTTTCGCAAAGGCGACTCCTCCGGTAAATAAAATCGGCGGTGTGGCACCGAGAGCAAAGCAAAAGGCCAGAAGCATGGTGGAAAGAAGCTCCGGCAAAGTATAGGAAGCTACAAGCTTTCTCAAAGGTATAGCCTTTGAGCAGCCCAGACTTTCGGAAGACTAGAGGTAGCTTTTCGACACTTCTTCGAATATCTTTTCCATACGGATTTCCATGAAGGGAAAAATCATAATCGCTGGAGCGATGGCGCCGGAGAGTACCGAGCGCCCTCAGCTTCAGTTGCTATACAAATAAGCTGTAGGGAGAAGAGTCCCAACACGATGGAAGGAACGCCGGAGAGCAGGTGAATAAAGAAGTGCAGGCACTCTTTTTTTCTGCCTTCCTTTGCATAAAAAACCATGAAAAGAGCGGTAAAAAGGCTTGGAAGTCCCGAAAGCACCAAAGCCGTAAGGGAAAAGGCCAAAGAACCGGTGATGGCGGGGAAGATACCGCCCTCTTCCCAGTAGCAAGGAGATGTGGCGTCGCTTCTTCCCTATTTTCCACGGAATACACAGAAAGAGACTTCGCAGTGATCGGATTAGGACTACCTGCTCGAGATGTAAATTTCGCAGTGATCGGATCAGGACTACCTGCTCGAGATGTAAATTTCGAAGTTCGCGGTCTTTCTCCCATTTTCACCAGCAAATGAATCAGCGCGATCAGCAGTAAAAGCACCAGCCCCGAGGCATAGAGGGCATGGTAGTGGAGAGAATGATACTTCGCACTACCCATTTCCAGCGCAATGAGTGAAGCAATGGTTTCGCCCTTGGAAAGCAGGACAGCAGCCAGTATAAGACGCAGGAGCCTGTACTCACACCCATTTTTCAAAAGAGGCGTTTCCTACCGTTAAACCGATAAAGCCGTAAAACCACGGAAGGGAATGCCGGAAAAGTAAGTCCAAAAGGGGATAGAAGATGCGTCTTCCCTTCTCTCAAAAATTAAAAGCAAAAAAGATGCCGCAACCCGGAGACAAAAGGGTGGAGAACAAGAGAAACAAAAAAGCGTAAACGAAAAAAAGAAAGAGTTCTCCAGCTTATCCGCATTGTGGTTCTTGCTGCTGACCGACACGGTTAAAGCATCCTTTGCCACTTCAAAGCTTTTATAGTCCTTGACAAGGCTCTCTTTTTCCTTATCTTTAATGTCTCTCGCCAGCATATCAAAGTCTGCGGTGCCGTCGACAGCAGCCTTTACGCCTACGCCGGATCCGCCCGGAGCGACATAGATGGAGATGTTTTCCTTCGGGAAAGAAGCATCTACCTTATCACTTGCTGCCGCAGTGGTGGAAGCCGTGCTTCCCTTTGCACCGCAGGCTACCAGAGAAGAAGCCAGAAGAAGGCCGCCGAGTAATAAAGATAGTTATTTTTTCATCATTTTCCTCCCATGGAATTGCATAAATGCATCTTCTGAATCAGAAGTTTTCACGCTTTTCGTATCAAAGAAGACATCGTAGAAACAGTCCTATTATGGGGAAGATTAAGAAACGGATCAAGAGGGAAAAAGCAGGACTGGGAATAAGAGCAGGATTGACCGGAAATAAGGTGTGTGCGGAATGCAAGTATTGGAATAATGGAAAAACATCCAGTAATATGGTACCATGGAACCATCTTTAACGGAGGAGGCACAGCATGCGAGTCAATATCAATGTATCTGAAAATATTCTTGATTGGGTAATGAAAAGAGTTAGTTCGTCCATTTTAAGGAGGAACTCACATGTCTAAGGTGAAAAGACACAATCGAAGCAAAAGGTTTCGCTATTCAAATTTATACGGAGACTTTAAAAACGACTATAAGTCTAACGGATAGCTTAAGCTAAAAATACTGATGATCCGAGGTTTGTTATTCAGAACTGGATGAGAAACAGAAAATACGTTAGAATTTATTGGGCTATGGGAAGTTTCTGAACAATGAGAAAATTTTAACCGTGTGCAATTCGACACACGTTTAGAAATGAGGCAGGACTGAATAGAATTCAAGCTTTACATTATCCAAGATTACAAAAGGCTACAGTCAGATGAAAACTCAAAATTATCATTAGGCTGGAATCTTAATCGAGAAATTTCTAAGATTAACTATAAAATTCATACCGATGCAATCAAAGAATATCTCTTAAAGGATCTTACCAACGAGCAGTTATCTTATCAATACGCAAGTGAAGCAGATATGTTCAAATGTTGCCTTATTTAACAAAAAGAGCAAAAACAGTGGCGTGAAGGAAAATCCGAACCTAAAAAGGTAATATGAGAGACTATGAGTTTAAATGAATTATTGGTACTTGCCAATATGGAAAGCTACAATGCAATTCTTATCGGAAAAGGCATGGATCAAAAGAAAGAATGATAGAACTAGAAAGCTTGCAAGAACTCAGTTGCTGTCAATTGAAAAGTTGAACCATACAGGAATTAAGAGTTTAGAGGCTAAGGTCAAAGAAATAGATTAGATATCTATAAAAAAATTCCGGTAAATCCATGGTTATACTTTTTAGAGCAATGAGAGGATACAATATACTCCTGCCCGTTTCCCATTTCATATTCATTTTACAAATACCCTGTATTCTGTTTAGAGAAACGCTATATTGGAAAAGGAATTTTTTTCTTTTTCGAGAGAGATAGCTTAAGAATTATAGCATATAATGATACAGTACTTTGGGGAGGATTATTCATGAGAAAACATCAATTAATGGGAATCTTAATGGGGATATGTCTGGCTATTGCTTTTTGTTTGGGGCTTGGCTTTTGCCGGAAGGAAAAATAAAGGGAGCTGCAGAGCAGACTTCGACGGAAACGACGTCGGCAGGGAAGAAGCTGCAGGAGAACAGGGGACTTGTAGTCAGTCCGGAAGACGCGGGAGTATCGGTAAATATGGACGGAAATGGTGACAGCTTTTAAACCGGCGGACTATACGTTTGCCCTGTAAAAGGATGAGTATGTCTATGAGTATTTGGGACTACAAATTCAGTCTTTCCGAGAAAAATTAGAGAAGCTATGAAGACAAAAAGACATCGTGATGTTGGATGATCAAAGCCCCATCGACCAAGACTTAAAGTATGGACTGCTTAGCTTTAGTAAACTGACAGAGGAGCAGAAAAATGCAGAAGTCGGCAAGATGGGTGACGGCTACGAAAAGTGGCAGGAGAGTCTTAACCGAATCGGCACCATCGGGATGTTCGAAAAGAGTCTTTCTGAAGAAGAAATCAGGGAAGATTACAAAATGCGACAGTCATACGAAGCTCGGGAGAGTCCAAAGACGGAAAAATACAGCTATTATCTTAGTGTAAATAGCACAGCGGATGTAGAGACGATAGAGGAATTAAAACAGACGACCGTAGAGATTACAGAGAAAAAAGACCGTCCGGAAAACGGCTTTGTTTTGTCCGAAAAGTCCGATTTGGAAATATATGGCTTTTTCCGATGATTCCCAAAATGCAGTTACGGACTTAAGTAATCTTCAGACCAAGGATATTGACGGAAAAGAGTTTCAGTGAAAAGATTTTTGCGATTACGACCTTACCATGGTCAATGTCTTTTGCCACCTGGTGCAGTCCCTTGCGTGCAGGAAATTCGGACCTTGCGGAAATTCAGAAGGAAATGAAGGACAAAGGCGTCAATATCGTTGGGGTGGTGACGGACACGGTGGATCAGACCGGAGAAAAATCAGGAGGCTTTGGAGAAAGCGAAGCTGATTCGGGAAAAGAAGCAAGGCGGAGTATCCTTCCTGATTCCGGATCAGAGCAATTTTAACGGCAGACTCAGCGGGATTCAGGCCTTTCCGGAGACCTTCTTTGTGGATAAGAAGGGGCAGATTGTGGGCGAGACCTATTCCGGTTCTCGCAATAAGAAGCATGATGGAAATCATCAAGAAGGAGCTGGCTAAAGTGAAGTAGACTGGCTAAAGTGAAGTAGACTGGCTAAAGTAAAGTAGACTGGCTAAAGTAAAGTAGACTGACTAAAGTAAAGCAGTAAAGAGGGAATATGAAACAGAATATTTTAAAGTCCCGGTTGACTTCCCTGGTTCTCCTATGTATGGGTATCGTCATGATGTACATAGGAGTCCATCGAGGGAGAAGGCACTGGTAGTAATGAATAAGGCAATCAGAGTGTGCATGGAGTGTATAGGCATTGGATAAGTTAAAAGAATTCATCAACGGAAAAACGAAAAAGATAAGTATAAAGCCAGAAACAATCATAAGACATCTTTCAATCCTTTTTGGTTTTTGGTGACCAATTCCTTCTTTGAGGGATTTAAAACCGGAAAAAAATTTATAGTGGAGAATTGAAAGCAACTTTGCGTTCCCCGGAATGAATTGCTATTCTGTCCGGGAGCAAAGAGCTCCTGTCCTATAGGAGCTTTACAGGCGGTCATAGGAAGCCCGAAATATAAGTTCAGCTATTATGTGGTGGGCTTTCTCTTTTTGTGGGGCACTGATAGGAAGAGGTGTCTGCGGATATCTCTGTCCTTTTGGACTGGTACAGGATTTGCTGCATAAGATCCCTTTTGTGAAGAAGATAGAGACCTTTAAGTGGGATAAGCCTCTACGAAAAGCGAAAGTATCTTATCTTTACTTATCTTTCGTCATTCTCTTCCTCTGTTTTTGGTGGATATTATAGGGACAGGGTGCGCTTATTTTTGTAAACTGATTTGTCCCTGTGGGAATGCTGAGAGGAGGGATTCTCTGGTTTTGGATGAACACTAGTATGCGGGGAGCCGTAGGCTTTCTTTATGCATGGAAGGGCTTGATTTTGCTTCGACCATCCTCCTTTCCGTAATCATTTACAGACCCTTCTGTAAGTATATCTGTCCCTGGGCGCGATTTATTCTCTCTTTAATTCCGTGTCCTTTTTCCGTTATACTTTGGACCATCAGAAGTGTATTCACTGCGGAAGATGTAAGGCGGTTTGCGAGATGCAATGTGATCCGGTAAAAAACTGCAATGATTTGGAGTGTATCCGTTGCGGAAAATGTAAGAATGCCTGCCCGGTGGATGCCATTGCCTGCGGGGTAACAAAACCGAAAGAACAGGCCGGGGCGGCTAGAAGTGAGAAAGAAGTGAAGGCCTAGCTATGAACATCCTGTAGTGGAAGATGATCAAAGTATCCGAGAAGGCATCGCAGCGTTCCTCTCGGAATTCGGCTACACTATGGTGGAAGCGAAAGACGGGCGGGAGGCCCTTTCAAAATTCAACAAAGAGATTCATCTTGTCATTTTGGATATTCAGATTCCCTTTGTAAACGGTCTCGAAGTCTTAAAAGGAGATTCGGAGGCAGAGTAAGCTCCCTGTTTTAATTCTCACCGCTTTTAGTGATGAGGAGTATAAGATTGATGCTTTTACAAGTCTTGCAGACGGCTATATGGAAAAAGCCCTTTTCTCTGCCGCTTTTAAAGGCGAGAATCGATTCTTTAATCCAAAAAGAATTACGGGCAGACGGATAAGTTTCTTTATAAAAATGTAGAGGTGGACTTTTCCGGCTACACCGCTAAATTGGATGGAAAGCCTGTGGACATGAATGCCAAGGAAGTGGAGATTTTAAAGTATCTTTCCGAAAATGAAGGTCGGGCACTCAGCAGGACGCAAATACTGGACCATGTGTGAAGGAAACGGCAGAAATCCTTCGACAGGGTGATTGATGTGTATATCAAGGAGCTAAGAAGAAAACTCAAGCTGGACTGCATTTTTACCATCAGAAATGTGGGCTATAAGTTGGAGAAAGAATGAAAAATTTAAAGCTATTTCCGAAAATGTTCATACAGCTTTTTTCTGTTCTCGGAATCCTTATCCTTTTGATTCATCTCTTGGTCTTTTTCTTTTTTCCTATTAGCTACTTAGAGCAGAGGAAGGAAGCCATTACGAATCGGGCAAATGAGGTTTCCGCTGCTATGGAGGGAAAGTCCCTTACAGACATAGAGAATACTTTGGCTCTTTACTCTAAAAGCAGCGATATTCAGGCTTTCGTGAAGAAAGGTACGGAGAGCCAATCGATTCCCGTTGACGCGAATATTCCCATAGATGATACGGTTCCCATTGATTTTGACAGTAAGACGAACTCGATGATTATAGAAGAAAGGGAGATTAAAACGAATACGGGAGAGAGGCTGAGCTTACTGTTTATTTCCACCGCAGATATGCAAAAGGAAGCAAAGGAACTGAGCTTACAATTTCTGCCCTATTCTTTGGCCATTTCTCTTTTGTTTTCCGCGGCGGTTTCCTTAGTGTATGCGCAAGTGATTAAGAACAATATTTTGGAAATCAAAAAAGAGACGGACAAAATGATAGAGCTGGACCGAAATGCCGGCTTAAGAGTTGATTCTAAAGATGAGGTAGGGGGAATGAAAGGACAAATCAATACCCTCTATCGAAGCCTCTTACAATCCATTGAAAATGTAGAAACAAAAATCAGGAGATTTTTAAAGCTGGAAAAACTGAAATATGACTTCTTAAAGGGGGCTTCCCATGAGCTGAAAACCCCTCTTGCGAGTCTGAAAATCATTCTGGAAAATATGCAGTACAATATCGGAAAGTATAAGGATAGAGACCTCTATATCGGAGAATGTATCGCTACTGTAGACAGCCTTAGCTAAAAGTATTTCCCGGATTTTATCCGTATCCTCTTTGGAAAATTTAAAGAGGATGAAGAAAGTCTGGAGATTCAGCCTGTACTGCTTAGCGTTTTAGAAAAATACGAGGTTTTACTGCAGCAGAAAAAAACTGCATTTGCAAAAATCGCTATGGGTGAAAAGCTTTATATCGGAAAAGCCGGCTCTAAAGATTATCTTTATCCAACTTATTGAGCAATGCGATAAAATACACGGAGGAGTGCGGTTTTATTGCACATTTATGCGAAAGAGGGCTGGTTCTATGTGGAAAACAGCGTTCATCCTTCTTATGGCAAGGAGCAGGAAAAAGAGCTACTTTGAAAAAACGGAAGGCAACAGGGAACATAGTAAAAAGGGAACAGTCTTGATACGGAAAAACTATATCTTATGAATTTTTGATTTTAAATAAGGAAAACAGTAACGGTCTGGGTTTATATATTGTGAGCACTTTACTGAAGAACTATAAGATTCCCTATGAGGGCCTCGGAAAAGAGATGGGAAAATTTATCTTTCGCATAAAGTTATCAAGATGAGAAGTTTAAAGGAGGAAGTATGTTTCATCTTAGAATTAAACCAAGAGGGCATGGGAACGGAAATCAGCTGTATTCCGTACTATCGAAGAGGGAAGAGCCTTTTATTTCTAAAGTGGACGGCTACCGCTGTGAGGAAGAAGAGGGCTTTGTCTATGAAAGTCTGGATATTCGAAAGCTCCCAAGTATTTGGAGCTGCATTACAATGGCAAATATAGTTCCTTTTAGTAAGTTTCATGTTTTCCGAAGAAGGCGATATAGACATTTTCTGGAAAGAAATACTGATTTGAGTTCTCCCGGAGACGGCATGGTGGAAGGCTGTACTCGAGTGGATGCTATGCGATTCCCAATGAGGAAGTGAAAGATTATATCGAAAAGAGGGAGCTTCAGTACAAAAAAATAAAAAGGGCTCTTAGAGGAAAAGGGCTATGAAGACGGACAGAGCCTACTTTCGGTTCGGAAGACGGAGAAGCCGTGCTTTACCGAAAAAGGAACGGAAGACTGGCATTTTCTTACCCATATGGATCCGGACTATATAGAGAATGATGGAGGAACTCCTTAAGGAAGCTGGAGCTTTAAAACATCTTTCCTTTTTCTCTTTTTATGGTAGAATCTTCAAGGCTTAGTATTGTAAAAGACGATAGGGAGGGCTATATGGAAGATGAGAAGAACATTCAGATAGAGAGAAATAACAGCTTTGGAGATGTGGTGATTGCCGATGAGGTGCTTGCCATTATTGCCGGTATTGCAGGCAACCGAGGTGAGAAGGTGTGCATTCCATGGACGGAGGCTGGTCCGGACAGTTCATTTCAAAGCTCAGGATCAAGGACCTTGCAAGAGGTGTGAAGGTACAGGTAAGAGAGGGAGAGGTCAAGGTGGACTTAAGCCTCAATATGGAATACGGCTATGCTATCCCGAAAGGTTTCCGACCTTGTGCAGGATAAGGTTTCTGCAAAGCATCAACAATATGACGGGACTCACAGTTTCTGAAGTCAATATCAGGATTTTCGGAGTGGTAAATAAAGAGAATGAATAAGAGAAGAAAAGAAGTCATAAGTTTAAGCTCTTATTTTCCACCCCTCTTTTATGAGGGGGAGGAGAAGAAGAGCAAATCAGTCACTATTCCTTTGAGAAAGAGGAAGATGATGAGGACGTCATTGCCTTTGATTGTCTTCCCGATGAGGAAAAAGCGTATTTAGAGGCAGAGGTGCTGAAGATTCTGGAGCGGCTTCCCGGAACTGGACAGCATGATCAGTACGGATACGGAAGGCTGGACCACAAAGAGAATGAGCAAGACCGATCTTACGGTGCTTCGTCTTTCTCTTTATGAGCTGAAATTCAGAGAAATTCCGAAGAAGGTTGTCCTGAATGAGGCGGTGGAAATTGCAAAGAAGTATGGCGGTGCAGATTCCGGCTCCTTTGTAAACGGTGTGCTTGCGCGGATTCTTCCGAAGCTTTCTCCGGAACTTTCCGAAAGTGTAGAGAAGAAGGGAAAAAAGAGCGAGAGGAAGGGAAAGAAAGAACAGAAAATTCTTCTTTCCACATCGTGCTGAACAAGAAAAGATTAGTTTATGGAAAAGAGTTTCCAAGAAGGAATATACGGTCTCTCAGGTCAATCGCTATCTTTCGCGAATGATGCAGGAGGATTTCTTTCTTTCTCACCTTACGGTGTCCGGAGAGATTTCCAACTTGAAAATGCACCCGTCAGGACATATTTATTTTACGCTTAAGGATCAAGCTTCGCAGCTTTCGAACATCATGTTTGCCGGAAAGAGGGCGAGGGCTTAGTTTTCGTTGGAAAATGGCATGAAGGTACTCTGTACGGGAAGAATCGGTCTCTACGAGCAGGGGGAAGTTATCAGATTTATGCGGATTCCTTCCAGCTTGCGGGGCAGGGTGATCTCTACCTTCGCTTTGAAGCGCTGAAGAAGGAGCTTATGGAAATGGGACTCTTTGATCCCATGTATAAGAAGCCGATTCGAAGTATGCCCGGCGTATCAGGGTAGTTACGGCAAGCTCCGGTGCGGCGGTGAGGGATATTGTGCAGATTGCAAGACGGAGAAATCGCTGGAAATCACGCTATTCCCGGCTCTTGTGCAGGGAGAGGTGCGGTAGCCTCTATTGTAAGGGGAATAGAGAGACTGGACAGGCTCGGCTTGGACGCTCTCATCGTAGGGCGAGGAGGCGGCTCCATTGAAGACCTCTGGGCCTTCAATGAAGAAGCGGTGGCAAAGGCAATCTTTTGATGCGGAGACCCCCATTATTTCCGCAGTCGGACATGAGACCGACACGACCATTGCGGATTTTGTCGCGGATTTACGCGCACCGACTCCTCTGCGGCAGCGGAGCTTGTGGTCTTTGACTATATGCAGTTTGTAGACGATTTAAGCTCCTATACCTATAGCTTTCACGAGCAAATCGAGAAGAAAATCCTTTTCCTTAGGCAAAGGCTGAAGGAGAAGGAGTTGAAAATTCTCTGTCCTGCACCCCAAGGCCATTTTACAGGAAAACAGCATCGGCTCCTGGATTTACAGAATCGTTTGCAAAAATCAGATAATGAAGGCTCTGCAGAGCGCAAGGAGAATTTACAAGATTACGGCAATTTTGCAAAAGCTTATGGAGCGGAGACTCAGTGAAGATAAATCGCGACTCAGTCGTTATCAGAGCTTTCCACATCTTATGGAGGAAAAGCTTTTTAAAGGTAAGGCACAGTCTTATCCGCTATCAGGACTTTTCCTCACGTTATGGAGGAGAAGCTGGCAGAAAGCAGACATCGAATGCAGCTTCTTTCGAGCAGTTTGACGCGCTTTCCCTCTCCGTCTTCTTTCGAACGGTTACTCTTATGTGCGAGATACGGAAGGGCACAGGGTAAAGCAGTGCAGGGAAGCTCAAAAAGGAGAGCTTTAGAACTGCAGTTCTCGGACGGCTCCGCAAAAGCCAGGGTGGAAGAGATTGAAAGCAAAAAGTGAGCAAATAAATAGATGGCATAGTTGAATGAAATTAGGCTGCACTGCAGAGCTTATGAAAGACAGCATGCTTGTGCAAAAAGCTCCTGTTAAAAGCAGACGATAGAATAAAGATGTAAAATACTAAGAAAGAATATCGGATAAAACGAGATACCGCACGCTTTGCGAGCGATACTCGTTATGAATAACAATCAAGGGGAGAGTGTAGGATATGATAGAGGGAAAGGAAGAGATGTCGGTATTAGGCAAGGATGGACAAATGGAAACTGCTCCGGAAGCAAAGGCGGGCAAGCCTGAAAAAGTAAAAGTGGAGAACAGCGAAAAGAACGATAAGAACGAAAAGAAAAAAAGATTTAAGCGAGATTTTCACGGACTTGGATAGCCTATTACAAAAGATGGAGGGAGAGGAAAGTCTGGAAAAAGTGCTTCGCAATTTATGAAAAGGCAGTGGCGCTTCTAAAGGAAGCGAATTCCAGCATTGACCGAATCGAAAAGCAAGTCCGTATCCTAGACGGTGAAGAGGGAAAATAATGAGTATCAAAGAGGCACTCGGGAAAAAGAAAGAGGCAGTGGAATCCATTTTACAGAGTTTCTTAGCGGAAGAAAAGGGCTTTGACCGGATCGGCAGAGAGGCGATGAACTACAGTCTTATGGCGCCGGGAAAGAGGATTCGCCCAATTTTAGTAGAGGAGGCATTTTTTCTCTGCTGCAAAGAGGAAGAGAAGGAAGTGCTTCTTCCGATTTTACATTCCTTTATGGCTGCCATCGAAATGATTCACAGCTTTTCCCTTTGCCACGATGACCTTCCTGCTATGGACAATGACCGCGTGCGGAGAGGCAGGACTCCACCTGGGCACATTTTTCGGAGGCACAGGGAATCCTTGCGGGAGATGCCCTTTCACTCTATGCTTTTCAGGCAGTTTTGGAAACTTTTCAGAAAGAAAAGAGAAAGAATCCCATGCTTTCCCGCTACGAGGGAAGAGTTCTCTCGGCACTTCTTGTGCTCTCAGAGAGTCCGGCATAGACGGCATGGTGGGCGGACAGGTCGTGGACCTCGAAAAGGAGGGACTGCCTCTTTCCGAAGAGGAGCTCTTCTTTATTATGGAGAAGAAGACGGCGGCACTACTTCGGGCATCTCTTCTTATGGGGGCTATTTTAGGCGGTGCAGAGGAAAAAGTGCAGGAGAAGATTGCTTTTACAGGGGAAAACCTCGGTCTCGCCTTTCAGATTCGGGATGATATTTTTGAGACGAAATCTCTACGACGGAGGAACTCGGAAAGCCGGTACATTCCGATAAGGAGGAAGGGAAGACAACAGCTTATTCCCTCTACGGGAGAGAAAAGGCGGAAGAGAAGGTAGAAGAGTATACGGAAAAGGCCATTTCCGCGCTGGAGAATTTGCATAGAGAACGTTTAGCAGAGGTATGTCAAGCCGGTGCAGATGAGCGACAACGCTACATTTTTCCTAAAGGAACTTGCACTTTACCTTGCGAGTAGAAAAGAAATAAAAGCGGAAAGTTCTTATTATGGGAATGATTTGAAACTTTTGCGGGCTGTCTTACTAAGACCGGATAGAGGAAAAACAAACAATAAAAAGGGTTTATTTATGTTACTGGAGAATATCAGCGGGGCGGAGGATGTACGAAAGCTGTCCCTAAAAAGAGCAAAAAAATCTTAGCGAAGGAAGTACGACGCTTTATTATAGAAAAAAATGTCCGACAATGGAGGGCATCTTGCCCTCAAATTTAGGAGTGGTAGAGCTGACCATTGCTTTATTTCATGCGCTGAATCTCCCGAAGGACAAGATTGTCTGGGATGTGAGGGCATCAGTGCTATACCCATAAAATTCTCTCAGGGAAGACGGGATGACTTTGCACTCCTGCGAAAAGTTTAAAAGGTATCAGCGGTTTTTCCGAAGCGGGAGGAGAGCCCTTACGACTGCTTTAATACGGGGCATAGCTCTACCTCTATTTCCGCAGCCCTCGGGATTGCGGAGGGGCGAGATCTTTTGGGAGAGGACTATACCGTTGTGTCCGTAATCGGAGACGGGGCGCTTACCGGCGGTATGGCTTACGAAGCCTTAAACAATGCTTCTAAGATGAAGAAGAATTTCATTATCATTTTAAATGATAACGAGATGTCGATTGCCAAAAATGTGGGCGGAATGTCCACTTATCTGAATGGCATTCGTTCGCACAAGGGCTATACTCGTTTTAAGGAAAATCTGGCCTCCGGTCTTGGAAAGATTCCGCTGGTAGGAAATCGTCTAGTGGAGCGTCTGAAAAACACGAAGAACTCCATCAAACAGCTCCTTGTGCCCGGTATGCTTTTTGAAAATATGGGTCTAACGTATCTCGGGCCGGTGGACGGGCATAACCTCCATGCCTTAGAGCAGGTTATCCATGAGGCAAAACGCATAGATCATGCGGTCCTTGTGCATGTGCTTACGAAAAAAGGAAAGGGTTATATTCCGGCGGAGCAAAAATCCCAGTGTGTTTCATGGCGTCGGACCCTTTGACATTGCTACGGGAAAAAAAGTAAAAAGAAAGTACGGAGAAAGAGTTACACGGATATTTTTGCGGAAAGTCTTATTAAAGAGGGAAAAGAAGATTTGAGAATTGTAGCGATTACTGCGGCCATGCCGGACGGAACGGGTCTTACTAAGTTCGAAAAGGCCTTTCCGAAACGTTTTTTTGATGTGGGAATAGCCGAAGCCCATGCGGTAACCTCTGCAGCGGGGCTTGCGAGTGCAGGCTTAAAAGCCGGTTTTCGCAGTTTACTCGAGTTTCCTGCAAAAGAGCCCTACGACCAAATCGTGCATGATGTCTGCTTGCAGAAGCTTCCGGTTGTCTTTGCGATTGACAGGGCCGGCCTTGTTGGGGCGGACGGAGAAACCCATCAGGGGATTTTCGATATTTCCTTCCTAAGAAGCATTCCGAATATGACGGTTATGGCACCGAAGAACGCGAGAGAGCTTACGGCAATGCTGCATTTTGCCTTGCAGTTTCAGGGACCGATTGCGATTCGCTACCCGAGAGGGACAGCCTACCAAGGCTTTTCGGAAAAGCAGGAGCCGATAGAGTACGGGAAGGCGGAGATACTAATAGAAGAGTCGAAGCAAAGGGAAGAGACACAGACAGTAGAGAAAACGGAACGGACAGCAGAACAGACAGCCGAACAGAGAGAGAAACATACGGGAAAAAAATAGCGCTTCTTGCTCTTGGCTCCATGGTTTCAACCGGAGAGCATATCGTGGAGAAAAATGGCAAAAAGGTGTAAAGTTAAGCCTCGTGAATGCCCGATTTGCCAAGCCGATTGACACGGAAATGCTGGATAAACTTTCCGAAAAAGGCTATGGAAAGATTCTCACACTGGAGGAGGGCGTACGCTCCGGAGGCTTCGGTGAAGCGGTGCTGTCCCTATATGGAGCGGAATCACAAAGAGATATTTGTGGAAAATATCACCCTCCCCGACGCTTATGTGGAGCATGGCGATGTTTCCACCCTTAGGAAAATGCTAAAGATTGATTCGGACAGCATTATAGAAGGGCTGGAGGAGAAGGGGTTTTTTTAGTAAAATATCATGGCTACAGAAGGATACTTTCTGCAGTTGCAGGTCTGAAATTGGGGCACGCTCCCGCTAACCTCGCCCAGTAGCAGTACTAAGCTTCAAGCATCGTTTACACTCGCTTTCAGCAAGTACTGACGGGCTCAGATTGCCCCATATTTAGACCTGCAACTGCATGAAAAAGTAGCTTCTACAGTCCTAAAATAAATACGCTAAAAAATAGGATATCCTCCCACTTCCGGTTATTGACGATTATATGGATGGAAAATATGATAAAGAAGAGGCTGTGAAGCGATTGTTGCCACAAAAACTGACAGACCAGTATGCATTTTTGACAGAAAAAAAGCAATTCGTTTTTTGAATTTTGAAGGAGTGAAGTGGAGTGACTGAAGTTAATGCCAGAACAAGAGATTTTTGATCGGCAGGTAATCTATTTGATAAAAAAGCGAAATATGGCATAGAAGACATGAAAGCAATTCGCTCTTTTTGTTTTTCAGAAACATATCAAATGCTCTTAGATCCTTTGACCGAGGTGTATAGCTTTAGTCCGCAGATTGTTTTTGAAATGTGGGAAAGTGAGATGATTACGGGAGATCCGCGCAATTCGCAGTACATACGAGGTGAAGAAAATGAGTAAAGAAGGAGAATTTTTATTTACCTCTTGGAGCGGTATGCTGATTTCAAGAAGGAAAAAGGCTAGTGAGATTCTTAAAGCTTTGGGATCAGATTAGTCTTACAAATTTAATTTATGATTTATACGATATCTATCATGTAGAACGATTGGAAAAATGCATTTGAGGATATAGATAAAGCTTGTTGAAGAAAAAAACTAAGAACAACATAAAAACATTTTTAAAAGCGCTCGGATTACGATATCCAAGCGCTTTCTGAAAAATAAGAGATAGGCTAAAAAGATAGATTACTCATTTTTCATACCGTGTACCGCTCGCAAAAGCGTGCGATATTTCCTTTTCAAGGAAAGTACCTCTTAAAGTAATTTATTTGCGAAGCAATTACTCTTCCTCTCGAGCATTACGGAAGTGGACTTCACAATGGCCACAGCGTTATTTCCTACTTTAAGATTTAGGGTCCTTTACCGCCTCCATGGAAATAGTGGAGCTGATGATGACGCCCTCTTCAATTTCCAACTTCACAATGTCGTTTACGGCGCCTTCTTTGATTTCCTTTATAACGCCCTTCCACTGGTTTCTTGCGGACATGCGGAGGTTTTCGTTGGCCATCATGACTTCAGTAGCTTTAACAAAAGATGCAAGCCTTCTTTCCCTTCTGTGAGCTTTAGCTCATCAACAGCCTCTAAAGAGATAGTGGAGCTTACCTTATTTCCTCCTACGGTTTCGAGCTTTTACAATGGCATTTACTGCTCCTCTACGAACTTCTTTTACGATTCCGTGAAAAATGGTTTCTGGCACTGATCATATTGATTCTTCCTTTCTGTGTCTGATATCTTGCAAGGGACAGTCTATAGGATTTAGGGTAAATAGACTAGTATATTCTGCGTAATTTTACAAAAAAATTTAGTATATAATGAGAGAATCACTTGCCCATGAAATAGCAGGTCAGGTTCTAAAATGGCAGGAGAGGAGAATGAAAGACAAACAGTTCAAATGATTTAAAAAAACTGCTATGTGCCTTCACCGGAGAAAATTGGATTCTGCTTAGAACTTATGTAACCATTTGGATAATATCAATTTAACAGTAAAAATTTAGGAATAGCAAGATAGAGAAGAAGGAAGTAAATGGGCGAGAAGAAAAGAGCGTTTGGATGTACTTTTAGTGGAGAAAAGGACATTTTGAGAGTAGAGAAAAGGCAAAGCGTGCCATCATGGCAGGTCTTGTTTTTCGTCAATGGAGAAAAAGAAGATAAGGCGGGATACAACTCTTCCGTATACTGCGGAAATCAAAGTGAAGGAAATCCTCTTCCCTATGTTTTCCCGTGGAGGGCTCAAGCTGGAAAAAGGCTTTTAAAGAGCTTTCCGATTGCGCTAAAAAGACCGGGTTTGTATGGATATCGGTGCTTCTAGGCGGCTTTCACCGATTGTATGCTCCAAAAATGGGGCAAAGAAGTCTATGCCGTGGATGTGGGACACGGACAGTTGGACTGGAAGCTTAGAAATGATGAGCGGGTGCATTGCATGGAAAAAGTGCAATATTCGTTTTGTGGAAGAGACGGATCTTACGGAAAAACCGAGTTTTTCTCTATCGACGTGTCCTTTATCAGTTTAAAGGCTCGTGCTTCCCGGTAGTGAAAAGACTCTGCAAGTCTCCCCTGAGAAGTGGTCTGCCTGATTAAACCGCAGTTTGAAGCAGGAAGAGAGCAGGTCGGAAAAGAAAAGGCGTGGTGCAGGGATTCGAAGGTACATGAGGAAGTTATTCGCACGGTTCTCGAATTTGCGGCAAGTATCGGATTTTTCCATAGAGGGACTAAGCTTTTCTCCCATCAAAGGACCGGAGGGAAATATAGAATATCTGGCGTATCTTAAGTTCTTCGGGGAGGAGTGCAGTAAGCTTCCGGAAGGTATGGAGGAAGATCCATAGAATCACGGAGGAATCCCATCAGACACTGGGAAGGAAAAAGCTTTAGGAAATGAAGGCCGAGAACTTAGAAATCCTACAGGCTTTTCCCGTGCCAAAGTTTGTGTGCTTTCGGAAAAGGAGGAAGTGAATCTTTCCTTTTTCAGAGAAGGACTTTTTGCCGTTCGCTCAATTTTTCCGCGGAGGACAGCGGAGAGCATTCTTGCCGGTCAGTTTTTCTGACGCGCTTAAATGTAAAAAGAGAGAAGGTGGAGGGAAGCGGTGCAGGAGGTTTTCGCGTCCTACGCCGGAAGCCTGGATTATAAAGAAAAAGGCGAATAGGGGAAGGAAGAATACTGTTCCCAAAAAGCAGGAGAAAGCAGAACAGGGAAAGTAGAACAGGGAAAGCAGAACAGGAGAAAAGCAGAACAGAAAAAGCGGAACAGAAAAAACGGAACAGAAAAAGTAGAATCATCAGTAGAAACGGTACTCATTCAGAAATGCTTTTTCCGGAAAAATCCGGTGTTCTGTTTACGAAAAAACCCCAAAGGGAATTCTCAGTGAAATGGTAGTCGTTCTGGGACAGGGGCTGGGAGATAAGGTGGTGGAGGATCAGGAAAATGTACTGACCTACCACTATTTTTCCAGGGAATGTCTGTACCTAGAGGGGCAGGGTGCAGGTTTTTCTCCTGAAAAAGGAGGAAGAGAAAAGTAAAAAGTTTAGCTTCGGAAGGATGGCGGCAGAAGAGTCAGAGCTTAGGGCTGGAAGAGGAAGAACTAAAAAGATTATTTACCCTAGGGAAAGAATGAGCAGTTATTTCAAAAGCCCATGGATATAGAGTTTGCCATAGAAAAAGGAAGATTTACATTTTACAGGCTAGAAATCACCACTTTAGACATGCATCTTCCCATTCGGATTTTAGACAACAGCAATATCTCCGAAAGCTTTCCGGAATCTGCCTTCCTCTTAGTGTGAGCTTTGCAAAGGAAATGTACAGCGGAATTTTCACTTCTCTCGGAAGACGTTTTCTGGGGAAGAAAGTTTCTTCCCTACGAGGGAGCTTTTTCAACAGATGGTGGGAGAATTTTCCGGAAGAATGTACTATGAAATCTCCTCTTGGTATGATATCCTGCGTCTCCTTCCCTTTTCTAAGAAAATCATTCTCGGTATGGCAGGGGATGCTGGGGTATCCAACGAAGAAATTAACTTTTCGAGGGAAAAGCCGAGCTTCTTTTTTAAAAGTGCAGAATTGCCATTTATTTTTGCTATTATTTTTCGTTTCTCAAAGGAAAATGAAGGAGCTGGACCGGTTTTTCCAAGAGCGCTATGCCGGGTACAGCAAAAGGGTGAACGAGGAGGAAGACGCTAAAGAGCACTATATCGGATTTTTTGAAATGAAGGAAGACCTCTTAAGAGAGTGGGATATTACTTTACTTAACGATATGGTGTCCTTTATCAGCACCCATTTGTACGGGAAGAAAACGGCATTTTCCTTGGAAACCATGAAGCCTGTACGAGCACTTTCCGCCTTAAAGACGGTAGCCGGAAAGTATGGCTTAGACAGTGAAGAATACCGCAGGGAAAAGAAAAGCTATATTTCCGCTTATGGAGACCGAATAGTGGGAGAGCTGAGCTGGAAACCAGAACCTACAGAACGAATGAAGAACTACTGGATGAATGGATTTTGGATTCTTTAGAGACGGAAAATGCGGAGAAGTCGGAACTTCCGGCAGCGGAGCAAAGTATGCAAAAAGCTTATGGGGAGAAAGACAGTTTTGAGACAGATAGCATAGAGTCAGATAGTGCGGAAAAAGATGGCGAAGAGACGAGTCGTTCAGAGAAGTCTTCTGAGGCGAAACCGCGAAAGTCCTTCCTCTATCGCCTTGCCGAATCCTCCTGCAATAATGGGAGATTTTCCGTCTTCATGCACTAAGATGCTTTCGGTCTTATGCGGAGTATTGTGAGATAAAATCGGAGAGAAAACGATAGGCTTTTGATGATACTATCTTAGCTTAGAGGAATTAGGAAATGCTCTTTTTTCGGAAAAAGATTTCTCCTTGAAAAATAGCAAGAAAAAGGAACTTCGAAAGGCCTATGAAAGGCTTCCGGTTTTGTCCCGGGTAAAACTCCTCGGAAAGGTGGATAGAGATCCACTTGCAGGGGAGATTGCTGTTTTAAACTATGAATCTTTCAAGGGAAAAGGGAATATAAAAGGTCAAATCGGAAAGCCCGGAAAAGATGGAAAGATTAGCAAATCGGACAAAGGGAAAAACCGGAAAAGAGGATGGCGAATCTGCCCCAAGAGTTTTCTTTGGAAGAGGTGTTTCCAAGGGTATTTTCCGAGGAGAGGTTTTAAAGATTAAAAGCTACAGGAGTTAAGTGTAGCGGAGGCTAAGGGGAAAAATCCTCTTAAGCTATTCTACAGACCCGGGCTGGTTTCCGTATCTCAATATGGCGGAAGGGCTCATTACGGAAAGAGGTTCTCTTCTATCCCACAGTGCCATTCTCGCAAGAGAGCTGGAAAAGCCTGCGGTGGTCAATATTCCGAATATTATGGAGGAGCTGCAAAGTGGAGATCTTGTGGAGATAGACGGGGATTTGAGGCATTTGCAGTGTGGTAAAAAGAGTATAGAAAGGAAAAATGAAAAACTATCAAATCAAAAGCCGTAAAAAGGAGCAAAGGGGAGAGGAGCAGTTTTTAAATCTTCCCGCTATGCTTTATCAAAAAGTCCTGTCTTATGCAGGACAGGAAAATGGAGGAGGCGGTACTTGCGGGAAGGCACATTTTAGTGCAGGGAAATCTCCGTTTTCTGCCCTTTCTTTGCATGAGCGTTTCTGAGGGAAAAGAAAGCGTAGCAGGGCGGATTGCTTTAACGCTGTATGAAGATGAGGACTACGGTTTTGCAGGGTTCTATGAAAGTATAGAGGAAGAGGAAGTTGCCCTTTTACTCTTGGGAGCCTGCGAAAGGGAAGCCAAAAAAGCGGGAAAGAAGGGCTTGAAAGGTCCAATTGCCCTTTCTTTTTTCCGAAGGTATCGTTTTGCTTTGGAAGAAAAAATGCCCTATACGGGAGAACCGGCGAACAAAGCTTATTATCCTTACCTTTTTGAAAAAGCGGGCTTTCGGATCTGCAACCGCTATGTTTCCCACTTTTATGATGCTTTAGAGCCTTCCTATGAGAATGCAAAGGCAAAGAAACGCTTGGAACATTTTCAGGAAAAGGGCTACCGATTTTTGCACCCTACAAAAGAGAACTTTGACCGATACCTTTCGGAAATTTATCCGCTTTTAATGGAACGCTATAAGGATTTTCAAGGCTTTCGCCATATTGACAAAGAGTCTTTTCTAATCCTTTACAGCTCCTTAAAGTATATTGTAGATGAAGAAATGGTCTTTTTGGCTTATGATAAGGAGAAGCTTAAAGGTTTCTTCCTCTGTCTTCCGGACTATGGAAATCTACTGCAACAGTCTCTCAATCTGATTCGCCTTTTTGCAAATTCTTCTCGGGAAAAGAAAGCCAAGCTGCTATATTCTTCTGTATTTGGCGGTGAAGAACGGTGCAGAGGGGCTGGGTCTTGCCTTTTCTCAGCTGGCAACCGAAGTACTGAAAAGAAAAAAGGCCAAGTCTATTGCGGCACTGATTCAACAAGGGAAGGCCAGCGAAGGCTATTTTCAGGATAAATGCGTGGGAAGTAGAGAGTATGTATTGTTAGCAAAGGAGTTTTCGTAAACTTAGATGAAGAACATCACGTTTCGACAAAGTGTGTTATGCGCCATTAAGGGACTTTATTTTCGGATTAAAGACGGAGAAAAACTATAAATATTATCTGGGGATTAACCTGGTGTTTTTTCTATTGGATTTCTTTTTATTTGCAGGTGGATTTGGCTACCTGGTATGCGAGTGATTTTATGCTCTGCCGGGGTGTACGCAATGGAGTATATGAACACGGCAATAGAACATCTTTCGGATTTTTGTGACGAAGGAGGAGCACCCGGAAATTAAGGTAACGAAGGATTTAGCGGCAGCAGGGTGCTGGCTTCGGCATTGCTTTCTTCCTGATTCAGGGATTGCTATCGGAAAAACTATTTTATGGTCGGCATGAAACTTTCGCTTGATATGCCGAAAGATTTCGGGGAGGATAAGCTGAACAATCAGGATAGCGAGAGATTGTTTTTTGTAGAGGAGGATGAGCCTACATTGCAGTGGATATTGTCTTTATACATCACCATGTTTCCGGTGATTCTGGCAGGAGTTTTCAATATGCTATTTTTGAAAATTCCTTTTTTGAAAAGTCATTGTCGACCTATTGACGGCGGAAAGAACTGGACAGACGGAAAGCGGATTTTTCAGGGGACAGTAAAAGTGTTTTGGGATTTTTGGCTCATGACTCTTCTTGGCGGATTTATGGAACTCTTTTGGGGACTTCTTTTTGCAGGGCTTAGGGACAAAATACGCAAGCCTTTTGTATTTGTACTTTGAAAATGCCCCCGGATTTAATTTTCTGATTGGCACGCTTTTCGGTTTTTTGTATATGCTCTTTGAACTGCCCAATAGCTTTATCAAAAGGAGGCTTTCGGTTTCTGCGGAAGTGCAGGGAGACAAAAGGCGAGGGCTAAAGCTGCTTTTCTTTATTTTGGATCAGATTGATTCTATGCTTGGGATTATGCTTTGCCTTGGCATACTGGTGCATCTTACACCTGCACAAAATTGTATTTGCGATTTTTCTGGGAGGACTTACCATGTTTTCGTGAACTGCCTGCTGATTCTCTTTAGGGTGCGGAAATATCTGTAAAACTTGAGGAGATAGGAATACTACACGAAGAATAAGTTGTTGCATTTGTTGAGGAAATATTAATGAAGAAAATTTTTTGGGGTGTATCACCCCAGTGTGCTTTTAACCTATCTTGGGCTTTCCCTTTCTTTATACGGAGTTTTCTTTTCGAAAAAGTTTGGCTTTTTTCTTTGATTTTACTGATTTTAGCAGGACTTTGCGATACCTTTGATGGCATGGTGGCCAACTCTTTTCAAAAGAACTGACCTGGAGAAAGCCTTTGGGGTGCAAATTGATTCTTTATCGGATCTTATTTCCTTTGGTGTTTTTCCGGTGCAGATTTATCTTCAGTATTTTGCTAAGTTCGGAGTCTTTTCTTTTCTGCTCTCCGTGCTGTATCTTCTTTCCGTAGTGACCAGACTTGCTTATTTTAACGTAAGCGATGGAGAAAAGAAGGATTATTTTTACCGGCCTTGCGGTGACCTATGCCTCTTTTTATTCCATGCTATGGACTCTTAAGCTTGTATTTTTCCATAGAGAAAAATCCTTCCGGGGAGCTTTTTGTATGCTTTTACTGGCTTTTTTCTTTGTCTTTAACTGCAAGATGAAAAGCCCGGTTTAAAAAGTCCGAATCGGTCTTTTGCTTTTGGCGATTCTCTTTGTGATTTTGCTCGTGAGAAAGCTGTAGGCGGAGGGGCTATGGGGAACGAGCAGAATCAAAAAGGCTTAATGCAAAAACACCAATGCACATAATGACAAAGTACAAAATGACAATGCAAAACGCCTATACAAAAAGAAGCTTATGCCACATGGTGCTATGCAGAAGGAGCAAAATGCCCCTTCTATTATCGAGCGAAAAACAGGCAGATTGATCCGCGAAGAAGAGTATGGGCAAAAAGCAATCTACTTTCTATATCATCATTTTATTGGAAGAGTTCTTCTCAAAATGCTCTTTGCCCGCCCCTATTTTTCCTTTCTTCGAGGCTTGTATTACAACAGCTTTCTTTCTAAAAAAAGAGATTGTGCCTTTTCGTGGAAAAATACGGACTGTCCAATGCGCTTTTAAAGAGGAATTATCAAAGCTTTGGGGCTTTCTTTTCCAGAAAAGAAGCGGTGTACTTAAGGATGCGGGAAAAGAGAATACAAAAGGAAAATGGAGAGGCATGGAAGGAAAAAGTTCAGGGAAAAACGGACAGGGAAAAAGGACGGGAAAAAGGACGGAAGGGCAGCAGCCTTTTTATGCCACAGCATCCGGAAAGGTTCTGGCGTATAAAAATAGATCAAGAAGGAGGGATTGTGCTTCCGGATAAGAAGCCTGATCTGAAAAAGAAGCGGTACGAAAGGGTTGACCGGGTTACAGGAAGATGCTATTCGGAAAGATAGGACCGAAAGAAAGACAGAATGAAAGAAAGGCATCCAATCCGCTCCTTTTGGAAATCAAAGGGAATCTCTATTCCATAGAAAAATTCTGAAGGCGCCCTGTCCGGAATTTCTTGAAAAGGTGGAACACTATTGGTTTTTCGCCTGAGCTTGCCGGATTATCATCGCTACATTTTTCCCGGCAAGAGGAAAGCTTTTAAGAACAAAAGAAAAATCAAGGGCAGGCTGGACAGCGTACGAAAAAGAGGCAGCCCACTTTAAAGCATTTTTCCGAAAATAAAAAGAGAAATCAGTCTTTTTGGAACTTAACGGCATGGGGAAGATCCTCCATGTGGAAGTGGGGGCTATGCTGGTGGGGCATATTCATAACCATGTGGGATGTAAACCGTCTTTCGATAAAGTCGTAGAGTGCCATAAAGAAAAAGGGATAGAGTGTTGTAGAGAAAAAGGAAATATTCAAATTAGCGGGAAAAATCATTTGATCATTGCTTTTACCGCAGGAGAGGAAAAAGGCTATTTTTCCTTGGGAGGCTCGACTATTGTGGAATTGCTCAGTGAGAAAATTGTGATTGATGAGGACCTTTTTGAAAATACGAGAAAAGGCTTGGAAACGAAGCTGGAAATCGGGGAAAGGATAGGCTATGGAAAGGCTTAAACGCTTAAATATCTACTTTAGGAAATGTATCCCATAGTGCCGAGACTGGGACTGGGCGTACTGATTTTCCTGAAATCTACTTTATTGTGCTCTTAAATCATGGTGTAGGAAAGGATACACTTCTTTTCGTATCACTCGGTGGAGGGACAGTCGGCATTTTTATAGTTTTTGTGCAGCATGATATTTTTGGGCATGCTGATTTGTAGCTTTACAGTTTTTAGTTTCTTGCTTTTGGCTAAGAATTGCGGATGACTTTTAAGGGACTACGAGCTGGACAAACGACTTTTGCCTTTTCGACCTCTTCCCTCCGGAAGAGTCACAAAGACGGATTTGCAGGATTTTGCGACCATTCTCATTTCCTTTACCTTGCTGATTAACTTCCTTTTTATGAAGAACTTTATCTTCTGCTTTATTCTTTACACCTACGGAAGCTTAATGGCGGTGTGGTTTTTCCAAAAAGCATAAGATTGCAAAGTCCCCTGCCACTGGCTCTCGTTACCCATAATCCGGTGCAGATTCTTTTAAACCTCTATGTAATTTCTATGCCATTATGAAATACAAATTGCCGGTTTTTCGATATTACCAATTTTCATGGCCGTGCTTACTCCTGTATTTTTCCGGCTCTCATCTGGGAGATTTCCCGGAAGATTCGGGCGCCGGAGGAGGAAACGGAGTATGTGACCTATTCAAGCTTTTTCGGCTATAAAAATGTATCCGCTTTGTCTTTATTTTGACCTGGGTAGACATTTGCACGAACTTTATTCTGGTGTGGAGACTGAACAGACTGTCTGTCTTGGCTCTTTTCTTAAATGCTCTATGGTGCTCTTACTGCTTCTATGACTACGCAAAAAGCCCGGGGCGTTATCGCATTGTGTCCAAAGTGGAAAGATACACCTATATTCAGGAAAAGCCTGATGATTTTTAACGATAGTGGGATTTTTGATTTTCGGAAGAATGTAGAATGGTCATTTTTGGAAGAATGTAGAATGCGGCCTTCATCTTTTTTATAATGAAAAAGAAGAATCCCTATAGATTTACGTTTATATTTGGTATGATAGAAAGTACAGATTTTCTAAATTATGATAGGAAGTGCAGATTTTCTAAATTGATAGAAAGCACAGATTTTTCTAAAGAGAGGAAAGAGCCATTCATTAAAAAGAACTTGAAATGTTTCATAAAAAGCAGAAAGCGGATAGCCGAAAGGAGGAGAAATGGACAGTATTGCGGAGAGAATCAGTGAGGTGGGGATTGTTCCGGTGATTAAGTTAAAAAATCCCGAGAGAGATGCCGTGCATTTAGGAAAGAGCCTTTGTAAGGGAGGTGTTCCCATCGGTGAGGTTACCTTCCGTGCGGAAGGCGCGGATACCGCACTTCGCCTGATGAGTGCAGCCATTCCGGAGATGCTTCTTGGAGCAGGCACGGTAACGACTACGGAGCAGATTGACAGAGCGGTGGACAACGGCGCGAAGTTCATCGTCAGCCCCGGCTTTGATGAGGAGCTGATTCAGTATGCACAGGAGAAAAATGTGCCAATTTATCCCGGAGTGAGCTGTGCGAGTGAATATCATAAGGCCTTAAAGTATGATTTAAAGCTTTTGAAATTCTTCCCGGCAGAGCAACTTGGCGGCTTAGCCATGATTAAAGCCTTAGCAGGTCCCTTCCCCATGTTTAAGATTATGCCCACGGGCGGCATTTCTCTTAAAAATCTGGGCGAGTATTCCGCGTCCCCCCTTATTGCCGCTTGCGGCGGAAGCTATATGGTGAAAGATAAGCTGATTGAAGAGGGAGCTTGGGACGAAATTACGAGACTCTGCGAAGAATCGATTGCTATTATAAAAGAAGCAAGAAATGCGTAGAAGGATGGATGTATAGAGAAATGTACGTATAGTTAGCATTGTATAGAAAACGGATGCCCGCTAAGCAACGTACTTCGAGCGCAATCGGACAGTTTTAAACAAAAATCAATAGGAAAAACTTGAGGTATTCATGGCAAAGGTAGTTTGTTTTCGGAGAACTTATGCTGCGCTTGCAGCCTTACCATTATGAGCGCTTTTGTGCAGGCGGAAAATGTGCAGTTTACTTTCGGCGGAGCGGAGGCAAATGTGGCTGTTTCTCTCGCCAATTTCGGGGTCGATGTTTCCTATGTGACGAAGCTCCCCGCTCACATGATTGGGCAGGCGGCAGTCAATTCTCTCAGGAGATATGGCGTGGACACCGGAAAGATTGTCCGAGGCGGAGACAGAGTCGGGATTTATTTTAATGAAAAGGGTGCCTCTCAGCGCCCCAGCATTTGCACCTACGATAGAGCGCATTCCGCGATTTTCGAAGCAAAAGCAAGAGGACTTTGACTGGGAGAGTATCTTTAGCGGTGCGGAGTGGTTCCATTTTACCGGAATCACCCTGCCTTATCTGAAAATGTTCTTGCAATTTGTCGGGAAGCCTGCCAAGTCGCAAAGAAAAAGGGCGTGAAGATTTCCTGCGATGTCAACTACCGCAGTAAGCTTTGGACGAAAGAGGCGGCAAGAGAAGCCATGACGGAGCTAAGCGAATATATTGACCTGATTCTCATTAATGAAGAGGATGCGAAGACCGTCTTCGGGATTCAAGCGGATAAGACCGATGTGCATAGCGGAAAGCTCAATAAAGAGGGCTATGAAGAGGTGGCGAAAGAAGCTAATGGAACAGTTCCGCTTCTCTGAAGTGGCTATTACGCTTAGGAGAGTAAGAGTGCCTCGGATAATGACTGGTCGGGCCTCCTCTATGACGGGAAGGAATGCCTCTTCTCAAAGGTCTATCCCGTGCATATCGTGGATCGGATTGGCGGTGGAGACAGCTTTGCAGCAGGCCTCATATACTCCTTCTTAAAGGGAGATGACAGCAGAAAGGCACTGAGTTTCGCGGCAGCGGCTTCCGCCTTAAAGCACAGCATAGAAGGAGATTACAACATGGTTACCGTTCCGAGGTGGAGAAGCTTGCGGAGGGAGACGGTTCCGGAAGAGTGCAGCGATAAGGCAAAGCGGAATGCAAAAGGGTGCTTAAGAAGAGGCTACTCAGCGGAATGCAAAAGGGTGCTTAAGAAGAGGCTACTTAGCGGAACATAAAAGGGTAGCTTAGAAGAAAGCACGGTAAACAAGGCAGGCATTTAGAAATAGAGGAAAATATGGATAGAGAAAAATTAAAGAGAATATACAACAAAATGGAAGAAAGAAATCTTCCGCAAAATGATTATTACCGATCCTCCCGCGATTTTTCTATTTGACGGGTAAATGGATTCATCCGGGAGAAAGAATGCTTGCCTTGTATATCAGTACAAAGGGAAAGGAAAGATTCTTTGTGAACCGCTTTTCCCGATTGAAGAGGACCTTGGCGTAGAGATTCAGTATTTTGACGATACGGAAGACAGCGTGGAGCTTCTTTCCAAAGTAGTGGACAAGGAAAGTCCCTGGCGTGGATAAGACCTGGCCTGCCCGCTTTCTCCTCCGCCTGCAGGAGCTGAAAGCCGCTTCCTCCTATGTAAACGGTTCCCGTTATCGTGGATAAGGTGAGACAGATTAAGGATAAGGATGAACAGGAGAAGCTGATTCAGTCTTCTTTATTGAACGATGCAGTCATGGCGGAGCTCATTTCCTGCGTGGTAAAGGCCATACGGAGAAGGAATTGAATGCGATTGCGAGGGAGCTTTATAAAAGCACGGTGCGTCCGATGTTTCTTTGATCCGATAACCGCTTACGGAAGAGGTGCGGCGGATCCGCATCATGAGACGGATGATACGAAGGGAAAGAGAGGACTGTGTCCTTTTGGATATAGGCGGGATTCTCAATAACTACATTTCCGACATGACAAGAACCGTTTTCCTCGGGGAGGTCAGTGAAAGACATAAAGAGATTTATCAGATTGTTCGGGATGCGAATCTTCGAGGTATTGCCATGGCAAAGCCCGGGAACAGGATGTGTGATGTCGACCTGGCCTGCCGAAATTATATTGAAGAAAAAGGCTTCGGAAAGTATTTTACTCACAGAACCGGACACTCTGCCGGAATTGAGGATCATGAAGTGGGTGACGTTTCTTCCGTAAATGAGGAAGTTATTGAGGTAGGGACAGTGCTTTTTCCGTGGAGCCGGGCATTTATATTCCGGAGGAAAATATCGGCGTGCGTGTGGAAGACCTTGTCTTAATCACGGAAGACGGATGCATGGTATTAAATCATTATCCGAAGGAGCTTCTTATCGTAAAGGAAGACGGCACAACGGAAGTAGCGGAGTAGAGGAACGAGAAATGATTTCAAGAGATGGAGACGTCTGTGCACTGCCCGGCAAAGAGGAAGGGGATAGCGGCACTTTCCATGCACTGCTTGGCAAAAGAGAAAGAGGAAATCAGAGAAAGTGTAGGAGAAAAATGGCAAAGATTACGGAAGGGATGATGCCCTATCTAAACTATGAAACATATTATCGGATTGTAGGAGAGAAAAACCCGAAGAAAGCGCCACTACTGCTCTTACATGGAGGTCCGGGTTCTACTCATAATTATTTTGAACTTCTGGACGACATAGCGGATCGGGATCAGAGACAGATAATCATGTACGACCAGCTTGGCTGCGGAAAATCCTTCTTGGAGGGAAAACCCGAGCTTTGGACGAAGGAGACTTGGGTAGAGGAGTTGATAGAGCTTAGGAAACACCTTAATCTCGAGGAAATTCACCTGCTTGGACAGTCCTGGGGAGGCATGCTTGCCATTATTTACGGTTCGGATTGCGCGCCAAAGGGCATCAAATCTATGATTCTTTCCAGTACGCTCCCCTACAACAGCGTTTGGGAAGCGGAGCAAAAAGCGCCGTATCGGCTATATGGGGAAAAGAAGTGCAGGAAGCTTTCGGAAGGCGGAAGAAACGGGAAATTATGAAGCGCCGGAGTATCTCAGTGCGCTTAAGCTTTTTATGGAAAGATACTGCGCAGGGCCTTTCCCGGAGGATAGTCCGGAGTGCTTGAAGAGAAAGAAAATAGTCGGAACGGAAGCCTACGTTTCCGCCTGGGGACCGAATGAATTTACGCCGACGGGAAGTCTTCGTGACTATGACTATAGGGAGAAGCTCCGGAGCTTTTCCTACCCGACTATGATTTTTAGCGGTGCGGAGGATCTCTGCTCACCCTTATATTGCCAAGCTGATGTATGATGCAATACCGAACGCCGAGTGGGAGCTCTTTCCAAATTCCAGACATATGTGCTTTGTAGATGAGCCGGAGAAGTATAAGGCGCTCTTAATCGATTGGCTAAACCGTCATGACTAAGCGGGAGCGAAGCGTGATTAGAAAGGGCTGTAAAAATCAAAATATGTTTTAGGGCAATATAGGTCTGAACTTGGGGCACGCTTTCGCTAGCTTCGCCTCGTAACGGATACTAAGCGAAAAACTGCGTTTCTCTTGTTTTTCGCAAGTACCGACGGGCTCAGACTACCCCACATTCAGACCTATATTGCTGAAAAATTTATTTATCATTTTGATTTTTACAGCCCCCTTTTTGCTCTGAAGAACTGCAGAAAGCGAAGCCGGAGAAATCTTGTTCTTAACGAGTATCGTGCATAGAGCGCGAGCTATCCTGTTAATAGCATTTAGCCTGTAGCTGTACTAAATTGGACAAAGTTTGGCACGGATTGGTAAAAACAAAGAATATTCATAGCAAAGGAAAGAAATTTATAGAGAGAAATTCGTAAAAAAACTTATCAGCTTTTGCAAAATAGCCGAAATTCTTAAGGAAAATTTGTTGAAAATGGAGATAGATGTTTTTAAGAAGGAGGCATCATGAAGAAACATTGGGCGAGAAGGGAGTAATTCCCTTGAGTATTGTAGCATTAACGGCAATTTCTCCGCTTAGACTAAGAGCGGAGGAGCAGGGAGCAACAGGGAAATGGGTACAAACCGGGGAAACATGGATTTACCTAAATGAAAAGGGAGAAAAGAGAACCGGTTGGATAGAGGATAAGGGACAGAAGTATTATATTGATCCGGTAAAAGGAACTCTTGCTACCGGTTGGGTACAGATGGAGGGTAAGTGGTATTTTCTGGATACTAAGGAAGCTTCTCTCGGAAAATTGGCAGAAGGCTGGCAGTGGATAGACGGCTATTGCTATTATTTTGCTAAAGATACAGGAAAGATGGCGGAAAAACGAAAAAGACACCGGACGGCTTTTTGTGTCTGCCACGGGAAAGTGGGCGAACGAAAAGGGAGAATCCGTTTATAAGCCGGAGCTTGGGGTGAAGAGCACGGTAGAGAAGGAAAAAGAAGCGGAGAAGGAGAGAAAGCAGGATTCGGTAAAGACCGGCACAGAGACCGGGCAGAGCGCGGCAGTTAAAGCTGTAAGCAGTTCCGGCGGGGGCAGCGGAAGGTCAGGCGGTTCCGGAGGCGGTAGTAGCCGCTCGGGAAGTTCAGGGGGCTCCGGAGGAGGCAGCGGAAGGTCAGGTGGTTCCGGAGGAGGTAGCGGAAGATCCGGAGGCTCTGGAGAATCCGGAGGAGCAAACGGAAACACAAAGGGAACGGTTTTAAGGGAAGGTCCGATAAAGCTTGGCAGAACAGCTACAATCCGTCCACGGAAAACCCCTTTGCTACGGCGGAAGAGCTTCATGCCTTCCATGAGAAGAACGAGCTTGAAAGAAAAGAAGATATCGAGCTGAAGAGCTTCCGAGAAGAAGAGAGAGGAAGAAGAGGCGGCGGCAAAGGGAGTAAAGAGGAAAATAAGGAAAAGAACGCATTCAAAAAGAGAAGAAAAAGGCGGAACGGGAAGCTTTTAGAAAGAAAGAGAGCCGAAGAAGCAAGAAAAATCTTATTTTATTGACGGAGTAAGATTAACTGCAGCCGATTTCTCCGTGAAAAAGTGCATGTGGAGAAGCAGACCTACAGCTACGGATATAAGCCTTATTTTGAAGGCAGCGGTATTATCGATAGGGAAAATATTCCCGAGCGTGTAGAAAGCACAAATGGAGAGAAAGACTACTATGCGTCTCTTTCCTATTATGCGGTAGAGCGAGATCTTTTGGATTACTATCTTAAAGGAACGGCACATTTAGGAATCGCTCCGGCAGAAGAAGAGAAAAGCCTTAAGATATTCGGGCGTTTGCATAAGCTGAAAAATTTGCTGGAAGAAAAGGATAAGGAAGGGGAATCCGCTTTCAGCCTCTATCAAAAAAGCGGGAAAGGATAGAACGGCAAGCTCTTCCAATATGCCTTTGGTAGAGGGAAGCGCAGAAAGTGCAATAAGTAAAGAAAGTTCCGAAAGAACCGTTGTGGCAAGTCCGTCCGAGCTTGGACATTCCGGAACAGTTGCCAGCGCATCCGTGCTTCCGAAGGAGGAGAAGGGCGAGTCTTCCGGAAGAGTAGAGGAGAAGGATAGCAAGAACATTCCTACGAATTATCGCAGTGAAGCGCTTTTAGAGGAAGAAAGCATGGGAACAGGACAGTTCTTCTCTACAGAGGCAAAGAATAAGATGATGGCAACCAGCCTTTTATCTTGGAACATAGCGGATTCTATGGTGGAAGAAACACAGTGGCTTTGGTTCTTGGAGGAGAATGGACAAAGGCAGGGAAACTTACTGCATTGTACCTCACCGAGCCGAACGATCATCTAAGAGCGGTAAAGCGCTATGAAGTATCGGAGAAGGGCGGAAAGCCGGTTCTTATTCCGGGAAATCACAGCTCCGTATATTCTGAAATAAAGAGGATGTACAGCTTAAAGCTCTATACGGAAGCGATCTCGGATTATCTTCTTCCTTAGAAAAAGGAAAATAGGATAAAGAAAAAGGGACTGTAAAATCAAAATTATAAATGGATGTTTTGCAATACAGGTCTGAATGGGGTAGTCTGAGCCCGTCGGTACTTGCGAAAAACAAGAGAAACGCAGTTTTTCGCTTAGTATCCGTTACGAGGCGAAGCTAGCGAGAGCGTGCCCCATGTTCAGACCTATATTGCTAGAAAATTATTTTGCTTTTTACGTTGTTTCCATTCTTACTCCGTCTTCGTACAATACATAAAGTAACTGTGGCCGCTCGGGAGGTGCTGTATCCCTTTTATGCCCGGACGAATCAGGTAATTTTCTTTGGAAAATACCATGGGGGCCATGGGAAGGTCTTCCAAAAGCATCTGTTCAGCCTTATGCAGTGCCTTGGAGCGCTTCTTTCCATTCGTTTCTTTCATCGCAGTCTGCATCAGTTTATCATACTTTTTATTACTGTAATGGGCATAGTTGTTTGCATCCTGTGAACGGAAAAGATTTAACAGCTGAAGGGGTTCGTCATAATCATAAACCCAAGCAAAACGAGTCAACTGAAAATCCCCCGTGTGCTGTGTTGCGGAAACAACCTTCCACTCCTGCGTGTCAATTTCCATATCGACACCCAGCTCCTTAAAGGCACTTTGCAGATACTCCGCAATAGTGTTGTTTGCTCCACCTGCATTATTTAAATATTTTACCTTGGGAAAGCCTTCTCCGTTCGGATATCCGGCTTCCTTCATCAGCTTTTTGGCTTCTTCCAGATCCTTTTCGTATTCCTCCGTATGGAAAGGAGTACCGTAATCCTGCAGTGTTTTTTCCATAAAGGAACTTCCGTCTTCCGGATCACTTACGCCTTCACAAACAAAGGTGGAAGCCGGGGTACGATAGCCTTCGAAAATATTTTCCGCAATATACTTTTTATCAATAGCAAAGGGCAAAAGCCTTTCTGACCTTCGCATCATCAAAAGGCGGTTTCTCCATGTTGAAAAATCATGCCGGAAGTACCGAGAAGCGGATAACTCTTGAAATCTTCACTGTCACGAAGAGAGTCCATTTCCTCGGAAGGGATACGGCTTGTGACATCCAAACTTCCCTCCATATAAGCGGAATAAGCGGAATTGTCGTCTTCCACCAGATGGAAAATCAGCTCATCGACCGTTACCTTATCCGCATCATAGTAGTAAGGATTTTTTCTTTAGGGAAATGTAATCACCGTCCACATACTCATTCATTCGGTATGCTCCGTTGGAAACATAAGTAGAGGGATTAAAGCTCCATCCTTCTCCGCCTTCTTCCAACATATCTTTTCTAAGCGGAACCAGAGAGGAAAAATGCCACAATCTTATCAAAATAGCTGAGCGGCGAAGTGAGATGCACTACAAAGGTTCTCTCATCCGGTGCCTCCACTTTAAGGGCGTCAAGCTCTCCCTTACTTGCCTCTTCATATCCTTCTATCATGCTTAGCATATCATAGCCGTAAGGGCGGCAGTTTTCGGATCCGCCAGTCTCTTAAAGGAATAGACGAAGTCTTCACTGCTTAAATCCATGCCGTCCGACCATTTGAGATTTTCACGAAGGTGGAAGGTCCAAGTCAGGCCGTCTTTTCGAGCACTCCCAGCTTTTCCGCCATGGCGGGAAGAACTTGCCCGTTTTCCCCGTATTTCAGAAGTCCCTCAAAGCAGTGCATAATCATGGTGCCCCCGTCCAGAGTGGAGTTCAGCGCCGGATCCATGGTTTCCGGAGAGGGACCGATACAGACATCCAGCTTCTCCATGGGATTTCCCTGTTCTCCTTCCATATCCTCCGTACTTTGCTCTTTATTGTCTTTTGCGGATTCTGCCGCAGGACATAAGGGTAAAACTGAAAAAGAGCTAAAAAGAGGACAGTTAGCAGTATTTTTTTCATAGATACCTCCTTGTATTGCTGTATTCTCTAATATTACCATTTTCGACAAAAAATCTCAAAAATATTTGCCTGTTTTGCTATTTAGGGAATGGTTTTACCGAGGAAGGGCGTGCTTAGGATTGAAAATCGTATAAAAAGATACTGCATTTTTCTTTTGCTTCGGTGTGCTTATGCTTTATGCGAAAAACTTGTTTTATGAGGAGGCAAAAGTGATACAATGCAAAAGTTGAAATTAGAAGAAATTATCGGATAAGGAAGTAGAAGCTATGGAACTTCATCTATCAGAAGATGATATGGCGTATTTAGAAGAATTGTATGTCCCGCACAAGAGCTTTGGAATGGCATAAGGGGGAAAAGGGAGCAAAATGGGAAGAAAAATCAATCTTGGCGTAGTCGGCCTAGGGCAGAGAGGAGCCGAGCTGGTAAAAAACGTGTATTCCGAGCATCCGGATGTGGAATTTATGGCACTTTGCGATGTGTATGAGGATAGAAGAGAAGATATTGCAAAAGCCTTGGAAGAGATGGGAGCGGAAAAGGCCGAAGTGCTTCTCCGACTATAGAGAAATGCTCGAAATGAAAGAGCTGGATGCGGTTCTTATTTGTGCATCCTGGGATACGCACAGTGAAATTGCCATGGCGGCAATGCGTGCCGGTAAGCCGGTAGCTTCCGAAGTGGGCGGTGCGTATTCCCTTTCCGAGTGCTGGAAACTTGTGGATTGCTATGAAGAAACAAAGACTCCCGTCATGTTTATGGAAAACTGTGTCTACGGAAGAGATGAGATGATGGTTTACTACATGGCGGAGGCGGGGGTTCTCGGAGAAATCGTGCACTGCGAAGGCGGATACAAGCATGATTTAAGAGAGGAAATTTCTTCGAAAAGAGAATCGTCATTATCGCTTGGATAATTACATTCATCGAAATACGGAAAATTATCCCACACACGAGCTCGGGCCTATTGCCAGAATTCTGCATATTAACAGAGGAAACCGGATGCTCAGTCTATCCTCTATGGCATCAAAGGCTTCCGGACTTCGTGAGTATATTAAGGAAAAGAAGCCCGAAGATAAGGCTTTACAAAACACGGTTTTTTTCAGCAGGGGTGACGTAGTGAATACTATGATTAAATGCAGTAACGGAGAAAGCATCCTGCTTACGTTGGATACCACCCTCCCGCGTGCCTATTCTCGTGGCTTTACCGTACAAGGTACGAAGGGAATGTATATGGAGGATAACGCTTCTATTTTTCCTGGACGGAGATGAAGGCGCGAAGGACCACTTCGAGTGGAAGAAGCAGTGGGGAAATGTGGAACGCTTCCGTACGCAGTACGAGCATCCGCTTTGGAAGGACTATTTGAAAAGTGGAGTAAAGAAGGGACACGGAGGAATGGATTATCTTGTTTTCTCCGACTTTATTCGCTGTCTACAAGAAAATCTCCCCATGCCTATCGATGTCTATGATATGGCGAGCTGGATGAGCATTAGCGCTCTTTCGGAAGAGTCCATCGCTCTCGGCGGTCAGCCTGTGGCAATTCCGGATTTCACAAACGGAAAGTGGATGAAGAGAAAGTAGGAACAATGCCTTTTAGAGGAGAAAAAAACAATCGAATAAAAGGGATAGTTTTCATTATCCTTTCCGCGGCAGGCTTCGCCGGGATGGCCTTCTTTGTAAAGCTTTCGGTAATGTTCCCGTCATGGAGAAGGCGATGTTTCGTAATGCGGTTGCCGCAGTTGTTGCCTATCTCATTATGCGAAAAGAGAGCGTCCTTTTACGTGGAAAAGAAGAATCGGCTTCCTCTTCCTTCGCTGCTTTTTCGGAACGACAGGATTAATCTGTAATTTCTGGGCAATCGGCTATCTTAAGCTCGGGGATGCGAGTATTTTACAGAAAATGGCTCCTTTTTTTGCCGTTCTGATGTCTGCTTTCATTTTAAAAGAAAGACCCGGGGCGGTCGCCATCATCTCCGTGCTGATTGCCCTTCTCGGGGCGGCTTTTTGTCGTAAAAACCGGGGCAGGGACTGCTCGGACTTCCTGCTTTTACTCGGCCTTTTTCGGCGGATTTTGTGCGGGAACCGCCTATACTTTTGTCAGGAAACTGGGAAAAAGAGGGAGTACAGGGAGCACAGATTGTATTTTATTTTTCTTTATTTTCCCTCCTTGCGATATTCCCCTTTTGTTTATTGCAGTTTGCGCCTTTAAGCTTACCAAAGCTTATCTTTCTCTTATGCGCGGGACTTTGTGCCGCTGTCGGGCAGATTTTTGTGACGAAAGCCTACTCCTATGCTCCGGCAAGAGAGATTTCCGTCTATGACTATAGTCAGGTTATCTTTTCTGCAGTTTTAGGATTCAGTTTTTTTGGGGAAATACCGGATATATACAGTTTGATAGGGTATGTTTTGATTTTCACCATGGCAATATGGAAATGGAAGAAAGGCTAGCAGGGATAGACAAGCATGAATGAGACAAGTATGAACGAGACAATCATGAATGGGGAAAGCATGAACGAGATAATACTGCATAGAAAATCACAACGCTCTTTCACGGAGGAAGAGTTGAAAGAGGAGCTGATTCAAAAGATACAGGATGAGATTATGGAGGTAAATGGGGAAAGTGCTCTGAAATTGAATTCGTGGAAGACGGAAGCAGGCATTTTTCCCATTTCGGAAAAAGTTACGGCCTGTTTAAAAATGTACGAAGTCTGCTTCTTTTAAAGGGAATCCGGGACAAGCGCATTTTCGGGAGAAAATCAGGGTATTACAGGGGAAAAACTCCTTCTTTTTGCGGAAAGTTTAGGGCTGGCTACTTGTTGGGTCGGAGGAACTTTTGACAGAGAGAGCTTTTTCCTATCCGGAAGAGGATCACGTGCAGGCCGTGATTCTTCTGGGGTATCCGGCGGAAAGCGGATGGAAGGGAAAGATACTGCATTCTTTACTTCCTGCGAAGAAAAAACCTTGGGAAGCGCGAATCGAAGGGGACATGCCCTATCCGAAGTGGGTTAGGAAAGGAATGGAAGCGGCAGCGCTTGCCCCCAGTGCTTTGAATAAGCAAAAGCCCGTCTTTCATTATCATAACGGGATTCTTACGGCTACAGTGGAAAACCGTGATGAAATGGATATGGTGGATCTCGGTATTGCGAAGTGCCATTTTGATATGGGCGTGGGCTGCGGACATTTTGTCTTCGGAAACGGCGGAGAGTTTGCGCCGGAAGTGTAAACAGGATGTCTCAGGCCTCGCCAGCGCCACTCTGAATTATTTTTGACATTTCTTACAAATTTTACTTACGATTTTATTTATTTTTTTCACAATTTATTCTTTAATATTCTCTTGCCTTTTTCCTTATAAGCCTAGTAAGATAAAAGCCTGTTTTTGGGAAATAATTGCGGGCAATTTTTATGCCTTATATAGGAAGAAAGCAATTCGAGTAGTCCTAAACCTGTTCACATGTACAGAATAGCTGAATATTCAGGGATTAGAGATTAGCTACCGGAGTACATCATTTTAGAAAGCAAGGGAGAGTAAAGATGAGAAAGAAGAATTTAAAAGTTCAAGTAGCTGCACTTGCTGTAACCGGAGTTATCGCAGCAACACCTTTAAGCGTTAGAGCGGAGGAAACCAGAACCCCCGCAGCACCAAGTACAGAGGCAGCGCCGAGCACAGCGGCGCCGGACACAGGCACAGTGACTCCGGCAGCTACTGGAGTAGCCTACATCCACAGCAAGCACAACAACACCGGCAGCAGGTACAGGAGCTTCTGATCCGGCTACAACAGCACCGGCTACGAGTTCCGGAGCCTCCACTACGACAAGCGGAACTGCAGGCAGTATAGGAGCGGCAGCACCGGCACCTGGTACAACGGCTACGACACCGGCAGCGGTATCCTCCGATGTGATAAAGAATGCGGACGGCTCGATTTCCTTTAAAGAGCCGGCTGTAGATTCGGGAACTACGGCACCGAATAATGTGAAAGACGAAGTGACCGATGACAAGCAGGAACAGATATCCAGTTTAGCGGAAAAATTTATTGTGTTCCCTGCTGAAAATAGTATTGATGCTACTATTAGCCCCGAAAATGCCAAAGATGGGAAAACACTTGCAGAATTACCGGGAGGCTTTAATTCCGTTTCGACGTTTTCTGATATAAAAGCAGAAGATATGATAATGAAAGGGGATTTATCTATTGCCAAGGATGAGGCTTCTTCCTACGATAGTACGGAAATGGATGCACATTCAGTAGATAAGAATGAGAGTTATTCCTTAAAAGCAGATCTTGATGTTTCTTCAGTTAGCAAAGCGTTAACAGCGTCGGAAGGAGTTGGGAAAAATATTATTCCGAGTTGGATGTCACGGCTATTAGGATATAGCACTAGGGATTTAAGTATTAATGATGCCTATGTTAATAATTTGACTACCGGTTTCAGAACGGTTGTTCAGATGGACAATAACTTGATGGAAGCTTCTATCGTCCTAAAGACTTGGAGGATGCAAAACAACACTATGAGCTTAGCTCTGCTGATGGAAAACCGATGATTTATCGCATCAACTATGGCAATTCATCTTTTTCCGAGAAGAAAGTCAGTATTGCTATGGATTTGGATTTAACAAAGATGACTCCGCTTGTAAATCAATATACAGGAGAGAAGGTTGGTCTGGAACATTTGTACGGAACTGGGAACAAAATTGAGAATTTTAGACATCCGAGTAATGAACACAAATATAACACCAGTGTATTTGGAAATTTAAGAAATTTAGTAAATAGTTCACGCAGAAGATTCAATTGGTGATGAAAGGAATCAAGTTAAATTCTGCGGCCGGCAATAGAGTAGAGACTGAGACAAGTTCTACAAACCGAAACAGAAAATATTACGGAGAAAAACCATTACTGCAGAAGGAAGTTTTAAAGGTACATTAGTGGGGTATATGAATGCGGATGTAGGACATGACAATTTTAAAGGAAAGGTTTCCTACAAGTGGGGCGCTATCCAGAACGACGCCGGTCGTGACAAAGTTGCCGGTCAGAATAACGACAAGGTTTACTTGACTGTCAAGTTCACGGATAAGGAACGTACGGTAACACCTATTGCTCGGTAAAATCCCTGTACAGCCTGAGAATCCGACAAATCCTGTACAGCCGGTTAATCCTGTAACACCGAATAATGGTGGAAACGGCGGAAATGGCGGTAACGGTGGCGGAGTTAGCGACAGAACACCGGTTATTCCGTCAACGACTCCTTCCGTAACTCCGGTAAATAATCCCGGAGAGGTTCTTGTGAGAACCGTCCGGCTCCGACTCCTGAGGAGAATACGGTAACCGCTCCGGAGAAGAAGGGAGGTTCTTAGCGAGTCTCGTCCGGACCCAAGCGGAAAGACTCTTTCCACTCGTGCAAAAGGTTTCTACAGGGGACTACAATTATACTGCACTTTGGGCTTCCCTTTTCGGCATGTCCCTAGTTGCTCTTGCAGGCTTTTGTAGTACTTAGTAAGAAGGAAGAGAACTAATTTTTCTAAAAATGATTTATTCATAAAAGAGTACTTTTGGTAAAGCTGAAGAGGTTCGTTCATAAAATTTGTGTTGTTGACATTGTGTTGTTCAATACATGATATTTCACTAGCGAGGCTGTAAAAAAATCAAATAAAGGGATTCTTTTGCAATATAGGTCTGAATGCGGGGTAGTCTGAGCCCCAAGTTCAGACCTATTTTGCTTTAGAAAAATATTTTGGCTTTTTTACAGTCTCGTTTTTCCTTCCTCGTTTCTCTTTCACCATTTTCTCTTTACCGGTTTATTCTGTAGGATTCTTATCTCTCGGGGATGTGACATTTGCAACAAATAAAAGGAAAGGAGCGTGTTACAGTATACTTGCAAGAGGAAAGGAGGAGAGATGAAACCGGAGGCGGGAAAAGAATTTTCCATAGCGAAAGAAAATCGTCCTCTTAGAGGATGTACGGTGTCGAAGGAGATGGAGGGCGGCCGGAATGCGATTGTTGTTTTTTCCATGGACAAGGATACCGATATCAGTCCGGAGATTTACTCGGAACATAAGTTTCTGCTTCTCCATGAGGGGACTTGGAAGTTTATGGAAGAGAAGAAGCTAAGAAGAGAGAAGAGAAAGAAGGACGAATAGTTTTATCTGCCGGGGAAGCCGTTCTTTGCAAAGTGGATGAGCCGGTAGGCATGCGTACAAAAAAAGGTGCAGTGTATACAGAAATCAATATTAGGAGGGAAGATAAGATGAATGAGGTAATTAAGGCAGGTGAGGTTTTTTTCGATTAAAAGATTTACTTCGTATGGGGAAAGGCAAGATTGTGAATATGGATGTTGTTCATAATGAGAAAATGAAATTTGTGCTGATGGCTTTTGATGAGGGACGGGCTTAAGTGAGCATGCAGCGCCCGGTGAGGCGATTTTCTTTGCACTGGAAGGTGAGGCTATCATTAATTATGAAGGAACGGATCATACCATCCATGCCGGAGAGCAGTTCCATTTTGCTAAAAAGGTGGAAGGCACAGTGTGAAGGCTCTCGGAAAGTTTAAGATGGCACTGCTGCTGACTTTGGAATAGTTTTCTTCAAAGTTGAACTTTTAAAGTTAAAGAATCTGAAATATTCAATAAAGTAAAAGATTTTGCCGGTTGAAAAAATAAAAGAAGACTTGATAAAGCACCTCCATTTCTGTACAATAGACTGTACAGAAATGGAGGTGCTTTATGATAGCGGTAAACTATACGACCATGCGAAATAATTTGAAGGAATACTGCGATTTGGCTACGAACAATGGAGAAACGATCATTATTACTCGAAAAAGAAGATAAAAATGTAGTTGTTTTAAGTCTGGAACAGTTTAATGAGATGGAAAAAGAATTACGAAATGCACGGTATTTGGATAAACTGGAAAGAGGATTTAAACAATTGCTGGAAGGTAAAGGAACTGTACACGAATTAATTGAGGAGTAAGATGAGAAAGATATGGTCCGATGAAGCATGGGAGGATTACCTGTATTGGCAGGGGCAGGATAAAAAGACATTAAAGAGGATTAATTCCTTAATTAAGGATATAGAGAGAAATGGTTTACAAGGAATAGGAAAATCCGAACCGCTAAGATATCATCGATGGCTGGAGCAGAAGGATTGATAAAGAAAATAGACTTGTTTTTACCATTGTCTCCGGTGAATTACTCATTGTTTCATGCAGAGGACATTATGAAAAGTGATGTTCCTGACTTTGGAATAGAACTTGCTAAAGTACCTTACTTTTTGTACTATAGGCTGTGCAGGATGGAGGTACTTTTTTGATTCTTAACAAGTGCTGTAGGCGAAGCCGGAGATATCTTGTTGCAGTAAAGTAATTAATCAGGAGATACAAGGAGGCATTTTATGATTATCGATAAGTTGGAGAACATTCAGTTTTATGCACCGATTCTGCCAAATCTTAAAGAGGGGATAAAGGCAATTTCCGATTTGAAGAAAAAGGGAGCGTTTGCACCGGGGAGATATGATTTTGAAGGCGGATTCTTTAAGGTGGAAAATGGCAGCACGAAACTCTTTACGGAGGGAACGTATGAAGCACATAAGCAGTATATCGATGTGCAGATTATTGAAGACGGTTCGGAAGAAATTGCTTGGGATACTTTAGAGAGTCTTACGGAAACCGTTCCTTATAGTGAAGAAAAGGATGCGGCGCGCTATACCGGAGATTTTTCACATCAGATGAAGATTACGAAGGGGATGTTCTGGGCTGCTTTTTCCTTGGGATGGTCATAGACCGGGGGCGCATTCGAAAGAAGAGCAACAGTACACGAAGATTATTTTGAAGCTTCCGTTTAAAGCATAATGTGGGGAAATATTTTTATAAGCTTTAGAGTAGTAGATGGTGAGAAAATGAATCAAAAGAAAATAAAGCGCGAGAATATGGAGGATATGCTATGAATTTACAAATGATTGCCATTATCCTCTTTATTTTGATGTATGTCGTGATGATTGCGAAAACGGAGTGGAGGCTTTATGCCATCTGGACAGTTGCTGTGCTCTTTGTACTTTTTGGCATTTTACAGAGAAATCCGCTCTACTGGCTTTTCCGTCATAAACTGGAATGTCATCATGATGATCAGGGGCACCATGGTCATCGTGTATTACTTTATCGAGTCGAAGATGCCGAACCGTTTAGCGGAGATTATTTTGGAAAAGTGTCCTACGGTAATGTGGGTAATTATCCTAATGTCTCTCTTTGCCGGCGTGGTTTCCGCTTTCATTGACAATGTGGCGACGGTGTTGATGATTGCACCGGTCGGGCTTGCAATCTGCAAGAAGTTGAAAATCAGTCCGGTGTCGATGCTCCTTGCCATTGCCGTTTCCTCTAACCTGCAGGGGGGCGGCGACACTTGTGGAGACACGACTTCCATTATGCTCGGTGCTTATGCGAAAATGAACTTTATGCAGTTCTTCTTTATGCACGGGAGACCGGGAATCTTCTGGGCGGTGGAACTTGGGGCACTCCTCACGGTTCCTGTGATGATTTTTCTCTTCCATAAGTTGAATCAGCCGGTGGAAGCGACAGAAAAGACGGAAGTGGAGGGGATTTTTCCGACGATTGCACTCTGCGGGGTTGTGGTATGCCTGATTATCGCGTCCTTTATTCCGGAATACACCGAGCACCATCAACGGAATCATTTGCTGTGTGATTGCCATACTTTGCATGCTCATGGATTTTCGGATGAAGAAAATGCCGGAGAATCTCAAAAAGCGGTTCTTTCCATCGATTTTGAGACGCTGTGTATCCTGATTGGCTTATTTCTTGTGATTCAGGGAATCACCGATGTAGGAATCATCGATATGGTGGCAAACGGCATCGCGAAGGTAGGCGGAAGCAATATCTTCCTGCTTTATACGATTATTGTCTGGGGCTCCGTGCTTTTTCTCCGCCTTTGTGGACAATATTCCGTACGTGGCAACTATGCTCCGATTATTACCGGGATTAGTCAAGTGCTCAGGGATTGAACCCCTATCTTCTATACTTTGGCCTTCTTTCCGGGGCAACCCTCGGGGGAAATATTACTCCGATTGGAGCCAGTGCGAATATCACGGCGGTCGGGATGTTGAAGCAGAACGGCTATACCGTGAAGTTCTCCGACTTTATGAAGATTGGGATTCCTTTTACCTTTGTTGCCGTTATGGCAGGCTATCTCTTTATTTGGTTCACTTGGCATTAGTGGAGGCAGAAAATGAAGAAACAAACAGCAGGAAGAGAATATCTTGGAGATATTGCTCCGCAATTTGCAGAGTTAAACGATGATGTGCTTTTCGGTGAGGTTTGGGCGAGAGAAAAGGAACTCTCCCTGAGAGACAGAAGTATGATTACGATTGCCTCTCTACTTACCGCGGGGCAGTATCCGCAGCTAAAGAGTCATCTTGCCCTCGGAAAGGAACATGGCATTAAAAAAGAAGAAGTGGTGGAGATGATTACACAACTTGCGTTTTACTGCGGATGGCCGAAGGCTTGGAGCGCCTTTCCTTTGATTGACGAGATTTATGGAGAGGGAGCGGCGATTACGGAGGAAAGAACTGCCATCGCGGAACATAAAAGGATTGCGGATCAGAATCCGAACAGCGGAAGGAAAAGGATTACGGCGATACCGGAGCATCTTGCTCCGTTTCCTTTAGGAGAGGAAAATACAGCGTATCAAGACTATTTTATCGGAAAGAGCTACCTTGCGACACTCAGCCTCGGACAGATGAATGTCTTTCATGTGACCTTTACTCCGGGAGCAAGAAATAACTGGCATGTGCACCGCGCGGATCGGGGAGGCGGACAGCTTCTTCTCGTACCTACGGAAGAGGCTGGTATCAGGAATGGGGGAAAGAAGCAAGAGAGCTTCATGCCGGGGATACGGTCTTCGTTCCGGCGCAGGTAAAGCATTGGCACGGTGCGGCATCCGACAGCTGGTTTCAGCATATTGCGGAAGAGCTGCCCGGAGAGAACAGTACTGTAGAGTGGTGTGAAGCACTAAGTGATGAGGAGTACAAGAAATTACCGTAAAAGAATATGTATGCATATATATAAATATTATTTACATATATGATAAATAAACTTCTTAAAAATTAGCTTATATAAATTTCATCTCTGACGAAATCATAGTATAGGCAAAAGAAATCCGTCTTTTCCTAAGCCGGCAATGGAAAGTATGGAGTGAGGACAGGGAGGTTCTCTGAATAGGACAGATTAAAGTGTACTGCCAAATTAAAAACAGTACACGGCAATCAATAAGTCGCCTAATAGGAGGAATTTTTTATGGTTATTCAACACAATATTGCAGCTAATAACGCGTACAGAAACTTGTCCATGAACTCTGCTGGTACACAGAAGAACTTAGAGAAACTTTCTTCCGGTTATAGAATCAACCGTTCTGCAGATGATGCAGCCGGCCTTGCTATTTCCGAGCAGATGCGTTCTAAGATTAATGGACTTAACCAGGCTACTGCAAACGCACAGGATGCTGTAGGATTAATTCAGACCGCTGAAGGTGCTCTTACAGAGACACACCCATGCTTCAACGTATGGTAACTCTGGCAACACAGTCCGCTAACGGAACTTATAATACTACTGCTCGTGAGTCTATCCAGAAAGAGGTTAAAGCTCTTGATAAAGAGATTCAGAGAATTGCCGAGAAGACCGATTATAATGGTATTACTCCCTTGTTCTTAACAACAACCGGTAAGATGCAGGGTTGGACCGACAGCATCTGAGACTTTGGCCATTACATATCAGAAGATGGATAATACTACTTTAGGTGTTTCCGGTATCACAGTTGAGAGCGTTACTTCGGCAAATACAGCAATCACAACAATTAACACAGCTATTGACAAAGTATCAAAGTACAGAGCAGACCTTGGAGCAGCACAGAACCGCTTAGAGCACACCATCAACAATTTGAAGGTTACCTCTGAGAACATGACTGCGGCTGAGTCCAGAATCCGTGATACCGATATGGCTAAGGAAATTGCAGCATTTACAAAGAACAATATCCTTAACCAGGCTGCACAGTCTATGCTTGCACAGGCTAACCAGACACCGCAGGGAGTATTACAGTTACTGAGATAATTTTCTGTAGTAGAGATTTAACCAGAGAAAAATCAAGAAGAGGCATTGCGTTAGGTAGGGACGCAGTGCCTCTTTTTTGTTCATAACGAGTATCGTGCGCAAAGCGTGCGATATCTCGTTTATAGGACAAAATGTATTGATGAAAACCGCTCTACACACCGGTAAATCAAGGCTGTAGGGCGGATAGTCTTTTTGCTTATAGGATATTCAGCAGCTTTTCTACATCACTTTCTTCGGTAGACCAACCGGTACAGATTCTAAGAATGGAGTGTTTTTCATCCGGGTCATCCCAGTGCGCAAGTTCCACTTCTTTTCCGATTCTTTCCGCTTCTTTCTTTTCTACAAGAATAAAAATCTGGTTAGTGTGAGAGTTAATGGCAAGAGGATGCCTTTTCTTTTTTTAAAGCACTCCGGATTTTCTCCGCCATTTCGATACCGTGTTTTCCGATTTTATAGTATAAGTCATGGCTAAAAAGTGTTTCAAATTGTACACCGAGAGCTTTTTCCCTTAGCCAGAAGAGCGCCGTGCTGCTTAATCACTGTAGGAAAAAGGGAAATTTTCCTTTTTCCGGAAGCACTACCGCTTTCTCCGAAGAGTGCTCCGCACTTGGTGCCGCCGATATAAAAGGCATCGGAGAGTCTTGCAAGATCCGGAAGAGTCACATCATTTTTCCGGACAGGCCAGGGCATAGGGCAAGTCTCGCTCCGTCGATATAGAGAGAAAGTGCATATTCCTTACAGAGGGATCGAATGTCTTCCAGCTCTTGTAAAGTATAGAGAGTACCAAACTCTGTAGGCTGGGAGAGGTAAACGAGGCGTGGCTGTACCATGTGGGAATTGTTTCCGTCTGCATGAAAATGCACCATGTATTCCTGAATTTGTGCAGGGGAAATCTTTCCTTCCTTGTGCGGCAGGGCCAGAACTTTGTGCCCGTGGACTTCGATGATTCCCTGCTTCATGCGTAGCAATATGCCCCGTGTCGGCGGAAATTACGCCTTCATAGGACTTAAGCATAGTGGAAATGATTGTATCGTTTGTCTGCGTGCCTCCCACTAAAAAATAGACATCCCCGTCTTTTAGCTTGCAGGCCTCTAAAATCTTCTTTTTAGCGGATAAGCTAAAGTCGTCCGCACCATACCCCGGGGCATTTACACGGTTTGTTTCAATCAATCTCTGCAAAAATCATTTCGTGACATCCGGACAAGTAATCCGAGTTAAAATAAAGACGATTTTTCTTCCTTCTGCATCTTTCTCACAGACTTCCTTTCTTTTCTATTCTTTAGAGCTATTCTCTCCATTCCTTTTTTCCGTGAAGCGATCCAAATCCACTCGATAGATGTGCTCCAGATCCGCTTTCGCTCTCCACCCTAAGGCTTCCAGCTTTCTACAGTCCAGTACTATGCTCCTATGGGGAAGAAACCCGTCGGATTTGTTTACGGTATTTTTCATAAATGATTTTTAATTTCGGATTAAAGCTTTGAAAGAGCCTTTCCGCAAGATCCCGTATGCTTAAGAAGGTCTTTTGGTTTGTTGCGTTATAGGCTTCCCCGTCTTCTCCCTTTAATAAGACGGTAAAGCTCGCTGTTACGGCATCAAGGGTGTAAAGCATACATTTTTTGCTTAGACCGTCCGATTTCATATGAAGGTTTTTATTTTCCAGGATACATCGTAAAATTTCGCTGGATACTCTTGTTTCCTCATAGGGCTGATAGAGTCCTTGTGTAACGGAGAGACGCAGTATTCTGCACTTTTAAATGATATTCTTTAGCGGCAGAATAGGCCAAAAACTCACAGGCCTTTTTTAGCCAGAGGATAACAGCTCCGTAAGTTCAAGCTGTCAATCGCGGCTACCGTCTCCTCCGTAACCACGGGAGAACTGTCCGAGGGTGCCCCTGTAGACCTCTTCCGAGGAAAAAGAGAAGAATACAATCTTTATTTTCGACTGCAAAGCTCAAGCATTCTTTCCATGCCGTCTACATTGGTGCGAAAGGTTTCCATGGGGTATTGCATATGAATTTGATTTCTGACCGGGGACGCCGCGTGCAGAATGAAGTCTACGGAAGGACAAAATTCCGCTTCTCTTCCATGCGGAATATAACGAATTTTGTCTTCTTTTTCGATATAATCCGGTATTTCCTCCGGATTTCTGGTAGAGGCATAAAGCTTGGTATCGCATGCCTTCAGTTCGTTTTTGCAGTAGAATCCACTTTGTGATGGCTGTTCCTATAAGCTCCTTTAGCACCGGTAATAAGGAGAGTTTTTCCCTTTTAAGGCTTCATCAAAGTGATTCTCTGTAATGTATTTCTCAAGCTCTTCCCTGTTCTATCCTTGACAGCTTCATGTATTCTCCCTCTTCTGTAAACTATACTGTAATGAGCGCTATAATGTAAACATTTTTACAATATCTTCCGTAATCTGCTCGGGAAGCAGACGGTTTTCCCGCATAAAAATCATCCGCAACATAAGTTGTGGGAACCGGCTTATAAAACCCCTTATTCATGACTTTCATGCTATGCATACTGTAGTATTGTGCGATTCTGCTTCCAAAGCCTCCGTGAAGGATGGCATCCTCTAAAGTGACAACAAGTTTATGATCAGGTTTCAGCTCGTCCAAAAAGAGAAACATCGATTTCGTTGATAAAAAAAGCGGATTAATCAGGGTTGCTTCGATGCTTTGTTTTGCGAGCTCCTCACAGACCTGCATACCGATAGGGAAGAAGCTTCCGAGTGCAAGAAGGGCTACTGTTTTTTTCCTTTTTTTCGACATGGTATTTTTACAGAGGAATAGTCTTTTCTTACAGCTCTTTCCGCATGGAATACCTTAGTCCAGGGAATGCGGATCGCTACGGTCTTTTCATTTTTGCTCGATACTCCAATCCAGCATCGCAAGGTACTCTTCAAGATTTGTCGGTGCAAGATAGGTGAGATTCGGAATGGTAGAGAGCAGCGCAATATCATATAGCCCGACATGGCTGTCATTGGTATGCCCCCATACGGAGGCATGGCTTAACAGCAGGGTGGCAGGGCATTTTTCCGAGGCACATCTCCTGCTCTATCTGGTCATAGGCTCTCTGATAAAAGGTACTGTTTGTCGCAAAAACGGGTTTTCCTCCGGCTTTGGCAATGGCGGCAGTCATGGTCACCGCATTTTGCTCTGCGATTCCGACATCAATATATTGCTTTCCGGCTTTCGCACGATTTTTCTGCGTTAAAGCCTATGCAAAAGCGGAGTGGAAGCCGCTACTACTACGATTTTTCTTATCTTTTTCATCTTATTTAAGAGATGTTCGGCGATAAGAGAACCATAGTTTTCTTTCGGAACGGAAAATAGAAATGTTCCGCTTTCCCTATCGAAGGGCTTTACGTAATGCCATTTTTCTCTGTCTTTTTCTGCAAAAATATCCTTCCCCTTTTTGGTACAGCAGTGCACGACGACGGATTTTCCGCTTTCCTTTGCGTAAGTAAAGGCTGCAATAAGAGCTTCTATGTCATGGCCGTCCTGCACGAGGACATATTCGAGGCCAAGGGAGCGGAAAAAGTTGTTTTCTACCTTGCCCTTTTCTTTTTTTAGCCGGTTTAACAGCTTATGCAGTCCGCCATAGTTCTCGGAATGGACATATCGTTGTCGTTTACAACAATAATAACCGGTCCTTCCAGCTCTGCCACATAGTTTAAAGCTTCAAAGGCTTCTCCGCCGTCTAAGGAGGCATCTCCGATTACGGCAATGATATGTTCCTTCCCGCCTTTTAAATCTCTCATCTTAGCCATACCTAAGGCGAGACTGATTGCCGTTGAGGTGTGTCCCATAGGAAAGAAGTCGTGTGCACTTTCCGAAGGATTACTGTATCCGGAAACATCCCCGTAATGTTCCTCTTTCAGAAAAGCCTCTTTTCTACCACACAGGATTTTATGCGTATAGCACTGATGGGATACATCAAAGAGGATTTTATCGACAGGAGAGTGAAACACCTTGTGCAAAGCCACCGTGATTTCCACCATGCCGAGATTAGAGCCCTAAGTGTCCGCCACATTTACTTATTTTTTTCGAATAAGGCAGTCTCTGATTTCCGCGGAAAGCGTTTTTAGTTCCCCGCTGTGCAATGCTTTCAGATCTTCCGGACCATTTATATTTTTCCAATATCATGTTTATCTCCAATCAGGGTTCATAATGGGAGTTTGTCGAATCTCTTTTCCTTCTTCCAAATCACGAACCTGTTGTACTCTGGGAGCATGATGCCCCCCTACAAAGTCTGTGCTTAGGAAGATATCCACTCTGTGCTCCACATCTTCATAGCCCATGTGCTTTTGTCCGAAGGCAATCATATTGGCATCGTTGTGCTTTCGCATATATTCCGTAACAAGATCGGCATAGCCGAGACCGCAGAGAATCCCTTTAATCTTATTTGCCGCCATAACCATACCTGTTCCCGTAGCGCAGAGGAGGATACCGTATCGGCAGTCTCCCGAGGCGACAAGTTTTGCCGCTTTTGCGGCAAAGACAGGAGTATCACAGGGGACATTTTCTTCCGTCCCTACATCGATTGTTTCATGCCCGAGTTCCTTTAGGTGGGCAATAATTCTTTTTTTATAATCCAGACCGTTTCGGTCGCTTCCGAGTGCAATACGCATAATTGACCTCTGTTTTCTTTCGGAGAAAAAGCATAGAACAACAATTTCTTGTTATAGTAGAAGGGAAAGCGAAAAATTATTTTCTGAGCCACTCCGGTCTTTCTACGGAAAGTAAGGCGGTAAAGATTTCAATATCTTCCGAGGTTGTTAATTTAATATTTTTTTCCGAGCCGATAGAGTGGTAGAGCTTTCTTCCCAACTCCACATAAAGAGAACAGGAAGCGATAGAATCGTCAATTCCCTTTCGATTGCCTCCTTATGCACCTCCAAAATTTCTTTTTAAGAAGAAGGTCTGCGGTGTTTGTGTGATTTTTCAGGTAATCTCTGGGAACCTGATCGGAAGAGGTGAGCCCATCCATGGTTTTTAAGCATGACTGCGGTACAGGGAATCACCGTGATAGCATTTCCGTACTCTCGGCAGACACGAATATTATCGGAGATAATATCTTGGCTGACCAATGGACGGATGGCGTCGTGAATAAGAACGATATCGTCTTCATCATGGTATCTTTTTGCAATATCGGCAAGACCTTTTCGAATGGATTTCAAACCGGTTTCCCCTCCGGAAACGATATTTTCCAGCTTGGTGATGCCGAACTGCTTCGCGTAAGCCGATAAGATGTCCCGCCAACCCTTCAGGCAGACTACCTCGATAGCATCGATGTTCGGATGTTTTTGAAAGGCTTCAGAGTATAGATGATGACGGGTTTATCATTTACATTGAGAAATTGCTTCGGGATATCTTGGTGCATCCTGCATCCTACCCCTCCGGCAATGATTAATGCGATATTTTTCAAATCAGCCTCCTTTCTGATGAGAATACCCAATACAACTGATAAGTAGAATCAGTATATCTGATGGAAATACGCAATTGATCTGATGAGCATATCCCAGTATATTCATCGGAAAGAAGGCTGTTTTTTTATAAGATAAAAAGAAGATTTAGAGGTATTTGTTCCCTTCTTTTTTTCATCTCATCCCATTTCTTTTTCCATATCTTTAACTAAAGCAATCTGGGTTCTTGCGCGGTCCAGATTATGTCCGGGACGCGCTGTATGGAAGTAAACATCTCCTTCGAGATAGTCGGTTAAGAAGCGCATACCGCATTCCAGTGTCATAATCTTCGCTCCCTCCGGGAGAGATTCGATTTCTTTTTTTGTAAGTTTTCCTCCGGCGCCCTCTAAAAACCCTTCACATAGGTGGAGAAGAGAGGAGAGAAAGAGAGACCTTGGAAAGATCCTTTTCGTCTTCTTCTGCCGTATTTGCCCCGAAGCGAATAGCATCCCCGAAGTCGAAGATGGAAAGCCCGGGCATAACGGTGTCCAAATCAATGATACAGAGCGCTTTTTCCGTTTTGGCATCGAAAAGCACGTTGTTTAACTTGGTATCGTTATGGCTGACCCGAAGAGGAAGCTCCTTTTTCGCGAGAAGCTCCATAGCATAGGAGAGATCTTTCTCGTGCTGTAAGAAAAATTGTACTTCTTCTTCACAGTCCTTTCTTCTTCCGAGTGCATTCTGTTCCAGTACCTCTTTAAAATGGGCAAATCGCTTTACGCTGTTATGAAAGTCGGGAATGGTCTCGTGAAGCTTCTCTGCAGGGAAGGAGGCAAGGAGCTTTTGGAAATGCCCGAAGGCGCGGGCACTTTCATAGAAGTGCTCCGGCTTTTCCACAAGATTATAGGACTTGGTATTCTCTACAAAGAGATACATGCGGAAGAAATTCTCTTCTTTGTCTTCGTAGTAGCCGAGTCCCTCTTTTGTGGGCACAAGGCGTAGTCCCTCCCGTTCCGGATCGCCTCCTGCCTTTACAATCTCTTTTTCCATAAAGTCACAGACCATGCTGACATTTTCCATCAGTTCTTTTGCATTTTTGAAAATGTTCGTGTTCATCCTTTGCAGGATATAGTCCCGGTCCGCCTTTACGAGGAAGGTGTCGTTGATGTGCCCTGAACCGTAAGGCTCAGAAGACTTCACCTCTCCCTTAATTTGAAAATGGGAGAGAGCGTTTTCGATTTCTTTTTGCTTAATTCTTTATTCATGGTATGCTGTCCTGTTTCATTTTTATCCTATTTTTTTACTACATCATTTTAGCACTTTTTGCAGCTCTGTATTTTTATTCATAACAAGTGGCGCAGGCGAAGCCTGAGACATCTTGTTGTGTTATCTTATTTTTTTGTATCTGTTCTTTAAAGATTCTATTTTAGCCCTTTACACCGCCGCCGGTTACCCCTGCAATAATTCGCTCCGATAAGAATAGGTAGAGGATAAAGGTGGGGAGGAAAAACAATGATTACCGAGGCAAACATGCCCGCCCAGTCTCCGGTATACTTCATGGAGTTAATCATAGAGTAGAGTCCTACCGCAACGGAACGCACCTTGTCGGAGTTTCCGAAGATGAGGGAGATAAAGTACTCGTTCCATACATTGATGAAGTTGAAAATACTCACGGTAATAATGCCCGGCTGTGCCATCGGAAGCATAATTTTCCAGAAGGTCTTTCCGGGGGGGCAGCCGTCAATCGCAGCGGCTTCCTCAAAGGCACGGGAGATATTGGCAAAAATCCCATCAGAAAAATGGTGGTATAAGGAACATTAATACCGACATACAAGAAAATCAAGGTTAATTTGTTTGCTGTTACATGGTTTAGAATATCGAGACCCGCAACAAGAGCAAAGAGAGGCAGGACAATCATGACCACCGGAACACCCATGGAGGCTACGAAAGAGTGCTGCATAAGTTTATTTCCGAAAAATGTAAAACGGGACAAAGCGTATGCTGCCGGAGCACAAAACCAAGATAAGCACGCCCACGGAAGTGAGAGAATAGAAAAAGGGAGTTGAAGAATATGGTGGACACATCGGAGTTCACCCATGCCTTTTCATAATTCTCAAAGTGGAAGCCGCTACTTAAAAGTTTATTCGCAAAGATTTCTTTCGTAGTGGAAAAACTTGCGAGAAGTACCCAACCGAGAAGAACCACGGTAAAGAAAATCCAAAATGAGGAGAAGAAGATAGCCGGGTAAAAGGCGAAGTTCCTTCTTCAGCCGGAAGGGTTCAGCATAGTTTTTTTCTTTTTTTAAACAAGGAAAACATAATCCCCTCCTTAAAATTCCAGCTCTTTATCTTGTAAGAGCTTATTACAAATAGTGAAAATGACTACCACACAGAGACTCAGGAGTACTCCGACAGCCGCACCGATTCCCGCATTTCGCTCCGTTACGCTGTTTCCGGCTCCGAAAAATCTGCATATACATGTAAACCATGGGAGTAATCGTCTGGGTATCGGCGGTTACGGTAGAGAAGAGCTGTGACCAAACGAAGAAGCCTACGCTGCTGACCGACCACATGGTGATATTCGTGTGAAACATCCCCTTTAAAAGAGGAAGAGTGATGTGTTGAAACTGTTGAATCTTGTTTGCGCCGTCAAGGGTTGCCGCTTCAAAGTAATCGCTGCTGATGCGTTCAATACCGCTGGAGAAAATGAGCATGTGGTAGCCCACCATTCCAAAGCAGTAGGCAATGAGCAGTGCCATAAACTTATGGTCGTTACTGAGCCACTGGATCGAAGCCAGTTTCGGTAAGTGAAGAAACGTGAAGAGGCTTTTCAGTAAACCGAATTTCGGGCTGTAGACATATTGTAACCACATGGTTGCGAGTGCTACGGCGGAAACGATATTCGGAAGATAAATCATGGCGCGGAAGAAACTCCGACCGCGGATGCCGGAGGTAATAATGACGGCAAAAAGAAGTGCCAAGGAGAGTACGATCAGACCTCCGAAGAGCCAAATGCGAAAAAGATTCCACATAGAAATACGGAAAAGAGTAGTACCGAGAAGCTTTCCATAGTTTTTAAGCCCCACAAAATGCCATTTGGCAAGGCTATCAGTTACCCCTTCAATACGGAAAAAGCTCATTAAAAAGAGTCCGAAGAATAGGATATAAGAAAATCAAGATAAAAAGATCGCTGCCGGACTTACAAAGGCAATCAGCATCGCGGAATTCTTTTTCACGAAAAACCTCCTAAAACAATTCTTTTAAAAAGGAAGTGGCGCGATGGTTCGGAGCCACTTCCCAAGATTCAAAAACGAGTATCGTTTGTAAAGCGAGACACTTTACTTCTTTAAGTTTGCAACGAACTCCTCAGCGGTAATGCTTCCACCGCAGAGCTTCATGAAATTCTCCTTCAGAATCGGTGTCATGTCAACATTATCTTCTGCAGAGGCAGCCCACGGATAACGAGTCTTTAACTCTTCCATAACCGGTCTTACATGAGAGCTGCTTCGGCCAATCCTTGTTGTCGGAGTCTGCCGGAATACCTAAAGATTCCTGAGAGAGCTTCTCGTCGAACTTGCCTTTTGTAAAGTATTGAATCAACTTGAAAGCGTCTTCCGCCTTCTTGGACTTCTTATTGATGGCAAAAACCTGTGCACCGTAGTTGGAAGCCTCAACCCCGTCTTTTTCCGCCCTTTTACGGCAGGATAGCTGAAAGCATCCCCAGCTGAAGTCTTCTCCGGTAATATCCTTAACCTCGTTCGGAAGCCAGGAACCGTTTAAGTAGATTGCAGCAGTTCCGAGAGCCAATTCCTGATTCTGTCCTGCAGGGCCATACATTGGATGCGATTTGCTCGGAGAAATAGCCCTTCTTAGCAAAATCCTCATAAGCCTTAGCTACCTCTAAAAACGGAAGGATCGTCCCATTTTCCCTTCTTTTACAATCTCGGACGCCTTTTCATAGCCGTTGATTCTGGATAAGTGATAGCCGAAATTGCTTAAGATATAGGCATCGTCACTGGTAATCGGGGTAAAGCCGGCTGCTTTAATCTTTGCACAGGCAGCATCGAGCTCTTCCCAAGTCTTCGGTACTTCCGCAACCCCTGCCTTATCAAAAATTTCCTGATTGTAGAACATGGCGAACACGTTCGGCTGGTAAGGAATGGACTTTAAAGTACCGCCGCCTACTTCACGGCAAGCATTGATTAAACCTGCATTGGCAGTCTTCTCGTAATCATTTGCTTTAGCGAGCTCTTCCAGATCCAGAAGATAGTCTCCCCAAGTCTTATTTACTCTGTCAATATCCTCATCGAAGAGGTCGATATTGGTTCCGGCATCAAGCGCGGGCTGTAATCCTTCACGGATACCGGTTCTGCCCTTGAACTGCACATCTACGGGGATTCCCGTTTCAGCGGTAAAAGCTTCTGCCGCTTCTTTTATAACCTTTCCTTGCGGCTCGGTAGCTTCCCACATAGACCAGTAAACCAATCCGTCGGAAGATGCTTCTGTTTTTTCCGCATCAGCCTTCTGTGCTTCTGTTCCTTCTGCCTTTGTGGTTTCAGCAGGCTTTTGCCTCTTCTTTCTTTCCGCTGCAAGCAAAGAGTGTCAAACCGGAAAGGAGTGCATGGCTGTTCCCAAAAATTCTTCTTTTTCATTTATACCTCCCTATAGTATTCCTCTTTTGCAACAATCTGCCAATAAAGAGGATGAATTCCTCGTCAGTATAGGTTGAAATAGCATAAAAATTCTTTTGCCTTTTTAGATAAACAATTTGCACAATTGCTTAGTAAACTTTTTTCCGTAAAAAGCGATTTTTTTATGTTTTTTTCCTATCCTACGAAATGATTTTTCTTTGTTTTTTTCTTGGAAAAGTAAGAATTATCTTCGCTTTCGAGCCTTCTTATATACATTCGCTGTTTTATGCTCAATGCCGAAAGACTTATCTTAGTTTAGCTTGTACCAATGCATTGCTCCCGGAGCAAGTGTTACGGAATGTTGCTTTCCTTTTCCGTCATAGAAATCAGTACTTTGCTTTTCCTTACTGTTGTTCACCACGGCGTAAATTCCCTTTTCCGGATACGCATGAAGCTCACAGGCAAGGTTCGTGCACTGCCACTTTCTGATTTCTTCTTCTTTGTGTGCACTATAGAGGAGAGCACGGAGGAGAAGACGGGTATTTTCCAAATTATAGGGAAGTCCCGCAATATAGATTCCGCGCCCTTTCCCGTAATCGTGGGCAGATAAATGCACGGATCCGTCACTGTACTCCAGAATCTCCGTTTCCTTTTCCAAGGCGTAGATACTCTTCTGACTTTCTCCGAAGTTTAAGCTTTCCGCAGGGAAGTCCTCGAGGAGGAAATGCTCCGTTTTCGCTGTTTTAAAGTACTTGTCCGTAGAAAGACTGAAGCCCATCTCCTTGTCTACGCCGAAGATATCCGAAAGCTGAAAATATTTTCCCTGGAAGGAGCAGGCACTCGGCTCGCCGACTCCGATGAGTCCGCCACCGTTATAGACGAAGGCGCGGAGGAGGCTTAAGAGTTTTTCTTCCTTCCAGATTTCTCCGCCCGACCAAGAGGTCATAGCATCTCCGGCATTGATCAGAACATCCACATCCTTAGGCACGCCCCCATCTAAAAGCTCGTCAAAGGAGTAGAACTCCACATCTGTGTCCATTCCGGAGAGAGCTTCCAGGATTCCAAAGTAGCTGTAGGCCTTTTGATAATAAAGCGCATGGGCAACCATGTAAGCCTGCCAGGAGCGAAGCTTCCCCCAGGCATTGACGATACCGACTTTCAGTTTTGCATAGGGCTTTGTTCCCTGTACTTTCTCGTAAAGGTCACGGAATTCTTCCGCGACTTCCGCAATATAGTCAATAAATTTCGGGAACTTATAGGCAAGGCTTAAGTATCCGCCATAGCCGATGCGGTCCACGGGTTTTCGCATAATGGCGCGACGGGCACTCACCCAGTTTTCCATAGCCTCCGGAACGGGATCATTTCCCTCGTAAAAAGGTGTCCGGAAAGAAGTAGGGAGGAAGCGTCCTTCGGTGTAGCGAACGCCGGGTATATCCGCGATTAAACGGAGTGTTGCACCGCCTCCGACACTGCCGACCACACTGTCCAGTCCGATTTCCTTAAAAATACTTTGCCATAGGGCTCGGTCCCGATCCAGTTGTCTCCGAGAAACATCATGGCTTCTTTTTCCGGCTGCGTGTACGAGGTCTACCAGCTCTTTCGCTTCCTTTGCTACGAAGCGGGCGATAAAATCCATATAGTCGAGGTAAGCCTTTGTCGGGGTACGGAAGGTGCTGTGAAAATAGCCCTCGTCCACAAGGTCTTCCGGGCGAAGACGGTAGCCGTATTCTTTTTCAAAGGCTTCCAAAGCCTCTACGGAAACCGTTCCGCCGTAGCCGAACCAGTCCACGAATTTTTTTCCTTTTCTTCGTTGTTAAACTGCAGGGTAAAATGATAGAAGAAGGTGGTGAAACGCACTACATCCGTCTTCGGATGAGCTTTAAGCCAGCGTTTTAATTCTTCCTTTGCAAAACGATTGCTGTAGGGCTTTCGAATATCAAAGGGAATGTCCGCAGGTTTATCGCCCCAGTTGTTCGTGATGTGGTTATACATTTCCGTCGGATCCCAGAGAGCGAAGGCGAGGAAACTCAAAGTATACTCATGAAAGGGAGTGGCGTCCTCTAAGATTAAAAGAGCGCTTTCTCCATCTTGCAGAAAATAGGAAGGAAGTCCTGTTTCCTTTGTCTCTTCTGTAGAGCTTTTCGAGTTTTTCTTTCGAAGCTTCGGCTTTTCTCGCCGGAGCTTTTTACGAATTTATCCGGTGAAAGTCGCCATCTTTCGGGAGAAATCACTTCTCCTGTTGTTCTGTCGATGAGCTCCCACCACTTCTTCGGGTCATGCAGGAAGTCCGGTGTAACCTGCTTTCTGAAAAAACCGTCCATATAGGGGATTTCCAGATGATGGGAAAATGCGGTTACTCTTTTGGACATGAGGTAAAACTGCTGGCATTCTTCCATGTGTTCTTTTGGCAAATTCATTGTGCCCTCTTGCCACAAAAATAGGTACTGTATACCTTCACCGGAAGGAAAGGGTTTCCTCATCCAGTTTGGTTCCGTCACTGTCTCGTATCGCGTCCGCCCCGAGGCGGGAAATTAATTCCTCAGTTTCTTTTTAGAAAATTGTTTTTCGCTGGGGAGGTAAGTCTTCCGCTTGTTTTTTTGTCATGCTATTCTCTTCTAAGCTTTCGGCACTGCCCTGTAAAGCAGCGGTATTTTTAATGAGTACCATTCGTAATGTATCTGTTATTTTACATCCTATAAAAACAGTCTATCCTGTCGCATTATAAAACGAATTCAAGGCACTAGCCATATCCATCTATTGTACTATTGCTTACTTTATTGGTACAATCGACTACAAACTTGTTTCTTTGCTACCATACTGAGGGGGAGCTCCGGCTTTGAGATTGCTTGGTAGGGAGACCTGGTTAAAGAGAATAGAAAACTGCAGTAAATCTAGAATTTACAGCTCTGTCTATATTTTATGGCAGCAGCGGGAAGAGAAGGGAATGTAGAGAATAAAAAAATGGACTACCAGAGTGTTTGTTTAAAGGATTGCATGGAAATTCGGGAGATTGTTTCTCTGCATTATTTTGAATATAGAAGTGATTTTACCTTCCCCGGGGAGATACATCCTTTCTGGGAACTCGTTTGTGTGGATGCCGGAGAGATAACGGTAGAGGCCGGAGAAGAGACGCTCCTTCTAAAAAGGAGACGTTCTTTTTCATGCACCGAATGAGTTTCACTCGGTAAAAGGCGGACGGGAAGAGCAGTCCCAGTATCGTGGTCATCAGCTTTTACTGTAATAGCCCCTCTATTTGGCGTTTTCAGAAAAAAATGTTTGCGAATCAGTGATAAGGAGAAAAAGTCTTCTTGCGAAAAATCATTACGGAGGGGAAGGGCGTTTTTCTCCGGAAGAATGGACCAACCCTTATCAGAAAAAAACTGCTTTTTCTTCAAGAAGAAAGTTTCGGCGGACAGCAACTTATCCGCCAGTATCTTTCCGAGTTTTTGATTCAGCTCTATCGCCGTTATTTTTTTCCTATCCTCTTCCCATAGAGGCGGAGGACTACTATGTGGAGAGAAGCTCAGACAGAGCGAAAGCTATAATCGTCTGGTGGAATATCTGGAGAGCCATGTTTATGAAAAACTTAGCATGGAACGAATTTGTAGAGATAATCTGATGGGGCGCTCCTATGTGCAGAAGATTTTTCGGGAAGTTGGGAATACCGGTGTTATGGAGCTATTTTTCCAAAATGAAAATCGATACGGCAAAAGCGGATGATTCGGGAAGGGCAGTTAAATCTCACGCAAATCGCGGATAAACTCGAGTTTTTCTTCTATTCACTACTTTTCCCGCAGGTTTAAGAAGGAGTGTAAGATGTCTCCCTCGGAGTATAGCTCTTCGATTCGCTCACTGTCGGAGGAAAGAGGGATTAATGGAGAATTGCTCTGCTGCTTTTCTTCTCAGGGAGTGCCATGGGCAGAAAGAACAATTACATCCCGTGTCGGAAGAGGGGAGTAACGTAAAATCGATTCATTCCCATACCTTATAAAGCAAAAAGCTATAGATAAAAAGGAATTTGTCTTAGGAACCGGCTTAACCTATCCTAAAAGCAGGAAAATTTGGTCGGATTTTTAGGAGGAACTATGGAGCTGATTAAGGATTTACCGGAAATATTTGCAAGCTTTTTCCGAGCAGAGGCAGAAATCGTTTCTGTCTGTTAAGGAGTGGAAGGACAAGGGGAAGCCGGTTGTGGGATCGTACTGTACCTATTTCCCGAAGGAAATCGCCATGGCGGCAGGGGGCAGCGAGTGTATCTCTGTGCGACCTCCGATGAAACAATTCCGGAAGCGGAGAAGGATTTACCGAAGAATCTTTGCCCGCTGATTAAGTCCAGCTACGGCTTTTGCAAAGACCGAAAAGTGCCCCTTCTTTTATTTTTTTCCGATGTGGTAGTGGGGAAAGCACCTGTGACGGAAAGAAAAAAATGTATGAGCTGATGAGTGAGTTTAAGGATGTCTTTTTCCTTCGTCTACCGCATGAGCAGACGGAAAAGGCGGTCGGGCTCTATCGGGATGAAATCATACGTTTAAAGGACTATCTGGAACAGAAGTTTGAAGTGAAGATTACGGAGGAAATGGTGCGGGAAGCGACAAGGGTGAATAACCGCGCAAACAAAGCTCTGAAAGGATTTGTATTCCGTTATGAAACATGACCCTACTCCCTGTTTCGGCTACGACATTTTTCAAAGTCCTCTACGGCTCCACATTTCCGTTTTGACCGTGACTGATCTTTGCGGACGAGGTCAATGCCCTTCGAGAGAAAATTGAGCGGGAATATACGGAAGGAAAACATTTTGAAAAAAGACCGAGAATCCTCATTACAGGGCTGCCCTATTGGCGGAGCCACGGAAAAAGGTGATTCGTGCCGTGGAGGACAACGGTGGCGTGGTAATCGGCTATGAAAACTGCAGCGGAGAAAAGGCGGTGGGGATTCAGGTAGAGGAAGATGCGGAAGATATTTATGAGGCACTCTCCCGGCGTTATCTTGCAATCGGCTGCTCCATTATGACGCCGAACAAGAATCGTTTTGACAGCCTTTCGGAGATGATTGATGAATACCATGCGGACGGTGTGCTGGATATGACCTTGCAGGCCTGCCACACCTATGCGATTGAGACCAATAAGGTCCGCCGATTTGTTACGGAGGAAAAAGGGCATTCCCGTATATTAATGTGGAAACGGATTACTCTCAGACGGACATCGGACAGCTGAACACCAGAGTGGCGGCCTTTATTGAAATGCTGTAAGAGAATTTGCGAAATGAAGAGGAAAACACGACAAGAAGATTTTACAAAACGAAGAGAAAAATGTAGAGATATTTTTGTGAAAATGCCTTCGGAGAAAATGGTATTAACGGAAAGGAACTGAATAATGGAGCGAAAATTTCTGGGATTGATATCGGTTCCACAGCGGCAAAGGCGGTGGTACTCGATGAAAAGGGAGAGATTGAACAGGCCTTTCACCGTGCCTACCGGCTGGAGCAGCTTTCGAGGCATTAAAGTCTATAGGGGAAAAAGCTCAATATGCCGATGGACGAGGAGCATTACGCCCTGTATTGCAACCGGCTACGGGAGAAATGCGGTGGCTTTTGCGGGAAAGACCATGACGGAAATTACCTGTCACGCGAAAGGCGCGATGAGGCTTTTCGGGGAAAAATCCCATGAATGTGGTGGATGTCGGCGGGACAGGACACGAAGGTCATTACCTGCCGGGGGAAAGGCCGTAGAAGAGTTCTTTATGAATGACAAATGCTCCGCCGGAACGGGAAAGTTTTTGGAGGTTATGGCGAATCGCTTAAATATTTCTCTGGAAGAATTGAATGAGCTTGCGAGAAAGCACACGGAAGAAGTGAAAATCAGTTCGATGTGTACGGTATTTGCGGAGTCGGAGGTCATTTCTCTTGTAGGACAGGGCGTTCTTCGGGAAAATATCGCCTACGGGATTCTACAGTCTGTTGCCGGAAAGGTCTCCCAGATGCTCGGAAAACTACGAAATCAGGACTTGGACATGTATCTTACGGGTGGACTCTGCGAAGCGGAGTATTTTCGAGAGCTTCTTTCTGATGTCCTCGGAAGACCAATCCACTCCGACAAGTATGCACGCTATGCCGGCGCCCTCGGGGCGGCAGTCTTTGCCAAGGAACAGGCGGAGAAAGGGCGGATTTAGGGTTTTACATGAGATAAAGAGATACCCCCCACATAGCCTATTATACAAAGTCGCTCTCGCTCGGTTTAAAGTCCCGGCACTAAGCATCAAACTTCGCTTTTGCTCGTTTTCTGCAAGTGCCGAGCTCTCCAAACGCTTTGTTCCACAGGCTATGCGGGGGAATTTATTCATAGTGGGTAAAACGCATAAAAGACCAATGCTCGCTTACAACGGATATTATGCTAAACTCATGATTTATCTTTTGGGAATTGTCTAAATCCTATACTTTCGTTAAGACATAATCGAGATCCATACTGCACTCTCCGTTTTCCAGACGGAAGCAGGGAAGTCCGATACGGCCTTCATCGGCATAGTCCGGTTTTTTTCCGCCTGCTCACGGAAGGGCTTTAAAAATGTCTTCCTGAACCCAAAAAAAGCAAGGAAGCGTTTTTAAATTGTATAAATCTCCGTTCACATCGATAAATTCGTATTCTATTCCCTTTTTCCTTCAGAATCTTCTGACTCTCTACGCACTTCGGACAGAGATGGCTACCGTAGAATTGTAATTTCATAAGTGCTCCTTTCTTGGTCAAGATGTCTCAGGCTTCGCCTGCGCCACTTGTTAAGAATAATAATTTCTGTATATTCTTCATGATTCTAACATGAATTGCAAATAATCTGAAGTAAGCTTTGCTGAAACTATTTTTTTAGCGCTATTTTTGGCAAACTATTTTTTTAATTGTCGTATAATTTTGAGACAGTTTAGCACTAAAGAATTAAATGAGAGAAAAATCAAAAATCGATATAAAATATTTCGATATAATCATTATTGATGGATAATTTAGCTGTGATATAATAAAAAAATAAGTAAAATTGAAAGGAGAAATAGAGATGAAGGACTACTATCTGCGTCTTACGGATTTAGAGATAAACGGTTTTAAAAAAATGTAAAAAGACGGAAAATTGAATTTTGTGAATAAAAAGAAAAGGCATTTAAAGCCAGTGTCCTAGGACTCTATGGGCAGAACGGTACCGGAAAGACGGCTCTTATCGATGCTTTTACATATTTTAAAATTGCTTCTTTCCGGAAAGTCGATTCCGGATGAGTATGGTAACTATATTAATGTGGATTCCTGGGAGGCAAAGCTCTCTTATCGTTTCCGGATTTATGTTTCGGAAACGGAAAATTATGATGTAGATTACGAAGTTTGTTTGACGGTGGACGAGCAGAGAGAAGAATCATTTTCAACTTCCGTGGGTAGCGGAGGAGGTGTTCCCCTATTTATCGGAAAGAGAGGGGAATCTATGGAATTCCTTGGGAAAAAAAGAAGCGTCGATTGGAAATAAAAAGCGAAAAAGCTGAGCTATGCCTATACGGATGGGGGAGAAGAGGATCAAAAAGCATACTTTTTCTGCAAAGTACAAGGACGGAATGGATTGCTCCTAAAAAATATTACGCACTTCTCTTTGGAAGGAAAAAGGAAACAGCGGAAAGGTTGAAGCTCATCAGTTTGATGGCAAAACAGAAAGTGCAGTCCTTATTTTTTTCTGCGGCATTTTTGCAACTGCTTTTTGAACAGCTGAATGCGAGTAAAACTCCGAATGATGAACTTCTCTTTCATATCGATATTTTGGTTAAGTTAGCAAATTACGGTCGTACCGAACTTTTTGTCCTTGGCGCGTCCAGCACAGGGAAGATTAATTTAGGAGAGCTGCCTATCCGGTATAAAGCTTCGGAAAAGCAGGAACACGGGATAACGGGAGAATATTTTTTCTGTCTTTAGATGAGGCGACTGAACTACCGGAAGAACTTTTTCCGGAGGCGAAGAGATTGATTCAAAACATAAATGGTGTTTTGGAGCAAATCATCCCCGGCCTTACCATCTCCGTAGCGGACCTAGGTGCTGTTATGCTTATGGAAAACGGAGAAGGAAAAAAGGGCCGTCGTATACAGCTTATGTCCAATAAAAACAGCAAAGAAATCCCGCTTCGTTGTGAATCGGAAGGAATAAAGAAGATTGTCTCCGTACTGCATCTTTTAATAGGAATGTATAATCAGTCTTCCATTACGGTGGCGATTGATGAGCTGGATGCCGGGATATTCGAATATCTTCTTGGAGAAATCCTGCACATCCTCTCGGAAAAGGGAAAGGGACAATTGATTTTTCACCTCACATAACCTGCGTCCCTTGGAGACGATAGACCGTGGCTTTATTGCCTTTTACAACAACGAATCCCGAGAACCGCTACATTCGCTTTTACCAATATCAAAAACAACCAATAATCTACGGGATTTTCTATTTCAGAGATATTGTCCTCGGCGAGCAAAATGAGCCGGTTTATGAGATGACCAACAATGCGGAGATTGCCTTGGCTTTAAGAGAGGCGGGTGAGTAGCATGGCGCGGAAAAAAATCGTCTTCGTCATAGTAGAAGGCCCGTCGGATGATGAAGCCCTTGGAGCAATCTTTAGCCGTGCTTTCGATAAAAAAATGCTGTTTATGTGGAAGTAATGCATGGTGATATCACTAGCATAAAAGGGAATCACATGGGGAATATTGTAGGAAAAGTTGGAGATTTACTGAAACAATATGCGAAGTCAAACCACTACAGTAAAAGCGATTTTCTGGAAGTGATTCATATTATGGATACGGATGGCGCATTTATTTCCGAGGAAAATGTGGTAGAAGATCATAGCCTTAGAACTTTGCAATACAGCTTGTCGGAGATTCGTTGTAAAGATGCCGCCTTAATTCGCAGTCGAAATAAGCAAAAAAGTGAAAATATGGATAAGCTGAGCAGGCAAAGTCAAGTTTGGGATTCCATTCCTTATCAATGCTATTATATGTCTTCTAACTTAGACCATGTCTTACACAATCTCTTAAACTGTTCTTCGGAGGATAAGGAGAGAAATGCTTTTCTCTTTGCTAAAAAATATAAAAATGCTCTAGGAGAATTTCTGCAATTTCTTTGCGAATCGGATTTTTCTGTAAACACAGGCTACAGAGAGTCCTGGGATTTTATTAAAGAAGGACTGCACTCTTTGGAAAGACATAGTAATCTCGGACTTTGTTTTCAAGAAATTTCGCTCAAATAAGAGAAAAAGGAGTATATCCCGTGTATTTGACAGCCCTTTCTTTTTTTGTTTATAGTCTGTGTGTTTATAGTCTGATGAGATTATGAAGAGAAAGGCTCTTCAGAAAGAGGACAAAATGTTTGAGAATTTAGAAGAAGTTAAAAAAGCACTACGAGGAAATCATGGAGAATCTCACGATTCCCGAGGTGGTTTCCGATATCAACCAATATAAGAAGCTGATTTTAGAGCAGAGTAATCTAGAGCCCGTTTATAAAGCCTATATTGCTTTTCGAAAGGCGGAGGAAAGCGAGAAGGATGCCCTTTTTATTTTGGATAATGAAAAGGACAAGGACTTAATCGAGATGGCGAAGGAAGAGCTTTCCACGGCGAAAAGGAAGATCAGGAGCGCCTCACGAAGAGAAATTCAGCTCTATTGCTCCCGAAGGATGAAAATGACGACAAAAACATCGTGATGGAAATCCGAGGGGGAGCCGGCGGAGAAGAGGCGGCTCTTTTTGCCGGCTCATTATACAGAATGTATACCAGCTATGCGGAAAAAAGAGGCTGGAAGACGGAGCTCGTTTCCTTTAATGAAACGGGACTTGGCGGACTAAAGGAAGTCGTATTTATCGTAAACGGACAGGGGGCTTACTCGAGACTCAAATACGAGTCCGGTGTACACCGCGTGCAGAGAGTTCCGGAGACGGAAAGCGGCGGAAGAATTCATACCTCGACTGCAACGGTTGCCGTAATGCCGGAAGTGGAAGATGTAGAGGTGGAAATCAATCCTGCCGATGTGAAGATGGAGGTTTTCCGTTCTTCCGGTGCCGGCGGACAGCACATCAATAAAACCTCATCTGCAGTGCGCCTTATCCATGTTCCTACCGGAATGGTTGCGGAGTGTCAGGAAGAGCGTTCTCAGGTACAAAACAGAGAAAAAGGCGATGCGTCTTCTTCGTGCAAGACTCTATGAGATTGAGCTGGAGAAGCAGCAGAAGGAAAATGCGGAAGAAAAGCGCTCGCAGCTCGGAACCGGAGACCGCTCGGAGAAGATTCGTACCTATAACTTCCCACAGGGAAGAGTGACGGATCACCGCATTAAGCTTACTCTTTACAATATTGATGCCGTTTTGGGCGGAGACTTGGATCTTGTTATTGATCCTTTGATTACCGAAGATCAGGCGGAGAAGCTCGCCAGACTGGAGGAGAATCCATAAATTTGGGGAAATCGCTTAGTCGGAGGAGAATCCGTAACTTTGCAAAAAAATCGCTTTGCCTGAAGAGAATCCGTAAATTGGCAAGAAAGCCTTACGAAAGTATGGAGATTCCTGTGAAAGTCTTGCAAGGCACAAAATAAAGAATAGAATGGGAACTGTTGTTTTGAACAGATTTGGCTAACAGAGTAGAGCGAATGCAAAACGAGGTATCGCACGCTTTGCGCACGATACTCGTTATGAATCAAAAAGTAGAGGGAAAATGGAGAATTTCAATACGGAAAAAGCAAAGCAGGAAGAGAGGCAGAAGGGAGGGACGGAGTATCCTTCCTTTCTTTCTTATCTTTATTATTTTTATATTGGGGATTGCCGGTTTCGGTGGATACTATTATGTGAAAAAAATATGCCGACCAAGGAACGGGCTGATTTAAACAGTTATTTTTTTCCGTTTCCGGAGACAATGTGGAGCTGTACCTGAATCATGAAAAGGTGAAGGACGGGAGAGCAGCTTACCATAGGGACGGATGCGAGACGGAGAAGTATATTTGCCCCTACGGTTTTGTTGTAAAGAAGCTAAATATTCGCTTTTATTATGATGATGTGGAGAAGAACCTTCGTTATGCACTTCCGGAAGAACTCCTTCTTTTTACGGACGGAGAAAAAGGGGAAGACGGGAAAGCCGATTTCTTTACGGACGGAAAAGCATTTTCATAAGCCTGTCCTTAATTGAGAAAGCATACCGCGCTTTTTAAGCAGGAATTATACCGATTCAGAACATAAGCGTGTCTTTTTGGAAAATGAATTTACCCCCGCTACAGTGGCGAGTCTCAAGAAAAAAAGAGGCGGTTCGTGTGCAAGGCGGCGTAAAAAGCCCGATACTGACTGACTTTGGAAGCCGGAGCCAAGGTTACTGTTCTCGAAAAATGGAGAAGTGGTCCAAGGTGGAAACGGAGGACGGCTTTATCGGCTATCTTCGTAACAGCCATTTAGATGAAGAAACGAGTGAAGAGAGAAAATCGATTTTTCAGGATCCCGGAATACAGTCATAAAAAAATCTGGGAGACGGGAGTAAAGCCGGTGCTGGCTTTCCACCAGATTAGTAATGCTGAGGCAAACAAAGGGCTTTGCAATCTTTGCTCACGAATGCGACAGGAGTAAATATTCTGCACCGACCTGGTATGCGATAAAGGATAATGAGGGTAATCTCAATTCCTACAGTGACGCGAGCTTATGTTGCGTTTTCCCATAGTACGGGAAGAAAAGGTATTTGCCACATTAAACAACTTTGACGCCGGGAAAATTGACTTAAAGAGTCTGCTTTCCAGCGGAATAAAAGCGTAGCAAACTGATTGAAGCATTGATGAAGGATATGCAGGGAAAAGGGCATAGACGGCATCAATGTGGATATTGAGCTTTCTGCCGGAAAAAGCGGCAAGAGATTATCTGGAGTTTATGCGGGAACTTTCCATTGCCTGCCGAAAAGAACGGTTTGTACCTGAGTGTAGACTGTTATGTTCCGTTTCAACTATAACGCCTATTACAATATTCAGGAGCTGGGAACGATTTGCGACTACGTTGTCATTATGTGCTATGACGAGCACTATGCGGGATCGGAAGAAGCCGGGTCGGTATCCTCTCTTTCCTATGTGAGCCGTGGAATCGAGGAGACGGCGGCTGTCATGGATAAGGACAGAATCATCATTGCCCTTCCCCTTCTACACCAGAGTCTGGATTACGGATCAGTCCGGGAAACTACGCTCCGAAGCGCTTTCCATTAAGGCAGCGGCGGCTTGGATTCAGGAGAAAAATGTTTCCCTCGAATGGCTTAGCGACATAGGGCAGAATTATGGCAGTATCCAGGACGGAGACGAGAAGAAAGAAATCTGGATGGAAGATGAGAAGTCGATGAAGGAGAAGATGAAGCTCCTTAAGGAAAATGGCATTCAGGGCGTTGCGGCATGGAAGCTGGGACAGGAGCCGGAGGGATTTTGGTCTATCCTTACAGGAGAATAAGGATTAAGGATTAAGGGATTCCTCTACATCCTTTCCTCTAAAGGCGCTCTCGCTCGATTCCGAGCTAGCGGTACTAAACTCACACTTCGTTTCACTTGTGTTCATTAAGTGCCGAGCTCTCCATACGCTTTATCGGAAAGGGTATACAGGAGTTCCCCAATAGATAAAACGATATAAAAAGAGAAAAAAATATTATGAAAACAAGGATATTTTCGAAAAAGGATATGAGGAAGCGGCACGGATTTCTGAAGGCAGGCGGACTGGTGGCTTTTTCCGACGGAGACGGTTTACGGCCTCGGGGAAACGGACTCGATAAGGAGGCGGCACGGAAAATCTATGCGGCAAAGGGGCGTCCCTCGGATAACCCTTTAATTCTTCATGTTTCGAAAAATGGAAGAAGTTTATCCCTCTTGTGGAAAGCGTTCCGGAAAAGGCAAAGCGCCTTATGGAGAGTTTTTGGCCGGGGCCGCTTACGCTCATTTTAAAAAAATCGAAAATCGTTCCCTTGGAAAGCACAGGAGGCTTGGATACGGTGGCAATCCGTTGCCCGGACAATGCGTTAACTTTGGAGTTGATAGAAAGGGCAGGGGCTTCCTGTAGCAGGGCCTATCCGCGAACCTTTCCGGAAGTCCGAGTCCGACGGAGGCCTCTCATGTCTATCATGATCTTTCCGGGCGAATCGAGGGAATTCTCGATGACGGAGCGGTCGGAATCGGAGTAGAGTCCACCATTTTTGGATATGAGTACGGATAGGCCTACCCTATTAAGACCGGGCGCAATCACGTTAGAAGACCTCACGGAGGTTCTGGGAGAGAAGCCGGAGATTGATCCGACTTTGCTCGGAAAAAAGATGGAAGACGGTTTTATTCCGAAAGCACCGGGAATGAAGTATCGCCATTATGCGCCAAAGGCGGAAATGGTTCTATTCTGCTCTTTGGAGGAAAAAGAATCGGAAGAAAAGGAATCGAAGAAAAAGGAATTGGAAGATAAGACTTCGGAGAAAAAAGAGATCTGAAGACAGGATTTTCGAGGGAAAAGAATCCGAATACAAGGTTTCGAAAAGAATAGTGGAGTACCTTGAAGAGAAGGCAAGGGATTTCTCGGGAGAAAAATAGCTGTTTTTTGCGCAGAAGAAACAAAAGCATTTCTATCAGGAAATAGCGGAGAAAGAGGAAATAGTCTTGAAAGTTTTGGGAAGGCAGGATGAGCCCTGTCCATGACCCACAACTTATTTCGCATTCTTCGGGAATGCGACGAGGAGGGATTGAACTCATTCTTTCGAAGGCTATTCGGAAAGAAAGGGATAGGTTTTGCTCTGATGAATCGTATGAAAAAAAGGCTGCCGGTCAAAAAATTATTTTGATTAAAATAGACAAAAAAAGATTAAAAAGCTTGAAAATTTGTGATATATGTAAAAATCAATACTATCTTCAAAAAAACTTTTTATAGGACATTTCTATAGAAACTGCTGATATAGAGGAGTAGAATAGAAAAAGAATGTAGATTGGCGACCTACAGAAAGAGGTGCCTATGAAAATAGAGAAGGAGGAGAGAAACATTCATTTGAAGGATCAGATGATGTTTTCGGAGCTTTTAGACAGACTGGAAGAAAGAAATCAATTGAATATAGACGGTGACGGAAGAGTAGGGGCAGCTGAGGATTTGGGCGGCCTCTTTTCTGACTTGCAGGAGGAAATTGAGCTCTGCGATGAAGCCGGACCGGAAAAAGCGAAGCCCGAGCTTCGATTCAAGTTCTTTACCGAAAGAGGGAGAACTTTTGATAGAAGGAGAGCGGCTTTGTCTTCTTGGTATTTCCGAAAAAGACCACAGGGGGTATTTGGAGGTAGAGTATGATTCCTCCTTTATTAAAGAGGCCTTTACGGATGAAAGCTTTTTGGATAAGATCTGGGATAGTTTTTTATGAAGAACAGAGCGTATTACAGTATTTTTCAATCTGAATTCCGTATTTCTCGGATATTGCGGGATCAGAAACCCTGCAAGCTAAGCCTTGGGAGTTTTGCATTGCTTTGAAGAGGCAGTATCAGGGACACGGTATCGGGCCGGAAAGTTTGCTGCTTCTATGAAAGCATTAAAAGAGACGGACGGGGGAACGTGTGTTTCGCGGACGAGTAGATGCGGACAATGAGGCTTCTATCAGTATGATGCGGAAAATAGGAGCCAAGGCGCACGGCATTAGCGAGGTATTTCTTCACGGAGAGAGACTTGCCGCCTACGAAAAAGAATAAATACTTGGTGGACGACCGTTTAAAGGAGCTTGCCAAAAGGAATTTAAGGTGAAACCGCAGGAACTGATAGGACATGCGCTTGATTTTTTTGGATAGAACTTCCGGAATAAAAGAGAAGATCTATAGGGGCTGTAAAAAAATCAAAATGGTTTTTGATTTTTTTACAGCCCCTCTTTTATGATTATCAGCTTATGAAAACGCTATTGGAGAGTATAGAGTAAAGATTTTTATCAGTGGATCAAGAAATAAAGTAGAGTAATTCCTATTGGTGATTATGCGGTTCGTGTTTATATGCTATACTTGGAGTCAGTTAATTTTTCCAAAGGAGGACAATGAAATGGAACAGGAAAAGAGAATTGCCGTGATGGCCATCATCGTGGAAAACCGGGATTCCGTAGAAGAGCTGAATACACTGCTTCATGAATACGGAAATTATATTGTGGGAGAATGGGCTTACCCTATGAGAAGAAAAACCTGCATATTGTATCGATTGCTCTGGATGCACCGAATGATACGATTTCCGCACTTGCCGGAAAGATTGGCAATATTTCCGGTATCAGCGTAAAAACAGCCTATGCCAGCGTGTAGAAAAAACTTTTCCCCGAAGCTTTTTCTGTCTGAAAGCGAGGTCGGATATTTTCCTTATTTCGAAGAAAAAGACAAAACGAGTTCCGAACTCCTGTGCCTTCTTTCCGAAAAAGCATCATTTAAGCCTATCCTCTTTTGAGAGGATTCTTCGGGAGCGGACGGAGGCAGACGAAGAACTTGCGCATCAACTCGCAAGAGAATGTACGGAGAAGTACTACGGGCGGGGCGTTTATACAAGAGGGCTCATCGAATTTACGAACTATTGCAAGAACAATTGCCACTACTGCGGAATACAGCGGGGCAATCAGGAAGTGGAGCGCTATAGGCTTTAGCAAGGAAGAGATTCTTTTCCTGCTGTGAGGAAGGCTATCGTCTCGGATTTCGTACTTTTGTTCTGCAAGGCGGGGAAGATCCCTATTTTTACGGATGAGAAGATTGTTGAGATTGTGCAGGCCATAAAGAAAAGAATTTCCGGATTGTGCCGTAACCCTTTCCATAGGGAGAGAAGTCTCGAGCATCTTACGAAAAAGTATTTTTCGTGCGGGAGCCGACCGCTATCTCTTCGCCATGAGACGGCGGACAAAGAACACTATCAGTACCTTCATCCGAAGGAGCTGAGCTGGGAGCACAGGATGCGCTGTCTTCAAGATTTGAAGGACATCGGTTTTCAGGTGGGTTGCGGTTTTATGGTGGGTTCTCCTCATCAGACCGCGAAGACTCTGGCGAAAGACCTGTATTTTATTCAGGAATTTCAGCCGGATATGTGCGGCATCGGCCCGTTTATTCCGCAACACGCGACCGTCTTTGCGAGAGAAAAGGCGGGAACATTGCAAGATACCCTGTTTCTCTTATCGCTTCTTCGCCTGATTCACCCGAATATGCTGATTCCGGCGACGACCGCACTGGGAACCATCGATAAACGGGGACGGGAACTGGGCATCCTCTCCGGAGCGAATGTTCTTATGCCGAATCTTTCGCCGACAGCGGTCAGAAAGAAATATCTCCTCTATGACAACAAGATCTGTACCGGAGATGAGTCTGCACAGTGCAGAGCCTGTCTTTCGAGAAGGATGGAATCCATCGGAGCCCATCTTCTTGTGGATCGGGGAGACGTCAAGAAAATTACATATTGATCTAAATAGTACGGTATCCGTACTGTATCTGAACGGAATGTATCCTGATTTTGTAATGGCTGAAAAGAGGCCTTTTGCGGAATCGGTACTCAGACCGAAAAGAAGGGAGGAATTATGACTTACAATCCAAAAATCATTAGAAGCAGAAGAATTCATTTCCCACGAGGAAATTCTGGAAACGCTCCGTTTTGCGGATGAGAAGAAAAACGATCGGGCGTATATCGAATCCCTATTAGAAAAAGCCAAACCGAAATATAAGCCGGACGGAAGTCTGGACTGTGCCGGATTAAATCACAGAGAGGCGTCCGTGCTTTTAGCGTGTGAGATTCCCGATTTGAATCAAAAGATGATTTCCCTCGCAGAGGAAATCAAGAAGGCCTTTTACGGCAAACCGAATCGTACTTTTTGCCCCCTCTACCTCTCGAATTATTGTGTAAACGGCTGCACGTACTGTCCTTATCATGCGAAGAACAAGACGATTGGAAGAAGGAAGCTGACGCAGGAAGAAATCAAAAAAGAGGTTATCGCTTTGCAGGACATGGGGCATAAGAGACTTGCACTTGAGGCCGGAGAAGACCCGATCAACAATCCGATAGAGTATATTCTGGAGAGTATCAAGACCATTTACAGCATTCACCATAAAAATGGAGATATTCGTAGAGTCAATGTCAATATTGCGGCGACCACAGTGGAAAATTATCGGAAGTTAAAAGAGGCAGGAATCGGAACCTATATTCTTTTCCAGGAAACCTATCATAAAGAGGGGTATGAGGCTTTACATCCGACCGGACCGAAGCACAACTATAAGTATCATACGGAAGCGATGGACAGGGCGATGGAAGGGGGAATCGATGATGTGGGAATCGGTGTTCTCTTCGGACTGGATAAGTATCGTTATGAGTTCGCAGGACTCCTGATGCACGCGGAGCACCTGGAAGCCGTGCACGGCGTGGGCCCGCACACCATATCCGTACCGAGATTGAAAAAGGCCGATGACATTGATCCGACCCAGTTTGACAACGGAATTGATGATGAAATCTTTGCGAAAATCATTGCCTGCATTCGCATTGCCGTACCCTATACCGGGATGATTATCTCGACCAGAGAGTCGGAAGAAGTGCGGAAAAAAGCGCTCGCCATGGGGATTTCCCAGATTTCCGGTGCGTCCAGAACTTCCGTAGGCGGATACACGGACAAAGAAAGACCGCATGATACGGAGCAGTTTGACGTTTCCGACCAGAGAACTCTCGATGAAGTGGTGAAATGGCTTATGGACCTCGGCTATATCCCGTCTTTCTGTACCGCTTGCTACAGAGAAGGGAGAACCGGCGACCGCTTTATGTCTCTTTGCAAGTCCGGACAGATTCAGAACTGCTGTCATCCGAACGCTTTAATGACTTTGGCGGAGTACCTGACCGACTATGCAAGCCCCGAAACCAGAAAAATGCGGAGAAGAGCTATTGAGGAGGAATTGGAGACGATTCCGAACGCAAACCGAAAGCAGAATTGCAGGGGAGCATATTGAAAAGCATCTATCAGTCCAACAAGAGGGATTTCTACTTCTAACTTTGCTGTGTAACATAACAAGCAAAAATGATATTTCTTATATTTTACGGCTATCGTACGGAAGGACACGCTCTCGCTAACCTCGTCACGTAGGGTTCTAAGTTTTACAATACCAAAAACTAAGAACCCACGGACTCAGATTGTCCTCCGTAGCGACAGCCGAAAAATAAGATAAGCACAGTTTTTTTGTCAAGGGAGGAACCATGAGCTTACAGGACACACCGCAAAGTGAACGTGTTCATATCAGCTTCTTCGGAAGAAGAAACGCAGGAAAATCGAGTCTGATGAATGCTATTGCGGGGCAGCCGGTTTCCCTCGTTTCGGATATCCTCGGAACGACGACAGATCCGGTCAGAAAAATCTATGGAAATCCTGCCTCTCGGGCCGGTGCTTCTCATTGACACTCCGGGAATCGATGATGAGGGCAGTCTTGGAGAGATGCGTGTTTCCCGCAGTAAAGAGGTGATTCGCGAGACGGATATCGCGCTGCTTGTTTTGTCTGCGAAGGTTTTTAGAGGAAAAGTGCCGAGGCTTTACATTCGGAACTATGTTTTTCTTCCGAAGCGGGAACAGCTCCTTTTGGAAGTCTTTCAAGAGGAACATATCCCTGTGATGCTGATTTTAAGCCAGCTGGACAGATTATCCGATACCGAAAAAGAAGAGCTGAAAAAGCACGGGAAGTCTTGGAACAGAAAAAGCGAGAGTACGGCATCCAAAGTATTCAGCTTTCCTTCGGTCTTTCTTCGGAAGAAAGCGCAGATTTTTTTCCGGAAGTGAAGTCATTAAAAATAGCCTTAGCGGAGCTGCTTCCGAAGACGGAAGGAAGAAGGCTTTTTCGGGCCTTTTAGAAGAGGGAGACTATGTTGTTCTCGTGACACCGATTGACGAATCGGCACCGAAGGGAAGGCTTATTTTTACCGCAGCAGATGGCGATTCGAGATATTCTTGACTATCATGCTATCCCCATTGTTACGCAAGTAGAGGAATTAAAAGGCAGTCATGGAAAGTCTCGGGAAAAAGTAAAAGCTTGTAGTAACGGATTCGCAGGCCTTTAAGGCGGTGGAGAAGATTTTAGAGAAAGATGTTCCGCTTACCTCCTTTTTCTATCCTTATGGCAAGGTACAAGGGCTTTTTGTCTTATGCCTTACAAGGCTGTGCGATTTTTGGATTCCTTTGGAGGACGGAGATAAGATTTATATCGCTGAGGGCTGTACGCACCACAGACAGTGTGGAGACATCGGTACGGTGAAACTCCCTAAGATGCTGGAAAAGTATAGCGGAAAGAAGCTAAGCTTTGTTTTTACGGAGGGAAAGGGCTTTCTTCCGGAAGAAAAGCGGAAAGAACTGAAGCTTATGATTCACTGCGGTGCTTGTATGCTCAGCGAAAGAGAAGTACAATCCAGATATCGGGATTTTCTGCATAGGGAATTCTATCTGTAATTATGGTCTTGCTATGGCAAAAGATGACGGGAATCTTGGAACGCTCAGTTAGTATGCTCCGGGAGCCGGATTTCGGTACTATTTTTGCTGTAGAGAGACGAGATGAGAACGCAAAAAAATAGTAAAGAGGACGGGGTGAAATGGGGAAATGCCGGGATAGTTTTGTCCTGTTTTTTTCGAAAAGGAAGGGGTTATATGGTGCGTTTAATACATACGGCGGATTTACATTTGGATTCGGCATTCTCTTCCCGCTTTTCCAAAGAAGAGGCGGAGGAAAGGAGAAGGAATCTGTTAATTGCCTGGAATAAACTTCTTCAATACGGTATCGAAAAGGAAGGTGCAGGCCATCCTTATTTCCGGGGACTTGTTTGACAGTCCTGTAGTTTCCCGTTCTACTATGGAGATTTTCCTTTCTTCCATAAGGAAGAATCCGGAGATTTCCTTCTTTTATTTGAGGGGAAATCACGATACAAAAAATACCTTTCGCTTCCGGGATGATCTTCCGAAGAACCTCTTTTTATTTTCCAAAGAGGGAAGAAGTACCGCCTAAAAGGAAAAAGCTGGTACTCCTTGGACAGGAGTTTTACGGAACGGAAAGTCTGCTTGAACTTCCGGAAGAGCCGGAAGAGTTGGTAGAGGAAGAGCTTCTTTCGCCATCGAGTGCCAAGGATGCGGTGCAGAGTATATGGAATCTGAAAGAAGAGGATTGTAATATTCTGATGTTGCATGGGGCGCTTAGAGAAGGTGGACCTGAAGTCCAAAATGAGCAGGGAATTTCATTAAAGCAGCTTTCCCGGTATCCGATTCACTATCTGGCTTTAGGTCATATTCATAAGAGAGAAGAAGGAAAATGCGGCTCTCTTTACTATATTTATCCGGGCTGTCTTCAGGGCAGGGGCTTTGATGAGGAGGGAGAGAAGGGCTTCTATTATTTGGAAATAGAAGAGGAAACGAAGGAAATCAAGGCGGAGTTTGTTCCCTTAAAAAGAAGGAGAGTTTCGTATTATTCCGCTTTTTCTTAGCGAAGAAGACGGTACGCTGGATGCGGAGGAGAAAATCAGGGAAAGCCTTTAAAAAGAGGGGGCGGAAGCGAAGGACAGCGTAAGAATTATTTTAAAGGGAGAAAAAGAGCGGAGGAAGAAAAGGAATCTGCGCTATCTGGAAAAAGCAGCTGGAGGAAGAATACGCCTATATTGAGATTAAAGAGGAAACAAAGCTTAAGCTTCGAAAAAGAAGAGTTTATTCATGAGAAGGGTCTTAAGGGAGAATTTCTTAGAATGGTCTGTGAGAGTGAGAGTTTAAGCGAGGAAGAAAAAGAGAAGCTGATGATTCTGGGAATAGGGCTTTTTACAGGGAGAAGAATTATGATAATCGAGTCATGCTATATTGCACAATTTGGAAAGTGGAAAGAAAAGAGCTTTTCCTTTTCGGATTCCCTGAATTCTTTTCTTTGGGAAAATGGCGAAGGGAAGACCACTTTGATGCACTTCTTCCATATCATGTTTTACGGACTTTCCGGGGAGAGAAAGCAGGAGGTTTCCGAAAATGACAGAAAGCATTATATGCCTTTTTCAGGGAGGAAGCTTTGGGGGAAACATTCATTTTCAGGAAAATGGGAAAAAGTACATTCTGGAAAGAAGCTTCGGCCTTAGAAAGGCAGAGGACAGCTTTCGCCTTCTTACGGAGCAGGGAAAGGAAAGTCATGATTTTTCGGAAAATATAGGGGAAGAGATTTTTTCCCTTGATTCGGAAGCCTTTCAGAGAGTTTGTATGATTAGCCATGAGGATCTCTCCTTTCACTTTAATTCCGCGGTACATGCGAAGCTGGGAAATGTCTCCGGAGATGAGGAAGACATGAAGAAGTTTCAAAAGGTACAGGATACTTTAAGGATGCTATCAATGCGCTTTCCGAATCGGCGGACGGGAGCCATTTTCAAAAAAAGATTGGAAGAGGAAAGCCTTATGGCAGGGCTTTCAGGAAAGAAGAAAGAAGAAGAAAATGTACTCAGACTGGAGGACGAAGTGCTCCGGCTGAAGGAGGAAGAAAGAAAGATAGAGGAAAGAGAAAAAGAACAGGGAAAAAGCGGTTCAGGAGGGGATTTTAGAGAAAGAAGCTTTGGGAAAAAGGTCGAGTACCGAAAGCTTTTGGAGGAGCTGGAGAAGGCCCGCACCCGATATGATAATGCACTGCGGTGGTATTATCAGGAGCGCTTGAGTACATTAAGTTCTTCCGAGAGAGACAGGCTTTGGAAGGAAGAAATTCCGGAGCTAAAGAGAAGATAGCCTCTCTTAAAGAAGAGGCGAAGAAACCCGAATTGAACATTTCCAAAGAGAGAAGGAGATAGGGCAGAAGAAAATCCGCTTCCTCTTTTTTCTGCTTGTTTTTGCCTTTTGCTTTTTGCTTTTATTTATTCTAAAAATCAGCGGACTTTTCGATTCCTGTTCCGGGAAGCCTGTCTCTACTGATTGCCCTTCTTTTAAGCTGTATTTCTTTTGCCGTTTTTTACGGAGAAAAGGAAAAGAGGAAGTCGGAACTCGGGAAAAAACAGGGAGAGGAAGAAAGAAGAAGGCAGGAAGAGACTTTAAAAATGGCTTCTTTGAGGAACTTCTTCTTCGTTCTCATAAGCTCGAAGAAATGGGCACTTTAGAAGGGGAGGTAGAGGAGAGAAAGACGGCGCTCGACCGCTTCCTTTCTAAAGAGGGAGAACCGGATATAAAGGGCGAGGAAGAAAAGCCCTTTTCCCTGGAGGAAAGACAGAAGAAGCTGGAGGAAATTCGAGAGGAAGGAGAAGTGCTGAGAGACAGGATAAGGGAAAAGCGTGAGGAAAGGGAAGAAAGAGCGGAGACATTCATGGCGCTTACCGAGCAGGAAAGGAGACTCGCCTCTGTGAGAGAGGAAAGAGTCGCCATGGAAGAGCGTATCCACATTTTACAACTTTGTAAGGATTATATGGAGAAAGCGAAGGAAGCTTTTTCCGCCCAATACAGTGCTCCCATTTTAAAGGCCTTTGGGAAATATTTTTAAGGAATTAAGCGGACTGGAGATGCAATTTGTCATGACGGATGACTTGGAATTGGAGTTTTTAGAGGGGAATCAGAAGAACGACAGCTTATCTTAGCGAGGGCTTACAGGATCTTTGCCGGTTTTTCCCTAAAAGCTTGCCATTTTTGATGCGATGTTCCCGGAGAAAAAAACGGCCTGCTTTTTCTGGACGATCCTTCTGCCACTTTTGATGATGAGAAGGGGAAAAAAGGTCTGGAGCTTCTTAGGAAGCTCGCAGAGGATAGACAGATTCTGTACTTCAGCTGTTCGGCTTTGCGTGCCGTTTAATTAGACGAAGGTTTGGCACTTTGTTCCGCTTCTTATGGAAAGGAAGAAGTATAGCACTATATAGAGGAAGAAAGACTGTGAAATGACTTCACGGTCTTTTTATGCTTAACATATGGTTATCTTCTCTAAAAACAAGTGGATAAAAATACAAGAAGGGACTTATACATTAAAAAAATAAGACCGATATACATTTATGGCAAGATGTTTTAATAATTGACATCTTCGAATAATTGAACGGTCAAAGAGGGAACGCCCGTGGGACTAGTATATGTCCGGCCAAAAAGAGTTCAGCACTGTTTATGCCTGAACCGAGAGTGCCGATGGAGTTTCTGCCTGTGGTGAACTTCCCTGCTTTGCGATTTTTACTTCTCTGTTTTCAAAAAGGGACGGTGAAGTTGTGCTTTGCAAGGAAGCAGGAAAGAAGTGAGGGAAAGGTATGGAAAGAAAAAAATGAAAAATGGCTGTCCTTTATGGCAGCGGCGGCGTGGTCTTTGCTATGACATCGACCGGCTTTGCGGAATTCAGTAAGACGGATCCGAACCTAAGCTTTTTCGGAGGATCGGGCAGTGCCAATGTCGGTGTAGCAAGCGCAAATGCTGCTCTGGCCAATAAGGTTTCTTTCGACAAGGTGATTCTTGTGGAAGAGGGAGGCTCGGAAGCGGTTGACGAACCGGAAGTCAGCTGGAAGTACACTATCCGTCCCGTAAATGATACCGGTACGGAGGATAAAAATCAATACAGGCCTTATTCCGGATGTTACGGCGTCTTATAAAAAGGCACGACTACAATTTCTGACGGAACCAATACTCTTCTCGTAGAGCCGGGGACTGCGGCACAACTTACCGCACCGACAGAAACGAAGGCGGAGTTCAAGGTGGGGAATACCGAGGTTTCCGGTCTCGCGGTTCCGACCGGAAAAACAGAGCTTTACGAAGACGGTAAGCTTTCAGTTTTAATCCGGCGGGTTTTACCAAAGCCGGGTGTTTATCGTTTTCGTCATCAAAGAGGAAAAATTAACGGACGGAGCAAATACAGGCGATGTGGAAGATGTAGCGGGAGAAGAGGACGATCCGGACCATCCGGCACAAAGATTCCGGCTCCGTATCAGCCTGAACGATTCCTTGATGTTTATGTCAGAAAGAATACGGCAGGGTACGGCATACGAAATCTACGGTTACGTTATGCATAGCGGAGACACGGAAAAGGGAAGTAACGAACACGGAAATAAGTGGAAAAAGCACAAAAACTCCGGCTATGACGGCGGAAAAACAAAAAGGAACGAAATCTTACACCGCAAGGTTACACTAAGTATACCGTAAGGAAAGTGAAGATTCGGAAACAGATTAGCGGATTGATTCCGACGACAACCAAGTTCCCCTTTACGCTTCAGCTCCTGCATGGCGGAACCACGGTGGCTACCAATAATAATAAAGAATTACAGATTAAGGTAAAATATCCGGCTCCCATCCGACCGCACCGAGTACGGTTTATACCGTTAAGAAGGTCAGCGAGGTGAATGCCTTGATTCCGGAACTGAAGGACGGAGAGGAGATTGAGATTTACGGTCTCCCGAAGAGTACAACAGTGAAGGTAAACGAGCAGAACAAATATTTTACCGGTACGATCACATCGGAGATGCAGGCGTATACTTCTACGGACTTGGATCATGGAACGACATCGGGCGCCGTTGTGAAGAAAGCGTTAAAATATGATTCTACAGGGACAAAGTGCCGATTCCAAATCTGCCGAAAGCGGGCGGTTCCTTAGCCGCAAATGATATCGGGCTTAACTACCATAACCATATTGATGAGATTACACCGACCGGTGTAGTACTTACGGTAGTCCCCTACGCCATGATGGTTCTTGTGGCATTCAGCATGGCCTTTATGTTCCTGACGAAGAGAAAGGAAGAGTAACAGGGGAGGCGTAAGATGAAGCTTGGTGTGATTGCCGCGAAAGTCGGAGATAAGATCATCGTCATCTTCGCGGTAATACTCATGATTCTTCTGATGAGCTACGGAAGCTTTTCCCTCTGGTATACCTATATGACTATGCAAGAGGGCTTTCTGAACAATGAACTGATGGCACTAAAGCCCTTCACAAAGGAGGACGAAAACCCTGAACTTTCAGGACCTCCTTGTATTAAATGAGGATGTTCGGGCTTGGATCACGATAGACGATACCCATATTGACTACCCTATGGTACAGGGGGAGAGTGATATGGAGTATGTCAATAAGGATGTGATGGGGAACTTTGCCCTTTCCGGTTCCATTTTTATGAGCTACCGGAACAAGCCCGATTTTTCCGACCCCTATATCTTAACGTACGGGCATCATATGGATAACGGGGAATGTACGGAGACATTATGAAGTTCATTGATCCGGAGTACTTTGAAGCACATCGGAGCGGAAGTCTGATATTACCGGACAAAACGCGGAAGCTGGAAATTTTGCCTGCTATGAAGGGAGATGCGTATGATCCCTATATTTACAATGTTTCGGATAAAGAAGGAAATATGGGAGAGTTTTTTGGACTACATTCGGGAAAAATTCCCAGCAGTATAGAGAGATTAATATAAAGGATACGGACAGGATTATCAGCATGTCTACCTGCGTTTCCGCTTCCACCAATGGACGAATGGTGGTATTTGCCCGTATCAATCCGTAGAAAGGGAGGAGGACGATGAGGCAAAGAAAACGATTGTTTTAATATAGTCTTTTTCGTCCTGCTTTTTTTCCTTGAAATGGCCTTTTCTTTGCAAGCAAGAGAAAGAGAGTTCGGAAAATTGATTCCGGTCACGGTGGAAATCCCTTTCAGCCTGGAGCTAAGCGGTAGAAATGCGCCACAAAGCGATTTTCGTATCTATATGGAACGCTCCGTGAAAGCCCCAATGCGCCTTTGCCCGACCCGTATTATATTGATATACAATGCGGAGAGGGGAAGGAAAAAAGAAGTTTCACGAACATGGAGTTTTTGGAAACGGGAGTGTATCTCTATACAATCCGGCAGGAGCAAAAGAACTATGAGGGCTTTAGCTATGACAGCGCGGTATATGATATAGAGATACAGATTTTAAAAAGCGGACCTGAATAAAGACGGAAATGTAGTAGAGCCTTATCTTTATGCAGTGGTACAGGGGCAAAAAGAGGGAGAAGAGCAAAGAGCAAGTAAGATCAGTTTTGTCAATGAGTATCTCGGAAAAAGGGCAAAGGGTCTGGATAAGAAAAAAGTAAAGAGAGAAACTACCCCTGCCTTAAAAAGTCGCGCTATCTTCCGGACGGAGCGAGGTGCTTTCGGCGGAAAGGAATCCGATAGACAGGTTTAGCAAGGCTTTACCTAAAGCGTATTTGGCGGCAAAAACGTTTTTGCCAGAGGAGATGTTTGTAAAAATCTGCTCTATGGACTTACTACTTTTTCTGACAACGGGCAGCCTTCTGTTTTGGTTTTACCGATTAAGAAGACAAAAAGAGGAAACAATGGAAAAATGAATGAGACTTTTTCCGCTTCCGGGTTCAAACGAATTCGTTTAAGAGAGAGGAATCGGGAAGAGTAAGAAAAACCGTTTTTTTCTGTCGGGTATGCTCGAAAGAGCGTAAAGGGTGCCCGAAAGATGAGCGGTTTTTTAAGTGAAAAAGATAGATTTTAGCGTCTTATGCACTATAGCAAAGAGAGACTTTATCGTGTAAAAATAGGGAAATCGAAAGATGGTGTTTTTTTAAAGGTATCATTGCTATACTAGAGAGGATTTACAAATGAATTTGGCACTGATTGTGAATCAGAGTAAAGAGGATGCGGAAAGCTTTCAGCATATCATCCTGCAGAATCTTTCGGAGAGGAACATTCATCCCGGAATATTTTTAAATAAAAGATTTTCAAAGGAAGATTTTACGGATATAGATTGTATTATCACTTTGGGAGGCGACGGAACCATTCTTCATACGGCAGGAGTGCTTTTCCCGGCATGGAAGTGCCGATTTTTGGGAATTAATGCAGGGACATCTCGGCTATCTTACGGAAATTCGAAAAAAAGGCGGGAGATAGACAGTGCTTTAACAAGACTCCTCGCGGGAGATTATGTGGAGGACAGGCGCTCTATGCTTCGAGGCAAAATTCTTCGTGACGGTAAGGAGATTTTTCAAGACTTGCCTTGAATGAAATTCTGATTTCCCGTGTCAGAGGAGTTAGTATTCACCACTTTCAGGTTTATTGTGACGGAATGAAATGGTTCGCTATTCCTCCGACGGCATTATTATTTCCACCCCACAGGTTCTACAGCGTATAATCTTTCTGCAGGAGGCCCTATTATCTCTCCGGAAGCAAAGGTTTATATTATGAATCGATTTGTGCGCACAGCCCTGAATGCCAGGGCAGTGGTGCTGGATAGTGGAAGAGTTCTGGAAATTCTTATGGAAAGGGGAGATCAGGTTCTGTCCTTTGACGGAGAAGAGCCGGTGGAGCTTTTTGCCGGAGATCAGGTGATTATTCAAAGGGCGGAGGAAGAAACCGTACTGGTAAAGTTTTCCAAGAAAGCTTCCTGCACACTTTTACGCGAAAAATGTCCTTAGTGTAAGTCTATATGGAAAAATCGGCGTTAGATGGAAAGCAGTTTGAGATGGGAAAACCAATTTTAGATAGGGTGAAAAGCTGTTTTTAGATAGGAAGAGCGGCTTAATAATATTAAGGAAATTGAAAATAATAAAGCAGTAAAATTGAAATTAAAAGAAAGGGTTTCCATGAAGAAAGATCGCCAGGATAGAATTCTTTCTCTCATTAAGGAAGAGGATATAGAAACACAGGAGGAGCTGGCAAGAGCTCTAAACCTCGAGGGATATCACGTGACGCAGGCCACGGTTTCGAGAGATATTAAGTCCTTGCAGCTTGGAAAAGTACAGAAGAACGGAAAGATGGTGTACCAGATTTTTCGTAAAGAGAGAAAAAAAGGATGTGGAGAAGCTGGTACAGATCATGCGGGCAGGCATAGTATCTTTTGAAGACCGCAGGAAACATCTTGGTGATTCATACGATTTCCGGTATGGCAAACGGTGTGGCGATGGCATATAGACCATTATCCTTTTCCGGAAATTGTAGGAAGTCTTGCCGAGGGACGATACTCTTTTCTGTGCCATGGAAAGTCCGGAAAGTGTGGAACGATTGCGTTTTGCTTTGAAAGGAATCCTCGAAAAGGGGAAGAGCATGCTTGAACGATTGATGGTAAAGGATTTGGCTCTGATTGAAAAATCGGAAATCGAGTTCGGTCCCGGTTTAAATATACTGACAGGAGAAACAGGGAGCCGGAAGAGTCCATACTTCTCAGCTCTATTCAACTTGCCTTGGGACAAAAAGCAAGTAAAGATATGATTCGGCACGGAAAAGGAGCAAGCCTTGATTGAGTTATCCTTCTCCGTAGATGAAAAAGAAGAGAAAAAAAGCTGAAGTCTTTGGAGGAGGATTTGGAGGCAGAGGAAGGAAGTCTCATTATTCGGAGGAAGATTTCGGAGAAAAATCCGATATTCGCGTGAATGATTTGACACTCACTCTGGGAAAATTAAAGGAGATTAGCGGAGGACTTCTGGATCTCCACGGTCAGCATGAGCATCACAGCCTCTTAAAAGAAGGGGCTCATTTGGCTATTTTTGGACAGCTATATGGAGAAAGGGAGAAAACCTTCTCTCTACAGTACAGTTAAGCTATGAAAACTATCGTGAGAAAAAGAAGGCTCTTTTCGGCTTATTCTCTTCCAGAGGAAGAAAGACGGAGAGAACTGGATTTTTAAACTTTGAGATAGAAGAGTTGGAAAAGTGCAGAACTGAAAATCGGGGAAGAAGAGAGCTTGTCGAAGGACTATGCTCTTTATGAAAATATGGACCGCTTGAAGTCTTTACTTTTACAGGCGGAAGAGACCTTTCCGCTATGGATTTTCATACCGTGATAAAGAATCTTGAGGAAGCGACAAATTATGATGATTCCCTAAAAACAGCCTGGACAGTGCTTACGAGCTGGAAGCGGTGGGAGAGGACTGTTTAAGAGGAGTAGAACATTACCTTAATCATGCCGAGGTGGATGAGGAAAAGTTTTTCTCCTTGAGAGCGCTTAAACAGCATTCGGACAGTCATGATGAAGTATGGGGAACGGAAGAAAAGGCTTTTGCAAGCTCTTTCGGAGAAGGAAGAGAGACGATGTCTTAAACGACTATGAGGCGGAAAAAGAGAAGGCGGAAAAAGCGCTTTCCATGGCTCAGGGAAGACTTGGAAAAAGAAGGCGGAGGAACTATCCGCGGAAAGACAGAAGGTGGGAAAGGAACTGGAAAAAAACTGATTCAGAACGAAATGGAAGAATTGGGCTTTCTGGATACGCGCTTTGAATTTCATTTTCAAAAAGAAGAAGGAGATTACGGAGAAGGGCTTTGACGAGGTGGAGTCCTTTGTGAGTTTGAATCCGGGAGAACCCTTACGGCCGTTAAGAGAAGTGGGTTCCGGAGGGGAGTTGTCCCGTATTATGCTTTCCATAAAGACGGTACTGGCGGATACGGATGATACACCGACCCTGATTTTTGATGAAATCGATAGCGGAATTTCCGGCAGAACCGCAGAAAAGGTGGGAGAAAAGCTGGAAAAATCGCGAAAAAGCATCAAGTTATTTTTGATTACGCATTTACCTCAAATCGCGGCAAAGGCGGATCGCCATTTTTTGATAGAAAAAAAGGTTTCGGAAGGAAAGACCAAAACGGAGATTCATGCGCTTTCCGAAGAGGAGTCTATAGAAGAACTGGCCAGGCTTCTCGGGGGAGATGCACTGACGGATGCCGCTTTGGAAAATGCGAGATAGCTTAAAGAAAAGTGCAAGATGCGTAAAGAAAGTGCGAGATGCGTAAAGAAAAAGTGCAAGATGCGTAAAGAAAAAGTGCGTGATGCTTAAAAAGTGCGTGATACGTAAAGAAAGTGCGGAAATAAAGAAATAGCGAGGAGAAAAAAATGAAGAATATCTTGTTTTTAGCGTCAGAGGCTGTACCCTTTATTAAAACCGGCGGGCTCGCGGATGTAGTAGGTTCCTTCCGAAAGCGGTGGATAAAAACTATTTTGACGCGAGAGTGATGATTCCGAAAGTATAGTGTATGCGGGAAGAGGATCGAAATAATCTGCAGTATATTACGCATTTTTTATATGGATTATATGGGGCAGTCCCGTTATGTGGGTGTGCTGAAGAAGGAAGTGGACGGAGTGCTGTACTACTTCATTGACAACGAGTATTATTTTGCCGGTGACAGACCTTATGGAAATTGGTACTGGGATCTGGAGAAGTTCTGCTTTTTCTCTTATGCGGCGCTTTCCGCTCTTCCGCTATTAAACTTTCATCCCGATGTGATTCATTGCCATGACTGGCAGACGGGTCTCGTTCCCGTGCTTTTAAAGGATCGCTTTGCCGGAGGAGAATTTTTCCGTTCCATTCGTTCCGTATTTACGATTCACAACCTGCGTTTTCAGGGGACTTGGGATAAGAAGACGATTCAGCGTTTTACGGAGCTTTCCGACTATTATTTCACGCCGGATAAGCTGGAATTCAAGAAGGATGCGAATCTCTTAAAGGGCGGCCTTGTCTATGCGGACGCCATTACCACGGTAAGTAAGACCCTATGCCAAGGAGATTCAGACGAGCTTTTACGGAGAAGGCCTGGATGGACTTTTACGGGCAGAGACCATGATCTTAGAGGTATTGTCAATGGAATTGACTACGAGGCGTGGAATCCGAAGAGGGATCCCTATCTTCCCGCATCCCTATGATAAGGTGAGTGTACATAAGGAAAAAGTGAAGAATAAACTGGAGCTGCAGGAGAGCTTGGGGCTTTGTGTTGACGCGGATACGATGATGATATCGCTCGTCTCCAGACTTACGGATCAGAAGGGGCTGGATCTTGTAGAACGCGTTTTTGACGAGCTTTGCCAGGACAGATTGCAATTTGTGATTCTGGGAACCGGAGATGAGCATTATGAAAATCTGTTCCGCTATTTTGCCTGGAAGTATCCGGATCGCGTTTCCGCACATATCTATTATTCCGAGGAAATCAGTCATAAGATTTATGCGGCAAGCGATGCCTTTTTGATGCCTTCTCTTTTTGAACCCTGCGGTCTGTCTCAGCTCATCTCTCTTCGCTATGGAACGATTCCGATTGTCAGAGAAACGGGAGGCCTGAAAGATACGGTGGAACCCTTTAATGAGTATGAGAAGAAGGGGACGGGATTTTCATTTTCCAATTACAACGCACATGAAATGATGGCTTATGTGCGCTATGCGGAGAAAGTGTACTATGATGATAAGAAATCCTGGAAAGGCCTTATCAACAGGGCTATGAAGAAAGATTTTTCATGGAAAAGTTCCGCTTTGCAGTATCAGGAGCTTTATGACTGGCTGGTGGATCAAAGGTAAGCGGCAACAAAGTGCATGGAAACAAAGATAAACAAAGTTAAACGGAAACAAAAGGTAGGAACATAGTTAAACGGAAACAAAGATGGAGCGTAAAAAGAAAAAAAGAGCAGTGTTTTGCTGCCTTCTTTTTGGAAAGAGATGGAGAAAAAAAGCAAAAGAATGGGCTTTTTTTATAGAACAATTGACGTCAAACTATTTACTCATGTCAGCGGTGCTTTCCTGGTTTATTGCACAGGTTTTAAAAACCGCTATAGATGCTTATTTTAGTAAAGGGATAAACTGGGAAAGAATGACCGGTTCCGGAGGGATGCCGTCCAGCCACTCCTCGACCGTAGTGTCTCTTGCAGTTGCGGCCGGAGTCTCCTATGGGGTAGACAGTGCCATTTTTGCCGTTGCCCTCATTTTTGCCATTGTGGTTATGTATGATGCCACGGGAGTGAGAAGAGAGACGGGAAAGCAGGCGGTGATTTTTGAACCGTTTACTTCTGGATAATCCTTTTTCCTGGAGCGGAGAAGAATTTGATTAAAAAGAATATGTCGGGCATACCCCCTTTCAGGTACTCATGGGGGCGATTCTCGGCCTGATTATTGCTATAATTATGGGATTTTTCTATGGCTATATCATGATTTAAGGCGCGGTATGGAGTAAAAGCGGAATTGTGATGTAGAGCGCGGTATGGACTAAGCCGGAGTATAGAGGGGAAATAAGGGAAGATGAGGGAAAAAAACGGCATTAAACAAGCGGAGACAGGGAAAGGAAAAAGAGGGAAGCGGAGTATTCTTCGTTTTCTTTTCGGCTGTTTTTCTCGTATAAAAGCTTCAGTATATGCTTTTTATTTCTCCTTTTAAGCCTGTCTCTAAGCGCTTGTAAAGGGATTGCCATCAGCGGAAAAACGGAAAAATATTCCGGGATATACCAAGGAGCAGGCGATGATGGTTCTCGGTTCGGAGAGAAATCGTTACCAAAATATTTTTAGGAACGGAGATTTGGAATCTTCCGATAACGGGACAGATAGAAAAAGACTTACGGAGCTTATTTTATCGATAAAACGAAAAGAATTTCTTCAGGATATCCGCACCTTGAATCTTCTTGCAGAGGAAAAGGGAATACAAGCGGACAGCACGAAATGGAGGAGATTCGTAAGGCTGCCAATAAGTTTTATCAGGCACTTACGGAGGAGGACAGAGCTTTTTTCCGAAATTGTACGGAAAAAGGATGTCGTGGATATGTATACGGCATACTTTACTGCGGAAAAAACGGCTAATGCTCTTCTTTCTTCGTCAGAGACGGAGCTGAGCGATGCGGAGTCCCGGGTAATCAGCATTGAGCAAATTGCTTTAAGCAGTGAAGACAGTGCAAAAGAACTTTTGGAAAAGGTGAAAACGCCGAGGGCAAAATTTTTCGTATTACGCAAGACAGTATTCCGAGGATCCGGAGATTCAAAAACAGCTTTCCATCGGGGAAAAAGAAGATAAGATTTATGAAACGGCATTTTCTCTGGAAAAGGATGAGATTTCCGATATTATTTCGGAAAATGGAAAGTTTTATATTATAAAGTGTGTGAATCTCTATGATGAAGAGGCAACAAGGGACAGAAAAAGAGCGCTTGGAAAAATCCATTCGTATTTTAAAATTTAATGAGAGTTACCTTGCTTACCAAAAAGGAACACATTGTGCGTTTTTCGAGAGAGTTTTTGGAAGGAAATAGACCTTCATGCCCATGAGAACAGTACAGCGGACTTTTTCTTCTCCGTATATCAGGAATATGTAAAAGAGGATACAAACTAAAAAGCGCATTTCTGATCCTGATTATTTTGTAGCCTCTTTTTATAAAGGACTGTAAAAAAATCAAAAATATTTTTCTAAAGCAATATAGGTCTGAACTTGGGGCACGCTCTCGCTAGCTTCGCCTCGTAACGGATACTAAGCGAAAAACTGCGTTTCTCTTTGTTTTTCGCTAAGTACCGACAGGCTCAGACTACCCACATTCAGACCTATATTGCTGAAAATTTATTTATCATTTTGATTATTTACAGCCTCTTTTAAAACCAATCTTTTTCAAACTATTAAACTCTTTTTTTCGATACGTCGCGTTTTACAGGGGCGACAACGATACCCTTGTCATTGGCATAGATTGTGGCAACGCCCATGGCATTGGTAAGGATTATTTCCCTGAATTTTGCAAGCGTTTCAAAGTCCGATTTAATTTGCTCCGCTCTTTCCGGCGCATTCACATGGGTAATCACGAGACGTTTTGTCTTTACGGCGTCCGCTCCTCCCGCTCTTTTCTACAGCCAGCTCCACCATTTTCCGCAGTGCTTTTTTGTATTCCTCTCTGTTGACCGAGTTGAATAATACTGCCGTTCACAGCTCCCATAATGGGCTTGATGTTCAAAAGCTCCGGCCAAAAGGACTTTATTCCGCTGAGTCTGCCGTTCTTCCTGAGGGTGTCCAGACTTTCCAGAACAAAAAGGGTTTCTATAGTATCGCAGGCCTTTTCGATTTCTTCTACCACTTCCGAAAAAGACTTTCCCTTCTCTTTTAATTCCTGAATATCCAAACAAAGTTTACACTCTCCCGCGCTTGCGGACTTGGAGTCGAAAACATGAACTTTCTTTGTTCCGCCGTTTTCCCTCATAAAGGCTGAGGCCGATATTTGCCGATTGAAAAGTTCCGGAAAGTGCGGCGGAGAGCGTTATAATATAGATCTCGTCCGCTTCGACTCTTCTATGGCCTTTTGAAAAGCCTCCGGTGAAGGGCAGGCTGTTTTTGGCCCGATAGGAGAAGCATTTACCTTTTGATGAAGTCAAGCTGATTGAAATGTTCGTCGTCCGGTATCGAGTAAGAACCGATTTCCAAGGTGAGGGGGACGGTTTTGAAAATCGGATTTTTTTTCATCTCTTCCGTAAAATCTCCGCAACTGTCCGCAATAATTTGGTATGACATAAGGGCTTCCCTTTCTGTACTTAAGATGTGAACTATGGTTTTTAAAACTACATAGGGAATTATAGCGAGGCTTACATGCTGCTGTCAAGCTATCCTGACACGGAGATAGACTTGCAATAAGATTTTTTAAAAGAGTAGAGGAGAAAAGGAAGAATATATGCCAACAAAAGAAGCAGAGTCCCATAACGTGGAGAGGATGTTCTGGTCACAGGCCATCGTAATCCGGATACGGACTCCATCTGTGCAGCGATTTCTTATGCGCGTTTGAAAAATAAAATCAATAAAACAAAGAACTATATTGCCTGCAGAGCGGAAATCTGAATGCGGAGACAAGCTTTGTTTTACAATATTTTAAGGAAGAAAAAGCCGCGGCTTTTTGGAAAGTGTGAAAACACAGGTTTCCGATGTGGCTTATCGAAAGACAGCCGGAGTACCGAAGAATATGTCCTTAAAGCAGGCCTATCAGATTATGCGGGACAGTCACGTGGTAACCCTTCCCGCTGTGACGGAGGACGGGATTTTAGAGGGCTTAATTACCATTTCGGATATTGCAAAAGTCTTATATGAATGTCTATGACTCCGCAGTTATTTCTACGGCAAAGACGCAGTTTAAGAATATTTTAGAAACCTTGGAAGCCACTCTCGTAACCGGAGACGCGGAACGGTTTTGTGAAAAAGGAAAGGTCGTGATTGCGGCTGCCAATCCCGAGATGATGAACTATTATATCGAGCCGCATGATATCGTGATTTTGGGTAACCGTGCGGAGAGCCAGCTGTCTGCCCTCGATAACGGGGCGGATTGTATCGTATCTGCGAGGGTGCCAATGTTTCCCCGACCATTCGGGATCTTGCGGAACATAACGGTATGATTATCATGGTGACTTCTTACGATGCCTATACTGCTGCACGCCTTATCAATCAGTCTATTCCATTGATTTCTTTATGACAAAGGAAGGTATCCTGAGTTTTGAAGAAGATGACTATATTGATGATATAAAAGAGGTGATGGCAAGCAAAAGGCATAGAGATTTTCCGGTTATAAGTAAGGAAGGAAATATCTTGGCATGATTTCCCGAAGGAACCTGATGGGAGGGCACACGGAAAGCAAGTGATTATGGTGGATCATAACGAGCTCGGACAGGCCTTGGAAGGTATGGAAAATGCCGAAAATACTGGAGATTATCGATCACCATCGTCTGGGAACGATACAGACCCTTTCCCCGGTGAACTTCCGGAATCAGCCGCTCGGTTGTTGCAGTACCATAATTTATCAGATTTATCAGGAAAATGGAGTAGAGGTAGATAAGAAAACGGCGGGACTGCTGATGTCCGCCATTATCTCCGACACCCTCCTTTTTCGTTCGCCGACCTGCACTCCCGTGGATGAGAAAGCGGCCAGAGCACTTGCCAAAATAGCCGGCATTGATATTGAAAGCTATGCTATGGAAATGTTTGCCGCGGGTCAAACTTAAAGAAAAAGACGGACAAGGAAATCTTTTATCAGGATTATAAGATTTTTACTGCGGGAAATATTCGCTTCGGAGTGAGTCAGGTCACCTCTTTAAATGAGGAAGAATTGGAAAATTTAAGACCGCGTCTTCTGCATTTTGCAAAAGGAGCTTTGGAAACGGAAAACCTGAATATGGTTTTTGTGATGCTTACCAATATTTTAAAGCAGGACAGTACGGTTCTTGCGGTAGGGGCCAGATCCGGGGAACTGATGAAAATGGCCTTTTCGCCGGAAGCGGAAAAAGGTGGTTTTCGAGATAAACAGGGGAGAATACGGAGGGGTATGCAGCATCGGATTCCCGAGATGGTATCTCGTAAGAAGCAACTGATTCCGCCACTTTCTCTTTTTGCGGAACAGCTATAAGACTATAGCAGCGAGGCCGGCAGAATCACAATAGAACTTCGGCAGTGCGACTGTGTGAGGGCGCAATAGAAATGTAGCAGTGCGACTGTGTGAGGTGCAATAGAAATGTAGCAGTGCGACTGTGTGAGCCGCCATAGAACTGCGGCAGTGCGGCTGTGTGAGGTGCAATAGAACTGCGGCAGAACGACCGGCAGAATTAGGATAGAAATGCACAGAACAGCCGCTTGTCGAGCGGATAAGAATACAAAAGAAAAACAGAGGAAGCAGGAATGAATATATGTCTCATCAGGATGCCTTCCAGCGGGAAGAGCGTTCTCGGAAGGATAGCTTGCGGAAAAGGAAGATGTCTTTTTAGACTTGGATACCCTGATTCATAGCGGAAAGCTTCTTCGGGAAATTATCGCGGAGGAGGGAGAGAGGATTTCTTCGCATTGAAGAAGAAACCGGTGCTTCTCTTTTGTGGAAAAACACGGTGATTGCCCCAGGAGGATCGATTTGCTACGGAGAGAGGGCCATGAGACATCTTTCAGAAGATAGCTAAAGTGATTTTCCCGCATCTTCCCTATGAAGAGATGGAAAAACGAATCGGGGATCCTGTAAAACGAGGTGTGGCGATTCCGGAGGGCTTCACGTTAAAGGATTTGTACGAAGAGAGAACGGCATTATATCAGAAATATGCGGAATATACCTTGGAAGAAGGAAATAGGACTGCAGAAGAATGTTTGCTGGAATTGATACGGTATTTGGATTCCGTATAAGAGTTGAACGGGATCATATGGGAATAATAGTATGGAAAAATGTGGTTTTAGGGCTTTTGGCTCATGTCGATAGGGGAAAAGACCAGTCTTTCGGAAAGCCTTCTTCTGGAAAGTGGAGAAATAAAGCAAAAAGGACGAGTGGATCATGGGACAGTCTTCTTGATCATGATGAATTGGAACGGAAAAAGGGATAACCATTTATGCAAAGAGTGTTTATTTTTCCAGAGAAAATAAGCGCTTTTTTTTTAGATACTCCGGGACACCGGGAGTTCTCCGGGGAAATGGAGAGAGCACTTCATGTTTTAGACTATGGAATTCTTCTTTTTAGACATGAAGGAAGGAATAGGAAAAAGAGATAGAACTTTGGAATCTTACGAGGAGGCGGGGCTTCCCCTCTTTCTTTTGTAAATAAAATGGATCTCTTTCAAGGGGAAAAAGAGAAGTGATAGAAGAATTGCAGAGCCATTTTCCGAAAACAATTTTTAGATTGCAGTTTTTACATAAGAAGATGTTTTTCGGAAAAAGAGCAACTTTTCGGAGAGGAAAAGGAGCTGATGGAAAATATTGCCGGCTGCAGTATGGAAAGCATGGAAGAATATTTGGAGAGCGGAGGACTGTCATTAAGGACCGTGAAAGAACTGATTAAAAACGCTCTTTCTTTCCCGTGTTTTTGGCTCTGCATTGAAAGAGGAGGGACGCGAGAGTTTTTGGAAGCTCTTACGCAGCTTTCTAAAAATCGGATAGGGGAAGAAGCAGGAGGAGGAAGAGAAAAAGACAGAAGAGGAAAGGGGAGAGAAAGAAAAAGAGAAAGTTTCAGAAGGAAGAAAATCGGAAAAAGAGCCGGGAGAGACAGAAGAAAAAAAGTAGCTATATTTATAAAATAACAAAGGGATGAGAAGGGCGAAGAATAGCGAAAGCCCGTCTTTTTCCGGAAGATTATCGCTTAGGAAGAGTGGCTCCCGGGAGAAAAACTCACGGAACTCAGGATGGAGGAAGGAGACAGCTATACGGGAAATCAGTGAAGTGGAGGAAGGAAGCCTTTTTCTTACACCGGTTTCGGATAAAATCACTGTTGGAGCCTTTTCCGATTAAGGGGAGAGGAGAGAAACAGAGAAGACCCGTTGCAAGTGGAGCTCTCTCTTTTAGAAGGAGATATTTTGCGCTACGCTTCAGAGCTAAAGGGTCTTTCAAGAGAATTTCCGGAATGGGATATCCGGATAACAGAGGAAGGAAAGTACGAATCTGCTCCCTCGGAGCGTTACAAAAAGGAGCTTATGCAGGACATTTTCGGAGAAGAACGGGAGAAAAGCTGCAATTTTCTCCAATAGAGCTGATTTATGGAGAAGGGCCTTCGGAAGAGGCTTACGGAAAAGCAAAGGTAGAGAGTCCGGGGCATTATTTTGCCGTTTTACTGCGACTTCTTCCTTTTCCGGAGAGGAAGAGGAAGAACAAAGCGAGGAAAGAAAGAGTCGACGGAAAGCGGGCAAAAGTACTTTCTTCTTACTGCGGATGAAGGTGGAAGTAAAGAAGGAATGGGTCAGCCGATTACAGACGGAGTGGGAAGAAATGGAGCTTTAAGGGGCCCGCTTTCTCCGGCCCTTACACGCATTACAGGATAGAACTTTTAGAAGCGGAGTACAGAGAGAAGAGCTCTTATTATATTGACTTTAAGACAGCGGTTCTGGACGCTTTTTCCATGGCGAGAAAAATGCGGGGACTTCATCTCTTTTTCTCCCGTTTTTCTTATAACATGAAGATAGGGCAGGCAGAGATTGGCATGGTTCTTCAAACGATAGAGAAACTGAGGGGAAACAGGAGGCGCTTTTACAGGAAGAGACGGGGGTCTTTTTAGGGGAAGATTCCGGGAGAGAGTCTAAATGGTTTTTAGAGGAGGTGCAAAGACTCGGAGGAGACGGAGATTCACTTTTCTCTTTTGAAAAAAATGGAAGAGGAAGAGAAGGAAATACTTCGGGGAATTCCGTGTTTTCTTCGGAGGAAAATGTCGCATTAAAAGGAACAGAGGATAAAAAAGAAACGAATCCGAAAAAGAAAAAGAAAAACGGGAGCCTATATTCAGGACATTGAGCTCGAGGAAATCTTTTTAAGAACCTTCGGTCCTGTCAGAAACAGAGGAAAGGAGGCTCTACTTTTCCGAACAAAAAAGCTTATTTTATCCAGAGAAAAGAAGAGAAGCAAAAAGGCGGCAAAGAGAGCAGTACGAAAAGAAGGGAACGGTCTCGAAGAAAAATTGCTTCTTGTGGACGGCTATAATTTTATGTTCGCAAAAGAGGCTCTAAAGGAACTTGCAAAAGAGAATCTTATGGCGGGACGGGAGAAGGTTATTCAATATTTATCCGAATATGCGGTATTTTTATGATACGGAGGTCTATCTGATTTTTGATGCGTATCATGTAAAGGGCAACCCCGGAACAAAACAGCATTTCGGAAAAAATTTGGAGCTTGTTTTCACGAAGGAAGGAGAAAGCGCCGATTTCACTTTGAGTAAAATGGCAAAAGATTTTTGCAGAAAAAGGGAAGAACTGTCAGCATCGTGACCTCGGACCGGGCGGTGCAGGTGCAGGCCTTTTTCCGGAAAAGAGGGTAAGTCGTTATTCTTCACGAGAATTTTACGGTATTTTGGAAGAGATGCGAGGCAGATTTCGAAAATGGAGCTGTAACTTTAGAAATAAAGCGGTGATGTCCAAATGGAGCTTAAACTTTAGAAATAAAGCAGTGATGTTCAAATGAGCTGTGATTCCGTTTGACCTCACTTTAGGAAGATGGTAGAATAAAAACGTATAAAAATTTTGAAATTCAACATTTTTATGCTAAAAAACAAATTTTGAGGAAATTTGCTTTTGCGGATTTGAATCTTCGAAAGCTTCTCGTGCAGTTTTTATCTTAGAGAAGACATGAGATACAACCCTGCCGAATATCCTGCTTAAAAAGGGAGAGAAAAAGTGAGAAAAATCAGTCTGGGACTAACGGTACTGGCATTAATCCTAAGCCTTACCGCCTGTAAGGAATTAAAGGAAGCACAGAATGCTTTTCAAAATGAAACGGCGGATGCCGATAACGGAAAGAATAAAGCGCTGAACAATCTTATGGGAGCTCTTCAGGGAAATAAAGACTCCTATGAAGATCTTCCTCCGGTAAGCGACTTGGATGCTTATAACAACTATATTGATTTAAGCAACTTTATGAGCGGAGATGTGGAAGAAGCCTTGAATCGATATTTTAACGGTGTAGCTCCGTCGAAAGACTTTTCTCCTGTGGAGGGCGGAAATTATATCACAACAACCTTCACTAATCATGATTATGAATTTTTGGATGAGGTGGAATCATAAGCGGATTTAGGCACGAGCTATACGGAAATGGATGAGCATGCGCTTACCCTGATTCCGACTTTGAGAGCCTTAATGCAGGTTTTGGATGAAGCCGGAAACTACGGAAATCAGAAGGGCTATCTGGACGACAATTATGCCAAGGGGCAGGAAATTCACAGTCGTTTTGTTCCGGCAGTCAATGCCTATGACGAGGAGAGACTTCCCTATTTAAACAGTTTAAGAGCCATTTTACAGAAGCAGCAGGCGAAAGACTTGGAGCGTTTCGAAAAAGAGGGGTATACCGTTCGCTATCAGATGTTAAAGCTCACGATGTTAAAGTCCGAAATCATGGATGCCATTTATAAGCAGGAGGATATCTCGGATGAAAATGTCCTTTCCCTGGATGTGACGGAAATTCGCCCGAAATACGAGGAAATGGCCGCGTTGCTTTCTGAATTTGCAGTGAACTACAAGGACGAAGCGGAGCTGGAAAAAGAAGGTTTTGAAAGCTATAAGAGCGGACAGCTCAGTTTCTTCAACAATGCCATTACAGAGTTCAAGGTACAGACACAGGCTTTACTTTCCCGTGTGGAGGAGCAGAAAGCCGTATTCTGAAAGCGGAGAAGTTAACGCTTAGCACAACGGAAGGATCCTTGGAACGTTTGATCAAATGCAGTTCGGATGTGACTTCTGCTACAATGACGTTGTAGGCTAAGAAGAGCTTCCTGAAGAAAGATATCCTCCTTCCTTATAGCCGGAAGGAATAAGCCGAAGAGTTATAGGACAGGGAAATTTGACAAAGCCGAGAAGTTTCCGTATAATCCCGTTATTAATCAAAAGACAACTTGGGAAAGGAACAGTCATGGACGACGGAGACGGGAATACAGAAACTCCTACTCTAAGTATTACAATCATGTGTAAAGAATAGAAAAAGAAGGTATAGTGGAATTCTACTATGCCTTTTTTTCTGCTTGTAAAAATGTTGTTTTTCAGGAAGTCTTTAGAAGAAAGCTGAAGTTTAAGGAGGAATACAGAGCCGTTATGGTGGGAAGAGTTATACTCTTATTGATATTGATTTTGGTAAACGGATTTTTTTCCTGTGCGGAAATCGCCGTTTTACAGGTCGGAGAAACAAAAAAATACGGAAGTTGAGTGAGGAGGGAAATAAAAAGGCGAAGAAGCTTTTTAAAAATTCACGGAAGAGCCTTCCCGCTTTTTATCAACGATACAGGTGGCGATTACTCTTGCCGGCTTTCTTTCCAGTGCATTTGCTGCCGAGGGCTTTGCCGGCCTCTTGGACAGCTTGGCCTTGCGCCTTCTTCCCGGCATAAGAGTAGAGGTGATTCACCCTGTTTCCATTGTGCTGATTACCTTATTTTATCTTATATCAGTATTGTTTTTGGAGAACTTGTTTCCGAAGAGACTTGCCCAGGTGTATACCGAGGCCATTGCTTTGAATATTGCGTCAATTCTCAGCTTTGTTTCCGTACTGGCAAACCCCTCTCGTTTTTCTTCTTTCCGCGTCCACCAATGCGATTCTTCGTTTTATCGGCATCGATCCGGATGAAGACCCTTCACATATTTCCGAGGAAGATATCTTGATGATGGTGGATGAAGGATTGGAAAAGGAACCATTGAGTCTTCGGAAAATGAGTTTATTCAGAATGTTTTCAATTTAATGATTTGACGGTGGAGGAGGTCTGCACCCACAGAACCGATGTGGCAATGCTTTATATTGAAGACACGGACAGGCAGTGGAGAAAGACCATTCATGAGCATCGCTTTGCCTGCTATCCGATTTGCGGAAAAGACGATGATGACATCATCGGCATCTTGAACACCAAGGGACTATTTCCGTCTGAATGATCTGAGTCGTCAGAACGTGATGAAAAATGCGGTAGACCGCCCTTTCTTTATTTCGCAGAACATGAAGGTATCCGATCTTTTTGAAACCATGAAGAAGGAGAGAAAATACTACGGCGTGGTACTCGATGAGTATGGAGGAATGACGGAGATTGTTACCTTGCATGACCTGATTGAAGCCCTGGTGGGAGACCTTCACGAAGAAGATGAGCTTCCCGAGCCGGAGCCGATTGAGGCGGTAGGAGAAAAGGAATGGATCATTCTCGGCACTGCAGATTTGGAGGACGTCAACGAAGAATTAAAGATTCATCTGGATCCGGAAGCGGCGGATACCTTCGGCGGATACATCATAGGGGATTCTCGGTAAGGTACCGGAGGACGGCAGCACTTTCCACCCTAGACACTGATAATTTAAGCATTGATGTAGCGGAGATTAAGGGACACAGAATCGGAAAGACGGTAGTGCGCTTAATCGAGCCGGAAGAGAAGAAAGAAGAGGAAGAGAATTGACTTGACATTTAAGAGAAAAGGATTAGTCTATTTGGTTAGATACGGCTAATCCTTTTTGCTTATAACAGTTGATGCATATAAAGTGTGCGGCATCTCGGATATAGCGAACATCTGCAGTAATGCGTAGAGTTTTTCGTTTATAGGAAATCTGTCCTAGGCAGAATGAGATACTTTGCTGCAAACAGGAATAGTCTGTCAAAAGCAGGTAAAAGTACAAAAATATGGAGGAGAAAAATGGGAAATTATATCATTATAGGGATTGTTGTTGTCATCGTCATTTTTGCGATACGGAGTGTTATAAAAAGAGGGAAAAAAACGGTTGTTGCGGAGGTGGAGAATGTTCCGTAAAAGGAGTGAAGGCGGCAGATCAGAATCCCGAGCATTATCCTTATAAAGCGATGGTCACGGTAGAAGATATGCACTGTGAAAACTGTAAGAAAAAGGTGGAAAGTGCTTTTAAACGCAGTAAAAAGGGGTTTGGGGCAATGTAGATTTAAAAGAGAAAAACAGCCGAAGTTCGCATGAAGGAAGAGCATAGCGAAGTGGAGATTCGGGAGTGGATTAATAAGGCGGGCTATGGCGTTTCCCATGTGGAGTTTATCTAATATTATTCAATAATAGAGTAAAAGATTTTTGCCAGTGAAAAAACAAAAAGAGAGCAATCTTTACTCTTTTGGTACAATTCGCTTGATAGTATTCTATGGAAATTTATGGTAAAAATATATAGTTTAAAAGGGAGTGAAAACTGCTGAACGAAAAGGATGAAAATGGGAGAAAAAGCGGAATATCCATTCGGAAGATGCCGAAAAGAACAAAAGCCGGTAGAGCTCATAGAACGGACTCTTCGTTATAAGGGATCCGTTATTGCTGTTTACGATGATTACGTAGAGGTGAAAGGGCACAGAACACACTGGGACTTTATTCATCACATGGGAGCGGCTGCGGTGCTTCCGGTACTGGATAACGGAAAGATTCTTATGGTAAGGCAGTACAGGCACGCTCTCGGAAGATACACTTGGAGATTCCTGCCGGAAAGAGGATCGGGAGGACGAGGATTTTTCTTCTTTGTGCGAAGAGGGAGCTTTCCGAGGAGACAGGGGTACAGCAGTACAAATTAGAATTTTTACTTTATGTGAATACTACAGTGGCCTTTTTGGATGGAAAAATCGGTATTTATCTGGCAAAAGACTTGCAAAAGGGAGAGCAACATTTTGATCCGGATGAGGAGATTTTTCTTGAGGAGTGGGAACTTTCCGACTTACAGGAGCTGATTTTTGCCGGGAAGCTTACGGACGGAAAAACCGTTGCCGCAATACAGAGCTATGCGGCGAAGTTACAAAAAGAGAAGCAGTAGATTTATGGAGGATGAGAATGTTGCCTAAGCGCAATATTCCGTTCATCACGAGTAACGTGCGTAAAGCGCGCGTTATCTTGTTTCAGAGATTTGTTCGCCTCGAGAGGAAAGGCGGATAAAAAGAAATGAGGAGAGTATGAAAAAGAGCATTTGGCGGACTATGTTTTATCCATTCCGGATTTTTCCGGAGAAAAGCTATCATATTCAGGGACATTACCTCTCTGATTCAGGATCCGGACGGCAAAAAGGATTCTGTGGACGGCTTGATTCACTCTTTGGACGGTTTGGACTTTGACCTTGTCATCGGTCTGGAGAGTCGAGGGTTCATCTTCGGAACGGCCATTGCGTATGAGCTTCACAAGGGCTTCGTGCCGGTAAGAAAGAAGGGAAAGCTGCCTCGAGAGACGGTTTCCGTTTCCTATGATCTTGAGTATGGAAAGGCGGAGGTGGAGATCCACAAGGGATGCGATTAAAAAGGCACGAAAGTTGTTATCGTGGATGACCTGATTGCCACAGGAGGGACTTTGGAAGCGGCTTGTAAACTGGTAGAGATGCTGGGAGGAGAAGTCGTGAAGATTTCCGTAGTTATGGAGCTTGCCGGGCTTTGCGGCAGAAAAGAAGCTTTCCGGCTATAATTTATCCTCTTTAATATGCTACGATGGGAAAATAGAATCATGGCGGAAGAATTAACGAAAAGAGGATGTCCGAAAGATAGAGGAAGAGATTTTTAAAACGAAAGCTCGAGATAAGACCGAGACTGATTGAAGCGGTAAAAGAAGCGAGAGCACAAGGAGACTTGTCGGAGAATTTTGAGTACTATGCCGCAAAACGGGAGAAAAATCAGAATGAATCCCGTATTCGCTATCTGGAGAGAATTTTAAAAATTTGCCAAGGTGATTTCTACGGAAAGTCGCAGCGATGAAGTGGGAATCAATGATACGGTAAGCTTGTACTTTCTTGAAGACCAAGAGGAAGAGGTGTACGCCTGTGACCTCTATTCGCGGTCAGTCTTTAGATGGGAAGATTTCCAACATCTCTCCTCTTGGAAAAAAGCGATTATGGGCAGAAAACAAGGGAAATCGTAGAAGTTAAGCCGGAAAACGGAATATCCTATTCCGTGGAGATTCGGAAGATTGAAAAAAACGGACGAAAAAGAAGAAGAGAGCATCCGGAAATTCTGATGCTCTCTTTTATCGTTCGAATGCCTCTTCCGGTATGTGGTGTTTCGCCCTAAAAGCTTAAACGAGTACAGTCCATAAGGATAAAACAGCCTTTTTACCATACCCTATCTATCCGCCGACTGCGCTTTCTTCAGCAGGAATCGAAAATTTCGCCAAGCTGTTTAAAATCGGCATGCCGGTAGAGATAGTTCATGATTTCCCTGCGCTTTACAATGCCGATAAAATGATGGAGATCGTCTACTACGAGAACAAAGTTTTTGATTTACCGCTCTGTGGACTAAACTTTCCATGGAGCTGTTGATGCTCACCGCCTCATAATGCTTTCGCATAGGGAATGTCTTTTACCAGAACCTTTTCCGATTCTCGTAAATCAAGTTTTAACTGATTTTTGATTTCCCAAAGAAGGTCTCCCTCCGTGAGGGTTCCGGCAAATTTTCCGTCTTTTGTCAGTACGGGGATGGAAGAATAGCGATGAAACTCCATTTTCTCCAAAAGTATTTCGTAAGCTATCCTCTTCCTCTACAAAAGGCGACATCACATTTTCAGCGTCATGAAAAATAAAATATTCATAAAAGCACAACCTCTCACTTTCTTGTTTGCCTTTATAGTATATCGACAGTTTTTCTAAAAAAATTGAAATGAATCGAGAATAAAACGGATTCTCAGTACACTTTATATTCCGCAAATCTATCTTATAGTCAAGGATAAAGAAAAGATATGACAGAATTGTGTCTTTGTCCTTAAAAATAGAATTCATTTCGCGAGTTTGGGAAAAGCTTTTTGACAAGGACTTCCGAACAGAGTAAAATAGCCCCTATATTGTAGGGAATGGGAGTAAATATGCTGATAGATAAGAAGGAAGACAGGGCTCTGGAGAGACGAAAGACAATACTCCTCCTGAAGAACTATTGGAGATAGCTTCTTAAAGACGTGCGTTCCTATCATCCTTCGGAAGACCTTTTCCATGATTACCAAGGCATACGAAGTGGCGAAGGAGCAACATATAGAGCAGAAGAGAAAGTCAGGGGAACCGTATATCATACATCCGCTTTGCGTTGCGATTATTCTTGCCGATTTGGGAGATGGACAAGGAGACGATTGCGGCAGGGCTTCTTCATGATGTGGTGGAAGACACGGGAATGACCTTAGAGGAGGTAGAGAAGGAATTTAATCCGGATGTAGCTACTCTTGTAGACGGCGTGACCAAGCTGACAAAATTGAATTTGAATTCCGACAAGGTGGAGATGCAGGCGGAGAATCTCCGGAAAATGTTTGTCTCCATGGCAAAGGATATTCGCGTCATTATCATAAAACTTGCCGACAGACTGCATAACTTAAGAACACTGGAATACCAAAGCCCGGAGAAGCGGAAAGAAAAAGCCAGAGAGTCTTTGGAAATTTACTCTCCTCTCGCGGATCGTCTCGGTATCAGTAAAATTAAGATTGAAATGGATGACCTTTCCTTAAAGTACCTGGAGCCGGAGGTTTACTACGATCTTGCGGATAAGGTGCATTTTTAAGAGAGGCGAGAAGGACCGGATCAATTCCATAGTGGAGGAGGTACGGGAGCATATTGAGGAAAGCAGGATTGAAGCGAATATCAGGGAAGAATCAAGCACTTCTTTTCCATTTACAAAAAATGGTCAACCAGAATAAGACCATAGACCAGATTTATGACCTCTTTTGCTATCCGAATCATTGTGGAATCCGTGCGGGATTGCTGATGCGGTGCTGGGCGTTATTCATAAGATGTATCGGCCTATTCCGGGACGCTTTTAAGGATTATATTGCGATGCTCGAAACCCAATATGTACCAGTCACTGCATACTACGGTCATCGGAAAAGACGGTGTGCCCTTTGAGATTCAGATTCGTACCTTTGAGATGCATAGAACTGCGGAGTTCGGTATTGCCGCACACTGGAAGTACAAGGAGCAGGGAGGCTCCGACAAGAAAGCCACGGAGACGGAGATGTCCAAGATGAAGTGGCTGCATGAAATTCTGGAATGGCAGAAGGATGAGTCGGATTCGAAGGAATTTATGAATATGGTCAAGTCTGACCTCTCCCTTTTTAATGTCAATGTATACTGCTTTACCCCTACAGGAGATGTTAAGAACTTACCCCAGGGCTCCACGCCGATAGACTTCGCTTATTCCATTCATTCCAGCCGTGGGAAATAAGATGGTGGGGGCGAAGGTCAACGATAAGCTGGTACCGATAGAGTATCAATTGCAAAATGGAGACCGTGTAGATATTATTACGAGCCAAAACTCCAAAGGCCCTTCCCGAGACTGGCTGAAGATTGTCAAGTCCACGCAGGCAAAGAATAAGATTAACCAGTGGTTTCGCCACGAGCAGAAGGATGAGAATCTGGACAGGGGAAAAGATCTCCTCGATAAGTATGTGAAAGCCAAAGGGCTTTCTCTCCCGAGCTTACAAAGCCGGAGTATATCGAGGCGGTTCTCCGTCGTTACAGCTATAGAGATTGGGACAGCGTTCTTGCCGCTGTAGGAAGAGGGGGAATCAAAGAGTCTCAGGTCATTGCGAAGCTCCTCGATGCAAAGCACAAGGCGGAAGACAAAAACATTGATGACAAAACCGTATTAAAGAATATCGAGGACTTGACGAGGAAGCCGGAGGTCATTCGGAAATCCAAGTCGGGCATCATTGTAAAAGGTATTCACGATCTTGCCGTGCGTACGCTAGGTGCTGTAATCCCGTACCGAGACGAAGTGGTCGGCTTTTGTGACGAGAGGCCGCGGTATTACGGTGCATAGAACCGATTGCATCAACATTATGGATTTGTCGGAAGATGAGAAGGCAAGACGAATCGAGGTGGAGTGGGAGAGCAACCCCGGAAACGGAGAGAGCTATGCTACGGAACTACAGATTTTCACCAATAACCGCGTGGGCTTGATTGTGGATATTTCTAAAGTTTTTAGCGGATGATAACATTGTCATACAGGGACTGAACACCCATTCCGGGGAAAAATGGAAAAGTGACGATTCTCCTGTCTTTCGAAGTGCCGAATAAGGATGTCTTAAATACAATCATAGGCAAACTGAAAAAGATTCAGGGGGTTTATGAGATCGAGAGAGGAAAGGGATAAATGATAGAGGTAAAGAGCCTTGTGCTGGGGATTGTCGGAACAAATTGCTATATTGTCTATGAGAAGAATAAAAAGAAGCCGTTCTGATTGATCCCTAAGCTGCGAAGAGGAAAGAATTATTTCTTTTTGGAGGGAGCCGATTTAGAGCCTAAGGCAATTCTCCTTACGCACGGACATTTCGATCATATTCTGGCCGTTCCCGCATTAAGGGAGAAATATCGGATTCCGCTGTATGCTGCGGAAGAAGAAAGAGAGATGCTCGGGAACGGGCAATACAATATGTCCGGAAGAGACCCGGAGGGACGAGTGGAAATTCATGATTTTATAGGACTGCATGACGGGGACGAGTTGGAGCTCTTAGGGAGAAAGTGGAAGGTGCTGTCTACTCCGGGACATACCAAAGGTTCCGTTTGCTTCTTTGTAGAGGGAAATCCGCCCTATCTCTTCAGCGGAGATACTCTTTTTTCGGAATCCTACGGCAGAACCGATTTGTTTAGCGGAAGTGAGAAGGAGATTATCCAAAGTATTCGGGAAAAGCTGTTCACCCTTCCGGAAGAGACGCTGGTTTTTCCGGGACATGAGGAGAGTACGACGATTCGGAATGAAAGCGCTATAATCCGGTGAACTTTTTCAGAGAGTAAAAGCCCGGAGCATTTCAAGGAAAGAAGCTTCCTTAAGGAAAAGGAAAAATGCATAAATTTTTCCTTTTTTTTTGTGCTTAATTTTCTGCTTTTTCCTCTTTCAAAAACCCTATCTTTGTCGTATGATAGAGGGCGTTACACAATATATAGTGTCTGAACAGAGAAATTAAACAATATCCTGTTTTTGTTCGGGATTTAAGACTTGACAGGATTGGGAAAAAGAGAAAGCGGACAGTGCACAGAGCCGGCCTTTTCCGGCTTTTTTTACGGCTAGGGGAAGTGATGGAAACAGAAGTTCTACTCATGAAGAATGTCATTAAGCGAAACGGGCAAAGAGGTGAAATTTGACCTGTCAAAGATTGTCCATGCTATTGAGAAGGCCAACAAGGGAAGTTGCCCCAATCTATCAGTTAAACGCCTATCAGATTCAGGCTGCTGCAGACAGTGTAGTGAAGAAGATTCAGGCGAAAAGCTATGCCGTGAATGTTGAAGAGATTCAGGACATGGTAGAGACCGCGATTATGGAGATGCGCGGTTATGAGGTAGCGCAGAAGTATGTTCGTTATCGCTATAAGAGAGAGATGACTCGTAAAGCAAACTCTACCGATGAAGATATCCTCGCACTCATTGATCAGGCAAATGAGGAGCTGAAGCAGGAGAATTCCAACAAAAACCCGGTCATTAACTCCACCCAGAGAGATTATATGGCGGGAGAGGTCTCCAAGGATTTAACAAAGAGACTGCTGCTCCCCGAAGATATTGTGCGTGCCCATGAGGAAGGGATTATTCATTTTCATGACTCCGACTACTATGCGCAGAAGGAGCATAACTGTGACCTCATTAACCTGGAGGATATGCTCCAGAACGGTACCGTGATTTCCGAAACCATGATTGAGAAGCCGCACAGTTTCTTTACCGCCTGCAATGTCACCACGCAGATTGTGGCACAGGTGGCTTCCAACCAGTACGGCGGACAGTCCTTTACCCTTTCGCACTTGGCACCCCTTTTCGTGGACATTTCCAGACAGAAGATTAGAGAAGCGGTCATCGAGGAAAGAAAAGAGACCGGCGAGAACATGGACGAGGAAATCATTGCAAAAATTGTGAATCGTCGTCTGAAAGAAGAAATCAAGAGTGGAATCCAGACGATTCAGTATCAGCTGATTACCCTCATGACCTGTAACGGACAGGCTCCCTTTGTAACCATGTTTATGTACCTTGATGAAGTGGAGAAGGGTCCGGTGCGGGATGACCTTGCCATGATTATCGAAGAGGTGCTTCGCCAGAGGATGCAGGGCGTAAAGAACGAGAAGGGCGTTTGGATTACCCCGGCTTTTCCGAAGCTCATCTACGTATTGGATGAAGACAATATTAAAGAGGATGCACCCTACTATTATTTGACGGAACTCTCCGCAAAGTGTACGGCAAAGCGAATGGTTCCCGACTATATTTCCGCAAAGAAGATGAAGGAGTATAAGGGGGGAGACGTATACCCCTGTATGGGCTGTCGCTCTTTCCTTACGGAAGATAAAGAAGGACTCCGAGAAAAACGGAAAGCACAAGTACTACGGCCGTTTTAATCAGGGTGTGGTAAACCATTAATTTGGTGGATGTCGCTTGTTCTTCCGACGGAGACATGGAGAAGTTCTGGGATATTCTGGACGAGCGTTTGGAGCTTTGTCACAGAGCCCTCCGTCTTCGCCATGAAAGACTCCTCGGTACGGTATCCGATGTGGCGCCGATTCTTTGGCAGTACGGTGCACTCGCAAGACTGAAAAAGGGGAGACCATCGATAAGCTCCTCTTTCAACTACAGTACCATTTCTCTCGGCTATGCAGGGCTTTATGAGATGTGTGTTCGAATGCTCGGCGTTTCTCATACGACAGAGCAGGGAAGAGCATTTTCCCTGAAAGTGATGGAGAAGTTGAATGAGGCCTGCAAGAAGTGGAGAAAGCGGAAAAATATCAGCTACTCCGTTTACGGAACCCCGATAGAGTCTACCACCTATAAGTTTGCAAAGGCCTTGAAGAAGCGTTTCGGGGAGATTCCCGGAGTCACGGACAAGAATTACATCACGAACTCCTATCACGTGCACGTTTCGGAGAAGATTGACGCGTTCTCGAAGCTTTCCTTTGAGGCGGACTTCCAGAAGCTCTCCCCGGGAGGCGCTATCAGCTATGTAGAGGTGCCGAATCTCCAGAACAATATTCCGGCGGTACTGAGCCTCATGAAGTTTATCTACGAGAACATCATCGTATGCAGAGCTGAATACCAAGTCAGACTATTGCTGTGCCTGCGGCTATGACGGAAGATTCAGATTATAGAAGACAGTTACGGAAAGCTTCAGTGGCGCTGTCCGAACTGCGGAAATACAAACCAGGACTTACTGTCCGTAGCAAGAAGAACCTGCGGTTACATCGGTACTCAGTTCTGGAATCAGGGGAGAACACAGGAGATTAAGGATCGGGTGTTGCACCTGTAGACTTTTATATAAAGACAGTGTGTGGACAATTTGTGTATATGGAAATAAGGGTAATCTGAGCTCGTCAGTACTTGCTGAAAGCAGTGTTAGCGACGCTGAAGCTTTAGTACTGTTACAGAGGCGAGGTTAGCGAGAGCGTGCCCCTATTTCCATATACGCAAAATGAAGAACTCTTTATAGAAAGGACACTATGCACTATGCAGAAGTGAAATATTTCGATGTGGCAAATGGGCCGGGGATAAGAGTCAGTCTCTTTGTCTCCGGCTGTCCTCATGCCTGCCCGGGCTGTTTCAACGAGATTGCCTGGAATTATGAATATGGAGAAGAGTATACGGCGGAAGTCGAGGAAAAGATTCTAAAGGCTGTTTCGAGAGCGGAGATTCAGGGCTTAAGTCTTCTTGGAGGAGAGCCTCTGTATCCTGCGAATCTCCATGCGATTCTTCCGCTCCTTCGGAAGTTTAAGGAAAGACTTCCCAAGAAGGATATCTGGTGCTACTCCGGCTATACTTATGAGGAGCTTCTTTCTCGAAAAGGAGAAGAAAAACAGGAGATTGATGAGGCATTTTCTTACCTTACCGTCCTTGTGGACGGACGCTTTATCGAAGCGGAAAAGGACATTACACTCTCTCTTCCGGGGGTCGAGAAATCAAAGGCTGATCTGTATTCCGGAGACAAGGAGGAAGGGGAAAATTGTTCTCTACGGAGAAGCAGAAAATTCTCAATCATAAAAAATATTTATAGGAATATTCTCTAAATATTGAATGTAAATAAACTCTCAATGCTTATTCTTTTTGTGCAATTAGACGATATTAAGTGCGGAAAAAGAATTTGTACGCGATTGGGAGATTTTTAATATGGAAAGAGAAAACAGAAACGGCGCGAATGGAAAAGAGAGAAAAGCGGAGGGAAGAAAAAGATTGATCTCTTTAGGTACCAGAATATCCCTTCATTTAGGATTGATTATGCTGGCACTTTTTATTGTGATGAATATCTTTATCCTGTCCATTGCAAGTAAGACCTTTAACAGAAAAAATGAACAGAATATGCTTTCCTTAAGTACTTTAAATGCGCGTCGCGTAAACGAGCTCGCTCGTAATGTGGGCATGATGGAGGATGCGCTCAGTGAGAGTATTCTTTCGATGCAGGGAAAAATGCGGAGAAAAACAGTGCGGATGATGTTAAAAGCAAGAAAAGAATTCTTTTTCCAGCAAAAGAGTCGGTAGAAGACTTCTTCGGAACGCTTACCATGGAGGAATCCAACGAAGAAGCGTATCTGGTGAATACCATTCATTACTATGAAAAGAATAATCCGGGCGTACTTTTTAGTCGGTGTATTTTTAGAAAAAAAGTGCTTTTTCAGAGAACAATCCGGATTACTCTTTTTATCTTTCCGCAGGAGAGGATAAGGCTCACTATATTTCTCGAGATGCGTTTTGCAACACAGAGTCGTACAAGACGGTAAAAGAGAGCCTTCGGCCTTTGGCAACACTTCCTTCCGAAAAGGAAGCCGGCGGGAAAAAGCAGTTTCTATATTCTGAATCCGATTACAAAAGGATAATCAGTTTTACGGCGTAATTACGGCGGAAATCTCTTCCGAAGTCTTTAATGACCTGGATATGCGTGACCTCGGATATGAAAATGCCTTTTTGATGTTTTAGACTATAAAAATGATTTTGTTTACAGCACAAATCCGGAGGCTCTCGGCCGTAATTTAGGAGATTTCAATCGGAAAGAGCTATAGTGATGCCTTGGTTTCCAAAATGCAGGCAGGAGAAGCATTTTTCCAGAGGGATCATCAGGTTCGTTATTTTGTTCCCTTGGAAATAAAGGGGGCAAACTGGTGGGTACAAACCGCCATGACGATCGCTGATTTTGATATGGAAAAGAACCGCCTGCTCCTTTCTTTTGGTTGTTTCGGAACCGTCTTTTCTTCATCGTGCAAATCCTGAACTTCATACGAATTTCCTCGCCCTTCGCCCTTAAAGGGGATATCCAAGGCAGGAGGAACTTGCCAAGGGCACTTCGATGTCTCCTTTCCTATAAAAAGAGAGATGAAATAGGAGAGATGTCCGAAAGCTTAAGATGCATGGTAGAGAGGACGAAAGAGGTGGTTCGGAATCTTGGAGTTCATCTTGAGGAAATGGCAAAAGGAAATTTCCGGGAAAGCATGGAAAAAGAAAGTTATATCGGAGTTCTATGCGCCGCTCCTTGACAGTTTGCAGGAAATTCAGAGTAAAAATGAATAAAACGCTTTTTGGAGTGCAAAAATTCTTCCATGCAGGTTTTGGAAGGGGCAGAGCAGGTAAGCCAGGGTGCACAAACGCTTTCCGACGGATCGGCGAAACAGGCTTCCTCGATGAAGAGCTTTCGCGAATATGGAAGATATCTCGGGGAAATTCAATCTTCCACGAAGATATCGGAAGAAGCTTTTCGTTTGCAGGGAGAGGCGAAAAATGCCGTCCTTTAAGCAATGAGAAAAATGCTGGAAATGCAAAAAGCGATGCATGAGATTACCGAACGCTCCAATGAAATCAGTAAGATTATCAAGACGATCGATGATATCGCTTTTCAAACGAATATTTTATCCCTTAATGCAGCTATAGAGGCGGCACGTGCCGGTGCAGCAGGTAAGGGCTTTGCCGTCGTAGCTGACGAGGTAGGGAATCTGGCACAGAAATCCGCAAAAGCGGCACAGAATACGGGAGAATTGATTGAAGAAACCATTGAGGGCGGTACAGAAGGGAGCAAAAATTACGGAGGAAAACAGCCGAGTCCTTGCAATCCGTTTCCGATAATACCGATAAGGTAAATAAACTGATAGAGCAAATCTCAAGGTCAGCTAAGAAAGAGTCGGACGGGATACAGTCCTTAAAACGAAGGCTTACAGCAGATTTCTTCCGTAGTACAGTCCTCTTCCGCGACAGTGAAGAATCCTCGCCGCGTCGGAAGAGTTGTCGGCACAGGCCAATGTCATGAACGAGCTGGTGAGAAGTTCTTGTTGAAAAATAGAAAAAGGACTATTTTTCCGGGGTCAACCATAGAGATGATATTCATGTCTTGGTCAAGGTGACTTCCACCTTGCAGCCGATTTCGATACCCTGAGAAAGTCCGGAAATATCGCTTTTGTCCGTTTTATTCAGTTCATAATCTTTTTCCGTCATTTCCTGGACGCTCACCGTATTCATAGCGGCATCGATAATGGTGCCGTTTATAACGGTAAGCTCTTTTTGTTTTTCCGCCGGACTCTTTGCCCTTTTCTTCGTTTTTAGACTCTACGGTATTATCAGCGGCTTTTTACTGCCTTCTTTTTCCGCACTTTCCCTTCCTCACCGACCTTAATTTCCGTAGAGACCTCAGTCGCTTTTTATGGACTCCTGAGGAGCCTTTTCGCACAGGCTGTCATGCCGAGTATGCCTGTTATGCCGATTATTCCCGTCATGCCTATCACTAATACTGTTTTCTTCATTCGCTTACCCTTTCTTTATCTTGTTCCGGCAGTTCCGTTTCACGCAGTTCCATTTCACGCAGTTCCATTTTATGCAGTCTTTTTAACGCTTTCCGCCTGCACTTTTATTTCTTTCCTCCGCTTCATTCAAGTTCTTGGAAACGGTCATTTCCTGATTATCGATGTGTTCCTTCATGAGAGCTTTGGCACGGATGATGTCTCTGATACGGATGGCTTCCAGAATCTTCTCATGCTCACTAATCAGCGTACTCTCTGCGCCTCATCTTTAATGTATTCCAAGCGGTAACGATACATTTGCTCCCGAAGATTATTAATCATCTGAATCAGGCGCTTATTTCCCGTAGCATGGTAAATAATATCATGATAGGCCTCATCCGCCTCCGCAATTTCCATCTCCGTGCCTTTTTCCACTACGGCCTTAAAATGATTCTCCGCCTCACGAAGGGCAATCAACTGTTCTTCCGTAATGCGCTGGCAAGCGAGATCCGTTGCCAGCTCTTCTAGAGCACCGCGGACTTCCAAAACGTCCTGCAGAGACTTATGGGATATTTTCGCGACTTCCGCACCGCGCCGAGGAATCATGAGCACCAGTCCCTCTAGCTCCAGCTTTCGAATCGCTTCACGAATAGGCGTTCTGGAAACCCCCAGCTTTTCCGCAAGCTGAATTTCCATGAGCCTCTCCCCGGGCTTTAACTCTCCTTCAAGATTGCCTGACGAAGGGTGTTAAAAAACTAAGTCCCGAAGCGGGAGATATTCGTTCATGTTTATTGTAAAATCACTACCCATACTATCCTCCTTATATTTCCTTGCCTAAGCATAAGCCTCCGTAATCCAAGCATTCTCAATAAAAATCTTTATATTCTCCGCTATGAAGACTTTGCAGTATTCTTTCCGCTTTTACCCTTTCTTCTTTTTGGAAAATGGCAAAGACAGTCGGGCTGAGCCGCTCATTAAAGAAAGTAGAGCACCTTCCTTTAGGAGACGGTCCTTTAATTCTTGAATTTCCGGCCATAGAGAAATACTGACTTTTCTCCAGGAGATTGCCGCTAAGCGCACAAATTTCTTCAAAGTGCCACTTTCCAATCTCTTCACCATGCCGTCCACATCGGGATGCTCTTTGGCTCTGAGATTTTCCAAGTGAAGATTCTCGTAAATTAACTTTGTAGATAAGGAAAATGCCGGTTTTACCAAAAGGATGGTGCAGGGCGGAAGAGGAGGAAGTTTACGGAGTTTTTCTCCGATTCCTTCTGGAAAGATAGCAACCCTTATGTAGGCAGAAAGGAATGTCCGCCCCAAGCTTCACGGCACGTTTTTCCAACTCCTTCGTGCTTAAGTTTAGGTGAAAGATTTGATTTAGTCCGTGAAATACCGAGGCGGCATCGGAAGAACCTCCTGCCATACCGGCGGCTATAGGAAGACGCTTCACCAGTCGCATGCGGAGTCCCTCCCCGATAGAGAACTCATCCATGAGGTTTTTGCCGCCTTCACCATAAGATTCTCTTCATTTGTGGGAAGAAAAGGAAGATTACATTCCATTCGAATGCCTCGTTCCTTCTCTCTTTTATGAAAATACTGTCATAAAGCCCTACCGTATGCATAATCATTTTTACTTCGTGATAGCCGTCCGGTCTACGCCTCAGTACATCTAAAGAAAGATTAATCTTTCCGTGCGCGGAAAGCTCCAGTTCATCCATAGTTTTCCCCTTAGCCACATACTTCACTTTGTATACAAAGTCCCTTAGATTTTACAGAAAAATTGCATTTTTGCAAAGTACAAAAAATCCTGCAACATTATGCAACATTATCCGGCATTATCTTGAAGTATTATCCCTGCATACTATTTCTATTAGAAGAAAACCGACAGTAACAGCTTCCGCCGTTTCTGTCGGTTTCGTGCATCATTCCGCTTTTACGGAAGATAGGTTCAGTTTAGTGTTTTGCCCTTTTTCTTTTCCCCAAAGAATCGATGCGGTAAGCCCTAAGCCGGTTAAGGCAAAAGAGCAGGAAGTATATCGGCATAGAGGAACTGTCTTCCGTCTTTACATATCCTCGTCCTGCACCTAAAACACTGCCCTTAGGATCAGTCTTCTCTCTTTCTGCACCGAGTACGGAAGAGACGCTCTCGGAATCGGTAGAAGGTCTACTTGCATTTAAGACTTCTCCGGGGTTAGGCGTAGTTCCTGACGGAACAGGAGGAGTAGAGGAGCTGGGGCTCGGCTTCGGCGAATTTCCGCCACCGCCATTTCCTCCGCCGCCGTTTCCACCGCCGTTAGGACTTGTGGGAGGAACGTCGTTCTTTGTATTGACAAAGACGTTCACATAGCCGGTAGCCGGATTGCTTTTGGGTTGTTGCCGTATAGCCGGTAACGCTTTCCTCAGTAACGGTATAACGGATTTTTCTTCACCGTTTGCATCAAGCTTTGGCATATCAAAGCTATGCTGCAGCGTTGCCCTCGTTTAAGGTATCAGTAGCTACCTTCTCATTGTTAGCAAAAAGCTGTACATTTACGTGATCAGGGTGCGTTCCGTTCCCCTTCCAGATCTTCGTCACCGGAATCACAACTCTACCGCCGTTATAGTTACTGATGGTAAAGCCGTTCTCATCGGTTCCGGAGATAGCGGCTTTAAATCCGGCTAATTCCGCTTCGGAAACGGTACACGATTTCCCGTCCGTTAGCATCTTCCTTCGGAAGATTGGAGAAGGATAACTTTCAGCCGTTGTCTTTGGATAATACTACCGTAAGATTATCATCCTTTTTGCCGTTCTTTAAAACGGAAACCGTAACCTTATCAGGTTTGTTTGTGGCAAGCTTCGGGTCTAAAACCCATCTCTTTTCTACGGGAAAAAGCTTGTGCTCTTTTTCTTCACTTCTGTCTTCTTATTTTTTTGATTTTCAAAGTGATGGTAGAGCCGCTTGCGGTGTCAAAATCCGTCTTATGGATTTCGTAGGTCTTGTTGTGATCCTTCTCATAGCCTTTCAGAGCTTCCACCTCGGTCAAGACATAGTCTGCCTTGGAAACATCTTTTCAGTTCTGCGATTCCATACTCGTCCGAAGTAATGGTATCTGAGTATTTATTTATCGGGTTTACAATTTTGAATTTAGCGCCTTGTAAAGATTTCCCGTTTTCGTCGGTCTTCAGGATTTTAATGTTAAAGTATTGACTGTCATTTAAGCTTCCCGCCTGCTTCACTGACACTGTATACTTTTTCTTGCAGTTCTTTTGCTATTCCGTCTCCGACAAGTTTTGCTTGGTTCGTGAAGCTATCCATATTTTTAAATCCGCCGTTAATCTCCACGTAATAGGAAATATAGTACCCGTCATCCGGTTCTAAGTTTTCCAGCGGGAAAGTAAAAGCTTCTTCTAGTATTTTTGTCCGTATAGGTAAAATCAAAAGTGTTTTCTCTAGGATCGGAATTGTTGTTGTTATCCTTACTGCGAAGTTTCCATTGTGGTCCTCGGTTTTCTTTGTCATCTGCGGTGGCATTCTCCCATTGGCTACCGTTCTGCTTTCCGGAACGCCAGATTCCCTTCAGATACTTAGGCTGATAAATTTTTCTGCGCCTCAGTGAGATTATAATCGTTTACATCAAAATAGCTGAGCTTATTGCTCTTTAAGGTATCGATTATCCGTGTATTCTTATAGCTTGTGACTCCTGCCGGCTTTTCAACGTTTCGCATATCCAACGTTATCTTGTAGAGGATAAGGTGATGTGTGTTGCCGTTACCATCTCATAACAGTATCGATTCCGGGTGCAGTATCTTTATAAAAACTTATCGGAGTTTCATCCTTTTGAATCTCATAGCGTATATTATTTATTTTATAGTTCTGGGCTCCTCCGTTAATTACAATTTCAAGCGGTCTCGATGTGCTCTTTGTAAAAGCGGAAGTATTCACGGAAGCATTGAAGTAAACTTTTCCGTCATCTCCCTGTATCCTTCAGCATCTTTTTGTGAAGGTTATACGGATCTCGTTTTTATCCTTGTCATAGGTTCCTTTGGCCATGACTTTTTCTATGCCATTCTTGTCTTTTTCCTTTGATTTCGAAAAGCTGTTTCCGGTGCCTTCAATTCCGCCGGGAGTATGACAGATATAGTCGCCTTCCTTTACATCTTTGATTTTTCTTTGTCTATAGTGGCTTCAAAGGATATTTTTCGAATAACTCGCCAGAGTACTGCCTTTCCCAACAGGGTGCCGTCTACATACAAGTGAATATCTTTTAAAGCGTCAACCTGCTGTGGGACTCTACTCCCCCGTTTTTGATTGTGCTGTCGCTTGCGGGGTGGCTTCCCTACCTGCTCGCTTCCTCGTTACTACTGCCCCTGCTCCGCTTCCTGTTTCGGCATTTACAAAAAGAAAAAGCCTCGCATACCAAAAAGCAACGCTAACAAAAGGGACAAAATCTGTCTCTTCGCTCTCATAATTCTCCTTCTCCAATTTGAATTAAATCTTCTTTATCTTCGCCACTTTACCATATCGCCTGCATATTTCAAGATAAAAATAAAAAAGGGAAGTAAAGGAAAGCATTTATTAAAGAAATATAAAGTAAAACCATTGTAATTTTTCTTAAACTGCTTATCTTTCTCTAGATTCCTTGGCTGTTTTTGCTGAATTGATTGTAGGATACGCACAAAAAAATAGCGGATTTTATCGTAAGAATTTTTAAATTATAAAAACTATCAAATAATTCCAATGATAAAAATAATTGAAAACATTTTACATAATCGATTAGACATAAAGATTGGCATACACTGCTTTGGGGAAAATTTGTATAAAATAAGCAGAAAAAGCTTTTCTCTTTATGGATAGTCATTTTTAAATTGTGCTACCATCTGTACAGACCTCTACATAGGTAGAGATAAGGGAGGAAAAAGCATGCAAAAAGGACTAAAAAGCAATCACTATTCTGATAGTTTTATCGGTGCTGTCTTTTTCATTGTTCGTCGAATCATGAAGCCGAAGGAAGAAGTGGAAGGAAGGCTCTTCCGACAGTCACCTGTATTTCCATGGAGAAGGGAGACATAGCGGTAAAGGAGGAGCTCCTCGGAGATTTCCGCGAAAAGAGCAGTTTCGTTTACTCAGTAAAATATCCGGAGAGGTTCTGGAAATTGACAAGGAAAATGGAAGCGAAGTGAAAAAAGGGGAAAGGATTGCCCTTTTGGATAATCAGAAACAGGTTGATGCCGCAAAGTACAGTTTAGAGCAGGCAAAAGCACAGGCAGAGGTTGCACGTGACAGTCGGGACAGACTGGCAACACTTAAGGAATCAGGGAGATATTTCCGTCCAGGATTTTTGAAGCGGCGGATGCGCAGGCAAAGGCAGCGGAAGCACAGCAAGGCGGCAAAACTGAATTACGATACCCAGGTGGAGTTTTCCGAAATTACTGCGCCGTCGGACGGTATTTTACAAAACAGTATTCTGGTAAAGGGCGCCTTTATTCCGCAAGGGACACAGCTCGCCACTTTGATGGGAGCCGGGGCGCAGCAAGTTCTCTTTTCCGTGACGGAGGACCTTGTGAAAAATCTCTCCGTCGGACAGAGCATTATGCTCGAAAAAGGAAAGAAAGCTATCCCGGAACCATCACGGAGATTTCTTCGGTACTGCTTCCGGAGACCGGCCTCTTTCCGGTGAAAGCGGAGGTGGAAAAATACCGATTTTCCGGAGGGCTCAAAAGCGAAGATCAGTCTTACGAAGGACAGTAGAACTAGCGTGAATATTTTGCCGCTGAATGTGCTTTACTATGAAAACGGGGAAGCCTATGTTTATGTTTTTGAAGGGACAGACGGAAACGAAGGCTTGCTCCGAAAAAAGAAGGTGGAACTTGGCCTGAGCGGTGAGGAGAGCGCAGAGATTCTTTCCGGACTAAGCGAAGAGGACAAGGTGGTTTCTTCCTGGAACAACGAGATGTTTGACGGGGCTAAGGTCAGACTGCAGGATATAAAGGATAAGTCTGTAAAGGATTCTGCAAAAAGAAAAGTCCGCTCCGGAGGAATCCCCGGAAGAGAATTCTGCAAAAGAGGAGACCGCTCCGGAGGAATCCGCAAAGGAAGAAAAAGGGGTAGAAGCAGATGATTGCCATCACAAAAATTGATTTTGCGCCGCCCGGTGTCCACTTTTTTGGCGGTGCTTTCCCTCTTGTTTTTCGGTTTTATCGCCTTTACGACCATGAAAATGGAACTGCTCCCCGACATGAACTTTCCTTATATGATTGTGTCAACCGTTTATCCCGGGGCATCTCCCGAGGACATTGATGAACTGGTTTCAAAGCCCATAGAGGAAGAGGTTTCCCTCCTGTCCGATGTGGAGGAGGTGCAGTCCCGTTCTCTGGAAAATGTTTCCATGGTCATTATTCGTTATCGTTACGGCAGCAATATGGACCGTGCCTACGACAAGCTGAAAAAGAAGCTGGATGTTTTGAAAGGCGGATCTTCCGAGTGACGCGGAGGCGCCGAGCTACCGAATTTGATATTAATGCGCAGGCAGGAATGGTTCTTGCCGTTTCGGATAAAACGAAGGGAATCTATACAACTATGTAAAGAACAGGATTGAGCCGGAGATGGAGAAGCTGTCTTCGGTCGCTTCGGTTTCTCTTTCCGGAGGACAGGCGGAGTATGTCCGCGTGGAGCTTTCGAGGAAAAAGCTTGCGCAGTATCATTTGACTATGGAAAATATTATCCAAATGATTAAGGCTTCCGACTTTACGTATCCTGCCGGGACTACCCGCTATGGGAAGCAAAAGCTCAGTCTCAGCGTTTCGGAGGACTATTCCACGATAGAAAAGCTGAAAAATTTACCGCTTCTCACCGGGACGGGAAATACCCTGATTTACGAGACCTCGCAACAGTATCGGAAAGCCTGGAAGAAGAGCAGCATCGGAAGATATAACGGAGAAGATACGATTGGGCTCAGCCTGAGTAAAGACACTGAGACAGAGTCCGATATTGCTATGAGCAGGGATGTGAGGAGACAATCAAAAAGATTTGGGCGCAAAACCCGAACCTTTCCATTCATATTATTCAGGACAATGCGGACAGTATCAAATCTTCTCTTTCCAGCGTTTTCCAGACGATGATTATGGCGGTGGTGATTTCCATGGCCATCATTTTCTTCTTCTTCGGAGATGTAAAGGCTTCCCTCATCGTAGGGCTCTTCCATTCCGATAGCCATACTTGGGGCGATTGTTTTCATGTATGCCATAGGGGTACAGCATGAATATGCTGACCCTTTCCGCTCTGGTGCTCGGCGTAGGCATGATGGTGGATAATTCCATTGTAGTACTGGAAGCTTCTTTCCGCGCAATGGACAAGGTTCAGGACGAAAGACGGTCGAGGAGAGACGCGGCAATCGATGCAGTACGGGTAGTGGGCGCCTCGGTTTTCGGTTCCACTTTAACGACCTGCGTAGTTTTCCTTCCTCTTGGCTTTTTAAAAGGAATTTCGGGTCAATATTTTAAACCGCTCGGCTTTACCATCGTTTTCTGTATGCTCGCCTCTCTCCTTTCCGCAATCACCATTGTCCCGCTCTGTTTCACGCTGTATAAGCCGAAGGAGAATGAGAAGGCTCCGGCATACAAGGCGGTGCGAAGCCTGCAGAATAGCTACCGAACCCTTATCGGACGCTTTTTTACGGCATAAGAAAGCAGTGGTGCTGGGGACCTTCCTGATTCTCCTTTTCTCTCTGTTTTTGGCAACAAAGATTCGTTCAGAGCTGATGCCGGATATAGACAGTGCCACCGTGCAGATTTCCGTTCTGCAAAAACCCGGACTGGATTTGGAAGAAAGAGACAAGGCCATGCGGGAGATTGAAGCGATGGTGGCGAAGGATCCCGATGTGGATCGTTATACGACGCTGTCCGGAGGAGGACCGGCTTTCAGGCTCTCTACAGGGAGACAGCAGCAGTACAGTCCTGCTTATTTAAAGAAGAAACGCTCCCGTGTCCACAAGGAAAAGGCAAAAACTTGGCAAAAGCTCCTGAAACAAGACCCGATGAAGTGATTACGGTGAAATCCCTGAGCGATACGAATTTTTGGGGCCAGTGAGGAAGATGTGAAGACCAACAGAGGCTATGAAGTCATCTTGAAGGGAGCCCGGATTTACAGAGGCTCAAAGAAAAAGCGATACCATTGTCACGGAGATGAAGAAGGAGAGCCTTACCGGTATTCATTTCCAGTCTGGAAAAATGCCGCACCGCGTCTTCTTGTGAAAGGTGGATCCGATTAAGGCGGCAGCCGAGGGCTGAGTCCGGTGCCCTCAGGCAAAGTTTGAACTCGATTTTGGGCGGGAAGACGGTGATGAAAATTGACCTGGACGGAGAAAAAGGCGGATGTTCGGGTGGAGTACCCGAAAGATCGCTTTGATACTCTGGAAAAAAATAAAAATATTCGTTTTCCACGCCACGCGGAGCTGCGGTAACTTTGGACAGCGTGGCAACGGTGGATTTTACCGATTCTCCTTCTGCAATCACGCGGGAAGATAAGAAGTATGTGGTGACGATCCGGGCAAACTATACGGAAAAAGCGAACAAGGGAACAAAAGAAGAAGTGGACAGACTTGTGCAATCGTATCTGGGAAAGGATATGCAACTTGCGGAAAGCTTGAGAACAAAAAATATGCGGGAAGAGTTCACGGACCTCTTTCGCGCGATTACAATGCCGTATTCCTCGTCTTTGTTGTGATGGCGGGACAGTTTGAATCTCTGCGTTTCAGTTTCATGGTCGATGACTACGGTGCCTTTTGCCATGATTGGCTCTTTCGGGCTTCTCTGGCTCTTCGATGCGACCATTTCCATGACCTCCCTCCTGGGAGCTTCCTCATGCTGGTGGGAACGGTGGTAAACAACGGCATTCTCTATGTGGACACGGTGAATCAGTATCGGGAAGACATGCCTTTGGACAGAGCAATTATCGAGTCGAGGGCAACGAGACTCCGGCCGATTCTTATGACAACACTGACAACAGTTCTTTCCATGGTGCCGATGGCTATGGCAATCGGAAAACGGAAAGCTCATGCAGACTCGCGCTCGTGGATGTAGAGGACTTACCGCGTCAACCCTGCTTGCACTCCTCCTGCTTCGGTGTATTCCACATCTTGTACAGGGAAAAAAGAATTCTATCGCATGGTCTATAGAATCTTCGTCGTGCTTTTCAATTAAACAGCAAATATTCATAGTATTGCTGAGAATTGTAAAGAAGTACGCTATTCACCGTGTTATAGTAGGGGAATGCAGGGCTGTTATGCTCCTGTGCAAGAATTTTTGATAGAAACTCCTCCGAAATGGTATAGTGGAAAGGCTATATGGATTTTGGCATTTTATTCAGGCATATTTTCGGAGGAATATATTTTTAGACGAGACTAAGAGTAGCATAGATTTTTGGAGGAGAAGATGAAGAAAAAAAGTTTGCTTTTACCGATTTCCTGCATGATTGCAAGTTTGGCATTTACGCCGACTTTTGCTGCCGGGCGATACGGTTTTTCGGAGAATGTGGATACGGCACCGATGCAGACTTCCTATGAGAGGGAGAGAAGTCCGGAGGAATGGGCGAGTCTTCGGGACAATACGATTTCCTGGGAGGAAATAGCGGATTTAGTGCATGAGTATAACCCGACCGTTTCTTCTCTTTGGATTAACTTCCGAGACAGTGAGCGAAGGGGCAGCTACAATGTGGATGTGGAAGCGGCTCGTGCGGCAGTGGAGGATGCCTATGAGAAAGCGATGGCGGCAGCAAATGGAAATGCCGTGGCGGAAGCTCTTGAGTGGATGCAGTATCAGACTAACAGCAGTAACTTTTCCGCGGATTCCGTCGCTAAAACAGTGATCGGGGCTGGCGAGCTTTCATCGAGCAGACGGAAAGAGAATACCGTGGAAACGGTGAAGAAGTCCTTTATCAGTCGGGAAAATACGATTTTACAAAAAAGAGATTGATGCAGTGAATCTCGAAGACAGAAAAAAAGCGAAAAAGAAACGGCGGAGCGGAAGAAGGCAATCGGGCAGGCCACGGAGATAGACGTTCTATGGCGAAGACCGCAGCAGATCAGGCAGAGCTTCAGCTTGCGAGCGATGACGAAGTATCAAGAAGACTTCGAACTTCTGCAAGTCAGTCTCGGTTGGAAAGCCGATGCCAATCCCGTTTTTCCAAGTATTCGGAGACGACGAAGGAGAGTGTTGAACAGATTTCCCTTTCCGAGGACACCAAGAAGGCTCTGGACAATAACTGAAGTCTGCAGATCAGTACAAGAAAGTTGAATCTCTCGAGGGAGAAGCAAATCGCGAGAATCTGTCCCGAACGATCGAGAATCAAAAAGAAAAAGATTCAGTCGGATCTGCTTTCCCGCTATCAAAAGCCTAAAAGAAGCTCTGGATGCACAGGCGCAGGCTATTTTGCAGGAAGAAAATGCGAAGAAGGCCTATGAGAAGGCGGAACAGGGACTGAAACTCAGGTCCGCAAGCGTTAAGGCAAGAAATAAGGCGAAGAATGCCTATACCATAGCAAGCCTTGAGAAGAGGCAGGCGGATTTGGAAGCTTACGGAAGAAGTTCTGGACTATCAGGCAGGCGTGAACGGTCTTTGCTCGGCGGACTAGCGCTTTGGCAAGAGGAGAAAAAGGGAGTTTCTACAAGCTAAAGGCTTGTTTTTAGACTGGGAATTGCCTTATGGTATGTGGAACACAAAAAGGAATTACCTTATGGTATGTGGGACACAAAAAGAGCGTGCCCTATGGTGAGTGAATTATACAAAAGTGGGAGAGAAAATTGTTGTATAGGATGAATGGGAACAGGGATGCGAAATATGGTGAGAAGGAAGGAAGTAGGAAGAGAAGGGCTGCGGCTCTTTTCTGTGCAGTCCTGTTCTGCCTTTCCGCCTTTCCTTCTTTAGCGGAAAATACGAATACAGGCACGACGAGTGCGGAAAGTACGAATGCAAGTGCGAAAAATTCAGCAGGAAGCAATCCGACTTGGGATTTGGAGGATAACCACATTTCCTTTTGATGAAGTGCCCGAGCTTGTTGAGCACTACAGCAGTATAGCGGAGATGGAAAAGGATATCCTTTCGGAGAGTACCAAGGAATTCATGGAGTAAAGGATGCGGTGAAGGAGCAGAGGGAAGACATTTTGGATGCTCTTTCGGAGAATATTGCCGCCTTGAAGGATGAGCGGGACAGCACGGAAGATAAGACGGTAAAAGAAGCGCTTACGAAAGAAATAAGCAAGCTGGAAAAGGTAAAGAACAGTAGAGGATTCTTCCGGGGCTGGACAGCAACTTGGTAGAAGCAAATGCGGCACTTACGGAGCTTTCTAAGACGGATAAAGAGATGACGAAGGCGGAAAAGAAGGCCGAAAAAGCCGTTCGGTCTCAGTTTGTAACCGGAAAGGCCGTTCTTTCGGATGCCATGCAAAAACCTTCTCTTCAGTTATGCGCAGACGGAAAACACCGAAAACGTATTGGAAAAACGAGTAAGCCTTATGAATCGGAGCCTGGAAAAGGTGAAAAAGGAAATGAGCCTCGGAAAGGCTACGGCAAATGATGTGACGGCTGCGGAGCTTTCCTTAAAAGAGCGCCGAGTCGGATTTACAGAAGCTCAGGGACGGCTTAGATACGATGAAGAGAAATATCGGACTAAGTCTTGGCTGGCATATGAACACCTATCAAAACATTACCATCGATCCCATTCCGGACTTTTCCGAGGATTTCTTAAACGGTCGAAATCAGGAAACGGACTATCAGGCGGTTCTGGTACGAAATGGCGAGTATGGGGAAATTCTTCGGGAAAAAGAAGAATATTACAGGCTGGACCGAGAAGAAGCAAAAGAAAGACGGAAAAAGCGGAGAGTATTCGAGTGGCTTAAAAAGCGTTATGGGAAGATATCGAAAGGAAGTCTCTTTCCTTAAAGCAGGCGGAAAGCACGGCGACGCTTGCCAATTTAAAGAAGGAAAAGAGCGGCTCGTATGGAGGCGCAGGGACTCATCGGAAGAGTGGATGCGGAAGGAATGGAACTGGATGCTCTGTCCTCCGAGAACAGCTATGAAGAAGCGAGACTGGAATACAATCAGGCGGTTTTCCGTTATGAAGAAGCAGTCGATAAAAAGGTATTCTCAGTTTGGACTAGATCAAGCCCAAAGGGATTAACAAAGATCGTAGAAAAAGGGGCTGTAAAATTATTTTTAATTTTTACAGCCCCTAAACTTCTTTATCTTAAAACAATAAATATAGTTCTATCTCCAATAGCTTTACTTTCATCTCCCGGATACTAAGTCTTTCTTCGATTTTCAAAAATTAATTTGTTCCAATAGACATGGTTTCCGGTAAGGTGGATCCGCCGTCGATGACAACCTGTGATCCGGTTAAGTAACTGGATTCATCGCTGCCTAAGAAAGCAAAGAGCTCACCAACCTCGGTCGGCTTTGCAAGACGCTTCATGGGAACGCCTACGGCAATGCTCTGGATTGCGGACTCGGGATCTTCCGGATTGGACTCGACTGCCATTTTCTCTACCATGGGGGTACGAGCATAACCGAGCTGTGAACAATTGACACGAATGTTGCGGTTTGCATATTCTACGGCAAGGCACTTCGTAAGACCGACTAAGGCGGCCTTTGTCATTGCATAAGCGGCTTCTCCCGCATCGGCTACGATGTCACCGGTAACGGAGGAGGCAATCACGATGCTTCCCTTTCCTTCTTTTAACATCTCCGGAATGACGGCCTGGCGGGTATTCCATACACCTATAATATTTACATCGATATGGAAGTCACGCATTTCGTCCGTAAACTCTTCAAAGGGAGCTAAACGGCAAACTCCGGCGTTGCAGCAGGCAACGTTAATCTCTCCGAAAGCTTCGATTCCTTTCTTTACGGCAGCAATCATTTTCCTCTTTATGAGCAACATTGGCTACCACGGTAATAATCTCCGCATTGTACTCTTTTCTTAATCTCTCTGCGGTTTTCTCCACATTGGGATCCAAATCAACCATAATGAGTTTAGCACCGTAGTTGGCATAAACGGTACTGATTCCCTCACCTAAACCAACCGCTGCACCGGTAATTAATGCGACTTTTCCTTCTAATTTCTTCATGATTCCCTCCATAATCCAAAATACATCGTAAAACGATTCCAGATACATTGTAAAACGAATACTTGAGTGTTTGAGTGGAACTACGCTTATATTCTACCACGATTGAGAAAAAAATTCACAAAAATAGATAAAAATTAAAAAAATAAATGTAAATAGAATTTATGAATATGATAAATATATGATATTGTTAAAATATTGACTATTTAAAAACTCTGTAATACAATGGGGAAAGAGTGGAGCTATAACTGTTGTATATGGATTCGGACGAAGAGTGATTTACGCGTGCAATATCCCGTTTACCGAGTTTTCGTTTACCGGACTTCGTCCGTCTTAGAAAAGAGGGCTGTATGGCAGAAGAAAAAGACAGCGGCTTACAGAAAAAGCCTACAACTGATTTTTTTGTCTACACTGTTGCGACCAGTTCCATTTTTACATGGGTGAGCTATTGGGATTCCGTATTTTTCGGCTATTGCGGATCAGGAACCTGGCTTGCTTTCGGTCTTATGACTTTGGCAATTTTACCGACTGCCTTGGTCTATTCGGAACTGGCACCGTTATTTCATACTTCCGGCGGTGAGCTGATTTATAATACTGTCGGAATGAACAAACACGTCGGATTTTTTGCATCCTGGCTTATTATGGCGGCTTGGATTGCCGTTCCGCCTGCTGTGGTTATGGCGATAGCCACTTGGGTGAGACCGTACCTTCGGCCTTGTTTTGGGATTTAATGCCATTATGCTGATTGGCGTTTGCATTTTGGTACTGGTTTTCCTTTTATCCCTGCAGGATGTGAATGTTTTGGTTAAGGCGCAGGCCTTATGCCTGTTTGTCAATATTGTTTCCACCTTAATTACCGGTATTTTGATTTTGTTCTCAGGACATTGGAGCTTTTTCCAATATCACGGACGGTTTACTAAAGACAACCATCAGTCCGTCTCTCGGTATTCCGGGCTGGATCATCGGAATGGCACTTCTGATTACGCCTTATTTCGGTTTTGAAACCGTTCCGCAGATGAGTGGAAGAGGGAGATTTCCCGATTAAGGATACGAAGAAGGCGATTTGCGGGTCGGTCATTACCTGCGGACTGATTTATGTTTTCTTCTACTTCTGCGTAGCGGGACTGGATTCCTTCCAGAACCTCACGGAAGGCACGGCGAAAGACGGTTTCCTGACCATTACCAATATGCAGAGAACACTTGGCTGGACGGTATGGCCTGTTCTTTACGGATTCTTCTCCGTATTTATGGGACTTGGTGCATCCATCATGGGATTTTTGGATGTCCACGGTCAGAATGCTTTTATTCCATGTCGGAAAAGAACTTCCTTCCGGCAGCGTTCAAAAAAAGCTGAATAAACATAAGCAACCGATACTTCCGAATATTTTTTTACTGGCAATCAGCCTGATTTTTATCCTGCTGATGAATGCGACAACCTTTATGAACGACTTCTTTAACTTGATGTCCTTCGGTTGTGCTTGTGCCTACGCACTCACGATGGTTTCGGCGGCGAGAATCCGGCATAAATACCCGAGTTGGAAAAGTCCGAATGCCTTAAAGCATGGTAATTTCTTTACCTATCTTGCGATGGTTATCATGCTTCTCATTGCCTTTTTCTGTACACTGGGACAGGGAATCGGATCCTGGATGTCTTTTGGCGTGTATCTGGGAGTAGGGGTTCTCCTCTGGCTCTACATGGTACTGGTTCGCTGGAAGAAGTCGAAGGTAGTGATAGAAACCCCTGACGGAGTGAAAAATATTAAACGAGATACCGCACGCTTTGCGAGCGAGACTCGTTATGAACAAGATGTCTTTAGGCTTCGCCTGCACTTGTTAGAATCAAATCCTGAACAGGCTTAAGAATTCTTAAGTACGTTCAGGGGATTTTGTTTTTAAAAGTACCGTAGATAAGAGTGAGTCATAAATGAACGCTTATCTTTTGTATTGCATAAGATTTCCTTGATATCAATGCTTACTCCGATCTCATCATACTGAATTTGTCCATAGGGTAGTTTTTCAGATTGTCGAGCACCCTTCTGGTATCCGCTTCACCTAAGAGGCTTTCTCTGGATTTTTTGATTTCATTTTCCGCTTTATGCTTGGAAGGACCGCTCACACAGCCGCCCTCACAGGCCATACCTTCGATAAAGTCTTCCGGGAGCTTTCCGATTTTGAGAAGAGTAAGTGCCGTTACACACTCTTTCCCGCCGGAGCAGGCACGAAGTTTGATGTCGGTGGTGTCTTCGCCTCGCTCACGCATACACTCCATGACGGCGTTCGCAACACCGCCGGAGCTTGCAAAGTTCTTACCCCAGAGAGAGGCTTCCTGATAAGCCTGTACTTCCGCTTCGAGGTTGATGTCTTTTGAGCGAAGGAGGGAGGTGAACTCTCCGAAAGAGAGCACATAGTCGGCATTTCCCTTAATTCCCATTTCTTGGGATTCAGATTTTTTAGCCATACAGGGACCGATAAAAACGGTAATACATCCGGGGTGAATGGCTTTTAAATAGCGGGAAACGGCTGCCATGGGAGAAAGCGTTTCCGACATATTTTCCTTGTACTGCTCCGGAAAATGTTTTTGCAGAAGGTGAATAAAGGCGGGGCAGCAGGAAGTGGTCATTTTCTTCCCTTCTTTTCTTGCTTCCGACCATTCAAGCGCTTCGTAAGCGGCTGTCATATCCCCGCCGAGGCCGACCTCCACCATATCGTTAAAGCCGAGTTTTTAACGCTGTACGAACTGCACCCATGGAAATATCTTTTCCGAACTGTCCTTCCGTAGCCGGGGCACACATGGCATAGACCTCTTTATCGGACTGAATAGCGTAAATGACATCGAGGACGTTGGTTTTCGTGGAAATGGCGCCGAAGGGCAGGAGTGTACGCATTGCCCGCAGCGGATGCAACGCTCGTCATCGATGACGCAGAGTCCGTTTTCGTCATAAGTAATGGCATTTACCGGACAGGGTTTCTTACAGGGACGGGACAAATGCGCAATAGCACTATAAGGGCAGGCTGCAGCGCACATCCCGCATTCCTTACACTTCATGGGATCAATATGTGCACGCTGATCCGTCATCGTGATGGCACCGAAGTGACAGCTGTTTTGACAAGCTTTTCCGAGACAGAGACGGCAGTTGTCCGTTACGGAATAGGAAGAGATGGGGCACTCTTCACAGGCGGGATCGATGACCTGAATGATATTGCTGCTTTTTACGACAGGGGGTTGGCATCTTCGTTGCAGGCAAGACGAATTCTTCTGCGGAGAATCTCTTTCCTTATAGACGCAGCAGCGGAAAACGGCTTTGGGACCGGGAGAGAGCTCTCTGACCAGACGCTCTTTACTTTCTTCGTTTACATCATTTTGCCAGGCAAGCCTCGCGAGGCCTTCAATAACCCGGTGTTTTAAAGGAATCACTCCCTTGTCATTGGTAATCATAGTTTTCTCCTTATTCGCTGACTCTCTGTTTTTCGGGATTCTTCATGTTCCTCATCCCTGATGCTCGCTCGTAGTATAGCATATTGGCGGAAAAAGCTGTGCTCCGAAAAATTTGAAAAGAGCAAATTTGAAAAGACAATACTTATTTTTGAAAAGAATGTCGATAAAAAGAAGGAGAATTAGGGAATGAGAGAGGAGAGCTTATGTCGCTAATGGATATGATTTTTCGGAACGTCGGAAGAGGAAGAAATCTTAAACGAAGAAGAAATGGTCTTGAAACCGGTACGCGTTCTGAGTGTAAAAGGAGAAAAAATTGCCACGATTACCATCGTGGAGAGTCTGAATATTGTCCAGGAAAAAGAGCTGGACAGATTCGTTTGATTCAAAAATGACAGGAATGAAGAGATAAAGTGCCTTATGACTTGTCCGTATCCGCAGAATGCCGATGCCAGAAAAAGAACTGACGGATATGATGAATGCCGTGAAAAATGATATCGATAATGCTTATTTGACCGGAAAGGACAGTATTCGCATTCCGGAGAGTAAGTATGAACTTTTTATCTATATGAGGCGCCGTCCTACGATTCCCATGGAAGTGGAGAAGCTCGGTAGAGAGTCTCTTCGGGAGAAGCGCGGGAAAATGTGGTTAAATTCCGTTCCTTTGTGGAAAAGAATCCCCGTATGAATATTTATGTTGCAGTCTATTCTCTGGCAACGGATACGGCATATCGCATTTTAAAGCAAGAGTATCGCATGTTTACGAATGTTCGTTTTATTGTCCTCGATAATCAGGAGAAGAAACCTCTTTCATGGAATCACCCGAAGATTAAGGAGAGTCTGAAAGAGACACCGAACCTTGCGTGTATCGGAATAGGACTTACAGGGGAGAAAAGCCTCACTATGCCATTGAATTGTCCAATGAGGACATTTCTTCCGTGGTGAAGAAGGCGGCTTTACTCAGTCACCACAATTTCAATATCCGTGAAGAAATGATTGATGCGCAGGCCGGAGGACATGCTAAAGCGATGTGGGAGCTTAGCGCAAAGAAGGGAAAGGGAGAAGAGTTTATCAGAAAGACGGTGGAAGATCTCGCCTTTGAAGATGCCTGCTATCGTATTCCCGAAAAAGCAATCAAGGAGATCATTACGAAGGCGCAGCAAAGAGGCTTCAGTGAGGGTGTGGAGATTGGACTCATCAGAGTACCGGTTATTGACAGAACCTTGCTTCTGAATCTTTTTAAGCAGGCCGATGACGGATTCCTGACCCAGGATGAGGCGGGGAATTTTGAGTATTACAAGGATGTGACAGGAAAGCTCGTGATTCAATACGGCTGGAAGAAGGAAGATCTTTGGTATGTGGCGCCTCCCGGAAAGGAAGAGCGGGAGATTCGTGCGGAAGCCGCTCAGGTTATGCTGGAAGGGAAATATCTTCGCGCTTTACAGAAGGTTCTTAAGCTGAATCGTAATCGTTCGGTAAGTGAAGCTTACGAGAATCTGAGAGAATTCATCCAATCTTATGAGAAAATGGGTATGGGGATGGAAGAACAGGTGGAATCAACGGGAAATGCGAGAGATTATTTTCCCGATGAAAATATAGAAGAAATTCAAACGGTGATTCAGGAAGTACTATCCTCACACTCTATGTATGATAATTTTGGATTTTAGAGTAGGAGATCTATGAAGAAGGGTGTAAGAGAAGAAATGAGAAGGGTAATATCGCTTTGTTTCTTGGGAGCGGTATTGCTCTTTCTTTCTATGGCTTATTTTTTTCACTACGAAGAATACGATACAACAGAGCTTTTTGGTCTTTGGTGCCTTCTTTCATCGCCATTTCTCTGGCACTTGTCACGAAAAGAAATATACAGCTCTCTCTTTCTGGGAATTCTGAGCGGCGCCTTGTTCTATACAGGGTATAATCCGGAGAAAACGATAAGGCATGTTTTCATGGAAGGAATCTTTGAAGTCCTTTCCAATCCGGAAAATGTAGCTATTCTTTTGTTTTCTTGTGATTCTCGGAATGATGGTACAGCTTATGCGTAAAACGGGAGGTTCCCGTGCTTTCGGAAATTGGGCACAAACTCGGATAAAAAGCAGAAAAGCTTCGATGTTTGCAACCGTGGTTTTGGGATTACTTATTTTCAGCGATGACTATTTTAACTGCCTAACAGTAGGCTCCGTTATGCTTCCTGTGACGGACAAAGCCCGCATTAGCAGAGCAAAAACTGGCTTATCTTATTGATACGAGTGCGGCACCGATATGTATCATCGCGCCGATTTCTTCCTTTGTAGCGGCATTTTCCGGCTTTGTTAAGGGGGAAAACGGAATGAAACTTTTTTTGCAAACCATTCCTTATAACTTTTATGCGCTGCTCTCCCTTTGCATGATGATTTTTTTGATCTTTCTCGATGTGGACTTCGGCCCCCATGGCAGAGCATGATGCAAGAGAAAAAGGGATTTATTTACTACAAAAGAGCGTCCCTACGGGGAGGAAAAACAGGAAAAAGAAGTAGAAGGAAAGATTTCCGACATGCTTTTTCCGAGTATCGCTTTGATCGTTTCTTGTACTGTCGCTATGATGTATTTTGGCGGATTTTTCTCGGGTGCGGATGTCATCACCGCCTTTACCCAATCGGATGCCTTGAGCGGACTCGTTTTCGGATCTTTTCTGGCACTTGTTTTCACACTGATATTTTACTATTTCCATTCGTCAATTTCTTTTTCACGACGCCATGGAATGCTTACCGGAAGGCTTTAAGCAAATGGTGCCCGCTATTTTAATTTTAAGTTTTGCCTGGACTTTGAAAGAGATGACGGACAGCCTCGGGGCGAAAGAGTTTGTGGAAACGGTGGTGGCAGGAGGAGCTCAGGGAATGTTGTTTTTACTTCCCGCCTTTATCTTTGTGATTGCCGTGGGGCTTTCCTTTGCTACGGGAAGCTCGTGGGGGACCTTCAGCATCCTGATTCCTATCGTGCAGGCTATTTTTCCGGAAGACGGATTATACGATGATGATTATTGCCATGTCCGCCTGTATGGCGGGCGCAGTTTGCAGTGATCACTGTTCCCCCGTTTCGGATACCACGATTATGTCTTCCGCAGCAGCCGGGTGTATCATCAAATCACGTTACGACACAGTTTCCCTATGCCATGCTCGTAGCCGCAATTTCCCTTAATGGCCTATTGTCTTGCCGGCTTTCTGAAAAGTCCATGGGTTTCGCTCGGTGTATCCGTCTTTATCCTCTTTTCCCTATTAATGGAAGTAAAAGAGAAGAAAAAGTCCCTAAAAAGCGGTCAGAAAAAAAGTAACTGTCAGAAAAGAGCCTCGATTTTTCGTCTTAATAAAACGCCTCAAGTGGTTTTTAAAAACTACCTGAGGCGTTTTTAAACTATTTATCTTAAAAATATTCTATTGCATTTTATTATAAGAAAAAGTATAGTTCTTTTACCTAATGGTTAAATATATTTATTCATTTATTTATTTGCCGGAAGAAAAAAAGGGTTAAAAAGAAAAGGAGAAAAAGAAGATGGAATTCGAAAGATTAAAAAGAGATTATTGTAGACACTTTGGCTTGCGATGAGGATAAGGTTACTTTAGATGTGGATTTGGAAAAAGGATTTGGAGATTGATTCTCTTTCCTTGGTAGAGCTCCACATGGCTTTTAGAGGATGAGCTTTCTGAAACCATTCCGGACGGAGAAATCGAAAGCTGCATACCGTGAAGGACATTCTCGATTATGTAAACAGTATAAAGGGCTAAGCGGCCAGGCAAGAAATTTTTATGAATAGCCGGATTTCATGTTAGAAAACAGTTCAGGAGGGAGTATGCAGTCACCGATTAAAAACCTTGGTAGATATGGTGAAGGACAGGGATTTAAAGCAAAAAGCACTTTCCGATAGAGTGGGCAGTACAGCGCCGATAAAAATCCCTTCTGCCTTTATTGCCTGTAAAAAAGTGTGGAAGAAGGGCGCTTCGCGCTCGCTGGGAGGAGCATCTTTTCGTATGTCCCTAATTGCGGAAGCTATGCGGCGGTTGGCGCTTATTACCGTTTGGAAAAGCTTTATGATTCGGGGACTTTTTCAGGAATTGGATAAGGATATTGCAGTAAAGGGATCCCTTGGATTTTTCCGGACTATAAAGAGAAGGTAAAGGAACTGGAAAAAAAGACCGGCTTGAAAGAGGCGGTAGTTTCTTCCAAAGGAAAAATCGGAGGCATTTCTGTGGTAACTCTGGTCATGGATAATCGTTTTTTGATGGGGTCCATGTCTCAAGCGGTCGGCGAGAAAATTACAAGGGGAATTGAAGAAGCGGATAGACTTCGTTGTCCTCTTATTATTTTTTCGGCATCCGGCGGAGCAAGGATGCAGGAGGGAATCTTCAGCCTTATGCAGATGGCGAAAACCTCTGCGGCGGTGGAATTGTTTTCCGAGCACGGCGGACTCTTTATCAGCGTTTTAACCCATCCCTACGACAGGAGGAGTTACGGCGAGCTTTGCCACTTTAGGAGATATTACCTTGGCGGAGCCGGGAGCACTCATCGGCTTTGCGGGGCCGCGCGTCATTGAGCAAACCATCAATCGTAAGCTTCCTAAGGGGTTCCAAAAGGCGGAGTACTTGGAAAAACATGGTTTTATTGATGCTATTGTGGAACGAAAGAACATGAGAGGAGTTTAATGCAGATTCTTTCTCTTCATCAGGAGTAGAAACAGGCGGTATTGTTTAGCTTTTTAAAGGATTTTGTTCGCATAGCGTGAGGTTCCGCCGAAGCAGAAGCCGGAAGCAGAAGCCGGAAGCAGAAAGGAAGAATATGAGTCAGGAATTAGCGGAAAAGAAAGCATTGGAGCCGGGGAGAAGGTTTTCCTTGCCCGTCATCCCAAAAAGACCGCATATTGAGGATTTTTATTTCCCATATCTTTACGGATTTTTTTGAGCAAAAGGAGACCACCTCTATGACGAAGACCGCTCTATTTACGGAGGGATTGCCCGTTTTCACGGAAAGCCGGTGACGGTGCTCGGTCATAAAAAGGGAAGGGCATGGAGGAAAAATATCGCCTGCAACTTTGGCATGCCCCTGCCCGGAAGGCTATCGTAAAAGCAAAGAGACTGATGGAACAGGCGGAAAAAGTTTCATCGTCCGATTATCACCTTCATTGATACGCCGGGAGCTTATCCCGGACTGGAAGCGGAGGAGCACGGACAGGGGGAAGCGATTGCAAGGAATCTTGCTTATATGAGTTCTCTTCATGTTCCGATTATCAGTGTTATCAGCGGAGAAGGAAACTCCGGAGGGCACTGGCGATAGGCGTTGCGAATAAGATTCTTATGCTGGAAAATGCCATTTACTCCGTATTAAGCCCGGAAGGCTTTGCAACCATCCTTTGGAAAGACAGCTCGAAAGCGGGAGATGCGGCAAAAGTGATGAAACTTACTGCGGAGGACTTGAAGGAAGCCGGTGTTTGCGATGCAATTGTGCCGGAAGCGGACGGTGGCGCACAGGAGGATCCGGAGGCTTTTATACCGAGAGCTGGAGAAAGCATTGGAGAAAGTCCTTTCTTCCTATGAGGGAATGAGCCCGGAGGAGATTCGTAAGGATAGACTTAGGAAATACAGAAACATCTAAAAGCGGGCTTATACAGTACGGAAATATCTAAATATAGGTATACGAAGTACAGAAATATCCAAAAAGCATAAATCAGGAATGAACTACCATAGCAAATTAGAGGAGAGAGAGCCGATGTGCTTCGGATATCTTCTCGGTGAGAGAGTAAGCGAAAACAATAAAAAGCTAAATTAAGATTAAAAATAGTTTAAACAAATATAAAAACAAAAAGAAATGAGGAAAGATGCAGGGATTAAAAAAATAATTGGACTGGGCTCGCACTTCCCGGAAAGCGTGTCCATAATGATGATTTGGCGAAAATCATGGAGACCAGCGATGAGTGGATTTTCAGCAGGACAGGAATTCATGAGCGGCGCTTCTGCGAGAAAGAAGAAAGTGCGGCAACGCTTGCCATAAAGGCCGGAAAAGATGCACTGGAATCTTCCGGTATCTCCGCTTCGGATTTAGGGGTAATCCTTGTGGCGTCCATGTCACCGGATTTCACTGCCCCGAGTATGGCGGCCATTTTAGCAAAAGAGCTTTCTGCAGAAGAGGACTGCATTGCACTGGATATCAATGCAGCCTGCAGCGGCTTTGTCTACGGTTTGGAAGTGGCAAGAGGACTTCTTGTGCCCTTGGAAAAGAAAAGAGCTTTGGTAGTCGGAACGGAGCAACTTTCCCGTCTTTTGAAAATGGAAGACAGAACCACCTCCGTACTCTTCGGAGATGGAGCCGGAGCGGCTGTGGTAGAGGAAAGCAATACGGACTATGCTTCCTTTTTAGGTTCCCGTGGGGATTTTTCCATCGTGTCTCCGTCTTTATATACCGGAGCCTTTGACGGCTTTTATGAGGATGGGACGGAGAATCCGGAGATACTCGGGCAGGGAGCAACGGAAGGAAAGCATGAGAAGATAGACCACCTTATGATGGACGGGAAATCGGTCTTCCTCTTTGCAATAGACATTATCCCAAGGTGTATAGAGGGAATTTTGTAAAAAACGGGAGAACGCTTGGAAGAGATAGACCATGTAGTGTGTCACCAGGCCAATTCCCGCATTATTCGAAACGTGGTTCGTCACCTGAAAGCGAAGCCTGAACAGTTTTTTGAAGATATGGAGCTCTACGGCAATACATCAGGGGGCGTCCATTCCATTTGCCTTTAAAAGATATGGAAGAGCAGGGACTCTTGAAAGAAGGGGAGAAGCTCCTCCTCATTGGTTTCGGTGCAGGGCTGACTTTCGGTGCTGTGGAGATTATTTACGAGAAAAGCAATAGATAAGTGATTTCATGAAAGAAATAGAGTATTGGTTCTTCTGCATGCTTTGCTGAAAAGAGAAAAACGAAGGAGAAGAAGTGACAAAGAGGAGAAGAAGTGGCAAAGAGGAGAAGAACCAAAGAGCAGAAGAACCAAAAGAGTAGAATAGGTAAAGAATAGAATCAGTAAAGAACGGAAGAAGTAAAGAAATAGCAGATATCGAAGTACTAAGAATGTTGAGGAAGGGCTAAAAATGCGATTAGACGAGATGCTGGGGATTCGTTATCCGATTATCCAGGGAGGAATGGCAAATATTGCAACAGGGAAGCTTTGCTGCCGCCTGTTCGGAAGCAGGTGCCTTAGGGCTTATCGGTACCGGAGGAATTCGTGAGGCGGAGGGACTGAGAAAGGAAATCCGAATTTTACGGGAAAGAACGGAGAAGCCCTTTGGCGTGAACCTGATGCTCATGAATCCGGAAACGGAGAAGATGGTTCAAATCTGTATAGAGGAGAAAGTACCTGTAGTCACTACAGGTGCGGGAAATCCCGGTATCTACATGGAAGTGCTGAAGACAGCGGGCTGTAAAGTTATTCCGGTTGTAGCTGCGCCGATCCTTGCGGAAAGACTGGAGAAACAGGGAGCGGATGCCGTGATTGCGGAGGGATGCGAGTCCGGAGGTCATGTCGGGGAAATGACAACGATGTGCTTGGTGCCCCAAACAGTGGACAGCGTCCGGATTCCCGTCATTGCAGCAGGAGGCGTTGCGGATAAGAGGCAGCTAAAGGCGGTTTTTTTGCGCTGGGAGCAGCCGGTGCACAAATCGGAACCGCGCTACTTGCGGCAAAAGAATGCCCGATTCATGAGAATTACAAGGATGCGATTTTAAAGGCGAGAGGTTCAGACACCGTGGTGACCGGAAGAATCGCCGGAGTACCGGTTCGAATCTTAAAGAATCAGATGAGTAGAGAATACCTCCGACAGGAGAAGGCCGGAGCGGAGAAGATGGAACTCGAAAAGTTCACCTTGGGTTCCTTAAGAAGAGCAGTCTTTGAAGGAGATACAAAAACCGGCTCCCTTATGGCGGGACAGACCTGCGGACAGGTGGATAAGATCCGCACGGTTGCCGAGATTTTAGCCGATATCTGCTCCGGAATCATAGATTGATTTTTGCACCTTCATTGCGGTGCCCTACGCCTCTCTTCAAAAGGCGCTCTCGCTCGACCTCGACGCAGCGGATACTAAGCATCAAACTTCGCGTGCGCTCGTTTTCTGCAAGTACCGGCGTCTTCACACGCTTTTTCAGAGAGGCGTAGGGCACCGCAACTAAAGAAATAATCAAAAATCAAAGTAACATGATAAGAGAGAAGTATAGGGAAGATTGCAGGGAAAAGGCAAGAATTATGGCAGAGGATATAGAAGCCTAAACTAAGTAAGAGGATGTGAGAAGCATAGGGTAGGTCTGATTGGCATAATCCGGGCAGACTCAAGAATCGGAAAGGGGAAGTGATGAGCAAACGGGCATTCTTATACGCCGGACAGGGCGCACAGGTAAAGGGGATGGGAAAGGACTTATATGAGGCTTTCCCTGCCTTTCGAAAGGCCTATGATGAGGCGAAACTGGATTTTGATGTGAAGGAGCTTTCCTTCTTTGATCCGGAGGAGAAGCTGAATGAAACGCGCTTCACCCAGCCTGCGCTTGTTGCTTTTGCGACGGGAATGACGGCCTACTTTAGGGAAAAAGGAATTCTTCCGGACTACTGTCTGGGCCTGTCTCTCGGAGAGTATTCCGCACTGGAAGCAGCAGGCGTATTTTCCGCAAAAACTGCCGTAGAGCTTGTGGCTTTTCGCGGAAAGAAGATGGAAGAAGCCTCAAAAGGAGTAGAGTCCTCTATGGCGGCTATTCTCAGGCTTTCCGAAGAAGAATTGCAGAAAAATCGTGCTTTCTGCCGGCGGGAGGTTTATCTTTGTAACCTGAACTGTCCCCGGACAGATTGTTATCGGGGGAGAAAAGGTAGCGGTAGAGCGTGCGGCAAAAGCTTGCCTTGGAATCCGCTGCGAAAAAGGCGATTCCCTTAAAGGTTTCCCGGCCCCTTCCATACGCCTTATATGGAGAGTGCGGGAGAGGCTCTCGCAGAATATTTTCAAAAAATCAAATGGCAGGAGCCGAAATGCACGGTGCTTCACAATGTGCTGGGAAGAGAAAGAAAAGAAGGGGACCCTTCGATTCCGGAGCTTTTAAAGGAACAGGTGGCAAAGCCCGTAAGAATGGAAGAAAGCCTTAAGCGTGTATTGGAACTCGGCGCTCGTGACTTCATCGAGATTGGACCGGGAAAGACCGTGTCGGGATTTCTTAAAAAAGTTGCGAAGGAACTGGGGATTGAAGACTATAGAGTCGTTTCCCTGGAAACAAAAGAGGATGTGGAGGCGTTGTGGAAAGAGAGACTTGTTTAATTACCGGGGCAAGTGGCGGAATCGGTTCCGCTATTGCTTTAAAAATGGCGGAGGAAGGCTATAATCTTATTCTTCATTACGGAAAGAATAAAGAGGCGGCGGAGGAGCTTGCAAAGGAGATTAAAGTAAAGAATCCGGAAACGGAATTACTGCTCCTCTCTGCGGATATTCGAAAGGAAGAGGAAGTCAATGCCCTTGTGGAAGAAGCCTTAAGCCGTTTTTCTTCCATAGAAGTCTTGGTGAACAATGCCGGCGTGACCAGGGATCAGCTTCTTTTGAAAATGACAGCGGAAGACTTTGACTGCGTAATCGAAAGCAATTTGCGAAGTGCCTTTCTTTTCTCCAAAGCAGTGTCCAAATATATGATTAAAAAGCGGTACGGAAGAATTGTACAGATTTCCAGTGTGGTAGGGATACACGGAAACAGCGGACAAAGTAATTATGCGGCGTCGAAAGCAGGACTTATCGGATTTTCGAAATCTCTCGCCAAAGAGCTTGCCGGACGAAATATTACGGTCAATGTCATTTGCCCCGGCTTTATTGATACCAAAATGACGGAGGTTCTGTCTGATGCGGTGAAAGAAGCGCTTCTTTCTTCCATTCCGATGAAAAAAAGTTCGGTACAGGAGAAGATGTATCCAATGCAGTAGCCTTTTTTGCAAAGAGAGAGTCTTCCTATATTACGGGGGAAAGTCTTCTTGTAGACGGCGGTATGGGAATGTAGCCCGTCGGTATGGAAATAGAAACGAAAATCTATTTTCCTGAAAGAGGGAGAGACGGAAAACAATCTCTACGGGAATGAAGTAAAAATAGAGCAAAGAATCATAGGGAGTGAAAATGGAAAAGAGACGAGTGGTAGTGACGGGGGTGGGAACGGTGAACCCCGTCGGAAATACGGTAGAAGAGAGCTGGAAGGGGATTCGCGAAGGAAAGATCGGTATCGGGGAAATCACTGCCTTTGACAGCAGTGCCTTTTCCGTGCACCTTGCCGGAGAAGTAAAAGATTTTCATCCGGAGACGGTCTTCGATAAAAGGGAATTAAAGCATATGTCGCGCTTCACGCAGTTTGCCATGATTGCTGCGGAAGAGGCGATGCTGGACAGCGGAATTTCCGGAACCCTTCCGCCTGAAGAAATGGGAGTCATCGTTTCCAGCGGAATCGGCGGTTTAAAGACTATAGAGGAAGAGCATACCAAGGGGGAAAAAAGAGGCTTTGAAAGAGTGAGTCCCTTCTTTATTCCGATGTCTATTTCCAATATGGCGGCAGGGGAGATTGCCATTCGGCATAAGTTGAAGGGAATCTGCATTTGCCCGGTCACGGCTTGTGCCGGTGGATCAAATGCGGTAGGCGATGCCTTTCATCGTATTCGGGACGGCTATGAAACCGCCATGCTTTGCGGCGGAACAGAGGCGGCTATCTCGGAGCTTGGAATCGGCGGATTTGCAACGATGAAGGCTCTTTCTCCGGCGACAGAAGTAAGTCGTGCTTCCATTCCTTTTGATAAGGAGCGCTCCGGTTTTGTCATGGGAGAGGGCTCGGGAATCCTCATTTTAGAGGAAAGAGAGCATGCCTTACAAAGAGGAGCGAAGATTTATGGCGAAATCGTAGGCTACGGGGCGAACTGTGATGCCTATCACATTGCTTCACCCTCCCCGGAGGAGAGGGCGCAGCTGCCTGCATGGAACTTGCCTTAAAGGATGCAGGAATTACATCTTCTGCAATTGATTATATCAATGCACACGGCACTTCCACGCATTTAAATGACCTTGGAGAGACGGCGGCGGTCAAGACTGTTTTTAAGGAAAGAGCTTATTCCGTTCCTATTTCCTCCACAAAGTCCATGACAGGGCACTTGCTCGGTGCAGCCGGAGCAGTGGAAGCCATTTTCTCCGTCCTTGCCCTTCGCGACGGCTTTGTGCCGGGAACGATGAACTACCAGGTAAAGGATGAAGAACTGGATCTGGACCATGTGCCGAATAAGGGACGGGAGAAAGAGCTTCATTATACTATGTCGAACTCTCTCGGCTTCGGCGGACATAATGCTTGTTTAGTGTTTAAGAAGTAGAAAAAGTCCGTATACCCTCATACAAAAAGACGCTCTCGCTCGGTTCCGGCCTAGCGGTACTAGATTCACACTTCGCTACGCTTGTGTTCATCAAGTGCCGAGGCCTCCAAACGCTTTTTTGATTACGAGGGTATGCGGACTTTTATCAGCTTTTAAACAATGGAAGATCATTACCTTAAGTCTAAGGAAGGAAAAGGAACGCACTATGCCAAAGTTAAATATAGAAGAAATCGAAGCTATACTCCCGCACCGCTATCCGTTTTTACTGCTTGACAGTGTGGAGGACTACACCCCGGGGAGTTTGCTGTTGCAAAAATGCGTTTCGGCGAATGAGCCGTTCTTTCAGGACATTTTCCTAATTACAAGGTGATGCCGGGGGTTTTAGTGGTGGAAGCTCTTGCGCAGACCGGGGCAATCGCCCTTCTTTCTCTTCCGGAATATGAAGGGAAGATTGCGCTGTTTGGAGGAATCAAGAACTGTAAGTTTAAGACTCCGGTTCGTCCGGGAGACACGCTGGAACTAAGCTGTCGCTTAACCAATAGGAAGGACCGGTCGGGATTGGTGAAGCGGAAGCGAAGGTGAATGGAAAGACGGCTGTAAAGGCGGAGCTCAGCTTTGCCATAAGATAATAAGGCAGTCTGTTCGCCTTGAGAAAATAGAAAAAACTGCATTATACAGGCAAATCCACGAAGTTTACAAAGTGGAGGTCATTATATAGTGTCTAAAAGAGAAGGTTTCCCGTGAGGGGAAGCTTCCTCTTTTAAAAACTGGATAAAGCGCGATATTAAAAGATTTTCTCATAATTTTATATAAAAATTGAAAATTACTATTGGCATGCTTTTCGGAATTCTGTTAAAATTTAATAGAAACTTGGAAATGCTTTTTAAATTTTTAAGAAAAAGCCTTGCTGAAAAAAATTTTTCGAAAAGAGAGACGCTTATGTTGAAAGATACGATTGTAGATCTCTATAATAAGTTCAGGATTTATTTTTACATGCAGGTATTCGCCAAATTTGAGAAAAGAGAGGCCAGCCTAACAACCGTGGAGAGCTATAGTGTTGAGTGTATTAAAGCTCTCGGAGAGCCTACCGTGCAGGAATTTGCCATTATGATGGAATTTCCGCGCCAAACGCTGCCTACAAAGTGAATGCTTTAGTCCAGAAAGGATACATTGAGAAGGTACAGGACTTGAATGATCATCGGGAATTTCATCTTCGGCCCACGAAGAAATTCTTTGATTATTATGATGTATCCTATCGCTATGTAAAAAAGGTGGAGGAGCGCTGCAAGAAGCGTTTTACGAAGGAAGAGATGGAAAAAGCTGGAAGAGATGCTGAGAATCATCACAACGGAGCTCATGCCGGAGTTGGATGTTACGAAGTTCACCAAAGAGGGTGCGGAGAATCATATCAGTATCGACGCGGAAGAGGAATAGGAACTCGTGCGGGAGAGCAATAGTCGTCGGTGAGAAAGAGTGCTAACAGCTCGTGTGGAAAAGCGATAAGAGTTCTTTTTACCGAAGAGCTAATGCAATGGAAAACGGTGCAGAGGGGAATCTCTGCACTTTTTTTATAGTTAAATTTAGGCTGAAAAATAAAATGCTTTTCATGCTTATCTTGAGCGGAAGGCGAAAAACAGACAGTCCGGCGAAAAGTCATTTTTGTATTTGAAAATTCTTTTATGATTTCTTGCACTAAGACTTTTACCTGTGCTAATATAAGGCGGTATATGCCTTAGGAAAAAAGGCAAAATCTTTTGCAAAGGAAGTACAAAATGAACAAGAAATTTAAGGCTACATTGCAGTTACTGGGAGTCCTGATTCTGACTGCGGCGTTTTGTGTTCTGGGATATATGAACGCAAACAATATCCGTCTCGGTTTGGACTTAAATGGAGGTGTTTCCATTACCTACCAGACTGTAGACGAGAATCCCACTGCGGAGCAGATGAGCGACACGGTGTATAAACTGCAACTTAAAGCGCAGAGTTATTCGGATGAGGCGCAGGTGTATCAGGAGGAAAGAATCGAATCAACATCGATATTCCCGGCGCGACTGATGCGAACGCTATCCTGGAGGAACTCGGAGAACCCGGAACACTGGAGTTTGCGGATGAGAACGGAAATGTGCTGCTTACCGGGGATGATGTGAAGACCGCTTCAGCAGGAATGACCAACCAGAACAACAATAAAGAATATGTGATAGAGCTCAACTTTAATGAGGCGGGAGCGAAGAAGTTTGAGGAAGCGACCAAGAACAACGTGGGGAAGCGCATTTTCATTATCTATAATAATGAAGTGATTTCTTCTCCGAATGTTAAAGAGGCGATTAGCGGCGGTCAGGCGTCCATCAGTCCGATTGAGTCTTATGAGGAAGCCAACAAGATTGCCTCTACCATTCGTATCGGGGCCCTTCCCGTAAAGCTGACCGAGCTTCGTTCCAATGTAATCGGCGCAACCCTCGGCGTGGAAGCAATTGCGAGCTCTTTAAAGGCAGCTGCTATCGGTATTTTGCTTGTGATTCTTTTTATGTTGCTTGTATATCGCCTGCCGGGTCTTGCTTCTTCTGTCGCTTTAGTGATGTATGTAGGCTTGGAAATGGTGCTCTTACAGGCCTTTGAGGTGACACTCACCCTTCCCGGTATCGCCGGCGTTATTCTTTCCATCGGTATGGCGGTGGATGCGAATGTCATCATTTTCACAAGAATCAAAGAAGAGCTGGGACAGGGGAACTCGGTAGAAAAGTCCATCAAGGCCGGCTTTGAGAAGGCGCTTTCCGCCATTTTGGACGGAAATATCACCACTCTTATTGCGGCGGCAGTGCTTTACCTCCGCGGTTCCGGAACGGTAAGGAGCTTTGCAACCACCTTGGCTATCGGTATCGTGGTTTCTTTACTTACGGCGCTTTTTGTGACAAGATCGCTCTTAAACGCCTTTCTTGCTATGGGAGCGGAGAGCCTGCTCTTTACGGCGTGAAGAAAGATACCAAAATCATTGACTTTATTAAGTTCCGTAAGATTGCCTATATTGTTTCTTTCATCGTGATTGTTTCCGGTTTTGTCATGCTTGGCATGAATAAGAAGAATACAGGTTATATCTTTAACTACGACCTTGACTTTAAGGGAGGCTCTTCCACAACGATTACCTTCGATAAGGATTTAAGTATGGAGGAAGTGGATAAAGCAGGTTATCCCGCTCTTTAAGGAGGCAACCGGCGGGGACGCCTCCGCGCAGGCCGCGAAGGTAGCGGGAACCAACGAGGTTATTATTAAAAACCAGAACGATGTCGACGGAAGAGAGCCAAGCTCTATAACAGCATTCAAGAGAAATTCTCCATCGCCGAGGATAAGATTGTTACGGAAAATATCTCCGGTGCGGTTTCCAAGGAAATGAAGACGGATGCTGTTTGGGCGCTCACGATTGCGATTTTCTGCATGCTGATTTATATCTGGATTCGTTTCCGCGATATTAAGTTTGCATCCTCTTCCGTACTGGCTCTTGCACACGATGTGCTTGTAACCGTTACTTTCTACGCGGCATTCCGTTGGGCGGTAGGCTCCAACTTTATTGCCCTGTATCCTGACGATTGTCGGGTATTCCATTAACGCGACTATCGTCGTGTTTGACCGTATTCGTGAAAATATCCAGAAGGGCGAGGTAAAGAAGAAAGGCTTGGAATTTGCAGTGAATGAGGCGATTTCCAATACTCTTACCCGTTCCATCAATACTTCGCTTACGACCTTTATCACGGTATTCTGCCTTTTCCTCTTCGGGGTAAGCTCTATTCGGGATTTCTCTATGCCGCTTATGGTAGGTATCGTTTCCGGTGCCTGGTCTTCCGTATGCATTGCTGGACCGCTTTGGTATGACTTTGTAAATATGTCCAAGAAGCGGAAGGAAAAAAACTGCAAGCGGAGAAGAGCAAGAAGTAAGGAGCGATATGGCTGCTGTCAAAAATGAAATATGAAATAGTTGGGCAGTGTGGAAGAGCCAAGTCCGCTCATATGGAAACCGTGCACGGCGTGATTGAGACACCGGTCTTTATGAATGTGGGTACGGTGGCAGCCATTAAGGGCGGAGTATCCACGGATGACCTTCGCCTCATCGGAACGCAGGTGGAGCTGTCCAATACCTATCACCTTCATGTCAGAACAGGAGACAAGGTAATCAAGTCTCTTGGGGGACTGCATAAGTTGATGAATTGGAATAAGCCGATTCTCACGGATTCCGGCGGTTTTCAGGTCTACAGTCTGGCAAAGACCGGACGAAAAGATTCGGGAAGAGGGGTAGAGTTTCGCTCCCATATTGACGGGCGGAGGATTTTCATGGGACCGGAAGAGTCGATGGAAATTCAATCCAATTTGGCTTCCACCATTGCCATGGCCTTTGATGAGTGTCCTCCGGCACTCGCGGACAGAGCAGTATATCGAGCCCTCGGTGGAGAGGACGACACGCTGGCTTGTTCGTTGTAAGAAGAGGATGGAAGAACTGAATGAAGAGGAGAGCACAATCAACAAGAATCAGCTTCTCTTCGGCATTAATCAGGGAGGAATCCTTTGTGATGTGCGAATTAACCATGCAAAACAGATTTCGAACTGGATCTTCCGGGCTACGCTGTAGGAGGTCTTGCGGTTGGGGAGAGCCATGAGGATATGTACCGGATTTTGGACGGGTAGTTCCCTTCCTTCCGAAGGAAAAGCCGACCTATCTTATGGGAGTCGGTACGCCGGAAAACATGGTAGAGGCAGTAGACCGGGGAATAGACTTCTTCGACTGTGTATTTCCGAGTCGTAACGGAAGACATGGTCATGTCTATCACGCTTATGGGAAGTTAAATCTTTGGAATTTAGCATATGAAAAGGATCTGAGACCGATAGAGGAGGGCTGTGATTGTCCGGCTTGCAAGGGAATTCGCTTGGAAGACGGAACATATTCAGGGGGATATTCCAGAGCCTATATCCGTCACCTCTTAAAGGCGAAGGAAATACTCGGTATGCGGCTTTGCGTACTGCACAACCTTTCTTATTATAATCGCTTGATGCGGGAGATGCGTATGGCGATTCGAGAAGGAAGATGGGACGTCTGGAAGACGGAAGCGCTTTATAAATTAAAGATGCAGAATTCCTGAAGCGGAGATTTCCAATCTACAATTTCGTAGAGGTAAAAGCCTTGCTTTTTTTCAATAAAAGGTGCAAAATGAAGGACAGAATTGTAAAGGACAAAAAGGAGAAAGATATGGGAAACATTGGGTTATTAGGAACGGTAGCGTATATTTTGGTCATTGTCAGCATCTTCTATTTTATGGGAGTTCGTCCGCAGCAGAAGGAGAAAAAAAGCAGCAGGAACTGTTAAAGCAGCCTTGCGGTAGGAGATACGGTTTTAACGAGTTCCGGATTTTACAGGGGTAATCATTGATATTACGGATGATACCGTAATTGTAGAGTTTGGCGGAAATAAAACTGCCGTATTCCGATGCAGAAGGCCGCAATCGTACAGGTTGAAAAAGCGAATTAAGAAGAGATCCTTGCCACTCGTTTTCGGGTGGCAAGGCTATTCTATCAGATAATTTATTTCTATCAGATAATTTATTTCTATCAGATAATTTATTTCTATCAGATAAAAATAAAAAAAGATAAGAATAAAGCGGAAAAAGCAAGAGGGTCGAAATGAAAAATTTAGTTTTACTTTTTGGAGGACAGTCAACGGAACATGAGGTTTCCTGCCGTTCCGTACTGACTGTGGCAAGGGCGGTGAACAGGGATAAATACCGTACTTATCTTATCGGTATTACGAAGACCGGAGAATGGATTCCGGTAGAGGATGCGGGAAAAAATCGCGGACGGAAGCTGGAGAGAGGGAAAGAAAAGAGCAATGATCCTTCCGGATGCTCGTCTAAAGTCCTTTGTTGTCTTTTTCGGAAGACGGAAGCAGTCATCTGGAAAAAGCGGATATCGTCTTCCCGGTTTTGCACGGAAAAAGGCGGAGAAGACGGTACGGTGCAGGGACTTTTGGAGTTAGCGGAGATTCCTTATGTGGGTTGCGGCGTTTTATCCTCGGCGATATCCATGGATAAGGTTTCTACAAAACTTGCGGTAGAAAAACCTTGGAGAAGCAGGGGTCAGACAGGCCGGATACATCGCTCTTCGTCATTCTGAATGGAAAAGGAAAAAAAGAGAGGAGATTTGTAAAGGAAGCTGCCGAAGAATTGCATTTTTCCCATGTTCGTAAAAGCCGTCCAATGCAGGATCATCCTGCGGTGTCAGTAAAGTGGACAATCCCGAGGACTTGCGTCGTGCCGTGGATAAAGCACTGGAAAGTAGACAGACGTGTTTTAATAGAAGAGTACATTAAGGGAAGAGAAATGGAGTGCGCCGTGTTTTCCGGAGTACCGGGAGAGGTTATTGCTTCTTCCGTAGGCGAAATCAAGGCTGCTGCCGAATTCTACGACTATGATGCGAAATACAATAATCCCGATTCCAAAACGGAACTGAATCCGGGCTTACCCTCGGCAGTGGAAGAAAAATCCAAAAAGGCGGCAAAATCCGTTTTTCTTGCGGTAGACGGTTTTCTCTCCAGAGTGGACTTTTTCTTTACCGGGAGAAGAAGTGGTGTTCAATGAAATCAATACCATGCCGGGCTTTTACTTCGATTTCCATGTATCCCATGCTTTTTCATAAGGCCGGTTGGCGTATTGAAGAGCTGGTGGAGAAGCTTATTGAGAGTGCATTCCATAGACCGGCATAGTATGAAAAGCTGTGGCTTTTTGGAGAGGACCTTCGGCATTTCATTATCGAGCTACGCTAAAAGGAGTAGAGTGCGAAATCCTAAAGACATGGTTCTTGCAGAGACCTTAAGAATTTCATAAATAATTATTTCTGTAGACTTTAAACATTTTTGAGAAGAACTGCTATACTAAGTCTATAATCGATTTAAGAAAATGTTTGATTTCTATCTCCTTAGGACTCTGTTATGCACGCAGAGTCCTTTTTTTACGGGATAATAGACGTGCTAAGCGATATAAACTTTTGCAAAAAAGCTTGTAACCCGGTTCTTAACGAGTATCGTGCAGGGGCTTTTCGCCGTAGACTGCGATACGGCTTCCAAGTTTTAAGGAAATAGCTTGGAGAACCGAGAAACAAAAAAGTAATCGAGGGATAAAAGAGAAAGATGAGAGTTTTACTTCAACTGAAAACACGGCAGATTCTTAATGGAGAGGAGGACAGTTTTTCCCTTAGCCATAAGGCAGTTTTACTTTCACGGGGAAAAAGCTTTTCTTCTCAGTTATTTTTCAGGAAAATGTACACCACTCTTTAGAATTTTTCCTAAGGAAAGAAAAGTGGTGATGATACGAAATTGGAAGGACAAGCAAAGAGTGGAATATCTTTCCGGATTAAAATGGTCCGTGGAGTATGAAACGAATATCGGTGTACTTCCGCTTTCCTGAAACTCGTTCTGTGGAATTTCTTTATGAAGACTTTTTAAGGGGAGGGCGGAGATAAGATTATCTTATGTGCTTTATCAGTTTGAACAAATGGTGGCGGATAATGAACTCTCCATTGCAATTTTTCCGCTGAAAGAGTAGAATAAATCCGTTATTCTGTCTTGTGCTCCGACTATTTTTCCTGCTGTTTTTCACTTGCATTTCGATTCGCTTCGAGATGAAAAAGAGTACAGTGGAAGAGAAACGGATTTAAGCAGAGACATCCGGTTTGAATCTAAAAATGGAAAAGAAGAGGTTGTTTCTATGTTGCTTGCGATTTCGGCTCAAACGGTATTTTTCCATACTTTTGACAGTACTCATTATTCTTTTTGCCGTTCTTCTTATTCTTTATTTTTCTGGAAGACGTTTACAAGCAAAGCAGGCTATGCAGCAACCCATGCTTGAAGCCAATACGATGGAAGTTTCCATGCTCATTATTGATAAAAAGAAGATGAGAGTGAAGGAAGCGGTATCGGCAGGACTTCCTGAACAGGTGGAAAAAGGAAATGCCTGTTTATGCAAGGCTGACAAAGCTTCCTATTGTGAAAAGCAAAGGTGGGACCGCAGTATTGACCTTGATGTCGGATCCCGAGGTATACGAGATTCTTCCTCTCAAAAAGGAAGTGAAGGTGGCCGTTTCCGGCATTTATATTCGTTCTATCAAGTCTGTACGAGGCGGCACGGTGCAGGAAAAACCGAAGAAAACGGGCTTTTTGCCGGACTTCGCAAAAAGCGGAAAAAGCGGTAAAGGAAAACGGTGCAGGACAGGCTAAGAAGAAAAAGTAAGAATTTGCACGAAAATCAGAAGAATGATCTAAAAATATTCACAGAAATCTATTTTTATGACAAGCTAATTTTTTTACTATGCTTTTCCTTGACAAGAGCTTGAAAGAAATGTTAGTATGAAGTTTGCTTATTCGGCAGATATAGGGCAAACTATGCCCTTTTTCCGTTCTAAAGAAATACTTTGCCGAAAGAAAGTGAACAGAATCGTCAATTTTTCACAGAAAAGGATAACCCAACAAGAGTTATGAAGATATCTGCATATCTGATTCCCCTGTGAGGTGCTTTTTATTGTGAATTCTCAACAAAGAGGCGGATCCGTCTCAGACATTGAGGGTGAACGGTCGATGAGCAAAATGCATCCGGTGAGAACCGGGAAGAATCTCAGAATGACTTTCTCTCGTAGTAAGGAAGTTCTTGAAATGCCAAACCTCATTGAAATCCAAAAGGATTCCTATGACTGGTTTTTGCATGAGGGGCTCAGGGAGGCCTTTGATGATATATCTCCCATTCAGGACTTTGCCGGTCATTTAAGTTTAGAGTTTGTGGATTTCAAGCTGGCGAAAAACGAAGCGAAATACAATATAGAAGAATGTGAGGGAAAGAGATACAACCTGTACAGCTCCTCTTAAAGTGAAGGTTCGTCTCTTTAATAAAGATAAGGAAGAAATCAACGAACATGAAATTTTCATGGGAGACCTTCCTCTTATGACCGAGAACGGTTCTTTCGTTATCAATGGTGCGGAGCGAGTTATCGTCTCGCAGCTGGTTCGTTCTCCCGGAATTTATTACGGCGTGGATCACGATAAGGTAGGTAAGGAACTTTATAGTTGTACCGTTATTCCGAATCGCGGCGCTTGGATTGAGTATGAGACTGATTCCAACGATATTTTCTTCGTTCGTGTAGACAGAACGAGAAAAGTACCGGTTACGGTATTCATTCGAGCGCTCGGCATCGGCTCTTCCAAAGAGATTCTTGATCTTTTTGGAGATGATCCGAAGTTGCAGGCGTCTCTTGAAAAGGATCCTTCTGAAAATTATCAGGAAGGTCTTCTTGAATTGTATAAGAAGATTAGACCCGGAGAGCCTCTTTCCGTTGACTCTGCTGCATCTCTCTTAAATTCCATGTTCTTTTGACCCCGAGACGTTACGATCTGGCCAAGGTGGGAAGATATAAGTTTAATGAAGTTGCATTTAAAAAGAACAGAATCAAGGGGCATACTCTTGCGGAGGCGGTATATTCTACGGAAACGGGTGAGCTTTTTAGCGGAAGCCGGAACCATGGTGAGTAAAGAGCTTGCAACAGAAATTCAGGATGCCGCTGTTCCCTTCGTAATGATTGACGGACCGACTCGCACGGAAAAGGTACTTTCTTCCATGCAGGTCGATATCGGGCTTGGATTCCGGCGGAGATTAATCCGGAGGAACTGGGAATCAATGAGCTGGTGTATTATCCTGCACTTAAAGAAATCTTGGAGGAGGTTGGAGATAAGGGAACGGAAGCCTTGTCCGAGGCAATTCGTAAGAATATTCATTCCCTGATTCCAAAGCACATTACCAAGGAAGATATTTTTGCCTCGATTAACTATGTTTTAAACATTGATGAAGAAATCGGAACGGCGGATGATATTGATCATCTCGGAAATCGTCGTATTCGTGCCGTTGGAGAGCTTTTACAGAACCAGTACCGTATCGGACTTTCCCGTATGGAGAGAGTGGTTCGTGAAAGAATGTCCACACAGGATATTGATGAAATCACGCCGCAGTCCTTAATCAACATTAAGCCTGTGACGGCTGCGGTAAAAGAATTCTTCGGTTCTTCTCAGCTGTCTCAGTTCATGGACCAGAACAACCCGCTTTCCGAGCTTACCCATAAGAGAAGACTTTCCGCACTTGGACCGGGAGGTCTTTCCAGAGACCGTGCAGGTTTTGAGGTGCGAGATGTACACTATACCCATTATGGCAGAATGTGTCCCATCGAGACTCCTGAAGGACCGAACATCGGACTGATTAACTCGCTTGCTTCCTATGCAAGAATCAATGAGTACGGTTTTATTGAGGCGCCTTACCGTGTTGTAGATAAAACGGACAAGGCGAATCCTGTTGTAACGGATCAGGTGGTCTATCTTGCCGCAGATGAAGAAGATAACTTCGTGGTTGCCCAGGCGAACGAGCCCTTGGATGAAGAGGGACATTTTAAGCACGATAACGTTTCCGGAAGATATCGGGATCAAACTTCGCTTTTCCGAAAAGCAAGTATTGATTTAATGGACGTATCTCCGAAGATGGTTTTCTCCGTGGCGACTTCCATGATTCCGTTCTTACAGAACGACGATGCGAACCGTGCGCTTATGGGATCCAACATGCAGCGTCAGGCGGTTCCGCTTCTTACTACGGAATCCGCAGTGGTGGATACCGGTATGTCCAACAAGGCTGCCGTTGACTCCGGAGCCTGCGTGGTGGCAAAGAACAGCGGAGGTTACTCTTTCTTCCTCCTCAAAGATTGTTATCAAAAGAGATAAGGACGGGGATATGATGAATACAAACTGATGAAGTTTGTGCGCAGTAACCCAGTAACTGTTATAACCAAAAACCGATTGTAGATACTCATGATCATGTAGAAGCGAGGTACAGTCATTGCGGACGGTCCCTCTACAAAGAATGGTGAGATTGCCTTGGGAAAGAATCCGCTTATCGGATTTATGACTTGGGAAGGCTATAACTACGAGGATGCCGTTCTCCTTTCCGAGAGACTGGTACAAAACGATGTATATACTTCCGTGCATATTGAAGAGTATGAATTGGAAGCAAGAGACACTAAGCTCGGACCGGAAGAAATCACCTCCGATGTACCGGGTGTCGGTGATGAAGCTTTAAAGAACTTGGATGAAAGAGGAATCATTCGTATCGGCGCGGAAGTAAGAGCGGGAGATATTCTGGTAGGCAGAGTGACGCCGAAGGGAGAAACCGAACTTACTGCGGAAGAGAGACTTCTTCGCGCGATATTCGGAGAAAAGGCAAGAGAAGTAAGGGATACTTCCTTAAAGGTGCCTCACGGTGCCTATGGAACGGTTATCAACACGATGGTATTTACCAGAGAAAACTCCGATGAACTGGCTCCCGGGGTTTCCCAGTCCGTTCGTGTTTATATTGCACAGAAGCGTAAAATCGGCGTAGGAGATAAGATGGCAGGTCGTCACGGAAACAAGGGTGTCGTTTCCCGTGTGCTTCCGGTGGAGGATATGCCTTATCTTCCGAACGGTCGTCCGCTGGACATCGTATTAAACCCGCTCGGCGTGCCTTCCCGTATGAACATCGGACGGGTGCTGGAATTACACCTTTCCCTTGCGGCAAAGGCACTCGGTATTGATGTATCGACACCGATCTTTGACGGTGCAACCGAGTGGATATTCAGCAGACCCTTCTTCTCGCCAACGATTATGTAAATTTAAGCTGGGAAGAGTTCTCGAAAAAGCATAAGGATGAGCTGGAACCGGAGGTGTATGAGTATCTCGGCTCGCATCTTGAGCATCGAAAAGAGTGGCAGGGCGTACCTATCGGCATTGACGGTAAGGTTCAGCTCCGTGACGGAAGAACCGGAGAGGAATTTGACGGTCCGACTTCCATCGGATTCATGCATTACTTAAAGCTTCACCACTTGGTTGATGATAAGATTCATGCCAGATCTACCGGCCCGTACTCTCTTGTCACACAGCAGCCACTCGGCGGTAAGGCGCAATTCGGCGGACAGCGTTTCGGAGAGATGGAGGTTTGGGCACTGGAGGCTTACGGTGCGGCTTATACCTTGCAGGAAATTCTGACCATGAAGTCGGATGATGTTGCAGGACGTGTGAAGACCTATGAGGCCATCATAAAAGGACAGAATATTCCGGCACCGGGTGTTCCCGAATCCTTCAAGGTGCTCCTTAAAGAAATGCAGGCACTTTGTCTCGATATGCAGGTTCTGGATGAAGAACAAAATGTTGTGGAGATTACGGAAGATCTTTACGATGCAAATCAGGATATGCACAGACTTCTGTCCGGCGGCGATTATCGCACGGAGAAGCAGGAAAACTTCGGAGCATACGGCTATACGAAGCAGGAATTTAGAGATGGAGAACTGGTAGACGGCGATGAGGGAAATGATGATGCAGGGGAACTTTCCGATCAGGATGCGGAGGAGTTTTTCAGCTATCACTTCCGGCTTAGCAGATGATGGTGAGGATGAGTAGAGGAGGAAAGATGGCAAACTTTCAAAATGGAAATGAGCCGGTACAATTTGATTCCATAAAGATCGGTTTGGCTTCTCGGAGAAGATCCTGAGTTGGTCTTACGGGGAGGTAAAAACCGAAAACCATTAACTATAGAACCTTAAAGCCGGAGAAGGACGGACTTTTCTGTGAAAGGATTTTCGGACCGGTTAAGGACTGGGAATGTCACTGTGGAAAGTATAAGAAGATTCGCTACAAGGGCGTGATTTGTGACCGCTGCGGTGTAGAGGTAACGAAGTCTTCCGTTCGAAAGAGAAAGAATGGGACATATCAAGCTCGCTGCACCCGTCTCTCATATCTGGTATTTCAAGGGAATTCCGTCCCGTATGGGACTTATCTTGGACATCAGTCCGAGAATTTTGGAGAGAGTGCTTTATTTTGCTTCCTATGTGGTTTTGGATCCTATGGAAACAAGCTTAAGTTATAAGGAGGTGCTTTCCGAGAAGGAGTACCGCGATGCAATAGAGCAGTACGGTTATGGTAATTTCCGCGTGGGAATGGGAGCGGAAGCGATTTTTGAATTACTTTCTAAAATTGACCTTGAGAAGGAATATGCCGCTCTTCGTTTCCGAGTTGGATAACTCATCAGGGACAGAAAAAGATCCAGAGTGTGAAAAGATTGGAGGTTGTAGAGCCCTTCCGTTCTTCAGGAAATAAGCCGGAGTGGATGATTCTCACGAATCTTCCGGTTATCCCTCCGATTTGAAGACCGATAATTTTCAACTTGACGGCGGACGTTTTGCTACCTCGATATTAATGATTTGTATCGTCGTATTATCAATAGAAATAATCGTTTGGCACGACTTTTTGGATCTTGGGGCACCGGAAATCATTGTCCGTAACGAGAAGAGAATGTTGCAGGAAGCAGTCGATGCTTTAATCGATAACGGTAGAAGAGGACGCCCTGTAACGGGTCCGGGAAACCGTGCGCTGAAGTCTCTTTCCGATATGTTAAAGGGAAAGCAGGGACGTTTCCGTCAGAACCTTCTCGGAAAGCGTGTGGATTACTCCGGCCGTTCCGTTATCGTAGTAGGCCCGGAACTGAAGATTTACCAGTGCGGTGTGCCGAAAGAAATGGCCATAGAGCTCTTTAAGCCTTTTGTTATGAAGGAGCTGGTGAATACCGGTAAGGCGCATAACATTAAGAGCGCAAAGAAAATGGTAGAAACGTTTGGATGACGGCGTTTGGGATATTCTCGAGTACGTGATTAAGGAGCATCCGGTTATGCTTAATCGTGCCCCGACCCTGCACCGTTTGGGTATTCAGGCCTTTGAACCTATCTTAGTAGAGGGTAAGGCAATCAAGCTTCATCCGCTGGTTTGTGCGGCCTTCAATGCCGACTTCGACGGAGACCAGATGGCTATCCACCTTCCCTTAACCCAGGAAGCACAGGCGGAGTGCCGTTTTATGCTTCTGTCTCCGAACAACCTCTTAAAGCCGTCCGACGGCGGTGTGGTTGCCGTACCTTCTCAGGATATGGTACTCGGCGTGTATTATCTCACCCAGGAGAGAGAAGGAGATACCGGAGAAGGTATGCTCTTTAAGTCCATAGATGAAGCCATTCTTGCTTATGAAAACCACTTTGTAACCCTGCATGCGAAGATTCGTTGTAAGGTGAGAAAGGAATGGGTTTCCGAAGACGGACAGAAAGAGAGGCTGGAAGGTATCATCGAGACTACCGTGGGAAGACTTCTCTTCAATGAGATTATCCCGCAAGATTTAGGGCTTTACGGATCGTTCTATTCCGGAGAATCGTTTGCTTCCGGAGATTAACTTCCTGTTAAGAAGAAGAACCTGAAGCAGATATTGGAAAAGGTTATGGATGTGCACGGGGCAATGCAGACAGCATTGACTCTGGATGATATCAAGTCAATCGGATATAAGTACTCTACCAAGGCTGCCATGACGGTTTCCATTCACGATATGACCGTACCGGCAAGTAAGGAAGATCTTCTTGAGCAGGCGCAAAGCACGGTGGACAGAATCGCCAAGAACTTCCGCCGCGGACTGATTACGGAGGAAGAGCGCTATAAAGAAGTTATCGAGACCTGGAAGAATACCGATGATCAGTTAACTCATGACCTTTTAACAGGTTTGGATAAATACAATAACATCTTCATGATGGCGGACTCCGGAGCCCGTGGTTCCGATAAGCAGATTAAGCAGCTTGCCGGTATGCGTGGACTTATGGCGGATACAACCGGTAAGACGATTGAACTTCCGATAAAGTCCAACTTCCGTGAAGGACTGGATGTACTCGAGTACTTCATCTCCGCACACGGTGCTCGTAAGGGACTTTCCGATACCGCGCTTCGTACGGCTGACTCCGGTTACCTTACCAGACGTTTGGTAGACGTTTCTCAGGATTTGATTATTCGTGATCTGGATTGTGCTGAAGGAAGAGAGACGATTCCTTCCATGGAGATTACCGAACTTTCCGACGGACAAGAGAAGATTGAGTCCTTACAGGAAAGAATTACAGGTCGTTTTCTTGCGGAAGACATCATCGACCCGGAAACCGGTGCCATAGTGATTAAGGCCAATCACATGGTTACACCGAAGAGAGCGCCTCTTGTGATGAACGCACTTTCCAAGATGGGAAGACAGTCCGTGAAGATTCGTACGGTACTGACTTGCCGTTCCAAGTCGGGAATTTGTGCAAAGTGCTACGGGGCGAACCTCGCAACCGGAAAGCCGGTTGAAGTGGGTGAAGCCGTGGGAACCATTGCCGCACAGTCCATCGGTGAGCCGGGAACACAGCTTACGATGAGAACCTTCCATACCGGAGGTGTGGCAGGGTGGAGATATCACCCAAGGTCTTCCCCGTGTAGAGGAGCTTTTTCGAGGCAAGAAAGCCGAAAGGACTTGCTATTCTTACGGAAATTCCGGGAGTGGTAGAAATCCGGGATACCAAGAAGAAGAGAGAAGTGATTGTTACGGACAATGAAACCGCACAGTCCAAGACCTACTTAATTCCTTACGGTTCAAGACTTAAGGTTGTGGAAGGACAGGTTCTGGAAGCGGGAGATATTTTAACGGAAGGTTCTATTAATCCGCATGACCTCTTGAAGATTAAGGGGGTTAAAGCGGTACAGAATTATATGATTTCCGAGTGCAGAGAGTTTACCGTCTGCAAGGTGTAGAAATTAATGATAAGCATATTGAGATGATTGTTCGACAGATGATGAAGAAAGAGCGTGTCAATGAAGCAGGGGATTCCGTTTTTATTCCGGGAACAACTGTGGATCGCTTAGACTTTGAGGATGAGAACGAGAGACTCATTAAAGAAGGAAAGAAGCCTGCGGAAGGAAAGAGGACGATGCTCGGCATTACCAAAAGCCTCTCTTGCAACGGATTCCTTTATGTCGGCAGCCTCCTTCCAGGAGACGACTAAAGGTGCTTACGGAAGCCGCTATCAACAGGAAAATCGATCGCCTTATCGGACTGAAGGAAAATGTCATCATCGGTAAGTTAATTCCTGCCGGAACCGGTATGAGAAGATACAGAAATGTAAAACTTTCTACGGATAAGGAAGAACATGTTGACTACGTTCCGAATGTTTCCGAAGAAAGCTGCCGGACCGCTTAGCACGGAAGAAATTTTCGATGCGGATCCGCAAGGTCTATCCGGTTTGGCTGGAAGCTTTAAGAGCGATTAAAGACGGAGAGAATGAGCTGTAGGCGGAAAACAAAAACATAGAGAAAACGGGGAGCCCTGCCAGGACAGGATATCCGTTTGGAAAGGGACACTCGTTCGAGTGTCCCTTTTCTCGCAAAAGGGAGGAAATCATGTCAAATCTTACGAAAAAGGGCCTTGGAAGCCTCTTTAAAGAAATTGCTTCTTAAAAACCTTTGGACAAAATTACCATTTCGGATATTGCAGACGACTGCGGAATGAATCGCATGACCTTTTATTATCATTTTTCAGGATATATATGACTTGATAGCTTGGTCTTTTGCGGAAGATGCGGAGAAAATTCTGGAGGGAAAAAGAGCTATGATACCTGGCAGGAAGGCTATCTTGCAATTTTTCCTTTCCATTCTGGAAAAATAAGCCGCTGATTATGAATGTCTATCGTTCGGTAAGTGAGAACAGCTTGAGCAGTTCTTGTTTAAGGTGTCGTACAGACTTCTTCGCAATGTAGTAGAAGAAGAGGACAAGGAAAGAGTGGTCAGTGAAGAGGATAAGGACTTCATAGCCAACTTCTACAAGTATGCTTATGTTGGGCTTATCCTGGATTGGATTCGGGGAGATATGAAAGAGAATCCGGAAAAAATCATTTCGCGTATGAGTCTCCTTATGCAGGAAACTTTGCAAGAGCCTTGAGGCGTATTCAAAAATATCGGTAAAGCATCGGAATATCGAATCATTTAGGAAGATTTTTTTGAGATCATTTAAGCAAAACAGTCGGTTTGATAAGTTTTTTATCATGCCGGCTGTTTTGTTTATGGTTTTCCTCTTTTTCTTGCGCTAGGATAAGGCCGTAAACAAAAAGAGAAATGGAGGGTTAGAGAATGTATTATTCCAGCGGAAATTATGAGGCATTTGCTCGTCCGGAGAAGCCGGAAGGATAGAGACAAGTCGGCATACTTGATTGGAAGCGGTTTGGCTTCTCTCGCAGCAGCCTGTTTTTAGTAAGAGATATCTCAAATGGAAGGAAAAAGAATTCATATTCTGGAAAAGGAGTCTCATCCGGGCGGAGCCTTAGACGGGGATAAAATGATTGCGGGTTATGTTATGCGGGGCGGCAGAGAGATGGACAACCATTTCGAATGTATGTGGGACCTCTTTCGTTCCATTCCCTCAATCGAAACCGAGGGAGTGAGCGTACTGGACGAGTACTATTGGCTGAATAAAAAGGATCCAGAATTATTCTTTGTGCCGTGCAACCAAGAATCGCGGAGAAGATGCAAAGACGGAAAATAAGTTCAGCCTTTCCGATAAAGGGTAGTATGGAAATCATGAAGCTTTTCATGACGCCGGATGAAGATTTGGCTAATGTGAAAATGACGGAAATCTTTGATGAAGAAGTTTTCAAGACGAATTTCTGGATGTATTGGCGGACCATGTTTGCTTTTAAGGACGATCAAAGTGCCTTGGAGATGAAGCGTTATATGCAAAGATTTATCCACCATATTGGCGGACTCCCCGATTTTTAAGGCATTGCGTTTTACCAGATATAATCAGTATGAGTCTATGGTACTTCCTATGGTGAAATATCTGGAGAAGCATGGAGTACAGTTCCATTACGGCGTCAGCGTGACAAATGTGCTTTTTGACATTTCTGCCGGAAAAAAGCAGGCAAGACGGATTGAACTTCTGCGAGACGGCAGAGGAAAGCATTGATTTAACGGAAAATGATCTGGTTTTCTATACAATGATGGCAGTAATGTGGAAAAACTCTACTTATGGAAGTCAAACCGAAGCCAGCGGTATGGACGGGGAGATTCACCCGGGCGGTACTTTTGACTTATGGAGAAAGATTGCGGCGCAGGATTCTTCCTTCGGAAAGCCGGATAAATTCTGCATGGACCCGGAAGACAGTAACTGGGTGAGTGCTACGGTAAATACCTTGGATGAAAAGATTCTGCCCTATATCAAAAATATTTGCAAACGAGATCCTCTCTCCGGAAAAGTGGTAACCGGCGGGATTGTGACCGTCACCGATTCCTCTTGGCTCTTGAGCTGGACCATTAATCGTCAGCCTCAGTATAGAAATCAGCCCAAAGGACAGGTTCTGGTTTGGCTCTACGGTATGTTTTCCGATAAGCCGGGAGATTTTGTTAAGAAATCCATGCGAGAATGCACCGGACAGGAAATCTGTGAAGAATGGCTCTATCACTTAGGGGTTCCTGTGGAAGAAATTCCGGAGCTTGCAGCCCATAGTGCAAATACTGTGCCTGTGATGATGCCCTTTGCCAGTGCGTATTTCCAGCCTCGTGAGGCTGGAGACCGTCCCCTGGTTGTGCCGGAGGGCTCTGTAAACTTTGCTTTTATCGGAAATTTTGCGGAAACGCCCAGGGACACGGTTTTCACAACGGAATACTCCATTCGAACGGCAATGGAGGCAGTGTACACCTTGTTAAATGTGGATAGAGGAGTTCCGGAGGTTTGGGGCAGTGTATATGATATTCAGGGATTTGTTAAATGCCACGGTGGCCCTTCGGGACGGAAAGAAGATTACGGACTTACAGACTCGGTTTTATTCAGGATATCGTGCTGAAGGCAGCCTTAAAAACGAATCAAAGGGAACAGAAGTGGAAAAACTGATGAAGAAGTGCAAAATGATTTAAGCCAGTGTAATATCATGAAGAAGTAGTTAATGTAATTCTGCCGGCGTTTCAATGCGCCGGCTTTTTATGTATGGATGAAGATAAAAATCTCAAACTTCTTTCAGAACTTCGCTCGAGTTTTTGTTCTATTGTTTTTCGTTTAAATCGTAATTATTCATTTTTCATCATATGTCCCATAGTTTCTAAAAATTTCTCGTGGAAAAGCTATATTTTCTATTCTTAATGCCCTTCCCGGTAAAGCCTTATGAATATCATAGTATAAGCTTCCTCGTATTCCGGTTCTACTACCAAAAATTTTCTCAGACGCGCAGTTATCTCTTAAGTTTCATAATCAAAGGGTTCCAAGGTGGTATAGTAAAGAACTGTCACATCCTGCTTTTTCGCAAACCTTCATCACGGCATCAAACATCACGGAGAAACAGCTATTACTGTTGCCCTACTTCTCTCTTAATCACATTTGCTTTTACCAAATTGAACATCTATATCGTAATTCTTGTTTGGATGATCGCTTACTCGAAAGAAGGTAGGATGTCCATTTCTATAGGGACTGGTTAAAAGTTTGATAAACTCATCTGCAGTACCCGGGAGCAATGAACTCACAGCCCGGAATCATTTTTAATAAGTCCGATATCTTCCGCATAATAATGAGAATAACCGTATTTGGGATAGTCAATTGCCCGCTCGGTTCCTACCACATTGATTCCCATTTTGGTAAGCAAAATCCATTTTAATCTGCTCTAAGGCACGCTCAATAAGATAGGGCTGTATGCCGAAAACCAGTGGGAATAAGACCCCTGCTTGCCATCCTGGCAAATGCTCATCATCCCGTCTTCATAAATTCCCACATTGCTGCAACGATCGGGAAACTCGAAAGAACATCCCTGATAGCCCACATTCCTATATCAACCGTAAAAAGTAGTATCTTTTTCATTGCGAATCATATCTGCCACTCTGGAAAGAAATGCTCTTCTCAAAACTCATTTACCTCCTTTTGCAAGCTAATTAATTCTTCTGTATTTGGTGCTTTATGAAACCATATATCATTTTCAGTAAGAGTCTTACTGCCAGAATCCTCTAACGGTTTTTGGCAATGATGAGCTTTCTGGCTTGCTGTTGGACAGCTTCATCAGTTGCTGAAAGCAATTTTCCAGAGCGTTTGTATCATGTCCGTTTACGGTTAAGACATCGAAACCGAAGGCTTCCAGCTTTTTCTCCATATCCGCTAAAGGAATCATAGCCTTTACAGAGTCGTTGTCGTCAATGATTATGCATAGATTATCCAGTTTTTAGCGAAGCGAAGAGGCGGGATTCCCACTGCTTCATGCTAAAAATTCCCCGTCTCCATAAAACAAAAACTCTTCCCGGAGAATGCTTAATTTTTGTTGGCATTGGCAATTCCTACATGAAGGGAAGACCGTGCAGCGAGCCGGCACTATTTTCTATCCGCCCGAAACTTTGTTAAATCTGTTTGTATGCTGTAACGGCAGAAAACTTTCCCATGTTCTCAGCTACTTCTTCCATTTGAAAAAAACCTTTTTTTCTATCAAAACAGGATATAAGGCCAAGGTTGCTTGCCCCTTACTGATGATGAAAAAATCTCTGTCCTCCTCCTCTGCAGTTTCAGGAGTCCAATGCATGATTTTATCATACAAGGTCCAGACGATTTCCAGACAGGAAAAAACGCTTTGGATATTGCCATCTTGACATTTATGTGAGAGGAAAAGCGCAGACTTTCGTAATTTGCTAATATTTGTTCCATTCGTTCTCCTCTAGAATTCTTTTCTTTTTAACTCATGTAGAAATTGTTCCGCCTTGGAGGCACTGTACATAACTCGGTCTTCGTAAGAAGCGGAGCTTAAAATACGCTCGATTTCCGTACTTTTTACCTCTTCCTGTTCGCTATACCAAGTTCCATATTGCGGGTTAGCATGATGGTATGCCGTAAAGAAATATTCCGGTGAATAGCCCCAAAGATATTTTTTCGTTAATTCCCGTATGCTTTTTTCATACACTTCAAAGAACGAGCGGATATCGTAGTGCTTATTCTCCGTTTCATTCAAATACTTCGCAATGATTTCCGTATTCAGATTTCCGGCGCTCTTCCCATTCCGTAAATACTGGAATCTAAAATCAATTCTCTTTCCGTATCGAAATGAATAAAATCCACTGCGTTGGAAAAAGCCTGCATCAGGGTTGTTATGCCCATGAAAGCCGATACTGATTTCCTCCGGAAGATTTTCGTCAGCAAGTTTTTAAATAGTGGTAAACCTGTTCGGAATACATGGTTCCCCAGCTATCCACAATATAGATAGCCTTAGGATTTAGCGAGCTGTAAAGCTTTAGCATGGCTATAAATTCTTCATCGGAATACTGTTCGACTCTTGCGGGTTGCACAAAAATATCATAACCTTTTTCCGCAGAAGCCTTTGCAGTACTCATATCCCTCCTGCAAGAGCATCGACAAGCTTTCACTCTCATCATGCTTATCTTTCCATACAATAGATACGAATAATATCGACGGATTTTTCATTTCTTTCCTCGATATTCTCCATGGGTACAGGGCGGAAAACTTCCGTCATAGCAGCATAAAGAATTCCTTTTTCCTTTTCCGGAATCAAAAGCATTGACCTCTTTTGTCGTTTGGAAAAATGGTTCTGTTCGGGTTCGAAGCTTCATCCCGTAAAAATCCGAGTTCTAAAAATATCGATATTGGCTTTCTCCAATAAGTGAATTGTACTTTCAATATGTTCTTCGCCGAAATCCCAGTTATTAATATAACCGCCATCTCGCAAAGTGCAATCGAGTAATTTTATCTTTTTCATAATTGCATTATCTCCTCATAAACGGCCCTTTCCAAGTAAGGCCTCTGATCCTGTATTAGGCCGTTTTGTCCAAAGTTCGGATTTAGAAAGGTATCTTCTCTTATCTGTAATTCCACTATACAAGGTCCTTTGATTTCCATTTTTAAATTGCGTATATCTTCTTTATTTTCTATCTTTTGATAGAAATCCCATAAAGCCCATGCAAGTTTTTTCAAAGTCAGGGAACCGTATAGCCGGTATCTTTTTGTTGTCTGCTGATAGTTTTTATCAAAATTGGCATCCTGAAAACCTCGTATCATGCCTAAGGCATGATTATTCAGAGATAACGAGCATAACAGAATCTGTTCCCGGGAAAGGATTGTAATTCCTGTATATTCATTTGCAGGCCACCGTCACCGGTAAAAAGAGATAACCGATTTTTCTTCCACATAATAAGCTCAATAGCTGCCGGAAGGAGTAACCATGGCACCGTGCCCTCCCGAAGGTGAAAGCTTGCCCCTCTTTAAAGGAGATTGTTTGTGCCACCCAAACCTCATTTTGCCCGACATCTGCCGTAATAATCCAATCCTTGGCTAAAACTTCGGAAAAAGGATTTAATGAGGGAGTATATTCTATGTCATCATAGCCTCGTAGTCTATTTTTCATGGGTAGCTCTCCAAGAGGAAAACTCTATTTTACTCTCCTCCCATTTTCGAGAAAGTTCCGGAATAAGTGTTCGGAGGTCTGCACAGAGGGAATGCTCATCTTGATGCACTTTATACTCCAAGTTCGCTTCATCGATATCGATACGAAGGATTTTGGCCTGTTTCGCAAAGTCTTCTCCTCATTTCCGACTTGCTTTACATCCATTCTGGAGCCCATGCTGATAATCAAATCGCTTTTTCCCGAGCACAAAGTTCCCATGTGATGTCCGTTAGCCCCAATAAAGCCGAAGAAATTTTTATGATTTTCCGGTAAAATATCCACTGCCGGCATACTGCTGACCACGGGAATGTCCAGCTTTTCCACAATTTCCCGAACTTTTTCTTTTAAAGAGCATTGCTTTATTCCGTTTCCGAGAAGAAAGCAGGGGCGTTTTGCCTTTGTTAAGTAATTGAAGATAGTCTTTGCGGAGGAATCTGCTCGTTCTTTCGGCTTTTCTTCGGGATAAAATCCATTCAAGCTGTCTTCTTCAATAAAAGCTTCTCTGCACATCTGCAGGTAAATCCAAAAGTACCGGTCCGGGATTTCCGCTTGTTGCCATATAGTAGGCTTTTTCGAGTTCATATCGTATTTTTAAGGGATCATCCACCCTTACGGCATATTTTGTAATAGGTCTGACCATGCCGACCACATCACATTCCTGAAATCCCTTCTGGCGAAGCTTAAGAGATCCTTTAAGAGCGTAGGTATCCACTTGCCCGGTCAGAAATATAGTCGGAATCGAATCAAAATAGGCATTGGCTATCGGTAACGAGGTTGGTTGCCCCCGGACCGGAAGTAGCATAGGCAACGCCGGAAGACCTGTCTCCTGCGCATAGCCTGCAGCGGCAAAAAGCGGATGCCTGCTCGTGGTAGTTGATATGGCCCTGTATTTCAGGATATTTTGATAAAGAATCAATAAAATGGCAAATGACGCCTCCGGGATATCCGAAAACGTCCGTGATTTTTTTCCTAATTAAAAACGTAACAATATAGTCTGTAAGCTTCAAGTTTTGCCCTCCTGGCTATGTTTTCCCTATTGCGAGAGCACTTTTTATAGCTCCTTCATGCGTGAAATGGGCCATATATCAAAACTTCTCTATGTACTGTATTTTTAGATATATATCTACACAAGAATCTGCGCCGGTATTTTTACTAGTATCCGTACCGTTACTTTTCTCAGTTTCGTATGTACAATTCACCTTTGTCGATTTCACTATATTATCGACATATTCTCTTAGAGATATTACGCCGGAGGAAACATTATAGGCCTCTCGGATTCGCCGAATTGTAATGCACAAAAGCATTGCCATAACCAAATCAATTACATAAATACTGTCTCTATACAGGTATCCCGAAGATTGAAGTTCTATATTCTTTCCTAAAGATGCCTGCAATAAGGCCTTGGCATAAATTCGTTCATCGGGAAACGGATTAAAACCATAAACAAAACCGGGTCTTAAAATTACAGTTCTCACAGAACTATGCAAAGAGGAAAGCTTAAGCAGTGATTCACTCATTCTTTTTATATTTACATAGCTGGCATTTTTCCTTAAGCCAGTTATGAGGAAAATACTGTCCTTCCGTAATTTCTTCTTGTCCGTCATCCTCTCCATAAACGGTAACACTGCTTAAATATAAAAACGCTTCCGTTTTTTTCTCCTCTGCCAGTTTTAAGAGACTTTCCACTCCTTTAATTGCACTGAATACCTCACTATGACCGAGCTTCCTAAGGCGAAACCTCGGAGGTATTTGCCAGATGAATAATAAAATCTATAGTACCCTCTATCGAAGTGAAATCCCGACCTAAATCCTGCACTATCAGTTGAATATCCTCTCTGTCTAAGATAGCGGCATGAGATAGTTCTTGCTTTATCATAATTTCTCACAGAAAGAAAGCAATTTCATCTTGTACCGGTGTATATCGTTAAGAAACAAAAGAGCAACTACGGTATAATACCCTATGAATCCGCTTGCTCCTGTAATCAGAATGGTTTTTCGGATAACTTTTTCAGATTATAATGAGTAAAGAGCTTTTGGCACTCTTTTTGTATGGCTTGGATTAACGGATAGCGTTTACTAGTATTAAAAGCATGCCCGATTATCTTGCTTAACAGTTTTTTCACTGTTCTTTAGTTCTGACAAGTCGTACCTCCTTCTTTGGAAAAAGGATCATCTATTGACATATAATGCAATCTGTTGAACTATAAGTTTTTCGACACAAAAGGAGTATCCTATTATGAAAATCTATACTTTCTTGCTGTAGGATTCGTATGCCGCTTTTGTTTTATAAGAATCCTTGTTTGAAAAAGAGAACCTCTTTCTTTCAGTATTTCTGAAAAAAATGAATTATAAAAGCGGTAATACTAGTGAAATTTTTGAAAAATGGAATATAATGCGTAAGATATGATTCATTTTAAGAAGCATAGAAGAGTGTAAGGCAGGGGAAGGAGCTTAAGGTGAAGCTTTCGTTTGAAGAGATTAGTTTATCCTTAGATGAGGAGAGTTTACGATATACTATTTTGACAGGAAAAACAAAGTGGGAAACGGAAGAGACGTTTATCTCCTTATTTTGTTCTCCGTAAAAAGGAGCCTTGTTCCGCTGAAGAAAAAGGATTTGCCGATGCGGAGAGTACAAAGGGGAATCGGACAGAGTTTACTTTAAAGAGGCGAAAGAGCGGAAACATGAGCTTGTGAAAAGCGGTGTAGGAGAAGAGTTCGTAGCAGCTATGGCGGCTTCTCTCTTCCCGATTTTTTTATAATGAAAACGGGCATGGGCATACTCTTAGTTCGGATAAGGATAAAACGGTCAGTGGAGAAGAGAAGAAAACCGAGTTTTTCTTTTTGAGACCTTCGTCTGGGTGAGAATACAGCACAAAAGCAAGTCTATTTTTGAGTGGATTCCTTTAACAGAGGCTCCTCTGAACTGTGTAGAGCAAGTCTTATTCCCGGGACCCTTTTCCTTTAAAAAGGAAAGTAAAGACTGGTACACGATTCTTCCCAAGGAGCAGGGAATTTTGATTCCGAATACTTGGGACACAAACTTTAAGCAGGACGGCTTTAACGGTCGTTTCGGAACGGCAAGTGCCTATCTTCCTATCTTCGGACGGGTAAAGGACGGAGAGGGATATCTCGAGGAAAGTCTTACTCCGTGGAACATGGGTTATGAAGCGGTGCATGAGGCGGGGACGAATGAATCCACCGTGCAATTCCGCATAGAGCCGAGTCTCGGACAGATGGCATACCGTCGGATTATGCGTTATCTTTTCTCTTCGGACTGTGACTACAATTCTCTTTTAAAGCAGTATAGAGCTCTTGCAGAGAGAGGAAGGAAAAGCTGAAGACCTTGAAGGAAAAGGAAGTTTCAACTCCCTCCGTGAAAAAGCTTATCGGTGCTGCCTTTGTCCATAAGGGAATCAAGACCTGTGTGCAGCCGGATTCGGAATTTTTTGATAAGGCTGCTCCGGATAAGAACAATCGTGTGGTTCCGTTTAAGAAAAAGAACGGAAGAGATGAAGGCCTTCAAGGCGGAGGGAGTTAAGAAACTCTATCTCCACCTTGACGGATGGGGCGATGCAGGCTATGACAATAAAGCATCCGGATGTAGGGCCCTGCCTGTGCAGAGGCCGGTGGATGGGAAGGATGAGAGAGCTTTCGAAGACGATGGAGGAGCTCGGCTATCTTTTCGGTATCGCATGACCAGTACAGGGATTTCTATAAAAGAGCGGAAAGCTATGACGATGACTTTGCGTGTCAAAGTGCAGACGGCAGATATTTTTACCCATGCACGCTGGGCGGGAGGCCCGCAAGCCTACCTTTGTACCAGCCAGGCACCTTTCTATGTGAGGCGGAATTTTGAGAGGCTTTTGGCGGAAGGGGTACATTTAGACGGAGCGTACCTCGATGTCTTTACCTGTAATGAAGGGGATGAATGTGCAAATCCTCGTCACAAAATGAGCCGGAGAGATTCCTATGCGTACAGAAATGCCTGCTTTCGCTACCTTCTGTCGAAGAATATTTTACCAAGCTCGGAAGAGGTGAACGACTGGGCGGTACCTTGGCTTGTTTTTGCCATTACGCACCCTATGATTTTTATGATGAGAGAGCCGGGAAGTCCAGTACAGGATTCCGATTCCGATGTTTAATCTGGTCTATCACGACTGTCTCATTATTCCCTGGATGATGGAAAAGCTTCCGGAAGAAGACTACATGCTCTACGCGCTCTTAAACGGCGGGGCAGCGTATCTTGTCCGGGATCCAGCCTATATAGGGAATTGACGGTGCCTTTACCGTGGAAGAGGAAATGCCATGGAAGACGCACTTGGAAAGAGTCCGGACAGTCAGTGATTTTCATGAGGAAGGTTGGGGAAGCGGAGCTTGTCCGTCATGAAATTCTGGATGAGGAAGGGCTACAGGCAAAGCTCCCATTTTGCAAAATGGCTATTCTGTAGAAGTGAATCTGAAAGGGGACTTACCGGATTTTTTTCTAAAGAGTAAGGGGAGCAGGATAGAAAAGTTCACTATGCCAAGGGAGGAAAACTTCTCCCTAAAGGCTGGTAGATAGAAAAAGGAAGATTATGAAAAAGAACACAGAAACTTTTGGCTTTGGCTACTGTTTTTACCATGGGAGCCGCTATGCTCTCATCCTGCGGAAAAAGGCGGCATCCGGGAGATGCTGCCGGAGAGACAAAGGCTGCAGGCGAGAGAAGGGATCCGATGATAAGAAGGCGGAAGGAAAGACAGCTCTTTCTCTTGCTATCTGGGATGAGAAAGCAGAGACCGATGACGGAAGCTTTAGTAGAAGCCTACGAAAGACATCCGGATGTTACGGTGGAAGTGCAGTTAACGCCTTATAAGGGCGGAGTGTTGGACCAAGCTGGAAGCGGCGGCAACAGGCGGAAAGGCACCGGATGTCTTTTTGGTTAAATGTATTACATGCTGACAGCTATGTAGACGGCGGTATCCTTGCCGATCTTACAAATGCGATTGCCAAGTCCGATATTGAGGATAATTTCCCGGAGTCTTTGGTAAACAACTATGTAGAAACGGAAAGAACTATGCCGTTCGAAGGATTTCGACACCAATGCACTTTTGGTACAATAAGGAGATTTTTTGATAAGGCAGGCGTAAGCTATCCGACAAACGATATGACGTACGAGGACTTGGTGGCAAAGGCGGAGGAACTCAAGAAAGCGGGACTTCCCGACGGAGTATATCCCTTTGCTTGCCCGGTAGATTTCCAGACTTGGTATTATCAGACTGTTTTTGCCAACGGCGGTTGGATTCTCAGTGAAGACAAGAAGACTTCCGGCTATGACGATCCGAAGACAGGGCGGTATTCAGTGTTGGATTGATATGATTGACAAGGGACTTTCTCCCTCTTCCGCAGCGCTTTCCGAGACTTCTTCCGATGCTATGTTTGAGGGCGGACAGCTGGCCATGAATTTTGCAGGATCCTATATGGTTCCGGAGTATGCAGGAAACGATGCTATTAAAGATAAGATTGATTGTGTTGAACTTCCGAGCTTTAACGGCATTGAAACAAACTGTATTAACGGTTTAGGCTATGCGGTTTATGAGGGAAGCAAGCACAAGGATGCGGCTATTGACTTTGCTATTTGGCTTAGCAGCAAAGAAGCTATGGATATTCAGGGCAATGCAGGAGTAGTTATTTCTGCAAGAAATGAATCTCAGGAGCTTTTTGCCAAGTCCAGTGACAAGTATGATCTTTCCGTTTATACCGCTCACACCGATAAGGCTTATCCGCTTCCGGTATGTAAGAATGCAAATGAGCTTTATGATATGGAGGCGAAGGCTTTACAGAAGGCATACAGCGGAGAGAGAGCCTTGCCGATAGCTTGTAAGGGCATTGAAGGTGGAAGCGGACGCTTTCCTGCAAAGAATCAATAAGATAAACGGGATATCGCGTAACGCACGATACTTGTTATGAATCAGGCTGTCCCGGGAGAATTTAGGCTTCCGGGATAGTTTCTTCTTATACTGAAGATCTTGCAGAATGCGTCAAGACTTTCAGCCTTAAGATAGAAGGAGTAAGAATGAAGACAGAAGAGAAAAAGACAGGGCTGTCCTGGAAGGTGAAGGACTGGATTGCAGACTATGTTTTTATTATGCCGGTTACACTCGGCCTTTTGGTTTTTTACATCTGGCCCTTTATCCAGAACTTTTGGTTCAGCTTTAATGATGTAAATAAGTTCAATGTGACCCATTTTATCGGACTCGAGAACTACAGACGGCTTTTTTCCGATAAGGAAGTTTTTCAAACCTTCGGATACGCTGAAGTATGTCATAGTAACTGTACCGGTGGGCTTGTTTCTTTCTCTTGTGACTGCAGCTTTACTGAATTCCAAAAATCAAGGGAAAAGTCTCTTTATCGTACCCTCTATTTCCTTCCTTCGTGACCATGGCGGCAGCGGTTGCCATGGTATGGAAATGGGTGTTCAATGAGAAAATGGGTATTTTAAATGCAGTCGTTACCCACTTTGGCGGTCCGCGTATCGGCTGGCTTACGAATCCGAAGACGGCTATCTTTGTGGTGATGCTGGTCGGTCTTTGGATGAGCGTAGGCTACAATATGATTATTCTCCTTGCCGGAATGCAAGGCATTAACAAAAAAAGCTATTATGAGGCGGCCGAGATTGACGGAGCGGGACCGCTGACACAGTTTTTTAAGATTACCGTGCCACTCCTCACCCCGACCATTTTCTTTGTCATGATTACCTCCATTATCAGCGGTTTTCAAGTCTTTGATGTGGTCTATATGATGGTTTTGAAATCGAATCCCGCCTATGAATCAACGCAGACGGTAGTCATGCTTTTCTATAGACAGGCCTTTGATTACGGCTATAAAGGGATACGCCGCGGCTATTTCCATTTTGATTTTTGCGGCCATTATGCTGGTGACACTTGTGCAGTTCTCCGTGCAGAAAAAATGGGTAAATTATTAGAAAGGAGGAAGAGCAATGAATCGAAATTTTTCCCGAAAAAACTCTTTGTGCATCTCATCCTTGTTGCCGGACTTGCTGTCACCATCTTCCCCTTTCTTTTGGATGGTTTTGACTTCTTTTAAGACAAGCGGAGAAGCCATGCAGATTCCGCCGACCATTTTCCCGAAGAAATTCATTACGGAAGCCTATACGCAGATTGTAAGTTCGCTTCCCTTCGTGCGGATTTATCTGAATACGATTTTTCTACCGTGGTGACGGTCCTTTCCAACTTCTTTTTTGCTCTATGGCGGGATATGCCTTTGCCAGAATAAAATTTCCCTTCAGAAATGTCATTTTTATTCTGCTGCTTTCCGTGCTCATGGTTCCGGGACAGATTTTTCCTGATTCCGCAGTACCTGATTATCGGAAGATAGGGACTTTTGGATACGATTCCGGCACTTTTTATCCCGAATCTTTTCAGCGCCTTCGGCACCTTTTTTGATGCGCCAGTTCTTTCTTTCTTTACCGGATGAGCTGGAGGAGGCGGCTATATTGACGGTTGTAATCGATACCAGATTTTTCCGGAGAAATCATGTTGCCGCTGGTAAAACCGGGACTCGTGACCTTAAGCATTTTCACCTTTAAGTTTGCCTGGAACGATTTTATGTGGCCTCTTATCGTAAATACTTCTCCGAAGAATATGATTTTTAGGACCGGCTCTATCCACTTTGCAGGGACAGTACACGACACAGTACCCTATGCAGATGGCAGGGGCGGTAATGGCGGTTATCCCCGTAATTCTCGTTTTCTTCATTTTCCAGAAGCAGTTTATCGAAGGAGTGGCACAGTCCGGAATTAAAGGATAAGATTTTTTAAAAACAGTAACCCCCCTTTTTCTCTTCTTGTCATATAGAGTAGAATCATCGTTCGTGGATTATTTTAGGGAGGAAAATAATGAAAAGAAGGATTCGATGCAAAAACACGCAAAACGTTGCTGTAGCAGTTTTACTGGCAGCCTTCGTTTTATCTTCCTGTGCAGGAGGAAAGGAAAAAGCCTACAGTGCTTATCCGGTTTTGGAATCTTCAGACAGGCAGGGAAAAGGGATAGCCGGTAAAGTCGGGGGAAAGGAAGCGCTTGATGAGGAGAAGAGGACTCCTACGACCGGAAAGAAGAGGATGTAGCGGAAGATTCTTCCGATTATGCGAAAAGGAGCTGATGCGGAAAATGCGGTTCCAAAGCAATCCGGTAGAGGAGAGGAAGCCGATCTGAATCCTGCCGACCTTTCTGAAAAGAAGATTCGAACCGTTAATATGTCTTTGGAATGCAAAAACCTGGACAGTGCCGAGAAAGAGCTGAAGGAAAGAGTGAAAACCGAGGGCGGCTATATTGAGTCGGAAGATTATTCCGCAGTAAGCGATTGGAATGAGCTAAAGACGATGCACTTACCATTCGCATTCCGAAAGAGAAAGTTGACAGTTTTTAGGTTTTTTTAAACGGAGAAGGGCGAGTCATTTCCAAGTCGGAGAATCTGGAGGACGTTCGTCTTCAGTATCAGGATGCCAAAAATCATATTAAGGCGCTGGAGACGGAACAGGAGAGTCCTTGCTCTTATGGAAAAAAAGCGGAGACGGTAGATCAGCTCATTGCGCTGGAAAACAGACTTACGGAGATTCGTTACCAGCTGGATTCTTATCATTCGGAAGTTCTGGACTATGATAACAGGGTGAATTTTAGTACGATTTATCTGGATCTCCAGAATCGATAGACGGAAAGATGCATGACAGGGGCTCGTACAGTTTCTTCGATCAGGTCAGAGACAGGGTTTTTCCGGAATATGGTCGGGATTAGAGGGTTTTTACTACTATTGCTCTCTTTTTGCCTAGTGTTTATTCCGCAGATTCTTCTCGTTATTCTTTTTATATTGGGAATTGTACTTTTTGAGATAAAAAGCTGAATAAGAGAAAGAAAGAAAAAGCAGGAAAGGAAAATGGAGCAGGAGGAATTAGCTAAGAATACAGAAGCTGCGATAAAGAAGGAAGAGAAAGAGGCGGTAGAGAAAGAAGACAAAGAATAAAACGATCCTACTGTACGCGAGATACGAGTTTTCGCGTTAGAATAATAAAAATCCCCTTTTTCGGGGGATTTTTTTATTATTCTGTTCTTCCTACGGAAAGACTCTGTAGAAGGCCGCTTTGCAAGCTAAAGATTGCGTTATGATCCTTTGCTACAGCAGAACGATTTTCTTCCTCCGCGTGGGAGAGTTCTTCTCGTAGTATGGAAATATGCTGGAACATCAATCGCGATACGAACCCCGTCTGCAGCGGTTTCAATCACTGTAAGGCGGATATTGTCCCCGATTAAGATAACTTTTCATTCTTTTTCTTCTTAGGATCAACATGGTTTTCCTTCACCTCTTTCTTCCACATCCCTGTGGAACCATACTCTACAGGCGGTTTTTCGCTTTAAGAAGAAAATTCGCCAAGAGTATGTTATAGTCGTAGCCACTGGATTCCAGTATGACTTGCATTCCTTTATGATTCTCCGGATTAATCACCAAAGGACACTTTAAATTCACGGTATTACTTAAGTAATCTTCTTTCAAGACACAAGTCACATAGTAGCTTAGGTCTTCGGATATTTTTACACCTAAGTAGCTCAGCTCTTCCTCTGTAGAGTGGGAGCATAATCCGGGTCTAAAGCGAAGGGGTTAATGATTACAAAGGCAACATTTGTATCCTCCACTCCATGCAAAAGAAGAATGGTAGAGTCTTCTTCTTCGTTTAAACAAAGCGGAAGGAAGTGCTGCACTTGACTAAAGCCGAAAAGCCCGTCAGGAAAGTGGAACAAGTCCTTTTCTTCGTAATCGATATCACCATAGTCCTTGGTATGTAATTGCATATTTTCCTCCATAGAATAATAATGAAAAACCCACACTAGCTTACTATATCCACATTTTTCCCCCATTTCCGGGTTCTTGGGAAAGTAAATAAAATCTCCAGTGTACTCAAACTTCACTTCCGGCATCTGGGTGATGATGGTCATATCCATCGCGGGAAGATAGGTAAGATCTCCCTGTTGCACCCTCATCTCAAAGGCTCCCCGGTCCTGTAGATAGCCGGCATTTTTTTCCTGTGTTAAAAGCCTGCCCTGAGGCATAAGCTTCCAAGCTCTCTGCTGCGGCGCGTTGTGTATTGCTTGCAGTATAGAGATTCGGGGTAGAGACTTTTGACTTTGTAAGGGGCGAAGTCAAAGGTTTAATCCCTTTTCCGCCGGTATTTCTCATGACAGCCTTGTAACGCACATGGCTGGCTCTTTGGTAATTGAGATCTACCTCATGTTGGAATCTTCCATCGTATTTTCCCGCCAGTTGAGCTTCCATTTCCGTAATACGAAGCGCTCTCCCTCGTGCTTCGTCAAGTAAATCAGAGGACTAGCCTTCCTCCCATGGAGAGGTGGATAGGCTTTTGAAGTCCGTAGTGCTTATCTTTAAGACTTGTCCCATACTCGCCTCCCTCTTAAAAGGTATGAGTAATTACAATTTGGTCAGGTTTTTTGAGAGATGACCGTTTTTTTATCTACCTACAAAATCAAACAAAGAAGATTGCATGATGTTTGCGCCGACCTTCATGGCTGCGTTATAGCTGTATTGGTAGGAATACATCTTTACAACAGCATCATAGGGGTCGATAGGCCAGCTTAGAGCTGTACTCAGCCTGCAGAGTATCCATAGTGATGTCCAGAGTTTTTTGTGTTTGCTCTAAAAGCGGCATACTTGATACCCAGAACACAGTGAGTGTCGCTGACCCTGGCTTCCCGAGTCATCGTTTTGATTGATAAACTCGGACATGTCTTTATGAAAACGCGCTTTTGCGGTAGATACATTGGTATTGGTTTTTAAGGCATCAATATACTGATGAGAAGTAAGAATTGCCTTCGAGAGCAATGCCACGGGAGAATTCATTAGGGAATCTTCCTGAGGATTCATTGCCGCACCGTTACTTGCTCCCTTTATCCTATTTGTAGCGTCGGTGTCACTAAGCCCTTTTAAGCTGTCGGAAGAGAGACCGGTAATCATATTCAGCCCCCGGTATAGGGTGTCTAGAAGTGTACTGCGGTCTCGAGAGAACCGTAACCAGTACTCATTTTTCCCTGTTCTCGCATTGCGGAAAGCATAAGCTTCATACTGTCCGCTTCATTCAGGGCAGTTCCGTTACTGTCTTTTCCGGAAACTTCATTTTTGTAATTGGTTCCGTCAAAGCTGTACTTCATATATAATTCCGTTGCTTTCTCATCTCCCGGAAACTTATGCGTATAGGTTAAAGTAATGCTTGGAGGAGCACCGTCCAAATCGTTTGTAAAAGAAAACGGTACGGTGGTCATATCATTTCCTCCGTAAACATAGAAGTTGTCGTGTTAGAATTCAAAGTGTTGACCATGGAGTTTAATCGTTGCACAAACTCGGACTCATAGGTTCCTACGGTTCCCGGTACAGAATTCATCGTGTCATTCTTTAAGGCAATTACACGGGTGTTTACGGCACGCTATATCTTCCTGTATGCTCAGTGCACCCTTCTCTTGTTGGTAGAGACGGTTTTTACATCATCAATGATACTTTTTTTCGCTTCAGCATCCGTGTGCTGGTTTTCCATTCGCTTTCCTGCGTAGTAAGCAATGGGGTCTTCCTTGGCCTCATTGAATTTTCTCCCATTCCCTACCTGTTCCATGGATTTATTCAATTTTGCATGGAGATCATTTACGGATTTTGCATAATCCTGATAATAGGTTCTCGCTGTAACTCTCATTTTCCGCTCCTTATGAATTACCCGCTGCTTCGGGAAGATTTTTCCGTTACTTTTCTATAAGTTCCTTTTCTAAAAATCGGCTTTTTATAAGACATAAGAAAAAACATCTTTGCCTATCATTCTCTTATATATCGTTCCGATTTACGGAAAGTATAAAGCATTATCGGAGGGGAAATGTAAAAAGAATAAGAGGTGAAGAAACCCTGATTTTCAGGAGAAAAGTATTTTTCAAGAAAAAAGCTTTTTGTTTTCAAGCGAAAGAAAAAGTGATAGTATGGGTTTCACCTGAGCATTAGAAAAACCCCATTTTTATGGAGAGTCTCCTTTTTCATGGGGCGTTTTCAGCTTTATCATTCTTTACCGTTCGATGAAAAATAAATGAAGTAAAAAGCTATAGATAGTAGAAGGAGCAGAAGAGAAACATGAAGAAAATATTACTAATCGGAACAGGGGGAACCATTGCCTCAAAGAAACGGGAGACGGATTAAGCCCCGGACTTGCCGCCGAGGAAATTGTGAATTATGTACCGGAGGTAAAAGACCTCTGTGAGATAGAAGTTTTTCCAGCTTTGTAATATCGACTCGACGAATATGAACCCAAGGATTTGGACAGCTTTGGCGCAGGCGATAAAAAGAAAACTATGACCGCTATGACGGTTTTGTAAAATGCTTCACGGCACGGATACCATGGCCTACAGTTCTGCAGCGCTCAGCTATATGATTCAACATTCCAGAAAACCGATTGTCGTAACCGGTTCGCAGCAACCCATAGAAAAAGAGGGACGGATGCAAGAGTGAATTTAGGGACAGTATTCTCATGCGATGGATGAGTATTCGGAAAATGTAGTGCTTGTTTTTTTGACGGAAATGTCATCGCGGGCACGAGAGCAAAGAAGATGCAGGCCCGTTCCTTCAATGCCTTTCAAAGTGTAAATTTTCCCGTTCTTGCAAGAGTGCAGGACGGGAGAATCGTCGCTATCTTCCCTATATTCCGGAGAGGAGCCGGTTCGCTTTTTTTCCCGGAAATCAGTGATTCCGTCTGTGTGTTCAAGCTGATTCCGGGAACGAGGCCTGAGTTGCTATCGTATCTGTTTGAGAATTATGATTGTATCGTGATAGAAAGCTTCGGTGTGGGAGGGATTCCCGATGCCCTCTTGGATACCGTCTATCAGGAGATGAACAAGTGGAAAGAGACCGGAAAAGTCCTCGTCATGGCGACTCAGGTGATGAACGAGGGGCTCAATATGGAAATTTACCGCGTCGGACAGAAGGTGAAAAAGATTTTCCAGCTGATTGAAGCCTACGATATGACACTGGAAGCGGTTGTGACGAAGCTAATGAGTCTTACTTTAAAGCAGTACAGAAGCTCCTACGAAGACTTGCAGAGAGCTTTTTATAAAGAGGTGAATCACGACATCCTTTTGCGCTGTATAGGAATCTCGAAAAGAGGGGAGTAAAAGTTGTGAGTTTTACTTGCTTTCATTTGTTCCTGTTCCGCCTTCCTTTTTATACAGTGCGGAAGGTTTCATACGGCTACGCACGGACTGGATAATCGGAACAAGGAAGATACTACGATTCCGCCGGCAAAGCCGTTGTTGTAGAGGTTTGTTCCGTTATAGACCGCGCCGACATTTAGAGCTACGGAAGAGTGAAGAAAGCCCGCCACAATTCCCCAGAGTATCCCGAACTCTCCCGTAATCGGTGCGAGAGTGGTGGAGAGAATCAAGGTCAGTGTAGAGCTTGGATCATCCAAGTCCCAGATTTTTAAGTAACTTGCAATAATGACTCGATAAGCACCGGAAGAATATTTCGGATGTGTTTTCCGAGGGCACTGAAGCCGACCACACAGAAGATGGAGCCGATGGTCGGGCCGTTAAAGTCTCCTCCGGTATAGTAGGAGGAGAGTCATGAGAAGACCGTTAATCCCTCATATTGAATATGGTAGGATAATCTCCGTATAAGAAGTCCGGACCGCCCACGCCGCTTTCTTTTAGCATCTCGAAGTAGGAAGAAAGGGTTTCTCCCTCCCGATGACAAGAGAAAGAAGAATGAGTGTTAAGAAAAGCGCAAGAAGACTGTGAAAGCCGAAGAGCCTGTGTCCGGTATCCCAGAGCAGTCAGGGACTCAATTTTAGCGCCAAAGGACTTCATAAGGAAGTCACAATTGTTGCAATAATTCCGCAGGAAAAACCGACATTATAGAGAGAATATCCCATATGAGCGTGTTTGGTGTGAGAGAAATCGGAACTAAAAACATAGCCGATGATAAGCCCCACTGAAAGAGCAAAGAATCAGCTGCCAATGAAAGGGCAGAGTCTTGGTCAGCATGATTTGCGTGATAATGGGAGAGAGAGTGGTGCCGTAAAAACCGATATAGAGATATTTTTTGATCGGTACCCGTGAACCTTTGCATATAAGATATAGCCCATCAGGATAGACCAGATATTCAGAAGGTTTTTCCGAAGAGAAAAAAACCGAACATGAGACAAGCTGCTACGATACAGCTCCCGTCAAAAGTCGGACTTGGTAAAAGCAGAGAATCCCGAGAGATAATAGCAAGGCAGCCGGCATTAAAAAAAGCTGCACCGACGCCTCCGACAACAAAGTAGTCGGAAATCAGAATGTCGGGCTCTCTGATAATATTTTCCACACCTTTAAGAATCTCTCCCGGTGCCTGCTGAGTAAGACTGATCAGCATAAAATAGAGGGGGACAGTGCACATCAAAAGATAGCGTTCCCAGTTCGGTAGGAAATGATGGAGTTTTTCTATTTTTTTTTGTACTTCTTCTTTTACGGAGTTTCGAAAAAAGGGGATGTTCACGGTAATGCTCCTCTACGTTCTTAGACTGTACTTTTCACACGAAGGAATAATGGATGAGTATTTAACAGGAAAATACGTCTTTCATTCGTGACTTTTCTTCTTAAATAAAAGCGTTCACAGCCCACTATCCTTGGGAAAAATACTACAGTAGAGGAGGCAAAAAAGCAACAGATTACGGCTTGCAGAAGGCAAAAAAAGAACAGCATTATCGCTTATAGAAAAGGGTAAAAAGCAACGAAATATAAGAGGAGATAGAAACATCGTTAAACGTAAATTATTTCGCATGGAAAAAAGTTTAGGAAAGGTTTTGCGGGAATAAGAAAGGGGGCAGCGAAGGCAGACGATTGCAAGTGATCGGTTTGCAACGTTGGAGGTCTGCTTCACTGCCCTTTTTGGGGTACACCGAATAAAACTGTTTGTCGAGTTTATCTTCCGATGGCGAGCAAGGTGGCAATAGTATCATTTAAGGTCGTCATCAGCCTTGCCGCTGCACTGTAAGAGGATTGGAAGGTCATCATATTGGCAGCTTCTTCATCCAAGCTTACGCCGGAAAGTTGGTCACGGGAGGTATTGATCCCGTCCAGAACGGTTTTATTTATCGTAAAAGAATTGTTGTTGGCATACGCATCGGTAGCCAAAGTAGTGGAAACATTGTTCATGTAATCCGCATAATTGGTCTTGGTATTGTTCATCTTCATCATGGGAGAAATCATTTGTTCCAGCATCTCGAGGACCGTATCGGTGGTGTCTCCCTGATTTGTAATGGAGGGATTGTTCTTAAATCCGCGGGTTCCGATATGTGTGGTTCCGTTTACCCAGCCGCGGGAGATTCCGATATTGGCTGCCTTGACCTCAGCGGATCATTTCCGCCGGCCTTATCCTTGTTAATCAATAAAATATGATTCGGATTGGTTACGGCGGGAGACTTGGTATAGTCCGTATTGCCCTTTTTATTGATTTCATTCATGTTCTTTGTAAAGGTTTCCGCGAGTAAATCCAGTTTTCCCATGTAGAAATCATAGCTGTATGCAGTCATTTCATGGCTTGCCTTCAGGTCGGCAAGATTGATAGTTCCTCCACCGTGCACCAGCTCTCGCACGGCAGAGCGGGAAAGCATATCCATGCTTGCTTGTACAGTGCCGGAGCTGAAACGTACGTTTTTGTTATCAGTGGTAAAACTGTCTTGGGAATAGGTTCCCGGCGTAGCGGTTCTTTTATTGAATCCGGTGAACTTTAATTGTACATCAAGAGGATTATCCTGAGGTAAGGAGGCTTCGGGGGAGTTCCGGGAGGAGTGGGAAGAGCAAGCTCCACCTTACCTACATTATAGTGTCTCCCTTTGGCATCCTGTAAATCGCCGTCAATAGCACCGTTTATCAAAGTAATCTTCTTGGTTTCTACACCGTTTCCCGCACTGCTGTCCCGATATACGAGATTTACGCGTAAATCCTCGGGCCAGTCCGATCTGCCCTTAACATTACCAGCAGAATCATAGTTATAGATTCGATAGCGGGTTTGCGGCGGTGTGCCGACCGTGTATTCTTCGGAAAAGGTTTCCGTCTCGATGGGAACGTATTTGGACAGCTCATCCAAACGCTTGTTTCTTTCGTCCTGAAGCTCGAGAGCGGAATTGCCTAAGAGCTGATTCTTTTTGATTCGGACGTTCAGGTCTCCGATTTCTCCCAATAAGGTATTTATCTTCTGAATAGCACCGTTTTCCGAGGTTCCGGTTCCGTCAACTTTATGAAATTCATTCTTTTGTGCCTGAACGATACTTTCCGCGGCGGAGTTTAGGAGGGTAGTCATGGCCTGTACTCTGGACATCAGCTCTCCTTCATACACGGGATCCTGTACCTTGGAGGGTCCTGCATATTGGTGAGTGACTTCTGGATATTGTCAAAAGAGGCACGAATTCCGTCTACTTTGTTTCATCCAAAAAGAGGAGAGAGATTTTAAAGAATCCCCGAGGACCCTCGGCATAGGGATGCTCTACCGTTTTGAATGCGGTACTGCTTATCCAAAAACTGATCTCTGAGCTGGCGCATTCCATCCATGGCAACACCGAAGCCCACATTGACATCATTTGAATTGTTATAGAAGGATGTGGGGTTCTCATGAGTTCACGGAAGAGGGTTTTCAGTTCCTGTCTTGTATATCCTTCCGTATTCATATTGGCCAGATTATGTCCAACGACATCCAGCTTTTTTGATTTGCCCCGCATTGCGGAGAGTGCCGTGTCAAAGCCGGCAAAGGTGGCCCTATATCATAAAAATCCTCCTTAAAAAGGTTGAAGAAAGAAGGGTCTAAGCCCTTCTGCTTCGAAATTCGTGTGTCCGTCTTTCCCTCCAAAAGTGGAGAAAGCTCGGCCAAACAGAAACTGTAGTATTCTTTCGGCATTTTCTCTGGACTCTATAAAACGCCTTAGATCTAAATCGGAAATACGGTCTGCCCATACTTCACTGTCGTCTTCCGGTACCTTTTTCAAAAACTCCGGAAGGAGGTAGAAGAAATCCCAGATTTTTGTAATTCCAGCCGTTTTTCTCTAAACCCTTGAAGCGAAGGAGGCTTGCCTGCGCATCCTTCACTAAAGTATCGATTTCTTCCTGCGACTGCTTTTGCACAGGAGACTGCCAGGGCGTCTTCTAAATCACAAAGAGCAGAGAGTAAGGGGAAAGTTCTGCAAATACAGTTAAGAGTTTGTCCCAGTTTTTTCTTATTCTCCATAGTCATGATTTTTGCTCCGTTCAGTCTTTGTAGCCTAAGATTTTTTTCCGCGATACGCTGTGCGTTTGGCTGATAGGTTCCGGCCTGCACCTGCTGATGAAGTTCCGCCACTCTCTTCTCCGAAGCACCGATGCGTAAGGAATCGGCGGTTGCCTTGGAAAGTGCTGCTGCAAAGCTCTTATCATCAATCTTTTTCCCGGAGGAAAGAGACAGCCTATCCTTGTCTACCTGTGAAACATTGTCAATCTGTTCCGCCGGCTTTTTTCCCGAGGGATGCCTGACGAGTCTGATAATCAACTCGCGTATGGAAATCAGGTCTTATTGAAAAATTCATCTTAACCTCCTCTAAGCAATGTTTTTTTCTTTATCTCATCGCTTTTTCGATAGCTTCAGCAAAAAGGAATGCGTGCTTATCTTAACGTTTCTCCGCATTAATGCGACTTCCTTTTCAGGAATGCTTATTGCGTAGGAGAATTACTTGGAGTATACTTCCTTCTAAAGAGAAATTTTATAGAAATATCCTTCTTCCCCTACTATATCGACGAGGCTTTTTGTCGATATAAGTAATGCGGAGTAATAAATAAATGTTTTTATTCCGGACAACTACTGCGGGAAAATTTTTCTGCAGCGGTTTTTCGTTCCCTTACGAGTGTCGTGCGTTTCCTCGTGCGACATCTCATTTTGTTTTGGATAATTCTACACTTTGGGAGGAAAAATGGCAAACATTTTACAGGTGACTTCCGCTCAATTACTCCGGATCCTTCCGTGCACAACGGCCGTGTGACGCCGGATGTGTCCGTGAAAAAAATCCGGTTAACCCTGCGGCAGTAACTCGTGCAGACGGACAGGAGACAGGGCAGACAGGGAGTTCCACGGAGAGGGGCATTTTTCGGCAGTAGACTTTGAAGGGAACTATGCCGCATTTTTAAGAGAGCTGACGGAGAACATCAACCTTCCCAAGGAGATGGAGACCGTACTTTTCGGAGAAGCCGCTATAGCGCTTGGACAGGGCAAAGAAGAAATCAAGGAAGTTCTTAAAGAACTTTATTCTTCTAGAGATGGATAGTCCGAGGATTTGAAGAGCTATTTGCAGGCACAGCAAAAATCACAGATTAAGTTTTCAGGCAATTTATTCAATAACTTAAGAGGCATGTTAAAGGAGAATATTTCGCCTTCTTTACGGACGGCTATCTTAAACTTTGCCAAAAGCTATAATGATTTTACGAGTTCCGGGCATTTCTTACATCAGTTGGAAACGATTGCCGGAGATATTGATAAGCTTCTTCTTCCTTCTTTTTCAGGGAGAGTTTGAAGATTTACTTTCCAAACTGCAATGGCAGGAAGGAATGGGAGAGAATAAAGGCAAATTCTTCCCTGATTAACAATCAGATTATTCCTTTTCTTTCTAATTATATATCAAGAACGCATGATTACGGCGCTGTGCGAAATGCCGCCGTTATGTTTGTCCTTTATGCCGTGAAGTATGAGAACGGATCCGAGGAACTTTTGGAAAAAGCGAAAAATGCACTCATGAATAATTCGGATTTTCGCCTTCTTTTTAAAGGAGATCCGGAAGAGGCTTTTTCGGAAGGCATGAAGGCGGTGCAGGAAAAGGCGGAGGGTGCTTTTCCGAAGCTCTTTAATCAGATTCTTCTTGCTGGTGCCGAAGGAAAAGCGGGAACGGAACATGTCTCGCACTTTCGCGATGTCATGAGGAGTCTTCTTGTGAATGAAAGCGTTTATATGCCCTTGCAGCATCTTGTTCTTCCTTTCCGCTATGAGAATAAAGATGTCATGAGCGAGATGTGGGTCGGGCAGGAAGCGAAGGACAAAAAGCAGCGGAAAGCTCACAAAATGCTTTTGAAATTCAATATTCAAGGTCTTGAAACTTTGAGCTCATTTCCGGAATTTCGATATGCGGGTGGACATGAACCTTTATATACCGGAAGAGCTTATGGAAAAGCAGAAGGATGTAGAAGGGTGCTTTCCACGATTCTTAGGAGAAACGGACTTTCCGTAGCCAATATCGGAATTTACCAAAAAACGAGAGATTTCAAGATTCAGGAGGTATTTCCGGAGATTAAGGATGCGGAAAAAGGTTTAAATGTAAGAATTTAGACAGGATTTTTCCTCTTTTATTAGGAGGAAAGACTGTCGATAAAAAGGTAGTTGGAAGAAAAAGGAGACACAGTGGCGGATTTCAGCAAACTCATGGAAAAAAAAGCGGCGGCACTGAAATATGACAGCGAAAAGAACGGTGCGCCGATGATTGTTGCAGCAGGAATGGGATATATGGCGGAAAAAATCACGGAAACCGCCATGAAAGCGGGAGTGCCGATCTATGAGGACGACAGTATCGCGTCTTTACTTACACAGATGAAACTTGGCGAGGAGATTCCGAGGAACTTTTTCAGGCCATAGTGGAGATTTATATTTATTTCTTGGGCTTTACGGGAGAAAAGGAAGATGAAGGATCACAAACTGTTTAAAAGCAAGATGTCTCAGGCTTCGCCTGTGGCAGTTAGCTAAGAATAAAAAGCAGGCGCTTATCGCGCTATGCTTTTTCATGGCTTTTTCAGAAAGAGGCGTGGGCGGCATCGGCTCCCATTAAGAATATCAGGGTGAATGTTTATTCGCGGCTGGAGTCAGGGGATCCGCCCGGAATCATTAAAGTAGACGGAACGGAGGCGGAAAAAGCATGAAGTTACGGTGAAAGCGAAAAAGTAATCTTTTTACGGTAACGAAGGCGGAGTGGGCCGGTAGAAGTCCCTTTCGTATCTGTGGGAGATGAACTCGGCATGATGCTTGTGCTTAGCCCTACGGAGGTAAGCAGTAATTTCTTCCTCGCGGCATATCAGGCCGGAAGTTTTCAAATTGAAGGCGGAAGCTATATTTCCTCTAAAAGAGAAGGGGATGATCTGGTACTCATCATAAAGCTTAAGGGAGTTCGCGGAAACTATGATCCGCCGCTGTCTGTGGAATGGAACGACAAAACGCTCGGACAGGCTTTTTGGAAACCGGGACAAGTGGATTCTCAAGTGTACCACGTGCAGCTTTTTCGGAGCGGAGCCCGTATTCTCGAGCTGAACCAAGTCTATGGAAACCAGTACAATTTTTACCCTTATATGACAAGACCCGGAAACTACAAGCTAAAGGTACAGACTGTAGTGAAGGAGGAGAAAGAGAAAAAGTATGCGAGGAATAGTGAATATACCGAGTCTTCGGACCTTTCCATTGACGATAGAGATGTATCGGACGGTAAAGGAAGAGAGGCGAAAAAGCTGGTAGGCGGTACCGGGAAAAAAATCGGATGGGATAAGGAAGGAGATGCGGATATTTACAGGATGCCGAGCGGAGAGCTTCTTACCGGCTGGGGGCATATCGGAGGGTACTGGTATTATTTTCACCCGGACGGAAAGATGGTGAAAGGCTGGGAGAAAGTCAATAATAAATGGTATTTTTTGAATTTGGACGGCAGTATGGCAGTAGGCTGGATAAAGGATAATAAGGAGTGGTATTACCTTCTTCCCTGATACGGAGGCGAAGGACGGGCATCTTGCAGGGGAAATGCTGTCTCAAGGCTGGCATAATATAGGCGGAAATTATTACTATATGGATGAAGGCGGAAAGATGCATAGAGGTTGGGTTTTTCGATCGGGGAAAATGGTATTATTTAAATGAACTCGAAAATTCTTTAGAGGAATTATGTTTACCGGCTTTGTGGTGCGAAATGAAAAAGACCTATTATTTAAAACCGGAACGGAGCAATGGAAACCGGTTGGCTCAGTATTGACGGAAATTGGTATTATTTTTCAGGAGGATAGCGGAGAAATGCTTAAGAATACCACTGTAGATGAGCTTCCTTTAAACGCCGACGGTATTCTGGATGAAAACAGCTTTAAACGTTGACGAGATTTTTAGCGGGAAACGGTTTTTAAGCGAATAATATTTTAGTGTAAATGTTTTGTACGTCGATGGAACGGATAACTTATAAATAATTCTCCTTTGCCGATAGAGAATGCAAGGAAGGTATCGGATTAAGCCGTCTTGAAGAGAGAGGGCTTATGATTTCAGGGTGAAGGAGAAGAGTATGAAAAAGGGAAAGAAGAAGCTTCATATGGGTGCCTTTGAACTTCGGGCTTTGGAGTTTGTGGAGAGACTGATATTGCTTCTTCTTTTAATTTGGCTTTTTATTCCCTTCGGCTCTAAGGTAAGAGCGGCGGAGTCCACTGTGGTGGAAAAAGCTGAGTATTCATTTTGACAGCCGATTCGGAGACGCGGAGAGATTATTCCTCCCAATATTTCCGTTTCGGAAGGAGAGGTGGAAATTCTCGATATTCATTATAGAAAGTCCTATGCAGCCTGGGTTCCCGGGCAGAAACTTCGTGGAAATTCTCCTTAAACCAAAGGACGGAAAGGTCTTTTCTAAAAGCGATTAATCGCGACAGGCAGCTCGTAGACGGCGCCGTCTTGGTGGGGGCAAAAGCATCAGGAGGAGATACCTTACTTTTAAGCGTGGATTATATTCCGAGAACAGTGCTCGGCAATGTTGAAGAGGCAAATTGAATCATGCCCATACTATGGGGATATGGAAAAAGGTCCGTTTTGCGCCTTCTTATACGGTAAGACTTTACGGAGATGATAAGTTGGTACAGGAAATTCCGAATATCAAGACTCCTTTTTTTGATTTTTACGCAGTACATGACAGACTTAAAAAGACCTATTACTATGAGGTAAAAGGCGACCCCTTCTTCAGAGGAAGAGAAGAAATATATCCGGGAAGGAAAGGACTATACTATCGCATCCACGAATGAAGTGGAAGAGCCGAATATAGGGGATACAGATAAAGAGGAAGAGAACGAGGACAATATAGAAAACTATCTTTTTGGAAGGAAATGGGGTGGCACCGAATAGTTGGCGTTATTACGGGAGAAAATGGTATTTCATTGATGAACAGGGGAAAGTGAAAAAAGGGTGGCTCGAAAGAAAAAGGAGAATGGTTTTATCTGAACAGAAGTACCGGTGCCATGATGAGCGGTCTTGTGGAAACCGATAAAAGATAAGTTTGCTTTTTCGGGATGACGGCGTTATGCTTTAGTAATACCTGGGTAAACTACGATCCGAATACCTGGTATCTTTTTCGGCATGGACGGCTATATGTTTACCGGCTGGTGGAAGAACAGTAGGGGAGAATGGTACTATTTAAACAAAGAACTGGGAGGCAGAATGCAGACAGGATGGACTTAGGTTGAACGAAAAGTGGTATTTCATGAATCAAAAACGGCTGCATGCAAACAGGGATTTCAAAGTATAAACGGAAAGCTCTATTATTTTAATGAGGACGGAGTAATGCTTTCGGACACGGTGGTTTCCGGAAAACGTCTCGGTGCCGATGGCGCTGCAATGTGAGAACAGAGTATTTTTCTTTATAAGATGAAAAAGAAATACCGCCTTTACTTATCTTATAAAGAAAAACTTGTCGATAAAATAGTGATTAGCCAAAAAGGATTATAGATAAGGAGTTTTTCACTATGGCAACACTTCCTTTACAAAGTGGAATACAGGGAATCGTAAAGGGAACGGACTTTCATCCGGAAAAAGGCTTCTGTACAGAAGTTTGCGGGTGCCGACTTCCGAAATATTTTGGCTGAAACGGCAAAAGGTGGAAGTACGGGAGAAGTGAACAGCATACGGAGCGGAGCTGCATTACCCAAAAGGGCTTTGCAGTATGAAGCTATCTTTGATGAAGCGAGCAGAACCTACGGGGTGTCGAAGTCGCTTCTTCTTGCTGTGGCAAAACAGGAGTCCAATTTTGACGCAAATTCCGTTTCCCATGCCGGGGCACAGGGAATCATGCAGCTTATGCCCGGAACGGCGAAAACGCTCGGCGTAAAAAATGCCTTCGATCCTTATGAAAATATTATGGGAGAGCCAAGCTCCTTCGCGACAATATCCGTGCCTTCGGTTCCGTACCCTCTTGCCCTTGCGGCATGCAATGCAGGCCCCGTGCAGTGAAAAAAATACGGGGGAGTGCCGCCTTACAAGGAAACGCAGGACTATGTCAAAAAAATCATGGCGAACCTTGGAAATAAAAGCTACAGCAGTGTGTCCAACTACAGCTATAGGGGTTTAGGAGAGAACAATGCTTATGGGAATGTTTTAGGATCCGGGAATAACGGTGCAGGACTTTCCGGAGATTCTTTTTCTTCAGATAATTCTTCCCTCCTCTCTCTTCTTGGTTCCTCGGGAAACAACTCTCTTCTTCTTTCAGGGAATGTTACAGTCACTTCTGACAGGGGCATTGCTCAAGGGAAAGCAAAAAGAAGGAGCTGCCGGAGACGGAGACGATTCCACAGTAACTTTTAGACAAACAGAGCTTTCAAAGTCTTGTTTCTCTTTTACAGATGCAAATGATGATGCCCTCCCGTATAGGAGAAATCGGAGAGAGTTAGGGCGGTTGTATATTTTTCTTATACGGATTCAGTTAAAGGAGCGAGAGATGGTTTTACGGGATTGCAAAAAGGCATGCTGCATTGGCCTGAGGGAGATAGGAATATACCGGTTCTCGTGGAGACAAATGGAGAGAAATCCTTTCTACTTTAAAGGACATAAGTTTGAAGACAGACGATTTGTATCGGAAATTGATTTTTACGATATGCAAAGGGGAATGGTGGTGACACTCTCCGAGGTAGTTATGCAAAAGAACCCGGCTTTTCCGGACAGTCCTTACCCCTGGATAGGACTTTGCGATGTGAGAGGTGCTCCGTATTGTGCAAAGACAGAATGATGTCCGAGTCTCCGTTGCCATGGAACTCCCCTTTGTCAAAGAAAAGGAAAGAGATGAGGATGAAGAGGTTCATTTCTTCGGGGTTATTCGCAATCTGTCGGCAGGCAGCATCTTTTATGGAATGCGATGTCGCGTTAAAAGAAGATGATATCGTGCATTTCCATTATCGCTTTGACAAAACGGACAGAGAAATGAAGCTTGTCGTAGTTTGGGTGAAGACGGCGGAGAACGGAAGGTATGGATATGGACTTCGTTTTTCTGAGAATGAGTCTCGGGCGGAGTCGGAAGTCAGGAACCACGTGTTCCGTTTGATTTTTAAGAATAAAGAAAAAGTAGAGGAAAGAAGCTTCTATCTGTAAAATCTAAGTTTTTAATTTTTATATGGGGGACAAAGTGAAACTTTTCTTTAACCATGATTGTCAAAAATGAAAGTCGTTGTATTGTACCTTGCCTGAAGGCGGTTCTACCCTATGTGGACATGGTTGTAATTTGTGATACGGGTTCAACGGACGGAACTCTGGAGATGTGTAAAACGTGGGAGGATAGGGAGGTTCTTCCATGTTTTTTCCATTCCTGGGAACAGGACTTTGCAAAAGCAAGAAACAAATCTTTGGAGCTTGCAGAGAGTCTGGGAGCTACTGCACATCTGGTATTGGATGCGGACGAAGAATTTGCAGGGGAAATCGAAAAAGGGATGGAAGAAAATATAGATAGAGAGTATCTTGAAAAAAACGTTTAAAACAGTGAGAGAAAAAATTTCTCAGTAGGGTATAAGCGAGGTGATAGTGCGATTTCAACAAATTCATTCATCAAAAATCTACTACAGCTTGTCTCAAAGCAGTATGGGAAAAAGCTGGCTCTGCGGTTTTTTTCGGAAAGAAACTTTTTATGACCAAAATGGGAGAATAGAGGTCGCCGTATCGGAGTCTCAAAGAATTCTTTCAAAGGGTCTCCGTTTTGAGGGAAGAATTCATGAATTAGTGGATTTTCAGGGACCAAGAATACATCTTCCCTTACTTTTTTGCATGACGGCTACTTGCAAATGGGAAAAGGAAAGAGAAATCTGAACATACTGGAAGAGGAGCTGAAGCAAAACAAAAAAAGACCCATATATTCATTTTCAGCTTGCAATGACGTTAAAAATGAAAAGAAAGAAGAAAAAGGCTCTTTATCATTTTCAAAAGTTTATTGAGTATATTTCGGAGAAGGAAGTGCAGAGCCCTATGGAAGGGCGGGGATCATAAACTATTTCTATCTTCTTATAAGTTTAGATAGAGAAGAATTATATCAAGATGCAATGGATTTGATTTATACGCTGGAACAAAGCGAAGCGGGAAAGAATATAGGACAGGTAGCGGATTATCATTTTGTCTTAGGACTTTTTATATGAAATATATAGCGAAGGACTCTGCAAATCGACTCTTTCTTTTTGCCTGAAATAGAAAAAGGAGTTTATACATTGTCTTTCTATTGGGGAAGAGAACAGAAAAGAAGGAACGGTAGGGACAGGATCTTTTAAAAGCCCATTATAATTTGGGCATTTTTTATGAGTTTATCGGAGAGAAAAGAAAAGGCAAGACGGAATTTGAAAAAGCTGCCAGTTATTCTTTTATCCGGCAGAGGAGGCACTTGCCGAACTGGATAAAAAGAGAACAAGCTTAGTGGCAATATGGAAAAACAGCAAATAGCAATCAATCAAAATGCTCCTCCTTTATGAAAGGAAGGAAAATGCTGCAAAAATGGAGAAAGAAAAATGGAATGGAATAGAGAGTTTTTATGACGAGGTGCAGGAAGGTTTTTATGTACCCGGCATCATGAAGAGAAGCTAGGGGCGCACAATTGGAGATTTTATCGAAATAGATCGAATCTGTAAAAATGGGATATTTCCTACTATATGGCCTATGGTAGCTTGCTGGGGGCAATCAGGCACCAGGGGCTTTATCCCTTGGGATGATGATATAGATATCATGATGTTTAGAACAGACTATGATAAATTTCGACAGCTTGTGCAAGAAGAAATGTCAGAAGATATGTTTTTTACTTCCATAGAATCAGATGCAAATAGGAATAGTTTTATAGCGGCTGTCTGTGTAGAACCGATTATTTTTCACAAAAACTCCGTAAATTTCATGAATTCCCTCATTCTACTGCAATAGATATTTTTGTTTTGGATGAGCTTTTCGGGAGACGAGGAAGATGAAAAGTTCAGAAAAAAAGTATTGGGGATTTTTACGACTATGCTTTCCGCATTAGAGTGTGGAAAGGAAAAAACAAAGGCATTTTGTAGAGAATTGCATAAGATCGAAGAACTTTTGCATATCCAATTTGATAAAGAGCTTCCCTTGAAATCGCAGTTTTACCAAATAATGGACAGAATCTTTCAAGAGTTTAATGGAGAAGGAGGAAGGAAGTGGTTCATTTTCCCCGAATACTGTAATCTTGATGTTCGATTTCCAAAATCAGCTTTTAAGGAAACGAAATGGCTTTCTTTTTGTGATAAGGAAGTACCTGTTCCAAAAGATTATGACACTGTTCTTCGGGCGATATTTAAGGATTACAAAAAGAAGGTAAAGGGCGGTGGGGATCACAATTATCCCTACTTTAGAAAGAATGAACATAAATTACAAGAAATGCTGAACGGTAAGTGGCAATTTTTTTATTCTTTTTTCCGATGATGATTTAATCAGGCCCGCTGTGCACAGCTTTCGGGAAGTTGTTTTAAAAACAGCAGACTATTTGCTTTGCTTCAGAAAGAAGAATCTATCAGCAGCTTATAGAAAAAAATCCGGAAGCCTGTCTTATGGAGCTGTCGCGTTGTCAGGGAGGAAGCCATTGCCTTCGGAAATGCCATAGAGGAGAAAAAGGAGAGGAACGGAGTCGGTTTCATACTGGAACAATATTGTGAGACCTTGTACCTTAGCTATCAATCCTTAAGCAAAGCAGTAAACAGGGAAGTAGGAGATACAGAGCCCTAGAGAGAAGGAAACAGATAATAATAGAGGCGGAAATAGAAAAACTTAAAAAGGCAGGCGTATTATCTTAAAAAGCTACGCAGTGCTTTAGAGAAAGAGTTTAAGAAACAGGTCGTTTTTACCGCATAGTGCGAAGCACTTTGCTAGTCTCCGTCCTTTAATCGATGCCCTTTTATGCGGCGGGCGATGTGGATTGTAAGATTATCCGATTCCATACTTGGACCGTCTGGGAGACGGAAGTCTTTCCGATATGCATTACGAGGGGCTGAATTTCCCAAAAGAATATGAAATCACGGATTACAGGACTTATGATTTTTGCAAAAGAGCTCCCGGATACTATAGTGATAAACAGCCCTTACGATGAGTGCAATCCCGTGTGGACGGTGGATCCTTTCTTCTATAGCAAAGAGCTGAAAAAAATATACAAATAAGTTGATTTATATTCCCTGGTTTGTAACGGATGAAATTGATCCCAAAAAAATGAGGAAGATGGAAAGGCTTTTTGTGAACATGGACTATTATGTGACAGTTCCGGGAATCTTCCATGCGGACTTGACGATTGTGCAGTCCAAAGAGATGAAGAAAGCCTACCTTGCAAAGATATCGAAGTTTAGTAATGGGGATATTCGAAAGAGAATGAATAAAAAGATTTCAGGGAGCGGGTTCCTGTCTGCTGGGAGATAAGGAAGGGCAGGGAACAAAAAGAAGTCGTAGCGGCGTTTAAGAGATACTTAAATAAAGCGTAAAGGGAGAGTTATGGAATTTAGTAGAGAGTTTTTTTCTATGACGAGGTACAGGACGGTTTCTATGTACCGGCACTCATGAAGCGAGCGTGGGGGCAGAACTCACCGTGTTTTTCCGAGTTTGATAGGATTTGCAAAGAAGTATCAGCTTCTTATTATGCAACAGGAGGAACCTTACTTAGTACAGTAAGAGACGGAAAAATTTATTCCATGGGATGATGATATCGATGTTTGGATGTTGCGTGCAGATTACATTGTATTCTGTGAGATAGCTAAATATGAGCTTCCGGAAGAATTGTTGATTAGTTCCTGAAACCAACATAAATTTTTAAAGGGAGTAATCCGCTTTTAAGAACTCCTGTATTGTGCTATAACTCTACCCTACTAAGAAAGTATAACGAATATCCTTACTGGGTTTTCTTGGACATCTTTCCTATGGATGAAATTTCTGACAATCCGAAAGAGGAAGAATACAGAGGCGCCTGGTTTCCAAGCTCTATTCATTTTGGAATCTCTTGCTTGAAGGAGAAAGCAGTGAAAAATAGAAATTGCTTTTAGAGGAGCTGGAGGAAAGGCTTCATATTCGGCTTGAAAGGGATAACTCTTTGATTGGTCAGATAAGGCGGATTTTAGATCAAATATATCAAAGCTTATAATACGATGAAGGAGAGTATATTTCTTGTATGCCGTGGTATTACACAGAAAATGCCAAGTTTCCCCGTCAGTCATTGGAAAATCCCAAAAGGCTTCCATTTTGTAATGTGGAAATGTCGGTTCCCGGGGATTTTGAAGGCATACTAAGGCTATTGTATGGGGATTATAAAAAGAAAGTTAAAGCCGGAGGAAAGCATGGATATCCCTATTACAAAGAATGTGAGGAACTATTGGAGTCTAGCGACCAAGGGAGAAGGATTTACTGGAAATATTCTTTTCCGATGATGATTTAATCAGGCCCGCTGTGCACAGCTTTCGGGAAGTTGTTTTAAAAACAGCAGACTATTTGCTTGCTTCGAAAGAAGAATCTATCAGCAGCTTATAGAAAAAAATTCGGAAGCCTGTCTTATGGAGCTGTCGCGTTGTCAGGAGGAAGCCATTGCCTTCGGAAATGCCATAGAGGAGAAAAAAGGAGAGGGAACGGAGTCGGTTTCCATACTGGAACAATATTGTGAGACCTTGTACCTTAGCTATCAATCCTTAAGCAAAGTAGTAAACAGGGAAGTAGGAGATACAGAGCCTAGAGAGAAGGAAACAGATAATAATATAGAGGCGGAAATAGAAAAAAAACTTAAAAGGCAGGCGTATTATCTTAAAAAGCTACGCAGTGCTTTAGAGAAAGAGTTTAAGAAACAGGTCGTTTTTTTACCGCATAGTGCGAAGCACTTTGCTAGTCTCCGTCCTTTAATCGATGCCCCTTTATGCGGCGGGCGATGTGGATTGTAAGATTATCCCGGTTCCATACTGGACCGTCTGGGAGACGGAAGTCTTTCCGATATGCATTACGAGGGGGCTGAATTCCCAAAAAGAATATGAAATCACGGATTACAGGACTTATGATTTTGCAAAAAGAGCTCCCGGATGCCATAGTGATAAACAGTCCTTACGATGAGTGCAATCCCTGTGGACGGTGGATCCTTTCTTCTATAGCAAAGAGCTGAAAAAATATACAAATAAGTTGATTTATATTCCCTGGTTTGTAACGGATGAAATTGATCCCAAAAAAATGAGGAAGATGGAAAGGCTTTTGTGAACATGGACTATTATGTGACAGTTCCGGGAATCTTCCATGCGGACTTGACGATTGTGCAGTCCAAAGAGATGAAGAAAGCTACCTTGCAAAAGATATCGAAGTTTAGTAATGGGGATATTCGAAAGAGAATGAATAAAAAGATTTTCGGGAGCGGGTTCCTGCCTGCTGGGGAGATAAGGAAGGGCAGGGAACAAAAAGAAGTCGATAGCGGCGTTTAAGAGATACTTAAATAAAGCGTAAAGGGAGAGTTATGGAATTTAGTAGAGAGTTTTTCTATGACGAGGTACAGGACGGTTTCTATGTGCCGGCACTCATGAAGAGAAGCTGGGTGCACAATTGGAGATTTTATCGGAAATAGATCGAATCTGTAAAAATGGGATATTTCCTACTATATGGCTTATGGTAGCTTGCTGGGGGCAATCAGGCACCGGGGCTTTATCCTTGGGATGATGACATAGATATCATGATGTTTAGAAGAGACTATGATATATTTCGACAGCTTGTGCAAAGAAGAATTGTCAGAAGATATGTTTTTGCTTCTATGGAAACAGATTTAAATAGAGAAAATTTAACAGCTGCCATTTGTGTGAATCCTATCTTTCTTTCTTCACGGAAACTCCGTAAATTCCATGAATTTCCCTATTCCACAGCAATAGATATTTTTGTTTTGGATGAGCTTTCAGGAGACGAGGAAGATGAAAAGTTCAGAAAAGAAGTATTGAGGATTTTTACTACTATGCTTTCCGAATTAGAGTGTGGAAAGGAAAAAAACAGAGGAATTTTGTGGAGAATTGCATAAGATAGAAGGACTTTTGCATATCCAATTTGATAAAAGAGCTTCCCTTTAAAATCGCAGTTTTACCAAATAATGGACAGAATCTTTCAAGAGTTTAATGGAGAAGGAGGAAGGAAGTGGTTTATTTCCCCAAATACTGTAATTTTGATGTTCGGTTCCCAAAATCAGCTTTTAAGGAAACGGAATGGCTTTCTTTTTGTGATAAGAAAGTACCTGTTCCAAAAGATTATGACACTGTTCTTCGGGCGATATATAAGGATTACAAAAAGGAGGTAAAGGGCGGTGGGATCATAATTATCCTTATTTCAAAGAGCTTGAGCGAAAAATACAGGAGAAATACAATATAAAGTGGCAATTTCTATTCTTTTTCCGATGATGATTTAATCAGGCCTGTTGTGCACAGCTTTCGGGAAGTTGTTTTTAAAAACAGCAGACTATTTGCTTGTTTCAGAAAGAAGAATCTATCAGCAGCTTATAGAAAAATCCGGAAGCCTGTCTTATGGAGCTGTCGCGTTGTCAGGAGGAAGCCATTGCCTTCGGAAATGCCATAGAGGAGAAAAAGGAGAGGGAACGGAGTCGGTTTCATACTGGAACAATATTGTGAGACCTTGTACCTTAGCTATCAATCCTTAAGCAAAAGTAGTAAACAGGGAAGTAGGAGATACAGAGCCTAGAGAGAAGGGAAACAGATAATAATATAGAGGCGGAAATAGAAAAACTTAAAAAGGCAGGCGTATTATCTCAAAAAGCTACGCAGTGCTTTAGAGAAAGAGTTTAAGAAACAGGTCGTTTTTTTACCGCATAGTGCGAAGCACTTTGCTAGTCTCCGTCCTTTAATCGATGCCCTTTATGCGGCGGGCGATGTGGATTGTAAGATTATCCCGGTTCCATACTTGGACCGTCTGGGAGACGGAAGTCTTTCCGATATGCATTACGAGGGGGCTGAATTCCCAAAAGAATATGAAATCACGGATTACAGGACTTATGATTTTGCAAAAGAGCTCCCGGATGCCATAGTGATAAACAGTCCTTACGATGAGTGCAATCCCGTGTGGACGGTGGATCCTTTCTTCTATAGCAAAGAGCTGAAAAAAATATACAAATAAGTTGATTTATATTCCCTGGTTTGTAACGGATGAAATTGATCCCAAAAATGAGGAAGATGGAAAGGCTTTTGTGAACATGGACTATTATGTGACAGTTCCGGGAATCTTCCATGCGGACTTGACGATTGTGCAGTCCAAAGAGATGAAGAAAGCCTACCTTGCAAAAGATATCGAAGTTTAGTAATGGGGATATTCGAAAGAGAATGAATAAAAAAAGATTTCGGGAGCGGGTTCCTGTCTGCTGGGAGATAAGGAAGGGCAGGGAACAAAAGAGGTCATAGCAAAAATTTAGACACTTTTTAGGAAGAAAATAAAATAAAAACAGTTTTGAAGCAGTTTTTACTTCTTTAGTACCGGCTTTCTGTATGGAGTCTTATGCTTTTTGAGGAATGGAGGATTGAAGGGGATGCGGAAAAAGAAAAAAAATAAGATACTTTTCCTCTTGGAATGTTATGGGGTAGCACATAGCGCAATAGAGGGACTTATTGAGGAAGGGAAGAAGGAAGAAGCGGCTTTTCTTATGGTGCTCTGTTGGGAGGGAATGGACAAGGTGGAACAGGACTGCGTGAAAGAGAGGGAAGTGGATGACGCAGAGAAGAACTTATCTGATTCCTTTGCAGCATATCAAGAGGCTCTCTTTTTATCTTATGAGACCTTATTCAAGGAAGATAATCCAAAAGAGGAAGAAAATAAGAAAAATAGGCTAATAAAGGAGCTGAAGCAGATAAAGAAAAAAAGCTCGAACTCGAGCACTTTCCCTACTGAAAGGAGCCGAAGAGATTTTTAAAAAGTTTGGAATACAAGATTAAAAAATCCTGATTCATACTTTTGATTTTTGTTTTTGCCCTATAAAAGCATCCATGTGGGACAGCATGGAGTCCGTCTATTTTGTGGGCGATGAAAGATTGCTCTTGTGAGGCTTTTGGTTATGCCCATCAGTTATTTTGAAAGAGCAAAGGATAGAAGTTTTGGGCTAGAAAAGAATGAAAGAGAGCAATTTCCCGAAGGCATTTCACTTGTAGGAGAAGAATATTCGATAGAAGAGGAAAGGCCGGATATTATCTACATTCATAATCCTTATGATGATTGCAATACAGTGACATCGGTTCATCCTCGCTATTATTCTTCTAATTTAAAAAAATATACGGAGAATTTGATTTTTATTCCTTATCAGGCCAATTTCAGAATGACGATATTAAAGCCCCTTCCTCTTCCTGCCTATCAAAATGTGGATTATATAGTTGTGCAAAATGAAGAGCATAGGAAGGCCTTTCTCGAGGAATTTTCGAGAGAAATGTGTGATATTGGGAAAGTCCTAAATATGATAAGCTACTTTCCTTAATGGCACAAAAAGCCTGAAATGCCGGAGGAATGGAAGAAGATTTCAAGGGAAGAGAATTATATTATTTTAATAGTGGTTTAGCCGGAATGCTGAAGGATACAGAGTTATTTTTAAGAAAAACAGAGGAGGTCTTTGACGCATTCCGAGGAAATGGCAAGTATTGTCTGCTATGGCGTCCTCATCCACTTTTAGAAAACACCTTTTTGACGATGAGAAAAGAGTATCAAAATCGTTTTTGGGATTTGAAAAAGAAATATTTGGAAGAAGAAATAGGGATATATGATGATTCGGGAGAACCGGAACGAGCTGTTATCTTATCCTCCGCATATATTGGAGATGATGCAAGCTCTATGGTCTCTCTGTTTTCTGTAGCAGAAAAAGCTTTATTCATACAGAATACCCATTTTCTCACATCGGAAGAAGAGTCATATCAGGAAAACAGGCTGTTTAATTACTTCAAAGCTCGGGAAAGCTATGCCTTGGAGCAGCAAGAGGCAGAGGCTTTGGTGTATGAAGGAAGAGTTCTGCTAATTCCTCGTTATGAAGGAGATGATGTTATTTTTGACTAAATTGGATTTACTTGAACTTGGAATCTCAGGGGAGCTGCTTAGACATATTCCGGCGGATGAATATGGAGAAGCATATTTTGATAAGGGAAGATGGATTTTTACACCTAAGGCAGGAAATCATTTTTGATTATCGAGGAAGGAAAAAGAGTAAAAATGTCCGCTTCCAAACCATGCATATAGACCGAATAGTTTTTTCTGCAACTTACCGCAGCGGTGATTTTATCTTTTGCAAGGCTGAAAACTATCCATTTTCGATTTGCTTCTCCTTGAGGAACGATGAAATAATAGAAATAGAGCCTAAAAGCAGGAAAGCGGAGATATTGGAAGGTTTTTTTTATAAAATGGAGAACACCGGGGGAGCTGATAAAAACAAGGGAAATATCATCTTTCTTTTTCCGAAGGAGGAGCTGGTATTTGGATTCCTTCCTTGGAGAAAGTTTTTCCTATGGTCTGAAGGAAAGCAGCTTTTTATGGTTTGCAAGAGTTTATAGAGAAAAAGCCTCTTCTTTATCCATTTGATAAGAAAATATCCGAGAAAATGAAGGAAGAAATCTCCGTAAATTTATCTTCGGCCGGAGAACGGATTCATTTCTATTTTCGAGAGCAATTTTTAAACCATCTTGAGAATAAGGCGGAAATATAGTCCCTATGGTACGAAATAGGGTATTGTCAGAAGAAGCAAAGGATTGCAGAAAAAATGAAGAAAGATATAATGAAAGACATGGAATTATCGAAAGAATTTTTCTATGATGAAGTGAGGGATGGATTCTACATACCGAGTATTGTGAAGCGACTTTGGGGAGCTGAATTACGTATTTTATCCGAGATTGATGGAATAAGTACTCGTCATCAGATTCCGTATTATGTAGCGGCAGGCACTCTGCCCGGTGCAGTGCTAAGCGGGGAGTTCATTCCTTGGTATTTGTTTAAAAATATCTGTAAATATCATTATTCGGCCTTCGAGGAAATAAAAAGAATTCCATTTTGTGGTGGAACTGTTCCCGCTCCGATTGGGCATGAAGAAGTTCTACGCGCTGAATATGGATTATTATGTGACGGTTCCGAGAATATTTCATGCGGACTTGACTATAGTACAGTCTAAAAAGATGAGAAAAGCTCACCCTACGAAAAATCAGCCGATTTACCGACGGAGACATTCGAAGGAAAATGACAAAGAAGATATCGGGAGCAGGTTCCCTGCCTTTTGGAGAAAAAGAAGGGCAGGGAACGAAGGAAATTATAAAAGAGTTTAAACATTTTTTTATTAAAAGGGGAAACAGAATAAAAGAGATCAGCCTTCCTCAGAAAAATGCTATAGAATAGTTACGATAGAGCGAGCAGGAAGGAGCACAGTATGAAAGCCTTAATTTTAAATTCGGGAAAAAGGAACTCGCATGGGAGATCTTACGGCGGATCATCCTAAGTGTATGACCGAGATTGCCAGTATGGAGACGATTCTCAGCAGGCAGCTTCGTCAGATTGCGGATTACGGGATAAAGGAAGTAATACTCACAACGGGCCCGTTCGAGGATAAGCTTATTCACTATGTGGAAAGCCTGGGGCTTGATTTGGATTATCATTTTGTTCGAAATCCTCTTTATGAAGAAACGAACTATATCTATTCCATTTACTTGGCAAGGGAGCTTTTAGAGGATACGGAGCTTCTTCTTATGCATGGAGATCTAGTAGTGGAAAATGATGTCTTCTTCAGTTTTATGGAGGAGGAAGGCTCTCTTGTTGCGGGAAGCAGTACCAAGGAGCTACCGGAGAAGGACTTTTAAGGCGGAAATGCGGGACGGAAAAGTGCAAAGAATCGGAGGTACTGCTTTTAACCATGCCCTGTCTTCAGAGCCGCTCTACAAGCTAAAGAAAGAAGATTGGGCACTCTGGCTTTCTGAAATGATCGACGTCTGTGAAAAAGCGGATGAAAAGGACGAGCCAAAATCATGGAAGAAGCAGTATGCGGAGGAAGCCTTAAATATCGTGCTTCCCGATATGGATCTTCGCCTGTATGACTGCGGAGAAAAAGCTTTGTCAGGAGGTGGACACGCCGGAGGATCTGGCGATTGTTTCCGAAAAACTCAAAGCCGTAAAAAAACAGGAAGGTGTATCTTTCCTTCTCTACGGATATCCTGCACAGCGGTCATTTTTCTTTGATTAAGAGAGCAAAACGACTCGGTAAAGTGATTGTCGGTGTTTTAACGGATGAGGCGGTCTCTTCCTATAAAAGATATCCGCTTATTCCCTACTCGGAAAGAAAGGCCATGTTTCTCCATATTGCGGACGTGGACCCTCGTGGTAAAGCAGGATAGCCTTTCCTATCGGAAAAATCTGGAAGAACTTAAACCGGACTATGTGATGCACGGGGACGACTGGCAGGACGGCTTTCAAAAAGCGATTCGAGAAGAAGTATGCAGTATTTTGGCAAGTTATGGAGGAAAACTCATCGAAATCCCTCTATAGCTATGATAAGAAAATATGAAGAACTGGAGAGGAGAAGCAGGGCGAATCTTTCCATGCCGGATTACCGAAGAGGACGCCTTCGGAGAGAGCTGGAATTAAAGCGCTTTGTGTGCGCCATGGAAGCGCATGACGGCTTAACGGGCCTCGTAGTGGAAAACACGAAGGTATAAGAAGGGGGAAGCGCATCAGTTTGATGCGATGTGGATCAGCTCTCTCTGTGATTCTACGGCGAAGGGAAAGCCGGATATCGAGCTTGTGGACATGAGCTCCCGCTTTAGAACGATAGAAGACATTACGGAAGTCACGACGAAACCCATTATTTTTGATGGAGATACGGGAGGGATAAAGGAACATTTTGTCTATACCGTGCGTACTTTGGAGCGCCTCGGGGTATCGATGGTGATTATCGAGGACAAGACCGGCTTGAAGAAAAATCTCTCTTCGGCACGGAGGTGGAGCAGACGCAGGACAGCATCGAAAAACTTCTCCGAGAAGATTCGTGGGGAAAGAATGCACAAAGAACCAAGGAATTCATGATTTGTGCAAGAATCGAAAGCCTGATTTTTGGAAAAAGGCGTGCCTGATGCTCTGGAGAGAGCCTTTTCCTTTGTGAAAGCAGGAGCTGATGCAATCATGATTCACAGCAGGAAGAAAGACCCGAGCGAAATATTTACCTTTGTGGAGGAATTTCGGAAGAAAGACAAGGAAACGTATATAGTGGTAGTTCCGACAAGCTTTTAACAGCGTAAGAGAAGCTCGAATTCAAGGAAAGAGGGGTGAATATAGTTATTTACGCGAACCAGCTTATGCGGGCCACGGTGCCGGCTATTCAGAATGTGGCAGAGATGATTCTAAATAATGAAAGGTCCGAGGAGGTGACAGTCTCCTTATGCCCTTTAAGGAGATTATCCGTTTAATTCCGGAGGAAATGTAGAGGCTTGGACTCTCTGCCTCTTCCCTTCCATGGATTTATTGCTAAAAATTTTTAGTAATAGTTTCAAAAATACTATTTCCCTTCCTTTTTCTTTTGGAGTAAAATAGAGCGGATTTTTATTGCAAAACACGTCACTAATATTATCTGCTTGAATACACTTCTTTTGCAGTAAAGATAGAAAAAGAGTCAGAGAGGTCAGGTAGGGGGATATATGAGAAGGGATATGATAGAGACACAGATTGTTCTTGGGAAAGGAAGGGTGAAAGAAGAACTTCGGGATTTTATCCGAGAAATTCCTGGAAGAAGATCTTTTTGGTCGCGGGCAAATCTTTCTTTACATTGCCGATTGGAAGAGAGCTTAGAGAGTTAGAGGAGGAAATGGGCTTTAGCCTGGAAGTCTTTTTCGGGCTTTTCGGTGAATCCTGATTTTTCTGAAGCCTTGGAAGGCGCTAAACTTTTCAAGGCTTATCAGGGGGATGTCATTTTTGCGGCGGGAGGCGGTTCCCGCTATGGATACGGGAAAGGCAATCAAGCTTTTTTCTTCGATTCCCGAAGAAGATATTCTAAAGAAGCCTTGGCAAGATAAGGGAATTCCGCTTCTCGCCATTCCCACTACCGCAGGAACCGGATCAGAGAGTACCCCTTTTGCCGTTTTATATAAGGATGGAGAGAAGATCTCGCTGGAAGATGAAAGTATTTATCCCTTAATTCGGGTGGAGGACAGAAGGAGTCTTGTGAGCCTACCCTTATACCAGAAGAAGGTTACTCTTTAGACGCCTTAAGTCATGCCATGGAATCCATCTGGTCGAAGGACAGCGGCGGAGATAATTTTTATTACGGGAAAGAAGCTATTGAAAGGATTCTCCGTTACACGGATGCTGGAAAAATGAGGATACCGCCCTTAATGAAATGGCGTATGCCGCAAATGTAGCCGGAAAGGCGATTGCCATCACAAAAACAACGGGCGGGCATGCCTTATCCTATAAACTCGGAGGACTCTTTTTCTTCCGCACGGGCTTGCTGTGGCTATGGTTAATAAAGAGCTCTATCCCCTGCTATCGGAGAGAGAGAAGAGGCCGGAAGAGAGAGAAAAGCTATCTTTTTTGGCAAGATGCTTTTCGAAAAACACGGTGGAAGAGGGGGTGGAAGCCTACCTTGCCTTTTTGGAGAAAATGGAGATTCTGCCGAAAAAGCAAGAGTTCTTTTAGACAGACTTGATTATACGGCAGTGGAACAGGATAGTGTGCAGCCGGAGAGTGTCGGTCCTGAAGCCCTCGAGAAGGCAGTTCGGATTCTCACAAAGTCGGTGAATAAAGAACGCCTGAAAAACCATCCCATGGTGCTTTCCGAAGAGGATATAACGGAGGTTTACCGGAGAATCCTCCTTATGGATAAGTAAAATTAAGAAAAGACAGAACATAAGAAAAGACAGAACATAAGAAGAGACGGAATATTTGCAGAAAGAGAGCAGACATGAAGGCAGAAGAATTTTTAGAAAGAATCCCCTCGGATTACCGGAGTTCCGGATTCTCAACTGAAGGCGCTTTGCGATAGTTTGATGGAAAAAAATACGGTATTTCGAGCGGCATATTATTGCGGCAAACGAGGGAAATGCGGTAGGACTTGCCGCAGGGTATTACCTGCCACGGGGAAGATTCCGACGGTGTATATGCAAAACAGCGGTGAGGGGAATGCCATGAATCCGTTGGCTTCGCTCACTGCACAGTCCGTTTATGCTATTCCCATGCTGCTTCTTATCGGTTACAGAGGGGAACCGGGAGTGAAAGATGAGCCGCAGCATGTTTTTCAGGGCGAGATTACTTTGGCGTTTTTGAATCTGCTCCATATTCCCTATTTTGTTTTGGAGAAGGAAACGAAAGTGGAGGAGCTGGACAGTGCTCTCCGCTCTTTTCAGAAAGTCTTTCAAGAAGGAAGGCAGGCTGCAATTGTGGTGAAGAAGGAGCACTTCTAAAAGAAAAAGGCTTTTTCCTATGCAAATTCCTATTCTTTACGAAGGGAAGAAGCAATAAAGCGGATTGTCGAATACAGTGCGGACAGCCCTATTGTTTCCACAACCGGAAAAAAATCAGCAGAGAGCTCTATGAAATCAGGGAGGAAAGAGAGAGGGACATCATTTGGATTTTTCTCACCGTAGGCTCCATGGGGCATGCCAGTTCCATAGCGCTCGGCATCGCTTTTGGAAAAAGAAGGACAGGAAAGTGTTCTGTCTGGATGGAGACGGAGCTGCTCTTATGCATATGGGCGCTATGGCAACTATCGGTTCCGTAAGTCCTAAAAACTTTGTGCATATTCTTTTGAATAATGAAGCACATGAAACCGTAGGAGGGCAGCCTACCGTATCGAAGACGGTGAACTTTCCGCATATCGCAAAGGCTGTGGGATATAAAAGTTCTTTTCCGTGCGGGATGAGAAAGCGCTGGAAAAGGCCTTATTGGAGAGTGAGAAGGAGGAGGGCCCCATTTTTATCGAAGTATGCTGCCTCTTTTTTCCAGAAAAAGACCTTGGGCGTCCGAAGAGCGGACCGAGAGAAAACAAAGAAGCTTATGAAGTGGTTGTAAAAAGAACAAAAATATTAAAAATTAATTTTTGCTTGACTCTGCATTAATACGTGCTATAATTCAAATTGTAGGAACCGGGGAATCTATCCGTAAGGATGGAGAGGAACGGATTCTACCAGCAGATTCTGACCGGATCTGTTTGAGCAAAGTCGGGGAAACCCTGGTGACGCAAAGCTATAGGGCCTGTAAGATGGCAGCCAGTTGCGATCTTCCATATTGAAGATGTTAGTCCATACAAATTTCATGTGAAGATTACGGTTAACTGGCAATCAGGAAGGGAATCCTGAATGTCAGTTTTTATACCCGAAAAGAGTAATTCTTTTCAAGACAATATGGTGTTAACCATGCAATACGGTTTTTACCATGGCAAACCCGGGGAAACCCGGCGACGCAAAGCTATAGGGACTGTAAAATGTCAGCCAGCTGCAATCATAATACCCCTGACCAGGGTGAAGTGATTCTGCTTCCTGACTCTCTTTAAGAAGGAGTTATCACATGAAGAAGCTAGTAGTAAGATTGTTTATACTTACAGCATTATTTACCGCATTTTTTGCCATGACAGCATTTGCTGCAAAAAGGCGATGCAAAAAGCGGCATTCGCTAAAGTGAATGAAATCAGAGTAGCTAACGGTTTAAATCCACTCAACTGGAATGGACAGGTTGAGAATGCAGCCAAAGTAAGAGCCAATGAAATCGTAAGAAGTTTTTCCCATACCAGACCTGACGGAAGCGCTTGGTATACAGCGGATGACAAAGTTCTTTATGGCGAGAATCTTGCACAGTACTATGACGGTGCGGAAGAAGTGGTTCAGGCTTGATGGACTCCCGGCACATAGAGCAAACATTTTGAAGCCGGATTTCAAAAAGCGGCGCAATCGCTGTTGTTGAAATCGACGGAGAATGCTATTGGGCGGAAGAGTTTGGGATCTGATAAAAATAAGTAGAAATTAGTGCGAAAATTGCGGAACGTGAGGGAGGGGTGCCGACAAATCATCGGTAGCCCTTCTATTCGTTTTCATAACGAGTATCGTGCGCAAAGCGTGCGATATCTCGTTTAGAGAATTTTTCCTAAATCCCTTTTTTATACTGCATTTCATAGTAAAGTAGAGACGTCAAGCGGGGGATGACTATGGAAGGAAAAGAGATGCAAAGCAGCACTTTTTATTGTTCAAGTTAAATGCATGGAACATGACACCTGGCAGGGAAAGTTGACATGGGCGGAAAAACCGATCACAGTATTTTCGAGCACCCTGGAACTTGAAACTGATGGATAGGGCGCTCACGGATAACAGCCTTAGTGCGGAACTCGACAAAGAAGAGGAAGAATAGCGAAGTATGAGGAAGCAATTAGACAGTCTTTATGCGATAGCTTTACTGGGAATTTTTTGATTCATGAAAGAAAAGAAGGAGACTTCCTGGGAGAGATTCTAGAGCAGTATTCCGAGACAAGAACCCCTTTTCTTTAGCACCATGGATTTAATTAAGAAGATGGAATCTTTTATGAGGAATGGGATTATCCCGAGAGTTCTACACGGATAGAAGTTTTCAGAAGAAACAGAAATTCGTTTATCCGGACAGAAGAGGGAAAAAGCCCCTCTCGGAGGCAGCCAGAGATTTACGGAAGTTTCCGATTACGAAAGAGAGAGGAAGACTGAGAAGTTTTTGTGCATACGAAATTAGGCAGAATGCCAGCTGGCAGGAGATGTCTACCACGGAGAAGACGGACGTGCTATTCCTTTTAGCAGTTTGCTCTCTTTACTGCAAATTATGGAAAGAGAATGCGGAGAGGAAAAACCGGAGGAAGAAATGAGACGGAAGAAATCATCTCTTTTGAACTTGGGATTTGCTTATAAGTGGTCGGTTTCCGGCCTCTTTTCTTCTTTATGTCTGCTCCTTTTTCGGACTGGGCTTCCTTTTTCAGTATTCCTTTTCTTTTTCTTTCCGCCTGCGGGAAAAAAACCGAATGGAAATATACAGGAAGAGAAATCAGGATTAGTTATGATATGACAACTTTCCTTTAGCAAAGAAAAACAAGGACAAAGAGGCCGAGGGTTTTGAAGTGGAGCTCATGCAGAAGATTTCGAAAAGGAAGGGTTTCATCTGCGCTTTTTAGCGAAAAACCATTCTGCCCTCTTACCTTCTCTTATTACGGGAACATCGGATATGGCAATAGGAGGGCTTGTAAGAGAAGAGGAAGAGAAAAGAGGCAGTTTTTCGAAAGCTACGGAACTGTGGATTTAGGTCTTTTATTGCTTAAAAAGAAGGGACGGACGAGGAGAAAGGCATCGATTTATCGAAAGAAGGGGAGATTACGAGAGTCTTTTTCGGGAAAACCGTTATCCTGAAAGAAGCGAGCTATGCTGCAGATTTTTAGAGAAAAAGAGAAGAAAACGAGTTTTTGAAAGTTGTGCAGAGTAAGGAAGATCTGCTCTCGGGATAGAAGAGGGAGAAGCGGATGTGATAGCCGATTTATGTCCTGTGCTCAAGGATTTGGCAGAAATAGAAGAAAAAAATCGGGAAAAATCGGAGTTTAAGCTTTTTGTATTACAGAAAGGAGAATCTCTTTCCTTTGCAGGTAAGCTGCAGGGCAGAACGGGGAAATTCTCCGCGCTTTCCATCGGGGGACTAAGAAAATTGAAGGAAAGCGGAGAATACGAGGAGCTCTTGAAAAATACGAAATTTATTCATAAAAATTTAATAGGTAGATAAAATTTTTAAGAGAAGAGTTATATCTTCTCTTGACGATAAAAGGTGTAGGGAAAGTGATAACTCGCAAAATTCGAGCAGATAAAAACGTACTACTGACTTTCTTGTGAGCTGTGACAGAAAAACCGATTCATTTTCTACTATTCCGGGCAGGAAGCCGATTATCGGAGGAGCCGAATTGAACGAAAAATAAGAGCCCGCTTATTCCGAAGTGGATGAAAAAGAAATCAATTGGAAGAGGATAGTTGGGATCCTCTCAGTAAGACGATAAAGAACCACGCTTTTCGTGAACTGGCAACCGAGTTTATCGAAGAAGGGCAAGTTCTTTGCTATTTTAATATTGTGGACTTTAAGCTGTATAACGACCGTTTCGGCTTCGAGGCCGGGGATGCTCTTCTTGTGGAGATGGCGGAGATTTTGAATCGCTGTTTTCCGGGAGCTTTGATTACGCGTATGTTTGCGGATCAATTTGCCGTTCTTTCTCCCTGAAAGAGATTGTACGGAAGCGGTATCGAAGGCACACGAAGCTTTTTTTGCAGCTGAGGATTCCGATGGCCTTGGATTTTAAGGCGGGAATTTACAGTGTTTCCGCCAAACGAAATATTATCAATGCCTGTGACTGGGCGAAAATTGCCTGTGACAGCATAAAAAGAGAGAGAGAATGTTTTTATCGCCACTATGATGAAGAGCTTCGGCATCTTCTTCTTCGCAGGCGTTTTATTGTGGACCATATCAGAGAGGCTATGGAGAAGGGGGATATACAGGTCTCATTACCAGCCGCTCATTCGCTCGCTTTCGAGAGAAGTATGCGGCTTGGAAGCTTTGGTTAGGTGGATAGATCCGGGGTTCGGCATGCTTTCTCCGTCCGAATTTATTCCCGTCCTCGAGGAGTGTCATCTGATTCATTTACTGGATATCCATGTTATATCCGAAATATGTCGGAATTTTGCAGAAATGCGGAGAAGCGGAGAGGATATGATTCCCGTTTCCTTTAATTTATCCCGCATGGATTTTGAGCTGTGTGATATTTTCACCGAGTTGGAGAAACAGGTGGCAAAGTATCAGGTACCGAGGGATATGCTGACTATGGAAATTACGGAGTCGGTTTTAAATAAGAATCCCATACTCATCAGCAGGCAGATTAGGCGTTTTCATGATGCCGGGTATAAGGTCTGGATGGATGACTTCGGTTCAGGCTACAGTTCTTTAAATATTTTAAAAGATTTTTGATTTTGATTTAATGAAAATAGACATGCTGCTCTTAAAGGACAGCAGTGAAAAAGTCTCGAAAAATCATCAGTTCTATTGTGGATATGGCAAAGAAAATAGGAATACGTACCCTGGCAGAGGGAGTTGAGACGGAGGAACAGCTGGAGTTTCTCAGGAAATAGGCTGTGAAAAGCTCCAGGGCTATTATATCGGGCGTCCCGGGCCCTACCGTGAGTATTGCTCACTGTAAGGAGCAGGGTTTTCGCTTTGAATCCTGCAAAACGACTCTATAACGACGATCTCGGTTATGTGAATCTTTTTGAGCCATAATGCACTGCCTTTTATCGGTTTAAATGTCAGAAAGGACGAAGAAGGTGCCTCGCTTTTCCGCTTTCCATAGTGGAGATGGTGGGAGACAGAATAGAAATTCTCTACGTGAATCGCTCTTTTAAGGAGGAGTTGGAAGTTTTTGACGGCCTTAGCGTGAGCGAGGCGGAAAATCTTATTAATGATAAAGCGGAGAAGATGTATACCTTGCTTTCCGCCGTTTTTCTTTCCGAGCTGTCCGGAGGAGGAAGAGAAGATTTGGATACCATGGAAGGAGGGGCTTTTGTACTTTTCGCGGAAAAGAAATCAGCCACATCCCCGGAAGAAATGCTTATCTTCTGAATATCCAGGTCTATCAGGGCGATTTTCTGAAGCTGAAACAAAAGAAAATGATGGAGAGGGTGAAGGATCTTTATAGCGGCTATGAACTTGTAATTTTGTGGAGCCCCTGGTCTGGGGAAAGAATGAGCTATTGTATGAAAGAGAAGCCGGAGGACATTCTTCAGAAAGTAGGGACTTAACGGAATATGCGAAGCGCAGTTTTTATGGAGAGGAAAGGAAACGTTTCTTCCGTTTCTTAAGAAGGAACAATATGCTGAGAAAAGAGGATGAAGTAAGAGAAGAAGCTTTTGTGGGAAGAGACGGACAGGGGAGAAAGAGAGTCTTTTTAGTCTGTCTTAAACCGTCTGCATTGGAAGAGGGAGGAAAGATTCTTCTCAGTGTCAGAAGAATATGGAATCCCGGACTGTCTCAGCTTCTTCTTAAAGGCATCGGAGAAAGTAAAAACCGGAAAAAGAATGCCTAGAAAAAGAGGAGAAAACGGAAATTATATCCATAATTTTGCTCGGGTTTTTGCAAGTTTTAATGGTTAAAAACATTAAATACATCTTATACAAACTTTTAAATTTGTTTGATTAATTTTATGCCGAAAAATTTAAAAATAGAGAACATTACTCTTGTAAACGGCCTCATGTATTTGCTATAGTAAGCATACGAAATATTAAAAATATATTAAAATGACTTGCTTTGAATCTTTCTTTGCTGAAATTATCAAAACAACATGGGATGAAGGGAAAACAAGAGTCTTGTGTCCCTAAAGGAGGGGTAACATGGACCATACAGAATTTATTGTCCCTATGAGTTCTTGAAGCTCGGGAACATTTCTTCCGGAGGAGAAATCGAAAAAGGATTCTCACATCGGGAAATGGCGTTTTCAAGGATGTATTTCAATCTGCTATCAATAATGTGAAAAGCAGCCAGTTGGATGTGGAAAGAAAACAATATTTACTGGCTACAGGTCAACTTTCTGATGCACACAGTCTTCCCTATAGCGGAGGCCAAAGCGCAAATCAGCTTGGACTTACTGGTATCTTTACGGAATAAGGCACTGGACAGCTATAACGATTTAATGAAGATTACTTTGTAGGAATGGGGAGTTTGAGGTGCAAAAACTCAAGGAAATGTGGCAGAATCTGTCACAAAAATCAAAAAAACTCTTGGCAATCATAGCTTCTTCTACCCTCTTGGTTATTGTGGTAGCGATTTTTCTGATTGCAAGGGGACATAAAACTGAATATCAAACCCTTTTTACTTCGCTCAGTCAAAGTGAGGCGCAGCAGGTGGTTTCTTCTGCAGGAGCAGAATGTGCCCTATCTTTTATGACGGAAAGTCCGGGTCATTGAAGGTTCCCGCGCAGTCCGTGGATACGTTAAGAGCACAGCTTTTGTCGAAGGGTTATCCCAAGTCGGGCTTTACTCTATAACATGTATATCGGTAATTCCGGCCTGATGACCACGGAGTCGGATAAAAAGCAATATACCTTATATGATTTACAGGACAGGCTCGGAGCAACCGTACGTCTTTTTGAAGGCGTAAGAGATGCGAAGGTTACGATAGCCGAAGGCACAGAGCAGAATTATGCTCTGGAGTCGGATGAACCGATTGAGGCCAGCGCCAGCGTAGTGGTTACGATGGAAGAGGGAAAGTCGCTGGGAGAAAAGAATGCCGAGGCGATTAAGAATCTGGTAGCCAGATCCGTAAAAGGGATGAACTTCACCAAAGTTTCTGTTTTTGATGCGGGAACCATGGAAGAGGTGGGAAAGGATGCGGATGAGGAAGGCGGAGGATCCGCTACGAGCATCACCAACTTGACCGCTACCGTGGAGAACAATATCGCCACAAACATTAAACGTGTGTTGGCAAAAATCTACGGAATGGAGAATCTTGCGGTTTCCGTAAAGGGAACGCTGAATATGGCAAAGCTTTTTCAGGAAAATACCCAGTATTCCGTTCCGGAGAAGATGGAAGCGAGCGATAAAACAGGACTTCTTCACAACGAAGAGGTGGCGGGAGAAAATGCGGGAAGCTCCGGAGAGAATGCGGCTGGAGTCGCCGGTGCGGACGCCAACGCGGATACGCCGAGATACACTACGCAAAACGGAAACAACAGCGCAAATGACGGTTATGCCAATTCCAGTGCAACAAGGGAGTGGCTTTACAACGTATTAAAGGAACAGAAAGAAATTTCTCCCGGCGTTTTGGAAGACGCCACTGTTGCCGTAGTCATTAATACCGATGACACGAGTATTCCGAAAGAGACCTGATTAATCTGGTGGCGGATGCCTCGGGAATTTCGAGAGAAGAGGCGGAGATAAGATTACCATCCTTCGCTCCCTAAATAAGACGAACGTACAGAAGACGGAAGAAGAAAAGACGGATACGGAGAAACAGACAGTGCTGTCCCTGCTTCCCGCTTTGGGCACTGATTGCAGCTGTATCCGCGTTCTTACTTTTACTCATTCTGATACTCCTGATTCTGAGAGCGAAGAAGCGAAAGAAGCTTAGATGCTTATGGAAGAAGAAAAGACAAATCAAGAGGCACTCAGTGTTAAGCCGAGTGATGAGATAGCACCGATTGACGATACACCGGATGAGTATGAGCTGAATGCGGAAGGCAGAATGATCCACGGCATGAAGCTGAAGAAGAGCATTGGCGAGTTTGCAGATCAGAACCCGCAGGTTGTAGCAAAGCTTTATTCAAAGCTGGATGAGAGAAGAGGAGCAAAACCTTGGCAGAAAACAGCACAGAAGTACAAGAAAAGAAAGCTAAAACGAGCGCGATGAGGCCCTCGGATCCCGAAAACACCGAGCCTCATCACCGCTTAAACGGGAAACAGAAAGCGGCTCTTGTCGTGGTTTCCTGGGAGCGGAGCGCGCGTCACAGATTTATAAATATTTGGGGAAAGAGACATCGAGGAGTTGACCTTGAGGTTGCCAAGATGGGGAAGACCACGAACTCTATGGTGGAGACGACCTTGAGCAGTTTTATCGCCTCTGTCTTACCCATAAGATGATGACGGACGGCGGTATGGATTACGCCAGAGCGGTTCTCGAGAAAGCCTTCGGAGAGACGGCGGCAAAATCTCTTCTCGACCGCGTATCGCATACTTTGGCTTCCAAACCCTTCAATTTCTTCTCGAAGGGAGATCCGAAGGCTCTGCTTTCTCTCCTGCAAAACGAGCGTCCACAGGTCATTGCCCTCATCCTTTCCTATATGGATGCGGAGCAGGCGGCGCAGATTTTGGAAAATCTTGCCGAAGCCAAGCGTATTCCTACGGTTGTAGCTATGGCGAAGATGGACCGGGTATCTCCGGAAGCCATCTCTATTGTAGAAGAAGAGATGAAGCGGAAATTCGACACCATTATCACCAGTGAGGATAATATGAACCTTGGCGGTGTGGATTTTGTAGCGGATGTCATGAACCATATTGACAGAAGTAATGAAAAAGAAGATTTTTGACGAACTCGATGTGACGGATCCCGATCTTTCCGCAGATATCAAGGATAAGATGTTCGTGTTCGAGGATATTCTCACCATGGACGACCGTTCCGTACAGCGTTTTATCAGGGACTGCGATTCCAAGGATATTGTATTTGCACTGAAGACGGCGAACGAGGAGATGAAGCAGATCTTCTTCAACAACATGTCCAAGCGTATGGCGGAGACTGTACATTCCGACATGGAGGTTTCCAGAAATATCCGTTTGAAGGATGTAGAGGAAGCAGCAACGTATTGTAAACCTTATTCGTATGCTTGAGGATAAGGGAGAAGTGATTATCAATAAGGGAGGCGAAGAAGACAATGTCCTCGTCTAGGCAGATTATTAAATCCGCATCCAATAGGGGGCTTTCGACCTATCTGTCTTTCCTGGAAGAGGAAGAAGAAAGCGACAAAAAAGCTGCGGAGGACTATCTTCCGGAAGAACGGAAAGAGGAGATAGAAGAGAGGACCTTCCCTGAAAAAAAGGAGGAGGATCCCTATCAGGAGACCCTCCTCCATTTAGCGCTGGAGAAGGCGCAGCGCATCATCGATACTGCGGAAAAGGAAGCGGAACGGATAAAGAAAGATGTGGAGGAAGAAGGCTACAAAAAGGCTTCTAACGAGGGGTAGGAAAAGGGAAAGGAAGAAGCGGAGGAGAGGATTTTTTCGGAGCATGCGGAAGATCTCGAGAGTTTCCGGCAGGATTTGAACCGGAGTCTCCGTACCGTGGAAGATCCAAGACTGAGCGACTCTACAGGTATATGGATGAACTTAAGGATGTAGCCATTGCCGTTGCGGAAAAGGTGATTCATGCTCAGTCTTCGTTCCTCGGGAGAAGTGATTCGAAGAATGATTGTGAAGGAAGCGGAAAGAATCAAGAAGACGGCATGGCTGAAGATTCATATTGACCGCTTTGGATTATGAAATGCTGGTGGAGACCGATTCCGATGTGGCATCGGAGCTCTCAGGTTTCGGACAATATTAAATTCGTTATTGTGGAAAAGGAAGAACCAGGGAACTCTTATCTTGGAGACCCAGGAGGAAATCGTGGATGCCGGAATCGATACGCAGATGGAAACCCTGCGAGAAAGACTCGGACATCTGGACAGCCAGGAGAGTGTGTAAGCAATGTATGAAAATATTCTCTCCGCCATTAAAAAAATGGAAACCGTGGAGAACATCGGAAAAATAGAAAATATTGTAGGTATGTCTATGGAGGCTTCCGGCACGGGAAAGTCCAGTATCGGCGATATCTGTATGATTTACAGCGACGAGACGGAAACCCAGGTTGCCGCGAAGTCGTCGGCTTTTAAGGGAGACAGAGTCCAGCTATGACCCTATAAAAGCTCGGTGGGAATTACTCCGGCGCCTTTCGTACGAAACACAAGACGGAGGCTCAGGATTCTGTAGGCGACTTCTTAAAGGAAGAATCATTGATGCGCAGGGTATGCCGATGGACGGAGGAGAAGCCTTTCCGGAAAGCGAATACTACACGGTAAACAACAGCTATATGAACCCCTTGGACAGACCGCCGATAAGAGAAAGGCTGCACTTCGGCATCAAGGCGATAGACGGTTTAAATACCATCGGAAAAGGACAGCGTATCGGGATTTTTGCAGGTTCCGGCGTGGGAAAGTCCACTCTGATGGGCATGATTGCGAGAAATGTAAAGGCGGATATTAACGTTATTGCCCTTGTAGGGAGAGCGTGGACGAGATTCTGGAATTTGTGGAAAAGGATCTCGGAGAGGAAGGCATGAAGCGCACCATCCTGGTTGTTGCCACCTCGGACCAGCCTGCCATGCTCCGTCTGAAAGCCCCTCTTGTTGCAACGACGATTGCGGAATATTTCCGGGACAAGGGTCTTGATGTACTTCTTATGATGGATTCCCTTACCCGTTTTGCCATGGCACAAAGAGAGATAGGTCTGGCAACGGGAGAGCCGCCCATAGCAAGAGGATATACTCCTTCCATTTATGCGGAATTTCCGAGACTTTTAGAGAGGGCGGGAGCTTTTAAAAAGGGTTCCATTACCGGAGTGTATACGGTGCTGGTGGAAGGAGACGATACGAATGAGCCGATTGCGGATACGGTCCGCGGTATTTTGGACGGGCACATTGTGCTTTCCAGACAGCTTGCGGCGGAGAACCATTACCCCGCAATCGATATCGGTATGAGTATTTCCCGTCTTATGACGGAGCTCGTATCCGAAGAACATAAAAAATATGCGGCAAGAATCAGAAATACTTTGGGCTTGTACCAGAAAAATGCGGATTTGATTTCTATCGGAGCGTATAAAAGGGATCCGACCCGAATCTTGATGATGCTATAGAAAGATACCCCGTTATAAACGAGTTTCTTATGCAAAAATAGATGAATCATTTTCTTACGAAGAAACAGTAATAAAATGGAAGAAATAACCGATATTCTTTAAGATGCAGCATATTTCCATTTAGAAAGGACAGGGCAGGATGAAAAAGCTTTTTGCTACAGTCTCGAATCAGTATACCAATTTAAGCAAAAGGTTTTGGACAAGCTGAAGGAAGAATATGCCTTAAAAGCACAGGATGTTCAGAAGCAGAAAAAGCTATTAGAGGATCTCAACAGAGAGCTTCATCATTACGAGGAGGAGTTTGAGTGCCTTAAGAAAGAGGGCTGCTCCATTGAGAACATGATGATTTATGTGCGCGGTCTGGAAAGAATGGAAAAACGCATCAAAAAGAAGAGGATGAACTTACTCGTCTCACGGTGATTGCCGAAGAAAAGAAGAAAGAAATGGTAAAAGCCAAGCTGGATACCAACGCCTTTGAAAAGCTAAAGGAAAAAAGCTGGAGGAGTATCGTACTTTGGGACGAAAGTTCGAGGAAGCCTTTTATTGAGGAATTTGTTTCTCATGCCAGAAAGGCCCTAGTTATTTCACAGGAGAACATATGGCGGAACTTACAATGGTAAAGGGAATACGACGCTTATTCCGGCGAAAAAGCATTCCCTTAGGAAAAGAAATACAAAAAGGAAAGACAGAGGAGAAAAACGTATCTTCGGGCTTTTTTCCGATTTTTCTTCAGTGCTTCCCAAAAAGAGGGAAGAGTAAAAGAGGAGATTCAGGCCGGGAAAAGAGAAGAGTGATTCGGAAACGGAAACATCGGAAAACAGCATAAAAGGTAAAGAAACGGAAGACAAGAACATAAAAAGACGGAAAAGTCGAATAAGTCGGAGAAGACAGACAAGTCGGATAAAACGGAAGAAAAGGAGAAACTTTCCGGTGAAGAAGAGATGGAAAATCTTCTTATGGAAAAACAGTTTTTCTTATTCGTAGAGATCAGTTAAAAGCGGAAATGAAGACGTTTCCGGACGACGGAGCGAAACGGAGATTCTTTCGGGAGCGGTCGAGGAAAAAGCAATAACGGATGTGGCAGAGAGCATGATGCCGAAAGCACAAGGGATCAGTCCGAAAGAAGGGAAGAAAGAAATCATTTCGGAGAAGACTGCATTTTCCTTAGAAGAGAAAGCGGAAGAGGAAAAGTCTCCTATAGAAGAGAAAAAGAAGAAGGAGCCGGAGTTCTTAAGGAAGAAATTCGCCCGGAGAAGGAAGAAGCCCCGATAAAAAGAGCAAAAAGGAGCGAAGGAAAGAGCGGGGAGAGAATAGCAAGAAGCGATGTAAAAGAAGGAAGAAATGCACCTTAACTCCGCACTGAAAACGGATGCTCCGCTAAGGAAAGAAGCGGGAGAGTTCCTGGGGATGAAAAAGTGGAACAGATGTATCTTCTTACAAAAGAAGAAGCGCTTCCGAAGGATGTAGCGGAATTCTTGGGAGAGAAGATTGATTTTCATAAAGGAGAATTAAAAATCGAACTGGAGCCCAGAAGCTTAGGGCAAATCACGGTAAAAGCTGAACTTTCAGTCCGGGAAAGCCAGTATTGTGATTTTTGCGGAAAACCCGAAAAACCTTGCATCTTTTGAAAACGGTGCAGAAGATATGGCAAGGATTGTGAGCAAAAAAACGGAGAGCAAACCAGAGTCATCGTGCACGAAGAGAACCGGAGGGAAGAGCTTTTTCCGGGACAATGATGCAAACGCGAAAGAGAATAGGGATGAAGGGAACGGAGACTTCGCGAAGCGGAGGAAGAGAAGAAAAAGAATCATACGGAAGGCTTTATCCATAAGATGAGACTGGGAGCTTATAGAGTAAGGAGGAAATATGGCGGAAATTCAAGGACTGTCTTCGGCGACGAACCCCTATGAAAAAAATCGAGTTTTACGGCGAAGGCCAATGAAAAAAATACATTAACCATTGAGAGCTATTTCAAACTGCTTTCCGCGCAACTTGCGCATCAGGACATGACGAATCCTATGGATAACAGTGAGATGATGGCACAGATGACGCAGATGGCCGTGGTGCAAAGCCTCGGAACCATGACAAGCAATATGAAGGAAGAGATGGCACTCACGAAAACCACTTATCTTGCCGGATTAATCGGGAAGGAAGTAACGGTAAAGCTCCCGAATGCGGAGAACAGCCTTATTGAGGGAAGTCCGAAAGAGAAGACGGGAATTATCGAGTCGGTAAACATGAGCGGAAAAGAAGCGACCTTCCGTATGGCAGGAGACAGCACGGATTACTCTTTGGAGAGCCTCTTGCAAATCAGACAGGCGGGGACGGGAAGTAGCTGCAGTAGTTCTTCCGCTTCCGGTCCGGAAGCTTCTACGGGAAGTACAGAAAGAACGAATCTGGGAGAAGCAATGCACAGAGAAAAACGGAACCCCGTAAAACGTAAAATTTAAGTTTTTCTTATGGGAAGGGAAAAACGGTCGATAAACAACCGTAAACTTATACGCAAAGGCGTACCTCTTTGTTACTCATTAAGGTGAGGAAAGGACAAGAAAATATGTTAAGAGCAATGGATTCTGCTGTAGCAGGTTTAAGGGCGCATCAAAACAAGTTGGATGTCATAGGAAACAATATTGCGAACGTGAATACCTTCGGTTTTAAATCGCAGACCTACAGCTTTAAAGATGCAATGTATCAGACTTCCACGACTTCTTCGGGAGGAAAGCAGGAGGCTTTCCGGAAATGCCAGTATCGGCGGAGCAAACCCGGCTCAATACGGCTACGGTTCTCTCACGGGATCAATCGCAACGGACTATACCTCCAGTACCCCGTCTTATGTCGGCGGTTTTAATGCCAATATTAACGGCTCCGGATTTTTCATTACCAGTGCTTCCAATAAAGAGTTAACTCTGGATCCCGCAAACACGAAGACAACGACTGCGGAAATGAAGAAGAATAACTTCGCTTATACCAGAGTGGGACAGTTCTCTGTTGATGCAAACGGCTATATTGTCGATGCGAACCACAACTTCGTTTACGGTTTCCAGCCGGATTCCCTTACGGAACCGACTAAGTACGGAGACGGCGGAAAGAAGCTGGTAGCACTTAGAGCCCCTGCTGCGGACAATGCGGGAACGGTTGCTCTTACCGGTGCACCGGTGTTTACGGGCTTTGCCGCACAGCTAAAGTCTGTGGAGATCGGTGAGGACGGCATTATCAAGGGAATCATTGACAACAAGACTCCGGGAGCAGGCGGAGCACCTGCACAGGTTACTGCCGTATCCGTTGTTTTAGGAAAGGTTGCTGTGGCTACCTTCCAGAACCAGGAAGGACTTACGAAGGCGGGAAACAATACCTTTAATGCAGGGGTAGGAGACAATACGGAAACATTTCCGCAACTATGCCGGGAGAGGGTTCTACACCGACTCTTATGGCCGGATATTTAGAGGCCTCCAATGTAGACCTTGCTAAGGAATTTTCGGACATGATTACCGCACAGAGAGGATTTCAGGCCAATTCCAAGATTATTACGGTTTCCGACGAGGGTTTTACAGAACTCGTGAATATGAAGCGATAGGATGCGCATTCACCCACTAGGTTGAAGAGAGGAAGGAATCATGATTCGCCCAACAAAGTTAAACGGAGAAGAAATTTTTTAAATTATTTTTCAGGTTTTATACATACGACGAATTCCGGAGACGAAAAATAAAATTGGCTAACGGTGATTTTTTTACCTTGTTAGAGACAGCGTTGAGTCAATTATTGACAGGTGCAGGACTTTCTCGGAAACTGCTTTAGCTTTCAAAACAAGCTTCACGAGGGAGAGGATGTTTATGAAATGAAAGGAAAAGAACAGTTCTGAGACAGACTGATTTTGCAAGGAGGCTAGTCGATAAATTATGGATTTGTCAATGATCATTGGCTGGATAATCGCCGCCATATTAATCATAAACGGAATCGGCCCGGAAAAACTGGCTAATTTCGTTGACATGCCCAGTGTGCTCATCGTTATAGGAGGAACCATTGCGGCGCTGATTGCTTGTTATCCCTTCCGTATTTTGAAGGAAATCCCGAAGCATATTGCCATATGCTTTCGGGGAGGGAAAAGCTACAATGTTCCGAAAACCGTGGACGCCATTGTGGATTTAGCGTTAATCGCAAGACAAAGCGGTTTGCTTGCGCTGGAAGAAAAGGCCGAGGAAATCAAGGAACCGTTTTTTCAGCAGGCGGTTATCATGATTGTCGATGCGAACGACCCGGATAAAGTTAGAGCGGCACTCGAAAGACAAGTGGAAGATATGATGGCCCGGCATGAAGAAGCCAAAGGACTCTATGTAAGAGGTTCGGCTTTGGCGCCGGCTTTTGGCATGATTGGAACGCTGGTCGGACTTATCAATATGTTAAAGGGATGGACCTTTCCGGCTCCGGCGGCTCCAGTACCTTAGGTCAGGATATGGGTGTCGCACTCATAACAACTTTTTACGGGTCTACATTGAGTAATGTTATCTTTCATCCTATTGCACAAAAATTGTCAATAAGAGATAATGAAGAAATACTATATTGCCAGGTTATTATCGAGGGCGTTATTGCCATTCAGTCCGGTGATAATCCTAAGGTAATACGGGAAAGACTGCTTTCCTCTCTGCACAGAAGCAGCAGAAGAAGCTTTTTGGCAAAAGCGGGTGGAGGCCTTGGCGGTCAGGCAGCCGGAGGAGAGAAGTAATGAAGAAAAGAGGAGGCGGACCGGAAGGCGGTTCCTGGATGGATACCTACGGAGATTTGGTAACACTCCTGCTTACTTTTTTCGTTCTTCTGTATTCCATGTCCACCATGGATTCTGCAAAATGGGATGTTTTTGTTCGCTCCATCTTTCCTAACGGAAGACCGGGAGAGAAGAGTGCCGAGCAGATTATCATTAATGGACGAGCGTCGAACGAAAGAGAAGAAGGCGGTTCTGTAGGGGATGAGGCTTCCAGCTAAATGAAGTGTCCGATACGGAAAATGTAGCGGAGCTTTATCTGCAGATTGCCAGAGCTCTGAACAATGCCGGTATTGACGGCGTGGAAGTTTCAAGAGGAGAGGATTACACCTTTGTCGTATTTAAAGATAAAGCCTTTTTCAATGGAGACAGCTCCGTAATCACCCCGCAAGGGCAGGAAACCCCTATCCGTTTTTTGCGATAGTCTCGCTCCTGCTGCAGAGCAGCTGTCCCAAGTCAATATCATGGGACATACGGCACAGGGAGATCCGAACAGACCGAATAATCCGAGGAATGACAGAATGCTTTCCGTCATGCGTGCCGCAGAGGTTTGCCTGTTCATTCAGGGAAGAAATATTATTTCACCCGATAAACTGGTCAGTATAGGCTACGGACAGTTTCATCCGGTTGCCGGAAACGAGACCCCGGAAGGAAGAGCAAAGAATCGAAGAGTGGAGATCCTCTTAATTGACGAGGGCGCACAGATTCGTGATTTAAACGAGTATTTTAAAGAGTATTACAGCGGTAAAAATGCTGATAAGACTATAGTAACAAGCGGTGTCCCGGAGAACATTGAAGCGGGAAACAATGCGGAAGGGTCTCCTGCACCGGAAGAAGCGGTGGGAGAAGGCGGAGGAAATGCCGCTGACACTGCTCCTCCCGAGGGCACAGACGGTAGTGCTTCGGTGCCTCCCGATACCGCACAGTCCCTGCCTCGCGAGGCGCATTCGCAGGAAAAAGCGAAAGCCAAGAGTCCTTTAGTGGCAGGCGTATCCCGAGAGATTCCCGGGATAGAAGAATGAAAGGGGTTATGTGAAAAAGGGAAAGCTTTTTCACAACAGTTCAGGAAGAGGTTTATAGATGGCAGATGTATTATCGCAAAGCCAAATAGATGCGCTTCTGAAATCAATGCAAGACGGTCCGCCTAAAGAGGAGAAGACGGAACCGAAGGCTGCAGAGGTTTTGGTTCAAAAGAAGAATGAGGAGACTCCGCTAAGAGAAGATCATTACAGTAAGTATGATTTCTACAGTCCGAGGAAGTTTACCAAAGAGAAGATTCGCTTGCTAAAAAGCGTCTTTGATAACTATGCCCGTATTCTGACTTCCCAGGTGAACGGTATTTTCCGTACCATGACGGATATTACCGTTCTGGAGCTTAGGGAGACACGATACTATGAGTACGTCAACGCATTTCATGAAAATGATTGCATGACCATTGTAGAAACCTATGTAGAGGGAAAAGGAAAGAGTAATGTTCCTCTGATGACTTACATTTCTCCGGGACTTACCCTGACCTTGGTAAGCTCATATGCTGGGCGGTACGGATTCCATCATGAAAACGGAGGGAGATTACCGTTATACCGATGTGGAGATGGCACTGTACAAGAGAATCATGGAATATATTGTCCATGCTCTCGGGGACGGCTTCAGTAACTACATCAATGCGGAATTTAAGATTGCGAAGGTAGAGTCCAACCCTTCCATGGTACAGGAAGTGGGACTGGATGAAACGGTAGTGATTGTCGTCTTAAACGTGGATATCTCCGGGCTTGCCATGGAGAGAATCAGAATGTGTCTCCCCGGTACTCTTCTGGAACATATGTTTAAAATCATTGATAATCGTAAGCTATCTGGCAAGAGGCTTTTGCTTATGAAAAACAATCAGGATGTGATTATGCAGCATCTTTCGCTCTTCCGAGTTCCCCATGACAGGACAGCTCGGTATTGTGAAACTGGATATGGAGGACTTATATCACTTAAAGGTTGGCGATGTTATTGATTTAAATAAAACGAAGAATTCCGCGGTAAAGCTCTATGTGGGAAGACAACCCTGGTTTACCGGGAAAATGGGGATTTTTAAGAAAAATATTGCGGTTCGTATAGAGGATCGTATTATGCAAAAGCAAGAATCGCCGAAAGAAGTAGTGGATAATGCTTTTACGCCGGAGGAAGATCCGATTGAGGAAGAAAAAAATCTCCAAACAGCGATATCGCAGCGGAAGATATTCAAGATCTTTTAGAGGATGCGGAAGAGGATTATTCTTTAAGCGAGTAGGGAAACGCGAATCTTAGGGGTGGAGACACCAAAAGATATAGAAAAGCAAAAGATAAGGATAGGAGAAACGAAGATGGCAAAGATTTTGTTAGTAGATGATGCGGCTTTTTATGCGAATGATGGTGAAGAACTCCTTACTAAGGGGGATTTGCCGATTGCACCTTCGTGGAAGCACAGGATGGCATGGAAGCAGTAAAGAAATACGATGAAGAGAATCCGGATCTCGTGATCATGGATATCACTATGCCGAACATGGATGGGCTTCAGGCATTAAAGAAGATCAGAGAAGTGCATCCCGATGCGAAGGTAGTGATGTGTACGGCAATGGGGCAGGAAAGCATGGTTGTGGACGCCATTAAGTCGGGCGCGAAGGATTTTGTGGTGAAGCCTTTTAATGCAGAGCGTATCACCTCCACGGTGAAAACCATTTTGGGTGTTTAAAGAGAGTAGAGGAAGACTATGTCATTTTTGAATTCATTCGATATCAGCGCCTCCGGGCTTAGTGCACAGAGGGTTAGAATGGACATTGCGGCGGAAAATATTGCCAATGTGGATACCACAAGGACGGAAAGCGGCGGAGCTTACAAAAAGGAAAGATGTTGTTTTGGAAAGCTACGGTGAGCGTTCTTTTCGGCAAGCGCTTAGAAATGCGGCAAACGGCAAAAGGCTTCCGAGGTCAACACGCAGGTGTCAGAGTGCAGAGCGTAATCAGTGATGATCGGGAAATGAAGAGAGTGTAACCCGAACCATCCCTGATGCGGATGCGGACGGATATGTAAATTATCCTAATGTAGATATTTTAAAAGAGACGGTAGACTCGATGTCGGCTACCCGTTCTTATGAAGCTAATGTTACGGCGCTGAACGCGATGAAAACCATGGCGCAAAGGGCTCTGGATATCGGTAAATAAAAGAAAGAAAATGATCGTAGTGCGTAGCGAGAGACATCGTAAGGTGTTTAAGCTCGTTTTGGGGAAAAACAAAGGAGTATGATTGATGAGTGCCACCCGCTTCAATGAAATGGAAATCGATGCTATCGGCGAGATAATGAACATCAGCCTCGGGGCATCGGCAACGACAGTATCCACTCTTCTGGGTGCAAAGGAGAACATCACTACCCCGGTTGTCCAGGTAAAGACAAAGGAAGGCTTTGACTTCCATGATTTGGAACCTGCAGTCGGTGTAGAGATTTCGTATATTGAGGGACTGAACGGAAAAAGTGTTATGCTCTTCTCCCGTAATGACGTGCGTATCATCGTATCCATGATGATGGGCGCGGATATTTCGGAAGAAGATTTTGTCATGGATGAAATCAATGCCAGTGCCATTCGAGAGGTAATGAACCAGATGATGGGATCCTCCGCTACGGCATTATCCGAATTTTTGGGGACTACGGTAAATATTTCCACACCGCTGTCTTACGAAATAGAGGATGGCAATGTCTTTAAAGATAAGTATTTTGACGGCAGCGGAGAAAATGTCGTGATTCGCTTTACCTTGAAATTGAAGGAAAGCTGAAGAGCGAATTTATCAATATTATGTCGGTAGATCTTGTGAAGCGTCTTTTGGAGCCCTTCAAGGAACAGTACGGCATGATGGAAGAGGACGATGATGAGTACATTCCTTCCGAAACGCCTGTAGAAGAGCCTAAAGAAGAAAAAGAGGAAGTGTCCGAAGAGACTTCCGCTGTTTCGGAAAAGAAGGAAGTGCTTCCGGAAGAAAGTGCAAGTTCAGGAAAGATGGATCAGGCGCAGGCTGACGCTCTTCTTGCCGGTCTTCTGGAAAAAGCAGGCAGGAGAAGAAAACCCGTCCGGCGGAGCAGAGAATCCGTCAGCCGGAGCAGAGAGTCCATCCGGCGGAGCAGAGAATCCGTCAGCCGGAGTGCAGCATCCGTCAAGCGCTGCACAAAGTATGTCCGGCGGAGTACGGAATCCCTCTACGATGGAGGGGTTAACGGAATGTATACTCCAGCTTCCGGCGGAGCTATGCCGGAGCGGTTATGGGAGGAATGATGGATCCGATGACTATGCAGCTTCTAACGCAGATGCAACAATCTCAAAATCAAATGATGGAACCTCATTCGGGATTTGCAGGGCGGTAAGTCCGGAAAGCGGCGGAACCGAGCGTAATTAAACCCCTTGAATTTCCAGAGAGTTTCAAGAGGATGAACAGGAAAAGGAAGAAGATTCCAGTAACCGTGAACTTTTGATGAAAGTTCCTCTTGAGATTTCGGTGGAAATCGGAAGAACCAGAAAGCTGGTAAAAGGATATTTTGAATTCACGCAAGGCTCTCTTGTTGTTTTTGGACAAGATGGCGGGAGAACAGGCGGACCTCTATGTGAACGGAGAGTGTATCGCAAGAGGAGATATTGTAGTTGTAGAGGATAACTTCGGTATTCGTATTACGGAAATTTTAAAGAAAGACATCAATGAGGAGTGCTTATAATGTTTACGGAGGATAGTATTTCCCTGGTATCCGGATTTCTTCTCTTCTGTCTTTTCGGCTTAGGAGCCTTTTGCTCTCAGCCGTTTTATCGGAAAGTACGGCAGGGCCTTTCAAAAAGGTCGTTATATGAAAGTCGTGGATCAAATTCAAATTGCACAGGACAGACAGCTGTTTATTCTTCGCTTAGAGAAGGAGGACCGCTGTCTACTTCTGGGTTCAGGACCGGAAGGCGTACAACTCATTACAGAGTTAAAGGAAGAATATGAAGAACCGCCTTCCGATAGAGGGAAGAATGTTGGAGGATTTTTACCCTTCCTCAGGAAAAAGAGAGAAGGAGATTTTTCGGCTATTTTCCGTAGGAAGAAGGAAAATAGAAGTCAAGAGGAGTTAAACTTCGAGCAAGTTTCGGAAAGGAGTCCGGATGAATGATTTATTAAGCGGATTAAACGGCGGGTCCGTGCCTACCCTGGAATTGATTTATCTCCTGACCTTGGTGGCACTGCTCCCGTCTATTGTTATTATGATGACTTCTTTTACCAGAATCATCATCATCTTATCCTTTACAAGAAATGCGATGGGCGTACAGCAGACCCCGCCCAATATGGTTTTGGTCGGTATCGCCCTGTTTCTGACACTCTATATCATGGCTCCCACTATTAACAAAATCAATGTAGAAGCGTACGAGCCTTATAAGAAGGGAAATATTACACAGGAGCAGGCACTGGACAAGATGGGGGAGGACATGAAGGAATTCATGCTGCGAAACACCGAGAAAAAAACCCTGGAGCGCTTTGTTTCCATGAGTAAGACAGAGCTGAAAAAGGATCCTAAAGCGTATCCGCTTACCGTGGTGGTTCCGGCTTTTATGACTTCCGAGCTGAAGAGAGGTTTTACTGCGGGATTTTTAATTTATCTTCCCTTTTTACTCATCGATGTCGTTGTTTCCACTACGCTCATGGCTATGGGCATGGTTATGCTTCCGCCTGCCATGGTTTCCATGCCCTTTAAACTGCTCCTGTTTATTACGGTAGACGGTTGGAATCTTCTCTTCTCCAGTATGGTGCACAGCTTCCGTTAGAAGACGGGGGACTTACGGAAAAGGAAAGTGTCCGAAAACTTCGTAGAGGAAAACTACGGAGTCGGAGTGAAAATGCGGCAAGGAATGGAAAGGGGTAGCTATGCTTAGCAGCAATGAGATTTTAGATATCATGAATCAAACCTTTATGTTGGCGCTTCGTATTGCGCTGCCTTTTCTTTTAATCAGTATGATTTTAGGAATTGTGGTGGCTATTTTTCAAGCGGCGACTTCTATCAATGAGCAAACCTTGAGCTTTTGTGCCCTAAGCTGATTGCCATCATTGTTTTTGCTCTCTATTTTGGGAAGCACTCTCCTGAAAACCATGCAGGACTTTTTTACCATGATTTTAGGCTTGGTAGCGGGAGGATAGTATGCTTCTCTTATTTTCTTTTATCGTCATGCGAATGAGCGGGGCAATAGCCTTTAATCCGATATTCGGCAGAGTCAATTACCCGCAAAGAGCGAGAGCTGCCTTTATTTTGGTCTTGTCTTTTTATTGCTACAGCTATACGGGAGGCGTGCTCAGAGTCGTACCGACAAGTTTTCTCGAGTACGGCTTTCTCTTTGAAAGAATTGTTTATGGGCTTCGCCTCGGTTTTGCTATGGACCTTTGCTTTCTTTCTCTGCGTTTTGCCACTTCGGTAATTGATTTTTCTTTGGGGCTCAGTATGGCGCAGGTATTCGATCCGCAAAGTCGGGCTCAGGCTACGGTCAGTACCGGCCTTTTTTACAGCTTTCTACTGCTGTATTTCATTACGATGAACGGCCATCTTCGTTTCCTGGAGATTTTGTTTAGGAGTATCGACCAGCACCCCTTCGGAGAAGTTTCCATAAGAACGCTTTTAATGCCGAAACTCATGATAGGTCTTTTTGTTTCTTCCATGAAAATGGGTCTTGAGTTGGCATTTTCCTTTATGGGAATAGAGCTGATGACGGAACTTGCTCTGGGAATTCTTATGCGGATTATTCCCCAGATTAATATCTTTTTGGTCAACTTTCAGTTGAAGATTGCGGTCGGATTTCTCTTGATTTATTTTCTGCTCGTTCCGATTTCCGACAAGATGAACGACTATATCCAAAAATGCCTTTTTCTACTCTTCAAAAAGTACTTGCCCTACTTTGAAGAAGGGAGAGAAAGAGGCAAAAAAATAGCTTAGTTTTTAAAAAATATATCTTAAACATTAAAATAATATATTAAAAAAATAATTAAAAATGGTAATTTTGCTCTATAGAAGTTTTTTTCCCATTTTTGAGTACACTAAGAGGGAACAATAAGAGGGGCATTAAGAATAAGAAATCGGATTACGCAATAAGAGATGAATAAAAGATGCAATAAGAATGCGTAAGAAGATAAGAGGAAAAGAAGGAGAGGAAGATTGTGGCTGACGGCGAGAAGACCGAGGCGCCTTCCGAAAAAAAGCGGAAGGATGCGAGGAAAGAGGGTACGTCTTTCAAAGTAAGGACCTGGTTACTGTAGTAGTCCTTTTCGGCGTGTTTTATACCGTCCGTTTTGATGATTCCCCTGATTTATAAAGACCCTGCGAAATTTTTCTTTCTTTTTATTCTGCAGTTAGTGGAAGAAAGGGAACCGGTGTCCACCCGTATTTTTTATTACTTCCTGTGGATTTTTGTAAAGTCGGCTTTGCCGCTCTTATTGATTACCATGACTCTTGGAGTTCTTGCCAGTCTTGTACAAACCCTGCTTTAACATCAGTTTTAAACTCCTGAGTCCCAAGCTCTCCAAATTAAATCCTGCGAAAGGTCTTGGAAGAATATTTTCCAGAAGAAATTTAGTGGAGCTTATCAAGAATATAGTAAAAATATTGATCCTCATTAATTTCCTGTATTCCCCTTTTGAAGGCGGACATGATTCCCATTGCGAAAATGATACGAATGGATATTCATAATTCCAGCATTTCGCTGATGAGCATGATGTTTGACTTGATTACCCGAATTTGCGGTGTGTTTTTGGTCATTGCTTTCTTCGATTTTATGTACCAGAAATGGCAGTATGAGAATGATCTTAAGATGACTAAACAGGAAGTGAAGGACGAGTACAAGCAATTGGAGGGAAATCCGGAAATTAAAGGAAGGCTTCGTCAGCTGATGCGTTCCAGAGCAAATCAAAGGATGATGCAAGCGGTTCCCGATGCGGATGTCATTATTCGAAACCCGGAGCATTTGGCTATCGCCATAAAGTATGACCCGGATAAGAATCAGGCCCCCATTGTCCTTGCCAAAGGGATGGACGAGCTGGCGCTGAAGATTGTAGCGGTGGGAGAAGAACATCATGTACCTGCTATTGAAAATAAACCTCTTGCCAGAGCGATGTATCCGAAGTGTAAGGTGGGACAGGAAATCCCCGGTGATTTTTACGCTGCCATAGCGGAAATCTTGGTTTACATTTATCGCAAAGAAAATAGACAGGATATTTTAGAAAAAGCGAAGGAAGAAAATAGAAATGCTTAAACGAATCTTGCAAAATTCAGTAGTACTTTTTGTACTGGTGATCATATTGCTTTTACTTATTCCCTTGGAACCGGCCCTTGTGGACGTGGCCATCGTGATTAATATGGCGATTTCCATGATGATTCTGGTCATTACCATGACGATTAGGAACCCCTTGAGCTTTCTATATTTTCCTCCCTTCTTTTGATTACCACCTTGTTTCGCTTAGGTATCAACGTATCCACAACGAGAAACATTTTAACGAGAGGAGGATCCTCGGGAGCCATTATCAAGGCTTTCGGAGACTTCGTTGTACGGGGAAATGTAGTAGTCGGTTTAATTATTTATCTGATTATCGTCCCTCATGCAATTCATTGTTATTACGAAGGGCGCGGAACGGTGTCTGAAGTGGCGGCACGTTTCAAGCTGGACGCGATGCCCGGTAAGCAGATGGCCATCGATGCGGATCTTTCCTCCGGGATGATTACGGAAAAACAGGCCAGAGAGAGACGACAGAAGATTCAGATGGAATCGGATTTCTACGGCTCCATGGATGGTGCTACGAAGATTGTAAAGGGAGACGGCATCATGTCTCTCGTCACTACGGCAATCAATCTGATTGGCGGAAGTATTATCGGAATTATTCAATCAGGGGCAACCCGTGTCAACCGTACTTTTCCACCTATTCCATTGCTACGGTAGGTGACGGTCTTGTAGCACAGATTCCTTCTTCTTATTTCCGTATCAACCGGAATGATTGTAACGAGAGCGGTTTCGGAAGGCTCCTTAAACGAGGATGTTTCGAGACAGTTTACGCAACAGCCCAGAGCTATTATGATTACCGAATTGCCATGATGGTTCTTGTGCTTATTCCGGGTATGCCGCTCTCAGATCATTCCCGTGGCGGGAGGCTTTATTTTTCGCAGGATACTTCCCCGAGAAGAGAATCAAGGATGAGCCGGATTACGGGAGAATCGAAGGGGAAGGTCTCCTTTCCTCAATGGAGGAGGAAGGGGCTTCCGGTGCAGCGGAAGGAAATGGCGAAGCGGAAGCGCAGAGTGAAGAAGATTACTATAAGGATGTGAACAATGTCTACAATCTTTTGCAGGTCGAGCCGATAGAAATGGATTTCGGCTACAGTCTGATTCCTCTTGCGGATGAATCGGTGGGTGGCAGACTGATTCAGAGAATAGTGGTTTTTCGAAGGCAGTATGCGCAGGATATGGGCTTTGTCGTTCCTTCTATCCGACTCCGAGATTCTTCCAGCCTCGGTACAAATGAGTACAGTATCAAGGTGAAAGGAGAAGAGATTGCGAAAGGGGAAATCCTGACCGATTATATGCTGGCACTGGAGCCGGAAGATGCGGAAGATAGCATTGACGGGATTGAAACGATTGAGCCGGCATACGGCATTCCTTCGAAGTGGATTCGTCCGGAAAACAGGGAAAGGGCGGAACTTTACGGCTATACGGTGATTGATCCGCTTTCGGTTATGCTTTCTCACCTTTCGGAGACCATTAAAAGACACTCCTACGAGCTGATGACCAGACAGGAAGTTGTCCGATTGATTGAGAATTTAAAGAAAAGTGCCCCGGAGCTTTGCGAGGAGGCTTTCCCCGGGGTCATAAGCTATAACCTCTTACAGAGGGTTCTCACCATGCTCCTTCGCGAAGGCATTTCCATAAAGGATCTGGAAACGATTGTGGAGACCTGCTTTGAATTCATCAGTGAAAGCGGACTTCCTGTAAAGGACATAGATCAGATAGTGGAGAAGGTTAGAGCGGCACTGAAGAGAACCATCACAAGAATGTATTGTGAAGACGGCAATATGAAGGTGGTTACTCTGGATTCCGCACTGGAGCGCACTATGGTGAACTCCCTGACAAGAGGAGAAAGCGGGCTTTATCTCGCACTCAGTCCCGAGCTTTTACAAAGTATAGTACGCCAGGTTGCGGAGGAGAGCAGAAAGTTTAATCACTTGTCCAATCCTCCCTGATTCTTACCTCACAGGTAATGAGAATCCATTTTTACCACCTGATTGAACAGTTCTACCCGAATGTTCGGGTTCTATCCTTTAACGAAGTTGCCAGTAACGTACAGATACAGGCCATAGGGAGTTTACGCTTGGAAGAAGACATGGAAGAAAAAGGCAGTGCCTAGAAGAAGTAGCGAATAGCTAAAAGTTGAAATCCGGGAAAAGAGGAATCCATCTTGAATGCTTTAAATTACAGTTTAGAAGAAAAGTCCAATGAGGAGTTGTTTCTTCTATATATGAAAATCACACGCAGGAGGTAAAGCAGGAGTTGACTATGCGATATGTTCTATATCGTCCGCTCCATTGCTTACCAAATGAGAGAAATGTATCATGATTTTATGCAGACCGATGACATCGTGAACGAAGGTGTCATTGAGATTATGCGGGCCATCGAGCGATACGATGAAAACAGAGACAATAAGTTTGAAACCCTATATCTCTCGTCGGATTCGGGGATGGTCATCGATATGATGTGGAAAAACGATTGCTGCCCAGAAATTTTTCACAGGGACAGTCGAAGCATTGAAAATGCCAATTTGGAGCTTGGCACCCGCCTTGGAAGAGCACCCTCCGATGAAGAGCTTGCTGAATATCTCAACATGAATGTCAAGAAGTTGCAGAAAATTCAGCGTATGAGCAATATGGTGAATGTTTTGTCTTTGGACATGACTTATGATGAAGGAAATGAAGCACTGCTTCAGATTCCCTCCAAGGACAAGAGTGCGCAGCCGGAATTCAGCTTTTATGCAAAAGGAGAATGTCCGTGCACTTACGGCGGCTATAGAGTCTTTACAGGAAAAAGGAAAAACTTGTGATTTCTTTACTATGTGGAAGAGCTGAATATGAATCAGATTGCGGAGGTTATGGAGATTTCCCAGCCCTGGGTATCTCAGCTTCACAGCATAGCGCTCAGAAAACTTAGAAAATATATGGGAGATCACGGCGAAGAAATGTAAGAAGGAAATGGAGAGTAGACTTCCGTTTTGGAAGAAAATCCAAATATTCCTTCAAAATCTCTTATAAAAATAGAGTCCGATAATCAAGAGACGGACGAGTCGTGCTGTGAAAGCGGCCGGCGGGATTTACCGTTTCCCAGTAGGACTCTCGTATTCGGAAAAAGAAAGGACGGAGTATGTATCAAGGCTTTTATGATTTGGCATCGGGCATCCTTACCCAAAGAAGAAATTTAAATACTATCAGTAATAATATGGTCAATATTCAGACTGCGGGATATAAGAAAGACAATATGGTCAGTACGACTTTCAAAGAAGAAATGATGATTCGTACCGGAAGACACAATAAGAAAAATCCAAAAGATATCGCTATGGCATCTCGCATAAAATCAGCGGCAAGAACGTATACGGACTATGAGCAGGGCTCTTACGAAACAACCGACGGGATTTATGACGTCGCTTTGAACGGAAGAGGCTTTTTCGCCGTGAATACGGAGAAAGGGAGAATGTATACGAGAGGCGGATCGTTTTCCGTGAATGAAAACGGGGTTTTTGAGCTTGCCGAGAGGTAGGTGCAAAGTGAAGAAGGACACGATATCGTCCTTCCCGGGGATGATTTTGCGATTGATGTCAACGGAGCGGTATATGACCCGAAGAGCACGGGGAGAACCGGACCGTGTACGGAACCTTGAAGATTGTGGATTTTAACCATTATGAAGCATTGCATAAAGAGGATAACAATCTTTTCAGTACATCGGAAGCGGAACTGACAAGGCCGGCAACAACGACAGTGAATTGGAAAATGCTGAAAAGTCCAATGTCAATATGGTAGAAGAAATGACCGGCATGATGAGCTCTCAGAGAGCACTGCAAAGTGCCGCACAGATGCTGAAAATGTATGACAGCGTGATGAGTAAGGCCAGTACGGACGTAGGACGTCTGTAGCAATACAAATCAAGGAAGTCCGTAACCATACAAATGAAGGACGTCTGTAGCCTTTTGGACGAGGGGGACTTTCGGAGTACGGATGAAAGATATCGGTAAGCGGGTTTCCGCCACAGCTTCATAAAAGCAGACAAAATGGGCCGGAAGGAAGATAAAAAGATAGAGGTAGCAGCGTATGAATATGTCATTTTTATGTCGGAGCACTCGGAGCCGATAGCGAGCCAAAAGAAATTGGATGTAATCAGTAACAATTTAGCCAATATCAATAATAACGGTTTTAAACCGAAAAATGCCGTTTTTTCGGAACTCATCAACTACAACTTAAACGATTCCCCGGAAGCGAAAACCGAGCTGCAGGCAGGAGCGGGAACCACGGTAGTGAGAACCAATACCGAGTTTACTACGGCGGCCTTTGTTTCTACCGGACAGCCCCATGATTATGCGATTGGGACGGACAACGGCTTTTTTAAGCTTTTGGATCCGAAGTCGGGAGAAATCACCTACAGTCGAAACGGTCACTTCCATGCCGGAGAGTTTCCGGACGGAAAGTTTTGATCTTCTCAGTGAGTCGGGAAAAGCATGTGCTGGATGAAAAGGGGAGAAAATGCTCGCCGAGGACAGTGCATTTCAAGCTATTAGCGAGTCGGGAAAACGGGCGGAAAATTCCGGAAGCGGGATAAGAGAAGAAGGAAAAGAAGAAACAAAGCAGAAAATCGGGGTTTATAAAATCCCTTACCCCAGTCGATTACTTAATAAGGGGGATAATGAGTTTGCCGTTCGCCCGGGTGACAGGAATAATACGGACAGCTTGCTGGAGAAGGCGGTGCTTGAAGAAGGCACATTGGAATCTTCCGGAACGGATATGGCAAAGGAAATGACACGTTTAATTGAAAGCCAGAGAGCATTTACCTATGCACTGAAAATGGTGCAGACCTCCGATGAAGTGGAAGGAACGATTAATCAATTAAGAGGTTAACGGGACAGTCGTAATGCATAAACAAACAGGATAAGGAAGAAGCAAGGAGATGAAGATTAACCGCTATGAAGATATGAATCTTCAAGAACTCGACGTAATTAAAGAGATAGGAAGTATCGGAACCAGCCATGCGGCGACCGCACTTTTCTCAGCTTTTTACAGAGGGAGGTACGGATTACCATTCCAAAGGTGAAAATCCTCGGGTATAACGGCGCCGTAAAGCGAATAGGAGAAGAGGAAGAGATAGTAGGAGCAACTCTTGTGCAGATGAGCGGAGATTTGGACGGACTGATGCTTTTCCTCTATGACAAGCATTTTGCAAAGAGACTTTGAAAAACTTCTGGAGAAAGAATATGATGATTTTGAAAGCATGGATGAAATGGCATTTTCCGCTTTGAAAGAGGTCGGCAATATCATCATCTGCTCCTATATCAATGCTTTTTCCCAGCTGGTTGGTGTTGATTTGAACCTTTTCCGTTCCCAGCAGTACGGTCAATATGCTGGGAGGAATACTCACGGTTCCTATGGTGGAATTTGCTATGAGTCGGAAAAAGCTGATGTACTGTAATGCGGATTTTCTGGTAGACGGAAAGAGTATTCCTTCTTGGCTTTTTGATGCTGCCCGATATCCATTCTTTAAATACGATTCTGGAAAAGCTAGGAGTGTAAGATGGTGCTGGATAAGCAGCAAAAAGTAGGAATCGGCGACATGAAGCTGACCAGAGGAGAGGAGTCATCGTTACCTATGCCTTAGGTTCCTGTATCGGACTGGCATTTTTATGACTCTTATATCAAGCTGGGCGCTCTTCTTCATATCATGTTGCCGGAAAGGGTCAATGAAAGTGATGCGAATCTCTTTAAGTATGCAGATACGGGGATTCGGGAAACGCTAAGAAAGATGTCCGCTTTCGGCATGGTCAAGAGCAGGACAACCGTACGCATTGCCGGCAGGGGCAAAAGATGTTTGAAATCAGCGGAAATGCGGGGTTCGGAAATATAGGGCAGAGGAATATAGACAGTGTAAAACAGATTCTTAAGGAAGAAGGAATGAAAATAAGCGGTGAAGATACCGGGGCAAATTACGCAAGAACCATGAGTCTGGATACGGAAACCGGTGAGGTTCAAGTCAGAACCTACGGAAGGGAAGTAGTTCGGATTTAGGATAGAGATAAAAACTCTTATGAGGGGCAGGAGGCAAGGCCCGCGTTTAAGGAAAAACGGAAAAGGGAGAGGTAGCATTAAGATGAAAAAGAAGAATGAAAAGGAAGGAATTTTACTGGAATCCGGGACGAACGAAATTGAGATTATGAAGTTTCGTGTTCTGGGAGAATTTTATGGCATTAACGTGGCTAAGGTGAAGGAAATCATGATGACGGAGAAGATTAAGCCTATGCCTCATTCTCATGCCGCCGTAGAGGGCTTTTTCAAGCCGAGACAGCAGCTTATTACCGTAATCAACTTAGCGAATTACCTGACGGGAAGTACACCGGAACAGGGAGTAGAGACCTTTTATCATTACTCATTTTAATAAAATGATGGTGGCATCTCCGTGGATTCCATCGAGGGCATCAGCAGAATCTCTTGCAAAAAGCATACAGAAGCCGGATCGCACTTTGGCAACAGGGGCGGAGTCCGTAGCCACCGGAATCGCACAGTGTGATGATCAATGGTTACGATTTTGGACTTTGAAAAATTAGTGCGAGATTTCCCCGAGACGGGAATCAAGATAGAAGAAATCGACCAGATGGGGAGAAAGATCCGTGACTACAGCGCCGGTTGTTGTCGCAGAGGATTCCATTTTGCTGCAAAAGAATGATTGGGACGGCTCTACAGAAGGCGGGATTTACCGATGTTAAAATCTTTAATAACGGACAGGAAGCCTGGGAATATCTCTTCCATAAAGGACGACCTGGATTTATATAAAAGGTAAATCTTCTTATTACGGATATCGAGATGCCGATGATGGACGGTCACAGATTGACGAAACTCGTAAAAAGACGATATGCGGCTAAAGAGAATTCCCGTGGTGATTTTCTCCTCCTTAATCAATGAGCAGATGAGGGTGAAAGGAAAAGAAGTAGGTGCGGATGAACAGCTCACCAAGCCGGAAATCGGGCACTTGGTAGAGGTTTTGGATACTCTTCTCAAGAGATTTTTGGAGTCGGATCATGCCATGCTTGTTCAGGAAACAGAGTAAGCGCGGAGATATTTTCAAATTTTCCCTATATGGACAGGGATGGTGAGGAAAGGAAGACGGAATTTCCCCCATCCCTGTTTGTGCGTCAAAAAGGCTGCCGTTTCTAAGATCAATGTCTTAAGGCGTTTTTGCAGCTAAGCGAGTTTATCCGTATATCATGAAAAATTCCTAGCATATTTTCCGCTGTTTAGGTATAATGGAGGAGGTCTAAAGATGAAAAATGATGAAGTAAAAGAGAGTATTTCTTGGACTGTATCTTTTTGTCCTGATAGGAATCTTTTTGCAGAGAAGTCCTATGCAAGCGGTAATTTTTCCGGAGATTGGGTGAAAAATAGGGAGGACTGGTTCTTCTACCAAGGCCCTAATGAGCCTTTTGGAAAATGAGTGGCTGGTTTATAACGGAGACAGCTATTATATCGGTAGCGGCGGAAAGATGGGTACCGAAGTTCGATTGATCCGGAGGATAAGGCAGAGTACTTTTTCGACCGGGACGGAAGACTTTTTGGAAGAGGATATACCTCAGACGGTAAACTTTATATCGGGAAAAACGGCAAGGAGCTTCGTTATTTTAACGATTATCGCGCGTTTCTTAGAAGAGAACTGGAAAGCCTGAGAGAGAAGGATTTCAGGAAGAAGGTAGAGAAGGAAAGGGAACGGAGATAGTAGCGTAAAAAGCTTGAAGGCGAAGTGATTCATCCCAAGGCCTTTGCTCTTTTGGACATTAACGGGGACGGCTAAAGGATATCTTCCTTTACGGGACAAGCCGGTGAGGAAACAAAAGATGTCTCCGGCAATCTTGTCGGTTATAGTTTATCAGGAAAAGATGCTTATAACGAAAGAAAGTAGGAACAATCCAAATTGAAGACGGAAAATGAGAAGCTCTGATTAAGGAGCGTTCCACCACCGTTCTTATGGAAGAGGAAGCCAACGGCGCATACAGTACGGTTCTTCGAAGGATAGACTTAGCGAGAAGCGGTGCTGTACCGAGTAACGGAGCGGAAGACATTTCCCTCTTTCTCCTATCATAGGAAGAAGGACTCAGCCATATTTATTCCCTCTCCGGTAAAAGAGATCGCTTTGGAAATCCGGAGTACTATTCATTTTCCGATAGACTGGATTTTCAGGAATATCAGAGAATTTTTCTGGAAATAGAGGATCGGTTTAAGGAACCATATCCGCTTAAAGCCTATAATCTGGATGCGGAGGGCTTACGGAAGGATTAAAAGACTTTAATAGGGAAGAACTTTCTTTCTTTCAATCACAGGAATTTAATGACTAGAAACGATTATTACTATGCATGAGAAGTTTTTCTCGTGTTGAAGGCCAGGAGGATTCGCTTTGTCTATTATCATTACAGTATCCAACCAAAAGGGGGGAGTCGGAAAAACAACTCACTTCATCTGCGCTTTGCGCCGGATTGGCAGGCAGGGAGCCAAAGTTTTGGGGAATCGATTTGGATCCGCAGGGAAACCTCGGATTTTTGTATGGGATTGGAAGGCGGAAACGGGATTACGATTTTAGATGCCTTACAGGGAAATGTGAAGGTGGAGAAGGCGATTCGCCGTGTTCATCATGCGGATATTCTTCCTTCCGATATTTCTCTTTCCTCATCGGGGCTTGAGAGATTGGCGCCGGGAAAGAGAGAGGTGGCTCTTAAAGAGATGCTCATGCCTTTGCAGTCTTACTACGATTTTATGGTTGATTGATACGCCTCCCGCATTAAATCTTTTAACGATTAATGCCTATGCGGTATCCAATTTTCTGATTATTCCGATGTCTTCGGACATTCTCTCCTTAGTGGGACTTTCCCAGCTTAGAGAAACTATAGATTCCGTTAAGCAGGGATTAAATAAGGAGCTGAAGGTACTGGGAATTCTCCTGAATAAATTTGATAAGCGAACGACTCTGGCAAAAGATGTGGAAGAGATGGCGGAAGGTCTCGCAAAGCAGATTTCCACAAAGGTATTTCGGACAAAAATCAGGCAGCGTGGCGATTGCCGAAGCTCCCGCTCATGGAGAGGATATTTTCAGCTACAACAAGCGTTCTCCGGCAGTAAAGGATTACGAGCAGTTTGTTCAGGAAGTTGCGGAGGATATTCATTTAAGAGAGGTAATAGGACATGGCAAAGAAGACGACGAAATCGAATAAGACATCACATGTGATGAATCTCCTTACCTCTATGCCGGTCAGTGAGGAGGCGGAGCTTACGGGAGAATTCGGAAGGCGGAGAAGGAAAAAGCGAAACGCATCCGTAAAGGGAGAAAAATCGAACTGGATGAGACGATAGCTTCCGATTTTCATGAAGCGGCAGAAAAAGACGAAACAGGCTGCAGAGCATTTTGACGGGGCGGTAAGCAATTTTTAAGACGGCGGTCGACAGCTTTGACAACATGGAAACTCGCGCGGATGCGGTAACAGAGGAGCAGGATAGCAGGGAGAGGCTTCGGTAAAGAAGAACCGGTGCCTTCCAAGAAAAGTAAAGTTACCGTCATTGATGAGTCCTCGGAAAATGATAAAATCACCAATGAAATACAAGTGAATTTGGAAAAAGCTTTTAGACGAGTATGATGAACCGGAGCCGGAATTTCATATTGTGAATGTCATGGCGGAAATATTAAAAACGAAAGATGTCAGGAGGTCTGATTCAGAGCCACGGAGGATGCAGTTGTGACAAGTGTGTAGCCGATGTTACGGCTCTTTCTCTTACGAGGCTTCCGGCGAAATATGTGGTACTTGATAAGGACAAGACCTCTCCCATGATCGGCTTTTACCAAAGTAAGTATAGGGCGGATATTTTTGTCGCCATGATTAAGGCGGTTTTAGATGTGAAGGAACATCCGCATCATGATCCGAACCGCGGCAGAGACACTACCAAATTTGATGAAGAGGAAAGAAAGAACATACGGGGAGGAGTTCTCCTTATATAGTTTTGAAATCAGTCGATAAACTCATGAGAACTTAGCAGAAAGAATGGGGTGGAAGGGAGTCCGACGTTCTTTGGCTTTTTAAAGAGGAGTAAAATCTCTTCTTTAAAGAAAGTTTTGCTAAAAAGAATAAACGGGGAAATCTTATTTTTCCGTTTAAAACTACTAACGGCTGCCCTTACCTACCAGGGTAATCCGTTAAAAGAGGAAGGATGAGTTATGGCGAGTTTATCGACAAGTTCAACCCAGGAAGCTCCGGACTCGGGAACACCGCTCTTCGAGGTTTCGGCGGTTTTGCATCCGGCTTAGATAGAGACGCGTTAATCGAGCAGATGAGCAAGGAACACAGATCAAACTGACCAAGGCGAGACAGGAAACGACAAAAATTGAATGGAAGAGAGACGCTTTTCCGCGAGCTTGCGGATAAGGCTATCGATTTCCAGGATGACTTTTTTGTCCTTTGCGTCATCAAGTTCTATCAAAAACAATGATTTATATGCTTTCCAATATTGTGGATGTAAGAGGAGATGCTACAGCGGCAAAAATATATTACTGCCAGCGGTTCTTCTTCCATGACAAAGAATCTCAAGATTTTCCGCAGTGACCAGACTGGCTACGGCGGAGTCTGTTGTTTCCGATGTGAAAGGAAGCGTTACGGCGATTCAGTCGGGCATCACGGCGGATGCTTTAGCCGGTCTTAAAACGGTAAAGACCAGTAATCTGGCCGGAAAGACGCTCGAATTCGGAAATTACACGACAGAAGGGAAATTTAACCAAAAGGCAAGCTTTACTTTTCCAAAGTCTTATAAGGATGATGACGGAAAGACCGTGGAAATAGACTACATCGGAGATAAAGAGAAACTGGTAGAAGCGCTGAATAAGGCGGCAAAGCAGGAAGGGGTAAAGCTTGGAGAAAACAAGGATTTGAAGTTTTCCTATAATAGAGGACAGAACTCGGGAAGACTATATCAGTATGAAGGCAGTTCCGACTATGTGATCAAGAAAGAGACTTCCGTACTGGACGCTCTAGGGTATAAGGCGGGGGCTCTCGAAGCGTGCCTTCCGGTTCAGGTTCCGCTTCTACGGCTTAACTCTGGATAACTTTAACGCAGGAACCGCGGCAGAGCACAATCTCGAAGGCTTCCGTAAAAGAGAGCGAGTTCATGGACTATCTTGAGGATAGGAAATTAAGCGTTTCTTATGGCGGAAAAACGCGGGAAATCAGCATTTTAACGAAAGAACAAAAAGACTATATCAAGGCAAACTATACGGCAACCGACAGCGCCGGCAATCAGGCAAGGCTTAACGCGGTAGCGGAAGCTATGCAAAAAAATATGGATAAAGAATTCGGTATCGGAAAAGTGAAGGTGGACGGTTCTACGGGAAGCCTGACTTTTAACAGTGCAAACGGAAAAGATACGGTTTCGATTGAGGTTTCCGATAAAACGGTTAGAGACAATTTGGGAATAGAGAAGGAGCCCAATCGCGTTTCTTTGGGCAGCAGTATCATGAGCAGTTTGATAAACTCGGCCTGGAAGCTTTTTCCGGAACAAAGCGGCTCTGGATGAAGCACTGTCTCACCTTAGTATTAACGGAAAAGAAATTAAAGGAATCAATTCCGATTCCACGATTTCGGATATGCTCAGTAAGATTAACGATTCCGATGCCGGTGTAAGAGCCTCCTTCATGCCGAGTTCAGGACGTTTTGTTCTGGTGCATAATGAGACGGGAAGCGGAAGGAGCATCGATTTAGGAAATCCTTCCGATCCGAATAATGTAGCGGATAAGATATTTGGAGCCACAGTATCCGGCGGAGGACAGGTGAATCACGGGCAGGATGCGGAAATCGTGTATAACTACGGAAAACGCATCAACGAAGTGATGAGTTCCTCTTCCAATACCTTTACCATTGACGGCATGAAAATTACCGCAAACGGAAAATTCGGTGCGGAGTTTGATCAGGACGGAAATGTCGTAAGAAAGGCGGACGGAAGCTATAATCTGGACAGCAGTAAGGAGCTTAGCTTCGGTCTCCAAGGCGGATGTAGATAAAGCAACAACGAATGAAGAAATTCATAGAGAAGTTTAACGAGCTGGTATCTTCCGTGAACAGCCATGTAAAAGACTCGTAAGGCAAAAGGGGTATGAGCCTTTAACGGAAGAGCAGAAAAAACAGCTTAATCAGACCTCTATTGACAACTGGGAAAAGAAGGCGAAGGAGGGGATTCTCTATGGAGAAAGTTCCATCCGCAATTTCAGTCTTTCTCTGGAAAATGTCATGAATAAATTGGTTGGCGACCTTGGAAAGTCGGGACTCAGCTATCGTGATCTCTCAAGAAGTCGGCATTTCGATGTCTGCCGATGTGCATGACGGCGGAAAACTGTCCTTTGATGAAACAAAAGTTTAGAAAAGCCATGGAAACAGAGCCGGAAAAGGTTGAAAAGATTATGAGTGGACATAACGGTTCCAAGGGACTTGCAAAGGTTGTAGAAGAGAGCATTACGCCTTATGCAACAAGGTATTCGTCAAGAAATGGCGGATCATATGGAGAACTGATTAAAGAAGCCGGTTCCAACCGGGTGACTCTTTTCCAACACTACTTCGACGATATATATGAAGCTAAAAGAAAATTCCGAGAAGATAGAGAAGTTAAAATCGCTCTCAGTACGGAACAGGATCGGTATATAGCAATTCTCCCAGCTGGAGACCTTACTGAATAAGATGAATACACAATCCGGGTATTTGAACAGCTTACACGGATAATAGGAATGCTTTGGAAAAAGAGCTATCGTTCCTCGAACGATAGCTTTTTCAATATTTTCAGGAAAAAGCTTTTATAAAAACGGATATGAGACGACATATTCTAAGAAGATAAAACATAGGGCAATCTACAGACAGTTTAGTGAATAGTAGTGCAGCTTTAGCCCGAAAAGAAATTGTCAAAATATAGGAGAAGCTATGAACGAATATCAAAAAGTATCAGGATCAGAGCATTATGCAAATGAGTCAGGGAGAACTTTTTGGTTTTTGACTTTGATGAGGCGATTAAGTGTTTAAAAAAAGCGGAAATAGCCTTAGAGGATAAGAAGTATGACAAGTTTGAGGAGATGACTAAAAAATGCAATATGATTATTCGCTATCTTCGTCAGACTCTGAATATGGAGCAAAAGATCAGCAGAGATTTACTGCGACTATATGATTTTATTACCTTCGATCTCGGCCTTATTCAGGCAGGAAGGAAAGAAGAAAGGACGAGCTTCCAAGCTTGTGGATATTTTTGAAAGACCTTCGTGACGGCTTTTACGGAGCAAGCAAAAAGGTAGTGGATACCCATATGCCGAAGGAAGCCAGAGTTGTAGGCTGAGAGATTGGCTTTATTTCGGGAGAAGCCGTTGTAGGCTAAGAGCCGTGCTTTATTTTGAGAGAAGCCCTATGGAGAAATAAGTGCAATCAGGGTGGTGAAAAGGAAGGATAGTTCGGTTAAGCGTATTGTCTTCCTTTTACACCCTTTTTCACGAAAAGGAGATTGATGGACAGGGAAAGACTTGCTAGCCCTATATCAGCGAAGATATAATATGATTCGGACTTTAAAAGAGGAAACGGATGAGCTTCTTATGGCGGTGGAGAGGCAGGATAATCTGAGTACCGGACTGCTCCTGGATTTACGAGAGGAAAGTGTCCAAAATCTGGAAAAGAACGATATGGAAATTCGTCTGATTGTAGAAGAAAATCGGGAAAGTGCCGCTATTTTCCGAAGAATGATGGAGGTAGAGGAAAAAGATATAGCCTCTTCCTTTTCCGGAAAAATAAGATTGCCGATCTTGCGATGAAAATTCGCAAAGCCTTGGACGAGATTCGAAAGAATAATGAGCGAATGGAATTTCATGCAAAAAGAAGGAAAGACTATTACGAGGAAAAAATATTGGCATAGATCAATTCGATAAAGAGCGCAGAAAGGAAAGCTATGAATCGAAGTGTATATGAGGGAAAGTTCTTACTGAACCTTGTGGGAGCCACGTTAAGGCAGGATGACTCTTTCCCGGTGATGCGAAGGATGAATTAGGGAAGGCTCTATCGTATAGCGGATTATCACGAGCTGTCTTCAGCGGTATATCTTGAATGCTTTCGGCGGGGGCGAGAGTTCCCGCTCTTTTGGTGAGCGCTTTTTCTCACGCTATCAGGAGGCGGTGCGTTACGGTGCCGTTTACGAGTCTTCGGAGCTGGAGATTTTGATGCTTTTCAGGCACTGAAGATTCCTGCCGTGATTCTGGAAAGTTCGGCGGTTCGAGACTTTATCCTTTAGCGGAGACGGCGGCGAATTCTCCCTTAGGCTTTTTATTCCTGAAGAAAAATATCCCCTTGCTAGGGGGTATCTTGTGGATCTCGGCTACGAGAGAGATGATTTTTACAAAGGGATTCGGAGAGCGAATGAAGCGCATAGGCGGATTTCAGGTGGAAATCTACCATAGCCTGCCTTTCCTTACGAAAGGCTATAAAACTGCATGAAGGGACTTTTTAGACAGAGCTTTTTCCCGATAAAAATCGACCTGTTTTAAAAATCGCTTTCTTTAGAGAGCAGCTATCTTTTTCGAGCTCGCGGAGGCATCCTACCATTTTGTACGGACAGTTTAAAGGTGAGGAACTTCTGACCTCTATCTTTTTCTATAAATTGTTTTATAAGGACATGAACCAACGCTATCTGGACTTGAGAATCAAGGAATTGCGTATTCCGCTCCTTTCGAAAAGTCTTTTGCAAATGGCGGAGATGTGGTTCGGAAGCCGTAAAGAGTCTTTATTTTCTTATCCGAAGGACAGTATCAGTCTCTTTGACGATATGGAAGCGAGAATTCTCTCTAACGGTACAGTCGGACGAAGACAGTATTCCGGAAGCGGCAAAAGCTGAGAAAAGCGATCAGAGATGCGGAAAACAGAGAAGAAAAGGCTGTAAAATGGAGGAAGTGGAGAGAAAAATGGGCGGATCGCTTTAGAGCATTGGGAAGAAAGATCCGTTGGGCTTTTCCGGATAAAAAGTACATGGCGAGCCTTTATCCCGAACTCGAGCATAGGGTTTATTTACTTCCCATCTACTGATAAAAAGAGATTTTATTTGCTCCTTGTTCTTTTCCGTGCAGAGAAAAGGACGGAAGAAACGGGAATAACAGCGAAAAACGGCGGAAGAGGCGGAGACGAAAAGCAAGAGAAATTGCGGGACAGTACAGTACGTTTAGAAGCTTTAGAGGCGGAAGAGAAAATGCACATTACGGATATAGGCTATCAGGACGATCCCTTCAGAACGAACGGAAGAAAGAAGGTATTTTACAAGAGAGACAGAAGGAAGAAAAGAAGAGTTTGCTTCGCAGATAACGGAAGAAGAAGAGAGTTTACTGATAAGTAACGGCGGAAGAGTGAACAGTACGATATCTATCCCAAATATTCGAAAAAGAAGATTTTTTGAAGAAAAAGGAAGCGGAGGAAGAGGATCTTCCGCTTAACAAAGATTTCGCGTTTTTGTCCGAGGAAATTGATGAAAATGAAAAACGGACGAAGCGGAAGAGGAAAAGCGAAAGCGAGGAATCTTTGGGACTTTTTCCGCTCGAGAACTTCCGATGCCGGAATACGATTCGTTAAGACGGCAGGTTTCTAAAAGCGTCAGAAAGAGAAAGAGATTCTGAGGAAGGCGCGGCGTCCAATCAGGGATTCTTCGGAAAGTTAGCCGGGAGAGGAGGAAAGGGCGCTAAATATGCTTTTGCGGAGCTGGGGAAAAATGACGGTGCCTGACATTGACAGAAGAAGAGCTCGGGAAAATGTGAAAGCGGTAGAAGCGCGTTACAGGAAAAGCTGAGGATCTATCCGAAGCAGTAGGGACGAAAGATGAAGAGCTCTTCTTCCCCGAAAAAGAGGAAAAGAAAGCCTGCACTGCAGTGGAAAAGAGAAAGAAGGGCGCTGAGACTTCGGAGAAAAAGCAAAAGCCTGGAAGAATAATATGCTACATTGATCGGTAAAGAAGTGAAGGTACAGTCTTGGGTTTTTCCGAAGGCAAAGAAGGAAGAAGAGTAAAAATAGAGTTTGACAGGAATGGGAAAAGGAGGAGAATAACAAAGGCATTTTTTGCAGTGGGACAGGTGGACTGTGCGCTTTTATCAGTTCTCCGAGCCCGAATATTACTTACAGCTAAGCCTTTGAGCCCGGCTACATTACATCTGAAATCAGTCCCTGACTGGACCAGAGTAAGTAGCCCTGCACATAGGAGGTTGTTATGAATTCTCACGCAGCAAAGGCCTACTATCGAGAGAAAGTGGTTCATGTAGATGCAGAGGGGAGACACTCGACGCTCACATCAGAGTGCACATCCGTTCTCGCGGAAAGAGAGCCGACTTTACACCGTTCTTGAGACTGTGGTGACTATGTAATCGTAGTGAATGCGGAGAAGATTCAGGTTACAGGAAAGAAGCTGGAGCAAGTTGTATCGCACACACCTCGTTAGTGTCGGTTCCATGAAGGAAACTTCTTTGAGAGATATGAGAGCAAACAAGCCGGGAGCAGGTTATCGAACTTGCGGTAAGGGGTATAGCTTTCCTGAAGGACCTTTAGGTAGACAGGATGCTACAAGAAACTTTTTCGTTTATGTGTGCCGGAGCATAAGCACTCAGGCTCAGCAACCACGTTGCATTATCAATCTAAGGGGGAATAAAGAATGGCTACAACAGAAATTACGGCACCGGTGAGAAGAAAGAGCTCCGTTGCAAGAGTATATATCATGCCGGGTACAGGAAAGATTACCGTGAAATCAAGCGTTCCATCGACGAGTATTTCGGTTTGGAGACTTTGAAGACCATCGTCTCGTCAGCCGCTTTGTGGCTCACAGAACGAGGGCAAGCTCGATGTACGGTTACACGTCTGCGGTGGCGGTACCACAGGAGCAGGCCGGCGCTATTCGCCACGGTCTCTCTCGTGCACTTTGCGAGATGGACAGCGACTTCAGACCGGTTTTGTAAAGAGAGCGGATTCTTACAAAGAGATTCTGCATGTGAAGGAGAGAGAGAAGTATCGGCTTAAAGGCTGCATCGTCGCGCACGCAGTTTAGTGCAGAGATGAGAAAGACATATCAAGTATATGGGACTCCTCAAGCACCTCGCGGTCTCCTCTATCCTCTACTTCTGGAACTGTTCGCCGTAAATGCTCACGAGTTACTGCTTCAGCAAGACGCCAAGCAAGACATCTTTGCTTATCCGCTCGTCTACAGCCCCTCAAAGAGAGAGAGTGAATTTCATATTCTATGGGTTCCTGTATATGCGGGGACCTCTCTTTTGCATTTTTCAACTGAATTTCGTTTCTTATCTCCTTTCACCTTGCGGAACGGTTCGTTGCAAAGCAGACCGTTACTCGCTGGAATATGCAGGGCATATTCCTTCACGCTCGTACAGTTCAGAAAGAGATAAAGGAAAAAGACATACTTAGGATATAGGATGTTCAAGCACTTGGGGAGTCTTTTTCTTATCCTCTAAACTGCGGAACTGTGGCCGGTAGAACAAATTTATGGAGGATGATCTTCTATGGCAAAGGATGAATATTTAGTACGGATAGACCCCGAAAGCGTTGGAGGATTTTTCGCCATGCCGATGATTTTGGGCAGTTTCTTTCAGCAGGTTTTATAACATGGCGGATTCCATCATCGATCGGTCGCTTTGTCGGGTCTTCCGCACTGGCCGCCAGTCGGTGCCGTGCAGCCTTGACCAATCGTTTCTCATTTCGTGTGGCGCTTGGTGCCGGTGTCGAGCCGGCGTTCTTGCTCGTCAGCTATTTTGGGTCCAAAGAGTACGGGAAAATGAAGACGGTTGTGTCAACATCTCTGCTTAGCTTTCTTGTTCTGAAACGCTTCTTTCCGTCTTCGGCTTTCTTTTCCTACGTCATGATGAAAGCTGTGCAAACGCCTCTCCGACATTCTAAAGGACGCAGTGCTGTATCTCAGAGTCTATTTCATCGGCTTTCCGTTTCTTTGTGTACAATATTCTTCCACCATGTTTACGTCTGTCGAGAACCAAAATTCCGCTTGACTTTGATTTTTCCTCCATCTTAAATATTTTTGATCTGGATGGTAAGAACGCTCAGCCTTGGGGTGTTTGGCGCCGCACTTGCGACGCTTATCGCACAAGGCGTTTCCTGCCGCACTCTCTTCTCCTATTCTTTTATCGAATAAAGCGCCATCAAAGCAGTTTTCAGTGTTTTGATACCAAAGAGCTGTCTTCCATGCTTCGAATTGCTGTTCCTCCGTCCTTCAGCAATCCACGGTTTCCGTCGGGATGATGATTGTACAGTCGGTGGTCAATCCCTTCGGCACATATTGGCCCTTGCGGGTACTCGGCAACGATGAGAGGAAAATGTTTTTCTTTTGATTTTTGTCTCTATCGGGAATGCCGTGTCGCCGTTTGTTTCCAGAATCTTGGTCGCAAAGAAAATGCATCGCATCAGAGAGGGCTATCATGCGCGCGCTTCTTCTCGATACCTGCCTTTGCCGTTTTTGCTCTTCTGATTATTGAAACCCTGCACACGAGATTTCTTCGCTGTTCTCGGAAAGACGGAACGTTTCGCTCTATCAGGTGTCTTCCGATTATATGAGATGGTTCGGCTATCCTCTTTATGGAGGAAAATGGCGACCGACGGAGTCCTCCGAGGACTTGGAATCATGCGCCATTCCTCGTCGCAAACATGGTGAACCTCGCGATTCGCCTCGTCCGTGTGCCTTATCTTTGGCGCCTCGTCTCGGTATTTCCTTTGTTCGCTTGCCGTGCCGGCAGGTTGGCTCGCCAATTTTCTGATTTCACTATCGCGCTCAAGGAAAGCCTTTCTGAGATGACGAGGCACTTTGAAAGTTTGCTTTTAGAGGACACCGTTTTATTCTTAATAAGCGGCGTAGTCTGAAGGCGGAGACATCTTGTTCATCATGTTTTCGCAGGCAAGATAGCGAACCATGCAAAAATACTTATGAATTCCCTCGTCTATTCCTTTTCTCTGATGTTGCCGGAAAAATACAATGCAAATATTGTCATGAAAAACAATTCTATATAATCACTAGGGAATTGTTTACCTGAGGAAGAGGAGGAAAAAGTGAAGAAGAAATGGATGAAATTGTTTTTCCGTTTTGGCATTAGTTTGGCGGTAACAGGCTCGCGGAGCTGCAAAACAGGAGAGTGTGAACGAAGACAGGAACAGCTGCAGAGTCAGTGAAGATATCCGAAGAGCAGACGGAAAGGCTGCAAGTGCGCGGCAAGCGACAGCTTTACTCTACATTATTGACGGCGATACGGAAATACATTTGAATCGCTTACAGCGGATGACCGTGCTATGGTTTGACGACGATGCTGCCCTTTTTGCCTCTCTATCATATTTACTACTGACGGACAGTGGATCATATCCTCGCCGGAGAGCATGACGCCGTCGAGGATGGCTTGCACCCTGACCATGAAGTTAAAAGGATGGTCTTAAGCGGAGTGACGGGAGCCGCTCACCGCGGATGATATCGTCTATACCTCGCGAGGAAATCAACAAAACTCACGAAGAATCTTTATATTGGCGACCAGCCGATTACGCCGGGAGAAGAAGGACGATACGACGATTCTTTTTCCATTTGCCCTCCGTTTCCGCCAGTGCCATGGAGATGCATTTTCCGACGAAACTCAGCATTATCCCGAAGCATATTTTGAAGGTAAAGGAAAATGCCGATATCTCTCTTTTAGACGATAAGGTTGTCGGATGTGGTCCCTATACTTTTGAAGAGTACAAGACTGGAGAGTATCTAAAGTTCAAGGCCAATCTGAATTACGTGACAGGGGAAAACCCTATATCGATACTTTGATTTACCGTATTATCGAGAAGGCGGATACCGCAACACCGCTATGCAGGGCGGGAGAGGTTGATGCCTGGTGATTTTCCGGATCAGGTAGCACAGCTGCATGACAATGATGCTTTTTACGCTCACGAATTACAGTGAGGGTCGTGCCTCACATCCGTTTGAATGTCACTACCGATGCCATGAAGGACAAGAACTATGAGAGGGTGTCCCTATGCGCTGAATCGGGATGAAATCATGAAGGCGGCATACCGATTCCGATTACTATAAGCTCGGCTATTCTTTCCTGCCGTATGACAACAAGTACTATACGGATGACGTGGAAAAATGGGATCAGGATGTCAATAAGGCAAAGGAACTTACGAAGAGCGGAGCAAAGAGTCTCGAACTGGGCTATATCGCAAGTAATGCCGTATTGAGAGAGAGGCTCTTTCGCTATCCAGGCGGAGCTGAAGAAGAAGGCATCAATGGAACTCGAGGGAATCACGGATGTGGCATACTCCAAGATGTACAGAGAAAAAGGCAACAAGGACTACGATATTATCCTCATGGCGGTTATGTCGCGGGTCCGACCCGATACTTTTGCTTCTCTTTTTCTCCACAAAGAAGGACAATGGTTTGAATTATAACAGTCCGGAAATCGACAAGCTCTTTTGAAGAAGGAAATGCCACCTTGATGATGCAAAAGAGAGTGAGAGTTTATAATCAGGCGCAGAAACTGGTTTCTGAAGAGGCAATCTTCATCCGCTGGGAACAAATCTTTCGTACGCTGGTTACCAAGAAAAATGTCGATCCGACGGAGGCAAAGCTTGTACTCGATTTACACCTTCGGTGATCTTTCCAAGTTAAAGTTCAAATAAAAATATAGAAAATAAAAATAGAAATCGTTGGATTTAGGAAGAAAAATAATGGAGATGGAGTTATCCATTTCCATTATTTTTATAATTCATAACGAGTGGCGCTCGCAGCGTGCGATATCTCGTTCATAACATGCGGCGCAGTCGATGTCTGGGTGACATCTTTGTTCAAAATGAGTATCGCTCGCAGAGCGCGCGGTATTTCATTCTTGACAAGCGGCTATGTCGAGACCGGGATTTCATTTTAGAAGGATATCGGCATACAGCACGATGCCTCGTTAGAAGAAATATATCTTTATGTAAAAGAAATCAGGATTTTGTGGCAAATATATAGTAAAAGAGATTAATACAAACAGTTCCTCTGTTTTTCTTATTACGGTGCTCTGCTTCACCAATGAATCTGGCACCCATGATGCAGTGGATGCTATCGCAAATTCCCAAGATGACGGAGGCGCAGAGGGAGGAAAAGGGAAGAACTGCGGACTGTTGATCCTCTCTGTCAATACATTCGTTGGGTAGGGAGAGTGGCAAGAGGAGACCTCGGAAATTCACCTAAATCATACCAGCATTTCGAAGGATCTTCTGATTCGGATTCCGAATACCATCAAGCTGGTCCTACGCTTCCTATGCTACCGCGCATATCCTTGCGATTGTACTGGGGTCTGTACAGCGCAAAGCTTTCGGGCGAAAATAGCCGGACAAGTTGATTGACGGCTTCTACGCTGGGACTCTTTTGCTGCTTTGGATAGCGATGATTTTTATTTATGGATATAGGCGGAAGATTTTTCCCTTGCAAGCGATCAAACGATAGGAAAGGAAGGGATTTCTTGACCTTATTAGGCATCTCGTACTTCCTCACCTGGTTCTCGTGATCGTTTTTCTTCCGGACTTATGCCGTTATGTTCGCTCCTCTGCATGACTGTGGAGCTTAGACAGGACTATGGCATTGCACAAAAAGCGTTCGGTGCTAATAAGAAAGAAATACTCATCATGTTGCCAAAAATGTCTTCTAACGCTTTTACAAAACTCTGAATGGCCGCTGCGTAAACAGGTGCGATTATTACTGAGTGTATTTTGCTCGAATGTCGGTTTATATTTTGTAAAAAGCCGTGATTCTTTGGATTATCCTATTGTTATGGCGGTTTTGCTTTTTCCGGAACGCTTATGATACTGACCTCCTCTGGATATCTCTATGCCCAGCGGATCCAAGTAATGCCTTTTAAGAAAGAGAGCCGGTGATATGAGGATTAACAATCTTTTTCTGCATTGAAAAAGGATGTTTGCGCCTTAGCCTCTTTTTATCTTCTTGCAGTTTTATCAGCATGTGGTCCAGTGATCTCATCTGACCGACCAATTGGATGTAATCCATGCTTCGCATCGCCTTCTCCGGCGCATTTTTCGATACGGATGAGGGTGGGAGAGATTATTTTATACGCGTGCTTTATGGAGGAAGAGTCTCCTTATTAGTAGGGCTTTTTATCCATGTTATGAGTATGAGCATAGGCGTGGTTTTGGGGCTTGTTTCCGGTTATTTCTGCTTTGTGGACGCGATTCTATGCGTATCTGTAGATGTGATTTCTTCCATTCCTGGATTATTATGGTTATGGTCATTGGAATGATTTTGAAGAGGCTCTTCTTTAATCTGGTTACCGGCCTTTTTGAGCTGGATGGAAATAGCGAGACTGATTCGATCGGAGGTTTTGTCTTTAAAGAAAGAAGTATGCACAGTATGCAAGATTCCTCCCGAATTCCTTCAGGAAAAATTCTGTTCTTCATATCCCGTCCATCCTTCCGACTACCATTAGTCGCGTCTACTGCGGCAGTGCCTCATCGATTATGGTGGAGTGTCTGAGGCTTCCTCGGAAGAGGAATTTCCGCACCGATGTCAGCTAGCTTATTGCAAAGCTCACAGAGCTGCAGTGAAAGCCCCTGACATGGCGGTCCTTCCCAGATTCTTATTATTCGACCGTATTTTTCCTTTAATAAGCTGGGAGAGGTTTGCGGAAAATCTTCTGATCGCGCTGCGAGACAGCCGGATGTTTAATATGGAAGAGGGGACGTATCACGAGGCGTGTACCAAGAAAGCAGGGTACCAAGACGATAGCGGAAAAAGAATGAACTATATGATTTACATTTGCAGTACTGCAGTTTTTGCACTATGCATTTTATGAATCAAGTAAAGATAGGGCTAAGGTAAGGATATAACTAAGTAAAAGAGATAATTGGAAGAAGAAACGAAGAGCAGAGAAAAGACGAAGAGCAGAGACCAGCAGAGCAGAGAAGGATATAGAGTGGAAGAAAAGAGAGGTAGATGAATAGAGAGCAAGAAGAGGACGTTTTAGTGTAGAGGATTGAGTGTGGAGATTCGCTTTCGAAAAACGTTTATCCTAGTCCAGCATCGATTTTCTCGAAAGAGGGAGAATTGCAGACGTTGTCGAGAGTCGGGCAGGAAAACCGTGGCAATGAACTATACTGAGTCTCTTCCGAGCGGCGCAAGAAGAACAGCGAAGAAACTGTCTCTAAGGGGAAAGACCTTATTTCTTTATCGGAGAAAGAGTATACGGCATCGAGGAAAAAGAAATCTCCATGATTTTTCCAAGATCCCATGACCGCTGAACTTCTGATGGAATTGAGAGCAGATTTCCGAGGTCATCCTTCGGAATAGGAAGAAAAATACACAGAGCGAAGGAGGAGGCAATCCGTCTCCTTTCTTCTTAAAGATTCCTGATGCGGAGATACAGAGCAGTATCCGCATGAATTTTCCGGAGTGAATGAGGCAGAGAGTCTTGACTTGCCATGGCGCTGTCCTGTTCTCCCGCACTTACTGCGGATGAGGCCCATTACGGCACTGATGTTACGATTCAGGCGCAGATTCTGAAGCTTTTAAAGGAAGAGGCAAGAGAAAACTAGCGGTTATCTTTCATTACGCATGATCTTTTCTGCTTGTGAAAATGCGAAAGCCTTTCGTGATGTACGGCGGGAAAATCATGGAGTATGTAGAAGAAGTACTTTCCACTCCGGCACACCTGATATGGCAAGCACTTCTGCCGCAGATTCCGTCGATGGAAATGTGAAAAGGGAGAGAAGCGTCGATAGAGGGAATCCGCCTTCTATTGGAAAAAGCCTCATGCGCCCGTCCTTTTTGAACGCTGTAAGGAGAGGATGCCTATTTGCGAAGTGGAGCCGCCGAAAAGAGCAGAGTTAAGTAAGACGCATATTGCTTGCCACCAAAAAGTGGAGTTTTCAGGGTGACGCAGCTGCCAAAAATAGGAGTCTAGGTAAGACAGATAGCCTGGCTTGCCACAAAAAGAGCAGGGTTTAAGTAAGGCACGTAGCATTTATTTATTATAAAAGAGAAAAATCCAATGAAGGCATATGGTGCTTGCTGGTCATAAAAACGAAGAGGAATACAAATGAAAGAAGAAATATTACGAGGAGAGGGGATAGAAAAAGACTTTTCCTATTCGTAACTTTTTGGGAAAATTAGAAATATTGCAGGCAGTAAAGGATGTCAATATTTGCTTAAATAAAGGGGAGACCTGGCCTTGTCGGGAGTCCGGCTGGAAATCCACCTAGGGCGCTGCCTTTAGATGATGAGACAGAACACGGAAAGCTCTTCCATCGCTAGGAAATTTCCATGGGGGAGGAGCCGATATAGAGATGCGAAGAAAAGATGCAAATCTATTTTTCCAGGATCCGGTATTCTCCTTGAAATCCTTATTGACAGTTCTGGGAGATTCTGAAGAGCCGCTCTAGAGGAGCGTTATCGAAAAGAGAAAGAAAAGATAGAGCAAATTCTAGAGAAGGTGTCTTAGAAAACAGATCTGTGAAGACTCCTGCATGCCTTCGGGTGGGACACAGAATCAGGTATTGCACGAGCCCTCTAAAAGGAGCCGGAGCTGGCACTTGTGATGAGCCGATTGCGGCGCTAGATGTCCATTCAGGCGCAGGTTGTGAACTGCTCAAAGATTTGTAGAGGAAAGTTACAGCTCAGCTATCTTTTTACAGCGCATGACTCTATCTATGGTGCGCTATATCAGTGACCGCATCGTGAGGGCAATGTGCTCTGAGGACACTGTGGAAGCGGGAGATACGGATAAGGTCTCTGCATCCGCACTCGCATCCTATACGATGCTGGGTGCTCCTTGCCGCTGTGCCAAGAGTCGGTAAAGCTGTAGGAGGCCATTTTGGAAGGAGAGGCGTGCATCTCGGAACGGAAGAGGCTGGTCTGCTTCCGCTGTCCGTACAGGAACGCAATGCCCGGTGATAGCCGGCACTGGAAGCGCGGCAGAAGGATCATCAGGTGACTCGCTTGTGAGGTGGAAGGATGGTCGGATGAGCAGGCTGAGGTCTTTATTTGCGTCTTTTAGAGTAAATGAGCAATTCATCCGTGAAAATCTGTCAGCACTTAGTCCGGCAGATGGCCACTTCTGCTATACGAATGAGATTAGGGAACGTAGTGTAATTTAGTCGACAAGAGCATCCCCTTTAAAACTTTGAGAGTGATACCAAGTTTTCGCATACTGTATTGTAGCAAAACACGTGTGAATGCTCAAAGTGAGCGAGCTCATGTCATCGCTAAGCACATAAACATCTAAATTTCACGACGCCATATTGGATTTCGAAGGCGTTTTGTCATCTTTGCCAACAGTGTCAAGAGAGGATGGGCGGAAGAGTATCGCCATCACGTAAAGAAGTAAACGATGGCTGACCGCAAGCCTCCTCTGCCATAGCGAGGCATTCTGGCAAAGATTTGATCTCCGTATGTAGCAAGGTCATTAAGGTCGGGGAAAACAACGGAGAAAACGTCCGTCATCTTCGGACAAGAAAACAGCAGGATAAATGTAATTCTATATATCTATCTCCTCCTCTTTTGGACAGCAGGGGATTATTTGAGACCCTGCCTGTTTAAGTATGCTGGAGTTGACAACTCTTTGAGGTGTGTCGCGATGGTTTAGGATGGCCACTTTTCCAGGCTTTGGTGCGTTTAGCCAGCCCGGTGATGAGAACTCTCACTATCTACGAGGTTCCCATCCTTCATTAAGGATTGGTTTTCAATTTCTGAGGCTCATTCTGTATTGTTCCTCCTTATGTGCACGCAATATTACGTATTTGCAACGATATCATCAAATGGGACTTCATGTAAAATTGATATACACGCTAGTAAAGATTGGTTTTATCCAGAAAAATTAGTAAAACTATTTTACTTTTACTAAAGTAAATAATTAAAATAAAATTACTAAACAAAGGAGGATTCTCAAAGAGAGAAAACAAATGAAGCAGGATTGGAATGACAACCGTACTTTTCAGGCTGACTGCGGAAATAAGCAGGAAGCAACGTCTAAAGGAGGAAGACCACGATCCGTTCTGTCTTTGGGATACAGCGGATGACGTCGATGTACAGCAGAAGCTCGTTGACAAGTTTAATGAAGAGCATCCCAGATATTCAGGTTGTAGTTTGGAAGCCTCATGGTTCGGATTTTGACACAAAAATCAGTGCATCCGGCTGGATCGGGAGACGCACCGGATGTGATGTATATGTGGAACTATCCTGCATCATCATGAAGGGCTGGAACCGCTTGACAGCTATATTGAAAAAGAGGGAGAGGACTACAAGAAGAATTTCTATAGTACACTCTGGAATTACAACTCTTATGACGGACAGATTTACGGTTTACCGGTAGGGTTTACGACACACTGCGTATACTATAACAAGGATCGTTTGAACAGGCCGGAGTGGAAGCCCCGAAGGGTGATTGGACTTTAGGATGATTTTAAAAGGAAAGGCAAAGGAGATTTATGAGAAAAGACTGAGGGTAAAGGGCTTTTCTCTTTCTCCATGAAGCCGGATCCCTATGATTATGAAATGTATCTGAGCAACGGAACCGCTTTATTGTGACAAAGACGGTGGATGGAAGGCTATGTTGATTCCGATAGGTACCGGAAACCTATAAGATGTTCCAGGACATGAAAAAGACGGCTATGACAGTGGCTAGAGAAGTCTCGGAGATGAATCAGGTAGGCAGACCGGCATGTTTTGTTTATGGAGCATGGGCTGTAAAGAAGTATACGGAAGAAGGTAGTGAATTTCGGATTATCAAACTTCCTCCTTCGGTTCTGGAGAAAGTCGGCAAGTATTTTAAGTTCTTCCGGTAGTAGCCAGCAAAGAGCAGTAGAAAACAAGGAAGCGGCTTGGGAATTTGTAAAGTTTTGGACTATGAAGAAAGCAACAAGATTCGTATCGGAACGGAGTTCCCTGTTCTTATGTCTGTTGCAGAGAGCGAGAAGATACTGGAGAAGCTGGAATATGCCCCTGTGAGAGTATCGGATCAGAGGAGAGTATACTCTCGCAAGCTTTTATCATGGATAAGTGGTCCGAGGTTTTCCGAGAAGTTGGAGCTGGCTTTTTGAAGAAATGTATAATCCGAGTTCTCTCATGGATGTAAAGAAGCTCATCGCATCCGTTTTTAAATTAATGCGTTCATGTTCTAAACTTATGCTGTTCAAGGAGCGAAAATGGAGTTTAAGAAAAACTGAAAGGGTCTGACACCTTACCTCTTTATTATGCCATGGATCATAGGTTCTTGCCTCACCATAGGACCCTTGACTTTTATCTTTTGGTGATGGTTTTGATTGGTCTTGCCGGAACCCTGTTTCAGGGTTTCGGGAATCTGAAAGAGATGTCAAAGATGCACAATTTTTGAAATCTCTCTAATCAGTATCAAATATGGCGATATTTGTCCCCTTTAAATATTTGCATAGCGCTATGTTGCCTGATTACCCAGCATTTCGAGGCGAGTCTTCGAACTCTTTTTACATTCCGACCGTTATTTCCGGGTGGCAGTGTCCATTATCTGGGCTGGATTTTGAACGGAGACTACGGTGTTTTAAATCGCTACTCGCTCCTTTCGGCATTAAAGGGCCAAGGTGGTTGGTAGACTCCTGCCTGGGCGCTCTTTGCGTGACTTTCTGCGAGGCGCTTCGGTGGGCAGTATGATGCTGATTTTCTATACGGATATCAAAGGAATCGACGGATCTCTATGAGGCAGCAGCTTTTAGACGGTGCGGGAAAGGGTGGTGCAGCTTTTTCTCGATTACCCTTCCTTGATTTCCACCATTTTATTTAACTTGATTACCTCCATAATCGGATCTTTCCAGCAGGTACTGGTTATGCTCTTAACAGGCGCGCGCCTCTGAAATCCACTTATTTTTACGGTCTGTATACCTATAACAATGCCTTTACATCATGTTGGGCTACGCCAGTGCAATGTACTGGGTGATGTTCATCATTATTTTACCTTGACCGCAGTGGTATTCCGCTCTTCATCGGCTTGGGTATTCTACCAAAGCGAAACAGCGGAAAAAGAGGGAAGGAGGGATAATGAAGACCGATAAGAAAAACCAAATCTTGTAATAGAGATATTACGTAATCATTACGATTTATTTTATTTCTCCGTTTATCTATATGTTCTTTCCTCTTGAAAACGGAAACGGAAGCCATTGCTATCCTCCGAAGCTTTTCCCGGAGGTGTGAGATTTTTCCAATTACATTGAGCTTGAAATTACAGCCCTTCAACACCTTTCTTCAATACGGTTCTGGTTACCGTCATAACCACTTTGGGACAACTTGTGTCCTGCTCTTTTGGTGGCTTACGGCTTTTGGCAGATTCGAATTCAGAGGGAAAACTTCTTGTCTGGTACTGCTTTTCCACCATGATGATTCCTGGGATGTTACGATGATTCCCTTGATATGGAGTCTAAAATTTTGCTGACTCAATACCTTAAAACCGCTCATTATTCCGGCGTTCGGTTCGGCATACTATATCTTTTTGATGAGACAGTTCCTCTAGGCGTGCCGAAAAGACTTTTGAAGAGGCGGCAAGACTCGACGGCGCTAATGTCTTCAGATTTACTGATGATTTTTCATGCTGATTTTGAAGCTCGTCCTCATTCTGGTTTGTGGTGCTCAATATGACTTTCCGTTTGGAATGATTATCCCGGTCCTGGTATTCTGTTTACAGGATCTGATCCAAATACACCTTGGCGCTGACTGGCGGCTTTCAAAGGGAGTTCACGGAACAAAGATTATTCCATGTGTATCAAATACGGTGATAATGATTATTCCGCCGATACTCGCCTTTATCGGTGCACAGAAATACATTGTAGGAGGGGAACCGCGGCGCCATTAAGTCATAAAACGCCGCCAAAAGCGAACCGGTATGCTATTAAGTCGTAAAATAAACGTCAAAAGGAACGGCGCCATGGTAAATGCCAGGATACGCAAAGATGCAATATGAGGGAGAACTGACGAGATACTTTCGAAAATGAGAGAGGCAATGTCGGAGGATTCTAAGTGATTTTGAGGATCATTATGATAAAAAGAAGCCTGCAGTTTGAAAGCCTCTTTGCTCATCGAACGGCTATATGGGAATATGAGGGTGGAACGGGAGGAGGGAATCACCCTCCTTCCTCATATATAAAGCGGAATCTTTGATAAGTCAGAGCCTTTATGCGGAAACGTCACCCAAGCAACTGGAGTGAATAGTGCCCTATGTGCAAGAGCTGTGTCTGAGACTGTCAATCCTGGAGTATAGGAGAGCGCTGGACTTAAAGACAGCTGACGCTCTATAAGCATGTCCTTGAGAGATGAATCAGTAGAAAAGCCTGTGAGTCCGTGCGTCTCAGTAGGAAAATGTTCATCGATGGGCAGCAGTGTATTGTACACCTAAATTATGACGGCATTTTGGAAATGAAAGCAGCATTAACGGATCCATCCTCAACTTCTGCTTGATGCTGGCGGGTCTGGAAGGTCGAGCGCAGAGCGTGGTCACGGAAAGACAGTGCAAAAAGAAGACACATTTATCTGAGGTGGAGACAAGGATGACCTGCTCACATCCAGGACAGGATGCAGGTCTTCGCGCCTATGGAAAACGGGAGGAAGTACTGCACGATCATGAATAAGTGCCGTGAGATGGCTTTAGCTGCGGATTGCAGGTGAAATGAGTATAGACGGTAGGAAATTCTAAAATATGTCTCCGTATTTACAGAAGGACTGTGATGCAGAAAGAGCAGCGTTCATGCTCGTTTCTGCCAGAACTGGAGAGTTTCCGAGACGAGAACCACGGAAAGAGCACAGAGCGCACAAAGGTTTATGATGCGATGTGGAAGAGCGGATATTCGAGATCAATGGTGACTTTGAGGCGCGACCGTGCGGTTTCGTTTCAACATTTTCCACCCGATGGTACCGCAAGCGAGGATGATATTGGAAGTCGATCGTCGGCATAAAAGCTGTTAAGCGGAGAGGAATACGAGGTCATGCCTTCTGATGGAACTCATGCCCTTTCCTTTTCCTTTGTCTTTCCAAGAAAAGCGAGGGAGACGCTGAACGCTACTCGCTACCGACTATTGGATACTGCGAGCGCAAAATGCGCGGAAGGAAACGGATGTCGCGCGCGCAGTGTCCCTGAGTCCGCCGACGATCGGAGCAGAGCAGTGTCCGGATCTGGACGAGTTGAAACCGGACGGCTCCTGCTATCGTTGCTATGTGGCTAAATACGAGCACCATGTTACGGCTGCGGCGGATGTACGTTGCATACAAACTATGCGGACTCCACGGGTGATACGGACTTCCTCTATACAAGCGAAAGCGGAAATCTGATGGAGACAGCAAGATTTTGGGCAAAGCAGAGTGCTACAATAGACGTCAAACTGATGAAATCCGTGAAGTGACCGGACCGGATGAGTGGCACTGAACGGTGAATAACAATGTTTATACCAACTATCTCGGTGAAATGGTGTGCTCGTCTTTGCAAGCTCCTTAATACCCAAATGAGATCTCACGAAAAGGAGTATCGAAGTCTTTGTGAGAAGCTTCATTTCACGGAGAGAAAGAAGTGGAAACTTGAAGGAAATCAGCGAGTAAAACTCTATCCCGAAGAAGAAGGCTGACAGCTCGAGCAATTCAGATATTTCGATCTCGTATGAAGTTCTGATGCAGAGATGACGACACGAATGACTGTAGCCAATCAGACCCGGAAATCTACCAAGACAATGAGTGCGACAGAAACGCAGCTCATTAAAGCGGAGCGGATGTGGTTGGCATGCTCATGCATTTGCTCGGACAGAATTCTGACGAAGGACAATCTGGGAAAAACTCGCAATTACTTCAAGAGAAGTGGACTTTGCACGCTCTTCCTTAAGCAGCATTTGTGCATATGGAAGCTCGGAAAATGGGGACTCCTCTAGCTTATCGCTATCTAAAGGCGGGCGGCACTCCTCGGCTTGTGGAATATCTCAGGGAAATACCCGTGAAAGGCAATCCATGCGGCAAGCCTACCGGCGGAGTCGGCAGACCGTGGCCTGCAGCTTTGCGGGGCTCTCTATGATGAAAACGAGAGCTCATTTACAACCTCACATGCCTAAAAGAGAAGGAGGAATTGCAAATTTCAGTATTATAGCAGGAGAAGCATGACAGTACGCGATGAAAGGACCAATTCCTATACCATAAGAAAGCGCAAAATGAAGTATAAAAGACAGTAATATTTGGTTGGACGCAATCTGCAGTACGGACCGGTTTCATTATCTTCATGGAAAAAGATAGCGGATGATCTGGGGATTTATTTTTGATGGGGAACATCAATCAAACGTATTAAGAGGGAGTAGCAGAGCTGGGAGAGCTTTCTCAGATTATCTCTGGAAAACTGCTGACGGAAAGCTTAAGCAGCGAGGAACGGAACATTGCGATCTACAAACTCTACCGTTCTTATCTGGAAGAAATGTCGGAAAATGATTTTCATGAAGAAGCGAAGAATACTCTGCTGGAACTTAGGAGTATAGGGCTATCAGCTTGCTCGGCTCTTCCAGTAAGATAGGAAACGCGTCATCTTGGAACGCTTGAAAGCAAAGTATATCGACGCCATTTGAGCGGGACGAATGTTACGAAAACCAAGCGGATCCGGAAGTCTTTTAAGTGACGGCGGAAATGTTGAGGTTAAATCCTCCGACTGCATCGTCGCTGGGATGCAAAGTCGGAACCGAAGCCGCAGGGAAAGGCGGAATGGACAGCATCGCGATAGGAGATGCCATACCGGAGGAATGGCATGAAGTATAAAGGTGGAAAGTTTGGAGAGATTTTGGGGATTTTGTAGATTTATGTGGAAGTTAGTAGAAAAGCCGGGAGATGTAATGCACTCTCCGGCTTTCTGAATGTATGGCATTACAATGCACACAAATGAGATATCGTCATTCATCTCTACTTTACTCTGTGTACAATGTGCTGATACTATATCAATACAACTCTGGAAGCCAAGTTCGTCTATACGAGATAAGTTCAGGCGATTAAAATTACTATAGTTTCCAACAGTGACGAAACAGAAAAACAGCGGGTGAGAGGATGAAAGTACAGCTTATCTAAATTTCCGCGGATTCCTCCGATCAGCAGTCGGAGAGCCCTAACCATCGCAAGGCCTATGATAGTTTGTATCGACTGATTATAGAGGGGTCATTAAAGATGGTGATAGCTTCCCAGCAGAAAATGCTGGGTGGCAAAGCATTGAGTGAGTCGTGGAACCATTCAAAAGTGCGCTGTAAGGAAGCGATTGGAAGAGATGTTTACATTAATAAAAGTCAGGAGTAAAAGGGCAGCAGCAAGTTTGCCACTTGGTGCAATGCATAAAGAGAAATTCTGCTGGCTGTACATGATTTGTATGTTTAGAAGATTCTAAAGAGCCTATCACAAAGGTTGGATGAAATGTAGTGTCACTAGTGCGTGGCAAAATACGTGGCCAATGAGATGAAAGAGAATGGCGGCTTTTACAGCTTAGCAGTTGTTCTTGAATATTATCAAGAAGTAAGAGCAGGCTACTATTTGGACGGTTACTGATGTTTACATTGCATTGAAAAGCACCATATCGAGGTATAGACAGAATTTATCAAAAAGTTTGCCTGGAAGAGATTTATAAAATTATTCTGTGAGAGCAAGGACTGCCCACTTAGCGTTGTTCAGTCTGAAGCAATGCGTCGAGGACTTTCTAGAAACTCCTGTAATTGCTTTATGGAAACACATTGGGAGAGAAATGATACTCCACAGTTTTAATCGCAAACACTCGTCTGAATGCGTTGAAATATCGCTTTTCATGAGCGAAAAGCACCCATTTTAATGAGGGACACTTGGGAGGTGTGGGTCATGAAGAAAAGTATTTATCATTACCCACGATGAGCTCTTTCCTGCAATGTGGCAGTAGCTGCTACCCGGATGTGCAGGTACCAGTGCACGGACAGGAACAACAGTAGGCACAACGTAGCAGCAGGACGAAAGGACAACGGAAGGAGGAATGAAGCTTCTACAACTGACGGAAAGGAGGAGCAGTTTATCTGGTTGATGAGAGTCTCTGGAGATAAGTGGGATGATTCCGCAGCTAAGGGAATGGATTCGTACATAAAGGACCCTTGCTGGAAACGAGATTGTAAAGATCGGGTAGAATGAAAACCAGTTATGAGAGTACTTCTTGGATGCAGCAGATCAGAGCGTTTGAATTGTAGCCGGAAGATTTTTCCGCGAGAAACAAGTGAAGAAAACCTTCTGCAAAGTACCCGGAGAAACATTCCCTCGCTTTCGATTGTGCAATTAACAGAGATGTAGCAACAGAAGGTAACGTACTGATTACCTATAACCTGCAATAGAGCATATCTCATCTTGCAGGCGTGCCGGCGGCAAAGAGTGTTGGATTCCGGAGACGCAAAGATTGATGCGCATCCAAGAGGTCCTTGGATTTGTGGGTTCGGCGGACAGTGCAAAGACATCAATGATTTCTTAGTATACGTGAAAGGAGTAAAATCCGTGAGATCCGAGGTATTCAGTAGCCAATTAACCTCGACGTTGGTGGCTTTGAAACGATGTACACCAAAAAGTGCTTGGAAATGGACGACACAGCTGTGGTTAACCAAGGCGCACAGACGTATTGCGCTCCGCGTCTCAGAGTATCGAGCGGCAACAGCGTGCGGTACGACAAACTACCTTATTGCCTGCGATCAGGATCTTTATGCGCAGTTGAAAACAGACAGCTGGACGGTAGGCAAAATATCATTACATCCACTTTTGGATGTGAGAGCCGATGAGACAACAGCTGTAAAAGGGCTCGGATAGCGGAGAAATGAACGGAACGCAAAGACTATGTCATGGGATTAAAAGCGGTCGCAGTTGGTCTGGCTGAAAATGCAAAACTACGAGAAGCTGAGGCTCAGGAGGATACAGGCTGTTGAAGATGCAGAAAGATTATCGATGGCGAAAATCAAAAGTAGATGAGAGCGGTAGATATGCAAATGACAGAAGACATTGCCAGGCTTTGAGAGAGACAGTATGACATAAAGACTGATTTAAACTGGATTCTCGCCACACCTTGCCCCGAGAAAAGGTTGCAAGGCGCGTTTTAATGGGAAATTCCAAAAGCTTTGTCAGTGTTCATCCTGAATAAGCGACATATAGAATAAAGCCGACATCCGATTTGATCGCCCAGTACGAAAAAGTGAGGTTGAGGCGGCGGCGGGAAATCAAGGGAAAAGGAGAAATACTGCGATTAGAAAAATATCGATCTATCCCTAATGATGATAGCTACTAAAGGAATCAAATGGTTCTGGAGGGTGAAATTCATGCGCTATCCGGTGAAAATGGAGCAGGAGAAAGTCCACATTAATGATTTCATCTTTCGTGAAGAGCAGCCAAGTTCCGGAAGAATTTTCCATTCATGGGAAGAAAGAGTCATTTCTATTCCTCAGAGGTGAAAGCGATTGAGCTGAGATCGGAATGGTAAGCATCAACACTTTATATTGCTTGGTTCCTCTCTGACAGTTAGCAGAAAATATTGTTTGGGAATGGAGCCTTTATGGCGAGACTTTATCGATATGGAATCCAGCTTGTCGAAGGCAGAAGAATTAAGTCAAAAGTATAAATCATGATTAATCCTAAAGCATTCGAGACACACACAGCAGAGGCAAAAACAGAAGGTTGAAATTTTGGAAAATTTGTATCGAGGTGCGAAACTTTTGATTTTTGATGAACCGACTGCCGTGTTAACACCTCAGGAAACAAGAAGAACTGGTTTCGTGCAACTAAAAACCTTAAAGAAGGCAGTGATATACTATCATTTTCATATCTCACAAGCTAAATGAAGTAAAAAGAACTTTAGTGACAGAATTTCAATCATCAGGCAGGGTCAGTTTCATAAGGCATTTCCATAAGTCTGGATGTAACAGACAAATTTCCAATCTGATGGTAGGTCGTGAGGGTGCTTCTTACTACAGAGAAAGAACCGCCAAAGCTCTGGAAATATTCTGCTATCGGTGCCAGTCCTTAGTTTCTATGCAGAATCTCAATAAAAGTCGTCACTGGATAGGCTGTTTTGATTTGAGAGAGGAGAAATCGTGTGCTGGGGTAGAAGGAAATGGATCAGAGGGAATTAGTGGAGGCTGTACCGGACTAACTGAAAATACCAAGAGGGTTCAGCTGAGAGTTCAAGGAAAAAGACATCTCAGAGAGCGTCTGTTCAGGTGTACTAGAGTCTATCTGCTGCATATCGGAAGAATGGAATGATGTAGTGTGGCTCATTTTCTTTATCGATTTTAGAATGCGCTTTCCGATAAAATGGATTTGCAAGGCTTTTCTAAGCGCGGTATTTTTAAAAGAAAAAGAGCTCAAGAAATATGGAGAAGAAATCATAGCGATTATCAGATTTTCGCAAAATCTGATGTGGATCGACTCCCTTCCGGTGGGAATATTCAAAGACATGCTGGAGAACTTTTCTTTCATCACCCAAAATCATTATTGCTGACTTAGCCCAGGAGAGTGTGGATGTAGAGAACGGAATTTATCAGAAAACGTCTGATTGGAATGAGAGACAATGGAAGTTGCAGTACTTTTAATCAGTTCGGATTTAAATGAAATTTTGGGGCTTTGTAGCTAATGTACTTCTGAAGGAAAGATTGCAGCGTATTTTTCAGATACTTCTTCGATTTCAGAAAAGGATTTGGGCGCCTATATGCTGGAATTAAAACAATCGGAAACGGAAATTCAGGGAGGCTGTTCATGGATAGTAGTAAAAATAAATATTATAGTGGATTTAACGAAACTTTTTGGATGACGATTTTGGTGACCCTGCCGGTTTTGGTGGTTATCGTCGTGTTGCGCTAGACTCGATCCTATGAATGCTTTTTCAGCTGTGGGTCCATTCACTTCTGCAGAAGAATAGGAAATATTGTGAGCGGCACGTCCTCTTATAGTTTTACTGCTTTAGCGGCATTGATGATTTTGGAGCAGGACTTTTCCATGATTACAGAGGGACTTTCTTTTTCGGCACCTTAGGAGCACTGCTGGTTGCCTGCGGATTACCTCTTCCTGTGGGATTGCATCCATTCGTTGCCTTGGTAGTGGCAGAATTTTTCGCGTGCAGCATCCTGCTGTTTTTAAAATGAAGTGGAATGTATCGGAGTGGTGACTTCTCTTATGCTGAATAATATCATTTCAATTCTTTGTGTTGTATTGTATCAGCTATTACTTAAGGGATATGAGCAGTTCTTCCTTGCAGTCTGTTCCTATCGCTAAAGACCGTAAGACTGGCGGTGCTGATTCCGGAACAGAATTCACTTCGGGTGTTTTTCTGGCGCTTCTGTCCTGTATCTTTTACATTTCTTTTGTATAAAACAACTTTCGGCATGAAGCTTCAGCATCCCGGAGACAATAAAGCGTAGCCAATTATTCCGGCATTAAAAGCTCCTCTGTAATGTTGATGCTTCAGATTGTAGCGAATTTTTAGCGGGAGTTGGCGGAGGTGCAGAACTCAGGAATGTATACTCGCTTTAAATGGACAGCCTCTCCCGGATATGGTTGACCGGCATTGCAGGTAGCTTTGCTTTGCGAAAAATAATCCTTGCTGGTTCCTTTTGCAGCCCTTTTTATCGGTTATTTAAATGTTGGTGCAAGTATTGTGGCTAGAAGGCGATGTAAGCAGGAGGTAGTACAACTGATTCAGGAATCATCATTTTCATGATTGCTGCAGAAGTTTTATTTGGTAAGTGGAAGCAAAAATGATTGTGGTTGCTACCAAAGGAAGAGCAGATGAAGAAGGAGCTGCAAATGTTTAGCTTTAAATTCATGGTGGTCTTTTTATGTGGATTAGGTAGCCTCCGATTTTGTGGGCAGCTCTAGGGGGCAAGTATTTGTGAAAAAGTGGAGTAGTTAATCTGGGACTGGAAGGCATTATGTTGATTGCAGCACTGTTTGGAGTTATAGGAAGTGCTTTTGGTGGCGGATTGTTCTGGGGAATTGCAGCAGGGAATTTATCTACGGTAGTGGTATGTGCACTATTTGCTTACTTTCATCTGGTCAAAGCAGAATTCGGTTCTTTGCGGTACTACTATTAACACTATTGCAGCGAGCCTTACCGTATTTGTTTTACAGCTTTTGACAGAGAAAAGGATCAGTTCCTCTTTGAATAACTTCAATTCGACATTAAATATTCCCATAATGAAAATATTCCTGTATTGGGAGAATCTGTCGGACACAATATTCTCACGTATGGGACTTCTAATGGTGCTTTTCATGTCATCTTTTCTATCGCACACCCATGGGACTCCGTATTCGAGCAGTGGGAGACTCCAAAGGCGGCACGAAAGTGTGGGAATTAACGTGGTTCGCATTCGTCTTCTTGCTATTCTCTTATGTGGAATATTGGCGGGCTTTGGAGGATGTATCTTTCCATGGGGTATGCCTGTGTTTACCAGAGATATGGTTGCGGGACGTGGCTTTATTGCTCTTGCAGCAAATGCTCATGGGAAGGCAGTCTACACCGGTAGGAGTGTTGGTTTCTTCTCTATTATTTTTCTTTTCTTTGACGGATTATCAACATTTTGAAATGTTAGAATACCGGCGAAGTTTATCAGATGCTTCCTATGCCGCAACAATTCTGTTCTTACATTGTATTCCATGATATATATGGTTAAAAGTAAAGGGAGAGTAGAATAAATGATACTGATTGATTGTGATACCGGAATAGATGATTCATTAGCAATCCTCTATGACTAAAGACAGTCTACATATTGAAGGAATTACTACGGGCTTTTGGAATACCGGTGCTTTACAGGCTACGAAAATGTAAAGACTGATTCAACTGGCAAATCCGGGATACGAGAAATACCGGTGCAATAGGGTGCAGAAGAGACTCTAGTAGTGCTAGGGAAGACTGCAATGCACCATTCTATGGAAAAACGGGATTGGAGATGTGGAAAATCAAAGTCTAATCAGGTTTTATCTAAGGAAAGTGCTTGAAATGCCACTGTTTCGAAAGGCAGGGGAAATGCCGAACTGACCTGTTGTTACCTTGGGGAGACCTGACTCAATCTAGCCAAAGCTTTAGAATTGGATCCTAAGTTGCCCTCAGAAATCATGTAGTAGTACGGGAGGACCGTTAAACGCACCCGGAATATCGTCAGTCCCTACGCGGAAGCCAACATTGAGTGGAGAATGCAGAGCGTCGGACATTGTTTTTCAAGCAGGCTTTCATGTATGATAGTGGCAAGGCTGGATGTTCTACAGAACTCACCTTCGTGGAGAAGATTTGGACTCGCGAAGTACTGTAAAAGAAGAGAACATCGCGTGCGATGTGCTGGAGGCACGTTCAAGCTGTGTTCTGCTCCATCGTGAGAACAATGGGAGTGATGGACGAAAGTGTGGTGCATGATCCTCGTTGGCTAATGGCACTGGCGGATTGGTCGCTTCCTGGGCACTTATAAAATTTTTCAGTGCAAGAGTAGATGACGACGGATTCAGACACAAGAGGCATGATGGACATTGACGAGAGTTCTGTTCCGGGAATTCAAGGAAGTGAAATTTTATTTATGCCTGAGTAGACGAGGAAAACAGGCGGTAAAACAGGCTGCTATCTGTAATATGGAGATTGGGGAAAAATTATGGAGTAAGATACACTAGTCATTGGAAGTTTAAATATGGATCATATTGTTCATGCGTGTGCCTCTGGCATGGTGCAAAAACAGAAAACCATTTTGGCTGAAGATGATCTTCGATTTGTTCCCGGAGGGAGGGCGCAAACCAAGTCGTATACCATGGGAAAACTGAGAGTGTATGCATGCTTTTCTTGGAAAAGCTCGGAGTAGGACTGAAGCCGAAAAAGTAATGCAAAATCTTTCAGAAGTAGCGATGGACACATCCAAGATAGAATTGTCGGATGCACCCACGCAAACGCTTTGACGAAATGTTAATGAAAGAAGGAGATAACAGCATTGTAGTGATCCCGGAGCAACATAGCAAGGTAGATATCTCTATGTTGAGAAAAGCTATCTGAGATTCAAGAATCGGAGATAACTTATTTTACACTCGAAATTTGGCGCTAGAAACTGTTTGCTTTGCGGCAAAAGAAAGCCAAAACAAAGGGAAATCAGTGATTTTGGATCCGGCTCCTGCAAAAGAAACGCTCTCGCTATGAACTTTTCTCCTGGCGGATATTCTCAAAACCGAATTGAAAACAGAACTACGCTATTTTAACAAGGAATGGATGCTTCTGCCGAGAGTGGAGCACGGTTAAAAGAGCTGGAAAGCTATACAAGAACTCTTGTCGTGAGCATGGGAGTAGCGCAAAGGGTGCTTTGATTGATGATGGAGGAGAGCGTTCTTCCAGACTTCGCAGCCATGACTACATGGTTGTGGATACCACTGCAGCGAGGCTAGCTTTGTGGCCGGAATGGCACTAAAACTTGTGGAGAATAAATCCTTGGAGCAGCGATAGGGTATGCGCAAAAGCTGCCTCCATTGGTGGTTTCCAGAAGTGGAGCACAAAGTTCTATTCCTACAGTCATGGAAGTGGAGGAGCTATTATAGTAGATATAGTGAGTTGACAATTACCTTTTGTGGCCAATCTCCCCGGCATACGCGGGATTATTTTGTAGCGAAATGTCTGTCTAGTCGATAGCTGAGCATCGTTCGCAAAAGCGTGCAGTATCTCGTTTATATTGCGGCGGTGTCGATACATCATTTCCTTTTTGCCAATGCAGCGCAGCGTGCATGGCCCTATATTGGCCGCTGCTACGTAGACTCTCAAGACTGTACTGTTAACATTTGCGCTGACGGCGGGCTCTTTTCGGATTATACGGCAAAACGGTGCACGGTAAAGAGCTTTCCTGCTTTGGCCAAATCTCACCTGATAGAACTGTTTTTAGGTGCGAAAAGATTAACAACAGGAACAAGTGCATTCCTGGAGGATAGCCAAAAGCTAATACATAGGATAAGGCCTCAGGGTCATTGGAAAGAGCGACCTTTACTAATAATGAAGTGGAAATTATTGTTTGTGTCATTTCCTGCCAGTGCATATATTTCTTTAAATCGACCGTTTCAATTTCGGAAGAGTATATGATTTTTATACTTAAGTCTCCGATGATTGTGTTGGCAACCCATTTTACCGCAAAAGCATTTCGGCTGTGTTTCCTGAGGACAGATTATTATGCCCCAATTCGGCGGTTCCATCGTTTCCCAAAAGTGAGCACGATTGTTCAGAACTAGAATTGCTCTGGCGCCTGTGCGTAAAAGATATAGAAAACAAAATCATCGGAGCTGCTTGCTTTAAATGCGTACCATATAGGCAAGAACCATGCAATCAGAATTATTTAATAATGTAACAAGGAATGTTATGTTATTTTCAACTTGAGGAAAGTTATAGGGAGATTATGTCAATCATCCATATAGGCATAGGGTCACATGCGATTCCTTTTCGGAATCGATATATCCGAAAGAGCAATCCCAATGGCCCCCAAACATTTGAGTGGTATTCATCTCCCAATACTTGCGTGCATTGTCAATACAAGAGAAAAGATGTTTTAATATTTTCTCGGACGTAACATTGTTCTCTATTTCAATGTGGTTTGAAATGAATAACGACTCCTGAAAAATTTAATATATTGCCCAGTACATGGAATATTGAATCTCAATTCCGATAAAATATGCTCCTCCGGTTCTAGGTGAAGATACGATGGGTTTTCTTCCTATTCTTGTTTCCATTTTCGACTTGGTTCATCTTCATAGAATTAATTTCTTATCAATTAATTCTGCTAGCAGTATCTGAAACAGAGTAGTCATGCTGCATTCGGTTTCTCTTTTATATCAGAGCAGGAGAAATGTCTCGAATGAGCTATATCGAATTATTATATTTAAGATGTGGTTTCTTTTATAATTCTTTCTGCAGTGGTAATAGATATAGGCATATAAACCTCCATGACAGTGATTTATTCTTTCTCCTTTTATTTCGAGCGACAAAAGTACCATACGCTGACGCCTCAATCTTTTTCTTTGTTGTGATATACAGTGTCTAGTTGAAAATGCACATACAGATATTATGAAATAACAATTGCATTGACATCTTAGGAGTATGAGTTATGATCGCAAACGATTAAATAAAACGATTTAAACCGATTCCATATTATCTTTGTACTTAAAATGCAAGTACACTGTTTAAAACAGATGATTAATATTAGAGTTGGCTATATGTTTAACCTGCAGGAAATACTCTATATAATCTGGATAAGAGATGCTACCAGACTGGATTAAGAAATCTATATTAAAAATGATAAAAATATATCTAAAGAATTGTTGAAGAATAATATACTATTTAATCGAAAACGATAGGAGAAGGATGGATTATTTGAATCAGAAATTAGAGGATATATTGAAAAGGAAAAAGGAGTCTTGGATTGTTTTGGATGGAGATGCAATCAGTTTGGCAATGAATGAGATAGTCAGATGAGAGATGAAAAACCAAATCTTTTATTATGGGTAATGGCGGAGGTGCAGCCACAGCCTCTACTTTACACGTGACTTTAATAAGGCTTGAGTTTGACAGAAAAGAAATTCCGTTTTTACTGTTTAAATGACAACGTGGCAAACTGTTTTGGAGCTTACAAAACGATCTTTTGTTATGAAGAGATTTTTCGTACAATGAGTTACTTTATGGATCCCGGAGATATTGTGATTGCAATTTCAGGGAGTGGAAACCCGAAAATATTATCCGAGCGGTCAGATATGCGAAAGAGAAATTTGGTAATCGGTTTAACGGGATATGACGGAGGAAAGTTAAAGGAACTATCGAGATGCTAGCTACATGTTCCTATTCATGATATGCAGATAACGGAAGATATACTATGATGTTTGATCATTTGATGATGTCATTTTATATAACGAAGAATAGTTCATGTTGATTGAAGGAGCCTGAAATGGTGAAGGACAAAACAGCGACATCATTTTAGAATTTAAAAATGTAACGAAAAGAATTTCCGGGCGTTAAAGCATTGGATGATGTATCTTTACGGTTCAAAGAGGGGCGGTTCATGTTCTTTGCGGCGAGAATGATAGGAAATCAACGTTGATGAAAATCATCAATGGTCTTTATAAAAGTTACCTCCAGGATGGTCTTTTATAATGGTGAAGAATTAAAAGTTTCTGATCCGACACAGGCCAGACAACAAGGCATATCCATGATATATCAAGAAATTAAATATTGTTCCCAATATGTCTCATTGCAGATAATATTTATCTTGGTAGAAATCATGAAGAATCGCTTTATTGTTGATGATAAAAGTTTTTGAAAACTGCAGAGCAGTATATGAAAGAACAGGGGTTAAATTATGATTTAAAATCAAAAATGAGCACCTCTCTCTGTTGCGCAGGCCCAGATGATAGAAATTATCAAATCTATTTCTTGTAATGCTAAAGTCATTCTATATGGATGAACTGACATCAGCACCACGGGAACGGAAGTGGAGTATTTATTTGAAAAATTCGGGGAGTTAAAAGAATCCGGAGTAACGATTATTTAGTATTTCGCACAAGATGGATGAAATTTTAAGATAGTAGTTATTTCTCGGTTTTTAGAGATGGAAAACACATTGCAACAGGAGAGCAAAAGAATTTACTGTAAATCAAATTGTGGAACTAATGGTTGGTCGTGAGATGAGTAAGGTATATCCTGAGAAAGCCATACTACAATTGGAGAGGAAATTTTAGTAGAAGGATTTAATAATCTCAAGGGTAAATTTAAAGATATCAATTTTTCTTTGAGAAGGAGAAATTCTAGGATTGCAGGGCTGATGGGGAGCCAGTAGAGAACAGAAATTGTGAGGGCAATTTTTGGAATGGACAGATAGTGGAAGAATATTTATGAAAGGAGAAGAAATGACAGATTAATAAGGTTAAAAGATGCCATAAAGCATGGAATAGATATGCTTTCGGAGGATAGACGAAAATACGGATTAATTACAAGTCGAAATATGAAGGAAAATATTAGTCTTGTAGCACTGGACATACATATAATAAAAATAGCTGGACTTTAAAGAGGAACAACGTGATGTAACAGAAATAATGAGAGGTTGAACATTAAGCCTCATAATGATAGGCTATTGTGCAGAATCTTTAGTGGAGGAACCAACAAAAAGGTGGTTCTCGGAAAGTGGCTGCTGTCCCAACCTAAAATTTTGATTTTAGATGAACCGACTCGGGGGATTGATGTAGGTGCTAAGCGATGAAATTTATAAAATCATGAGGAGAGTTAACAGAACAAGAGTTTCCGTTATCATGATATCTTCTGGAATTGCCGGAATTATTGGGGAATGAGTGACCGAGTGATTGTTAATAGAAATGGCAGAATTTCCGGAGAACTTTCGAAGAAAAGAACCAGTCCCGTTAGCATCATGAGCTTTTGCTGCAGGAGACCATGAAAATAAAACTTTAGTACTACCACAATATATAGAAAAGTGTGGGATTTATCTGATTCGCTCGTCTTACTCTGTTGTCTTCGATGGTTTCCCCCGGTGAGTGGAGCAAATATAACGAATTTGTTGACGCCAACTGCAGTGGTCGGGTCACGGCTGCTCGGGAATCACCCGTTGATTATTGAAAAATATGACGGATTTATCCGGCGGATCAGCTGTGGCATTAACCGGTTGTCTTTGTGTGGGAATTTACAAAGAACTGGTAGGTTCAGGAAATGAATTTTGTAGTTGCCGGATTTGTTTGTGTAGCAATTGCAATGATTTCGGGATTTCTTATCAATACGGTTTTCGGGATTATTACTGACCAGATATAAAAGCGCCAGCTTTCATTGTTACATTGGCTATGGCGCAGATTTCAAGAGGACTGTATATTTATATACGGGTGGTCAACCGATATGTGATGTGGGACTATTGCGAGAATAGGACAAGGAGGATCCGGTGTTTTGCCATACTCAGTCATTATTATGGTTACCATTGTTGCTATAACTTGGGTGATTTTAAATAGAACTCGTTTTGGCAGATATGTTTATGCGACAGGGGGAACGAAGAGGCAGCTATAGCGTCCGGTATCAATGTTAATCTGGTAAAATACGTTTATGATTCATGGGGCGTTTATTGGTATTGCAGGAGTATATATACATGACTAGGATTAATTCAGGGCAACCTGCTGAAGGAGTTAATCAGAGCTTTGTGACAACGGCTTCTATTATCGGAGGGACTAGCTTTTCCGGAGGGATAGGAAACCAGTTCAAGGAGCAATCTGCAGATCCATTATATGGTGTGATTAAGAATATTCTTAATCTACTAAGTGTTCAATCTATTATCAACAGATTATTACGGGGATGATTATTGTGATTGGTGGTTATTTTAGACATTAAAACAAAAATGTCTGGAAAATAGGGTAAAGAAAACAGGAGGATGGAGAATGAGTGAGCAAAAATTACTGAGTGTGTTGTTGGGAGTGATGTTCCTTGCCTCTACGCTTGTAGGCTGTGGAGGAGAAAACACAGATGATGCAAAACCTGCTGAAACCGAAACCACTACGAAAACTGCAGAGGCTGCCAGATGAGCCTTCGGTTCCCGAAGAAGGTTGTATTTATCTGTAAATCTTGATCGATACATTTTATGTGTGTGGTAAAAGATGAGATTGAGAAGAAAGCGTGGATTACAAAGATCAATTTACCGTTGATTGCCTGAGACTCCAAAAATACTTTATCTACTCAAATTGAACAGATTGAAAACTGTGTGTGGCTTTCGGGATATGATGCAACAATTTTTCCAGCAGTTTGATGCTGAGCGCCGGTAGAAGCGTTGCCAGCAGCAGTAAACAAAGGTATGGGCTAAGGTCATAGTTGCAACAGGTTCCATTAATGATGGTGGTGCGAGCACTCATAGGAATGCTGACCCGGCACAGCAGGGTCTCTGCTTGCTGAATATGCGGTTTCGAAATTCCCGGAAAATGCGAAAAGCTGCAATCTTGCAAGCCCGCAGGAAATTTCCATGCGAATGGTCGTGAAGAAGGCTTTTAAAAAGTATTAGGGCAACTAAAGGCGCGAAATAGTTGCGGAAGCAGGTGGTGAATGGCAAAAGATAAAGCTATGATGGTTCAAAACCGCTGGTCGCTTATCCGGATCTTGGTGTTATCATGGCTCACAATGATGACATGGCATTGGGGCTATTGAAGCTATGAAGATGGCGGGAAAAGAGGAAAGAATTCAGGTTTACGGGATTGATGCAACGGCTGCCGGTTGTCAGCAATTCAAGCTGGCACCCTTTGGGGCGTCCGCATTTCAGAATGCAGTAGATTATGCTGATTTGCATTGGAATATGCTTCTGCCTATTTTTAAAGGAGAGGAAAAAGAAAGTACAAGAATTGATAGTAACTCGTAACTCCTGGAAAATGTTGCAGACCACATTGAAATACATAAGCACCCTAGTACATGAAGTAAACTGATAGTTTTGAGGAAGGGTAATGGAAAAGAAGGATAAGACAATATTGGCTATTGATATTGGCGGCTCAAAACTACTGGTCGGATTGATAGATGAAAATGGAACGACTTTCGATTCCAGAAAAAGTTCTATTTGCTCGTCCCACAAGGGATAGTGTTGTGAATCAAACTGCGCAGGAAATGTGTGAATTAATGGATACTGAAACTACATAGCTTCCTGTATAGGGGTTTTTCGATACCGGGGCTTTTGAATTCGGGAAAAAGGAATTTGGGCTTTATGCCTGCTTTTCTAAGATTGAAAATTTACCTTAGCAGAGCTTCTTGAACAAGAATTTAGACTTTGTTTCTTGAAAATGATGCTAATATCTGTGCTTATGGTGAAAAAGTCTTGGATGTGCGAAAGTACAAAGATCATTTGGATTACCATTAGCAGCAGTATTGATCAGGCTTGTTTAAACAATAGCTTATATGAAGGGATCAACAAAAATGCCGGCGAAGAGGGCATGTAAAGATTGTGAAAAACGGACCAAAGTGCCCTGTGGTGGCCAAAGGGTGTTTAGAGGCCGTTGCAGCAGAATGGAGATATCCCGAAGAGATCTGAATTGACGGAAAAGGAACGGCAGCTAAACAAATTGTATTCTTGGCTCGTGAAGGAGACAAAGAGGTGTTTTAGAATGCTTTCGCTGAAACACGGGAGGAGTATATTGGCAATATTATTGGGACTGTTCAAAAGTTTGAATTTCACCATTGATAGTTTTGGGCGGTGGTGTATCCATGCATATGGATTTGCTGCAAAGAGAATAGATAAAGGGCATGAAAGATACAATATTCCAAAAAGCAAATAAGGTTATTCCATTAAGGTGACGGGCTGGGATGAGGCTGCTGTAAATTTGCAGCCCTATGTCTCATAAGAAGTGAAAGTGCATAGAAAAGAACCGCTGTAATTCAAGCGAAGATGAAGAGGTTACAACGGTTTATTATTTATAAGTGTCGGACGAGCCGGAGACGTCTTGCTGAATATTGTGTTATGCTTTAGCCTTCTGAGAAACCTGAAATGTGGACAATTTGGTGGGGGAGTTACTTTATTTTATCTACTATGCATTAAATTTGCGGTTGCAGGATAGAGTACATCAGATTGCTTGATATTTTATATATGTTTCATGTTTCCGCCACATCAGGAGGTAACCCTTACCGGGTTTTATGTACTTAATCATATCTTCGAATGATTCAAACCCGGATGTTTACGGCCGAAGCGGCAATGGCAGGGTATCTCAAAGCAGGCGCCAATGGTAACGGTGGGAATATCAATCTGCTTCCCGAGAACATCTGCACAGATTTGCATCCAAATTTCGTTTTTGGAACCACCGACAACAATTAAAATTTGATCGATAGGTGTGTTATGGCTTGCCATGATAGTAAGTTACTAGTTTACGGAGAAGCGAGATTGATTCAAGAGCACTTCGATAAAGGTGGGCTCTGGTATGTTTTAAAGAATTAGACCAAAAAGAATTCCTTTTGCATAAGGATCATTAATGCGTAGTTCTCCGGCAAAAATAAGGCAGTGTGATAAGACCATCGCTTCCTGGTGAAATGCCAGCGACATCTTTCATCATCGTTATATGCTGCTCAGACCGCCTGCTTTTTCCAGCAGTTTTGCTTCTGTAAACAGCGTATCCCGGTACCATTGGTAGAACCCGTACAGTGTGTCTCTACAGACATATCACATAATCCGGGAACAATGAATTCTTCTCGCCAAATTCGGCTATCATCACTCAATTATCAGTACCGAGTATCATATAAATAGAGGAACCAAACTGTATAAAACATTTTCCGGGGCTAGAGGCCTGCGCCATTAAGCCCGCTCCAGAGTCATCAGTCGAGAAGTTACCGCTGCTACTAGTAGCTGAAACCTGGTTTCAGAGGCTTTCTCATGTACATAACAATACATCATTTGCCTCATGTACTTTTGCTAATTGAGTGGGGCGACGAGATGGGTTTTGCATAGTTCAGGGTTAGGCGTGCCATCAATATTGTACAGTGGATTGAAGGAAGCTAATCCGAGGAAAACGGTCAATAGCGTAAGCTCCACAGAGTTTAGGTAATGAAACTGGAACCTGTAAGAAACTTCTTGTTTTTCTCATAAATTTCAGGTTCTTATGATCCGAGAATTTTTAAGAAATACATCACTAGAACATAGGGGCGCCCATACCATTTCCCGATTTGCTCTTCTCCATCATTTCTGTGAGTTCTGCCATTTCGTCTATTGCACGGGATCATCTACGCCAAGATTGCTTTCATGAAGTGGCTTTACAGTTATCATCAACAGGGAGGCAGTCGGCGCCGAGCGCTAGCGCTTCTGGCGGGCTTTGATATCTTAGGACCCACGCCTGATTTTTCTATCAACTTTTACTATAACGTGAAATCACTCCACCAGTCCCGGTCGGCATCGTGCTCATAGTAGCCGGGAGCAGGATTGGTCATAGAATGCTCTGTGAGAATGAACGGCAATATTGTTGCTTTGCATCATCACTACCCTGGCTTTGAATTGGTTGCGGTATCAATACCCGATAAAATACGCCTTTACCCATAAAACTACTCTCCTCATTAAGCGAATGAATATATAACTACGTGAAAAATATAATAGCATAATTGTGATATAATAATAGGTTGTTGTGTTATAAAATAGATGGACATATTAAATATAAATTATGAGGTAAAAATAGGAAATATTGATTGAAATATATATGTTTAAGATTTACAATACAATTAATTATAAAAACAAGACGTTGTTGTATATCTTTTAGAAAGGAAGGGTAAGTATTTGTGCCCTAAAACCCAATCGAAGTAACTCAAAAGTAAGGTTAAGGTTGGCGGAGAGGCCAGAATTGCGTAGGCGCCCGCTTATGTCCGGCAATAGCCCTTTGGCGTTGGAACAACAGTTGGACTCAGGTATATTTACATCTGTTGGCGGTGGCAGGTACTGCAGGTGAAAATGATTCTGACCATTCTTTGCATTTCTTATTGGTGGTTTGATTATGATTCTCAAAACCCGATGTTATACGGAGCTAATTTCGCATATCCCGAAGATGGAATCTTTTATTGTTTACTCGAGAAGCAGGTAGGGATTTTCTTTCCTTCTTTGAGGGTGGAGCTGCTTTTGTGGCAACAGATCCTGTAGGAATACAACAATGGCTCTTACTGTGTCACTATCTGCGTGTTTTACCGGCTGGGGTAAAAGTAGTACAGATGATTGTTGCAATTGGATTAATCACCATTTTCAACCCTACTCATATGATTAAAATGGAGGCTGGCGCGAAGTTTCAGAATGTGATTACTTCTGTCAAGATTATTCCTTTCTTTTGCTGTGCACTATTGGCGTCGCTTTGCAGTTGTTACTGCTGGAAATCCTCAGTATTCTACTGCTGTAGAAGGTTAATCCGGTATTACGTCACTTTCATCCTGGTATTGCTGCTACTGACATGGTCTTATGATGGCGTACGCAGACATGTGTACGATGTCTGGTGAAATTAAGGATCCTCATAAAACACTCAATTGCAATGATTAGTACTGTTCTATTAATTACGATACTTTTACACACTACTTGCAACTACAGCTACTGGTCTAGCTCCTGCAGCGGCACTAGCTTTTCAGATGCTCCTATTGCTGCACAGCATTTCGAGTACACGTTCTTAGGAAAAACAGCAGGAACGATTGCACAGCAATATTGGCAGTTATTGTTGTTACAGGCCTCTTTCATCAGCTGATTATGTTTTCAGGCTCGTGTTGAGTACAAGGCCGCAACTGAAGATGTGGTTCAGATCTTTGGAGCGCTGTTCATACTCAAATGGAAAACTCTATGTGTCGATGCTGTGGCAGAGTGGCACAGCTATTGTGTTGGTACAGGTCATCCGTTTATACATGGTCTGGAAACATTGCTTGATATTTCACCTTATATGTTTGATTGTGAAATGCGCCAACATTTTGTACATGGTTCAAACTCGCAATAAGTCCAACTATCATCCTCAATGGAGAATGCCTTGCGGTCCCTTTAACGGTTCTGCTTGCAATTGTTCTACAGCCATTCTTGTTATAAACTAACATTCCTTGATGTCTCCTATTCCTGGTTTGGTTGCTGCAGTGCTTGGTATTGGTCTTGGATATCCGGTATATCGTTATTTTCTAAAGTACTAACGTAGATTTAATCGAAGCAAATAAGAAGGCACATGCTGCCGCAGAATTCATAAGAAAGCTATCTGATTGCATTTCGGACAATTGAGTTGTCTTTCTCATAACGACTGTTATTACAACCCGGCTTTTCGATGTAAGCGAGTACATTGAAAACCGGGTTTCTAAGAGAAATTTATATTCATAAGTGCTGAGTATAAAAGTTCAGGGAGGCGTATGTGAAAACGCATATATTGACCAGTGAAGAAGATTTATAAATGGTGTTCTATTCCTAAAGAAAAATTGAAACAGAATAATGAGTTGAAGGCACTGCTGATTGTAAAGCTCACGCGTAGTGAAAGTCATGAAACAGATTGGCATTGATGATGGCAGATGAAGCCACTAATCGCAATAATAAAGGTATTCCGACGAAATGGGTAACACTGCGGGGCCTACTGATGAGTATGAGTATTTTATTGAACGTGATAATAAGGAACGAATCAGCCTAAGAAATCTCTGGATATTTCATATGGATGAATTCCTTAACTGGAAGGAAGGCCATATCTAGCAGCACATATAGAAAGTTTTGGAAGGGACAATGTTGTCTTGTTTTTATGGACGCATTGACGAAGAGTTAAATGTTCCGAAAGAACAGAGAATTTGGCCACGTATCAATAATATAGATTACGTCGGATGAGCTTGCAATCAGATGGGTGGCATTGATACAGCATGGGCAGGGGTTGGTGCTACTGGATTGATAGCTTTTAATGAGGCACCGAGGCATTTTTATTATCGTTTGACTGTGGATGAATATGCACAGGGGAAAACACGTATTGTTGATCTTGGTGATGACACGATGGTAGCCTTTGGCACAGCGTTCATTCGTGTGTTGTTCTAGATAGAATTTCACCCAAAAAGCGATAACAATAGGACGTAAAGTTATGTGTAGCGCAAAAGAGCTGTTTATATGGTTGCAACCGGAAGTTGGAAACAGACGGTATGCCGTATTCTTCTGTTCAGTGAGCCTACTGTAGAATATCCGGTTACGATTTTCCCTAAATATATACCAGAGTGTATTTTGATGACTACGGAAGAGACCATTGATCATCCAATGGCACATGATACAAAAAGGATGGTAACTGAATGAGTGCAAAGATGTATCAGTGTTAAACAGCCATGGTATTGGACAATACGCATATTGTGATCACATGCCCTGTCTGGAAAGCCCATGTAAAAACTGGCACATTGCGGAAGATGGCGGAAAAGTGAAGCAATGTAGCGGTGGCACTCAGGTAGATTGGGTGTGTTAACAGCATATATAGGTAAAGTTGGCTATGATCCATGGGGGAGACTCGGGAGAAATGATGCGAGGATGCTGGAGCAGATGTGACTTATCTTTATAGAAGTCGCGAGATTTCTACAGGTACAGGGCTTGTTCTTTGGGGCCTGATGGACAAAATACAGTAATCGATGGAGAAGGATCGAGTCGGGCACTTACAGAAGAAGAAATCTTAAATGCGTTAGAAGCTATGAAGGGTCATCGTGGCTTGTCACGGCTGAAATCCCCACACATCTAGCACTATTTGCGGCCCAATATGCAGCTTGGAATGAAAACTGCTTTAAACCCAAGTCCTCTGCTCTAAAGAGCGGGAAGCCTTAAATATATTGATTATTTGTCTTTATCAATGAGGGTTGAGGCAGCATGTGTGGAAAGAAAATCCGATATGTTGATCCCATACAGCTGACACATGAAATCCGTGACCCTATGGAATGCAGAATATTATCATGACATGGGAGACAATGGAGCATTGCCCTTTGTGGGAATGATATCTATTATGCAAAGCCTGTGCGTCAAACGAGTACAGTAGGAGCTGGGAGATGGTTATATGGCGTCTCCCATAGCATGCCTTATTAGGGATGACACAAAAGGCTATGAACTGGCTCGGCGCAGCGCGGCATTATCAATTACCATTACCGGACTATTCTTCACATCGATATCCTGAGGAAGTGGAAGCAGTATCGCGGAACATGAGTGAGGGTGTTTCGTCATCTCATGCGTAGAAAGAAGGTTGTTAAATAAGATGATAGTTACGAAATGCTTGTAATAGCAGAAAAGCTGGAGTCTCTGTCAGAGCATAGAAAAATAAAGAATTCTATTACTATGAAAATTTTCGTGAGATTGCTTATAGCGAGGAAGTGTGAGGATTTTACAGGAAAATTGCTGTAATTACCGGTGGCGGAGGAGGGAATCGGATGTGCTAGCAAAATTCACTGATCTTGAGCAAAAGGTTGCACTGCTGGATATTGGAAGAACGCACAGAAAACAGTAGATAAACTGGATTAAGTGCAGATCAAGCTTTTCAGTGTAGAGCGGTAGATGTGACCCAAGAGGATCAGATTCGTCAGCTATAGCAAAGGCTGTGTGGAACGCTATGGTACATTAGATTATCTAATTGCAACTGCGGGAATTCCTGGTCCTAGCGCACGTGTAGAGGATTATTCGTCAGCAGATGCAAAGAAAGTTTTTGATGTCAATATCTTTGGAACGTTTCTGATGGTGTCGAATTGCATTCGAATTATGAAAGATATGGTGCAATAGTTAGCATTTGGTTCTTGCTCGGCATGTGCGGATATCCCTAGCGAGAGTGCTTATGGGAGGCAAGGCGGCAATGATTCAGCTTGCAAGATGTGCGGCGAGAACGAAAATGGTGGTAAACGGTGTTCGGGTAAACTCTATATCACCCGGTTGGGTCGATACAAATATGATGAAGACCGTAACGCAGAGCTACGTAGATGTTGGTATTTCGAATCCTGATGATAATACTACACTTGGACCAATGGATAGGCCGGCAGATCCAGCAGAAATAGCCAATGCCTGTGCTTTCCTTTGTTCAGATGAAGCCTCTATATTAATGGGTGTAATCTGCTCTGATGGCGGGATGACATTGGGACAGAAATGCTATGGTGATTTATTCTTTGATGCCTGTAAAGGAGGATTGAATATGGCACATTTTATAACAGGTGTGATTACAGAGATACTTACACCTTACAACAAAGATGGGACGATTAATTTCAATCAACTTCGAGAGTTAATCAAATGGCAGATGGATTGTGTATCAAAAATTCTTATCAATGGGTTAGCTGGAGAATGCTGAGCGATGACAAATGAAAGAAAGCTGAGGTTACAAAAGTGGTTTATAGTAACCCAAGGCAATGCAAAATCATGAACTGCGCATTTGAAGTTTCGATCAATCTGAATTTAGAACTTCTAAAATCATATATGAAACAGGGTTAAGTGATTGTTATGTATTACACCTCCTCCGTATTTCAAAACATTCTCAGGAAGCAGTTGAGGAGTATTTAGGTGAACTAATCGACATCTGTGACAAACCTGTATATATATATAACTGTAAAGAAATGAGTGTGCTTTTGTGCTCCGGATACGTTGAAAAATTTAGTAACTAAAACACCCCTAATCTGCGTGGATATAAAGACGCGTCTACGGATATTCTAAATTTTATTCAGTGCACTATGCGTATTGATTCTGAGTATTTGATTTTCTGGAGGCTGTGATGGATTGATGGTGATGATGCTCCTAGGTGCAGTGGGGTGCGTTTTCGTCTCATGGCAGTTCCTTTCCCCAAAGAAATGATTGACATCGTGCAAGCGGACTTCGAGGAGATAAAAAGGTGCAGCAACGCTCAGTACAAAGTGTTAAGAACTGAAATCTTTTAAAGCAAACCCGTTTAATGATGGATTTATGCGATGCGTTATGGCGGAGGCCCTTCTGGAATGTACTCGGATGCCAATTCAACAGGATTATGTTTCGAAGAGATAAAAGAGCAATTAGATAATCTTGCAATTGAACTGGGTACGATCCTCAAAAATGGGCTCCTGATATGAAAAAGAATGGAAGGGAGCAATCCTCAGAACTTCAGGGACGGAGGCAGGTAAAATATCAGGAGAAGAAATATGAATTCATTAAAGTGCATTTCCAACAAGTAGAGACCGACCTTTGAACTCCTACGGGAAGGTAAATTGAGCGCAGTAACATTTCGTTATAGAAACAGATGTGGTGACTTAAAAATATCAAATGGTCATTTGAGCATGGTAATACTTCCTTATATGGGACAGCAAATATGGTTTCTGGAATATGAAGGTAAGGCGTTAACACAGAAATCTATTTTTGATATGCCCTCAAAAATACCACCAGATTTTGGAGATAATTATGGTGATTTCTATTGCATTGTGGGCTCACCAATATCATCAGCTAGAAGAAGGAGAGAACTATCCACCACATGGCGAACTGCCTTTGCAGACTATCAGTCGACATACACTGGAATTGGTGAGGATAGCAGTGAAAATATCTCGCTGTGGAGGCACTATGTTTATCGTAACAGTCAGGAATACTTTTGGCGTATTCTCCGGAATTCGAGGCTTTACGAGGGTACATCGTAGCAGATGCATATTGATATTCATAACCGTCGTCACAGTAAATTGGATTATATGTTTATGCGTCACATGAATTGGCGTAGAGAGGGCATATTGTTTACAGTGTGAAGAAGGACCGTGAACATATAAAACCAGATCCGATTATTCCGAAAGGAAACAGTGCATATGCGTTATGAAATGCGCAACTTACGTGCAGTTGATGGAAGATCCTATGATTATGGATGTGTGGATTCTGAGAATCAGTGTTGGGACCCGGAACTAGCATTAATATGACGTATGAGGCGGATGAAATGGGATGGGGGCATGCGTTACAGGTTATGCCCGAGGGAGACGCCTGCTATGTTGGATTCCGAACAAAGAGCCTTTTATGCTCTTTCGTTGGCTTTGCAGGACAGCGGATGAGGATGGAATCGGCATTGCACTCCTGACCACAGGAACCAACTCGTTCTACCCGATATCAAAAGGAACATGGGTTATATAACACGCTTGGAAGCTGGTGCAGCACGAGACAATCAGACTTTGATTTTGGTTATCTGAATAAAGAAGAAACATTAAAGATGTCTGAGCATATCGCAGGTATTCTTGAGTGAAAACTAGGAGGTTATCATGAGATTTGAAAACAGCATTGCTTTAGTGGTTTATATTCTAATCTGACTTTAGAAAGATAGCTCCAAGCCGCATCAAAATATGGATATGATGGGTGGAGGTTGCGGTTTCCGTCCTCAGTGCATTTTCAATGGATATTCTGAAGGACGATGGCGCCTATTCGTAGAAATGTGTAGCGAATATGGTCTTACTGTTGTGGATTATGTTCTGGAAAATACGGGTTCACCATATAGTTTGGTTTTTGCGGATAATGATGATGAATGCAGCGTATAGAATATTTCTAGAGAGGATTAGACGGCAGCAGCACTGGAATCTCCTTATTGCATGCTGGGCGTGTAATTATCCTGGATAGGGATCGCTATTTGGAAACGTTAGAAACGTTTTCATAGAGAATATGAAGATTTTAGCTGAATATGCTGCATCTGTAAAATGTAACGATTATTCTGGAACCGGTTACCTTTTGAGGGAAATATTATTGTTACATCCGACGATGTGAAATGGCATTGGATGAAGTACAATCTCACTTTAAATGTATGATTGATCTTGCTCCTTGCAGCTGGAGAACCTTTGAGTTCTTATTGGGATTCAGCAGAAGATATTAGCATATCCATTTTGTTGATCAGGAAAAGATTGCGAAGATCACTTAATTCTGGTGAAGCGGCAATAGCTTTCTGCAATAGTATCGTACTCGAAGAGTTAGATATGAAGGATATTTGTCTTTAGAATTATTTGAGTCGTTACAATCCAGAACCCGATTTTGCAGCAAAAAGGAACGGAAGTATTTAAAGAGCTTTTTAAGCTGAATATATAGACTGGCAAAAATTCATGCAAAGATTTGACGTGAAGTGTTGAATAATAGAGGGCAGAATGGGAAAAATATGACGATTGATGTTATTGTATTAAATAGTCATAGCGTTGGCCAGGTTTGCCACATAAAAAGATTTCAGAAGAGAGAGAGACACTTGGAGGCTACTAACTGGCATGTGAAGAAGACTGCGTAAGGGCGCCACTGTATCTGTAGCTTGGGGCGAATGGGAGTTTCTGCAGGATATATTGGCAAGGTTGGTTGATGATCCTTGTAGGAGATATGAGCAGATCAATGGATGACAATGGTGAGTTGATACGACATTCATGTATCGAGACCATTCTGTTTCTACTGGAACAGGGTTAATCCTAATAGACCGGACGCTGAATACGATGGTCGATGGTGACAGCTGCTTGTAGGGCATTAACGCAGAGGAGACACGCTGCCATAGATAGCGTATGAAGGAAGCAAAGCGTTTATCACGGGATCTCGGTATGCCGTTTCAAAAGGCATTGGATGGTGCCAGAATTGCTAAAGAGGAATATGGTATGTTGACTTTGTGCAACGTGAGTCCTCTTCCAAGCGAAGAAATGGGGAAATTTAAGTTATATTGATTATATGGTGCAAATCATGTGAAGCTCAATGCTTGCAGGGCATGAAGAAAAATGAAGTTATTTCTGTGCAAAATATGAAGAGCTAATCAGAAATACCATTGTAAAGGAATTATAATGACAATAGCTTCTGAAGGAGTGTGCCTTTGATGAAGAGGGATTCTAGAAATAGCTCCAATTCCAGTAAAAGCTGTGGATACTGATTGGTGCAGGTGATGGTTATCTAGCAGCAGTTGCAGCCAATATTGTTCTAGGGGTAAATTTTTAAAGAAGCAATGGAGTGGGCTAGTAACAGTATGGCATATAAAGTGACAAGAATGGGTTCACGACTACAAAGCCTGGTCTGTGGTTATCCGTTTATGAAGGAAATTGAGGAGTGGATAGCGTTACTTGAAAAAGTAAAGGCTGATAGTGAAAAATACAGGAGGAATCTTATATGAACAAATCCATGGAGGACTATATCAGCGAAACATCAAAGGGTGTTGTTGAAAATATAGATAACAGAGTGAGTTTACGTTTCGCTGGTTGAATGCCTTTAAAGAACAGGAAGAATTTGAAAAACTGGTGGGTTGCTTGGGATCTTCATATAATGCTGTATACTGTGCAATGCCATTCATGCAGAAGTATATGATTCCACAGGTGCGATTAATAACTCCATTTGAATTTTGTTATTATGAAAAAGTATGTCGAGAGAATATCTATATTTTTGTTTCACAAAGTGGATACAGCACTAATATTATTGAGGCAATCGAAAAATATCAGAAGGCGGGAGAAGTGGCTATTGCAGTTCTAGGGAATATGGATTCTCCTGTTTCACAGAAAGCAGATAAAAAGTTATTGAAATGTAGGAGAAGAATCTGTAGGATATGTGACAAAGGGCGTCAACATTATGTCTATTTTGCATGTTGATAGCGGAAGAGTTCGTGTTAGAAAGATTGGAAAAAAAGGCAGCAGATGAACTTTTGGATGATATTCGGAGGGCGGCAACTAATCATCATAAGGCGTATCTCTATGCTAAGAAGTATTGTGAACAACATACAGAGCCTTGTGTTCTATGGAACATGTTATGCTGATGAGCGCAGGGGCCAATCTTGGAACCGTTCGAGAGGGAGCCCTCAAAATGTCAGAAATGATACATGTTCAGGCATCATTTTATGAAGCTGAAGAGTATATTCATGGACCGAATCTTCAATGTAATCCGAATATGCATGTTTTGTAGACGGTGGAGACGACGCAGGAAAAGCGAGTGACAGAAATTGCAGTTATCGAAGGAGTTAACGATAAGGTGATTCGTGTAAGTGATGGAATATTGATGCTACTTCGGAAATTGTGGTCGCCTCTTTATATGATGGCTGTATTTCTACATATTGCATGCAGGTGCTTCAAAAGGTGCGAATTGATGATGATTATTTTTCACATCGCTTCAAAAGTACAGAATAAAACGCTGATGGAACTGTTTACGTGAAAACCATTCTAAAAAGCAAGACTTTTGATGATACCATTTGAATGTTAAAAGGAGATTGTACCATGCTTTTGACAGAGAAAATGTTTGGGGTTAAGAAACCGATTATTGCATGCTGTATTTTGAATGCACTTCCAGGAGACCCCTGTGGTCCTGTGAAAATGACATGGATGGCAGTAGGAGCATGCTCAGATGGACGACGTGTTGCAGGATGGAGGAGTTGATGGAGTTATCATAAGCAATGAGTTTCATTTTTATCAGAGAAAAATGGACTTGTAACACCCGCTGCAATGGCTTATATATTGGCAATACGTTCCGACATTAAAATACCATATGGTGTAGACGCTATAGCGATGGTTTAGCGTGTTAGAGCCATGGCCGCAGTTAAAGCCCAGTTTGTCAGAGGAACTTTCATGGCGTATAGGCTTGAGATGGCGGTCCGCATAACAATGATTTTTCAATGTTGCAGAGAAGAAGGGCGGCGCTTCATCTCCAAAAACTGAAGATGTTGTATTTTATCAATCCTGAATCGGACAGAAGTCTAGATACCAGGCCGCTTGCGGATATAGCGAAGACAACAATTGCAAAAGCAGCTCCTGATGGTTCTATGTATTTCGCAAATGCAGCAGGGCTTGATGTAGATGACGAATTAATCGCAAGTGTAAAGTGTGCGAATCCAGATGTAGCGGTTTTCTGTAATACTGGATGTCGTGTGGATACGATTGAACGTAAATTGAGCTCGGCGGATGCAGCAGTTGTTGGTACTACATTTAAGAGAAATGGTGCTATTGAGGAGCGCGGATGTGAAACGTTAAAGAATTTATGAGTTGTTTATAAATTTCGCGAAACATTGTATTTTCTTCAGTGATATAGGTGGATTGAGGCGTCGAAGACTGCTGTGCTATCTTTGGAATGGTCCTCTAGCAAGGAATGGCAAACGGTTTTACGCATGTGAAATTGTTTCGCAGAAAAATGTTAATACTCGTGGAGGCCGTCGATGCTTTTTATTGCAGGATTTCTGTATGGTTTTGATGTTCACCACTATTGCGCCGTGTCTTAATAAAGAGACTCTAATCCGTTTGTCGAAAGCTATGAACCTTTGGGTAAATTGATCTGGATTAGAAGCGAGTATTTATTATGAAAATTGGATGTTTACTAGGCTACCAGAGTGAATCCTATTGAACACATTTTTGAAAGATGCAGTGCGGTTTGTTATGATTACGTGGAATCATGCGCGGGCGCCCCCATGCGTATGCATATGATCCGAAGGCAGGGGATATCAATACAACTGCGTCTTATTGATAAACATGAGATGCCGGTAGAAAGTATCCTGTCCGGAACAGTCACATGCCATCCATAATTATATGATTGGTTCAGAAGCGCAACGACAGGATGCCGTAGAGTATTTGAAGGATGTATGCTGGACACGGCGAAAAGAAATGGGGGCGTCCCATACCTTTTATAAGTGTTGCATGAGTACAGTATGCCAGCAGGCTGAAATATGGAAAACGTTTTATCAGAACTGTGAGAGTGCTATTGAACATGCCGAAAATCAGACATAAACTTATCTTGAACCAATGGACACCACGAGACGAATGTAGCGTGTTTCAGTAGCCGATGTGGAACGTTTTATTTGAGCGGTAGATCTCAAATCTGGTAACTAGCTGGATACGGTTGCGCCGTTTTCACAAGGAGAGTATAATGTCGTATTTTGATAAGTTAGGACAAAGTCGATCATATTCATCTGATTGATGGTGTGTCGACCTGATTTCATATGGTTCCGCACCCGGTGATATACTAGAGCTTTTTTATCCAAGAATTAAAAGAAACAAACTATCAGAAAACGGCTGCAATTGAACTGCGTTACGAAATTATCTGAACGAACCACGTCTGTAGGCTAAAATGGCTATAGATAACGTAAGAGAGATGATAGCAAGACTATTTAACAGGGTCTTTGAATGCCTCACTGTAAGTTATAATGTTTATTGCTATGCTTTGTATTTCCTATATTAAACTGATTACCAAAGTTCCGAAAAAGAGAAACTTAGGCATGATAACTTTGGCATCTATAAAATTATAACTCCGTTAGAACTCTGATTTTAAATTAGATGAATTGAGAGGGCTTGATTATCTTGTTTGATGGCAATAGTATACACTCAGCAAAACGGTGAGGCTCTCAGTACAATGAAGAAACTGACTGTTTGCGGACATGGCTCATACAGATTTACAGGGAATCTGTGAAAATCTATAACAAAACTAATCATAATGCAAAATGTATTAGATCTTAATGCCTTTATGATATAGCTCTTCTGTTGTGAAAATGTGTCTACTATTTATCCCAAACGTAGAATATCACTTACTCGGCTTTGACTGGACACGGCATAGGAAATGGCTAAATATATCTATTTAGAGCCCTAATCTATAGATGGATACAGGTGAACTATGCCTTGAAAGTATAAGAGAGTTCGATGAATAAATGCTTACTGAGACATTCCGACAACTGGAATGGCACGGCAGAGAGGAATTAGGTGATGTTTGAATCAACAATCCAGATTTGCGCAGTTTGTATGCAGATTTGAATGTAATACCAGTATTCAGAGATTCTGCGGCGGAACTGATAAAGGGGCTAATGACCTGTTTTTAGTTTGATGGATCATCACAAAGAACCATTAATGTTGTGTTACAGGCGAATGAGGAAAATGTACTCATGAAATTTGGATGCGTAGCGACGTATGATGGATGATTATGAAAAGTCTGGGAAAAGCATATTGAGGTAATCCTATCAATGTTGCGGGTTTATCTTACCAGAAATGGAGAAAGCTGTGGTGCTGTAGGAACAGATGAGTTTGGCTGCAGGTATAGGAAGCATTGAAGAACAAAGGAATTGATAAGCCATCTGAAAACACTTGATGGGAATACGGCTATACAAAGGTTGAAATGGTTAATGAATCGAGTATCTGGAGACCATACAGAAGGGTTTTGGTGATTTTAAACATAAAAGGATGATATTAACTATTTATGTGGTCACGATATCGTAATTACTGAATCTGGGGAACGAGAGAGCATGAACTACATTTATCAAGGCGCAAGGAACCCGATTGCTTTTTGATTTTTCGATCAACTAAGTATGAAATTGTTGATATAGCCATTCCATATGCGTAGATTATGCTTTTTCTAATGAAGATGGAGATGACCATAGAGCTGCGGGATTTTATCAAAAACAACATGTTAAAGGACCAAAGATTTGAAGCTGAGTTACAATGGGAAACAGAGGTAGTTTAGCATACGATGGAAATGAATTTTACAAACAAGGGATTGTTAGCTCGTCCGGTTGTGGATACCATGGGAGCAGGTGACAGCTTGATAGCGGATTTTGGGAGCGTTAAGCATGGTGTAAACCCATATCGAAGGTAAGGAAAATGGGTGCAAAAACCAGCGCAGATAATAGGATATTCAGGCGCATGGTAGAGGTAAGATAGAGCTTTATAGCTATATGCATTTTGAATTCACTATAATTAAGAAACCAAGCAGGGAAGAATAAAAATGATTATCAAATCTGACGAACAAGCGCAATTGAAATAGTGTCATCGGTGCTTACACCCGTCCTCAGATTGGAGAAGGTGGTGGATGAATTATTTGATAAGCGATCGATGGAATCTGGTGATAGGGCGCTGGGTACACCTGCCAGTGCTGGCAGGCAGAGTATTGCGAGAAGCTAGAACAAAGCTGCCCGTTTACACGGATCATGCGGCAGTGTCTTTGACAACGGGATCCTCGTCACCAACAAATCGGTAGTTATTTTTCTACTGTTACGGGAAGTACTGTTGAAAATGGTAGACATGTACAAAAAGGCAAAGGAAATGGTGCACGGTATTTGGCTTCTGTGGATGTTCTGGAGCCAAGATTACAGAATATTGTGATTATGTAATTACTTACCGCAAAATGAACAGTTAAAATTCTTCATGACGAGCCAATTACTTAATGTCAAAAATGGAGAATTCGAAACACAATCAGTATAATTAGGGAAAATGGAAGCACATCTGCATCGGCATTAATTAACAGAAAGTGGTTGATGATTTTGGACTGCTGCGGAGAAGCATCGCGCAGACCTGATTCATTATTTCGTGGGTTGTGGTTACAGTGACTGACTTATTCATATGCAATGCGCTAGAGGAGAACAACACTGGATTAAAACAAAATCAATCAGGCAGAAGAATCACGGTATGTTTGAGATCATTACAAAGGATACACCTCGTTACGGTTTTTCTGGAGAAGATGAACAAAGACCGCTTGTGACAGAGCGTGCAAGATTTCTTCCTAGAATTTGTGGTACTATACCTTCATTGATGCAAGGGATTATGCAGAGTACTTGAAGGTGCATTAGTCGGGAATTTCGAGGCAGTATCTATTTAGTGACTCATGCGTGTAAACACAGTAGAGATTGATGACATATGAAGTGATCAACCGACATCCCTTGGATATAAGACGCTATTATCGACAGTTTGACTATTGATTGCACATTGCTAGGCAGACTATATTGTAGTACGGCTACGATGCAAAGAGTATGCCCCATGGTTAGCAAGAACCATAGTGTATAGCATTGGGATTGAAGGGGGATTTATTTCTGCATATTCTGGGAGATTGATTACATTGCGTAAATAATCTACAGAACGTTTTACTGAAGTATGAGGATCATTCCAATATATTGAGTCATTGATTTCAAGATCAATATATCCAGTGAAATTGTGAGATGCTAAGATATCCAAGTATTCTTTTTAAGGGAGCACGGCCATCTCCCTAAAAATATAATGCCCAGAGGACTCCGTCGGCATAATGAATAAATCCAACTGCATCTTCGCCCAGTTCATTATAATAGTCTCCAGCTTTTCGCCAGCTACCTATGGCGACGAGATCAATGCAGACTTTTAAGGCAGGGCTATTGACTGCAGAGAGCATCTCTTTCATTTGAGATAGATTTACAAGAAGGTTACTTTCATAGGGCTGAAGCTGTTCCAACATCATTGTGACTCATGTTGATTTGATGTATTTCGCCAGATTTGACTGATGCTTTGACGCGCCCATTTCCAGCTGTCTTCTAGGAATATCCAATAATCCACAACCTGAGTTAATGAACAGACGGAGGTGCTCATTTTCAGTGTCTCATCGATTGCTTGGTCAAAACAGTCTCAAGGTACGATTGCGAACAGTTTTACTAGAGAACTGACGTCGTATTGATAATTTAATGTCTCGGGGGTATAGATGACAATTTTTCTGGCTACTGCTTCAACCATATTTCTAATTTCACGGACACGTTTTGAAGACTCTGAACGGGTTAGGTAATCTAAAGGTAGTATGAGGGTGCCCACCTAGAGGTCTAGATTGTGTACATTTAAGCTGCCGTACAGAATTTAGGTAGTACTCAAAAAGAATAGTCACATATTGAACACCAGACATGCAATCTGGTCCATTGTACAATTGACATTATACCGCACGTTATGATATACTATACCATGTTTACAAACAAAAATTTATACATATATAGCATGTTGTGTGATAAATCAAGATAGATTGCAACCTAATTAGTAATCGTAAAACCATAGAAGGAGTGAGAAAAGTCTAGTAAATGTTCAATGAAGGTGCAACCTGAGGATGATGAAAAATGCGAATTGATACTAGATACGCAGCAATGCATGCTTAAACAATTGTGGGGAATTGGGATTGCCAACCTTATTGAAGAGGTGCTCAAATTGCATCATATAGTGGATGGTAATGGTGGAGCAATAGGGGCAATGGCAAGCGCTACTGTCGGCCTTACCACAACTGTGGTGTGGTTGGAAAATTGACTATGCATCTGAATAGGTTTTCACATATTGCTAGATATATTGGCGCCGGAGAAAGTGAGGCGTCTGATAGAACTTCCATGATCAGTCGTTATGGGTTGTTCTAATCCCTTGAATTGCTGGAAAACATTCTATTTTGTGGATTGATTTTCAAATTCTATGGATGCAAGGAGTCTGAACACACATAATTCGGGACTTTATTTTATGGTGATTAGCATACCACTTATTTTTCGAGGAGCGACAGTTATACCTGGACAGTTCCTGCGGGCAACTCACGATACGAAAACACCAATGCTGGTTAACTATGTGTTAATATTTTGAATATTGTGTTGAATCAGTTATTGATTGGCAATGGCTTGTAGCATACATCTATGTGGGGGATTTTTATATACCAGCAGCTGGTCTTGGTACTTTTGAGCAAGGATTGCTACAGCTGTAAGTAAGTATGATAGGAGGTATAATTATCGATTGCCTTTGTTCGTAATCCACAACAACGCCGATTAGGTATGGTGTTAGATTTGATTTTCAAAATATATAGTGAACCAGGACAGCTGTTCCACTTTTGGGTGAGCGTATTGTTATGGTGTTGATATGTTGTCTTTGAGCACAGGTTGCCACACTGGGAACCGTTGCAACGTGCAGCTCATGCCATAGCTCTGACAATAGAACAGGCTTTTGTTAGTCCCGGGTTATGGGATGCAGACTGCATTCAGCACTTTTATGCGGTAATGCCGAAGAAAAAGACCGAGAAGAACTTAAAAGAGCTATCAAAGCAGAATCGATTAGCACGGTATCGATCAGACGATAATGTCGTTGTTCCTATTTTGGGGTTCTACTTTCTGCATGAGCTACACCTAGCATGAAGTTGCAGAACTAGGTGCTGTTGTTTTAAAAATGATAGCAGTTAGCGAACCGTTTTGTCGGTATTAATTATTTTGACGTCTGTTTCATGGTGTTGTGGGAAACAAAAATTTGTTCCCTGATTGCTGGTTTACAATGGGGGATATGAAAATGGTGGAACGGATATGCTCGCACATGATTAGACGGGATCTCATAATGATTTTGGCTGCAGGTATGATTATTGATAATCTAACGAGATGTCTTTTGGGGTTACTATAGCTTGGACGATGGAGGAAGAGTTGGATTGAACTAGGTATTGTTCTATAAAAGACCTGAGAAACAAAGGAAAAAAGAAGAAGGCAGAAGGTTAGTGAAGTTTTATGGACTATTTCATCCCAATTTGTATCAGGATAGCAATATTATTTCGAGAATTGTTCATATGGACTTGAATGATATTAATTCCACACATACAACATTGTGCTCAAATAAGAGTTTTGAAGTTGAGAAATTTATCTTTCAGAGGCTATAATAGTTGCGAAGTGGTAATAAATTTAGTGAGGGGGAACTATGTCCTATAAGTACAGCCAAGTATTGAGGCAATGGAACGATTGTATAATTTTATATCGGTAACCGTTTAAATGCCAATACTGTATTCCGTCAGAACGCGACGTAGTGAAATGGGGAATTAGTAGTCTGCGCTTTAGACAGGCTACAGATTCACTGGCAGGAGAAATGGTTTCACTTTTACTGGTGAGGAATACGGGTATTCTGTTGCACCGTCGAAATTGATTCGTGACTGGATACGGTAGACACGTTAATCGATCAACCAAACAGCGTATTCGGCACGGCCAAAAGATTTTTGCTGTATCGTAGCAGATGTTACTAAGCAAATGTCTCTGCAACCAAGATCTTTGGAAAGCCGTACATGAAGTTAGATTGGTGCGAGTTTGACAGTCTTTCCTGTAAGTGTTAGAAACAATATTCATTGATATTACAAAGCTCTGGATTTTTGAGAATTACTATAATGTGCTACACGCAATGGGAGATATATTTGATGCTGTACTGATAAACTGCAAAGTACTGGGAAGAAACATATCAGGTTACGTATGCTAGTGAAGAAGAAGGATTATCCTCTCGTTAAAGCATGGTGAAGCCGTATTACATCAGGTCTCGTGAAAGATCAAATAGGTGAACCCATAATCTATTATAAACACTATTGCAGAGCGGATCAGCTTTGAAAATGGTTATATGGTACATCAGATAAGAAAGCAGGAGAATAATGGGCGAGAAAGAACTTGATTACTGAATGCCAATATATCTGCAGCCATGCAGATAGTTCGAAGATTGAGGATGGGAATAGACTCCCGGGGACTGGCACCCTTCCGAGAATATGCTACGGAAACATTTGGGATAAAATCAGAACTGTAAGAAATGCAGTTGATGCACTGGTGAATAGGCATTCTGCAGAGGGTCTAGGAAAGGGCGCTTTTGTGTTGGCAACAAATAGAAGAGGCGCTAGAGGAGTATGGAGGATCCATTGGCAACATAGCCGATAGAGGAAGCGAATCACAATTAGGAACTTACAAAGCAGTCCGGAAGGCTGAGATTTATACGCCAATATGATTGAACCAGAGGATGACGAGCTTCTTCGTCATTATAAAACTATGAATGGAGAACCAACTCAGTTGAAGAGATTTTGTGCCCCTACGAAATTATTCCGAAATTGTAGGATATTAATACATCTGTTTTAGCTGAAAGATGCATCTGCATTTATGATGTAGAACTGGCATATGCAGCAAAGTCTGGAAAATTGTATCGAGGGCTATTCTAAGACACGAGATTCGAGATGCCTGCGGTGTTGCATTGTTAATGCTGAGCATGCGACTATTATGCGGATCAGTCAGACGTCGCATTGAATGTAGCAAATCGTATGTCTCGGAGCGACAAGGTCTTTTTGCCATAGAAATGCATCACTAAAGGTATGTGTCTCGCCCCACTCCATATTGAAATCGAGACATAAAAATATGTATAATCAGGAATCAATTGCAGTATAAAATTTAGAAGTTGGGGGTATGTCGAAACAAATTATATCCGTCTTGACAATGCTGTTTATGAAGCTTTGTCAGAGTATTCTGCTGAAAAATAATGCAAGCATGTGACTCACCCACTGCGGTAATTCAGTTCATTAATCGTCAAAAACACATATTTAATCAGGAAAATGTCATTTACTTTTCATAGATCTTTTTGCGGAATTGAGAATGAGACTAGCTGAGAGCGAGCTCAAAGAATAGCCTTTGCAGAGAAACAGGATTTCAAGATAAAACACAGGTACTTTATTTTTGATGTTTGCAGAATTGAAAAGCGAAAAAGAGCTCAAGGTCGAAAATGTAAAAATCTGAAAAGCCACGGATAGGCAGAAACATTTAAAGAAATCACTGCGAAACTCATTAAGGAGCTTGCTGACGATGTGTATACGGCTATTTTAGACGGACAAAATTATGTTCCACAGCATAGGGAATGTATTTTAATTGTGGCTTTGATAAAGAAAGATATGGAGAGTCGTTGCTGTTTAGTTTTGATATTAACCCCAAGAATCAAAACCGTTAATGAAGGATATTTTAGAGAAGTCATGGATGAGTATACTTTTCCGATAAATTATGGTTATATCTGCAAAAACTATCAGCAAAAGCATAGCGCAGGCAATGGATTTGTTATGGAATGGCGGAATGAAATGGAATCTCCCGCACATTAAGTGCAAGGTATTATAAAGATGGTTCAGAGATATTGACTGATAGGAAGGACAAGAACCCAGAAGACTTACCCGTTGAATGTGCCAGATTGCAGGCTTGATGACTTCAAGATTGTTGCATCAGACACGCAGGGCTATAAACAGTTTGAAATTCGGTAGTCGTTCCTTGATGGCGGATGGGCGAAGCTGATAGCAAAACAGAATAAGGGAACTGGATTATGAATCCCAATCACTTCGCTTAACTGGACTGATGAGGATATAAGCTTTTGTAGAAGATTGGAAATAGCAAGATCATAAGATGATGACGTGTCACCACTGGACACAATTGAGTTGACCAATCACTGGAAAAATAGTGCCGTCGTAAAAGCCAAGAAGAGAGAAGATTTTATATTGAATTGGCAGTAAAAAGAAAGATATTCAAAGCGTGAGTTGTTATCAGATGATAGTGGTTATATGGAACGCTTTATGCTTCAAATGGCAACATGTTGCCGGCAATTCAGAAAGCAAAACAAGAAACACATAATTTGTTTAGACAAACATGTTTTAGAGTTCTGATGCACCAAAGGTGGTAACGAAAGAGACTAAAAATCACTTTCGAGAACTTTAGAAGAACTCGGTCAGAAATTGGAAAAGATTTTTCCTTTATAGGAAATGAATATAGTACAGTTGGAAACTCAGACTATTACATCGACCTGTTATTTTATCATAGAGGACTGTCGCGCTTAGTTGCATTTGAAACCAAAATTGGAGAATTTAGCCGAATATAGGAAAGCATGAATTTCATTTGGAAGCATTGAGAGAGAAGTTAAGAAACAAACGGAAAATCCAAGTGTTGGGAGTTGCCTTTTTGTGCATCAAAAGATGATGAGGTTGTAGAATTTGCACTTAGCAGAAGTTCTTCACCAACAATCGGTATCGAATACACCTCAAAACTGATAGATAAAAATTTACTGCAGAAAAGCTGAAAGAGTACACTGAAATTGCAGAGGAAAAAGTATAAATGAGGAAAATGAAAAAGTGAATACTATAGGAGAAGCTGATTTGGCATAGGTAATAAGATGAAGAAAGGAGGAAATGATGAGTGTTGAAAGCACACTAAATGGTGGAAGATACCTGTAGATTCTGCTTGTAGGAAGAATACATGCAAATGAGTTCTGAATTTTTCTATGATGAAAAAGGGGTTTATCCTTAGAGTCAGATATACCGACAGACAGCATAGACAAAAACAGCAACGAATATTTTTATATGGCGAGGTTTGTAGACGACAGACAATAGGATGAAAAGATGTTTTCTTAAAGATAACCTGATGGAAATGTAGGTTTTTAGGCAGGCTTAGAAACCGCTTATCATCGTATAGAAATAAACTGCCAACTTTTATCAAGTAGAGTCGCCGGAGTGTTATCGAAACTAGAAAAAGAGTGGAAATGGCAATAACGAAAATTTATCAGGTGATGTTCAGGGCTTGACTGATTAAAGAAATAGATACAACACTCCAACACTGATTTCTCTCGTGTTTATCAGTATTTTGATGAGTCCAAAATTATAGAGATGATTAAAAAGATGAAAGCTCACATTCACTGGAGAATTAGTCTTTGATGCAAATTCTAAAGGGTTAAAACTTGCCAACAAATATGTGAAAAACGGTGATACAATGCACAAATGTATTTTAGTGTAGATAGCCCAGAGGAATTTGCAAAGCACACGAACACCAAGCTTTTTAGAAGTAGATGGATTTTTCCAAAAGGCATTAAAGGATGGTTATGGATTAAAGTTAAGTACAAAAAATATATGTATTTTTGCAGATAGATGGAAATAGGACACTGGTTGTACATTTAAGATTTAAACTGATAGGATTACATATTTGAATAGGAAACACTACTGAAACTTAAATGCAGTAGCAGTCAACATAGAATTTAGAGGATTAGAGAAATCTAACACCTTTTTGTTTGTAAAAGAAGCTGAGGCATGCGAATAAGTAGCAGCTGTATGTCTGATCACACCCATGACCGCAGTAAAGAAAATAGAGCCAGACCTGCAGGATCTAGCTTGGAATTCTGCATTGAGCATGACGACAGTCCGTCAACACTCTGTCTAAGGTCTCGTATATCCGGTACAAAGGTGATGGGCGTAATCCAGCATTGTTGCCACGATCAATACCTTAATTGTCATTTGCACAATGAAATCCATAGAGTATTTCACTAACTCCGGTAAGACCACGGCAGACTGACGCTGCACAGAGGAGGAAGTGCTGGAGGACACTCTGTTGTATCGGCCGAATCTCTGAGGGCGGCGGCTTTTCACCTTACGGCTTTGTACAAGCATGAGAGTCCATGCGTAGTAGTCACTCATTTCAGGCCACCTTCATAAGGCACAGCCGCCCATTGATTTGTGCGTATCCTAACAGCCAGTTTCTGTAGCATTTTGAGTTTCTGAGACCGGTGACAAGTGAACACATCACGCGATTATCCTCATCTTTTGTTGAGAGGTGACAGGTTATCTCACCATTTGACACCCAAACGATACATTGCTATCTGCAGTGATAAACAGGTCACGTATCTGACAATTCAGAAGTTTTGTTCAGTACGCAAAGAGCTGGAGATAAAACAGTGGCAATTTATAGAAAATAACCTCATTTCACAATTGAAAAATCCTTGCACCTCTATTGCTTAATTATACAGAAATAATATGCCAGTAACAGCAAAAGCAATACTACAAAGATTGGAATACGCTCATGGAGCACTGTGTACGAGCAAGGCATGGATGAGCGTATGAGGGCATGTAATTTTGCAAATATTCGACAGGCTGCAAAATCCTATGCGCTCTCAATCAGCGACTGTATCGCGTGTTATGAACCATCCGGAGAAACGCCGTGGAAACGGTAGTATAGGTCAGCATACTGACGAGTAGCAATGATGTGCCCAGCCGAGACGTGCTATCGCTCATTGGTGGAGGATCGTACTGCTGCCATCTATCTATTCAGGCATGATAATCTCTTTTGAGAGTAAATTAATAACGGCTGGCTGATGAACAATGCTTATCGGTCATACCTTGATGATTTCGTAATACACACACGATATCGAAAAGAGACCCATAGTAGACTGCTTAAGCGTACGATGCGAGCGAATCATTGTTAGCAGAGGAATTTCTTGAATAATCTTTTGAAAAGGCGTGACATCCCACTGGTTTGGGCAGATCACAGGATATGATGCACATCTTCATTTGTTACGAGGTACAAAATTGGCGAGAGTTCGAGAGAAGTGGGTGTTATTTATATATTTAGGCACCGACACTAAGCTTATGCCAGAAATAGTTCTGAATTGCACTCTATCGGAGAAGAGATTTCGAAGGTATAAAGATGGCCTCCTTGAAACAGGTGGGGTTATCGCATGACCCACAGTGGCGTTTACAGTAATAAAAGTGGGAATCTGGCACCGTCAGGAGAGAAAAGCGACACGACATTTCCTGAGAATGGCGACTGTCCTACTCAAAGCATCTACTGCGCAAACGAGGGCGTCATGGCTGGGAGTACAATGAAGCTGACTGATTGGGATTCTAGTCTGAAAGAATCATCTGTCAGGGTTTTGATCATGTGATGATGATTATTCAGTCAAACACTAGTGGATACAGATATCCTATTTCCGCTGGCGGTTGCGTAATGGTGGGGTATTCTGACTGAAAGATCACTTTGTAAGGAGACGCACGGTTCCGCGACAGTTTGAGGAGTGGAGGAAACCGTGCAGTCTGATTACGGTGTAAAATATCGCAATAAGAAAACGAATCATGAGAAGAGAATTTCAGATACGCGAATTTTAATCTTTTGCAAACAGCTCGTAGACCTTGCTAAACTGTTGATGATATTCGATCAAAGAGAGTATATTAAATGAATAAATTGTAAACAAAGCGATACATGTTAGTGCACATATAAAACAAAGAGAGACTTTAAAATATGTATAATATATTACATCTATAAAATCGTCTAATAAAATTAGTTTATCGTGTACATATAATACGAACTGGAGAATGACGATATATTTGCTGAAAATGCTTGACATAAACGGGAAATTTTCATACGCAATGTAACATGTTGCAAATGCACGCGATTACATTTTTGGTAAGGAGGAGAATATGAATCCAAGAGCAGCAGAGGCTACGCAATGAATTGGCGCTCCACTAGTCTACAGTTGATTCTGAGAGGATGCGATTTTACAGAATCGATGTATGAAACCGATGGCTTGCCACCATTATCGGAGCAATGTCGTTTACAGATGTCTCTGAAAAATGACAGTATGGGTCAAACTGCGACGTAGTAGTCGAAATCAAACCCGGTTGCCTAAAGGCCTCCGACTTTATCCTGGAGTATCTCAGCAATGGATATTGATGAGTTGGATGGTAAAACCATTCGATCTCGAGGAGCGTCCCGGAGACAACTATGAATGCAGTCATGAGGAGATTATGGAGTGTGCGGAATATTGCGAATGGGACACTTGTGTGGACTACGTACGACTTGCTGCAAGAAGTGACTGATAGCTTGGGAGCTGGTGAAAGACTGATGAAACTTGGTCAGGCGGGCAGGGCTTGGCAATGAAAACTTGATTATGTTGCTGACAGGACTTATCGACGTTATTCCACCGCATTGAGAAAAGATGGCAAGCCTTGACATTACAAGTCCTGAGGCAACAAAATACGCTTCAGATGCAGCATTGATGAATGGAAAGCAGCCGTCTTGACGCCGGGCGCTGGCAGGATAAATGCAGGAGATTGCTGCCGAATGTGATAATGACTGACGATGCAGAGCTCAAAGATCAGGCAGCTATATGATATATCTTCCTCTTATCCTGCATACTTAAAGAGGCTGTACGAGGCTTATTTCTCAATTTTGCTGCATTTTAGTTTGCTGTCCACTTAGAGTCTAATGGTCATGCGCATTTCTGCCGTGTTTGGACCAATATGTAACCTAGGATGAGGGCTGATGTTATGAAGGCAGAATTACTAAAGAGAAGCGTCAGAGATTATAGGAGTGTTTTTATTGAGCGTAGGAATCAATAAGTTGCGTTCCCGCGTCGATACGGAATTTTGTATGGGCTATCAGATGTTTATTAACTCATTACTTTAGTGTCAAACCTGCTCGAGATAGAGATGCAACCAATGATATTTCCATGATGTGTATTCAGGTACGCCGTGAACTGAAACCAATCATCGCGATTCGTATCTATTAAATATTACAGACGGCAAACTCAAAGATGATGAGTTTTATTAGAAGGCTTTGGAGGCAACAATCGGGAACATAAGGAGGAATGCATGCTTTTATAACGATAAAGCTTTTATTAAAATTCGCAGAATGGGCATTGCTGAAGAAGACCTGCTGATTGGGCACCGGATGGATGTATTGAGGCTTCTATGCCCAGGAAAATGACTGCAGCTACGTGGACCCGGCTTAAGTATGGACGATGAAAAGTTCTTGGAAATTAGATTGACCTGATGGCGTAGATCCCGTTACACAGGACATTTATTCTGCTGACAGATAAACCAATTAGGAAAATGCGCATCGATAGAGGAGCTCGAACAGTATAAGAAGCTGGCGTGCGTCATTTTATGGATCGACTGTTTGATCGAACATATTACATGACGAAGTTCAGTTAGATGATCGGAAACGCATTCCGGTCCTCACTTGTTGAAGATTGTATTGGACGTCAGTCTTGATTTGCCGAAGGCGGCTCAGTACTCTGCCGGATGCAGGCTCCGCAGCGAACAATTAGTGGCGAGACTCTGTCGCACTGAGCATTTGCATTTAACAAAAGATTTTGACAATGGATCAACCACTTTACGCATGCGACAAACTTTTGGTGACAATAACGACTGACCTACTGGACGGGATATCGTTGTCGAGCACGATGAAAGCCGACGTCTAAGTTTGGAAACGATGATGACGAAAGTTGATTGCTGGGTTGTCAAATTGAGCATCGGTTGGTCCAGTTTGAATCTCTCTCACCACAGAAGCCCGGAAATATGGAAAGGACCGGTTCCGCTGTATGGTCACAGCAGACTCGGGTTACGGGCACACTTCATTTGCAAACAGTTGGAGTGACACCCGATGGCGGTTTCTGCAGTGTTCTCCGGTTAATACCCGGCGTTCTCCTGCAAAATGGTCTCGAAAGAAACGGCGCAACAGCTGCGTGCACTTGTTGGGAAACCAACCATTTGGGACTGTAGAAGGAAATATCTTTAACATAGAGGCTTGGCTCTGTAACGCAATGGCTAGAGCAAAGAATGAATGTTATTAATGATGAGAGCATTTTTGATAAAGATGGGAGAATGATTCAGTTTATCGTTAATGATTCAGAGTTTAGGCAGTGCACACAGAAGAATCCGAAGAATATCGATTTGATATTCGTGTCTCCGGCTACAGCGCATTGTTTACATCTTTTATAGCTAGCTCAAATGATGTTAACAGAAGAGAAGTTGAACTTCTAAAAGCAAAGAATTTTTAATATTGAAACGATGTTCATGAGACGTCCCGTATTGGACTACTGTTTGAAGCGGCTGCGTCTTGTGCTATGAATGGTGTGCAAACCTGATTACAAAATCTGTAAGGGATTTTGTTTAAAAGTGGTTTGTGAGGGCTACAGATGATGCTGACAGAATTGTCCCGAAAGCACACGGCCGATTCTAAATTGGTTAACCGTTATAAATCAATGTCGCCGCGCGCAGTGGCTGATCAATGCTATGTTAATGCAATGCATCGTGCAAGTGATTATAATGTAGTAATTAATGCCTGGTATTGGTGATGTTTTACTGGCGAAAAAATCAGAGAGAGGTATTGCTACTCAGTGGAGGAGACTTTTGCAGTGCGATTTTCCTGTGAATGCAAAACTACAGTGCGGTGGAGGTTTTGATTGAAACTTGTGGTAGAGGCACCACAGAAATTTAATTCTGGCATGCACTGCCAGACATTATTTATTGTGATTTTAAGCATTATGATCTCGGAATATCGGAAGCTAACTGGTCGTGGAAATAAACGATTCTGAAAATAATAGTTCTGGTTCGATACTAATTTTGAAGGAGAGCTGGAAGGTATCCCCTTGCTCAGTCGTAATGATTCAGAGAAGCCATTAAGAAATTTTGAGTTATGCAGAAACCTGCAAAGGCAAGAGAGGTTGTATTTTGCCATTCCATAGATTTCGAAGGATAAGTATAATGGATCAGAAAGAGAATATTTTGATAGAAATGGAATCACTTATGCAAAGATTTAGACTTTTAAAAGAATATGAAAGGGCAGTTTAATTTATCAATTAAGATTCAATAGGAGTAATTATGTCCGACAAAAAATAATGGTCGCATCATCGCAATACTATTCTGAAATGTACTGAGAATATGAAAATGGTCCATTAAAACTCAAGTTATTAGACAAACTCCAAATATATGGTGCGAATAGGTGAGTATTATTACGATATTTTTGTCTGAAGAATTTAAAAACACTTAAAAGAGTTTCGTATCTTCTTATGTGGGCGGATTGATTCCATTTAAGCCAGCTTGGGGGTTGATTTTTCATACGGATGAAATGGAATTCTTTAGAAATCCACAAAGGCGAAACACTATTGGGAGAGGATACTTTTTCCGAGTATCTATAGAAGAAAGAAAAATTATTCAATCAAAGTATTCATGCGACAAGATTAATTCACCAGTTTATATGATGGTAGGATTAAAGGGTACTTCGACAATTGAGGGGCAGTCGATGCCTGATGATTCTTGATATCTTAAATTATTTTAACAGGAAATGATTAGTGAGCCAAGGAATTAAGGCCAACTCAACTCAGTCAGCTAGGACCAGAGAAAATTAGCGAGGAGATATGCATTTTCGAATAATCCGTCTTTGTCCCATTGGCAACACACAAGTGATTGGGAATTTTAAGGAAAGAAATAGCGGGAAGAAATAGGTCTGGCCTATGACATTCCGGTTATTTGTGTACCCTTCACATGATACTGCATCAGCTGTTGTACAAGCACCTGCAACGGCAGTCTTTTGATTTAAAAGAAGGTGGACTTGGCCCATTATTGGAACTTAACCACTGGAACCACTAATCACTGAGGAAGCAAGAGAGGCTTCCTCGGACGAATGAGATAGGTGTTTAATCGTATTACCACGGAAGAATAGTGCTGAATGTTTGTTGCAATCATCCAGGGAGTATGATGATTTTGGCAGAAAGAGCAGTTGGGATGAAATTGCAAAATGGCTGAGGATAGTCATTCGAACTTAATAGATCTAAATCATAAGGATTTTCAATCTATGTAATGAGCAGCGATTTGGGAATACTTGAAAAGAAACAGGCTGTGGAAGGAGACAGGATTGAGATACATTAAGGCTTTTTTATCGCTTCGCTTTGTCTTTTGTTGATGTATTTGAGACATTGAGCGGTCGGTCGTCTGGTTGTAAGATATGTGAACGGTGGAGCTCAATGAAAATTACCATAAAACTGCTGCAGGAATACCGGAAAACAATATGGTTTGCTACGGTGAAAAACACATCAAAAACGTTCAGCTCAGAGCTTTTCCTGATAAAGAGCATCCAAGATTTGGAGACAACAGACGATTCTTGTTCAACAAGGTTTGTAACCTCTTGTAGCTCTGCGATGGATATACTCGAAAAGTACCGTTCACTGCGGAGACGGATCAGGAGGAGTGAAAGCAGAAGAATAGTAAGAGAATATCTTCTGGGATAACGCAAGATATCTAGAGTGTTTTTGGAGTTATAGTTTTCGGATGATGCGCACTCGCTGTAGAAGAGGGCAGATTCATATTCTTCTTGGAGAAAATGAGGCCGGAAAATCAACATTGATTAAAATTCTACCAGGAGCATAATTCTCGTGAGGCGGAAGCATAGTGGCGATGGAGAAGAAATTCAACTGGGATGTCACCGGAGAGATGATATCCAGAGGTGTAGTGTTGTTATCAGGATTTCAACTTTCAATTCGATATGCCTGTGTCAAAGGAAAGTAGTGCATCTGACGAAAATCTAGCAGAGATTAAAGTGAATCATCATAGAGGACCGTGTACTCGCCTGATATTGCATGGAGCTGAGTCACGTAAATGTCCACAAAACCTGAGTTCGAGAGACTCTAAGTGTCGCCCAAAACAACTCGTCGACAGCTTGCCGCGCTCCAGTCAATGTTAAAGTTCTTGCTCTGGATGAACCGATCGGGCTGGCAATTACCGATAAAGAAACAGAAAATGCTTTTTGAAATGAGTTCGCGACGTAAAAGCGTACCAAGGAATTGGAATTGAGCACATATTTCTACCCACATCATAGGTGAACTATCTGGGGTGGCGATGTATGGCGTACCAGGTTATGAGACGTTGCATGTACCGGTACGAGTGAATATGGAGCACAACATGCAGACGAACTTACAGAAATGATGGTTTGGTCGGAAAGCCCATTTCATTTAGCTTCATAATGCTCATTTAAAGATGGGATGAGGTTGTTCTGTCAGTTAAGAACCTTAATTACAAGTCATCCCAAGAATATTTCTTTTGATCTGTGGTCACAAGGCGAGATACCTCGGCTGCTGGTCATCATTAAGGGAGGACGTGCAAGTGAAATGGCTAAAACACTGCAGAGTTGTTATAAAAGATTCCGGGAGGTTCTTTATAAGGCAAGCAGCTTGGTACGGATCTAGCAAAGAATATTCAAGATGGCATCGTTTAGTCTGCTCGGAGGACCGTAAAGACAGAAAGTACGATTCTAATGCATTCTCTCACGAATATGGTTTTGCCTAATTTATTCGTAAAAGCCATTTCTGAGAAAACTTCGCTCAAAGAGCTCACAAAAAGATTATATTGAAAAGCGAAAATCAAAACATTCTCGTGAAAAGTGTAAATGTGGAAGCCAAATCGCTTTCCTGGAGGAAACCAACAAAGTAGTTGTTAACTAAGCTGGCTTTCGCGCAGATAAGCGGATATCTGTATATTTGATGAGCCGACAAGAGGCATAGATGTAGATTGCACGATGAGAGTTTACACAATATCATAACATGGTAACCCACAGTATTGCGCATAGCATGCGATTATCATGATTTCCTTCCGACTTTGGTAGAAGTTTTCAAGATGAGTGATTCTATAGTGATTATGCGGGAGATAGTACTATATGAAAGGCGTTGTATGAGAACAAAAGACATCACACAACAAGACATTGTGCAAATTAGAACTTTCCGAGGAGGTTACTAATGGAGTAAATAAAACATATTAATTTGCTGGGACTGGATGATTTTTCTAGCGGTATGATTTAGTATGTTTGCTATCTTTACAATTATCGCATAAATTAAGCTGGAAAGGTTTTCTGAATGTTCCCAATCTAATGAAATATTGTTAACCAGCAAGTAATGCAAATGCTGGCAATCGGCGCTCAATGTTATTTTAACAGCGCGAATTGATCTCATCAGCAGGACCCTGCTGTCGGACGTATTGGCATGTGCGATGCAGATTAATATTGGAACACGCTTCCTTTGGCTTTTGCTCATATGTTTCAGACAGTATCGAGTGGGAGTGGTGGGACACTAATGGAGATGCCTCAGCTAGCTATGGAAGGTACCTGCCTTTTATTGCAACGAAATATGCGCAAATCTATGCGCATGGCACAAATCATTAATGGTGGACAGGCTGTATCAGGTTGACCTTTCAATAGGGTATTTGATGATGAAAACAAAGTTCTTTGGTGGTAGTGTTCCTATCAGCCCTGTATATTTTGGGTTTCTCATACTGATTATGATTCTGGTTCTCAGCTGCACTCAAATTTGGACAGAAGTGCAGGGCGTGAGAAATCCCGCAGCCAAATTATCTGGCATTAAAAGTAAACATAAAGTGGAAATTATTGTTTATATCTTCTGTGGTGTCAGCTTTTGCAGGCATTATGCTTTGGGCCGTTTGCTATATGCACGGATCCCAGCGCCGGCTCTGCTATGAAATGAATGCAATAGCAGCTGGTTGATCGTTGGCATTTCAGTGTCAGGTGGAAAAGCGTTTAGCGAAATACAGTTATTGGTGCAATTATTTTGGCTACACTGACAAAACGGACTTCAGATTATGGAATGTCCCTACTTTATTATCAAACTGTTATCACCCGGCTTAGTGGTTATAGTTAGCTGTTTTTGACAAAGACAGAAAGAAAAAAGGAGAATAGAAATTTCACGGTACTGAAACCTCGGGTACTGAAATAGAAGACTACATGTCTCAATTTAAGAACAAAAGGAGGAAAAATGAAAAAGAGAATTCAGTCAATCGTGCTTTGTCTGCTATGGTAATGGCATTGCTGCTGGCTGTGGCAAAAAGAGGAGGAAATACAGAAACAACAGAAGTGAGAAAACAGAGCAGGCCAAAAGTGACGACGCTGGTACGGTGGAGGAGAACAAAAGGAACTGAACTGTTAGCACACACCTGCCAAGAATGCGGAAGAGTTTGTACTAAATTAAAGATTCAGTACTAGAAGAGTTATAGTGAGGTTAACAATTGATTTTGTGGTATGACCTTAGACAATGAATATCATATTATCCTGCCAATGCGGTTAAGACGGCATGAAAACTTGGGACTTAAAAGTTGAAATTCAGGCCGGTGCAGAACATGCATCTGTTGACGAACAATTAACCATTATTGAAAATTTTATTTCAAGGAGTTAATGGAATATTCTTGTACCTGCAGCTTCACAGGGCCGGATGGGCACCGCAAGATTGTAAGGATAAAATTCCTAGATCAATCAGATACACAGCTGGACAGACGACTTTTCAACACTGGGAGAAAATCCCCTTCTATGGAACAGATAACTGTGTTGAGGCCGATAGTTTGGAAAGCTTTTTGCGAGATGTATCCGGATGAAAGGTTGCCATTCTTCGCAGTGTTCAGGGACAGACTAATGACGAAAGATCGTTACAGCTAAATACTCAAGCCGAAATATTGACTTAGTATTTGAACAGCATGCAAATTGGGAAACGGATCAGCATATACGGCTATCCAGAACTGCTTTAACTTCCAATAAAAGATTTGATGGCAATCTAGAAAACGACCTTATGGGCATTGGGCTTATCAGGCAATTGATGAGGCCGGTTTGGCATGATAAGTTAAAATTTTTCTTATGATGGAATTTCGGAAGGTATTCAATAGCGGTGATGGAAAATGCACATGCGCACAGCCAATTGAAATGGGTAAACTCGCGCTATAAATATAGCGAAGATCCTTATGGGAGAAAAGGCTGAGACTTATATCGATACCGGATGTAACATGGTAATCCAGCGATAATGCAAAAAGAAACATGGATAATGTTAAGGCTGTATACAAAAAGCAATTGAGGCGAGTAAGTAAACTTTGATATAGAAGATTTCTTTGTAAGAGTCGCTAAAGAAGGCTACCTACAAAGAACGAGGACAAAGGAGACAGTATGGTAATATACTATCTTGTAGATAGTGAAATGAAATGATTAAAAGAAAGCTGACCGTAGAAACTTGGGAAATATCAGTGCACGTGATCCGGATTCAGGACTTACTTTATTTGACTCCATCAGCAATGCCTTATGATGTAATAAAGGAAGAGGATATAGTGGTTGATGGATATGATGGAAATATGGTAGAAGGATAAGAAAGCTGACTATAGAAATAGGAATGCATGACACATAATGCAAAATCGTAAGGATGTAAACGAGTCGTTCATACGCATCCATTTTTCTCAAGTTTTGCCTGCTCATGAGCCTATTCCCCCATAATTGATGAGGCGGCTGCCATTTGGTGAAGTGCGCGGTGAATATGCGATTCCGGGAACTCCGGAATTAGCTAATAATGTAGTTAAGGCTTTAGAAAGGGATATGAGCCTCCTTGCAAACCATGGTGCTCTGTGCGTTGGCAATACTATGGAAGTAGCATTTAAAAGATGCACAGTTCTGGAAATGACCGTAAAATTTATCAAATGGCTAGGTGCAATTGGCAAACCATATGTAGAAGATGATGATAGTTGCAATTACTCATCTTTATGAATAATCATTATGGTCAGGACAAATAGTAAAATCTAATGCGTTAGGAGAATCTGAAAAGGGGGTTCTAACGCTTTTTATTAGTGATGGAGAAATATTATGAGGAGAAACAAGCTATAATAAATCAGATTATTTCGATGGAATGGAAGATGTTTCAAAATATTATTATGGCAGGTATCATAGCCAGAATCAACCAGAGGTATTTCAACGTGCGTAAAAGGGACAGTATTTCGCGCGTGAGTGATGTGTGAACACATTCTCGGTGATATAGAAGTGGCAGGAAAAACTTGACGAAAATCTTGTTATGGAAAAATATGCCCGCATGATGTCTTCTACCAACTGAGTATTATAGAAAAATTAAATTTTTCCTAAACTAAAAAGAGGAAGAAAGAACTCACTAGGGACTATTGCTTTTTGGTGGCAGGAGCAGAGCGCAGAGCTTCGTAATAAATATCCGCTTACCGTTTCACATAACCGACCGGTGTATACAGAGGAGGATACGGAAAGTTTATGTCTATTGGATTTACTTTAAATGTGAACTGATGACATATCTAAAGGAGACATTGGAATTGCGTTAGATACACCAACGAGCTATCTGAACAAGGCTTATCTTTTTGGGGAGAGCGTTAATGGAGGAGACAATTAAGCAAAGCGGTTAAGTTTCACTTGAAGAAGCGGAAATTAAACTAAAAACACAGAGGGGCAAAATAATTTGACTGAAAATAATAAATTCTATATCTGCAATGAGTTAAGGAGGTTTTATATGGACCACAGTTATTCCTGATGCGAAGAAGAATTTGCCCGATATCTGCGGCCCCTTGGTCTCGTGGGAGATGGTTGAGAATGCTGGCTATGATGACAAGATATCTAGGATCATGATTGGGGAATTGATTTTATATTTGGGTTCCAGATAAATCATCCAGCTATTTTCAGTATTAGAAAATGGAAAAGAAAAACATCTTTGTAAAAATATAGATTACCTTCTGTTCAGACAAAAGTGCTTACGGCGTTCACGAGATGTGATGACAATTAACTCTTTTTATAGCTGCTTTAACCGGATTTGATGAAGGCCCGAAAACACATCAGAATATTTGACATCTGCAGAAGAACGCCTTTTCCTTGCTACGAATGGGAAAGTGAGTGATGAAAAGGATGTTTTCCACTATTAGAAGACGCCACAACTTGGCTTCCCCAATGATATTCGCCTTTATAAAACAGCCAGACTGCATGATGCTGGCCCAAACCGGTCGAAATATAATTTGAAACGATGTATTTAAGAGAGATGGTTTGCAGATTGGATACACTGGCTAGATTTATTCGCCATATGCGTCCATTCTATGCCATTTAAAAGAATCGGTATAGACCCTTTGTTACAAGTGGCTTTTATAGGTTTTGCGTTAGAAGAAGAGAGAGAATTACAAACACTCTGTCATGGCAATTAAATTCTATATACAGGGGAGGGACTTTAATTTATTGAAGCAGAGCGATTGATAAATGAAATTTTACATATCATATCCATTTTATTCTAACTAGATGATCTTACAGACTATGAAGGAGAATATTTTTCAGGTCATACTGAGCGAGTGGCCAAAATTAAAGATGAAGAAATACGAAAATGGCGTGCATCAAATTGGATAATCAGTATTATGAATAAAGGAATTATCGTGAATAACATAAGTCAAATTCAAGGTGAGCACCCTTTTCTGAATCTGTTGAGAGATGAAGCTTTTTGAAAAGAGACTTTAGAAAGAGGTTATTATGCTTTAGAGAATACCAACCATTATACACCTGGAGTTACTAAAAATGTAGACGAAAATGGACATGGAGATAGCTTGGTTTTAGGAGATATAACTTCACATCAATGGCGGCAGCGAATAACCATTACCTGTTCGCTGTGATGTACAAGATCCACTGCGATTTGCCGATGCTATTTTGGACTAATGCCGTTAGATGACTTTATCGATAAAACCCGTTACCCTATGAGACCTGTCGATAAGGGATATGCTTTGCCCAATCTGGGATGAATTTCGTGAGATTATTAACCGCCATGATAGTAGAGGAGGAGAGTAATGAACTTGTAGAAAGATTTGATTTTTATGAAAGGCTGAATGCATGCATGTGGTGTCAACAACGAAAATGCATTTTATGGCTGTATAGTATTACAAAAGGATGTAAATAATGGATTCATCATTCTAAATTTGCAAGGAGGAATTTATCATATCTCATATGAGAGAGCCGGCGCCTTAGACGCCGGCTAGGTAGCATAGACCTATAGTCTCGAGCAAAACATCCGTTTGAGGATTACCTCACCCATCTCAGTTTCGATTATTTTTGCCCTTGTTTTTGCCCCTGCTTTCTCTCTCGGGCAATGTGCATCGTCCGAAGAAGAATCAGAAATTGTCCAGCAGTCAGGGGACGGGGTGCAGTCTCATCAAGAGAAGCTGAGTAAAAGCGTCATCTTGCTCAAGTATGTTCTTTTACAATATGGCGTATCTGCTCGTGGTTTACATAGACGATTTCCTCCTTCCAGCATACATAATATCCCAGTATTGATTATGGCGGGCTCAAAAGGGCACCCTTTATGGGAGCTGTTTCTATATTCTTTGAGAATGAAAGGCATCTCCATCAAGTTTCTGCTTCCCAAAGGATAATAAGAGGGTACCGCCCAAAAGCTTCTTCGAACTCTAGACCGATGGGTGCGCATATAGGGACAAGTTTTTCAATGTATCTAAAATCATAGAGTCAGCCCTCTTTTTCTGATCTTTTCGAACGGTTATCTACATATATTATTCCCTCTTGTGATGGCTTCTTCTGAAACACGGTATTTTTGTTCTTGGATACTAAGTACGATGCGCTTCTCGAGAATACTTTATCACTTTCCGGATAGTCTTCCCGGTAATGGGCACTGACTCTTTTTCTGGGCAAGCATGCTAAGGAGTAGCTCGACTTAAATCAACAAATTACTGGCCTGCTATGGGCTTTCAATTTCATTGTGTTTTGGAAATCCATAGTTCCGTCTTGTCATTATGAGTAAACTTAAAGAATTGATTTCCTCAGGCTTTTTAAGCCCTCTCTGTACGGATAATACCTGTACTGCCCACATCAGTTCTTTACGCGTTGACGGATATCATGGAGTAAGAGTAGAGTCTTGGAGAAAGACCTTATTACCATGAGTCATCAGCAGGAATGGAATAGATGGAATTGCGTTTCAATCTCTCCGTGGAGCAGTAGGAAGTTTTTGTCTTCACAGTAACGACAGGCAGTCTTTGCCGCCAGAGTGCCGAATACCAAACAGCTTCCTGAGGCCATACCTCCCAAGCGGTCGGCACCATGAATTCCACCTGCGCATCGTCACAAAAGTCCGGCTACAGCCATTTGCGCAGTTGTGGTCAACCTCTATGCCGCCATTGGCCGCATGGAAAAAGGGAGCAATCCGAATTTCGCCTTTTTCTATCTCAATATGATGTTCTTTTTCGAAGCCATTCATATAATCCTGTACATGCAGCTCGTTCATCCCGAAGAATATCCTGGCTATAACGAATAAGACAACCCAGGGATTCGTTAATTTTCCCCTACTTTGCTTTTAATACGGCGTAAAATAGAATGCATCAAAGCGATATCGGAAATAACGAGAATTTCGGAAAATGTGAAGGGACCATGTGTCTCCTGCTAAGTTAGTATCTTTATAGGACGTGCTATCGGGAAGAAGCCTTTAAGTACATCCTTATTTTCTTCATCAAGAAGCCCCTGCACATAACGCAAACTGCCTTCTCGGAAGAGACAATTTTATGAATGGAGAGTAAATCCAGGGAATAAATTGATTGAATTCCAGGTTAATGAGCTTTTGCACCGGCTTTTTAGTGCGATGGCCTGACACTCCTGTAAAACATCTGCCGTGTTCAGATTATGCAGGTAGGAGCCCACCCATTCCGCCTCCGGCAAGAATTACTCGCCTTTGCCTGTAGATAATGTACTTTATTGTTATGTAAAACTCAGGTACCGGACACATGGTTTTCAGACAAGAGTATTTGCGGAGGTTGCCGTGCTCCCAAAGTGTAATATTCTCATTTTCTTCAATTGTTCTGTAAACTTTCTCTCTGATGGAATCCCAGTTTTTCCAATAGTACAGATCTCTGTATGTATGTCCGAAACAGGCTATTTTCTTTTCGGGAAGCTTGTGTACTTCAATCCCGGTATCGAAAAGACTGTTTAGACAATCCGCTATATGGTCAATGTAGTATTTTCCCATGTAAGGATCGTTCATATTATGGCTACAATCTCGGATATCCTGATAAAATAATGGCTTATCTTTCGAGCCGCTGTACATAAACAATGCAAAGTATCCATTAGAGGATAAAAGCTGGATCCGGGAGCAAAGCTTTCGGAAGAAAAGAAGAAGCACCTTTTTCCTTCTTGGAACAGCTTACGGCAGCCCGAATACTGGCCAAACTGCACCAAACCACAAGGATGTCGAATTGTTCCTTTAGCTCGTAATAGCTCCATGTTTCTCCTATCAATCGAAAACAAGTACTTAACATTAGGATAAGTAATATATGAAAATATACCTTACTCTTTTTGTGTGATGGTCTTGTTTGTATTCGCATTAAACGAAATGTGCATGCTCGTAATATTTATTGTAATTATGCTCCTCAAGAGCCTGAAGAATTTTTACATGCTTCTACGGTGAGTGCAATATTCTGATGGGAAGTTTTAATTTGATAATACTTATCGCATGCCCAGATTCAATGATGGATTTAGCATAGTATTTCTACGATTGAAAAAGAATCTATGAGCATCGGACCTTGCAAATTTGATGCCAAAAACGCTGAATGAGATTCTTTTATTTTCGGTAACAAATTTTCCATATTTCACTTCTTCGGCAAGATGTAATAGGGCCTTTTAGGACTCATACTGTCGAAGGGCTTCGCGCGAAACCGAGTTCAAAACTTTCGCAGTCATCTGCATGTCTTTAAAAATTGATTTTCACTAACGCTGTAGACTGATTTCGAAGGAAAAAGTTATCATTAAATTCTTGTATAACAATGCTGCGTCGAGTAGAGGAAACGATACCGTTATCTCGAGAGATTTATAGTTTCCCTCAAAACGTTACGACTTACCCGATATCTCGCACATCTTCATTTCGGAAGGAGCTTGTCGCCGGGAACTATGATTCTTCTATATATTTTTGATCATCATAAACCTGTAAATATAATTTTCGTGATTTTAGGTTTTTCATCTCGTTACTTCTAGCATACAAAAAGCTCTTCCTTGTTGAGTCAAACTTTGTAGTACAAAGTTTGAAAGAATAAATGGACATACACACAATAGCCCAAAGTGCAAATAAATGTCAATTATATACATATTGCCCAAAAGTTAATAAAATACAATAGATAAATTGTCGAAATATCTACGATGAATAAAAGTTTGTTGACAATTCATCTAAATTTATCATATATTGGAACACAAGAAGCGAAGCTGTGACATATTTGTACCAAAGTTCAGAAAGAAAGGGAGGTTACAGATTGTGAGAAAGAAAAGTTTAGTGAGTCTACTATTGGCAGCAACGCTTGCGGCAGGCGCATTATTCGGTTGTGGAGCGGGAGGAAAATGATTCACGCTAAAAGCGGCCAAAGTTCTGAATCGGCTCAGCTTCAGAAAAGACAGAGGCAGAAAGTTCCAAAGACTTGGAACACCCCTAGCGGATGTAAGAGTGAGGCAGGCTTTGGCTTATGCTATTGATATGGACACCATTGTGGACAGTATTCGAAGAGTAAAGGCAGAGGTGGCAAAGAGCTATACTGCCCCCGGAGATTGGTTAAATGCAGATATTCCCGAGTATAAGTATGACCCGGATAAGGCTAAGGAATTGCTAAAAGAGGCAAATTGGCCTGCAGATTATACTTTGGATGTAGTGTATTACTATGATGACCAGCAGACAGTAGATCTGATGACGATTATTGGACAGTATTGGCAGGAGGTAGGAGTTAAAGCAAAGTTCAGAAAACTGAAGGAGATTAGCGTCTCAGCTTTGGGTTCCGCCAGCAGATAAGGAAAAGGGACCATCCGTTGTAAAGTGGGATTTGGCGTATGCAGCTGTGGCGGCTTTGCTGAGAGCGAGTTCTATAATCGTTTTGCTTCTACCGCTTCCAACAATCTCCACTGTTCCCAAGCAGGAAGGTTTAGATGAGTTGAAGTGCTGAATCGAATGCGACCATGGATACGAAGCACAAAAGAAAGAGCGTTTCTTTTAGATACAGAAGTATATTGCGGAAAATGTACTGGCTATGCCTCTGTATCATCAGGTTTGCTGTCATCCAGACAACAAGTTGGATACTGCAGGAACCAAGTTCGGTAATGACCAGTTCTCCTACGAAAAAATATTTTGGATTGGAAGATTGACAGAGAAGACAAGACTCTATATGCCAATGGCGGTCCGGAAGAATTTTTTCTGGTATCCGATGGTCAACCCGATACATGATTAACACGAGCTTGCTTTTTGATAAGTTAATTAATGCCGATAATTTCTTTACACCAACAGAAGGCATGCTTGCAGAGAGCTATACCGTTTCTGAAGATAATAGACGATTGAGTTCGTTTTAAGAGATGGTTTGAAGTGGCATGATGATGAGCCGCTTTACCGGTGAAGATGCTAAGTTTACTAGAACTTATGTTAAAGACCCCCGAGACCAATGCTGTTGCTTCTGATGTTATGAAGGCTATTCTGCGAGTGCAAATGACTTTTGTGGAAGGAAAAACAGACAGCTTTAGAGGGTGTTGTAGTAGATGGAAACAAAATACCGTGAATTTTGATACTGTATCCGCTAATGCCTTGGCAGTTTTTCCCAGTGGCCTATCCTTCCCAAGCACTGCTTAGAGAATGCCAGCCCGGAAACGTTGCAACAGGATCAGTTCTGGCAGAAACCAATCGGTTCCGGACCCTATAAGGTAGATGAGGTTGTACTGAACAACTATGCTACTTTAAAGAGATGGGATGGATACTATAAAAAGGGAAGCGGAAATATCGAGAAGATTTATATGTTTGCCAGCGGAGAGATGACGGTAACCTTGTTAAGAATGCCGGTGCAGGGAAAATTGACTATGCTTGGAGTAAGTCAACCGAAGATGCAAAGGCAATTGAGGCTATGGACAGTATGAAGGTGACATCGGCAAATATCAGGTATACCAGATGTTTCTATATTAATCAGTTCCCTCATGAGGCTAATATAAAGTGATTTGATAGGATAGACTTATGGCGGATCGAAACAACGGTCCGCCATTTTTGCATAGGGTATGCGAAGAAAGATAAGTCTTACAGGATATGGAGAATTGTAAATGGGGAATTACATTATACGTAAAATCATAACTCTTATACCGATGATGTTGGTCATTAGTTTTTTGATTTATTTGGGTATGGAATTGATGCCGGGAGATGCGATTGATTTTTTGGTGCCGCCTGATGCGCTCTCAACGATGTCTCCTGATCAGTTAAACGCAATGAGAGAGGCGTTAGGGCTAAATGATCCGTTTTTATTACGTTACTTGAAATGGCTTCTCGGTATGTTACATGGTGATTTTGGATATAGTCTTCAAAGTGGAGTACCTGTCATTACCTTGATGAAAAATCATCTTCCGGCAACCATTGAGTTAACTTTCACATCTTTAGTGTTATCCTCTGTGTTTGGTATGGGCGTAATCTGTGCTTTAAAAAGGAACAATTTTGGATCAGCTTTTAAGTGTATTCGGTATGATTGGAGTGGCTATTCCGCAGTTCTTATTAGGTTTATTTTTATAGATGCCTTTGCCTTACATTTGGGCATCCTTCCAGTAGGAGGGCGTATGGCCTATGCAGGACAAAGTTTTATGGAGAGATTACCACATTTAGTATGCCGGCTACCGTTCTTGGATTTTTCTCTGACAGCAGGAGTAATGCGCTATGGACGTTCCAGTATGCTGGATTCTATGGGGCATGACTATATGAAGACGGCGAGAAGTAAGGGGCTTCGGAGTGGAGGGTCAATCTCTTCACGGCCTTCAGGGCAGCCATGACGCCGGTTGTTGTTTTGGTCGGATTTCGACTTCCCATGCTTATCGGCGGAGCCGTTGTTGTGGAAGAAGTATTCCAATGGCCGGAATCGGTGGACTTTTTGTTTCGGCAGTGAGATCACTGAATACTCCTTTGGTTATGATTATTGGGTTCTTTAGTGTGCTCATGGTGCTGGTAGCAAGTATTATGTTGACATCATTACAGCTATGCTGGATCCCAGAATTAAGCTGAGTTAGGAGGCTAGGATGAAAAGTGCACTGGATCGAAAAATGGACTGCATCCTTGAAAGGAAAACGCCGGACGTGTGAAAAAGGGATCAAGAACAGAGCGTTGAGAAAGTTGTTTATGAATAAACTCTCTATCTTCGGTTTTATTATTTTTCTTTTTTGATAATTTTTCATCTGCATTTTGCACCGCTATTTACACCATATAGCTCCACCAAGGTGGATCTTCGCAATATTTTAAGCCCACCCACTGTGGCCCATATTATGGGAACGGATAAGGTAGGAAGAGACATTTGGGCAAGAATTTTATATGGAGGTCGGATTTCCATAGAGGTGGGGCTCGGTAGTGCCTTGATTGCCACTGTTTTAGGTGTGTTTTAGGTACGATTGCAGGCTACAAGGGCGGATGGTTTGACAGGATTATTATGAAAATTTCGGAGATTTTGATGTCTTTCCGCAGATTATTCTGGTTCTGATTTTTGGTGACCATCACAGGACAGAGTTTATGGAACCTTATTTTCATTTTTTCGATTACCGGTTGGCCTTCCATGTACCGTATGGCAAGGTCTCAGATGCTTTCTCTGCGAGAGGAAGAGTATGTACAGGCTCTGAAGGCATTCGGCGTAGTAGTATGCAGAATTGCCTTTGTGCATATCATGCCTGAATGCGATAGGACCAATATTTGTAAATATCACACTTTCTACTGCAATGTTTATTCTACAGGAGGCTTCCCTCAGTTTTTTAGGACTTGGAGTACCGTTGGAAGTGGCTACCTGGGGAAATATCCTGAATGCGGCACAGGATTTGATGATTTTAAAGAATGCCTGGTGGGTTTGGCTTCCGACAGGAATTGTCGTAACGCTGTTGTTATGGCATTAATTTTATCGGTGATGGTTTTACGAGATGAAACAGATCCTACACAGATAGGTTAAGCTTTCCATATTTCTTTTAGTAAGGAGAAGTGGAATTTGAAAAACAAGGAGCGTGAGAAATACGATGAATGAAAATATAGTACTACAGGTACAGGATTTAGAGGTTAATTTTTACAATAACGAAAGGTGTAACAAGGTTTTACGTGGGGTATCCTTTAATCTGGAAAAAGGAAAGATTATGTGCATAGTGGGGGAAAGCGGATGCGGAAAAATCTGTTACAGCCAATTCCATTATGGGCTTACTTCCTGACCTTTCCAGAATAGAAAAAGGGAAATTCATTTTTATAATGAAGGGAAAGATATTCGGATTGACAAATTAAAGCGCAAAAGGAAAAAGGAAATGCGAGAGATTCGCGGAAGCGGAATTTCTATGATTTTTCAGGATCCGATGACGGTTTTAAATCCGGTTTTTACAGTGGGGTATCAGATTAATGAAGCATTGCTCTATCATGATATGGCGAAGAATAAGCATGAGGCAAAAGAGATGGCTATTAATCTCTTAAAGGATATGGGAATTCCGCTTCCGGAAAAACGGGTGGATGAATACCCTTATCAATTTTCGGGAGGAATGTGTCAAAGAGCCATGATCGCCATGGCGATGAGTTGTCAGCCGAAAGTATTGATAGCGGATGAACCGACCACTGCCTTGGATGTTACGATACAGGCTCAGATTTTCGAGCTGATGCTGAAGCTGAAAAATGAAAAGGATGCAGCCATCCTTTTAATTACCCATGATATGGGTGTTGTGGCGGAACTTGCAGACAATGTAGCCGTGATGTATAGGGAAATATTGTCGAAAGTGGAGATGCAGCGGTTTTAACTCGGTCGGCGCATCCGTATACAAAGGCACTTATTAAGTCCATTCCTGTGTTGGGAAGAGGGAAAAACAGGATTTACAACCCATTAAGGGCTCTACACCGGATCCATATCATCGTCCGAAAGGATGTCAGTTTGCACCGAGGTGCGAATTCGCTACAGAGCAATGTAAGGAAGAAATGCCACCGGAGATTCAGCTGGAGCCGGGACATTACTGCAGATGCTTTCACAGTACAGAGGGAAAGGTGGGAGAGTAAATGGCAGAGCATAAAGATATTCTAATTAAAGTTACAGGCTTGAAGACTTACTATCCCGTAAAAAGGTGTTTTCGGAAAAACGGTAGGACATGTTAAGGCAGTGGATGATGTTAGTTTGGATATTTACAGAGGAGAAATCCTTGGCGTGGTCGGAGAAAGTGGCTGTGGAAAGACAACTTTGGGGAAGAGCATCTTACAGCTGATTAAACCGACTTCCGGCAGTATTCGATATAGCTTTGCAACAGGAGAGAAAGAACTCATCGGAATGAATAAAAATGAGCTCGATGAGGCAAGGTCTAATATGCAGATTGTCTTTCAAGATCCCTACTCTTCTTTAAACCCATCTTTTACCATTTTTGGCTCCATGCAGGAGCCGCTCATTCGATTTGGAGAAAAAGCAAGAAGAAGAGAAAGAAGATAGTGGAGCTTTTGGAGGCAGTTAATCTTCCTCCGGAGTATATGGATAGATATCCCAATGAATTTTTCGGGTGGTCAAAGGCAGAGAATAGGAATAGCTAGAGCTTTGTCAGTTTCTCCGGAATTTATTGTTTGTGATGAGGCGGTTTCTGCCCTCGATGTATCCATTCAGGCACAGGTTTTACAACTTTTAAAGAAGTTACAGATGGAACGCAACTTGACCCATATGTTTATCACTCATGATTTGTCGGTAGTCGAGTATATCAGTGATCGTATCGTGGTAATGTATTTAGGGCGTATCGTTGAGATAGCGGATACGGAAGAACTTTTTGAAAATACTCTTCATCCTTATACTAAGGCTTTGCTCAGTGCCATTCCCTATTGCGGATATACATAAAAAGGCGAAAGAGAATTCCATTGCAGGGGATGTACCGAGTCCGGTTAATCCACCTTCAGGTTGTCCTTTTCATCCGAGATGTTCGGAGTGTATGGAAAGGTGCAAGACAGAGGTTCCGAAACCAAGAATGATTATAAAGAATGGTAGAGAACACATGGTTTGTCGCCATCTGATCAGTGAAGATTTATAAAAAGAATGATGAAATCTCTATATAGAAAGAAGAGAGGGAAATTTATGGCTAAGTTTGCAATGAATAAGATAAAGGGCGTTATTCCTGCCATGCTCAGTTTTTGACCGGGAGGAAAATTTGGATTTGCAGTGTACGGAACGTATGGTTGATTTTATGATTGACCATGGAGCGGATGGATTTTATCTTACCGGAAGCACCGGGCATGCTTTTACTATGACGGCGGAGGAACGCAATCAGGTGGTGGATACGGTGATTAAGAGGGTAAACGGACGCGTCCCTGTTATAGTTCATGTTGGAGATATAGGAACAAAGAAATCCATAGAATTGGCTCAATATGCCTATGAAGCAGGGGCAGATGCCATTTCTTCAGTGCCTCGTTTTATTGGAAGTTCAGTAAGGAGGATATCTACCAATATTACAAGGACATTGCAGAGGCAACGCCTCTTCCTATGGTGGTGTACAATATTCAGCTGGCAGGTTTGATGGATATGGACCTTCTCTTAAGACTGACGGAACTTCCTCGCGTAGAAGGACTAAAATACACGGCAAGATCTCATGATGAAATGGGATATTTAAAGGAAAAGCTGGGAAAAAGACTTTATGATTTATTCCGGATGTGATGAGATGGCATTTTTCAGCCTATCTGCAGGAGCAGACGGTATCATCGGTTCATTCTATAACCTTTTTCCAGATTTGTACCAAAGAGATTCTCAAAAAGTGGAGGAAAGTGATATTCCGGGCGGAATGAAGTTGCAAAAAGATTGCTGATGAAGTAATCTTTGCCGCCTTAAAGTATGATTTTTCCGTCAGTGCTTCATGGTATGATGAGATGGAGAGGATTGGAGGCGGGTTGTGCCAGAAGACCTTTCTATAACTATCAGGATTCGGAACTCGTAGAATTAAAAGAAGGAAATATGTAGAATCAAGGGAAAAATACCAAACGAGGAATTGGATTTTTCCATCTTGAATCGTAGCTTTTAGGTAGTACTGAAAATATAATCTCAGTCGGGGCTGAACAGTAAAGTTCTAAGTTTGCGAAAAAGGTGCCTGCTTCTTTGCTTGTCTTCAGGAAAAAGGGACCTGTTCTTTACTGTATACATATTGCAATAAACAACCAAATATAGTATACCCAAATAGTAAGTACGACGAACGAACTAAAAATAAAATATGGAGAATTGCATGATGTTACATCAGCAAATGATAAAGACTAAGAATAAAAAGCTTTATATGATATCGTATCCAACAATGATGGAATATCAAGGGCAGGTCTGGCGCAGAAAACAAAGCTCAGTAAGTCAACGATATCCTTGTTGGTAGATGAACTGATAACGGAGGATATGCTAATTGATATCGGTATTGTGGAAAAGCGGTTTACAGGGGCGTAAACCGAATGGCTTACGGGTTAATGCGGATAGGTTTATTCTGATTGCTAATGTAAGGAAAAGAAGCGTGGAAATACATGCGATAAATTTGTTGTATGAGACAGAAGAGGATAGTACTTATCCTTACGATAGAAGGCTGGATGCCGAATATTTATCGGGCATAATTACAGAGTATTTAACAAAAATACGGAACAAAAAGTATTAGGAGTTTGCGTGGTTTTACCCGCCATTATTGACAACGCCCTAAAAAAATATCATTACTACGGTTTTGGACCTGAGGATGGTAAGAGTTTTTATTGATAAATTAAGAAAGAACATTCCGCCGGAGTATGGACTTGCTTTTTCTAAATGATACGGCAAGTCTGACATATGCGGAAAAATACTTTTGTAGCCATGTTGAAGTAAAAATTATGCCTATATTAATATCAATGAAGGTGTAGGTGCCAGCTTTATCTATAACTCTAAAATACTAAGAGGGTCTACGGGTCTTGCGATGCAACTGGGGCATATGTCCATAGAAAAAGACGGATCACTATGCGGCTGTGGAAACAGAGGCTGTTTAGAGAATCACATAGGAGAGTTGGCTCTTAAAAAAGAGCCATTGACTACGACTAATTGATGAAAATCGGCGCGAGGAGTTTTTATTTAGGGATTTGGGAGAGATGTCCTCAAGCGGGAATAAAAAAGCGGATGCTTTGATATTGGCGTTAGCGGATGAGTTAAGTGATGCTTTAGAAAGTCATTGTGATTTTAAATCGGAAATAATAGTAATAGGGAGGAATGGGCAGGAAGCTGGGAGAGAAGTATCTCAATAGAATACAAGGAAATATAAAAAGACGGATTTAGGCAGTTTTGTGAAAAATGTAAAAATAAAGTATACAAGGCTGGGAGATTCTGCGGTATTTATAGGAGCCGCAAAATATTATATGGATAAGCATTTTGATTTTTGCTAAGAAGGTAGACGGAGACTTATTTTTATCTTAGGAGAATGTGCGGATGGAGAGAATCATAGCGGTAAATACGAATACATATCATGGCTTTGCAATAGAGGAAACACTGCAGGAAATAAAGAAAACGGGATTTAGATATATTGAACTTACTGCTACAAAGGGATGGACGGAGCATGTATATAAAGATATGAGCTTTGCTTATCTGCAAAGTATAAAAAGATTTGATGCATAGTTTAGGATTGGGTGCATAGGGTTTAGCGGTCATTCGAATCTTATGGATAAAGATAGGCTGAAAGACTTTATAGTGAATATACGTCTTGCTAAATTTTTGGGGCTAAGTATATCGTATCTTCTGTAGGAGAGGCCCATGTCAAAGACAGAGAGTGCGAGGATGCAGATTTAATACAAAACATTAAGTCTCTACTGGGAATATTAAAGGAAGAGGAAATTAAGCTTGTTTTGGAAACGCACGGAAAACACTCCAATGCGAAAGCTTTAAAAGAAATCATCGATCAGGTGGATAGTGAGTATGTAGGTATTAATTATGATACTGCGAATGTTATTTTTACAGCAATGTAAGACCGGAAAACGATATAGATCTTTGTATAAAAGACGTATTATACATGCACCTTTTAAGGACAAGGCCGGTGAAAATATGAGTGAATTTTCCTGCACTTGGAAAAGGAAACATCGATTTTGACACTATATTCAAAAAGTTAAGTGCAGAAAAATAATCATTGTCCTTTCAGTATAGAGATAGAGTTTACGGAAAAAGGGGTAAAAGATATCCATGAAGTAACTAAAGCTGTTAGCGATTCGGCAGCTTATTTAAAGAAAAAAGGTTTTTCATTTTAGGAGGGAAGTATGAGAAAAAGTAAGTTATTGGTAGCACTTGGTTGCATGGCGTTAGGCCTTGGCTTAGCAGCGTGCGCTAAAGGAAGTGACAATGGTAAAACTACGGAGTCACCATCTGCAGAGAAGAGTGAAAAAAAGACGAATATACCTTTGGCTATATTGCTTATGATATGAAGGATACATGGAATGAGTACTCTGCAAAGGCCTTTGAATATGCGGCTACGAAGCAAGATGTAAAAGTGAAAACGGTAGTTTTGGATTCGCAAAACAGTTTGGAGGAGTCGGTCGCTGCGATGGAATCCTTGATTCAGCAAGGTGTGATGATATTTCTATTTTCCCAATTTCTACAGAACAGGAGGTACATTGATAAAGATGGCGAATGAAGCCGGAATACCTGTGACTGTAGAAAACTTTGAGATGAATGATAATTCCGGTGACTATATTGCAAGTATAGCTTGCAAGTACGATGATATCGGATATGCGGCTATAAAGTATATTGCGGAAAATAAACCGAATGCGAAAGTCTTTTTCTGTGCCGGACAGGAAGGGGCAGGAGTGTATGAAAAGTATCAAGAGGGTGTGGATAAAGCTTTAAAGGAGTTTGGAGACAAGGTAACAGTGGTTTCTACTTTGCATGGAGATTGGCAAACAGAAAAGGCATACAATATTACTACAGATTTAATCTCTTCAGGAAAAAGAGTTTGATTATATTTTTGCCAATAACGGATTAATGGCGCAAGGATGTTATAAGGCCGTAAAGGATGCCGGTTTAGAAAAATATTCCCATCGTATCCACAGGCGGATCCCCGGACGACTATAAAATGTTACAGGATGGCGTAGAAAGTGCCAATATGACGGCGCCCGGTAAGTATACAGGGGATTACGACATTCCAAAATCTTTATGACAGTGTGGTTCTGCACAAGGAAGTGGAGAAATTCAAGCACTTCCGATTATCCCGGTTAGTGCGATAAGTTGGATGACTTTATAGCATGGGATGATTATGCTGCCGCTTATAATTATGTCTATACTAAATAGTGGAAAAATAATGAGTAATGAAAAGTTATTGGAAATCAATGGACTAAAGAAGAGCTTTTCGGGAATATATGCTTTATCGGATATCCATTTTAATCTTCTTAAAGGGGAAGTTCACTGTCTTGTCGGGGAGAATGGTGCTGGTAAGTCAACCTTTATGAAGATACTGTCAGGGGCATATATTCCTGATAGTGGAGATATTCATATTCTGGGAGAAAAAGTATACTAAGCTAAATCCGAGTTTATCCAAAAATTTAGGAATCAGTATCATCTACCAGGAGAATGACTTGGTACAGAATATGTCCATAGCTGAAAATCTGTTTATAGGGAATGAAATAAAGAAAAATCTGTTCTTTTATGATAGTAAGTCAGCTATACAAAAAACAACAGAGTTTATAAAGGGATTTAGGGATAAAAACTAAATCCCTTTAGATAAGGTCGCGGATATATCGGTCGCGGATAAACAGTTCGTGAAAATATTAAAAGCTCTTGTGACCAACCCTAAAAATACTGATTATGGACGAACCGACCTCGATGTTTAATATTAAAGACGCAAATAAAGTATTAAGCTTGGTTCGAAAGATAGCGGATAAGGAGTTGGTATTGTATATATTTCTCACTTTTTAGAGGAGGTTAGAGAAATAGCGGACAGAATAAGTGTTATAAGAGACGGAAAATCCATTAGCACTTATGATAATTCGGCTAAAAATATTGATTTACGGATAATTACTAAAGATATGGTAGGGAGATCTGTAGATAGTTTTTTACAAAAGAGAAAAACGGAGATTGGCGAGTGTCGTACTTGAAGTAAAATTTAAAAGCTGAAGGAAGAATTTGAGCCTATCAGTTTTTTCTTTAAAAAAAGGGGGAGATACTGGGACTTTTCCGGGATGGTTGGTTCCGGTAGGACGGAGATAGTCAGAGCAATAACCGGTGCTGACCGTTTTTATAGCGGAGAAGTACATTCATGGAAGCTTAGTGAAGATAAAATCTCCCAAAGATGGTATAAATGAGGGTTTTGCCCATATAACGGAAGATAGACAAGCGCTTGGGCTTAGCTTGAGGGCAAGCGTTTTGGATAATATTAGTCTGGTAGCCATAGGCAAGATATTTAAAGGGATTATTTAATAATGTAAAAACAAAAAGAGAAGATACTCCTTTGATTCATGATTTACATGTAAAAGCTCCCGGTTTGAACACGGAGGTCATATATTTATCGGGTGAAATCAGCAAAAGGTGGTACTGGCGAAATGGTTATTGATGGAGCAAAAACATTTATATTTTTTTGATGAGCCGACGAGGGGATAGATATTGGTGCTAAGGCAGAGTTTTACAGCCAGATGTCTAAACTTTGTAAAGAGGAAAAAGCATAATAATGATAAGTTCAGATATGCCGGAGCTTATTTCTATGAGTGACAGAGTATTAGTAATCAGAGACCATAAAATAGAAACAGAGCTGATTGGTGATGAGATAAATGAAGGAAATATCATAGAAAAAGGCTTTAGGGTAAATTAATGATGAAAGAGAAGAAGCTTTATACTTAAGGATCAAAGGATACTTTTACTGTAGTAATATTTGTCATAATTTTTGCTGTGACCGTAATCAACCCTAAATTTATAACGATAAAAAATATCGTTACCATCTTGGGACAGATTTCCGTGATAGGTATCCTTACTATGGCTATGAGTATGTTGTTGATAAGCGGTGGAATAGACCTTTCCATTGGGAATATCATGGCACTTTCTGCGGTTGTCATGGCTGCATTACTGGGAAAGGGATGTAGCATTATCATTGTGATAGTTTGTGGCATTATTACAGGCATGCTCTGTGGATTATTGAACGGTTTTTATCATAGCAAAATCAAAATGTATTCCGCTCATAATCACACTCGGTACCGGCCAAATCTTTTACGGTCTGTCTCTTACCATATCAAAGGGAAGAATTATGAGTTTCTCCGGTGTATTTAATCTTTTGAGTAAAACCAAATTCTTTGGCGTGTTTCCGGCAATGCTTATTGTGCTTATTTTAATGATTCTTTTAGCCTATATTTTGATGAATAAAACGGTTATCGGAAAACGGCTTATGGCGATTGGCGGAAACGAGAAAAATGCATATTTATGCGGAATAGAAATCGATAAGTACAAGATACTGATTTATTCCTTATCCGGAATGTTTTTGCTCTATAGCGAGCTGTTTTTCTGCCAGAATAGATTCTGATAACGGCAAATGCGGGATTGGGATATGAAACAAGTGCACTGACTGCGGCAACTATTGGCGGCGTTACCTTTGAAGGAGGAAAGGGAAGCATAGCAGGAGCTTTTCTGGGATGTATTTTAATGGGAGTTATCAGTAATGCCATGAATATTTTGCAGGTGAAACGTATATACAAAACAATCATAACGGGTGTGATTATTGCAGCAGCGGTAGTTTTTAGTAATGTAGCAAGTATGAGAGGGAAAAATGTTAAGAGTAATCATAGTTGGTGCAGGATTTATGGGACAAAACGCACGCGTCTATATATAAGAGCATGGAGGAAGTTGAACTTTTTGCTATTGTAGATAGAATAAGGAAAGAGCGGCAAAGTTTGCGAACGACTATAATTGCCTATACAGTGAAGACTTAGTAACTGCTATTAAGTCGGTGAATGCCGACTTTGTGGACATATGCCCTGCCAACATTTTTACATGAAGAGTATATTATAAAAGCCAGTGAATATGTACGTTATATCCTATGTGAAAAAGCCCATTACTCTTAGTATTGATTCTGTAGTGAAGATATTTCAGGTACTGAAAAATAATGGTACAAAGTTGTATTTAGGGCAAGTGTTAAGATTTTGGGAAGAATATGTTAACGCGAAGAATATATATGAAAGCGGTCGTCTCGGTACGTTAAGATATATTGAAGCGGAAAGGCTATCCGAACCGCCAAGTTGGAGCGCATGGTATAAAAAGCGAGCATGAGCGGCAGCGGATTATTTGACCTGCATTTACATGATATAGACTTTTTAGTGTATTTATTTGGAAAAACCTCTCACGGTATAGTGCCAACGGAATTAAGGACGAAAATGATGCTTGGAATTTTGTGAATACAAGTATGACTTTCCCAGGGAATCTTATTGCAAGTGTTCACGGAGTAATAAGCATGAGCGAAAAGTACCTTTACGATGAAGCTTTTGTATGGTTGGGGATGATGCCGGTTATGAGTAGGAGATGAAAGCCGGTAAGAATCTTGAAAAATAGAGAAAAGTGCATTAAGGAATTCGAATATCTATAGTAAAGAAGGGATAGAAAAAATACTCACTCGTAATCTTGATGCCTCATCAATCAGAATTTGGAACATTTTGTGGATTGCATTAAAGACAGACAGAGTCGGAAATAGTAAGTTTAAAAGTATTAAAAACACTATGCAAGTTATGGAAGCGATAAAAGGAGTCTTTAGAAACAGGTAGAATCGTAGAGCTTGGAGAAAGTATATGAAATTAGGGCTATAGTATGTTTTCTTTTTCGGAAAGAAAGCAGATTTAAACAATATTTTTCTCAAATAAGTAAGATGAAAAGTATGACGGAGTTGAACCGGTGCTCAGTGAGGATGGATACTTAAATCCCGGATGGCAAAGAACGAAGTAATGGAAATAAAAAAGATAGCGGATACCCAAACGGGTTGGAAGCCACCCAGTGTTGGCGTTTGGTCTTTGTGGGCTAATAATCCTGTTTCCAATGACATAGGATTAGAAAAGAGCGGAAGATATCACAGAAAGACAATTGGAGTTTGCAAGCATACTTGGGGCAAATACTATTTTAGTTATTCCGGGATATACACAGTGTGATTTTGTGAAAAATCCTGAAAAAGTGCCCTATGATGCAGCGTATGATAGAGCTTATGAATTATTTTCCAAATTAGAGAAAAAGCAGGAGAGTACAAAAGTCTCTATTGGGATAGAGAATGTATGGAATAAGTTTTTGTTATCCCCGCTAGAGATTAAAAATTTTTGGAGGAGATCCATTCGGAGTATGTCGGTGCGTATTTTTGATATTGGAAATGTGATGTACATAGGTGATCCAAGCGATTACATCAGAATATTAGGGAAGTATATAAAAAAGATTCATGTCAGTGATTATAGAGTGAATCAAAATGGGCTTGGCGCATTTGTGGACATATTTGCAGGAGATGTGGATTTTTATAGAGGTGATGAAGGCAATAAAAAGTATAGCTTATAATGACTACTTGACATTGGAGATGTTGCCAAAATTACAGCAGATTTCCGGAGATGTCTATCTGTTCCAATAAACCGGCAATGGATAAATTGAAAGCCTTGTACGATGCTATGTAAATCGCAAAATAATTTAGCTTCATAAAAAAGAATCACGACTTAAACATTCATACAATAATCATTATAGTTGTCAAATTATACCTAAAGAAGATTTTTGTCAGTTATATCGAACAAAAATCTCTTTTTCTTCCATATATAAAGTATAATGTCATATTGACTACATGGAAGATACGTATATCTAGAAAAACAAGAGGAGGATACCCGGATGATTCAACGAGAAAGATATAGATAAGATAAAGCCGTTTATCGGAAAGGGATATTATCAAAGTTCTGACCGGGATTCGCTGATCGGGAAATCAGTCATGCTCCAACTGATTCAGAAGAAGAATTCGAAAGTCAAGCATCGCTGATACGCAGTTTATCAGCTTCAATTTTGAGTCTTTGAAAATGCCGAGTTTTGCACAGCAGATTCTTTATACCAAGAACTGAAAAGGATTTCATCTGTACAAGGAAAGGCTTTATTTGTTTTTGATGAAATTCAAGAAGTGGAGCAGTGGGAAAAATGTATTAATTCTGTCCGCGTTGATTTTGATTGTGATATCTATATCACAGGTTCCAATGCAAAGCTCTTTCCGGAGAGCTGGCAACATATCTCGGCGGACGCTATGTAGAGTTGTGGTTTTCCATTTTCCTTCGAAGAATATCTGGAATCTATAAAACAGGAAAAGGAAGAGGTTTCCGTTACAGAAGAATTCAAGAATTATCTGGAAATGGGAGGGATAGCTTTTCCTGGTGAATCTTCGCTATGATAAAAGATAGCTTCTATACAATATCTTAGAGATATATATAATTCCGTGCTCTTAAAAGATGTGGTTCAGCGTAATAAAATTCTGAGATGTAGAACTATTGAGAGGATGATTCTATATCTTTTAGATAATGTGGGACATAGCTTCAGTGCAAGAAGCATATCCAATTATTTAAAGCAGGAAAATCGGAAAGTTTCTGCTGAAACCATTTTGAATTATAGCAAGGCATGCTGTGATACTATCTTTTTATACAACTAGGAGGAAGATCTTCAGGGAAGAAAAATTCTTAGTGTAAATGAAAAGTATATCGGTAGATCACGGACTCGGGAATCCATTCTGAGGGACGAATGCAAGAAAATATTGATCAGATTCTTGAAAAATATTGTCTGTATGGAATTGCTGAGACAGCGGCTATACAGTGACAATTGGAAAAACAGGGAGAAAGAAATTGATTTTGTGGCCATAAAGACAAGCTATACATTCAAGTGGCTTATCTCCTTGCCGGATCCGATACTATAGAGCGAGGAATTTGGTATCTCATGACTCGATTCAGGGATCATTACCTAGTACGTCCTTTCTTTGGATGAATTTGATATGAGCCGTGACGGTATAAAAACATCTCAAATATACGGATTTTCTCCTTAGTAAAGAGTTTTGACAGGTTTAGGAAGAAAAGCGAACTTTAGTCTATTAAATAAAAACAAATATTTTTCATATTTGTTAGACCAAAAGTGAATATTTATCCTTTTTCAAAATCTCCTTTTTATGGCATAATGTTTTGGCGTGGTTAAATGATGGTCGATGACCGGAGTATTAAGAGAAAGGAGATTTATGAAAAACCTGTATCGGTATTTTCCACAAGTGTGCTTGTGATCAGGGCGGCTTCCCGGATATGAGAATTATAGTCAATGAGGACTATGTTTCGTCCGTGATTTCCGTAGGAGCGGTTCCTCTTATGATTCCTATGGAGGATACGGAAGAGAACTTGAGACAGACTTTGGAGCTTAGATGGAGTGATTTTTCCGGCGGACATGATATTGCGCCGATTCGTTATCAGGAAGAGCCACATCAGAAATTACAGGAGATCTGTCCGGAGAGATGCGTTTGACTTTTTGCTCCACCGCCTTACCAAGGAGAAGAAACTTCCGATTTTGGGAATTTGCTGCGGTTTTCAGCTGATGAATGTTTTCGAGGGAGGGAAGCTCTATCAGGATCTTTCTCTAAAAGACACGGAAAGTGAGCATTCTCAGGGCACAGCCCTGAGTATTCGACACGCATACGGTGAAGGAGTTTGAAAGCAGACTTTATGACATTCTCGGAAAGAGGAGATCTGCGTAAACAGCTCCATCATCAGGCGGTAAAGTCCGTTTCGGAAAATGCAGTGATATCGGGAAGAGCCTTGGATGATGTGGTAGAGGCGATTGAGTTAAAGGTTATCCTCTTTTGGATTAGGTGTACAGTTCCATCCGGGAATGTTGCAGGAAAAGGAAGAGGATATGAGAAAGATTTTTGCGGCATTGGTGACTGCTGCAAGCGAGTATCAGGGAAGAAGTAATCTTGCTTTTCTTTTATGAGGAAAATTAGCACTCACTATTGATGAGTGCTACTTTGTCGTTATAATCCTTTTCGTAAGTGCTAGGTATTATAGAGTGTATATGATGTAATCTTGGAGCTTTTTGGGAGAAGGTATCTTCGGAGAACTTGGAGCTCTTTCCCATAAAAGCCGGCAAAAATCAACAGAAAAGAGGGTGTGTTTATGCACGGTTCTTATCTATTCATAGTGAAAATATTTTTCCCATCATCAAAAAGTGGATGTACAGTGACCAGGACATCTTTGTTCGTGAGCAGATTTCCAATGCAACGGATGCGGTAACGAAGCTGGAGAAGCTGTCTCTCATCGGTGAGTGGACGAAGCCCTCCGACTTTAAAGGGAGGTAACGGTTACGGTTGAGCCGGACAAGAAGACAATTCGCTTTTAGCGATAACGGAATCGGTATGACTGCGGAGGAGGTAGAGAAGCTATATTACGCAGATTGCTTTCTCCGGTACACGCAGGTTTATCGAGAAAGTATAAGGACAAGGCAAACAGCGACCAGATTATCGGACATTTTCGGTCTGGGTTTCTACTCTGCTTTCATGGTAGCCGATAAAGTAGAGATTGAGACCTTATCCTATAAAGAGGGGTCTACACCGGTGCATTGGGTCTGTGACGGCGGTACCGAGTACAGTAGTGACGGACGGTGAGGAAGAAAAGAGCACGGTACGAGATATTACACTTCATTTAAATGAAGACTGTGTGAAGTACGCCAATGAATGGGAGCTTCGCTCCGTGATTGAGAAGTACTGTTCCTTTATGCCGGTAGAGATTTATCTCGATAAATATCCGCGAGACAGTAAAATCATTTCCAAGGAGGAGAAGCTGGATTCGGATGTCGTACTCGAGGAAATTCCGAGAAGGTGGAAAAGGATGAAAAGGGCGAAGAAAGAAAGACGGAAGCCAAGCTGAAGATTGAGAAGCGCCCCGTTCTTTTAAATGATACGCATCCGCTTTGGGGAGAGTCTCCTCTACGGTGAAAAAGAGCAGTATCTCGACTTCTACAGAAAGACCTTCCACGACTATAAGGAGCCGCTTTTCTGGATTCATTTGAACATGGATTATCCGTATCACTTGAAAGGAATTCTTTATTTCCCGAAGATTAATTCGGAGTATGAGTCGATTGAGGGAACGATTAAGCTTTATAACAACCAGGTCTTTATTGCCGGATAATATTAGGAAGTCATTCCGGAATACCTGCTTTTTTAAAGGGTGTGATTGACGCCTGACCTTCCTCTGAACGTTTCCCGTTCTCAGCTCCAAAATGACGTTTTGTAAAGAAGATTTCCGACCATATCACGAAGAAGGTGGCGGAGAAGCTATCCGATATGTGAGACCGAAAGAGTCCTATGAAAAGTATTGGATGACATTTCCCTTCATTAAGTACGGTGTACTTTCGGGACAGTAAGTTCTGGAGAAGATGACGGACTATATCCTTTTTAAGGATTTGAGGAAAAATATTGCACTCTTCCGGAACTTAAGGAGAAGGGTAAGGCTGTGAATGGAGCCGAAGCAGAGATGGATTCCGATGCCGTTAATGCTGTTGGCAAGGAAGAAAAGTCTATTGAAGAAAATGAAGCAACAGAAAAGAATGCTTCGGAAGTGGAAAATTCTGCTGAATCCGTTAAAACTACGGAAACGGAAGGCAAAGACTCTTCGGTAGCGGAAGGTGCGGATCAGTCTGATAATAAGGAAGAAGAGAAGATCCAAAAAGGTCACTATGTATTCCGACGCGGTAGCGCAGAGTCAGTACATTTCCCTCTTTATGAGCACAAGAAAGAAGCAGTTTACCTTACAGAGCGGATCGACCAGCCCTTTATCACGGAGCTGGAGGCGAAGAACAGCGGGCTTCGTTTCCAAAGCGATTGATGCCGATGTCAGGTAGCCACGAAGAGGAACTTTCCTCGATGATGAGGAGAGAGTTAAAGAAAGAGGGCGAAAAACTCGAGAAGGCTTTCCGAACTGTACTTTCAAGGATAAGCTTCATGTGAAGGTGGACAGACTCCTTTCCGAAACGCCGGCAAGTCTCTCTCTATTTCGAGAATCCCTGCAGAATGGATGATATGATGAAGATGTACGCGGTGTCCGGGATGCTGATGGAGAGCTTCCGCTCGAGGAAACCTCGTTTTAAAATCGAAAAACACCAGCTTGTGCACATCTTCTTCAGCATGAAGATAGCCTGGAAAAGGAAGACGGAAAGCTCATTGAAGAGCAGCTCTGCATGACTTGGCGCGCATCCAGGAATGCCCCGCTGGAAGAGAGGCAATGAAGAACTTTGTTGCCCGCTCGAGAAGATTCTCCTTTCGCTTACGTGAAAGTAGAAAAGTAAGTTAGTGAATATTTTGTCAGATTGCCAAAACCGGTGGAAGAATTGTGTTTTCCGCCGGTTTTGTCAATGGTAGAATATTTTCATCTATGGTATAAATATAAGGTATTTTTGGTAACCCGGTAAGAAAAGAAAGTTTTTCTTGCCATGAAGAGAGTCGGACTATAGACCCGAAAATCAGAACTTAGGGAGACTATGAAAAGGGGCAGAAATTTTTATCGATGTAGTCATCTTGCCGGAATTTTGGTTGCCGTAATTGGGGAATCCGTTCCTGGAGTGGTCCTTCTGCAAAAAGACGGACGCACCCGCTTCGGCAAAGAAAACGACCGTTACCGTTCCGGGCTTTGGCAGACATGCAGATTGAAGTCAGCGCGGATGAGAATAAGATTTATGCGGTAAATGTGCTGAGCAATCAGGAGACCGAGGGAATCGGAAGTAAGGCCGTAGCGGCTTTACCGGAGAAAATGGTGGAGGAGCAGACCTTTAACGTAGACGGAATCAGCGGAGCTACGATTTCTTCCACGGCACTTCGCACCGGTGTGGGCAGGCGTTAAAGGACATGGGACTGGACAGCGAAAAGTTTGCCAAGGCGCAGGTTGCTGCCGATTCCGTGAAGAAAGAAGATCAGAATCTGGAAGCGGATGTTTGCGTCATCGGTGCAGGCGGTGCGGGCATGATTTCCGCTATCACCGCAGCAGACAGCGGAAAGAAGGTTGTGATTTTGGAGAGTCAGGGTATTGTGGGCGGAAATTCCGTTCGCGCAACCGGCGGAATGAATGCGGCTGCTACCAAGTGGCAGGCGGAGAATCCCTTTTGAAGAAGGATCCGGTGTGGAGAAGACCTGGCAAACCGCAGCGGAAAAATATACGGACAATGCAGTGATTACCGCTTTGGCAGAAAAAGGTGAAAGAGCAGTATGCGGCATATCAGGCGAATCCGGAAGGCTATTTTGATTCCGTGGAATTAATGGAGCTCGATACCATGAGTCGGCGGCAGGGAATCAACAATCCCGACCTTGTAAAGGTTCTGCGGAGAATTCTGGCCCTGCAATCGATTATCTGGAAACCTCGGTATGACAATCCATAATGTCGGTGCTCGGCGGTGCTTCCGTAAAGAGAATTCACCGTCCGGTGGATGAGAACAATAATGTCATTGCCGTAGGCTCCTATATGGTTCCGATTTTTAGAGAAGAATGTAAATGACAGAAAGAATATCACTCTTCTATTTCCGTCAGACGGCGGATAAGATTGAGCAGGATGATGCCGGAAATGTGACCGGTGTGCATGCTCTTTCTGCAGACGGCAGTCAGGTCAATGTAAAAAGTCCAAGGCAGTCATCATTGCAACGGGCGGCTTTGCGGCAAATAAGGAAATGGTGGAGAAGTATCAGCCTTCCTTAAAGGGCTATATGTCCACGAATGCTGCCGGAGCACTCGGACAGGGAATTACCATGGCGGAAGCTATCGGTGCGGATACCGTAGATATGGATCAGATTCAGATTCATCCGACAGTGACGGCGACAGATGCGCATCTTATTACCGAAGGCTTACGTGGAGACGGTGCCATTCTGGTGAATATGGAAGGAAAGCGTTTCACTGATGAGGTAGGAACCAGGATGCTGTTTCAAGGCGGAGATTGCCCAGACCGGCTCTCAGGTTTATCTTGTGATTGACAACAAGATGGTGGAGAAATCGCTGTTATTCAGGGCTATATCGAGTCCGGCTACACTGTAACGGGAAATGATGCGAAGAGCCTTGCTGAGGCTATGGGCGTTCCGGCAGAGGCCTTTGAAAATACTTTAAAGAACTGGAATGAGGCGGTAGAAGAAGGAAGATGCGGAGTTTGAAGAACCAGCTTTGCGGCAGCTTTTAGACACGGCACCTTTTCTATGCCATCAAGGTTACTCGGGTGTACATCACACCATGGGCGGTTTAAAGATTAATACCGTGACGGAAGTCCTGAACAAGGAAGGAAAGGCGATTCCGGGACTCTTCGCGGCGGGAGAGGTTACCGGCGGAGTGCACGGAGCAAACCGCCCTCGGCGGAAATGCTGCTTGCATTTCACTGTCTTCGGTAAGATTGCGGGAGAATCCGCAGCAAGCTACGCAAAGTAAGATTTTCCGAAGCCTGCAAAGACTTTTTGGTGGAAATTTTTCTTCTTTTTCATGGAAAAGGAGGAGAAAGACGCTGAAAAAGTCTTTTTACATTTTATAAAAATCTTGTCCGGACTTGCAGGATATCGGGAAATGCGATAGAATGAAACGAGTTTTAAGAGGGCGTGCCATGATGAATAACGATTTAAGCCATACACAAATAATCAGACCATTACAGGACAGCAGTTTGGCTGTGACGGAAGTTTTAGAGGCGGGTATATGAGGCTCTGAACGAGAAGGATACAATCCCATAAGCCAAATAGTAGGGTATATTATGTCCGGGGATCCTACTTACATTACGAGCTTCAAGGGGCAAGAAGCCTGATTATGAAGGTGGAACGGGATGAGATTCTGGAAGAACTTATGCAGAAATTATGTGGAAGAAAACAAGTTGAAGAAAGCGTGATAAGTCTGTTCAGGAATCCCTGGGGAGACCTTTTCTTCCTTATTAGGAGTGGTATGCGCATTTTGCACTGGATTACGGTTCTAAAAACCGTGGGCTTAGCTATCACGGATAGCTTTGGGCTACACTGTTTTACCCTACAAGACTCTTTGGAGAGAAAGAGAAGGAAGCTGAGAGAAGACAGTGAGAGAGATTTCTAAAGTGGTTTTTAGAGGAGAATGTAGAGGAAGTCGTTCTGGGACTGCCTCTTAATATGGACGGCAGCGAGGAGAGCGGGCAGAGAGGCAGAAGTTTTTATGATTGTGAAGAAGACCTGTCCTGTCCTGTTGTTTTCTTCGATGAACGCTTGAGTACCGTAGAGGCCAAAGCTATTTTTGGATGAAAATGGAGTTCCTCTTAACAAACAAAAGGAAGTTTTAGATCAGGTAGCTGCCGAGGTGATTTTAGAGGATTATCTGCGCAGTAAGGGCAGGCTATAAGAAAAAAATAGATTTTTCTTTACGGAAAAAGGCGCACGGAAACAAAAAGTTAGCCGTTCTCTTTTATCTTGCTGAGACTTTATGTAGAGGAGGTTGAAATGGAAGGCGGAAGGATACGTTTACAGTCGGATGACGGAAATTTGGAATTGGAGATTTTTGGAAGAAACTGTAGTTAGCGGAATTAATTATATTTTAGTAACGGATGCCCCCGGAAGGGGAAGACGGCACCTAAGCTATGTGATGAAGGATATTTCCGATCCGGAAGATGAGGATGCGGATTATGTTTTTGCCGAAGGGATGAGGCGGAAAGGATTATGGATGTCTTTGCCAAACTTTTGGAGGGAGAAGACATCAGTATAGAGAGGTAAAAGTTTTTGGAAAGGAAAAACAATGAAAGAAGAAAACAAAGCATGAAATCGGATTCGCCGCACAGAATCGTGAATATTCATAGAAGTAATATGAGTTCGAAAGAGGCCTTAGAGGAAAGTACGGAGTATCAAGGCGGGAAAGACAATCAATCGAGAGGAAAGAGGATTTCCCGGAAAGGCAGATTGGAAGAGAGTATAGATAGGGGAAAAAATACAAAAGCGGCAGATACGGGAAGAACAACGAGGACAACAAGGACGAAAACTGCGGAAAGAGCCGCAAAGACCTTTATTCCCCAAAAAACAAATGAAACTGTAAAACGAGAATACAGTTCCGAGGATTTTCCGCTTCTTGCGAAGCCGATGGAGATTCAGGAGAGTAAAAACAAGGGGAAAAAGCAGAAAAACAGCTTCCACGGTTCCGTGAAGATTATTCCTCTCGGAGGACTGGATCAGATTGGAATGAATATTACCGCCATTGAAACGGAAGACACGATGATTATCGTGGATTGCGGCTTGGCGTTTCCGAGCGGAGATATGCTGGGAGTTGACCTTGTCATCCCCGACATCTCCTATATCAAGTCTAAGACATAAGTTGAAGGGCTTTTGTCATCACGCACGGACATGAAGACCATATCGGGGCCCTTCCCTATGTTTTACAGCAGGTAAATGTTCCTATTTACGCGACAAAGCTGACTCTGGCTCTGATCCAGAAGAAGCTTGTGGAAAATGGGATGGATAAGCTTGTAAAGATGAAGAACATGAAGTACGGGCAAAAGTGTAAGCTTTGGGGACATTAGGTGGAATTCGTGAAGACGAATCACTCTATTCAGGATGCGCGTCTCTGCCATTACGACTCCTGCCGGTGTACTCGTTCATACCGGAGACTTTACAGTGGATTATACGCCGGTATTCGGCGATCAGATTGATTTACAGCGTTTTGCGGAACTCGGGAAAAATGGCGTATTGGCGATGATGTCCGATTCCACCAATGCGGAAAAACCCGGATTTACCATGTCGGAGTGTTCTGTAGGAAGAACCTTCGATCTGATTTTTGCAGAGCATCAAAAACAGTCGAATCATCGTGGCAACCTTTGCTTCCAACGTGGATCGTGTGCAGCAGATTATTAACACTGCCGTGAAGTACAAAAGAAAGGTTGTTGTGGAAGGGCGTTCCATGGTGAATGTTATTTCCGTGGCTTTCCGAACTGGAATATGTTCATATTCCGGAAGGAACCCTGATTGATATTGAGAATCTGAAGGACTATCCGGACGAACAGACCGTACTCATCACAACCGGTTCGCAGGGAGAGTCCATGGCGGCTCTTTCCCGTATGGCAAGCGGTATGCACAGGAAGGTTCATATCGGACCGAATGATGTCGTCGTCATGTCTTCTCATCCGATTCCGGGGAATGAACTTGCAGTAGACCGGGTAATTAATGAGTTGTATAAGCTTCGTGCAAAGGTGATTATGCAGGATACCCATGTATCCGGCCACGCCTGTGCGGAAGATTTAAAGCTTCTGTATTCTCTGGTGAAGCCGAAGTATGCGATTCCTTTCCATGGAGAATTCCATCATAGAAGAGCGGCTGCCCTGATTGCCCAGTCTGTGGGAGTGGAGAAAGACCGATGCCTTATGATTGATAACGGAGACGTCCTGGAATTCACGACGGATGGGGAAGAAACGACCCTATGGTATCAAAGAGAAGGCACAGGCAGGCGGAGTCTTTGTGATGGCCTTGAATCGGAGATGTCGGAAATATTGTCATCAGAGACAGGCAAAAATCTTTCTCAAACGGGATTATCGTTGTTGCTTGACTTTGGAACGGTATTCCGGAAAATCTTTTTGGCCGGTCCGGACTTTGATTTCTCGCGGTTTTGTTTATGTGGAGAGAGTCGGAGGACCTCATGGAGGAAGCAAGACGCACCGTGCAAAAATGTGGTGGATGACTGCCTGCAGAGCCGTATGAATGATTGGGGAAAGATTAAAAACCTGATTAAAGACAGCCTAGCGGATTTCTTATGGAAGAAAATCAAGAGAAATCCGGTTATTTTGCCGGTTATCATGGAGGTTTAGTGGATGAAGGAAATGAGGCGAGGTTCTTTTCGCTCTTTTTCCGAGATTTTGCTCAGTTTTTTCTCTTCGTATTCTTTTTCTGATCGTACTGCTTTTACATGATTTTACAGGAGTAAAGCTTGCCTCATCGATATGGTCACGGGTTAATGTATGAGCATGCTATGGAAAAAGAGCCCGGAAGAGAAGTTTCTCTGGAGATTAAAGAGGGGGAAAGCAGCAGCGATGTAGCGGCACAACTCGAAAAGTTGGGCTAATTGATAATAAGGAGTCCTTCATGTTAAAAGCAAAGCTTTTATCATGCCTCTCTTCTTCCTGGGACCCACAGTTTAAATACGGCAATGACCCAGGTGGATATTCTGGATTTTATTTCGAGGAAGGAAAAAGAATCAGGAACTGAGCGATAAGAAGCTTTTTGCAAGAGGGAGATACGGAGTCCTCGTTAAAAGAGGAAGATTTTTCCGCAGGAAACGAAGGGGATTAGCTTGAAGAGAGAGAAGAATAGTTTGAAAGAACGAGACAGAATCAGTCAATTTATTCAGGCTTTCCAAAGAGATGAGGAAAGTCTTTTGGAAGAGATACGAGAGGAAGCGCAGAAGGAGGCAGTCCCGATTATACGGGATGAGACCGCAGCGCTTTCTTCGTGTATGTTTGAAATGAAAAACCCAAGTCTATCTTAGAGCTTGGAACAGCGGTAGGTTACTCCGGACTCTTCATGCTTCATAGTCTTCGGGGAGAAGCAAAGCCTGCACGGTAGAAATTTTTTCCGGAAAGAATCAGAAAAGCGAAGGAAAATTTCAGGAAAAGCCCTTTTTCTTCTTCAATCCGCCTTTTTGAAGGGATGGAGAGAGATTCTTCATGAGCTTGTAAAAAGTGGAGAGAAATTTGATTTTATTTTTGGATGCGGCAAAGGCGCAGTATCCCCTGTGGCTTCCGATGATTTTAGAGATTCTTTCCCCCGAAGGTATTTTTATTTTGTGATAATATATTGCAGGATGGTCTTCTCATGGAAAGCCGTTTTTGTGGAAAGACGGCAGAGAACCATTCATAAAAAGGATGCGGGAATTCCTTTGGATGTTGAAGGATTGCCCGGATTTGGAAAACAGCCTTATTCCTATCGGAGACGGAGTGAGCATCAGCATAAAGAAAAGTCGGAGTATGGAAATAGAAAGTAGAACAAATGAATAGAAAAAGTAGAATTATTGATTCCTGCGGGGTCCATGGAAGGCCTAAAAACAGCAATTCACCATGGAGCGGACGCGGTATATATGGGAGGAAGCTTTCGGGCTCCGCGCAAGTGCAAAGAATTTTACCATAGAGAGGATGAAAGAAGCTGTGGTTTATGCCCATGAGAGAGGGGATAAGGTTTATGTTACGGCAAATATTCTTGCCCATAACGAGGATCTCCTTCCTATGCGAGAGTATTTTTACGAATTAAAGGACGTGGGAATGGATGCCGTACTGGTGGCGGATCCCGGTGCCTTTATGCTTGCTAAAGAAATCATGCCGGAAGTGGAGCTGCACATCTCTACACAGGCAAACAATACCAATTATGAAACCTTCCTCTTTTGGTGGAAACTCGGAGCAAAGAGGGTGGTATGCGCAAGAGAACTCAGTCTCAAAGAAATTCGGGAAATCAGGGAGCATATTCCGGAGGAGATGGAAATAGAAGCCTTTGTTCATGGCGCCATGTGTATGTCCTATTCCGGAAGATGTCTGCTTTCGAGCTTTTTACGGGAAGAGATGCCAATCAGGGGGCATGCACTATCCCTGCCGCTGGAAGTATACCCTGATGGAAGAAAAAGACCGGGAGAATATTATCCCTGTTTTTGAAAAATGATAGGGAAGCTATATATTTAATTCTAAAAGATTTAAATATGATTGCTCATATTCTGACTTAATCGAAGCGGGAGTGGATTCTTTGAAGATTGAAGGAAGAATGAAAACCGAGCTTTTACGTGGCAACTGTGACAAGAACGTATAAGATGGCGATTCGGGACTATCTTCTCAATCCGGAAAAGTATCGAAAGAACATTCCCTTCTATGAGGATGAAATACGGAAGTGCACCTACCGCGAGTACAGCACCGGTTTTTACTATCAAAAACCGACGGAGGAAGGGCAAATTTACAGGAATAATACTACAGTGCAGGGGCGACATACTTAGGAACGGTAGAAAAGGTAGAAGGAGATTTTGCATACCTGACGCAAAAGAATAAGTTCCGTGTCGGGGAGGAAATCGCTATTATGAGTCCGGGAGATACGGATATTTTCACCAAAGTTCTTAGTATGGAGGATGCGGAAACGGGAGAAAGTCTGGATTCTTGTCCTCACTCGAAGCAGTCTTTAAAGCTTCGCTTCTCGATTATGCCGGAAAAACAGGATGTTTTACGAAGAATGGAGTAAACCATGTTCGTCCTTTTTACTCATAGGAATAGCTTCTTACTATATTTTGCCTTTTCTCTTTACTACGGCATCCTATCTGTCGTCTATTTGGATTTGGGCAGTTCTTGGCGTGCTGCATTTTCTTTTGGCATTTCTTTATAAGAAACCGTCACAATGGAAAAAGCTCTTGGTTTTTTCTGTTTTAAGGTATTTTTGCTTTTAGCACTTATCTGCTTTTTCTTTTCTTCTTTTCGGGATTATGTTTTTTATCGGGAACTACAAGAAAAGGGAAACGCGGAGAATAAGCCGGATTATATTTTACTGGTAGGATCCGAGTTGGAAAACAATGCTCCTTCTCCCACGATGAAGAAGCGCTTAGAGCTTGCGGTCGAATATGCCAAGGAAAATCCGGAAACGCTCCTGGTACTGGTAGGAGGAAGAGGAAGGCATAGTGCCAGTGCGGAATCCAGTGTGATGTTTCAGAGACTTCTTCGGGCGGGAATAGAAAACGATCGACTTTTAATGGAGTTTTACTCTAAAAACACAATGGATAAAATACGTTTCGGCTTTGAAACAGTATTGCCAAATGGAGTGAAGAGCGTTATCTGGAAGAGGAAGAAAGGCAAAGAGAGAAGGAGCCTTATCTTCAAGACGGGGATTACAGCTATATAAAAGAGGAAGCTTTGGAGTGGGAAGAGGACAGGCCGCCAAATGTCGGGATTTTTAACTTCGCAGTATGAGCTTTTTCAATGCACGGCTTTTGCGGAGAAAGAAAAATTCCTTCTATCATTATCAGACCCTGAGTGCGGAGGAACCGCTGTATCTCCTTCCGCATTATTATTTGAGAGAGTCCTTTTTGGTATTGCTCGGAAGACTTTTTCATCAAATTTAGTTTTATCCCTTATCCGGAGAGGAACGACGCACACTGCGCGGAACAGGTTCGTAATGAGATTTTTGCATAGATTCGAAAGAATGTTAGGGGACTCGAGAGAATGTTATAAAAGAGTTAAAAAGATAGAGAAATGAAAAAGGAAGAAATGAAAAATGAAGAAAGGAAAAGGGAAACAAGGAAAATGGAAAAAGGAAAATGGAGAAATACACTTTACTGGAAGATATTGCAGGAGCTTTCTACGGAAGCAAAAGGTTTACGAGCATAAGAAGTCCGGAGCAAAGGGTGCTTTTGCCTGAAAAATCAGGATAAAAATAAGGTTTTCAGCATTGCCTTTTCGTACCCTGGCTACAGACTCCACGGGAGTTGCGCATATTACGGAGCACTCCGTGCTTTGCGGATCGGAGAAGTTCCCCTTAAAGGATCCCTTTGTGGAACTTATTAAGGATCACTCAACACCTTTTTAAATGCCGATGACCTATCCGGATAAAAACGGTTTATCCTGTGGCATCCACCAATGACAAGGATTTTTCAGAATCTTATGGATGTCTCACTGCGATGCCGTCTTTCACCCGAACTGTATAAAGAATCCGCATACCTTTTTCACAGGAAGGCTGGCATTATACCTTGGATGAGAAGGAAACTTAGGCTACAGCAGGGGTAGTTTATAACGAGATGCGGTGCTTTTTCCGAACCGGAATCTGTGTTGGAACGTTATATTTTTCCATCTCTCTTTCCGGATACCACCTACGGAAATGAATCCGGCGGAGATCCGGAAGATATTCCGAATCTGACTTATGATGCATTTCGGCATTCCATGCACGCTTCTATCATCCCTCCAATTCCTACATCATTCTCTACGGAGATCTGGATATGGAGGAGAAGCTGGACTGGCTGGACGCGCAGTATTTGGCGAAGTATGAAAGAATAAATCCGGATTCCGAGATTGCAAGGCAGAAGGGTTTTCAGAAGATGTCCGAGGAGACAGAGTATTATCCGATTTCAGGAAGAGGATCCCGAGGGAAAGGCCTATTTTTCCTATAATTTCGTGCTGGATACAGAGCAGGATGCAAAAGAAAAGTCTGGCTTTTTCTATATCGGTCATGCTCTGATTTCCGGTCCCGGTGCAGTGCTGAAGCAGCGTCTTTTAGAGGAAGGCTTGGGAGAAGACATCTTTGGCGGATATGCCGACGGTGTATTACAGCATTACTTCACCATTACCGCAAAGAATGCGAAGGAAGAAGATAAGGCTCGTTTCTTAAAAGTGATTCAGGAATGTCTTCGGGAAGCTTCGGAAAAAGGACTCGATCATAAGACGATTCGTGCAGCGATTCATCATGATGCCTTTTCAGTATAAGGAAGCGGACTATGGCAATACCCCGAAGGGTCTCATTTACAGCTTAAAAGCACTGGACTCATGGCTTTATGATGGAAAACCCTGGCAGTATCTCGAGCAGGACCGCTATTTTAAAGAGCTGGAAAAGGCAGTGGACACAGGCTATTTTTGAGGAGCTTTTAAAAGAGTACTTCCTGGATGTAACGCATGCTTCTCTGGTGGCACTTCTTCCGAAACCCGGGCTTACCGAGGAAAATGAGGAGAAGCTTGCGAAAAAGCTGAAAGAGAAGAAAGATAGCTTGTCCAATGACGAGATAGAAGCAATCAAAAAGAAGAAGAGGCGCTTCTTCACTATCAGAATCAGGGAAAACAGTAAAGAAGCATTGAAAGCCTCCCGGTGCTTTCACGGAAGACCTCGGAAAGAAAGCGGAAAGCTATCTAAGAGAAGAGGAGAGACTTTCCGGGAAGAAAATATGGCTTTTATCCGGTGGATTCGAAGGAGTCTTATATCTTCGACTGCTCTTTAATACAAGAGATTTTTCGGAGGAGGAGCTGTCCTATCTTTCCGTTTTAAGTACTGCTTTTGCCTATATGGATACGGACCATTACAGCTTCCAGGATCTGAATTCGGAGATTTATCTGCACAGCGGCGGATTTTTCAACCGACATTACTCTTATCCCTGATTTTTCAAGAAAAGAATAAATATACCGGCGTTTTTCAGCTTGTAGCTTTAAATTTTTAGAAGGAGAAATGCAGCAGGGCTTAGTATATTTGGAAGAAATTCTCTTCCATACGCACTTTTCCGATGAAAAGCGTCTCTCCGAGATTCTTCTGGAAATTAAGTCCAGAGAGAGAATGCGTCTGGAGAGTACAGGGCACAGTTATGCGGTTATTTCCGCTATGGAGAGCTTTTTCACCGACCTCCTTCTACCATGAGAGGGTGAAGGGGATTCGCTATTATCATTTTATTGAAAAACTGGAAGAAGAGTTTAGGAAGAAGCCGAAAGATTTAGGGGATAAGTTGACTGCGCTAAGTAAGAAGCTCTTAGAGGGAAAAGAATCTATGCATTGCGGTAGGGGGCGATGTAGAGATTTACCGGAAGGAAAAAGAAAGTCTCCGATTTTCTCACTAAAGCATTTTTCCGGAAAAGGAAGAATGGGAAGAGTGTATTTGTCGGCGGAAAGGGAGAGAAAGGCTTGGATTACGCCTTCTCAGGTAAACTATGTGGCAAGAGTCGGATCTTTCCTGGATAAGGCGCTTCCTTACACAGGGGCTTTGAAGGTGATGAAGAATGCACTCACTTTTGACTTCCTTTGGAAAAATATCCGGGAAAAGGGCAATGCCTACGGTATTATGAGCGGATTCGGAAGAAGCGGAGAAAGCTATGTGGTTTCCTACCGGGATCCGCATGTAGGAGAACTTACGAGGTATATAAGAAAATTGCGGATTATTTATGCAATTTCGAGGCGACGGAACTCGAAATGACGGAAATATATCATCGGCGCTATTTCGGAAATGGATACACCGAAGCCTGCCTACACGAGTTCCTTCTCGGCTAAGTTGTACCCTTTCCCATTTAACGACTGAAGATTTACAGAAGGAAAGAGATGAGGTGCTTTTCGGCAAGTCCGGAAACGATCCGGAAGCTTTCCGCGTATATCGATAAGGCTTTTTCCGAGGAAATTCTCTGCACCATCGGGAATAGGCAAAAAGATAGAGGAAAACAAGAGCTACTTTGATGAGATAAAAGAGGTCTGAATCATTGTAGAAATGGATCGATAAAGACGCGGTTCGATAAAGACCCGGACTATAAAGACTGGGACCGATAAAGCCCTGGAACAGGAAGTGGATAAAGGTGTAAAAAAGGGAAAGCGGTCAGAAGAGGGGGAGAATAGCATGAATCAGATTATTGAGGAATTTTTTGCAAAGGAAAATGGAAATGGAGAAAGCGGAGAGGACTTGATTAAATCCGGCTTTGTTTCTATCGTAGGTCTGCCGAATGCCGGAAAAATCCACCCTCTTAAATGCGCTCGTCGGGCAAAAAGATAGCAATCACTTCAAAAAGGCGCAGACCACGAGAAATCAGATTATGGCGGTCTATGACGATGAACGAGGACAGATTGTCTTTCACGATACGCCGGGAATCCACAAGGCGCAGAATAAGCTTTCCGTTTATATGGAAAGTGTAGCGGAAAAGGCGCTCGGAAACGGAGACCTTATCCTTTGGATTGTCGACAGCACCGAACAGAAGGGAAAGAAGGAGGAGCAGATTTTTGTCTCTCCTTTCCCACAGTAAGAGGAAGATTCTTCTTGTCTTAAATAAAATTGATCTTTTGGGTGGAGAGGAAGCCGTGGAAAAGAAGAAGGCGGAGTATCGGGACTGTCTTCCTTTTGTCGGGATAGTCTCTGTTTCCGCCTATAAGAATCAGGGTTTAGAGGAACTTCTCGAGACAATTTTCTCCTTCCTTCCCTATGGTCCCCGTTACTATGATGAAGATACGGTCACAGACCTTCCGGTGCGGGAAATTGCAAAAGAACTTATCCGGGAGCAGGCTCTCTACAAGCTCGATAAGGAGATTCCGCACGGGATTGCGGTGCTCATTGACAGTATGCAGGAGAGGAAAAACGGAATCTGGGATGTGAAGGCGACTTTGGTATGCGAGAAGGAAAGCCATAAGGGAATCGTTATCGGAAAAGGCGGCAGTATGTTGAAAAGTATCGGCAGCGGTGCACGTATTCAGATAGAAAAGCTTTTAGAAGCAAAGGTCAATCTCCAGCTTTTTGTAAAGGTAAGAAAGGACTGGAGGGAGAACCCGGCATATTTACAGGAATACGGTTACAGAGAGCAGAAGTAAATGTAAGGACAGAGAGGATAGGTAGTGAAGGAAGAGGTAGTTGCATGGAGTAGTGCTTTCCGAGCACAGTCAGAGAGAATTTGATAAAAGACTGCATGTTCTGACCATGGAAGAGGGGAAGATGACCGTCTGGGCAAGCGGGGCAAAGCGTCCTTCTTCTCCTCTTATGGCAGGAAGCAGGAGCTTCGTCTTCGGTACATTTTCCTTAAAGAAAGGGAAAAGCGGATACAACCTGCAAAGTGTGAAGGTTGATGCCTATTTTGAGGAAATTGCTCTTGACTTGGAAAAGGCCTGTTATGCGGCTTACTTCCTGGAACTGGCGGATTTTGTTTCGCAGGAGAATTTACCTGCGGAGGAACTGGTCAATTTGATTTACCTTTCCTTAAAAGCTTTGCTTCATAAGAATCTCTCGAATGAAATGGTACGTGCCATTTATGAGCTGCGTCTCCTTAAGTTGGAAGGAGAGTATACGGAAAAACCGCCCCGTTCCGAAAAAAATTCCGTTCTGGAGACTTGGAATTATGTACTCACAAGTCCCTTAAACAAGCTTTATACCTTTACCTTGGAAGAAGGAACTTTGCTGGATTTTTGCGGCAATGTGGAGTGGCTCCTCCGGGAGAGCTTCCCTGTGCAATTTCATAGTTTGAGGATTCTAAAGAGTTTAAAAACAGTAATGCTTTAAACTCTTATTCATAACGAGTATTGCTCGCGTAGCGTACGGTATCACGTTTGACAGGGAACATGGATAAGATTTCCTTCTGTAATAGCGAAAAGCAATGAATCTTCAAAGCGGGCTGGATTTTTCTATAAAAAGGCTAAACTGTTATTTAATTATCTAATTCACAATGCGGATTAGCTGATAGGGGCTGTATCTTCGTTTAGGAAAAAGGCTGTTTTTGAGAAATACTATCGAAAAAAATGGAGGAGGGAAGTGTTATGGCAAAAAATTATACGATGGATACCATTGTTTCTCTGGCAAAGTCCAGAGGTTTTGTATATCCGGGGTCCGAAATTTATGGCGGACTCGCAAATACTTGGGATTACGGGAATCTCGGCGTAGAGCTTAAAAATAATATCAAGAAGGCTTGTGGAAGAAGTTTGTGCAGGAATCGAAGTACAATGTCGGTATCGACTGCGCCATTTTGATGAACCCGCAAACATGGGTGGCTTCCGGTCACTTGGCAGGTTTTTCCGATCCTCTTATGGACTGTAAGGAGTGTAAGGAGCGTTTCCGTGCGGATAAGCTGATTGAGAATTTTTGTGAAGAAAACGGCATTGCGCTGGAGGGCTCCGTAGATGCTTGGTCTAAGGAAGAAATGGAGAACTTCATTGTGGAAAAGCAGGTTCCGTGTCCGAGTTGCGGAAAACGGAATTTTACGCCTATCCGACAGTTTAACCTCATGTTTAAGACCTTTCAGGGGTAACGGAAGATGCAAAAGAATACGGTATATCTTCGTCCCGAGACAGCACAGGGTATCTTCGTAAACTTTAAAAATGTGCAGAGAACCTCCAGAAAGAAGCTTCCTTCGGTATAGCACAGATTGGTAAGTCCTTCCGAAATGAGATTACACCGGGAAATTTCACCTTCCGTACCAGAGAGTTTGAGCAGATGGAGCTGGAGTTTTTCTGTAAGCCGGATACGGATCTGGAATGGTTCAGCTATTGGAAAGATTTCTGCCAAAACTGGCTGTTCAGCTTAGGGATGAAGAAGGAAATGCTTAGGGCAAGAGACCATGAGCAGGCGGAGCTTTCCTTCTATTCCAAGGCAACGACGGATCTGGAATTCCTCTTCCCCTTCGGTTTGGGGAGGAGAGCTTTTGGGGGATTGCGGACAGAACAAATTATGATCTTTCTCAGCATGCCAAAGTTTCCGGTCAGGATATGAGCTATTATGACGATGAGGAGGATGAGCACTATCTTCCCCACGTTGTAGAGCCTTCTCTCGGAGCGGACAGGGTGACACTGGCTTTTCTCTGCGCAGCTTACGACGTGGAAGAGCTGGAAGGGGAGAGGAGAACGGTTCTTCGTTTCCATCCGGCACTGGCGCCGATTAAGATTGGTATTCTTCCTTATCCAAGAAGCTTGGAGAGCTGCGGAGAAGATTCATGAGGAGCTTTCTAAATACTATATGTGTGAGTATGATGACAGAGGAAATATCGGTAAGCGCTATAGAAGACAGGATGAAATCGGTACACCGTACTGCATTACCTATGATTTTGATTCGGAAAATGACCATGCCGTAACGGTAAGAGAAAGAGACAGCATGGAACAGGTTCGTATTCCAATCACCGATTTGAAAAATACTTTGAGGAGAAGCTTGCTTTTTAAAAACTAAGCTATCGTAAAACTTTTCATCGTATATTCTATGAAGTAAAAGGTGGCGGTAAGGTTGATTTTGAAATTAGGTCTACTGAAACTCACAAGGATATCTATACTATTCCTATAGACAGGTCTGAAATGGGGGGAATCCGGAACCTTCTCCATTTCAGACTTTTATTCATAACGAGTATCGCTCGCAAAGCGTGCGGTATCTCGTTGTGCCGATCTCCTTTTTATTCAGGGAATTATGGAATAAGGAATGAATTTACATGATTGATTTTCTTCTGCACTAAAAAACATGTATTTATTGATTTTTTTGCTACAATAGGAAAGTTAGAGAAAAATATTAACATAGACTTATACCTAGCTAATCTAGGCAGGAAACACGGAGGAGAGCATGTACAAAATCACTAGAGTCGAACATCTCGTTGATAAAGACTGGCTCATGGATGTGGAAGCACCTTATGTGGCTCGTAAGGCGGAACCAGGGGCAGTTTATGATTGCAAAGCTAGGGGAACTTGGAGAAAGAATTCCCTAACCATCGCAGATTTTGATAGGGAGAAGGAACCATTACCATTGTATTTCAGGTAATCGGGGCATCTACGGAAAAGTTCAGCCACTTGAAGGTTGGCGATTATTTTACCGATATCGTAGGTCCCTTGGGACGTCCTTCCGAGCTTGTAGAGATGACGAAGGAAGAACTGGAGAAGGAAAACATCATCTTCATTGCCGGCGGTGTAGGGGCAGCTCCCGTTTATCCGCAGGTGAAGTGGCTTCATGAAAGAGGAATTGAAGCGGATGTTATCTTAGGGGCAAGAAATAAGGATCTTCTTATTATGGAAGAGGATCTTCGTAAAGTGGCGAAGAATGTATATGTAACGACAGATGACGGTTCTTACGGCGATAAAGGCGTGGTAACTGACGTTTTAAAGCGTCTGGTTAATGAGGAAGGAAAGAAATACACTCGTTGTATCGCTATCGGCCCTGTTATTGTGATGAAGTTCGCGGCACTTACAACGAAAGAACTGGGGATTCCGACCATTGTTTCCATGAACCCGATTATGATTGACGGAACGGGAATGTGCGGTGCTTGCCGTCTGGTTGTGGGAGACCAGGTAAAGTTTGCCTGCGTAGACGGACCGGAATTTGACGGACATTTGGTTGATTTTAATCTGGCCATGAAGAGGCAGCTGACTTATAAGACAGAAGAGGGTAAGGCGCTTCTGGAATTGTTGGAAGCTGAGAAGTCCCATGGTGGATGCGGAAATTGCAACTAAGGGAGGAAAATTATGGCTGATATGATGAAAAAGAGTTCCTGTAGCTGAACAGGAACCGAAAGTTCGTGCAAAAACTTTGAAGAAGTATGTTTAGGATATACGGAAAAAGAAGCGATGGAAGAGGCAGTTCGTTGCTTGAACTGTAGAAACTCGAAGTGTGTGGTAGGTTGCCCCGTATCCATTCAGATTAATGAATTTATTCACGAGGTAAAGGAAGGAAACTTCGAGAAGGCGGCAGAAGTCATTGCTCGCTCCTCTGCTTTACCTGCTGTTTGCGGAAGAGTATGCCCGCAGGAGACACAGTGTGAAGGCGTTTGTATCCGCGGTATCAAGGGAGAGCCTGTTGCCATCGAAAGCTGGAGCGTTTCGTAGCGGACTGGGCAAGAGAGCATGGCTTCCAGGCGGCTAAGGCAGGAGAGCCGAACGGAAAGAAAGTAGCTGTAATCGGTGCAGGTCCTGCAGGACTTACCTGTGCGGGAGATTTGGCAAAGCTTGGCTATGATGTAACCATTTTTGAAGCTTTCCATGAGCCGGGCGGCGTGTTGCAGTACGGTATCCCGAGTTCCGTCTTCCAAAGACCAAGGTTGTTGGACCGGAAATTGAAAAATGTAAAGAAGCTCGGAGTAAAGATTTTGACCAATGTATTTGTAGGTCGTTCCATTACCGTAGATGAGCTTTTAAATGAAGAAGGTTTTGATGCCGTGTTCCTCGGAACCGGAGCAGGTCTTCCGAAGTTTATGAATATCCCGGGTGAGAGTGCAAACGGTGTATTTTCCGCTAATGAGTTCCTGACCAGAAATAACCTGATGAAGGCTTATCTTCCGGAATCCGATACACCGATCGTGCCGGAAAGAAAGTGGTAGTCGTAGGTGGCGGTAACGTTGCTATGGACGCGGCAAGAACCGCACTTCGTCTGGGAGCAGAGGTACACGTTGTGTATCGGCGTTCCGAGGAAGAGCTTCCTGCAAGAAAAAGAAGAAGTGCATCACGCTAAAGAAGAGGGGATTATCTTTGACCTCTTACAGAATCCGGTAGAGATTCTAACTGATGAAAATGACTGGGTAACCGGTGTGAAGATTGTCAAGATGGAGCTTGGTGAGCCTGATGCTTCCGGAAGAAGAAGACCGATTGAGATTCCGAATTCCGAGTATGTGATGGATTGCGATACGGTAATCATGTCTCTCGGAACCTCTCCGAATCCGCTGATCAGTTCTACGACAAAGGGACTTGATACTGACCGCAGAGGTTGCATTATTGCCAAAAGAAGAGAACGGAGAAACCACAAAGACGGCCGTATATGCAGGCGGAGATGCCGTAACCGGTGCGGCAACACGTTATCCTCGCTATGGGTGCAGGAAAAAGCTGCAGCAAAGGGAATCCATGAATTCCTTTCCAAGAAATAAAACAGGAAGAAGAAAATACTCCTACGAAAAAGTGCTCGAGACATTGATGTGACATCAAGGTCCGAGCACTTTTTCTTTTCATAACGAGTATCGCTTGCAAAGCATGTAGTATCTCGTTGAGACGTTTTTGTCCCTTTTGTTTTTCGTTCTTAACAAGTGGCGAAAGCGAAAGCTTAGACAGCTCTGGTATACTTCTTTAAAAGGCTTTTTCCTCTTCATTTAGGTATGGAGCTATCTCTTCGTATACTCTTTTATGATACGCATTTAAGAGCTTTTTGTTTTTCCTCATCCAAGATAGCGGGATTTATAGCATCAAGGTCAAAAAGGAATCAGGGTGATGGTTTTCGAAATAGAGGAACTGACCATACTCGTTCTGCACGCCTTTTTCTGGCCAGAAGTTCATTTTTCCAAACGAATCCCGTGAGAGCCTTCGATATACAGTCCGGGCTCGTCGGTAATGACCATTCCTTCCTGAATCTCCTCGGTTTCTCCGGCTCTGTACTTATAGCGGAATCCGGCAGGACCCTCATGAATATTGAGAAGATATCCTACCCCGTGTCCGGTGCCGTGGTTATAGTTCAGTCCCCGATCCCAGAAAGGCTTTCTCGCGAGAATGTCCAGGGTGAGTCCGCTGGAGCCTTGCAGGAACTTGGCACTGGCAAGCTGTAAATTGCTGATGGCAACAATCGTGAAATCCTCTTTCATCTTCTCGGGAACTTCCCCCAGAGCATAGGTTCTCGTAATATCCGTGGAACCTTCATAGAAGCCGGCTCCGGTATCGCTAAGGTACAAACTTCCCGCCTTAAGCTCTACATCCGTTTCCGGAGAGGAGGAGTAGTGCACGATAGCAGAGTGAGGACCGTACGAAGAAATCGGCTCAAAGCTGTCCCGGATAAAATTTCCCATTTCGGCGCGGAATTCATCCAGTTTTTCGGAAGCACTCATCTCCGTAATTCTTATCTTTCCAAGATTCTCCTTCAGCCATTTCATAAAACGGACGTGCGCAATACTATCTTTGATTTCCGCTTTCTTGATATTCTCGACTTCGACAGGATTCTTTAGGGCCTTCATGAGTATTTCCGGATTTCTCTTGTTTACGATAGAAACAGAAGCCGGGATATTGATGAAGATAGCGTAGTTTAGTTTAGCTTTATCAATGAGGACAGTGGCGTTTTCCGGAAGTTTTTCACATCCTCATAGATATCGTTATAGGGATGCAGAATTACGTCGTCTTTTTTCAAGATGGATTTTAGCTTATCATCCAGTTTTCTCTCATCGATATAGAGCTCGAAGCGGTCCTTCTTTATGATGGCATAGGAGAGAACAAGCGGGAAGAAATCGATGTCATTTCCACGGATGTTCAAAGTCCAACAGATATCGTCTAAGGTGGAAACAATATGGGTGTCGCATCCGGCATCTTCCATCTCTTTACGAATACGGGAAAGCTTGGATTTACTGCTTTCTCCACTGTATTTTTCCTCCAGAAACCAAACAGGCTCTTTGGAGAGAGGTGGACGATCGGTCCAGATGGCATCAATCAAATCTTCCTGATAGTCTATTTTGGCTCCGTTTTTCTTGGCGATACTTGCATAGGCATCGCCTTCTCCGACAGAGACCACGCGTCCGTCGAAGGAAAGGGATTCGTCCGGATTTTAATTCGGCTTCAAGGTACTCCCTCTATAGTCAGGGACACCCGGTCAAAACATCTTCATCAGTGTAACGCCTGTTCCTTCCAGCTCTTTTGCAGCTTGCAGGAAGTAACGTCCGTCCGTCCAAAGTTTTGCGTCATGGAGCGTGATTACGGCTGTTCCCGCAGAACCGGTGAAGCCGGTGATATAAGCTCTTGCCTTGAAGTGTTCTCCGACATATTCACTCTGATGGAAGTCGGCTGTCGGAACAATATACATATCGATATGTTTATCCTGCATGCATTTACGCAGTGCGGATAGTCTTTCCGCTACGGTCATGGTTTTCCTCCTTAATAAAATATGGTTTGGCAGAGTCATGTTTATTCACAACAAAGATGTGCGTAAACACAATATCTTATCATAAGATTTTCTCCTGCCCGAACAATTTTTGTCTTGCTGAAGAAGCAAGCTTTTTCATTGTACCGCAAATTAGTCTTTGCTAAAAGTCTTTATCCTTAGGAAGACAGCATAAACTTGGAGATTGCATCTCTGCTTATATACACTATTCCTATATACACTTTTTGTATAGAAATCATTTCCCCATTGTAGAACGGATTTTGCAAAGAAAGTTGGATTTTTGCAAAGAAGTTCGGATTCTGTAAAGAAAAAGCGGATTTTGCCATTAAAAGTCGAATTAGGCAATGCAAGAAGTATTTTGAGGAGAAATTTGTCAGAAAAAAATAGCTTGAACTTGTTATTTCAAAAAGAGGTGAAGATATGATTTATGGTGCATTGGAAGCCAGCGGAACCAAGATGATTTGTGCAGTGTGCAAGGAAAACGGAGAAATTTTGGAACAATGTTCCATTCCTACCTGAGACGGAAAATTACCGTTCGGAAATCATTTCTTATTTTAAAGATAAGAATATTGTTTCTCTTGGCGTTGCCTGTTTCGGGCCTATTGATCTGGATAAAGATTCTCCGACTTATGGTTATATTACCGCGACACCCTAAACTGCAATGGCAAAATTATCCCTTGCTTCCGGTTCTGAAAGAAGCACTTTTCCGTTCCGATAGGTTGATACCGATGTAAACGGCTCCTTACTGGGAGAGCTTACTTATGGAGAAAGTCAGGGAATCGAGAATGCCGTCTATATTACGATTGGAACGGGAATCGGCGGCGGGGTTTGCGCGAACGGTCGCCTGCTTCACGGTATGCTGCATCGAGCTTGGGCATATGAAGATGGTTCCTCATAAAAGGATTCTTTCCCAGGGCGTTTGCCCCTTCCATAAGAGTTGTTTTGAAGGTATGGCATCCGGACCGGCAATCGAGGCCAGATACGGAGGGTCGGAACTCTTCAGGAGACTTCCGTTTGGGAAATTGAAGCGTATTATATAGGGCAGGCTCTTTTGCAATATTATTCTGACCTTGAGTCCTGAGAGAATCATTCTCGGGGGCGGCGTGATGCACCAAACGCAGCTTTTTCCTCTTATTCGGGAGGAAGTAAAAACAGCTGAACGGGTACATAAAGACAAAGGAGTTGGAAGAGATAGAGCATTATATTGTACCTGCGAGCCTGAAAGATAACCAGGGTGTCTTAGGATGTCTGAGCTGGCCATTGATGCAAAAAGAAGAGCGGGAATAAACGTAAAGGACGGAAGATGAAAGAATTGCGGGAGAAATGGATACAAACATACGGAAACGGGATAAAGTGGCTCATCATCGGTATTCTTAGCGGAGCCGTGGTGGGCAGTATAGCGGCTTTTTTTGCAAAGGGAATTCAAGTTGTCAGTCAATTTAGACAGGCGTATCCTCTCATTATAGCCCTTCTTCCTTTTCAGGACTTCTGATTGTTTTTTCCTACCATCTTTTTTCCGTTCGGAATCCCAAGGGAACAAATCTGGTTTTGGAATCGGTCCGTGATGGACAGCCGCTTCCTTACTATATGGCGCCGCTTATCATTTTTTCAACGGTGATTTCTCATCTTTTCGGTGCCTCTGTAGGAAGAGGGCGCCGCTTTACAGGTGGGGTCTTCACTCGGCTCCAGCATCGGAAAAACTTCTCCGCTTAAAGGAAAAGGAGAGAAAGAGGATGATGATGTGCGGTATGAGCGCGGCATTTTCAGGGCCTCTTCAGGACTCCCCTTGCCGCTGCGGTTCTCTCCATGGAAATCTGTACGGTTGGACATATGTATTATACGGCACTGCTGCCGTGCACGGTTTCGGCTCTGGTGGCCCATTTTTTTGCGGAGCGCGTTCTTAAGGTGACGGAGCCTGAGCTCGCCTTGAAAATGGTTTCCGAGATAGACTGGAAGTCCGCTCTGGCGACGATAGCACTTGCCATTGTTGCTTCTTTAGTGAGCGTTCTTTTTATTCTTTCAGCACATAAGGCAAAGTCTCTCTTTACAAAATATATTCGAAATCCCTATTTCCGCATTATGCTAAGCGGTGCCTTGGTTTTCTTAGGGACTCTTTTAGTAGGGAGTGGCGCATATAACGGCACCGGAATGGATATCATCGTGAAAACCATACAGGAAAGCGGCTACAGGGTTTTTCTTTTTGGCATTTCTTTTGAAAATTCTTTTTACAGCCGTTTCTTTAGGCGGAGGTTTTCAAAGGCGGGAAATCGTTCCCGTCGCTTTTTATCAGGGCAACTCTCGGTAATGCTATGCAGAGCTTTCTCCCTTTGGATCCGGGACTTTGTGCAGCCCTCGGTATGGCCTGTGTTTTTTGCGGTGTTACGAACTGCCCTCTTTCCGCCTTACTGATCAGTTTTGAACTGTTCGGCTTTCATGCTTCTTCCTACTTTATTTTGGCTATAGCGATAAGCTATCTTTGTTCCGGAAACTATGGACTTTATCATACACAAAAATCCTCTTCTCCAAGACGGAAGAAAAGGAAATCAACGAACTGGCGCATTAATGAATCGGTTTGCGAGGCTTCGGTCTTCGGGAAGAACGCGCATATTGCTGATTCGCTCTTCCCTCACCGGGTCTGATGATTTTTAGCTCCAAAATACTTCCTTCCGGAAGCCCTTTGGAGAATTCGATTGCCAGAAATTTGGCTACTTTGGGGTGATTTTGTTTAAAGCTTTCAATGTCTTTTTGCGAGTGCATCATTTCCATAGGATTCATACGATATCTTCCTTCCTTTCCATCAGGTTAATACGATATATTCCTTCCCATCAGGTTCATACGATATTTTTCATCGCTTACATCAGATTCGTAAGATGTTCCTTTCTTTTAGTGTGGAATCAGTGGAGATAGGGGTTTAAGCTTTATTCTTCTCCCAGAATTAATTCTTTTGCGTAGGGAAGAGTAAGAATCCAGTCGCAGAAACTGTGCCACTCCATAAGCTTATGTCCCTTTCTGGAAAAATACATATTGATGAGGTTCTCATAGTTCATTGTGCAGGTTCTCATTTGTTCGTAAGAAGAGGGAATAACTGAATCAGGGTTATACCAGTCCTCCTTCTTTTTCTCTTCCAGATATTTCAGGCGAATTCGCTCCAGATCGAAACGGTTCTTTTCAGACTTTCCAAACCTTCTTCAGTCAAATGCTCGTGGGAGAAGTCTTCTAAGGAAAAATTCTTTTGCATGTATCTTATGCATGGTCGAAGTGGAGTTTGCAACCGTACTGATTTTATAGGTATCGTATTCCTTCCACCAGTAAAAGCGGTGCAGTGATATCTACGGAAACAAAATCTGACGAATATACTTCCTGTGGTCGGGACCGGCAAGGCGAAGACGTTTTGCCAAAGAAAGATCATTCGGCCCCAAAATATATTCGCCTTTTTCATTATAATAGGAATCTCCTTTTGCCCAGGAGTTCATGGGATTTCTGGCGCCTCGCACGGCATTTTCCAGATTCATTACACTGCATCGTTCTAATTTTTATCATGCTAATCCTTTTCTGTTTTTAGAAGAAATCGTTATCGTTTTTCCGATTTTCCAATGAATAAGGGAAACTTTAGCCTTATCTAATCCTGTCAGGCTCTCTCATTGTATATTGATTCTCTTTTTGGGAAGAGAGAAAAATACGATAAGCAAAGAGAGAAAATACTATGCCTTAAGCTATACATAGGGACAGGGAAAGTGCTAGTATGAGAAAAATAGAATCTTTATTTTTCTTTATCTTTAGTTTTCTCCATCTGCATTTTCGTGCTGTAATTTTTAATCGTGTGCTTTTCCGCCAAATATTTATATTGTCAGAAAGGAGCTTTTATGAGAACGAAAAAGTTAAGGCGATTTTTACTTCTTTTTATTGCAGTTTCTACCATCTTTTTCTTTTTACGCATCAAAGATCAAGAATCTAAAGTTCGGTACCGGGCCGTGGCAGGAGAAGAAAAAGGGGGATGATTCTGCAACAGGAGAGTCCGGAGCAGAATCTCTCGAAAAAGAAAAGATCTACAATAGAAAATCCCACAATAGAAAATCCCACAATAGAAAGTTTCTCAACAGAAAGTCCCATAATAGAAACATCTACAATAGAAAGTTCCATAATAGAAAGTTCCGCGATAGAAAGTTCTACAGTAGAAACTTCCGCTACAGGCAGCTCCTCTTCGAAATTGGAAAAAATTACCACTAAAATCAATATTAATACCGCGTCGGTAGAGAGCTCAGACTCTTAAAGGAATAGGCCCCTACTACGGCAAAAAGCATTATTCTTTATAGAGAAGAGTATGGAGCGTTTTCCGCCATAGAGGAAATCATGAATGTGAAGAGAATAGGAGAAAAACCTTTGCTAAGATTAAGGAGCGTATTACGGTGGAATAGGGCAAGGGTATCCTGAAAAAGGTATTTTTCGTACGGAATTCTATTTGTATCGAAATCTATAGAATATTGTAAACTTTGTCCCTTGTGCTTTTTCCGTAGGAATATTATCATTCTTAGGTATCTATATAAAATATAGCGCAGTTTTAAGTGAAAAAGAGAGCATTATCTTGATTTATACGAATGATAAAATGAAAAATAGAGGGAAAGAATGATTTACAGGAATGGGAAAACGAAGAAAATCTTGCCAAAGAAGGCAGTAAAGAGACAGGAGATTTTTGATACGAAAGAGCAAAATAGAGAGAGAGACGAGAGAAGGGCGAAGAGGGAAAGAACTGTTTTGTACGTTTCTTCCGTTACTTCTCGGTTTTTTCTTCTTTTTTTCCACTCTTTCTTTTGCGGAAGAAAGAATATACGGCATCAGTGATTACGGCCCGGTATCCATGAATGGAAACGGTGTGGGAAGAGGGAAAGATCCCAGCTATCAGTATATTGAAGACCTTCTTTATGGTTCTTCCGGAGCCAATTCTTCTTCCCGGGGAGTGGAACTTCTTCAGGTGTAGCGTCTTCCTCGGGACGGCAAGTTCTCCTCAGGGAAACCCCGCTCCTTCGGGAACAGCTGTTTCCGGAGAGAATACAAGTCCGGTAAAGTTTGGAGGAAACCTGCAAAACCTTGCCAAGCTTTCCCAGGGAGCTTCCACAAAAACTTTATCCTCTGAAATTACTGCCAATTATGCCGTTGTCTTTGACTTGGATAAGGGCAGTATTCTGGCGGAAAAAGAATTCTTCCCAAACTATGAATCCTGCGTCTATGACCAAGGTGATGAGCTTTACTTCTGTTTGCGGAGAATATTCCGGATCAAAATAAAAATTGACTATTACGCAGGATATCATAAGCTTTGTGCAGCAAAGAGGAGCCAGTAATTGCGGTTTTATCGCGGGAGAAGAGGTAGCTGTGAAGGATCTTCTCTATGGCGTGATTTTACCTTCGGAGCGGATGCGGTGCTTGCGCTTTGCAAGGAAGTTTCGGGTTCGGAGACCAAATTTGCCGAGCTTATGAACAAAAAGAGCAAAGGAAATGGGTTTATCTTCTCAGTGCTATTTTCAGAATGCGACCGGACTTTTATCACGGTACACACCATATGACAGTGAAGGATATGGGACAAATTATGGCAACGGCTATGCAAAATCCGACTGCTAGAGGGATTCTTATGACGGAGAATTATCAGATGTCTCCTACAAATAAGCATGCTAATGGACTGAAATTCACGAATCTTTTCCTGCAGAGGATAAAAACACAGGATTTAGGAGGTGCGAGGGTAGAGATGGCAAAAGACAGGGATTTGTCAGCCAATCCAAGTTCTGCGCGGTCAGCAGCAGTAAGGGAAAGAACGGAAGGAATCTGCTTATCGTAACGGGCGGAAGCTCCGGTACCTGGCAGGCGGTCAGGGACCAAGCCGCTTTTTATATAAGCTTTTTAGTTCGTAACCCCGGAAATTGGGATGAAGAGTTTTAGAAAAACAGGGAGTTTATTCTTGACATTTTAGACTTTTTACGGAAAGAATTTTAGCTGAAAATAAATCAGGTCAAAAAGAGTAGGAGGGACAATGCCGATTAAGGTACAAAATAATTTGCCAGCAAAACATATCTTAGAGACGGAAAAATATTTTTCGTTATGGACGAAAAAAGGGCAATTTCCCAGAATATTCGTCCATTAAGGATTGTGATTTTAAATCTGATGCCGTTAAAGGAGGATACGGAGCTGGATCTTCTCCGCGTGCTTTCCAATTTTCCGATTCAGACGGAAATTACCTTTATGAAGGTTTCCACGTATACGTCTACCCATACCGGCTCCAGCCATCTCAATGCATTTTATCTGGAGTTTAAGGACATGAGAAAGATTACTTTGACGGCTTGATTATTACCGGGGCTCCCGTGGAAAAAAATGGAGTTTTTCGAAGTGAATTATTGGGAAGAGCTGAAGCAAATTATGGAATGGTCTAAAACACATGTATTTTCTACCTTCCATATCTGCTGGGGAGCGCAGGCCGGACTTTTTTATCATTATGGAATTGAAAAACGCCTTTTGGAGAAAAAACTCAGCGGGATATATAAGCATAGGGTACTTCATCGGAAGAAAATGTTGATGAGAGGCATGGACGATGAGTTTTATGTGCCGCAGTCCCGTTATACCGGTTTAGATGAGGAAGCCCTTCGAAATAATAAGGAACTTTATGTCGTGGCGGACAGTGAAGAATGCGGCAGCTATCTTATTTTAGCCTGCTCATCCAGGCAGATTTTTTGTAACAGGACATTCGGAGTATGACCGTTATGACCTCGATAAAGAATATAAAAGAGATCTGCAGAAGGGATTAAATCCGGATATTCCGCTAAACTATTATCCGGAAAACAACCCTGAAAAAACGCCTGTTTTGTCTTGGCGTTCCGGATCGAATTGTATTTACAGTAATTGGCTGAATTTCGTATACCAGGAAACCCCGTATAGACTGGAAGAACTGCGCCCGGTTTCCGAGGACAGTTATTTAAGAGAGGATCACTGGAGCGAAAGAGACAGTACGGTGAAGTCCTAGCTAAAAGAGAACTTTTGCCTAATCAATACCATTTAGATGAAAGAAGGGAGTAAAAATGGATGCAGTAGAACGTTTAATTTCGTACTTAAAGATTGACACGGAGTCGGTTCCGGACAGGGAGGTGATTCCCTCCAGTGAGAAGCAGTTTAATTTGGCGAGGCTTTTAGAGAAGGAGCTGAAGGAAATGGGAGTTTCGAGGTCCGTCTTGATGAGCATTGCTATGTCTACGCTAAGATTCCCTCCAATTTGAGCGGGGAAGAGAAGGAGAAGACCCCTGCACTGGGATTCATTGCACACATGGATACATCCCCTTCTGCAAGAGGAAAAGATGTATGCCCTCGTATTGTGAAAAAACTATGACGGAGGAGATATCGTTCTAAATGAAGAAGAAAAGCTCTCTCAAAGATTTTTCCGAGGCTTTTAGAGCAAATCGGAGATGATCTGATGGTTACTGACGGAAAAACCTTGCTTGGGGCTGATGATAAAGGCGGGGTCGCGGAAATCATGGCTGCCGTAGAGTCTATACAGACTCACAAGGAGTTTTTGCATGGAGATATCTGTATCGGCTTTACCCCGGACGAAGAAGTGGGCTGCGGTTCCGATCTCTTTGATGTGCAGGGCTTCGGTGCGGATATGGCTTACACGGTTGACGGCGAAAGCTGGGCGGCGTAGAGTATGAGAATTTCAACGGAGCTTCCGGAAAGCTGAAGATTCACGGTGTGAATGTACACCCCGGTTCCGCAAAGGATAAGATGCTAAACGCTCTGCTTCTTGCTATGGAGTTTAACAGTCTGCTTCCACCCTGCACACCGGCGAATACGGGAGGGCTATGAGGTTTCTTCCATCTCTGCGATATGTCCGGTGAAGAGAGCCAGCGGAAATGAATTATATTATCAGAGATCATGATAAGCAAAAGTTCGAAGAGAAAAAGAAGATTTTCTTGGAAGCTGCTGAAAAATTGAACCGGAAGTATAATGCAAAGGGAGCTTTTTTTGAGCCGGTTGTGAAGGACAGCTATTTTAATATGGCGGATATTTTAAAAAAACATATGTATATCGTAGAAGTAGCGAAAGCGGCCTTTCTGAAAGAGGGAATTACGCCGATTGTGACGCCTATTCGCGGAGGAACGGATGAGCAAGCCTCTCCTATAAAGGGCTTCCTTGTCCGAATCTTTCTACAGGAGGAGACAACTATCACGGCATTTATGAATACTTGAATCTGAACTCCTTCCACAAAATGGTTGCTGTACTGCTTCGTATCGTAGGGGAAGTAATCGGTAAAAGATAAGCCGGTATAATCAACACATTTTGTCCTATAAGCCTATAAGCCACATTTTATCCTATAAACCTAAACGCTATACATAAAGAAAAGGTGCAACCTTCAAGCTGCACCTTTATTTATACGTATTCTATATTCAATTGTTATAAATTAGCCATTGGTTTATACCACCTTTATTATTTCAGCCTTTTATATTTTAAAATGGACTCACCATATATTTTTCTAAAATACTAAATGGTTGATAGGGTATCACTTTCTTTTCGGAAACTCCTTCGTTTTTGAAAATTAAGAAGAAAAGCCTTCTACAAACGATAATAGCTTTTAGCTATGCAACAATTATTTTTTTCTTTAACTCAGGGTTTGTTTCAAAAAAGTACATTTCTGGGTCCATGGGATTGTACCTCTCTTTCCTATTATAGTTCGTAAGCTTTTCCGCTTACACTTTGCTAGACTTTTCTCCTTTCTCTTCAGAGAAAAGACTTCTTGCCTTATCTATCTGACTAGAGGATAACATAGAAAATTTCTTTTTGTAAATACTTTTCTGGTAAAATATGTATTTTTATTTATAATAAATATTGAGATTTCTTTTTAAAAACGGAAGAATGTTTTGTTTAAACGGATAAAACATATACTATAAAAAGGTAATTCGGCTGATAGTATGAATATACTATAAGAAAAAGCAATTCGGGTGATAGAATGAACAGATATAAAAAGCTATGTTAAACGGAGAATAAGATATGATATTCGATTTTAAGAATCCCGAAGAAGATAAGAAATGCTTAAGGAAAAAAGCGATGGAGATCCGAGGCGGTATATCGAAAGAGCAAAGAGAAAAATGGGATGCGGCAATGTATGGCGGTATATTTTTCCTCCTCTTTTTCTTGAGGCAGAAACTATCTTTACTTATGTGAGCATGAAGGAAGAGCCGGATACCGGAGGAATTATAGAAACTTCCTGGAGGATGGGAAAGAAGGTGTTTGTTCCCCGTTGTATTCCCGGAAAGGAACGTAGGATGGAAGCCGTGGAAATCGCTTCTTGGGAAGAACTTTCACCGGGAACGATGGGAATATGGGAGCCGAAAAAAGCTGTGGAGGGAGAAAGAAAGAGCTTTTCTTTGATGCATGTTCCTTGTGTTATAGCGGATAAGAGAGGGGGGAGACTTGGTCACGGCGCAGGATATTACGACCGCTTTTCTGCGTCCGCGGAGGGGTGAAACTTTGCCTTTGCTATGAGGCGCTCCTCTACAGTAAAGTCCCGATGGAGGAAAAAGGATATTTTATGGACTATGTTCTCACGGAAGAAGGATGATTTCCTGTAAAGCAAAGTCTGCATATCCTTCCGGGAGGACAGTCAAAATGCATAGCTTTTTCCGCTGAGAGGATGAAGGAATTGAATGCTTTTGGGAGTGCAGAGCCTGTCTTTTTATTGTTAACGAGTACTGTTCATGGAGCGTGCGGTATTCCATTCCTAAGCACGGATTATCGCGAGACGGCTTTAGATTATCATTTCCATATAAACTGTCAAAAAGAAGAGGGCAGGAGATATAGGAAAGATACTCTCATGTTGGTGTGTTCAGCCTGTTTTCCAGTTTGAAAGTTCCAGTAAGGAGAAGTTATTTTTCGGGGAAGTATTGGCAGGAGAGAATTCTTGTCAGCGCTTTTTGCCCTTTATTAAAGTCAACACAGCGAAGCATTTTTCTTTCTCCGCTTTATAAATCAGTGCAGAAATCAGCAGAGCATTTTTCTTCCTTAACCAGTCCCGGAAGAAGTTTTTCCCTTCTTCAAAAGGCCAAAATGGGGTTTCCTGACAAATCGCACTGTAAGTCCTTTCTATTTTTCCTTCCTGCATTTCTTTATTTTAAAAGAGAGCGGAAAATTTATTTTTACCGATCAAAAAGAAGTCCGCTGGTTTCCAAATCCAGCCGGTGAATCATTCGACAGACAAAGGGGAAAGTCCTTTTTCCTTATAGTAATACGTCACAGCTCCGCAAAAGCGTATCTCCGTAATGTCCTGGAAGGATGGCAGGGGAATACCGGCGGCTTTGTTTACAAGGAGAATATCTTCATCTTCATAGACGATTTCGAGAGGAAAAGGAAAGGGGGACTTGACTCTTTTTCTTCTTCAAGATAGAAATGTCAGACTGTCACCCTCGGAGAAGTCGGTCAACGGTAAAGCCCATTTTCCGTTCCTTTCAATACCGAAGCGTGTTCTGCCATTTTTCTTGAAAACGGACTCTCTTTAAGGAAGAAAGGAGGGAGGAGGTGTATCCTCTGCTAGTGCAAAAAGCTTCTATGGTTCGACCATGGAAGCTTTTTATCGATAGTGTAGTTCAGCTTTCGTATATTCTGCATGCTTATTTTAGAAAGAAAAAGTATCTTGTAAAGGAAGCCAGAGTTCGTCCTTCTCCGAAAGGATAAGAGGACTTCCGTCTTCCATGAGTGTAGCCGTCCTTTTTGGCATTTCCTATATTCTCCCTTCAGTTCCGGCCAAGAGATTCCTATAGAAGGATCGTTTCCAAGCCAGTCCGCCCTCATCCCCCGGGTGATAGAAGTCCGTAACCTTATAAGCAAACTCCGCAGTATCGGAGAGAACCAGGAAGCCGTGGGCAAATCCTTCGGGAATATAGAACATTTTCTTGTTTTCTTCACTGAGAATGATACCGAAATGTTTGCCGTAGCTGGCACTGTTCTTTCTAAGGTCCACAGCAACATCATAGACTCTTCCCTTCAGAACGCGTACAAGCTTTCCTTGAGGATACTGCTTTTTGAAAATGTAGGCCTCTCAGGACTCCCTTTTGGGACATACTTTGATTATCCTGCACGAAGCGAAGATGAAGTCCCGCCTCTTTAAAATCCATTTCGTTATAGCTTTCCATAAAATATCCCCGGCTATCCTTATGCACTGTCGGGGTAATGACGACTAAGCCTTCTATATCCGTTTTTCTATTTGAATCTGTCCCATAGTTTATCCTTTCTGAAAAATAATGATTTACTTTGATTCTCCATCGATTCCTCAGAGCGTGACTAATTCGTAGAGTATGCATTATCGTTGCAAGTTATCTTTTTAAGACGACTCCGCTCCGCTTCTTTTTCGGCTCATATCATAGCATAAAGAGAAGAAAATAAAAATATTTAAAAATTGCTTGACAAAACTGCAAAGCTTTATTATATTCTTCAATGTTGATAGTGATTATCAATTTTGTTTTATCTCATTGAGCTGAGAAAAACAAAAAAATAGTAGAAAGGGAAGGCTGATGAATTATTCCAGACAGCGTGCAGAAGTTTTGGATCAGTTAAGGGATCATAAGGATCATCCTACGGCTGATACGATTTTTGCAGAACTAAGAACAAAGGATCCCGGTATCAGTTTGGCAACAGTATACCGAAATCTGAAGCTTCTTTCCGATTTGGGAGAGATTAGAAGACTGACATTTGTTTCCGGAGCGGATCGTTTTGACCCGACGGTTAAAGCACACTATCATTTTGTGTGCGAGAAATGCGGTAGAGTCTATGATATTCCCATGAGGGTTGCGGAAGCTTTGGATTCGGAAGCGGAGACATATGTCCCCGGAGTGATAACCGGTCATGATTTGGTCTTCCGCGGAATATGTGATGAGTGTAGGACTTTGGAGGGTTCGAAGCTTGGCACGGACAGTGAAAAACAGTGGCAATGAGTTGAGTTAGCCGGTAAGGCGGAAAAGGAGAAAAGGTTATGAAGACATGGGTTTGTTCAGTTTGCGGTTATGTTTTATGAGGAGCTAATCCCCCGAGCAGTGTCCTGTATGTAAGGCAAGCTCCGATAAGTTTGTTGAGCAGAGCGGAGAGCTTACTTGGGCTGCTGAGCATGTAATCGGCGTTGCAAAGGATGTTCCGGAGGATATTAAGAAGGATCTTAGAGCTAACTTTGAAGGAGAGTGCTGTGAAGTCGGCATGTATCTTGCTATGAGTCGAGCAGCTTATAGAGAGGGATACCCCGAAGTGGGAGATTACTACAGACAGGCCGCTTTCGAAGAGGCGGATCATGCTTCCCGTTTTGCAGAGCTTTTTAGGAGGTTGTTTCCGCATCCACCAAGGAGAACCTGGAAGCACGTGTTAAAGCCGAGAACGGTGCTACTGCCGGTAAGGTTGACCTTGCTAAGAGAGCTAAAGCTCTTGATTTGGATGCTATCCATGACACTGTTCATGAAATGGCAAGAGATGAAGCAAGACACGGTAAAAGCATTCTACGGTTTGTTAAAGAGATATTTCAATAAATAAAGAAATTTCGGTAAATAAAAGCCATGGTGTAGGCTAAAGAAGGAGTTTAATGTAGATCAGAATAAAAGTTTATTTGAGATTATTTGTTTAAACTTGATTTATCTTGCTTATTAAAATAAAATAGCAATACCATCATCATGGTTGAGCCCTAAGGAAATAGAGAAAGGTTACTTTCTCATTTCCGTTTTAAAAATGACATCATACATCGGTATATGCTAGTATCGTTCAAGATGGATAATCATTCAGGATACCTATTGTGTGCAGTTAGGTGATGTTTAATTCGTAAGCGGTATTGTGCAAAAGCGCAAGATACTTCGTTTAAGGTGTAGAGGAGGTTATTATGGCAAACTACAAGGGAACAGAAACGGAAAAGAATTTATGGGCGGCATTTGCCGGAGAGTCTGAGGCAAGAGCGAAGTATACTTATTATGCTTCTCAGGCAAAGAAGGACGGATATCAGCAGATTGCGGCTATTTTGGAAGAAACGGCAGCAAACGAAGAGTACCACGGAAAGATGTGGTTTAGAGAGCTTTCGGGACTTGGCGGCGGAATCGGAGACACGGTAGAGAACTTAAAGGCAGCTTCTGCCGGAGAGCACTATGAGTGGACCGAAATGTATAAGAACTTCGCTGAGGTAGCGGAGAAAGAGGGCTTTAAGGAGCTTGCGGCAAAGTTTCGTTTAGTAGGACAGGTAGAAGGAGCATGATGCCCGTTTTCAGGAGCTCGTACAGGAATTTTAGACAATACGACTTTCAAAGAGGATAAGCCGACACTTTGGCACTGCAGAAAACTGCGGATTTATCTATGAGGGAGAGGAAGCACCGGAGGTTTGCCCTGCTGTAATCATCCGAAGGCTTATTTCGAGAAAGGCTGATAATTATTAAAGAGCGGAAACGAGCAGTTTTTGCATAATACGGTTTCATCATAGTATGCTTTCTCATAATATGGTGTAAACGAAAGAACTATACTTTATTTTGAGAGAAAAGGGCTGTATTGCGAGGGGTATCGTGATACGGCCTTTTTATTCTGAACGAGTTTCGCGTGCAAAACCGGCGCCTTTAGACATAACGCGAGAGTATAGTCTCAAGCAAACTACCCCGTTTAACGGGCTGATTTTTAACGAGTCTCGTGCGTTAGCGTAATAATTTCGTTTAACAATTTATACTCCGAAGAATTGACGTATTCATGAGTTTGGGATAGACTTTTTGAAGGGCTTTTACGCCTTGTTTTGTTATAGTAGTTTACCCTGAGTAGAGGAGGAGAGATATAGATGAAGAAACCGACTGTATTATTGATTCTGGATGGATACGGAGAAAGAAAAGAGAAGGACGGGAATGCCATTGCTCTAGCGAATACTCCGGTTATGGACAAGCTGAAAAAAGAATTTCCTTATGTGGAGGGACAGGCTTCCGGTCTTTTTGTGGGACTTCGGACGGGCAGATGGGAAACTCCGAAGTCGGTCATATGAACATGGGTGCCGGCAGGATTGTATACCAGGAATTAACGAGAATCACGAAGGCAATAGAGGATGGGGATTTTTTTGAAAATAAGGCATTAAAAGAGGCTGTAGAACATTGCAAGAAAGAGAACTCCGCCTTGCACTTTATGGGGCTGGTTTCCAGTGGCGGAGTACATTCTCACATTAGGCATATTTACGGGCTTTTGGAGCTTGCAAAAAGGGAAGGCTTAAAGAAAGTTTACCTGCATGCTTTCCTGGACGGTAGAGACACTCCTCCCGATTCCGGAAAATCCTTCCTTATGGATGTGGAAAAGAAGATGCAGGAGCTCGGTGTCGGGGAGATAGCCACGATTTCCGGCAGATACTATGCTATGGATAGAGATAAGAACTATGACAGAGTGGAGAAGGCTTATCGTGCCATGGTGAGACGGTACGGGAGAAAAGGCTTCTTCCGTAGAGGAGGCAATAGACGCTTCTTATGCGAAAAAAGGTATATGATGAATTTGATGCTTCCGACAGTGATTGAAAAGGACGGAGCGGTGCATACCGTTTCCGACAGCGACTGCAATGATTTTCTTTAACTTCCGTCCCGATAGAGCAAGAGAAATCTGTCATGCCTTCTGTGACGATGAGTTCAACTTCTTTAATAGAGGACCGAGAAAGAAGGTATTCTTTGTCTGCTTTACAGACTATGATCCGACGATTCGAACAAGCGTGTCGCTTTTTGAAAAAGAAGAGATTCACAATACCTGGGAGAAGTGGTTTCGAACTTGGGGAAGAATCAGCTTCGTATTGCGGAGACGAGGAAATATGCGCACGTTACCTTCTTCTTTAACGGAGGGAAGGAGGAACCTTATAAAAATGAGGACAGAATTTGGTTCCCTCCCGAAGGAGGTTCCGACTTACGATTTAAAGCCGGAAATGAGTTGTTATACGGTTACGGAAAAAGCTGACTCGAAGCAATCCGGTCCGGAAAGTATGATTTGGTGGTAGCTAATTTTGCCAATCCCGACATGGTGGGACACACCGGAGTTCTTTCCGCGGCAATTAAGGCGATTGAGGTAGTGGATGAGTGCATGGAAAGGTTGTTGATGCGGTAGAGTCCATGCATGGTAATCTCTTTATTTTAGCGGATCACGGCAATGCGGATATCATGATTGATGAAAAGACCGGAGAACCCTATACGGCACATACGACGAGATCCCGTGCCCTTTATTTTGGTGAGTGAAGAGAAACACAAGTTAAGAGAGGCGGATGTCTCTGCAGATGTCGCACCGACTCTTTTGGAACTCATGGGGATTCCCCAACCTAAGGAAATGACAGGGAAAAAGTCTTTTGGAAAAATAAAGTCGGATTTTTGAAGTAGAGAAAAGACTGAGGAGGGAGGATACTCCCCTTGGCAGTAGAGAGGGAGTAGGAATGAAAATCGGAATCTGCACCGACTCGGGTTCGAGAATCACCCCTGAGGAGGGAAGAGAACTGGGAATCAAAGTGGTTCCTATGCCTTTTTCGCATGGGAGAAGAAGAATATTTTGAAGATATCAATATAAGTCAGGGAAGAGTTCTTCAGAGGCTTCTTTCGGGAGAGTCGGTTCTACCTCTCAACCTTCCATGGAGAGTGTTATGGAGTCTTGGGATGAGTTGCTTTTCGGAATATGATGAAATCGTACATATTCCATTGAGCTCCGGGCTTTCCGGCTCTACGCAAACGGCCATTATGCTTTCGCAGGATGAGCCGTATCTCGGAAGAGTTTTTGTGCCGGACAGTCGTGGAGTTTCCGTGACACAGCGGATGCACTGTATTTTTCGCAAAAATCACTGGGAGAGCGGCTATACCGGAAAAGCGATTCAGGAGATATTAAATCATGCTGGTGGAGAAAACGGATTTATATTGGCGTGCACAAAATCTGAGCTACTTAAAAAGAGGGGGAAGAATCACCCCTATGGCGGCTGCTATCGGTACATTACTCAAATCAAGCCGGTTCTTGCAATCAATAAGGGCGGGAAGCTTGACTCCTATAAGAAGGTGAGAACGGAAAAACAGGTTAAAGAGGCAATAATAGAGGGCTTACATCAGACCTTAGAGCGTTTTGGGAGATCCGGAGGCGAAAGATTGTCATATTGCGATTGCTTATACAGATAACAAAGAGCAAGCGAAGAATTTCAGAGAGCAGCTGAAAGCCGAATTTCCGAATCGCTATGAAGAGGAAATCGTAGTTCGACCGCTTTCCCTTCTCATTTCCTGCCATATCGGTGAAAATGGACTCGGAGCGGCTGTTATTAAAAGACCGAAAGAGCTCCTGGGCTAAGAGAAGACTAAGAGAAGACAAAGAGAAGACTAAGATAAGACTAAGATAAGAAGACTAAGAGAAAAAGCAAGAGAAAAGAAGTGAAGCATCTCAGGTTCAAACTATGGCGGAGCGCAGGGGTAATGATTTGGTATTCCTCTCCATCCGTTCGGATAGGATTTCTCCAAGCTTAGCCGTCTCCAGGGGAATGAGCTTGAAGTACGAGCATTTTTCTACAGTGGTTTTGTGCGGATGTCCATAACGGTTATTTTCCCATAAGAGAAGAGGGCAAATCTTCCTTTGTTTCTGAAAGAAAAATAGGAGATGAAGAAGTTTTTGAGCCGTGATGAGCGAGCTTTACAATATCTACCGAGGGGCTTTTGCCCCTCTTTTTATGGCGGAAAGCATTTCCTTTTTCGGCATCTCCGGGCATATCCTCTGTGAAGATCATGGAAAACTTGCCGTCATGCAGGAGACAACCGAGGAATGGGCATTTAGCTTCTTCCATGGGGAATTTGTGATGGGATAGTAGCAGTGAAAAGAAAGCCGGGGAGTTCTTTTTATTCGGTTTTACGGAAGAAGATGAATTTTTATTTCCGTATTCAATACTATTTCCGTTTTTCCAGTAGAGAAGCTTTGCTCGTGATTTACCGCAAGACGCTTTAGGGATGTCATAACGATGGTCTTCCCTCGCTTGCACGGGAGAATCAGATTTTCAATTTGTACGTTGTACTTGTTTGTCTGTTCATTTTTCCGCTTCATTCCTTTCGGTTTCTTTCCCTGTGCGTCTTCCGTCTTCCTTTTTGATGATGAGTTGATGATAGCATTTTTCTTCAAAATAGCTTGGATTCCACTTGTGTGATCGATATCGGATGGGTTATTAAGGCATATTGAATCTTCTTAATTCGTTTGGCTTTACAATAGGGAAGCAGTGTATTTTTCCGGAAAATTTTTGTTAGAGGAGGAACCGTTATCGATAGTCAGCACAAAATTTCCCTTTCGAATGAGAAAAGCCATCACCCTGCCCCACGTAGATAGCGGTAATTTCCAGATTTTTCGGGGGAGAGGGAGGAAGAGCAGCATAGAACAGAGAAAAAGGAAGGAAAAGATATTTTTAAGATAAATGGATTTGCTTTTAAAGGCAGAGAACTTAGTGAATGGAAAGGACAGGACTCTGTGCATTTCTGTTTTCTTTCTTTCCTTCCTATTTTTGGACTTCCTTTTTAAGACAGAGTGGAGAGGAAAAAGGAAGAAAAGATAAAAAGAAAAAAATAAAAAGAAAAGAGAGTTTAGAGAAATTTTACTCTAAAAAGGATAGAGGAGTAGGGGAGATGCAAACTGAGTTGAATCAGCTGATGAAAAAGTTGAAGAAGGATAGAGAGCGATGCGAGATAGGCATTTTGCAAGGAAGAGAAGAGGGGGAAAAATGCAGAAAAATAAGAGAGAGTACACCGAGAAGAAAGATAAACGGAAGGAGGGGAGAAGAAGGAGATTCAGTACAGAGGGCATAGAGGGAAGGAGTATTGCAAGAAAGAAAAAAGGGGAATAAGCCCAAGTAGAAGAGAATGAGTTCTTTTTCCCCTTCTTTTTAGCTTTTTCGGAGAAGCTTTACAATTTCTTTGTATTTTTCTTTTCTTTGCCTTTTTCCATCCTGAAGGCTTTTCGAGCCTCTTTTTCCGTCTCGTAAAAGAAAGAAGAAGGAGAAGAAATAGGCTGTAAAAAGAACATTGAAAAGCTCGACTGAGTAAAAGAAATAGCGGTTGCCAAAAAGAAGAAGGACTAAAGCCAGAGAAAGAGAGAGATTCTATCTTGCCCTCTTCCGAGGTTTTTTCAAGGAAAGTGATAAAAACATGATCATAGCACGGAGTGGAACCGGAAGCACCGGTAAAGAGTGCGAATGAAAAGAGACAAAGAAGGAGGAAATAAGGCTTGCAAGACTGATTTCCATGTTTACTATGCGGAGAAGAATAAAGCAGGCACCGCCCACTAAAGAAAGATGTAAGCCTGGAAACAGCTAAGATATGTGCGATTCCCGCTTCCTGATAAAGGTTTCGTTCCTCTCTGGAAAGCGCGGTCTTTTTCTCCGAGAAAAAGACTTTTTCAAAAAAGTCGCTCTGTGTCTTCGGATACAGTAATTCCAGATTACGAGAGGCTTCCTTTCTTATTTTTATAGAGCAGTTTTAGGAAAGGCGCGAGTCTTTTTCCCTGATTTCCCCTCTGTTTGCCAGAAAAAATGCTTCGATTCCTTCAGCTTTCAAATGTTGTAAAAAAGAGAATTCTCCCTCGTTCATGGCAGGACTAAGCTCCATGAATTTTCCGCGGAAAAGAACCCGATCTCCGGGATAAAAGGGGGATTCAAAAGAGGAAGGACATGGGGAAGATTCCGGACATGGAGAAGCTGCCGGACAGGGGGATTCAGGAGATACTGTGGGGAGTTCGGATCTGTCCTCAGAGGTCTTTTTAAGAGGACTTGGACTTTTCGGAAGGAGATTGTTTTCGTGCATTCCATTTTTTCCTGCTCCGTATTGAGCTTTTCCAGCTTTTTCCTAAGGAACTATTGACTATACAATTTTTCAGAAAGATTCTATAGGCTGTTTCATTTTCCGAAATGTAGGAAATCGTGCCCTCCACAGTACAGTTTACAGGCAGGACTCTTTCTACACATTCCTGCTGTTTTTGAAAAATGGCCAAGAGCGTTTTGAAAATGAAGAGAAGAAAGAAAAAGAGAAAGAGGGAAAGAAGCAGAATTTTTTGCTTTTTCTTTCGAAAAAGAAGGCTTAAATAGAAAAGATAAAAATGAAGAAGGATGAAGCTGGAGGAGAAAAGGAAGCTCGGGACAGAAGAGCATTTCTCCGAAAAGCACGGAAAGTGCCAAAAAGAAAAATAGGGGACGAGAAATAAACATGGAAAAACTCCTTAAAATGGAAATAGAAAAGATAGAAATAGACAAAACAGAAATAGACAAACAGAAATAGAAAACAAGAAATAGAAAAAAACAGAAATAAAAACAGAAATAAAAATAGAAACATAGAAAGCGAATCCTGTAGAACTTAGTTCATATCAAGCAATTAGATTAAATCAAGTAAAAATGAAACAATTAGCTTATAACAGGGATATGAAAGTAGGAAAGAATTCCGTAAAGGAAAAGTACAAGGAATAGACCCAGAATGACTAATCCTATGGTAAGAAGCTTGTGCTTTGTCACAAAATCATACTCCATAGGGGCGGACAGGCTTGTCTTTGTGAAGATTGTAAAGAATATCACAAAAACAAACAGTGCATAAGATAAGCAGATATAAAAATGTCCATAGGCGTAAAAATGAATATGTTGAAAAGTGTTTTTGATATACCATTCCTATTGTTACTTTCTAAGTCTAGCACAAGTGAAAATGAATTGAAATCGATACAGATAAATTTCATAAGAAAAATTTTATGGCAAAAAGAGTGCCATAGAAAATCTACAGCACTCAAGTCGATTTTTAAAGCTTACGCCATCTTGTTTACAGCATTATAAAGCTGAGCGGTCTTACAGGGAAGCGTTGTTTGCCTATATATACACCCTTGCTGCGAGCCATAGCAATCTTTTTCTGTGCTTTTACAAGCATTGTGTTTGCTGTTTCCTTGTCACCTGCTTCACATGCTACGAAAACCTTCTTCATATAGGTCTTAACCTCGGAACGGATAGCCTTGTTTCTTTCGTTTCTCTGTGCTGCAACCTGAATTCTCTTCTTTGCAGATTTGATATTTGCCATTTTTACACCTTTCTTTCCATAAAATCTTCCCGCCGCGGAAATCCGACTTTATGAAACCCTTATTTATATGCGTTTAGTCATTTTCAAAAGCTTGTTTTCAAATACCTGGACACGGACAGTTTGAAAACATACACGGAGATGATAACGGAAATGCCTGCTTCTGTCAAGGCGCTAAAGCCTTTTGTCGGTAAAAAGTCCGTTGTTGGTAAAAAAATCTTTTTGCCTACATCTTTTTCGGTATAAATCGCCGTTTTTGATAATAGAAGTGAAAGGACAGATAGAGCAGAAATAAGAACTCTAAATAATTAAATTATCTACAAACTTGTTTCAAATTAATGCTTGTGTTATTCTAATCCGAGAAAATGGAAGAATGTTATCCACTATAAGTGAGGAGAAAGATGAGAAAACGAGCAAAAAAACAGCATTGGCATTCCTTTTGGCTTTATCTTGCATCTGTTCTACGGCGGTTTCTGCAGAAGGCCTAAAGAGGGATATAGTTCAGCCGGAGACGGTAAAGGCGGAATCCGTAGAGGCTGAATCGGGAGACACTAGCAAAAACGCGGGAGCGGAAAAAGTTTGCATCCAAAGAGGCGGAAACAGTAGAAGAATCGCAGGAAGCAGTAGAAGACGTGGAGGAAGCCTTTCAACAGGAAAAAGAAATCTCCGGCGTTCTTGTCACGGTGAAAGCAGACCCCGAGTCTTTCCGACGGGGGCAAAATTACAAGTAAAGAAAGTCGGTAAAGCAGCAGAGCAGAAGGTGGACAGCGCTTTAAAAGAGAAGCTTCTCGAGAATCAGGAAAATCTTCTTGAGAGCATGATTTTTGATATCTCAGTGCTCAACAAAGACGGAGAAGAAGTGCAGCCGGATACTGCGAAAGGGGAAGTGAAGGTTCAATTTTCCCATATTCCCTTTTTAGAGGAAAATGCGGAAAAGCAGATTTCCGTGTTTCACCTGGACAGCGTGGATGCAGCGGCAGAGAAGCTTGCGACAGAAAAAGATAGAGGAGAAGGAAAATGCAGTAGAGGTATCGGCAGAGCATTTCTCTTTATTTGCCGTTTCTTTGGTTAAAAAGAAAATTCTTTTTCGGATACGGTAGCGGTGGAGTTAGGAGACACAATCAGTCTTTATAAACTGCTTAGGCAGGATGTTTTGCGCTGTGAAGCGATGAAAGAGACGGATCCCGCTGTTGTTCGCCTAAAGCGTGACGGGGATGGGCAGGTCGCCATTGAGGCCTTGCACGAAGGAACAGCCAGATTGCTTATCACCACAAAAGATGACCTGGGGAAGGAAAAAAAAGAATACAAGATTATCGTACAGAAAGCCTCTCTTAGCGGAAGAGCAGGGAAGGAGATTGAATATAGTTTAACAGGCCCCGAAAATGAGATGACTCTGACACTCCGTGGAAGAGGGAAACGGATGCATTTGAACTGGCTCCCTGGGAGCCTCTATCGAGATAAGATTCGGAGAGTCATTATAGGAGAAGGGATAGAAAAGCTAAATGTAGAGGTGGAAGCCTTTGGCAGTATGGAACATCTGGAGACGGTGAGTCTTCCTTCTAGCCTGAAGGAAATACCGGACCATGCCTTTTATCATTCGGAAAACTTAGGAGATGTCACCATTCCTGCTTCCGTACGGAGGATTGGGGAGAAGGCATTTTACAAGTCTGAGGGAAATGGAAAGAAAAATACGATTATCAATCATTCTCCGGTATTGATGAGTGAAAAAGGAAGCATGCAGTATAATCCTGCGTTTACTTCCGTACAGCAAACTGCCGGGGAAGAAGAACAGGAAGTAAAAAAGTGGAACATTTCCATGAAAAATGTGCAGTTTTATACACTTCCGGAAATCCATAAATGTTTCTTTACGTTGGAGACGGAAGGGAATGAATATGCAAACTTTTATCTGTATACGACAGAAAATCCGAGCGAAGCGGTTACGGTAAAGAACTTTACCGATAACAGCGGAAGTTTCAAGAGAGACCTGAGACTGATCTTTTTTTCAAGCGGAAACGGATGGCGGCTTCCCGGAACAAATAAGACATTTACTTCTTATCTATTTGATTGTAGGGATACAGGCATATTTTCCTTTTTACCGGGGCACACCTACTATTGTACATTTTTAATGAATCCGGGAGGCAGCACCAAACCATATAGTGAGACGCAATTGTTGCAAAAAGTGATTACGGTATCGGATGAGGCACGCTTACCTCGCAGCGACGGGAATTTTAGCTGGCAATTAACAGGAGAAAAGAACCCCTATACGCTTACCATAGAAGGTAGCGGACGGATGCAGGGACTTACTGCAAACGGAGAACTTCGCTCATGGAATAAGCTACTGCATGCTCTCGGAAGACAAGCACATCTGGAATTAAAGGGGAATATTACAGCACTGGATCCCCATGCCTTGGAAGGTGTCACTTACATTAAGAAAGGTTTAGTGTTGCCGGATTCTATCGTAGAAATAGGGGATTCTGTTTTTTCTAAGAAATCGATAGACGGCAATCTTGTCTTCCCGAAGAATTTAAAGAAAATAGGAAATTCGCTTTCGTAATCTTTCTTACAAAGGGTGATTTATCCTTACCGGAAGGACTTAAAAAGTATCGGGAAAGCGCTCCGTGACTTGAAAGAAACGAATACCATCACGATTCCCGCCTCCGTTACAGCTATCGGGACAGGCGCTTTCTATAAAGACAGAATGAGTTTTAAGGGAAAGAACAGCATAGAAAATCATTCTTCCGTGAAACTCGGTACACGGTATGTCAACCCGCTTTTTACGGATTACAAGCCGGATGATTCAGAGAAGCGCCGATTCCGTCTTTTTCCGGAAGCGGTAATGGCGGCTCCAGGGAGAGGCGGCAGTGGCGGCTCAGGCGGAGGAAGCGGTTCAGGCGGAAACGGAGGCTCCGGCGGGACACCGATGGTTTTAGGGGCGGATCGCAATCTGCCGTCCAATGTAAACTGGCAAAAGAGATGCAAAGGGATGGTGGATTCAGAATCCCGATGGAACATATCCGAAGGCACAGTGGCTTCTTTTGAACAATCGTTGGTACTATTTTAATCAGGAAGGCTATATGCTTACCGGTTGGCTTTTCTATAACAATGCCTGGTATTATTTTGAAGAAAAGGAAGGCAGTGAACAGGGAAAGATGAGCGTCGGCTGGAAGGAGATTCGCGGCTTCTGGTATTACTTCAGTGAAGAAGCCGGTGTGGAAAATGGAAAGATGCGTACCGGCTGGCAGGAAGCGAAAGGGCAGTGGTACTATCTGAACCCCTCAGGTTGGCGCGGAGAACGGAAAAATGCTTTCCAATACCAAGGTAGACGGCTATACCCTTGGCGCAGATGGCGCTTGGCAGAAAATATAGAAAAGTTTCTCTTCTTATGGTATAGTTCCGAAAGATTGTTTTTCTGGAAATACCTGTAAGCAGGACTGCTCCTGTATACAGCTTGTTTCATTTTAAGAAGTAGGATATAGGAGCTACGATGGAGAAAGATACAGCAGGACAGAATTCGGAACTTTTGGCATAATTGCGCATATTGACCACGGGAAGTCTACTTTGGCAGACCGCATTATTGAGATGACCGGGACACTGACGGAACGGGAGATAGGCACAGGTTCTGGACAATATGGATATCGAACGGGAACGCGGGATTACGATTAAGTCGCAGACCGTCCGCATCGTCTATAAGGCGAAGGACGGAAAGGAATATATCTTTAATCTGATTGATACGCCGGGGCATGTAGACTTTAACTATGAGGGTGAGTCAGTGCCCTTGCGGCCCTGTGACGGGCTATTCTTGTCGTGGATGCGACACAGGAATTCAGGCGCAGACTTTGGCCAATACTTATCTTGCACTGGATCACGACCTCGAAATCATTCCCGTTATCAATAAGGTGGATCTCCTTCGGCCGATCCGGAACTGGTTGCGCATGAAATTGAGGATGTAATCGGTCTTGAGGCTATGGATGCACCGCAGATTTCGCGAAAACCGGTTTAAATGTGGAAGAGGTACTGGAAGCGGTGGTACATCGTCTTCCCGCACCGAAAGGAAGTCCGGAGAATCCGCTTCAGGCGCTGGTATTTGATTCCCTCTATGACAGCTACCGCGGAGTTATCATTTTCATGAGGGTTAAAGAGGGAAGAATCAAGAAGGGAACGCCGATTCGTTTTATGGCGACAGGTGCGGAGTTTACCGTAACCGAGGTCGGAACCTTTGCTCCGGGACAGTTTATTCCGGGAGAGGAGCTCTCCGCCGGCATGGTAGGCTATCTTACCGCCTCCATTAAAAATATCCGTGATGCTCGAGTGGGGACACGGTAACCACAGTGGAGAACCCTGCAAAGGAAGCACTTCCCGGCTATAAGAAGGTGCTTTCCATGGTTTACTGCGGAATTTACCCGTCAGATAGCCAGAAGTATCCGGATTTACGGGACGCCTTGGAAAAGTTGCAGTTAAATGACGCGGCACTCCAATATGAGCCGGAGACTTCCGCGGCGCTCGGCTTCGGTTTCCGCTGCGGCTTTCTGGGTCTGCTTCATCTCGATGTGGTGCAGGAAAGACTCGAGAGAGGTATGACTTGGACTTGGTCACGACGGCACCTTCCGTTATTTACCATGTCTATAAGACGGACGGCTCGATGATTGAGCTCACAAACCCGTCAAATCTTCCCGATCCCGCGGAGATTCTTCGCATGGAAGAGCCGATTGTGGAAGCGGAAGTGATGGTAACCTCCGAGTTTGTGGGAGCGATTATGACCCTTTGTCAGGAAAGACGCGGGGTATATAAGAGCACGGAGTATATTGATAAGACAAGGGCGCTTCTGAAATACGATTTGCCCTTAAATGAAATCATCTATGACTTCTTTGACGCCTTAAAGTCCAGGAGTAAAGGTTACGCAAGCTTTGACTATACGCTGAAAGGCTATCAGGAAGGAAAAATGGTGAAGCTGGATATTCTGGTGAACAAGCAGCAGATTGATGCGCTGTCCTTTATCGTTCATGCGGATTCGGCTTACGAACGCGGAAAGAAGATGTGTGAAAAGCTGAAGAATGAGATTCCGAGGCAGCTCTTTGAGATTCCGATTCAGGCAGCCATCGGCGGTCATATTGTGGCAAGAGAAACAATTAAAAGCGCTTCGGAAGGATGTACTTGCAAAGTGCTATGGCGGAGACGTATCCCGTAAAAAGAAGCTTCTGAAAAAAACAGAAAGAAGGAAAGAAGCGGATACGTCAGTTCGGAAACGTAGAGATTCCGCAAAAGCGCCTTCATGTCCGTATTGAAACTGGATGAGGACTAAAAAGAGATTGTAGAATAAAAGACAGGACCAAGTCTATTTCTACAATCTCTTTTTATTCTACTGTACTTGTAGAACCCTTCTCCGGCGCTGATTCCGGTCTTACCCTCGATCGATTTTTCTCTTCAGTGTTGCCGCAATCTTCCCTGTACGCTGTTCGGATCCTTTGCGGCGGGGTTTAAAGATAACGATGTTGTAAGCGGTCGTTAAGCCTACGATATCCAGAATCTGGAAGGGACCGTAGGGAGAACCTGTTCCGAGCTTCCAGGTTTTATCGATGGTCTCAAAGTCCGCAACACCGAGTGCCAGTAAAGATTCGGCAGCGGTCAGGAAGGGAACCAGCATAGAATTTAAGATATAGCCGGGCTGCTCTTTTAGAACCTTGAGCGGAACCATGTTGATTTCTTCTGCAAAAGAAACGACTGCGTCATAATATTTCTGCTCCGTACCGGCGTGTCCCATGACCTCCGCAGTATTACTCTTATAAATGTTGTTTGCAAAGTGGAGTGCCAGGAATTTCTCCGGGCGTCCCGTATACTTTGCAAAGGTACTCGGGAGGAGCGTGGAAGAATTCGTAACGAGTACGGTCTTTTCGGGCAAATGTTTTGCCAGTTCCGTATAGAAGCTCTCTTTCTCCTCAATATTCTCGGCAATGGCCTCAATCACAAGGTCAGTGTCCTTTGCCGCTTCTTCATAAGAAGTAGTTAAGATAATATTCTTGTAGGCCTCTTCCACTTTCTTTTTGCAATCTTCAATTTCCGCTTCGGAAAGGGGATATTTCTTTGATAATCCGCGGGCATAAGCTGCCGGATTTCCGCTTTTCATTTCATCCAAGATACTAAGGTAAATGACTCTTAATCTATCGAGTTTCGGCTTACAACGTTCGATGGAAGCCTCAGTTCTCAGCCAGATTTTTACATGGAAACCGCAGTAAGCAGTCTGAAAGGCAATCTGACTGCCCAAAACGCCTCCACCGGCAACCGTAACATTTTTAAACATATTTTTCCTCCTTTTTGAACAAGAAGCATTCCTTTTTATCTGTTTCTTGTTAAGAATAAAGACGGCAGGAAAGAAAAACCTCCTGCAAGTGTAATTCTAATTTTTTCTGGCTGCTATAAGCAGAATATATAGATATCAAATCGATAATCTTTATCGATATTTTCAGTATACATCTTTTTTAGAGGAATACAAGAAAAATAAATTTTCACACAATCTTTTGAAAAGGAAAAGGATTCTTTATTTTTAATCGATAAAGGAAAGGCAAGGAGGCCTGCGCTTTTTTCCTTCTTTAAACGCTTCCCCACTGGAATTCTTATCATAAAGTGAGTATACTATTCCCAATTCTTTTCATGCATAACGACTGTCGGTCGCAAGAGAGTAAGGAGGAAAATATGGAGGAAAAATTGGATTATCAACATTTGGGCTTCGCCTATCATGTACCGGAGAAACGGTATGTAGCGAATTATCGTGATGGTTCCTGGGATGAAGGAGGACTCAGCAGTGACAGCAATGTTGTATTAAACGAGTCCGCAGGCATTTTACAGTACTGTCAGCAGGTTTTCGAAGGATTGAAGGCGTACCGTTGGAAGGACGGTTCGATTGTCTGCTTTCGTCCGGACTTAAATGCCGAGAGGATGTATCGGTCTGCGGCATTTCTTGAGATGCCGAGTTTTCCGGTAGAGCGTTTTTTTATCCGCTCTTGATGAAGTGGTCCGGGCAAATGCGTCTTCCGTGCCGCCTCACGGAACGGGAGCCAGTTTGTATATTCGTCCCTACCTTTTTGCCTCGGGAATTGTCATCGGGGTGCAGCCTGCGGAAGAATACCAGTTTCGTATTTTCACCACTCCGGTAGGACCCTATTTTAAGGGAGGCGCAACGCCGATAGCACTTATGGTTTCCGATTTTGATCGTGCCGCACCGCATGGAACCGGTGCAATAAAGGCGGGCTTAAACTATGCGATGAGTTTACATTCCCATGAGATTGCGAAGAAAAAGGTTTTGCGGAAAACATTTATCTCGATGAGGCTAAGCGGGAATTCGTCGAAGAAACCGGCGGTGCAGAATATTCTCTTTGTGGATCAGGGAAGGCAGACTCGTTGTACCGAAGTCGGATTCAATTCTACCTTCCATTACCAGAAAATCATTAATTTATGTTGCGGAAGAAATCCTGCACATTCCGGTTATAGAAAGACCGGTTCGTTTCGATGAAGTTCCGAATTTTCGTGGAATGCGGTTTGTGCGGTACGGCAGCGGTAATTTCTCCGGTGGGAAAGATTGCAGACCATGACAGGGAAATTCTTTTCCCGAGCGGAATGGAGAAACCGGGAAAAGATTACGGCGAAGCTGTATGAAACGCTCTCCGGAATTCAGAATGGAGAGATTCCGGCGCCGGAAGGATGGATTAGAAAGATAGTATAAGATAAGTCTTTATGCATTTTGCGGATATGGAAAATAGGGCACGATCTCGCTAACTTCGCCTGACTGAGTATGGGCTTGGATTGCTCCTTATTTCCATCTCTACAAAACGCAAATAATCAGTACATATATTTTTTAACCCATCTTTTCCTCTATAAAAACCGGACCAAAAGCTGATTCGAAAGATCCAAGCCCTCCGGGGTGAAGTAATACCTTGCATTCTTATGAATCAAGTATCCTTCTTCGACAAGCCGAGACAGGATTTCTCCGTAAAGTTTATGAATGTCAACGGAAAAGCGTGCGACAAAGTCCGTTTCACTGACCCCTTCGGTGCGCCGAAGTCCCAAAAAGAAAAATTCTTCCATTTGTTCTTCCTTACTTAGGCTGTGTTTCTCTTCAGTAAGGAGATTTTTCTATACTCTGACTTTCTGTACAGAGGAATTTCGAAGCGCTCTGCGCATTTTCAGAAGAGGGAACTTCGACTTTGAAGATTTTATCTTCTTCTGCAAAAGGAATTTCCATATATTTCACTAAGGAGTTTACATTTTTCCAACGAGTCTTTTGAAAAATAGGAGGACGCCCCTGAGTCCGAATCCGAGGTAAGGAACATCGGACCAATAATTATAATTATGAATCGATAAAGCCTTCCTTTGCAAAATTACTGATTTCATAGCGCTCCATTCCCATTTTCCGAGTCCACAGAAGACCCAGGCGGTCCATTTCCAAAAGTACTTCTTCTGTAGGAAGAGGGAGGACACCTTCCTTATGCATGCGAAAAAAAGCGGGTTCCGTTTTCACGATTAAGTTATAAATGGAGAGATGCTCCGGACGGAGCATGCTGATGCTTTTAAGCTTCGCTGAAATGACTTTGCGCTTTGCAAGGGATCCCATTCATTAAATCCACATTGATATTAGTAAAACCGGAAAGTCTTGCATCCTCATAGGCCTTTAAAAAGTCAAAATAGCGGTGCGTTCTGCCTAAAAACTTAAGCTCTTCATCATTTGCGGATTGGAGACCGAAGGAAATACGATTGAAACCTGCCCGCTTGTAGGCAAGAAGAGCAAGCTTCATGGTAGAGGAGGATTACATTCGATTGTAATCTCTGCTTCCTTTGTTACGGGAAAAATGCGCTTGAATAAGCTCCATAGTCTTTACTATTTCCGAAAAAGGAACGAAGCTCGGTGTTCCTCCACCAAAAACGGAGATAATTTCATAGGGGGATTCAAGAGAGGCTGACTTTCCGACTCTATACCCGAGGGCTTTACCGAGCGAAAAAGCAGCTCTTTTCTGAGTTGTTCCATATACGCACGCATTTTTTCTTCGTCGGAAGGGAAGGAGAGGAAATCGCAGTAGGCGCATTTCCTTGCGCAAAAAGGAATGTGTATATATAATGCAAGTGGTTTTTTTCTCCCGTAAATCGAGAGAATGCAACAGTCTTTTATATTGATCCATAGGGAAATCTTTTCGTTTTTCCCACACTTTAGCACAGAGTGATTTTTTCGGCAAGGAGGAGTAATGGCGGCTAAACAGGAAGAAAGAGAAGCGTTTTCCAAGGCACAAAAGCTCCTTACGGAGGAACTGAAAAAGGGAGAGTTTCGTCCGCTCTACCTTCTCTACGGAGAAGAGCAATATTTGCATTCCTACTATAAAAGATGTTTATCAAGGCATTTTCCGAAAATGAAGGGATAAATATTACGATGGTAGAGGATAGCTCCGATAGCAGAGCTTTGAAAGAAATCTCCGAGACACTGCCTTTTTTTGCTTCTTATCGACTGCTGGTTTTTGATGAAAGACTATCCGGAAGAAAGAAAATGGAGGAGAGTTTTGTGCAGTATCTGGAAAAGAGTCCGGAGTCTACGGTTATGCTTTTTTTGGAAGATAAAATCGATAAGCGCTCCGCATTTTATAAGGTCGTGAAAAAAGGGATTGGTTCTTCCCGTGTGGAGCAGGACAGTGTTTTTTTACAAAAGTTTGCCCTCGGTATTTTAAAAAGGAAAATAAGTTAATTTCCCCGTCTCTCATGCAGGAGCTTTTGCGACGCACGGGTACAAATATGTTTCGTATTGAGACGGAATGCCGTAAGATAGCGTCTTATCTCGGAGAGGAGAAGGAGGTCACAGCGGAAAGCATAGAAACTTGTCTTAAAAAACTTCCGGAGGACCGTGTTTTTGAGATGATTGAAGCTATAGGCAGAGGCGATAAGGAAAGGCTTTTTCGCTATTACGGAGATTTACTGCAATTGGAAGAAAGTCCCACGAAGATCAGACTTTTGATTAAGTCCAATGTGGAGAAACTTCTCGGTTCGGGAGAAGCTGACGGAAGGTTATTCCGAAAGAGATATGGCTACAGCGCTTTCCATGGAACCATGGCGTGTGAAAAAAATATACTGCGGAAGCAAGACAGTATACTTTATCTGCTTTTACGCGATCTTTTTCACGCTTTACTTCGTTTGGAAGAAGAAATCAGACAGGGGAAGATTGAGGAAAGACTGGCTTTAGAAATCCTTCTTTCCGGAGAGGAAAAGACTTTTTACTGTGAAAACCTAAGTTTTGAGGAATTATATTTAGAGGAATGTAAGAGAAATGAAAGATATTTTTCTTAAAAACTGTGCTAGAATCCAAAAATAAGGAGGATGACTATGTTCAGAACAGGAAAAGAAAAGTTGAGCTTATTATTCGCTGTTTTTGTACTCTTCATTTCCTTTTACAGCTATGGCGGAAGAAGCAGTACCGCAAGGTAAGGGAGAAATCATAGAATATGAGTTCAGCCCCTGATGCTTTTACAGGAAGATATACTCAGTACGGAGAATCAAGGATATACAAAGGAGAGTCTTGGGGTGTTTCAGCTGGTAGGATACAGCGGAGACGGAATGACCTATTCCGGAGCGGCAACAAAAGGCAAATCATACCATTGCCGCAGATTTAACGGTTCTGCCCTTAGGAACGAAGGTTTTTGTAGGGGACACGGTGTATACGGTAGAAGATATCGGTTCCGCGGTGAAAGGGAAGATGATTGATATTTATTTTTCCACTATGGCGGAAGCCAGAGCACTCCTAAAACGCAGGGAAGAGTTTATGAGTGAGGTTTTTGTGGCTTTGCCGAAGAAATAGGGATAGTGTAGAAATTACTCAGTCTTTTTGATTGAGAGAAAAAGAGGTTTGATTTTGTACATTGAAAAAAAGAAAAGACTTTTGCTAAGTGCTATTGTGCTTTTGTTTTTGTTGCTTTGTTGGGAAGTAAGTTGGTTTATGCCGAGAGCGTTATCGGAAACTACAGAAGTGAGAGCTTAGGGGATGTTCTGTATTTTTCCACGGAAGGAAAGGAAAAGACGGAAGTGGAGAAAGAGGCGGAGAAGGCGGTTAGGGAATCGGAGGCTCGACATGACGCGGAAACGAATATAAGTGATACACTGACGCCCTCGAGTGTTTTTAAAATCACGGGGTATTGCCCTTGTTACAGTTGTTCGGAGGATTCGGAAGAAGAACCGCCTCCGGAAGAACGGCTATCGAGGGAAGAACCGTAGCGGTGGATCCCCGAGTAATACCTCTTGGAACAAGGCTCTTTGATTGACGGCAAAAGAATATGTTGCGGAAGATATCGGCGGAGCGGTAAAGCAAAAGCACATCGATATCTATTTTGACAATCACAAAGTAGCGCATCAACTCCTTCGCTATACTCGAAGTGTATCGAATAGGGTAGGATTGCGTTGTGATTTAAAACGAAGTTTTGAAAGATTATCTTTGTTGTTTGACGAGAGTGTTATGGAAAGTCCGGGATTAAGTCCCGGGCTTTTTAGTTCATAACGGGTATCGTGCATAAAAGCGTGCGATATCTTTTTGTTGACAAGTGGATGATCCGTAGCTGAGACATCTTGTTTCTTCGCGAGTAGTCGCTCACGCAGTGCGCGGCATCTCGTTGTTTAAGGCAAAATGCGCTATAATACTGAGATGGCATAGTCGAAACTGTATAATACTGAAATAGCATTGTTGAAACAGTATAATATGGAGATAGCATCGTTGATACAGAAAAAAGAGGTGGAAAATGGGATTTACCGAGGCTCAAAAAAGAGCAATAGAGTCGAAGGCGAGAGCCGTTCTTGTTATAGCAGGGGTCCCGGCTCCGGAAAGACTACCGTGCTTACGGAACGCCTTGTTTATCTCCTGAAAAAAACGGGGCAGAAGCAAGTCCTGCCTGCTTCTTTCCTTTTACGAGGGCTTCAGTAAAGAAATGGCATACGTTTTGCAAAAAGGGGCATAGCGGGGAATAGCCCCCATTTTTCCACGATTCACGCTCTCTGTCTTTCTCTCCTTCGTGAGGTTAGAGGTATAGAAAGGGAAGGCCTTGTCAACCTTTTATGAGAAAATGGATTGGCTCTCTGCCTATTTTTCTGGAAAAAAAGGAATTGCAAGAGAGGAAGTGGAAGAGTTACTTCTGAACTATTGTAATCAGATTTCTTACTTTTAAATCCATAACGGAAGAGGAAAAGAATGCATTTCCTCCGTGAAGAGAAGAATGAAGATTTTCTTCCCCTGTTTCAATACTATGAGAAGATGAGAAAGCTAAGGGAAAGCTTGACTTTGAGGACCTTTTAATTGAGGTACTGGAATTACAGAAAAATACACGGATTGCGGACAGCTGGAAGAGTCGCTTTGAGTTATATTTTTGGTGGATGAGTTTCAGGACCTCTCTCATTCAATACGCTATTTTTAAAGGCTCTTTTCCGAAAAAGGGGCCTCCTTTTTGTGGTGGAGATGAAGACCAGAGCATTTACGGTTTTTCGAGGAGCAAGCCCTGACATTCTTTTTCGTTTTGCCGGAGATTTTCCGGATTGCGAGAGGATTTTTCCTCGCAGATAATTTCCGCTCCAAAGAAGAAATTGTTCTGCTTTCAAGCGCCTCATCGGAAAGAATAAGAAGCGCTTTCAGAAGCCTCTCTCGGGAAGAAGAGGCAGGGGCGGAAAGGCCAAATATTTTCTTTTGGAAACGGGAGTAGAGGAAGCGGTTCTCCTTGCAGAGCATGTGGAAAGTCTTTTACGAGAGGGCTGTCCTCCGGAAGAAATAGCAGTGCTTTGCCGAAGTAAAATGCAGATTACGCCTCTTCTTCCGGGATCTATGGAGAGAGGAATCCTATAGTTGTTGTGGAAGAGCTCAGCAATGTTTTTTCAGCATTTCATCGGAAAGGATATTTTGGCCTATCTGAGACTTGCTAAAAATAAAGAGAGCAGTCAGGAACTTGTGCAGATTCTCTCCAAACCGTATCGGGGACTTCGGAGAGAAGATTTTGCATAAAGATTCCGGATTAAGTGACTTAAAGCGTGCCGCAAAGACCCTGAAAGAGCGTGAAGAGACGGAAAAACTGGAAAAGCATTTGGAGGCGCTTTCCAAGCTTAATCCTAAGGAGGCTGTCCCTTTTTATCCGAAAAGGAAATCGGCTACGAAAAATATCTGGAGGATTTTGCAAAAAGAAAAAAACAAGGACTTTACGGAATGGTGGGGAGAGCTTGGAGGAAATAACAGCTATGAGTGAAGGTTATCCGGATCTTGATGCTTTTTTCCGTTTTGTTACGGAGTTTAACAGAAGAGCGCTGGAAAGACGAAAACCGGAGGAAGAAAAGGGAATTCGATTTATGACTTATCACAGTGCGAAGGGCTTGGAGTTCGATGAAGTTTTTACCGGATTGTATTGAAGGAATTATTCCTGACGGAAGAGCGAAGAAGCCGGAAGAGATTGAAGAAGAGCGGAGAAGTTTCTATGTTGCCCTTACCAGGGCAAGAAAAGGAATTCACATCTATGTCACAAAGACGAGGTACAGTAAAAAAGTATACCCGTCAAGGTTTATTCCGGAACTGTTGGAAGGCAGTTAAACAAGATAGAAAAGGAGTGGAAGATGGAAAAACTAAAGATTTTTAGTGGTGGATGACGAGGAGCGGATGAGAAAGCTCTTGCAGGATTTTTGAAAATGAAAGATTTTGAGGTACTCCTCGCGGCTGACGGAGAAGAGGCAATCGATATATTTTTCAAAAGAAGGATATTGCGCTTGTCATCTTGGATGTCAGTGATGCCGAAGATGGACGGTTGGGAAGTGTTAAAAACGATTCGGGAACATTCCAAGGTCCCTGTGATTATGCTGACAGCACGCTCGGAAGAAAGTGATGAGTTGAAAGGCTTCGATTACGGCGCGGATGAGTATATTTCAAACCTTTTTCTCCGAAGATTCTTGTCGCAAGGGTAGAAGCCCTGCTTCGTCGTACCGGTGTAAAGAAAGAAGAAGTTCTGGAGGTTGGCGAATCCGTATGGATGAATCCGCACACCGTGTTACGGTGGACGGAAAGGAAATTGAGCTTAGCTTTTAAGGAATATGAACTTTTACAGTATTTTATTGAAAATAAAGGGAATAGCCCTTTTCCCGAGAGAAAATACTGAACAATGTTTGGAACTACGACTATTTCGGTGATGCAAGAACGATTGATACCCATGTGAAAAAACTCAGGGCGAAACTCGAAAACAGAGGAGATTATATTAAAACCGTCTGGGGTATGGGATATAAGTTCGAGGTAGAGTAAAGATGAAAAAGCACTATTTAAGGAGGAAGTTTGCGCTGCTTTTTGCCGGGGTTTTTCTTCGCTTTAATCGTGATTATGTTGATAGGAGATAATTTTTTTCCTGGAGCGTTTCTATGAGAACAGGAAAGAGCATGTTTTACAGAACGCTTATCTGGAAATTGACCATGCTTTGCAAGAAGGAGGAGGATTCTCCTCCGTTTTTTTCCGGAAGAGGGAGAAGAGGATAAAACAGAAAATGCGGTTACGCGTTTCATCGACAACCTTACGGAAAAAGAAAATATTTCCGTGATTATCATGGATAACACAAGTTCTCGCTCCTATACCTCTTCTGCGAATCCGAATGCCCTTTTACAACGTCTTTCTTCTTATATTCTGGGAAAAAGCGGAGATAAGCGTAAGTCTCTTTATAACGGAGAGAATTATACGATAGTGAAGACGGAAGGAAGAGGAATGAAGGCGGATATATGGAGTCTTGGGGATATTTTTTTCGGATAACAGCAGCTCCTTTATTATGTCCATGCCGCTTTCCAGCTTAAGTGAAGCGGTTTCCGTTTTTAACAAATTTCTCCTTTTCCTCGGGCTTATGACCATGGGGCTTGGAGTTATTATCGTCTATATTGCAAGTTATGAAGTGACAAAGCCTATACAGCAGCTTGCAGAACTTTCTCTTAAGATGAGTAAGCTCGATTTTTCTGCCCGTTTTGAGGGAAATTCCACAGATGAAATCGCAACACTCGGGAATTCCATGAATATTTTGTCGGAAAGGCTGGAAGAAACTATTTGTGATTTGAAAAAAGGCGAATAATGAGCTCTTAAGCGATATTGAAAAATAAAAATTTGATTGATAAAAGAAGACAGGAGTTTGTTGCTAATGTTTCTCATGAGTTAAAGACCCCGATTGCCCTTATCATGGGATATGCCGAGGGGCTTTTCGAGGGACTTTTCGCGAAGATGAGGAAAGCCGAAATTATTATAGTCATGTCATCCTCGATGAAACCGAGCGAGATGAATCATATGGTAAAGGATCTGATGAATCTTTCCGCCATAGAGCAGGAAAGGACCTTCGGATTTTTACTTTATTGGATTTTCCGAAGCTTCTGGAGGGCGTCCTTATGAATATGGATATTCTCATAAAGCAAGAGGGGATTCAGTTGGAAGTGGACATTCCCAGAGAGCTTTATCTATATGGCGATGAGTTTAAGATTGAAGAAGTACTCATGAATTATTTGCAAAATGCAATACACCATGTGACAGAACCGAAGCAAATCGGCATTTATACCGAGTATCGCGGGAAAAATCTGGTAGAGGTATCATGTCCGGAATACGGGGAATCCTATTCCGAAAGAAGATATTCCCCATGTTTTTGAAAAGTTTTACAAAGTCGATAAGGCACATACCAGATCTTATGGCGGATCCGGGCTCGGTTTTAAGCATTGTGAAGGCGATTATGGATAGTCACCATCAGGAATGCGGTGTGAAAAAAATACGCTTACCGGTGTGGATTTCTGGTTTACGCTGGAAAAGAGAAAAAAATAGTTTAGCTTTGTCAAATATTTATTGAAGCTTTGCAATATTGTGTTGCATTACGGCATGGAGAAATTATCGAATTATGCTGCGGATTATGTTGCAGGAAATAATAAAGTAAAGATTTTGTCAGTTGATAAAGAAATAAAAAGAGTGATCATCAATAATACTTTGATACAAAAATTATTTTAATGAAAAAAAGCAAATATATGATAGAATTGCTTGAATAATTTCTTTCATCAGGAAAGGAGCTATAGTATGGATGAGTGGAATGGAATGAATAATACAGAGAATAATGGCGGCATGTCCGGGCTTCTGGAGGGACTCTTTCTAATGCTATGTATAATGTAGCTATCGAGTGCATCTTTTAGTGGGGCTAATTGTTACTTATTTCTTGGCTCTAAGAATGCCTTATATTTTTTTCCTGAGATTTATCATGTACACCCTGATTATTTCTCTATCGGTTTTTGGTTGTGGGACTTGTCGGTGGAAGTATTGCGGCAAAAAGGGAATTATGTTTTATCCTTAATCGGTTACGGTATGAATATTTTGGCTTTCGGTACGTTACTTTCCTTAGTAACTTATTCTGTATCCGGTGCAGTACATCGTTTTGGCGGCGGTTTTTGACCACTGTTGTTGTTTTTAACGATGACGATTGCCGGCGTGATTTTTCCGAATGCATTTCTCTCTATGGGAAGAACGATTTTTATCGCCTTAATCGGTCTTGTTGTTGCTGAATTTGTTACCATGTTGCTGGGAATTTTTATCCGAATATTTTTGCCATCATCGGCATTTTTATTTTCTCCCTTTATGTCGGCTATGACTGGGCGAGAGGACAACAGTATCAAGTACAGCAAGCTATGCCTGCTTTTACGGCACTGCAGCTTTTATATGGATATTATCAACATTTTCATCAGAATCTTAAGACTTTTGGGAAAAAGAAGATAAGGAATGCAGACTCTGAGGCAGTTATGGATAAGGAATCCGTTAATGCTTCTTGTCCGGAACCGCCACATTGAATGATTTACGAAATATTGCAATTTTTTATAGAAAAAGATGTGGGAAAAGTATTTTTCACATCTTTTTATGAGGGAATAAGATGGATGATTTAAGAGCGGAAATACGAAATCTTATGCAGGGAAATGCTTTTTAAGAAGAACTTTTCTTCGGATGAGGAGTTTCAGCATTGGTGGATTTCTGAAGGAACGAACAACGATATTTTTTGCCTTGCAGGGACGCTTGGAGAAGCTAGAGGAAGAAGAGCGAAGAAGGAAAATGTATGATTTGTAAACATTGTGGACGGGAAATAGAAAAAGATGCACTGTCTGTCCTTATTGCAAAACCCCGATTATTCGCATAAAAGGTGAAAAGAATATGCGCTTACTGCAAGACGGAGGTTAAAAGGAGATAAGATTTGCCAGGATGCAGGGAGAAATGTTCCGGAAAAAGATAAGAGAATTACTGGAAAACGGAGGATACGGAGAGCTTTCAGGAGAATGTCGAAAAGAAGCCCTAGAGAAGAAAATTTGCATTTTTCTCCTGATGTTTTTCGAAGATACGGATCTGGAGCAGGAAAAATGACGATTTTCTCCTTCTTATGTTGAGTCTCTTACCGCCTGTTTTTGCTATTTTTCCAAGGTGTTTTTACCGAAACAGGATTTTTACCTTGGTATATTACAGCTATCCTTGTTTACTTTGCTTCTTCCATGCTGCTTTCATACTTTTTGGATGCGAGTATGAAGAGACTTTGGGAAAGCGGAATTGGGAAAAACTCGGAGAGCTTAGACATCTTCTATTCTATCTCTGCCCTGCCTTATACTTTATTTTTCTTCTTGAAGAAGAGGAAGGACCGGAGCAGCCTGCTTCTGTTCCTTATGACGATACATTTTGCGCTGGTAATCATTATCTTGTATATTTAAAAAGGAAAAAAATCATATGTGCCGTTCAAAAGAGAGCGAAAAAGATAAGAGTTCTTTCTCTCTGCTATTTCTTCGAATTGGACAGATTTCTCTTTTCCGGAGGAAATTTCTCTCGATAAAATCGTGTCCAGCGGACAATGCTTTCGTCCGAAAGAAATTGCTCCTTCCTGTTTTTCGTTTCATCACAAGGATTCCGTTTTGTACCTCAAAAAGCAAGTTTCTGCGAAAAACTTGCTTTTTATATCAATGAAAAGCCCTTCTTCTATGGAAAGGGGAAGAATAGATAGTGATTACTCTACGAAAAAGACGGGGAAAAAGCTTTTACGGGAGTAAAAGAGGAGTGGAGGAGTATCTGGCTTCCCTACTTTGACGGAAGAAGAAAATATAAGAAAAATCGAGCAGGATAATCAGGGGGATCTTCATTTACAAAAATGCATAGACTTCGGAAAAGGCTTAAGGATCTTAAAACAGGATCCCTTTGAAACTTTGATTACCTTTATCCTTTCGCAAAAAGAAAATCCATTCCTGCTATTCGTTCTTCCGTAGAAAAGCTCTGTGAACAGTTTGGAGAAAGGCGCTATAGCAAAGTGGAGGAGAAGAAGTATGTTGTTTCCCAGTGCGGAGGCGCTTTATCATGCCGATTTATCGAACTGCTCCTTAGGCTACAGAGCTCCCTTTGTGCAGGATGCGGTAGAGAGAGTTGTGGAAGGGAGACTCGACTTATCGGCTTTGGAAAAACTGCCTACTGGGAACTTTTAGAAGCACTGATGGAAGTGCATGGCGTAGGAATTAAGGTGGCTTCCTGTGTGGCTCTTTTTGCTTATTCCCGAATGGATATGATCCCGGAGGATGTTTGGATGAAGAGCATTTGGGAGAAGCATTATCAGGGAGGGAAATCCCTATGAGGAAGATTCTGACGGAGGAATCATCCAGCAGTATCTTTTTCACTACGCCATACATCATAAGGAGGAATACTAGTGTCCTACTCATACTTTGCCTTGTTATCCAGAATGAGTACATCAACCGTTGGGCGCTGATGCGCAATGCCAGGGAGGAAAAATCTTTCCGAGCATTGCCTGGAAGTTGCGATTTTAACGCATGCGCTCTGTGTAATCGGGAATAAAAATGGAATAAAAACTTATCCGTGGAGAAGGCGGTGCTTCGTGCACTGTATCATGATGCAGCGAAATTTCTGACCGGAGATATGCCGACCCGGTAAAGTACCGAAAAAGAAGAATTAAAAACTGCCTATAAAAAAGGTGGAGAAGGAGGCGGAGGAACGCCTGCTTTTCTACGCTTCCTCAGTATCTCACGGAAGACTTTGAAAAAGGTATTTTTCCCTGAAGACTATGCAACTTTATCCCTATGAAAATAAATTGATTAAAAGCGGCGGATAAGCTTTCTGCTTTAATTAAGTGTGAAGAAGAGCTTCAGGGCAGGCAATCAGGAGTTTTTCTACGCGCTATGTCCACCAGAAAGAAAGTGGATGAAATAGCGGAGGAGCTTCCGGAATTGAAATGCTTTATAGCGGATTTTCTTCCGGAATACGGGAAAACACTGGATGAACTGACAGAAGGGTAGTCGTTTTTGCGTAGTTTTGCATGAGCGATAAAGGAATAGACATATATTTAATGAAATTATTTTGTGATTGGGTAGAGAGACAAAGCGGAAGTGATAGAGAGGGGATTTTCGGCAAGAAGAAGCTGAAGCAAGAAAAATGTTTTTATTTGAAGAAGTAGAGAAGAAGGGAGAAAGAGGGCTGGCAATTACAGGGTACTCCGGAAAAACAAGGTATTTATCCGTTCCGGCGTATTTGGAAAAATGAAGGCGGAGAAAAGCTTCCGGTATTGGAAATTGCGGCACATGCCTTTGACGGGAGAGAGGACTTGGAAAAAGTGGAGCTTCCGAAAACCATTCGTGCTTTACGGGCATTTTCTTTTTTTAACTGTAAGGCACTTCAGGGAATTTACGCTTTGGGACAGTGTGGAAGATTACTATGACGGATCTCTTCGGCAATGCCCTGCTCTTTCCCATATTGCGGTGTATTTTGAAAAGGAAGAAAACTATCAGATTGTGCGGGATATCTTGGGAGACAGTGACAGAAGGCTGCAGTTTCATTTGTATTTCTTGGGTGGTACGCAGAGCAGGAATACGGCTTCCGTTTCTGCTTCTATAGGAGAACAGACTGACTTGTATGAGCGGAATAGTACTGTAGTTCTTCAACTCAAAGAACTTTCGCTTCTCTTCCCCAGGTTATGTGGATAAGGTTAGGAAGATACCATGGCGAGGCAGATTCATGACACGATTGACGGCTGCGGCTATAGCTATCGGCAGACGGTCGGAAGAAGGAGAGATAGACCTAAGGCTTTATGATAGCTTTTTAAGAGCGATTCACGATACGAAAGGGTCTGCGGTCTATATTGCTCTCGCACGCCTGCGCTATCCTACTGAACTCCTTGATAAAGCGAGGGAAGACTATCTTCGTTTCTTAGGGAGGAGGATAGCTTTTCCTAAGTCTTCTCATTTCTGATGAAGAATGGGAATGGATAGAGTTTTTATATGGATTTACAGATCGGAAGAAGCGGTAAAAACAGCATTAAGCTTTGGCAAAGTATGAAAATGCAGAGCTTGCGGCAAGATTTTTGGACTATCAGGAAAAACATTTTATGAAAGAAAAAGGCTTTTCGATTTGGATGAACTTAATGATAGAAAAATGTAGCTAGATATAGTGTATAGAAAAACTGTAAAGTATAGCAAAAAGTTGTAGAAATATTTTTCGGGGATTAGAGTAATGCTTCTTGTAAACGAACGAATTGGGAAGAATGGGAGAGAAAAGGACGGCACAGGGCATTAAATAGCCTTGGGCTTAGAATTTTTAAATCAGTCGAAAATAGAGCTCAGCTTATCCATGAGATATCTTAGTCGTGCTTTGGATAAGCTCTATTTCAGATGGATTTTTAATACGAGGCGAATCGGTACGGAGGGGAGAAAATTCATTTTCATCCGGAGTTTGTCTTTTCAGCTTATGTGGAAAGCCCGCAGAAGCTGTATCGCCTCTATATGCATAGCTTCCTGCACTGTCTTTTTCCGCCATATGTTTAAGACAGAGGATAAGGATAGAGGAACTATGGAATCTGGCAACGGACATTCACGTGGAATATGTTCTGGATTCTATGGATATTCAGCTCCTCTATCGTCCCTGCCTACCCTTTTCCGGGAAAATTATTTTCAAAAACTCGAAAAAGAAGTGAAAAGTCTTAGTGCGGAGCGTATCTATGCCTATCTTTTTGGAACAGAATTTAAGTTATGAAGAAAAAGAGCGTTTGGAGCAGGAATTTGTAAGGACGACCACTCTTTTTGGGCAAAAGCTTAGTGAGGAAGAAAGACCCGTGAATACGGAAGACGCGGGAGATACGGATGACGCGGAAAATTCGGAAGAAGCGGGAGGTACGGATGACGCGGAAAATCCGGAAGACGCGGAAGACGCGGGAGATACGGAAAGCCCTAAAGTAGAGAATGAGTCAAACAGTTTAGACAAGCCGTCCAATCCAAAGAAGGAAGGAAATCCAGCGGAAGAAGAGAAATCCGGAAATGACGGAGAATCCACGGAGCCGGAAAAGGAAGGGCAGTCGAATAAGGGGAAGAAAAGTGCCGGGGAAGATGCGGAGAGTCGCGAGAGAAGACGAAAAGCACTGGATAAAGACTGGGAGGATATAGGAAAGCGGACGGAAGAGGAAATGAAGGACGAGAAAGAAGGGGAGAAGAGTGAAAAACTCTCCTGGTTCCTGCATTTGGAGCATCAAGCGCTATACACCATTTCAAGATTTCTTAGAAAGTTCTCCGTAGATCGGGAGGAGTTGAAGACCGACCCGGAGTCCTGACTACGGCTATTATTATTTGGACTCTCTCAGTATGGCAATATGCCACTTATTGAGGAAAATGAATACTGAGAGAAACGAAAGATTCCGGAGCTTGTTATCGCGATAGATACTTCGTATTCCACCAGGAGAAATGGTAAAGCGCTTTTTGAAGAGGCACTGCAATTTTAGCGGATAAAAGCCTTTTTCACTAAATGTCGGGTGCACATCATAGAGTGTGATGATAGAATTCGGAAGGATCTTTTTGGTGAAGACGCTGAAGAGATGGAACGCTACAGGAAAGATTCGAGGTGAGCGGCGGTTACGGCACAGATTTTTCGACCGGTTTTTTCTACTATTGAAGATTTGCAGAAAAGGGGAACTGAAGGAGCTTAAGGCTCTTCTGTATTTTACGGACGGAAGAGGAAGGTACCCGAAATATGCGCCAAGCTATACCGCGGCATTTATTTTTCCCGAGAGGAGAAGATATTGATGATGAAAAATGCCCCGTTCTGGGCATTGAAAGTTGTATATTTAAGCGGTTAATCTTTATCTTTAGACTGAGCATTCTGAACGAAAAGATAAAAATTGCCATGCAATGAGTTTGGTTTATCTATTCCGGAATAAGAAAAGAAGAATCGGAATTACTGATAGACAAGGCGGTCAAAAGCCACTATATCAATTTATTTATGGAGTAGAAAATGAATATACAAAAAGACAAAGGAAGAAATAAAAAGAACGGTGGAAGCCTATCATAAGAGAGACGAGGACGGAAGCTATAAGATTCCCGTGGAAAAGCAAAAGGCCTCTTTTTCTGATGGGACCTCCGGAATCGGAAAGACGGCAATCGTGGAGCAGGTGGCGGAGGAACTCGGCATCAATTTGATTTCTTACGATTACCCACCACACCAGACAGTCCGCTATCGGTCTACCCTTTATTTCCAAGAAAATCTATGGGGAAAAGGAGTATTCGGTTACGGAGTATACCATGTCCGAAATTGTGGCCTCGGTCTATGAGCAGATTGAGCGGACCGGTATTGAAGAGGGATTCTGTTTCTTGACGAAATCAATGCAGTTTCCAAAACACTTTCCCCGACCATGCTGCAGTTTTTACAGTATAAAACCTTCAGTATGCACCGTGTGCCGAAGGCTTTTATTATTGTGACGGCAGGAATCCTTCCGAATTTAATAAGTCTGTTCGGGACTTTGATATTGCAACCTTAGACAGACTTCGTAAAATCGATATTGAAGAGGATTTTCAAAGCTTTAAGAGCTATGCCTATCAGGCAGGAGTTCATGGCGCCATTACCTCTTATTTGGAGATTAAGAAAGACCGCTTTTATTTTGTGAAGCAGGACATCGAGGGGAAACGCTGTGACTGCGCGTTCCTGGGAAGACCTTTCAAAGCTTTTGCAGGTCTATGAGGAATTGCAGTATCCCTTGGAAAAGGAGCTTTGTCAGGAATATCTTGCCGACCCGGAAGTGGCGGAGGACTTTTGCGCTCTACTACAGTCTTTATCAGAAATGCAAGAGATTTATCATGTGCCGGATATTTTTGGCGGGAGCGAAATGAAAGAGACAAGGATCTTCCTGAAGCACCCTTTTGATGAGAAGCTGAGTCTCTTATCTCTTCTTACGGATGCTTTGCAAATTGCTTTACGGATTATGTGAAAAAGAAGGAATTGCTGTCCCGTATTTTCCATTTTCTTGAAAAAGATGAAGGAAAGACTTTCGGAGATTTCGGTTTCACAGGCGTTGGAAGAAGAAATAAAGCGCCAGAGAAAGAGAATAGGACCTTAAAGGAAGCAAGGATGCTTTCCAAAAGGAGGAGAGTATTCGTTTATGTAACTCATCCAGTGCGTTCGAAAGGAGCTTTTACAAAACTGGACGAAAAAGAGAGAAAATGCGTCGTCAAGATAGAGGATGAAGGGGAAGCTCAGAGATGGATTTCAGGAGAGAAAAATGATAGGGATTTCAGCTTTATCAAAGATTGCTTTAGAGTAAAAGAAAGGAAGAATGGCAGTGGGAGGTGGAAAAGACCGGAAAAATGCTCAGTAATGCCTTGAATTTCCTGGAAATACCTTCGGAGAGGACAGGAGCTGCTCCTTTCCTTTCGGAGCTTACGAAGAGTCCATATGCACTCAGTTTCCTTTCCGATGTGGGAAATGAGACTTACCTGCGCTACTAATCAGTATTTGCTTCTCAAGACAAGCAGAAGGCCCTGCAGGAAGAGGCGAAAGAGGCTTGAGGAGCTAAGATGGAAAAGCTGAATCAGGTAAACGGACAACCATGGAAAATAAGGAAAGCCATGCATTGCAATAGAAGTTAGAGAAGAAGATCAGGGATTAGTATTGGGGATCAGGGATTAGGTTGGAATCAGAATTAAGTGGGAATCAGGAATTAAGTATTGAGCTTAGCGAAGGCGGAGTAACAGAGAGAATGAACGGCATAATTTTTATAATGGAAATGATTGGAACAGTGGCCTTTGCTATTTCCGGAGTCCTTGCAGCAAAGGAAAAAGAAAAATGGATCTTTTTGGCGCGGTGACGCTTGGATGTACCACGGCAGTTGGCGGTGGATGGTCCGAGATTTAATTTTGGGACAAACGCCGCCTATTATGTTTTTACAACCGATTTATACGGAAGTGGCATTTGTGACAAGCATCCTCTACTTTGTATTTGAAAAAAGAGCCCAAAGACAAAGCGGAGAACATATTACGAACTTACTGTACATTGCGGACAGCGTTGGACTTGGGGTCTTTGTTGTTGTGGGAAGTCTTGCGGCCTTCCGTGCCGGATATGGAAGTAGTCTCTTTCTTTGTACGTTCGTAGGAGTTCTTACCGGAATCGGCGGCGGGCTGCTTCGGGATATGCTTTCTGCGGAGCTTCCTATCATCATGAGAAAACGAGTTTATGGACTTGCTGCTATTTTTGGAGCGCTGAGCTTTTCCCTTCTTATGGAGTGGCATTATGAAGAGGAAGTTGCTATATTCTCCGGGGTCAGTATTACCGCCCTTATCCGCTTTCTTGCGATTTACTATCATTGGAATCTGCCGTCGTTTAAAGAAACGTAGAGATTGTGCCTAAAAAGCTTATGTTTGGGGGCTTTAAGTGAAGATATAAAGGGCTTAATTAATTCTTTTCTATACAGATATATGAATACGACAGTTTGAAAGCACAATCGGATGATATCCCATGAATATCTATATCAAGATTTCTTTATCGTGCCTATAGCATAGAATAGGTGTATACATATATAAATAATATCAGTTTACAAATATTTAGAAATTATTTTGTACAGGCTGTATAGTTGTACAAATATATACTTTATGCTATACTTTTCTTAAATAGAAAGAGGTGATTAAATGGCAGTTAGTGAAGCACAGGCGAGAGCCACGGCAGAAATACAACGAAGAATTACAAGCGTGTACCGCCTCGACTTAAGAAAAAGAAGAGTACGACGCATTGAAGGAGCAAGCGGAAAGTGTGCCCGATGAATACTTTACATAAAAAGCCCTAAATTCCCTACACTGGGGCAAGAAATATTTAAGGTGAGGGAGCGAGTATGGATATTAAAGATATTATAGGATTTTCAGACTTAGAAAAGATTATAATTTCCAAGCACGCAAAAAGCATAATGACAGAACGAAATATCTATATAAATGATGTTATTTCTTGCCTTGCCGATTTCAAAACTAGGAGGCAATAAAAATGAAATGCGTATCATGTAAAAAGAGATGTTCGAGAGTCTTACAACGGATGTAACGGATTTAGGCAATATTGTAATCATTATTAGAAATGTTCCTTGCTTTAAATGCAAAGAGTGCAACGAGGAATTTTATACAGCTGAAACAATTAAAAAACTTGAATCTATTGTCAATGATGTAAAAAGAGCTTGCAGGAAATTACGATTATTGATTTTTGAAAAAGTCGCTTTAATCTATTTGAAAAAATTGCTGTTTCGGTGTAAATATGGGAAATTACGAAATTATTTTATACTGGTCGGAAGAAGATAAGCTATATATAGCGGAGTCCCGGAGTTAAAGGGGTGCTTTGCGGACGGAAAAACTAGAGCTGAAGCCATAAGCAACGCGGAACTTGTTATAGCTGAGTGGCTAGAGGTAGCGGAAAGAGGACGGCATAGCTATCCTGAAGCAAAAAGGCAAACTTATGTTTGCTTAAAAAGAATAGGCGGAGAGGTAGCATAGCAAGAAAACCGTAAACTCCTACACGGACCAAGAAATATTTAGGTGTAGAAGAAAGAGGGAAAAATGCCTACTAAACCGGTGTTTTTACGGAATTATCATTGAGCCTTTAAAATAGGGGGATATGTTACAGCCTGAGTTATTAAGCTGCTTTCCTCGGAAGAAGGGTATGCTTTCTTCTTTCTTATGAAAATGGGGAAAAAGAAAAATCTTTGATGTTTCCCATACATAAGCGGGGCATGGTATGGGGAGTTAAAAGACCCTGAAACATTTAAAAAAGTTAGGGGTTTCTAATCATTCTGTAGAGGGAAGGCGGGCAGGATATTGCACCGCATGAGCTGTAGAATTATTCTACGCTTGTTTAATTCTATGACAAAATTCGTGACAAAAAATTGTTCTGCTTTTTGTAAAAACTATAGGTTTGCAGAAATAACTCTAAAGCAAAAGTATGGGAAGAAAAAGTATCAAAAAGCACGGTTTAAGCCATTTCAAGCGGTTAAGGTTTTAAAAACCGTGCTTTACATTTTTTGTATAAAAAATCGAGGTGATGAGAAGAATGCCAGCCAGATTGTTTTTTCTATTGCAGTGACATAGTTCACAATACTACCCTATAAAAGAAATAGTTTGATAGCTGGAATATTGTAGCAAATATGGACATAGTTATTTGCAAAACACCTATGTACCTAGAACGTTAATTCTGCTATACTCTTAATCAAGGAGAAAAAGAAATGGGTGATAAAAAGAAAGCGATTAGAGATATCGCATATCAAAAGGAAAAATTAAAAAGAATCCCTGTTTTCTATACAGCTTTCCGAATATGACACATTAAAGGAACAAGCGGACAGCGTGCCGATGAATACCTTCATCAAAAAGCATTGAACTCTTATACGGGGCAAGAGATTTTTAGGGTGTAGGGTGGTATGGAAGATAAAAAGAAGAAATTCGCTTTGCGTGGGATGATAGAAAAATGAAATGAATATTAAAAAGCACGGAATTAGTTTCTTAGAAGCAGAAGAAGCTTTTTGATGATTGCGTCGTCAGGTTTGATGACCCTGGGCACCCATAGGAGAAGAAAGATTTTTGCTTATAGGAGCGACCTCAAGAGGTTTATTAATGGTTTGCCATTGCTATGAGAAGAGGGTGAAGTTATTGAATAATATCCGCAAGAAAGGCGACAAAGAACGAACGGTTGATTTATATAAAGGAGAATGAATAATGAAAGAAGAATACAACATCGAAGAACTGAACCCGAAAAATCCGTATGCAAAAAAAGGCTAAAAGAGCAATCGACTATACAGATAAGCCCCTGCAGTAATGAATTACTTCCAAAAACAAGCTGAAGGGCTTGATGTTTCCTCACAAACATTAATCAATATGTGCTTACTCGATATAGTGAACAACAATATCGGGTGGAATTAATTAAGCTGAATAATTGCTAAAAAGACTGCTCTTTTTATTTGGTGGATATAAACTCGCCTCTTTTGCATAGTGGTTTTTCATTCTTACCAAGTTTCCGGCTAATTTCTGACTAAAAAAGCGATGACTGGAGAGGTTAAGGAGTATTTTAAGAGGTACAAGATGAGAAAGAAATCATAGAAGATGACGAAATTCCGGAGTTAACAAGTGAAGATTTCAAAAAGCAGTTAGAAACCCGTATGCGCAGTATTTCAGGGAGAAAAGATTCCCTATAGTACCTGATAAGGCGGTAGAGTACTTCATAAAAGCAAGCGACAGAGATGGGCACAGACTGGAGAACGCCTGCAAATTTTCTTTATTTGATGGATATTGTAAAGAATGAGAAAAATAAAAATAGGATAATAGAAACCCGGTTTTGCATGCATATCAAAGAGAGGGATATCTTGCCGATGTCGTAGAGAATGCAGCCATTGAAGGATATAACAGAGAGCAAGAAGCATTGCAGGAAGAAAGTAAAGATAACGAGCAAGTAAAATACGAAGGGGGTTATATGATTGAGCAGAAAAAGACGCAAGAAGAAGCAGACGAAGAAATTCTGAATAAAAATTTTGATTTTAAAACATGCTGTAAAAATCCGTATATTGAGCGATTAAGGGGCAAGATTCCGTTATTGTAGATATGGAAGCTATTAAATACTTCAAGGAAAATGGCGAAAAGCATGGGAGACGGATTGGAAGACTTTAGTTAATATGTATTTAGTGGATGCTGTGAACCAAAAGAAAAAGTTAGATGGGATTAAGTTGAGTGATTCTATCGTAAAGAGGGTAAAAGCCCTTTTTATTGTATGGGTATAAATCCTTCTTTTTGCTATGAAAGAAGGGAAGATAGGGAGGATTTTATGGAAGCTGATTTTGGACACCACAACCTAAGCAAGCCTTGATGATGGAATGACCTGAGTATAAAGCGCTTTACGGCTGTGCCGCAGGTGGTGGGAAAGAGGTCGATTTTAAGCTTGGCGGTTTCTGTGATTTTTAGAAAATAAAAACAGAGGCACAGCCCCAGCTTATCTAAGCCTGGTTTTACCTGCAACCCTGTCAAATCGAGGTGACAAGATTCGAACTTGCGACCCCTGGTCCCAAAACCAGGTGCTCTACCAAACTGAGCCACACTCGGAAAATTCTTTTAAAAATGCTGTATAAGCATACAATACAAGATAAAAGAATTGTCAATATGGGAATCTGTAGGAACGACCTTTTTGAAATGTGTTTTTTTGATGTTTTTGTGAGAGGAATGGAAGAGGTATTTTGTACCATATCTCGTGATTTTTCATTTTAAGTTCATTTTTCATTTTCAGGCTACGATTTTTCATTTTCGTACGATTTTTCTTGACTTTAGCACCGTCTAGCCTATATTTATGGGACGTGAGTTTTTCTCGCGTCTTTCTTTATGCATGCCTTTCGCAGGGCGGTCAGATAAAAGAAAGGAATAAAATTATAGGAAAGGAGACCAAAATGCCAACATTTAACCAGCTCGTTAGAAAGGGCAGAGAAACTTCCAAGAAGAAGTCCACTGCCCTGCTCTTCAGAAAGGATTCAACTCTTAAAGAAGAGAGCAACTACGAACAGTGCTCCAGAAGCGAGGTGTATGTACAGCAGTTAAAGACTACTACACTCGAAGAAGCCGAACTCAGCTCTTCGTAAGATTGCCAGAGTTCGTCTCTCCAACGGAATCGAAGTACCTCCTACATTCCGGGAGAAGGATCACAATCTTCAGGAGACACTCTGTTGTTATGATCCGTGGTGGCCGTGTTAAGGGATTTACCCGTACAAGATACCATATCATCCGTGGAACACTGGATACCGCAGGCGTAGCAAACCGCATGCAGGCTCGTTCCAAGTACGGCGCAAAAGAAGCCTAAGGCTAAGAAGGCGTAAGTAGTTGCAGGAGCGCGTCGTGATAAACGACAGCGCAAAAACATGGTTTAGACATGGTTATGACGGAAGCATTTGGTCACAGTTCTTTTCAGTATAAAGTAGATGTGTCCAATTCCGCATGAACTCAGAGGGATAACCGAAGAGAGTACCGTAGATCTAAAATGCACATATTTAAGGAGGGAGTAACGTGCCACGTAAAGGACATACTCTACACAGAGACGTGCTGGCAGACCCTGATTTACAATTCCAAGCTTGTAACAAAGCTGGTAAACTCCATCATGCTGATGGAAAGAAGGGCAGCACAGAAAATCGTTTATGGTGCATTTGAGAGAGTAACCGCGAAAGCGGAGAAAGGATGCACTGGAAGTATTTGATGAGGCGATGAACAACATCATGCGCCTGTACTCGAGGTAAAGCAAAGAGAGTTGGAGGAGCAAACTTATCAGGTACCGATGGAAGTAAAGCCGGAAAGACGCCAGACTTTGGCTCTTCGTTGATTGACAGAGTTCTGCAGAAAGCGTTCTGAGAAGACACAGGCTGAGAGACTTGCAAAATGAAATTATGATGCGGCAAACAATATGGGTGCTGCAGTAAAGCGTAAAGAGGAAATGCATAGAATGGCTGAGGCTAATAGAGCGTTTGCTCATTACAGATTCTAATAGGAGGAAAGACATTGGCTGAAAGACAGTATTCCTTGAGCATACAAGAAATATTGGTATCATGGCGCATATCGACGCTGGAAAGACTACTCTTACAGAGCGTATCCTCTTTTACACCGTGTAAACTGACAAGATCGGTGAGACACAGTCGAAGGTAGTGCTACCATGGACTGGATGGCACAGGAGCAGGAAAGAGGTATTACGATTACCTCTGCTGCGACGACCCTGTCACTGGACGCCGGAGAAAGAACATAAGAAGATTCCTGGGCACCGAGTATAGAATCAACATCATTGATACCCCGGACACGTAGACTTTACAGTGGAAGTTGAACGTTCTCTCCGTGTACTGGACGGCGCAGTGGTGTCTTCGATGCGAAGAGCGGAGTTGAACCGCAGTCTGAGAACGCTGGCGTCAGGCTGATACCCTATCATGTACCGCGTATCGCGTTTTCATCAACAAGATGGATGTAGTGGAGCGGATTTCTTCCACTCTACAGACTATCGTAGATCGTTTGGGCAAGAACTGTATCATTACCCAGGTTCCGATGGGAAGAGAAGATACCTTGTGGAGTAATCGATCTCTTTCGAGATGAGAGCCTACTTTCTATAAGCGATGATAAGGGCGAAGTGATTGAGATTACCGATGTACCGGATGAGTACAAGGATCTTGCAGAAGAGTATAGAGAAAAAGCTCGTAGAAGGCATCTCTGAACTCGATGACGACCTTATGGAGAAGTATCTCGAAGAGAGACACCGACCGAGGAGGAACTGAAGAAGGCGCTTCGTAAGGAACCATCGAAGGAAACGCGATTCCCTGCCTTTGCGGTACTGCGTATCGTAACAAAGGTGTTCAGAAGCTTCTGGATGCGGTTATCGACTTCTTACCGGCTCCGACCGATGTCCCGGATATTCAGGGTACCGATATGGACGGAGAACCGGATAGCAGACCGTCTTCCGACAGCGCACCTTTCGCGGCACTCTGTATTTAAGATTATGACGGATCCTTTCGTGGAAAGCTTGCTTATTTCGTGTATATTCCGGAACATTAAAGACCGGTTCTGTTCTGAATTCAACAAAGAACAAGAAGGAAAGAGTAGGACGTCTCTTACAGATGCACGCAAACAAGCGTCAGGAACTGGATGAGTGTTCTCCGGCGATATTGCCGCATGCAGTAGGTTTTAAAGCTTACTTCACCGGGAGATACCATCTGTGATGAGCAGCAACCCATCATTCTCGAGATCCATGGAATTCCCGGAGCCTGTTATCACTGTAGCTATCGAGCCGAAGACGAAGGTTTCTCAGGGAAAGATGAGTGATGCTCTGGCTAAGCTTGCAGAAGAGGATCCCACATTCCGTGTTAGAACCAACGAGGAAACAGGACAGACCGTCATCTCCGGAATGGGGAGAGTTACACTCTGAGATTATCGTTGACCGTCTGCTTCGTGAGTTTAAGGTAGAGGCAATGTAGTGCACCGGAAGTTGCTTATAAGGAGACCTTTTACTAAGCCGGTAGAGTGAAGGAAAGTACATCCACCAGTCCGGCGGTTCCGGAAATGTACGGACACTGTAAAGTGAAGTTCGAGCCGATGGATGCGAACGCGGAAGAGACTTTCAAGTTCCAGTCTACGGTTGTCGGCGGTTCGATTCCCGAGGCGAATATATCCCTGCTATTGAAAAGGGTATTCGTGAGGCTGCCAACCCGGAGTTCCCGGCAGGCTATCCCGTACTTGGTATAGCGCCAATGTTTACGACGGATCTTACCATGAGGTCGACTCCAACGAGCGTGCCTTGAGTTCTGCGGGATCCATTGCTTTAAGAATGCTATGCAGAAAGCGGATCCGACTTTCTTAGAGCCCGATCATGAAGGTCGAGATTACTACACCGGAAGAGTACATAGACGTAATCGTGATGTAACTCTCGTAGAGAAGAATTGAGAGCATGGAGGACATCCCGTCCGAAAGCAGATTAAATGCTTACGTTCCATTTGCAGAGATGTTCGATATGCAACTCGACCTTCGTTCCAAGACACAGGGTAGAGCAAACTATTCCATGTTCTTTGAAAAGTATGAGAAGTGCCCGAAGAACATTCAGGAGAAGGTATTATCCGAGGCAAAGAAATAAAGCAAAACTGCTTGCTTAATGCATAAACTGATGATAAAAATCATGAATACTGGGTCTCGTTTTCAGGAACTTGGATGTATTGCAATTCGCATGCTATGCATGCCGGTGCTTTGCATGATTTTTGTTGTATTACATTTATTAGGAGGGTATTGAAATGGCAAAAGCGCATTTTTGAGCGAACCAAACCACACTGTAACATCGGAACTATCGGACACGTTGACCACGGTAAGACAACTCTTACAGCTGCTATTACCAAGGTTCTTGCTGATCGTGTAGCTGGTAACACAGCAACTGATTTTTGCTAATATCGATAAAGCTCGAAGAGAGAGAAAGAGGAATCACCATCAACACCGCCCACGTTGAGTATGGAGACAGAAAAGAGACACTATGCTCACGTTGACTCGCCCGCCACGCTGACTATGTTAAGAACATGATCACCGGTGCTGCCTGATGGATGGTGCTATCCTTGTAGTAGCTGCTACCGACGGTGTTATGGGCACAGACCAGAGAGCATATCCTTCGCTCGTCAGGTAGGTGTTCCGCTATCGTTGTATTTTTTGAACAAGTGCGATATGGTTGACGATCCCTGAGCTTCTTGAGCTCGTTGAGATGGAGTTAGAGAGCTTCACCGAGTATGAGTTCCCCGGCGATGAAATCCCGGTTATCAAGGGTTCCGCTTTAAGCGCTCTGAGGATCCGAGTCCGAGGCGACAGAATCATGGATCTTATGGATGCTGTTGATTCTATATCCCTGAGCCTGCTCGTGAGATAGATAAGCCATTCCTTATGCCTGTTGAGGATATCTTCACCATCACAGGACGTGGAACCGTTGCTACCGGTAGAGTAGAGCGTGGTGTTCTTCATGTATCCGATGAAGTGGAAATCGTTGGTATCTCGAGGAGACACAGTCCGTTATCACCGAGTATCGAGATGTTCCCGTAGCAGCTTGATGAGGCTATGGCAGGTGACAACGTTGGTCTTCTTCTTCGTGGTATCAACCGTGATCAGATTGAAAGAGGACAGGTTATCTGTAAAGCCGGGTTCCGTAAAGTGCCACAAGAAGTTTACCGCACAGGTTTACGTACTGACAAAAGACGAGGGTGGACGTCATACTCTGTTCTTCACCAACTATCGTCCGCAGTTCTATTTCAGAACAACTGACGTTACCGGTGTCTGCATGTTACCGGAAGGCGTGAGATGGTTATGCCCGGTGACAACACAGAGATGGAAGTAGATCTGATTCATCCGATCGCTATGGAAGAGGGACTTCGTTTCGCTATCCGTGAGGGTGGAAGAACTGTAGGTTCCGGAAGAGTTGTTAAGATTCTTGAGTAATTCTATATGACTTTTAAAAAGCTGCTTGCTTTTGCAAGCGGCTTTTGTCCGCATGAAACCGCTCTACAGCTGGATAAATAAAGATTTTTGATGATGCGGTTTTTGCTGTTATGCATTTTTATGGGCACTAGCACATAACTGCTATATGTATGGAACATAGATCCAGATTAAAATTATGGAGGATGAAATAACGATCAGCAATCGCTGCATTCTACCTGAGGACTGGAAGGTGAGATTACACGATTCTATCCCTTATACTCTGGAAATAGCCAATGTTTTTGGGCAGTTTTATTGAGAACTGGGGCCAGGATATTCGGAAGATATGTGATGAGTGCAAGAAAATAGGCGCGAGCTTCCGTGTATGAACTCACCGGAACAACTTCTACGGCTTCGGTTAAGCGCTTGAAAGTGCTTTGATAGAAGATTCTAGCGTCAAAGGACCCAAAATGGACCTTTTGGATGAGCCTTTGGAGAACCTTTTGGAAAAATGAATTATTACACTGTGCAACAAGATCCTAAGATTACCCACGATCAGCTGTCCGCTATTTTACAAGTATCACGCAGTTCAATAAAAAGGTCGATAAGTAGGCTAATTGAAAAAGTAAAGGTTTCGCGTCGGCGGAAGCGTTACTGGCTAATGGAGATTAATGGTTAATCATAAGTTATTATACTTATTCTAACAATGAAGCTAACGAAAGTGGTCTAAAACGAGCATTTTAAAGATATAGAGCTAGCATTGATGGTTGCTCTGGTCGAGATTTTAAAGCAAAATAGGAATAGTAACGAGAAAAGTGTTCAAAGGGTCATAAAAGTGATAAATGATTCACGAAGATTATGAGAACAGGACATTTGGGAAATCTAGGTTTATAGGATGAAATAAATAGAAATCATTCTGGCAAGGTGGTATAATTTGACTAGACTAACTATAATTTAAGAGATACTTTCATAGAGAAATGTCATATAAGATAATTCTAACTATAATATAGGCATTAACAAGTGAATGGCACTGAATCGTATCAGCGATGTATTGTGCAAAACCAGACTAAAGAAAGAGTTTCCATGAATTATGGAACAAATGATTTTGTGGTTGAAGAACTAGTGCAATGATTAATTCCTGTACAAAGCAAAGTACTGAAAAACTATTACCTAGAAACGATGTTACGTATCCGTATTCTGCAGTAAATATAAAAATGTGGCGAGATATTGTTGTTACGAACGAGACCATTGATAGCAGTATTTTTCTCGGTTTTGCTATAGTGATACTTTAAGATAATATATCTAAAAGCATACCTATAAATATTATGAAAGGAGATACATTTATGGAAATTAAGAAGCATAATGCTAACTTGTATAACATTGCAGATTCTGAAAAATGAGATGAATTATGCTATGGCGGTTGCTCTTGCTCTTCGTGTTCTTGTTGTTGCAGCTGTGCAGCAATCTCAGAAGAGTAACGAATCAACATCTGCCTCCAGAGTTGCAAAAAGCTGGAGGCTATTTCAAAAACAATTGCCATGTCATGGCATTACAGATAATTAAGAAACTATACGTTATAGTTGTGGAGGGCTATGGAACGCTATTGGAAATAAAAAGATCTAAATGTGGATATTAACGGTTTGCAAAATTTTAAACCTAGAGAGCAAACGATTACTATTCAAGAAGGACATTGTAGGCATATAGGTGAAAATGGAGCAGGAAATCCACTTTCATAAATGCCTTATAGATAAAATAAACTATAAAGGCAAAGATTGTAAGAAATTACAGTTTAGATAAATTAGAATCCATTTCAAACAAACAACTACAATGAGTTAATGATGGTTTTTGAATTAATCTAGATTATTTCTCACAAGTCCAAGTTTGATTCTCCTAAAATCACAACAGATAAGTTTGATATTACAGAGTTGCTTAATAAAAGAATAGAAAAATTATCTATAGGTGAGCAACAAAGGCTGACTCTATTTTGAGTGCTTTACCTAAACCCGGAAATCTGATATTCGATGAACTTACAGACAGGCTAGATTACAGAACTAAAATCCTCGATATAGTTAAAACTTTACAGTCAAGGGAAAACAGTGCTTATGCTGTAACTCATTATTATGAGGAGCTAAACGACTGAGGTCAATAAAATCTTGATTTTGCACAGGGAGATTTGGTGTTCTGGGGAACATCTCGATAACTTAAAAAGAAACGTTCAAACATTATTCCATAGTTACACCATCTACAGACGATTTTTACAACTGCCGAAAAGAACTTAAGAATATAAACACTGTTAGCGTAGACGATAAAACCTGTGGGTTGATTGTAGCTGATGAATATCACCAGGAAGAAAATATTATGAAGTCTTTCAAACAGTATTCGGTTTTCAGATTAATCCTAACAGCATATATAATTTGCTATATGCTGGCGATGAAAAATTCTATAGAAAAGAAGGAGGCTTGATATGATGAGGACATACTTGTTTATTGATTTAAAATAATGTTTCGCATTCCGCTTTCTATATCTATAGCCTATCCAATATTAATGATGATTATAATTATGTTTTTCATATGGTAACATTTCAACGGGAATGGCTATTATTTGATTGATAAGTATGATCGCTATTGGAATGGGAATCCTTCTCTCGCTTTTAATTTCTTTCCCAATGTGGATAGGCAATTCCTTTGAAAATAAAAAGCATAGAACGACTTGAATTTTTGGAGTAAATACAAGTAAAATGTTCGTGGTGATGTACTGGCTCATTTCATACTGGCAATGATAAGCATGGCTATTAATATTTTAGTTGCCTTTTTGTTTTGGAGACTAAAATTTCCGTCCATAGGTCATTTTCTTTTCTTTATGATACAATACTCATAGCTATTGTTATAGCTATGATTATTAGGTGACATATTGCCTATGTATTTAAAAATCCGCAGATTTTAATGACTCTAGGGCTAGGTCGTAATGTTTGTTTTTATATATGTTCTGTGGCGTGTTCATATCTATCGATCAAATGCCTACAGTTATTCCGATATATCTTCATATTTGCCAATAAAGTATGCAATGAATGACTCTTTGACATTTGGACTATGGAGAAATTCTGGGACAAGGATTTTTACTAATATCTGCAGTGTACTTGGTAATAAGCACTATGTTTTGAGCATCTGTATTATTAGAGAAAATAAAAGAGTTATTTACAGTGGAGGAAAAATAATGAAAAATAAGCAAGGGCTACGTATCATCTTAGAAATAGTTGCAGGAATGGTATTCTCGGTAATTTTGTGTTACATTTTTAATCTCTTTAGGGCTACTCGACTTTCTATAAGGATAATTTTAATGAATACACCGTGAATATCTTTGGCCTACCAATAGGATGAGATAGTTATGCAAGGTGGGAAAGGACAGGGAACGGCATTTAACCAGAACATGTCTCTTGTCGGTATAATCTGCTCAACCATCACGATGATAGCGGTTGAAACAACTATTTTTATAAAAACAAGAATAAACCGAAATTACTGAAAAATAAGCCTGAGGGAAGATACTGATGAAACAAAATTTACTGAGAAGGGGTTTTTCAATCAGCATTTTAAAAGTGCAGATGGATAATTCCAATATAAATAATGGAAGAAATGCCGATGTATTTGGCCAAATACTTGTTGGCAATGTAAGTCCAGCCAGATGGACTATCTATTGAATCTTGGATATATACGGCTAATGACAGTGAGTATCAGTATGTTCAATGAATTAAATATTGCAGCTAATAAAATAAATTCAAGAAATAGAAGAAATTGGATATAGCACTTTGTTTCGCCAAAAAGTTTAAAAAGATATCTCTAGAAGATTGCTTGGAATATCGTCAAAACATTCGAACATTTTTCTCCTTACCAGATGAGCCTAAAAGACTTCTCAACATTGTGTAAGTATAGTTTTTAGTCATCAAATAGAACCACTAATTACAACGGAATCGTTGCAGCGCTTGATATTATGCTTCCGGTGGCGGCTTATATCCTGTTCAGGTTTATATTTATGCCAATAATGTTAGCGGAGTAAAAAAGGATCTATAGATATCAGTTAAATACATTCATTGTATCCAATCAACTAAACACTTTGACACATCAAAGTTCTTACAATATGGAAAATTTCGATTTTGACAATTTTTAATTTTTAGTGATGTATGAATATGATATAAACAAAAACCTATCTTAAATATGGCGAATTGTCATTATTAAATGTTTTTGTGGAAGCCGGAATTATTTCTCATAATTTCGAATTAGTTTGTTCCGGCTTAGACTTTTTCTTGTCAAATCGCGAGGATTTGACAAACCATATGCAGATGCAGCTTTAAATTGTCGATGGAGTAACAGATATGCAAATTTTCACCAATATATGTGGTAAAAAGATAGCACTCAGGATATCAAGGAGGTAGAGTGATGGGTAATACACAGTTGCATTAAGCCAAAAGATTTAGTCGTAATTGAAAACCAAGATGAATTTATATTGCGCAAGGGGTTTATCCACATCAACGAAATTATCATTGATAAGAAAAAGAGTTCATGCACTCGTTAATAAATTCAGATCATATATAAAGATGGAAAAATTACATTGGATAAAGAAGAAGAATCCCATGATGATTTTTATGAAATTGCTGAAATTTGGATTTCTGGGGATTAAATCTAATGACAAATTTTTGGTTCTGTTAGGGCTTGAAAACGAAGTTCTGTCAGAAATATTGATAGGAAAAGGCATCGAGGTAAATATATCGATGACTTCATTAACAGGAAATGCCAATTATATTAATGACAAGGGATGTCAAGAAAATCAACGAAATAAGAGATAAGGTCAGGCAGAAATTAGAAGTATATGCATATTTATGTGTTGGATGAATTTGCGAATATTACAGCTTGCTCCTTAAACAGGGTTTTCAACGCTTTAGATCAAGAAGTGACAATCGGTTTCGTTGATAACGATAATATTTATCTGGCTGCAGTCAAGCCCCATTATACAGGATGTTACGGATGCCTGGAGAATCATATTTTATCCAAGTTTCCGGGAAGGGTTGCGGATTATGAATCTGAGTATATGGCTACGGAAGTAAAAAGCAATGACAGCCTTGATCCCAACTTTTTAATATTAGCAGGATTTATATTTAAGGACATGGAAAATATAGAGAAGTATGGAATGAGTTCATTGACAGGGATGTAATCATTTTGATAGTCCAAACTTTGAATATTCCTATAATGCCAACCTCAAGAGCTCCGCTTGTAATGTTCTGTGCAGGATTAAATCACGTTCGATTTGAGGAACAAAAACATCTCGCTCTATTAATATAATTAAAGGAGATAATAAGATATTTAGCACAGAAAATAATCTAGATTACAATCTCCAAAGAAGAAAATATTCTTGGGGAAAGGTCACATCAATATGGAACGAAAACAGTATTTTTGTTGGAGCAAGATCTCATCCAATTCTCAGTTTTACATATCTATCCAATTTTTCGGATTTTGAAGAATGTATATGAGCAAGAACAAAAAATGATTTATCATCTTAGTGGTTATGGCACATCATTTAATGAAAGCTGTGTGTTACATGAGGCGAAAGTTCTGAACGATACTTTCTGCGTCATTCTACAATATTATAAAAAGATTATATAATAACAAGATCGTATAACAACGTGCTAGCGTTTGGCAGAGATAATGTTGCCCACTGGAGCTAATCAATTCGTATTTTGATAGCTCTACTCCGGAAAATTATGTCGTTGCAGATGATTCATTTACAATGGATTCAATGAATTCTCTCATAAATCGGGGAAAAAGATATATTCTTTGCATTTGTGGTTAGTAATAATGGTCAGATATATTCAAAGAAACCATTTATGACATACCGTATCAACTGGAACAACCCTGCTATGAAATAAAAAGGTGCTTTCAGAATGCATACCTGAGTACTTACAAATTGATTCTTTAATATGTGGTGGTATAGCGGATACAAAAGGTGAAGAAAATTTCTATTGATGTTGTGGGTTTTTAAAGCAATACTTTACATCCCGATAACTCCATACTTCTGCGAAAATTTTCACATTACATTTTCTGATATATCATTTAAGGAGAATATCGATATAGTTGTCTGTGAGATTTTGCAAAAATGATTTTCTGCCCTCAATATACCGTTGGAGTTCAGGTGGAATCGGTAAAGAAAAAGACGTTATATAAATTTATGGAAACCATTGCGGTTCTCGAATACAATATGAATTTACCGTGGATGGATGGTCAAAATACGAAATATCACAAAAGGAACCACAAAAATTAACTAATTTGGACGATAATGTCATACTTTATTCAAAGTATGGAAAGAGTAGTATGGTAGACAACGAAAACGGTATATACTGCCACGCATAGATCACAATCTTGTCAAAACTGTTCAAAAACGAACAAATTTGCTGGATACTTAGTAATTACAGCTCCAGAATTTGACAACTGAATTTGGAAGTGGGTGCGTATTTGTATTCCAGAATTACTTCCGCTATAACGCTATCGTATCCTCCATACTTTACAATAGATACAAAACAATAGGAATACAGAACAATGTCCCACACCCTTTGAGCTTTGGTATGCTGCCTGCTCTGTTCCTGGAATAATTTTATGGATCAGTGAACAGATTCACACAATATTAGACAAATTAATGAAATGGACAATATGGATTTGCTTGACTGCTAGTAGCCCTCGTATATTCGTTTTATTGATAAGACTATTTTTATAAAAATAGTCATTATTATTAGGTTCGATTGTACTCTTTTTCTTACATTATTTCCTAGTGACTCGCGAAAATTTTAATCGAGGAAAAACTGGTTTCGTACTGAAAGCTGCAAAAATTCTACCATATACTGTTCATTTATCCTGTGTGTAGAAGTGATATATAGATTCTGATATATTACTTTTTGATATAATGCAAAACATTCTTTGGATGTATATATTGATTTCATCAACACTATTCGTATTCTCTCATTTCTTCCAACAGAAGGTCAGAGCATTACAATTGCTTCCACTAGCAGTTTGTGAGAGTTTATTATTTTGGATATATAGGACATATCAATTGCAGAGTGACACATTGCATATAATATATTTGCCTATTTATACAATAGCGTTCAAACATCAGAATGGGAAATCTTCTACTAATCTACTAAAAATTGATAATTCGAATTGCTTGAATATTATGAGCGGCTCTATCACGCGAAGCAAATGGATTAATTTTTCGTGAATAGTGGCTCCAGCGTTGAGAAACAATAATTATTTTTAGTAGTAAATATAATGAATATGTTATTTTTGTAAAGACGATGGTGAAAAACAAATAAAAAGTAGAAGATAAATCCTAAAGCTATGAATGATTAAGCGAAGATACGTTATTTATTAATGCTAGTACTCCCAACTCTTACGAATATAGACATTGTTTATATGGAGTATCTTGCGAACGGTTGCACAGTTAATGTCGAGGGCTTTTCCGATATCAACGGGTCTATTGTAGTCGGCGTACATTTTAAGTACTTGTTCCGTCAGAGCTGTTTTCTTAGAGGCTTTGTAGTGACTCACACCTGCTTTTTAAGTGAACGGCCGATGGTGGTTCGATGGCAGTAAAACTTTTCAGTAAGAGCATATACACTTGAGCCTTCGCTGTAAAAAGCCTGATGCAAAGTTCAAGTTCTTCTTCGAGGCGACTTTTTGATACTGTTTGTAGGATTTTACGACAGAGTTGGGATCGTATGGAAAGGTCTGCAGATTCAGAGTCAATAGGTTCTAAAGGTTTGGTATCATTGTGCTTTGCACAATTCGTCTTATGCTTTAAGATGCGAGGGACAAAGTCATACATCTATATTTTTAGAAAAATAAGGTAAAGATATAGCAGTTGAATAAAACAGTAAAGGACAGTTTTATGGGAAGAATGTAGATAATTTAGATGATGTGGCAAAGCTTCTGTCAAAGAAGTCCGTGCAAAAAAATCATATTGAAAAAGAAATCAAAGTCAGCGTATTTTACGCAAGAAAAGAAATGAGAGAGCACAATGAGGATAGGAAAATTATGATTATACCGGCACTGATCATTGTGCTGATTCTGTAATCAAAATTTCTGGAAGCATTAGGGCCTAGGGAGTTCCTCTTACAAATAAGAATAAAATAGCGGATCTTCTTCGGAAATGGCAAGTGCTTCCGATATGCATGAAGACAGGATACTTCGCTGAAAGAATATAACGATGATGTTTTGGAAAAATTTTTCCGTGAATATTTTCAAGCAAAAGCTTACTGCAGATGTAGATACCCTTTACCGTTTAAGCGGCGTTAGCAATCAAAGTGAGGAACAGCAAAGTAAGCTGAAAGCCCAGTTAAAGACCCAGGCAGGGTATATTGAATCTATGATGATATCAAAACCCTACGCCGTTCCGGGAATCGCGAAAATGAAAAAGCTGTGTATTTTTACAATATAAGGTTCTGTTTCAGACGAGCAAAAACAGCTGCACCGGCTATTATGTATTGCTACATTAAGGTAATGAGAATAATGCCTTTGAATTAGTTGAAAATAAGACACCGGAGCAGACAAAATTTGTATATGATTACATACAGACACATCAAGAGGTAAAAGATCTGATTAATGCAGTGGATTCTCAACTCTTGGAAGCTCTGTCGTCCGACTCTCGTCTTGCCGTGCTTTATGATGCATTTCAGACCGGAAGAATTTACAAGGAAGATCAGGCATCCATCGATTCAGAAGTATCTCTTATTGAAATGGATGAGAATGGACCGACCGTATCGGAAACGGAAGGCAGCGGGAAACAAGAGTAGTGCGTTAGCTTCAGGAGAAAAGTACAGAATTGAATTCGACAGAAAGCGCTGATGCAGGATCAGCTGAGACAAGTTCGGAAACAAGTTTTACGGAAAGCTCGAGAGGAAATTAGAAAAGGAATATTGTAAAGAATTAAAGAATCAATAAGAAATGGAGTGGGGAGTAGAAAGGGTAAGATGAATACCAAGGATTTTTTATTATGATTTACCGAGGAGCTGATTGCACAGGATCCTTATTAAAAGCGTTCCGCTTCCCGGCTTCTTGTGATGGATAGAAATAGCGGAGAGATAGAGCATAAGCACTTTGAAGATGTCCTTTTCCTATCTTAGAGAGGGCGATTGTCTGGTTTTAAACAATACGAAAGTTATCCCTGCGCGTTTACACGGTGTAAAGGCAGGAACTGGGGCGCATGTGGAAGTTCTGCTCCTCACAAGGCTCACGGATAAAAGCTGGGAATGTATAGTTCGACCGGGAAAGAAGCTCCGTGTCGGTGCCGAAATCGTTTTTGCGGAGAATTTGCTTTCTGCGACCATTTTAGAGTGTAAGGAAGACGGGAATCGTGTTATAGAGTTTCATTTTGAGGGCATTTTCGAAGAAATCTTGGATAAGCTCGGTGAAATGCCGCTTCCGCCCTATATCACGAAACAGCTGACGGACAAGACCAGATACAATACCGTCTATGCAAAAGAAGAAGGATCTGCAGCGGCACCGACTGCGGGACTTCACTGGACAAAAGAGCTTCTTAAAAAGGTGCAGGAGAAGGGCGTGAAAATTGCCTATGTCACGCTCCATGTGGGACTCGAACCTTTCGCCCGGTGAAGGTGGAGGATGTGGAAAAAGCATCATATGCACTCGGAACTCTATATCATCGATAAGGAAACGGCGGATTTAATCAACAGCACGAAGAAAGCCGGAGGAAGAATCATTTGCACGGGAACCACTTCCTGCCGAACAATCGAATCCAATGCCGATGAGAACGGTGTTCTTCATCCCGGAAGTGCATGGACGGATATTTTCATCTATCCGGGCTACCGCTTTAAGGTAATGGACGGGCTCATTACGAACTTCCATCTTCCGGAGTCTACCCTAATTATGTTGGTTTCCGCCTTTTCCACGCGGGAAAATGTTTTGCATGCCTATCAGGAGGCAGTAAGAGAAAGGTACAGATTCTTCAGTTTTGGCGATGCCATGTTTCTGATTTGACACAAAATTCGAGCTTTAAAGAAAAAGAATCAATAACCAATAAGTTATTGATTCTTTTCTTTATTGCTATATAGTAATAACAAAGGAGAATTTTTCATGTACGAAATATATTTTTTATAAGAATCGAAAAGGTGTTTACGAGGTGCTAGAGTCTACATCATTTTCAGAAGAAAACGCAGAGGACACCTTAGGAGAGAAATTGAGCAAGCTCTTAGAGAGATAGAAGATTTAAAGAAAAGAGGTTTATAATGAAAAATAGTGCTGTTTCTGATTTTACATGAGAGATGTGCAAAAAGAGTTGTATACAGCGGAAGAAATTGCCGAGAGCGATTTAAGAGTCGCTCTGATTGGGGAACTTATCAAAGCCAGAAACGAAAAAGGCATCAGTCAAAAGAGACTGGAAGAGCTAAGTGGAGTGAAGCAACCCATGATAGCAAGAATTGAAAGTGGAAAAACTCTTCCGCAAGTAAATACTTTGATTAAGTTGCTTGTGCCGTTAGGAAAGACACTTGCCATAGTTCCGAACAAATAAAATGTAGTGGATAGAATCGAGAGGGCCCTCTCTTTTTGCTTTTTGGAGCAAAGGAATAAGACGCCGGATTCAGTTCATTTCTTAAAATTTTTCATTTCTTTTTCTCCCCTTTTCGACATGGATGATTGAAATGAGTCTTCCCTCTACGCACGATTGAAAACTGCCTTTCCTCTATGCTATCATTAGGAGCGTTATAAGAGAAGATACAGAGAGCATACAGATAACATACAGAAAACATAGAGAATATACAGAGAACATACAGATATAATCGGAGAAAACTATGCGAATCAATAAATGGCTCGGCAATGGGCATTTGCTCTAGAAGAGAGGCTGACCGCTTGATTGCGGAGGGGAAAATAAAAATAAACGGAAAGCTCGCTAGTCTTGGACAGGAAATCAGCGGTGAGGAAGAGATAGAACTGGACGGGAAAGCACATTTCCGGAGAAGGAGAGAAGCGAGAAAAAGCCGAGAGAGTTCTTCTTGCTATTACAAGCCGCGCGGAGTGATTTGCACGACAGGAGATAAGGATAGAGGGAAAAATGTCATAGAGGATATCCAGTATCCCGAGCGCATTTACCCAATTGGACGACTCGATAAGGATTCCGAAGGACTACTTCTTCTTACCAATCAGGGCGAACTTGTCAATCAGATCAACAAGTCTCGGAGCGAAAAAAGAAGGAATATATCGTGACGGTGGAAGAGGATATCACAAAGCATTTTTACGGGAAATGAGCGAGGGTGTATATCTTAAGGACTTGGATAGGACGACAAAACCCTGCCTCGTTTTTCAGGAGGAGAATATTCCGGTCGCACAAAGAAAGAGACAGTTTCATATCATTTTAACAGAGGGGCTTAATCGTCAGATTCGGAGAATGTGTGCAACGCTCGGCTATACAGTGAAGCGTCTTAAGAGAGTTCGAATTATGAATCTGACAGTGGAAGGGTTAAAGCCCGGAGAATATCAGGGAGATTCGAAAAGAAGAGCTGGGGCTTAAGTAAATGCCACCCTGCTTTTTATAATGAAAGAATAATGAAAAGGACATGAGAAAAAGGATAAGAAAGCGTAAAAGAGCAAGAAAGAGTAAGTAAAAGTAAGAAAGAGTAAGTAAAAGTTAGAAAGAGTAAGTAAGTAAGGTATTCATCCTATAACTTTAAAAACAGAAAGAGAAACTATGGATAAGAGAAAACGGATAGAGGAGCTCGTAGAGCTTTTTAAATCAGGCGAGAAAGCCTATTATCAGGAAGGAAAAGAGATTATTTCCAACCTGGAATATGACAAAAGCCTACGATGAACTGGTGCGTCTTGAGGAAGAGACAGGGATTGTCCTGTCTGCCAGTCCCACACAAAATGTCGGATACAGCGTGGCTACAGCTCTTCCGAAGGAGGAGCATGCGAGCCCCGATGCTTTCTCTTGATAAAACAAAGTCTGTGGAGACTTTACAAAGCTTTCTCGGGGGCAGAAGGATTCTTTCTGGAAACTCGACGGTCTTACGGTTGTGATGACCTATGAGAAGGAGAGCTTTGTCAAAGCGGTTACCCGCGAAACGGCAGAATCGGAGAAATTGTTACGGAAAATGCAAAAGCAGTTTTTCGAATCTTCCTTTACGGATTCCCCTTTAAAGGAAGACTGGTTCTACGCGGAGAAGCGCTGATTCGCTATTCCGATTTCGCAAAGATCAATGAAGAAATTCCGGAGGAGGGGCGAAATACAAGAATCCGAGGAATCTATGTTCCGGTTCCGTTCGGCAACTGGATCCGAAAATCACCTGGGAAAGAAGAGTCTATTTTTTCCCCTTTACGCTCGTATCGGTAGAGGAGGGAGAGGACGGGGTCTTCTCGTGAGAGTGGAGGACTTCCCGACTTTCATAACAGCCATGAAGCGGAATTTGAATTTTTAGAGCAACAGGGCTTTCAGGTCGTGGGACGCAGGGCGGTAAATAAAGAGGAGCTTCCCGGTGCTGTTTCGGACTTTTCCGAACAGGTCAAGAAAAATGATTTTCCCTCCGACGGTCTGGTACTTCTTATGGACGATATAAGCTACGGAAAGAGTCTCGGGACTACAGCCAAGTTCCCTCGAAATGCCCTTGCTTTTAAATGGGAGGACGAGGAAGAAAAGACCATTCTTCGCGAGGTGGAATGGTCTCCGAGCAGAACCGGTCTTATCAATCCTGTGGCGATATTTGGACCCGGTCGAGCTGGAGGGAACCGTAGTCAGCAGGGCGAGCCTTCACAATATCAGCTACCTGGAAGACTTGAAGCTTGGAATCGGAGATGAAATTACGGTGTATAAGGCCAATATGATCATCCCGCAGATTGGGGAGAACTCACGAAGTCAGGGTAAGCCCCGATACCGGAGCATTGTCCTGCCTGTCACGAGGAAACGAAGATTGTACAGGATAAGGAAGCGAAGATAGCTTTTACTGTGAAAATCCCCATTGTCCCTGCAAAGCGGATTAAGCAGTTTTGCTCTTTTGTGAGCCGGGATGCCTTAAATATTGAGGGACTTTCCGAAATGACTTTGGAGAAATTTATCGGAAAGGGATTTATTCAGGAGCTTCCGGACTTATTTTTCTTTGGAAGAGCATAAGGAGGAGATTATTGCTATGGAGGGCTTCGGACAGAAGTCCTATGATAAGCTTATTGAAAATGCGGAGAAAGCAAGGAAACGAGCCTTGCGAGACTTCTTTACGGCTTAGGAATCGGGGGAATCGGAGCAAGTAATGCGAGAGTCCTTTCAGAAGCCTTTCATGATGATGCGGAGGCACTTTCCCAGGGCGGAGCTTAGTGAGGTGGTGTCCATCAAAGGAATAGGACCGATACTCGGAGAAAGCATTGTCCGTTATTTTAAAGAAGAAGAAAAATTGCAGGCTTTTTCCGAAAGCTCTCTATCCATACTGCACCTCCATAAGGAGGAGAAAGCGGAAAAATGCCTGCCTTTCCGGCAAGGTCTTTGTGATTACCGGCTCTTTAGTCCATTTTCAAAATCGAAAGGAGCTGGAGGAGGAGATTCGAAGGTGGGGCAAGTACCGCTTCTTCCGTTTCGAAGAATACTTTATCTTATCAACAATGACAAGAATTCTACCAGCAGTAAGAATAAGAAGGCTCAGGAGCTGGGAATTTCGGATTCTTTCGGAGGAAGATTTCTTAAAGCTTTTACTAAGGTGAGTAGAGGAGATGAAGCTATGCAAGGCATATATTCAAATAAGGATAGGAACCTTGATGGCGATATATCTAGAAGAAACCAAGGAGAACGAATGAACTTTTCAAGACTACGATATCTATTTTCCGCACCTGCAGATCGGAATCAAGCATCTCGTAAATCATATCAGCCCCTTCGGTTTTTACGATTGCCTTTACGGCATCAGTATCGGTTGCAGCATGCTGCTTGGGATGCTTTGTTGCGAGTAAAGAGTATGTGAGATGCGGCTATAAGGCGGATGATATTCAGGACTTTGCGCTATTTGTTATCATTTTAGGGTGATTGGGGCAAGAATTTATTATGTCATCTTTGAATGGGACTATTATTCTCAGCATCTTATGGAGATTCCAAATATCCGGCAGGGGGACTTGCGATTTACGGAGGCGTTCTCACTGCAATTGCGACCTGTATCGTCTTTTTGCAAGAAAAAGAAGCTGAGTTCTTTCCCATGGCGGATGCCGGTGTACTGGGACTTATTCTCGGACAGGCTATGGGACGCTGGGGAAACTTCTTTAATGCGGAGGCCTTTCGGAGGCTATACGAATTCCTCTTTGCCATGCGCATAAAGGAATCCATTGTGAATCCTTTCTGATGATCAATGACAATGTGGCGGCTCATCTGCAAAATATAGACGGAATCAGCTATGTGCAGGTGCATCCCACCTTCCTGTATGAGAGTGTATGGAACCTCTGCGTATTCTTTTTTCTCCTATGGTTTTTCGAGAAGAAAGTAGTTTAAGGGACAGATATTTCTCCTGTACCTTGGGCTTTTACGGACTGGGACGCTTTCTTTATCGAAGGCTCCGTGCAGATTCTTTGATGCTTTTCGGGACGGGAATAGCGGTTTCACAGGCACTTCTCTTGTCCTTGTTATTGTGAGTATTGTCTGCAGTATCTTTTCTTGAAAAGAGAGAAGAGCGAGGAAGAGAAGTAATCGTCAATAGAATAGAAAAAGGGGCTGTGAAAAATCATTTTGATTTTTCACAGCCCCTTAAATATCTATCATGACGAGCGGCGGCTCACTATTATCTTAGTCTTCGTGCTCAATTACTTGGAACTTGGATACCAGCTCATGCATGATATTGGCCTGTCCGGAAAGTTCTTCCGACGCAGCTGCCGATTCTTCGGCAGTTGCCGAGTTAGTCTGTACAACGGAAGAAATCTGATCCACACCGATGGTTAATTGCTGCAAACCTTCTGCTTCCTCCTCGGAAGCTTTGGAAATCTTTCCGATAATTTCAGAAATATCCTTTGCCTTGCTCTTTACGAGTTCCATGGATTCTACGGTCTCGCTGCTGATTTTCGCACCCTTGGACACGGCATCAATGGTTTCTTCAATTAAATTGCTGGTATTTTGTGCCGCTTTTGCGGATTTTTGTGCAAGATTGCCGACCTCATCCGCCACTACAGCAAAGCCTTTTCCGGCTTCCCCTGCTCTTGCCGCTTCGATTGCAGCATTCAAGGATAAAATATTGGTTTGAAGGCAATGTCATCAATAGTTTTGATAATCTTACTGATTTCATTGATTTTTCCGCAATCTCCCGCATGGCTTCCGACATTTCTTCCATTTTTATTACTTTCTTCGACAGCATCTCCGGTTTCAATGTTTAAAACGATTCGCATCCATGGATTGCTCGGCTGTACCCTTTATCTTTACGGAGATATCATTCATGGTTGCTCAAGCTCTTGGATAGAAGAGGCTTGTCTCGGTGGAACCTTGGGATAGTGCCTGTGCTCCATTGAAAACCTGTTCCGCTCCGGCGTTCACTTCCTCTGCGGAATGCTTGATTTCCGTCATGGTATGAGACAAGTCTTTGGTAATCTCCCGTAAGCTTAAAAGAAGTGGTCTGTAATCTCCCGGATAATTTGTTTCATCGGACAGGTCTACACGGAAGTCTCCCTGAGAGATCGATTTCAGCTGTTTCATTCAGTTCCCTAATGATATCCCTTGATTCTTCGGGTCACATTTTTCGAAGGACTTGGCAAGGTGTCCGATTTCATCCTTCCTATTGTACTTCACTTCAACATTAAAGTCTCCGTTTGCTACTTGGTCGCCAACTTTAGCCATCATCTTGAGCGGGTCTAAAGTCTTCTTGATAAAGAAGTAGGTGCAAGCAATAAGAAGGAAAGTGCCGAGGAGTCCGATGATGAGAGAGGTGAGAATCAATCGTCTCGTTACACTTTGATACTCGTCATCGGCGATACTCATTAGCTTCCACCAGGTGGTATTCCCAAATTGTGTCGGGCAGCGTAGAGTCGTCTTTTTGCACCGGAGCTGTTTACGGCTGCCAGTATGGAAAGCTTTTTCCTCCTTCATCTTTTTCCGTGATACGACCAAAGTCTTCCTTATTGGATGCATCGGCCAGATTCTTTCCCTTTTAAAGCCTCGTTGGAAGCGTAGAGGAAATTTCCTTCATTATCCATAACGGAGGTGAACAGACTGGGGAAACGGGAATCCTCATGTTTTAAAACGTTAAAGGACGCTAAATCCAGTTCTATCGTAACTACGCCTTTTAAAAATCATTGTCAGCAACGATGGGATCACAAATCGTAACGCAGGTCTTTGTCGGATCCTCTTCCGGATTATAAGCGGAAGTGATGGTGGTTTTTAAACTGTTTTTGGCATCGGTGTAGTATGCTTTTATCTTATAATAATCATAGGCATAATTTAAAATATCACGGGTTTGCACACTTTTTAAAAAGTCATATAGGGACCGTAGTCCGTGACACCTTCTATGACTTTTCCGGCTCGTAAAAATATCCTACTCCGGTTATATTCGGTTACTCTGAATGGTGGCATACATGGCATCCATCATAACAACTTCCATATTATAGCGACTGGCAGGAACGGCACGATCTACAATTCTGGAACGGAAAGGTGGTGCCGGACATCTGGGTGACATGTTGCTTATTCACATTTCCGTCTTTTTTCAGATTGATAGTCCACGGATTTCCCGGAACGCCTCCGATTTTGTCGTCTTGTTCCCATACGAAGCTGATGGATTCTTTCATACTGCCGGAGAGGGTGGTCACCGTCCGAGAATCTCGTTCTGTATTTTCTCCGGTAAGAGAAAGAAGATCATCCATGTTTTTGTCCAGATTTTTCTTCGTGGATTGGCTTCCCAAATCAACAATGGCATAGCTTAATCCGAGAATAATCAGAAAGCCTAAAAGTGCCCAAAACTAAGAGATAAGTGAGTACTTAAGCTCATATTCTTCGCTTTCTTCGGCTTTTGACAATGTTTTCCATCCTTCGTTTTTCATAGTGTAATCCTTCCTGTATTTTTATTCCTATCGACTAGTCTTTTGTATCTCGCTTGTAACGACATGTATCATGCTCATGACAAGTATCGTGCACGAAAGTGTACAATTTTGTTCTTACACGAGTAACGCTTTAAAGCGAGCAGTCGTTTAGGGGATATTCTTCTCCAAGATACCCATTTTAGAAAGAGAGTGTTCTGTCCGATACAATATGTCCTATGTTTATTCGGCAGAATCTGTTTTTCTATAAATATAAAAATACTTTTAATTTTTCTTAATCTTATTTCCTTTATGTGGAAAGAGGGAATCTATGCTAGAATAGATAAAGAAAGGGCTTTTTCAGGAAGGAGTGCAGCCATGAAAAATTTCTGGAAAATGGATGATTTTTCCGGATAGCTTTGTTATGCCTATCTTGACCATGAAAGCTATTTTTGCGGATAAAATATTTATGGAAAAAGGAATCCGTTAAGTTCATATAGGGAAATGCATCGGGAGAATGCCCCCTATCGTATAATCTTTGTAAGGTGCAAAAAGAGAGCGAGAAAGATTGAGAGTGCCTTAAAAGAGTTGGAAAATAAAATTCTTCTTGCAGGATATAAGGATTATCCGCTTTATTGTACTGAGTTGAACGGAGTTGGAAAAAGAGAGAGGATGAGGCAGGAAGGGAGTTTATGGAAGAACACCGGGCTGAAGAACAGGAATAAAGATCAGAATGCACAGCATAACAAAGATCAGAATGTACAGCAGAATGAATATCAGAACGAACATCAGAACGAACATCGGAACATGCATCAGAATGAGCATAGTAGAAATGTTTTGTCGGAACATGCCGATTTAGCTACTCTTATGGAAGACAGCTATTTGCTTTGTAAGGAATTTATCGAAAAAGGCAAGCTGAAAAAGGACAGCTATAGTATGGCTGTTCCACTTCGGAAGTTTTGGGGAGAAAAATCGACAGCTTCCAGCTATTCCACTGCAGGAGCTTTTGTTTCAGGGAATTTACCGTGCCGCGAAGGAGAGAGAAATCTATTCTTCTGTACCCAGTGCTGTGAGCACCTGAATCGCGCTGTTATAACGGAGAGAAGCTGTTCTGAAAAAGCACGGCTTTTATGCCTCTATCTGTGAATGGATTCCGAAAGGAAAAGCGGGAGGATCTTTCTACGGTGGCGTACGAGAGTTTTCACGGATCGGTTGCGCTTGGAAACAGTCCGAGCAGACGGCGGAATGGATATCGGGAGATACCTTTATCGGAATGCACTTAGAAAGAAGTCGCGGTGTCCCTTACGGCTCAGTAAGAATGCACTGGAGAAGCCCATCTTACAGCGGCAGAGAGTCAGACCGAAGTTTGTAGGAGGGAGCAGAGCGGTCTATGATGAAAGCTTACCTAGGGTTTTTCTGTGAGTGCATTCCATGGATAGGGAAACAGGGCACGCCCGCCAACCTAGATATGAATCGCGTCGGAACGATTTCCGTTCAGGAGGCTGTCATGCCGAAGGCAGCTTCCATGGATGTGGTTCTCTATTTTCAGCATCCATAGAGGAAGAAGAGTTGCTTTTGAAAGCGAAGTAACACAGATCCAGATCATAAAAAGCGCCGAGTGAGAGACCCGAAATAAAAGAGATAGCTTCCAGAAAGAAAGAGGGCATTTAAAGTGATATTGCATAAGGTGGATAAGCTCGTGAAAAAGATTGCCGGGCATATCCGGTCGGTAGTATTTTCACGGCATAGAGGGAAAGAAGAGAGATATTGTAAACACAGATCGGCTTCTTTTCTTTTCGGTAGAAAACAATGGTTTTTCGGTTATAAAAAGACCTTCTTTTTAGCAAGGGACGCTTCAGAAATCCAGACATGGCTTACTGCGCTGATTTCTTTCCCAGGGCACGAACAGTTTTATGCCGGAAGATATATTCTCTTTTCCGATCAACAGTTTTTATAAAAATAGAAAGGATAGAGACGAGGAGCAGAATGCCGTTTCCATAGAGCGCGAACTTTAGCGGGCTTAACTGTAGTTTGGCAGTGGGAAGAGTTACATGCAGAACGGCAAGACCTTTTCCTTTCCCTGATGGCGTAAAAATCATAATGAGAAGGGAAAAAGATAAAGGTGAAAGTAGCGATAATAAATGACTGTGAAAAGAAATCCCTGTTTTTCCTCTGTTGTGCATGGTCATTCTTTGTCCCTACACTTCGTTTCATCCGTTTTCCACTTTCCTTCCGTATCTCTTCCGTCTCTCTTCCCCTATACCTTCTTTTTCTTCGCAATACACTTTGCAAATCGGGTTTCCTTAGCAGAGAACTTTTTCTTCATACTCCGTCATAATATTTCCATCGGAAAGTCTCCTCGTCATGATGGAGGTCAAAAACTTTTTGCGAGGATATCCCAGCCATTTTCCTGAAAAACTCTCAAAAGAGTAATCGAATAAATCCCTGATTATCCGTCTTGAATTCGATATGTCCATTCTGGAAAGAACCTGCTCATAGAGTTTTAAAAATACCGGACTGGTGAGTCTGCGGTTCGCCCTGTCTTTTTCTTGGCCAGGGTCGGAGAAGTTTCAGATAAATCGTGTCAATTTCTTCGGAAGAAAAAAATCTCCGTAAGGAGTCTCGCGTCCATGCTCATGTAGTAGAGGTTTTTAAAATTGTTCCGCCTTCCTCTTCTTTTTCCCGTCGTTTAATCGCTTTCAAGAGCACGCTGTCATAGCGTTCGATGTCGATGAAGTTCCGTGCGGGATCCCTGCTTTGCCATTTCGTAAATGAATTTTCCTTTCCCCTATCCCGATTTCCAGGGAGAGCGGATGTTTTGCTTTCGAAGAGCTATCCGAAAAAGCTCTTTATAGTCTTCTTTATTTTGATTACGAAACGGAGGAAGAGACGAAATCTTCCGAGCCGCTGATGTGTCTTAAGCGCATAATGCTCTTTACTTGCTAATTTTAAGATTTTTTCTTTATAGGATGAGAAACGCTCTCATGTTATCATAGAACTGCTGTTTTAACTAGAAATATATGGGAAAGAGCAAGCTTTTTCCTTTTTCAAGCTGGAGAACTCGAATGATTAAGAATACAATAGTAAAAACGAGGTCTTTCTCTCGTTCTTATGTCCTCACTGCTGGGGTTAACTGCCCGTGAAAAGAAGATTGAGCGGAACAGGAAGTGGCGGCTGCTTCCGATCGGATATTGTACTGACGACAGAGGATGAGTGGAGAAGAGTCTGCAGCAATTGCGGCACTCGGCATCAATGCCAATGTCCTTCCCTCTATTGAGGGGGTAACCATTGACGCGCAGGCAGAGGATTTGGCACCGGTGAATCTCACGGTAGGAGTCATTAATTCCGTTGTAAAAGATTTGCGGGAGCGCCTTATGCAACTTGGCTATATGGAGGATGATGATCCGACCACGTACGGAGATACTACTGAAAGCGGTACAGTATTTTCAGAGGCAGACTCGGGCGCACTATGGACGGCATCACAGGAGTGGATACTTGGGATGCTCTTATGGCGGACAATGCACCGCACTACGCGGCAAAGTTGGGTTTCAGGGAGATGATATTACAAAGATTCAGTATCGTTTATATAATCTCGGCTATCTTACCGAGAGCGGTCAAATTAACGGGAATTTTGATGCAACGACCGAGACGGCGGTAAAGAAGCTGCAGGAGGTAAACCATCTCACGATAGACGGTACGGTAGGATCCGCCACAGCAGACTTACTGTATTCCGATGAGGTAAAGGCCAATATTATTGCGCTTGGTGAGCAAAGTGATATTGCAAAGAGATACCAGAACAGACTGATCGCTCCTCGGTTATCTTTCCGGGAGGCGGACGGTACTTTCGGTCTCAGCATGCAAAACGCGATTCGTGCCTTTCAGTCCAGAAACGATCAGGTAGTGGACGGCTATCTCGGACCGGACACCAGAACGGTTTTGGACTCCGATTCGGCGAAGCCTTTCGGCATGCGTCTCGGAGAGCAGAGCAGTGATGTACAGAACATGCAGAAGCTTTTGGTAAAATACGGTTATTTACCAAGCGATAAGGCTTCCGGCTATTTTGGGGAACTTACAAAGGATGCGGTTCTTTCTTTCCAGAGTACGAACGGTCTTACTGCGGACGGTATGGCAGGAGCAAAAACTTTACAGGTTCTTGAGTCCGGATCCGCAAAAGCAAAGCCTAAGAATAAAAACTCAAAATAACGGAAATGCAGGAAGACGAACGGAAATACGGGGGCGGAAACAGTGGCTCTTCCGGGAGTGTTTCTTCCGGCCTGGCGGAGCGACGGTCTCGGATCGGCTTCGGCACTATTTCCATTGCTTCCTCGAAGATTGACTCCTTATGTATGGGGGTCTAGGGACCGAATTCCTTTTGACTGCTCCGGTTTTGTGTACTGGTGTCTGAATCAGGCGGGAGTGGGTACATCCTATATGACTTCTTCCGGTTGGAGGAGTCCCGGTCGGTTTAAAAAGGTAGGTGCTTCCGAACTGGAAGCCGGTGATATGTATTGTAGTCGAGGTCACGTCGGTATTTATGCAGGGGGCGGATCCGTAATTGATGCCTCCTCTTCTAACGGTAGAGTGGTGCACAGAAGCTTTTCCGGTTGGTGGGCTAAAAACTTTATTACCGCTTGGAGAATTTTTCAGCTAAAATTGGGCTTTTTCTGCGAGAGTGAAAATGAAGAAGACAGCATTAATTGTTATGGCGGCAGGAATCGGATCACGCTACGGCGGCGGAATAAAACAGTTAGCGAAAATCGGTCCTTTCGGAGAAATTATTTTGGACTACTCTGTCCATAGACGCCTTGTGAGGCCGGTTTTGATAAGTTGATTTTTGTCATCCGAAAAGGATATTGAGGCGGAATTTCGAGATGTCATCGAAAACGCATTGAAAAATTCCGGATGTACTATTATGCCTTTCAGGAGCTCCGCTTTACCGGAAGGTTACAGTCTTCGAGGGAAGGACGAAGCCTGTGGGAACTGCCCATGCCCCTTATGCAGGCGAGAAAGATAGTGGACTGTCCTTTTGCGGTAATCAATGCGGATGACTTTTACGGCAAAGAAGGCTATAAACTGATTCATGAGTTCCTGACCAAAGAGAGAACGGAACTCGAAAGATGCTGGAAATGTATGGCGGGTATCATTTAAAAATACTCTTTCCACGGTTCCGTTAACTGGTATTTGCTAAGATTTCCCAAAGACGGATATCTTGAGTCCATAGAGGAAATCTGCGAGATTAAGAGGAAGAGGACGGTATACTCAGAGGATTGAACTCAAAGTAAGGAAACTCGTTTGTTTAGGGGAAGAGTCAATTGCTTCCATGAATATGTTCGGGCTTCGGAAAGCTTTCTCGATATCGTCACGGAGAATTTTCGGCATGGCTTGACCGATATGGTAAAGGAGATGAAGTCGGAGTATCTTCTTCCAAGAGAAATTAATAATCTTATGCTTTTCAGAAGGGTAGGTGGAAAGTACTTTCCGGATCATGACAAATGGTTCGAGTAACCTATCATGAAGATAAAGGGCATTGGCAGGAGGAAGCATTGAGGGAGTGCATAGAGAAGGACTCTATCCCCTGAGAAGCTCTATAATTAAGATAGTAAAATATGGTTTTTGTGAAAATAGGGAAATGTTTCCCTCTGCTTTTTATGGAGGGTAGGAAAAGGAATGGAAATGATCTGTCTGTTTTTCTGAAGTCCCCGGCTTACAGAGAACATAAGAGGGATAAAGAGTGTCGGATCAAGAAAGAGAGTCTCGAAAGAGAAAATTAAAAGAAATGTAATCTTCGAGGAAAAGGAGCGAGAGGAAAACAAGGAGCTGCTCGGGAAGGGAGAAGCAGGGCATTTACACGAAAGAATTATAGCTTGCCCTCCTCTCCTTATTTTCTCCTTGGCATAGCGGTTTATTTTACTGGGTAAGAGACGCTTTTTCGTATAAGCTCACGCTGAGTACAGGAATTTTTCCGATAAAGAAGGGGTGTTGCGGAATATTTTTCTTTTGCGGACGGCGTAGTTAAGATTTCTAAAGACGGTGCATCGTATATATCCTCTTCCGGTAAGATTCTTTGGAACCAGGCGTATGAGATGACTGCACTGCTCTTCTGCCATTCATGGCAACTATATGGTGATAGGAGAAGAAAACGGGTCGGAATTCTATATTTTTGTCTTCCGAGGATTAGTGGACAGGAGAGAGTTCTTCCCATAAAAACTTTCGATTTCAGAAAAGGTAGTTTATGCTCTTTTGACGGATGAGGACAGCAGTTATATCACCGTGTTCAATAAGGAAGGCAAAATTTGGATATCGTGATAAAATCGTATTAAGCGGAGACGGCTTCCCATGGATTTTTCCGTGTCAAAGCGATCGGGAAGAGCTTTTGGTTGCTTATTCTTATTTTGGATAAAACGGTTTTTAAAGAGTCGGGCAGTCTTTTTATAACTTTTTTCTTTGGGGAAAATGCCGGAGCGGATCGGGTAGTAGGCGGTTTTACAGGGGATTATTCCGGAAAAATGCTGGGTGAGTGCATTTTTTCAGTAATGAAGAAAGCTTTGCGGCGTATAACGGCGGTATCAGTCGACAAGGGTAAAACAAGTCCCGAGGAGAAGAAAAACTGTACTATGTCGGGAACGATAAAAATGATTGCCTATGATGAAAGGGTTCTCGCGCTTCTCACGGACAATACAAAAGAAAAGGAAGAGGAAAATTGTCGCCTTCTCCTTTTTCGAAAAAACGGGGAAAAGGTACTGGATAAAGCACTTTCCTTTTTCGGGAAGTAAAATGGACTTGAGCGGAGATAAGATTTTCTTATATCAGAGAAAACATATCAGGTGTATGACTTTAGCGGTCGTCTACGTTATAATGGAACTACGGAGGACAGTTTATACTATCTTCACGTTCCGCGTCTGATTTTAATCTTGGAGGAACGGAACTTATGCTTTGCTTTCCGAATAAGGTGGAACGGGTCAGAATACAGTAGAACGCCCTACGATTGAGCGTTACGCCATAGAATGTCACATCACAGAGCGTCACACCATAGAGTGTCACACCATAGAGTGTCACACCATAGAGTGTCACATCATAGAGCGTCACATCATAGAGGTCACACCTAGAGTGTCACATCATAGAGCGTCACACCACAGAGTGTCACACACAGAGCGTCACACTATAGAACGTCACACCATAAGGTGAAAAACAATAGAGTACTGAAATGAAGCGATTCATTATGAAAGAGAATACAATAGAGGGGGACGGATATGAATCAATATTGCGTGGGAATCGATGTAGGAGGAACAACGGTAAAGCGCGGAATCTTTTACTTATAACGGGGTGCTTCTGGATAAGTGGGAAGTCATGACCCGGAAGGCGGAAAACGGAAGGTATATTCTTCCCGATGTGGCGGAAGAACTGAAGAAGCACTTGGAGGAAAAGACCATTGCCTATGAGGATATCACGGGCATCGGCATCGGTGTACCGGGACCGGTTGAACCGGACGGCGCATGTCAGGAGTGGCGGTAAATTTGGGGCTGAAAGACATTTATCCCGCCTCGGATTATGCGAGAACTCATGGGGGCAGAATTCCCTGCAGGGAAATGATACAATGTAGCTGCTCGGAGAATGGCAGGCGGCGTAGAGGCTATCAAAATATGATGATGGTCACTCTAGGAACGGGAGTCGGCGGCGGCCTTATTTTAAACGGAAAAATTGTGGCCGGTGAACACGGCGCCGGAGCGGAAATCGGACATATCCATGTTAGAGAGGTAGAGGGAGAGCGTTGTGCCCTGCGGCGGAATGGGTTGCCTTTGAGCAGGTGGCTTCCGCGACAGGAATCGTGAAGGAGGCGGAGCGTTTCTGAGGATGTTTAGAGCCTTCTTCTCTGCGCATCTATGGAAAAGCGTTGACGGCAAAAATCGTCTGTGATGCGGCAAAAGAGGGAGATCAGCTTGCGTACTTAAGCCTTGACTTAAGTATGCGTTCCTTGGGCATTGTGCTTGCACAGGTTTCATCGGTTGCCGATCCGGAAATCTCGTTATCTGGCGGCGGTGTGTCGAAGGCGGGAACGTTCCTGCTTGATCTTATTCGAAAGCACCATGAAGAGTACAGCCGATTTTAGAGAAAAAGGCGGAACTTGGCTAGCAACACTCGGAAACGATGCGGGAATCTACGGTTGTGCAAGACTTATGCTCGAAAAAGACTAAGGGTAGAAGGAAAAGTCGAAAGAATTTGTCTTCGTTTGCTTCTTTACGAATCGTTTTACCCGGAAGCGAATATAGATAGTAAAGGAATAAGAAAAGTCGGAAAAATGAATCAGAAAGGTTCTAAAAACAATAGAATATACAAAGATTATTGCCATGCTTATAGAGGAGGCGGAGTCTTCTCGAAAGGAGAGGGCGGAGGCAGCCTCCTTCCTCCGATTTTTGGTGAGGTGGAGCGAGAATCTTTAGAGACGGAAGAGGCGGAGGCCGCATTCGGCTAAAGGGGCCGGTCTCCTTTCGGGGATAGTGGATATACGCCCTATTTTCCGAGACTGCAACTCGGGGCTTTCTTCCGTATCCGAACTGTACCAAGTGGCAAGGATGCGGAGAAGCAGCATGTAAAGGAGCAGGGCGGAGAAATAGAGGAGAGTCTACTTTGCTTATTTTTGAGGAAATAGATTCCTTAGAGGAAATCAGGCGCGAACTCAGCCTGCTCAATCGAGCTCGAGGGAGCGTCTCTTTGACGATGCTAGCAAGAGAGCTTTCGATATCCGAAGAAAAGAAAAGGGAATAGAAGGAAAAATCACGGAGGAGCTAAATCGGATTTTTAAACGATAGCGCTCCATGTTGCAGGAGGGAGTGATTACCTTTAGAAACGGTCGCCATGTTTTTCCGGTAAAGGCGGAGTATAAAATGCCTTTCACGGTATTGTCCATGATGATGAGCAGCACGGGCGTTACACTCTTTATGGAGCCCTTGCTACATTGTACAGCTCGAAAACAATCTGAGTGAGCTCGCTGGAAAAAGCAGGAGGTGGAGAAAGATTTTACTCTCAGTCTTAAGCTGTCTCCGAATCTTCCGGTCTTAGAAAGGAATCTGGAGCTCTTTTCACTTGGACTTTGTTTTGCGAAGGCATGCTGGGAAAAAAGATGGACGGGGTAAGACCTAGCCTTAGAGAAAGAAAAAGTTGAAGCTTTGGATGCAGCGGCATCCTTTGATTCCGAAGGATAAGGTTGTCCCGATTTCCATTCATATCGGAGAAAGCCTTCCGCTGGTGATTACCGGTCCGAATACCGGCGGAAAGACGGTGTGTCAAAGACCTCGGGCTCTTTGCAGTTAATGGGACAGGCGGGCGGCTCCTGATTCCCGCCTTCAGGGTTCTTCCATCACGGTTTTAAAGGAAATTTATGCGGATATCGGGGATGAGCAAAGCATTGAGCAGAGCCTCTCCACCTTTCCGCTCATATGACGAATACGGTAAAAACTCTCGGAGGCGGATTCCGACTGCCTCTGCCTTTTGATGAGCTGGGAGCCGGCACGGATCCCACGGAAGGGAGCGGCACTGGCGCTCGGTATCCTGTATGAGCCTACGAAAGAGGAGTGACCACGCTGCAACGACCCACTATGCGGAGATTGTCTCATGCGCCTTGTCTACGGAGGGAGGGAAAATGCGGCCTGCAGAGTTTGATGTGGAGTCTTCGTCCGACCTACCGTCTGCTTATCAGGGCGTGCCCGGTAAGTCCAATGCTTTTGCGATTGCAAAGAAGCTCTCGGCTTAAGCGAGAAAATCATTGAGGACGCCAGAGGCCGTATCGGAGAAGAGGACCTGCATTTTGAAGATCTGATTTCGACTTGGAGGACAGTAAGAGGCTCGCCGAGAGAGAAAAGCTGGAAATCGAGCAATATAAGGAAGAAGTGGAGCGTCTGAAAGCCCGGGCGAGAGAGTCCACAAAGGGCATTGAGAAAGGCAGAGAGAAAATCCTGAATCGCGCAAGGGAAGAGGCGGCAAAGATTCTTTCCGATGCGAAGGAAACGGCTGACAGCATAGTAAAGGAAATCAGAAAGCGCGAAAACGGCGGAGGAAGCTCTCTGAAGCGGAGCAGATTCTGCAGTAAGCTGAGGAAGATGGAGGAGACACAGGCCTTTTCCGGACAAAGTGTAAAGGGGCCGATGCAGACTATTTCTCTGAAAAACCTTAAGATCGGGGATAAGGTCAGACTTCTCAATATGCATAATGTCGTGGGAACCGTTACCGAGCTTCCGGATAAGAACGGGATGTTTGACGGTGAGCGCGGGCATTGCTCAGAACCAAGGTTTCGGCAAAAAGAGGTGGAATTTATCCAGCATAAGGAAAAGGAAGCCCCTGTTCGAAATCAAGGAAAGACTGCAGGACTCGGAAGGTCTGAGCGATGGGTATTTCGAGATCAATTTGATTGGAAAAATGACAGCGGATGCACTTCCGGAGCTGAATAAAGTACTTGGATGATGCTTTTCTTGCCAAGCTTCCGCAGGTCAGAGTGGTTCATGGAAGAGGGACCGGTGCGCTTCGGAAAATGGTGCATGACTGTGCAAAGAAGAATAAGCATATTGAATCCTTCAGACTGGGAGAATATGGTGAGGGGTCTGACGGAGTAACGATGATCTATTTTAAGAAATAGAATTGTTAGACCGGCAGCATTGTTTTGTAGACAGATTTGTTATAACGACGAAATTGTTTCGTGAGACAGATTTGATTATAACGACGAAATTGTTTTGTAGATAGAATGGTGAGAATGGCAAAATGGTAAAAGGAGGTACTGTGGCAGAAAAAGCAAAGAATCCTGATTGTGGATGATGACAGCTCTATTGCAGAGTTGATTTTCTCTATCTTTGAGAAGGAATGCTTTTTCCACAAAGATTGCGGAAGACGGGGAAGAGGCACTCAGTATTTTTGAAAAGGAGGGTGCTGAGCTTTTACTTTAGATTTAATGCTCCCCGGGAATCGACGGCTATGAGGTTTGCAGACGGATTCAGGGCATCCTCCGATGCCCAGTTATTGCCTTTCCGCAAAGGGAGAAACCTGTGATAAGGTACTGGGGCTGGAGCTTGGAGCGATGATTATATCTTAAAGCCTTTGATACAAAAAGAACTGGTGGCAAGAGTGAAAGCGGTTCTCGTCGTTTAAGCCAGAAGAAGAGTTTCTTCCTACGAGAATGCGGAGGAAAAAGGAAAAAGAGGAACAATTACAGAAAGGAAAGTTTATTGCATACTCCGATCTGGTGGTGAACCTGAGTAATTATGCGGTGACTATAAAGGGAAAATTGTGGATATGCCTCCGAAGGAATTGAACTGTTTCGTTTTCTCGCGAGCTGTCCCAATCAGGTATTTACCAGAGAACAGCCCTCGATCATATTTGAGCTATGAGTTTGCAGGCGATTCCCGCACGGTGGATGTGCATATTAAAACGTCTAAGAGAAAAAGCCTCGGAGGGAAGAATGGAAATTTCACGGTTTGGGGGTATAGGCTAAGTTTAGGGCTGGGGTGAAGAGCTTGAGAAGGCGATTATTCATTAAATTTTTTACTGGGCTACCCGTATTTTTCTTCTTCCCTCTTTTTACTTATTTTTATGGAGGAAGGCGAGTCCAAGATTATTTTTACACTGGAAGGCGCTTCACTTTACCGTGAAGTAACGAGGCTCGCAAATTATTATTCCAAAGAAGAGTTCGGCAGCCTTTCTATCGGTAAAATCACAGCATGGACATGGAGGGAAATATTCGAAGCAAAATCTCCGGAATGGGTCCTTGTAAGTCCCTCAGGGAAAGTTTCTTGCCTTTCAAGCCGGGGAAGAACTTAAAAGCGGAAGGACTTAAAGACTCTGATTTCACGAAAAATGGAGAAAGAACCTATTATACAGAAGATTTTCAAGGGCTTTTTGAAGGAAACGAGGCTTGTAGCCAAGGCGCCGGTGCAAAAGGGATTTTTCAAAAATAGCTACCTCTATCTCATGGTGCCTATACAGGAAATAGAGCGGAAAAAGGCGGAAATAATGGATATTTTTCATGGCCATGGCTGTGATTTTTCTTCTCCCTTTCCATTTTTGGGGTATTTTATACTTATGTATATCGGCCTTTACGGAAAATTACTGTAGGAGCGCTTCGTTATGCTTCGGGAGATTATCAAACCCATATCAAGGTGAGCGGGCAGGATGAAATGGGCTATCTTGCGGAAACCTTAAATTTTATGGCGGAGGAAATACAAAAGTCGGACGATTATCAGCGGCAGTTTATTGCGAATATTTCTCATGACTTTTCGTTCTCCTCCAACCTCCATAAAAAGGGTATTTGGAGGCTATGCTGGACGGCACGATTCCTCGAGACATGGAAGAAAAATATCTGGAACGACTGATTACGGAAACCGATCGATTGAGCAAACTGACACAGTCTATGCTGAGCCTTAACAAACTGGATGAGGAAGGCATGCTGAATCGCAGTAATCTTGATATCAATCGGATGATTCGGCAGGTTGCGGCAGTTTTGAGATGCAGTGCGCAAAGAAAAACTTACAATTTTTCTCTATCTTTGCCGAAAAAGAAATGGTTTATGCGGATTATCCGAAAATACAACAAGTTCTTTATAACCTGATTGACAATGCGGTGAAGTTCTCCAAAGAAGGAACCGAGATTTGTATCCGAACGGAGGAAAAAGGAACAAAGGTCTTTACTTCGGTTAAGGATCAGGGAATCGGAATACCGAAGAAGGATATGCAGAAAATCTGGGAGCGCTTTTATAAGACGGATCTTTCAAGGGGGAAAGATAAGAGAGGTACTGGACTTGGCCTTTCCATTGTAAAAAGGGATAATCACTGCACATAAGGAGCATATTGACTGTATATCCACCGAGGGGGTTGGCACCGAGTTCATCTTTAACCTTCCCGTCTCGTTAAAAAGAGGAGGCATAATCCTTGGACGAAAAATTTCATCAAAGAGAAGATAGTCGGACAGAAGATAAGCTGGAAAAAGAAAGTTGTAAAAAGCCCTATCTTTCCTCTTTTTCCGGAGGTGTTTTCGGCTTGGGTATTTTTTTGGTTTTGTTTTTTCTTCTTCCTATTCTTCCGGAAAAGAAGGAAGGAAAAGAAAAGGAAACGGTAGCCTTTACGGAAGAAGCAAGTACGGAAATGGAAAGCGGCACGGAAAAAACGGAAGCAATAGAGGATGTGGTACAGTCCGAGATTCAGAAACTGGATTTTCCGATTTCCGCGTATGATAGCATGATGGGAAATTTAAAAAGCATTATCCAGGAAGGGAAAAGTCTCTGGTGGATGTTGAGATTTCTACCGGAGGAGAGGATTTACTTACGGAAGGAAAAACGAGGGGAATGGAATTATTTTAGAAAAAACCGCCGACAGTTTGCTGATTCTGTACTTGGGAAGCGGAAAGGGGGAAGAAGCCTATCGAATCCGTTTCTTCCGTGAGAAGGAAGTAGAGGGAAGGCTCTATCTTCGAGTAAAAAGGACGGGGTGATGATTCTTTCGGTTCCGCTTTCCGCCTTTACGGAAAAAGATCTGGAAAAAGCTCAGTGTGATGCCGAGAGGTAATTCCCGTCTTATTCAAAGAGGAGAAACTTTAATCGGAATCGGTTCTCCAAGCGGGGAGCTGTATTCGACCGAAATAACGTACGCTTCCTATCTTTCTTATGATGTGCCCACCGTGGACGGCATTAGAGAGGACATTGCCGTACAAGGTCCCGAAAGAGGGAGAGGAAATGTATTCTACCTAAATACTGCAGGAGAATTTGTAGATTTTGTGCGGGAAAAGCAGGGAGCATTTCGCACATAACGGGTATTTCCGATTGTCTGATATGCTGGAACATCTCAGTAACGGAAAAACTTTAGCTTATTTGGGTGTGAAGATACAAAATACGAGTAAAAGTATGATAGAATTAGGCATTCCGGAAGGAATCTTTATTTCCGAAGTGGAAGAGGGGAGTCCCGCCTATGCTGCCGGCGTGCAGGCGGGAGATGTTATCAAAAAGGTGAACAGGGAGGAACTTACAGGGGTAAAAGACCTGCAGGCAGCCTTACTGAAAGAAAGTCCCGGAAATCCTTTTCAAATCAGCCTCCTTCGTAATAACGGAAATCAGTATGTGGAAATGGAGTTTTCTTGTCCGCTGGGGACAAGGTAGGAAGGAAATTTTATGAGTGAACATATCCCTAACCCTAATCGCTTTATCGAGAATTTTCATGGATGGCACAAGAGTGAATAATGTATTTGGTGAAAATGAAAACACGGCACTCACAAAAATGGAAAAGAATACTTAAACGTGACTCTGCAGGATAGAACAGGGACGATTGACGCCAAGGTTTGGGATCCCTTTTCTCCGGGGATTTCCGAATTCTCCCCCTTAGACTATGTTTATGTAGAGGGAAATGTCGCTATCTATAACGGAGTCAATCAATTAAGTATTCAGCGTCTTTCCGTGGCAAGAGAAGCAGCTACTTTCCGGAAGATTTCTTACCGGTTTCCAAACGGGACAGGAAGAAATGAAGAAAGAGCTGCTCGGCATGATTTCCGCTTTGGAAAATCCTTTTCTGAAAAACTTCTGGAAAGTATTTTTGTGGAAGATAAGGAATTTTTACAGGAATTCTCCTTTCATTCCGCGGCAAAAACAGTGCATCACAGCTATGTGGGAGGACTCCTTGAGCACACTTTGTCCGTTGCGAAGCTTTGCCGTTTTACGCAGAGCAATATCCGGATTTTGAACAGGGATATCTTGATTTCCGCAGCACTTTGCCATGATATCGGGAAAAATGAAGGGAACTCAGTGAATTTCGAGAAATGATTATTCTGATGAAGGACAGTCTTGGCCATATCGCGATCGGTTATACCATGCTTTCCGAGAAAATTGCCTTGATTCCCGATTTTCCGAATGCGCTTCGCTCGGAATTTCTGCATTGCATTCTTTCCCATCACGGGGAACTGGAATTCGGCTCTCCGAAGAAGCCGGCTACTATGGAAGCTCTGGCTCTGCCTTTGCTGGACACATCGGACGCGAAACCGCAAACCATGCGGGAGTTTATCGAGCAGGGAGAGAAGTCCGGGAAGGCGAAGGAAGGGAATGGTTGGATCGGATACAATAAGCTCTTGGAGAGTAATGTGCGGAAGAGTATGTTCTAAGCTCCCCTTGTCCACTGCCATGTACTCACAGATGCAATAATAGAGTATTATAGTATTTTTCATAAAGACGCTTTCGCTCGATTCCGACGCACGGTACTAAGCATCAAAACTTCGCGGTGCTCGTTTTCTGCAAGTACCGGCGTCTCCATACGCTTTATTCCAATACTATCAATACTCAAAAAATATAAATATTCATTCATGCATTAGAAAAAGGACATTGCTTTTGATTCAGATTTTTCTTAGATGAGGCTTTGTTTCCGTTTGAGAGTGATATTCGGGAGCTTTGTAAGGCTTTTTATCCGGGGAGGATTTTTCAGCTGCATACGCCGGAGGGCGTGCGGCTTATGGAGACGACGCAGGAGGAGAAGAATGCCTTAAAGCGTGCGAAAGAGCAAAAAGTCTGCCGTGCCCGTAAACAAGAAGAGCTTAAAAGCGGAAAGATGCGAAAAACAAAATCGAATTCTGACAGAGGAGGGATTTCAGACCCTTCTTTTCCGTCTGTCCTGGATTTACGGGGAGCAAAGCTTTCTTTCAGCGGAAAGCGCACAAAGGATAAGTCGTTATGAAGGCGTATCTCTACCGAATTTTAGAAGAAAAATGCAGGGCGGAGCCTTTCCCTAGGGGATTTGACGGGATTCGCCCGGTCTCTCTTTCCGGAAAACTCTTGGACGAATTGGAAAAGTCAAAAAGCGAAAAAGAACAAAGGTGCAAGATAGTCCAAATCTTCCCAACACTCCCAATATTCTCAATATTCCCTAATACTTCAAAAAGCTGAGAATGCATTTTGTATGCAGGAAAAGAAAGTGATCCACATTCTTTAGTGCCCTAAAGGAGGAATATTGCCTCGAGGGAGAAAAGGCGGAGCTGTTGCATTTTCTTGCTTTACGGGAGAGAAAGAGATTTTACGGAGGGCGGAGGAAAGGAGTGAGTCAAGATTCAAGACGGCTTCAGTATTTACATTCATATTCCCTTTGCCCGAGTAAATGTGCATACTGTTCCTTTCTTTCTTCCCCGATAGCGCCCTTTTCCGACCGCATTCCGGAGTATCTGGACAAGATTTCGAAGAGCTGGATTTTTGCACTCTATGAAATGGGAGAAAAGCGCGGAAAAAGACTGCAAAGCATCTATATTGGCGGAGGAACGCCGACGGCCCTTCCGGAGAAGGACTTGGAGAATCTGCTCCTCTTGGTAGAGAGAAAGCTCCTTTCCTCTCCGCACGCAAAGGTATTGGAATACACGGTAGAAGCGGGAAGGCCGGATTCTTTATCGGGAAATAAACTGGCTCTTTTAAAATCGCATAGCGTGGGGCGCATTTCCATTAATCCGCAGACCTTTCGACAGGAGACCTTGGATTTAATCGGAAGAAAGCACAGTGTCGAGTCTGTGGTGGAGCGTTTTTATGAAGCAAGAGCTCTGGGCTTTGACAACATTAACATGGATCTCATCCTGGGACTGCCTTCAGAAAGGCTTTCCGATGTGGAGGAGAGCCTTCGAAGGATTCGGGAGCTTGCCCCGGAGAATCTGACCGTACACTCCCTTGCGGTAAAGCGTGCCGCAAAGTTAAAAACGGAGGAAAATAAGTACAGAGGAGCCTATCAGGCAGGAGCTTCTTCCGAAGAATTTCCGCTGGAAAGAGATTTTTCCCTCTCTTATATTCCCTCTTGGAAGAAACGAGAGCCGGACTGAAATGGAGTGATGATGCTTTCCGCCATGCAGACAGCGGAAGAATTATCTATATCCTTACTATCTTTATCGGCAAAAATATGGCGGAAATCTGGAAAATATCGGTTTCAGTAAGGAAGGGAAGGATGCTCTATAATATCTTCATGATGGAAGAAAAAGCATACGGTTTTCGGAGTCGGGGCAGGAAGCTCGTCGAAAATTCTCTTCGGAAACGGAAGACTGGAAAGAGTGGATAACTGGAAAAGACTTCCGCTCTTATATGGAGCATTTTGCGGAATATCAGGAGAAGAAAGCGGAGGGTGCTGGAAGAACTCCGTGTATACAAAAGAAAAACAAGATTGACAAAAATAACTAGCAATTCCGGGTTGTTTAGCCTATACTAACTTGGGCAGGGATATTCTTTCGAAAAAGTTTTTCTTCGGAATTTCCTGTATTTACTATATGATGCAAGACCTTACAAAGCATATACGCTTAACGAGTGTCGTGCGTAAATCGTGTGATATCCCGTTTCAGGACTTGGGATAGGCAAATTAAGGAAAATAGAGAAAAGGATGAAAGGGAAGGAGAAGAAATGAATATTCAAGAGAGAAAAAGTGGGCGTTATCGGCTGCGGTTTTGTGGGATCCAGTTCCGCATTTGCCCTTATGCAAAGTGGTCTTTTTCAGAAATCGTTTTAAATGATGTAGATAGGGAAAGAGCGGAGGGAGAGGCACTCGATATCAGTCACGGGCTTCCTTTTGCTAAGCCGATGAAGATTTATGCCGGAGACTATGATGATCTCATGGACTGCTCCATCATCGTAATCACTGCCGGTGCGGGACAGAAGCCGGGAGAAACAAGACTCGACCTGGTAAAAGAAAAAATGTAGGGATTTTTAAGGTATTATTCCGGAGATTGCCAAGAGAAAGTATGAGGAATATTGCTCATTGTGGCAAATCCTGTGGACATTTTAACCTATGTGGCGGTAAAAAGCTCAGCGGTTTTCCGGAGAACAGAGTCTTCGTCTCGGAACGGTACTCGATACCGCAAGACTGAAGTATCTTTTGGGAGAGCATTTGTCCATTGATAACCGTTCCGTCCATGCTTTTATTATCGGAGAGCATGGGAGACAGTGAGATTGCCGCTTGGAGCAGTGCAAATGTTTCCGGTATTCTCTAAAATGATTTCGCAGCTTCGCGGTCACTTGGAGCATGACGCTCCATGAAACGCATTGCGGAGGATGTAAAAACAGTGCCTACGAGATTATTGCGAAGAAAAAGGCAACTTATTACGGAATCGCGATGTCCGTTCGAAGAATCTGTGAGGCGATTATCCGTGATGAGAAATCTATCCTTCCTGTTTCCAGCATGCAACATGGAGAGTACGGGATTTCCGATGTCTCCTTAAGTGTGCCTGCCATTGTCGGAAGACAGGGAGTGGAGAGAGTGGTTCGGATTGAACTTAGTGAAGAGGAGAAAGAGGCTCTTCAAGCTTCTGCCGATACCTTAAAGAAGGTAATCGAGGATGCACTGCGCTAGTGTAATATTGGCAGATATAGTTTTTAGAAAAATAGACATTTCAAGCGAAAAAGCGGATTTTTCCATGCAGGAGATTAGATTCAGGAAATAGTTTCTGTAAGATGCTTGACAGCTCTTGTACTTCCTGTAAAATCCGTTCTCAACAACTGAATATTGTAAACCGTTGAGGTGGAGATAACGGCAACGATGCCTTTACAGAGAACCCGCGATGCTGAGAATCGGGTAAGAAACAAATTGTCAAATGGACCACTGAGGGTGCAGGGAAACGGATTTTTCCGGAGTATTCTGCAACGTGTAGGGATACGTGAGTTCCCGGGAATGTTGGTATCCTGCTAGCGGCGCAGCGTAGGCTGTGAATCAAGGTAGCACCGCGGATGATTATTTGTTTATTCGTCCTCGGCAAAGAAACTCTTTGCCGGGACCTTGTATTATCGAGACGGAAGAGTTTACGATGTTCTGTAAGCGCACAAAGAACATTAAAAACTTTTCCGAATCGCCCCCTGATATGAGCACGAAAAAGCCGAGTATCGACTTGAGAGGGTGAATGTCAGGCAGAATCGATAAAGCACGCAGTGCGAACGATTCCGTAAATACCTCAAGATCCTGCAAAGAACATACATTTACCGCCCCCGGAAAAGGTGGGAAAGAAAAAAGGAGGAAAAGAACGATGCAGCTGAACAATGTGGATTTTGAGACTTATTTGAAGAACTACCCGGATGCAAACGGCTATTTTGGAAAGTACGGCGGAGCGTATGTCCTCGAAGAGTTAAAGAAGGCGATGGAGGAGATTAACCATGCCTATGAAACCATTTCCAAGTCCAGAAAGTTTATTGCGGAGTTAAGAAGAATCCGTAAGGAGTTCCAAGGTAGACTGACTCCCATTTCTCACTTGGAGAGACTCTCCGAGAAAATCAATACCGGTGTACAGCTTTTATGTAAAGCGTGAGGACTTAAATCATACCGGTGCCTACACGTTAAACCACTGCATGGGTGAGGTGCTTCGCGAAATACATGGGAAAGAAGAAGGTTATTGCAGAGACCGGTGCGGACAGCACGGTGGCTCTGGCTACCGCAGCAGCATACTTCGGCATGGAGTGCGACATTTACATGGGTGCGGTAGACATCAAGAAGCAGGCACCGAATGAGCCAGATGAAGATTCTCGGCGCAGAGTAGTAGAAGTAAATGAGGGTCTCCGCCACTCTGAAAGAGGCGGTGGATGCCGCATTCCTCGCGTACATGAGAGGAATATAAGGATGCATTTACTCGTATCGGCTCTGTAGTGGGACCGCACCCTTCCCATGATGGTGCAGATTTCCAGAGCATAGGGCATCGAGGCAAGAGAGCAGTTCCTTGATATGACGGAGAGCTTCCGGATCAATCGCAGCCTGCGAGGCGGCGGATCGAACGCCATGCGGGACTTTTTCTCGGCTTCCTAAATGATCCGGTGACGATTTACGGCGTAGAACCCTTGGGAAGAGGAACCGCACTGGAGACCATGCGGCAAGCCTCACCTACGGAGAAGAAGGGATTATGCACGGCTTTTAACAGCATTATGTTAAAGGATGAAAAGGGAGAGCCTGCACCGGTATATTCCGTAGCGAGCGGTCTCGATTATCCGTCTTCCGGTCCGGAGCACGCCTTCTTGCATGATCTAGGAAGAGTAAAGTATGATGTGGTAGATGATGACGAGACCATTGATGCATTCTTTACCCTTTCCAGAATGGAAGGTATCATTCCGGCGATAGAAAGCTCCCATGCAGTGGCGTACGGTATGAAGCTCGCAAAGACGATGAATAAGGGCTCCATCCTCATCAACCCTCTCCGAAGAGGAGACAAGGATATAGGATTATATCCTGGAAAAATACGGGATTAGAGAGTAAGAAGAAATATAGGAATGAAGCTCGAACGGTAGGTATAGAGCTTGAATAAAGAGACTGTAAAATATTAAAGACTTTTTGATGTTATGCAGGTTCACTGCGAGACACGTCTCGCTCATCTCGCCACGAAGGGATACTTAAGCGAAAAACTGCATTTCATTTGTTTTTCGCAAGTACCCACGGGCTCAGATTGTCCCGCAGCAAACCTGCATAGCAATAAACTAGTACTGCTTTTAATTTTTACAGTCTCTTTTTATTCATACAACAATCGCTCGTAAAGCGTAACCTCTCGTTATGAAAACTGATTGCGTCAGTTCTATAGTTTCGATTTTTCATCATTTCTCTTTTAAACTGTAATACAAAAAATTTTTCGAAGTTAAAAAGCGATTGACTATAACGTTATGTAAAAAGCAATAGGATTAAAAACTAACTTTTTCACTTCTTCAAATTGCGGCATCCTCTTGAAGAATAAATACGGTATAATACTCTATAGATTAGGAAAAGAATAGCTGACTTTAAGATACAGGAAAAAAGGAATGTAAAACTTTGATTACATTCGGCAGGAATAAAAGGAAAGCGATGATGGCTCGTACACAAACAACACAATCAACACACAATTTTATTTCTTCTCGCTAGCGGACTTCATCTCCTCCTTTTGCTCCGGCATGAGCAATGTTGCTCTGACCTTATTTATCTCATGGAAATACAAAAACCTGATGAGCTCGGCGCTTTTTGCGGTTGTTACACTATTGCCTGAGCTTCTGCTTGCTCCTTTTCTTGGTAAAATGAAATTCCATGGCAGCTTTCGCTTTATTTTTGCTCTGGGGGAATTCTTATGTGTCATTCCCATGTGTATTTTGCTTTTTATCGATAATATACTGTTAATCTATCTTGTATTCTTCCTATATTCCGTGATTTTTCTTTATTTTGGAGTGCTTAAGAGCGGAATATTTAAAGCGGATTACGAAGGATGAAGACATGCAGAAGCTGACAGAGTGCATCAAGAACGGTAAATCATCCTCGTGACCGTTGTGAGTCCCCTCGTGGGAGCCACGATTCTCACGTGTTTTTGGGGTAAAGAGTATTTATATTTTGGACATTAGTGCTATATTCTGGCAGCCCTGATCATCCTCTTTTAAAGGGGAAGGAAAAGCCGTCGCCTCCGGAAATGACTCGTACCGGAGGGACAGATATCATAGGAAGTATCCGAAAGAACAAAGAACTCTTTACAGGCTGCCCTCATTTTATGCTTTGTAGGCGGTGCAGTTTCCATTTTGACCTTGAATATATCTATAAAGTGCTGCATGCTGTTATGCAATATTCCATGCTCATGTCTGCTAGGCATTCGGAGGGCTAGTAGGAAGTATCATAGAGGGATGCCCTTTGCACAGATTCATCTTAGAAAGTATCTTTATTTGTACAATGATGATGGGAGGGCTCCTTTTGGCTGTTGTTCTAAAGCCTGCTTTTTGGGATATTACTCGTTATTCTGCTGTTCAGCGGTATACTCAGTGCGCTTGTTAGTGCTTTATTATTCGGTAGAATTGTTTAACAGGAGTGTGGAGGAGAAATTCGGACAGTATGCCATCTTTCAAAAATATCGCGGATGCTCTTCGTTAGTGTCTAAACCTTTTAGCGGAATGTTGAATCAGCTGGTAGGCTGCGTGAGAGCAATCTCTTCCTTAGAATCTATTTTTTCTTTTTGGTATATTTTCCTTTTAAAAACACTGAATTTAACGAGAATGGAGACACTTTAAAAATATTGTAGTGAAAAATACCTACAAAGCGATGAAAAACAAGGCTTTGTGGTATTTTTAGAAATCTATCTGTTAACAGTACATTTCTCTATAGAAATCAGTTTACAGTTTTTGCCGCTGAAAATATCCTCAGCATAGTACCTCCTCACTTTTTTTCCGAGACAAGAAATAGTAAACATTGCTTTTTCCTTTTCTTGCACATTTTCCGAACTTTCTATATACTCTACAAAATAAAAAAGAGAGGAGTAAGGAGCTATGGGATTTACATTGTTACATCGATTACCGTCCGCGGAAGAGGTTAGAAAGAGTATCCCCTATCAGAGAAGCTGGCAGAGATAAAGGCAAAAAGGGACGCTGAAATCAAGGCGATTTTTAAAGGAGAGCAAGAAGTTTTTCTCGTTATCGGACCCTGTTCTGCAGACCATGAAGATCCGGTGCTGAATACCGCATAGATTAAAGGAAGTGGCAAAGGAAGTGGAAGACCGGATTTTATCGTTCCGCGAATCTATACCAACAAAACCCAGAACCACGGGTGAGGGCTATAGGCATGCTTCATCAGCTGGATCCAGAAAAACGTCCCAAAGCTTAACTGAGGAATTTATGCACCCGAAAGCTTCATATGAAGGTTTTGGAAGAGACGGGATTTTCCACTGCAGATGAAATGCTGTATCCGGATAACTCACCTATCTTTCCGACATGATGAGCTATGTTGCAGTCGGTGCACGTTCGGTGGAGAACCAACAGCACAGACTCGTGGCGTCCGGAATTGATGTACCGGTAGGCATGAAGAATCCTACATCGGGAGATCTCGGCGTCATGCTGAATTCCATTCATGCGGGGCAGCACGGCTATGAATTTATTTTTCCGCGAATGGGAAGTGAAGACGGACGGAAATCCTTTACACGCATGCGATTATGCGAGGCTCGCAGAATAAGCACGGGCAAATGCTTGCAGAACTACTCACTATGAGGACTTAAAGTCTCTGCATTCCCTCTATGAGAAGAAGGAGCTTTGCATCCTGCCGTGATAGTGGATACAAACCATTGCAATTCCGGAAGAGTACAAGGAGCAGCTTGAATCGCGCATGAAGTGATGCACCTCAGAAAATACTCAACGGAACTGGCTCACTTTGTAAAGGGGCTATGGTGAGTCTTATCTTTTCGAGGGCTCCGCAAAGGTGGGAGGAGCATATTTTAGAAAAATCGATTAGCGACCCTGTATCGGCTGGGACGACACGCTGCGTTTAATCTCCAATATTTACGACTACCAGTGTCAGACGAAGTATTGATTATGTTTCTGTAAAATAAAACGGAGTGATTATACGTGATTGGAATGATAGCTATTTCGGTCTTTCCGTTTTTCTTGCACTTTTATTTCTTCCTTTATACTTCTAGGAGCTAAAAGGAAAGGGGAGTTATGGGTTTTTTCGTTCTTAAATCAATTGCCGACAACGGAAGAGGTAAAAAGCAGTATCCCTTATCGAAGGAGCTGATAGAGAGAAAGGCGAAGAGAGATCGGAGATGAAGTCCATATTCAGAGGAGAAAGCAAGAAGTTCCTCCTCGTCATCGGTCCCTGCTCTGCTGACCATGAAGATCCGGTGCTGGGAGTACCGCCATCGCCTAAAAGGAGGTGGCGAAGGATGTGGAGGACCGGATTTTTATGTGCCGCGAATTTATACCAATAAACCCAGAACCACGGGAGAGGGCTATAAAGGAATGCTGCATCAGCTGATCCGGAAAAAGGGCCAATCTTACAGAAGGAATTTTTGCGATTCGTCGTGCGCATATCCGGGTACTCGAGGAATGCGGATTTTCTACAGCGGATGAGATGTTTTACCCCGATAATCATAACTATCTCGATGATGTACTTTCCTGTTGCAGTTGGGCGCGCTCTGTGGAAAATCAGCAACACAGGATGGTGGCTTCGAGAGACATCCCGGTAGGAATGAAGAATCCGACTTCAGGGATCTCGGCGTTATGCTAATTCATTTATCGGCGACAGCATGGACACAATTTTATTTACCGATGGGAAGTGAAACGGCAGGAAATCCCCATACGCATGCCATTATGCGAGGTTCTCAGAGTAAGCATGGGCAGATGATACCGAACTCATCACTATGAGGACTTGAAACTGCTTCATTCTTTATATGAGAAGAAAGAGCTACTGAATCCGGTCGCGGTTGTGGATACGAATCATTGCACTCCGGAAAGAAGTATAAGGAGCAGCTTTGAATTGCCCAGGAAATCATGCATTTTTGGAGTATTCCGAAGAGTTGGCCTATTTTGTGAAGGGCTTATGGTGGAATCTCTATTTAGAAGAAGGTTCTGCAAAAGGTGGAAGAGTATATTTTAGGAAAAAGTATTACGGATCCTTGCATTGTTGGGAAGATAGCGTCTCATTTCGACGGTCTATGAGCATCAGGCGCAGACAGGATGAAGTGTGTCCTTTTCAGGAGTAAATGAATAAGCAAGCTTTATGGCATGGAAGCAAAAAGCATTTCGCCGGATGGAAGATACAAAAGCATTTCGTTGTATGGTAGATATGGACTATTTTATTGCAGTGAGAGATAGGAAATTGATTGCGGTAAGGCATAGAGGAAAACAGTTCATCGCATGATAGAACGATATAAACAGAGATTTTATTTGGAGGAAAATATGGGTGCATACGAGGAACTGCAGGAAAGAGGTTTGATTACGCAGGTTACGGACGAGAAAGAAGTCCGCGAGATGAGTGAACAGCGGAAAGGCAATCTTTTATATCGGCTTTCGATCCGACCGCCGATTCCTTCATGTAGGACACTTACGGCACTTTGCCTGATGAAAAGACTGCAGATAGCAGGAAACCGACCGATTGCGCTAATGGGCGGCGGAACGGGCATGATTGGAGACCCTTCCGGAAGAACGGATCTTCGAAAGGTGCTTACCGTAGAGGAAATAGACCGTAACATTGCCTGCTTTTAAAGAGCAGATGAGCCGTTTTATCGACTTTTCCGAGGGAAAAGCGATTCTCGTGAACAATGGGATTGGCTTCGAACTTAAAACCTTATGGAGTTTTTACGGAGGTAGGACCGCATTTTTCCGTAAATGAGATGTTGAGAGCCCGTTGCTATGTGAATCGTCTCGCAAACGGCCTTTCGTTCTTGGAGTTTTCCCTATATGCTCATGCAGGGATACGACTTCTACCGTCTCTATGAGGACTACGGTTGCAATATGGAGTTCGGCGGTGACGACCAGTGGAGCAATATGCTTTGCGGGAACGGAGCTTATCCGTAAGAAGCTCGGAAAAAGACGCCCATGCGATGACCATAACCCTCCTAACCAATAGGAAGGAAAAGAAATGGGTAAGACCGCAAGTGGTGCGGTTTGGCTTGATCCGAAGAAGACGAGTCCTTATGACTTCTATCAGTACTGGAGAAATGTGGACGATGCGGATGTGGAAAATGCCTTCGTCTTCTACCTTTATTCCGATGGAGGAAATCCGGGAAATGGACAAGTGGGAAGGAGCGGAGCTCAATAAGGCGAAGGCTGTTCTTGCCTTCCATTTAACGGAACTGTGCATGGAACGGAGGAAGCAAAGAAGGCGGAAGAGGCGGCGAAGTCCTCTTTGCCGGAGCCGGGTGCTTCAGCCAATGTCCTGAGCTATACCCTTTCCAAGGAAGAATATGCGGACGGCGTAGATGTTTTTAAATCTTTTTAGTTCTCATAGGGTCTTGCGCTCCAAGGAGAGGCAAGAAGAAATGTGCAGCAGGGCGGGTAAGTTTTGCCGGAGAAAAGGTGACGGATATCGGAAGAGTCTTCAGCCCGGAAGAGCTCTCCAAAGAGCCGCTTTTACAAAAGGGAAAGAAGAGTTTTGTGAAAATTATCTTCTAACGAAAAAGAAGAGATTTGTGATGACTATTCACCTTCTTACAAAATATTTACAATCCTTGCTTTTGCCTTATCTTTACTTGCATAGAAAAAGATACAGTTATACTTTTATCGAAGTTGTCGAGGAGGACGCTAAGGAGTATCTATGTTTAAGAAGTTATTTTTTCTATTTTTGTTATTCAGTACGCTCGGCTTTAGTTCGATATCTTTCGCGGCGGGAAAGAAGCCGATTAATATTGAAGAGACTTATGTTGACGGAAAGGTGAATGATCCGGTGACGAAGTCTGCGCGTACAGCGTATATATTCACGGAAAATCCGACTTTATCCTTTACTCTTCCGGAGGGGAAGAAAGTGGACATTGTCCTTTATTGTAATTCCTATGTGGAAAGCGAAGACAGAGGATTCGCAATCGCATGATGAAGAAGAGTGTTATTGGCGGAGAGAAGTTTAAACTTCTTCCTGAAGAGGATTATCTTGCAGCGAAGGAAGACGGCAGTCTTTACAATACGGCTGACCACTGTTATGTACTTCGAGTATACGAAGAGGGGTCGGAACAGTATGACGAGTATTATTTTGGAATTGTAGAAGAGGATATTTTCAAAGATTATCAAGAGAAGGCGAAGGAGAAAGAGCTTCTAAAGCAGAAATTAAGCCAGTACGGACCGGCTGCAATGCAAAATAATGAAAACAAAAATAGAATAATTGTCTCGTGATGAGGGATTTATAGATCGGATATCTGCGGTAGTATATCCGGTCTATTTTTCTCCAAATTCCAGAAGGCCCGCAGTACCGGCTTTCAGATAACGCAGAATAAATTGAATGAACTCCTCTCTCTTGTAAGAGGTTTCTTTTTGGAAAACAAAGAACAAGGAGGCGCCAAATATCGTTTATGAAAAAGCTTCGTAAGAATCTGCAATTCCTTTTCCGAAACCACAACGCCGGTTTCAGAATGCCGATTTTTCATGGCCCAAGCTACATGTTGTTCCAATTCACGGTATAGGACACGTTCAAGAGTGACTCTTCCTACGGAATCTTTTGATACAGTTCAAGAGATGTCGATGCTTTTCATGGAGTTTAACACATCGTTAAGAGCATTTTCATAATCCCGATTGTTCTGGATTTCCGAAACAAGCTTATTACATTCTCTACTGATTACCCATTCCAAAAAGACCGTAGATATCCGGAAAATAATAATAAAGGTTTTTCGATTGACCTCAGCCTTTTCGATGATTTCTTTTACAGTAATTTTATCCAGCGCCTTTTTCTTCCATTGCCGTGATTAGGGCAGTGGCAAGCTTTTTCCTTGGTTCTTTCTCGAAGTTCACAATTTTTCACAATTTACCCACATTTGTCCGGTATTGTCCGTTTTCTTTCTTTTCAAAGCTGATATTATACTACTGTTGCCTTTTAGTTTAAAGAAAATGAGATAGGGCTGAAGAGCCAAAAATAGAAGACGTAGAAGTGTCGAGTACAGAAAGGCAGAAGAAGGGAAAAACGGAAAGTATAAGAAAAAAGGAAAAATGAAGCGATGGCGAAATAAGAGAATGGGAACATATAGAGAAAGGGAGGATGAAGATGAAAAAGAATGCGATGAACAGAAATACAGAAATGAAGATAGAAATGAATAAAGAAACAAAAGATGCAAAAAGAAAACTCGGTAAAAAGAGAGACTTATGAAGGGCGTTGCTATTGCCTTTAGTACTATCGCAGGTACTCCTGCTCCTGATGACAGCTCTTGCCTCCGAAGACTATCCTCGCTATCATGAAAAGCTATTATGCCTTGCTGAGTGCTGCAGGAGAGCTGAGCAGGGCTCGGTAGTTAGAGCAGTATGAGGCAAGGGAATGCAGACCGTTACGGATTACGGAAAATACAGCAGCATTAAAAACTTGAGTAACGGCGTGGATGCGAGTCGGACGGAGAACGCCATGTCTTTCACTTTTCCAAACGGGCGCCGGAGACCTTATATATCGAGGGGAGACATCGAGCCTTTCGCCATTCTTCCTTGGAAAATAGCATTACTTACGAGTTAAACGGCTTGGAAGTGGACCCTCCAGTGCTTGCAGGCGAAAAAGGACTCGTAAAAATTCATGTTGATTTTACAAGAAATCCGGATGCACAGGACTATGCCAAGAAAAATTATGTGCTGATTGCCAGAGCAAACTTCTCCATGGAGGATATCCTTTCTTTAAAGGCGGAGAAGGCGGAGGTTGTAAAACCCTCGGAGAGAAAAAGGAAGTGATGTTTGTCCTGCTTCCGGGAGAGGAAGACAGCTTTGATATCGAGGTGGGAAGCAATTCCTTCAGCTTTGACGGCCTGCAGTTTCAGATGATGCCGCTTCGTTCCGCCCAGGTGGAGAAAAATAAAGGATATACAGGATTCGAAAAAGGATATGGAGGATTCTATCAAGCTTTTGAAAGATGCGGGAAATGATCTTCTTTCGAACATGGAATCTTCCCGAAAATCCCTTCGTGACATGGAAAAAGAGTCTGAACGAGGCAATGCTTCTGTGAAATCCATACAGGAGGAAGGAAGAGCATTTCAAGAGGAAAGAGATAAGAGTTACGATTCCTTGGATAAACTTACGGAGAGCTTAACACCCGTAAACGGAAACATCAGTGACTTAACAGCCACAATTGGAGATACCAAGAAGAATATTGACGGGAGAAAAGACAGCATTAATCGGATACAGAACAGCTAGAGACCTGGAAGAATCTCTTACAGAGCTTCGATCCGATGTGCCGAATACCGCGAAAATCGAGGAAGCAAAAAAGGAATAGTCAATGCTTTTAAACGGCATGCTGGACAGTTCGAGACAGGAAACGACAGCGGAAGTGATTAGTGCTTTAGACCAAAAGCTTCAGGGAAATCCTCTGCATGAACCCATTATGAATCTCGTGAAGGGTTATTCCGGGCTTTCCGAGAAGGAAGAAGCTACGAAAAAGCAGCTTCGTACCTGCTTTCCGATAAAAGTACTCCTCAACTGACGCCCTTTCTTCCGATACGCGTTCCGGAATGAGTACGAGGGATGAGACGGACTTTCCACTTTGGAAGATAGTCTGGAAGAAGTGAAGACCTTACAGTCGGATTTAACAAAAATCGGCGACTACGGCGGAGGAACTCGGAAAAAAATGCCAATGTTTTGCTGGAAAACAGCCAAATTGCGATGCAGGACCTTACAGGAGGGCTTCGCAGTCAAGACTCATATTTGAGAGGAAAGAGAGAGGAGACTTACAAAAATCTGGAAAGGAACCTCGATTCTGCAAGCTCTGCAGTGCGACAAGGGGAAGCGGCACTCGGTTCCACAAAGAGCATGCAGACAGCGAAGGACACGATGGAGGATCTCGTTGAGAGTAAGTGGGAAGAAAAATACGGGAGAAAAAGACAAATCTTTTTGAGATGGACCCGGACAGAGCGCCGGAGTCTCTGGTTTCGGGGAAAATGAGAATATTGTCGATGTTGCCGTAACGCTTCGTACAGAGGAAATCAAGGTGGATAAATCCAAGGAAAAAACGGAGGAATCGAAGGAAGAATCCGGTGTTTGGGAAAAAATAGCGGCGGTATTTGCAAAAATGTTTTCCGGACTCGGAAAGCTCTTTAAAGGGAGGAAGTAGATGTCCTTTAGTGAAAAATGTCAAATTTTTATCGTAAAAAGAGAGAAAAATCGGCTTTGGGATTTTTGCTGATGCTTTATTGTTCTCTGTTTCTCTCCTTTTTCGTGGAAATCAATTATGACTTAAGTAAATATCTTCCGGATTGGTCTTTTGACTGAGCAGGAATTCAAAGATGGAAGAGACCTTTGGCTATCCCGGCACAGCGCGTGTGATGATTAAGAATGTCACAATGGAGAGGCCTTAAACTATAAAAATCAGATTGAAGAGATTTTCCGGAGTAGACCGGGTGAGCTTTCATACCGGGGAAAACGGTGCCTTTGCGCCGAACTATATGGAGGGAAAAGACGGAGGACCTGGACTATAAGGACGGAAATGCCCTCTTTCATATCGTCTTTGTAAATGGGGACAGTGACTTAAAAACAAAGGCCGCTGTACAAGAAATTGAGATTTACTGAGGGATAAGGCGGTTTATGTCGGGACTTGCGGTACAAAAGTAAAACCGTAAGAGAGCAGGTAAGCGGACAGATGGGCTTTATCCTGGGCTCGGCATCACCTTCATTTTTCCTGATACTTCTCTGATGACCAATTCCTAGGGGAACCGATTCTCTTCCCTGCTGACCATCCTTGTAGCGGTGGGATTAAATAGAGGGACCAACGTCTTTCTCGGAAAAGTTTCCTTTATCACGAACAATGTGGCGGCGATTTTACAGATTGCCCGTATCCATGGACTATGCCATTTTCCTCCTGCACTCCTTTGAGCTTGGTCTTTCCAAAGGAATGGAGAAGAAAAAGCCTAGCTTTGCGGTGGGGAAGCCATAAAACCATTTTTGCTTCTTCTCTTACAACGGTCGGCGGTTTCCGTGCTCTAGCGCCATGCGGTTCGGAATCGGTATGGACATGGGACTTGTGACTGGCTAAGGGTGTCATTTTTAAGCCTTCTACGTTATCTTTTTATGCCGGCGCTTCTTCTTAGGATGTGGAACTTTGTGGAAAGACAAGAACAAGTCATTTCTCCTTCCTTTCACAGCCTTTCGAATCTCTGCCTATCATGTAAGCCCTGCGATTTTAGCGTTAACGCTTCTTTTGGCGTTTCCCTAAATATTATGCAGGTATGAATCACTTCCGATTCAGCAGTTCCGCAGTAGCTATGGGAGAGAACGAAGATTTCCGAAATAGCGGAGGAGATAGACTTGTCTTTGGAGAAGAAAATCTTCTCATTGCGATTTATCCTTCCGGAAGAAACGATATGGAATCGGCTCTGGGAGGAACACTCAAGTCTCTTCCCTTTGTGAAGTCCGTGCAATCCTTAAGTGCGGCTCTTCCGGAGGGCGTTCCGGAGTTTATGACGCCGAAGTCCTCGCTTGATCTTGTGCGAAAGGACGGGATACAGTGCATGGTCATCACCTTGAAACCTTCCCCGGAGAAAGTGAAGCCTCCTACAAGGCGGCGAATACGGTTCGGCAGATTTTAAAAGACTATACGGGATCGGACAGCTATTTGGTAGGAGATACGACAGCTACGATGGATATGGAAAATATTCTCGCGCCGATAATGCCCGGGTAAATACCATTTCGCTCATCATCATTTTCCTTGTCGTGATGCTCTCCTTTAAGTCAGCACTTTATGCTTTTTGTTGCCATGGTTCCTAGAAATGGCAATTATGACCAATATGTCTTTTTCTTATTTGGAAGGCAGTCAAATGATTTTCATCTGGCTTGTAGTGGTGTCCAGTATTCAGCTTGGCGCAACAGTGGACTATGCCATTTTGGCCCTGGACCACTTTAAAGAGGAGAGGGAAAAGAAGGAAAGAAAAAGAAGCGATTTCCGCAGCAATTCGGAAGAACCTCTCTTCCCTCCTCGTTTCCGGCCTCTATTCTCACCGTAGTGGGCTATGTCATTTACTTTATTTCTTCCGTACCGGCAATCGGACAGCTTGAAAGTTGATAGGAAAGAGGTGCACTTTCTCCTCTTCTAGTGGTATTTCTCCTTCCGGGACTCCTTCAGCGTTCTGGATAAAGGCTTTTGATACGAAAGGAAAAATAAAGAGTTGTGAAAGAAAGAGAGAAGTTAAAGAAAGCGAAATACAAGAAAAACAAAAAGTGCAAGAAATACAGAGACAACTAATCCACATTGCCCTTCCGAAAAATCTTTTATAATGGGTCTCCTTGAGTAAAGGGAAGCTTATGCGAGGAAACTTTAACCTATACATGTTCTATTCTATAGACTTTCTTCTATGAGAGAGAAGGAAAGGGAGTGTTTAAAAGACAAAAAGAAAGAAGGAAGGAAAATGTGGCTGATAGTGGGCTTGGAAATCCGGGAAAAATATGACGGTACAAGACACAATGCCGGTTTTGCGGTAATCGATATCTCTTGGAAATACTGGGAGGGAAGGGCTGGAAGCACTGAAATTTCACGGCGCCTTTACCAAATTGCGGATTGGCACGGAGGAGGTCGTTATTTTGAAGCTCTACCTATATGAATCTCTCCGAGACAACATTGCCCCTGATAGCGAATTTCTAGCAAGATTCCGCCTGAACAGGTTCTTGTGGTTTTCCGATGAAATCAGTCTCTCCCAGGCAGCATCACTATCCGAAAGGCTCTGCAGGTGGACATAACGGTTTTAAAAAGCATTATTGCAAGACTCGGCACTGAGGATTTTCCGCGGATTCGTCTGGGAGTAGGAGAAAAAGGAAAGAGAAGACTTGGCGCCTATGTTCTCGGCCATTTCGCAAAGAAGACGAAAAGCGCATGAGGAAGCCTATACAGAGGCTGCGAAGTTCGCATCTGTATCGTGACGGAGGGATTGAAAAAGGTAATGAACCTCTATAATATATATAAATTGTTACAGAGTATTAAAAATAGTGAAATCTTGTTCATATTTTGCGAGAGTATTGAAACAGGGCACGCTCTCGCTAACTTCGCCACGTGAGTACTAAGCTTCAAAGCTTCGCAATGCTCGCTTTCAGCAAGTACTAACGGGCTCAGATTACCCCTATTCCAATACCCGCAAAACCTATGAAGAACTAGAAAGTTTCATGGATTTATTTATGCCCATATCGAATCAATTTGTATATTAATTATCCTATTGCAGAAAAAGTATGAGCGAGAGCGTCTTTATGAAAAGAGGATAAAGGAGACGTTTCGCTCCAATTTTTGAATTAGAGGTTCATAGTGCTAAACAATAATGAGATTAACAGGGAGAATCCACATATACGAATCCTATAGAGGAAACTTTTGCTTTTTCAGTCCATGCAGGGAAGGTCTGGGCTCGGGAAAGCAGCTTTTTATACGGAATTGTAGACAGCTTAAAGCCGCTTCTTTCGCTTCCTTTTGCGAAGAATTGGGCGCTTTATCTTTGTAAAAATGAGGAGAGAGCAAAGGAAGTTTTACAGGACTGTAGGGCTTTTTCGGAGAATGTCTACTACTATCCTCCGAAGGATTACCTTTTCTATAAGGCGGATACCAGAGGGCATTATATCCTTAGGGAAAAGAGGTGAGTGTCTTCATCATCTTCTGGAAGATAGTGAGGGAATGATTGTGACCACTTTTTCCGGCTCTGATGGAGAAAATGGAAGGATGCTTTCGGGGTTCTCTCTTTACCGTGCAAGTCAGGATGAGTATAGCGCCTCGACTTGCAGGATACAGTCTCAGAGATGGGGATATGAGAGCTGAGATAGAGATGCGCGGGAATATTCCCTGCGCGGCGGCATTGTGGATGTTTTCTCCAATCAAATGGAAGACCCGGTCCGTATCGAGTTTTTGGGGAAGAGATAGACAGCATTCGATCTTTTTCGCTGGAGAGCCAGCGCCCTGGAGCAGATTACGGAAGCAAAGTTCTATCCTGCAGGGAAAGAGGCTTTTCCTCTTCTCTCAAGGCTTTTCTCTTTTGGATTATTTTCCGAAAGAGGCGGTGGTTTTTCTGGATGAACCGCAGAGGCTTCTGGAAGAAGCTGGAGCAGAAGAGGAGTTTCTGAACTTCTTCGAAGCAGGTACAGGGACAGCTACAAAGTCGATTTTTAGAGTGCAGACAGATATAAAAGGGACTTCCTGCACAGCTTTGAAAAAGGAAATCGGAGAAAAGTGGCAAGCAGGAGGAGACGAGGAGGAACGAATCGACCTCTTTCTCCGGAAACGCTTCGACTAGAAATCGGGAAAAGAGTCTTTGCGGCTTTTTCCACACTCGGGACAGGACTCGATTCTTTAAGCTCTGCAATCGATAGTGGAAGATTGATGAAAAAGTTTCACGACGAAAGAAATTCCGACGTGAAAGCATCCTGGCTTGTTTCAGGAGGATATAAAGCGTCTTTAGAGAAATACAGAGTTCTTCTCATTCCCATCCGCGCTTCGTGCTTCGCGTCTTGCGGAAAAGCTCCGGGAAGAAGGGATTTCCGCCACTGCCCTGATGCATTCAGCATTTCCAAAGAAGGGGAAAAGCATACAGGTTGTACGGGCTTTCTGGCATGGCTTTTTCCATGGAGGAAGAAAAACTCTTTATCCTCACGGAGCGGAGCTTTTCGGGCAAAAGTCTCAGCTAAAAAGAGAAAAAGGCGGAAGGTGTGCGCATAGGCTCTTTGACGGAGATTGAAAAGGGAGACTATGTGTGCATGAAAAGCCATGGCATCGGTATTTATCAAGGGATAGAGCGCATCACAACAGACGGCGTGAGTAAGGATTTTATCAAGATTCTCTACAGGGACAGGGGGAATCTGTATTTGCCGGTAACAAAGCTGGACGGCATTGAGAAGTATGCGGGAAAAGAAGCAAATATACCGAAGCTGAATCGCTTTAAACGGCACGGAATGGCAAAAAGACGAAGGCAGGGTCCAGGGGGCGGTAAAGGAATGCAAAAGAACTAAGACTTTATGCGAAACGTCAGAATGAGGAAGGTTATGCCTTTTCGGAGGACACGGTCTGGCAGAAGGAATTTGAAGAAGCTTCCCTACGAGGAAACCGGAGACCAGATTTTAGCCATTGAAGCAACCAAAAGAAGACATGGAAAGCAAAAAAATCATGGATCGTCTGGTTTGCGGAGATGTGGGCTACGGAAAGACCGAGATTGCTCTTAGAGCAGCGTTTAAGGCCGTGCAGGATTCCAAACAGGTGGCGTATCTTTGCCCAACGACGATACTTGCTCAGCAGATTTACAACAATTTTGTAGAACAGAATGAAAAGGGTTTCCGGTGGGGATTCGCCTTCTTTCCCGTTTTCAAAGCGGGAAGGAGCTGAAGAAGAGCCTCGAAGAGCTTTCTCACGGCAGGGTGGATATTGCGATAGGAACCCATCGTCTTCTTTCCAAGGATGTACATTTTAAGAATCTGGGACTCCTCGTCGTGGATGAGGAACAGCGCTTCGGTGTATCGATAAGGAGCGGATTAAATCCTCGAAGGAAAATGTGGATGTGCTGACCCTTTCCGCAACGCCCATTCGAGAACACTCATAGTCTCTCGTGGAATTCGAGACCTTCCGTCTTGGAAGAGCCGCCTCTTGACCGCCTTCCGATTCAGACCTATGTTATGGAGGAAAATGAGCGTCCGTTCGGGAAGCGATAGAGCGGGAACTGAGACGAAACGGACAGGTGTATTATGTCCATAATAGAGTGAAAAGCATAGCGGACACGGCAATGCGCGTGCAAAAGCTTGTACCCTATGCACGAGTAGCCTATGCTCACGGGCAGATGGGAGAGCGGGAACTCGAGAAAATCATGCTTTCCTTTATTTCCGGAGAAATAGATGTTTTGGTTTCCACGACCATTATCGAAACCGGGCTCGATATTCCGAACGCCAACACGTTGATTATTCAGGACGCAGACAGGATGGGGCTTTCCCAGCTCTATCAGATTCGCGGGCGTGTAGGACGTTCCAACCGGATTTCTTATGCCTTTCTCTTGTACAAGAAGGGGAAAAGTCTCACGGAGGAGTCGGAAAAAGCGCTTGAAGGCACTCAGGGAATTTACGGAGCTCGGCTCAGCATTCGTATTGCACTTCGTGACCTCGAGATTCGCGGAGCGGGAAATGTTCTCGGTGCGGGAGCAACACGGACATATGGAAGCGGTGGGTATGAGCTTTTATACCGCTTCTTCGTCATGCAGTTCTCCTCGAAAAGGGAGAAAAGACGGAGGAAGAAAGCATAGAGTGCCAGATGGATGGATTTGATGCTCATATTCCGGAAAACTATATTCCGAATGAAGAGCAGAAGCTTGAGGGTGTATCAGAAGATTTCCACTATCAGAAGTGAGGAAGAAGAACTGGATTTAAGGACGAGTTGATAGACCGTTACGGAGATTTACCGGATAAGGTGGAGAATCTTTTCATCGTGGCGATGTTGAAGCTTTCGCTCAGTCAAAATCGGTGTTTTGGAATGTAAGATTAAAAAGAGGCGAGATTCTCATGCAGTTTTCTCCGAAAGCGAAATTGGATACCGCAAAAATTCTGTTCTTGTCCGGGGAGTCACTATGGCGAAATACGTTTTCAGAACGGAGAAAAGCCCGCAGTTCTTTATAAAAGAAATATTCCGGGACTCCGGAGACTGTAGAAGAAAGCATGAAAAAGGCTATGGAAATCAGTGAGTCTCTCCGGCATGACTTCGATTCGGAACTGCATTTTGTTTTTCAAAAGTATCGGATGAGCTAAAAATTGACATTTTTCGATTTTGAAGTAAAAAGCGGCTCTTTCTTAAAGAAAAGTAAGAGAAATACAAGGAAAAAGGCCTTCGTTCATTGACAGTATAAGTGTAAGCTATAATGCAGTCGTAAAAGGAGTTTGTCTCTGTTTAGGGGTTTGAATACTTTTCGGACTACATTCCTTTTTCGCTGAAGTGTACTGTAGAAACAGTATCTCTGTAAACAAGATGCGTAAGGCATGTCCTTGGCGCTTGTTAAGACGAGCATGTGGATATTCGCAGTACTCGTTATAAATCATAATACGCCGCAAAAGAACGGCAATCATGGAGGATGAAAAATGAACAAGAATGAGTTGGTTTCCGCTGTAGCAAAGCAGGCTGAATTATCCAAGAAGGATGCAGGCTTGCAGTAGAGGCAGTATTTGAGGCTATTGCATCTGCTCTTGAAAAGGGCGATAAGGTTCAGCTGATTGGCTTCGGAACATTTGATGTTTCTGAGAGGCTGCGAGAAGGCCACAATCCGAGAACCGGAGAGGCTATGAAGATTGCCGCTTCAAGGCACCGAGATTTAAGGTCAGTGAGCTGAAGGATCGTGTGAACTAAGCCATGCGCTTAGATAAGTTTTCTAAAAGTTTCTCGACTGATAAAAAGACGGACAATAGCTAATGAAGCGTGCGATACCGGGTCGAATATCTATTAACGGAAAGTTGCAGAAGGCATCTTATGAGAGGTGAAAGTCGGCGATGTAATCAGTATTCGTTTCGGTGAAAAACCGGTGGAAGCCAGAGTGCTTTCCGTTAAAGAACCGATACGAAAGGAAGAAGCGGAAGAGCTATTTGAGTATTTATGAAAAAAGCAAGGAGAAGAAAAAGAAGATTTTTCAGATTTGGAGTTGCCTTTGTTCTTAAAGCTTTGTGGTAACTCTCCTTACTATAGTCATTTTTGTTAGGGGAAACACTTTGCAGCAGCAAAACAATAAGTATCTCGCCATGGAAGAAAATCTGGAAGAAGAATTAAACAAAGAGAAACAGAGAGAAAAAAAACTGGAAGATGAGCTGAGTCTACAGTAAAAACCAAGGAATACATTATGGAAGAGGCGAGAGAAATTTTCGGTTTACAAATGCCTGATGAGATTATTGTTAAACCGGAGAACTAAGTACTTGGAAACGAAAGAGGATTCGTCTTCTTTCGTTTTTTTATGAGAAATTATGGAAATAGTGAAAGCGAACGGCAATTCCCGAGTCTTGGGAATTTGCTCCAACTCAATTGAGGCATTATGCAAAAGCGGAACAGATAGCAAGGTATTTTTATAGTAAGAAGAATAATCTGATTCTTCCGGGAGATCAGGTTCTTCTGGCTTTTTCCGGAGGAGCGGATTCTCTTTATCTATTATATTTTTTTGATAGAATTACAAAAACATATTGCATTTTCTTTGGAAGCAATGCATATTCATCATGGGATTCGAGAAGAGGAAGGGAGCGGGACTTGAATTGCAAAAAGAGCTGCGGATTGGAATGTTCCCTTTTCTTTGTAAAGGTGGATGTCCCCCTGTATAGTAAAAGAAGAGGGAAAAGGCCTGAAGAAGGAGCCAGAATTCTTCGCTATGGTGCATTAGAGAAACGAAGAACGGAATGGGAGAGAAGGGGAAGAGTGACCAAGTTGGCACTTGCCCAGCACATGGACGATCAGGCGGAGACGGTGGTGCATCATCTTATTCGGGGAAGCGGATTTTCTGGACTTTCCGCGATGAGAAAAGAGGAAGGATTGTATATCCGACCCTTACTTTGCCTTAGGAAAAAAGAAATTAAGGAGCGACTTTCGGAATTATCTCTTTCTTATGTTGAAGACAGTACAAATGAGGATTTCTCCTATACCCGTAATTTTATCAGGAAGAAAATCATTCCTCTGATGGAGCTGGTTAACAGTCGTGCGGTAGAGCATCTTTTCGGGGAAGCGGAGCTGATGGCCGAAGTGGAAGAATACTTTTCCGAAAGGCGGAAGCGTTTATAGAGGCTCATGGAAAAAAGGCGGAAGCCGAAATCAGTTTTTCCTTAAAGCCTTTAAAAGAAGAAGATGCTTTAGTTCGAAGAGAAATATACCGATTGGCTCTTCGTATTCTGGAGGGGAATATCATAAATATATCCAAGGCGCATCTCTATGCCTTGGACAGTCTGATTTTTTCCGGAAACGGAAAAAGGACGGAGCTTCCCGGAGGATATTTGGGATTAATAAAAGAAAAGAAACTTTACTCATTAAGGCAGAATGATGATTTTTGCATGTTTTTATTCATAACGAATATGGTGTTAGGTAGCTGATATTTTGTTGCCATACCGTATGATAAGGGAGGTGAGAAAGTGAAAGAACGAATCGATGTGCTCTACTCTGAGAGAGAAATAGAAGAAAAAGTCAAAGAGCTTGCGAAAAGAATAGATGAGGATTATAGAGATAAACCTTTGCATCTGATTTGTGTACTGAAAGGGCGGCTGTTTATGTGTGAGCTGGCCAAGCACATTCAAAAATCCGAATCTGACGATGGACTTCATGGCGGTGAGCAGTTATGGGGACGGAACGGAGAGTTCGGGTATTGTCAGAATTGTAAAGGACTTGGATGAATCCATTGAGGGGAAAAATGTACTTCTTGTAGAGGATATTGTAGATACGGGAAGAACTTTGAGCCATTTAACCAAGCTTTTAGGAGAAAGAGCCTGCTTCTCTTGCCATTTGCACCTTACTGGACAAACCGGAGAGAAGAGAGTGCGAGGTAGAGGTAAAGTATAAGGGATTTTGGATCCCGGATATTTTCGTGGTGGGATACGGAATAGACTATCAGCAGCGCTACAGGGGTCTGCCTTATATCGGAGGAGTTCGTTTTACGGAGGAGTAGGAGGAAGGATGGGAATCAATAGGGATGCCTTGTATAGTATAGGGAAGGGCTTTTACCGGGAACCGGAAGAGAACCCTTCTTTTTCCAAGGTAAAAATACGCTTCCGTACTCTAAAAGAAGATGTAGACAGCGTTACCCTTATTTTACAGGAAGAGAATTCTCATTTTTTTATGGCTGCAAGCGGATCTGACCATTATTTTGATTACTATGAAGCGGAAATAGAGATTAAGGATCATCCGCTTTATTATTATTTTCAAATTCAAAAAGGAGAGGAAAAGCTCTTTTATAACCGACTAGGGGTAAGCGGAGATTTGGAAAGACAGTATGCGTTTTCTATTTTTCCGGACTTTTTTGTTCCTTCCTGGGTGAAGGGCGCCGTGATGTACCAGATTTTTTTGTGGACTCGCTTCTATAACTCGAACGGGAAAAACAATGTAGAGGATAGGGAATATATTTATCTCGGAAGACCGGTGGAAGCGGTTTCGGATTGGAATGCAAAAATCGAACCCTTTGATGTGCATTTGTTTTATGGCGGAGACTTGGAAGGGGTTTTGGGAAAAGCTGGATTACCTGGAGTATTTGGGAGTGGAGTTTTATATTTTAATCCTTTGTTTGTCTCTCCTCCAATCATAAAATACGATACGCAGGACTACGATCATATCGATCCTCATTTGGGGGTGATTGTGAAGGATGGCGGAGAGCTTTTGCAAGAGGGGATTCGGAAAACAGAAATGCGACAAAGGTATAGCATTCAGTACCGACCGGGAGAATCTGGAAGCCAGTGATGCCCCTTTTTAGAGATTTTGTGGCTGCTTGTCACGAGAGAGGAATGAGGGTAATTATTGACGGGGTATTCAATCACTGCGGTTCCTTTCATCGTTATATGAATGCTTCTTTCTTTTATAAGACGGGAGAGGGAAATCCTATCCATTAGGAGCATATGAAAGTTATGACAGTCCTTATCGGGAGTATTTTTCATTTTTGAAAAAGGAGAGAAAAGGATTGGCCTGAAAAACGACAGTTATGAAAAATGGTGGGGAAATGATACTCTTTCCAAAAGCTAAACTATGAGGATGCGCTCTCTCTCGAGAAGGAGATTCTTTCCGTTGCCAAAAAATGGGTCAGTCCGCCTTATCGCTGTGACGGTTGGAGACTGGATGTGGCGGCGGATTTAGGGCACAGCGAGGAATATAATCACTATTTTTGGCAAGCCTTTCGTAAGGCGGTAAAGGAAGCGAACCCGGAGGCGGTCATTCTTGCGGAGCATTATGGTAATCCTTCTCCTTGGCTCAGCGGTAAGGAATGGGACAGTATCATGAATTATGATGCTTTTATGGAGCCGGTAAGTTGGTTTTTGACCGGTATGGAGAAGCACTCCGACAGGGCTATGCCGGAATGCTTCGGCGATGGAAATTTGTTTTTTAACACTATGCGGTATAAGATGGCGAATATGCCGGAAAACACTGTGGACGCGGCAATGAACCAACTCTCCAACCATGACCATTCCCGTTTTTTGACGAGGACGAACAGAAGAGTGGGAAGAATCAAGAAAGAGATAGATGATGCGGCATTTGGAGCGGATACAGCACTTTTTCGTCTCGGAGCCATGATTCTCTTTACCTGGCCCGGGGCTCCCGCTCTTTTACGGAGATGAGGTAGGGGTCTCAGGGTGGACGGAACCGGATTGCCGACGTCCTTATCCTTGGGGAAAAGAAGATATGGAGCTTTTAGATTATCATCGTTATCTCGTGTCCCATCGAAAAAACATGCCTGCTCTACGGAATGGAGCGCTTATGCTTTTGCAGGCGGGACAGAACTATGCGGTTTATGCAAGAAGCAGTGAAAAAGCAGGTAGCCCTTATTGTCATTTATACGGGAGAGTCGGACTGCATACTTCCTATTCCGGTCTGGAGAGCGGGAATTACCGATAAGATGCTCATCAGAAGAATTTTAAAGACGGACTATCGAGGATATAATGCGGGACAAAACCAGAAGATTTGCTAAAAACGGCTATATTGATTGCAGAATGTGGGCGAAGACGGAAAACTGTATTTAGTTGATTTGGAAGAAGTAAACAAGAGCTTTTAAAAAGAGGCTGTAAAAAATCTTTATTATCTTGATTTTTTACAGCCTCTTTTCACTTTACTTTGACAGCGCGGTCTTCTTATTTCACGCCCCTATAGAACGCCGAACAGAATAGCATCCCTTAGTCTTTTACGAGATAATCCCTTAACTTATCTTGAACCTGCTTCAGCTTCTCACCGGGAGCGGCTAAATTACATATTTTGCCGACACCGATAAAGAGAACACCTAAAAAGAGATTTGGCATCCACTATGCGATTTCCGCGGCCTAAGTTCATGTCAAAAGGCAAACTGCTGGTCTTATCTACAAAATCATTTGCCGCATCCGGACTGGGGATAAAAATTTTTACTGTTTCCATATTTCCTCCATACTGTTCCTAAAACCCTATTAACTGGAACGACTTACTACCTACTATTGACTGTTAATTATTAAGCACCACTACTAAGCACCTACTACTAAGCACTTACCACTAACGAATAAGCACTTATCACAATTTCTCTGATTCTCTCGCTTTTTCTGCTATACTTTCCTGATGCCCTCTGTTAGGTCTATGAACCGAAATAATACTCCGATTAAAGAGAATTGGCAAGAACATTTATCTATATATAAAGCTATTATTAAATGGAAAAGCGTTATAACCGTTCCGTTAACGCCGGAACTTTTTTCTCTCGCTTTTTCCAAAAGTAAATCTCTTCTTGCTTTTTGCTCACGGCTTAAGTCTTTGGTGTGTTTTAACATTCTTTTTCTTCTTCTTGCACGTTGAAATTCTTCTCTTCTTTGGAATAAATAGACCAGAATAAAGATGAGAACGGTAAGAATGGAAAGTAGAAGAAGAATTTGTAAGAGTCGTACAATCGGTTTTTGAATGATGATCTTTCCTGCTTTTTGTCAAAAATGATGGAGCATTCTTTTGACGTTCTGCCGTGCTCTCAGCGTTTTTCGCTCTTTTTCCTCTTTTTCAGCTCTATGGAGATCAGAATGCTTTCCTCCTTCTTTAGATTGGTTTTCGGAAGATTCTTATTTTTCCTTATCTTTCTCTTCATCCTCCAGATAAATGTAAGCTGTCTCACATGGATATTGTTGTAACTGTAAAGAAGCTTTGCTATTTTTCCCCTCCGCTTTCTCGCTCTCTGTCAAATCATAGCTTAAAGAAGAGGCTACATCCTGAAAGGGAACTTCTTTGGGAAGGCAAACGTGGTCACTTTTTCCTCATGGTAAAATGCAGTGTTTTGATTAGCGGAATGTCGTCCACGTTAAAATTGCTTTCCAAAGCAAGGAGACGACTGTCATTTTTTCTACAGGATAGGAGACAAATTGGGAAAAAGCCGAAGTCGAAGAGTTTTTTCGTATCCCGGTACTGTGAATTGTGCCCGTTTAAAATAGCACAAATTAAGGTCGTATCTCCTCTTTTACAGGCAGTTAAGAGAGTATTCCCGGCCAACATCGTATACCCGGTTTTCCCGGCAAAAACGCCTTCATAATATTCCCTGTAGCTCTTCCTCATCATTTTATGGTGAGCATAGATGGTATTTTTCTTTGGCATTGGCATCAGGGTACTTTATGATGGGAGCGTGGGTATACGCTTGCGTGGCGTCAATTTGCAGAAAAACGGGGTTCTTAATGGCATACTGCATGATTTTAGCCATATCCATGGCACTACAGTAGTGTTCGTTATTGTTCAAACCCGAAGGATTTGTAAAATGGGAGTCGGTGCAGCCGATTTCTTTTGCTTTTTCGTTCATCATTTCGGCAAATGCGGAATTGGAGCCCGCTACATATTCCGCAAGCGCATTAGCACAGTCGTTTGCAGAGTGAAGAAGGAGGCCGTAAAAGACAGTCTCTGACACTCAGTTTATCTCCGGGAACGGCACCGATGACAGTGGAGTTTGCTTCCAGATTGTCTTTGGTGGCAGCGGAGGAAAAGCTGATTTTTGTTTTCAAATTATCGACATGTTCGAGCACGATAATCGCGGTTAAAACTTTAGTAATGGATACGAAAATAGTGATTATGTTCATTTTTGGCATAAAGCACGGTGCCGGAGTTGGCGTCCATAAGAACAGCACCTTCCGATTCTATATTTTTCCGGGCATGTAGGCCAACCTTCCGCAAAGGATGGGAGGGGGAGTAGGAAGCTGAGGAGAAAACAAAGTGTAAGAAACAAAACGCAGGAGGATAAACTGCAGATTTTTTCAGTGAAACAGAGTTCTTCTTATTAAAAAGTCATAGCTTGAGTATACATTATTCCGTTCTTTTCTTTTTCCATCAAGGGAAAAATCAGAGAAACCTTATAGAGGTCTCCGCTCTATTTCAATAATCATTTTCCCTGACATGAGCTTCGTCAGGCTCTTGGCAATGGAAAGCTCAGACCGGAACCTTCCGTAGCTTCTGGACACGTCTCCTCTTACAAAACGTTCAGTAAGCTCATTAGGAGAAATGTTTAAGGTGCTTCGAAATATTTTTCATAGTGAAAATAGCGTCCTTCTCTTTTTCCAAAGCGAGATAAACACGACTTCCGAGTAGTGCATATTTGGCACAATTGTTGAATAAGTTTTCCAAAAACACGGAACAACTGCCTTCCGTCCGCTAAAATCATCACATCTTCCTCCGGAAAGGAGGAACCATCTGTAAAGAACGCTTATCCAACTTTTTCTTGAAATTCTCCCAAGGTCTGCAAAAGAATCTCATTGTAGTTTATTGGGTGAAGTTCTAAATTCACATTCCCAGAACTTGCCTTACTGGCTTCGACCAAATCCTCTGTCAGATTTTTTGAGTCTGGCCGCTTTTGATCTAAAACCTCGATATAAGATTGAATTCTCTTTTCTTTAATATTTTCCCGCTTTTAAGAGATCTACATAGCTGATGATACTGGTCAAAGGCGTCTTTTAAGTCGTGGAAACATTGGTAATTAAGTCCGCTTTTTAGACGCTCGGCTTTCACCTGTTCATTTACGACTTCCTGTAAGCCTCTGCTGATAAAATAAGTATAATAGTCAATGGAAAGGCATACGAAAATCAGTAGAACGGAAATAAGAAGGTGAAAAGAGACTCCTTCTGTGTATAAAGCAGTAGCCGTTATAAAGAATCAAGGCTAAGGTCAAAAGATTCGGAAGAACAAAAAGGAAGTAGGAAAACGCCTTGGAACGAGTGAATTGGCTTGCGGTAATATAGGTTTCCAAAAGTTTTCAGAATCTTCTTTAGATAAGAAGATTCGTGAGAACTGGACTTCTTGTATTGCCGTACCAGGAAAGGAAAAAAGCGGAAGAAGAACAAGATAACGAAGCAAAAACAGACTTAAAGATTGAAAAATCCTGCTCGGTATCGTTCCCACCACCGGAACTGAGGCTTTCGATAAAGGCTTTTGCCAGGAGAGTGGCAAAATAAAAACCATAGGAAAGCAAGTAATACAGAAGTTCCATGGGGCTTTTGTCGAAGGGATAGAGAAAGAGCTCCCGCTTCTCTCCCCGTCCCGCGTAGTAAAGCAGAAAAACAAAACTGCTGAGGCAGCTGATCATGCTGAACACAAAGAGAAGCAGTCCGGAAAAGCAGAGTTTTCTTCTTCTGCTGTAATCAAGATATGCCGCTTTATATTGGTCCTCATGAGGGAAAGAAGTATCCACTCCTGCAGAAAACACATAGGAACCTTCACTGTAGGGGGTCTCTCGCTTCGAGGAGAGGCACTAAATTAGAAGGAGCCGTGCTCAGGTTTGTCTTAATCTCCAGGGAATTGGAATCCGTAGAGAGATATTTTCCGAGTCTTTGAATCTGCTCGGCGGTCACACCTGCTTGATTGTTGTAGTAGGTAGAATAGTTGTCTTTACTGTAGGCTACATAAAAAGGAAATTGGAGCCTTTGTCAAAGTAGCGGGAACGAATAGCATAGTATTTTTGCTAAATATCCGAGGGCTTCTTTGGAAAGGCGTCCCAGACTCATGAAACCGTCAGCAGGACTTGCGGGCTGATAATCCGGGAGATAAGCACGGTAGATGACTCTGATTTGGTGATCTTTTTCGTCCTGTTCCTTCGTTATCGTTGCGGGACCGTCTTCCTTGATTTTCGTTTTTTCATTCAAATAGTATCCCATAGAACGGGCATATTTAATCAAATAGTCCAAACTGTACGAGCGAGTTGCCCCTGTTCGTTTCACTCTGTGCAATCGTATGATTTAAGTCCAAAGGTACCCTTGGTTTCGAAAAAGATTCCGTAAATCGATATAATCAAAAATATCATTGACACTTTCGGAAATAGCACTGTCAAAAGTCGGAGGAAGAAAGATAGCTTTTTCTTTAAGAAAGGCAGAACATCTCCTCCTTTGGGGAGCAAAATGCAAAATGCAAAGGCTCAGAAGGAGAAGAAACACGGACATAAGGTGTAAAAAAGGGGACGAAAAACTTTTCATTTTATTCCTCGGCTTTCCTTGCTTTTCAATTTTGTAACCAACTCCCCAGACAACCTTCAGGTATTTCGGCTTTCGGGAATCGATTTCAATCTTCTCGCGAATATGACGAATATGCACCGCTACGGTATTGTCGGCACCTATTGCCTCCTCGTTCCAAATGGAAGTATAGATTTCATCAATAGAAAAGACCTTCCCCGCATTTTTTTACGAGAAGAAGAAGAATGTTATATTCAATAGGAGTCAGCTTCACCGCTTCTCCGTCAACACTTACCTCTTTGGTGTCATCGTTGATAATCAGTCCTCCGCAAGAAAAGACGGCATCGCCCTTACGGATTCGTTCATATTTCCGAGCTGGGTATAGCGTCTGAGCTGAGACTTTACTCTGGCAACAAGCTCCAAAGGATTAAAGGGCTTTGTGATATAGTCGTCTGCACCGATATTTAGACCCTAGAATTTTATCGGTATCTCGCTCTTTGCACTGAGGATAATGATGGGGATGGAGCTTTTTCCCGGATCTTCAGTGTAGTGCGGATTCCGTCCAGTCCCGGCATCATGACATCCAAAAATAAGGAGATCCAAACTTTCTTTCTCCATGACTTTATAGCATCAAAGCCGTCATAGGCTTTTAATTACATTGTAGCCTCTGGTAAGGTAAATGGAAATGGCTTCTACTATTTGTTTATCATCATCGCAAACCAATATATTTTGCATAGGAACTCCTTTAAACAAAAGAAAAAGATGGAAAGCGTTAATCGCTCCTAGTATAACAAAGCTTTTATGGAAAGAGAAAGAAAAGGAAAAAGTATTCAGAAAAATAAGAAAAACGATGTCACTATCTGACATCGTTTTTAAATAGTGCGCCCTCAGGGACTCGAACCCTGGACAAATAGATTAAGAGTCTACTGCTCTACCAGCTGAGCTAAGGGCGCATACGCCGTAGCACCCTGTATACTATACAAAGATTCATTTTTCTTGTCAAGCGGAAATTTCTATTTTTTTCTTTTCTTTTCTTTCTTTCTTTCCTGCAAAAATATACAAGAAAGGACAAGATATATTTCCATATTAGTGTAAGTACTATAAATTATAATAAAGATACCTTGAAGAATAACGTGAACGATTTTTAGCTACAGAAGGGAGAAAAGAGAAAAATGAGAAAAACGGTTTCTGTGCTACTGGGCAGCGCGATGGCGCTTATGGTGGTGACTTCAGGTTATGACCGCCCATGCCTGTACCGGCGTAATCATCGGAAAAAGAGTTAACAGAAGACGGCAGTACGATTTTCGGACGAACCGAAGATCTGGAAGTAAACCATAACAAGGTTTACAAAGTCCATGAAGAGGCGGAGTACAAGGCGGGAGAGAGTATTAGGACGTTTCGGTGAATCCGGACAACGGCTACTCCTACACCTTTACCCATGCATCCTATCGCTATACCTCTGTGAGTGATACCACCCGAGTATGGATATTTCGATGAGGCGGATTTAATGAAAAGGGACCGATTGCGGATATGACGGTATCGGCCAGTGCAAATGATGAGGTTCTGTCCGTGGATCCTATGTGGACGGAACGGATACAACAAAGCCGGTCGGTATTACGGAAGCCATTATTGCCACGGCGGTTCTCGGCAATTGCGAGAATGCAAGGCAGGCGGTAGAGTTTATTGCGGATGAAGTGGCAACGAAGGGGGCAGCGGAAGGAAACGGCCTTGTGGTTGCAGATAGTAAAGAACTGTGGTACATGGAAATCTATACCGGACATCAATTTGTTGCGATGAAATACCCGAGCGACAAGTTTTTCCGTTTTCCCGAACTCTTTCTGGTTAAACGAGTGTAATCTACCGTAGGGGAAGAAAAGGAAAAACTATAATGTTTCCGCTGATGGAATGTACATCTACTCAAAGGATATTTTCAAAGTGGCATCCGATGCAAAAACCCTAAAGGGCGATGAGGCAAGTCGAAAACATCGATTTACATGGCTCCTATGCGGGAGAGCTCGAGAGAGCACGGAATCCCGTGTCTGCTCCGGCATTAAACAGTTTAAACCGGATGCCAGCTTCGACGGAAAGGTTTATCCTTTCTACAGGATACGACAAAAGAAAATTACGCTCTCCGATGTTTTTGCCTTTACCCGTAATCGCTTGAGAACTTGGATAAAGTAGCCGATGACATGAGTCGCGGAGACCTCTACCCAATCGGAAACCGCAATACCATGGAAGCGCATATTTATCACATTCCGAAGACGGCAACGGCGGAATATCCGGGAACCATGTGGTTTGCTTTTAGGTTCCCCTCTTACGTCTCCTTTTTGTGGCGTATTATCCGAATCAAACGGCAGGAACTCCTGAGGCGCAAAATGAAGGCAATGAATTTAATGAAGATTCGGTTTACTGGCTGGCCATGGATACGCTCTTTATGATTGAGTACAATCGTGAACTGCTTCAGCCTATTGCGACAGAAAAGATAAATGCGTTGGAGAGCGAAGAACTGAAAGATGCGGTAACAACGATGATGAGTGCGGAAGAGGCTACGGCACTGAATCAGAAGGATGGTAAAAAAGGCATTGGAAACGCTGAAGGAAACCACGCGGAAATCAAAGAGAAGTTCCAAAATTATATCAAGGAAAAATGATTACACCATTCACTTTTTCCGGAAAGCGTGCAACAGCTCCGTTTACCGGTGCGGAAGTAACGGTTCCGAAGGACAGTGCGGAAGTTGGTATGAAGCTGCAGATTAAGCCCGCTGAAGAGGAAGGAAGCGGAGAATTACAGCTTGTGGATTTCTACGGGAATCCCGTTAACGAAAGTGAAGCAGGAGTTGACATATTCCATTCCCGCATCGGCTTTTTCCGGAAAAAGTTGCATTTTCTTTCGACGGAGAGCAGGAAATCGCAAGTGAAGTAAAAGACGAGCATTATGTCTTTAACACTAGGCGGTGAAGATCAGCTATAAAGCGGGGAGCGCTGAGGGAAGTGCTGAAACGACAGCCGAGGAAAGTTCTGCCGCTACACAGGAAAAGACGGAAAAATCAGGCGGAAAGTTCCAAGAAAGTCCCCAACTCCGTTTTGCTGATCGGTGCAGCTTTGTTTATCATTGCAGCGGTGCAGATACGCAGAAAAATCACAATAAAAATGGGCAGCTTCTCTTCTTGCATAACAGCCATTTTGCAACGAGATATCGCAGACTCTAGGTACGGTACTTAGAAGAATGAAAACCCCGGGCCGAAACGGCTCGGGGTTTTCTCACAGTTCTACAGCGGAGACGATAGCTTTTCAAAAAGACGATTGTCCCCGGAACTGCTGTACAGTGTAAGCTTGGACTCTCCGGTTTTTCGGAGGAGATTCTTCCTGCTAAGCGGTGAGCGGTTTCTGCCGTGCCTTCCGCACCGTCAAAAAGGGAATGGAATAGCCCAGTGCCTTTCTCGATTTCCTTCTTCACAAAGGAAAAATGGGTACAACCCAGTACAATGGAAGAGATGGATCCTTTAGGGTAGGGCTTCAAAAGGCCCTTTTAAGTAGGATTGCATTTCTTCTCCAAAGCCTTTTCCCTCCTCGAGCAGTCGGACAATACCCGGTGCGGGAAGCAGGATATATTCTCCTTTGTCTTTTAGGCGGTCTATCAGGTAATGCAGGCGGTTTCCTTTCAGTGTACTTTCGGTTGCTAAAATAAGAATCTTTTTCTCTGAAAGGCAGGAGTGTTCGCCCTCCCGCTCTGCAATTTCCTGAGCAAAGAGCGCCGCGGGTTTCACGGCCGGTTCCATACCCTACAATAATATCTTTCCGGAAATTTCTCACGAAGAAAGGGAGCGGCAGCGACGTTGCGGTATTACAAGCGATAACTGCTGCTTTCACCCCGTGTTCTTTCAGAAAGCGGTAGGCTCAAGAGAAAGCACGTACTTCTTCTTCCGTTTTTTTCTCCGTAGGGAGCATTTTTTTGATCTCCATAGAAGAGGAAATCTTCATGGGGCAGTTCCTTTAAGCGCCTTTTAAGACGCTGATTCCTCCCACACCTGAATCAAAAATGCCGATAGGACTGTCCTTTGCATTTTCATCATTCATAGATTGTCTCCGTCCTTTCTTCATTGCTCAAGTCTAGCATAGCTTTTCGGGGATTGCAATTTTACGGCGGAAAACCTATACTTTTTAAAACAAAGAATAGGAGGTGCTCATGAAAAGCACTGAAAAAGTCAGCGTATCGGAACTGATAGCAAAAGAAGGATTAAAAAACCTAACACCAAGTATCAATACGGATGAGGTTTTATGACGATTCCCGATGTGAACAGGCCTGCCTTACAGCTACTGGATTTTTTGATCAATTTGACTCGGAAAGAGTGCAAATTATCGGAAATGTAGAGACGTCTTATCTTATGACTAAGGATAGACCCACGAGAAGGGCAAAATATGCGGAGATAACAAAGTATCCCATTCCCTGTATTATCTATGCCAGAGGAATCGAGCCCGATTCCTGTATGATTTCCGCCTGTGAGGAAGCAGGTATTCCGCTTCTCTCCAGCGAAAGACCGACAACGGAACTGGAGGGAGAGATTATCCGTTGGCTAAAGGTGAAGATGGCTCTATGATTACCGTGCACGGCGTTTTAGTGGATGTGTACGGAGAGGGAGTTCTCATTATGGGAGACAGCGGAATCGGTAAGTCCGAGGCGGCTTTGGAGCTGATAAAGAGAGGACACAGACTGGTTACTGATGATGTAGTGGAGATTCGAAAGGTTTCCGATGAATCGCTGGTGGAACGGTCCCCTGATATTACGAAGCACTTTATTGAGCTCTGGGGAATCGGCATTATTGATGTGAAACAGATGTTCGGCGAGAATCCGTAAAGGATACGCAGACCATCCATATGGTCATTAACCTTGCGGAATGGTCCAAGGATAAGGACTATGACCGCCTCGGTCTGAAAGACAATTACATGGAGTTTTTGGGAAAACAGGTTATCAGCTATGATATTCCCTATCCGCCCGGGAAGAAATGTGGCGATTATAGTAGTGCGCCGCCATTAACAACAGAGCGAAGAAAATGGGCTATAATGCTGCACAGGTCCTGTATGAAAGAGTGACCCAAAATATGAAGAAGCAGGAAGAGGAGTAGATGGAGCATTTTCAGGGAAGGAATTGAAAGGAGTACTGCAGCTTTTTTGCGGAGGAAAGGCGAAAGACCTTATCTTCCAAAGAAAGAAGAGGAGATTACAGCGCTTTTTACAACGCTTTTATCCGGGAAAGAAAAACATTTTATGTCTTAGGAAGAGGCTCAAAATGTCCTTATTTCGATAAAGGACTACAAGAACCTGTGCTTGTACTGCGGGAGAATTTTTCGGGAATCAGTTTTATCTCTTATAAAAGATTTCCTTAGGAAAGAAGCAAAAACAAGTTTTTCAAAAGGAAAAACAGTGGCCGCCGGAGGAAGAAGCTGAAGAAGCGGTATTTACCGCTCTTTCCGGGACAAGTCTTTCGGAATTGGCGGAGTTTGCCGAAAAACAAGGCTATAGCGGTCTGGAGGAGCTTTCAGGGATACCGGGAACCGTGGGAGGTGCGGTGAAAATGAATGCCGGAGCCTATAACAGGGAAGTTAGGATTGTTTCTTTTTACGGCAGTTTTTGTTAATCAATCCGGGGAGAAAGTGTGGCTTACGCCTCGGAGATGGATTTTTCTTATCGCCATTCCGCGGTAGAAGACGGATGGTTTGCCTTTCTGCAAAGCTTCCTTCTAAGAAAAGCGATCCCTCTTTTATTCGAAATAAAAATGGAAGAGTATAGAAGAGAAGGGCGGAAAAACAGCCATTGGAGCTGCCTTCTGCCGGGTCCACTTTTAAAAGACCGAAAGGAGACTATGCTTCCCGCTTAATAGAAGCTGCCGGCCTTCGCGGCTTTAGGATGGGAAATGCAGGGGTCTCCGAGAAACACTGCGGTTTTGTGGTAAACTTGGGAAATGCTGATGCAGAGAATATCTATGAGCTTATACAGGAAGTAAAAAGAATCGTAAAAGAAAAAGAGGGAGTACAGCTTGAGACGGAAGTCAAAACTCTGGGGGAATTTTTAGTTCACTTTTATTCTTAATCGGTGTCGAAGCTACTCCCCTGAGATTTCTTTGTCCTGTGCGTAAACGAAATCTTCCGTTTACCGGAGGTATCATAACAGCATAAGACGGTAAACGATGGGAAAGAGCTGAGTAAAGAAGGAGCAGGCAAATTGGAAGAAAAAGAACGGATTTTCCCGAAGGAAGAGGGGTAGAGAACACTCCTGTTTGATTTTTGACGGGGATGAGCGGTGCAGGAAAGACCTGTGGCTTTTGAAAAATCTGGAGGACTTCGGCTTTAATTGCTACTGATAATCTGCCGCTTTCTCTGATGGATAAATTTATTGAACTCCTCCTGCACAGCAGTAGGGGAGAACGCATAGCTCTGGGGGTGGACAGCAGGAATATAGAGGAACCGGATAGCTTGGAAGAGCATATTCTCGATGGGAAAAAGAAAAAAAGTATCCGATTCCACATTGTATTTTTGGATGCAGAGATGATGTACTGATTCAGCGTTATAAGGAAACGAGGAGAGTTCATCCGCTGGCAAAGACCGGAAGAGTGGAGAAGGGAATCAAGCTGAGAGAGAAAGGCTGGAATTTTTAAGGAAGAGAGCTGATGTCATCATTGATACTTCCAAGCTCCTGGACGAAAGATCTCAGAAAACAACTTTTTTCCATTTTTTTGTTGAACATGAAGAATATCGGAATTTACAGTTAACGATTGTCTCTTTTCGGCTTTAAATATGGAATTCCGGAGGATTTGGACTTGCTCTTTGATGTGCGATTTTTTACCGAATCCTTACTACAATTTGGAATTAGGTCCCATACCGGTTTAGAGAAAGAAATACAGGATTTTGTTTTTTTCAGGATGGAAATGCCGGGATTTTTCTAAGGAAATTGAACGATATGCTTCATTTTCTGCTTCTCTCTATATTGCGGAAGGAAAAATCAACTGGTTATCGGGATAGCTCTGTACGGGCGGAAAGCATCGCTCGGTCACGATTGCCGAAAGATTGTATCAATCCATAAAAGATACAGGGGAATATAGGGGTACAACTGGACCATAGAGATATAAATCTCTAATATGATTGATATAAACGAAGGAAAGCGTTGAAAATACTTTGAATTTTTTACAAAAATAGGACAAAATGCACAGTGAAGAAAGATGAAAAATGGGAAAAACAAGGCGGGAAACCGTCATTTTCCAAGCGAATCAGGGCGGAACTGGGGAAGATTGACTTTACAGCCCGAAAAACATTTAATATTGCAATAGATGATAAGGAGAAAAGCAGGAAGAGTTAAGAACATTTTTCTGCCGGAGCTTCTGTAACCGACCCCATGAAAGAGTATCATTTGAGTTTGTGCCTGAAGGCAGTGCGAGGAAGAACGGATTAGAGCTATTTTTAGAGAGCTTTTTCCATTCATCCGAAGAAAGGCTTCAGGAAAAAATCCTATACTATACCTTAGGATGGAGGAGAGATAGCGGATGTTTTCAAGTTCTTAGGGACTGTAGACAGTCTTTATGGAGTTTGAGAATGCCCGTGTTTTGAAGGAAGAAGCGAAAATGTAAACCGAAGGGTAAACTTTGAGACAGCAAACATTAATCGCACAGTAAAGGCAAGCGTAAAGCAGCGAGAGGACATTCTTCTTATTAAAGAGATTATGGGATTAGAACGAATTGAATCCGGTTTAAAAGAAGTTGCCGAACAGCGTTTACGCTATCCGGATGCGTCTATTGAGGAACTCTCCAGGGGGTTAAGCACTTCTATCGGGAAGAGCGTTAATCATCGACTGCGTAAATTGGCCGGAATTGCAAAGGAGCTTCGAGAGGAGATATCCCGAAATCAAGATGAAAGAAAGAGAAATGATTTGGATTCGTAAATCATTTTATCTTGTGAAAAAGGAAATACCGAGGGCATCCCTTAAAGAGTGGTGATTGTTTGGGCCTGCATTTTCAAGACAATTTAGTAAGACAGCTTAGGAACGAGGATGGAGTGAGATCACTCTGCGTTAAAGGATGCTTTAGGGGCATCAAGGAGGCACAGACCATGAAAGACAGTAATATCGTAGTAAATTTACCGAAGAACAGCGATGATCATCCGGTAGCAATGCTGGTTCAGATAGCCAGTCGTTTTCAGTCCCGAATTTATATGTCGGAAGGAAGTCGGAGGGTGAATGCCAAGTCCATTATGGGCATGATGGCATTGGGATTAAACAACGGTTCGGAACTTTACGTTTCGGCAGAAGGTGAAGATGAAGATGCCGCGTTTACCGCAATCAGTGATTACCTTTTGGGAGAGGCGATATAGTGCACAGGTATAGGTAAAGCTGTTCGAAAGAAGTATCGTATGAAAAATGGGATACCTGGTTTATAAAAAGCATAAAAGGGGTAAGCTAAAGATGACCTCTTGTGGAAAGGGCTTTCGAGGAGGAACACTCGGGAGTCCTTTCTTTTAAAAATCTCGATAGAGGGAAAAGGCATGGTGAAATAGATGGCATTTACACATTTGCATGTACATAGCAGCTACAGTTTGCTGGACGGCTCGGGGAAGATTCCGGAAATGATAGCCCGCGTGAAGGAACTCGGGATGGATTCCTGTGCCTTGACGGATCACGGGGTAATGTATGGTAATTGATTTCTATAAAGAGGCGAAGAAGCTAGGGATTCACCCGATTCTGGGATCGGAAATCTATTTGACCGAGAATATGGAAGAGAAGAGTCTGGGAAAGGGGAGGCCAGGTACTATCATCTTGTCCTTCTTGCAGAAAATGAGACGGGCTTTCATAACCTGATGAAACTTGTGTCCTTAGGCTTTTACTGAAGGCTATTACTATAAGCCAAGGGTCGATTATGCCGTTTTGGAAAAGTACCATGAAGGATTAATTGCGCTCTCTGCCTGCCTCGCGGGAGAGGTTTCCCGGGCTCTTCGGCAAAAATGACTATGATAAGGCGAAAAATGCCGCAGTGCGTTATCGGGAAATCTTCGGAAAAGAGAATTTCTTTCTGGAGATGCAGGATCACGGTTATCCGGAACAAAAGCTGTAGAATCAGGATGCTGAGACTGCATGAAGAGACAGGCATTCCGCTTGTTGCGACAAATGATATTCACTACACTTACCCTTCAGACGCCAAGTCCCATGATATTTTGCTCTCGCTTGCAGACCGGTAAGAAGCTGCAGGACGAGGACAGAATGCGCTACCCCGGCGGACAGTTTTATATTAAGAGTGAAGAGGAAATGCGAAGCCTTTTTCCCTTTTGCGAGGAGGCTTTTAGAAAAATACGGCACGCATTGCGAAGCGTTGTCAGGTGGAAATTAAGTTCGGAGAATATCACTTGCCGAAATATAAGGTTCCAAAAGGCTATACTTCCGAGAGCTATTTGGAGGAACTTTGTCAAAAGGGGCTGGAGAAGCGGTATGGAACGGTAGAGAAAGAAATACAGGAAAGGCTCGACTATGAGCTTGGTATTATCATAAAAATGGGCTTTGTGGACTACTTCCTTGTGGTCTGGGATTATATCAATTTTGCAAAAACAAGCGGCATTGCGGTAGGACCCGGGAGAGGTTCCGCGGCCGGTTCCATTGTGGCTTATTCCATAGGAATCACCGATGTGGATCCGATTGCTCCATCAGCTTCTTTTTGAGCGTTTTTGAATCCGGAAAGAGTGACCATGCCCGATATCGATGTGGACTTTGAGTACGAAAGACGACAGGAAGTGATTGACTATGTCGGAAGAAAGTATGGAAAAGAGCAGGTAAGTCAGATTATTACCTTCGGAACGCTGGCTGCCCGCGGAGTTATTCGGGATGTAGGACGTGTTCTCGATATTCCCTATGCGAAATGTGACAGGCTTGCAAAGCTTGTGCCAATGGAACTCAATATGACTTTAGAGAAGGCTCTTTCCATGAGTAAGGAGCTTAAGGAACTCTATGACACGGAGGAAGAAACAAAGAACATGATTGACTTCTGCCTCCGTCTTGAGGGGCTCCTCGAGGCATAGCTCCATGCATGCGGCAGGCGTAGTCATTGCCGGAAGTCCGGTTTTCGGATTATGTACCCTTGGCAAAAGCACAGGACGGGTCGGTAACCACGCAGTTCACGATGACGACCATCGAAGAGTTGGGGCTTTTGAAAATGGATTTTTTGGGCTTAAGAACCCTCACGGTGATACAGGATGCCATTCGTTTTATAGAAGAAAATCACGGAATTCATCTGAATATGGATAAGCTGAATTATGAGGATAATGAGGTCTACGCTATGATTTCCAAAGGAGATTGCGCAGGGGTGTTTCAGCTGGAATCCAGCGGCATGGTGAATTTTTAGCGAAAACGCCTGCAGCCTTCCAACCTCGATGACATCATTGCGGGTGTGGCGCTTTACCGCCCTGGGACCCATGGACTTTATTCCCGACTATATTTTCGGAAAGAAAAACTGGATAAAGTAAAAATACGATTGTAAAGAAATGGAGCCAATCCTGAAAAACACCTACGGCGTTATCGTGTATCAGGAGCAGGTTATGCAGATAGTCAGAGACCTTGCCGGTTTTAGCATGGGGCAGCAGATTTGCTCCGCCGTGCCATGAGTAAGAAGAAGCTTCGTGATGGAAGAAGAGCGGAAGCACTTTGTGCACGGAAATCCGAAGGAGGGCATTCACGGTTGCCTTTCCAAGGGAATTTTCGAGGCAGTGGCAAATCGCATCTATGACAAGATGATCGATTTTGCAAAAATATGCCTTTAACAAATCCCATGCGGTAAGCTATGCACTTCTTTCCTATCAAACGGCGTATCTAAAGCGTTACTATGCGCCGGAGTTTTATGCGGCAACCATGAGCTCTTTTATGGACAATTCCGTGAAAACGGCAGAGTATATTGAAGTGGCAAGGGACGAGGGAATCCTATTTTATCTCCCGATATCAATGAGGCGGAGGTGGGTTTCTCGGTAAGAGGCGGGGAGATTCGCTACGGACTTTCCGCGGTGAAGGGGTCGGGAGAAGCGCTGCAGAAAGCATTTTGAGGAGAGGAAAAAGGAAAAATTTAAAAATTTTTGAAGACTTTGTAGTAAGAATGAGTGCGGCGGGGATTAATCGAAGAGCGATGGAATCTTTTATTTATGCGGGGCTTTGGACGGACTCGGAGGAAACAGAAGAGAGAAGCTCGTGATGTTTCCGAGGTACTGGAAGATTTGCAGAGGGGAAAAAGGGAGTAATTCCCCGGTCAAATGAGCCTTTCGATCTTTTTGAAGAGGGAGCGGAAGAAAAGAAAAGATTTTTGAATTACTTTTTCCCGATTTGGAAGAATTTTTCCAAAAGCGGAACTTCTTCGAAATGAAAAAGAGGCCCTGGGGGTATATCTCTCGGGACATCCTCTGGACAGCGATAAAGCACTGCTAAGGATGTTGTGTACCAGAAAGGCCAGAGATTTCTCCGAAGAAGCGCAGGTAAATCAAAGGAGGACGGCATAAGAGATGAGGAAACTTGTGTTGTCGGAGGTCTCCTGATAGAATCAACAAACGGATTACCAAAAATGATATGATGGCGTTCCTTACAATAGAAGATAGCAGCGGTACAGGGTGGAAGCGGTAGCTTTTTCCCAGAACTTTTGAGATAGCTAAAGATATTTTAACGGAAGACAGAAAGATTTTTGTGAAGGGAAGAATTCAAAAGAATGACGAGGAGAGGCGAAACTCATTGCTGAAAAAGATTATCGCCTTCGAAAAATTTGCCGAAAGAAATCTGGATACAATTCATGGACAAAGAGGAATATCGGAAAAGAGAGGAAGAGTTAAAAAGATACTTCGGGAAAATGGAGGAAAAACGGAGGTGATTATTTTCCTGAAAAAGAGAAAGCAATGAAACAGCTTCCGGCTACCCTTTGCGATTGAAGAGGAGAAGCAATCAAGGAAGTTCTTATGGAGACTTTCGGAAAGGAAAATGTTAAAGAAAAGTAAAATCCTTTGAAATTCTTATAGAATACAGTAATATAATTTTTTGTTTGGATGTAATTTCAAAAATACAGCTTTTAAAAACGCTTAACTTAAGGGATAGGATAGATTCATTTTCGAAATAAAGGATTGGAGGCTTTTTATGGCAAAGGCAGCAGTAAAAACAATTGGTGTTTTAACTTCAGGAGGGGATGCTCCGGGAATGAATGCGGCACTCAGCGTGGTTCGTACGGCGATTCATAACGGTTTAAAGGTAAAAGGCATTATGCGAGGGCTATGCCGGCCTTTTGGAAGAAGAAATCGTGGATATGAACAGCCATTCCGTGTCGGATATTATAGTCGCGGAGGTACATTCTTTATACTGCCCGTTGCAAGGAATTTACCACGCCGGAGGGACAGAAGAAGGGGGCTGAAATCTGCCGTAAGCACGGGATTGACGGCATGGTCATTATCGGCGGAGACGGTTCCTTTATGGGAGCAGGTAAGTTATCCGCACTCGGAATCAATACCATTGGCGTTCCCGGAACCATTGACCTCGATATTGCCTGTACGGATTATACTATCGGATTCGATACATCCATTAACACCGCGATGCAGGCAATAGATAAGATTCGGGATACCTCCACTTCCCATGAGCGTTGCTCTATTATCGAGGTAATGGGACGTAGAGCAGGCTACATTGCTTTATGGTGCGGTGTAGCAAACGGTGCGGAGGAAATTCTTCTTCCGGAGAAATATGACGGAGACGAGCAGGCCATCATTAACCGTATTATTGAAAGCAGAAAAAGGGAAAAACACTATCATCATTAACGCCGAGGGTATGAGGGCACTCTCTTCTATGGCAAGTCGCATTGAGGCGGCTACCGGAATTGAAACCAGAGCAACGATTCTCGGACATATGCAAAGAGGAGGATCTCCGACATGTAAGGACCGTTACTATGCGTCCATCATGGAGTGCAGAGCGTAGAACCTCTTGCGGAAGGAAGTCTAACAGATTGGTTGCCTATAAGCACGGAAGTTTTTGTGGATTATGATATCCAGGAAGCTTTGCAGATGAAGAAGGATATCCCGGAGGAACAGTTTAGCGTTGCTCAGCTTTTTGGTTCGATAAAGGATATTGAGAAATGAGCGAAAAACTCTATCATCCGGTTTTTCATAGGAGATGTCGAGCTTCCCGGCAATATTCTCATGGCGCCGATGGCCGGTGTGACGGATCTTCCGTATCGTATTCTCTGTAGCGAAATGGGCGTAAGCCTTTCCTGTACGGAAATGGTTTCCGCAAAAGCGATTCTCTATGGAAATAAGAACACGGATTCTCTCTGGAAAAAGGGGATGAACCCGGTCTTAGAGCGTGCACAGCTCTTCGGTTCCGATCCTGCAATCATGGCGGATATGGCAAAACGTGTGGAAGAAGACTTTTGACATCATGGATATCAATATGGGCTGCCCTGTACCGAAGGTGGTTCGGAACGGAGAGGGCTCCGCTCTTATGGAAAATCTTCCCTGTGGGAAAGAATCATAAGCTCTATGGTGCATGCGGTAAAGATACCGGTTACGGTAAAATGCCGCCTGGGATTTACGGATCAGCATATCAATGTGATAGACTTTGTAAAGTGCGTAGAGGCTTCGGGCGTCTCGGCTGTTGTGGTGCATGGCAGAACGAGAGAGCAGTATTATCGGGGAAAAGCGAATTGGGATTGGATTCGAAGAGCCAAAGAAGCCGTGAAGATTCCTCTGTTTGGAAATGGAGACATTTTCACGGAAGAAGATGCAAGGGCAATGCTCCTTGCTACCGGAGTAGACGGCATTTCTTTAGGAAGGGGTATACAGGGAAATCCTTTTAATCAGAAGGATTCGTTCATTTTCTTGAAAACGGAGTGAGAAGCTCCCTGCTCTTTCGCAAGAACGAAAAGAGATGATGCTTTTCGCTATCTCCGTCTCATGGAGAAAATCAAGGGGCCTATCTTACTCTTCTGGAAATGCGAAAGCATCTTTCCTGGTACATGGAGGGACTACCTGATGCGCTATCCTGGCGTAACAAAGTGAATATGGAAAAGGAGTTGCAGGAAGTCTATAAAAATGGTGGAGCGTTTATAGAAATAGATTGACTTATTTTTCCCTTAATTGTTAGAATACTCCTTTGTATTGAGAACTTTACGGCTTCCGGCATACCGGAGGCCGTATTCTTAACGATTGTTGTTTCCTCTTTCAGGATACAGCATCTCTGTTTTGAAGATAGCGGGTTTTACTGTTTCAATAAATGAAGAAAGGGCGGAATAGTACCGTGGCAGAAACAAAAAGAATCTCCTTACCAGAGCAGGCTTAAATAAGTTGGAAAAGGAATTACAGGATTTAAAAGTTAACAGAAGACAGGAAATCGCGGAAAAATCAAAGAGGCAAGAGAACAGGGGATTTATCCGAGAATGCCGAGTATGATGCGGCAAAAGATGAGCAGAGAGAGATTGAAGAGCGTATCGTAGCAATCGAAAACCCTTCTGAAAAAATGCGGGAAGTAGTGGATGATGCGGAGGAAGGCAGCATCAACATCGGCTGCAAGGTCAAGCTCTATGACAAGGAGTTTGATGAAGAGTAGAATATCATATCGTGGGCTCTACAGAAGCGAAATTTCTTGCAGGGAAAGATTTCGAATGAGTCTCCGGTAGGATAGCTCTGCTTCATCATAAGGCCGGCGATACGGTAACGGTAGAGACGCAGGCGGGCGCTTGAATACAAGGTTCTGTCTGTTGAGCGTTTTCAACGAGGAATAAGTGCATTAGCCGATGAAAAGGAAGTTTCCATATAGCAGGGAACTTTCCAAGAAAACAGAATAATGCTATGGATAGTGTGAGATAAGAAAGGGAAGGCTATGAGCGAAAAGGAAAAGAACAGTGCGAATCAGCAGGATATGAACCATATTTTGAAGGCAAGATATGACAAATTGAAAGAATTGCAGGATGCGCAGGTCGACCCCTTTGTACTTACAACAGCGAAGCAGACCCATCATTCAGAGGAGATTAAAGAGCATTTTTTTCCGATTTGGAAAATAGCAGGTACTATAGCCGGACGTGTTATGGCAAAGCGTGTCATGGGAAAAGCCGGCTTCCTTCATGTACAGGATCGGGATGGAAAGATTCAGGTTTATGTGAGTCGGGAAAGTCTCGGAGAAGAGGAATACAAGGCCTATAAGAAACTGGATATCGGAGATATCGTAGAAGTTTCGGTTATGTCTTTAAGACGCAGACAGGGGAAATCTCGATTCACGGGGAGAAGATTGTCTTACTTTCCAAGTCTCTCTATCCGCTTCCGGAAAAGTTCCACGGTTTGCAGGATACGGATACCCGTTATCGTCAGCGTTATGTGGATTTGATTATGAATGAAGACAGCCGCGATGTTTTTATGAAGCGTTCTCAGATTCTTCGCGAGATCCGGAACTTCCTTGCCGGAAGAGATTTTCCTGGAGGTAGAGACACCGATGCTTGTGGAAAATGCAGGGCGGTGCGGCGGCCCGTCCCTTTGAAACCCATTACAATGCCTTTAAATGAGGACGTAAAGCTTCGTATTTCTCTGGAGCTTTACTTAAAGCGTCTGATTATCGGCGGTATGGAGCGCGTATATGAAATCGGAAGAGTATTCCGGAACGAGGAATCGATACCCGTCATAACCCGGAGTTTACCCTGATGGAGCTCTATCAGGCTTATACCGATTACAACGGGATGATGGAGCTGACCGAGTCCATGTTCCGGTATCTTGCGGAAAAGGTTTGCGGAACGCTGCACATCAGCTATCAGGGAACCCCCATTGATTTGGAGAGTCCCGTTCAGACGCCTCACGATGACCGAGGCAATCTAAAGGAGTATGCCGGCATTGATTTTGATCAAAGATGACAGAGCCTTGAAGAAGCAAGAGCCCTCTGCGAAAGAAAAAGGAGATTGCTTACGAGGAGCGTCACGGTATCGACGATATCGAGAATCTCTTTCTTTGAAGAGTTCAGCGAGGAGAAGCTGATTCAGCTGACTTTTATCATGGATCACCCCTTATCCATTTCTCCGCTCACAAAGAAGAAGCCGAGCGACCCGACGAAGGTAGAGCGTTTTCGAACTTTTTCATCTACGGAAGAGAAATGGCAAATGCTTATTCCGAGCTGAATGATCCGATTGATCAGAGAGAGCGTTTCAAGGCACAGGATGCTTTGGCTGATGCGGGAGATGAGGAAGCGAACCACACCGACGAAGACTTCCTTCACGCTATGGAGATCGGTATGCCGCCAACAGGGCGGAATCGGCTACGGTATCGACCGTCTGGTGATGCTTCTACCGATGCGGCTCCATCCGTGATGTACTCTCTTCCCCACAATGAAGCCCTTGGACAAGAAGGATGAGGGAAATAGGGCATCTAGGGCAATGGAAAACGGAATTTGCGACAAGTTGCGACCGTTCCGAAAAAAAGATTGATTTTTCAAACGTGAAGATTGAACCTCTTCGAAGAACAGGTTGACTTTGAGACTTTCAGTAAATCTGACTTCCGTGCGGTAAAGGTAAAGGATTGCTTTGCCGTTCCAAAGAGTAAGAAGCTTTTACAGTTTACCTTGGACGACGGAACCGGTACCGACAGAACGATTCTTTCCGGCATTCATGACTTTTATGAGCCGGAAGAGCTGATTGGAAAGACCTTGATTGCTATCACCAAATCTTTCCCCCAAGAGCAATGATGGGCGTAGAGTCCTGCGGTATGCTACTTTCCGCCATTAACCAGAAGAAGGATAGTGATGAGGAAGAATTGCACTCTGCTGATGGTAGATAACCATATTCCCGGCAGGAGCGAAGTTGTATTAGTATTTTTGTTTATTGTTGAAACTATTTTTGAAGACAAAGAGATTATGCCTTTATGGCGGATGAAGTTAACTTCATCCGCCATTTTATATATAGAATTGATGATTTGCAAAGACTTGTTTCATCCCGTGTGCTATTATAAACTTAGTAATCGAATGTAGATGAATAGATAGTTAATTAAAGAAAAGAGGGTTGCCTATGAGAATACTATTTAAGCTTGTCTTGTTTCCTATTAGTCTTCTATTATCGGTTAGCACCGCTTTTCTAACATTTTTGCTAAGTATAGGAATGGCTATCTTGTATTTATTGATGATTCTTTTGCATTTTTGTAGCAATAGGTTCTTTTCTATTCTTTCAGGACGGAAGAGTTGCATTGGAGGCATTAATTGTTGGCTTTATCCTCAGTCCCTATGGATTACCTATGATAGGTGCAACAATGATTGCTTTCCTGGAAGTGCTAAATCAGAGAATACGATCTTTTAAGAAAAGAGAAGTGAATTTATATGAAGAAGCGATAGAAAGTTCTATCGTCTTTTTCATACCTAAAATTATGTAAAAATAAAAAGGAGAGAAGATGGAGTTTGATTATTTTTATAACCGAGATGGTGAGCGATTTAGCTACTATATGCTTCCTAAGATTCTTGTGACTGATGGAAAGTCTCAATCTTTATCTTCAGATGCCAAGATTCTTTTATGCCTGTTTACTTGAGAGAACGGCTTTGTCCTCAAAAATAAATGGATTGATCAAGAGAATAGAATATACATCATTTTTACTTTTGGAAGAGGTTATGGAAGTCTTAGGTAGATCTAATAAAACAGCTGTAAAAAGTTTTAAATGAATTAGACAGCAGTACAGGAGGACTAGGGCTTATAGAGAGAAAGAAAGCAGGGTTTAGGAAAGCCAAATATCATTTATGTAAAGGATTTTCTAAGTATCATTTTCTTTCGGAGGTAAAAACTACAGTTCAGAAGTGAAGAATCTACATACAAGAAGTGAAGAAGCTACACTTCAGGAAGTGAAGAAAAATACACGGAACTAATTCTAATACTAATAAACATGAGGGTAATCATCCTGATTTTAGATTTTGGAAAAAAATCATATGGGATTTTTCCAAAAACGTTTTTTAAGAGATGAGGAAATAAGAGAATTGAAAGAGTTCTAGTTAAGGATTTTTCAAACTATGTGGAAAGGTTGTCAGCATATCTTAAGAGTACGGGAAAAGACTTACAAAGACCATAAGGCAACTATCCTTTCCTGGTTTTATAAAGATCAGGGAAATCGGAGGGAAATAAAAGCTTCTAACATTCCCAGTTTGGAAGAATACGATAAAGGAGAGCATTTATAATGAGCGAAATGAAAAAGAATCTGGATTGAGGGCGTGGAGTATTCCTACGATGCAAAATGAAGAATATGAAAAGGATGGACATGTTTACTGTAAGACTTGTCACGAAAAGAAAAAGACGGAAAGATTTTGGAGTTCTTTGGTGGAAAGATGATCTGTCGTGTATCTTGTCATTGCGACAAACAGAGAGGAAAAAGAAGCTAAGAGACAGAAGCAATTGGAAATAGAACGTCTCAAGAGTGGTTGTTTTAGTTCCAGAGCCGAATGGGAGTACAGCTTTGAGAATTATCAAGGAGAAGAAAATCAAAGTCTTCTTATTGCCAAGAACTTTGTGAAGGATTATGAGCAAATGAAGAAAGAAAATGTTGGACTTCTTTTTTATGGCTCTGTTGGAAGTGGAAAGACTTATCTTGCCTGTTCTATTGCCAACGCTCTAATAGAGCAATATCAAATTACTGTGAAGATTCGGAACTTTTTCGCAGATTATGAATGAAATGCAAAAATGTGGTTTTTGACTTTGATAAGAATGCCTATATTGAATCTTTTGGTTAATACTTCCGTACTGATTTTTAGATGACCTGGGAATTGAAAGGGACACAAGCTATGCAAAGGAGCAGGTGTACAACATTGTGAACAGCCGGTACTTAAGAAGGAAGCCGACCATATTTACCACAAATCTATCTTATGACACTATTCAAAACTGTATTGAAAGTGTGGAGTATCAAAGAATTTACTCAAGAATTATAGAGATGTGTATTCCGGTTATGGTTGTAGGGCAGGACTACAGGAAACAAATTCAAAAAAAGAGAAGCTTTTCGAAACAAAGAGCGATTATTGAGCGGAGGTGAAAGAACATGATCAATGAAGAAGTATCCGATAAAACCCTTAACTTAGAAATAAAGGCAGCTAAAAATCACTGCAAAACTGATTATTCAGCAGATAAAGAAATTACTAAAAGAAGCTAAAAAAATTTGGGGGAATGGAGAAATTTGTCAGTGAAAAAGGGTAATGAAGTGAAGCTGAAGGACTTGGTTCAGAAAGGACAACTGGAAGAAATTGCTATTAGAGAAGAAGAGCTTAAAAGCCTGAAAAAGAATTGAATAAATATGGTGTTAAGTTTTTCTGTTATGAAAGATAAGAAGACAAAGCAGTATTCCCTATTTTTCAAGCGAAAAGATGTAAAAATCATGGATAAAGCATTTAAAAAGGTCCTGGCAGACTTGGAGAAAAACAGAAAGGAAGGAGTCCATCCATAAGAACCTTTGAGAAGTTCAAAGAATTGGTTAAAAATACTATTTTCAAAGATAAAATCAAGAATAAAGCAGAAGGAGCAAAGCCTATGATTGAGAAGATACTAAAGGATATCAGAGGCTTATTTAAGATGCAGGATAAGGCAATAGTTTGCAAAAGCAAAAATATTCCCTATCTTGCATTTTTCTATTTAGGGAATATTTTTTCTCATCATATCAGAAGCTATACCGGCGGTGATGTGATAGATAAAACCTTGCAAGGATTATTGGAGCTAACAGAATGAGCTTTTTCCCAAGTCTTTATCTTATTGACATTATCATGGGGATAGGGACGGCAGTTTTAATCAAATTTATTGTCTATACCAAAGGCAAAAATGCAAAAAAGTTTAGACAGGGGAAAGAGTACGGATCAGCTCGCTGGGTTGCATAATATTAACTGAACAGGAGTGATATATAGACACGAGAAAAGGAGGATAATGCCATGATAGAATATCATAACAAAATCACTGCACTATACTCCCGCCTTTCAGTTGGTGATGAAGATAGAGATGGTGGCGAGAGTAATAGTATTGTCAATCAAAAAGCATTTTTAGAAAGATATGCAAGAGATAAAAAGCTGATAAACATTCGCCACTATATCGACGATGACGAAAGCGGTAGGTTCTTTGACCGCTGTGCCTATACACAGATGATAAGCGATGTAGAACAAGGAAAAATCGGAATTGTCATCATGAAAGACATGACAAGATGGGGAAGAGATTATCTTCAAGTCGGAAACGCTATGGAGATATTTAGACGAAACAATGTACGCTTTATCGCCATCAACAACGGTATAGATAGCATTGACCAAAACACATTGGAATTTGCTCCCTTTATCAACATCATGTCAGAGTGGTATGCAAGAGACATCAGCAAGAAAGTAAAGACAGGAATTAAGACCAAAGGAGCAGACGGAAAGCCTGTCGCAACAGAAGCCCCATACGGCTATATAAAAGACCCTGAGAACAAAGATTATTGGATAGTCGATAAAGAAGCTGCCAAAGTTGTAAAAACCTCATTTTTAGGTTATTTATGGAGGGAAAAAACAGAAATCAGATAGCCGTTTATCTGAAAGAAAAAGAAATACTAACCCCAACCTTTTATATGAAACAGCAAGACAGAGGAACAGCTAAAAAGTAAGTCACTGAATGAGGAAAAACCGCTATAACTGGAACAAAGCAACCCTAACACGCATACTGAAAAGACAGGAGTATTGTGGCGATGTAGTCAATTTCAAGACCGAAAAGCATTACAGGGATAAGAGAAACCACTATGTAGATAAAAGCAAATGGCAAATAACAGAAAATGTGCATGAGCCGATAATAGATAGAACTACCTTTGAAAATGTAGAGCGTATGTTAAAAATGCACCTGTAAAAAGACCAAATGGAGATGGAGAAATTCACGCACTTTCAGGCTTGATGTACTGTAAAGATTGCGGAACAAAAAAATGCACATTCGCACCATACACAAAAATGGAAGAGTACAGCATGTAACCTATTGCAGTGAATATGCCAAAGGGAAAGCAAAGCACCCCAAATGCAACTCCCCACATCGCATTGATGTAGATGAAGTTATGGAAAATATCGCAGAAGTCTTGCGAAAAGATAGCACAGTATTCCTTTAGAAAATAAAGCAGAATTTGAAAAACTTGTAAAGAAAAAGTCTGTATAAAGAGCAGACCGAAGAAGTAAAGAAAAATCAAAAGCGTATGCCTCAAATCACAGACCGAATGGAACAGATAGAAAAGAGTGATGAATAAACTCTATGAAGATAATGCACTTGGAAATATGGATACAGAACGCTATGAGCAGTTATCAAGAAAGTATGCAGAAGAATACTACACCTTTAAAAAGCAGAAAAAGAAGAAATCAAAGAACGCTTATCCGAATGCGAAAAATGCAAATCAAAGGGCAAAAGAAATTTATCAGACTGACAGAAAGCTATTCAAACTTTTGAAGAACTTACCCCAACTATTATCAATGAGTTTATCAGTAAAAATTGTTGTGCATGAAAGAGATGTAAAAGAGCAAAATATGTTGTTCAGAGAATAGAGGTTTATTTTAACTATATCGGAAAAATTTGAAAATGAACTCACAGAAACAGATAGAGCCGACAGAACAAGAAATGATACAGATGAGGGAAGAAATAGAAGAAGCAAAGAAAGAAAAATCACAGAGCTATATCATAGGGCATATTCCAAAAGAATACCGAGCCAAAAAAACATTGAAAAAGTGCTGAGAGTATGAAAAATTAAAAAGCAAGAGAATATCGAGCAAAAAAGAAAATTACAGGCAACAACTTAAAAACTAAATATCAACCAATCACAAAAAGAGGTTTCCTAATCACAGGAAATCTTTTTGTGCAAGTCGAAAAGGAGGAACTAAATGGCAGAAAAATACGAACACTCAAGTAAACGAAACACACGAAGAAGAACAAGAAGAATCCCAAAAAGCCTGATGGCGTTTTAACAAAAATATAAATGGAAAGACCTTTGTAACAGAGATATATTTTGACAAAAAGAGCAAGGAAACATTTCAAGATAAGTTATTCAAGGTAATACAATCTAAGGGGAATAGTAGCGAGTAAGTGGGAAATATGGCAGTTGAAAAAAATGACTAAAAAAATGCTATAATATTAGTGACATAGACAACAAATTAGGATTTAGAGAGGTTTTTCAGGAATGTTAGGGATATGATGAAAAGTTAGAATTTAATTATAAAAATCTTGCGGTTTATGGTTAAATGCAGGTTTGCCATAGTTATCGCAGTTGCTACCTGTAATAGGTGGACAACAAATTATAAATATGCAAGTGTTTAGTATAGGTTATGTAGTTTGCTTTTTTTCGATTAATATGAATAAAAAACTTACTAAAAAAACTATCCACTGGATCATCGACTAAATTTCAAAATAAGGTTTCTCAATACTCAATAATATTACTGTTTATATTAATGATTTTTAGGCGGTCCATTTTTGCTACGGAGAATTGGAGATTGATATGGTTGAGGGCATTATTAGCTACAGCATTGCATTTTTTCCATTCTATTTTTGTACATGGAAAATCAATGATTTTATTAGAATTATGTGCACTATTAATATTATCATGGGGTATATTTTTCTGCTGTCTCTTTGGTACTATTTGCCTATATTGATGCAATAATTAAATTTATATTTGGAGTTTATTTGTTATTTTTTCTAAAGTAACAAAGCAATAAATCCCAATTGTTTGTTGAACTAACAATTTAATAAAAACCAACACAGGAACAGTAAATCAAAAAGGTTTACTGTTTTTTCTTTGCTCAAAATTAGAAAGAAAGGAAATGAAAAATGAAAAACATAGAAGAAAAAAATTTTTAATGGCAGATGAAGAAATTAAGCAGTTACAAAACAAAAGAAAAAGCTCATTAGTCAACAGAAACAGGAAGAACGAAAAAAAAGAGATAGACGCATTTATGAAAAAGGAGCAGTCTTTGAAAGTATATTTACTGAAAGCAAGGATTTAACCAAAGATGAATTTTATCAGCTAATCACATCTCTAATTCGTAAAGAAGAAGCCAATCTTAAAAATACTAAAAATCATTGAAAGCAGAGAAGAAACAGAAGTAGAAAATACAGAAAAAAAGAAGATGAGGAAACAGAGATAGAGGAATAGTCCCTTGTTTACAAGGGCGCACTTATCACCTTAACAGGTGCGTGCGTTCTCCGAAGGCTCTTAGCAGAGGCATATCAGCTAACGCTGATACAGGGAACTACATTCCCCTACGGAAATAAATTTCCTACCCTTGTGTACTTTCCCAAAAAGAAATCGGATAAAAAGCTATCCGATTTTTTAGGAAGTCTTATCTATCGCCACTATAACCATATCGAAAAAAATGGAAAGGAGGTTTTCTTTTATGGCGATATATCATCTTGCATAAAGATAATTTCAAGAGGTAAAGGCAAAAGTGCAGTAGCAGCTTCTGCCTATCGAAGTGGCGAAAAATAAAAAAATGAATACGATGGCGAGTCCATGACTTTTACAAGAAAAGGCGGAATAGCACATACAGAAATACTATTACCACAAAATGCACCACAGGAATTTTTTCAGATAGAGGGACATTGTGGAACAGTGTTGAGAAAATAGAAAAAGTAAAAACTCACAGCTTGCAAGAGAAATTGAAGTTGCCCTACCCTAAAGAATTAGACCGAGAAAAACAAATAAATCTTGTAAGAGAATATGTAAAAAGAAAAATTTTTGTAAAAGTAGGTATATGTGCCGATATTGCCTTACATGATAAAAATGATGGAAACCCACATTGTCATATCTACTTACCATGCGACCACTAAACGAAGATACAACATGGGGAGCAAAATCAAAAAGGAATATATCCTGATGAAAACGGGAGAAAAAGTAAAACTCAAAAATGGCAAATTACAAAACAAGAAAGATAAATACAACAGATTGGAATGAGCAATACAAAAGCAGAAGAATGGCGAAAAAGCATGGGCAGACATTACAAACAAATATCTTGAAGAAAAACAGCATACAGGATAAAGTGGATCACCGCTCTTATCAAAGACAAGGCATAGAGCAAATACCGACAATCCACATGGGAGTATCAGCAACCCAAATGGAGAAGAAAGGCATAGCTACAGATAGAGGGAAATATCAACTGAGAAATCAAAACATCAAAATGCAATTTTAAGAGAAATCTCAAGAAGAATAAAAGCCTTGTTAAATTGGATAAGAGGAATAGGCAAAAGAAGAAAAAGCAGAAAACGAAAAATACAAAGTCCACCCTCCCACTCAAAAGAAAATTTGCAATCAATCTTTGAAAATCTTATCCGTAAAAATACAGATAAGATTAATGCAGACTTAGAAAAATATATTGAAAGTTATCAGCTACTCAAAGAGAAAAACATCACTTCATTATCTGAGCTTAAAGAAAATATAGTTATCTTAGAGATAAGAATTATAAGACTACAAGAGCCTTAAAAGATACCGAAAAGAAGATTGATGAAAAACACAACTCATAGACCAATCAGAAAAATATTTGAAGTATAAAGACACCTACAAAGCCTATATCAAGACAAAGAAAAGCAGACAGGATGACTTTTTCTACAATGAGATATACAGCAGAGATTATTTTTATTTGAAAGTGCCAAGAAATATCTGAAAAGAACATTTGGGTGAAAAGCAAGACCTTAAATATATCCAAATGGAAATCAGAACTTGCCACTTTGAAGAAAAGAGAAAAATAGCTTATACAATAAAATATTGGAGATGAGAGAAGAAGTTGAACAGGCAGAAAAAGTTAAGACCTGTATAGAGCAATTAGAGGGACACGAAAAACGATTATCACAGGTAAAGAGAATGAGTTAGAGCTATAAAACCATTTCCCAATTATGCTATAATATTATAAGTAATTCTAAATTTTTGGAGATGAAATATAATGAAAAGGAGTTAAGAGATGATAGAAAATCATATATAAAAATATATTTAATTGGAATATTGAGGATGTATTACTCTGATTATTAGATTATTGCTCATTAGATACTTTATGGAGTTGGTCTTCTGTTCAAACACTATTAGGATTTTGGATGATTTCAAATACTGTAATAGTAGTAAAAGTTCATCTAATAAGTGTGCAGGAATTAGCTCATTCTTATATATGTTTGGAATGACATTGAGCTTTATGGATTTGAAGTTATTCTTGGTATGTTTATTCCAATGTTTTCGGATGGATTTTTCGTTTTTCTTATTTATAATGTTTACTATTTTTGTCTATACCATGTGCGATTGCAGCGTTTGCACTTTATTATTGGAATAGAGATAAATTTTATAACTCTATTTTATATTCGTTGCCTGTAGGAGCATTATTTTCGGAAACGGTAGCTATAGCAATAAAATTTTACATGACACATACTTTTCTATTTCAGTTACTAATGGATGGAATAGGAACTATTGCTTTCAGAGTATTATTTTTGGAAGATTGAAAAAAATCGCTATGTTTACTTATTTTCTATAATCATAAGTTTCTTAGTATTTTACTTTATTCTATATCATGAGAAGTTCTTACATGGTTAGAGTGATTTTACTTGCGTAATTTATAAAAATAGTAATTTATACAGAAACTAAAACAAGAACAGTAAATCAAGGTTTACTGTCTTGTCTAAAAGTTAAAAATTCTTTATAGAAAAAGCGTCCATAAATATAAAAAGGTACTTGACAAAAACGCTTCCTGGGGAAATAGGAAAGACATTGAGCCGTACATGGACGAAAATTTTCAAAATAATATATTGCTTACCAAAACAGAGAGATTAAGCATGAATGGAAGACCAAGCAATCCAAAGTATGCAAGAAATAAAAATGTTCTTGTGATTGGTGGATCAGGATCCGGGAAGACAAGGTTTTATGTTAAGCCTAATCTTATGCAAATGCATTCTTCCTATTGCGTAACAGACCCGAAAGGATTAACCTTTTAGGGACAGAGAAAATAACAAAAACTTGGAAAGGAGGTAATTCTCATGTCAAATACGAAAAGAACAGGACAAACAGCCCTTTATGAGCGTTTAAGTCGAGATGATGAAATGCAAGGAGAAAGCAATTCCATCACCAATCAAAAGCAACTACTTGAAAGCTATGCCAAAAGAAACGGCTTTGTAAATATCTATCACTATACCGATGATGGAGTAAGCGGAACAACCTTTGATAGAGAGGGATTTCAAAAAATGATAAAAGCAGTAGAAGAAAACAAAGTATCTACTGTGATAGTAAAAGATATGAGTAGGTTTGGCAGAGACTACCTCAAAGTAGGTTTTTACACCGAAATACTTTTCAAAGAAAAGGGAGTAAGGTTTATCGCCATCAATAACGGAATAGACAGTGAAAAACAAGCAGAAAGCGACTTTACCCCATTTCTAAATATCATGAACGAATGGTATGCAAGAGATACATCAAGAAAAATACAATCTATCTTCAGGGCAAGAATGGAAGAGGGGAAAAGAGTATCTCCAAGCGTACCATACGGCTATTACAGAAACCCAAAGAACAAACAGGAGCTACTTGTCGATAAAGAGAGTGCAAAGGTCGTAAAACGCATTTACAGGCTTGTAATAGAGGGATATGGAGTAACACAGATAGCAGATATACTAACCAAAGACAAAGTCCTTATCCCATCAGCCTATGCAGAAACCCATTATCCCTGAAAAATAACCATAGCTCAAAGAAAAGAGGAATAGAAGACCCATATTTTTTTGGACACCGACCACAGTAGGTTATATCTTAGAAAAAAAGAGAATATATGGGGCATACTGTATTAGGAAAGACAATTAGTTTAGACTATAAAAACCAAAAAAAGAAGAAAGGCAAAAAGAAAATGAACTCATTATCTTCAAAAAAATACCCACGAAGCCATCATTGACGAAGAAACATGGAATAACGCCCAAAGGTTAAGAAAAACAGTGAGAAGAAGTCCAAAGTATGGTACAACCTCACACCCATTCACAGGGCTTTTTAATCTGTTCCGACTGTGGAGGAAAGCTAAGCTATAGAGAGCCGGCAGAACATAAAGAAAAAGAAGTACGATTGCGATTATTGTTTTGTATGTCAACATTACAGACACAGAAAAAGGCTCTTGCAGTATGCACTACATCAAAGTAAAAACAGTAAATGAAATTCTCCTAAAATCAATCAAAGAAATCACAGACTTTGCAAAAAGAAGAAAAAGCAAGAGTTTCTAAAAAGTGATGAACAAGTTATCCGACGAAAAAAAGAGAAGAAAAGTATCAAGAGGATAAAGAAAAGTTAGAAAAACTGTCATCAAGAAATGCAGAGCTAACAACACTCATTACAAAGCTGTATGAAGACCACGCACTTGGTAAAATTCCTGTAAAACATTTTTGACAGATTATTTAATACCTATGATATGGAGCAACAAGACTTAGAAAAAGCAAATACAGTATTTTTGAACAAGAAATAGAAAGCTATCATCAGAGAAAAGTTGATACCGATAAATTCTTAAAGATGATAGAAAAAAATATACAGATATTGAAAAACTTACAGTACCAATGATAAAATGAGTATATAGAAAAAAGTTGTAGTCTACGAAGCGACAGGAGGAAGACAAGGCAAATATAGAAAACAACAAGTTGATGTGTACTTTAACTTTATAGGTAACTGTCAAGTGCCACAGAAAGTAGATATAGAAAAAAATGGCTTAAAAAGTGGTATAATATTATAAATATTGAGTGAAGTAAATTAGAATTTGACGAGGAGATAGCCATGTTAAATATATGTTCTAAAAAGGTTTAGAAAAAAATATGGTATATTATTTTTTCATTACAGAGGAAGCCTTTCAATTATTCACTAAAAAAATAATTTTTAAAGGAGACAAGTAAGAAATGAAGAAAATATATATGTATTTACTAGATACGATGGCAGACTGGGAGAATGGCTACTTTTTACAAGGATTTACACTACAAAAAAATGTTGCCAAAACAAGAATATGAATTATGTACCGTAGCTACTTCTAGGAAGCCTATAAAAAAACTGCTGGTGGTATGACTTTGATTCCCGATATTACATTAGATGAATTAGACGAAAATCAAGCAGCGGCATTGTTGCTGATTGGTGCAGATACTTGGGGCAGTACAGAACAGACAGCTATTCTTGAAGTAGCCAAAAAGCTTAATAGAAAAAAAGGGTATTGGTTGCAGCGATTTGCGGAGCAACTTTGGGACTTGCAAATGTGGGAATATTAGACACACAATACCATACAAGTAATGCTTTGTTTTTTTCTTAACAGGTATGTCATCGAATTATAATGGAGAGCAATATTATAAAGATGTCGCTGCTGTAGCTGATGATAATTTAATAACAGCAAGTTCCGCTGGTTCGTTGCTTTGGGCAAAAATATATCTTTGAAAAAGTTAGAAATATATTCTTCTGAAACCATAGAAGCATGGTACAACTACTTTTTCAACAGGAAAGGCAAGTTATTTCGGAGAACTAATGAATACATTTTTCCTAATAATCAAATTCCAGTTTGTCGAAATGAAATAATTAAATAGAAACAATAGTATAGCAGCTTACGAAACAGTAAATCAAATCGGTTTACTGTTTTTTTCTTTTGCTCAAAAACATAAAGAAAGGAAAACAGAAGATGAAAAAAACATAGATGAAAAAAATCTTAATTACAGAAGAAGAAATCAAGCAGTTACAAAACAAAAAGAAAAAAAGCTCATCAGTCAGCAGAAACAGGAAGAACGAAAGAAAAGAGATAGACGGCTTTATGAAAAAGGAGCAGTCTTTGAAAGTATCTTTACCGAGAGTAAGGATTTTACCAAAGATGAATTTTATCAACTCATTACATTTCCGAATATCAAAGAAGTAATCAATCAAAAAATCAAGAAAATCATGGCAATGCGAGAAGAAAGTGGAAAATCAAAAATACAGAAATGAAAGAGGAAGAAACGGACATAGAGGAATAGTCCCTTGTTTACAAGGGCGCACTTATACACCCTAAAGGGTGTGTGCGTTCTCCGAAGGCTCTTAGCAGAGGGCATATCAGCTAACGCTGATACAGGGGAGCTACACTCCCCTACGGAAATAAATTTCCTACCCCTTGTGTACTTCCCAAAAGAAATCGGATAAAAGCTATCCGATTTTTTTAGGAAGTCTTATCCATCGCCACCATATCCATATTAGAAAAAGAGAGGAGGTTTTCCCTTATGGCAATATATCATCTTAGTATAAAGATTGTCTCAAGAGGAAAAGGAAAAAGTGCAGTTGCAGCTTCTGCCTATCGAAGTGGCGAAAAGATAAAAAATGAATATGACGGAGTAGTTCACGACTTTACAAGAAAAGGAGGGATAGCACATACAGAAATTCTCTTACCACAAAATGCACCACAGGAATTTTTAGATAGAGGAACATTATGGAACAGTGTAGAGAAAATAGAAAAAAGTAAAAACTCACAGCTTGCAAGAGAAATAGAAATTGCATTACCTAAAGAATTAGACAGGGAAAAACAGATAGAGCTTGTACGAGAGTATGTAAAAGAAAATTTTGTAAAGATCGGTATGTGTGCCGATATTGCTCTACACGATAAAGATGACGGAAACCCACACGCACATATCCTATTAACTATGCGACCGCTAAACGAAGATAAAACATGGGGAGCAAAATCAAAAAAGGAATATATCCTTGATGAAAACGGAGAGAAAGTAAAACTTAAAAATGGCAACTACAAAACAAGAAAAATCAATACAGTGGATTGGAACGAACAAGACAAAGCGGAACATTGGCGAAAGGCATGGGCAGACATTACAAATAAATATTTGGAAGAAAATAACATACAGGACAAAGTAGACCATCGTTCCTATCAAAGACAGGGCATAGAACAAATACCGACCATTCATTTAGGCGTATCAGCCACCCAAATGGAAAAGAAAGGCATAACTACCGACAGGGGAAATATCAACCGAGAAATCAAACATCAGAATAAGATATTAAAAGAGATTGCAAGAAGAATAAAAGCCTTACTAAATTGGATAAGAGGAATAGGAAAAGAAGAAAAGGCAGAAACTGATAATCTCAAATCTACCCTCCCTATTCAAAAGAAAATTTGCTATCCGTTTTTTTGAAAAATCTTATCCGTAAAAAAATGCAGATAACCATAATACAGATTTAGAACAATACATCGGAAGCTATCAATTCTTAAAAGAGAAAAATATCATTTCCGTATCTGAACTGAAAGAAAACATAGTTACTTTAAGAGATAAGAACTACAAGACCACAAGAGCTATTAAAGATACCGAAAAGCGGATTGACAATAAAGTACAACTTATCGACCACGCCGAAAAATATTTGAAGCATAAAGATACCTATACAGCTTATACCAAGCTAAAGAAAAACAAACAAGATACTTTCTACAATGAGCATACCGCAGAGATTATTTTGTTTGAAAGTGCCAAGAAATATCTGAAAGAACATTTAGGAGAAAGCAAGACCTTAAATATATCCAAATGGAAATCGAAGCTGCCAATATGAAGAAAGAGAAAATAGCCTATACAATCAAATATTAGAGATACGAGAGGAAGTAGAACAGGCTGAAAAAGTTAAGACTTGTATTGAACAGTTACAGGAACATTCAAAGCAACTAACACAGGTAAAACGGAACGAGTTAGACCTATAAAATCAAGCGAAAAAATGGTATAATATTAGACAAGTATTTGATTTTGGAGGTGCTTAAATTCATGGATGAAAGAGAGAAAATCATTCGTTTATGGTTTGATATGTGGCTTACACAACAAGACTTAGGAATAGATGATATTTTTTTGGATGATGTGATTTATATTGAGAGTTGGTGTCCTAAGTATGAAAATCGGCAAACAGTAAAGCACTGGTTTAATGAGTGGAATACAAGAGGAAAAGTTCTTGCGTGGGATATAAAGCAATTTTTTCATAAGGATAATCAAACTATTGTAGAATGGCACTTCAAAAATAAAATGAATGAGGGGAAAGTTGAAGAATTTGACGGTATCTCTTTGATTGTTTGGACAGCCGATAATAAGATAAAAGCGTTGAAAGAGTTTGGTTGTAATTGTAACAACTACAATCCTTACAAAGAGAGTGAAACACCATTATTTAGAGATGAAAAAGTAAATTGGTTTTGAGGAGATAAAATATTGATGGAAAGTAGACCTGAGTTTGACAAAATTACATCGTTTGATGAATTTACTAAATACTATTGGTATCGTGAAGAACTTTCACAGATATGCAAGTCATTAGGATTAGAATATAGAGGCACAAAACAGGAACTCAATTATATTATTGAGCAATACTTTAAGGGCAATTTGATTAAAAATCATCAATAAAAAATGAAAAGAAGCAAGTGGAAAATATTACTTTAGATACACCATTACTTGAATGTGGTTTTTCTTTTAATGCAAAGTTCAGAGAATATTTCGCTGTTTTAACAGGTATCTCACCATTTAAATTTACTGCTGATATGGCAACAGTTTGGAGAAAAGTAAAAAGAGAAAAATGATTTGAGTTTTACAATTCAAGATATGCTAAAAGTTTATTATGGGAAATCAGATTATGCAAAGTATGATAATTCGGTTTGTCAATGGAATCAATTTTTAAAAGGATTTCTGTGCAGACGAAAATAGTTGCAACTACTCAAAAAAATTAAAAAGTAGCTTCTATTCTTTGGAAAGAAGTCAGAAATTCAAGAAATGAAAAATTTATTCAAAGAATCTTTTGACTGAATATGCCGATAAAATAAAAAGAGTATTGCAAGTAGGATATTTTTTTAGCTGCTAAACTAACAATTCAATAAAAAGCTAACACGAAAGCAGTAAATCAAAAAGGTTTGCTGTTTTTTTCTTTGCTTAAAAACGGAAAGGAGGACACATGGAAGAAGAAAAAAAGAGTAATAAAAAGAACCACAACATAAACAGTTAATAATGGATATTGGAAAAACAAAATACACCGTAAACCTACATTTCAAGCAAGGTACAGGGGAAACATACAAGGATAAAAATACTAAAGCTAATCAAGAGAGAAACAGAGAAGATATAAATTTATCAAAAATTTTGTTTATGTCCTTGACAAATCTTCCCAAAAAGGGACGATAGTTCTTGAGTGTGGCAAAAATGCTGGAAGATAATGGGTATGAAATTCGGATATTAAATACCATTAACTTCAAAAAGTATGAAATACAATCCCTTTTAGCTTATCCATTCAGAAAAAAGATATTCTGAAAATTAGTGCAGACCATTATTGCCAATACCAAAGGGGAAGGAGAAAAAGGCAGGGGAAGATTTCTGGGTGAAAGCCGAGAAGCTTTTATTACACGGCTCTGATTGCCTATATCTACTATGAAGCGCCGAAAGAAGAAAAGAATTTTGCAACACTGCTGGACATGATAGATGCTTCTGAAGTCAGAGAAGACGATGAAAATTATAAGAATCTGATAGACAGGCTTTTTGAGGCATTGGAAAAAGAAAGAACCAAGGCATTTTGCAGTGAAGCAATATAAGAAATATAAAGCTTGCAGCCGGAAAAACAGCAAAAGTCCATTCTTATCTCTTGTGGAGCAAGACTTGCCCCTTTCGATATTCAGAGAACTAAGGGACTTAATGAGCGAAGATGAATTGAGCTGGATTGCATTGGAGATAGAAAAACAGCACTATTTGTCATTATCTCTGATACAGATGATACCTTTAACTTTGTGGTATCCATTATGTACTCTCAGCTTTTTAATCTTCTATGTGACAAGGCAGATGATGTCTATGGAGGACGATTACCTGTCCATGTCAGGTTTCTCCTAGATGAGTTTGCAAATATCGGCTTTAATCCCAAAGTTTGAGAAACTGATAGCCACAATCCGTTCCAGAGAAATTTCTGCAAGCATTATCCTTCACAGGCTACAATCTCAGCTGAAAGCTATCTACAAGGATAATGCGGATACGATTATTGGAAACTGTGATAGTACTTTATTCTTAGGAGGGAAGGAAAAAGACTACATTAAAAGAACTTTTCAGAAACCTTTGGGAAAAGGAAACTATTGACTTATACAATATCTTCGGAAACCAAGTCCAAATCAGAATAGCTTTGCCATGAACTATCAAAAGACCGGAAAGGATCTGATGAGCCAAGATGAGATAACAGTGATGGACGGTGGAAAATGTATCTTTTCAGCTTAGAGGAGTCAGACCTTTTCTCCGATAAGTATGATATAACCAAAACATAAGAATTATAGGTTATTAGAGGACTATAATAAGAAAAACAGGTTTGACGTAGAGAGGTATGTAAAGAAGAGAGGAAAGGGCAATGTTGAAAGGAGAGACAGTTATCACGAAGATAGTTTAATAAATTACAAAAATGGTATAATGATAACGTTAGAGAGATTATGTATTGTTACGTGTAATTTCAATCTTGTTATCATGTGTTTCTGTCAGCCTCAAAGCAAAAGAAACTGCTACTGAAAACTGTTGATCTTTTAAAATCACATTATATGGGACTTATTATGGAAAATGATAAGAAATATGGAGTGGATACTAGGGCACATTTCAGGATGGCTCACATTTGAAAAAAAGAAACATAGATTGAAGAATTACATTTGACAACATAGATGTGTGTGGGAGGTTCAAATCCGCATCCACGTCAATTAGATGGTTTTTATAAAATCAGCAAGTCGGAAAAAGATTTTCGCTGTTTTTATTGCCCTAAAAACGGAGGAACAATGATAAGGAATAGAAGCCCCTACCTACAAATATTAGTTGATGAGCGATTGGAAAGAAACACTTCCAGTCGCTTTTTATTTATTAAGCAAGTATCGCTCGTAAAACATGCGGTATCTCATGGAAAAGGAGAATTTCTAAATGAAGGAAGAAATGATTAACATTAATGCCAATTTGCTCGATGAGCCAAGCTTTACAAGTTTTTGAAAGAGATAGCGAGAGAGTGGAGGCTGTCAATTTCACGCTTGTAAAAAGTATGGGAAGGGTAAGGAATACATCAATTGCTCAGCGTATGGTGAGAAAGGTGGAGAAAGCAAGAGATTTTCAGAAAAGGGGATCTGATTCATGTCTTTGGCTACTTTAAGGAGCGTGAAAAGGAAGGAAAGAAATACAAGAATTTTCTTGTAAAGTCTTACAACAAGATTGAAAAGAAGGAAGAAAAACGAGGAGGAATAAATATGGATTTTTGTTCAGGCAGTCAATGTATTACAGATTTTGGTTATGGCAGTAGGCGCCGGACTTGGAGCATGGGGAGTCATTAATCTTATGGAGGGGTATGGAAATGATAATCCCGGGGCAAAATCCCAAGGCATTAAGCAGCTTATGGCAGGGGGAGGCATTGCCCTTATCGGATTAAAGTTAATTCCGCTTCTTGCAAACGTGATTAAGTAAAAAGGAGAGAGTATGTTTGAGATATTAGACAAGATAGAAGAGTTTTTCAGAGAGCTTCTACTGGGCAGTATCCAAGCAAACTTAGAGTCTATGTTCCTTGATCTAAACGATAAGGTTGGGTCAGTGGCAACAGATGTAGGACAAACGCCAATGGGCTGGAATAGTGATGTGTTTCAATTCATTAAAAGCATTAACGATACCGTCATTATTCCGATAGCCGGGCTAATCATAACAGCAATCCTATGTATTGAACTTATCAACATGGTTATGCAGAAAAATAATATGCAGGATACCGATACTTTTGAGTTTTTCAAATACATTATCAAGATGTGGATTGCTGTTTGGCTAGTGTCTCATTCCTTTGAATTTTCCATGGCAGTCTTTGATGTGGCTCAAAACATGGTCAATAAGGCAGCGGGAGTCATCAATACAACTGCTGTTGTATCAGGAGATGAAATTATCGCTATGGTGGATTCCATAAAGGGAAAAACCTTAGGGGAGCTTATAACGATTCTTTTTGAAATCTCCTTAATCAAAGTTGCCATGCAGGCAATCTCTATTTTGGTCATGGTGATTGTCTACGGAAGAATGTTTGAAATCTATGTTTATGCTTCTGTTTCGGCAATCCCCTTTGCCACTATGGGAAAATAAGGAATGGGGACAGATTGGAACGAACTACATTAAAGGCTTGTTTGCCCTTTGGGACTACAAGGACTCTTTATCATGGTTTGCCTTTGGAATATACGCAGTATTGGTAAAAACAATAGAAATTACGGACATGCACAAAAGCACGATGATGATTCTTTGCTATGCAGTTTTACTGAGCTCATGATGCTAAAGAGCGGAACATTAGCAAAGAGTGTATTAAATGCACATTAGAGAAAGAGAGGGAAGAAGATGAACAAAAAGAAAAACTGGATTTTTAGTAGGAACAATGGTTTTGGTAAGTCTGGCAGTTATCAAATGGATTAGCCTAAATCAAAGGCTGGAAGATTTAGAGGAGGTGAATGAGAGTCTAATTGCTTCTCAAAATAATCTCCAGCTAACGCAGGAAAGACACAATAGAAGGACGGAAGGGGATATTGCAAGAATTCAGGAAGAAATTGAGCAGTATATGAGCATATGGAAGAATTATCTAAGGAAAGAGAAGAGGGATCTAAGCTATGGCGTATGTACCGATTCCAAAGGATTTAAAGAGAGTGAAAACAAAAGTTGCCTTTAATCTTACGAAAAGACAGCTTATTGGCTTTTCCATTGCAGGATTGTTGGGCTTTTTCAGCCTATATCTTTGTACGGAAACTGGTGCCAAACGATATTGCCGTCCTGTTTTTGATTACCGCCACCCTTCCGGTATTTTTTATTACGCTTTTTGAAAAAGACGGCTTGGTTTTCGAACAGTATTTTAAGCTCATATATCTTCATAAGTTTTTATCAACTGGGGAAAAAGAGTGAGAAAGGAGGTTTACCTTGCAGAACAAAAGAAGATTGCAAACAATCATTTTTAAAGAAAAACAAAAAGGCATTAAAAAGAAGGCTACAGGAGAAAGACCATAGTAAGCTGACAGTTTCTAAAGAGAGCAAAGGATTTTTAAAGTTGGTTCTAAGAAAGAGCCAAAGCGTTATACCGTAGAAGATACATTGCCCTACATCAGACTTCTAAAAAATGGCATTTGCCAGCTTGATGAAAGGCATTTTAGTAAGACTGTTTCCTTTCAGGATATTAACTACCAGCTTGCTTTAGATGAGGATAGAGACTTGATTTTTAATCAGTTTGCCAATTTCCTGAATTCCTTTGATCCAAGTGTTGCCATAGAGTTTTCCTATATCAACCAGATTGGAAGAAATGAGGAAGTTCAAGCGTCTATGCAGATACCGGATCAGCATGATGGATTTGATACCTTAAGACTGGAGTTTAGGAAATGCTAAAAAAAGCCAGATTGTTAAGGGAATAATGGACTGAAAAAGGCAAAGTACATCAGCTTTACCGTAGAAGCCGATAATTTGGAACAGGCAAGTTCCATGCTGGAAAGACTGGAAATTGACATTTTTATCAGGCTTTTAAAAATATGGGAGTTCGGGCAGAAAGCCTAAACGGAGAAGAGAGACTCAAAGATTTTACATGATATGCTAAATCCGGATAAGAGCTTTTTTCCTTTTCCTACAAGGATTTAAAGGGAAAAGGAAAGCACGAAGTCCTATATTGTTCCCGATATGTTTAACTTTTACACCGAACAGGTATTTTTAAGTTTGGTAAGTTTATCAGGGCAACAAGCCATTTTCAAATTCTGGCCAGTGAGCTTTCAGACCGTATGCTTTTCTGAATTTTTTGGATATTGATGACAATATCAGTATATCATTCCACATTCAGGCGATTGATCAGTCGGAAGCAATCAAGATGGTAAAAAGAAAAGAATACTGACCTTGATAAAATGCGAATTGAAAGAAAAATAAAAAGGCAGTAAGAAGTGGTTATGATATGGATATTTTTGCCATCAGACCCTAGTCACTTACGGGGAAGATGTAAAGAGCCTTTTAAAAGATTTACAGACAAGAGATGAGAGAATGTTTTGTGGTAAGCATTGTCTTTTTAATTTTTTGCAAAAGAACAGTGCAGAAAGCTGGAGAATACGATCGCAAAGATTAGTTCCATTGCCAACAAACATAACTGTAAGATTAAGAGACTGGATCATGCTGCAAGAACAGGGCTTAGTGAGTGTCCTTCCCCTTGGACTAAATCAGATGGAAATCAATAGGAGCTTAACTTCTTCTTCCACGGCAGTATTTATTCCTTTTACAACGGAGGAGCTTTTTATCAATTCTGAAAATAGCCTTTACTATGGGCTGAATGCTCTTAGCCATAACCTGATTATGGCAGACAGAAAAAGCTGAAGAACCCTAATGGACTTATCTTAGGAACACCGGTAGCGGTAAATCCTTCAGTGCCAAAAAGAGAAATGGCAAATGCTATTTTGATTACCAATGATGATGTGATTATTTGCGATCCTGAGGGAGAGTACGGAAACCTGGTGAAGCAGTTTCATGGAGAAGTGATTAAGGTAAGCAGTAAGTCTAAGGACTATCTGAATCCTTTAGATATCAACATGAACTATGGAGACGGGGATGCACCATTAAAGGATAAGGCAAACTTCATTATGTCTATGTTGGAGCTTGTGGTAGGAGGGAGCGGGCTTACGGCAGAGGAAAAGTCTGTTATTGACCGCTGTCTTCCGAAAAATCTATGAAAAGTATTTTGAAAATCCATGTGCAGAGAATATGCCGATTTTGCAAGACCTTTACGATATGCTGAAAGGGCAGGAAGAAAAAGTAGGAAAGAAAGCTGGCAACGGAAATGGAAATCTATGTATCAGGAAGCCTGAATGTCTTTAATCATAGATCCAATGTAGACTTAAACAAAAAGCTCCTTTTGCTTTTGATATTAAAGAGCTTGGCAGCCAATTAAAGAAAATCGGTATGTTGGTTATCCAAGATCAGGTTTGGAACAAAGTCTCTTTGAACAGAGGAAATAAGGCAACAAGATACTATATTGATGAGTTTCATCTACTGCTAAAAGAAGAGCAGACTGCTTCCTATTCCGTAGAGATTTTGGAAGAGGTTTCGTAAGTGGGGCGGTATTCCCTACAGGCATTACGCAGAATGTGAAAAGACCTACTGATGAGTAAGGAAATAGAGAATATTTTCGATAATACGGATTTTGTTCTCATGCTTAATCAGGCTTCGGGAGATAGAGAGATTTTAGCAAAGAAACTGAAAATCTCTGTACTGCAACTTCGTTATGTAACGAACTCCAATGAAGGAGAGGGGCTTCTTTTCTTTGGGAAATACTATTGTGCCGTTTCTGGATAAGTTTCCAAAAGATACGTTCTTTATCAGAAGATGACCACTAAGCCGGAAGAGCAGGGTAGCCTATGAGGAAAAGAGCCGAAAAGGATTTTCGGGAGAAGATTCGTCATAATCATGAACGCTTTCAGGATAAAGTACGGAGCAAAGACAGTAAGTTGGTTTTAGAGAAAGGATATTTCTAAAAAAGATAATTCCAAAAGCTGTGAGAAGTCCAAATCAAAAAGATTTCTACTAAAAGCTATTGGGAAAGAAAGACAAAAAGAGCTAGAGCATAAGAGGCGGAACTTTAGCGAGAATCTCTATAAAGAAACACGGAAGCGACTTCGGAGAAAAGCTTCTTCTAAAGAAGATTCTAAGACAGTAGAGGAAGTTAAAGAAAAGCTTACAAAGACAGGGAAAAAAACAAGTTTCGAAAAAAGCTAAAGACTGCACAAAGAAAAAGAATTTATCATATCTTAGAAGTTTTTCCAAGGGAAGTGAGGTGGTAAGAGACTACTTATCCCAGGGGAGTGAGGACAATCAAGGCGTTGAAGCAGGAGAAAAGACAGCTGATTTTAGTGCGAAAGCTCATTCGGGGGACAAGGCGATATGCAGAGAAGAAAAGAGATAGGAAAGGCTTTCGACTTGAAAAAGTACAATAGGGAAGACCAAAGAACGAAAGTCCAAGCTTTATTTTTGAAGAAAGTGAAGGGTAAGGAAAGCTTCAGATGATTCTCAAAAGGATAAATGCCTATAAGCGTTTTCAAAAAGAAAAGGCAAATGAAAGAAAGCATACAGAGTAAATATAAGACAAGACTTAGGGATAGGCTGAAAGAAGGACTGCTCGGAGCGATTAAAAGCTCCAAAGAAGTCATGATAAGAAATGCCAGGGCTTTCATGCTTATCTTTTTAAGTCTTATTATTTTGGGAACTTTCCTTATGAATTTTTCCGTAATGTCTTTGTCCGGCATGATGAATTCTTCCAGTGGTGTACTTAGCACAAGCTATCTATCGGATCCGAATGTCCTTACGGAAGTCAATCAGCAATTTGAAAGCATGGAAGAAGGATTGCAGGACGAAATGAATTCCGTGCAGAAGAATCACCCAGGCTACGATGAGTATATTATTCAGAAAGATAAAGAAATCGGACACAATGTGCATGAGCTTTTATCCTATGTTACTTCACGGTATGGAGAGGTAAAAAGGCAAGAGATGTTGAGGATATCCTGAAAGGATCTTTTTCAAAGAATATACAGCCCTATCGTATCGGGAAAAGATAGAAATCAGATACAAAACAGTTAAAGGAGACTTATGTAGACAGGGAAGGAAAAATACGAAGTAAGCAGGTTAGTGCCTTATGAGTATAAAAAGCTGTTTATAAGCTTAAAGAAAAAGAGATGGATACTGTCATTAGGGAGATATTTGAAAAGCATCCGAATAATGTAAGCCACTATGAATCCTTACTATCTGCAAAAGGAAATATGGAATCCTTTTTTGGCAGTGGAAATGCAAATACTTCCGAGTTGATTTTAAATCCTGATTTTGAAAATCCGGGAATTGCTTTCAATGAGGAGTCTGTTAAAGCTTTATTTACTGAAGCAGAGAAACATATCGGAAAGAAATATGTTTTTGGAGCAAATGGGCCGAAGAACTTTGACTGTTCGTCCTTTGTGTGCTGGAGCTTTTACCCATTCCGGGGTAAAAATATGCCCTAGGACAACGGCTTACGATATTTACAAATCCTACTGTAAGCCCATTTCAAAAAGTGAAGCAAAGGCCGGAGATATCATTTTCTTTAAAAACACCTATAAAAGCGGAACACCCATTTCTCATGTCGGTATCTATGCAGGAGACGGCATGATGATTCATGCCGGAAACCCGATACGCTTTGTTAGTATCAATACACCATACTGGAAGGAGCATTTTTATGGTTTTGGAAGAGTTCGTTAAGTGGAGAAAAGGACGGATAAAGTGAATAAGGAACTTATTTTAGTGAAAAATAAAAATACAAAGATTAGAAAGGATAAAAAGGGCTCTGATTGATGAAAAATTAGAGTTTTATTTATTCGAGAAGAGGAACTCGAAAATGAGGAAATTATTGCGATATGTAGAAGCAATAAGATTACGATTGCTGACTTAATGGAAAAGCTAAGAAAAGAAAGAAGTGACGGAAAATGCAAAAGTGAAGAAAATGCAAAGAGAGATGATTGAGGAAAAGAATAAAGGAGAATAGCGATGAAAACTAAAAAGTGGAGAAGACTTATGTGGCATACTGTACTTTCTTCCATGCTGACCATGCATGGATTTATCCATGCTGTCCTATGCCCAGGTTAATGAGCAGGAAGCTGCAGAGGAAAGTGCAACTGAAAGAGGAAGAAAATGCAGAAACTACAGTCACGCAGGAAGTAAAGGAAGAGGTAGAGAGAGAGTACGCTTTTCCCAACAAACTGGAGGCAAAAAGATCCTGAAAATGGAAAGCAGGGGAGCAACGAAGAAAAAGTACCAATAAAGGGATTGCCACCTTACCGGGAGAGGCTAGGGCAACAGTTACGGAAGATGTTGATAATGCTAACAATGCCCTATCCGATTCATCATGGGAAACGAAACGAAGCGAATGACCAATTTTCTGCTGATGCCAGACAGTTTATTAGCTTTTAAGACGAAGAGCGGAAAAAGTATTTCATCTGATTATTAACTCATGATGAGCAGGATCAAAACGTAATGCTTCTACGGAAGTTTCGGAAGATGATTTGTTAAATATGGTAGAACAGAAAGAAAGCAAAACGGCGATTACAAAAGAGGAGCTGGAAAAAGAGGAAAGTAAGGAAGAGCAAAAGCCAAAGACAATGGAAGAAAACGGGAGCATGGGAAGCTATGTTTTACTGATTTTTGTAGTGGTTTTAGTTATGGCAGTTGCCTATTACTTTAAGGTAGTAAAAAGAAAGAAGCAGAGGCGGTAGAAAGCCTTGAGGAAGAGGATAATTTCTTTTCAGAAGCTGACTGTAGTGAAGAGGCTGGAGGAAATCTGGAAGCAGAAGACATGGATATGGTAGAAGCAGAAACGGAAGCAGAAGACATGGAAGACGATGAGGAAGAGGAGTAAAACTTGGGACTTTAGTCGATGCGTTTAGAAAAGAATGTTTTTATGGATTACAGGGTGGAAGAGAATCATACTTCCACCCTGTTTTTTGAAAAAGGAGTAAGAAAAGATATGAAATTAGTGATTGCAGAGAAACCTTCAGTTGCCTTGTCCATTGCCAAAGTCTTAGGAGCGAATGATAAAAAAGATGGTTATGTGGAGGGGAATGGATACAAAGTTTCCTGGTGTATTGGGCATTTAATCCAAAATGGCAAATCCTGATGCCTATGATAGTAGGTATGCAAAAATGGAATATGGAAAGATTTACCGATTTTTCCAAAAGAGTATAAATACGAGGTCACAAAGGCAACGAAGAAACAGTTTTCCATTTTAAAAAGCTGATGAATGAAAGCAGTGTTGATACGATTATCAATGCCTGCGATGCAGGACGAGAGGAGAAGCCATTTTTAGACTGGTCTATACTGAAGCTTCTGCAAAAAGAAGGTGGAAAAGACTTTGGATTTCTTCCATGGAAGACAGTGCCATTAAAGAGGGATTTTTCTCATTTAAGAGATGGGATCGAGTACAATTCCCTTTTTGCTTCAGCTCAGGCAAGAGCCATTGCGGATTAGTTGGTGGGCATGAATATCAGTCAGACTGTATTCCTGCCTTTATCAGCAAAACTATTCCGTAGGACGTGTTCAGACACCTACCCTTGCCATGATTGTAAAACGAGACGATGAAATCGCTCATTTCAAAAGAAAAATACTATACGGTAGAGCTTTTAACCGATGGCTTTTTCTTTTGTCCAGCGAAAGAATAGATGATATAGAGAGGGCAAAGAGACTAAAAAATAAGGTCGGAAATACAATTCAAGTGAGTGATGTTACGCAGAAAGAAAAAATCACCAATCCGGAATTGCCATTTGATCTTACGACTTTGCAAAGAGAGTGTAACAAGTTCTTTGGATACAGTGCAAAACAAACCCTTGACTATGCACAAAGCCTTTTATGAGAAGAAGTTTATCACTTATCCAAGAACAGACAGCAGATGCCTTACAGAAGATATGATTACAAGTACCGTCAATAACATTAGGCAAAAATGATTTTGATACAGGTCGCATTAAGACGGTATTTAACTCTAAAAAGGTTACGGATCATCATGCGATTATTCCCAACCATTAGTTCCTGCAAGAGGATTTATCGAAACTTCCTGAAAGTGAAGTGAAGGTATATCGGCTTATCCTAAACAAGCTTTTATGCCAGCTTAGGATATCCCTTAAAGAAAGTCTCACTAAGGTAGTAGCGAAGTAGAAGGATTTTTCCTTTAGCTGTACAGGTAAGGTAATTATAGAAGAAGGCTTTACGAAATATCTTAAAAGAGCTATAAGGCGAAGAAGAATATGGAACTGGTCTTACCAAATGTTTCGGTTGGAGATGTTTTACATCTTGAAAGTTCAGAGCTAGAAAAAAATATACTGCAGCACCAGAAGCATTATACGGAAGATACCCTTTTAAAGGCAATGGAACTTGCAGGAACGGAAATGATGACAAGGCGTAGAAGTAGAACGAAGAGGCTTAGGAACCCGGCAACAAGAGCAGGAGTCATTGGAAAACCTAATCTATAAAGGATTTTGTGAAAGAGATAAAAAGAACTTACTGGCTACGCATAAAGGCATTAACCTAATCACGATTGTGGCGGAAAAGTTTGTCAGCGAAACCACTGCGAAGTGGGAAATGGAGCTTTCAGATATTGCTTCCGGAAAAGAGAGTAAAGGGAAGCATTTTTCGGAGAATTGAAAAAGAGATTCAAAGTCTGCTGGAACAATATAGAAACAGCATTTAGGGAACGAGAGAAAATCTTGTTCTCTATTGGAGGTGGTGAAGATAGAAACATTGAAATGTATTGGAACTGTTTGGAGGCATCGGAGCGATTCGAAAAGGCATTAATTCGGCAAAAATACTACATAAAGTGATAGACTACGTGGAAATCGATAAGAATGCGTGAAAAGCTATAACGCTTTTATGTATAATGCGGATTTTTAAGCCAAAGACATTATTTGCTAATCCCCCAAAGCAAAGAATTGATTTACTCATGATGAAGTCTTGCCAAGACTTTAGCAGAGCCGGTTTAAAGCAAGGAGGAGAAAGAGGAGTGGTACAGAAGCAGTCTTTTATTTGAGACGATACGGATTATTGAAGAAATGAATAGTAGACCGCGGATAGTCATCTGGGAAAAATGTTAAAGGGAGTTCTCGATAAAGAAATTTGAGAGCTTCCTTTTTCATTATCTAACAGAAATGGAAAAGGCTTGGCTATGAAAACAAATATGCAATCCTAAATGCTATGGATTTTGGGATACCTCAGAAAAGAGAGCGAATCTTTGTGGTAGTATGTTTAGCAAAAATGATTTTGACTTTTTCTAAACTAAAGTCCATCTTTCCCACAAGAGATATGTCTGAAAATTTTTGAAAGAAGACGTCTCTACGTTACTATGAAGTGAAGCAGGAGTCCATAGCTTGCTCTACTTAAGAGGACAGCCCATGAATAAAAACTTCAAAGGAAATGTGCATGAACAAATAGCTTTGTATGCCATCACTACAAACAGGTTAGAATCCCTAATTTCCAGGGATTGTGGACTTAAAGAATGGAAAGTATCGCTATCTTACAGAAAAGGGAATAGCTTCAGGCTTATAGGCTTTGATGAAGAAGACTTTTGAAAAGCTTTAGAACAGATATTTTCCTGAAACGAAAAAGGCATGACTTCGTCATCCTGTATAAACAGGCGAGGAATAGTATTGTAGTGAATGTGTTAGAGGGATTGTAAGTGTTGCTTTTGCATGGGACGGGTATGATATGGAATGTATCATAACGTAGGTGAGTCCATAAGAAAAGGAGCAAAAGCGTATACCCATGTGCAAAGATAAGAAATTTGAGGAAACATTAGCTGGTTTAGAAGAAGCAGAAAAATAAACTGGAAAAGGAACTAGATAATCTTCAAGTTGTAGGAGAAAAGATTTTAGCTGGATATGAAAAATATTACCAAATATACAAAAAGGAGATGGATAAGACCAAAACAGATAATGCATAGGGTTTACAAAGGTAATGAGAAGAAAAAGTAGTGCCCTCAACATACGATTGTTTCATCTCCAGAAAGTATTTTTAAAGAATTTAGAAAAAGTATATGAGAAAAATGTACAAAATCTAATAGAAAATATGAGAGAGTAAGACATGCTTTTTGTCTCCTATACACATTATTAATTATCATTTTTCTGATTTCCATATATATTGAGCACTTTTTCTTGTAAAATATACTGATGATTACAAATCATGTATTAATGTGGCCGCATATTTGTGTCGTAGCTTTTTATCTGATCGTTGGAATTAGGATTCTGAAAAAGATTTGACAGAAAAATGCATAAATATATTAGATTTCATCTTTTGCCATATTATCCTCAACATTTGCTATTTACTTTATTACATATGGATTGTTGAATAATTCATGATAAAATATTGGAAAAGTTACAGGAGCGTTCTCGAATATATTTAGTTGCCATAATTGTGCTTCTATTTGTTCTGAGTTGTATTGATAATGCATATAAAAATTTTTCAAAAAGGAGAAAGAGAATGCTGTTTCATCCATAGAGGAAGTATTAGGCAAAGAAGTATCTGCTGACTTATTAAAAACACTGAGTAAAATTTCCAAGATGAAACTAGGAGATGGAGTGATAGGTGAATTTAAAAGTTCATCTTATATGCAAGCTTATATTATTCTTAGGAGGTGGCTCCTTGTTTTCAGCTTTCCTGATATTTTTAAATATAACAAAACATGGAAACAGAAAAGTTTCAATTATATATTAAGCTTTTTGATGTAGTTTTGTTTTTCCTACATCACAATGATGTATATGAAGAAAAAGATATACTTAGAAGGATTATAAAAAGAAAAGAATTTAAAAGAAATAATAAAAATATAGATAAAAGGGCGATAATCCATCGCCTTTTTATTGCAACAAAAAGGAGGAAACAATGAGGACAACGACTTTTTATGCTCTGATTGAGCTGGTAAAAAGAAGTTTTAGATTCTGAAACAGAGTATCTAAAGCCCTGACAAAGTTATCGGCAATAATCAGAGATACGATTACTGAGTCAGTTAAGTATTTACGATAGAAATCCCAAAGCAGTAGCTTGTGTCAAGCTTTGATATGGCGGGAAAGGTTTTCATCGAACGGTTATGCGTGGGAGAGAGGATTCTGATTCTGTATGAAAGTGAAGGAAACAAAAATAGCTATGTTTTGATATCTCTCAAACTGTCTCTATAGACCGAAAATGTAAACGAAGTAGAACTCTGGTCTTTTGATAAAGAGAAAGATACGGATACATTGAAAGAAATGATTAGGGCTTGAGGATACACCCTCATGACAGTTTATTAGAAAAATCTTTACTTTCTTAGCAGAATATATGCAGATCAGATATATCTACGAACTTGCCAATAATTTGCGAGTTCCGGCTGAGGATAGAATTCTTTTGCATTTTATGAGAGAGTCTAATAGCTACGCCTTATCTGGTCGATTTCATGTGGACTATCCAATAGATATGGAAAGGGTGCAAGGAAAACTTTCTTTACTTAGATAGTGTGTCCTTAATGTTTGCAGGAATTGCAGTTTCTAATGCTTGCAATAGGATTTTAGAAGCAACTATAGAACGCACAAAGAAATTATCCCTAAGTCAAGGGCTGACAAAAATAGAGGTGCAGAATATAATAGAGAACAATCCTGAAGAAGTGAAAAATTAGAGACTAGAAAGAAATGGTGAAGCAGAACAAGGAGGTATGGGAGATGCTGTTCGATCAAAGTGACGAAAGAGATGATGATAGAGGAGAACGAGTTTTCTCAGATGGAGAATACGGACGAAATAGTGACATAATCAAGAAGAAAACACTTTAGACAGTCTGGAAGAGGAGACGAGCTTTTATGGAGGAATTTCCGAATCCGACTTACGCCGTAATGAGACTCGGAGTACCTGGCGAGAGTCAGAACGATGAATTATCAAATGCTGCTCGAGCTATACAAGGAGAAGAAGCTGGTCAATCACTTAATGGAAGTGCAGAAGAGAGCAATCCAATTTATGAGAGAAGAGAAGCCTCAAATGATGAGGGAGCTGAATATGGAGCGAGGAAGCATCCGAAGTACCAGACCATGATTTCAGCATTGAAAGAGATGGTGATAAAGGAAGTGGTCGAGGTTTAGCACCGGCTTCCACTTTCAAAAATACGGCAAGAGATTTTCCTGAGAAAACCTCACACCAAGTGAAAGAGCTAAACTATAACCTGGAAGCTATTTCATGCTAAACAGAGTAGAAAAAGGGAGAAAGAGTACTCGATGCATCAGCCCAAGAAGTATTGGCAAGATATGGTGGTTGGGGAGGGCTTTCCGAAGTCTTTTGATGAAGAACGGACCGGGCAATGGTCGGGAAGCCAGAAAATTTCCTAAAAAGAAACCTAAGTTTAGAAGAATATGAAGCAGCTAAGGAATCCACCTTAACTGCTTTTCACGCTCTAAAACAGTGATTGACAGCTGTATATAAAGACAGTTCTGGATATGGGATTTAAGCAGGGAAATATCTTAGAGCCGAGCATGGGCATTGGGCACTTTATCGGAAATCTTCCAGAGCAAATGAGTCAGTCCAAGTTTTATGGAGTGGAGATTGACCGGGTAAGTGGCCGCATTGGAAGGCTACTTTATCCTAATAGTGATATTCAGATAAAGGGCTTTTGAGGAAACAGAGCTTTTTCCAACAATTTCTTTGATCTTGTCATTGGAAATGTGCCTTTGGGGATTTCTAAGGCAAATGACAGAGAGTAACTGAAACAACTTTTGATTCATGATTATTTCTTTTGCCAAGTCCATAGATACAGGTTAGAAATGGCGGTGTGATTGCTTTTATTACCTCTTCCGGCACAATGGATAAGAAAGATGAAAGTATCAGAAAGTATATCAATAGCCAGGGCTGAGTTTTTGGGAGCGATAAGGCTTCCCAACGATACTTTTAAGGGTGTTGCCGGTACAGAAGTAACAAGTGATATTATTTTTCTAAAGAAGAGAGACAGCGTTCTGGAGCGAGATGACAGCTGGGATACATTTGGAAGAAGATGAAAAATGGGCTGACCCTTACAACAAATACTTTTGTAGATCACCCGGAAATGGTACTTTGGAAAGATGGAAGAAGTTTCAGGGCGATTTGAAATACTCGCTTGCTTACCAAAGGAGAATGCTGATTTAAAAGAAATGCTGGAAAAGTGCCGGGGAAACAAATTTCTGCAAATACAAGATACGAAGAGATAGAACTCTTGATGATGAGAGATTAGCTTTATTCCGGCAACAGATGATGTAAAGAACTTTTCCTATACAATCATTAACAATGAGGGTGTATTACAGGAAAAACTCCCTTTTCATCAAGAAAGAGATTCCGGATAAAAATAAGGAAAAAGATTAGGGACTATCTCAAATTAAAGGAAGCGCTAAAAGACGTTATTTACAAACAAAAGGAAGATTTTAGTGATGCGAGAAATCAAGGCTTCTCAAGAAATTTTTAAATGAAGTCTATGACAGATTCTCTAAAAAGCATGGCTTTGTCAATACTCTTTCGAATACTAGAGCATTAGGAAGACAGTAACTTCCCATTGGTATCCTCTATCGAGGTTCTTGATGAAGAGGAGAATTTTAAGGCAAAGGGAGATATTTTTCGAAACGCACGATCAGTAAGGCAAAGGTGATAAATCATGTGGATACTTCTCAGCTTTGCATCGCATTTCCCAAAAAGGCTATGTGGATTTTTGACTATATGCAGGGCTTACAGATAAGGATAGAAGCACCATTATTTCGGGAGCTAAAAAGGAGAGATATTCCTAAAATATCCGTGAAGAAAACGTAAAGACCAATCAAAAGCTTTTCCTTTAATCTTGAAGACGGAGACTGCCCTTTAGTTGTAGTGATGATAGGAACACCTTTTAAGTATACCTATGCAACAAAGGACGAATACCTGAGTGGAAATATTCGAGGAAAAAGATAAGGGCAATCGATAGCTATATCTTTCGAATCAGTCAGGCTAAAGAATCTTGTCTGATGATAGGAAACAGAAAAAGAACTACTGGATACGGAACTCAATCGCTTTGGAATATCAAAAAGAAGAGCTTCAAAAGTGATGCCAAAAGAACTTGAAGCCAGTGAAATCAATATTCGTCTTGAGCAACCTGGATTCCTACAAAGGATATGGAACGCTTTATCTTTGAAACTTTAAAGACACCGGGCTATGCCAGATGGAATATCCATGTAAATTCTCCGTCTTACCAGTGAATGGAATATTGAAGAAAGAGTCAAGATAGGGGAATGATTTAGTGAAATGACCTACGGTACTTCCAGAGTAAGTGCTTATAAGCTTTATTAAGATGCCCTCAATCTAAAAAGAAACCAAGGTATTTGACCAAATAGAAAATGCAGATGGCTCTAAAAACTTCTGTACTAAATAAGAAAGAGACCATGCTTGCCGGACAGAAACAGGAACTTCTTAAAGAAGAGTTTCAGAACTGGATTTTGCTGATCAGGAACGGAGAAACAGGCTGGTAAAGACCTATAATGAGAGATTCAATTCCATTCGAAATCGTGAATATGATGGCAGTAACCCAAGCTTTGAGGGCATGGGAAGGAATTGCACTTATGAACATCAGAAAAATGCCATCGCAAGAATTCTCTATGGAGGAAATTCCTGCTTGCTCATGTGGTCGGTGCAGGGAAGACTTTTGAAATGGTAGCAAGTTCTATGGAGGCTAGGCTTGGAATGTGTACAAAACCTTTTTGTTGTACCGAATCATTTGACCAGGCAAATCGAGAGAGTTTATGCAGCTCTATCCTTCAGCGAACATTATGGTGGCAGACAAAAAGATTTTTGGAGCCCAAAAACAGAAAACGCTTTTATCGGAAAGATTGCAGACAGGTGAGCACGATGCAGTCTATTATCGGACATAGCCAGTTTGAGAAAATTCCCATGAGTAAAGAGTATCAAGAGAACATATTCAAGACCAGATTGACGAGATTATCAAATTATGTTGAGGAATACAAAGCATGATAGAAATCAGAAACTCTACCGTGAAGGAGTTGCAAAAGACAAGAAAAACTGGAGACTAGGCTGGAAAAGCTAAACGATGATTTCAAGAAAGATGATGTCATTACTTTTGAAGAACTTGGTGTGGATAAACTGATTGTAGATGAAGCCCATAATTACAAAAACCTTTACCTTTACACTAAAGATGAGAAAATGTGGCAGGCATTGGACAGACAGAATAGTTCAAGTCTTCAGATATGTTCATGAAGTGTCGCTATATGGACGAAAATGACCAATGGAAAGGGCATTGTCTTCTGCTACGGGAACACCAGTAAGTAATTCCATGACGGAACTTTATACCATGCAGAGGTATTTGCAGTATGAGGAATTAAAGAAAATGGTTTGGAGCATTTTTGATTCATGGGCTTCAACATTTGGAGAGACTCAGTCCGCCTTTGAATTATCACCACGAAGGAACAGGATATAGAGTAAAGACAAGATTTTCTAAATTTTATAATCTTCCTGAACTTATGAGCCTGTTTAAAGAAGTAGCAGATATTCAGACAGCTGATATGTTAAATCTTCCAGTTCCGGAAGCTCACTTTGAAGTGATTAAGACCATGCCCAGTGATGAACAGAAAGAAATTTTTAAAAGGCTTATCGGAGCGGGCAGATAAGGTGCGGAACAGAGCGGTAGAGCCTGACGAAGACAATGTACTAAAAATCAATGATGGAAAGCTTGCTTTTAGATCAGCGTTTAATCAATCCATTATTGCCTGATAATCCGACAGGTAAATGTGTGTGAAGAATGTCTTTTTCCATCTGGGATAAAACAAAAGAAGATAAGTCACGCACTAATCTTCCGATGCGTCAACACCAAAGGGATGATAGTTTCAATATCTATGATGATATCCAGGGAAAAGCTTGTGGAAATGGGACATCCAAAGAAGAGACTGCCTTTTATCCATGAGCCAATCCGATAAGCAAAAAGGGACGAGATGTTTGCTAAGGTGAGAAACGGAGAAATCCGAATCTTAATGGGATCCACACAAAAATGGGAGCCGGCACAAATGGCAAAAAGAAACCCATTGCCCCTACATGACTTAGAGTGCCTTTGAGACCCTGCTGACCTGGAGCAAAGGGCAGGGAGAATTATTCGACAGGGAAATGAAAAATAAGGACAAAGGCGGTGTATATATTTACCGTTATATGCTGCGGAAAATACACCTTTGATGCCTCACCTTGGCAAAACTGAAAAGCAGAAGTTTCATTTCCAGATAATGACCAGTAAGACTCGGCCGGTTGCAGAAGATGCAGACTGAAAGTTCTTTTGAACTATGCGGAAATCAAGGCTTTTGCTACAGGAGATCCCAAAATCATAGGAGAAAATGGACTTGGACAATGAAGTTACTAGCTGAAAAATGTTAGAAGCAAACTATAAGTCCAATCGGTACAGGTTAGAGGGACAAAGTGGCAAAAACTTACCCTGAAAGAAACTTGCAGGATAGAAAAAGCTCACGAAGAGTTAAGAAGGACATTTCCTTAGTAGAACCGCAAGGAGAAGGAAGAGACAGATTTACTTCTTAATCCTACATGGTGAAAAATCATGGATAAAAAGAAGGAGAGAGAGACTGCTGAGAAGCAATAAAGAATGTCAGCTAAAATGAAAGTAAAGTGATTGGCCAGTATCGAAAATTTAGACTTGAGGTGAGTTACAATATCTTTATGAATGAGCGAGCTTTCAGTCTGAATGGGCTACAAAACCGTTGGGAGAGCTAGGGGTAAGTGCAGATGGCAATATCACAAGATTAGATAATGCTATCGATAAATTACCTGAAAAGTTAGAGTTACCTGGAGGAAAAAGCTAGGTAAGCACCAAAGAACAGCTACAAAATGCCTTGGAAGAACTTGAAAAGCCTTTTGAGAAGGCAGAAGAGTTAAAGACGAAAGGTACTCAAGACTTGCTCGAACTGAATAAGCTGTTTGGACATGGGAGAGGTCGAGGAACAAGAAAACACCAATCCTTTTACTGGAAGATGTGAAAAAGCAGATTATTGACTATGTGAATAGGGAATATAGTGAAGAACATGAATACGAGGAATTTGCTTCTTTATACCCGGATTTAAAGCATGTTGGTATTGCCTATACAGAAACGCCGGACGAAAGGCATGCAATACAATATGAACTTAATCTCGAGGACTATACATCGTCTCTCCTAGTGGATGGTAAAGAAATAAGCTATAACGACTATCTGCAAGAAATGGGAAGCGAAGAAAAGGCTCACAGGTATTGAAACTGGAAATGGAGAATGCTGCATTTGAGAACTTTGTTTCTGTTCCAGAAGAAGAACTAAAAAGGGTTATGGGACTGGAAATCGATGATGAGGGGAATTTTTATGATCCATCATTTCAAGATCTGGATAATGATGGAGTGCTGGATGATATGACTATGATATTACAGATAGCGATTACATGGGAATCCACTTATGATGTAGAGGATAACTCTGCAAGCAAAGGAAGAAAAAGCTCGATTTTAGAGCAGATTAAATCCTTTCAGTCTGGAACAAAGAGAGAGGACTCAAGAGATACGCAATCTAAAAGATACATGATGGAAGATAGGGGCTTGATAAAAGCTCTTTTTCCTTTTGTACAAGGAAGTTATAGAACCTGGGACAATTGGAATAATTTTTAAAAACAGAAGTAATGGAGGTATGTATGATGAACTATAAGGAAATCAGAACTATGATTGAGGAAATGGCAAAGGAAAACCATGAGGACTTTGTAAAGGCTTTTAATTAGCTTCGAGAAAGGGATCTCATGATGAAGAAGCCCCTTGGCATGCTTTATGAGCGGTATATGGAGAATGACTCCATGAGCCTACTGTATGAGGAATTTGACTATATGATAGATGAACTCCTGTGAGCGGGCAAATCCGGGACAATGTAAGTTTTGAGAAAGAAGAGAATGATCTTGTGAACATAGTCGGAAATGTTGTCGGAAAAATGGAAGTTATCGAAAGAGTAAGTAAGACAGGAGAAGCCTTTTGAAGTTGTCAACTTTTCTGTTGTATCAAAGGATACAGAGGAAATAAAACACTATACCACATTGCTTGGCGTATGGAGAAAAAGCGGATATTCCGAAAGGCTTTAAGCCCGGAGACTTTGTAAGCTATTCTGGGCAGGAGAGAAAAATACATTGATGAGAAGGGGAAGGAGTATAGGAAATGAAAATACTGTCCTCTAAGCTCCTAAAAGGAAAAAGAGCAAATCAAAAAGAAAAAGGAGATAAGAATAAGTCGGTTCTAGAGATCATTAAAGAAGTTTAAGATTGAAGAAAAAGCTAAGCTACATGGAAAGATGGAGGCTCGCAGGTGTAGAAAGATAATAATTTTGTCGGTGCGGCCTTCGGGCCTGCACCAATTTTTGTTTGAAAGACAGTTCCTTAAAATAGAAGAATTCACTGTTTAAATTCGCTTAGTATGGTTTACTATAATCGTTAGCGGTAAGCAAACATAACAGGGCTGTACTGTGCCGAAAACTAAGCAACAAGAAACCTTTAAAAATGATAAATATGAAAAATGCTGAGCTTATGGACCAGACAAAAAGCTGAGTAAAAGTATATTTTTATAAAATGAAAAATGATGAAAATGTTACAATTGATGTGCTGGTAAGAATATATGATGTATTAGCTTATGATATTTTAGAAATAGTTGATTGAATTGACAAAGAAGAGGATAAACGTAAATATGCAATTGACAAGCAGAAGATATATAGGAAGCAAGACTAAATTATTGATTGGATTTTTCTTTGATAGAAAATAATACTGAGGGAGAATCTTGATGTCTTTGCTGGAACAGGAAGTGTAGCAGAAAGAGCTTTTAGAAACCTATGACAGAGTGATAGTAAATGATATTTTTATCATCAAATAGATTATTTACAATGCATTTTGGGGAAAAGAGGTGATTAGGGAAAGAAGTTTACAGAAATAAACAATTTCTTTAAATCTCTTAATGACGATATTTTCAAGCAATTACTTTTTCAGACAATTACGGTACAAATATTTTCTGGATCTAGTGATGCATTGGATATATCGAGAGTATACAAGATATTTATGAAAAACAAAATATCAATAAACGAGAATTTGATATTTTGCTGTCGTCTTTGATTTATTCTATGGACAAAATCGCTAATACAGTGGGACATTACGAAGCATACAGAAAATAAGTGTGTTAGATAATCGTTTTCATTTTTTGAGTTAATAGATGTAAAAACTATACAGGAAAAATTATAGAGATTTTTCGAGAAGATGCAAATAAATTGGCTGATAAGACTTTATAGTGACATAGTTTTTAGATCCACCATATAATTCAAGACAATATTCAAGATTTTATCATGTTTTAGAAAATCTTGTTGAATGGAAAAACCCAAGTTATATGGCGTTGCGTTAAAGCCAGAACCTGAAAAGAGTGAATATTGTAAAAATAATGCTCCAAAAGTTTTTGATGATTTAATTGGAAGTTTAGTTGTAAATATATTGTTGCAACATACAATAATACATACAACTCTAAAAAGCTCTTCTTCTAGGAATAAAATTGAGTTGGAGGAAATTTTGGAATCTTTGAATAAAGGGTAAAAGCAAATCTTTGAATCAAATTATAGATTTTTAACGCTGGAAAAACAAATCTTCCCAATCACAAGGAGTTTTTTTGTTTATAACGGAGGTTAATGGTGAAAAATAAGCTTCGCTCTCCATTCTTTATGTTGGAGATAAATACAAATAATGCCAAGATAATACATTTTCCCTCCAATATAGACACCTATTATGAGCCATTTCTTGGAGGAGGTACTCTGCTTTGTATGTAAATGCAAAAATATATTTTAAATGACAATGATAAGAGCGTTATCAACTTGCATGAGTATCTATCTTCTTATGCAAATAAAAAGATAAATTATTTGAAATTTTATTTACGACAATAAAAGAATATAAGCTCAGTTTCCTATTTGGGAAATTGATGTGCCAGAAGATTTGAAAAAGACGGTATGTTAAGACTTATTATTCTAAGTTCAATAAGCAAAATTATCTTCAATTAAGAGATAGTTTTAATATGGACCATGATTTGTCAAAGTTATATTTGCTGTTAATTTATGGTTTTAATCATATGATTAGATTTAACAAAGAAGGAATATTAATCTTCCGGTAGGCAATGTGGATTTTAATAAGAATGTATATCAGGCACTTTTTGTTCTATTTAGAATTTGCAGCTACAAAGAAATTTTCATTTTCAAATCAAGATTATGTGGATTTTGTGAAAAGCATTAATTTTCGAAAGGGTGATTTTATCATTTAGACCCACCTTGATTTAATTTCAAATAGTGAGTACAATAAAAATGGACTTTTAAAATGATGAACAAAATCTTTAAGGATCTAATGACATCTGGATGAAAAAGGGTTTTCTTTGGATTGTCAAAATTTATTGGAACATAAAGGGTGCTCAAATGATTTGTTAAGAATGGCAAAATATAAAACTTATGATATTAAAAAGCAATTATATTAGTAGATTTTGATAATTCTATAGATTCAAAGGAGGTTTATATAACTAATTATGAGAAATAGCGAGCGTAAACTATTGTCTTTTTCGATCAACCATGAGAAATCCTGAACGTATTTTCTCGATTTGTAATGTGTATCAAAGAGTTTGAGGACAAAATTTTGACGAATGATATAATAATGAAAAATCGTAAAAATCATAGGGTGAAAAGCTGTATAAACCTATGTACATTTCAAAAGGACATCAACTGAAGTGTATTTATGATGATGAAAATCTAGCGTTTAACGATAGGCAGATTGAAAAATAATAGAAGCTAGTCTGCAAGAGCATAAAGAGGCTGGATTTGATAAAGGCTGGCCGAGCAGGTTTGATACTTGGTTTTTAAACTATGTAAAGAATTTGGATTTATCTATTACGAAATAGGTAAAAATTGAAATATCAACAAGCGGGCATATGCTTTTGCGATTCATATTCTGAAAATGCAGATAATTCTGGAGAAAAACCAAAAGATATTTTTGAATGCACTTTCTAAATACCAAACAAATAATCCTTTTAGAAGAAACGTAATGAAAAATGCGCTAATTCCTTGCTTTTTAAATGTATTAAATCTGTTAAAATCTAATACAAAAATCTTCTGGAATTTCTCGAAGGAATTGCCATTTTTAATGTGCTGGCAACAACAGCAACCACACTGATCTGTATAAGTTTATTATTAATTTTAGAGAAAATATGGATTTAAAGCAAGTGATGAGGTGGTTTATGAAGAGTGCTTAGATTTATTGAGAGCGATAATAGAAAAGATTTAAAAATGAGTCAAATAATAAATGAAGGAGTTGATGATTTGAATTAGAAAGCTCAGAATAACTGGCCTCTAAGAGAATAGGAAGATTTATTGATATTAACAAGCTTGAAGCAAAAACAGCAGAATATGTTATCAGTCATTATACGGATTATAAAACTTTCAATACTGAATATGATTTTTCACAATTATATGGGAGAAATCGATAGTAATGATTCTAACCTTTAAGGAAGTAGAAACTGATACAATAAAGGAAATTAGAATTAAGGCACTAAAGCTTTTTGCTCAAAAATATTCAGTTAATGAGATATATGAAGAGCTGCAGAACTTACAAGTTAACAAAGCTTCAAAAGATGAATATCTTAAATTGATAGACGCTCCCATAAGGCTCAGAGTTTTTGCCCAACGATATTACATATACTTTCAACATTATCCAAATTATGAGATTTATCCTATTATTCAATTGATGATGAGGGAAATCCAACATTTACCGCTAAGCGAGGAGTAGCGGGATATAGAAGTTTATGATTCTAAGTTGGATCTTTAGTGAGGTCAGCATTGATGAAAAGTAGACAACAGGCCACTCAATGAAATTCAGCCATATTACAGGCATTTGAAAGAGCAACGAGCTCGATCTAGTAAAGAAAATGTTTTTCTGTTTTTATTGCTCCTCACTTACATGAAGATACAATTTATATGTGCCAGTTTACTAAATTTAGAGAAAGCCTGGAATATATCCATATACAATTGTAGATTTTGCCAAAAATTCAAACTACTAAAAGTTTGTTAGAATGGAGTATATTGTCTAAAAAGGTATATTCATTAATTATAAAAATCATTATTGAATATTAGGGCTATAGGTTATGGAGAAAATAAGTCAGAGGTGATTAAGATTAAAGGTGAAATTTCAAATATAGAATTTATAAAAAGAAATTGAAAAAGGCAATAAAAAGTGAAGAAATTGCTGCTTTTATTGGGGCTGGCCTCTGTTCCGGCAGGATTTCCAACATGGCTGAATTGCTTTAAAAGAGCCTGCGTGAGGGAAATAAAGTTAGATGTGAGAAAAGAACTTGATTTAGTAAACTTAGCTCAATATTATTCAATGCTGAGACAAAGGAGCTCCATAGACGATTTAATTTAAAGATAGTTTTTCTAAACTGAAAAACCCACAAAAATCATACACTTCTTGCTCAATTACCGATTTCGACGTTCTGGACAACGAATTATGATAAGCTACTTGAAAAAGGCTTTTTGGAGGCAAATAACAAAATTCCATTTGTACAAAGATGAGCAACGATGGCACAAATGGAAATTTTGATGCCGTTGTCTATAAATTACACGGAGATGTTGACTCTCCAGAAGATGCGGTAATTACAAGAAGTGACTACGAAGAATTTGGCTACAAACAAAAGGAAACTATTCGAGAGGTTCTTGAGGGAGATTTGTTAACAGCCTTTTATAATTCTTGGATTTAGTTTTTCTGACCCTAATTTTAATTATATAATTGGTAGGCTTAGAGTGTTACTTGAAGAATCTAAGACTAGGAAGCATTACTGTATAATGAAACGGGTGGCTAAGGATGAGGATGACTTTGATTATAAGAAAGCTAAGCAAGAGCTACAAATTGAAGATTTAAATCGTTATGGTGTATTTACCTATCTTGTCAATAATTATTGGGAGATCACTGATATTCTACAGACGATAGTGGATAGATATAGACGCAAGACAATATTTATATCGGGAAGTGCTGATAATTATGGAGCTTTTTCGGAGGAAGAGGAAAATCTTTCTTCATACTTTAGCTATGCGATTAGCTGAAAAAGCTATCATATTGTTAATGGATACGGACGAGGAGTTGGAGAATATCTGCTATCAGGTGTTGCGGAATACAGCATGATAAATGGTAAAAACATTTTAGATTATCTTACACTTATGCCATTTCCACAAAGCAATATTTCACATATTGATATTGAAAACTATATCAAGTAAATAGGAGAGCAAATGATAGAAAATGTGGAATAGCTATTTTTTGTCTTTCGGAAATAAAAATGGCGAAATCGCAAAGGAGTATTGGAAGAGTTTTTCGGTTTCAATGCATAAAAACTTAGTATGTTTACCTATAGAATATACTATGAAGCTACTATGAAAATCTTTTAAAAATTGTCTTCTAGAAGATAATTTTGATGCTAAGCTAGTATTTAACACGAAGATTGAAGGTGATATAGCTTCAACTGTGGAAAATATTATAAAAGCTGTTGATTTATTGAACAGGAGGACGTTAAATGGCAAAAGACAGGTGTTTTTAGTTTTCATTATGATAATGATAATTGGAGAGCTGGACAGGTTCGTAATATGGGAAAGGTAGATGATAGCTCAACATTTTCGGACAACGATTGGGAAGAAGTGAATTGGAAATCAGATGAGAAAATAAAGGAGTGGATTGATGAACAATTAAAAAGATCGTGTTTAGTGGTTTTTAATTGGATCGAAAACTTCTGAAAGAAAATGGGTAAAATATGAAATTAGAAGAGCATGTGAATTAGATAAAGGAATTGTTGGAATTTATATTCATAAGCTTAAAGATAGGAATGGTTATCAAGACAGAAAAGGAATAACCCTTTTGATATGTCTATTTCTAAACACATTAAATGCTTTTGACTCAATGTACTCTTCGAGTGAAAGCGTTTATCATGATATAAGTGATAATATTGAAAAACTTAATTGAATATGGGATTGCAAATAAGCCTTCTACTTGGTAATTAACTAGAGTATTGATTTATCTCTCCCTCTCCTTCCCCATATACTCCTCATAGTTTTTCCTCATCTGATACAGCTCATTCATTTCGAGTTTTTACAGGAAGAATACTCTTGCATAAGGGTATTCTTGCTTAGATCTTCAATCTTTTCAAAAATTTGCTTAGAATTGGCATCTTAGAGTATGCCTTTTTAAGGCTTCAAGAGTGTTTTCATAGAGCAAGATTTCCGCCTTATGCTCTCTTGCAAAGTCTTTTGTCACCGGATTTTTCTTGTATTCCTGATAAATCTGACGATATTTATTCACGGTATGGACTTGTTCCATGGACTTGGAAAAGAGTTTCGATTTTTCCTCCAGCTTCTTGATTTTTCCTGAAGGCTTTGTCTTTTATCTGCACTTTTTTTAATGTAAATTATCTAGTTGGCAAGGCTTTTGAAAGCCCTTTTTCACGCATGGAAAGGACAGTATCGAAGCGACTTTTTCAAAATTATGCTTTGGTCGCCCAGTGTTCATATCCTTTGCTTTTGCTGAATCTTCGGATTATTTGCAATATCAATGATATTTCGGACACGCTTTTTAACGGTGAATGTCTTTTGACTAGCGTTTTTCTAAAAATTCTTTCTTTGAGCCTTTCTTCCGTATAATCTTCCCCAATCGTCTTGGCTCTTGTAAATCGTTCCTTTTCCTTTTTTGTTTAAAGGCAATATGTTTTTCCATATTTGATTTCGTAGTCAAGTTCTGTCATTTTTTGATAAATGTTGCCCAATCTTCAGACTGTGCAATCATCCTATCTATGTCAAACTGGAGCTTACTTTTCCAGGAACTACCGTTCTTAGCTTGTTCATTTTCATACCAGGATTTTCCATTTGTTTTGTACTTTTTTCTTGAATCTTTCATAGTACTCGTCAATGACTGATAGATTATACTTTTACAGAGTTTGTCGCTTTGATAGCGGATTTGATGGTAGCTTCTTTTTGTTGGATTGATAACATTTTCCTGTTGCCATATTTACATTGTTGAAAATGATGTGGTTATGAATATGCCCTTTGTCAATGTGGGTACTTAGGATAAATTCGTATTCCCCTTTAAGTATCTTCTCGCATAGTTCCAGACCAATCTGGTGAGCCATTTCAGGAGTAGTTTCGCCCGGTAGGAAAGACTGAATGAGATGTCTTGCCAGAACATTTCCTTTATGTTTTGCTCCTCCCTTCTCTTTAAGAACTGCGTGTTGCAGATACCGGGTGACACTTATTTGTGCTGACTAGGATTTGCTCATCTGTCTTTTTGGTATCAGTAATATATTCAATAGCCAAGTTGAGTGTTGTTTTTATCGGGTGTATTTTTGTGATTGCCATTATAATTTTTCTCCATTTTCATTGCTTCGTTTTAGTAATAAGGAATGAATCTGCCATATTTCTTTGGAAAGATGATCCACTTGCTTTTTTTATGTCTTTTTATATCATTGCTATAGATTACTCCTGTAGAATTCACACGCTTTGCAATCTGATTTAGATTGTTGGTGGCGTTGTATAGCAATCCCTGCAAGTCGGCAAATGGCTGTAGATCCACTTGATAGATTTCTTTCTCGAGAACACATTTCCGTGAAATGGCTCATTGTCTTGCACTTTGCTAGTTTCATCTTCTTTTGAAAAATTTCCTTTTCTTCTTCATTCAAGCAAAATTTTTTAATTGAATATTTCTCATTCTGTTTGCCATATTTTCATAGCTCCTTTCCATTACTTCGGGGTCTTAGGGTCTCCTAACAAGCTTAAAATTGATAAAAAGAAGCAGTTCCCTAAAAGGGGCTGTTTTCATCAATTTTCCGTAAGTGTGTACACACTTACTGTGCTTGCTACATAAGAATGATTTGTAGAATAAGCATTAAGCGAGTATTTATTTTGTAATAGTTATATCCTGAAGGATAGAGTTTGTCAGCGTCTATTCGGACTTCACTACAATTTATAGGATTATAGTCCTTTTAAGAAATCAGCCTTTGGTCTTTCAATGGTACAGGGAGAGGAGCTGAGCTTTTCCCATTTTGTACAGTTCGGATATTTTAAGATTCACAAGATTGATTTCACACCCTAATTCATCGGCAAGAGAACGATCTGAAACAAATCCATTTTTCTAAAAAGTCGGATAATCTCTTATCGTCAATCAGAAGATGGGCTGCAAAGATATTTGCTTCAATTTCGTAGTGGTTTAATTCTCTAAATACTGAAACTTCGTGAAAGGCATTTTGCTTAGCATATTTTCTATGAAGCTGGTCATGACCAATCTCGTGAGCCAAAACAACTTTTTCTGATATTGAGGGTGCAAAATTTGAAGAAAAGAAAGATAAAACGATTCCTTTTGAATGATCTGATACATACCAAGTAGAACAGTTGTATCACTCTATTTCTTCAAGATGTATATTTAAAATTTGAGTAAGCTCCAGAGGATCACGAGTAAAATATTTTTACTAAAGCATTTGCTTTTTTCGTATATCCAATCGTTTGCCATTATTCTCCTTTATCATCTTTCTTTTCCAAATTTTTATTCATATCTTTTGCTTTCCAATAAAGCCTGGGTAATTGCCTGAAAGGCGGATTCTATGTCTTCTTCCGGAAGAGTTCCACCGGCAAACATACTGCTTTACTCCTTCTGCTGCTCTGACCTAGCGACTTCCCCTGTGCCGTATCTATTGGAAACTTCTTCTAAAAACAAGTCTTCTTCGCCCATTAGAAAATTATAGTCGCAGTTCATAAGCTCTGCAATTTTCTCATAAACTTCTCTTTGTTTAGGAAATCTCTTTCCTTGTTCGTATAGAAGAAGAGTTCTTTTGCTTACACCGATAAGCTTGGCAAACTCATCTTGCGTATAGTCATTCTCCATTCTATAGTTCTTTATTTTTTCTCCAAAGTTCATTTCAACCTCCATATAGTACTAAAGTTTACTTGAAAAAATGAGTGAATTTTAGTACTTGTAATTCTGAGTTCCTTTTATATAATTTAATGGAACTTATGCACTTATTATACCACCTAAGAAACTTAAATTCAATGTTAACTACGAGTTGATTAAAGGAAATAGCTAAAAAGAGGTGATGTTAAATTGGCAAAAAGGAAAAATGTTAAGAGAGTTAGAAAAGATGTATGAGAACCACGAGCTTCCTTTTTACCGACTATGATGAAAGCAAAGCGGTACTCTTCCATATACAGAAATGTTGTTTGGGCGGTAAAGAATACAGCACAATGTCTTGTTTGTGAGCAGGAAGCAACTTTATAGCAGTGATTTGGGAACAGCACTTTCTTATCTTGAAAAACTTTGCTTCCGGATAGAGTCTTGGAAGATTTTTGAGTCTAGGGTTAGAAATATTTTTCGAAACAAAAGTGGTTAATTGAAATTATTGACAATGCCTTAGCGAGAATTAAAGGAATACCCCTGTATATGGAAAAATGCTACTACACTATACTTCATTATTCCTATTTAAGTTGTGACAAACATTCTAATGAAGAGATTATGAGAAAAGTTGCATTGGAAAAGACAGCATTTTACCAGAGAAAAAATGAGGCTATTGCGATTATGGGAATAGCGCTTTGGGGCTAGGTGCACTTCCAACACTTCTAAAAGAACTTAGTGATGAAAAGAAAAAAGAGTTTTGCTATGAAGAGCATATTTACGCATAGAGAAGGAGGCATAATTTTGGAAATTATGGAATCATTGCGAACAGATTGCGGAGTATTATCGGACATATTGTGGATAAAGAGAGGACAGTGTATGAACTAACTTTTATAGTAAGGTAGATATGCTGGAGAAAACTGAATATTCATTTTGGGGCAAAAGACCGCAGGGAAAACCTATGGTCTTTTTACGCCCATTTTGGGAGTGACCATGAAAAGAATTAGAAGCCCTCCGAAGTCTTTTTGGGATTTTTGAGCAACACATTTCGAAAAAGATAACGGAGGAAAACATGAACAAGAAATAGTTACATTTTTATTGGAAACGAGAAGACAGAAGTAGATCAGAAGATTTATCAAAAACTATTGGCAAATTACAAACAGAGAAAAATATTTGGAGCGACTTGACCGAACAAGCAAAGTTGCTCTCTCTGACTTTAAGTAGCGAGTATCCATGCGAGGAGAGTTTATGGACGAGACTGTCAATGGTGAGAAAAATTGTTGAAACCAAGATGATGTTAGAGGCAGTAAGAGAGGCGATTTCTGAACTGGAATGATGAGGAAAGGAAATTATTTTCCGGCTATTTATGAAATGAAGAATCGCTTCGCTCTGATTAGCAAAGATAAGGAAATATCCGCACCGGCTCTTTCTAAAGAGAAGAACAAGATGATTCGAAAAGCTAAAGAAATTATTGAAAGATACTAGATTTTGAGACGTAGCGGAAGAATTCTGTCTGCTCTATATATAACTAATTTTTAATAGGCGAATGTTTTGGCTCTAAAGGGCAGGTACGTGAACCTCGTTTTGGGTGATTCTACTTACAGGCTTGAAAAATTTTTGGATTCATGCATTTGGTCAACAGAGAGTTTGAATTTTCACTTTTTGTATATTGAAGGTACATTTGCACCTTGTATATAGGAAAGAATCATGTGAAGATGTGCAAGCAAAGCCCTTTATAGCGAAAGCGATTTGTTCTTTTGACAACTGAATAGACCAAGGTAGGGACTTTATCTCACTTATTGAGAGTTACGACTCACGCCAAGATCTTTCTGCTGGATTCTATCTCATTTAATGATGGAATTAGTTCCAATGGACACCGGCATAGACCGGAAACATCAAGAAAGGGGACGAACAATAGGATTACATAAAGATAAGGGTGGCATCTCTATTTCCATGACATAAGTGATGATAATGATACTCAATAGCTTTAAAGCTCGACTCGTCTAAACAAGAGGCGGAGGTGACGATGCTTGCTGCCAAGCACCTACTAATGTCAAAAACTTTTAAATTAATTAGGGAGTAGATTTTTAAAAATGAATAGTAAGTTAGTCCTATATGGGAAAAAGTAAATCTTACACTTGAGGAAGCTGCTATTTATTTTGGCATTGGACAGAATAAGCTTAGAGAATTAACCAACAGTGATAACTGTCCTTATGTAATTTGGTGTGGGAATAAACGATTAATAAAGAGAAGATTGTTTACAGAATACTTAGAGGAGATGTATTCAATATAAAAATTGAGATATCTTTCGTTAGACAAAAGAGATGTGAGTATCGGTATAATATAGATGGTTATAATCTCTTTGTTGTTATCGGAAGAGCACAAAAACATGGCAGTAGAGAGACGCAAGGATAATAAAAAGAAGAGTTTTGAAAAGAAGGTGAGTATCAAAGAAGTAGTGGATCGTATGAATTCAAATGGAGAGACAAAAGAGGTAACAGGGCATCTCGATTAGTGCTGTAACACTAGAAGAATTGAGAGAGAGGAGTTGGATGTTCTTCGAGATGGGCATTGGACGGTGTGTGTTGATAAAAACAATCTTACAGTTAATGATATGTATACTGAGTTGGATTCAACTAAAAAGGGATTGAAAAGATACTTTCTCAATTACAAGTACATGTATAAGATGTTTGTCGAGACCAGATTTTGGAAAACCGGATTACAGATTTAAAAGCGTTCTGATGTGAGAGGATTTTTATAACTTTTTAGCTGAAGAAAACTATGTTCAGATTAATACAATTGATAGTATTCATACAGTTCTTCATCAAGTCTTAGAAAAATTGCTGTTGAAGATGACTACCTTTAGATATAAACCTTCTGATAATGCACTTAAAGAACTCAAAAAGCTGTTAACTTTGAAGTAGAAAAGAGGCGTGTATTAACAGATCTCCAGAGCAGGAAATATTCCAAAGCATTTTCTGCGCAAGAAGGACAATATCATGGTGGTATCCAGGCATTTACTGTAATGTTATGGACAGGAATGCGTGTAGGAGAAATTACAGGTCTTGAGATGGTTGCGACTGATCTAGAAGAAGGAAAGTATCAATGTTAATCATACTTTAGTGGTATTTTGACAAAAAGAGCAGAAGAGCGTTGCACTTTTGCGATTAATACGACAAAGACTAAGGCCGGTGAGAGAAGTGATACCAATGCTACCAAAAGTAAAAGGAAGCATTTCTCATGGAAAGAAAAGAATATCAAAAGAGAATGTGGCGTTAGAGTGAATCTGTTGTTGATGGTTATCGCGATTTCATTTTTGTAAACCGTTTTGGTAATGTTCTACATCAGGGACACTAAACAAAGCCCTTAGAGAATAATCATGAGATTGTAATTTTGAGATACTTGATAAGAACAAACAGAATGATGTGATTATCCTTCCGAAGTTTAGTAACCATTCTTTTGAGACATACTTTTACCACTAGAATGTGCTAGAAGCAGGAGTAAAACTATAAAAAGCAATGCAAGAGATTTTAGGCATGCAGATGTTGAAACTCACTATGGATATATATGCCGAAGCAACAAAGGAATTAAAAATCTGAGTTGTTCAATTTTCGAAGAGTTTTTGCAAGACATCAGTAAAGAAAAAACTAATAGTTTAATATAATATGTCTTATGACCAGTATGCGACTGATTTGCGACTACTTATGTAGATATGTGTGAATAACAAATTAGAGACATAAACTCGATTGTTTGAAAAATACAGATATAATCACTTATAAAGATTTAGACTGCCTTGAAGTTTTGTGTTCTCCCACAATGAAGCCCTCGAGAAGAAAGAGGGGAAGGAAAGAAGAGCGTTGAAGACGAATCCGGAAGCATCGGAAATGCGAACAACGGTTTCTTTTACGCTGAACAACAAGATTGATTTTAGCAAATGTAAAGATTGAGCTCGCTCTTCGAAGAGCAGGTTGACTTTGAGACTTTTCAGTAAAGTCCGATTTCCGTGCCGTAAAGGTAAGGATCTGCGTTAGCCGTTCCAAAGAGTAAGTAGCTCTTATAGTTTACCTTGGACGACGGAAGCGATAGCGACAGAACCATTCTTTCCGGAATTCATGCATACTATGAGCCGGAAGAGCTGATTGAAAGACTTTGATTGCGATCACCAACCTCTTCCCCCAAGAGCAATGATGGGGATTGAATCCCTGTGAATGTTACTCTGCAATCAACAATAAGAAGGACAGTGACGAGGAAGAATTGCACCTCTGATGGTGGATAACCATATCCCGGCAGGAGCGAAGTTATATAGTATTTTGTTTATTGTCAAATATTTTGAAGACGAAAGAGATTATGCATTTTATAGCGGATGTAGTTCACTTCATCCGCTATTTTATATAAAAAGAATGGATGATTCCTTGTTTCAGCAAACAAAAATATCATTTAAGTGATATATGGAGTATTATAATTTAGGTAACACTAAAAATTAACCATTTAAGATCTCGAAGAGGTAATCAATATGTTTTGTATTTTTATGGTTCGATTCTCTGATGGTTTTGCTCTCATTTGATTATAGGTATTATATTTATTAGATCGAACGGCAGAGCAACTGATATTTAACCGGACATATCTTGATGAAAAGTATATCCAATAAAAAGCAAAGAACTATGCATCATTTATGGTAAAGCAAATTATGAAATGGAGCGTATGTTTCATTATAGGGTTTGTGATAGATCTGCTTTGGGTTGGTGCTGATCTTATAATAGCGACTATTCTGAATGCTGTTCTAATAATTAGATTAATAGTATTAAGAGATCATTTTGAAAAAGGTAATAATCTGTTTATCAAAAAAATCTACCGCCTTAGGCTGGTAGATTTTCTTATCTGGTTTTATTCTTCCTGCAACTATCCGGTAATATGAGTTATAGATGGTCAAAAGTGCATGTCATACAATAATCATATGCATATTATTGAAAAATATGACAAAAGAAGAGTATATTATTTCTAGGTGATTTTGTAGCAGGAGGGGAAAATGGAACAGAAGGAACTCTCATCTTCGATTAAAGAAACTTAGAAAGATTGCAAATTAACCCAAGATCAGATGGCAAAAATACCTTGGTGTGGATCAAAACATTAATAACAAAACTTGGAAATGGGAACAAGAGCTATGAGTGCTACCATGATGGATCAATTATGCTGTCTTTTGGCTGTACGGAAGCATATCTTTTTGGGCAGATCGATGCCTATATTCCGCTTTGATTTTGCTTTTAGAGCAAATAGCATTCAGGGAGAAGATTTGCAGCTATAGCAGCCGTAAACAAAATTGCAATGAATATCTCGATATATGAATGAGAAACTTAAAGAGGAATAGGATGAAGACAGCAAGAATTAAATTCACTTTGCATTGGAAACGAGGCGTATCTTAGGGAAGATGAAACTATTCTCCCATCGATATTTTTGCTGTTGTCAATGGGTGGAAAGAAAAAGAAGATTACCATAGTAAAGCATCCCTTTCACAGAGAATCAGCTGAATGTGTACCAAGGTGGATGATGATATTATTATCTGTATTAATTCAACAACGTCCTATGGAAGACAACGCTTTACTTTTAGCCCATGAACTATACCATATACTCTATGAGACTAGCAGATGGAAGAGTTGTTTGTGATATGCATATGGGAGATGATAAAACAGATTCTGAAAAAGAAGCGGATATGTTTGCCGGATATTTGCTTTATGCCATACGATACCTTGTTTCAGTATGTAAAAAGATTGATAGATGGACTTTAAGTAAAATTATAGATTTAGAGCAACTGTACATGATTAGTCATATGGGCTCTTTTATTTCGCCTTGAAAAAGGATGGATTTGTTTCAGCGAATTCCATGTCTCCATTCAAAGATATCAAAAATTTCCCGTGAAGCTGCAAAACTAGGATATGGTAAAGAACTCTATCTTCCTTTCACTAGAAGGAAAACAGTATTTTACTACAGGGAATATGTGAGAAAGGTGGAAAAACTCTCGGAGATGGGAGTTAACTCCGAGGGCAAAAAGGAAGAATTATTACTGGATGGATTCAGAGCGATATTGTTTTTTAACTTGGATGAAGAGGAGAGGATATCCTAATGACTGATGAGTTATTTTTCGATACAGATTGTCTCTTCTGCTTTTTATGGATAAACAACACCAATATTTTACAAAAATTGTACAGCGGAGAATAGTCTTTGCCGGATCCGGTATATCAAGAGTTATCCAATCCATCGATTCCGCATATAAAGCAAAGAGCGGATAAAACTGATTAGTACAAATGTTGCAAGTGTACAGCAGATTGTTACCGGAACGGAAGAATACGATTTTATATAGTTCTTTGATTAAGGGTATAAAAGGAGAGAAGCAGATTGGCGCGGTGAAGCGGGCAGGAATTGCATTAACTAAAACGTACAATGGTATTTTTAGCCAGTAATAATTATAAAGACATTGCTTTTATGACATTAAAAGATATCATCTGAAGCATGTAGATACAGGACATATTTTGATGGAAGCACTGGAAAAACAGATTATTACGGAACTTGAGGGAAATAATTTAGCAGAATATAGTTAAACAAAATAGAAGATCTGGAAACCAGTTTTACGGAGTATCTAGAAAAAGATCCTCTAGTAGCAAAACTGTTGTGTCAAAGTGAGTCAGTGCTTCCATTTTGAGCGATTCGTGATAAGTCAGTCTAACTGAGGCATAGCGATTCGAAGCATTACTATAAATTAAAGAAAAAGAAAGGTGAACTATATGATGACTGCAAAGGTTTTAAAAATGGAAGAAGTCAGGGCAATCAGACTTCCTAAGGAGTGTCAGTTTTCATCAGATGAGGTAGTAGTGAATAAGATAGGTGATATTGTTATTCTGCTTCCCTAGAAAACAAGTGGGATCTCGTTTATGAGAGCAGTAGATATGTTCTCAGATGATTTCATGGTGGACGGAAGAACAAGGGATCACGGCACAGGAACCAGAAGCGCTATAGGTATGCTTGACACAAACATCTGCATTTCTTAATACAAGTTGAAAGCGGGAGTCCGGAAAAATCTTATAAAATAGTTTATTGTTTCTCTGGTGTTTTTATGCACCGGAGAAATTTTTTTACCTATAGAACACTTTGGAGGCAAAGAAAATTGAAAGCTCCAAGAACAACAGTTGACATATGAACTAAGCGGTATTATAAACATAACTGATAACTGAATTATCGATAATATGATTACCAGACTAAGTTCATTTACTAAACAGCAAATAGGGAAGGAGAGAGTATATGTCAAAACCGCGATACCAGTATTGATCCGAGGCTTTTTGGAAAGTGCCTCGTAAAAAGAGTTCAGTGGAAAAGGATTTATCAAAGCCGAACTGAAAGACAATCTGTGAGAATGCAAAGATTACAACAGGAGCCGTTTATAAAAGATATAAAAGGGAAGGAAGAGCTGTTTAGCGCTGTTGTCGAAGAAGCGGTAACCACTTTAGACCGTTTTGTTTCTGGAACGAACGGATGTGGATTTTTCCTCCATGAGCGACGAAGAAGTGAGAAATATATGGATTATGAATGAGAAATACATCTGATGTGTTCCGAATCCTATGGGATATTCGAGAAGACTTTGTATTACTTTTAGAAAAATCTGCTGGGACAGTGCATGAGAACTTCGGGCATGACTTTTGCTGCATGACCCATGCCTATACGCAATATTATGAAGAGGCAAAAGAGAAACTATTGCCAAAGCGGAGATTTCGGATCAGGAAATGCATGTTCTGTACGGTATTCTGGACTCTCTATTTATGAGCCTTTCATTCATAGAGATGTCTTGAGAGAAATCGAAGAGCATTGCGAAAGTGCTATGCAGATTCCTGGATTGGAAAAAGGCAGTAGGAATCATGGATTAGTATAGTTTGACCGTCGAAAGACGGCTTAAAATCAATGGAATAGTTAGTAACAACTAAATAATTCGGATTTTATAACAAAATGATATGAATATGAATTGAATAAACTAACTAATGCGAATCGTAAACGCAATATTTCTGCCGGTAAGAATGAAAATAGAAAGGAGAGCACAACGTTTAAAAAGTGGCCCCTATATGGAGAATACAAGAAAATACACGATCCGAGCAGTCATCATGATGTGTATCGGGATTGTGGCAAAAACGATGCCCTATCCTGTATCAGATGATTTCCTTTAACAAAAAGGGCAATCCATCAGTTTGGGATATCTGATGCTCAGGGTACTCGGGGGTACTTTATCGGAGATGATTTATTCTTCGCCTATGTGAAAGGACTGATATTTCTCCATATCAGTGCCATACACACCTGAAAGAATTTAGGAATATCTCTACAGGGAAACTGGAAAAGGCAGTCCCCTCGGAAATATAGAGAGCCTTAGAACAGGTCGTATAAAAAGGTATTTACGAAGATATTGATATGATTGAGCTTTTTACTTGCCTATGCGATTCGAAGGATTACGCAATATTTCGATTCGCTTGCCATTCTCGTTCTGATGTTTGTGGTGGATTACCGCTTAGCTTTGCTTTCCTTTATTCCCTATCCTCGTAGGAATCTTTGCCATGGGTCATGATGATGAAGCAGGCAGCTCCAAAATGGATGCGCTTACTATGAATCCGCTGCCGTGATGAATAATAATTCATTGAATATGTAAATGGAATGGAAGTGGTGAAGGTATTCAATAAGGACGGCGATTCCATAAAGATTCGGAGAAGTCGTAAAAACTACAGAGATTTTACCCTTTTATGGCATAGAGCTTGTTGGGCATGGATGGCCAGCGTATTCCAGTGTTTTGCCGTGTCTCGCCCTTTCCTCATCCTTCCGGTAGGTCATTTTGGGGTTAGTAGTCGGAAGTCTTGCTTTTAGATAAACTGATTTTAGTGCTTTTGTATGTCTTTCGCGGTCGGTTCGTCTTTTATGAAGGCGATGATTTGCAGGAAATTTTTCCAGCTGAATTATAAAATCGCGAGCTGGAACATCTTATGGATAGACCGCCTCTAAAGAGGGAAGTGCAAAAGTTTAGCGGGGGAATAGGATGTTCAGTTTGAAAATGTCCGATCTCGCTTATGGAGAGAAAGAGGTTCTGCATGGTGTAAGTCTGGAACTCGCAGGGAACAACAACCGCTCTGTGGGAGAATCAGGGAAGCGGAAAGTCTACACTGCTGAAGCTTTTAGTGCATTATTATGACTTAAGATGATGGGAAAATCCGGATTGGCGGCAGGATATCACGGATCTGTCTCTGGAAGCGCTGAATAATGAGGTCTCTTATGCTGCAGAGCAATTTTTATTTAATACAACGCTTTATGAAAATATTCTATCGGAAAGCCTGAGGCGAAAAGAGAAGAGGTGCTCAGCGGCGTAGAGCGCAGGTGATGAATTTCTCAGGAGACTTTCCTGATCGGGAATAGAAACCATGGCGGGAGACGGCGGAAAGCGTAACTGTCAGGTAGGGGAGCGACGAGAGATTTCCTTGGCACGTGCGATTTTGGAAGGATGCGCCGATTGTGAGTTTTGGACGAGGCTACCGCCTTTATGGATCCGGAAAAATGAAGAAAAATTAAATGCTGCCTCTGATGAAATTACAAAAGAATAAGACGTGCATGCTAGATTGCGCACAGACTTTCCACGGTCATAAAATGCGGATAAGATTTGCGTGATAAAAGAAGGAAAGTGTATCGCAGCCGATAAGCTGAGAAGCTCCTGAAGAATGTCCGGAGTATAAGAAATTTGGATGTCTCTGTAAGTGCAAGCACGATGGAAGATTAAGGGAGGAGAAAAAGTATGCTAAAGATACTGTACAGAATCGTTTGTATGACAGGAAAATACGTTCCTGAATCAGAGCTTTGTATATTACTTCTTTCATCAAGGGGATTATGATGAAGGCACCGTTAATCTTCAGTTTTATGGCAACTCAGTCTGTTTTATGAAGGGCAAATGCAGGAAAAGATATGTCTTTATCTGGGAATCGAGTCTTGTTCTTGCATAGCAGTGGAAGCGGTTTTTGAGTCACATCACGAATGTTCTTCAATCTGCAACAGGATATGAGGTGTTTGCGGATATGCGAATGAGACTGGGAGATCATCTCCGGAAACCTCGATGGATACTTTACAGAAGGAAATATGGAAAAGCGCAGTTCTCATGTACAGACATGGTGTTTATTGAAGAGGCGTATGACTGTTTTTATCGGAACTGGTGACTTTTATGATTTCCAAGGTCTTATGACGCTCAGCGATGTTTGCCATGTGATGACGATTAGGATAGCTGCTCTCGACAGTGATTATCGCCTCTGTATCGTTGAAATTGTATGATGAAAACGACCCTTGCCCATTCCAGGGACGAAGCAGGAGGAAGTGAATCGCTTACAGAAGAGGTTTTCGATTTTGCTGAAGGAATAGGGATTATCAAGTCCTTTAATATGCTGGGAGAAAAATCTAAAAGCCTTTCCGCTGAATTCGAGAAAAGTTGTAGGAAAGTATTGATTTTGAGAAAAGTTATGGGCCCCAAGGAGAGCCCTATACTCACCTACGGAATCGGCACGTCCTTTATGCTTTGCTGTAGCAGGCCTGCTATATGCGAAGGGAGAAATGGCGCGGACTCATATGGTGGGAATGGTATTGTTTTATTTGATCTCTTTATCTCTATAGAGAGCTATTATGGGCAAATTACCAGACTTACGGTAACTGCTGCCTCTTTAGACAGAATAGAAGAGGTCTTTTGAAGGGAAGAACTTAAAGATGTCGGTGACCATGTGTTGCCTGGAAAGTGCAAAAGGAAACAGAGGAGGATTCTGCTGATAGGGCAATGTCTGAAAGTGTTGATAAAAACACGGAAGGATTCCTGATATGGCAAAGTCTGAAAGTAAAAGGAAACAGGGAATAAGTCCGGTGATATTGCATTGTCTAAGAGCATAGTAAAACATGAAGGATTCCGGTGATACTGTGTTTTTGAAAAATGAAGGAAGCACAAAAAGGATTCTGTTGTGGAGTACAGTGATGTAAGTTTTGGCTATACAGGAAAGACTGTGTTGAATCATATCTCCTTTAGTATGAAAGGGGAAATGACTGCCTTTGTAGGACCGTCAGGCAGGAAAATCTACCATTGGCTCTTCTTTGCCGCCAGATTTTGGGACATCAAGGAGGGATGATTAAACTTAACGGAAAAGACATCAAAATATTTCCTGGGAAGCCTGATGGATCAAAATCAGTATGGTGTTCCAGAGGGCTTTATCTTTTTGCGACACAATCATAACAATATCGTAATCGGTCGACCCATGCTATGGCAAGGGAAGAAGTAGTGGAGGTGGCAAAGAAGGCAAGATGCATGATCTTATCCGCTCGCTTCCGGAAGGATTTGATACGGTAATCGGGGAAGGGGAGCATCCCTTTTCCGGCGGAGAAAAAGCAAAGAATTTCTATTGCTAGATGTATCCTGAAGGACTCGCCATTGTTATTTCGAGATAGAAGCAACAGCAAAGTGTGGATGCGGATAATGAACGGGCTATACAGGAGGCGATTTTCGGAACTCTGCAAGAAATAAGACGCTTCTAGTCATTGCCCATAGATTAAAGACCATAAAGGACGCGGATCAGATTCTTGTTGTATCGGACGGAAAAGATTATAGAGCGCGGAAATCACGATAAACTCATGGAAGAAGACGGTATTTACGCACGGATGGTCTCGTACAGGCGTCTTAAAAAGGAAAATGGAGAATCGTTTCAAGAGGACTCCCTGAAAGGGAGTTCTTTTTAGTAAAAATATTACTGATATAACGCTTTGTGGGTTTCTACATGAAAAATGCAGATTGGAACAAATCATCCCTATGTCAATAATCTCTAATCTTCCGATTTATGGATATCGAATGGGGATTCTGCGTCAAAAATGCATTAACGAATGGGGATTTCCGCTGAATTTAGCTTTCTTTAAGTGGGGATTGCGTTATACTTCTTTTGGAAAGGTGGTCTTCAGTATGAAAAATCTGTATTTACAAGAAAAATATATAGAGAAATTCTTGAATGGAAAGAGAATCGATAGGATAAACAGGCGTATGCTGGTCAAGGGAGCACGAAAGAGTCTGTAAATCTACAATAGTAGAGGAATTTGCGAAAAAGAGTTCAAATCGTATATCATGATAGATTTTGCTCATGTAAAGTGACATAAAAAGATTTATTTGAGGATACTATGATTTGGATTTTTCTTTTACAGTTGCAACAATTAGCGGTACCAAATTATATGAAAAAGAGTCGATTATCATTTTTGATGAAGTCCAGTTGCTCCCTAAAGCGAGACAGGCCATCAAGTATCTCGTTGCAGATGGTAGATATAAATATATCGAGACAGTTCGTTACTCTCGATTAAGAAGAATACAAAGGATATTTTGATTCCGAGTGAAGAACATAAAATCTTATGTATCCAATGGATTTTGAAAGAATTTTTATATGGGCAATCGGAGATGAGGTTTCCATTGAAACAATCAAGATACTTTTGGAGAGGCCTGCATGGGGAATGCAATTCATAGAAATCTTAAGGAGAATTTTCCAGATTATATATGCTGATTGGGGGGATGCCTCAGGCTGTAGAAACATATCTGGAGAAGAATAATTTGCAAGTAGTAGATGAGATTAAAAGGGAAATAGTTGACCTTTATGAAGAAGATTTTACAAAGATTGATGCTTCAGGACTGGCTGGTGATATATATGATGCGATTCCTGCAAATCTAGCAGTAATGCATCGAGTATATATTATCAAATGCGAGAAGGAACAAGGTCGGAGCGAGCCCGTGACCTCTTGCTGGATATTTTAAGTTCTTACACGGTTAATATAGCATATCATGCCAATAATCCTGCGGTCGGCATGGCATTGGAAAAGGATGTGGGAAGATATAAGTTATTTACTCTCGATGTTGGATTGTTTGTGACACTTGCATTCAGAGATAAGAATTGTGTTGAGAATATCATTTACAATAAGTTGCTCTGACAAACTGGAAGCCAATTTAGGTATGTATATGAAAAATGTTGTTGCGCAGATGACTGCTGCTGGCGAAACAATCTGTTCTATTATATACTGACTAAATCGTCCAATCATTTTATATGAAATAGACTTTCTAATTTCGACAGGAAACAAGATATGTCCTATAGAGGGTGAAGTCGGAGAAATTATCGATGCCATAAATCATTGGATCAATTTTGTGATAAGTTTTAGAAGCCGTATAGGAATAAATATCTCTGTTCATACTAGGATTATAGGGAGAACTGAATCAATTCATATCTCGGGTATATATGCTCCATTTTTATAGATGTGCATTGGAAAGAATCCCCTTTGGCATGAGAGGAGCATCGGCATGAGAGAATTTCAGTAGCATATCCGGCCTGTATGACGGCAATCTGGCCTTATCCATAGCGCCTGCCTACCCCCAAAGGGATAGAGGAAAACCATTGTTTTTCAGGGAGAAATCGTGAATCCTGCGATTATCTCAGGAGGGCTTTTGGTTCTTGCGGATATTGTGAGTACAAGATATTTCTTAGTATGTGCCTGTGGCGCAGAAGGATCCCGTACTTTCTGCCCAGGGATAGCTAGAGCGGAATGTTTTTCCGGCTTGTAATGCGTTTACACGGCTGATATATTTCAAACCGCCTTGATGGAGAAATTTCTTTTACGGCACTACCAATGTAGATATAGGCGTCAGCCAAATGCGTCTTTGTAAAGTCAAGGCAGGAGATAAATTAAAGTTTTTATCGGCGATGAGGGCTCGAAGAGCTACACAGCAAGGAGCTTTTGGACGAACCTGCTTACGGATATTCTGATTGAGCGCCCCGTGAAAATGCCGGATCGCTGGATTCGAGCTTTGGGGAAATTGCGCCATGCTTCATCAAAAATGAATACAAATTCCACCTTGAAGGAATGCAGGCAAAAGCCTTTATTGCAGGGCTTCCGCCTGTTACCGAAAGGAACAATCCGGATGGCTTTTGTCCACAAAAACCGGTGCAATTTAAAAACTTCGGGAAGAAAAGAAAGCGTATATATCAGCGGGTCTCTCATAGGCTTAGCACTCAAAGCGCCTGACGAGCCATGTAAACAGAATCAACTTGCATGCTCCCGGAAGGACTGCGCTCCAGGCAAATGATGGTAGAGGTATGTAGAGCGGTGCAAGCACACCTTGAGCCTTACTGGCGAAGAGTTTGAAGGTTATTCCGGGAAGGGCTTTACTGAGGCACTTTCTAACTTAGGAGACTTTGGAATGTGCCGAAAGAATCGATAACGAATTGAATTTTGCAGCCGAAAATTGAGCTTGAAAATATCTCTGCATCCTGGGCTTGGATAAGAAAAATGTCTCATGATGCCATGGAACTCCTTGCCGTTTCATAGGAAAGCTGGGCTCTGATGTTCATGAAAATGCATTTTTCCATAGAGAGCTTCCGGATGACCTGGATAGAGTCTTAAAGGATAATCCTGAGACTGGTGCAGCAAAAACTTATGGAGGACACTGTCTTTGTGGAAGATTCCTTTGGTATGTGAAGTCAGGGAGAGACAAACCACAGAGTGATTTACCCGGAAGGATCCGGAGTGAAAATGCAAAATGCACTTGTACATGGTGTGTAAAAATCATCGAAACAGCAGGGCCCTTGAAGCTACATTTTTGCAGTGAAATTAAGACAGGGACTCGTAATTCTAAGCAGGCAAGCGAAAGTCTAAGGACTATAACTTGGCAAGTATAATATAAAGACTGTAAGCCGATAAGGGTACAAGTGGATATCATTCGGCTGGAAAAGGTACATAGAGGAGTTTTAACATGGCAAGCAAACTGGAAAGCGCTGCTGTAATCTACCGTTCTTGGGATATGAGGAATGCTATATGAAAAAATATCTTAAGCCTTGGAATAGGAACGAAGCAGAGTGATTGCAAGTGATGGGATCAAATCCGGAATGAGCAAATCAAACAATTATCCGAGAACAGCTACGGCTTTGCTCCGGTTATAGATGTAGATCTTAAAAGCTTGCTGTTTTTGCCGTCTGAATCGGTGGATAGCTAAGAGGGCGGCAAATGTGATAGGGCCGGGGAGATGAAATTGCTCTTCAGGCACATTATGACAGAGGAGAGAACTATGCAATCCAGTTCATTTCCGCTGCTGAAAGCGGCAATAGGAGGAGCCTGGGACATTCCTGTCCGTCCTTGGTATGCTCTGCCTAAAACTTCTACATAGGATGAATCTCCTATTCCGGAATCCGTGGAGTATATGAAGGACTGGGCAGCAGCCTGCAGTGATTTTACTGGGAGCAAAAAGGATTATCTCTTCGATGATAGCTTTTACGCTGGAGAAGGAAGAAATTCTGAGAAGATTTATAGAGTATATCGAAAGGGAATTTCTGAACATGCCCGCAACAGGCCCTTTCCCGAGTTGTTTTTCTTTGGCGTGAGAAGCATTTGCTTAGTAAAAGAGAGCGGCAAAAAGAGTATATCTTTGATGCGCTGTATATTGCGAAAAGACCAGGGCGACAGAAAAGCATGGGTAGAACTTTTGGATAAGTTGACTGTGCAGAAAAGGATTTTGATGGATAGGGCGGAAAATCTTATTCCGCCACTGTGACTGGGGAGAGCCCTCTTTTAGATCGGTTTGCCCTCGGTTCTTATAGAAAATATCTCCGAGGAGCTTCTGTATCCGGTTTTGATTTCTGTACTTCTGCAAAGGTCAAGAAAACGAAGAAGATGTTTTTAAATTTTGTCTTAAAGCGAGAGAAGCCAAAATCCGTCAATGACTTTTGCAGAATGGCTTTTCCTTTATTTGCAGTGATGAGGATAATAGTATTGCTGGTCTTGTAGAAAAATTAGCCCTGTCCTGGGGGCTAGCATGTTGGAACAGGAAGAAAGTACAAAAGAATTGCAGGGTTTATGGAGAGAAAGTCTGAGCTTAGGGAAGTTCCAAGATTTAGCTTGAGAGGGGAACGGCGGAAAGCTTTAACCGACATGGTTGCTCTGCTTCGATAGAAAGGACTGTGTGAAGACCTTCTTTTTGAACAGTTCCTTGTCTGGCAAATCAAATCGCCTATAAAAATCCCGGGAAGAAGCTGAAAATGAGTCTCTCTGGGAATTCCTCAACAACGATTCCGGCACTTTTATGGACGTTAAAGATGGGCAAGAGGAATAGAAATGAGGCCGGTGGAGGAAAAGTCGGCAGAGGTTTTTGGCAGGGAGAAAGAAATTGTGAAAGATAGAGTATCGGAACTCTTAACCATGCGAAGAGAGAGACCTTTTTCGTACCATGGGACAATGGCCCTGCTTACTCAGCACCCCAAGCTCGAAGACTCTAAGCATTTCGCAGAGGATTTCCTGGGGTTAGCGAGTCCGTACCGGGCGGGAAAAATTCTCCTATGTATCGGAGCCGGATTTACAGCTTGGTGCTGACACGGCTGGATATGGAGACATTTTTCACAGGAAGATATAAGCAAATGCAAGGAAGAAAGAAGCAAATGCGTGGAAAAGCTACAGGAGCTTGACTTAAAAATCCAGCTCCTCCGGAGAATTTTTGCAGGATGAAGAGGGAAAAGACATTTTGCTTGGGGAGTTGATTGCAGCTTATTTGCAAGACCCTATGTAGAAACCGGGTTTTTCCCGGGAGAAACGCCCTATTGGAAGGTGGAACTAAAAATGCCGGAAAGTTTTAAGGCACCGCACTCATAGACTGTCTCACAGTCATAACGCACTATTGCTTTCGATTTTTCCGAATTGGGGAGATTATCTCTTACGGCGGTGCATAGGGATTTTGCGAAGTTTATCATGGACAAGGCATCATTCTGCGACAGCTGGCAAAGAAGGAGAAAACCCTGCGCAAGGGGCTCCTGTGAACTGGATTGCGGTATTTGGGAAGCTCAGTGATGAAAATGCGGAGGATGCGCTAAAAGTCAAAACCGAAGCCTGGGAAAGAGGAATTTTACTTCCCGGACTGGCGGATATTTCCTATTTGGACTGGAGCGGCGGAGAGCTGTCCAACTTGCAAATCTTGCTGCTGCTATGGACTTCATGGCAAATGAGGGATACTGAGTTTTGTGTGGAGGCAGCCTGCGATCACAGTGGAGCAGTCCTTAAAGATGCCCGAATCCCTGGCCGGAACTGCAGAGATTGTGTGTCTTTTAAGAGATTATGTGGATGAGGTGGTTCTGCGGTAGAAAAAGCTGCCTCAGAAAAGCACTGGAATGAAGGCTATCCGCATTTTGGCAGGAAAAAGCGGCTCCTCCAAGTCGGTATCTTATGCAAAAGAAACCTCGAGAAATTAGAATCTTTAGAGAGAAAGTGTATAAAGAGTACTGATAACATAGGATTCAGAGAAAAATCCAATCTCAAAATGTGGCGAAGCTCTAAAAAGATAGTGCAGCTCTAAAATATGGTGCAACTCTAAATGATAGAAGCTTAGAGAGAATCAAGGAACTATAAAGAATACATCAAAACAAGATAATAGCTTCCGTGGGAGAGCCCCTGCTGACTTTTTGAGAGTATGGCTGCTTTACCGGAAGGAAAAGAACCTCAGGAAGACCATGCTAGCTTTTCGGATAAAGGGTCATAGAACTTCGAAAAAAACGAAAAAGTTTTTTTCAATTCGACTTGGATTTGCCGAGGATTCGGACTGTTCCTATCAGGGTGGTCATTTGCCTGATGGTTTGTATGGTCTAGCCTCACGAGGGACAGGTTTCAGGAACTAAGATAGACCGTAGGGGAGACCGAAACGACAAAATAGACGCTGAAAAGAAGTATGGCTTCATTATGACAGTGTCAGAAAGGAAAGATTGTAGCCAGCTGAGTTTAGAAACTGGCGAGGAGGAGACAAGCTCCTCTGTAGAGGGAGGCTACGCCCTATTCCAAACTGTTTTAAGCTTTTGCAGTGGCACTCTGGCTCAGATGGAGATAGCATTCATGGGCAAAGAGTCTGTTTAAAGAATTGTTCAAGCTGGGACATTATCTTTAAAGACAGTGAGGGAAAAATCTAAGACTGCTCTTAAGCTATGAAGAAATCAGTCCTGCAAAAAGCTTGTGCGAATCGTGGAAAAGGAGAGTGAGCTTCAAAGCATTTGCTGGGGCATGCTTTGGGAATGTATAAGAGATGCGGGAGCGAAAACAGCGGAGACAGGAAAACCGCCTGTCTGGATCAATCGAATTTTAGATATTTGCATCTATTATGCAGCATATCTTTATGGAAGCGGCTAAAAGAGGATCTATTTTCGAAGGAAGATGCCCCTGTGGCCCAGGGCTTTTGGAAGTGGCAAACTGCGCACCAAAGTCTACTGCGGTTAAGAAAAAGCGAAGCGCTTTTCGAAATCTTGGGAAATCAGCTAAATTGATACCCAAAAGATAAGAGGATAAAATCAAAGTAAAATAAGTCGCTACACAAGGTCTCTTTTACGTAAAAGAGGACAGCACGATACCGTATCACATTCCTTTGCAAATACTTTTATATCTGAAAGAAATCTGACGAAGATATAAGGTGAGGAACTTTACATCTATTTAGTGGAGTTTCCATAAAAAGAATATTCATGAAGAAATATTCATGTAAAAGAATATTCATGTAAAGGAACATTCGCCAAAGGAAGATTCATGGTAAAGGTAAAGAGCTAATTCTTTGAGTCTATCGGACAGGAGGTTTTTGCATAGATGAAAGCGCGTGTATATGGAGAAAAATCAACATCGACTACGGAGAATACGATTTCCTTTTTATAACCAAAGAGCAAAGACGATAAAAACCAGAGAGCGGGAGTATACTACGGTTTTACTCGGGAGATCAGGATCCGGATTTTTTCCCGTTAAATGGGATGCGTATGAAAAAGCAATTTATCCTTCCCAAAGTTAAAACTCACCAAAGAGAAGGTGATTCTGGATATCGGCTGCGGAATAGGAAGATGGGCAGAGGCTGTTGTCGGTCAGTGTAAGGAATATTACGGTGTAGATTTTTCTTCGGAAATGATTGCCGTGGCAAAAAGGAGAATATCAAGAAGGAGAACTGTCATTTTTATACGATGTCCCTTGTCGATGCGCTTTCCGACTCGAAAATTACAGCGCGGAAATATGATATTGTACTTATGTCGGTGTTTCCATGTATATCAACGAAGAGGAATTGATAAAGTGTTATCATGGCTTAAAGCGGTTAGCGAAAGGGATACCCTATTTTATTTTTGAAGAGAGTGTCGGAGAAAAAGAAAGACTTACGCTAAATCATATATGGTCGGAAGATTTAAAGGATTATTATGGTGCAATCTATAGAACTCGTGAGGAATATAAAAGCCCTATTCGGGAGTGCATGAAGGAAGCTAGAGTTTATCGAGGAAGGCTATATGAATTTCCTGGATAAAAAAGAGCAGTCGGAAACGAGCTCACTGGTATGCCGTACTGCGATATACAGGGGACTAGGCAGTGGAGGAAAAGGAAACAAGAGTAAAGGTTGCATAGCGGTAGATTAGCGGATTTCCAGACTCCCTACTGTAAACTTGATCTGAAAAAGCATTTTCTTACATAGCGTATACTTTTGTTCATCAAAGAAAGGAGAAAAACACTCTTCTAAGGAAGACATTTCTACTTTTAGAAACATAGTAAAGAAAAGGAAGGTAAAAATGAAAAAGATGAATTTACAGGAAACTCGTAGCACTCGGAAGCGCAACCCCTGGCTTGCACTGGCAGCATTAAGCCTGACCGCTTTTGCAGGAAACTGCAAGTGATGCGAAGGGCTGGTGGTATGATTTGGGAACGGCACTTTGGCCATCCAGCAGCTGGCAATGGATTGACGGAAACAATGACGGCACGGCAGAGTGTTATTACTTTGACCGCTTTAGTACTGCATCTCAACGGGGCGACTCGGACGGCTATCAGGTAAATGAAAATGGTGCATGGATAGAGAATGGCGCCGTGCAGACAAGAAATGTCGCTGTAAATACGGCAGGACAGAACAATGCGGCATCCAACACAAAAAGAATACTTCCGCGAATGCTTCCGAAGAAGTGCAGGAGGACGGCGGTGAGCTGCCCTGTCAGCGATAAAAGGCAGATACAAAAACAATGCCGTGAAGCTCTACGGGAAGGCACTCGATTATAGAGTGTAGAAGTGAGTCTCAGATAAAATCAAACAGAGAGAAAAACATACAGGGATGGATTTTTCTTTCATGTGTCGAGCTTTATTGAATTTGAGAACGAGCGGGAAACTATACCCATCTTAAGGCGACTGTATTCCCGGAGGATAGCGGCATGGGGAAAAGGCAGCAGTAATGAGCCTTGAAGTTTATAATGAAAAACGATGATGTTTCTGTATAAGAGTGATGATATTCGATACGACACCAGGCTTTTACCATCGATGTGGACATTTCCGGATGTGAAAAAGGTTGGTATCAGAGGGATAGAGGAGGATAGGGCCTAGAGATCGGTGTTGTTCATGCCCTGCTTTGAATAAAGAGATATAGAATATAGAACAAAAAGTGGCTGTGAAAAATCAAAATAATAAATATTTTCAGCAATATAGGTCTGAATGCGGGGAGTTGTGCCCAAGTTCAGACCTATATTGCTGAGAAAAATATTTTTCAAAGTCACTTTTTGCTTACTCTTCACTGCTCTCTTTCAGTACTGCGACAATTTCCGCCTCAGTGGAGAGGACATAACCTTTTCTCGGACAGCATCAGCTTCTCTTCGTCCACTTGAAATCACGCACCTTGTAGCAAGACAAGTGCAGGATTTACGCTGAAACTCATTGAGTCCAAAGGAGAGGAGAAGCGGAATGAAAGAGCGGGTCGGAAGCCGCTTCTCCGACATCCCGACCGGTATTCCGGCAGCTTTTCCCGAATCAATTATATGCTTCACGGAACGGAGCACGGAGGGTGGAAGGTAGAGTAGAGATAGGAAACATCCGCATTTCCACGGTCTACAGTCATGGTGTATTGCGTTAAATCATTGGTTCCGATAGAGAAGAAATCGGATTCTTTAGCAAGAAGATCCGCGATGAGAGAGGCGGAAGGCGTCTCTATCATGCATCCTACTTGATATTCCTGTCATAGCTCATTCCGTTTTGTGTTCTCAAAATCGACTTTGATCTTAGAAATCAGCTCTTTTGCAGCGCGAAGCTCTTCACACAGGTCACAAGGGGAATGCATAATTTTCACTTTTCCGAATGCGGAGGCTCTTAATATGGCGCGAAGCTGTGTTCTGAAGACTTCTTGATTGCCAAGACAGTATCGCACGGCTCTATAGCCCAGGAAAGGATTTTCCTCTTTTTTTATATGGAGATAGGGAATATCTTATCCCTCCGATATCCAGTGTTCGGATGATAAGCGATTTCTCACCCGCATGATTTCCGCCGCTTTATATGCATTAAACTGTTCTTCTCAGTGGGCATCACTTCATGTTGTCCATCAAAGAGGAACTCGGAGCGAATAGTCCGACTCTTCTCCGTCACATCTCGATGACCTTTTTGGTATCTTTAGGACTGCCGATATTGCAGAAAAGCTGAGGATCCAGCTCGTCAGCGGTTTTGGTTTCTTTACCGAAGAAATCTTGAGCTCGGGCTTGCTTTTCTTAGGGTATCTCCCTCGCTGAATACTATATCGGAAAGGATATCTCCTTCCGGATTGATATAGACAATGCCTTGAGAACCGTCGACGATAGCAGCTATCCTTATTTTTCACCATTTCGGTAATCCTCGGACGAGAGAACCGCCGAATTTCCAGAGCTCTTGCTAAAATTGCGGAATGAGAGGTTTTTCTCCGACTCCGTGATGATGCCAAGAACATTTTTCCTTTCGTATCTGCGGAGGTCATAGAGGGGTCAAATCTTTAGCGACAAGGATGGTTCCGGGAGGAACCTTACGGATATCGGTATCCCTACACCAAGTAAGAGCTTTTAATAGGCTTAGTTTAATATCACTGACGTCTGCTGCTTTGCTGCATGAACTCATCGTTCAGCTCCGGAAAAACAGGCTGATAAAGCTGTCGCAAACGGCTTTTACGGCGATTCGGAGCATTGTCCCGCATCTCATAAGCTTTATGCATTTCTCGGACATGGTCGGATCATCTATCATAAGGAGATGACTTTCCAGAATTTCCCGCCTTCGACCGATTCTTTTTCGATTTCTTCGGCCATCTCGGCGGTTTCTTTTTGAACTGTTCTACAGCGTCTTCAAATCTTTTTCTCAGCGCCGGTGTTTCAGATTGTTACCGCCTCGTAATGCAAGTCGTGCTTTTTAATCACACGGATACTGCCGATTCCGATTCCGTGTGATGCGGAAATGCCACTCAACATGTTATTTTCCTCCCGATTAAAAAGAAAGAAGCTTCCCTAAAAAGAAAGAAGCCTCGTATGGGAATAAAGAGTTTTTCAGTCCCTCGAAACCGCTTTCAATGAGATCTGTAGCCTTCTTCATTGCGGCTTCTTCGTCAGGCTCTCTCGCATTGCATTTCTATTTCCGCACCGCGTTTTATACAGGCACTCATGAGCATCGCGACACTTTTTGCGTTGTACTCCCCGAAGAGGATATTTACATCAGAAGTGAAGAGTGCCATAGCCTTACTGAATACGGTTGCAGGCGCATATGGAGTCCCTCTCATTTGTTACTGTAATTTTTATATAACTATAGTTGCTTTCCTTTCGCCAAAATGACTTTAGAATTAAGGATTCCGTCCTGTTTTTGCGAAGACTAAACGATAATGATGTCCATTCCGTTTTCACGAAGTTTTTCTACGATATCCGGATCTGCTTGATTGCCAGTAATCAGTGTCACCCTTTCTGTCGTAGATACAGCTTCCATAGCGATTTCCGGTTTATCATTTCTCTGTAATTTTACTGTGATCGGCAAGAATATAAAGCTCTTCTTTGGTCCTGCTGATCATGGCTTCATTGATGCTGATTTCGTTTGCGATATTATAGACAAAGGCGCCGTCGTCATAGACTGCCCAGCAACCTATAAAAGTCTTGTTTGCGCTGACATCCAAAATATTTCTCATAGTAAAGTCCCCTACGAGAATATGATTTCGGAGTTTCCCCTCCTGTCATGTGAATAGAGACATTTTCGGGAAATTTTCGTCCAAAGGCCAGTCCGTTATTGGTATAGCAATCTTTTATCGCCTATCATAGTCCAGCATCTTTAGCGCCGTTTTACTGCCGTTTATAAAGACTTTTGATCTCCGTCTTTATCAAGAGTCGCCGCTAACGGGAGATCGGCGTCCGACAGATACGGATATTTTTACTGAGTGTCTTTGATTCCCCTTTATGTAATCCAGAGTGGGCTCCTGTGCGTTCTTTTTCAGTAAAATGCCTTGGCAAGTTTCTTCCAGATCACGTCGCACTTTGGTCATAGGGAAATTTGAAATGCATTGGCCAAATCGTTGGAATGGACTTCCTGCTTTTCTGACATATTTCAGGATGTTTTCCTGTCTTGCTTCGACGTTGATTTTGCTGTTTTTCATATATGGGCTACCTTGTATATAAAAACTGTTTTTCCTAACTTATTTTTATGGTTAAATAACTATTTATTAATCACTATGTATTAAAAACTATCATTCATCACTATTCATTCATCACTATTCATTCATCACTATTCATTCATCATTCATTCATCACTAACTGGGCATAGCTACAGGCATTAATAATCTTTGTAGAGGAGGCGGCTCGAATATACCCGGACTCTGCAAAGAGAAGAGAATGTACGGATAGTATAGTCTATGAGTCTCACTCTATTAGTCTATGAGTCCCTGCTTCTTTCAGCCCTTCTTCAATTTCTGTCGGACATCACATTTTTAAAGGAATGACTACCGTGTGTCTTCCTACATCTTCGAAATTATAAGCGAAGGTCTTTGGAACAGAAAACGACGTCGTACTTGGATCGCGGCAGTCTTTTCCTTCGGAGATAGGACGTGTGAACGTTCTGCGGGTTTTGCATTATGCTTTTGTCATCACCTTTTGAATAGCAATTTCCATCATGAGGAGTGAACCGGCACCGTTTGTGCAGCAGGCGAGCATTTTCTTTCCGTCTAATTTGAGCCATTATTTTTCTCCTTTCTGGTTTTTATGTTCAAGATAAGCATTGCACTTTTCAATCAGGAAAATATCCCTTCGGGTCCATGCGATATTCAATCTGCGGAATGGCCAAAAGAAGCAAGCACCACATTCCCACACCGATGTAGCCAAGATAATGCATCACTACGTAAACATCGGCCATATGGTATCCCAGTCAAACATGCCGAGATATCCGCCGTAGTTTGCCAGACCTACCCATCCGGAAATGAATGCTGCACCGAAGACCTGAATCAGTCCTGAGATGAATGGTATAACAAGGCAAGCCTTTAGTCCACCTTTTTCGTTTGCTACAAGACCGATTGTCGCGTTATCAAAGAATACGGGAACGAATCCGCAGATGATGATAGTCGGAGAGCCCATAAGAATCAAAGTAACGATGGCAGTAATCTGTCCTGTAAGGCCGGCAAGAAAACCGAAGGTAACGGCATTGGCATCGCCGAATCCATAGCATACGGCACAGTCCACACCGGAACGGAAGAGGGGAGAAGCTTGTTTGCAATACCTTGGAAGGACGCAGTAAGTTCCGTTACAAAGGTACGTACGCCGAGCTGCAGGATGGCAAGATATACAGCGAATTGTAGGGAAGTGTTAAATACATAGAAGGCAAAATTGTCCTTTTCCTTTATTGTCTCCGCTTGTACGAAGAAGGGTTTTCCAATAACGGCCATGATGGCACCGAAGAATACTGTCATCAGGATTGCGGTACATACGCATGTTTTGCTGAAAATAGAAGAAGCCCGGCATCTCTTTAAGTCTACCAACTTTGCTTTTTCCGCCTTTGCTGCCGAAGAGCTTTTTCGAAGCAAAGGAAGCCGACGGATACCGAACATCTGCTGGTGCGCTGATGAGCAAAGCCTGCCCCTTCGGTCAGTTCCCGCATGGGTTTTACGGTCAGGTTGGAACCGACTGCCCAGTGAGCACCGAGGATAACGGACATGACGATGAGGAGAGCGAAAGTCTTTTCGCGAAGAGCGGGGAGAGCAAAGAGAATCAACCAATATGCCGTAGCTGCCGCTGTACCTGAACGTGTCCGGTGGTGAAAAGGGTACGGTACTTTTGTCGATTTTTATTAAAGCGAATAAGGAGAATATGACGATGAAGGCACAGAAGAAGCGTCATAACTTGGGGAGAAACCCTTTCCAAATACTCTTTCTACACCGGCAGTTACCGCATTCTGTCCGTATTAGGATCGATTACGGCTGCGGTAAGATTAAATCTGTCCTTCAGCCCTGGCAAGGATTGGACGGAAGTTGATACGAGACCGCCGGATCCGGCACTCAAAAATTAACATACCGATAATCGCCCTTTTCAAAGTTCCGGCAAGAGTGTCATACCATTTTTCCCCATAAGGCAGTATCCGAGTAATGTCAGAAAACCCTACCATATAAGGCGGTTTTTGTAGAAAATGTAGGTTGCAAAAAGTCCAAATTGCATTTTAAAAATTCCCATTTTTCCTCCTGTTATTCCACTTAAGTTTTCGATTTCTGGTAGTTTTTCATGGCGTCCATAATATCTTCCGCACTACGACATTTTTCCGAGCGCTTCAATTAAGTCATAGTTCATAAAAACTTCCATCAGTTGAGATATATTTTTCCATGTGCTCATCGCTGCTTTACCGAAGAGAGGGTGAAAATCAGATTGGCTTCTTTTTTCTCTCCGCTTTCATCACGGCCGAAATCGATTTTATTTTCACAAATCATAAGACTGACGGCGGTCTTGTAAGCCCCGACAGGATTTTCCGTAGTATGCGGCATGGCGATGTTATGTTCCATGACAATATAGGGGCCGGCTTTTCGATGCAGGGATACAATCTGCTTTGTAATACTCGCTATCCACACTTCCTTCCGCTATAAGAGGAAGGGTGCTGAGTCGAACCGCTTCCTGCCAGCTTAGTTTTTCCGTTTGATAAAACTGTAGCTTTCTGGCCAGAATTCTTTCTAAAACTTTTGGACATTTCTGTTTCTCCCTATGCAATGAGCTGTATTATAAGCAGGAACGGAAGGGGATATTCTGCGGGTGTTCGAAGCAGTCTTCGAAGCCCCTTCGATGGTGGAAATAGAGTTTGTCCTTATCCTTCGGGTAAACATATTTTCCGCCTACCTGCCAGAAGAAGGGATGGAACTTGTACTCGTTTCTGTCCTTCTTAAAATCGTAAAGCCAGTTTGATTTCGCAGTCCGCCTGAAAATTGGTCCATACATCCCAGTGAATGGAATCACCACCTTGCATTGCAGATTTTCCGCCATGCGAAGGAGGTCTACGGAAGTCATTTTATCCTGCATACCAATCGGATTTTCCCCGAAAGAGCCGAACGCCACATCGATATCGTAATCTTTTCCATGCTTTGCAAAGTAAATGGAGAAGTGAGAGTCTCCGGAGTGGTAAATGTTTCCGCCCGGAGTTTTAACCAGGTAGTTTACCGCTTTCTCATCCATGTCGGTGGGGCATATTCCGCTAAGCTCTTCTCTATCTTCCCCTGTGGAATCGGTGGTCACGATACAGGTTCTGTCAGCTGTCCAGACATACGATTTCAATATCTTTCAGCTTGATACAATCTCCCGGTTTCACGACTCAATCGGTCCTCCGGAACGCCCCACTTTCTCCATATTTCGACCGATTTTAAAGGCCCTATAAAGGGAACGGGGATTTCCTGACCGTGTTCGTCCGTGGTGGTCATTTTGCTAGTTACTACATGGGCTGCCCACTCGATAGACATGTGGTCCTGATGATAGTGTGTGGCCAGAACGTATCGACCTTCTTAAATGCAAAAGGATCGATTACGAACGGAACATTTCTTAAAATTCAGTTTGCATCAATCGTCCGCCGCACATGTTCGCCATTTGGTGCCCTGGGCTTCATTTTATTGTCGCCATAGTCCGTTTTCCGTTTCCGCACCAGAGATCAATAGTAATATTGGCCTCCTGGGAGTCTTCAACCAGATTCCTGTGCACTGAGCCACCACATCGCGACCTGCCTCAGGACGAGTTCCTGTTCGATGTCCTCTACCAGCCAGGTGCTCATTCGGGAAAGGTGCTAATCCAGGAACTCAGCTTGTTTCTGCATGATTTGCTATATACTTCCTCCCTTTTGTTCTTCAAAAATACTAAATATTAAATTACTTTGACTTTTGCCCATTTGCTATAATTTATGAGTTCATATTATTACAGCAACACAATAAAAACAATTATAAAAATATATTTTACGATTGTTATATTAAAACATATGTTCGAAATCAAAAGAAATGTATCCATTTTGACAGAACAAAAAATCGAGATAAATAAAGACCTTAATCAACCACATACTCAGTACGAAACTCTAATATATATTTGTACAATATGACGAAAAATATAAAACCAGTATAAACGCAAGAAAATGGATGAAAAGACTTGCAAAAATAGAAAATACAAATAAAATCAGCTATATAAAGACAGTATAGGCGAATGAAAGAAATGCTGAGAGGAGGAGTGGCTAGAAGATAATTAGTTAAAAATTATATGATTGATTTTTGTATGCTTGTTATATGACTGGATCCATCGTTTTGCCATTGTTTACTGTACTTGCTAGTGTGGATTAACTTTGCTTTTCCTCTAGGTCTGTTTGACTCGATCGAAGAAAGGAAGGTCAGGAAAGGATGAAAACTTATGAAAAGCTATGCAATCGGACTCCCATGAGAGCGATTCAATCCGTGGACTGGGAAGGAAAGCTTAGGTGGAAAGAATTGCAGTTGATTTTTGGAAATCAGCACTGATGAAACGGAGGAAGAGCTGAGCAGGCTGGAGTGGTCAAGCAATGTCGGAAATGGTGAACTTAATGCAGGAGATAGGTCTTCCTATTCAGTTTTGTTTATCCACATGGGAAATATCCTTCGGCGCTTCGATGCGGCGGTTTCCGGAGACTGCCGGAACGCGTGGAGAAGGCGATTGCCTTTTCTGATGACCTTGTGCATCCGAACTATTCAACTTGCAGGCTATGATGTCTACTATGAAGAGGGGACAAAGGAAAGCAGAAGGCTTTTGGGAGGTCCTTGAAAAGGCAGTAAAGATGGCGACGGAACGAGGAATCGTTATGGATCGAAACCATGGAGACGGAATTTATGAATACTTATGAAAAGAAATGCGCTGCTGTCTGCCTGTGATAGTCCCACTTGGATTTACCCGGATCCAGGAATCTGACCAATGCCACTCTCCATGGCATGGATGTTTAGATGATATGGAAGAAGACATATAGGCACCTCATCCAGTTGAAACATGTTCCAAGTGCTTAGAGTCTCATTTTTACTGGATATGTGGATTCTCACGCAGCTGTCCGGAAAGTTTGGAAATATGGGGTAGAAGGTATAACTGAGATGGGATATCGAAGCAAGCAGCTGAAGGAAGATATTCTTTTTTGCCTGAGAGTATGGTAGGGGAGTTGAGCATTAAGGAGCGGTAAGGGAAAGCGGTTTAAGAACGCGAAATATGGGAACGAAAGATAGCCATGAAGAGTAGAGGATCTATGCAAAAGAGGGGAGGCCGAGTCAAAATGAAGTTTGAAAAAGGTTATTGGGACTCGGCCAACAAGTATTCTCTTTGCAGAGCTGTATATATGGAGAGAGCATTGCTTTAGTTGCAGAGGAAAGTGATCCCCTGTTTTTGTCGGCAGCGTTGGATACTGGTTTGGATGTTGGCCTGGGTGGGGCGCAAGGATTACGGAATATACCGGGTACGGACAGTGCTGGCAAACCGAAAGCCTACCGCCATGACTTTTGAATGGTGGAAATCATCGTGGTAGTTTAAAAGTCAGGAGCTGTAGCTTTACGCTTTGTAAAGTGCCTTGTCCACGTTCTCAAATTCTGGAAAAGAGCGGGTTCTTGTTATTCACTTTTGTCGCCTGGTGGTACGCGAGTATAAGAATGATTGGAGACATAGGCACGGCAGGGAAAAGTATTGCTTCCCGGGATTTGGAACAGCGAGGATAAGTAGTTGAACCTTCAGCCCATTTCAGGATGAAAGTTAAAATCATGGATCCAGATGCGGCGGTTATGAAGCCGATCTTTAGGGCTGTAAGAAGGAAGCCGATTGGCAGAGCTGCCGGCGGTTCCGGGCAACTGATGCAGCCATGAAGCTCATGCCTCTGC